>Ga0207833_100002_pt1 | contig 845187 bp, 712 predicted proteins | sample TtaePargueraPR_6_FD_187753 | JGI IMG/M metagenome (GOLD analysis project Ga0207833, IMG submission 187753) | Aerobic enrichment media microbial communities from Bioluminiscent Bay, La Parguera, Puerto Rico - Tt and E1 (2) (SPAdes) | ecosystem: Environmental > Aquatic > Marine > Unclassified ... | reverse complement strand
CATCGACACATACAATACCAGACGACCGCACCTTGCTCTGGCCATGCAAACACCAGAAGCCGTGCATCAAAAAGCCAGCGGTATGATCCCGCTGGCTCCATGAAAACTGTCAACGTATTTTAGGACGGCACATTTGAAACCCGAAGATCCTAGTTCGGCATCTGCCACTTGCCATTGACCAGACGCGGGATATTGAGCGGGTTGGCATCCTTGATCGGGGCCGGAAGCAATGCATCCGGGAAGGCCTGATAGGAAACGGGACGGACAAAACGCTTGATGGCGAGTGACCCGACAGAGGTCGAACGCGAATCCGTGCTTGCCGGATAAGGACCGCCATGCACCATGGAATGGCAGACCTCAACCCCGGTCGGCCAGCCATTGATCAGAATACGACCTGCACATTTTTCAAGTGCCGGACGCAGGGCATTTGCCAGATCGGTATCGCCATCGACCATGTGGATGGTTGCGGTCAATTGCCCGATCAGTGTCGATGACAGCGCTAACATCTCATCAATGCTGTCGCACTCGACAATGATCCCGGCCGGGCCGAACATTTCCTCGGCCAGTTCCGGGTTGGCTCTCCAGTCGGCGGCCGTGGTGCGGAAGATTGCCGGGCTGCCTTCGAATTTTCCGTCAGAGTCGCGACGTTTCAGCGGGCAGGTCACCTTGGCATGTTTGCTCATGGCGTTGGTGACGTCGTGATAGGCGCTTGATACGCGATCAGTCAGCATGGCGGCACCACCGACCTGGCCCAGTTCGGCAGCTGCGGTTTCGATGAATGTTTCAAGATCAGCGCCCTTAAGCGCGATCAGAAGACCCGGATTGGTGCAAAACTGGCCCACACCCATGGTCAGCGATCCGACCCAGCCCTTGGCAATGTCGGCGGCTTTTTCGCCCATGGCTTTGGGCAGCAGGAAGACCGGGTTGTTGGAACCAAGTTCGCCATAGAACGGGATCGGTTCCGGGCGGGATACCGCGATATCGAACAAAGCACGGCCACCACCGGTCGACCCGGTAAAGCCAACCGCCTTGATCAGCGGATGGGCCACCAGTGCCTGACCGACCTTGCGCGTGCCACCATGGATCAGGCTGAAGACGCCCTTGGGCATGCCGGTTTTGATGATGGCGGCTTCAATTGCCCGGGCAACCAGTTCGGACGTGCCGGGGTGGGCAGCATGGCCTTTGAAAACTACCGGGCAACCCGCGGCCAGTGCCGATGCGGTATCGCCGCCCGCCGTCGAAAAGGCCAGCGGGAAGTTGGATGCTCCAAATACGCCAACCGGACCCAGCGCCTTGTTCATCACGCGGATGTCGGGTTTTGGCAGCGGCTGACGGTCCGGCTGGGCGGTTTCAATGCGGGCTTCGAACCATGACCCTTCTTCGATCCAGTCAGCAAAGAAGCGCAGCTGACCAACCGTGCGGCCGCGCTCACCAGTCAGGCGTGCAGCAGGCAGGGCAGATTCAAGGTTGCCGATTTCGGTAATTGCATCGCCGCGCGCTTCGATTTCATCCGCAATGGCGCGCAGGAATTCCGCACGTTTGGCCGGCAGCATGGCGGCGAATTCCTCGGCACAGGCCTGGGCTGCTTCGACCGCCTGATTGACGATTTCCTCGGTGCCGTGCTGGAACTTGGTCGGGAGCTTTTCACCATTTGACGGATTGTCGGCCTGAAACACGTCCGGGCCATTCAGCCACTCGCCTGCGATGTAATGCTGTCCACTAAGCATGTGGGTCTCCTGTGGGGTTATGTCCTGTGCCGGATGGGCCAGCGCAATGCTTTTTGATCGATCCGATCTGCATGTGCCATGTGCAAACAATTGCGCATGGCCATGCCGGTCGGAACGCCCAAATGGCGCAGCCCTGATAAACTGTGCACAGCTTAGAGTCCGGGTCGGCAGATGTAAACATCATACAATATGATAATACCGCGACGATCCGCCGGAAGCCGCTTTTCGGGGACCTTAGCAGAGCGGACCGAACCAGTCGAATATTTTATACAATCTTTAGAAAATAAAGCTTTGAGAGCTGAAAAGCCTTGTAATCGATGGGTCTAATGCAAAAAGGCGGGGAACTCCCCGCCTTTTTTATTAGTCATACTATTGCTTCGAGAGTTTAGAACGTGCCGTTCAGGCTCAGGAAGAAGTTACGCGGTGCGCCGTAATAGTTGAATGTCGAGGTCGACGCGACACGGCTGTAATATTTCTCATCAAGAATGTTGTTGGCATTGAGTGCCAGCGACAGGTTGTCATTGATCTGGTAAGCAACGCGGGCATCAACAACGGTGTAGCTTGGTGCTGCAATCGTGTCGTTAAACACCCAGCCATCCGACCATGTGACGCCACCACCAACACTAAGGCCGTCAACGGCACCCTCGTCGAAGGTGTAATCCGTCCAGGATGTAATGTAGTGTTTCGGCGCATAAGTCCGGTAAGAGCTGTCAGACTGACTGCCGATATCGGTGCTGTAGATATAGGTATAACCAACGAAACCTTGCCAGTTATCCATGATCTCGCCGCTCAGTTCTGCTTCGATACCACGGGTACGGATCTGACCTGCGGCAACACTGGCATTGGTATCATTGGGGTCGGTAACCGCGCGGTTTTCATCTTCCATCTGATATGCAGCGATGTAAGAGTTCAGCAGTCCGCCGAAATGTTCGCCTTTGACGCCGATTTCAAACTGTTCACCGGTACGTGGCTCGATCTGTGAACCGGTTGTGGTGGTTTCACTTTGCGGGTCATAAATCGAGGTGTAGCTGAAGTAGGTCGAGAAATCTTCAGTCAGGTCGTAAACCACACCGGCAAAAGGCGTGAACACAGCATCATCAGATGTGTTGCTGTCGCCGTTTGAACCATTCACCAGGCCTTTTTGAATGGAGTTGTACCAGCTTGTACGGCCACCAAACGAGAAGGTGACATCATCAAATGTCTGGAGTTTCAGCTTGGCATAGGTACCGAATTCGGTGGAATCCTGATCATAGTCGCTGCGCGTGCTCAAAGACGTCGGAATGCTGAGCGACGGACTGGAAATGCTTGCAGTACCAAGGTTTGCAAGTTTCTGAACATAAGAAAAGTCGGTGTTTTCGATATCTGCACCGACCGTCAGGGTCTGTTCATAGCCAAACAAATCGAAGTTGTGATTTACATATGCATCCGCAGCAATTGCCTGTTCATCGGATGCCAGATCAAGTGCACGGTAGGATGCGGTATTTGACGCCGACGCCGTTGAGATCGTGTAGGCGTAGAACGCATTCATGTTTCGGTTGGAGAAACGAAGCGAGAATGCACCTTCTGTATCGTCAGAGAACTGATGTTTCAGATCAAGGTAAACATCGTCCATGGTGTTTTCGAAGGTGTTCCAGTCCGCACCGGCAAAGGTTGAACGCGATACATTCAGCAAACTGCCATCGGATGCAGCCGGAAGGCCGTTATGGGGAACCTGGTCCTTGTGCTCATGGGAAAAACCAAGGGAGACAAAGGTGTCATCGCTGATATCCGCATCAAAGGTGACATATCCGAGTTCGTTGTTGTTTTCCTCAACATCAACAAAGCTGTCACGGTAATCAGCCGACAGAATGGCCCGGGTGCGAACACTGCCATCTTCTGTCAGCGGTACGGAGACGTCGCCCATCGCGCTATAGTGGTTCCATGAACCGTACCCGACCGAACCAGCACCACTGAATTCGTCATTTGCCTGTTTGCGGATCAGGTTGATGGTGGCAGATGGCTCGCCCGAGCCGCCATACAGTCCAGCCGGACCACGCAGAACTTCGATGCGGTCATACATCGCAAGGTTTGGCAGCGTGCCATCACGGCTTGAAAGTGGCACCGAGACACCGTTGGTTTGAACATCTGCGACTTCGTAACCGCGTGAGAACAGGGACGAACGACCAGCAGTATTTTGGGCAACCTGTACGCCAGTGGTGTAACGCATTGCGTCATCAAGATACTGGAAGTTCTGCTGTTCTATGCGTTCGCTGGTGACAACACTTGCCGTCTGCGGCAGTTCGCGAAGTGATTCGTTCCCTTTTGAACCAACGCTTGCCACAGTGGTGGTAAAGCTGCCGGTGCCTTCTGTGGCGGCCGGGTCGCCCGGGTTTGATGTGCCCTGGGCTTCGACAACAACCGGGTCGAGCATGGCGTCGCCGCCGGCAACCAGGGTGACGGAATTGTCGTCGGTGAAGCTGTATTTGACGTCGCTGCCTTCAAGCAATTTTCCAAGTGCTTCGGCTGCGGTCATTTTGCCGTTTACCGCGGTGCTGGTCAGATTTTCGACCTGCGCGGTATCATAGAAAATCTGGATACCGGTTTGCTGGGCAAACGCCAGAAGCGCATCATTCAGGTTTTGAGATGCAATGGCGAAGTCGAAGGTCGCGCTTGCCTGGGCAATTTCGGTTTTGCTGCCGGTCTGGGCGGCTTGTGCAGCCTGTGCATCAACCGGTGCAAACAGCATCATCGCCCCAAGCGACATTGCGGTACCGGCCAGAAGTTGTTTGGCGATGCTGCGCTGTGATGCGCGCATATTATGATGATCGGCAACACGCATTGCCGAGGTTCCCCTTTTGGAGGCCATTTAGCCATCTCCCCTAGGTCTTCACATTAATTGATAATGCAAGTAGGTCGCATTATCTCTGTCCTACAGGAGAAGACGCGCCGGTTTTCCGATCCGGTAAAAATATCCGAAATTTTTTTTGAAAATTTTCAGATACGGAATTTCCGATCCCTGATCCCGTCAGAAAATGGCGGTTTTCTTGGGTCTATTCGACAAGGAATGTCGCAACATGCGGTATGCTGTAGCTTGAAGCACCAAGGCCCTTGCTGATGACATCGACTGCCTGATCGATCTTGTCGATCCGGAACATGCCGCTGACCTCACGATTGGCAAGATCGCCGCTGGCAATCAGGATCGGACCGCTGGCATAGCGATTGAGCGTTCGCGTGACGTCCGAAAGGCGGGCATGGTCAAAAATCAGGAAGCCGTTTTGCCAGCTGGTGCTGGTTGCCAGATTGATCTGTTGTACCGCGATATCCGAAGCCCCGGCGCGGATTGAAATGCGTTCACCCGGTGACAGAACCAGACTGGTATCAGCCTGTGCGACATCGGGGGTTACCATGATCTGATGTTCGATGGCAGTCACGGTCAGATCATGACCGTCATCGTCATCGCCAAATTCAACATCAAATTTGGTCCCGAGTGCGCGTGTGGTGCTGTTTCCGGCATGGACGACGAAGGGCGGAACCGTGTCGCTTGCAGGGGCGACATCAAAGCTTGCCCGCCCGGAAATCAGGGTGACGGCGCGTTCGGTATCGCTAAATGCAACATCGATTGCCGATGCGGAATCAAGGAGCACGCGACTGCCATCGGCCAGCGTCAGTGTGGTGATTTCCCCGTGCGCGGAGCTGTGATCGGCAAAGGATCGCGCCATCAGGTCGGGCAATTCAATGCCGCCAATCACCGCAAGCAAAATGGTCGCGGCGATCGCAACAATATGCCAGCTGCGTTTGGCGGGGCCGGTGCTGGCATCGTTTGCGGCCGGGCCGGGTTGTTTCAGGTCTTCCGGATCAATCAGGGCAAGATCATCCCAGACCGATTGTGCGTTTTCATAGGCCTCGGCATGGGCCGGGGTACTTTGGATCCATTCGCGACTTGATGCGTGGCCGGATTGCCGGGCGGCATCGGATGGCGACTGTTTGCCGGTCGTGGCCACAGCATGATCATGGATCACCCACGCGGCTGCGTGCTGGTCCATTTCATCAATTTCGGGTTTGTTTTTGCCCTGTGCCACGAACTGCTTCCTGAATTTCGGTCTGTTTATTATGACGTTTCACATCGTGAAAAACGTACATCTTTTTCATTCGGCCTGATGTTTTTTGAGTTTGGTTACCGCATGGGCCAGCGCAGTTGCCAGATGTTTCTGGACCGTGCTTTCCGACACCGACAGTTTCTGTGCGATTGCGCCATAACTGTAACCTTCAATCCGTCCGAGTACAAAAATTTCCCGGGTGCGCGGCGGCAATTCTGCAATCGCCTGTTGAAGGATTTTCAATCTCCGCCGGTCACCGGTCTGGGTTTCGGCATTCGGGCGATCATCGGCAATCAGCGCCATGGTGTCGTGATCTGTGGGATCGGTACGCCGCCGACGTTGCGCCCGGATATGGTCGATCGCCAGATTGTTGGCCGTTTTGTAGATAAAGGCACGACCATCTTCGATGATGATGTCACTATCGATCCGGAGCAAACGCGCAAAAGTTTCCTGAGTCAGATCTTCGGCAGTATCCGCGCATGACAATTTGCGGGCAAGGAAGCGTCGGACTTCTTCGCCATATTGCCGGAATAATTGCTGGGTATCGGGCTTGCTCGCCATGGGATCAGTAGCTGTTCAGGGTGATTCCCATGATAATCATTGTGATAATCAATCGCAACTATATTGATCAGGAGATCAAAAACATGGCTGCGTGCCTGTTGCGTCCCGGCCACTAAATCGTGGCCCGTTTGGTGGCGACTGTGTCGATGACAGGCCGAACCAATAAATCCGCAGCGGTGTTTCGGGCATGTCGTGTGGTGCGTCATCCCAGGTGTGTGGTGATCTGGCCCTGTCTGGTCTTGGTTGGCGTGGGCTGGGTATGTTCCCGAAGGTACGGGTTGCCCCGGGGTTGCCTTGGCACCGGTCAGCTTGCGGCTGATTTTGGTGTACGGCCAAAGATGCTGGCAAAGTCCGTCTTGCCGGGTTTGGGGCGTTGAAGTTGCAACCGGTCGCGAATGGCATCGAGATGGCGCGACATTTCGGCTGCTGCAATATCCGGATCGCCGCTTGTCAGTGCTTTTAGAAGATCGTCATGTTCGGTATGTGAACAATCGACAGGTTGCGGACTTTCATACATGGCAATGATCAGCGATGTGCGCAGGATCAGGCGTTCCAGAAATTCTTCGATCACCAGATTGCCGGTCAGGCGGGCCAGAAGCAGATGGAACTCGCCCGACAGGATGATGGCAGCACGATGATCGCCGCGATGATGGGCATCATGTTCCCGGTCCAGATGGCTTTTGATCTGGGCGGCGCGCGCGTCCGTCATGGAAACCGCAACCTTGCGGGCAACGCCGTCTTCGATCATGCGGCGGGCTGAAAAGACTTCGATGGCCTCGTCGAAGGTCGGTTCGGCAACAAAAGCCCCGCGATTGGGTACAAGGTTGATCAGCTTGTCATGGGCCAGTTGCAGGAACGTGGCGCGAATGCGTGCGCGGCTGACGCCAAAGGTCTTGGCCAGGTCTTCTTCGACCAGTTTCATGCCCGGTTCAAGACGGCGATCAAGGATCGCGTCGAGCATTTCCTGATAGATCATTTCCTCCGGGCGCAGCTTGCCGCTGCCTTTATAGCTGCCGGTTTCTTCGGCCTTGGCCATCTTGACGATGCTTTCCGTCGTTTATGTTTTCGCGCGATATATTCTTTCTACAAAATTGTTGACGATTTGGACAATAAAAAATCACCCCATCGAATGAATGCCATGCGCAGAAATTGCATTTAAATTGACCACGTAAACCATAATGCGCAAAAAATGCGCAATACGTGAGCATAAAACAAGCAGCATTCCCGCCATGTTTGCCCGGATAGGCCGGGCGTCCCGCACAAAACCGCCAATAAAAACAAGTGGCACGCATTTTGCCTGCAATCGACAACAGGATTGTTAACAATTTTGCATGCAGTGACGGGTGAGCGGATGAAGGGCAACGGAGCCATCGAACTAATTGCTGTCAGTAAGTTTTATGGCAGCACGCAGGCGGTCAAGTCCATTGACCTGCAAATTCCCGCAGGGGCGTATTGCTGTTTGATTGGCCCGTCGGGCTGTGGCAAGTCGACGACATTGCGCATGATCGCCGGCCACGAAGTGATCAGCGAAGGCGATCTTCTGATCGGGGATCGCAATGTGACCGAATTGCCGCCGGTCAAGCGTGGCACGGCGATGATGTTCCAGAATTACGCGCTTTTCCCGCATATGACCTGTGCGGAAAATGTCGCCTTTGGCCTGAAAATGCAGGGCGTGTCGCCAGCCGATCGCAAGGAGCGGGCGATGGAAATGCTGACGCGGGTGCAGATGGCCCAGTTTGCCGATCGCAAACCCGATCAGCTTTCCGGTGGTCAGCAGCAACGCATTGCACTGGCCCGTTCATTGATTACCGAACCATCCGTTCTGTTGCTTGACGAGCCGCTTTCAGCACTTGATCCGTTTTTGCGTGCACGCATGCGCGACGAGCTGCGTCGTTTGCAGCAGGAACTCGGCATTACCTTTGTCCATGTGACCCACGCCCAGGACGAGGCCCTGGCACTTTCGGACATGGTGGTGGTGATGGAAGACGGCATCATCCGTCAAAAAGGCACGCCGCAGGAAATCTTCAACCAGCCAAAATCGCGCTTCATCGCCAATTTCATGGGCGGTCAGAACATTTTCAAAGGCACGGTTTCGGAATCCGGTCCTGCGGGCACGTTGCTTGCGCGGGGGCCAGACAGCTTTTTCCTGCCGGGCTTTGCGGATGGCAAGGCGGGCGAGGAACTGGAATTCACCATTCGGACCGATCTGATCGGTCTGGATGAAACGGCCCCGCAAGAGGCCCAAAACGGGCAAATCCCTGTCGAGATTACCACGGTCGAATATCTCGGCCTTTGGGTAAGGATCGTCGCGACCACAAGCGACGGCAAGGAAATAACCCTGATGAAGACCGAAAGCGAATTTCGGCAGGCGCCAGTAAGGCGGCAGGACAAGTACATCGCCTATTGGAAGCCCGAACATGCCCATGTTCTGGCGTGAATAACCAACCAAATCAAAACAATCTATCAGGAGTGCTTCACATGACGATCGAGACCAAGAAGTCAAAGAATTTGCTGAGCGATGCCGGTGTATCGCGCCGCGGTTTTGTCAAAGGGGCGGCTGCCGTAACCGGTGCCGCGATTGGTTCTGGTGCCATCACCGGGTTCCCGACCATCTGGGCGCAGAACATCAAGAATGTGACGCTGCGACAGTTCGGTACCGGTGTTTCGAACATCAATGCGGTTGCTGACAAGGTCAAAGAAGATCTTGGCTTTACCCTTCAGATGACGGCCCTTGATTCCGATGCGGTTGCCCAACGCGCCGTGACCCAGCCGAACTCGTTCGATATTGCCGATATCGAATACTGGATCTGTAAGAAAGTCTTCCCGGCCGGCACCATGCAGCCGATGGATACGACCAAGCTTAAGAATTATCAGTATATTTCCAAGCTGTTCATCGATGGCAAACTGACGCCTGATTCCGAAATCGCACAGGGCACCGCACCGCATACGGTCGGCTTTGTTGAAGGTGCGGACAGCACCACATTTGCATCGGCACCGACCCAGTGGATGACCCTGATCCCGACCATTTATAACGCCGATACGCTTGGTATCCGTCCCGACCTGATCAGCCGTCCGATCACCAGCTGGGCCGATCTGCTTGATCCGGAATTCAAAGGCAAGGCATCGATCCTGAACATCCCGTCGATCGGCATCATGGATGCGGCGATGGTTTGTGAAGCCATGGGCGAAGTCACCTATGGCGACAAGGGCAACATGACCCAGGAAGAAATCGACAAAACCATCGCGGTGATGATCGATGCCAAGAAAGCCGGTCAGTTCCGTGCCTTCTGGAAGAGTTTCGATGAGTCGGTCAACCTGATGGCATCGGGCGAAGTTGTCATTCAGTCCATGTGGTCACCGGCGGTTGCGGCCGTTCGTTCCAAGGGCATCGCATGTACCTATCAGCCGCTTAAGGAAGGCTATCGTGCATGGGGTGGCGGTATCGGCCTTGCCAAGCATCTTTCGGGTCTCGAGCTTGAAGCGGCTTATGAATATATCGACTGGTACCTGTCGGGCTGGGTTGGCGCGTATCTTAACCGTCAGGGTTACTACAGTGCGGCACCGGAAACCGCGAAGAAGTTCATGTCCGAAGACGAATGGGGCTTCTGGATGGAAGGCAAGGAAGCCCAGGGCGATATCCTTAGCCCGGATGGCAAGGTCATGGAAAAAGCCGGTGCGGTTCGCGATGGCGGTTCCTACGAAGAGCGCATGGGCTCGGTCGCGTGCTGGAACTCTGTCATGGACGAGAACAAGCACATGGTCCGCAAGTGGAACGAATTCATCGCGGCCTAAGCGTGGGTTCAAAGACTTTGATCGGGCGCGGTTTTGGCCGCGCCCGGCACCCCGGTTTAATAATTTCAGTTGTCCGGTTGATCCGTGTGTGCGGCAGTTTTTGTGCCAGACAGCAATGTCAAAGCACCGCGGCCAGAGCTTTTAGGGACAGATAATGGCTTTTGATACGTCCAAACGATCGTCCTATTTTCTGATCACGCCGATGGCGGCGATCTTTGCGGTCTTTCTTGTCATACCGCTTCTGACCATCGTGATTGTCAGTTTCTGGGACTATGACGAATACCGGATCCTGCCCGATTTTATTTTGGAAAATTACAGCTATTTGCTCGGGTCATCGGTGACCTGGAAAATTTATCTCAATACGTTGAAATATGCAGCGCTGACCTGGGTCTTTACCCTGTCGATCGGCTTTACGGTAGCCTATTTCCTGGCGTTCCATGTGCGCAGTCTAACCTGGCAGATCGTGCTTTTCATGCTGTGTACGATCCCGTTCTGGACGTCAAATATCATCCGGATGATTTCGTGGATTCCATTCCTTGGTCGCAACGGTCTTTTGAATTCGGCATTGATCAATTTGGGAATTGTCGATCAACCGCTTGAGTTTCTTCTGTTTTCCGATTTCGCAGTCGTGCTGGCAGATGTGCATCTCTATACGCTTTTCATGGTGGTGCCGATTTTCAACTCCATGATGCGGATTGATCGTTCCCTGATTGAGGCGGCGCGCGATGCCGGGGCCAGCGGGTTTGAAACCCTGAAATCGGTCATTGTGCCGTTGTCAAAGCCGGGTATTGCCATTGGTTCGATCTTTGTCATCACCGTGGTGATGGGGGATTTCATCACGGTGCGTTTGATGAGTGGCGGGCAAAGTGCGTCGGTCGGTTTGCAGATTTCAAACGAGATCGGGCTTTTGCAATACCCGGCCGCGGCGGCAAGTGCGGTGGTGCTTCTGATCACGGTGTTGCTGATTGTGACCGGGCTTTTGCGCCTTGTTGATATCCGGAAGGAGCTGTGATCATGGCAATCACGCGTGAACGGCGCCCAACAAGCTTTTATATCCTTGCGGCCTTTTTCACCCTGTTCGTTCTGTTCCTGTACGGGCCGATGCTGACCATCTTTATCCTGTCATTCCAGGGGGAAAATGGGGGCCTGACCTTTCCGATGAACGGGTTTTCGTTCCATTGGTTTGGCAATCTGTTTGAACAGCAGGCAGTGGGTGATTTTGGCGGATCATTTACCCGGTCGCTGAAGCTTGGCCTGATTGTCATGGTCGTGACTGTGGTGGTTTCGTTCATGGCCGGCCTGGCATTCCGCAAGCGCTTCCGTGGGGACAGTGTGATTTTCTATCTGGCGATTGCCAGTCTGATTGTGCCGTCGATCCTGATTTCACTGGGGATCGGGTTGCTGTTCAATATCATCGAATGGCAGCCGCAATGGTTCACATCCGCCCTTGGTGCGCATCTGACATGGACCTTCCCGTTTGGTCTTTTGATCATGTTTGCGGTGTTTAACCGGTTTGATCCGTCTTACGAGGAAGCCGCACGTGATTTGGGGGCGAGCAACTGGCAGACGATCCGGTATGTGGTTCTGCCAATGGTGGGGCCGAGCCTGATCGGGGTTGCGATGTTTTCCTTTACCCTGTCTTACGATGAATTTGCCCGCACCCTGATGACGGCCGGGGCGCTTAATACCTTGCCGCTTGAGATTTATGGCATGACCACCAATGTCACGACGCCGGTTCTTTATGCACTTGGCACAGTAACCACCGGTTTCTCGTTCCTGGTGATCGGAATTGCCCTGGGATCGGTCATGATCCTTCGGCGTCGCAAGGGGCAAAAAGCATGAGCCGGATTGCTGTCATCAATCCCAATCTGTCGACAGGATTCACCAAAAAGGTCGGTGATCAGGCAAAACGGATTGTGGCGGACGGTAACGCCGTGCTTGCCCTTAATCCGCAATTTGGTCCGGACAGCATCGAAGGCTATTACGACGAGGCCTTTGCCAGTGTCGGGTTGCTGTCAGTTATTCGTGATCTTGAAGCAGCGCCCGAACAGCTTGCCGATCCGGTTGGCGGTTATGTGGTGGCGTGTTTTGATGATACGGGGGTTGATGCGGCACGCTGTCTGACTGCGGCCCCGGTGATGGGATTGTGTGAAGCAGCCCTTCGCATGGCAGCGGTTGTTGCATCGCGCTTTGCAATCGTGACACCGATGCCGGTTTCGGTGCGTCCGCTTGAACATCTGGTGTCGAAATATGGGGCTTCATCGCAATGCGTGGTGCGTGCCGCAGGTGTGCGGACCCTTGATTTCGAAGGTGAAAATGCCGCCATGGCCTATGGTGCGTTAAAGAAACAGGCCGAGATTTGCCTTGCCAATGACCATGCCGAGGCAATTGTTCTGGGCTGTGCGGGCATGACCGATATTGCGCAGCGTCTTCAGGCGGAACTTGGCGTGCCGGTGATTGACGGGGTCAGTGCGGCGGTCAAAATGATCGAAGCCCTGGCAATGCTGGGCATTCGCACCAGCAAGGCCGGAGCCTATGCCGCGCCGCCATCAAAGGCCTATCATGGGGTGTTTGCGGGGTTTGCGCCGCAAGGCTGATTGGGTGTTCCCCCCTGCCATAATCAACAAAGGCCCGCATAGTGACGGGCCTTTTTTATGTTTGGTCAAAGCCGATATTTTGCCGGTCAGCTTTGTTTCAGGGCCTGTTCGACCTGTGCGAGGTGGCGGCGCATGGCTTCTTCGGCGCGTTTGGGGTCGCGCTGTTCAATGGCATTGACGATGTCGCGGTGTTGGGCGCTCAGATCATTGATCAGACTGTCGGAATGGCTGCTTTCGCGCATGCGGGCCCAGGCAGCGTCACGGCGAACGGCGTTTACGGCTTCGAACACGGCAAGAAACAGGGTGTTCTTGACCGATTCGGCCAGTTTCTGATGAAAGGCCGCATCCCATTTTTCATATTCGCCCTGGGTGGTGGCGCGTGCGGCATTTTCGACCATGGTGCGCATGGCATCAATGTCGCCCTGGGATGCGCGCAGGGCCGCAAACCGTGCCATGGACGGTTCGATTTCCTGACGGACTTCCATGATTTCGAACGGGCTTGTTTTGGTGGCGATGCCTTCAAGCTTGCGCAGGCGTGGTGTCGGGGGCGTGCCGACAAAGGTTCCCTGACCCTGGCGGCGCCATATCAGGCCTTCTGCCTCAAGCAGATCAAGTGCCTTGCGCAATGCCCTGCGTCCGACATCAAGCTGTTCGGCAAGGTTGCGTTCGGCAATGACACGGCCGTCTTTGACAAATTCGCCGCGGGCAAATCCGGATTTGAGCTTTTCAGCCAATCCGTGGGTCACAAGGTCATTCATGGTCTTTGTTCTTTATTATGGCGTTCCCTGTATCCGAACCAATCTGCACCGGTTTTTTTGTGGTGCTATCTCCCAGAAGACTGGTTCGGATCGCAAGTCTTTGTTTCTGATATCAGTTAATCAGATCATAGAACATTCGCAATGATGTGATGGCCAGAAACAGGCCGAAACACATGCGCAATGCGCGTCGCGGTATGGTGTGGGCAATGCGTGCCCCGATCGGTGCACACAGAACCGTCATCGGGATCAGAAGGGCTGCCGCCAGAACGTTGACATAGCCAATCGAAAATGGCGGGCGACCGTCAACACCGATCCCCGACATCGCATAGCCAATGGTCCCGGGCAGGGCGATGATCAGGCCGATCGCAGCGGCCGTTCCGACCGCACGGCGAATGTCATATCCCAGGAAATTGAGTACCGGAACACAGATGGTTCCCCCGCCAATTCCCATCATTGCCGACAGGCTTCCGGCCAGGACGCCCAGAACCGCCCAGACCGATTTCGGCGGGTTTTTGGCTTCGTCCGTTTCGCGGTCCTTGACCAGCATCATGTTCGCCGCAACCAGAATTGCCACCACGGCAAAGACAATGGTCAGGACGCGACCATCGGCAAGGCCGCCAATCGCGGTGCCGATAATCACCCCGACGACAATTGCCGGACCCCAGTGTTTGAGAAGGGCAATATCGACCGAACCTTTTTTATAGTGGCTGCGAGTCGACGAGATCGCGGTTGCAATGATTGTCGTGAGCGAGGTGGCCACAGCGACCTGCATGCGCAACGATTCATCAACGCCCATGGTGGTCAGAAAATGGTAGAGCACCGGGACAATCACGATCCCGCCACCCACGCCTAGCAGGCCAGCCATAATGCCGCCGACAACGCCGGCAAACAGCATTGCAGCGCCCCAGATCAGATAAAGGCTCATGGTGCCTTCGATTTCAATCATCTTGAACCAATCCAAACCAATTTTTACGGTTATATGTTATTGGTAGTAACGCCAGTCCTATCCATTTGGCAATGATTTTGCGCCTGAAATCCATAAATATGGCGAAAAATACGTAGTTTCGCGTTTTTGGGGTTGCGGATGCCAAGTTACGATGACAACAATATGTCGACAAAATGAACGAACCAAAAAATAATTGGTTTTAATTGATCCAGTAGATTTATCAGGAGGCATTGACATGTTCCGCAAGATTGCTGTTGCCGCTGGTCTGATGGCGGCTGCCATTGCAGGACCTGCACAGGCGCAGGACTATCCCGAAAAACCGATTGAATTCATCGTTCCCTGGGGTCCGGGTGGCGGCAGTGACACGCTGATGCGTCTGGTCGCACAGGGTCTTGCCGAAGAAACCGGTCAGGCTGTTCCGGTCATCAACATGCCGGGCGTTGGCGGCAATGTTGGTCTGGCAGAATTCGCAAAGCGTCCGGCTGATGGTTACACCATTTCGCAGATCCACGAAGGCCTGCTGATTTCCAATGGTACGGGCATCACCGACCTGAACTGGGACAGCTTCATGCCGATCGCGCTGGTGACGTCGTCGCCGCAATATCTGACCTTCTCGAAGAACGAGAACTTCTCGACCTTTGAAGAAATGGTCGCCTTTGCCAAGGATCATCCGGGTGCGGTTCGCGCCGGTGTTACCCTTGCAGGTGTTCCGCACCTTCATATGGCGATGATTGAAGACGCATTTGGTATCCAGTTCTCCTATGTCGGTTACGAAGGTACCGGTCAGCGTATCCGCGCCCTGGTTGGCGGCAATATCGATGTTGCCATTGGTGATGTTTCCTCGGCTGGTCAGTTTGTTGAAAATGGCGATCTGATTTTTGCTGCTGTCGGCATGCCGGAACGTACCGCCGATGAGCCTGATGTTCGGACCTTTGCCGAACTTGGTCATGATCTTGATCTGGCTGTGACCCGCGGTGTTGTTCTGCCCAAAGGCACCCCGCAGGATGTTGCAGATGCGCTTGAAGCACATTTGGAAAAAGTCATGCAGAACGAAGACGTTCGCGCAAAAATCAAGAATGTCGGTTCCGAGCCGGTCTTCCTTGGCCAGGATGCCTACAAGGCATATCTCGGCAAGCTGTCTGACACGGTTAACCGTCTGGTCGGCAAGCTCGCAGGATGACGAACGGGGCTGAGAAATCAGCAGCAGCGGGTGCATCGGCACCCGCTGCTTCTCGTGCAAGAACGGAATTTGCGCGGCTGGTTTCCTATATCGTTTTCGGAACTGGTTCGGTTTATTTGTCCCTGCGGGCAGGTGAATTGCCGACCTCGCGCTGGGAACCGCTGGGTGCCGGGTCTTTCCCGCAGCTGGTCTTTGGCGTTCTTGCAGGTCTTTGCCTGATTGCAGCCATCCGGGCGATTATTGATATCCGCAAGGCCGGTCAGCTTGACGCGCTTGGCGAAGCGTTGTGCAGCTGGGTCAAGGTCCGCCGGATATCCTTTGCGCTGTTTGGCTTGCTGGTTGTCTATCTTGGCGCATTGCCCTTTGCCGGCTTTTCGCTGGCGACCTTTGTTTTTCTGCTGATCAGCCAGCTTATGATCGCAGGCATTTCGAAAAAGACCGTCATACAGTCCGTAATCGCCGCCCTGATTTTCTCGGTTGGCTTGAATCTGCTGTTTGCCGAAGTCTTTAACGTGTTTCTCCCGCGCGGCATGCTGTTCGCGGGCTAACAGAAGTTTACGATCATGTTGGATGCATTTCTTGCCGGTGCCCATCAGGTTTTCGCATTCGATACCCTGATTTACATGCTGATCGGTTCCGTTGCCGGGATCGTTGCAGCGGCCATTCCCGGTTTTACCGTGACCATGGCCATCATTCTGACCTTGCCGCTGACCTTTACCATGGAACCGCTTCAGGGGGTTTCGGTGATGTTGTCGGTTTATGTCGGTGGTTATACCGGTGGTCTGATCAGTGCAGCGTTGCTTGGTATTCCCGGAACGCCAAGTTCGGTGGCCACCACTTTTGATGCCTTTCCGATGGCGCGTGGGGGCGAACCCGGACGTGCATTGTCGCTTGGTGTCTGGGCGTCGTTCTTTGGTACCGTGATTTCCACAATCATTCTGATTGTTGCAGCCCCGCCACTTGCGCTGATTGCGGTCAAGCTTGGCCCCTGGGAATATTTTTCGTTGATCGTGTTTGCGCTGACGATTGTCGCAAGCCTGGTCGGCAATTCATTGATGCGTGGCCTGATTGCCGGTGTCATCGGTCTTGGTCTGGCAACGATCGGTCCGGACCCGATGATGGGGCGCCCGCGTCTGACCTTTGAGTCTGATATTCTGATGCCGGGCTTGCCGTTCCTGATTGTTCTGATCGGTATTTTTGCCATCAGTCAGCTGATGGGCGAAGTCGAGGACCATGGCAAGAATGACAACAAGGGCGCGCTGATCCCAGATGTGATTGAATTCAAGACCTGGGCTGTGATGCGCGAAGTTCTGATGCATCCGGTCAATCTGGTGCGCTCATCGCTGATCGGTGTGTTTATTGGTGCATTGCCCGGTGCGGGCGGGTCAATTGCCAACCTTTTGGCCTATGACCAGGCCAAGCGCAGCTCCAGAACCCCGGAAGAATTTGGCAAGGGCACGCCAAATGGTGTGATCGCGTCCGAAGCCGGGAACTCTGCCACGGCCGGTGGCGGTTTGATTCCGATGATTGCGCTGGGTATTCCGGGGTCGGCGGTTGATGCGATCCTGATGGCGGCCCTTATGGTGCATGGCATTTCGGTTGGTCCGCGCCTGATCATGGATCATGCCGATCTGGCCTATGGCATGTTCGTTGCCATGGTTGTTGCATCATTGATGATGCTGGTGGTTTGCGTTCTGTCGATGCGCCTGTTCCTGCGGGTGACCGACATTCCCAAACAGTTCATTGTGCCGACCGTGATGATCTGTTGTGTGATCGGGGCCTTTGCACTCAATAACCGGGTAACCGATCTTTATCTGCTTGGTGCGATCGGGCTTGTCGGATACGGGCTGAAATCGCTCGATTATCCGTTGGCGCCGCTGGTTCTGGGTGTGATCCTTGGGCCGATTGCCGAAACCAACCTGCGCCGTGCATTGATGAGTGACGGGGACTGGACGGTATTCTTTACCCGTCCGATTTCGGCAGTATTGCTGGCGGCTGCTGTTCTGTCTGTTATTTTCAGCGTCCGTTCGGTTCTCAAGATGCGCCGAAAAGACCGTGCTGCCACCGATGAACAAGATGGCGACTAGGCCACTGCTTTGAGGAGACTCCTATGAAACTTCGTCATGACGCGCTTTATGCCTCACGCCGGTCACCGGTTCTGGCGCGCAACATGGTTTCCACATCCCAGCCATTGGCCGCACAGGCAGGCCTGCGCATGTTGCTGGCAGGTGGCAATGCCGCCGATGCGGCCTTGGCGTCGGCCATCGCCCTTACCGTGGTTGAGCCGACCGGTAACGGACTTGGTTCGGATGCCTATGCCATCATCTGGGATGGAAAGGAACTGCACGGGCTTAATGCATCGGGTCGCGCACCGGCGGCCTGGAACCCCGAACGGTTTGCCGGAGCCGACAAGATGCCCCAGCGTGGTTGGGAATCGGTAACCACCCCGGGGGCGGTTTCCGCATGGCAGGAAATTTCCACCAAATTTGGCAAATTGCCGTTCGAAAAGCTGTTTGAACCGGCCATCGAATATGCATCGCGCGGATTTGCGGTGTCGCCGATCATCGCCACCCTTTGGGAAAAGGGTGGGGAATTGTTGGGCAAGCAGCCGGGCTTTGCCGAAGCGTTTCTTCCGAATGGCAAGGCCCCCAAAGCGGGCGAGCTGTTTGTAAACAAGGCCGCTGCCGACAGCCTGATCGACATTGCCGAAACCAAAGGTGAAAGTTTCTATCGCGGCAAGCTTGCCACAAAGATCGCAGCTTTTGCCAAGGAACATGGCGCGGCCCTGTCCGAGGATGACCTTGGCAATCACAAGGCCGATTGGGTCGGCACGATTTCACAAAGCTTCGGCAAAGTGAAACTGCATGAAATCCCGCCAAATGGTCAGGGGATTTCGGCCCTGATCGCGCTGGGCATTCTGCGTCATACCAATATCACTGATTATCAGCCCGATTCGGCCGAGGCCCTGCATCTTGAGATCGAGGCAATGAAACTGGCCTTTGCCGATATGCGGGCCTATGTCGCCGATCTTGATTACATGACCGATGTTACGGTCGAACATCTTCTGTCGGATGATTATCTGAAATCCCGTGCGGCATTGATCGATGCCAACAAGGCACAGGATTTCAAGGCCGGTGCGCCAAAGCATGGCGGGACGGTTTATGTGACGGCGGCCGACGAAAACGGCATGATGGTGTCGTTCATCCAGTCGAACTATATGGGCTTCGGTTCCGGTGTCGTGGTGCCGGGGACTTCGATCAGCCTGCAAAACCGTGGTCACGGTTTCAGCCTGAAAGACGGTCATCCCAACCTTGTTAAAGGTGGAAAACGTCCGTTCCAGACCATCATTCCGGCATTCCTGATGAGCGATACCGGCAACCCGATCATGAGCTTTGGCGTGATGGGCGGCCCGATGCAGGCCCAGGGACATCTGCAAATGACCCTGCGCACCCAGCTTTGGGGCCAGGATCCGCAAACTGCGGTCGATGCACCGCGCTGGCAGGCACTGTCGGGACTTGATGTTGCGGTTGAAGCATCGCTTGGTCATGAGGTTATCGATGCGCTTAAGGCCAAGGGGCATGCGATCAAGGTCGAAACGCCAGATAGCACCAATTTCGGTTTTGGTGGTGCCCAGCTGATTGCCAAGACCGAGGCCGGATATGTCGCCGGTTCGGACCCGCGCAAGGATGGATGTGCCGTCGGCTATTGATGAAAGAACAGATTTTCGGATCGGCATTCGCAGTCATCTGAAAGCAGGGTCGGCCCAGTAATGGGCCGGCCTTTTTCTTTGCGCATGGCCGGGGCGACTCAACATACAGGGCCCCTTGGGATTTCCGGCATCTGTCAAGATGGAAAGTGCCGCATTTCAGGGGGATAGCCCATGCAAAAATGACGCTTCGTACAGGCCATCGACAGGTATAAAGCGATCAGTTATGGCAGGGGGCCTTGTCAGGTTTTGCGGATTCTTTCCCTGATGGCGACACATTCCTGCCCTGTTTTTTGTGCACAAGCACACTGAACAAATCGAAAAAATCCAATGGTTGGTAGCGTATAGAGGCATGACGCATCATTTTCCGCGGCGCACGGCGCTGGTTTTAAAGCATGTCCTTCTGGTTGCAATCGCGACCGGAACAGTCGTGTTTGGCACCCCGTTACTGGCACAAGCACAGTCAAACGACCCGGCAGCGGCACAGCCCGCCAATACGGAAGTTGCGCCCGCGCCCGCATCAGAGGCACAGGTCAAACCCGTTGCGCCGGTGGCAACCCCGGACGCGCAGCCTGCGACCGACAATGACGCAACCGCGGAGTCCGAACAGACATCCGAAGAACAGGTCGACAATGCCGATCAGGTAGACAGCCAGAAACCGGCAGTCAGCGCACCGGTCATGTTTGATCCGGCCATGGTGATTGAACGGGCACGTGCACTTGCGAATGCGCCGTTTGAAAACCCGCATCGTGAATTGCCCGATGCACTGGCCAATCTGAGCTCGGATGCGTATGACCAGATCCGTTTCAAGTCGCATCGCGCCTTCTTCAATCCCGATAATTCGGACTTCTCGCTTGAGCTGTTTCACCCGGGCAACATGTATGATGTGCCGGTCGCCATCAATCTGGTGCGCGACGGTGAAATTCAGGTCATTCCGTTTTCTGCCGGTCTGTTTGATTTCGGCAAGACCGGACTTTCGGGCAATGATTTCTCGACCCAGGGCTATGCCGGTTTCCGGTTGCGCTATCCGTTATCGAATGTCGGCAGCAGCGATGAGCTGACCCGCTTCCTCGGTGCGTCCTATTTCCGTCTTCAGGGCGAAGGACAATCAATTGGCCAGATGGCGCGTGGACTTGCCATTGACCTTGCCGGCCCGACTGGCGAAGAAATCCCGGTATTTCGCGAATTCTGGATTGTCGAGCCGAAAAAGGGCGATCAGACGATTACGGTCTATGGTCTGCTTGACAGTGCGCGGGTGACCGGTGCCTTCCGGTTTGAAATCAATCCGGGCACGCGCAGTCAGGCCGATGTCAAAGCCAATCTGTTTTTCCGTGATGGTGTCGAAAAGATCGGTATCGCGCCGCTGAACGGCATGTTCCTGTTTGGTGAACAGCGTCGTCGGTCCTTTGACGATTATCGTGGGGAAGTTCATTCCAGTGACGGGCTTCTGATCAATAACGGACGTGGCGAATGGTTGTGGCGGCCGCTTGATAACCCGGTTCACCTACAGATGAGCTCGTTTCTCGATGAAAATCCGATCGGCTTCGGGCTTTTGCAGCGGGATCGCAATTTCGATCATTACCAGGATCTTGAACGCCGGTTTGATCGCCAGCCCGGTTACTGGGTCACCCCCAAAGGCAATTGGGGCAAGGGCCATGTCGAACTGGTGGAAATTCCAAGCCCGTCTGAAACCAATGACAATATCGTTGCCTACTGGGTGCCGGAAACCAAACCGGTGGCCGGTGGCGAGATGGAAATTGAATACAGCATCACAGCGACCCGTGATGGCGGCGGTTTGCACGATCTGGCCCAGGCGACCGATACGCGGATCATGCGCATCGCATCCCAGGGCGATGATGATGCCGGCCGTACCCGGTTTGTCTTGAACTTTGCCGGTGGTGATCTGGACTATTTCATTAGCGATGCCAAAAACATGCGGGCAGATGTCAGCGCGTCCGAAAGCAAGATTGAAAACATCCGTGTGATGCCGGATTCGGAAAACGGCGGTGTGCGCGTGTTCTTTGATCTGGTCAATGATGGCGAAGCGCGTTCAAGCAACCTTCGGGTATTTCTTCTTCACAAGGATAAGGTCCTTAGTGAAACCTGGACCATGCCGTGGGTTTTTTGATCCCGGATTTTCTGGACCGTGCCGTTCACACAGATGCGACATTCAGGTAGATGCAGATGAGTCAGAAGTCTGACCATAGAAACGAAAACATTTCAGAGACCCAATATGACCCGACGGTCCAGTTACGTGGCCCCGGTGTTGGTCAGCGGCGTCTGTTTTTGTTCGGAGCGTCGATTGCTGCCACGGCCTATGCCGCATGGCTGATGACAGATGTTCTGGGTGCCGATCAGCTGACCATCATGGAAATGGTGGTGGTGGCATTCTTTACCATCAACTTTGCCTGGATTTCGCTTTCGTTCTTTACCGGGATTGTCGGGTTGATCCTGCGCGGGCTCAAGCTTGATGCCATCACGTTAAAGCGCCTGAAACCGATCGTGCGCAAGGGGCCGCTGCGTTCCAAAAACGTTGTCGTGATTCCGGTTTATAACGAGGACCCCAACCGGGTCTTTGCCGGTTTGCGTGCAAGTTATGAAAGTCTTGCCAAAACCGGCGAGCTTGATGCCTTTGACTTTTTTGTTCTGTCTGATACCCGCGATCCCGATATCTGGATCGCCGAGGAACTGGCATGGGCAAAGGCCTGTACGGATTTGAATGCGCGCGGGAAAATCTTCTTCCGCCGCCGTCCGGAAAACACCGAACGCAAATCGGGCAACCTTAAGGAATTCTGCGAAACCTATGCGGCCAATTACGATCACATGATCGTTTTTGATGCCGATAGTGTGATGTCGGGCGAGGCCATGGTGAATATGGCCTATCTGATGGAAAACAATCCGGATGCCGGTATTATTCAGAGCCCGCCGCAACCGACCGGTCGCCAGACCCTGTTTGCCCGTATCTTGCAGTTCATTTCGCGTGTGCATGGTCCGACCATGTCGGCCGGTCTGTCATTCTGGTGCATGGGCAGTTCGAACTATTGGGGCCATAACGCGATCATTCGCACCAAGGCGTTCATTGAATGTTGCGGGCTTCCGGTTCTGTCGGGCAAACCGCCGATGGGTGGCCATATCCTGAGCCATGATTTCGTCGAGGCCGCCTTCATGCGCAAGGCAGGCTGGCGATGCTGGCTGATCCCGCAGCTGGAAGGCAGCTGGGAAGAATTGCCGCCCAACCTGATCGATTTTGCCATCCGTGACCGTCGCTGGTGCCAGGGCAATATGCAGCATGCGCGCCTGATGGTTGCACCCGGTTTCAAACCGCTTAGTCGTTTGCACTTCTTTATGGGGGTGATGAGTTTTGTCTCATCGCCGCTTTGGCTGTTGCTGTTGCTGAGTTCGACCATTGCGACGCTGCAAAACACACAGCTGACATACAGCTTCTTTCCGGGGCATTTCACCATGTTTCCGCAATGGCCGGTGGACCGGTCGTTCGAGATGCTGGTGTTGCTGATCTTTACCATCGGGATGCTGGTTTTGCCGAAAATCATCTCGATCCTGATGGTGTGTCTGGGCCGTGACCGCAAGAAGTATGGCGGGGTCATGGTTCTGTTCAGTGGCTTGTTCGAAACGATCTATTCGGCCTTGCAGGCCCCGATCATGATGATGCTGCATTCCCAGTTCGTGTTTTCGGTTTTGACCGGCAATCAGGTTGGCTGGGATGCGCAGGAACGTGACGATGCCGGTGTGCCGTTCAAGGCAGCGCTTAAAACCCATCGGACGATCATTGTCATCGGTCTGGTCTGGGGGGCGGTTGCCGTCTTTGTCGATACGGCGTTCTTCTGGTGGCTGTCACCGATTCTGGCTGGACTGGTTCTGTCGCCGTGGCTGACCCATTATTCGAGCAGTCTTGCAATCGGCAAGGCCGCACGCCGGATGAAGCTTTTCCTGACGCCGGAAGAATATGACAGCCCCGATGAACTGCGCGGTTTGGCGCGGATCAGCGCCGAGCTGGTCGACGGGGACGTCAAGGATGGCCTGATGCGCCTGATCGAGGACCCGTATGCCAATGCCCTGCATTCAGCATTGCTTCCGGTCCGCAAACCCGATGCGCGGACCACGATCGAGATCGGCATCATCTATGAAAAGCTTGCCCGGCTGGGCATCGAAAGTCTGACACGTGATGAAAAAATCCTGATCCTGTCCTGGCCGGTCAAACCGCTTGACCAGATCATGGCGGGCCGGGATGTCAACGGGTCCTGATTTTCAAAAGCGCTTTGTCTAACCAATTGTTTTAAAAGAATCTTGTGCGCCACAAAAACGCCCAGATTCGAGCAAATTATCCCGCGTTTTTTCAGCGATGCTTATCCTTAACGAAGCGTTAATCGCCGATGATCGTTTACTGCCCGGAGGGCCAAACACATGACTGATATGACCGTTGCATCACAGGGTTTTTCCTATGCCGCATTTGAGTCGGCCGCAATGACCCGTCTGATCGAAGACACAGCACGCGCCTGGCTTCGGTCATTTGGAATCATGTCCGATGCACAGGCCAATCAGCGTCTGATCAATGCCCTGCGCGATGCGCTGGCCGCAGACAGTGTTGCAAGTCATGACCGGGCAAGCATGCAGGATATCCTCGATCAGGCCGCACATGACGCGATTGCCGGATGGCTTGCCCGTGTGACCGGTCAGCAGGATTGCTATGGATCGGCGTCATTTTCCATGTTGCGCTGCGCTTTCCTGTCGGCAAACCGTGACGGCATCTGGTCGAGCCGGTTCCTTGATCAGGATGGTGATCATCGTGATCTTGCCATGGCACTTTCGGTTCAGATGATGCTGCCGACACCCAGCCTTAAGGCCTGTGAGATGCCGCGCCAGACACTGGAAAAACGGGCACTCGAACGCCGGGCATCGTAACCCGGTAAATCCTTCGCCCACGCTTTTTCATCTTTACCCTCAACGTTAATGCGTTTTGCGAAGGTAGACACCGCCAGCAATTTGGCGGTGTCTTTATGTGTAACGGCCAAAGATTTTCAAAAAAAAGAACCCGCCCCAAAAGGGCGGGTTTAGTTCAGCGGGCGAGAGAGCCCGATTTTCCGTGTGGGGTTTCCACGCTCGTCAAATCAGGCCCCTACCAGACGCCGGGACACACACTTCCCCGACGCCAAATCTTCAGGCTGCTTTGTGAAAGCGGCCCAGTTTTTCAAGAAGCCCTGCAACCGCGGGATCGTTCTTTCCGTTGCGATCAAGCTCAAGGAAGAAATCCGGATAGGGCGGTTTGCCCGGTGTCAGGTTGTAGGGTTCGAAATCGGTAATTCCGATGGCTTCAAGCACGGATTCATCGGTAAAGAAGCCGCCGGTCACTTCGCGTGCGGGCGCGGTCAGGATGGCGTGTGCGGCATCGGCCAGAATTTGCGGGGTGCGCGCGCGGCCCTGTTCCAGACCGGGGATCATATTAAGGGCGGCAGTTTCAATCACGGTGACCGGCCAAAGCGAATTGACGGCCACCCCGTCATCAGCAAATTCGGCCGCCAGACCAAGGGTCACCAGGCTCATGCCGTATTTCGAAATGGTATAGGCCGTGTGATTGGCAAACCATTGTGGTGACAGGTTGGGCGGTGGCGACATGGTCAGGATATGCGGGTTATCCGACTTCAAAAGATGCGGCAGGCAGGCCTGTGCGCAGGCAAAAGTCGCCCGTGTATTGACCTGATGCATCAGATCAAACCGCTTCATGGGTGTTTGCAAGGTCGGGGTCAGATTGATCGCGCTGGCATTGTTGATCAGGATATCGATGCCACCGAATGTTGCGACCGTTTTGGCAACAGCGTCGGCAATCTGTTCTTCGTCGCGAATGTCGGTCTTAAGGGCCAGGGCCTTGCCACCCGCTTCCTCGATCTCGGCAGCAGCCGAATGGATCGTGCCGGGAAGTTTGGGGTGAGGTTCATCGGTTTTGGCGATGATCGCGACATTGGCACCGTCGCGGGCTGCGCGAAGGGCAATTTCCTTGCCGATACCGCGAGATGCACCGGTGATGAACAGTGTTTTGCCTTTAAGACTAGTCATCGTTTATTTCCCTGGGTTCTTTTTATGATTTGCCAAAGCGCGGATTGCGTTTTTCAACAAAGGCGGTAACGCCTTCGCGGAAATCGGCACTGACGGCGCACTCGGCAAATGATTTGGCTTCGGCTGTCAGTTGTTCTGTCAGGGTTGCCTGTGGGGCGGCATTCAGAAGCGCCTTGGTACGTGCAATGGCACCGCGCGGACCGGATGCCAGACGGGCTGCATAATTCGCCGTCGCCGATGCCAGTTGATCGGCGGGCACAACCTTGTTGATCAGGCCGCAATCATGGGCTTCGTCCGCGCCGAAACGATCACCGAACAGGGCAATTTCCTTGGCCTTTTTCATGCCGACCAACCGGGTAAGCGAATGGGTCGAACCGCCATCGGGCGAGGTGCCGATATGGATATAGGCCAGGGTGAAAACGGTTTCTTCCGCAGCGATGGCAAGATCGCAGGCATTCATCAGGCTGACGCCAAACCCGGCAACCGCACCTTCAAGCTTGGCAATCACCGGACAGGGAAGGGCAGTCAGGCGGATAACAATGTCATGCACGCGGCTGATCATGGCATCAATCACCGAACGGGTTTCCTCGGCAGATGATTGCGTCATCTGATAGAAGAATTTGACATCGCCGCCTGCCATGAAAGTGCCACCCGATCCTTCAAGGATCACAGCACCGATTTGGCTGCTTTGAGCTTCGATCTTGTCAAGCGCATCGGAGAAACCGGCGATCATTGCGTGATCAAGTGCATTCATCCGGTCTGGCCGGTTTAGCGTGATCGTCGCGATGTCATCGGTGATGTTTAGCAATACGGCGTCGGTCGATGTCATGTGGTTTCCTCCCGCGGGGTTGCCGCTTTTTTTGTTCCCGCTATCGGGGATTGGGCCGGTATTAAATCGCAAGCCGGGCTTCTATTGCGCTTTCCATATCGGGCCAGCCCGATAGCCAGTCGGGCATGACAGGCGAATTCTGATCCGCCCCGACCAGGCGACAGACTTCTTGCGGGGTGACGATACCTTCCGGACCGACAAACACAGCCTTGACCACGCCAAGTGCCAGGGTTTTGCCACCAGAAACAAAGCGTTGTTCAAGATAAAACCCCTTGTCATCCCAATAGAGTGCCTGGGTTTCGAGGGCGAATTTCTGGAACGGTTTGATCGCGCGCTTGAACCGCATTGTTGATCCCGACACCACCGGTTGCCATTTGCGTTTCAACATCTGTTTGGCGATGCCATTGCGGACAATAAGTTCGGTTCGGCCCAGATCCATAAGCGCGAAATAGCGCGAATTGGTCATATGGACATTGATATCAAGATCCAGTGGCCATGCCCGGAAATGCAGGCAGGATGGATCAAGCGGATGCAGGCGGGGCCGCAACAGCGACAGGATCACCACACGGATCAGCCGGAAAATCAGGTTCACGACATGTCTCCGTTTTCTGATGTGGTCTGACGATTTATGCGGCCCGCAGCCATGATCAGAACAGCTCCTCGTCGAGTGCCATCATGGTCGAAGACCCTGACATCATCTGACTGAACAGGGCACCTGATTGCGGCAGGATACGTTCCATATAGAACTTTGCCGTGATCAGTTTGGCCTTATAGAAGCCGTCCGGGTCGTCATCCTGTTTTGCCAATGCGACTTCGGCCATCCGGGCCCACATGAAGCCAACTGCCACCAGACCGAACAGACGCAGGAATTCGGTTGCGGCGGCACCGGCTTCGTTCGGGTTTTTCATGCCGCGCTGTGCCAGTTCGCCGGTGGCCTGTTGCAGGCGCATGAACGCCTTTGCCAGCGGCTGGACATAGTCGCCAAGGCCGTCCTTGGAGACATTGGCTTCGATATATTCCTGAACCGGGTGGAAGAAACGGCGAAGATAACGGCCGGCCTTTGTCGGCATTTTACGACCGACAAGGTCAAGCGCCTGAATACCGTTTGTGCCTTCGTAAATCTGGGCGATACGGGCGTCACGGACATATTGTTCCATGCCCCATTCGCGGATGTAACCGTGACCGCCAAAGACCTGCACACCAAGGTTGGTATTGTCAAAGCCCCAGTCAGTGAACAGTGCCTTGACGATCGGGGTCATCAGCTGGACGAATTCGTCGGCTTCTTCGCGTTTGACCGGGTCTTCGTGATGTTTGGCGGTATCAAGGGCACGGGCAACCCACATGCCCATCGCACGGCAGCCTTCATTGGTGGCCTTCGCGGTCAGGAGCATACGGCGCACATCGGGATGCACGATGATGGAATCGGCGGCCTTGTCCGGGGATTTCGCACCGGTCAGAGCACGGCCCTGAAGACGGTCCTTGGCATAGGCGCGCGCCCCCTGATAGGCGGCTTCGCCAAGACCAAGTCCCTGAATGCCGACTGACAGACGTTCCTGGTTCATCATGGTGAACATGGCGGGCATGCCCTGATGGGGTTCACCGACCAGATAGCCAATTGCGCCATCAAAGTTCATGACACAGGTGGCCGATGCCTTGATGCCCATCTTGTGTTCGATGGAGCCGCATTTTACCGCATTTCGATCCCCAAGCGATCCGTCATCATTGACCATGAATTTCGGAACAAGGAAAAGCGAGATACCCTTGGTGCCCTTCGGCGCGTCCGGCAATTTTGCCAAAACCAGATGGATGATGTTTTCCGTCAGGTCATGTTCACCCGCCGAGATGAAAATCTTGGTTCCGGTGATGGCATAGGACCCATCATCGAGCGGTTCGGCCTTGGACTTGATGATGCCAAGATCTGTGCCGCAATGCGGTTCGGTCAGACACATCGTCCCGGACCAAGTGCCTTCGACCATTTTCGGAAGGTATTTGTCCTTAAGTTCGTCCGATGCATGGGCATGCATGGCGGCATAGGCGCCAAATGACAGGCCCGGATACATCCCGAATGACAGGTTGGTCGAACAAATCATTTCCTCGACCAGGGCATTGATCGATTTCGGCGCGCCCTGACCACCATAGGCCGGATCGCAGGCAATGCCCGTCCATCCGCCTTCGGCAAAGGTCTGATAGGCTTCCTTGAAACCCTTGGGGGTTGTGACAACGCCGTCATCCCAGGTGCAGCCTTCCTCATCGCCCGACCGGTTGATCGGGAACAGGATTTCTTCACAGACCTTGGCGGCTTCTTCGAGAACGGCGTCAACGACGTCGGGGGTGAAATCCTCGCAACCGGGCAATTGATTGATATCGTTGTAATCAAACAGCTCGGTCAGGACGAAGCGCATGTCGCGCAGGGGTGCTTTATATTCAGCCATTTTACTTTTCCTCCTGGACCGGTCAGTTGCGCAACGGCTTGCCGGTCAGAAGCATATGCTCCACCCGGGCCATGGTGCCTTCGTTACGGACCAGACGCATGAAACCTTCGCGTTCCAGTTCAAGAATGTCGTCTTCGGACAGTTCCTCGGTCACGTCGGTGTCACCACCGGCAAGAACCTTGGCCAACTCACCGGCCACCATGCGGTCATAATTGGTTGCCTTGCCAAGACGATGGAAACCATCGACAGCCATTTCAAAGGCAACCCGGGCAGACTCGCCGGGCAGGCGATAGGTGAATTCTTCGGGGGCCTCGTAACCATCGACCATCGAAAGCGCGCGCTCCTTGGCATCGGCCAGCAAACGGTTACGGTTCATGGTGATGCCATCCGTTTCGCGGAAGAACAGGTTTTCCTTGGCTTCCATTGCTGATTTGGCAACGGTCGCGACCGAGATGATTTCAAACGCCTTGGCACTCGGGGCCATCGGGCCTTTGACGAATTTCGGATTTTCCGCCCAGCGACGGATCATTTCCTTACACCCGCCCCAGGCCGGGATCAGGCCAACACCGGGTTCAACCAGTCCGATATAGGTTTCCCCGTGCGCCTGAACCGCATCGCAATGAAGCAGAACTTCACAGCCACCCCCAAGGGCAAGGCCACTTGGCGCACCAACCACCGGGAAAGGAGAATATTTCAGCGCCTTGTAGGTTTCCTGACCGGTTTCAACAAGGTTCTCGATTTCCGGCCATGCGGCGATATTGGCGGCAAACAGGGCAAGGCCAAGGTTTGCACCGGCCGAGAAATTGCTGGCTTCGTTATAGATCACCATTGCCTTGAACTGCTTTTTCACAGTCCGGATCGATGTCTTGATCGCACCAAGAACGTCCGCATCAAGCGCATTCATCTTGGTATGGAATTCAAGACAGGCAACACCATCGCCAATATCCCAAAGCGATGCAGCACGGTTACCGGCAACCGGTTCGGATTTGCGCTTGATGTCTTCAAGCAAAAGAACGCCGTCCGGACGGGTGACCTTGGTGTAGTCGCCATCAAAGCCGAGGTAATAAAGTTCACCGCCTTCGACCTTGTAGAACGACTTTCCGGCGGCCTTTTGCAGCAGTGCCGGAACTTCAACGCCGTCTTCTTCAAGCATTGAGATCAGGGTATCCACACCAATCGCGTCAATCAGCTCGAACGGACCGGTTTTCCATGCATAGCCGAGCTTCATCGCATCATCGACATCAAGGATGGAGTTTGCTGCGGACTCGGCAATGAAGGCAGCATAGGCAAGGGTTTTACCCATAACGGCACGGCCATATTGACCGCCCTTGTCGGTTGCTTCCATCATCTTGCGCGGGTCTTTGCCAGCGGCGCGAACACTGCTGATGCGGGCCTTTTCAGATTTGGAAAATTCGCCGGTTTGCAGATCAACCGATTCCTTGATCTTTTCACCGCCATCACGGCTCAGGCGGTAAAAACCACCCTTGCCCTTGCGACCGGTATAACCATCGGCAATCAGTTTGCCGACCAGTTCACTTTCGCGGTAAATGGCATGGAACGGATCGGATTTATCGAGAAGCCCCGCCATGCTCGATTGCACATGGGGCATCAGATCAAGACCCACCAGATCCATCAGGCCAAACACGCCGGTTTTGGGAATGCCAAACGGGCGGCCAATGACACTGTCGGCTTCCTCGACGGTCAGTTTGCGGTCCATGGCTTCGACCATGGCAGCCTGAATCCAGTAGACACCCAGACGGTTGGCAATAAAGCCCGGTTCATCATGGCAGGTGACACAAGTCTTGCCCAGTTTGCGATCAGCAAAATCGGCAACCATGTCAATAACGCCATCACGGGTGACACCCGATCCAACCAGCTCAAGCAAACGCATATAGCGCGGCGGGTTGAAGAAATGGGTGATGATGAAGTCCTGGGCAAAGCTTTCATCCATGCCGCCAATCAGGGTGGCAAGCGGAATGGTCGATGTGTTGGATGACACGACCGAGCCCTTGGCGCGGACGGCATCAATCTTGCGATACAGATCCTGCTTGATATCAAGGCGTTCAATGACGGCCTCGATGATCCAGTCACATTTGGCGATTTTATCAAGATCATCCTCGATATTGCCGCATGTGATCAGCTTGGCCACCCGTTTGGACATGAACGGGGCCGGATCGGTTTTCAGCATTTTGGCAACCGCGCCCTCGGCAACCGCGTTGCGGTTTTTTGCCCCGTCGGGAACGATATCAAGCAGCAGGACCGGGGTCCCGGAATTGGCGATATGGGCAGCGATCCCCGCGCCCATCACACCGGCGCCGATAACGGCAACCTGTTTGATGGTGGTCATTACATCGCCTCCAGAATGGTCGCGATCCCCTGACCCCCGCCAATGCATTGCGAGGCCAGCGCATATTTGCCGCCGTCACGTTTCAGGATGCTTGCCGCCTTGCCGACGATACGGGCACCAGTCGCCCCCAGCGGATGACCGATGGCCAATGCACCGCCATCGATATTGACCTTGGCACCATCAAGTCCGAGATCGGAAATGCTTGCCATTGCCTGGGACGAAAACGCTTCGTTCAGTTCGGTAACGTCAATGTCCGCCGATGTCAGGCCGGCACGTGCCAATGCCTTTTTCGACGCGCCAACCGGACCAATGCCCATGATTTCGGGCAGGCAACCGTCAACCGCAACCGATTTGATGCGGGCAAGCGGGGTCAGACCGTTTTTGGCTGCAAATTCTTCGGAACATACCAGAACCGCAGATGCACCATCGGTCAGTGGCGATGAGGTACCGGCAGTCACCACACCATCAGCGCGGAAGGCCGGTTTCAGGTCTGCGAGACCTCCGGCCGTTGTGTCACCACGAATGCAGCCATCTTCGGAAACAACGCCATCCTTGGTCTGGATCGGGATGATTTCATCAACGAACTTTCCAGCAGCCTGCGCGCTTGCCGCGCGTTTGTGGCTTTCGACCGCAAAAGCTTCCTGATCGGCACGGCTTAGGCTGTATTTGGCGGCAACGTTTTCGGCGGTATCGCCCATGCCCATATAGGCTTCGGGCATGGTTTTATAAAGTTCCGGGTTCGGAAGCGGGTTAAAGCCCATCATCGGAACACGGGTCATGCTTTCAACACCGGCACAGATAAATGCTTCGCCTGCACCAATGGCAATTGCGCCGGCAGCCTGATGGATCGATTGCATCGACGATCCGCAGAAACGGTTGACGGTGACACCGGCAACAGAGCGCGGAAGACCTGCAAGGAAGGTGACCAGCCGGGCCACGTTGAAGCCCTGTTCACCTTCCGGAAAGGCGCAGCCAAGAATCAAATCTTCGATCGCTTTGGGATCAATGCCGGTCTTTTCGACCAGACCTTTTACGACCTGTGCCGCCAGGTCATCAGGACGGACCTTGGCAAGGGCCCCTTTGCGGGCCGGGGTGAATGGCGACCGGACATATCCGGCAATAACGGCGTTGGTCATGGCTATGTCTTCCTTCCTGAGCTGTCCTCTGATCCGGGGATCTTGTTACGAATCCGGATTGATTCCTTTTTCTTCAAGCGCATCAATCGATTGTTGTTCGATGTCGCGCAATTCATCCAACGTGACGTCCAGTGCCTGGCGCTGTTCCTCCAGATCGGAAATCCGTCCCCGGACACGACGCAGCAACATTTTGATCTGTTCTGCCTGTGTGGGATCCGCGCCATAGAGATCCAGATAATCTGCAATCTCGTTCAGGCTGAACCCCAGTCGTTTGCCGCGCAAAATGATCAGAAGCTTCGCGCGGTCCTGGCGGGTATAGACCCGGGTGGTGCCGGCACGCTGCGGATTTACAAGGCCCTTTTGCTCGTAAAACCGGATGGTGCGCGGCGTGATCCCCAAATCCTTGGCCAGTTCGGGAACGGTGTAAAACCGGTCGTCAAGTGTGGTCATTTTTCGCCCCTAATCGTATATATTTTTATCTTAACGTCAATTAGTTTACGTTAACGTCACATGGATTTTTTCCAGTGTGTGTTTGATGACGCTAACGCATTGCGACTAAGACGTTTTTCCCTCTCGCTTCAGGCGTTCTTCCTCGACCAGTTCTTTTTTCGACAGTTTGCCGACCATGGTTTTTGGAAGTTCCTCGCGAATTTCGATTTCGCGGGGCATCTCGATTCTTGAAATCTTGTCATCCAGAAAGGCACGCAAATCATCAGGGGTCACATCGGTGACACCGTCTTTCAGCCGGACAAAGGCTTTTGGGGCCTGACCGCGATATTGATCGGGAACACCGATACAGGTGACTTCGGCGATCTGTTCATGCAGATACAGTGCTTCCTCAATCGCACGAGGATATACGTTATAGCCGCTGCACAGAATGACATCCTTCAGGCGATCAACAAGGAAAGTATATCCCTGATCATCCTGATATCCGACATCGCCGGTTCGGAGCCATCCGTCGATGAAGGCATCTTGTGTTGCGGCGTTGTTCTGCCAGTAACCCGGCATGACCTGTGCACCGCGAATGCAGACTTCACCTTTCTCGCCGACCGGCATGGTCTGGGACGGGTTGGCAAGTGACCTTATTTCGATTTCGGTACCCGGCAATGGCAAGCCGATGGACCCTTCCTTGTTTTCGCCTTTGACCGGGTTGCAGGTGCAAACCGGGCTGGCTTCGGAAAGTCCGTATCCTTCAACCACTTTCGAGCCGGTGATGTCTTCAAAGCGGTGCTTGACCTCGACCGGCAGGGGGGCACCACCGGAAATGCAGCACCGGATATGTGACAGATCGTGCTTAGGTGTTTCAGGCGAATTGTTGATCGCCGTATAGATGGTCGGAACTCCCGGGAAGATGGTGACCTTTTTCTTGTCTAGCGACTTCAAAAGCGCGCCGAGTTCAAACCTTGGATGCAGTACAAGTTCTGCTCCAAGATTGATTGAAGTATTAAGTGCCACCGTCATTGCGAACACGTGGAAAAACGGCAGAACACAAAGCGTGACTTCGTGTCCGGGATGGGCATCGGGCATCCAGCGGGTCAACTGATCGACATTGGCGCTCAGATTGGCGTGGGTCAGCATTGCCCCTTTTGGGCGACCGGTGGTTCCGCCGGTATATTGCAGAACGGCAAGGTCTTCGACCGACACATCGGCAACAGTTTCAACCGGCTTGCAGCCAATGACCCGCTCATAGGCAATATGACGCAGATCATTCGGGACTTCGGCCAGTTCGCTGCGTTTGAACAGCGAAAACAGAACGCTTTTGACCGGGGGAAGGATGTCACTCATCTCGCAAACAACAATGCGTTTGAGACAGGTTTCATCCAGACAGGCAGCAACCTTTGGGTAAATCTGTTTGAGGTTCAGCGTCACCATCATGCGACAGCCGGAATCCTCGATCTGATAGGCAATTTCGCGCTTAGCATAAAGCGGGTTGAAATTGACCACCACGCCGCCGCATTTCAAAATCGCGTAATAACATACGACATAATAAGGCGTGTTTGGCAGGCAAAGACCGACCTTGTCGCCTTTGCGCACGCCCAGTTGTTTGAATCCTTCGGCGGCACGATCAACCAGCTCGGCGATGGTTTTGTAATCATAGATCCGTCCCAGAAAATCCAGACACGGGCGTTGCGGAAACCGCTTGGCCGCGGAATCAAAAATCTCATGGACCAGACGCGTCTGAACGGGCGTGCTGACATCAACGCCGTTTATCAGGATAGGGGATTCTTGAACGTTTACTTTGTTCACTTGCGTTAACTCCATTACGTTAACGTCACTTTGCGGGCAAAAAAAAGCAACCCGGTCGGGGCGGCTATCGCCGCCCCATGCCAGGCATTATAGCAGATCAGAACTTGAAATTCGCCTGCAGAGCGATGATGTCGACATGAGCTTCGTAATCGGCCCGGAACGTACCGAAATTTGAGGTTGTGTGATCAACGCGGGCTTCATCAGCAAAGATGTGGGTATAGCCGAGACTGACCATCGCCCAATCAGAAACCCGATAAGAAGCGCCCAATGATGTCCAATACCGGTTAGAGTCCGGAAGGCGTACATTGCGATATTGGGTTTTGATAGGCGTTTCATCAAAAGCAATGCCGCCGGTAAATGCCCAGTTTTCGTCGTGCTGGTAGCGGGCACCAAGCGACCCGAACCAAGCGCTTCCCCACTTGTATTCGTCAGAGCTAGAGTTTGAAGTTGCAGAAGCAGCGTTCGTCAAACCATCAAATTTGAAGGTCAATGTGTCAATCGTGTTCCAATTGGTCCATTGGGCATCTGCCATTACGGTCCATTGATCGTCTAACTTTTGAGCAATACCAAACGTAATTGACTCGGGGGTTGAGACAGTTGCCGTCGCATTCCTGTCTACATAAGGTGCAGCAAATCCCTTTGCCGCACTATCGAACTCAATCTTGCCTTTAAGTTTGTGTTCAACTTCGGAAATGTAAGACAGACCAAGTGTCGTAGATGGCGTCATCTCCCAGTTGATGCCAGCAGTCCAGCCATAGTCAAGCGAGTCGCCGCTTACTTTGCTGCTGCCTTCACCTGTTCCCGCAAGATTGTCGACTGCTTTTGAAAGCGCAGCATCCATGTACTGGATCTGCGGTCCTGCGCCGATCGACAAGCCGTTATCAAAACGATATCCGAGTACTGGTTTTATGTTGATAGTCTTAATAGAAGACGTCGTTCCGTAATATCGACCTGCGAAATCACCCTCGTAATCTGTTACAAGGCCCCAAGGCGATGTTATGGATACTCCCAAGTTCATTTGTTCACTTAATTGCCAAACAGCATGTGCATTTGGGACAACAGCGTCATTCGCCATATCCTCGTCACTTGGACTGCTAAAATTCTGTGCATTGTTTAGCGTGCCACCTGAAGCAGATACGTTCTGTGCTCTGGCTACAGGTCGAATGACGGTAACACCTGCGCTGTAAGTCGTTTCTTTGTACTGTCCGACCGAGCCGGGGTTGTAGGACATGGTGGAAGCATCGGTGGTCAGTGTCGACATCCCTGCAAAGCTTGACCCTTGCAGTGTGCCGCTGGTTTCGCGGACTTGGAAACCCGAAGCGTGTGCAGTGCCAATGGTTGCCAATGCACACAGAATTGCAGTACCCGAAGCTGCCCCCCAGAGGCAGCTCATCTTGAGCTTTGACATCAGTTTCTCCCTTAATCTTAAACGCTTCAAATTCTTAATTCGAAACGCCCGCTTTTATTTGTGAAGGCTCATCGCATCAACCCGAATGAAGTCGATGTCGTAACCCTTTCGTTTGAAGCTGGTTTTCAGCAGTTTTTTGTCAGGACCGTACCAAAGGTCGCGCTGGACATCCCCTGACATGATGTAATGTGTCGCCGGTGTTTCCCGGTTTTCGATCATTACATTTTCTGTGCCGACCTTCCGGATTTCTACGCCATAAGGTTCGGCATCAATGACGCTATAGAGGCTGGTTTTGGTTGTGACGTCTTCGGACCACAAACTTAGGGGCCAGGCACCGTCACAGGCGTCGCGTTTTCCGACACCCTTGCCGACAAGCTGGTAACAATCACCATCATAGCTTGCCTGCCAGCTATAGTGTGTGCCGTCATCATTGGTGGTGGTTTCGACCGAAGCCAGCGCGTCGTTTTGCCAAATCTCGGTGCGCTGATGGTCGTAATGGAACTTCAGGAACAGCACGCTGACATCGGTCAGGGTTTCTATCCTGACGGTATGTCCCGTATCTGTCGGTGTGATTTCGACTGTCTCGTGACCAATCGGTTCGCCGTCCTTGAGGACGCGAAAATTAAGGGTCTCGCCTGCTGATGCCATTGAAACAATGGCGGATTGGGCGAGTATGCCTGCTATCAACCCCGATACGGTGCGCTTCCAGTTGTGTTGGCGCATGTTTCCCCCGCAGAACGGATCATCCGGCCGCGTCAATCCAGCATGGATGACAATTTTGCCGCTATTCCCATGGATCCCTTGATTTTGAGTTTGCCAAGCGTGAAGGCAAGCATCGGGTCAAGTTTTCCGGCGATCAGTTTTTCGAGGTTGGCTTTTTTGATTTTCAAGATGCAATCCGCATCCGAAAGATCATCATCGCTGATGATCGGCTCGTCACCAGTGGCATCGACAACAATATGGCCGTCATCCCCGCAATCAAATGCGACAACGGCATTAAGTCCGCGAAGCTGCGGCAGCTTTTCTTTTACGGTTTCGAGCATGTCATCCACGAACGCCTCCCTCATTAGGACGTATTTTTCTTATGATTGTGATCAGACTGTAATACAAAGTGACGTTAACGTAAATCAAATTACGATATGGACACTTTGTCAACGAATAAGGCATTGATTTCAAGTGATTTTAAGATGCGTATTTTCAAGGGCTGAATATAAAAAAAGACCCGGAAATACCGGGTCTTTGCATGTTCGGTGATCAGGTTTTTAGAAGACGGATGCGCCGCACATTCAGGATACGATTTGCCAGGATCCGTCAGCCTTACGGCATGCGGTGCCATAGGTTTCGTGCGGTGTTCCGCCAATATCTGCGGTTGCAGTATATTCACGGCAATAGCGGCCATCGCTGTTTTGCCAGCTTCTTGTCGGCACAACGTGATAGCTGTTCCCCGACTCCGGATTAAGCCACCGCACCGGCCGCCCATCGGGCACAGTTTGCAAGGTATACCCGGTACAGGCCACATCGCTTTGATCAAGGGTCTGACCAATATTATAGCCGCCGAGCATTCCCAGAATTGCCCCGCCAATCATCGCAGCAGTACGACCGTCACCCTTACCGATGGTTGAGCCGAGCGCCACACCGGACCCGGCTCCGATCACCGCACCGATCATGTCGCGGTTGCAGCGCAGATAGCTGCCATTGGAAACAAAGATGTCCTGATCGGGTCTTTGTTTGGGGTGATGTTTGTCGCCACGGCCATCATGGTGTTTGGCACGATAACCATGCGCCGGGGCCCATGGCGGTGGATCGGCCCGGGCGATGTCGGCAAAACCGACCGGTATCGCAAGGCCCAGTGCCGCAGCGATCATGATGGATTTTCTGATCATTTCCGGGCCTGTTCGTTTTCATGCATGATGTAACCGACACCGGTACCTACCGCACCGCCGATCACGGCACCACAGGTGACGCATCCACCAGTGATAACGGTGCCGACTGCACCAACACCGGCACCGATGGCGGCACCACTTAGCATTTTCTGATTTCGGTCATTCAATCCGCTACAAGCTGAAAGCCCCAATGCGCTTGCAACGGCCAAGACGATGGCTGCCTGTCGCATTTCCCGTGTCCTTTCCGTCATATTGGAACAGATCGTTTGAAAGCCTGTCTCCTGACTGGATCGTGACCGACAATTGCGAGAGAGGTTTGACCTTATTGGGGGATAATTCGGGCAGATATGACAATAAAAAGGCATCAAATCCCGGTAACGCGGCGGTTTGATGCCTTATATGGTCGGTTTTCTCAAAAAACCGGGCACTTATCGTTCAAAAGTACCACGCAATAGCCGTTCCTTGCCGATCATCGCCACTTTGCCGCGCGCGATGACCGTTTCAGGTGCCAGCGCGTCATCAAGAACCAGAATATCGGCATCATGCCCGCACCCAAGGTGCCCTTTAGACCCGTCAAGCCCCAGCATCCTTGCCGGATTGCAGGTGATCGGCGCAAGTGCGGTAGGGATATCAAGCTTTTCGGATTCGACAAGATCGGCAAATTCACGCCCGACAGTGTCAAATCCGGCCACCGAAAGCCCGATCATTTTGCCGTTCTTGTCGAAATCAGGCAAAGAACCGTTTCCGTCCGATGTCATGGAAATACGATCAAGGGGCACGCCATCTGCCAGGCATTCTGCAATGCCGGTGGATGTCTTGACCAACCCGGCCGGATCGCTTTCGGCATCAATCCCGGTTGTGAAATCGATATTGCCACCACGTTTGGCCCAATCCTTTGCCGCATCGAGCAGGGCGCGTTTGCGGTTTACGTGGGTTGGAATGAACTGGCCAATCGGGATTTCAGTATTTTCAATCACCCCGATCAAGGGATCAAAGTGGGCGTCCCCATCGCCAAGATGAACGACCACGGCGCCGGATTTTCCCGATGTCATGCCGCCAATACGTGATTGGGATGCGATGCGGGCCAGTTCGTCAACGGTGCTTTGACTGCTGCGATGGTCCGAGATTGCGGTCTTCAGACCGATACAGGCATCAAGGAATGTGACGTCATCGCCGATATTTCCGGTCAGTGTTGGCGATGGAACACGATACCCGCCGGTAAAGAACCAGGCCGAAAGGCCTTCGGTGCGCAGGGCTTTGGTTTTGGCATAAAGGGACGCGATATGGCGGGTTGCGGCATCGGTGCCCAGCAACCCGCAAATTGACGTGATACCGGCTTCGATCAAGTCGCCAATCGCCACTTCGGGGGTGCGGGTGGCAAATCCGCCTTCACCGCCACCGCCAATCAGATGTGCATGACCGTCAATGAAGCCCGGTACTGTCGTTTTTCCCCGAAGGTCAATCGTCCTGATTTCGGCCGGAACCGAGACCACAAGATCAGGGGCAATGGCGATAATCTTTTCACCACAGATCAGGATGTCATTGATCCCGAGTGCGGCAGGGGCGAACAGATTGGCGTTTTTAAGCAGCAGAAACATCGTTTGAAACCGTCTTTTGCGGGGATTTCCCGGTCATGTGCAGGGTGGCGCAGTCGGGCATCATAGCGACACTTCATTTCCGTTGAAACGGTTCTGCCAAGTATATAGCTTTGCAGGCAAACAAGGCGGGACCCAAGCCCGCGCCACCAAAAGGAAACGTCATGAGTTTTGCCGCCTGGTTGTCTGTGGCAACCATTTGTGTTCTGGGGGCGATGACCCCGGGGCCAAGCCTGGCTGTTGTTCTGCGCTATTCGGTCGGGCAGTCCCGTCAGGCAGGTTTCGCCTGTGCATTGGCGCATGGTCTTGGTATCGGCTTTTATGCTGTGATCACCATGACCGGGCTTGGCATCCTGTTTCAGACCGTACCGGTATTTCACAATGCAGTCAGCATTCTGGGGGCGCTTTATCTGATCTGGCTTGCGATCAAGGCATGGCGTGCGGCGGGATCAGGGGAAAAGTTCAATGTTGACGGCACAGCCAAGCTTTCCGGATCAATAGGGCAGGCGGCGCGTGACGGGTTTATGATCGCGTTTCTCAATCCCAAAATCGCGCTGTTTTTCCTGGCCTTGTTTAGCCAGTTTGTATCCCCCGAATTCGAATGGAGCGGCAAGTTCCTGTTGGCATTTACCGCAGCGGCAATTGATGCGGGCTGGTATTGCCTGGTGGCGATCGGTTTGTCCCATGGTGCGGTATTGCCATGGCTGCGCGATCATGCTGCCTGGATTGAACGAATTATCGCCATTCTGTTTGTGCTGATCGCCCTTCGGGTTTTGTGGGGTGTTACCGCATTTGGATAAAGAACGGGTTCTGTCGACCTGTAATCAATATGACCAGATCGTGCCACCATCACGACGTAACGCGGATCGTGTGTGATCCAGACGGAGTTTTCCGATGACTGACAAAACTGCCCCGACCACCGATCCAGCCCATGATGCCGGACGCGGGTTTAACCGCCTTGGTGCGCATATTGGCTTTTTGCTGGCTGTCTTGCTTTTGGCGGCCAATATGCGTGGAAGCATCGTCGGGCTTGGCCCGCTCGCCGAAATTATCGGCACTGATTTGTCTCTTTCGGGAACGGAGCTTGGCCTGTTGACCACATTGCCGGTTCTGAGCTTCGGCGTCTTGTCGATCTTTGCGCCGCGTCTGAGCCAGAAATTCGGTCTTGAGGCAACCTTGATGACCATGTTGTTGTTCATTGCGGTGGGGCAGGGGCTTCGGGCCAGCGGGGCCTATGACATCATGGTGATCGGGACCATCATTCTGGGTGCGGCGATCGCGGTGATGAATGTTCTTACCCCGTCACTAGTGCGGCGGAGCTTTCCGACCCATGTGGCTTTTGTGACAGCCCTTTATACCTTTACCATGTCGACCGGGGCCACTGTCGCTGCATTCATTTCTATTCCGATCCGCAATGCAGCAGGCGGGGACTGGCGCTGGTCGCTTGGCGTTTGGGCGGTGTTTGCGGCAATCGCCTTTGTGTGCTGGTTGCCGATGCTGCGATACCGGCACAAGGCTGCTGCACCGGCATTGACGGCTAAAATATCGCTTTGGAAAAATGTAGAAGCCTGGTGGCTTGCCCTGTTCTTTGGTTGTCAGTCCCTGATGTTTTACACAGGGGTCGCATGGCTTGCGAAGGTCTTTATTGATCACGGAATCACCGAGGCCGAGGCCGCGACACTTTTGTCGATCTTTAACGTATTTGGCATTCCCGCAGCCTTTGCCGCACCGCTGATCTATTCGAAGATTGCCAACAAGAAGCTGGCAATGCTGGTGTTGCATATCCCCTTGATCATCGCCGTTCCCGGGTTCGTTTTTGCCACAACCGAACTTCCCTATATATGGGCGGTATGTCTTGGTCTCGGGCAGGGCAGCATGATCAGTATTGCGTTAACGCTGGTGGGAATGCGCGGCGCGGACCCGCAAACATCGGCACGTTTGTCGGGCATGGCGCAATCGGTCGGATATCTGTTTGCGGCGATTGGCCCGGTATTGTTTGGGGCCCTTCACGACCTGCTTGGGGATTGGCAGGTCGCGCTTTATTTCCTGTTTGTTGTTGTGGCGATTCAGCTTGTGGCATCGATGCGTGCCGGGTCACCAGACAAAATCGGCGAAGCCTGAGCGCGCAAATCAAACGACCAAAAAGACCCTGATCCTGATCATGAGGCTGCATTTCCTGTGTGGAAATGTGGCCTTTTTCACATTCAGCCGGTTTTGGGGATGTGAGTTGCGAATTCGACGCAATTGCGCAGTTGACTTGCTTTCGCAAAATTCTATAAGAATGCAAATCATTATCAATTAAGGTGTCATTTGGACAAGGAGTTTGCGATGCCTGACATCGCAGCCAAATCAGAAAAGCCGGGAAAAACCGGTCAGGCAAGACAGATCCAGGTGGAAGATCTGATGGGAATGGATCGCGAGATCATCATTCTTCATCAGGGGGATGAATACCGCCTGCGCATGACGTCAAACAACAAACTTATTCTTACGAAGTAGGCGTCGCCCGACGCTCGACAATCAAATCACCAGATTTGCCAGCCAGCGCGCCAGTGCCCTGCACAAGCCAGCCAGCCAGCCGAAATCGGAAAAAAAGCTGCCTTAGGGGAAGATCATGGCTCTTAGCAATTCTGCGCGCCTGCTTATGGCGACAGTATCCACATTTGCGCTTGCAACAGCGGCCGAGGCCCAGGACGCGGCATCGCCAACAATCGGCCAATCGGCCAACCGGCCGAAACCGAAACGACTGCGGAAACTTCCGCGCAAACCGGAACAGTTGCCGTCGTCGCACTTGACGCCATCACGATTACCGCCAACAAACTGGAAACGTCGGTTATTGATGCCCCGGCATCCATTTCTGTGGTGGATGAAGAAGAACTTGAACGCCGTCAGGCATCTGATCTTTCCGATATTTTACGCGGAATGCCGGGGGTTGAAATTCATGGTGGTCCGCGCAGCACCGTACAGGAACCGATCATTCGCGGATTGACCGGTGACCGGGTTGTTGTGCGCGTGGATGGTGCACGCGCCAATATGAGTGTCGGTCACAAGGGTCGGTTCTTCTTTGATCCGGAAGTTCTGAAATCGGTCGAGGTGTATCGTGGTGCGGCATCGACCATGCAGGGCACCGGGGCACTGGGGGGTGTGATCGCTCTGACCACCAAAGATGCCAACGATCTTCTTGATCCCGGTCAGACATTGGGTGCGCGGGTAAAGGTTGGTTACGCATCGGTTGATCACGGCCTGACGACCAATGGCATGGCGTATGGCCGCCCGACCGATAACACTGATCTTCTTGTCAGCGTGACCCGCGAAAGTACCGGCAATTTTGAATCCGGTGATGGCGACAAGCAACCCTACACCGATGATGACTACATTAACGGCATGCTCAAAGGTGGTATCGACATCAATGATGCCAGCCGGCTGACCCTGACCGTGCAGCGTTATAACGATGACCATCGCCTGCCGTCGGCACCCGATAGCGGTGCTGCACTGAGTACCAGCAACTATCTTGTGAATCGCGAAAGCGAAGAAACATCAATGGTGCTTGGCTATCGTTACCATGACTCCGCAAATGACTGGATTGATGCCAATCTGAATGCCTATGGCATGCGCACGGATCTGGATGAAAAGCGGGTCAGTGACGGTCGTCACGATGAACGTACCCTTGATACCATTGGTCTGGATGGCAGCAACACATCGCGCTTTGATCTGGCCGGACGCGATCTGGCGGTGACTGTCGGTGGTGAAATCTATCAGGATTCCCAGGAAGGCCGCCGTAACGGTGTCGCCGTTTCCAACCTGTTTCCGGATGCCGAAATGACCATTTATGGCGTCTATGTCGATAATGCATTGGCGCTGACCGATGCGCTTGATGTGACCGCCGGGGTTCGTTTTGATTCCTATGATCTTTCAGCGGACGGGCAGCGTGCCCGCGAAGACAGCGCCATTTCACCGCGCTTTTCGGCAAGTTATCGCCTGACATCCTGGATGCAGCCATATGTCAGTTATGCCGAGGCGTTCCGGGCGCCGGCAATGACTGAAATGTATGCAAGCGGCTATCACTTCCCGGGGAATAATTTTGTCGCCAACCCCGATCTCGAAGCTGAAAAGGCCAAAACGTGGGAATTCGGGACGAACTTCAAATCCGACAATCTGTTGACGCATGGTGATGCGTTCCGCGCAAAAGTCGCCTATTTCCACAACGAAATCGAAGACTATATCGAACAGCAAGGTGCGACGTTTGGCAGTTCGGAAACCAAAAGCGTCAACGTTCCCGAAGCCGAGATTCAAGGGTTCGAAGCAGAGCTGACTTACGATACCGGTGTGATCTTTGGCGGATTGGCTGCATCGCGCATTCGCGGGGAAAATACCCGCACGGGTGCAAATCTTTCCGACATTCCTGCTGACAAGGTTGCCTTGTCAGGCGGCTATCGTTTCCAGGAGCATGGTGTCGAGCTTGGTGGACGGGCCAATCTGGTTGATCGTTTGACCCGGATCGCATCGGGCAGCGAGGTCCCGGGATATGCAACCTTTGATGTTTTTGTCAGCTGGGATGCGCATGAAACAGTGCCCGGCCTGACCGTCAATGCCGGGATCGATAACATTCTTGATCACAATTATCAGACAGCTGATCAGGGCCTCTATGAGCCGGGCCGCAATCTGAAAATTTCCGCAAGCATGAAATTCTGATGTCACGGGATCAGACGATGCAGCTTTTGCATCGTCTGATCTTTGAGGAGGTATTTAAACGCCATGAGTGAAAACAATTTCAAAACACCGCTTGAAGCCTGGTCGGCCTTTTCTGCCGGGGAGGCAAAGGGCTATGCGGTGGATATCGCAGCCGAGCTTGGCCTGACCGAAGGTGAGTTGGTTGCAGCGGGTATTGGCAACAATGTCGTGCGTCTGGATGCTGATTGGGGGGATCTGATCAAGCGCCTTGAAGAACTGGGCGAGGTCAAGATCCTGACCCGCAATCCCAGTGTTGTTCATGAAAAGATTGGAACCTTTGGTAAGGTCAGCATCAATGGCGAAATGGGCCTTGTCCTGAACGGGGATGTGGACCTCCGCCTGTTTTTGGGGCGCTGGGGGCACGGATTTGCGGTTGAAACCAACAATCCGCGCGCAGGGCGTCGTCGCAGCTTGCAGTTCTTCGATCATGAAGGCAAAGCGATCCACAAGATTTTCCTGACCGACAATTCAAACGCAGCGGGTTACGAGGCGCTGGTTGCCGAATTCCGTGCCGGGAATCAGGAACCGGGTATCGAGACCCTGCCGCCATTGCCCAAGGCCGTGACCCGCAAGGATGAAGATGTCGATGTCGAGAACCTGCGCGCCCACTGGCGCAAAATGACCGATGTGCATCAGTTCCACGGTCTGCTTAAGGATTTCAATGTCGGGCGTCAGCAGGGCATGCGTCTTGTCGGCACCGAGTTTGCCGAACGACTGACCAACGATTCCCTTAAAACCATGCTGGAATCCGCATCCGAAAGCGGTTTGCCGATCATGGTGTTTGTCGGCAATGCCGGTGCGATCCAGATTCACACCGGCCCCGTGAACACCATTCGTGAAATGGGGGACTGGATCAATGTCATGGACCCGCGTTTCACCCTGCATCTGCGCATGGATAAGATCACCGAAGCCTGGATCGTGCGCAAACCGATCCGCGAAGGTGTGGTGACCACTGTTGAATTGTATGACGCGGACCTTAACAACTTCGCGATTTTCTGTGGTGAACGCACACCAAAAGAACCCGAAAACCCTGCCTGGCAGAAACTGGCGGAAGGACTTCCGCGATTTGATGCCGCTAAACAAGCTGTTGCGGAGTAACTGATGCGTCGTTTTATCGCATTCCTGATTGTCCTGACGGCCGGTGCCGGTCTTGCTGTGCCAAGCCATGCGGACGAGCGTCCGGCGCGTGTCATTACTGTCGGTGCACCGGCAACTGAAATCGTCTTTGCACTTGGTGCCGGGGACAGCGTGGTTGCAACTGACACCACCAGTACCCGACCCGATCCCGTGCCGACCTTGCCCAAGGTTGGCTATATGCGGCAACTGGCATCAGAAGGGATCATCAGCCTGAAGCCCGACCTTGTTGTTGCTGTTGAAAAATCCGGACCCGAAAACGTGTTGCAGGAACTTGGCAATCTGGGAATACCGGTTGTCAAATTGCCGTCTTTGGACGAGATCAAGAACCTGCCAGATGCAATCGCGGTTGCGGGCAAGGCTCTTGGGCGCGACGACGATGCGAAGTCACTAATCCAGAAAGTCCGTGAAGATATTTCGGGTCTTGGTGAACGTGATGAAGCCGGACGTCCAAGCATCATCTTTCTGATGGCGGTTGGTCATGGCAAACCGCTTTCGGCAGGAAGCCACACGACGGCTTCAGAAATCATCGATCTGATTGGCGGGACCAATCCGATGGCAAGCTTTGACGGGTTCAAACCGGTTTCACCGGAAATCATTGCTGCGGATCAGTCTGATTATGTGCTGGTGCCGCAGTCGACGGTTGACCATTTCGGTGGCCTGGACGGTTTGAAAACCGACCCGGTTCTTGGTCTGAACAAGGCGGTTGCCAATGGCAAGGTTTTGACGGTTTCGTCTTCGACCATTCTTGGTTTCGGACCGCAATCGGCATCAGAAATTCGTGATGTGGCGAAATCCCTTCATCAACAAGAACACGGTCAATGAAGTCTGTGAAGCAGGTGGAAACATCGCTTCGGCAATACTGGCAAATCAATCGGCCGGTGATGGTTCTTGTTCTTTTGATGGTTGCGCTGCTGGTCCTGGTGGTCATTTCGCTGGGCACCGGCGGGGCACGCATCGAACTTGGTGATGTGGTTGCACATATCGCGCACCGGATTGGTGTTGCAGGTGTCGGCATTGATGCATTTGATGCGCGTGTCCTTGATACCTTGCGGTTGCCCCGGATTGCGCGCGCGATTGTGATTGGTGCGGGGCTTGGTCTTGCCGGGGCGGTGATGCAAAGTCTGTTTCGCAATCCGATCGCGGATCCGGGCATCATCGGGGTATCTGCCAGTGCGGCCCTGGGGGCGGTTGCAATGATCGTGACCGGCCATATCATTCTGGGCAGTTATTATCCGGTTGTCGGGCCTTATGGTGTTCCGGTCGCAGCCTTTGGCGGGGCGGTGATCGCAACTGCCTTGATCCGGATTCTGTCACGTCAGGATGGCCAGACAGATGCCGCAATCATGTTGCTGATCGGGGTTGCCATCAATGCGATGGCCTTTGCCGGTGTCGGTGTCTTTACCTATATGGCCGATGACGCCCAGTTACGCAGCCTGACCTTCTGGCAGATGGGGGCACTTGCCGGAAACGGCCCGACCGATACACCAGCACTGTTCATCATGGCACTGGGTATTGCCTATCTGATGACGCTGGGAACGCCGCTTAACCTGTTCTTACTGGGCGAGGCCGAAGCACGTCATCTTGGGGTCGAGGTCGAACATCTCAAACGTCGGGCAACGGTTGTGACAGCACTTGTCGTCGGGGCGGCGGTTGCGGTTTCGGGCATTATCGGATTTGTCGGGCTGGTGGCGCCGCATCTTGTGCGGCTGGTTACCGGGCCTGATAACCGTTATGTCCTGCCGGCATCGGCAATTTGCGGGGCGATCATGCTGACCGGGGCCGATGCGGTGGCACGGATCATTGTTCTTCCTGCCGAACTGCCGATCGGTCTTGTGACCGGGATTGTCGGCGGGCCGTTTTTCCTTGGATTGCTGATGCGTGAAAAGAAAAGGCGTCGCCTATGAGTTTGGTGGCACAAGACGTTAGCTTTGTGGCGCGTGGCCGTTATTTGCTGCGTGATATTTCGCTTGAAGTCACACCGGGCGAGGTACTGGCCGTGCTGGGGCCAAACGGGGCGGGGAAATCGACCCTGCTTCGGGTATTGGCCGGTGAATATCGGGCAACCAAGGGGGCCATACAGCAAAGTGGTCAGGACATCATGGCAACCACGGCATTGGCGCTGGCCCAGTCGCGCGCTGTGATGCCACAGGCCGCCTCGATGACCTTTCCGTTTGCGGTGCGCGATGTGGTTGCGCTGGGTCGTGCACCATTTCGCAAGATATCAACCAGGCAACTTGATCAGAAGCTGGTTCGCCATGCGATCAGGCTTGCCGATATCGATCACCTTGCCGACCGTGCCTATCCGGCCTTGTCGGGCGGGGAAAAACAGCGCGTGCATCTGGCCCGTGCATTGGTTCAGGTGTGGGGAATGGATGGGCCGGAACGCAATCTGGTTCCCCAAACCGGTCATGAGGATCGTGACCGGTTTTTATTGCTTGATGAGCCGACATCGGGTCTGGATGTTTCCCATCAGCATGCGTTGCTTGGCGTTGCCCGGCGCGAAGCCCATCAAAACAAGGTTGGCGTTCTGATGATCTTGCATGATTTCAATCAGGTCACGGCCTATGCCGACCGGGTTGTTGTTTTGCAAAACGGGGAAATGGTTGCAAAGGGGGCGGTTGACGATGTCATGCGGCCGGATTTGTTGTCGGCCGTGTTTAAAAGCCCGATCCGCGCCATCCCTGATCCCGAAGGCGGTAGCGTTCTGGTCAGTCAGCCCGGTTGACCGGTTTTTCCGTCAGGTGCTGCTTTTTGAAACTGTTTGCGATGCTTCATCGGCAAGCTGCTTAAGGGCTGCAAGCACATCGGTCGTTGCGGCCTCCATCCTGGCAAAGGCCGCTTCGGCAGCGGGAATGTCATTATTGGCATAGGCCGCAATTGCGTCATGCCCGGCTTTGTGCTGATTTTCATGAGGTTGGCGCACGGCAGCAAATCCCGGCAGGTCCCGGAAGGGTTTGCTGGCGTCGCTGTCATACCATTTGCCAAACCGGCAACTGGTGGCGGCACCGATTTCAACATTGGCAGGATCGGCAAGCCCGGCCAGAACTTCGGCGACGGCCTTGAAATAGACGGCGTGCTCGGCCCGGGCACTTCGGATGGTGCGGTTGGGAATGTCATACCGCACAAGTTCGGAAACCTGTTGTTCGATCAGTTGTTCGACTTCCCCAACGGTTGCGATTGCCGATTTGATGGCCGTAACCTGTCCGCCGGTCTGGTTGGCAATGCCACTGATACCGGTGCGTACGGCATCGGTTGCGCGGTTTTGTTCATCAAGAATGTTGGAAATGTCGGCAATGCGTTGGGTGGTGTCTTCCATTTTGTTGCCGATTTCACTGATGTCATGGGCGACCTCACCCATGACTTCCTGCCCGCGCGATACTGCTTCGGTCCCGAGATTCATCGCATCGACAATGCCGCGCGTTTCGTCCTGAAGGTTGGTGATACGGGTTCGGATTTCCTCGGTCGCACGTGCGGTTTGCTGGCTCAGTGCCTTGACCTCGTTGGCGACGACGGCAAATCCCTTGCCGGCTTCGCCAGCACGGGCGGCTTCAATCGTGGCATTAAGCGCCAAAAGATTGGTTTCTGATGCAATGGCTTCGATCGACTGGACAATTTCCCCGATCTTTGCCGATGCATCGGCCAGAATATCGACCCGGCGCGACGCATCCTGAACCGCGTTAGCAATGGCATTCATGCTGTCAACTGCGCCATTGACGGTTTCCTGACCGTTGCGGGTGACATTGATGGCGTCTTCGGCATTGTCGGCAGCAACCCGACCGTTTTCCGCAATGTGACTGATGCCCGATACCATCTGATCGACCGCTGCTGAAATCGACTGGGCTTGCCGGTCGACATCGCTGATCACGTTCATCATCCGTGCATTTGAAATTGCACTTTCATTGATCGCGACTGACAAATCCATCGTGCGGTCAAGCTGTTGATCGGCAAAGGCATTTTCCGATGCCTTGTGCCGGTTTTCGGCACTGGCATCGCAATAGGCCGTCAGGGTCAATTCGATATCAAGCAGCATGACCGATGTCAGGGCCGTGACGATTTTCCCGGCCTCGCCCGCACGCCAGCGGAATTTGACAATAATGGTTTCGATCAGCGCATCGGTAACCGCGTTATAAGCGGAAATATAAAGTTTGGGGGTGATGGCGTATTCTTCGTGGCGTTTCCCGATGGCAATGGATTGCCGCACAAAATCATCATCAATCTTGCCATCAAACAGCTTTTGCCAGTGGGATTGAAGGGCGTCGGTCAGCTGTGCTGTCACGCTATCGGAAAGGGAAGGCTGATCAGGACCGGCTTTTTGGGCGATGATCTTGTAAAATGTCCTGGCGCGTTTGGCGGCCCCATCGTGAATATCCTTGGATGCCTTGCGCAAAATGCCAAATGTGGCTGGCAAGACGTCGTAGCGTTCCAGGCGGTCTTCAAGTAACGACACGGATTGAATTCCCTTCTCCCACCCCCGGCCAGTTTGCCGGACTGCTCCCGAATATGCTTTTGAAAGCATTTTTCTATATGGGGATTGCGCGCAAAAATGCGGCCCCGACCCCCGGATGCGGAAACTTTAGGGATCGCTGGTTCAATCGGCAATCAATTTTCTGTCCACAAGAATAGTATCTGGGTTTTGTTCGGGTGGGATCAGCCCGGGCGAGCTTCCTGCTCGGTTTTGCAGGTCGCGATCAACCAGTCCCGAAAAGCCCGCACCGCAAAGTTGTTTTCCTTTTCCTTGGGATAGACAACGTAATAGGCGTGCTGATTGGGGATCGAGACATCAAAGGGCGCAACCAGACGACCGCTTTCGAGTTCTTCGCGCACCAGAAATTCCGGCAATAATGCCAGACCCAGTCCGGCGACTGCGGCCTGGATGACCATGTGGAAATGCTCAAACCGTGGTCCGGCCAGTTCGTCGACCACAGCCACCCCGGTTGCGGCCAGCCAATCCTGCCAGGCGCGCGGGCGGGTGGAATGTTGCAACAGCGTGCAGTTGCGCACCCGTTCGCGCGCAATCGGCAGATCGTCATTTTCCTTAAGCAGTTTGGGGGCGCAAACCGCAATAAGCGTTTCACCCATCAGGCGATGGGATACACAGCCGGGCAAATTGTCATCCCCGAAATGGATGGCAATATCGATGCCTTCGCGGTCGAAATTGAACTCGCGCGTCTGGGTGATCAGATTAAGCTGGATATCAGGCCAGGTTGCCTTGAAATCCCCAAGGCGCGGCACAAGCCAGCGCGCACCAAATGTCGGCAAAGTCCCGACATTCAGCATCCCGCCGGCATCGGAATAGGCCATGACCTGAAGGGTGGCGGCTTCTGCCCGGTCCAGAAGATCGCGAACCTGTGCGGCATAGGCTTCGCCGGCAGCAGTCAGTTTCAGACGCTTTTTCACCCGGCGAAACAGATCACGACCCAGATATTCCTCAAGCGCACGGATCTGGCGGCTGATTGCGCTTTGCGTGACGTTCAGTTCTTCGGCAGCCCGGGTAAAGGACAGATGGCGGGCCGAGCTTTCAAAGAATTGCAGGGCAGTCAGCGATGGCAGGACGCGACGCATGAAGGATCCAGTTCATAACAAAATGGAATGATGTGGTGCGAATATATCGTTTGTTTGCTGTGCAGCCAAGGCGTAACGTTTTAAACGGTTCCAAGCCTCCTCGCGCCACCATCCGAAGCGTTCAGGCCAAGGGCCATCGCGCTGGATTGCAGTCAGTTTGTAATGTTTCGGAAGGATGTCTCCCCCGTTTCGGACATGGATGGCATCCAGCGCATAAAAACAAAAATGTCCGGGAAGAAGGCGTTCGGCCTTTGGCCAGAGCTTCAACAATTTATCGGGTAGAAGGCAAGAATGGGTTCTGTTGACGCAAATTATGATGTGATCATTGTCGGTGGGGCGGTTATTGGCAGCTCCATCGCGTGGCATTTGACCGGCCGGGATGATTTCACGGGCCGGGTTCTGGTGATTGAAAAAGATCCCAATTACGAATTCTGTTCAACCGCCCTGTCGGCGGCATCGATCCGTCAGCAATTCTCGACCCCGGTAAATATCGAAATGTCGGCCTATGGCATCGATTTCCTGCGCAATCTGAAACGTGACCTTGATCCCGATGTCGACATTGCCCTGCATGAAAAGGGCTATCTGATTCTGGCAACCGATCAGGGGCGCGATATCCTGAAACAGAACCACGCGACCCAGATCGAATTCGGCGCGGATATCGTCTGGATGGAGCCCGATGAACTGGCCTCCAAATATCCGTGGATGAATACATCCGATCTGTCTGCGGGGTGCTGGGGCCGCACGGGTGAAGGCTGGTTTGATGCCTATTGCCTGATGCAGTCATTCCGCAATCAGGCCCGCCGGCGCGGTGCAGAATATATCGACGGCGAAGTTGTCGAACTTACCCGTCAAGGCGATCAGATTACCGGGGTTGTCCTGAAAGACGGGCGCAGGTTTGGCTGTGGGACGCTGATCAATGCGGCGGGAACCGGTTGTTCGAAAGTTGCCGGAATGGCGGGTCTTGAAATCCCGGTCGAGCCGCGCAAACGCTGCATCTTTGTCTTCAATTGCCGGGATGCCGAAGACATCAGTGCGTCCTGTCCGATGCTGATTGATCCAAGCGGGCTTTATGTCCGTCCCGAAGGCGAATTCTTTATCACCGGGATCGCCCCGCCCAAGGATCGTGACCCGGAATGCTGGGATTTCGAAGTTGATCACAGCCTGTTTGACGACATCATCTGGCCGGGCCTGTATGAGCGCTGCGAACGGTTTGAGGCGATCAAGGTCGTCAATGCCTGGGCTGGTCACTATTCCTATAACCTGCTCGATCAAAACGCGATTTTGGGGCGTCATACCGATGTGAAGAACTTCGTCTTTGCCAACGGGTTCTCGGGCCACGGGTTGCAGCAAAGCCCCGCCGTTGGTCGCGGGATTGCCGAACTTGTCACCACGGGCAGTTATCAGACCCTTGATCTGTCGGTATTCGGGTATGAGCGCATCCGCGATAACGCCCCGGTTTTCGAGCTGAATGTTATTTAATTCGATTTCGTAACGATATTGCGAAATCAACATGTTAAACCAATTGTCGGAGCAGGCCCCAATGCCCCGTGATGATGCCAACAAAACTGCTGAAACCCTTGGTGCTTCCATTCGTGACCGTCAGGCCGTCTCGGTTTCAAGCGGGGTGCGCAATGTGCACCCTGTCTATCTTGACCGGGCGCTGAATGCCGAAGCCTGGGACAGTGATGGCAATCGCTATATCGATTTCGTTGGCGGGATCGGTGTTTTGACTGTCGGCCATCGCAACCCGGTTGTGATGGATCGGGTGATTGCCCAGTGCGACCGTTTTACCCACAGCTGTTTTAACGCGCTGCCCCATGAACCCTATGTCGCGGTGACCGACTGGCTTGCGAAAAACTGCCCGATTGAAGGTCCGGCAAAATCGATGCTGACCAATTCCGGGGCCGAGGCAATGGAAAACGCCCTGAAACTGGCCCGCGCCTTTACCGGCCGGACCGGGGTGATTGCATTCGAAGGGGCCTTTCATGGCAGAACGCTTGCGACCCTGGCACTGACCGGGAAGACCAAGCCCTATAAAACCGGTCTTGGGCCGCTTCCGGGGCCGGTCTGGCATCTGCCATATCCTTGCCCGGAAACAGGTATATCGGTTGAGGATGCAATGGCGGCTATTGCCAAGCTGTTTTCGGTATCTGCCGATCCGAAATCGGTTGGCGCCATCGTGATCGAACCGGTTCAGGGCGAGGGCGGTTTTCGTGCCTGTGACGGTGAATTCCTTGTCGCATTGCGCCGCCTTTGTGATGAAAACGGCATGGTTCTGATTGCCGATGAAATCCAGTCGGGCTTTGCCCGTACGGGCAGGATGTTTGCCATCGAACATGCCGGTGTTGCGCCTGATATCCTTGTCATGGGCAAGGGGATCGGCGGTGGTTTCCCGCTGGCCGCGATCACCGGGGCAGAGGATGTAATGAGCGCGCTGGCACCCGGTGGCCTTGGCGGGACCTATTCGGGCAATCCGGTTGCCTGTGCGGCGGCAACCGGTGTGTTCGAGGTTCTGGAAGCGGACAACATTCTTGGTCGTGCCAAGCAGCTTGGCGAAAAATATGCGACCCATATCGCATGGTTGCGTGATCTGCCCGGCGGGCATGTGATCGGCAATATGCGCGGAATTGGCGCCATGCGCGCGTTCGAGGTGATTGCAGATGACGGCAAACCGTCACCCAAACGTCTGCAAAGCTTGTTGCAACTGGCCCGTGAAAGCGGGCTATTGTTAATGCCAAGTGGTGAACACGCCAATGTGGTGCGCCTGCTGGCACCTTTGACCATTCCGTTTGATCAGGTTGATGAGGCCTTTGCCATCATCGCCAGACTTCTGCCCAAAGTGGCGCAGGTAACGCAATAGGCATCACGGGAAATGCCGGTGGGATCACCGGAAAGTTTAAAAAGAAGGGAGTTTTACTGTGAGTTTCAAATCCATCCTGACCGAGCTTGGTCTGTCTGACGCCGAGATCGCCAATGGCACGCTTAAGGTCCAGACCCCGGTTGACGGTTCGGAAATCGCATCTGTTGCCGAAACCGATCCGGCGGCAATGACCGACATCATCGGCAATGCCAAAAAGGCATTCGGTGCATGGCGTCAGGTTCCGGGTCCGCGTCGCGGTGAACTGGCCCGTCTTCTGGGCGAAGAATTGCGCGCAGCAAAGGAACCGCTGGGGCGTCTGGTGTCGCTTGAATGCGGCAAAATCTATCAGGAAGGCCTTGGCGAAGTTCAGGAAATGATCGATATCTGCGACTTCGCAGTCGGTCTGTCGCGTCAGCTTTACGGCCTGACCATCGCATCCGAACGCCCGGGCCACAAAATGATGGAAACCTGGCATCCGCTGGGCGTTGTTGGCGTGATCTCCGCGTTCAACTTCCCGGTTGCTGTCTGGTCCTGGAACACCGCGCTTGCGCTTGTGTGCGGTAACTCCGTGATCTGGAAACCGTCGGAAAAGACCCCGCTGACCGCCCTTGCCTGCCAGAAAATCTTTGAAAAGGCACTGGCGAAATTCGGTGATGCACCCGAAGGCCTGCATCAGGTCGTGATCGGCGATCGCAAGATCGGCGAAGCCATGACCGACAGCCATGACGTGGCACTGGTTTCGGCAACCGGTTCGACCCGTATGGGCCGCGAAGTTGCTCCGCGTGTTGCCGAACGTTTTGGCCGCACCATTCTGGAACTTGGTGGTAACAACGCCATGATCGTGACCCCGTCGGCCGATCTTGATATGACCGTTCGCGCGGTTGTGTTCTCGGCTGTGGGCACCTGTGGTCAGCGTTGTACCTCGCTTCGTCGCCTGATCGTCCATAAAGACGTCAAGGATCAGCTGCTTCCGAAAATCATTGCCGCTTACAAGTCGGTCAAAATCGGTGATCCGCTTGCCGATGGTACCCTTGTTGGTCCGCTGATTGATGAAGACAGCTTCAACAACATGCAGACAGCCCTTGCCAATGCCAAAAAGGACGGCGGCGTTGTTCATGGTGGCGAACGTGTGCTGGAATCCGAATATCCGAACGCCTTCTATGTCACCCCGTCGGTCGTTGAAATGCCGGGTCAGACCGATACCGTGCGCAACGAAACCTTCGCGCCGATCCTGTATGTCATGACCTATGAAACCCTTGAAGAAGCCATCGCGCTTCAGAACGGCGTGCCGCAAGGGTTGTCTTCGTGCATCTTCTCGACCGATGTGCGCGAAACCGAACTGTTCCTGTCGGCTGTCGGTTCCGATTGCGGTATCGCCAACGTCAATATCGGCCCGTCGGGTGCAGAAATCGGCGGTGCGTTCGGTGGCGAAAAAGAAACCGGCGGCGGTCGTGAATCCGGTTCGGACGCCTGGAAGGCCTATATGCGCCGTGCAACCAACACCATCAACTATTCCCGCGAGCTGCCGCTGGCTCAGGGCATCAAATTCGACATCTGATCACTCGCCCGATCAGGTTCGATCCAAACCCCGTCGGTTCGCCGGCGGGGTTTTTATTTGTCTCTGATTGCGATAGAATACGTTGTATTACGTCGCAATCAGAAGGTCGGTCATGAGCAAAGATACAATGGCGGTGCGCGTTGATGCAGATCTGCGCAAGCGGCTTGATAAACTTGCTGAAGCCTTCGGGCAGACACGTTCAAGCATCATCAATGATGCCCTTCGCCAGTATGCTGATCATCAGGAATGGCAAGTGAACCTTATTGCGGACCGCGCGCGCAGCATTGCCGAGGGTCGTGCAACACTGATTGATCATGAAGATGTGCTTGCCACGTTTGAGCAACGTTTTGCTGACAAGCACTCCTGATGCGTATTCGCTGGGACAGTCGGGCTATCGATGACCTGCGCGATATCCTTGATTACATAGAGGATCGCAACCCAACAGCAGCCCTTAGAACCTATCAGTTGATATCAGGTTCTGTTTCCCAGCTTGCCAGCCATCCCTTTATCGGTCGCACCGGGCGGGTGGAACAAACACGCGAAATGATTGTGAATGGCACGCCCTATCTTGTTGCCTATGGCCTTCAAGAAGATACGGTGACCATCATTGCGGTATTGCATGCCGCACGACGCTGGCCTGACGAGTTTTAAAAAAAAGCGGCCCCCGAAGGGACCGCTTTCTTTAATCTCGTCTCAAAGCTTGGGCTGATTAGCCGGCTTTGGAGAAGCGCTCTGCGACATATTCCCAGTTAACCAGGCTGTCGAGGAAGGCTTTGACATAGTCCGGGCGCGCGTTGCGGTAATCGATGTAGTAGGAGTGTTCCCAAACATCACAACCGAGCAGCGGGGTCTGACCGTGAACAAGCGGGTTTTCCGCGTTCGGGGTCTTGGTGACAACCAGTTTGCCGGATTTGTCGAGTGCCAGCCAGCACCAGCCCGAACCGAACTGGGTAACGCCAGCCTGAATGAAGGCCTCTTTGAAGGCATCAACAGAGCCGAAATCTTCGACGATTTTCTTTTCCAGTTCACCCGGAATGGCACCGCCGCCGTTGCCTTTCATCATCTGCCAGAACTCGATGTGGTTCCAGTGCTGGGCAGCGTTGTTGAACAGGCCGGCTTTGGATGCGTCGCCGTAAGATGCAACAACGATTTCTTCAAGCGACTTGCCTTCAAGGCCCGAACCTTCGAGCAGCTTGTTGCCGTTCACAACATAGGCGTTGTGGTGTTTGTCATGGTGAAACTCAAGAGTTTCAGCCGACATGACCGGCGCAAGTGCGTCATATGCATACGGAAGTGCTGGGAGTTCAAATGCCATGATACAGTTCCTCGACTTTCATTATTGGTCTGTGCGGTAACGCAACATATCCCTTTTTCCACCTTTGGTGAAAGTGAAAATCCCGTGCAACCTGTTGGAAACCTTTGTTGCAGGGCCACTTCACCGGGCAGGGAGGGGTGCCTCTGGGCCATAATCTAGGTCGGCTGGCATTTTATGCAATGCACCGTTTGGCAATATGATATTGCCTGGCCCTGTTCACTGAACATCCCGGCCGGGAAAACGTTCCGGGGACTCGCCAAAAAAATCGGTGGCTCCGGTTATTCCTTATACAGGCCGGTGCGATGTTCGATATCCGTCCCGTTGCGGATCATGACGTCATATTCGCCCTTTGGCAGGGACGATATGTCCAGTTTGCACGGGAAGGTATGACAGTCACGATCAAGCGCAATGGTACCGTCCTGGTGTGTCAGAATGACTTCACCAGCCGGCTTTTCAGAGCTGATAGTAACACTGTCGGTCGTCGGTTTCGGGGCAATCCGGATGGCTGCCACAGCCGCGGTCGTTCCGGTCAGGATACAGATCAGGGCGATGGCGACCGGTTTGCTGCGCATAGATTTCAACATGATATCCCTCGCGCTTGTGTGCATCGATCTCATGGAAACAAGATGCACCCCGAAGCCGGAGAATTAGCGGCGCAATTGCGGCATTTCCGTGCGGTTTGCTGCGCGGGGTGGGGGACAGCCATGCGTCACTGCCATCAAAACCCCCGCCACACCGGAAGTTCGGGCGGGGGATTTTGACGATGAATTTCGGGTCAGGTATCTGATTAACCGGTTATTTCCGGGCTTTGATGGCATCAGAAATCTTGCGGGTGGCGCTTTCGGGATCGGGTTGTCCGCAAATTGCCGATACAACCGCAATGCCGTTCGCACCGGCTTCAAATACCGGCTCGACGTGATCGCGTTTCAATCCGCCGATCGCAACGGATGGCAAACCGGCGATCCGAACCAGACTGGCAAGGCCATCAAACCCGATGGCCGGTTTGTGATCGGGTTTGGTCGGTGTGGCAAAGACCGGTCCAATGCCGACATAATCGACAATCGACCGATCAACCTTGCGGGCGACAGTTTCGTCTTCGATCGACAGGCCAATGATCTTGTCCGGGCCAAGCCGGTCGCGCGCCGTTTTTGTCGGCAGGTCATCCTGACCGACATGCAATCCATCAGCACCGATGGCGATGGCGGCGTCGATATCGTCATTTACAATCAGCGGTACACCGGTACCGCGCATCGCATCCATCAGTTCGCGCCCGATGCGTATCAGACCTTCGGTGCCGGCTCTTTTGTCGCGCAACTGAACGATGGTTGCCCCGCCAGCAATCGCTGCCAGAGTGGTTTCGACCATCGAATGGGTTCGGCACAGCTCGGGATCAAGCACCAGATAAAGGGACAGATCAAAGGATGTCATAGGACCTCGATACGCGCAGTGCCGGCAAAGGTTGCAGCATCAAGATTATGCAGCCCGTCAACAAAGTCCGTCATGAAGGATGCCGGACCGTTGGCTGATTTTGCCGCGATGCTTCCCGCAACGGCAAAATTGGTCAGGGCGGCGATGGTGGCTTCAAATGCCTGATCTTTGGCGATTGCGGTATAGGCGCCAACAAGTGCGGTCAGCGAACAGCCCATGGCCGTGATTTTCGGCATCAGGTCCGAACCACCGGCAATGCGGACATTGCGCGTTCCATCTGTGACAAAATCAACCTCGCCCGTGACGGCAACGATGGCCTTCTGCGCGGTGGCAAGGGTGCGGGCGGCTTCTTCGGCCTGTTCGACCGGATCGCCACTGTCAACGCCCTGACCGGCACTTTGGCCGCCGCCAAGGGCGATGATTTCGGATGCGTTGCCACGAATGACAGTCGGGTTCAGTTTCAGCAACCGGGCAACCGTATCGCGGCGATATGTGGTTGCGAAATGTGCCACGGGATCAAGAACCCATGGCTTGCCCGCGTCATTTGCCGATTTGGCCGCGGCAACCATGCCTTCGACCCAATGGGGCGACAGGGTGCCGATATTGACGGTCAGTGCGCCTGCGATTGCGGCAAATTCCCCGGATTCTTCGGGTGTATGGACCATTGCCGGTGATGCGCCCGCCGCCAGAAGGACATTGGCAGCATAATTCATCGCAACATAGTTGGTGATGCAATGGACCAGCGGATTGGTCGCACGCATTTTTTCAAACAGCCCGGTTGCGATGGTGGAAAGATCAGTCGTCATGTCGAGGCTCCAATGCAGCAAACTCAAGTGCGTTTGGAGACCCAGTTCGAAGTCGGAAAGATGGAGAACGCCGAAAATTTCGCGTTCACACCGTCCCTACGCCAGTATGAACTGGATCAGGTTCAAAGGGTCACTGCGCGGCAGTTTCTCAGCCCCCTGACGGGGCTCCCCTTGGTGAATGCCCAAAATGGGTTTTAATGTGCTTTCTGTCAATTCATCCTGTCGGTCACAGCATGATCAGGGACCAGAATGCAAACGGCGGGGCAGCTTGCGCCATCCCGCCGTTTGAAAATGTCGTTGGTTCGTCGTGATTATTTGCGACGTTCCATCGCAGCCTTAAGGGCGGCAGCCATCGCACCGCCGTCACCGCCGGAATTTCCGCCGGCATTACCACGATTCCCGCCGCCAGACGTGTGTTGCGGGCGACCGCCATGACCACCGCGTGGTGCCTGCCCACGGTTATCGGACCGTTTTTCACGCACAGCTTCGTAATCCGGGGCCGATTTCATTGAAAGCCCGATACGTTTGCGTGGTGCGTCGACTTCCATGACCGTGACCGAAACGATCTGACCGGCCTTGACCACCTGGCGCGGATCTTCGACGAATTTGTCAGCCAACTGGGAAATGTGAACCAGACCGTCCTGATGGACGCCGATATCGACAAATGCCCCGAAATTGGTGACGTTGGTCACCGTTCCTTCAAGCTTCATGCCGGTGCGAAGGTCTTTGATTTCATTCACACCATCGGCAAATTTCGCGGTTTTGAATTCCGGGCGCGGATCACGGCCGGGCTTGTCAAGTTCGGCCAGAATGTCGCGGATGGTCGGGACACCAAACGTGTCATCAGCGAAATCTTCGGCGCGCAGGGTCTTGATAAAGGTCGAGTCGCCAATCAGGGTCGCCAGCGGTTTTGATGCCTTTGCACTGATTTTTTCGACCAGCGGATAGGCTTCCGGGTGCACGGCCGATGCATCAAGCGGGTTCTGGGCGCCACGAATACGCAAGAAGCCGGCACATTGTTCAAACGCCTTTGGTCCCAGACGTTCGACCTTTTTCAGGTCGGCACGGGACTGGAACGCACCGTTTGAATCGCGATAGCTGACGATATTGCGCGCCAGCGTTTCGGTCAGACCGGCAACACGGGTCAGAAGCGGAATGGATGCAGTATTCAGATCAACACCAACACCGTTCACGCAATCCTCAACCACGGCATCAAGGGACCGTGCCAGTTTGGTTTCCGATACATCGTGCTGATACTGCCCGACACCGATGGATTTCGGTTCGATTTTGACCAGTTCCGCCAGCGGGTCCTGCAAACGCCGGGCAATCGATGCTGCACCGCGCAAGGATACGTCCAGATCGGGGAATTCTTCGGCTGCGAATTGCGATGCCGAATAGACCGATGCGCCGGCTTCGTTGACGATGACCTTGGTGGCCTTAAGGGCCGGGAAGCGTTTGAGAAGCTGACCGGCAAGTTCATCCGTCTCGCGCGAGAACGTGCCATTGCCGATCGCGATCAGTTCGATTTTGTGACGCGCGGCAAGGGCGGCAAGGGTATTAAGTGCCCCTTCGACGTCATTGCGCGGCTGGAACGGGTAAACGGTTGCGGTATCGACCAATTTGCCGGTGGCATCGACAACCGCGACCTTAACCCCGGTACGAACCCCCGGATCAAGACCCATGGTGGCCTTTTGCCCGGCCGGTGCGGCCAGCAGAAGATCCTTGAGGTTATCGGCAAAGACCTTGATTGCGCCTTCTTCGGCGCTGTCGCGCAGGGTGCCAAACAGATCAAGCTCGATCGACAGCGACAGTTTGACGCGCCAGGTCCAGCGTACCGTATCAAGCAGCCATTTGTCGGCTGCCCGCCCCTTATCGGCAATGCCGACATGGGCCGCGATCATGATTTCGGCCCGGCCCGGCTGACTACGCGGACGGTCTTCGTCCTCTTTTCCAAGGGTCAGCTTCAGCTGAAGGATATCTTCGTTGCGACCACGGAAAAGTGCGAGCGCACGGTGCGACGGGCAGGTTTTGATTTTTTCGGAATGTTCGAAATAGTCGGAGAATTTCGCGCCTTCGGCCTGTTTGCCTTCGACCACGGTTGCGGTGATTTCGCCTTCGTTCCACAAATGGTCACGCAGTTTGGCGACAAGGTCGGCATCCTCGGCAAAGCGTTCCATCAGGATCTGACGGGCGCCATCAAGGGCGGCCTTGGTATCTTCGACGCCCTTTTCGGCATCAACAAACTTGGCGGCCTCGGTTTCCGGATCAAGGGTCGGATCATTGAACAGGCCATCTGCCAGCGGCTCCAACCCTGCTTCGCGGGCGATCTGGGCCTTGGTGCGACGCTTTTTCTTATAGGGCAGATAAAGATCTTCCAGACGCGTCTTGGTATCGGCTTCGTTGATCTGGGCTTCAAGTTCCGGGGTCAGTTTTTCCTGTTCACGGATGCTGTCAAGCACCGATGCGCGCCGTTCTTCAAGCTCGGTCAGATAGCGAAGGCGTTCTTCCAGCGTACGCAATTGGGTGTCATCAAGCCCACCAGTCTTTTCTTTGCGGTAACGGGCGATAAACGGAACGGTAGAGCCTTCGTTAAGCATCTCGATGGTGGCAATGACCTGTTCCGGACGAACCGAAAGTTCTTCGGCGATACGCTGGGGAATTGGACGCATGGTTTCTCCTTGTTTTGCTCGTATGCCTGAAATAGCGGCTTTGGCCGTGATCGAAAAGAGCCAGTTTTTCCAAATTTTTCCCAAACTCCGGATCAGGATTCTGTGTTTGATTCCAAAGGACTGAAATCCAATGTCTTTTGACCGGTTCGATCGCCCGGCGCCAAGGGTTGCGAGTGGTGGCCGATGACGTTATTTCTTTGGCAAATGTGATTTCAGGGGCAACGCGCCCAAGCAGGAGAATTCGGATGGCCGGCAAATTCCGCGAGACCGTCATTCATAACGTAGAGCCAAAAGAAAAAGCCGAACCGCAAACCGATGCGGCAGCAGAAAGCGCAGCCGACGAAATCGCAGGTGCCGACACAGCCCCGCAATTGTCGCAAGATGCGATCAATGCGCTGGCCGAAGCAAAGGCCTTCAAGGAAGCGGCTGCCAAGGCCCGGGAAATCGGTGGCCCCAAAGGCCCGGAACCGACCCGCTTTGGCGATTGGGAAAACAAGGGCCGCTGCATCGATTTCTGATGCGACCTTACTACCCGGCCGGGCTGTGGGGCGGTAGGTCCGCGTTGTCTGGGCTTGCGCGGCCGGTTGTTGGTAGATAATGGGTACGCAACGTGCGTGCATCGCGCTTGGTCACGGTTAACAGATCGCCTGACTGCACAAGCGCATTAAGTTCCCGCAATACAATGGCATGCGCCATCCCGAAAAGCCGGGCAAAGGTCCGGCTGTCACGTGCGATATCTTCACGCGCGGCGACAAGAATGCCCGCTTGAACGGGGGTAAGTTCCGGCTGCGTTGCCATCAGGCGTTCGACCAGATGCAGAAACATCGCTGCATCCGGTGCAAGATCGCCATCCACGGGATTTCGGGCGTGGTTGTTCAAACCCGGTTTTCCGGGCGGAACGAAACCATCACCGATTTGGATGTCGGTGTATCGCTTTGTTCACCAGCACTGCCAAGCGGCACCAGAACGTTCAGTTCCGGGTAATAGCCGGCAACACTGCCACGCGGAATGTCATAGGAAACGAACCGGAAATCATTGGCAATCCGTTCGATCCCGTCATCATATTCACAAATGACATCAACGCGATCACCGGCCTTGGCACCCAGGTTGGCAAGATCATCTGGATGGATGAAAATGACCTTTCGTTCGCCGTAAACCCCGCGATACCGGTCATCAAGACCATAAACGGTCGTGTTGTACTGATCGTGAGAGCGGAATGTCTGCAAGGCAAACCGCGATTGTGCGGCAGATGCGGGGCGGGTCTGGCGTGCCTGCTGGTGGACGGTTTGCTTGGGAAGTGGCGCATTGGAAAATGTCGCCTTGCCAGCGGGGGTATTCCATTCCCGGTGTGCTGCATCATTGCGCAGATGGAAGCCGCGCGGTTTGCGCAGACGGGTATTATAATCGGTAAAGCCCGGAACGGTGGCCTCGATATGGCTGCGGATCAGCTCGTAATCATCGGCAAGTGCCGCCCAGGATACGATGTCGCTTCCAACCGTTGCTTCGGCAATTCCGGCAATGATGCCAACTTCGGACAGAAGATGCGGTGAAGCAGGACGGTTGATACCAGCCGAACCGTGTACCATGCTCATGGAATCTTCGACGCTGACCACCTGGGACTGACCACGGGAATTCAGGTCAATCTCGGTCCGGCCCAGACAGGGCAGGATAAAGGCGGTTTCGCCGGGCATAAGATGCGAATGGTTGGGCTTGGTTGCGATGTGAACCGTCAGTTTGAGGTTCTTCATCGCCTTTTCGACAAGGGCGCTGTCAGGCGTGGCCCGGGCAAAGTTCCCACCCAGCCCGATAAAGGCCTTGGCGCTGCCATCAAGCATCGCACCGATCGCGCCAAGAACATTGTGCCCGTGTTTGCGCGGTACCTTGAAACCGAATTCCTTTTCCAGCGCATCGAGAAAGGCCGCGGGCGGCTTTTCATTGATGCCGACGGTACGGTCGCCCTGAACGTTGGAATGTCCGCGGACCGGGCACAGACCGGCACCTGGTTTGCCGATATTGCCGCGCAGGAACATGAAATTGGCAATTTCACGAATGGTCGGCACGGAATGAAGGTGCTGGGTGATGCCCATTGCCCATGTGCAAATGACCCGCTCAGCCGACAGATAGACATTGGCGGCCTGTTCGATTTCCTGGCGGCTCAGCCCCGACTGATCTTCGATTTCCGACCAGCTGGTGGCGTCAACCACAGCACGGTAATCGGCAAGTTCGGCGCAATGTTCATCAAGGAACGCGTGATCAAGAACAGAAGGTTCGCCCTTGGCAATCGCTGCATCGTCGGCGGCAAAGACCGCTTTGCTCATGCCGCGAACGGCGGCCATGTCACCGCCAAGGCAAGGCTGGAAATAATGGCTGGCAATCTCGGTGGAGCCGCCATGCAACATTTCAAGCTTGTCCTGCGGGTCGGAAAACCGTTCAAGTCCGCGTTCACGGATCGGGTTGAAGACCACGATCTTTGCACCACGCATTGCCGCCCGGCGCAAATCGCCCAGCATGCGCGGGTGGTTGGTGCCCGGGTTCTGTCCAAGGACGAAAATGGCATCCGCCTTTTCGAAATCTTCAAGAAGAACCGTTCCCTTGCCCACGCCAATTGCCTGACGCAGGCCAACGCCACTGGCTTCGTGGCACATGTTCGAACAATCAGGGAAATTGTTGGTGCCAAAGATGCGGACAAACAGCTGATAGAGATAGGCTGCTTCGTTGCTTGCGCGGCCTGACGTGTAAAACTCGGCCTCATCGGGGGTATTTAATCCCTTAAGGATGCTGCCGATTTCAGCAAAGGCATCTTCCCACGCGACAGGTTGATAGGTATCGCTTCGCCGATCGTAGCGCATCGGGTGGGTGATGCGCCCGTTCAGTTCCAGTTCGTAATCGCTCAGTTTGCTCAGTTCGGTTACGGTATGCTTGGCAAAAAATGCCGGCGTCGCACGCTTTTCGGTTGCTTCCCATGAAACGGCTTTGACCCCGTTTTCACAGAATTCAAAAGATGACCCGTGCTCGGGATCACCCCATGCACAACCCGGGCAATCAAAACCGTCAGGTTGATTGGCCTTAAGCATCGTGTGCGCGCCGTTAAACGGGCTGCCGCTTTGCAATAGTTGCTTGCCGCAACTTTTCAGCGCACCCCAGCCACCGGCTGCCGACGATTTTTTTCCAATAAAGCTTTCATTCATGCAGGCATCTATTTGCCAGAACCGAAATTAGGTCAAGTATGCATACCTAATCGGTCGATAGAAAAAATTTATCAAAGAGTTCCGGCAATGATTTGAATGTGTTCAAAATGCAATCGGGGCCGGAACCCTGTGGTGGTTCCGACCCCGAACAATCTTTGATGCTGCCTTTGACGCAGATTAAGCGCCGCGAATAGCCTTGATATTGTTGGCATATTCCGACGGACCGCCTTTGAAGGTCGCAGAACCGGCAACCAGAACATTGGCGCCTGCTTCGATGACCTGCGGTGCGATTTCCGGGTTTACACCACCATCGACTTCAAGGTCGATATCACGCCCGGTCGCATCAATCATTTTGCGGATGCGTTTGATCTTCTCAAGCTGGCTTGGAATGAATTTCTGGCCGCCAAAGCCCGGGTTCACGGTCATGACCAGAACCAGATCAACCAGATCCATGACATATTCAATGACACTTTCCGGAGTCGACGGGTTCAGCGACACACCAGCTTTCTTACCCAGTGACTTGATCAGTTGAAGCGAACGATGCAGGTGCGGGCCTGCTTCGGCATGGATGGTGATGACGTCGGAACCGGCATTGGCGAATGCTTCGATATACGGATCGACCGGCGCGATCATCAGATGCACGTCAAACACCTTGTCGGAATGCGGGCGCAGTGCTTTGACCACATCCGGTCCGATGGTAATGTTGGGCACGTAATGGCCATCCATCACATCAATGTGGATATAGTCGGCGCCTGCTGCGTCAACAGCGCGGACATCAACGCCCAACTGGGCGAAATCGGCCGAAAGGATCGAAGGTGCGATTTTAATGTTCGACGTGGTCATGCGTCACGGGTCCTGAAGCAATGCGGGATATGGGAAATTCGCGCATCTCATAACGTAAAAAGGCAGCCCTGTCACCCGAATGGGGCTCATGGCTGCCTTGTTTGCAGGTTTGATGGCTATCCTGACGTGAAATCAGGACTTTTTGACAAGCCGGGCGCAGAAAAAACCATCCATGCCGCCGAAATCGGCCATATGGATTGGCAGAACCCGCAATTCACCATCCTTGTTGATGGCTTCATCCCAGCCACCAAGTTCGTCCGCCGTGATCGGTTTGCGTTCGTAATTGGGATGGTCGGCCAGGAACGATTTGACCTGATGTTCGCCTTCTTCGGGCTGCAGGGAACAGGTGCAATAGATCAACTCGCCACCAACATTCAAAAGCTTGTCAGCCTGATTAAGCAGCTTGGTCTGGATCGGCAGCAGCGACCGCATCAATTTGTCATTTTGACGCAGCAGAATGTCGGGATGACGACGAATGGTACCGGTTGCCGAGCAGGGTGCATCAAGAAGGACCGCATCCGCACGCGGGGTATCGGGTGCAAGATCGGTGGCATCGCCAGTGACAACTGCGGCACCAAGCGAAACGCGCTCAAGATTCTCAAACACGCGTTTCAGGCGGCCTTCGGATTTATCAACGGCGATCGCACTGGCACCAAGGGACGCCAATTGCATGGTTTTGCCACCGGGGGCAGCACAAAGATCATAGATCGTTTTACCCTGATAGGCGGAAAACAGGGTTGCCGGAATGGCCGCCGCCGCGTCCTGAACCCACCAGTCACCATCGCGATAGCCCGGAAGATCACGAATGCGACGACCACTTTCAAGGCGGACCGAACCGGTCGGCAGGACAAGGCCATCCATCTTTTCTGCCCAGTCGGCCGATGTGCTGCGATCCTTGATCGAAAGGTCGAGCATGGCGTGGCCAAGACATGCCTCGGCAATGGCTTGGCTGATTTCCGCCCCATAGGCCTTTTTCCATGACCCGCGCAGCCATGCCGGGATGTTAAGCTGCCAGTCTTCGACACCTTCGGGCCATTCAAATCCATCACGCTGCAATCCACGCAGCACGGCGTTGATCAGTTTGGTGTATTTATGCAGGCCTGCGTCGCGGGCCAGGTTGACCGTACTGTCGACCGCACCGTAATCGGATGTATCCATGAAGAACAACTGTGCGACGCCAAGGCGCAGAATATTGGTCAGGCGGGCGGCAACGCGGTCTTGCGGTGGCTGATAACGCGGGGCCAGAACCGCATCGATTTCACCCAAATGGCGTAATGTGGTGCCAAGCAGCTGACGCAGGAAATTGCGATCAAGCGATGGTAGGCCATAGCCATGTTTTGACAGAAGTTCGTCCAGAGTCACTTCACCGCCGCGCAGTTCCTGCAAGGTTTTGAGCGCAAGCATCCGCGGATCGGGTGTCTCGACCGGCTGTTTGCGCGGGGCGTTGCGATGTGCTGGACGGGAACGGCGTTCTGTCAAAGGGATATCTCCGGTTTCGTGTTATGAAGGTTAGTTAAGCGTCGCGTGGCAAAGTGTAAAGCACCAAGCACCCGAATAGGTGGCATGGCTGCCTTGTGTTATCGGGCAGATGAGGGGGCGGATCACCTTGCTTAGGGTTTGGCTTAAGGTTTGAAAAGCCTTGCGATGGATGTGCGGTCCGGCTAATCCAGACAGATCATTTGACGTCGATAGTGACAGGAACGCCAGAACCATGACTTTCACCGGCCTTGCGACCTTTTCGAGCATCTTTCTGATTGGCTCGATGTTGCTGACCTGGGTGGTTTTGAACTATCTGCGACGCAAGGCGATCCTTGATATGCCCAACCACCGGTCCAGCCATGCGGTGCCGACGCCGCGCGGTGGCGGGCTTGCAGTCACACCGCTTTTGATCCTTTTGGTTGCGGTTGTGTTTATCCATACCGGGGTCACTTCGGTCAGTCATTGGTTGATGCTGGCAGCAGCAGCCGGGCTTGGTTTGCTCAGCTGGCTTGATGATCGTCACGATCTTTCGGCTGCCATACGTTTTGCCATGCAGTTTGTTGCGGTGATTGTCGGCGTTTTTGCCATCGATAAACCGGTTTTGGGTGGTCTGGTGCCTCTGTGGCTCGATCACGTTCTGGTGGTATTTGCCTGGGTCTGGTTTATCAATCTGTTCAACTTCATGGATGGCATTGACGGCATTTCCGGGGTCGAAGCCGGCTCGATCGGGCTGGGCATTTTTATTCTGGCGCTTCTGATGCCATTGCCGCAATTCATCGGGCTTGGCTATATCGGGCTTGGTATCCTGGCCATCATGATCGGGTTTCTGATCTGGAACTGGCATCCGGCCAAACTGTTTCTGGGTGATGTCGGATCCGTGCCGCTTGGCTTTGTTCTGGGCTGGGTGTTGCTTAAGACAGCGTCAGAAGGGGCATGGGTCGTCGCGCTGATCCTGCCATCCTATTATCTTTTTGATGCGACCTTTACCCTGGTCAAACGTGCGCTTCGTCGTGAAAAAATTTGGCAGGCCCACCGTGAACATTTCTATCAGTTGGCAACCCAGCGCGGCTTTTCCCATGCGCGGGTTTCGACCATGATTGCAATCAGCAATCTGATCCTGATTGCGGTGTGTTTTGCACAAAGCGAAACGCCCGGCTGGATGCGGGTATTTGCTGCCCTGATTGTAGTGTTGTCACTGGTCGGAATGATGGTGCGGATGCCGGTCAAGGGACGCACGGACAGTTAAGTATCGCACGGAAGTTGCGCATTGCTTGACTTGTGCCCGGACGGGCGCGAAAAGAATGCCTTGTCCGTCTTTTGGGCAGACAGGTATATCCATTTAAAAACAGAAAACTGCCACTAGGGACCGCATGTCGCGCATTTTACAGCGAAGCCATATTGCCTTTGTCCATGATGTCTTCATGGCTGCGATTTCGTTCCCGTTGGCCCTTTATCTTCGGGTTGGCGATGGTGTGCGGTTTTATCAGGCTGACAACATCCTGTTTTCGGCTGCCTTATTTACCCTGATTGCAGCGGCATCATTCTGGTATTTCGGGCTTTACCGCGGCATCTGGCGTTATGCGTCGCTTAATGATCTGACCCGTATTGCCAAGGCGGTTTCGGTTGCCGTGGCTGTTTTGTTCCTTGTGCTGTTTCTGACCACGCGTCTGGACTGGATGCCCCGTTCAGCACCGATAATCCAGTGGTTCCTGCTGATGGCGTTGCTGGGTGGGTCGCGGCTGACCTACCGGATTGCCAAGGATAAATCCACCGCACGCGCACTGATCCGTCAGGGAACAACGCGTCTGCCTGTTTTGCTGATTGGTGCCGGTGACGAGGCCGAGGCCTTTATTCGTGAAACCGAACGATCGGCAGATACCCCGTTCAAGGTTGTCGGCATTGTGTCCCTGACCGAAGGACGGGTCGGGCGCAACATGCATGGCGTTGATGTGCTTGCGACAGTTGATAAACTTGAAGACGTCATCAAAAAACTGGAAATGAGCCGCCATGGCCTTCCGCGCCGTCTTGTTCTGACCGGTGATGCGCTGCGCCATGAAGACAATGTCAAATGGGTGGAGATTGCTGATCGTTACGGCATGACGCTGGCGCGTTTGCCGAAACTCGGTGATCTGCGCGAAGGTCTTGCCGATCCGCTGCAAATTCGCCCGGTCGCCATCGAAGATTTGCTGGGCCGGCCACAAGCGCGTCTGGATCGTGATCGTGTGCGTGAAATGATCGGGGGCAAGCGGGTTTTGGTAACCGGCGCGGGTGGCTCGATCGGGTCGGAACTGGTGCGCCAGATTGCTTCTTATGGTCCAGCCAGCCTGACCCTGGTCGATGCGGGGGAATATAATCTTTATGCCATCGACATGGAAATGGCAGAAAAGTTCCCTGATCTGCCACGCGAAAGCATTCTGGGCGATGTTCGTGATCGTGTCCGGATCGGTCAGGTATTTGATCATGTGGCACCTGAAATCGTGTTTCATGCAGCAGCCTACAAGCATGTCCCGCTGGTCGAACACAATCCCAATGAAGGTATTCTGACCAATACCCTTGGCACCCGAAATGTTGCCGAGGCCTGCCGTGCAGCCGGTGTTGCGACCATGGTTCTGATTTCGACGGACAAGGCGGTAAACCCGGCCAATGTCATGGGGGCGTCCAAGCGTCTGGCAGAATGTTATTGCCAGGCGTTGGAGACATTGCCGCTTGATCAGCGCGGTCCGACCCGTTTTGTTACTGTGCGGTTTGGGAATGTTCTGGGATCGACCGGATCGGTTGTACCATTGTTCCGCCGCCAGCTTGAAGCCGGTGGGCCGCTGACCGTAACGCATGAAGGGATCACCCGGTATTTCATGACCATTGCCGAGGCTGTCGAACTTGTCCTGCAATCAGCGGAACTTGGTCGCCATGGCGTGACCGATGGCGGAAAGATCTTCGTTCTCGATATGGGGCGTCCGGTCAAGATCATTGATCTCGCCCGTCAGATGATCCTGCTTTCGGGACTTCGTCCGGGCAAGGATGTCGAGATCAAGGTTACTGGACTTCGCCCGGGTGAAAAGCTGTATGAAGAATTGTTCCATGACAGCGAACCGCCGGTTCCCACCGAAACCGATGGCGTCATGCTGGCAAGCCCGCGTGTGGTTGATTATGCCGAAATCAAACAGGTTTTCGATGCGCTTGAAGACAGTGCAACCAACCGCAATACCCACCAGACACTCGAACTGATCAGCAAGCTTGTACCGGAATTCCAGCCGCCCGAAATTGGTGTGAAATCGATCTTTGCCGATACCCCGGCGGAAACGGCCAATCAAGTGACCGGTGATACGGCCTAGTTATCGGGCCATTTTCAATCATCCACAGCCGAGCAATGGCGATGCATGTTCATTCCTTCAATGAATGAACTCGTGCGGAATTGTCGTTTGTCATTGCCAAATGCGGGCCATATCTTGCGCTCAGAATGACAAATCGGAATGACCTTGTTGATGGTTCACCGATTTTCCTGACGATCCGTCTATTAGGAGGCCCCGCATGTCGGCAGATGCTTTTGTCCACCCTGATGAAATCCGTTCGATGTTTTCCGGCGCGATGTCGGACATGTACCGTGCCGAAGTGCCGCAATACGGCACCCTGATGGAACTCGTTTCGGACATCAACCAGGAAAGACTTGCTGCTGATCCCGTGCTTCGTGACGGACTTGTACGCAGTGATGACCTTGATCGTATTGATCTTGAACGTCATGGCGCAATCCGGCTGGGCAAGCCCGAAGAACTGTTCAACATGCGCCGCCTGTTTGCGGTGATGGGCATGCATCCGGTCGGGTATTACGATCTGTCGGTTGCCGGTGTGCCAGTGCATTCAACGGCATTTCGCCCGATTGATGACGATGCCCTGCGCCGCAATCCGTTCCGTGTTTTCACGTCGCTCCTGCGCCTTGAACTGATCGAGGATGCGCAACTGCGTACAGAGGCCGAAGCAATTCTGGCAAAGCGTGAAATCTTTACCCCAGATGCGCTGAAACTGATTTATCTGGCTGAAAAGAACGGCGGGCTTGACCGTGTCCAGGCCGAACAATTTGTGGCCGAGGCACTGGAAACCTTCCGCTGGCACAGTGATGCGACGGTGTCACTTGAAACCTATCAGAAGCTTCATGATGCGCACCGCCTGATTGCCGATGTTGTCTGCTTTAAGGGGCCGCATATCAACCACCTGACGCCGCGGACCCTTGATATTGATGCGGTTCAGCGTGCCATGCCCGAACGCGGCATTTCTCCCAAGGCCATTGTCGAAGGTCCGCCGTCACGCAAATGTCCGATCCTTTTGCGCCAAACAAGCTTCAAGGCGCTAGAAGAGCAGGTCTATTTCGTCGGGAGCAATCCGAAGGGAACGGCGGGCACCCACACCGCACGCTTTGGCGAGATCGAGCAGCGTGGTATTGCCCTGACCGCCGAGGGGCGCAAACTTTACGACACGCTTCTGGCATCGGTGCGCCACGCGGTCCAGGTCAGTGCGGGCGGATCAAACGCACGCGATTATGAAACCGAACTGGCCGAACGTTTTGCCGCCTTCCCCGATGATTACGAGACGCTCCGTGTCGAAAAGCTGGCTTTCTTCCGTTACAGCGTGACGGACGCTGGTCGTAATGCAGCGGGTAAGGTTGATCGTGATGTTTCGGTAGACGAGCTGGTTGATCAGGGATACCTGCATGCAGACCCGATCATCTATGAAGATTTCCTGCCGGTCAGTGCGGCGGGCATCTTCCAGTCGAATCTTGGCAGTGACGAACAGAAAAACTACGCCGAACAGTCCAATCAGGATGTGTTCGAGAAATGCCTTGGCGCATCTGTTGCCGATGAATTGGCGCTTTATGCCACCCATCAACAGGCATCTATTGATCAGGCGTTCGAAACATTGGGTATTCGGAAAAACGTCGCCTGATCCGATAGTTGGCAAAACCGATACGGGGTGGTCATTGGACCGCCCCGTTTTCAGTATCGGATGCCCGGACAGTTGGCGGGTTTGCAAAAGGCCGCCATGCAAGAATTCGGGGTCCACATTTTGCGCCGCACATGATAAAGCTCCGCGCGAAACATGGTTCGGACTCATTGATCATGTGTCGGCCCGGATCGAAATGATGTCATTTCTGTCCCGTTAAAAGGCCGGTTTTGCCCGCAACACTGTCACGTCGCATGCACGAGCAGCCATGCGCATTTCTGATATTGTGGGCCGATATATCATCAATGGGTCCGTAACCTTCATCACATTGATGCATGAAAGCGAACCCAATGACTGCTCGTATTGCGCGCGCGCTTATTTCCGTTTCCGACAAGACCGGTCTGGTCGAATTTGCCAAATCACTTCACGCCCAGGGTGTTGAAATCCTGTCGACTGGCGGCTCCGCCAAGGCGATCGAAGCTGCCGGTATTCCGGTCAAGGAAGTTGCTGATCACACCGGTTTTCCCGAAATCATGGACGGTCGTGTCAAGACTCTTCATCCGAAGATTCACGGCGGCCTTCTGGGCCGCCGTTCTCTTTCCAGCCACATGCAGGCGATGGAAGATAACGACATTTCCCCGATCGATCTGGTATGTGTGAATCTGTACCCGTTCGAAGAAACCGTTGCCAAGGGTGCCGATTTCGACACCTGCATCGAAAATATCGATATCGGCGGTCCAAGCATGATCCGCTCGGCGGCGAAAAACCATGAATCGGTTACCGTGGTTGTCGATCCGTCCGATTATGACCGTGTTGTCGCCGAAATGAATGACAATGCCGGTGCCACCACCGCTGAAACTCGTCGCGTTTTGGCCGCCAAGGCCTTTGCCCGCACCGGCGCTTATGACTCGGCAATTTCAAGCTGGTTTGCCGGTCAGCTTGGCGAAACCTTCCCGCAGCGACTGAATGTTTCGGCCGAACTGAAACAGACCCTGCGTTATGGCGAAAACCCGCACCAGCAGGCCGCGTTCTACACCAACGGTAAAAACCGTCCGGGTGTGGCAACCGCGACCCAGCTTCAGGGCAAGGAACTGTCGTTTAACAACCTGAACGACACCGATGCCGCGTTTGAACTGGTATCCGAGTTTGACGAAAAGCCGGCTGTTGCGATCATCAAGCACGCCAACCCGTGCGGTGTTGCCGAGGGTGCAACCCTGATCGAAGCCTATAACAAGGCGCTGTCTTGTGATCCGGTTTCGGCATTTGGTGGCATCATTGCGGTCAACCGTACCCTTGATAAGGAAACCGCCGAAGAAATCGCCAAACTGTTTGCCGAAGTTGTGATTTGCCCGGATGCAGACGATGCCGCCAAGGAAGTTCTGGCAGCCAAGAAAAACCTGCGTCTGCTGGTAACCGGTGGCATGGCCGATCCGGAAGGCGAAGATATGACGCTTCGTTCGCTGGCGGGTGGTTATCTGCTTCAGAACCGTGATGCAGGCCGTGTGAAACGCGAAGAACTGAAAGTCGTCACCAAGCGCAAGCCGACTGATGCCGAACTTGATGATCTTCTGTTTGCGTTCCGCGTTGGCAAACACGTGAAATCAAACGCCATTGTCTATGTCAAAGACGGCAAGACCGTTGGTGTAGGTGCCGGTCAGATGAGCCGCGTTGACAGCTCGCGCATTGCCGCCTGGAAAGCAGAAGAAGCTGGCAAAAATGCCGGTGAAGCCGAACTGCGCACCAAGGGTTCGGTCGTATCGTCTGATGCGTTCTTCCCGTTTGCCGATGGTCTTCTGGCCGCGGTCAAGGCCGGTGCAACGGCTGTGATCCAGCCGGGTGGCTCCATGCGTGACGAAGAAGTCATTGCCGCAGCCGACGAACATGACATTGCCATGGTCTTTACCGGCATGCGTCACTTCCGCCACTAAGCGCGGTCGGGATCACGTCGTGATCAAATTGAAAAACCCCGGGAACTTCCCGGGGTTTTTTGTTGGCTATTTGATGCCAAGATGATCTGCAAGGGTATGACCGGAATATTCGGTGCGGAAAAGTCCGCGTTCCTGCAAACGTGGAACCACTTGATCAAGAAACAATTCAACCGACTGATGTGATCCGCTGGGCAAGGCAATGATGCCGTCACCGGCATTGATATCAGCCCATGCTGCAATTTCGTTAACCGCATCCTCGGGCGTGCCGACCACGATCCAGTGCGATGACCCCATGACTTCCGGACGGGTCAGAAGGTCCTTGACCGTTGGTTGGTCGCGTTCAATCAGACGACGGACAAGGTCGCCATGGGTTTTGCTGCGCACCACCGTATCCGCGGCAGGCAGCATGTCGGCAGTGACACGGGCATCCATCGGATGATCTGTCAGATCAAGGGCAATCAGTTCCTTGACCTTGGCAATCATGCGGCGCGGGTCCATGCGGGCGTGGGTTTGGGCGAAAATTTCGCGGGCTTCTTCGCGGGTCGGGGCCAGATACATGTTAAGCCCGGGCAGGATACGAATATCATCGGGGTCGCGGCCTTTGCTTGCCGCCCGTTCACGCAAGTCACTGCGCAGTTCGCGCGCAACTTCCGGGTCCGGGGTGGCGGCAAAGATCGCATGGGCAACGGACGCAGCAAAGTCACGTCCGGCCGGCGACGCCCCGGCCTGAAAAAGGGGGACTTTGCCATTGCCAAACGCCGGTGTGTTAAGCGGCCCGGCAACATCATAAAACTCCCCGTGATGATCAATTCGTGTCAGGGCATCGGGATTGCCATAAGTGCCGGTTTCTCGGTCTGCAATGATGGCATCGGACGGATAGCTCGCCCAAAGTTTGTGGACCACATCGCTAAATTCGGCTGCCTGTCGATAGCGATCCTCGCTTGATGGCATTTCCGAAATCCCGAAATTTTCATTGCCATCAAGGGATGTGACGATGTTCCAGCCAGCCCGCCCCTTGGACAGGATATTAAGCGACTGGATCTGGCGGGCGACGATATAGGGCGGATAAAAGGTCGTGGATGCCGTCGTGACCAGTCCGATCTTGCTGGTATGTTCGGCCAGTGCCGCAAGCTGGATCGTCGGATCGAGACTGGAAAACCCGGGGGAACCGGCAATCATTTCCGGTTTCATGAAAAGCGTGTCAGGACGAAACAGGAAGTCGATCTTGGCCTTTTCCGCGCGTTTGGCAATCTCGACAAAAAAATCTGTGGAAAAGAGATTTTCGACATTGCTGTCATCACGGCGCCAGGCATCATTCATCAACCAGGTCGGGGCGACGGACAAACCGATATGGATGTGCTTGCGGGTCGTCATGGCGGGCAGAATTCCTTTGATCGTCGTCTGTTGCATGCTTGATAATATGAATGAATATCATTTGCAGCATAAAACGCCTTGATCTATGTTCTGGTCAGGATTGAAAAACCGGACCTTTGAACGTGCTGTCTGCCCAAAATCTTATTGTTTCCTATGGAAAATCACCGGTCCTGAACGGACTTTCGGTGCAGTTCGACACAGGCGGTGTGACGGCACTGGTCGGGCCAAACGGATGCGGTAAATCCACACTGCTCAAGGCGATCCTTGGTCTTTTGCCAAAATCAGCCGGGACCATCACACTTGATGATGTTCTGATCGACGATATTCCGCGGCGAACCCTGGCACGGCGCATCGCCTATTTGCCACAGGAAAACCATTGCCCGGATTATATCGTTCTGGGTGAGCTGATCGAACTGGCCGGATATGCACGCTATTCCCTGTTTGGCGGGCCAAGTGCACAGGACCGGGCATTGTTTGCAGACGTTCTTCGCACTGTTGGGCTATCCGATATGGCCCATGTGCCGGTCAATTCACTTTCGGGCGGGCAACGTCAGCGGGCCTGGATCGCGATGGTTCTGGCACAGGATGCCGACATCATTCTGATGGACGAGCCGGTCAATCATCTGGATATGAAATACCAGTATGCCGTGCTTGATCTGGTGCGCCGTCTGGGTCAGGAGCACGGCAAAACAATCATCACGGTTTTGCATGACCTTAATCTGGCATCGGCATTTGCCGACCATGTTGTGATGGTCCGTCAGGGCAAAGCAGGTATTTGCGGTCCGACCAAACAGGTGATCACACCGGAAAACATCCGCATGGTCTTTGATTTCGATGCCGATGTTTTCATGCGCGAAGGTCGTCTTGTCTGTTTGCCGCGTCAGGACGCACAGATGCGGGCAAACGCAGAATGACCGGTCGTGCAAAGGTCTTTTCGGCCTTCATTCTGATCCTGATGGCAGCATTTTTTGCCAATCTGTCATTTGGGGCGACCAATATTGCACCCGAAGACATCCTTTTGGCGTTTTTCAGTTTTGATGCGGATAATTACGACCATTTTGTCGTGATCTATCAACGTCTTCCACGGGTATTGATTGCCGTTTTTGTCGGTTCGGTGATGGCATGCAGCGGTGCAGTGCTTCAGGGATTGATGCGTAATCCCCTCGCATCACCCGCGCTTTTGGGGATCAATGCCGGTGCGACCCTGTTTGTGGTTGGCGGGGTGATATTTTTCGGGATTTCATCCGCATTTCAGGGAATTGCGGCGCTGATTGGCGGGATTTGCGGATTTGGCGCCTGTCTGATGGTTGCACGTATGTCGGGCATGGATGGCAACCCGCGGGGGTTGTCGCTTATTCTGTCCGGGGCGGTGGTTTCAATGCTGTTTATCGGCATTGCCAATGCCTTGCTGTTATCGACGCCGGAACTGCGAAACGAGTTTCTTGGCTGGGTAACGGGCAATATCAACCATGTCTATATCGACCGCCTTCATCAGATGTGGCCGGTTGGCGTCGGTGGTGTGGTCGTGCTTCTGATCTTGTCGCGCGCGCTGACCCTTATTGCCCTCGGCCCGAAAAAGGCGGCATCGGCCGGTGTGAATATTGTCCTTGTGTCGCGTCTGGCAATTGCAGCAGTCGTTCTTTCAAGCAGTGCGGCGGTTGCAATTTGCGGCCCGATCGGGTTTGTCGGTCTGGTTGTGCCCCATATCGTGCGACCACTGGTCGGGGCAAAGCAGACAATGATCATTCCGGGCTGCATTCTGGTCGGGGCCACCATTTGTCTGATTGCCGACATGGTTGCGCGACTGGCCTTCAGCCCGTTTGTTCTTCATACCGGCGTGATGATGGACCTGTTCGGTGGCGTTGTTTTTGCCTTTGTCGTGCGGCGCTATTACCTGACCCCCGGATTGCGGAGGTCGTTGTAATGCGTTTGACGACCGGTCTTCATGGATATGTTGTTCTCAGATTTTCCGGTGGTTTGGAAATCCGTCTGCATAATCTGATCTGTGCGGTGATCCTGATGATGGTTGCTGTGGTCGGTGGTGTGGCGCTTTTGACCACAGGATCAACCGACAGCACATTTTCCGACCTTGTCGGATTGTTTGATGGCGATGCTGTCTCTGGTGATGTCGCATTTGCAATTGCAGATGTCCGTCTGCCCCGCATTCTGATGGGGTTCATGGCAGGCTGGTGCATTGCGCTGACCGGGGCGATGTTGCAATCACTTGCCCAAAATCCGCTGGCGGATCCGGGGCTGCTTGGCCTGAGCCAGGGGTCGCTTGTGGTCATCATGCTTGTGCTGGTTCTTTTTCCCGGATTGCCGTTGATCTTTACTCCCCTTGCCGGATTTGCCGGTGGGTTGGCGGTGGCCGCGCTGTTGATGGTACTGGTCGGGCGTCATCATTCAGGGGGGCTTGGTATTTTGCTGATGGGGATTGCGGTGGAAACCACTTTGTCATCGGTGACATCGATCCTGATCCTTTATGCGCCGCCCGAACAGTCACACGCGATTTCAAGCTGGCTGGCCGGGTCGCTTTTCCATTCCGACTGGGCGGCTGTTGGCAGTTTTGCGGCATGGTTTGTTATCTCCATCCCGGCAATTCTGGTGATCGGTCGCAAATTGCGCAGTCTTGACCTTGGTGACCATATGGCGTTGGCCCTGGGGGAGGCCGTTCATATCACCAAGCCGGCCATTCTGATTGTTGCCGTCCTGTTGACGGCCGCGGCGACCGCCGCGGTCGGTCCATTGGTGTTTCTGGGTGTGATGGCCCCGCATCTTGCCGGTTTCATATCCCCGGCAAAGGGGCGGGCGCGACTGTTTCTGGCGGCAATGACCGGGGGTGTTCTGGTGGTGGCGGCCGATGGATTGACGCGTCTTGGCTCTGATCAGGTGGCACTGCCGACCGGGCTTGCCATCATGATGATCGGGGCCCCGATTTTTATCATTTCCCTGCGTCTTCGGACCATTTCACAGGCCCGAACAGGTTGATACCCGATTGATTGGAGTTCCCATGCACAAGCTGTTTTTGACCCTGGCGCTGATTGTTGCAAGCGGACTGGCACATGCACAAAGTCACGATGTGCAGGATGACCGCGGGCGTACCGTGTCCATGCCCGATACGCCCGAACGTATTGTTGTCTTGCAAGAACCGCTATTGGGTATTCCGATCCTGGAACTTGGGCTTGATATTGTCGGGTCTTACGGGCGCAACGATGATGGCAGTTCGATGTTGCGGGTCGATTTCATCAAGACTGTTCTGGGCAAGGATGGCGCTGATCTGGGGATTTCGGGTATTGGTCCGCTGGGGAATATTGACCTTGAAAAACTGAGTGCCCTGAAACCGGATCTGATCATTGGTGGGGAAAGTGACGCGGATAAGGCCGATATCCTGTCATCTGTCGCACCGGTTTATCTGAAAAACATCCGGACCCCGGATATCACCGGGTTCAGCACCCAGCAAAAACTGGCAGACCTTCTGGGCGTATCGGATCGTTTCGATGCCCTGATGGCCGACTATAAAGGCCAGCTTGATGATGTGCGTGCCAAATTGCCCGAAACCCCGGACGGAAAGACGTATCTGGCGGTGATCATTTATGACCAGATCAATGTCGTCAGCAACATGTCCGGTGTCATTCAGGCGATCGAGGATCTGGGATATCGTCGTGCAGACCTTCAAGGCAGTGGCAAGGCATCGGGCTATGGCCAAGGCTTCGCCGTGCCCCTGAGTTCCGAACAGTTCGCCCGTCTCAATCCTGATATTCTGATTATTATGAACAGTTATGTCAGTGCGGATCGTGGTCAGGCTGCCATTCGTGACCGGTTGAATGCCATTGTGCCGGGATGGGATCGTTTCCTGCGCCCGCACAAGGAAGGCCGGGTTCTTTATCTTGATTCGGTTGCCGTAACCACGCCAACGGTCGCCAGTGCACGGCACACGCTTGATGCAATCGAAGCCTGGGCGACATCGAAATAGCATGGCTGATATAAACCAAACCCCCGCAACATGGTTGCAGGGGTTTGTTTCTTTGTCCGGGCCGGCATGATTTTAAATCGCGGGCTGGTTGCCTTTTGACGTCTGATCGGTTGGGGACGGGGCATCGTCATTATCATGGTCAATGACGGTGCCATCCTGTTCCAGTGCGACCGGATCTTTTGCACGGGTGTCAGGTGATTTGGCTGTGCTGTCCTGATGGACGCGCAGCGGGGCACGCCAATCCACGCTGCCAAATGAATGGCAGGACGGGCAGGATACGACCCAGCGATCAGTTTCCGCACCACACGCCCCGCAACGCCAATCCGGATCGGGGTTGGCGTGGCTGGCCTTGATCAACAGATCTCGGGCCTTTGCGCCATCCTGATTTTCACGCAATTCCAGATCGGCCAGAAGCCGGTAATGGCGTGCCTCGGCTTTGGATGCCATCGCCTTTTCAAGGTTGCTGCGCGCAACCCCCCAAAGGTCCGCTTCAAGGGCGGCTTCGGCAAGGACGATCTGGCTTTCAACATGTTCGGGATTGGTTGCCACCAGCTTCTCAACCGATTTGACCTGTATCAGCGGGTCGCCGGTCAGGGTTTCACGATAAATGGTGCCCAGTGCCGCTGACGGCGCAACACGCCAGCTTTGCATGACAACATCACGGGCCTTGGCATCCTGTTTGAGGTCACGATAAAGACCCGCCAGCAGGACGGCCGCGCCGGTGAATTCGGCGGATGCGCTTAATGCCTTGCGCAGGAGTTTGATCGCCTCGGCATTTTCACCAGCTGCAATGGCGTCTTCGGCCTTGGCTGTGATCAAAAGGGCGCGACGACGTGTCAGTTCCTGTTCATCGAACACCGATGCCTTTTGCGCATCCACCAGCAGGCTTAATGCACGGTCCCAGCGTCGCGACGTCAGCAACAAGTCAAACAGGGTCACGATTACTGCCGGGTTGCGCGGACGCAAACGGTGAGCCCGTTCGGCGTAATCAAGTGCCGCTTCGCGGTCATCGGCCTTAAGGGCCAATTGCAACAGTCCACGCAGGCCGAAAAATGCCGAGTCCGGCTTTTCAAGCATGGCTTCGAACTGGCGTTTGGCAGCGTCGTTATTGCCATCCAGTTCGGCGGCCTGTGCTGTCAGAAGACGGGTCAGGGTGTCATCTTCAAGATAACGGTCAACCGCACGGGTATGTTTAAGGGCCTGACGCACATCGCCTGATGCCAGTTCAAGCAACCCCATGGTCAATGCCTGTTGGCCCTTTTTGCGGCGACGACTGCCAAGCAAACGCCCGATCCAGCCCGGCGAATTTGCAATCATTGTCCAGCCACGCCAGACCAGCACCAGCACCACGGTCAAGGCCAGAAGGCCAAGGGCAACCATGCCGATAGATCCGTCAAACCGGTATCCCAGCCAGACAATCGTCATGTTGCCCGGATTTTCGGCAAACCAGACGGTGCAGAAAACCAGAACAGCCGTGATCAGAATAAAGGTCAGAAGACGGGTCATTGGCTGTCCTCCGCCCCGGTCAGAAGGCCGATGGCGTGGGCGCTAAGGGTTGCAATCGACGCGTTAAGGGTCTGACGGCGTTTAGCTGCATCAAGCCAGTCACTTACAGCAGCCTGTGCATGTTCACCTTCGACGCCGTTAAGTGCCGCGACTGCGCCATCAAGGTCATCTTGCGCCAGGGCGTTTTCTGCCAGAACAAGACGTCCCTCAAGGGATTCTTCGCCTGCGGCATCGACACGGCGGATCGGAACCAGCTTTTTGATGTTGGCCCAGGTCGCATCAAGGACACTCCCCGAATGATCGTCGGTCGCTGCGGCAACGGCCTCTTGCGCCATGATAGGGAAAGACTGACGCAGTTTTTCGATGGTCGGTGCACCCTGTTCGGCAAGCGGTTTAAGGGTTTCGATCTGATCAAGGATTACGGCGTCATCGCCGGCACTGCGTTCAAGCTGATTAAGGGCAATCATGAACGGTCCACCCCGCTGAAGCGCGTCACGCAGGATGGTAACGGCCATGGCGATGGCCTGACCACGGCTTTCGACGCGAAGGCCGGTGGTGGCACGAACTTCTTCTTCCATGGTCGACAGGCGTGCGGACAGTTCGCGCATTTCATTGGCCACACCGGCCAGTTCGCTTTCGACGCGTGCCAGTTCCTCGATCGGGGCGGTACGGGTCTCGATCTCGGCCATGCGGCGGGCAACTGTATTGTTAAGTGTGTCGCCACGTTCGCTGTTCAGTCGTTCACGCAGCGCATTGATCGTTCCTTCAAGACGCGAAAGTCGTTCGGTCAAATCGGGATCGACCACAACCGCCCCGTCCGGGATCGGTGCTGCGTCGGCTGTTTCGCTGTCCATACCGGTTACGGTCGGACGGGGTTCTTCTTCGGTTTTGACTTCGGCGTCACCCTTTTCGGCCATTGCGGCATCTTCGTTTGGTGCCGGAATGGTGTTTTCTTCTGATCCGCCTGCGGCTTCCGGCGCGTTGGTGACTGTGATTTCACCACTTTGCGGATTGTCTGCGTCAAAGCCGTCCGGCGCAATTTCAGCCAGAATATCGTTGGGGACAAACTGTGCCAGATGCGGCTGGGCATCGCGCCACCAGATTGCGCGGGTCAACCAGCCAGCTGCCAGGCCGCCAACAATGATCAGGACAAAGATGACAATTGCCTTGCCACCGGCACCCTTGCGGGTTGCTGTGCTTGCCGGGTTTTCGTCCTGTTGCTTTGCACCCGTCGATGTGGAGCCAGGCTTGGTGGCATCAGCCTTTGCCGGATTTTCGGCCTTGGGACTGCTATCGGGTTTCTTTGCCGAATTGTCGGACGTGCCGGGTTTTGATGCGGGGGCTGCATCTGCTTTTTTGGGGTCCGGGCTGGCATTGCCCTTGCTGTCAACGGAAATGGTTTCAGTTGGCTTTTCCGTATCGGTCGACTTTGCGGAAGCGTTGGTTTTTGGCGTTTCTGGTGTTTTCACGATCGGACCATTGCAGTTTGCGGTTATTCCCAAAACGGCGTCAGGTACGGCAAGCCGTTACGACGGACCCTAATAAGGAAAGAAGGTATTCTTGTGTCGGTTGTGATGCAACGTGCGTTCTATGCCATGTAAGGTCTGAGATCTTCGATTGCACTGCCGGGCTGAGGCAAATTGCATTCACCCCGGCCAGGTCACCTTCAAGTTTATAGCTTTGAACAAGCTTAACAAAGGTTTCCGCAGTGCGGGGAGAGAAAAATAAAACTGCATCAATGTGATGAAGGCGAATGGCCGTCAGTACATCTTCGGGCAGTTCATCACTTGCGATTGCTTCATAAACTGTCTGGCGATCGATTTCATACCCGTCATCGCGCAGCATCGCGCCAAGATCACCGGCTGTTTTGCGTGCCGCAGGATGAAAAAGCGGCCCATCAGATGCCATGACTTTCTGACGAATAAGGGTCGCAAGATCATGAATGTCGCCATTTGCCGAATGAACGGAATTGAAACCCGCCTCCTGGCACATGCGTGCCGTGGCATCGCCGACACAAAATGCCGGTAAAGTGCGCTCGTTGCTTAGACCGATAAAGGCACGCACACCATTGGCGGATGTAAAAATCAGTCCCTGATAGTGGCTGATATCAAGTGGATTTTGTCGCGCCGGGAACGAGATATGCAGCATCGGAGCAGACAGGTGGCGGTAGCCGCGCGCATCAAGCGCGGCCACAAGGTCGGCAGAATCGGTTTCGGGCCGGGTATTTAACACCAAGGGTCCCATCTGCGTTCCCGTCCATTTATGGGATCAGGCCGAAATAAAGTCGGGCCCGCCACGTTGCTTCAATTCTTCACCGGCGTCTGTGCCGGCTGCTGTGGCGGATGCCATATCGGGTTTGGCAATCAGGCGTTCGGTATCAAGTCGTTCACTGCCATCCGGGCGTACGATGCTGACACGCAAGCGCATGCTGCCATCGTCGTTGAATTCTGCCAGTGCAGCAATCGGGGTGCGGCATGAACCGTCCAGTGCCTTGAGTGCGGCACGTTCTGCCGCCACGCGAATGGCCGATTTTTCACAATGAAGGGCGGCAAGCCAATCTTTGGTCTGTTGGTCTTCTTCGCGGATGGTAATGCCAATCGCACCCTGTGCTACTGCGGGCAACATGTCATCTTCGGCGATTGGTGCGGTTGCGATCTCCGGCTGACCCAACCGGTTAAGTCCGGCCATCGCAAGCAGGGTGGCATCAACCTGTTCCTCGCCCAGCTTGCGCAGGCGGGTCTGAACATTGCCACGGAATGTCACGACTTTCAGGTCCGGATATTTGTTCAGGATCATTGCCTGACGGCGCAGGGACGCCGATCCGATGACAGACCCCGCCGGCATTTCGGCAAAGCTTTTATATTTCAGCGAAATAAACGCATCGCGGACGTCTTCGCGCGGCAAAATGGTCGGCAGGATCATGCCATCAGGCAGGACTGTCGGCACATCCTTCATGCTATGAACGGCAAGGTCAATTTCGCCCCCCATCAGGGCGTCATCGATTTCCTTGGTGAAAAGGCCTTTGCCGCCAATTTCGGACAAGGCACGATCAAGGATCTTGTCGCCGGTCGTGGTAATCACGGTAATGGCGATTGCACCGTTTTCTGCAAGTTCGGGATGCGCTTTTGCCAGTTTGTCACGGACCTCATGTGCCTGGGCAAGAGCCAAGGGTGAACCACGGGTACCGATGCGAAGTTTTGCTGTATCTGTCATGGCAGGAGTCTTAGTCGTAAAATCGTTTGGAAACAAGGTTCGCCAGCGGAAATCGGGTGCGAATTTTCCGTTCTGTCCATGGTGATGATAGCAACTGATTGGTTGCGCGCATTGACTTATATCGCGCGTGCCGTGGTGTCGGCGATCCGGGGGATTTGGATGAAAATTGCCGAAGTTGGGCGTGAAGCGCGATAACTGCATATGGCAAATGCGCCCGTCGGGGGTGGAAAGCAGGCAAACTTTCCGCTACATCATCGCCAGGCGTATTATTGTATTCCGATTGCCGACTGTTTGGCACACCCTGACCGGATCAGACCCATGATCGTACTTGGTATCGAAACAAGCTGTGATGAAACGGCCGCTGCTGTCGTCAATGACAAGCGCGAAATTCTGGCAAACCGTGTTTTGTCCCAGCTTGATGATCATCGTCCCTATGGCGGGGTTGTGCCCGAAATTGCCGCGCGCGCCCATCTGGAACATCTTGACCGGCTGGTCGCCGAGGCCATGGATGATGCCGGTGTCGATTTCGATGATCTTGATGCGGTTGCCTGCACCGGCGGGCCGGGGCTTATCGGCGGGGTGATGGTTGGCACCATGACGGCCAAGGCCATTGCCTTTGCCGCCAACAAGCCGTTTCTGGCAGTCAATCATCTTGAAGGTCATGCGCTTACCGTGCGTCTGACCGATGATGTTGCATTTCCCTATTTGCTGTTGCTGGTCTCTGGCGGTCATTGTCAGGTTCTGATTGTTGAAGGTGTCGGCAAATACAAACGGATCGGCACAACAATTGATGATGCGGTCGGCGAAGCTTTTGACAAGACTGCCAAAATGATGGGTCTTGGCTATCCGGGCGGTCCCGCCCTGGAAAAGATCGCGGCAAAGGGCGATCCAGATCGTTTTGGCCTGCCGCGCCCGTTGCGCGGCCGTCCGGGCTGTGATTTTTCGTTTTCCGGGCTCAAGACCGCTGTTCGCACATATATGGACGGTTTTCCGATCGATCAGCAAACAGACGAAGTCAAAGCCGATCTTGCTGCATCTTTCCAGCGCGCGGTCGGTGATACGCTGATTGATCGGGCGCGAAATGCGGTGTTTGAATTCATGCGCGATTACCCGACGGGCAAAACGCTGGTTCTTGCCGGCGGGGTTGCCGCCAACAAATATCTGCGCGGTCGTTTGACGGAATTGACAGATCAGGCAGGAATGCAGCTTGTTGCGCCGCCACTTGATCTTTGCACCGATAATGCCGCGATGATCGCCTGGGCCGGGTTGGAACGGTTCCGACTTGGCGAACGCGATGATCTTGATTTCAAGCCGCGTCCGCGCTGGCCACTCGACCCCGAAGCCCCCAAAAGACCCGGTGCCGGCGTCAAGGCCTAGTGGCTCTCGGGGCGGGTTACCACGATACGAAACGACTTCATTTTTGCCGGAACAATGAACATGAAAAAGCGCATTACAGTTGTTGGTGGCGGTGCCTGGGGAACGGCTCTTGCGGTGCAGGCGGTGCGTGCGGGCGAAGATGTCGAACTGATCTTGCGCAATCCCGACCTTGCGGACCGGATCAACAATAACGGCGAGAATGACTTTTACCTGCCCGGTATCTCGTTGCCAGGTGCGCTGCGCGCGACAACAAACTATGACGGTATTCGCGATTCAGATGCTGTGCTTCTGGTTACGCCAGCACAGCATTTGCGTGAAACCCTGACCCGGTTTGCCGCGCACTGGACGGATAATCTTCCGGCGGTGATTTGCTGCAAGGGGATTGAAAAGGAAACCGGTGCCCTGATGGCACAGGTGGTCAATGAGACTCTTGGCAATGTGCCGGTTGCGGTGCTTTCCGGACCAACATTTGCACAGGAAGTCGCGGTTGGCCTGCCCGCTGCGATCACGCTTGCCTGCGAAGATCGGGTGCTTGGAAAGCGACTGGTCGATCTCATCGGGACCCCGGAATTCCGTCCTTATTTCAGCACTGATGTTGCCGGTGTCGAAGTTGCAGGCGCAATCAAGAACGTCCTTGCGATTGCAAGCGGTGTGGTTGCCGGGCTCAAACTTGGTGACAATGCGCGCGCGGCCCTGATTACACGGGGAATTGCTGAAATGTCGCGCCTTGCTGTTGCGATGGGTGGACGGGTTGAAACCATGATGGGGCTGGCGGGCCTTGGTGATTTGACCCTGACCTGTACCGGTACGCTTTCGCGCAATTACACCTTTGGTGTTGCCCTTGGTGAAGGCCGCAAGGCCAAGGATATTCTTGCAGAACGTCGTTCCGTGACCGAGGGCGTTCATACCGCTGCGTCCATTACGGCGGTTGCGGCAAAATACGGTGTTGAAATGCCGATCTGTGCCGCGGTCGATCAGGTCGCAAACCATAATGCCGATCTGCGCAGCACGATTAATGCCCTGTTGCAACGTCCGTTCCGCGATGAACTGGAAAGTGCCGGCTGACGTCGCGCTGCTGTTTGTGCAAGCCTTGTAGTCCCGATTGGTTCGGCTTGAGAATGTCGGGTGGTTCTGTCACTTTATGGCCATTGATCCCATAAAGAAGCAGGAAACAGTCCATGCATTTCTATATCCGTTGCGTTGATAAGCCCGGTCATCTTGATGTCCGCAAGGCCAATCGCGATGACCATCTTGCCTATATCAAGGGTGGGTTTGCTGATCGTATTGTTGCGGCTGGCCCGACCCTTGATCCCGATCTTGAGGGCATGAACGGTTCGGTCTTTATCATCGAGTTCGATAAAATCGAAGATGCCCGCGAATTTGCGGCCAATGACCCCTATGCCAAGGCCGGGCTTTTTGAATCGGTTGTGATCCGCCCGTTCAAGAAGGTGTTCTGATCCATGGCATATTGGCTGGTCAAAACCGAACCGGGAAGCTGGTCGTGGGACGACCAGGTCAAGAAAGATGTCGAAGGCTGGGATGGTGTGCGTAACCATCAGGCCGCGAAGAATTTGCGCACCATGAAAATCGGTGACAAGGCGTTCTTTTACCATTCGGTAAATGAAAAACGCATTGTCGGTATCGTTGAAGTGGTGCGCGAATTCTATCCCGATCCGACCGATGCGACCGGCAAGTTCGTGCAGGTTGATTTCAAGACGGTCAAGCCGTTCAAAACGCCGGTGACCCTTGCCGATATCGAGGCTGATCCGCGCTTTGCCGAGCTGTCATTGCTTAAACAGTCGCGCCTGTCTGTGATGCCGATTGATGATGCCTCCTGGGCGGCGATCTGTGAAATGGGTGGGGTGACACCGTGATCAGTCTTCCGGAATCCGGGACCGTTTTATGCGCGCTTTCTGATCTCGATGCGACCGGTGCCAAAGGCATCAATCTTGCAGGCACCGGTATCTTTGTCGTTCGAAGCGGCGGTGATGTGTTTGGGTATGTAAACAGCTGCCCGCATATCGGTGTGCCGCTTGAAATGGAACCGGACGAATTCATCAGTGATTTCGGTGAAGAAATCATCTGTTCAACCCACGGCGCACGGTTCCGCATTGAAGACGGGGGATGTGTTTCGGGTCCTTGCACCGGTGATGTTCTTGAACCGGTCGCCGTAAAGATCAAAGGCGAGAACGTGGTTCTCGCCTGATCGGAAAGTTGATGTTTTCGGACGATCGAAACGGCGATCCTAGGTTCCCTGGGACGCCGTTTTTGCGATCACGTCATCCAGATGACCGGTAATAACATCAAGCTGATCGGGTTCGGACAAGCGATGATCACCGGTCTTGATCAGATCAACCCGAACATCATCGCCGACCAGTGCTTCGGTCAGGCGAATGGCGGTTTGCCAGGGCACATCGGGGTCTTGCATGCCTTGTACCAGCCGGACCGGACAACAAAGATCAATCGGCTTGCGCAGCAAAAGCTGGTTGCGGCCATCTTCGATCAGATCACGCGTGATGGTATAGGGATCATCTCCGTATTCCGTGGGTTCGATCAGCGCACCGTCCTCAAGGATCGCTTTTTTCTGGTCTTCACTGAATTGTGCCCACATCAGATCTTCTGTGAAGTCCGGCGCCGCTGCAATCCCGACCAGGCCTGCGACCCGTTCCTTGCGTGCTAGCGCGGTCAGAAGCATGATCCATCCGCCCATTGACGATCCGACCAATATCTGCGGGCCGGTTGCGATTTCATCAAGAATGGCAATGGCATCACTGGCCCATTTGCCGATCGTCCCGTCTGCGAATTTCCCCGACGATTGTCCGTGACCGGAATAGTCAAAGCGGGTATAAGCCACCCCCTGCCGAACGCAGTGTGCCTCAAGGTGCGTGGCCTTGGTGCCGGTCATGTCCGACATGAAGCCGCCAAGGAACATCACGCCGGGAGTATTGGGGGCCTGTACGTCAGATGGCTTGCCCGGCACGTGATGGTATGCGATTTTTAACCCGTCAGGCCGGTCAAGAAATTGGGGCTTTTCACGCTGTGGCGTCGGCATGTCATGTGTCATCCGGGGCGGGATCCTTGGGTGTTGATGGTTGGAGTTGCATGAGCGCGTCAGAAGTAATGACAGAAACAGTCTATCGAACCGAGCCCCGAGTGCAAGACGGGGACTATCGTCCTGCCGTGATTCTGCAAGTGCTGCCCGAACTTGATGCCGGTGGGGTGGAGCGCGGTACCGTCGATATTGCGCGTGCCATCGTCGATGGTGGTGGCAAGGCTCTTGTCGCATCGCAAGGCGGGCGCCTTGAGCGTGAACTGGCCCGTTTTGGCGCCAAACACATCAACCTGCCGCTCAAATCCAAAAACATTCTGGTGATGCGCAGAAATATTGACGCGCTGGTCAAGCTGATCCGGGAAGAAGGGGTTGATATCATTCACGCCCGGTCACGGGCACCGGCCTGGAGCGCGTATTTCGCGGCACGCAAGGCTGGCATTCCCTTTGTCACGACGTTCCACGGTACCTATTCCGGCTATACCAATCCGTTCAAGCGCCGTTACAACGCGATCATGACCATGGGCGATCAGGTGATTGCGATTTCCAAGCATATCGCCAATCACATCAACAAATATTACAAGGTTGATCCGGATCGGCTGAACATTGTGCCACGTGGTACGAATGTTGATTTGTTTAATCCCGAAAATGTCAGTCAGGAACGCCTGATTGCGCTTTCGACCCAATGGCGCCTGAATGGTGAAGAATATGTCATCATGCTGCCAGGTCGGATCACGCGCTGGAAAGGGCACAGTTTCTTGATCCGTGCCCTGCCGGCCGTTCTTGAGGAACTGGGCCACCGAAAGGTGCGTTGCCTGATTGTCGGATCGGACCAGGGGCGAACAGCCTACCGCGAGGAAATCCTGCAATTGACCCGCAAGCTCGGTGTTGAGGACGTGGTGCATATCGTCGACCATTGTGCCGATATGCCTGCTGCTTACATGTTGGCAGATGTTGTTGCGTGTCCGTCAATCCAGCCAGAGGCTTTCGGTCGCATTCCGTCCGAGGCCCAGGCCATGGGGCGGCCGGTTGTTTCAACAGCACATGGTGGCGCGATGGAGACGGTCTTGCCGGGTGAAACCGGTTGGCTGGTCAGTCCGAACGAGGTCGATCAGCTATCCCGTGCATTGATTCAGGTCCTGAGCCTGACGCCGGAAAAACGGGCAATTCTGGCGAGTAAAGGACGCAATCACGTGATTGCGGAATATTCGCTTGAACAGATGGCTGAGCGGACCTTGCGGGTTTACGCCAAGGCGCTCAAGCGCGTTACCAGGAACGCAGTATGACCGATCAAAAAATTGAAACCGGCCAGGATCCTGCGATTTCTCTCGCGGCTGACGATAGTGCTGTGTCTGCACCAGAGCCGCATCGCGAGCGGATTCTTGTTATCAAGCTATCGGCGCTTGGGGATGTCATTCTGGCCTTGGGGCCGTTTGCGGCCATCCGGGCAGCACATCCTGACGCGCATATCACCGTTTTGACCACCCGTCCCTATGTCGATCTGATGAAGGCAAGTGGTCATTTTGACTCCATCGCCATTGATCGCCGCCCCAAATTGAGCCAGCCACGTGAAGTTCTGGCACTGCGCCGTTTTCTGCGCGATGGCAGGTTCGATCGGGTATATGATCTTCAGACATCAGATCGCAGCGGCTTTTATTACAAGCTGTTCTGGCCGGGCCCGAACCCGGAATGGTCGGGGATCGCCAGAGGCTGTTCGCATCCTCACGCCAATCCGCACCGGGATTCGATGCATTCAATTGATCGTATGGCCGAACAACTGCATGACGCGGGCATTTCCGATGTGCCGCTTCCTTATATTCAGGGGCCGGATATTGATCTTGAACGGTTTGGGATTCGAAGCCCGTTTGTCCTGATTTGTCCGGGCGGGGCGCCACATCGTCCGGCAAAGCGCTGGCCTGCTGAACGATTTGGTCTGTTGGCCAAGAAGCTTGCAGACTACCGTTTGACGCCGGTCCTGATCGGAACAGACAAGGAAAGCGACGTCCTTAAAAAGATTGATCAGATGTGCCCCAAGGCCAGAAACCTTATGGGACGGACCGATTTCCTTGAAATTGCATCGCTTGCCGCGCGTTCGGTGCTGACGATTGGGAATGACACTGGGCCGATGCATATCGCGGCTGCTGCGGGGGCACCGTCCATTGTGCTGTTTTCCCGCGAATCTGATCCGAAACTCAGTGCGCCGCGCGGACTTTCAAAGGATGCTGTCAGTATTATCCGCGAAAGTGATCTGCGTCAGTTGACCGTCAATCGGGTAATGGATGAAGTACGTCATCGTCTCGATCTGGCAGATTAGGTGTCTTGCGCAAATGCCGTTACAGGGGCTTGTGAATAAAAGGCGCAGAAAATGGCGCTTTGCGTCCAGTTTAATTGCCTAAAAACATTGCTTTCTGAACGCACGCGGATATGCTAGGTGAGGTCGGAACGAAAACACTGTCGGATCAAGCGGTGCTTTTCGTCGTTTCTGTTTCTGACCGATTTGTTTGATTACCATAGGAGATTATCCATAGCACGACCACGCAAACCGATGCAGCCGACCAAGGAAGGTCCGCGCGTCAATGAGGATATCAAAGCCCGTTCCATCTGTGTTGTCGATGCCGAAGGCAATATGTCGGAGCCGATGACGGTGCGTGAAGGCATTGAAATGGCAGCGGAAGTTGGACTCGACCTCGTCGAAGTCGCGCCGAATGCTGAACCGCCTGTGTGCAAGCTGATCGACTACGGCAAGTTCAAATACGAACAAAGCAAGAAGCAGAACGAGGCCAAGAAGAAACAGAAGGTGATCGAGGTCAAGGAGATCAAACTCCGTCCGAACATCGACACCCATGACTACAATGTCAAACTGCGCGCTGCGCAGAAGTTTCTTGGCGGTGGAGACAAGGTGAAAGTCACGCTGCGGTTCCGCGGACGTGAAATGGCTCACCAGGATCTCGGTCTTGGCATGCTGCAACGTTTTTCGGGGGATCTCGACGATCTCGCAAAAGCGGAAATGATGCCAAAGATGGAAGGCCGTGTTATGATTATGGTGCTGGCGCCGCGTTAAGACGCGGCGTTTTGCCGTTTTGCCCCAAGGTCCAAGCCAAAGAGGGAATGCCATGCCAGCTGGAAATGATCTTCTGATCGTTGGTGTCGATGACGATCCCAAGAGTCTGGTTCTGCTCAAACGAATCGTCGAAAGCGGCGGTTTCTCGTTTGTCGGTGTTTCCTCTGGCGCGGAGCTTCTCAAGCTTCTGAAGACCAAGCGCCCCCGTATCATTCTGATGGATATCATGATGCCGGACATGAACGGGTTTGAAACCGCGCTGAATGTGCGTACCCAGTTCCCGGATCTGGCCTGTGCAATCATTTATGTAACGGCCCGTCAGGGCGAAGAAGATCTGCGCGGTGGTGTTGCTGCGGGGGGCAATGACTTTGTTCTCAAACCGGTCAATCGCGAAAAGCTGATGAGCCGAATCGACAAGTGGATCGGCCGCGCCCACACCATCAAAACCGCTGTTTGATCCCATAACCCCGGATCAGGCTGCAAACTTTCCTGTTAAAGTCCGTTTCGCGAAAATCAGATCGCAATGCACGTGACGTTGCCCCGTTTAAAGTCGGACGGGGGCTAGGGTGCTATGTGTTCAAGCACGCCAATGATCGGATCGATATAGAACGAAAAGATCGAAAACGTAATCACGCCCAATGCTGTCGTTACCAGCACAATCGATGAGCTGCGGACGATATATCGGTCATAGGTCGTCGCCACGACAAAGACATTGCCCGCAGTCGGCAATGCGGCCAGCAGAAATACAGCCTTTGCTTCAAGTGCACTAACGGTCCCCACCAGATAAAAGCCGACAAAAACGATCAGTGGATGGACCACCAGTTTGGCGATCGACATGGCCGCAAGCTCGGCACGTTTTTCGGCAATCGGCCGACCGACAAGGGCAACGCCAATTGCAAACAGGGCGGCCGGCCCTGCACTTCGTCCAAGCAATTCAAGCAGATAGTCAACGCCATCGGGCCAGCGAAGATCCATCAGGCTGGCAAATACGCCAGCGATGATCGCCAGGACAACCGGGTTGGTCAGCGTCCCGCGAATGATTTTGCCAACCGATTTGCTGCCATTGGCATGTTTGGCCCCTTCCAGTAGCAAAAGGGATAGCGACAACATCACGATCAAATCAAAGGCCAGGGCGACGATCAGCGGAACCGTGGCCTCGGGTCCCAATAACCCGATAATAAGCGGCAATCCCATAAAGCCGACATTGGACATCGTTCCGGCAAAGGCAAACAGGGTTTGGCTGGTCGGATCGAGATCAAAGATTTTGGCCGCCATCAGACGGATCAGGCCATAAACCACAAGTGTCCCCCCGCCATAAGCCAGCAGAATGTCTGGTTGCCAGATTTCTGCCGGCGTGCGGGTTGCAAGCGCTCGGAACAAAAGGGCGGGCAGGGCAAAATAAAAGACAAACCCGTTAATGCCGCGCATGCCTTCAGGCGTGACAATTTTGAACTTGCCGCCAATCCAGCCCAGACCGATCAGGGCAAAGAACGGCAAAATGATAGACGTGATTTGTGACATATGATCAGTCAGATAGCTGAAATCAGGACGCTTGCTGAGTGGATAAACAAACAAGCCTGCGCACAATGGCGGGTCAGAGCCGCAAAAAGCAAGGGGAAAGGGGCGAATTGGCCCTTGAAAAAGGCAATCCCGGAGTCTATAACCACCCGTCCCCAAAACAGGTGGTGAGGCTGGAAGGTCTGTAATGGACCTTCAGGGCATGCCCAGCCGCCGAAGGGGATTTCGTTTTCATTGCTTATGCAAGGATAGAAAAATGCCCAAGATGAAGACCAAATCGAGTGCGAAAAAACGCTTTCGCCTGACTGCAAGCGGGAAGGTTCGTCACAACGTGGCAAACAAGCGCCACCTTCTGACTGCAAAACCGACCAAGATGAAGCGCCAGGCTCGTGGCACGGAGATCCTCTGTGACGCAGATGCCCGCATCGTCAAAAAATTCCTGCCGTACGGTTAAGGTTGAAGGAGAGTTAAATGGCTCGTGTAAAAGGGGGCGTGTCTTCACACGCTCGTCACCGCAAGGTTATTAAGGCTGCCAAGGGTTACCGCGGTCGCCGCAACAATACTTTCCGCACCGCCGTTCAGGCTGTGGAAAAAGGTCTGCAGTATGCATACCGCGATCGTCGCGTTAAGAAACGCCAGTTCCGTTCGCTCTGGATCCAGCGTATCAACGCTGGCGCACGTGAGAACGGCCTGAGCTACTCGCAGTTCATGAACGGCCTGAAGAAGGCTGGTGTTGAACTGGACCGCAAGGTGCTCGCCGACATCGCAGTGCGTGAACCGGAAGCTTTCAAAGCTCTGGTCACCCAGGCGCAGGCTGCACTCGGCTAATAAACCTTTGTCAAAAGGTTTAATCGGCACTTGCCTGATTTGATCGGGGGCGGCCATATTGGCCGTCCCCTTTCTTTTTCTTTATGTACTTTTTTAAACCCAAGCCAAAGCGTCGGAAGTTATGGAAAACATCGAAGCATTGCGCGAAGAGGTTCTGGCGGAAGTCGAAAAGGCAGTTGATCTTGCTGCTCTTGAAGAAGTCCGCATCAGCGCCCTTGGCAAGAAAGGCCGCATTACCGGCCTTATGAAAAACCTTGGCAAGATGGACCCGGATCAGCGTCGTGAATTTGGTCAGACGCTGAACCTTGTCAAAGACCAGGTAGCAGGCGCAATCGACACCCGCAAAACCGCCCTTGAAGATGCAGCCCTTGAGGCGCGTCTTGCCGGCGAACGGATCGACGTCACCCTGTCGTCGCGCCCGGATGAAACCGCAGGCCGCATTCACCCGATCAGCCAGACGATTGATGAAATTGTCTCGATCTTTGGCGAGATGGGCTTTGCCCTGGCCGAGGGGCCGGACGTCGAAGATGACTTCCATAACTTTACCGCATTGAACATTCCGCCGGAACATCCGGCGCGTGAAATGCAGGACACCTTCTATCTGCCTGAACAGGAAGATGGATCGCGCCTTGTGCTGCGAACCCATACATCCCCGGTTCAGATCCGAACCATGCAGAGCAAAACCCCGCCGATCCGTATCATTGCGCCGGGTCGCACCTATCGTTCCGATAGCGATATGACCCATACGCCGATGTTCCATCAGGTCGAAGGTCTGGTCATCGACAAGAAAACCCATATGGGTCATCTGAAGGGCTGCCTGCTTGAATTCGTCAAAACCTATTTCGAACTTGATGATGTGCCGGTCCGTTACCGTCCGAGCTTCTTCCCGTTCACCGAGCCGAGTGCCGAAATGGATATCGGTTGTTCGCGCAAAGGCGGCGAGCTGAAAATCGGTGAAGGCGATGACTGGCTGGAAATTCTCGGTTGCGGCATGGTTCACCCGCGTGTTCTCGCAGCTTGTGGTCTTGACCCGAATGAATATCAGGGCTTTGCCTTTGGCATGGGGATCGAACGTATCGCCATGCTGAAATACGGCATCCCCGATCTTCGCACCTTCTTCGATACCGATCTGCGCTGGCTGAAACATTATGGTTTCGTGCCGCTGGATGTACCGAACATGGTAAGGGGCTGAGATTATGAAATTCACACTGAATTGGCTGAAACAGCACCTTGATACCGATGCATCGATCGAGGTGGTTGCCGAAAAACTGACCGATATCGGTCTGGAAATTGAAAGCGTCACCGACCGCGCAGCAGCCCTTGCTGACATCCGTGTCGCCTATATCGAAGAAGCAGGTCAGCATCCCGATGCCGACCGTTTGAAACTGTGCCGGGTCAATACCGGTGACAAGATGATCCAGGTCGTCTGTGGTGCGCCGAATGCCCGAACGGGGCTCAAGGTTGCACTGGCACAGCCCGGCGCGATCATTCCGATCGACGGTTCCAAGCTGAAACCGGGCAAAATCCGTGGTGTCGAAAGCCAGGGCATGATGTGCTCCACCCGCGAGCTGTGCCTGGGCGAAGATCATGACGGTATCATCGAACTTCCCGAAGATGCTGAAATCGGTGCACCGGTTGCGGCTGTTCTGGGGGCGGATGATCCGATCATTGAAATCGGTCTGACCCCGAACCGCCCCGATTGTACGGGTGTGCGTGGTATTGCCCGTGATCTGGCGGCTGCCGGTATCGGCACCCTTAAGGCGGATCCGCGTCAGGAAGCGGTTGCCGGTTCGTTTGACAGCCCGATTGGCGTGACCATTTCTGGCGAGATCGCAGCAAACAACGCGGTCCCGGCATTTTATGGGCGTTATATCCGTGGCGTGAAAAATGGTGAAAGCCCGGACTGGCTTAAAGCCCGTCTTGAAGCCATCGGTCTGCGTCCGATTTCGGCACTGGTCGACATCACCAACCTTGTGACCCACGATCTTGGCCGTCCGTTGCACGTCTTTGATGCCGACAAACTGTCGGGCGATATCAATGTCCGCTATGCGACCAATGGCGAAAAGATTGCTGCCCTTGATAACAAGGAATACGAGCTGTCTGACTCCATGGTTGTCATTGCCGATCAGGCAAAGGCACTGGGCATTGGTGGCATCATCGGTGGTGAAGAAACCGGCTGCCTTGATGAAACCGTCAATGTGTTTGTCGAATGCGCGCTGTTTGACCCGATCAGCATCGCCAAGACCGGCCGTAAGCTTCAGATCAATTCCGATGCCCGTTATCGGTTCGAGCGCGGCGTTGATCCGCAGTCGATCGGTTGGGGTATGGAAGTGGCCACCCACCTGATCACCGAAATCTGTGGTGGTGAAGTTTCCCACGTTGTTAAGGCGGGCGAAGTTCCCAATCCGCGCAATGCCTTTGATCTGCGCATTGACCGGATTCTTGAGCTTGGCGGCGTTGCTGTTGAGGCCGACCGTGCAATTGAAATCCTGACCGCACTTGGCTTTGAAGTCAGCGGATCGGCCCCGGTTATTACCGCGGTTGCACCGACCTGGCGTCCGGACATCATTGGTGAAGCCGATCTGGTCGAGGAAGTCCTGCGTATCGTCGGCTATGACAAGATCCCGACTGTTGCGCTGGAACGTGAAACCAGCCTTCCGGTTCCGGCCCTGTCGCCGATGCAAAAGCGTGTCGGTCTGACCCGTCGTGTTCTGGCATCGCGTGGTCTTTATGAAACCGTGACCTGGTCCTTTACCGACTCGCGCTGGGCAAAGCTGTTTGGCGAACTCAAAGAAGGTCTGTATCTGGCAAACCCGATCAGCTCCGATCTCGATGTCATGCGTCCGAACGCATTGATCAATATGATCGCCGCCGCCGGACGCAACCAGGCGCGCGGCTTTGCCGATCTGTCGCTGTTTGAAGTTGGTCCGGAATTCTTTGGCGATCAGCCCGGTGATCAGCGTCTGGTCGCAGCGGGTCTTCGTGCCGGTTCAACAACCCCGCGCAGCTGGACCGGTTCGCGTCGTGATGTCGATGTCTTTGATGTCAAAGCTGATGTCGAAGCACTGGTGGATGCCCTTGGTACCAATGCGGCCAACCTTCAGGTAAATACCGAAGGCGCACCGGCCTGGTATCACCCGGGTCGATCGGCTGCCTTGCAGTTGGGGCCGAAAAACGTGCTTGGTTATTTCGGCGAATTGCACCCCAAAGTGCTCAAAGCACTTGGTGTCAAAGGCCGCGTCGTGGCGTTCGAACTGTTCGTTGAAAACATTCCGATGCCCAAGAAAAAAGGCACCGCACGTCCGGCACTGAACGCATCGAGCTTCCAGTCGGTCGAGCGTGACTTTGCCTTCCTGCTTGATGACGACGTCAAAGCCGAAGCCATCGTCAAGGCCGCACGCAGTGCCGACCGTGCTTTGATCACGGATGTGACGATCTTTGACCTTTATGCGGGCAAGGGCATTGAAGACGGCAAGAAGTCACTTGCCTTCTCGATCACCTTGCAGCCGACCAAGGCAACCCTGACCGACGAAGAAATTGAAGCGGTCAGTAAAAAGGTTGTCGAAGCCGTTCAAAAGGCAACCGGTGGATCGCTGCGCGCTTAAGTGCCGCAGACCATGTAAAATCAAAACGGGCCGCGCATTGGAAAATGGGCGGCCCGTTTTCTTTTGGAAATTCCGACAGTGTGATAAACGCCGACCGGACAATATTTACCGACCAGGCCGTTTGCGCAGGATGGCATATTCCTCCTCGTCCAGATCAAGCGCAATCAAATCGGGACCGTTGGTATAGACATGCCATTCCATATCGGTGTCGTCGCATTCGATCGTCAGCTGATCCATCATGGTGTTCCAGGCGCACCGTTCGCGATCATCGTCGGCTTCAAGGCGGCCTTCGCCATTGTCATAAAGATGCATGACCAAAAGCTGCTCATCTTCATCAATTGAGTAGACGGCGTATGTTTCGTTTGCGAAACGGTAATTGATTTCCCGGCCGTCTAACCGTCTCCAGCCGCGGGGCAACGGTTCCCCCGGTTCATGTTCGGCAAAGAAATAGGCTAGTTTTTGCATGTGGCTGTTATTCATGGTGCGCATGTCCGAGCCACAGGCGCTTATGGTCAATGTACCGAGCATCACAAACAGGATGCCAAGACGGGGGCGGGACAGGGCGGAAAATCTGAACATGGGTCACTCCATTGCCACAACAGGGCAGCTTTTTCCCGGCAGCCCCGATACCCTGATATCAAAGCAATATGCTTGCCATCCGGTGTGACGTTTTGGCGATGCGACGTATTTCTGGAGTCTTCGGGATGCCCCGGCGGGCAATTTCCCGATCAGTCCGGCCGGTTGACCCGTAATGTAAAGATGATGGTCGTGCCCGGGTCGCTGACCGGACGACTGGTATCAAGCCAGATACGACCGCCATGCTGTTCCACGATTTTCCGGCATAATGACAAACCAAGTCCCGTCCCGGAAAATTCATCCTTATGAAGGCGCTGGAACAGCCGGAAGATGCGCTGTGCATGTTCGGGATGAATGCCAATCCCGTTATCGCGGATCGAGAACCGCCAGAAATCACCCATGACCGGGTCCGGTTCGACGGTGATTTCGATATGCGGCGGCACGCCCTGACGGCGGTATTTGATGGCGTTCGACAACAAATTCTGGAACAGCCGCGACAATGCGATCCGGTCGCCCTTGATGATCGGCAAATCGTCATGGGTAATGGTGGCATGTTCCTGACTGATCACGGCTTTCAAATCGGCCTGTGCTTCGTTCAGAACAAGATTGCAGTCGATTTCGGTGAAATCTTCGCTGGTGCCGGTTTTGGCATATTCAAGCAGATGACTGATCAGCTTGTGCATCCGTTTGGCACCATCAACGGCATAATCGATATATTCGTCGGCTTCCTGATCAAGGGTTCCGCCATAACGGCGTTTAAGCAACTGGGTATAGCTTGCCACCATGCGCAATGGCTGCTGCAGGTCATGGGATGCAACATAGGCAAACTGTTCAAGATCTTCGTTACTGCGCTTAAGCTGATCAAGGGTATCACGCAACTTGTTGGCGTTTTCGACAAATTCGGTCACGTCGCGCGCGCTGGCAAAGATCATGCCGTCAATCGGCCGCGTACCGCGCCAGGCCAGCCAGCGCACCTGGTTGTGATGGTCACGCACGCGCAGTATGGAATTGCCGTCCCCGATCATATGTGCCGGGCCGCGGTCACGAAACGCGGTCATGGCAGATTGCTGATCATCCGGCTCAAAGATCTTGAAGAAATGTTTGCCGATCACTTCGTGCAATTGCAATCCGACAAGCTCTTCGAGTGCCGGACTAAAGCCGCGTAAAATCCCGTCCTGATCAATTGCGATGGATGGTTCGGGCGTGTGGCGCAAATAGGTTTCAAACGGATGGCAAAGTTCCTGATGGCTTGCCGTTTCAAGCAGCAAAACCGAAATGGTTTCGTGATCATCTTCCTGAACGCGTTGCGCCATCAGATAGAAACGCTGCAACTGGCTCCCCGAAACCCGCAGATCGACCATCGCGCCAATCCGCTCGTCGGGCCATTTGTTCTGAATAAGGGGGCCTTGCAATTTGGCCCTTGATGCCGGCGACAGCCGATCAAGGAAATCGGTCATGAACGGGCCAACTGTTTCGTCGGTGGGGCCAAGGATTTCCGGCCAGTTCAATTGTGTGGAAAGCCTGCCATCATTGCTTTCGACCGGCCAGCTGATGACAGCACATCCGCATTCCGAAAGCGTGTTTTCCGTTTCGCTGAAATGCTCCGTCAGGTTGATCGCCCGCAGATGCTGGCGTTTAAGGCGCTGCCAAAGCCAGATCGACAATCCGCACATGATAACCAGCGCCATGACAAACATCAGGGCATGCAGGATGATGGCTTCGCGCCAGCTTTCCATCAGGATACTGCGCGGCGTATAGGCCACCACAATGCGGTCAAGTTCGGGCAATTTGCTGTATGCCAGAACCATGACCTGCTGACCATGCACGCAAATCAGCGAATCACGATCATTATTCTGATGACTGATATAGTCCGCCAGATCACCGATCAGATGCGGCGGGATAAACCCCTTGATCTGATTAAGGTCCTGATCAAGAACCCCGACGGTGATGGTGGAATTGTCATTAACGATCTGTTGCAGGTCGACATCGTCATGTTGCAACAACATCGAGCCCAGCCGGTAGGCAGTTGCTTCAAGCTGGGCACTGGCATGTTCAACCGCACTGTCATAAAGCGTCTTCTGGATAAAGAAGAACGAAAACAGCAAGACAAACACACCGGTAAGGGTCAGGGCTGCCAGCCTTTTGCGCAATTTTACCAGGCTGCGCCGTGACAGGGACGGCTCGATCGACGTCATGAACATGTTCTTCGCGTATCCCCGGCTGTCCCTGTCAGGAAGGTTGTTGTTTTTACTCTTTAAAACCTATGTTCTTTTCATGCGGTTGAAAAGATGACAAACAGATGAATTCATAGGTACTGCAAAAGAAAAAGCCTTCAACTGTGCCTGTTTGCGTTATCGGGCGATGCTTTGGTACCCGGTTGCGGTGTTCTGTTGATATGGGGTGCGTGTCTGGCATGTGAATTCGTTGGGCTGCAAACACAACACAACGCTTCTAATTGCTGGCAAAAACCCCTATAAACCCGCTGGTGATTGATCCGGAAAATTGAAAATGCGGTTTTCTGACGGATACGACGATCACGCAAGGCGGGTTTTCCTGTTTATGCCAGTCCGGTAACCGGATGTGATCCTACCTTTGAGTCGCCGCCACACAGGCGTGCAGACCGGGATGGATCGCAATGGGAAAGCTTGTTGATTGCGTGGATCGTAACCGCCCGGTTCGGGGGATCACGCCAAATCGAAACACATGTGCCACGCGGCGAAATGCCAGCCAATTTTAGTGCCAGAAGCAGCCAAAATGACTGACCTTAAGAACATTCGTAACTTTTCGATCATTGCGCATATCGACCACGGCAAATCGACCCTGGCCGATCGTCTGATCCAGTTGACCGGTGGCCTGACCGAACGTGAAATGGCCGATCAGGTTCTCGATTCGATGGATATCGAACGTGAACGCGGCATCACGATCAAATCACAGGCCGTGCGTTTGAAATACACCGCCAAGGATGGGCAGGAATATACGCTCAACCTGATGGATACGCCGGGCCACGTGGACTTTGCCTATGAAGTGTCGCGGTCGCTTGCGGCGTGTGAAGGATCGCTTCTGGTGGTGGATGCCGCCCAGGGTGTCGAAGCACAGACCCTTGCCAACGTTTATCAGGCGATTGAAAACAACCACGAAATCGTTCCGGTATTGAACAAGGTCGATCTTCCGGCTGCCGAGCCCGACCGCGTAAAGGAACAGATCGAAGAAGTCATTGGCATTGATGCATCCGAAGCCGTGATGATTTCGGCCAAGACCGGCATGGGTGTTCCCGACGTGCTTGAAGCACTGGTGCATCGTCTTCCGGCACCGACCGGCGATGCGGATGCCCCGCTTGAAGTCCTTCTGGTGGACAGCTGGTATGACACCTATCTTGGTGTGATGATTCTGGTGCGTGTGAAGGAAGGGACGCTCAAAAAAGGGCAGAAAGTCCGCTTCATGAACGCCAAGGTCACCCATCAGATCGAACGTGTCGGCGTCTTTACGCCAAAACCGCTTGCCCTTGATGAACTGGGCCCGGGTGAAGTCGGCTTTATCAATTGCGGCATGAAAACCGTGGCCGAATGCGAAGTCGGTGACACCATTACCGAAGAAAAGCGCCCCTGTGCCAAACCGCTGGCCGGTTTCAAGCCGTCCATCCCGGTTGTGTTCTGTGGCATCTTCCCGGTCGATACCAGCGAATATGAAGTGCTGCGTGATGCGCTTGAAAAGCTGCATCTCAATGACGCATCCTTCCAGTTCGAACCGGAAAACTCGACCGCACTTGGTCTTGGTTTCCGCTGTGGCTTCCTGGGTCTGCTTCATCTCGAAATCATCCAGGAACGTCTGGAACGCGAGTTCGAGCTTGATCTGATCACGACCGCCCCGTCGGTGTCCTACAAGATCACCATGAGCAAGGGCGAAGAAATCCTGCTTCATAACCCGGCAGATTTCCCGGACGTCACCAAGATCAAGGCGATTGAAGAACCGTGGATCAAGGCATCGATCATGGTGCCCGATGATTATCTTGGCGGCATCCTGACCCTGTGTACCGAACGCCGTGGTGTGCAGCTTGACCTGACCTATGTCGGCAACCGTGCGATGGTGGTCTACAAGCTGCCGCTTAACGAAGTGGTATTTGACTTCTATGATCGCCTGAAATCGATCTCGCGCGGTTATGCAAGCTTCGACTACGAGATCGCCGGCTATGACGAAAGCGATCTGGTCAAGGTTTCCATCCTTGTGAACGAAGAACCGGTCGATGCGCTGGCATTGATGGTTCACCGTTCGGCTGCTGAATATCGTGGTCGCGAGATTTGTAAACGTCTCAAGGACCTTATCCCGCGCCAGATGTTCCGCATCGCCATTCAGGCTGCCATCGGCGGCAAGGTGATTGCCCGTGAAACCGTATCTGCCCTGCGTAAGGACGTGACGGCAAAATGTTACGGCGGTGACGTTTCGCGTAAACGTAAACTTCTGGAAAAGCAGAAGGCCGGTAAGAAAAAGATGCGTCAGTTCGGCAAGGTCGAAATTCCGCAATCGGCCTTTATCAATGCGCTCAAGATGGGCGACGATAAATAAGCTGAAATTACGATATCGAAACAAAGGCTGTATCCAATTGCGGATGCAGCCTTTTTTCTTTGCTGTTCCCATCAATGCCAAAGCTGCGTTATGGATGAAGCAAGATCATCACCCACCGTTGCCAAGGAGCCGTCCATGGATCTCGACCTTCTCGCCCGTCAGGAAGAAAAGCTGGTCTTTGATCGCTTTGACGAGGATACGGCATGGACCATCGGCTCAAAACTGGTTGCGGTCGCGCGCGCCCAGAATGCGCCTGTGGTGGTGGATATCCGAACCCCTGACCGCACACTGTTTCATGTATCCTTGCCCGGTGCCAAACCGGCCAATGACGCCTGGGCGCGTCGCAAAAGCAACCTGACCTTGCGCGAACATGAAAGTTCAATGCGTTTTGGCATGGCGCTTAAGGCCAAGGGCAAGACGCTGGCCGATCACGGGATTGATTTTGCCGATTTCGCTGATCACGGCGGCAGTTTCCCGATCCGGGTTGCCGGTGTCGGGGTGATCGGGGCAATCACGGTTTCGGGGCTGGCGTCACACGAAGATCACGGCATGATTGTTGATGTTCTGGCGACCTATCTGAAAACAGAACCCGGTCTCTGATCCGTGGTGCAGAACCGTTCTGCCAAGGACAAGCTGTCAGCTTTCTGCTTCTGCTTCCGCTGGGGCCGGGCGTGCTTCTGCCCATTTCAAAAGTGCATCCAGTGCCGGGCACAATGATTGTCCCCAGTCGGTCATGCTGTATTCCACCTTGGGCGGGACTTGCGGGTACACCTTGCGCTTTATGATGCCGTCGGCTTCAAGTTGTCGTAATTGCTGGGCCAGCATTTTTTGTGAAATCGCCGGAATAAGACGTTCAAGGTCGGAATAGCGCTGTGTCTTGCCACCAAACAGGTGAAACAGAATCACCAGTTTCCATCGACCTTCGAGCATCCTCAGAATGGCCTCGACATCAGATGCCGCACTATCGGGTGTGTATTGTTTCCCCATTTCCTACCTTATGCTCACTAACTTACTTTTAAGTGCGTACTTCACAAAAAGTAAGTTAAGGCAAAATATCGCGGTCTGACAATCATCCAATCAGGAGTCCAGACCATGAAACCGATCCTTCCATCACCGATCGATCGATATTTTTCCGGAAAGCATGACGGGTCCTTTGATCTGCGGGCGTTTTCCCGTGATGCGGTCGTTCATGACGAAAGCAACACACATCGTGGCCATGCGGAAATCAACGCCTGGCAGGCCGCAGCACGACAAAAATACGACTTCCACGCCGAACCCCAAGAACTGACCAATGATGCAGGCGACGTCATTGTGCGCGCCAAGGTGTCGGGAAACTTTCCCAACAGCCCGGTGATGCTTGATTACCGCTTCACGCTTTGTGACGGGCTTATTCACCGTCTTTCAATTTCATAGTCACACCTGCCAACAGTTTTAACGAGTTGATGAAAGCGATGAACATGACCATGCATCAAGCGGGTTTCGACCAAGAATTCGCCGGCAAAACAGTTGTCCTGACCGGCGGAACCCAAGGGGCAGGCAAGGCCATTTACGACCGGCTTAAAACAGCGGGTGCCGACATTTTGACTGCGGGTCGGTCGTCAAAGCCCGATGATCTGGAACACGGGGCATATATACAGGCCGACCTGACCGATCCGGCCGATGTCAAAAGGTTCGGTGAGGCCGCATTATCGCACTTTGGGCATGTGGATATTCTTATTCATGTTGTTGGGGGCTCAACCGCGCCGTCGGGCGGATTTGCGGTCATTGATGATGATATCTGGATGCAGGAATTAAACCTGAACCTGCTTTCTGCTGTCAGGCTGGACCGCATCATCTTGCCCGCGATGATCAGGAACGGGCAGGGCGTTGTTTTGCACACGTCATCTATTCAACGCCAACTGCCACTTCATGACGCAACCACGGCTTATGCCGCGGCCAAGGCGGCTTTGACGACATATAGCAAATCCTTGTCAAAGGAAGTTGGTCCCAAAGGCATCCGCGTCAACAGCATCGCCCCAGGCTGGATATATACCGATGCGGCCAAGGCGATGGTATCGCGCATCGCAAAGGGCGGAAACATGACCGAAGATGCTGCCAGGCAATCTATTCTCGATGCTTTGGGTGGTATTTCGCTGGGGCGGCCGGCTGTTCCGGATGAAATTGCCGAACTGGTGGCATTTCTGGTGTCACAACGTGCATCGGCCATTCATGGTGCGGAATATACGATCGATTGCGGCACGATCCCGACCGTTTGAATTGAATATCAGTCGATATGTTCGATATCGGGATCAATTCCGGCAAAGCTTTCAAGGGCGTTACGCATCCACAAATGTTTGCGGGCCTTGAACGGGCGCGGGTCGTCAAAGCTGCCAAGCCGGATGTCGATGGTGCTTTGCTGCGCGCCATTGCGCCAGGTGATGCTTGATCCGCATTTCGGGCAAAAGCCGCGAAACTTGCCAGGCGAGCTTTCATAATCGGTGGGCTTCCCATCCCACGTCACAGAACCGGTCGCAAAGGTGACAAAAGTCGAAACCCCCGAACCGCTGTCTTTCCGGCACATGTCGCAATGGCAATGATTGCCGCCAACCGGATCACCAGAAGCAACAAAGCGCACCGCGCCACACAGACATCCACCGGAATGGGTTGGATTATGCGTGGTCATGGTGCGCTTTCCTGAAATGGTGGTTTTGGACCGGCTTCGATTATTCGTTGGGAACACCCGTGGTGGTCGAATATTCGAAGTGGAATTCCTTGTCCGGGAACAGATAGGAACGCGCCGCGTGGATCGCGCTGGCACCTTCGGCAAAGCCCGAAAGGATCAGTTTCAGTTTATGTTCATAGGTCGCGATATCACCGATCGCGAAAATGCCCGGAACCGATGTCTGCATCGTACCCTGGGTTACGCCGATATGGCTTTTATCAAGGTTAAGGCCCCAGTCGGCAATCGGACCAAGTTCCATGGCAAGGCCAAAGAACGGCAGAAGGTGATCGGCTTCGAGTTCGCGCTCTTCGCCCTTAAGCGTCGCGACAACCACATGTGACAGATTGCCGTTTTCACCCTTAAGGCCCTTAAGCTGATAGGGGATGACCATTTCGATCTTGCCGGCTTCTGCCAGTGCCTGAAGCTTTGCACTGCTGTCGGGGGCGGCGCGGAATTTCGGGCGACGGTGGACGACCATGACTTTTTCAGCGACGTCATGAAGCGACAATGCCCAGTCAACGGCCGAATCACCACCGCCGGCAATTACAACCTTCTTGCCGGCGAAATCGGCACGACGTTTGACGTAATACTGAACGCCGCCGGAACCCTCGTAATCTTCAAGGCCATCCATCGGCGGCTTGTTCGGGCCAAAGGCACCGCAACCAGCGGCAATCACGACCGCACCGGCATCAATCACCGTGCCGGTATTGGTTTCAAGCGTGAAACGGCCATCGTCGCGTTTTTCAAGTTTGATGACCTGCTGGCCCAGGTGATAGGTCGGTTCGAACGGTTCGGCCTGTTTGGCCAACTGATCAATAAGGTCCTGACCGGCAATCTGCGGATGGGCCGGGATGTCGAAAATCGGCTTTTCCGGGTAAAGGGCGCTGCACTGGCCGCCAACCATTTCAAGCGCATCAATCACATGGGATTTAAGCCCCAGCATACCGGCTTCGAAAACCGCAAAAAGCCCGACCGGGCCTGCGCCAATAATGGCAATATCAGTGCTGTTTGATGCGTCTGACATACTTATTCCATCCAACTAAAATCAAGTTTGGGCCAGGTCGCGACCTTTGCCCGACGATCTGCGGGAAAACTGTTAGCTGCGAAATAGCATCTGGGGGCATTTATCGCAACGTAAACCGGGCAAATTTGCCATGTGCGGCCTGTTTTGCTGTGCGTGCAATCGTGATTTTGTAAAATCATTGCGAAGGGATGGTCAGTCACCCTACAACAGAACAAACAGATCCCATTCAATGAACGGATATCATGAGCAAGACAGTCACTGTCAGTGATCAAACCGGTACCGAAGCCCTTGCCGCGCGCCTTGCCGCCATCGCCAAGCCGGGTGATGTGATTTTGATGCATGGCACATTGGGCATGGGCAAAAGTGCGTTTTGCCGGGCCTTCATTCGGGCTGTTGCCGATAATCCGCATGAAGAAGTCCCAAGCCCGACCTTCACGCTGGTTCAGATTTACGAACTTGATCGTCTGCCGGTCTGGCACTTTGATCTCTATCGCCTGTCTGACCCCGAAGAAATCCACGAACTCGATATCGAGGACGCCTTTGCCGATGCCGTCAGCCTGATTGAATGGCCCGACCGGCTGGAATATCTGACCCCGGAAAACCGTCTTGATATTCATATCGAACCCGGATCAACCCCCGATGGGCGGGTGTTCATCCTTGAACCAAGCGGGGATGACTGGGTGACACGCATTGATCAGCTGGCAGGGGACGGGGTATGAGCCGCGCGACCCCCGATCAGGAACGCCGCAACTTCGAACGCCAGGATTTTCTGGTGTCGTGTGGCTGGCAAAATGCACAGGTTTCCCCGCTGGTCGATGATGCATCAGCACGGCAATATTTCCGTCTTGAACGTCGTCATGACACAGCCCTTTTGATGGATTTCCCACCCAGTGCGATCCATGTCGATCCGCATGGCATTTACGATGATCCCGAACGCCCGGCATCGGTTGCCCCGGTTCTTCATACGACGCCGCTGTTTGAACGTGCCGGCTGGCGGGTGCCGCACATCCAGGCATCCGATGAAAAACGCGGTCTTGTCCTGATCGAGGATTTTGGCGATATCACCTTTACCCGTGCGCTTCAGGCCGGGGCGATGATGGATGGGACAGGCAAGGACGGGCTTTATCTTCGCGCGGTCGAACAACTGATCATTCTGCATCGCTTCTGCGATGGTGGTGGCATGCAAGACAGTGGCCTTGTGCAGTATGGCCCGGATAACTTCCGCAAGATGCTGGCCAGTTTCAAAAATGATTATCTGCCACTGATCATTGACGACGAAGCCAGGCGTGCCAACGCAATTGCCGCATTTGACCGGCTACTGGGTGACGTATTGCCGATGTGTTGGCAGGCGGGCGAGGTGATTATTCACCGTGATTATCATGTCGATAATCTGATGCTGGTCGAAAACGGCGATGGCGGTGATGATTGCGGCATCATTGATTTTCAGGATGCCGCGATTGCCACGCGCCCCTATGATCTGGCGTCGCTTTTGCGCGATGTGCGCCATGATATCGGCCCTGATCTTGAAAACCGGATGAAGCAGTTTTATCTGGCGGCCTTTCCGAATATTGATCATTCCGATTTCGAAACGTCATATGTGGCGACATCGATGGTTCGTAATTTCCGTATTCTTGGTCGGTTTGGCTGGCTTGCTGTCAAGGCCGGGAAAACGCGATATTTTGACTATATCCCGCGCTGTTGGGATCTGATCCTGCGCGGGGCGGCTGAACATTTGCCGGCCCTTGAAGACTGGGTTCAAACCCATATCCCTGAACCGGCACGCAAGGCACCCGATCTTGCGACAAATGTGGCCACCACCCCGACCCGAAAGGCGCATCCATGACCAGTAACAATCATCGCGCACAGGCAATGGTACTGGCCGCCGGTCTTGGCAAACGGATGCGCCCGATTACCGATACCATGCCCAAACCACTGGTGCCGGTGGCAGGCAAGCCAATGCTTGATCATGTGCTTGATAAGCTGGCAGCGGCCGGGTTCGATCAGGCGGTGGTCAATTGCCACTACCTTGGCCAGATGATTGTCGATCATGTTGCAACACGGCCGGCACCGATGGTCGTGACCTCGCCGGAGGTTGACCTTCTGGAAACCGGGGGCGGGGTGAAAAAGGCCCTGCCGTTGCTGGACCGTGAGGCGATCCTGATTGCCAATGCCGATGTCTTCTGGACCGAGGGACGGGAAGCCTTGTTTGATCGCCTGATCAGTGCCTTTGATCCTGATCATATGGATGCGCTTTTGGCGATCTATCCGGTGGCGGATGGATATGGCTATGATGGTGCCGGTGATTTCTTCTGGCAGGTTGATGGGCGGTTGAAACGTCGCGGCGATGCGCCAAACGCGCCTTATTTCTTTACCGGGGTTCAGGTCCTGTCTCCGCGGCTGTTTGAAAATACCCCGGACGGGGCCTTTTCCCTGAATGTCGTTTATGACAAGGCGCTGGCAGAAGGGCGGTGTTACGGGCTTGTCCATGATGGCGGGCATTTTCATATCGGAACCCCCGAAGCCCTTTCGGACTCCGAACCGGTCATTGCCAGGGCGCTTGAAATCGAACGCGACAAACAAGCCAAAGCCGGGGGCAAGTAATGGCGGACCTGTTTGATTACATGGACGCACCCGAATATCCCGACGATGGCGCTGACCCGTTTGGCGGTGAAGACGCACTTGCGCAAAACCTGTTCTTTATCCCGCCGGGCGAAGCTTTTGCCGATCTGATCGCCAGGCAACTGATCGCAGAAACCGCTGATCAGCCAGTCGCCTTGCCCGATTATGTTTTGATGGTGCCCAATCGCCGGTCGGCCAAGGTGATGCGCGATGCTTTTCTGCGCCAATCGAATGGCGCGGTCACCTTGCTTCCGACCATCCGGCCACTGGGCGAGGCCGATGAAGACGAACTGGCGATCTATGGTGCCGGTGGCGAGCAGGCAGCCCTTGATCTTCCGCCAGCCATTCCGGACCTGCAACGAAAACTGCTTTTGACCCGGTTGATCATGAACCGGCCCGATCACCGCGGTGAAAAACCAACCGCCGATCAGGCCGCCCGTCTTGCTGGGGAACTGGCCCGTTTCCTGGATCAGGTGCAGACCGAAAACTGCGCCTTTGATGATCTTGAAGGCTTGGTGCCCGAAGAATTTGCCGAGCATTGGCAACTGACGCTTGAATTCCTGCAAATCCTGACCCTGCATTGGCCGGGTATTCTGGCCTCCCAGGATGTCAGTGACCGGGCGATGCGCCGTAATGCCCTGATCAAGGCGCAGATTGATCTTTGGGATGCCAATCCGCCACAAAACCCGGTTTTGATCGTCGGGTCGACCGGGCCGTTTCCGGCATTGCGTGATCTGATGCGTGCAGTTCTTGGGATGCCCAAGGGGCGTGTGGTTCTGCCCGGCCTGATGAAGGGGCTTAATCACGAAGACTGGGCCGCGATCAATGAGGACGCCACCCATCCCCAGCATTTGCTGGGCAAGACATTGCGCCATATCGGACGTCATGCCGACAGTGTGCTGCCCTGGCCCGCACTAGGCGAAGAGTCGGATGCCACCATCGAACGCCGTCGTCTGGCCCGCGAAGCCCTGCGTCCGGCCAAAACCACCCATCACTGGCGGCATATTACGGGCTTTGCGCCCGATGTGCTTGATGGGGTGTTGCGTGTTGACTGTTCGGGTGCCCGGGAAGAGGCAACGACAATCGCATTGATGATGCGCGAGGCCCTTGAACATCCCGGCAAGACCTGTGCGCTGGTGACCCCCGATCGTGGCTTGGCACGCCGTGTCGCAACCGAGCTTCGCCGGTGGGAAGTTGAAATTGATGATTCGGCGGGTATTCCGCTTCATGACACGGCACCGGCCATTTACCTGCGCCTTGTCGTGCGTGCGGTTCAGGAAGAATTCGCACCGGTTCCGTTGCTGGAGCTTCTCAAACATCCCTTGTCGGCTGCCGGTTTGTCGCCGGAAACATTCCGTGTTCTGACCCGACTTCTGGAAAAGGAAGTCTTGCGCGGGGCGCGTCCGGGCCCCGGACTGGATGGTTTGCAAACCGCCCTTGATGGTTGGCGTGACGAGGCGATCGAACGCCTGACGGCAAGCGGATCGGACAGTGCCCCGGCCCGGATTGAACGGATACGCGATGATCACGATCGGCTGTCTGATCTGGTGGCGCGTTGTGCGGCCTGTCTTGAAAGTCTGTCGGATCTGAATGCGGAAAAGGCCCTGTCGCCGGTTCATGCCCTGCGTTGTCACATCACCGCAGCCGAGGCATTGGCGGCAAGCGACACCCAATCGGGTGCAGATCGCCTGTGGCGCGGCGAGGCGGGCGAGGCACTGGCCGATTTCGTGCATGAATTGCTGAATGCCCTGGGCGAGTTTGTGCCAATGCCGGGCAATCGTTATGGCGCGTTTCTCGATGCATTGATGGCTGATCGTGCGGTGCGCCCGCGCTATGGCAAACATCCGCGTTTGTTTATCTGGGGTACGGTCGAAGCCCAGATGCAACAGGCCGATCTGACCATTCTGGGGGGCCTGAACAAAGGCGTCTGGCCGCCCGAAGCCGGGGCCGACCCGTGGATGAGCCGCCCGATGCGTCGTAATTTCGGTCTTCCGGCCCCCGAACACCGGGTCGGGCAATCGGCCCATGATTTTCAGCAACTGTTTTGTTCGCCAGATGTGGTGATGACCCGCGCATTGCGTATCGAAGGCACACCGACAGTGCCGTCGCGGTGGTTGTTACGGATTGAAAACATTCTGCGGAAATCGGGTGTTTCGATGGAAAAACCCGATGCGGCCGACTGGCGTGCCTTGGCCGAAACCCTTGATGAGCCGACCGACGACATGCGGATCAGGATCGGGCGTCCGGCCCCCAAACCACCGGTATCGGCCCGTCCGCAACGCTTGTCGGTAACCCAGATCGAAACATGGATGCGTGATCCTTATGCGATCTATGCCCGCCATGTTCTGGGTTTGCGCAAACTTGACGGGGTTGATGAAGATCCCGGTGCGGCGGATTACGGCAATCTGATCCATGATGCTCTTGATCAATTCATTGCCCGCCATCCCGATCATTTGCCACCCGACGGCGAACAGGAATTGCTGATTATCGGGCGCGAAGTCTTCAGGCCGCTGGCAGCACGCCCGGGGCTTTGGGCATTCTGGTGGCCGCGTTTTGAACGCATTGCCAAATGGTTCATCCAGACCGAAGCCACAAGGCGTGATGCGGTGCGCCGGTCCTATACCGAACAGGCCGGAACCCTCGATACCAGCAGCGGTTTTCAGGTCTATGCCCGGGCTGACCGTATTGATCAGCTTCGTGATGGTGGCATTGCGATCATTGATTATAAAACCGGTGCTCCGCCCAGTCAGGGGGACGTTGCCAACGGCTTTGCCCCGCAATTGCCGCTTGAAGCCGCGATTGCCGAAAAGGGCGGCTTTGGCGATGTGCCCGCCGGACCACCGGCCAGCATGGCATTCTGGAAGCTATCGGGCGGTGATCCGGCCGGTGAAATTGTCGAGATTAATACCGCCCGCATGAAAACCACGCCTGCCGCCCTGGCACACGAGGCCGTGGATGGTGTGAATGGTCTGGCCGCGGCCTTCGCCGATCCCGACACGCCGTATCTGAGTGTCCCGCACCCGGATCACGCACCGAAATATTCCGATTATGTGCATCTGTCGCGCCTGCGCGAATGGATGGGCAGTGAGGATATCGACGCCCAAGCGGACGGTGCGGAAAATGGCGATGTTAGCGCTAACGTCACTGCAAATCCTGATGCGGGCAAAGGGGAAAAGTCATGACCGAAATGCGCGGTACGGATCCCAATGTCCTGCAACGTAATGCGTCTGATCCCAATGCATCGGTCTGGGTGTCGGCATCGGCGGGTGCAGGCAAGACCAAGGTGCTGTCTGACCGGGTATTGCGGTTGATGCTGTCAGGCACCGAACCCCATCGCATCCTGTGTCTGACCTTTACCAAGGCAGCCGCTGCCGAGATGGCCAACCGTGTCAATGAACGGCTGGGCCGCTGGGCGACGATGGAAGATCGCGCATTGCATGATGATCTGGCCAATCTGGCCGGATCGACGCCCAGTGCCGATGAAACCATCCGTGCGCGCCAGCTTTTTGCCCGTGTTCTTGATGCGCCGGGCGGGATGAAAATCCAGACCATCCACGCATTTTGTCAGTCACTGTTGCGTCGTTTCCCGCTTGAAGCAGGCCTTGCCCCGCATTTCGAAATCATGGATGACCGCACAGCCGCCGAAACCATGACCGATGTGCAGGAAGAAGTTCTGGCCTTTGCCCGCACGGGGCGTGACGAAGATCTGGCCAACGCACTTTCGGTTGTCACCGGACAGGTCCGCGAAGGCGCATTTGGCGAAGTCATGGGCGAACTGGCCCGCGAACGTGGCCGTCTTAAACGGATGCTGGCCAATCTGGGTGGGGCCAATCGCATGCGCGATGCGGTCTATAAGGCGCTTGGCGTGCCGGTCGGCGTTAACGAGGAAGCCATTCTTGCCAAGGCGCTATCCGATGATGCCTTTGACCGTGACGGATTGATGCGCGGTCTTGCCGCCCTTGAAGCCGGAACCAAAACCGATAAGGCCCGCGTGCCGGCACTGGCGCAATTTTTGGAAAAGACCACGGTCGAAGACCGCTTGGCGGTGTTTAATGATTATCGCAGCGTGTTCTTTACGACCGCGGGTGAACCGCGCGCCAAACTGATCACCAAGGGGGCGGCGGAAAACCATCCGATGGGGGCCGATGCCCTTGAACAGGAATGTGCGCGTCTGATCGAAATTGACCGTCAGCGCAAGGCGGCTGCCATGGCCGGGGCGACATCGGCGCTTATTACCATCGGCAATGCGATGCTTGATCGCTATGCCACCAAAAAGGCGCTGCATGCGCGGCTTGATTACGATGATCTGATCCTGACCAGCTTGCAGCTTTTGCAACGTCAGGCCGGGATTGCCGGTTGGGTGTTGTTCAAACTCGACGAGGGCCTTGACCACGTCCTGATTGACGAGGCGCAGGATACCAACCCCGAACAGTGGGAAGTGGTGCGCATCCTGGCCGAAGAATTCTTTATCGATGCCGGTCGGCATGCCGATAAGCCCCGCACCATCTTTGCCGTTGGGGATGCGAAACAATCGATTTACAGCTTCCAGCGTGCCGATCCGGAAAAGTTTGCCGAAATGCGCCGTTATTTCCGCGAACGGGCAAATGAAATTGCTGCTGACTGGCGCGAAGTGCCGATGAACATCTCGTTTCGCTCTACCGATGCGGTGTTGGGCACCGTGGACCGTGTCTTTGCCGGACCGGTGGCCAAGCAAGGGGTCGGTGATGATGGTTCGGATGTCGCCCATAGTCCGTTTCGCGTCGGGCAGGCAGGACGCATTGAACTTTGGCCTGCGGTCGAGCCACAGGAACGTGCCCCCGAAGACCCGTGGACACCACCGACCCGGATTGTGCGCCTTGAAGACCCGGAAATCAGGTTGGCCCGCGTCATTGCCGGGCGCATTCGCCATGCAATCGATGCAAAGGAAATCCTGACGTCACGCGGCCGTCCGGTGCGCGCCGGTGATTTCATGATCCTGGTGCGCCGTCGTACCGCGTTCGTTGACGAGGTCGTCAAGGCGCTGAAAGAACGCAATGTTCCGGTCGCCGGTGTTGACCGTATGCAGATCACCGATCAGCTTGCAGTGATGGATCTTGTGGCATTCGGGCGGTTCCTGTTGATGCCCGAAGATGACCTGACACTGGCCGAGGTGCTTAAAAGCCCGTTGATCGGCTTGAACGATGACCAGTTGTTTGAAATTGCCCATAACCGCCCAAGAACGCTTTGGCATGCCTTGCGTGAAAAGGCCGGGGCGGTGGATGACGGATCGATCTTTGCCCGTGCCTATGCGTTTTTGTTCAAATGGCTGGGCCGGGTTGATTACGAACGCCCGTTTGAACTTTATGCCGAATTGCTGGGCGGGCGCGGTGACGATGCGCGCGGTGTGCGGGCCCGTCTGGTCGGGCGTCTCGGGATCGAGGCCAATGATCCGATTGACGAATTCCTGAACCTTGCCATGGGTTATGAGGCCGATCACGCCCCGACCTTGCAGGGGTTCCTGCACTGGCTGATGGCCGGGGATGCCGAAATCAAGCGTGACCTTGAACAAAGCGGCCGCGATGAAGTTCGCATCATGACCGTACACGGGGCCAAGGGCCTTCAGGCACCGATCGTGTTTCTGCCCGATACCATGCAAGTACCGACCCAAGCCCCCAACCTGTTCTGGCAAGAAGACAAAAACCTGATGTTCTGGTTGCCGCGCGTGGCACTGGAAACCGATGTGGTGTCGCGTCTGCGCGATGCCATCGCTGTGAAGCGCGATCAGGAATATAACCGGCTGCTGTATGTTGCCCTGACCCGTGCCGAAGACCGGCTTTACATTTGCGGCTGGCAGGGGCGGCGCAAGGCGCCTGAACATTGCTGGTACAATCTGTGCCAACAGGCGATGGAAGGCTATGCCAAACCGGGCCAGATTGATCTTGGTGTCTATTCCGGTTCCGGCTGGTCGGGCGAAGGATGGATTTGGGAAACCGATCAGTCCGAAGAACCCAAACCCGACCGGGTTGAAACCGGTACGGCAACCCGACAAACTGCCGCGCGCAGCCTTATTCGGGCGGTCGCACCACAAGAATCCTTCCCACCCAAACCATTGGCGCCCAGTCGGCCGCTCGAAGAAGAACCGGCCGTTCAATCGCCATTGGGCGGGGATCAGGGGCAAAGCTTCAAACGCGGCATTTTGATTCACAAGCTTCTGGAACTTTTGCCTGATCTGCCCGCAGATATGCGTCGCGGGGCGGCGGAACGCTTCCTGGCACAGCCTGTTCACGCGCTTGAACCGGATCAGCAGGCCGAAATTGCGAATGAAACCATCGCCATTTTCAACAATCCCGATTTTGCCCCGGTCTTTGCGCCGGGATCACGGGCCGAGGTGCCCTTGGTCGCTATTGTTGGCGGCGATGTGGTGTCCGCCCAGATTGACCGTCTGGTCGTGCGCGATGACTATGTCATGATCGTTGATTACAAGACCAACCGCCCGCCGCCACGTGATGTTGAAGGCACGCCAAAGGCATACCGTCGACAGATGTCGATTTACCGGGCGGCCCTTGCGCAAATGTATCCGGGCAAAAAGGTCCGTTGTTTCATTTTGTGGACCAACGGGCCATGGATGGTGGAGCTTCCCGACCATATTCTGACATTTGGCTGATCGGGATAAAAAAGGGCCTTGGCCGACTCTGCAAAACACGGGGTTTGGCGTGGGTGACATGGCCGCTAGTCGCCCAATGCGCTTGACGTTTGCGTCAGTGCTGCCTACCTTGGCCTCATACAGCGGATCGAGGTTAACGGGGAAACCCTTTGCCTCGTAACAACTAGGATCTGAAAGTATGACCACGATTAAAGTCTCCGACGGTTCGTTCGATTCCGACGTTCTGGGTTCCAACGACCCGGTTCTGGTCGATTTCTGGGCTGAGTGGTGCGGTCCGTGTAAGCAGATTGCGCCTTACCTCGATGAAATTGCCGGTGAACTGGGCGGCAAGCTCAAGATCGCCAAGGTAAATATCGACGAAAACCCGAACACCCCGGCGAAATACGGTGTTCGTGGCATCCCGACCCTGATGATCTTCAAGGGCGGCGAAGTTGCGGCAATGAAAGTTGGCGCCCTTCCGAAAAGCGCACTTGTTGACTGGATCAACCAGTCGATCTGATCTTCGGGTCAAAGAATTCAAAAAGGCGGGCCAATCTGGCCCGCCTTTTTATTTTGCAAATATTCTGAATCCACCAACAGCCTGTCAGTATTCGTACGGGCTGCCATCCATGTTTTCCATCAGCACTTCGCGCTTGCCGACATGGTTGGCAGCAGACACCACGCCGTTTTCTTCCATCTGTTCGATGATGCGGGCAGCACGGTTATAACCGATCGACAGTTTGCGCTGGATGAAGCTTGTCGATGCCTTCTTCTCGCGAAGGACAATGCCGACCGCCTGGTTATAAAGATCATCATCCGAACCGTTCCCGCCGGCACCGGCATTGCCGCCACCCATATAGGCGGCCATCGGATCTTCTTCGGGTTCTTCGGTAACGGTTTCAAGATAGGCCGGATCGCCCTGATCGCGCAGATGCTTGACGATGCTTTCGACTTCTTCATCCGATACAAACGGGCCATGGACACGCTGCAAACGGCCGCCCTGACCCATGTAAAGCATGTCGCCTTGCCCCAGAAGCTGTTCGGCGCCCATTTCACCAAGGATGGTGCGCGAATCAATTTTCGAGGTCACGGAATAGGAAATACGCGTCGGGAAGTTCGCCTTGATCGTCCCGGTGATCACGTCCACCGACGGGCGCTGTGTCGCCATGATCAGGTGCAGACCCGCCGCACGGGCCATCTGTGCCAGACGCTGGATCGATGCTTCGACATCCTTGCCCGCCACCAGCATCAGGTCGGCCATCTCGTCAACGATGATGACGATAAAGGGCAGCGGCTCCATCGGCAGTTCCTGATCTTCAAAGATCGGTTTGCCGGTTTCCGGATCAAATCCGGTCTGAACGCGGCGCGTAAGCTGTTCGCCCTTGGCGGCGGCTTCCTTGATGCGTTTGTTATAGCCCGCAATGTTACGCACGCCCACCTGGCTCATGGCGCGATAACGGTCTTCCATTTCGCGCACCGCCCATTTAAGGGCCACGACCGCCTTGTGCGGGTCGGTCACAACCGGGGTCAGAAGATGCGGGATGCCGTCATAGATCGACAGTTCCAGCATTTTCGGGTCAATCATGATAAAGCGGCATTCTTCGGGCTTAAGGCGATAAAGCAATGACAGGATCATTGCGTTCACCCCGACCGATTTACCCGAGCCGGTCGTACCGGCAATCAGCAAGTGCGGCATTTTAGCAAGGTCCGCAATCACCGGGGTGCCGCCGATATCCTTGCCCAGGCTCATATTGAGCTTGCCGGTATTCTTGTCAAAGTCGCTCGATGCCAGAATTTCATGCAGATGCACGGTTTCGCGACGCGCATTTGGCAATTCGATACCAATCACGTTGCGGCCCGGCACCACGGCAACACGGGCGGCAATCGCACTCATGGACCGCGCAATATCATCGGCAAGGCCGATCACGCGCGATGACTTCACACCTGCGGCCGGTTCGAGTTCATAAAGGGTCACAACCGGACCCGGGCGGACCTGAACGATTTCACCCTTTACGCCAAAGTCCTGAAGAACGGTTTCAAGCAGACGGGCATTCTGTGCCAGGGCCTCCTGATCAATCTGGGCGGCATCGGCCGGGTCGGGCTCGTGCAGCAGATCAAGCGGCGGGAAGCGATATTCATCCGATCCCAGATCAAAGGATGCCTGACGCTGGGCGGCGGCCTTCTGGCTTGGTTGCAGCTTGGCAGCCGGTGCTGCGACGATATGGACCGGTGGTTCGTTATCGACGCTGTCATCATCAAAATCGTCGTCATCACTGTCATCAGGGGCCAGTTTCGGTTCCGACTTGCGGGTCGAAATGGCCGAACCCAGCTTGGATTTCGATTTATCAAGTGACGGTTCCTGACGCGAACCGGGGGCGCGTTTGGAAATCGGCTCGTCGTTGCTGCCATGCGGGATGACGGCGCGAATGCCGGCAATCACCTTGCCCGCCGCATAGGACAGAACCCCGCCCAGACGTTCCCAGTCCGACAGAGAATAGGCCATGCAATAGATCGTCAGAACAAAGCCAAGGATCATGGATGTCAGCGCAATCAGCGCGCGTGCGCCTGGAACGCCGATCATGGCAAATCCGGATTGAAGCTTTGCCAGCAACAGATCCCCGGCAAATCCGCCAAGACCCACGGTCAGCGGCCAATGCATGCCCGGCTGGATCGCAGCTGCTGAAATGGCAACCAGCAACAGGGCAAGCGGCAGAACCAGAAACCGCACCCACATCCAGCTGAACGGTTTGACCGCAATCAGGCGCAACCCCCAGCCCAGCATCAGAACCGTCAGAAGGGCCGATGCAAGACCAAGCGTGCGGAGCATCAGATCCGCCCCATAGGCGCCGACAATTCCCAGCGGGTTGAAAATCGGTCCGCGGTCTGTGGCATGGTTAAAGGACGGATCGCCCGGATGGAACCCGATCAGCATGATGAACAGGGCAATGGCAATGAAAACCAGACCAAGGCCGCAAATTCGCAAACCGCTACGCTTCAGCAAAGTCACGAGACTGCCGGGCATAAACGCGGTTCCAAGAGTGTTCGACTGACTGCTCATCTGGGTATCCGTTCTGGTTAAGTCCTGTTTGGGGTGAATGATGGCAAGGGCGCGAAAGGCTTAGCTTTCAAGTGCCCCGGCAATCCGCGTCAGCCCGTCGCGTGTGGTTGCAAGATCATGGACAAGGGCAATGCGGATAAACTGTTTGCCCGGATTGTGGCCATTCTTGTCGGTGATCGAAAGGTAACTGCCCGGGATGACCTTAACCCCGGCTTCCTTCCAGATCTTTTTGGTCGCTGCTTCGTCATCGCCGACATCAAGCCACAGGAAAAATCCCCCGGGCGGTCGGTAGAAGCCAAACCGGTTGCCGAAAACTTCGGCCGCGACATCGATCTTGGCGCGATACAGATCCCGGTTTGCCTCGGCATGGGCATCGTCATTCCACAAATCCACCGATGCGGCCATGATCGGCATCGGAATGGTCGCCGAGCAATAGCTGCGCAAGGCGGTAAAGCGTTTGACGATTTTGGCATCCCCGGCGACAAAACCGGATCGCAGCCCCGGTGCGCTGGATCGTTTCGACAGGCTGTGGAACACAAGGACATTGTCCATGTTTCCGCCCTGTTTGGCACAGATTTCAAGGGCGCCGACCGGGGCTTCGCGGTCATAGATATCGGCGTAGCATTCATCCATCGCCAGAACGAAATCATGCTTGCGCGCCAGATTGATCATGCGTTCGATATAGTCGTCCGATGCGATCGCGCCTTGCGGATTGGCAGGCGAACACAGGAAAAACAGCCGACAGGCATCAAGTGTCGCCTCATCAATCAGATCAAGATCAGGCAGAAAGCCGGTCTCAGGACCGGCCGCCAGCGGCACCATTTCCGCGTCATTCAGAACCGCTGCGCCGCAATAGACCTGATAAAACGGGTTGGGCAGCAGCACCTTGGGCTTTTGGCCCGGCTGATCTTGCGGAATGACGGTGGTGGCAATCAGATAAAGGGCTTCACGCGTGCCTGCGACGGGCAAGACATGGTCATCGCGATGAATCATACCGGTCGGCAGGTTATAGCGGCGATCAAGCCAGTTCTTGATGGCGTCGCGCAATTCGGGTGTGCCGGAACCGGGCGGATATTTGTGCCAAAGCGATGCGTGTTTGACCATCGCCTCGGTGATCATTGCCGGGGGTTCATGTTGCGGTTCGCCAATCGACATCACCAGCGGGGATTGCCCGGGTTCGATCCCGTCAAGCAGGGCCGCCAGTCGAGGAAACGGATAGGCAGGCAATTGATCCAGGCGTTCGTTAAACATGGTCGTCGTCAATCCAGCTTGATCTGTGCCCCGTCACACTGAACGCGGCCGTTATGCAGAATATGGGTAAATTCCCCTGACTTTACCCCTATGCCAAAAGTGCAAAGAAAGATTTAAGAGACCGGCGACAAAGGTGCAAAAAGCCCGGAAAGGCTGGCTTTCCGGGCTTCGAAAAATCTTCTCGCGATGGCGGGGCGGTCTTAGCTTGCCCGCAGGTCATCCTCGGGATAGGCGCCGATTTTATGAATCGAAATATCCGCACCATCAAATTCGTCTTCTTCGGAAAGACGGAACCCGACGGTTTTCTTGATCGCGCCATACACGACAAAGCCGGCAATCGTGGCAAAGGCAACCCCGATCAACGATCCGGCAAGCTGCGCACCAAGCGACACGCCGCCCATGCCGCCAAGGGCCTCAAGACCAAAGATGCCGCATGCAATGCCCCCCAGCAGTCCACACATGCCATGCAACGGCCAGACACCCAGAACATCATCGATTTTCCATTTGGCCTGACACTGGTTAAAGCCCCAGACAAACAGAACCCCGGCAAGCCCGCCGGTCACCAACGCCCCGATCGGATGCATGACATCGGACCCGGCGCAAACCGCGACAAGCCCGGCAAGCGCACCGTTATGGACAAAGCCCGGATCGTTGCGCCCGGCAATCAGCGCGGTTAGAATGCCGCCAACCATCGCCATCAGCGAATTCACGGCAACAAGACCGGTAATACCCGAAACCGATTGTGCGGACATGACGTTAAAGCCGAACCAGCCAACGCACAGAACCCACGATCCCAGTGCCAGGAACGGAATATTGGACGGCGGAATGCCGATCAATCCGCCGGTTTTGCTGTAACGGCCGCGCCGAACGCCAAGGCTGATGACAGCCCCAAGCGCGATCCAGCCCCCGACCGCATGCACGACGATTGATCCTGCAAAATCATGGAACGGTGCGCCAAATGTGGCTTCGATCATGTCTTGGAAACCAAAATTGTTGTTCCAGACCATGCCTTCAAACAGCGGATAGCACACACCGACCAGAATGGCCGTCGCAAGAAGCTGTGGATAGAAACGCGCGCGTTCCGCGATGCCACCTGAAATGATGGCCGGGATTGCTGCGGCGAATGTCAGCAGGAAGAAGAATTTGACAAGATCATAACCGCTTGAGGCAAAAACAGGCACGCCGTCGCTGCCTGCATGGCCGCTCAATACAGCAGCACTTGTAAGGAAATCAACACCATAGGCGATGCTGTATCCGACAAAGAAATAGGCGATTGTCGAAACAGCAAAATCGACAATGATCTTAACCAGAGCATTGACCTGGTTCTTTTTTCGCACGGTGCCGACTTCAAGAAAGGCAAAACCGGCATGCATCGCAAGCACCATAATGGCGCCCATCAGGACGAAAAACACGTCCGAGGCAGTCTGGAAGGCCTCCATAAGGCATCCCCCTTTATAGCGTTTCCTCTCGGTCCGGTCTTTTCGGGGCAGCCGGACTCTGGTTCGGAGCTGCCAAGATCAATTTTCGTGCCAGAAATGGTTCGAACCGCTATCAGGCCAGCAGCATCAACGGTCTGGCGTCAATATTGTCGCTCGGGGTGGGGGATGTGCGACTGCTGCGAAAAACGGGTTTTGCCTTCGCAGTGACCAAATCGCTGCCCAAAAAGGCAGCACTGCATACAAAAAGCCCGCCTGGGATGCATCCCGGGCGGGCCAGTTGGTCTGACAGGCAGGGTATCGGGCGAACCCGATACCCGTCAGGAAATCTGTTTGCTTAGAAGCGCTGGGAACCCTTACCGAATTCCGGGTATGCTTCCAGACCAAGTTCAGCAGCATCCGAACCCATTGCCTCGTCTTCTTCAGACAGGCGGATACCGATGGTGAACTTCAGGATGAGCCAGACGATCGCCGAAGCAACGATGGTGAAGGCACCCATTGCAACGATACCGGTCAGCTGAACACCGAACGATGCACCGTCATTGGTGAACGGAACAGCAAGCGTGCCCCAGATACCGCAAACAAGGTGAACCGAAACCGCACCGACAACATCGTCGATTTTCAGTTTGTCGAGCAGCGGAACCGCGATGACAACCAGAATGCCGCCGATTGCGCCAATGATGATGGCAGAACCGATGGTCGGGGTGTCCGGACCAGCCGTGATCGATACCAGACCAGCGAGCGCACCGTTAAGTGCCATGGTCAGGTCGACCTTTTTGTAAAGGATCTGGGTCAGGATCGCCGCAGCAACCACACCACCGGCAGCAGCCATCGAGGTGTTGCCATAGATGTTGGCAATCGCGATAACGTCAGCAGCCGAACCCATGGCAAGCTGGGAACCACCGTTGAAGCCGAACCAGCCAAGCCACAGAACGAAAGTACCGAGCGTTGCAAGCGGAAGGTTCGAACCCGGCATCGGATGAACCGAACCGTCTTCGCCATATTTGCCTTTACGTGCGCCAAGGATGATCGCACCGGTCAGAGCAGCCCAGCCACCGACCGAGTGAACGATGGTCGAACCGGCAAAGTCAGCAAAGCCCATTTCCGAGAGCCAGCCGCCACCCCAGGTCCATGCACCGGTAATCGGGTACAGAACGCCGGTCAGAACAACGACAAAGATCATGAACGGCCACAGTTTGATGCGCTCGGCAACAGTACCGGAAACGATCGAAGCTGCGGTTGCAACGAACACCATCTGGAAGAACCAGTCAGACGTTGCGGAATAACCGCCAGAGAAGTCACCACCCAGAGCCGCTGCATCATCAGCGCTCCAGAGGCTGAGCGAGCCGATCCAGCCCGAAACATCCATATACATCAGGTTGTAGCCGATCAGGTAATACATGATACCTGCAACAGCAAACAGCGCGATGTTCTTGAACAGAATGGTCGAAACGTTCTTGGTGCGAACGAGGCCGGATTCCAGCATCGCAAAACCAGCAGCCATCCACATGACCAGCGCGCCGCTGAACAGGAAGCTGAAGGTGTTGAGAATGTATTGGGTCTCAGCCGAAACGCCTGCGTCCTGAGCAAAGGCCGGAGAAGCGATTGCCAGAAGGGCGGTAGCTGCAACAGCAGCAAGGCCGGTTTTCTTCATGGAAATAGTCATAAATGTCTCCCCTTGTCTCTGGACTTACAGGGCGTCATCGCCGGTTTCACCAGTACGGATACGGACCGCCTGGCTCACATCAAGAACGAAAATCTTACCGTCCCCGATTTTCCCGGTTTGAGCAGTTTTGGTGATGGCTTCGACAACCTGATCGACCAGATTATCCGTGATGGCGACTTCCAGCTTCACCTTCGGCAGGAAGCTGACCATGTATTCAGCACCACGATAAATTTCGGTCTGACCTTTCTGACGGCCAAAACCTTTAACTTCGGTGACCGTCAGACCCTGAACGCCAAGCGCGCTGAGCGCCTCGCGGACTTCGTCGAGTTTGAACGGCTTAATGACAGCAGTAACAAGTTTCATAATATTGCGACCTCCCGGCATATCCGTTGAGTACCAACGTGGTAATCACGATTTCGCAGTCGCAGTTTCCAAACCAAGAATCGTGCCAGACTCAAAATAAAACTGTTAAACAATTGATTTTGAACGAAAAATTTAAAGATCGTTCGAGTTGAACCAAAACATTCCAATGGAATTGGTGGATTAAAATATGCACAGAATCTGTTTCTGTTTAAAAAATGTGCATATTTTTTAATCAAAGAAATACAACATCAAAAACCTGTTGTAGCTCAAGGCGATGGCAGGTCGCTGATTGCGCAGATATTGGCGCTTTTTCGGGGATGGGTGGTCTGTGCGGTGGCGGGATTCCGCCATTATTTAATCGGAGCCTGTCACGGATCGGGCCAGTGATCAGGTCGGTGATCCGGGCGTGGGCAGACCGCCGTAAATATCATCACATGACAATTCCCGGGCCAGAGTGACCGGGGCGGGTTGTGGGGGCGTTCCGGGCGGGGTAAATATGGGCTGTAATCAATTGCGGTTATGAATATTGCGTCAGGTCAACGCCGTCCTGTGATCAAAGGTCGTAAGACAGCGGGATCGACGGAGCCGACTGAAACAGGATATTTCGAGATGCATGATCAACAGGCACTTCATACCGATGTCGTCATTCTGGGCGGTGGTCTGAACGGGGCGGCGATGGCGCTTGCTTTGGCCCACGGGGGCATGAAGTCGGTTGTGATCGATTACGCAGATCCCAAAACGATCCTGAGTGCAAATTACGATGGCCGCACCTGTGCGATTGCTGCGGCGTCCAAATCGGTGCTTGATGTGGTCGGGGCCTGGAAACATATGGCTGAAGAGGCCGAGCCGATCCTTGATATCCGGATCGCGGATGGTCAAAGCCCGCTTTTCCTGCATTACGACCATCACGATATTGGTGACGAGCCGCTGGGTTATATTGTTGAAAACCTTGTGACCCGCGGGGCGCTTTATCGTGCAATCGCCAAAAACGATCTGGTGGAAATGATTGCACCGGCCCGTGTTTCTGAAATTGCCCGCGACCAGGGCGGCATGACCATCACCCTTGATGATGGCCGTTCTGTACGCGCACCTCTGGCTGTAGGGGCCGAAGGCCGCAATTCGATGCTGCGCAAATGGGCAGGCATCAAAACCTATCAGTGGAGCTACAAGCAAAGTGCGGTGGTCTGCACGGTCAAGCACAAGCAGCCCCATAATGGTCTGGCAGTCGAGCATTTCCTGCCGGCCGGTCCGTTTGCCATCCTGCCAATGACCGATAACCGCTGTTCAATCGTCTGGACCGAGGGGGCTGACCTTGCCAATTATCTGGTCAATCTTGACGAAGAAACCTTTGTTGATGAATTGCATCGTCGTTTCGACGGCTATCTTGGTGATCTGGAAGTTGTCGGGCCACGCTTCTGTTATCCGCTCGGGCTTCAGCATGCCTACCACTATACCCAGGATCGCATTGCCCTGATCGGGGATGCGGCACATGGCATGCATCCGATTGCCGGTCAGGGCCTGAATATGGGAATCCGCGATGTTGCGGTTCTTGCCGAAATCTTGGTCAATGCGCGCCGTCTGGGCCGTGATATCGGCAGTGCCGATGTGCTGGCCGAATATGAACAATGGCGCCGGTTCGACAATACGGTGATGCTGGCGGTGACCGATTTGACCAACCGGCTGTTTTCCAATGACATTGCCCCGATACGCTGGGCACGCGATATCGGTCTGGCAGTGGTTCAGAAAATCCCGCCGCTTAAAAAGACCTTCATGTCCCATGCCATGGGCTATGCCGGAACACTGCCGAAATTGATGCAGGGCAAGTCGCTTTAACGGTCATTACTGATCAAGGTTCATTTAAAACCATTCAAAACACTGTCGTTTTTAGTCGGTGACTGTTGATATGTGTCAACAAGTCATCAATCAGAAAGGCGCAATGTCCCCTTCGATCTGAACTACGGAAAAAGGGGACAGACAATGTCATTCTTGAAGAAAACGATGGGCGCGACTGCATTGGGTGGCCTGATGGCCGCGGCCCTGCTTAGCGGCAATGTGGCCTATGCACAGACCGCAGAATTCAAACCCAAGCAGGCCGGCGACTTTCTGATTCGTGGCCGTGTACTCGGGGTGGTTCCTGATGAAGACGTCACCAGCAGCAGTCTGGGTGGTGAAGGTGAAATTGACAACGATGTCATTCCCGAACTTGATTTCTCGTACTTCATTACGGACAACATCGCACTTGAACTGATTGCGGGCACCAGCCAGCACGATGTGACTTGGGATACCGGTTCTAGTAACCTCGATCTCGGAAGTGTCCGTCTGCTGCCGCCGACCTTGACCGCGCAATATCACTTTATGCCCGACAGTCGTTGGAGCCCGTATATTGGTGCAGGTATCAACTACACCTTCTTCTATGACTCGAAGCCAGGACAGTTCAATTCCGTCAAATATGACGATGGATTTGGCTATGCCTTCCAGGCTGGTTTCGACTATGCGATTTCCGGTCCTTGGTCGCTCAACGTCGATGTAAAGAAAATCTACCTCAATACCGACGTTTCCGTGAATAACGGTGCGGTCAAAGCAGATGCTGATATTGATCCGTGGCTGTTCGGTATTGGCGTTGGCTATCGCTTCTGATCGGGCTTGATCTTCCGGTGCTGCCGGAAGTCGCCATATGCAAAACGGCTCCGTCCTGCCCGACGGGGCCGTTTTTATGTGCCGGACCAACGTTCTTATGTGTCGGGTCGGTGACGGCCTTTGCCGTGGCCGTTCCAGTGATCACGGATCGCGCGACAGGCCGCGTGCTTCAAGTGCGGCAAGGTAATCCGCCCACAGCGTATCCTTCTTGTCGTGCAATTCGCGCAGATATTGCCAACTGTAAAGACCGCTATCATGCAGATCGTCAAAGCTGATGCGTACCGCGTAATTGCCGACCGGGGAAATGTCGATAATGCCGACATGGCGGCGGCCCGGGATGATCTTTTTCTCTGACGGGTGGTGGCCCTGCACTTCGGCAGACGGGCTTTCGACCCGTAACAGTTCGGCACTTAGCCGCGTGGTCGCACCATCATCCCAGATGACCTCAAGAATGCGGTCATCGCGCAGATAATTGATCTCGACGGGGGTGAATTCCGGTGTGAAGCCGTCCTGTGACATGATGGCCTGATCTGATCAGTCTTCGATCGGGCGGGCTTCGTCGGGCAACATGATCGGAATGCCGTCACGGATCGGATAGGCCAGACCGGCCTTCGGGCTGATCAGTTCGTTGTTTTCACGATCATATTCAAGCGCCTGCTTGGTTACCGGGCAGACAAGGATTTCAAGCAGTTTCGGGTCTACCGGGCTGTGGGTCGCAGTCATGAATTCGGCCTTTGGGTTCGGGTGCCATCACAAAGGATGGCATGGACAATCAATTGGCGCTGCCATGTACCTGTTTGGGGCCGGCATGGACCGCCATTTCAAGCAGCGTGGTCAGCATATCGCCCCGATCATACAGGGTTGTGCATTCGAGCAAAGCCTGTTTTTCAAGCGGGCTGAGCCGACACCCCATCGAAATGGTCGTAATCAGCATTTCATCGTCGCTGTCGGCCAGTGTATCCCAGCATGATCGCAGGGAATGCTGGGCAAAATAGGCCTCAAGTGCGATGCGTAGCCGGTCACGATTGATCGGGGTGTCATCGGCCGGGATATCCAGATCGTCTTTCCACGGGGAAAAATCGCCGCGGACCGTGCGATATCCACCATCAGTACAAGGCAATTCCTCGATCACGTTAAAGCGGCATACACCGGTCAGCGTGATCAGAAACCGGCCATCGTCGGTTTCGCTGAAGGCGGTAATGCGCCCGGCACATCCGGTCGAAAAGATTTCCGGATGGTCCGGGTCCATGAAATAGTTTTTATGCTGGTCGGGGCGCGGTTGAATCATCCCGAAAATGCGGTCCTGTCCCAATGCGTCGGCCACCATATTCATGTAGCGTGGCTCGAATATATTCAGCGGCAAATGCCCGCGCGGCAGTAAAAGCGCACCACTAAGCGGGAAAACCGGCATGACATCAGGAAGATCCGAAAAGGCCGGATCAAATGGACCGCATATGCTCATGAAAACAGTACCGTCGATAGGGCCCGGCGTCCGGCAACACTGGCAGGATCCATCGGGCCCCAGGCTTCAAAAAACTTCAGGAGCTGTGTGCGTCCTGCATCCTCGTTCCATTGCCGATCGGTGCGAATGATCTTGATCATGGCATCGACGGCGGCATCGCGCTGATTGGCAGCAAAGCACGCCATGCCGTAATCAAACTGTGCCTGCAAATCATCGGGGTTGGCTTCCGCCCGCGCGCGGGCTTCTTCAAGGTCATCCCCCGATACGCCCGTCTCGGCCAGTTCAAGCGCGCTGATGGCTTCGCTGACCGGGCCTTTCAGGCGCAGCTGTTCTGGCATGTCATCGACATACTGGCGCGCTGCTTCAAGTTCTTCCATCGCGACCAGACAACGGATCACGCCACCTGTGGCCTGTTCGTTTTCGCCTTCGCCGTCGCGTTCAAGAACGGCACCGTAAAGGCCATAGGCCGACTGGATGTCATCATTGGCAAGGGCGGTGGCTGCCTGTTCAAGAAGTGCTTCGACCGGGCTTTCGATCGGGCCACCGGCAAGGCGTTCGTAAAAGGCGCGCACTTCGCTTTCGGGCTGACCACCCTGAAAACCGTCAACCGGGCGACCGCCCTTGAAGGCATAGACAGTCGGAACCGACTGGATGCGCAGCTGCATCGCCAGTTCCTGGTTTTCATCAATGTTGATTTTGACGAGCTTTACGCGACCGCCAGCTTCGCGGGTGACTTTTTCAATCACCGGCGTCAGGTTTTTGCACGGACCGCACCAAGGTGCCCAGAAATCGACCACCACGGGAACTTCCATGGAAGGCTCGATCACGTCCTGGACAAACGTTTCTACACTGCTGTCCTTGATCAGGTCAGAAGCCTGATTCTGATTGGTGGCGGTCTCAGGCGCATTCGCGTCAAGAATAATCGACATAGTAGGTCACTCGCTAATTCTGAAATTCTAGATGATGCCGCAGTGCCCGGACGACAAGAGGCAGGCATGTGAAATAGGTGTATTACTATAGTTAAATATAAGTATTTATAAGGGTTTACCTTAGGTGTCCGCCATTCAGTTAGGGGCTGCCGGTTCCGATTCTGCATCGAAATCAATGACCAGGGCTTCGTAGCCCAGGGAGTCGATGAATTTCAACAGGTCTTGGGACGAAATTGTCGTGGTGCGGTCATTTCGCAAGGGGTGAAAATTCAAAACATCGCCCCTGGCAAGCTTCGCATCCAGCGCCAGATTGACCTGTCGTTCCCGGTCATTGATCAGCGCAAAGGGGGTAACAGAGCCCGGTTTGACCCCCAATGTTTCGATCAGCAATTCCGGTTTGCCAAAAGACAGGCGTGCACAGCCCAGCCGTTTGTGCAGGTGGTTCATGCGGATTTCCGTTTCTTCCTCGGCCACGACCAGCCACATCGCCCCTTTCTTGTCTTTGACAAAAAGGTTCTTGGAATGAAGGCCCGGCAGATCCCCGCGCAGCTTTTGCGAATCCTCGACCGTAAAAAGCGGAACATGCTCGTGAGTCGTCGTTTCGATTCCCAATTTTGCCAGCTGGTCGAAAAGTACGGTTGATGGATCGCTCATGCTCTTTCCCTTACGGATGTAGTGCGCGAAGATAGCCAAGTTCGGAACGGGACGCAAATTTGCGTCGGCACGGTCGGATTTCGGCAATTGGACCTCGTAAAGTCAAGGAAAACCGCCAAAATTTGCAATGTTACGATTTCGTGGAAAAAAGGGTTGCAATCGCTCTTTGTTGGGCTATTATCCGCGCCGCTCCACAGGGGCAGGAAACAAACTGATGAATGCGGGCGTAGCTCAGGGGTAGAGCATAACCTTGCCAAGGTTAGGGTCGAGAGTTCGAATCTCTTCGCCCGCTCCATCAGACGGTTTCCACAAGCATCGCTTTCATGATGATGCGGGCGTAGCTCAGGGGTAGAGCATAACCTTGCCAAGGTTAGGGTCGAGAGTTCGAATCTCTTCGCCCGCTCCATGATGAAAGTTCAAAGGCCGTCCTTCGGGGCGGCCTTTTGCTTTTGCGATTGCGTGACGGAGTCACCATCAATCTTGCAGCTTGGGCTGAATTATCGTTTCTTTGCCCTATGCAAAATCAAGCTTCGACCACTTCGCATAATCCAGATCGCATCATCTTTACTGTCGGTTATGCCGGGCATGACCGTGACAGTTTGGTTGCGCTTTTCAAGGCGCAGGGCATCACGGCGGTTGCTGATATCAGGACATTCAAGCGATCCAGTTACTGGACGGCTTTTGATGCGGACAGTTTCGGGCCGTTTTTGCGCGAAAACGGCATTGCCTATGTCTTTATGGGCGATGTCATGGGTGGCAAGCCCCAGACCCCCGCGCTGTATCCGGACGGGCAGCTTGATTATGGCCTGATGGCGCAAACGCCTGCTTTCCGGTCGGGGATCGCGCGGCTTGTCAGCGGGGCGGAAAAATATCGCATTTGCCTGATGTGTGCGGAAAAGGACCCGCTTGATTGTCATCGAACCTTGCTGATCGCGCCGGCATTGAAGGAAGCCGGGTTTGATTTGCGCCATCTGGTCGAAGGCCGCATCGAAAACCAGGCGGAAACCGAACAGCGGATGCTTCAGATCAATGGCGGGGATGTCCCCGATCTGTTTGCTGCGGCCGAACCCGATCCGGATGCGGATTACAAACTGGCATTGGCCCGTCAGATCAAACGTGTCGCGCCAATGGCCGATGACGCCATCAAGCGCCGCTAGGAAGCTTGGTGCATGATGGGGTGGGCAATCGGGGCCTTGGCGATGCGGGGGGGGGGGGGGGGGGGGGGGGCGCCTGATTGCTGATCTAGCCCATGATGTTGTAACCGCCGTCAATATGGACGACATCGCCTGTCAGTGATTTTGCGCGGTCACTGACCAGAAAGGCTGCCAGTTCACCGATCTCGTCAATGGTGACAAGGCGCTTTGACGGGGCGCGCTGGGCGGTTTCATCCATAAGATGCTGAAATTCGGCGATGCCCGATGCGGCACGGGTCAAAAGCGGGCCGGGCGATATGGCATGGCATCTGATGCCTTTGGCGCCAAGCTCGGCTGCCATATAGCGAGTCGTGCTTTCAAGTGCGGCCTTTACCGGGCCCATCACCCCGTAATGATCCACAACCCGTTCCGATCCCATATAGGTCACCGTCAAAAGTGTCCCGCCATCGCCCATAAGCGGTTCGGCCCGTTTGGCGAGCCTGGCAAAGGAATGGCACGATATGTCCATGGCGGCCAAAAATCCGTCGCGCGAGCAATCAACGACCCGCCCGTGCAGGGCATCTGCCGGGGCAAAAGCGATGGAATGCAACAGAAAATCAAGCTTTCCCCATTGTTTTTCGATCTGCGCAAACAACATGTCAGATTGTTGTTCATCTCTGACATCAAGTTTGGTGATGATCGCGGCATCGACCTTTTGGGCAAGGGGGCGAACATAGGGTTCGGCCTTGTCATTGAGGTAGGTGACCGCAAGATCGGCACCTTCGCGTCGGAAAATGCGCGCACACCCCCAGGCAATGGACAGGTCATTGGCAATTCCAACGATTAATCCCTTTTTGCCTTCCAGCATGGCGTGTCTCCGGCAATGTGGTGTGCGGTTGCGAAAGAATCGGCTGTGTGTGGCGGCAGGAAACAGTTTAAGTGATTTTGCGTCGCAGCAAATAGCAAAATTCTGTGACAATACTGCCTAACAGTTAATCAGATGGGTGATGCCTAGCTTGTTGGTTAAATGAATTTTTTTTGTGCAGAAGCATAGTTTTTAGGCAATTGATCGGCTATGTGTAGCCTTGGAAGGATCCTTCGGAATTCCGTGTCATCCAATAGCGGTTTTCCCCGGTTTCTTTCGGGTTTCGGCCCAAAAATAAAATGTGACATCCGTGGTGTGTGATGCCGGCCGCAAAGGTCGGTGTTTCGGTTCTGGCAAACAGAACTGAGAAAAAGGGAAATTGGACATGAAAGCCCGAAAAGACGACCCGAAACGGGAAGTCATCGACAAAGTTGTCGAACAAATCAAGCAACGCATAAAAGGCAAGACGGCGAAGGATGCAGAAGCATTCGTTCGCCTTTTTTATAAGGATGTTCCGCCTGACGACATGGCGGGTCGATCGGTCGACTCGCTTTATGGCGCGGCGTTGACGCTTTATAAATTCGCGCAAAAGCGCCCGTCCGCCGATGCTGCCAAGATCCGGGTTTATAACCCCGATCTTGAAGAGCACGGCTGGAAATCCGATCACACCGTGATCGAAATCAGCAATACCGACATGCCGTTTCTGGTCGATTCCGTAACATCGGCCCTGCATGAACTTGATCTGACCGTGCATCTTGTCATTCACCCGATCATGCGCATTGCCCGTGATGACAGTGGGGAATTGCTGTCGGTTGCCGGGGTGGACGAGTCAAAACACCCGCGTGAATCGGTGATGCATGTCGAAATTGACGAACAAACCGATCAGGCTGTTCTGACCAAAATTCACGACCGTCTGGAAAACGCTCTGACCGATGTTGCGCTGGCTGTGCGTGACTGGCAGCCGATGCTTAAAAAGGTCACCGAAGTTCTTGATGAAATCGGTGAAAGCACCGGTGGCGTTGCCGAGGAAGACCGCCAGGAGGTCAAGGATTTCCTTGGCTGGCTGCATAATGATCACTTCACCTTCCTTGGATATCGGGAATACCGCTTCAAAACCGGCGGCAAAAAGGGCGCGGTCGATGTCGAGGTGAAAAACCAGTTGGGCATCCTGTCGCGTGAAGGAACGCATGTTTTTGACGAACTGCGCCAGATCGGCAATCTGTCGCCCGAAGTTCAGGATTTCGTCACCAGCCCCAACCTTCTGATGGTGACCAAAGCCAACAAGCAATCCACCGTTCATCGTCCGGTGCATCTTGATACCATTGTCGTCAAACAGTTCGACGCTAAGGGCAAGGTGGTTGGTCAGCATCTGTTTGTCGGTCTGTTTACCTCGGTCGCCTATAACCTCAGCCCGCGTCTGATCCCGCTTCTGCGCATGAAACTTGCCGAAACGGTCAAACGTGCAGGCTTCCCGCCCGCCAGCCACGATGGCAAGGCGTTGGTCAATATTCTTGAAACCTTCCCGCGCGATGAGCTGTTCCAGGTCGAACTCGATGACCTGTATCATACCTGCATGGGCATCCTGCATTTGCAGGAACGCCAACGCATCGCCCTGTTTGTCCGTCGCGATGCGTTTGAACGGTTTGTCTCCTGTCAGCTGTTCTGTCCGCGTGACCGGTTTTCGACCAAGCTGCGCTTCAAGTTCCAGAAAGTCATCGAGGATGCCTTTGATGGCAAGGTAACTGCGCATTACACCCTGATCGGGGACAGCCCGCTTGCACGTCTGCATTTGCTGGTCAAAACCAATCCGGGTGAGCTGCCGGAATATGACGTTGCCGAAATCGAACGCCAGCTGGTGGAAGTTGCCCGCGACTGGACCGACACATTGCGTCAGGTTCTTGTCCGTGAAATGGGCGAAGAACGTGGTCTGGCGCTGTATCGTCGCTATGGGGAAAGTTTCTCAAGCGACTATCGTGAACGTTTCACCGTCGAAAGTGCGGCCCTTGATATTGAACGCATCGAAGATGTGATCAAGGCCAATGACCTGCGGGTGAACCTGTATCGCCCGATCGAGGCTGCCGAAAACGAACTGCGCTTCAAGATTTACAATCCCGGTGCGCCGGTTCCGCTGTCTGATGTTCTGCCCATGCTTGAAAATATGGGGCTTAAGGTCATCACCGAGAACCCGTTTACCGTAAGCCCGCGCGATGTCGAAACCAACGTGCGGATCCATGATTTTGGTGTGGTTGTCGATGGCGAGTTCAATCTGCATGACGTCCGTGACAAGTTCCAGGAACTGTTCGTGCGCATGTGGCATGGCGAGGTCGAAAATGACGCCTTTAACCGTCTGGTTCTGCTGGGTAACCTGAACTGGCGCGAAGTCGTCATCCTGCGGGCTTATGCCCGCTATACCCGTCAGATGGGCTCGGCCTTCTCGCAGAACTATATGGCGCGTACCCTTGCCAATAACCCGGCCCTGGCATCGGCGATTGTGTCGCTGTTCATTGCCAAGTTTGATCCGGATCGCGATCCGGGTCTGGCCGCCGAAGTCGACGTGATCGAGGCCGATATCATCACCCGTCTTGAAGACGTGATGAACCCGGACGAAGACCGCATTTTGCGCGCCTTCCTCAATCTGGTTCAGTCGACATTGCGCACCAACTTCTTCCAGTATGGTGCGGATGGAAATCCGAAACCGTATCTGTCGGTCAAATTCAATTCCGGCATGATCGAAGATTTGCCCCTGCCGCGTCCGTGGCGGGAAATCTTTGTCTATTCCCCGCGGGTCGAAGCTGTCCACCTGCGCGGTGGGCCGGTTGCCCGTGGCGGCATCCGCTGGTCCGACCGTCAGGAAGATTTCCGTACCGAAATTCTTGGTCTGGTCAAAGCCCAGATGGTCAAGAACGCGGTGATCGTGCCCGTCGGGTCCAAGGGCGGGTTCGTGGTCAAACGTCCGCCTGCGGACGGGTCGCGCGAAGCATTCCTTGAAGAAGGCATTGCCTGCTACAAAACATTGATGAGCGGCATGCTCGATATCACCGACAATATTGTTGGCGGCGAAATCATTCCGCCGGAACGGGTCCGTCGTCTTGATGATGATGATCCCTATCTGGTTGTTGCCGCCGACAAGGGCACGGCGACATTTTCCGATATCGCCAATGGTGTCGCCCGTGATTATGGCTTCTGGCTTGACGATGCCTTTGCATCGGGCGGGTCGCAGGGCTATGACCACAAAAAAATGGGCATCACGGCGCGTGGTGCCTGGGAATCGGTCAAACGTCACTTCCGCGAAATGGGCAAGGATATCCAGACCACGCCATTCACCGTCGCCGGTGTTGGTGACATGTCCGGTGACGTGTTTGGCAATGGCATGTTGTTGTCCGAACAGATCAAACTGGTCGCGGCCTTCAACCATATGCATATCTTTGTCGATCCGGACCCGGATCCGGCAAAAAGCTTTGCCGAACGCAAACGCCTGTTCGATCTGCCGCGTTCAAGCTGGACCGACTATGACAAAAAGGTCCTGTCAAAAGGCGGCGACATCTTTGACCGCAAGGCCAAAACCCTTGATCCGTCCCCCGAAGTCCGCAAGCTTCTGGGTCTTGATGGCGGCAAGGTAACCCCGGCCGACATGATGAAGGCCATTCTGAAGGCCGATGTCGAATTGCTGTGGTTCGGTGGTATCGGGACCTATATCAAGTCCAGTCACGAAACCAATGCCGATGCCGGGGACCGTGCCAATGATGCCATCCGCATCAATGGTCGCGAAGTCCGGGCCAAGGTGGTGGGCGAAGGCGCAAACCTTGGTGCGACCCAGCGTGGCCGTATTGAATATGCCCATGCCGGTGGTCGTCTGAATACCGATGCGATTGACAACGCAGCGGGTGTGAACTGCTCGGATCATGAGGTCAATATCAAGATCCTGCTGGGCGAAGTTGTCTCGGCCGGTGATATGACCGAAAAGCAGCGCAACAAGCTTCTGGTCGAAATGACCGACGAGGTCGGCGATCTGGTTCTGCGCGACAACTATCTGCAAAGTCAGGCCATTTCCAATGCCCATGCGGCAAATTCGGAATTGCTTGATGCGCAGGTGCGCCTGATCCGGATGCTGGAACGCGAAGGCCGTCTGAACCGGGAAATCGAATATCTTCCCGATGACGAAGAACTCGCACGTCGTGCCAATGCGCATGAAGGTCTGACCCGCCCAGAAGTTTCGGTGCTGATGCCCTATGCCAAACTTTGGCTTTATGACGAAGTGCTGGAATCCGATCTTCCTGATGATCCGATTCTGGTCGAAGAACTGGTACGCTATTTCCCGACACCGCTTCGCAAGAAATATGCGGATGCGATTTCGGACCATCGTCTGAAACGTGAAATCATTGCCACGGTGGCGACCAACAGTCTGGTCAACCGGGTTGGTGGCACGTTCGTGCATGACATGATGGAAGCAACCGGTCTTTCGGCCGTTGATGTATCACGCGGTTATCTGATCACCCGTGCGGTGTTTGGTCTGCGTGATCTTTGGGCCGGGATCGAAGCCCTTGATAACGTGGTGCTGGCCAAATTGCAGACCAGCATGTTCCGCGACATCAACCGCATGGTCAATGACGTCACCCAATGGTTCCTGCGCAATTGCGAAGACCTGAATGTCGGTGCCAAGATCGAAATGTTCCGTCCGGCAGTATCCAAGGTGATTTCGGCCTTTGATGAAATCGTTCCTGCCGATGCTGCATTCCGGACCGCACTGGAACAGAAAACCCAGTCGCTGACCGCACAGGGCGTTCCGGAAGAACTAGCGCGCCGTATCGCATCGGTTGCCCAGATGGTGGCGATTTGTGATGTGGTCCGGATTGCCGAGGCAACCGGTCGTGACGTCATCGAGGTCGCATCGACCTATTTTGCGGTCGGAACCCGCTTCCAGCTTGGTCTGATGCGGGCCGCAGCAGAATCGATCGAAGCCGAAACCCATTGGCAGAAACTGGCACGTGCAGCAGTGATTGATGACCTGTTTGGTCATCAGCGCGAACTGACCCGTGCTGTTTTGGCCGAAGGCAAAAAAGGCAGTTCGGGTAGCGAGCTTGTTGATAAATGGGTTTCTGCCCATCAGCGTGGTTGTGCGCGCTGTGACGAACTGATCAACGAGTTGCGCGCCGCGGGCCAGATCGATCTGTCGATGATCACGGTGGCAAACCGCCAGATGCGGGCGCTGATCGGGGCCTGATCCGGACCTGATCCGGACCGGCATCAAACATCTCAGTGCAAAGAGGGCGCCTTGTGTGCCCTCTTTTGTCGTTTCGGGGCCGGATTTCGACATTGAAACGGGACGGGATGAAAAAAATACCGCTTTGATGGCTGTTATGTGCATCACGCACATCGCGAGTTAAATCTTTGAATTTCTGAACATTCCTGTCATCCTCCTGCCATGTTTACATGATGATCTTGGAATGTGTCGGCTGGGTTTCCTTGAAAAATACCAACCGGTACGTATATCTGATCCATAATCAATATACAGGTCAAAGCCATGAGGAACGCCGAAGAAACCCGGACCAAGCTTCTGGAAACCGCGATCGAGTTGCTGTCAACGCGCAGCTATCACGATATCGGTGTCAGTGATGTCTGCAAGCATGCCGGCGTGACAAAGGGCGCGTTCTATCATCACTTTGACAGCAAGGCGGCCCTGTTTGCGGCCTCTGCCCGCCATCACTGGGAAAAGGGCAAGGACGAGCTTCGCGCCATCTTTTCCCCAGAAGTTCCGCCGGTCGAACAGCTTAACCGCTATATCGAACTGGTTTGTGACAAGCAGGAACGCTATGCCGTGCCCGGCGAAAGCGAAGTCTGTGTCTGTCCGATCTTTACTGCTGGCGGCCAGGTCGGCCCCGAAGATATGGAAATCCAGAATTGTTCGCGCGAACTGGCTGACGAGCAGATCAAATATCTGGCCTCGATGGTGCGCGGCCTGAAGGGCGAAGGCATGCTGGGTGAAGATGGTGACGTCACCACCCTGGCACGGCTGGTTTTCCAGTATGTCCATGGTCTGCTGACCTATGGCAAGGTTTTTAACGATCTTGATACTGTTCGGTCTGATCTGCGCGAAGGGATCTATCGCATCCTTAATTTGCAATGTAAATTCAGATAGTTATCAGAATATTTTCCTGATTTCATTCCTGTCACAAAACAATAAAAATTAAAAAATCGCCATTTTTTTGCCTTCTTCCCCTTGCGAACAAACCGATTGGTATGCATCTAAGCTTCAAACGGGCCGCGTGTGTGCGGCGCAACCCATTTGGAAGATCAAAAGATGCAGTCTCGATCAAAACGCAAAATTTTGCTGCCAGTTGCCGCATTGGCACTGATTGCTGCTGCCGGTGGATATGGCTTGCATATCTCTGGCTCATCTGCCGACGAAGTGGCGGTTCAGACCGCCCCGATGGCAACCCCTGTTACCGTATCCAACGTCAAAAGCAGTTCCGTCCGTCTTTGGAACAATTTTTCCGGCCGTCTGAGCGCAGTTGAAGAAGTGCAACTGCGCCCGCAGGTCAGCGGTGCGATCGTCGAAATCCGGTTTGAAGACGGCCAGCTTGTTCAGAAGGGCGATGTGCTTGCCGTGATTGATCCGCGCAGCTATCAGGCCGCCGTGAACGAAGCCCGTGCCGAACTGGCCGCAGCCGAACAGAATCTGTCGCTGGCGGCCAAGGAAAAGGCCCGCGCGGAAAAGCTGGTGTCGAACGGCACGGTTTCCAAACGCGTCTATGACGAACGCCTGAATGCCCATCGCGTGGCTCAAAGCCAGGTCACCCGCGCCAAGGCCAATCTTGAACTGGCTGAAATCGAACTGGATCATGCCTTTGTCAAAGCCCCGATCAGCGGGCGTGTCAGCCGGGTCGAACTGACCGTTGGCAACCAGGTCAATGCCGGCCCGAATGCCCCGGTTCTGACCACCATTGTCTCGACCGGTAAAATTTATGCCGATTTCGATCTCGACGAGCAGACCTTCTTTGCCAGCATCGGGGATAACGGCAAAATCGACGAAGCTGCCCACAACATCCCGGTCAACATGACCCTGTCAAACGGGCGTCAGGTGTCGGGCTATGTGCACAGTTTCGATAACCGGATTGATGCGCGCACCGGGACCATCCGCACCCGCGCACTGTTTGACAATCTTGATGGCAACCTTTTGCCGGGCACGTTTGCCGCCCTTCAGGTCGGAACGCTTGCCAAGCAGGATGTCATCATGGTTTCGCCCGAAGCAATCAGCACCGATCAGGACCGCAAATTCGTCTATGTGGTCGAACCGGACAATACGGTTGCCTATCGCCAGGTCACCCTGGGGGCGGAAATCAACGGTATGCGCATTGTGACCTCTGGCCTGAACGAAGGTGATCTTGTCATCGTCAACGGCATCATGAAGGTCCGCCCCGGCATGCCGGTGGCTCCTGAAATTCTGCAGGCCGCCGCATCCTGAGGGGTGCGTATGGCGCGCTAAGCAAGGCTTACTATCATGCAGAACCTTTCAAGATTTTTTGTCGACCGCCCGATCTTTGCCGGCGTTTTGTCGGTGCTGATGTTGCTGGCCGGTCTGATTGCGATGTGGCGTTTGCCGATTTCGGAATATCCCGAAGTCGTGCCGCCTTCGATCGTGGTCGAAGCCAAATTTCCCGGCGCGAACCCCGCCGAGATTGCCGAAACTGTTGCATCCCCGCTTGAAGAACAGATCAACGGGGTCGAAGGGATGCTTTATGTCAATTCACTGGCCACAACGGACGGCAACCTGTCGCTGACCGTGACCTTTGAAATTGGCACCGATCCCGATCTGGCCCAGCAAAAGGTCCAGAACCGCGTATCACAGGCCGAGCCGCGCCTGCCCGATATCGTGCGTCAGCTTGGTGTGACCGTGTCCAAACGATCCCCTGATCTGACCATGGTGGTTCATTTGCGTTCGCCCAATGAACGCTATGACATGCTGTATCTGCGCAACTATGCGACGCTTAATGTGCGTGACCGTCTGGCACGTATCAGTGGCGTCGGGCAGGTTGGCCTGTTCGGATCGGGCGATTATGCCATGCGTGTCTGGCTTAACCCCGACAAGGTTGCCGAACGTAACCTCACCGCGGGCGAAGTGGTTGCCGCCATCCAAAGCCAGAACGTCCAGGTCGCAGCAGGCATCATCGGTGGTGCACCCTATGACAGTGGTGTGCAGTTCCAGTTGCCGATCAATATCAGTGGCCGTCTGGAAACCCCCGAGGAGTTCCAGAACATCATCATCAAACGCGAAGCCGATGGCACGATTACGCGCCTTGGCGATGTGGCGCGTGTCGAAATGGAAGCCCAGCAATATGCGCTGCGTTCCCTGCTTGATAACAAACCGGCCGTCGCCATTCCGATCTTTGCATCCCCGGGGTCAAACGCGCTTGATATTTCAAGCAATGTGCGCGCGACCATGGAAGAACTCAAACAGAACTTCCCCGACGATCTCGATTACTCGATTGTTTATGACCCGACCGTGTTTGTGCGCGGCTCGATCAAATCGGTGATCAAGACGTTGTTGGAGGCCATCGCCCTTGTGGTGATCGTGGTGACGATCTTCCTGCAAACCTGGCGGGCATCGATCATTCCGTTGCTGGCTGTGCCGGTATCGATCATCGGGACCTTTGCCCTGATGCTTCTGATGGGCTTTTCGATCAACGTGCTGTCGCTGTTCGGATTGATCCTGGCGATCGGGATCGTGGTTGATGACGCGATTGTCGTGGTCGAAAACGTTGAACGTAACATCGAACGGGGTCTTTCACCGCGCGATGCAACGGTTGCGGCCATGCGCGAAGTCACCGGTCCGATCATCGCGACCTCGCTTGTGATTACCGGTGTGTTTGTGCCGATTGCCTTTATTTCCGGCCTGACCGGCCAGTTCTATCAGCAATTTGCCCTGACCATCGCCATTGCGACGATCATTTCAACCATCAACTCCCTGACGCTGAGCCCGGCTTTGTCAGCGGTCCTTCTGCGTGGTCATGATGCGCCCAAGGACTGGCTGACGCGTGGCATGGACTTTGTCTTTGGCTGGTTCTTCCGCGGCTTTAACCGCTTCTTTAACCGCAGCACGGAAATGTATGCCGGCGGGGTCAAGCGTCTGCTGGGTGTAAAGGCCATCATGATGGCGCTTTATGCCGGGTTGCTGGTTCTGACCTGGCAGGGTTTCCAGATTCTGCCGACGGGCTTTGTTCCCCTTCAGGACAAGCAATATCTGGTCAGTTTCGCCCAGCTCCCGCAGGGCGCGACACTGGACCGGACCGAAGATGTCATTCGTGAAATGTCTGACATCGCGCTTAAGGAACCCGGTGTTGAAAGTGCCGTGGCCTTCCCGGGGCTTTCGATCAACGGCTTTGTGAACAGTTCAAGTGCCGGCATCGTGTTTGTCACGCTGACCGACTTTGACGAACGCAAAAGCGATGATCTGTCGGGCCTTGCCATTGCCGGCAAGCTGCAACAGAAATTTGCCGCCATTGACGAGGCCTTTGTTGCCATCTTCCCGGCACCCCCGGTTCAGGGACTTGGGACTGTTGGTGGCTTCAAGCTTCAGGTTCAGGATCGCTCCGATCAGGGCTATCGCGCCCTGGATGATGCCATGAAACAGGTCCTTGCCAAGGCATGGGCAGCCCCGGAACTGACCGGTGTGTTTTCAAGCTATAACATCAATGTGCCGCAGCTTCAGGCGACCCTTGACCGTACCAAGGTTCAGCAGCTTGGCGTGCCGGTTGATGAAATTTTCCGGACCATGCAGGTCTATCTTGGCTCGATGTATGTCAATGACTTCAACGCCTTTGGCCGCACCTATCAGGTGATTGCACAGGCCGACAAGCCATATCGTTCAAGCCCGGAAGACATCCTGCGTCTGCAAACGCGCAATTCGGATGGCGACATGGTGCCGCTGGGTTCTGTTTTGTCGGTATCTGAAACATTCGGACCGGACACGGCAATGCGCTACAACGCGTTCCGGTCGGCCGATCTGAATGGCAACGCCGCCCCGGGCTATTCCAGCGGCGAGGCACAGGCTGCGATCAGCAAGATTCTGGATGAAACATTGCCGCCCGGCATGTCCTATGAATGGACGGAACTGACCTATCAGCAAATCCTGGCGGGCAATACGGCGATCTTCATCTTCCCGATCTGTATCCTTCTGGTGTTCCTGGTTCTGGCGGCCCAGTATGAAAGCCTGACCATGCCACTGGCCGTGATCCTGATCGTCCCGATGAGCATCCTGTCTGCTGTGTTTGGTGTCTATCTGTTCGGGGGTGACAACAATATCTTCACCCAGATCAGCCTGTTTGTGCTGGCCGGACTGGCATCGAAAAACGCCATCCTGATTGTCGAGTTCGCCCGTGAACTTGAACATCAGGGACGCAGCACCGTTCAAGCCGCGATCGAGGCCAGCCGTCTGCGCCTGCGCCCGATCCTTATGACTTCTTTGGCCTTCATCATGGGTGTCGTGCCGCTGGTTCTGTCCAGTGGTGCCGGTGCCGAGATGCGCCACGCGATTGGTATTGCCGTGTTCTCGGGGATGCTGGGCGTGACGATATTTGGCCTGATCCTGACCCCGGTCTTTTATGTTCTTGTACGCATGATTGGCCGGCGCAACGAAGTTCGTTCACTTGATGAGGCTGACGCACACCAGCCTGCGGAGTAACCGACATCGTTGCAGAAACAGCCGGACCGTCTTTTTCCCCCGACCCCGCCGGTCCGGCTGTTTTACTTATCCTACTGCGTCTCAAGTCTCATGGTGCGGATGTCGAGAAATGCCTGGGTATCAATCAGGGCCACGGGTCCTTGCCAGGTGCCTGCCTGTGCCGGCGATGGCGCATCCCAGTCAATTTCGCGCATTGGCGGCATGTTTTCTTCTGATGGCCATCGATCCCCGCCAAACAGTTCTTCGCGATAATCTGCCAGCGTGCCAAGTGTCCCGGCCGGGCCTTCCTTGACCGTCAATCGGTCGCCATATTCGCGACGCAACGCGAACTCGATACGGTTTTCAACATATCGGGTTAACTGATCCCCGGAATATCCAAGATCCTCGCCATCGCTTTGTGCATAGCGATACTCCATGGCGTAATTCATGCCATTGGACACATTGACGTTATCTTCGCCAAACACGGCAACCAGTTCATCATCAAGATAGTAGACGCGTGTGATCTCTGCGTCGCTGTTATCATCAAGCCAACTGCTCAGATGGTTTTCAGCATTGGCCTGATAGGTTTCGAATTGTTCCTTGCGCTTGGTCTGGATGTCTTTCCATTCATCAAGCGAAAACTTGGTGCTGTATTCACCGGTTTGCGGATCAATCGGTCTGGGCATGGTCAGGTACCGCGCACCGACGATGGACATCTTGCCTTGAAACTCGACCATAGGACACCTCCTTGAGTGATATCTTAAATTGTGCATGCAATTAAAAGACCACTTATCGGTGTGTGTGCCGGGTGCCCTTGATATCTGCGGTATTTGTTCTGTGATGTTGGTCACGCAGATAAAAAAGCCATAATCATTTTGCTTGTTCAAAGGGTTGGCGGGAATAATCTTCCCACACCAAGGAATAAGTTTTCGATGCTGTGGCAAACAGGCAGGACAAGTTTGCCGGGCGCTTGCCATTGGCAAACTTTGCCTTATCTGTCGTTCGAAAGGTTTGTCGAAAAGGGTGTTCGACCATGAACTATGTGCGTACAGGTTTGTTGCTGGCGGGGTTGACCGCGCTGTTTGGTGCCGTTGGCATGATGATCGGCGGGCAACAGGGCATGATCATTGCGCTGTTGTTTGCCGGGGCGATGAATGTGTTCGCCTATTGGAATTCCGATGCCATGCTGCTTCGGATGCGCAGTGCAAAACAGGTTGATGATCGCACCGCCCCGGAACTGGTTTCCATGGTGCGCGATCTGGCGCGTAATGCCGGTCTGCCAATGCCCAAGGTCTATGTGATTGAAAACCCGCAACCCAATGCCTTTGCCACCGGGCGCAATCCGGAAAATGCGGCGGTGGCGGCAACAACGGGTTTGCTGAAACTGCTTGATCGCAACGAGATCGCCGGTGTCATGGCCCATGAACTGGCCCATGTCAAAAACCGCGATACCCTGACCATGACGATTACGGCAACCATCGCCGGTGCGATTTCGGCCCTTGCCAATTTCGCGATGTTTGCCGGGATGTTCGGCGGCAATCGCAGCGAAAACAACAATCCATTGGGCGGGATCGGCATGATCCTGATTGCCATTCTGGCGCCGATGGGGGCGATGATTGTGCAGATGGCAATTTCGCGTACCCGCGAATATGACGCTGACCGTATCGGGGCGGAAATTTGCGGACATCCCCTGTGGCTGGCCAGTGCACTGGCCAAGCTTGACAAGGGTGTGCATGCCATCCCGAACATGGAAGCCGAGCGCAACCCGGCAACCGCACATATGTATATCGCCAATCCGCTGTCGGGGAAGGGTGTCGACAATCTGTTTTCCACCCACCCCAACATGGCCAACCGCATCGCCAAGCTTCAGGAAATGGCCAGTGGCCTGACCGGGCAGGGTACTGGCGGACATGGTGCGGCCGCGCGGCCTGCGTCTGCGCGGCCGGCATCACAAAAAGGGCCCTGGGGCGGATCGCAACCGGCATCGCGCCCGACGCAACCGGCAACCAAACCACGGCGCCGCACCCGTCCCTGGAACTGAAAACTGTTCGTGCGACATGCTGATGCCCTGTTTTCAAGGCACCGGATCATTTTGGTCCGGTGCCTTTTGCCTGGCTGATCATGTGGATGTCATATGGGTGATTTTGTTTCTGCAACGCGCCCGGGTACGCAGGTCATTCCCGTGACGGTTTCAAAAAGGTCACGGGTTTGCGATGGCCGCGCAGAACCCGAAAATCTAGTTGATCGACTGGGGGTTTCGGTATTTGAAGGGTAGGTTTTCTATACTTCGGTATGGCGTTAAAGCCGCGCTCCAGCATTGACCAGCCGCGTTGCGCGGATGACAATGGACCCTTAATGAATTCAAGTATCTATAGAAGCTGCGTGTCAGTTTTTCGTGGATGCAATAAGGGCAGGAATGGCTGGGTTCTGGTCAATGGTTGGCCTGGTGATCAAGTCACTGATTACCGGCAACGATACATCAGGGGAGTTGGTTGAGACTGCGGGGGATGATACTGCCTCGGTTGCGGAACCGCTGTGCCTGTATGCCATTGCCCGCTTCAATCGTCCCGATGCAAATGCCCAAGGCGGTGTCCGCCCGCCAGACCCGCTAAGCGATATGATCGCGCGCAGTCTGGCCGATATGCCCGAAAGCAGCCAGATCAGACTGGATCAGTATTTTGCCCCCAATTCGGATGCGGTTGATGCATTCCAGGCGATGCGCGAAGCCCAGCTCAATGTTTTGAATATGGGGCGCCGGGTTGATGCGGATGCGGTTTTCTGGGGGCAGGAAAACCACAATACCGGCGGTTTCGATCTGCATCTGGTCAGTGATGCTTTGACCTCGTCGCTTTATGATCTGATGTTGCCGCTTACTCACAGTTTCCGGCAAACCGATCATCCCGATGTCGCCCAGGCCTTGCGCATTTTGCTGGCGGCCCAGCTGATTTTTAAATCGCGGGGCAGGGAGCAGCGGTTGCTGCAAATTTCACGTCTGACCACCCATCTCGAAGAATTTCAGGAACGCATCAATCGCGGCGAACATTTCGAAATGGCCGGGCAGGGGGTGGCGACTGCCTATGCCTTTGGGGCCTTTGTCCTGACCGAAACCGGGGATCGCACCTATTGCGCCAGTGCCTTGCGCGTGCTTGAACCCCATATTCGCAAAACCCTTGGTGCGGCGGGCGAAACCGTATCCGAACCGGCCAAACCCAAGGCCCGCACATCATCGGGATTGCTGGGTGAATCATCACGGCCCCAGCAAAAAGAAGAAGTCGTACGTGAATTGCGCACCGAAGGTCTGGTAGCGCAAATCAGCGACTTTTCAAAAATTGACGCCCGTTCGGCCGCCCTTCTTGCGCTGTATGCGGGGCTTGTGAACTGGTCACTGATCGCCAGTCTCAAGGCGCGCTCGGGTGCGCTGGCCATTGGCATCTGGAAAATGCTTGAACGGCGGTTCGAACTGTCGATGGGATCGCCGGTTGATCGTGCACTGGCGATCTGCAAACTGGCCGAGGCAATGGTCGCAACCGGCAAGGATGCCGAGGACGCCAAACTTGTCGAACAGGGGGCATCGCAATATCGCCGTGCCCTTGGCATGATCAACAGTCGGGCACATGCGCCGCTTTATGCGATTACCGCCTATGGGCTGGCGGAATCGATTGTGTCTGCGGCCATCATCAATGATGTCAGCATCCCCGATGCCCAGGTCGTTCCTGTCTTTCAGGCCGCGCTTAAAATCTGTGGCCGGCGTGATGATCCCTATATCTGGGGCAGGACAATGTTTGCACTGGCGACGGTCTATCTGACCAATGGCACCCAGGACCAGGATGTCACCATGCTGTCCAATGCCAGAATGGGCTTCTCGCAATCCTATGAGGCCTTTGTCGATGCCGGGGCCAAGGGCGCGGCGCGCGCGGCTTCCGGGGGCTATACCCGTGCTGAAAACATCATTTCGCAAATGGGCCATCGCAAGGCGGTGATGGAAGCCACCGGCGGAGACGGATCGGCAAAGGCCGCGGCCTCCTGATTACCAGCTGGCGGTTTTGTTGAACTGGTCGTCCAGGGGATGCCAGAAGCACGTCAGGCTATCACCAAGTGATCCGAACAAAAAGAAACCCCCGCAGCGGCTGCTGCGGGGGTTTTGACTGCGACTGCCCGGGGGCAGCATGCAACGTTACTTCTATTCGCGATTACCGAAGAAGTGCAGAAGCATGATGAACAGGTTCACGAAGTCGAGATAAAGCTGCAGCGCACCGAACAGGGCTTTTTTGCCTGCGGTGGTTGCGTCATCATGCTCGTGATACGCTTCCTTGATGCGCTGGGTGTCATAGGCGGTAAGGCCCGTGAAGATCAGAACACCAGCCGCCGAAATGACGAACTGCAACATGCTGCTGCCAAGGAAGATGTTGACCACGCTGGCAATGATGATGCCGATCAGACCCATGAACAGGAAGCTGCCCCAACCCGACAGGTCCTTCTTGGTGGTGTAGCCATAAAGGCTCATCGCACCAAAGGTGCCAGCGGTGATGAAGAAGGTACGTGCGATCGACTCACCGGTATAAACCAGGAAGATCGAAGCAAGGGACAAGCCCATCAGCCCGGCATATACCCAGAATGTCGCCTGTGCTGCGCCGAAGCTCATTTTATGAATTCGTGCGCTCAGGAAGAAGACAAGCCCGATCGGGGCCAGCATGACAATCCAGTGCAGTCCGGTGCCAAAAATAGCCTGCATCAGGGCCGGGCTGGTCGACACAGCCATTGCCACGATACCGGTCAGGGCAAGTGCGGATGCCATGTAGTTATAGACACGCAGCATATAGGCGCGGAGACCTTCATCGATCTCGGCCGCCGACCGGCCAACCGAGACGTCATAGCCGCGTTGACGCGTTTCAAAAGCCATTGAAATCCCTCTTTGATCCAATTGTGGGCAGAATCGTTTATACAATTCTGCGATGGTCAAAATATGGCAGGATTTCCGTGAAAAGCAACGGTTTGGCGGAAACGGCAATCCCCCGGCGCGCCCGAATGTGATCTTGTTCACCCGACATCTGACAAGAATGTGAAATTCCACATTAAGGACAGCCCGCCCAAACAGGTTTATGATGGCGCTACGGCGTAAAGCATGATGTGCAGCGCGATACATCAAAGGTACCAACAGGCATGTCAGAAACCATCGTGGCACCACCATTTTCGATGCGCAAAATTGGCATTGCCCTGTGTCTGATGCCGGTGATGTTGGCGATGCCGTCTGCCACGTTGGCCCAGAATGCGAAATTCACCGCCAATGCCGAACGTGGGGATATCCCGGTCTTTGTTGAAAAATACGATGACGGTGAATTCTGTGCCGACGGTTCGGGCGCGCAACCCTGCGCGATTGCGCCCGTCGATGTTCCGGAATTTGATGCCAGTTTCGTCTACCGGTTTCTGGCCTATCATGCGCAACGTCCGTTTGACCGCTTCTCCTGGCAGGCTTTTACTGCGCTGATGGCCCCGGGTGATGCCGCACATGATGTCGCACGTGATGCCGATCTTGATATCCCGGGCAGCAAAGCCGCCTGGCAAGACTTCCCTACCCGACGGGATCTGTTTTCCGAAGTCGCCTTTCCCAACCCGTCCTGTGCCGATGATTTGCCTGACGGGTCCCTACTGCTGGCAAGCTATGTGCAATCGACCGGCGATATCCTGATCGATCAGGCCGGGAATTTTGTGCTGTATGAAACCCGAATCAATCAGGTTGCTGCGGATTATATCCGCGAGAACGGCCTTGATCAGAAGTCCGGGCGTCTTGCCTTTGCCAACGGGCAAAACCCCATAAGCTTTCCTGTCGGGCACATGACGCCACCAATCACTGCGACGGCCACAACAGACAGCACATCATCCGGATCAAGTGATGATACGGGGAGCGGTGTAAAGATTGGAGCATCCGGCGGCGATTCCCCGCGCATTCCGCCAAGCGCACCGGGGGTTATGGGCGCGCAATTATTGAAATTTGCCTGGCGCATTTTACCGGGCAATGACGGCACCAAACCGCTGGTCGATCATGGTTATTACACCCGTCCGGCCCGTATATCGCTGGGGCCATCGCAAACGGTCGGCGGGCGGGCGAAATGTCTTGATGTCACGGTCGGACTGGTGGGCTTGCATCTGGTGCAGCGGGTGCAAAGTGGCAATGGGGATCGCTGGATCTGGTCAAGTTTCGAGCATATCGATAATGTGCCCTTGGCGTCGAACGCCCGTCGCCCCAACAGCATCATCACCGATACCCCGTTTGCCAACGGATGTCTGGCGCCAACTGATATCGATCGGCCCTATGCATTTTACGGCGGGCATGGCGTTGGCGGGACGGCGGCCAATAATCCGGTTTCGGGGGATGTGAAATGGGCGGACAGCGCACCCTATGCGCGGCGCCTGTCCGGGGAACCGGTCGGGGGATCCGATATCGTTCGCTGCTGGCGACTGTTTTCGGGCACGGCGGAGTCCAATTTCATCTGGCAACGCAAACTGGCCGGTACCGTCTGGCAGAATTACATGCTGCTTGGCACACAATGGATCGGAAATCCGGGTGGGGCGACATTCGGGGTGGGCGAAGTTCCCCGTTATCTGACCAACAGTGCGCTTGAAAGCTTCATGCAGCACCAAGCCGATGCCACCTGTCTGGGCTGCCACAGCCGGGCTACAACCGATGCCGGGCAGTCTGCGAATTTCACTTTCCTGCTTGATCCGTCACCCTGAATCAGGATCGGCAACTTATCTGCAAATAACCCCGGGTCAGGCAAGGCCGGTTTATGGTTTGAATGATGCACTGCATCGTTCTGATGGGGCTTTCTTGCCATTCAGATCGCCGACGATAAACAAAATCGGTGCAATCCGAATGCAAAAGGCACTATCATGTCGCCAATATTTGCCGCAGCCAAAAACAAATAACAGCGGTAAATTCAGGGAGGAAATATGCTGACCAGTCGTGATGACTACGCGACGGTATGCTCGGATTTTGTCTGGGATGTACCGACTCATTTCAATATTGGTGTTGATGTTTGCGACAAATGGGCCGATGACCCGGATCGTTTGGCGCTGATGCACCGTCGGCGCGACGGATCGCGCCGTGATTACACATTTGCCCAGTTCAAACGTTTGTCGAACCGCTTTGCCAATGTCATGCGCCGCCATGGCATCCGGCGCGGGGACCGGGTGGGTATTCTGTTGCCGCAAAGCCCCGAAACCGCGATTGCCCATATCGCGACCTACAAGATGGGCGGGATTGCGGTTCCGCTCTTTACCCTGTTCGGGGTTGATGCGCTGGAATACCGGTTGGGCAACTGTGCCGCCAAGGCGCTGGTGACCGACAAGGAAGGGGCGGCAAAAATTGCTGAAATCCGCGATCTTTTGCCGGCACTTGAATATGTCTATGTCATTGATGGCGCGCCGGATGGCTGCTTTGATTTCAAGGCCCTGTCAGCCGAGGCCAGCGACCAGTTCGATGTTGTCAAAACCCGTGCCGATGAACCGGCCCTGATCATTTACACATCCGGCACCACCGGCCAGCCCAAAGGCGCACTTCATGCCCATCGGGTTTTGCTGGGCCATTTGCCCGGTGTTGAAATGTCCCATGATTTCTTCCCCAAGGACGGGGATGTGATGTGGACGCCTGCGGACTGGGCCTGGATCGGCGGGCTGCTTGATGTGTTGCTGCCGGCCTGGCATCACGGGGTGCCGGTGGTTGCGCACCGTTTTGAAAAATTCACACCCGAAGCCGCCTTTGGCCTGATTGCCGAATATGGTGTGCGCAATACCTTCCTGCCGCCAACTGCATTAAAGATGATGCGGGCGGCGGGCGATAAAATGGCGCAAAAATTCAACTGTAATCTTCGCTCTATTGCAAGTGGTGGTGAAACGCTTGGTGCGGAACTTCTTGATTGGGGGCGTCGGGTGTTCGGTGTCACCATCAATGAATTTTACGGTCAGACCGAATGCAATATGGTCGTCAGTTCCTGTCAGTCGATCATGGCGCCCAAGCCCGGCGTCATGGGCCGTCCGGTGCCGGGCCATAATGTTGCGGTGATTGATCTGGGCGGGAATGTCGTGGCCCCCGGTGAGATGGGGCGCATTGCAGTGCGGGCACCCGATCCGGTGATGTTTCTGGAATATTGGCGCAATCCCGAAGCCACCCGTGACAAATTTGTCGGCGAATGGCTTTTGACCGGTGATATGGGCTGTGTCGATGCGGATGGCTATATCCGCTTTGTCGGGCGCGATGATGATGTCATCAGTTCGGCCGGATATCGCATCGGCCCGGGCGAGATCGAAGATTGCCTGATTGCCCATCCGGCCATTCGTATGGCCGGCGTGATTGGCAAACCCGATGACCAGCGCGGACAGATCGTAAAGGCCTTTGTGGTTCTGGCTGACGGCTATGCGCAAAGCCCCGAACTTGAAAGCGATATCAAGGATTTCGTCAAAACCCGCCTTGCCGCGCATGAATATCCGCGCGAAATCGCGTTTCTCGATCAGTTGCCAATGACAACGACCGGCAAGGTCGTCAGGCGTGCTTTGCGTGATCTGGCGTGATGCCATTGCCTGCCAAACCGGTCTTTCCGGTTTGATATCGAAATGATCTGAAACAGAAAACAGGGCCGGTCAAATGTGACCGGCCCTGTTTTTTCAAGATATCGGGAAATGGCCTATTCGTTGCGCAACATCGGTGCGGCGGGACTGCGCAGCGCCTGCCAGGTGCCAACGAAGCCGGCCGAAAGCGTTGCCAGAAGACCGATGGCAATCGGACCGAAAATGGTCATCGGCAAGAAGACCCAATGTGCCTCCATCACCAGAACCAGCACCGACCATGCCGCGACCGAGCCGACAAAGGCGGCAATCACCCCGGTCGCAAGACCCAAAATCCCGTATTCCAGCGCATAGGCATAAAGGATATTGGCCCGTGTCGCGCCAAGCGTCTTGAGCACCACGGCATCATAGATCCGCTTGCGGCGGCCTGCGGCAACTGCGCCGGCAAGCACAAGCACCCCGGCAACAATCGCAATCATGCTTGTCGCATTAAGCGCGGTTCCGATCCCCGCCAGAATGGCATTGGCGGCTTCAAGCGCCTCGCGCACGCGGATGGCTGATACATTCGGGAAGTCCAGCCCGATCATGCGATCAACCGGTTCTTCCATTTCGCGCGGCATATGGGCGGTGGCAATCAGGCTATAGGGGGCCTTGTCGATCAGGCCGGGTGAAAACACCATGGCAAAATTCATGCGCAGGCTTTGCCATTCGACTTCGCGCCAGTTGGCGATCTCGGCCGTGATGTCGCGGCCCAGAATATTGACAGTGATGGTGTCACCGGGTTCAAGTTCAAAGGCATTACCGATATCGGCACTGATCGATACCAGCGGCTTGGACGCATCATCATAATCAGACGGCCACCATTCCCCGCGCACCAGTTTGGTTTCGGGCGGCGGGGCGGCGGCAAAGGTCAGGCCACGGTCACCACGCAGGAACCAGCGATCATCGCCCGGACCCACATCATTGGCATCAACCCCGTCAATCGCGGTGACACGCCCGCGCAGCATCGGTGTTTGTTCGATATCCGAAACATTTTCCTGCGCCAGAAGCTGGCTTCGGAACTGATCCATCTGATCCGGACGGATATCAAGGAAGAAAAAGGCCGGGGCGGACTCAGGAAGGTTTTCATTGATCTCGTTATCAAGATTGCCCTCGATCCCGGAAATCGTGACCAGCAGGGTCAGGCCAAGCCCAAGTGACAGGGCGACCGGAACCGTGCTTGCCCCCGGACGATGCAGGTTGGCCAGGGCAAGGCGCGAAAAGGCATCCCGACCGGTGATAAACCGTTTCGAAAGAGATACAATTCCCCGTCCGGCATAGGTGAAAATCACCACGGCCGCGGCAGATCCGGCAATAAAGCCCAATGCAATTGCCCGGTCGGTTGCCGTCAAGACCGTCAGGACCAGCAACAGCACAAGGGGGATGCCGATATAGGGCAGATCGCGCCGACGCACCGGACTGCCGTTAAACAGTCCCGCACTGGCCCGGAAAAGCCGGGCAGCGGGAATTTCACGCGCCCGCAACAGGGACGGCAATGCAAAGACCAGTGTGGTCAGCACCCCGAAACTGGTGGCAATGATCAGGGATGGCAATGCCGGGCCAAGGGTCACATCAATTGGCAACCGCCCGGCCAGAAGCGGGGCGATAATTGCCGGGGTTACAGCCCCGATCAAAAGCCCGATCCCGATCCCGATCAGCGCAAGCACCAGGATTTGCAGGAAGTAAATCCGCAACACCAGTCCATGTGACGCCCCGATCGATTTCAGGGTGGCGATAACAGATGTTTTGCTTTCGATATGGCTGCGCACTGCATTGGCGACCCCGATGCCGCCCACCAGAAGGGCGGACAGACCAACCAGGGTCAGAAACAGGGTCAGACGTTCAATAAAACGGCGCAAACCGGGATTGGCGTTTGATGTATCGCGGATGCGCCAACCGGCATCTTCAAACTGGTTTTCAAGCCGTTCACGAAACGCGGTTGGCGTTTCATTACCCATCAGATCCAATGCGTAATAATAGCGGATCAGGCTGCCGGGCTGAACAAGGCCGGTGTCCATCAGGGCGGCTTTTGACACCATCAGGCGCGGGCCAAAGTTAAAGAACCCGACCGCCTTGTCGGGTTCCGTGGCAATGACGCCACGGATCTGGACGTCAATATCGCCAAGTTTGACCGTATCTCCGATCGCGATGTTAAGGCGTTCCAGAAGGCCGGCCTCGGTCACCGCACCCCAAAGGCCGTCTTTCCGATCAAGGATACCGTCAAACGGAATGTTATCGGCAAGCTCCATCTCGCCAAACAGCGGATAGATATCATCAACCGCCTTGAGTTCCACCAGCCGCCGTTGTTCCGGGCCATAGGCCGTGGTGCGCATGGTTGCCAGTTCGCCCATGCGTTCGGTATTGGCGCGCAGCCAGTCAAGTTGCTCGGCTGTGGCTTCCATATGGGTCAGGCGCAGCTCGACATCGCCGCCCAAAAGCTTGCGCCCGTCGCGCTCCAGCGCGGAAAGAACGGATTCCGAAACGTTTCCGACAGCGGCAATCGCCCCGACGCCCAGCGCCAGGCAGGCCAGGAAAATCCGGAAACCCGAAAGACCGCCGCGCAATTCCCGGCGGCACACCCGCCAGGCAATCGACCACAGGCGGTCATCGCTTGGGGATAAAGACAAACCGTTGCTCATGACCGCGATTCCAGTTGCGAAACGATTTCGCCGTCGCGCAGCATCACGGTACGGTCGCACCGCTCGGCAAGGCCCGGATCATGGGTGATCAAAAGCAACGTGGAACCGCGCCGTTTGGTCAGATCAAACAGCAATTCGATAATCGTTTCACCGGTCGCACCATCAAGGTTGCCGGTTGGCTCATCGGCCAGCAAAAGTTCCGGATCGGTGGCAAGCGCCCGGGCAAGGGCGACGCGTTGCTGTTCGCCACCCGACAATTGGCCGGGATAATGATCGGTGCGATGGCCAAGCCCGACCAGTTCAAGTTCGGCACGGGCCTTTTCGAATGCATCCTTGCGTCCGGCGAACTCCATCGGAAGTGCAACGTTTTCAAGCGCGCTCATGGTCGGGATCAGATGGAAGTCCTGAAACACGATGCCGACATGGTGGCGGCGATAAAGTGCCAAGCCATCCTCATCAAGCGCGCGCAGGTCATTGCCACAGACATTGACCACACCTTCCTGGGCTTGTTCCAACCCCGCAATAACCATCAAAAGCGATGTTTTGCCCGATCCGGACGGGCCAACCAGACTGACCCGTTCCCCGGCATAAAGTGACAGATCAACACCTTTGAGAATCTCGACAATGCCGGCGGGGCCTTGCAGTCTGAGCTTCAGGTTGCGGACATCAATGGTCTGTTCGGCTTTCTTGCACGCAGAAGCATCAGTTTGTTCCGCGACGGCGGTGGTTTCGGTCACACTCATTTGGGGTCCTATCGGGCTTGTCCGTTGCAAGATCATCAAAGCAGGTTACATAAGCTTACGGATCAGGACGTTTCTGGTTCAGATAATATTTCTAATGATCTGAATGCGCTGTCGCAGGGTAACCGCTTGGTAACCATCCCGGCAAGATGACAGCATATGGGGTGAGATTTGTTATGAATTTGGCGATCGGGCAAGACCGCACTGTAATCGAGTTCACTGCACTGCGCACAGCGATCAGGCGGCTTTCACGCGGGTTTGTGGTGGCGATGGTCGCACTCTTTGGCCTGTTTGGCGCAGTTTTACCGGTTCAGGCCGCTGATAAATTGCCGCAAACCATTGTTTTGTTTGGCGATAGTTTGATGGCCGGATATGGCCTTGCCCATGATGACGGCTTTGCCCCGAAGCTTCAAAGCGCCCTGAAACAAGCCGGTCACGATGTGCGGGTGATTAACAGTTCGGTGTCGGGTGATACCTCTGCTGCCGGTTTGGCCCGCCTTGACTGGGCGCTTGTGGATAAACCCGATGCGGTGTTGCTTGAACTTGGCGCCAATGATGCCTTGCGCGGGGTCGAACCGGCCCAGACGCGCGACAATCTGGCCAAAATCATCGAAAAACTGCGCGCACAGGATGTCGATGTCCTGTTGGCCGGGATGATGGCACCGCCCAATATGGGCAAGGCATATGGCGATGAGTTCAACAGCATCTATCCCGACCTTGCCGGTCGCTATGAAGTTGATTTTTATCCATTTTTCCTGGATGGCGTTGCGGCCGAACCCGACCTTAACCAGGATGACGGCATGCATCCCAATGCAGACGGGGTCGCGGTCATTGTTGAACGCATTTTGCCCGATGTGATCAATCTGCTCGATGATGCATCTTGAGCCCCCCTGTTTAATCTTGTCCCTGCCAAAAGCCCCGATTGCCGCGTGGTATCGGGGCTTTTTGCCGTTTGCGGACCATGGTTTGGGTTTTGTGGATCGGGGTGGATTAGCCGGTGGCGGCAATTTTGGCACAATCTGTGACCGGTGATCGTTGGTGCGGTGCGACTGCCCCATGCGGGCAGCCAGTGCAGTGCAGCAGTTTCTAAATTTTGCCGCCTATCGGGTGTTGGTTTAAAAAAAACAACCGTTTTCCAATGGGTTATCGGTAATGAAATCCGACGGAAAATGTCGTTTGGCGGTGGAATTGCGACATTTTCGGACCGAGGGCGGCGAAAAAACTGCAAATGTAGATAGAAAACATCAACAACCCGAAACGATTTCTCCCTCTGTGAGGGGGAAGGTCAGAAACTTGGCGTAGATGTTATGATAATTGTTTAAAATCAATTGATTAATCATAGGTTCGGAATGTGCCATGAGTGGCTGAAACACCCGAAAATACGCGGATTTGGCCCCAAAACACCGGCTTTACTGTAAAATTAACAGACCATTTACTTTCGGATATGTTCCGAATTGTCAGTCCGTTAACTACGTATGTTGTTTTAAGAGTGCGGTGGGTGTTTTTAGAGACGCCCGATCTTCAATCGCGGAACTGCAGGCTGCGCAGGGTGGGGAAATGTCATAACCGCTGATTCATATAAAGAATCCATATGATTCAATAATTTAGGTAAATTTACCCGTAAAATACCAATCCAGGCCTGTGGATAAGTTTGTTGAATAACTTTTTACCGAGTCGCAGCTTGGAATCCCTGGTGATTCGGCGGGAATGGCGCAATATCAGGGCTTTGAATGCTGTTTGGCGACTCCAAGGATTCATCCCGAGTCGCAATTTTCCCTGTGGATGAATCGGAAGCGATTCGATTTTGACTGCAAATGCAGTTGCAGCTGCCGGAATCACCCGATACACTTCCATCCGGGAACAGAAAAAGCCCGCGCAATTGGGCGGTTAAAGTTACCCGGGACGTGATAATTATTAAATTAAATCAATAATTTAACAGAGGCATCGGGCGTGTCCGCATCATCTGGCGTCAAACAATCCTACACCATTCCCTGTTCGTCGACATTTCGTGACACCGTTTTGCAATTGGCCGAACGGCGCGGCGTCAATGCCGCGGATCTGGCGCGATCAGTGATGTTGATCGTGCCGGAAAAAACGATCGAGGATTACGAAGATCCCGGTGATCCGCCCAAAGGGGACCGTGAAACCATTGTTCTGAAATCAGGTCCAGCCGAAGGCCGGCCGTGGCGGCGCAAACCGCGCCTGCAATTGCGTCTGCCACCGGGATTTGCGGTGGTCACCGTGCGCAAGGCCTTGAAAATGGCCATCGATTTCGATGCCGGGGACGTCAATATGCGGGTTGAAAAGTCCGATGTCCTTGCCGCAGAACGCGCCGCCCTTGAAGAAGCGCGCGCCATCAAAAAGCGTCAGGCCGAACCCCCGGTCGAACTTTTGCAATCGCGCGAGGAACTCGAACGTCTGCGCCAGATTGTGGATAACCTTGCCTTTGATCCGCTTGATCGTGGTGTGACCACCTTTAACGAGGCCCTGCATGTCATGGGGTTCGCGCCCAGTGCCCGGCCCGATATGCGCACGATACGTGCCAAATACCGGGTGCTTGCCGCGATCCATCATCCCGACAGCAATTACGGGTCCCATCAACGCATGACACAGCTGAATGCCGCCATGGACCTGTTGCGCAAACATATTTCCTGACCGCAAGCGCGCATCAGCTCCTGCTTTTTCGATGGCCCTTGTCGAAAACCGGACCCGATGCTTAGATATAATGTAAGTGAGCGATCCGGATGCCTGCACGCGGTCGTGTCGGGATGTTCGGACAAAGGCGGGCGCAAGACCCGGATCGTGTGATCAGTCAAAGTCGGGAGAATGCATGACGGCGGAATTTCGGGCTGCACATGCCAGCGGGGAAAACTGGGCGTCTGTCGCCTCCGAGCTGGCGGAACTGTTGGAAAAAGAACCGCTCCCCTCCCAGGCTTTGGCGTTTCTCTATGTTTCCGAAGCCCTTGCCGAAGATATCGGCAGTATCCTGACCTTTTTGCGATCGCGCCTGTCGATTGAACACTGGATCGGCACATCGGGTGTCGGTGTCTGTGGATCGGGCCGCGCCTATTTCGGGGTTCCGGCGGCTTCTGTCATGGTGGCCCCGTTTGCCAGTGACGACTTTCATATTTTCGAACCGCTGAAAACCGATGCCGATCTTGATGCACCGGAACTGCAAAAGGCGATTGACCGGCTGCAACCGATTTTCGGTCTCGTCCATGGCGATCCCGGCGCACCGCAAAGTCTGGCGACCCTGTCGGAACTGGCGCGTATGGGATCAACCTATCTGGTCGGCGGGATTGCATCGGGCGAACGAAGCGCGCCACAGATTGCCGATCGCGTGGTCAATGGCGGTCTTTCAGGCGTGCTGTTTGACAGCAAAACCACCGTTCAGGTCGGCATTAGCCAGGCCTGCACGCCAATCGGCCCGGTCCATCGCGTGACCGAAGGCCGCGAAGGCATTGTTTCCACCCTTGATGACCGTCCGGCTCTTTCGGTGCTTAAGGAAGAACTCGACGCCGATGGCAGTGAACATTCCATGGCATCCGGGCGCTATCACGCGGCCCTGATGGTGCCCGGTTCCGATACCGGTGATTTTGTCGTGCGCAATCTGATGGGGGTTGATCCCCACAATAACATGATCGCCATCAGCGGCGATGTGCAGGCCGGTGACGCCATCCGCTTTGTCCGCCGCGACGGGGCCGCCGCCGAACAGGATTTGCGCCGGATGCTATCGGAATTGCAAAAACGTCTGCCCGGCAAACCGCGCGGTGCCCTTTATTGCAGCTGTGTCGCCCGTGGCCCGCATCTGTTTGGTACCGAAAGCCGTGAAATGATGATCATCCGCGACGAATTGGGGGATTTGCCCCTGACCGGATTTTACGGCAATGGCGAAATCTGCAATGACCGTTTCTATGGCTATACCGGGGTTCTGACTCTGTTTGTCTAGGGTCGGCACTTGACGCGTGTTAGCGCTAACATCCCCGGAAATTGTTGGCTAAATCCGTGATCGCATAAGATTTTTTGCCGCGGGCGGTTTCATCACGCCCGTCACGGGATATATTCATACCATTGTGAAAAGTCGCATCCTTTCAGGAGCCGCTTGGCGGCGGGATGCAAAAGGGGATTGTTATATGGAATATCGTCGATTGGGACGTACTGACATTGATGTCAGTGTTATCTGCCTGGGCACCATGACCTGGGGGCAGCAGAATACGCAGGACGAAGCGTTCGAACAGCTCGACTATGCGACTGCAAACGAAGTCAATTTCATTGATACCGCCGAAATGTATCCGGTCCCGGCAATGGAAGAAACCTTTACCGCGACCGAAACCATCATCGGCAACTGGCTTGAAAAGCGCGGGCGTCGTGATGATCTGGTGATCGCGACCAAGATCGTTGGCCCGGCCGAACGTTTTGCCTATGTCCGCAACGGGCCGCGTCTGACCCGTGCCCAAATTCACGAGGCAATTGACGGATCGCTCAAACGTCTCAAGACCGACTATGTCGATCTTTATCAGCTCCATTGGCCGGACCGGAATTCCAACTTCTTTGGCAAGCTGGGCTATGTCCATGACGAGAACGAGGATTTCACCCCGATCGAGGAAAGCCTTGCGGCCCTTGATGAACTGGTAAAGGCCGGCAAGGTTCGCCATATCGGCCTGTCGAACGAAAACCCGTGGGGACTGATGAAGTTCCTTGAGCTGGCCGAAAAAAATGGCTGGCCGCGCGTGGTTTCGGTTCAGAATCCCTATAGCCTTCTGACCCGCCAATACGAAGTCGGCATGGCTGAATGTTCGATCCGCGAAGATGCCGGTCTTCTGGCCTATTCGCCGCTGGGCGGCGGGGCGCTTTCGGGCAAATATCTGGGCGGTGCCCGTCCCGAAGGATCGCGGGTTGCCAAATGGCCGCAATATTTCGGCCGTTACCAGACCGAAAATGGCATCAAATCGACCGAGGCCTATGTGAAACTGGCCAAGGATAACGGTCTTGATCCGTGCCAGATGGCGCTGGCCTATGTCAATTCGCGTCCGTTCCTGACGTCGAACATCATTGGCGCGACCAGCATGGAACAGCTCAAAACCAATATCGGTTCGGCCAACATTACCCTGTCCGACGATGTTCTGGCCGAGATCGAGGCGATCCATCAGAAATGGCCGTTCCCGTGCCCGTAATCGGGATGGTCATCACGCATTCGTAAATCGGCGCAGCCCGCATCGGGCTGTGTACGACCCACATATATAAGGAGGCGGGGCATGGTTAAGCTTATCACTGGCAAGGAAGCCGATCTTGGGGCTTTTTCCGTGCGCCGCGTTCTGCCCCATCGCGAAGTGCGGTCTGTCGGGCCGTTCGTCTTTTTCGATCATATGGGCCCGGCCGAATTCCAACCCGGTCAGGGCATTGACGTGCCCCCGCATCCCCATATCTGTCTGGCAACCGTGACCTATCTGTTCAAGGGGGCGGTGCTTCATCGCGACAGTCTGGGCAGCAATCTGGAAATCACGCCGGGTGATCTCAACTGGATGAATGCCGGGCATGGCATCACCCATTCCGAACGCGAAACACCCGAAGTCCGCAATTCGGTTCATGAACTTGACGGTTTGCAGCTTTGGGTCGCCCTTCCCGAAGAGGCCGAAGAATCCGATCCCGCCTTTTATCATGTGCCCAAGCATGACCTTCCGATCATTGAAGATGCCGGTCTTCACATGCGCCTGATCGCGGGCGAGGCATTTGGTAAAACCGCACCCGTTCCGGTCAAATCCAAGCTGTATTACCTTGATGTTCACATGGATGAAGGCGCGCAATTGCTGCTTCCCGGTGAAAATCAGGAAGGCGCGATTTATGTGGTGTCAGGCAGTGTCGCCATTGATGGCGATGCCTTTGGCCCGGAAAGCTTCGTCTATGTCGCGCCCGAAGAAATCCCCGATATCGTTGCTGCCACCGACAGTCGGGTGATGTTGCTGGGCGGTTTGCCGCTGGGCCATCGGCATTTGTGGTGGAATTTCGTTGCGTCTTCAAAGGAACGCATCGAAAAGGCCAAGGCCGACTGGGCATCGGGCAACTTCCCGCAGATCGATGGCGAGGACGATGTTCTTCCGCTGCCCGGACGTTCCACCGGCTAGGCGATATTTCCAAAAGCCACCCTGCCACCAGAATAGAATTGGATACCCCCAGTCATGCGTTTGTTTGTCGGCGTGGAAATCCCCGGCGATATCGCAGCCGAGCTTTATCCGCTTGCGCGCGGGATCAAGGGGCTGGATGCCCAGACCCCGGAAAACATGCATATCACCCTTAAATTCATCGGCAATGTCGATCCCGGTCTGGCTGTCGAGATCGATCAGGCCCTTGCACAGGTGTCGTTCGAACCCTTTGATCTTCAGGTCAGGGGACTGGATGTCTTTGCCTCCAGCCGCAAGATCCGTATCTTCTGGGCCGGGATAAAGGACCAGCCGGCCCTGCACCGTCTGGCGCACCGGGTTGAAAACGCGCTTCTTGCACTCGATGAATGCCCGGATATGGATATGCGCAAATTCACCCCGCATATCACGCTCGGCCGGAACCGCGATGCCGCGCGTGCCACCATCGAACAAACGGTTGCCGATCATGTTGATCTGAGCTCGCGGGTTTTCACCATTGATCGGTTCTGTCTGTATGAAAGCCATTCGACCTCGGACGGGCCGGAATTTCGGGTCATTGCCGCCTATGATGGCAGCGATGCGGGCATGCGACCATCTGATCGGGCCGATGCGTTTGCGCCACAGGATATGTTTGGCGACATGCCAGACGATATAACAAAGGATATGACAGGGGACTTTAAATGAAGCTTGGCTTTATCGGCACGGGCGCCATCAGTGATGCGGTGATCCGTGGATTGGCTTCATCGGATTATCCGGTGTCCGAATTCATTGTTTCGCGGCGCAGTGATGCGGTCTCGCGCAAGCTTGCCGCTGATTTTGAAAATGTCCGTATCTGCGATGATAATCAGGCGATCATTGATCAGTCCGATATGATCTTTCTTGCCGTGTTGCCGCAAATTGCCCGTGATGTGCTTGAACCGCTTGATGTGCCCGATGACAAAAAACTTGTCAGCCTGATCGCCACCATCCCGATTGCGGAACTTAAATCCTGGCTTGGCACCAATGCGCAATGTGACCGCGCCATTCCTCTGCCATCGGTCGAACATCATGCCTGTGTAACCGCGATCTATCCCGGATCGGACGATGTGATGGCTCTGTTTGACAAACTTGGCGGGGCGGTTGCCGCCAAAACCATTGATGCCTTTGATGGGTATGCAGCGGGAAGTGCGCTGATGGCGACCTATTTCACGGTCCTTGAAAGTGCGGCGGACTGGATGGTCAAACAGGGATCGGATGCGGCCGATGCCAGGCGTTACCTTGCCGCCCTGTTTTCGGGGCTCGCGCAAAATACGGCCAAGTCACCGGATAAAAGCTTTGCCCAACTGGTCGACGGCCATTCAACGCCGGGTGGCCTGAATGAACAGGTCGCAAAAACCTTTGTCCGTGAAAACGGCGCATCTGCACTCCATACCGCCCTTGATGACGTCTTTGCCCGGATCAAGGCTGCATCAGGGCCGACTGATCAGAATTGAAAACGGGCGGCATTATCCGGTTTTGTCGCGCCGCCCGTTTTGCATCTATATCTATATATGTGTTGTTTGTGGCGGATCAGGCCGCCGCGACCTGTGACCGATAGCCAACCGTCAAACGTTGCGGGTTGCTGATGCCGGCGTCAAAACTGGCATCAACAAGGTCCGCCATCGCCACGCCGAAATCGGCAAAGGAAATCCGGGCAACGCCATCGTGATCGGTGACCAGCGTATCGGTGCCGCGCACATAATTACGGGTTTTCTCGCCGGGGATCAGCATGGCCGGCGGGCGCAGGCAGGTCCATCGCACATCGTCATATTGATCAAACAGGATATCGACCTGTTCGCAGGCCTCGGCAATCGGGCGTACGCTGTCAGGCAGGAAGTCCGGCGCGCTCAGAACCGTATGGCCGCTACCATCGGCGAGTTTCAGGGTTGCCGCCCCGCCGGTGACAAAGATTGGCGTTTTGCTTTGCCGGGCCGCATCCAGCAGCACCTTGGTCATTTCCGGTAACAGCGTTTCCTGTCCGGTTGCCGGGCGCAGTGAACTGACCGCAACATCATGGTCGGCAAGGACTTCTGCGACAATCTCGGGATTGGCAAGGATATCGATGCTTTGGCGGGCGACAATGTCCGGAAGGGCCGACAGTTTTGCAATGTCGCGGGCAATGGCTGTGACCTGATATCCGCGCAAAACTGCTTCGCTCACAACTTCGCGGCCGACATCGCCGGTGGCGCCAAAAACAACGATTTTGCGATTATGCGGGGCGGTATTGGTCATGGGGCGTTCCTTTTCTGAATTGTGTTTGGTGGTGCGTTACGGTTTCGGGGTGGCAGCAAGGGGGCTGTCATCGGCGGTCATGTCGGGGGCAAGGGCCGGTTTGGGCCGTGCGGCACGTTGTCCCAGCCAGATACTGATCAGGACAACGACCACACCGGCGATCTGAAGTGGCGATAACTGTTCGCCCAGAATGACCCAGCCCAAAAGAACTGCACTGGTCGGGCTTAAGAAGCCAAAGCTTGTCACCGTGGTCGGGCCAAGCCGCGCAATACCCCGAAACCACAGGAAATAGGTCAGGGCCGCACCGATCAGTCCCAACCAGATCAGCCCGGCAAGATTGGTGAGGGTTGGCATCGGAAAGCCCGGCTCGACAATCAGGGCAACCGGGATCAAAAGGATGCCGCCCGCGGTTAATTGCCATGCGGTAAAGGTCAGGGGGGATACCGGCGGCTGCCATTTGCGGGTCAGGACCGTACCTGCCGCCATGGAAGCTGCGCCAAACAGGGCTGCGGCAATGCCAATCGGATCAAGGCTTGCCGATGGGCCAAGAACAAGCATCGCAACACCGATCAGTCCCGAAATGGCGGCAAAAATGCCAAGCAGGGTGATGGTGTTGCCCAGGGCAAAACGTGCAAGAAACAGCACAAGCAACGGCTGGATCGCGCCAAGCGTTGCCGCAACCCCGCCCGGCAGGCGATAGGCCGCAACAAACAGCATGGCCCAGAATATCGCGAAGTTAAGCGCGCCCAGGATGAAAATCCGGCCACGCCACCCCGTACCGGGAAGCTGGCGCACCACCAGCAACAGGATCAGTCCGGCAGGCAAAGCGCGCAAAAGCGAAACGGTCAGTGGATAGCCATGCGGCAGCATTTCCGTCGCCACGATATAGCTGCTGCCCCAAATCACCGGGGCAATTGCTGTCAGGAATAAGTCGGTCGTTCGGTTCATGATGGTGGCTCCATTTATCTTGACGTCAAGATATAATCAGAAATCTTGACGTCAAGATAAATTTTCGGCATATCCTCAAACCATGGAAAACGGCACAGACAAAATTGACCGCATTCTGGCGCAATGGCGTCGCGAACGTCCTGACCTTGATGTTGCCCAGATGGGGGTGATTGGCCGGGTCGGGCGATTGCGCGCCATTCTGATGGCGGAAATGGATCGTGTCTTCAAACAGCACGATCTGAACGGGGCCAGCTTTGATGTATTGGCGACCCTCCGCCGGTCGGGGCCACCCTATGCGCTAAGCCCGTCGCAATTGATCGAATGGACGATGGTGACATCGGGCACCATGACCAACCGGCTTGATAAACTCGAAGAAGCCGGCCTGATCACCCGTCAGCGCAACCCCGAAGACGGCCGCGGCTTTGTTGTCGCCCTGACCCCGCACGGGTTTGAGCTGATCGATGCCGCCGTCACCGACCACGTCGCCAATCAGCACCGTTTGCTTGACGGCCTGAACGCCGATGAGCTGGATCAGCTTGACGGATTGCTGCGCAAATGGCTTGGTGCCGTTTCCGCCCGAACCGGATCGGATAAATAGGCAAACGCGTTTCGTCACACGGTGGGAACTGTGTGGCGTCTGGTCTGTCATTTTTCGGGAATTTGGTCAGTGGCAGAGAGGAGGGGATTCGAACCCCTGAGGGGCTTACACCCCAACACGCTTTCCAGGCGTGCGCCTTAAACCACTCGGCCACCTCTCCACATGCGATCTTGTATATATCGCGAAAGCGGGCGGACATTAGCCGACCCGACCTTGCTTGACAAGGCCCAATAAGCCTCTTTTTTCACTTTCATGAAATCAGCGGGATTTCATCGGTCAAACAGGGTGCCAAAGCCCGGTTTAACCGGCTGAAACCCTTGATAAACCGTGGCTTGGCGTGATCTTTACTTCTTGTTGATGCTTGATCCGTAAGGTTTCACGTTAGGATTTCCGATCGCTATGTCTTTGCACGCGCTTTTCCTGCCCCTTTACCTTGGCAGGGCAGAGCCGTTAGGGTGCGATCAGGGTTCGCTAATATAAGCCGCCCGTGACGGGTAGTCTGGAGAAGATAATGTGGGTTCTAAGGGCCTTGGGATGGATTTTACTGTTTGCCAGCATCGCGGTGCTGGTCGACGATTCCATTACCGCACTTCAAACAGGCAGTTTTCGACTGGTTGCCGCCGGTGAGCTTTGGTATCGACTGGATGCCGGAAGCCTGAACCTGTTGCAATCCTTCATCCAGCGTTATGTGTCCTCCTGGGCATGGGACACGCTTTTTGTCCCGGTCTTGCTGGCACCGGCCCTTGTGGTTTTGCTTGTGCCGTCACTGGTTCTGCTGATGCTGACCCGCAAGCGCAAGCGTCAGCGCATTTTCTGATTGTTCCTTGTGCCGGTTCCGGCCTGTCTTTTTCCGTTTCTGATTTCCAATCTGATCTGCTTTCCGATCCGGTCTGACCCGGTCTGACCCGGCCGTCATGCTGCTGATCGGGTGTGTTTAGTCGAATGTCGGCTTGTCTGGGGCGGGCTTGGTCGGCAAACTCGCACCACTTGGACAGATGATCGCAGGGGACGGGTATGAAGGCGTGGATTTGCAAGGCATTTGGCGAAACACCGGCACTGGTTGACTGGGCTGATCCCCAACCAGGTCCGGGTCAGGTGGTGATTGATATTGCCGCCTGTGGCGTGAATTTCGCCGATACCCTGATCTTGCAAGGCAAATATCAAAAGCGCCCTGATGGTCCCTTTTCCCCGGGCTTTGAAGTCAGTGGTACTGTTCATGCGGTCGGCGAAAATGTCGATGATATTCAGATTGGTGACCGGGTGATGGCGATGCCCGATTGGGGCGGGTTTGCCCAAAAGGTGGTTGTTCCGGCATCCGGGGTTGTTGCCTTGCCCGACGGGGTCGATATGGCTGGCGCAGCGGCCTTTCAGATCGCATATGGCACAAGCTGGTTCGGGTTGAAATATCGCGCCGGTGTGGTGGCTGGTGACATCGTTCTGGTGCACGGGGCGGCTGGCGGTGTCGGGCTGACGGCGGTGGAATGTGCCAAGCTTTTGGGGGCAACGGTTATTGCCACGGCCGGCGGGGCTGACAAATGCCGGATCGCGCGCGATCACGGGGCCGATTACACCATTGATTACAAGGTCGAAAATATCCGCGACCGGGTACGCGAAATTGCCAGCGACCTTGGCAGGCCAGCCGGGGTTGATGTGGTTTATGATCCGGTGGGCGGGGATGTGTTTGATCAAAGCCTGCGCTGTGTTGCGCCGGGCGCGCGAATATTGCTGATCGGCTTTGCCAGCGGCACCGTGCCGCAAATTCCGGCCAATATCCTTCTGGTCAAAAACGTTGCCGCGATCGGATTTTATTTCGGTGCCTATCTGGCACAAAATCCCGATATCGCCCGACAGGGCATGGGCGAGCTTCTTGATCTGCTGCGCGATGGCCAGATCACGCCGATGATTTCAGCAACCTATCCCCTGGATGACGCGATGGTCGCCCTTGATGCCATCCGCAATCGCACCGCGACCGGCAAACTTGTGATCCGGATGGATTGAGTTGGCATGAACTGCTGGATTTTATTAATTAATTCGTTGGTATAGGATGTTTCCGTCCCAATCACTTCTCTGCTGGAAAACTCGGTAATGCCCGACAACAAAAAAAGTGCCGATGCTGTGCAATCGTCTGAAAAGACACGCGACCAGTACGAGACATATCCCTATCCGGCGCGCAATCCCGAGGATGAGGATAAAAGACTTGTCACCGGATCGCCGGGCAACTGGGACGAAGTGGTGCATTTCGTTTTTGGCGGGCGTGATCCGTCCGCACAAACCAAAAGCGGCAAGATCAAAATTCTGGTCGCCGGGGGTGGGACGGGCGATGCGCTTGTCATGTTGGCCCAGCAGGCCCGCGACCGCAAGGCCAAGGCCGATATCGTCTATATCGACCTGTCCGAAAGTTCCCGCGAGATCGCCGAAGCCCGTATCAAGCGCCGCAATCTTGAAAAGAACGTGACCTTTGTCACCGGTTCGTTCGTTGATCTGGCATCCGAATACGGGCCGTTTGATTACATTGACTGTTGCGGGGTGCTGCATCATCTGCCCGATCCCGATGCTGGATTGCGCGCGCTTTCTGATGCGCTCAAACCCAATGGTGGCATGGGGTTGATGGTTTATGGCGAACTGGGTCGCCAGGGCGTCTATCACATGCAGGAAATGATGGAACGCCTCAATGCCGAGGCCGGCGGGGCGCGCCGCCTTAATTTCGGCAAGGCGCTGTTCAATTCCCTGCCCGGGACCAACTGGCTCAAGCGCAATCCGTTTGTCGGCGATCATATTCATGGCGGCGATGCCGGGTTTTATGACCTGCTTTTGCATCAGCAGGACCGGGCCTATCGCGTCGATGAAGTGTTTGATTTCGTTGAAAAGGCCGGTCTGCGCCTGCAAAGCTTTATCGAGCCGATGCGCTATGACCCGACCACCTATTGTTCGCGCCATGATGTTCTGGAAAAGGCGGTTCATGTGCCGTTCCGTGAACGGGCTGCGCTGGCCGAACTGATGGCGGGCAATATTACCAAGCACATCTTTTATGTGGTAAAGGCCAAGAACAAGACCAAACCACCGGTCCCGGCCGAAGACGCCATTCCGTTCTTTACCCGGGTTGATGGTGCGGCCCTTGCCCGATCGGTGGCCAAGTCGGGCAATATCAAGATCACCTTTACCGGTCTGTCCGTTACCCGCACCATGCCCGCCGCATCACCGGCCATCCTGTCGCGGATTGATGGTAAACGCAGCATTCGTGAAATTTACGAAATGTTCGATCCAAAACCGGAAAAATTTGAATTCAATGCGCAGTTTGCCGTGATGTATTCGGTTTTGAATGCCGCAAACCTGATGTATTTGCGCCAGCCGGCAAAGAAATAGCGACTTTTGACAGACGGGAATCACGCAAAAGAAATGCCGGTCACCAGGGGAAGTGACCGGCAATCTCATACGCATGTGCCAACGGGGGGATGCTGGCATCTGCGTTCAGGGAGAAGAAGAATGCCAAACCTTATTTAAGGCTCGGGATCTTCAATATGCTCAAAAGAGCATCAAGCACCTGCAGGGGGAATGAAAGGGACCCCTGCAAGCGAAACATCGGGGCAGACATGATACATACTCTGTTGTGCGCAATAGCGCGGGTTTTGTCCGGAAATCAGGCTTTCCAGAACGGTTTTGCAGCTTCGCGACGGGCGTCATAGACGTTCCAGCCGATATCGCGCAGCATACGGGCATCCATCAGGCCAAGTCTCTTGCGCAGATCGTGGCGTTTGTACCATTCGCGCGGCAGATCCATCAGGCTGACGGTGTTATGGGGGCGGGTTGCAACAAATGCGCCTGCATCTTTGGTGATCGCGACCATGATTCTCATCCTTGTAATCTGAGGCCTGCTCTCAATACATCAGCGGCCCGGCATCGGTGATGCGTGTGTTTCGTTTCGATAAACCCAGAGTTACGCCGAAAAACACTTGCGCTCAAACCATCTTTTGTCATCATGGCATGAGTTTTAGTCATGCAAAGTCATCGCGATGAAACGCCGTCCATTGCCATTAAATGCGCTTCGTGCCTTTGAAGTAGCCGGTCGTCTTGAAAGTTTCACCAAAGCGTCACATGAGCTTAACGTGACCCAAGGTGCCGTGAGCCGACAGGTGCAGCACCTTGAAGAAGTTTTGGGCCGTAAACTTTTTGAGCGACAGCACAGAAGTCTCAAGCTCACCCGGGCGGGGCGCAATCTTCTGGTTGGGCTGACCCCGGCCTTTGATGCAATCGAACATGCGGTGGCCCGGGTCGAAGACCGTGCTGATGACACCCAGCTTTCGGTTCTGGCGCCGCTGACCTTTTCCATGCGCTGGATCGTGCCACGGCTTGGCCGTTTTCAGATGGAGCATCCCGATCTTCAGGTGCAACTTGGCACCTATAATGATGACAAGGCCCCGGTCGATTTCAACGAGGTCGATATCGCCGTGCGTTTCGCCGATACCCAGGATGAACAGCTTGTGCATGAATTCCTGACCGGGGAACGGTTATTGCCGGTCTGTCATCCCGATCTTGCCAAAAAGCTCAAAACCCCCGAAGACCTTGCCGGGGTGACGCTTTTGCATTGCTCGGCCCAGCGCGAAGACTGGCGCATCTGGCTGAGCGGTACGGGGATCAAGGGCGTTGATGCCGATCGCGGCCCGGTCTTTGCCACCCTTGATATGGCGATGGAGGCCGCGGCAAGTGGTTTTGGCGTGGTGATTTCCGATCCGGCGATGATTGGGGAATATGTCGTGACCAATCGTCTGACAGTGCCTTTTGATCTGCCGGTCGACAGTCCCTATGCCTATTCGCTTTGTTATCCCGAAGGGCGGCTTGAACGGCGCAAGGTCCGGGCGTTCCGCAACTGGTTGATGGGTGAAATCAAAATTGAAACCGAACGGCGAAAACTGGCGCAAAAGGCACCGGGGCCGTCATGATGCCTTGAAATTGAACCATTTTATTCTTCATTATGATCCGCAGATAAAAGACCGCAGCCGGGCTATGACCGTGTATCGAATATAATGTCCGGGAAACCCGGCCTGCTGCGTCCCAATTCGTGACAAGACTCGCAACCAGTTTGCATCAGGGGAAAGACGATAAGTCACATGATCGCGTATGTTGCCAATATGAAACTGTCGGGCAAGCAACTTGTGCGCAAGGCGGTGTCATCCGCATGTCTTGCGCTTGGTGTGACGGTTTTTGCATCGCTCTTGCCCGTCACCGCCCCCCGGGCACAGGACAGTGACAAACCGGTCATCAAGCCGGCTCCGACCGTCGCCGTCGAAGAAGCCGAACTTGCCCCCCTGACCACCACATCCCATGGCATATCGCTTTATGGTGATCTGAAATACGGGCCGGATTTCACCCATTTCGATTATGTTAATCCCGACGCGCCCAAGGGCGGAACCCTGATCCAGTCATCGATTGTCGCCTTTGATACGCTCAACCCCTTCACACTTAAGGGGACATCGGCCGCAGGGCTTGGCCTGATTTATGACAGCCTGATGGTGGCCAGTTCCGATGAACCCTATGCGATGTATGGCCTGATTGCGCGCAGCATCGAAGTCCCCGATGACCGGTCCTTTGCCATCTTCCATCTGGACCCGCGCGCCCGTTTTCAGGACGGATCGGAAATCACCGCCGAAGATGTGGTGTTTTCCTATGAAGTGCTGGTCGAAAAAGGAAGCCCGGTCTACCGGCAATATTTCTCCCAGATCGAAGGGGCCGAAGCGATTGACGAACTGACCGTCAAATTCACCTTCAAGCCCGGCAATAACCGCGAAACGCCAATGACGGCGGCAGGCATTTCGATCATGCCCAAGAAATTCTGGGACGGTAAGGATTTCTCGAAAACCACCTTTGAAATCCCGGTCGGCAGCGGTGCCTATCGCATTGCCAGCATCGAGGCGGGCCGACGGATCACCTATGAACGGGTCAAGGATTACTGGGCCGAAGATCTGCCGGTCAATCGCGGCCAGAACAATTTCGATATCATCCGTTACGACACCTATCTCGATCCGGAAGTCCAGCGCCAGGCATTCCTTGCCGGCGAATATATGGTGCGCTCCGAACATTCGTCGCGCGACTGGAGCACCGCCTACAACACCCCGGCAGTTGAACGCGGCGACATTCAAAAAGAATTCCTGCCCGATAACCTTCCGGTGGGCATGCAGGCCTATGTGATGAATAACCGTCTGCCGCTTTTTGCCGATTGGCGGGTGCGCAAGGCGTTGCAATACGGCTTTGATTTCCAGTGGCTCAACCGTGCGATGTTCTATGGGGCCTATAAACGCACAGACAGCTATTTCGTGAATTCCGAACTGGCATCAAGCGGCATTCCAACCGGCGATGAGCTGGCCTTGCTTGAACCCTATCGGGATCAATTACCGCCGGAACTGTTTACCCAGCCTTTCAGGCTGCCGAATTTTGATGAACCCGATGGCCGTCGCAAGGCGCTTAGGGAATCCATGACCCTTCTGAACGAAGCAGGTTGGGAACTGCGCGACAAGATTCTGGTCAATAAGGAAACCGGCGAACCGTTCCGGTTCGAACTGATCATTCGCCAGCCCGGACTGGAAAAAATCGCGCTGGTCTTCAAGGCGCGTCTCAAACAGCTTGGCGTTGAGATGGACATCCGCCTGATCGATACCGGCCAGTGGGTCAACCGTATCCAGGCCTTTGATTTTGACGTCACCACCTTCTGGTGGACGCAGGCCCTGACACCGGGCAATGAACAGCGCGTCTTCTGGTCAAGCGAGGCAGCCGACCAACCCGGCAGCCGCAATTTTGCCGGCATCAAAAACCCGGTCGTCGATGCGATGGTCGATAAGGTCGCAACTGCTGACAGTTGGCACGAACTGGTCACCGCGACCCATGCGCTCGATCGGGTGTTGCTGTGGGGCTATTACGTGATCCCGCAATATTACCTTGGCGGGGACAGGCTGGCCTGGTGGAACATTTTTGGTCGGCCCGATACCGTCCCGCTAAAAGGCGAGTCGGTCATGCGCTGGTGGATTGATCCGCAAAAAGCCGCAAAACTGCCGATGGGGGGGAACTAGACCATGCTGAACTATATCCTGCGGCGTCTTCTTCTGATCCCGGTCACGCTGTTTGGCATCATGTTGCTGAACTTCGTGATTATCCAGTTCGCACCCGGCGGCCCGGTCGAACAGGTCATCGCCCAGCTTCAGGGCACCGACGTTTCATCGACCGCGCGCATCACCAATCAGGGGGGCGACAGCGGTGGGTCATCCTCATCCGGGGCAGGGAACAATTTCTCCTCGACCTCCAGCTACCGTGGCGCTCAGGGGCTTGATCCCGAAATCATCAAACAGCTCGAAGTTCAGTTCGGTTTTGACAAACCGGCCCATGAACGGTTCTGGATGATGATGAAGAACTATCTGACCTTCGATTTCGGCCAAAGCTATTTTCAGGATCGCGATGTTGTCGATATCGTCCTTGATAAAATGCCGGTGTCGATATCACTCGGGCTTTGGTCGACCTTGATCATCTATATTATTTCCGTGCCGCTTGGCGTTGCCAAGGCGGTGCGTGACGGATCAAGTTTCGATATCTGGACATCGGCGGCCATCATTGTCGGCTATGCCATCCCCGGTTTCCTGTTTGCGGTGATGCTGATTGTCGTCTTTGCCGGGGGGACCTATTTCGACTGGTTCCCGTTGCGCGGTTTGACGTCATCGAACTTTGATGAATTGTCGCTTCTGGGCAAGATTGGCGATTATTTCTGGCATCTGACGTTGCCGATCATTGCCCTGACCATCGGGGGCTTTACGACCCTGACCATGCTGACCAAAAACTCGTTCCTTGATGAAATCAACAAGCAATATGTCGTCACTGCCCGGGCCAAGGGCCTGACAGAACGGCGTGTGCTGTATGGTCACGTCTTTCGCAATGCCATGTTGCTGGTCATTGCCGGTTTCCCGAGTGCCCTGGTCGGGTTGCTGTTTACCGGATCGGTCCTGATCGAAGTGATCTTCTCGCTCGACGGGTTGGGTCTGCTTGGCTTTAACGCCGTGATGACCCGTGACTATCCGGTGATGTTTGCGACCCTGTATTTCTTCACGCTGTTCGGGCTGGTGCTGAATCTGATCAGCGACCTGAGTTATCATTTCGTCGATCCGCGCATCGACTTTGAAGCGCGGGAGAATTGATCATGACATTGATGGCCCTTTCTCCACTTAACAAACGTCGTCTTGCGAATTTCAAGGCCAACAAGCGCGGCTACTGGTCGCTTGTGATCTTTACGATCCTGTTTGTGATCTGCCTGTTTGCCGAACTGCTTGCCAATGACAAACCGATCTTCGTCAAATATGACGATAACTGGTATATGCCGATCTTTTCCGACCATCCGGAAACCACCTATGGCGGGGATTTCGATGTCGAGACCGATTTCTATGATCCCTATATTCAGGGCAAGATCGACCATCACGGCTTTGCCATCTGGCCGCTGATCCCGTTTTCCTATTCGACCATCGATTTCGAAATGCGCGAACCGCAACCCGCACCGCCATCTTCGCGCCACTTGCTGGGCACCGATGAATTGGGGCGCGATGTTCTTGCGCGGCTGATTTACGGTTTCCGGATTTCGATCCTGTTTGGCCTGGCGCTGACCGCGGTCAGTTCGGTCATCGGAATCGCTGCCGGTGCGGTGCAGGGCTATTTCGGCGGCTGGGTCGATCTTGGGTTCCAGCGCGTGATCGAAATCTGGTCGGGCCTGCCACAACTTTTCATTCTGATCATCCTGGCCAGCCTGTTTGCACCGGGCTTCTGGACGCTTTTGTTCATCCTTGTGCTGTTTAGCTGGATGAGTTTGACCGGACTTGTCCGTGCCGAATTCCTGCGGGCGCGTAACTTTGAATATGTGCGCGCGGCCAAGGCACTTGGCATGACCGATTACCGGATCATGTATCGCCATGTTCTGCCCAACGCCATGGTGGCGACCATTACCTTCCTGCCCTTTGTCTTGAACGGGTCGATTGTCGCGCTGACGTCACTCGACTTCCTGTCGCTGGGCATGCCGCCGGGATCGCCGTCGCTGGGTGAATTGCTGTCACAGGGCAAAAACAACCTGCAGGCACCCTGGCTTGGCATGACGGCCTTCTTTGCGATTGCCATCATGCTCAGTCTTCTGATTTTCATTGGCGAAGCAGTCCGCGATGCCTTTGATCCGCGCAAGACATTTTAGGGGACCTGAACCATGACAGATCAATCCGTCCATCAGCCGCTCCTTGATGTCAGCAACCTTTCGGTCAATTTCGGCAATGTACAGGCCGTCAAGGGTGTGTCCTTTTCCATGGCGCGCGGCGAAACCATGGCACTGGTCGGCGAAAGCGGATCGGGCAAATCGGTAACCGCGCTTTCGATCCTGCAATTGCTGCCGTATCCGCGTGCCAGCCACCCGTCCGGCTCCATCACCTTTGACGGGCATGAACTGGTCGGGGCCGACAAGCGGACCCTGCGCGAAATCCGGGGCAACCGGATTTCGATGATCTTTCAGGAGCCGATGACATCTCTTAATCCGCTCCATAACATCGAAAAGCAGATCGGCGAGGTGCTGTTGCTCCATAAGGGATTGCGCGGTGCAAAGGCGCGTGCGCGCATTCTCGAACTGCTTGATCTGGTGGGCATTCCCGATCCGAAATCACGGCTCAAGGCCCTTCCGCATGAACTTTCCGGCGGTCAGCGCCAGCGCGTGATGATCGCCATGGCGCTTGCCAATGAACCGGAATTGCTGATTGCCGATGAACCGACCACGGCCCTGGACGTTACCATTCAGGCCCAGATCCTTGAACTGCTTCAGGATTTGCAAAACAAGCTTGGCATGGCGCTGTTGCTGATTACCCATGATCTGCAAATCGTGCAGAAAATGGCCAAAAGCATCTGTGTCATGAAGGATGGCGAAATCGTCGAACGCGGGGTCGGGCACAGCCTGTTTGACAATCCCAAGCATCCCTATACCAAAAAGCTGCTTTCGACGGTGCCAAGCGGTTCGGCACCACCCTTGCCCGAAAATGCCGCCGATCTTCTGGAAACCAGCAACATTCACGTGCGATTCCCGATTGGCCGCAAGGGTATTCTGGGGCGTCCGGAACGCTATCTTGATGCGGTCGATCAGATATCCCTGACCCTTAAACAGGGTGAAACACTTGGCATTGTCGGGGAAAGCGGATCGGGCAAGACCACCCTTGCCATGGCGATCCTGCGTCTTTTGAAATCGGATGGCGATATCCGGTTTGGCGGACAGGATATCCGCAAATATGCCGGTGCGGATTTGCGCAAATTGCGCCGTGACATGCAGGTGGTGTTTCAGGACCCGTTCGGATCGCTCAGCCCGCGCATGTCGATTGCCCAGATCGTTGGCGAGGGGCTTGAAATTCACGAGCCCGATCTGACAATTGCCGAACGCGAAGCCCGCATTGCCGAAGCCCTGCAAGAAGTCGATCTGCCGCAAAATGCGATGGATCGTTATCCCCATGAATTCTCTGGCGGACAGCGCCAGCGCATTTCGATTGCACGCGCATTGGTCCTAAAACCGCGTTTCATCGTACTTGATGAACCGACATCGGCACTTGATATGTCAGTACAGGCCCAGATTGTCGAATTGCTGCGGGACCTGCAGGCGCGCCACAAAATGGCTTATCTGTTTATCAGCCATGATTTGCGCGTGGTTCGCGCCCTGTCACACCGTGTGATGGTCATGCAAGGCGGCAAACTGGTCGAAAGCGGGGCGGCGGCGGATGTGTTTGATCATCCGCAACAGCCCTATACCAAGGCATTGTTGGCCGCGGCACTCGATCTTAAGGCTGCCGGGGCAGAATTTGTCAGTAAGTGATCGCGACATTTCGCCATCAGACATGTTACAACAGTGTCAGAAAAGGGAATGATAACAGGGTGGTAAGTCATCATGCTTGCGCGCAGGAGCAACCGGTCAAACGTTAATCGCCTATGGGATACGGCCTTTTGGGCAATGATATCCCTTGGGCTGTTTGCGTTTGTTTCCCTGTCGGGCCCGGCACTTGCCAGCAGTGAAAAGACCGACGCCAAGGAATCCGAAGAACCGGCCAATGCCGAACTGGAAATCCCCGAAACCGTCATTGTACCCGATCCGGTTTCATTGACGGTTTTGCTGCCCAAAAGCGGTGCGATCCGCCAGATCGTTTTCCATATCTGGCTGGAAGCCCAAAGCAGGGAAGCCGTGCCGCTGATCGAACATAACCTGCCAAAGATCATCAATGGCTTCCTTGTTGATCTGCAACGCCTGATGTATCGCGATACCAAGCAACGGTTTGAAACCCGTCCGGCGGGCAAGCGGTCCTTCAAATATAGCGGCCCGGCATTGCTGCCCCCGCCGCCGCCCAAAACCGAAGAAGAACTTGCCGCCGAGGCCGAGGCAATCGAAGCCGCCAAGGAAAAGGGCGAGGAAATCGTTCCCGAGCCGCCCTTCAGCCCGTTTGCACCGGTTACCAACCGCTATTTCGCAGCCCTTCAGAACAAGCTTCTGCGTACCGGGCAAAGCTTCCTGCCGCCCGATACCCTGCGCTCGGTGCAGGTCCGGATGTTCTATGATCACTGGCCGGGTGACGCCCAAAAGCGCTAGGCGGGTGCTGTCCCGTGATGTGCCTGCCTTGCCTTGGCCCGTCACCGACATCAAAGGGGTTGGGGCAATGCCCCGGCCTGTCTCATCTCGCCTGCCAGATACGTGTCTCTGCCGCCGGTGTGCCCCGATCCTGATCACTGATGCTGTGGGAAGGAACAAGGTGCGGCTCGTACCTGCATGATCCTCATCCGGTCGCGGCGTCGCGTCATCACCTTTGATCGCAATCCGCCCCGATCGTGACTGCGTGTCGAGCTGTGCCGGATGGCAACGGCATTCCTGTGTCGGCCGACTTCCCCGCATACCGGAACAGGCAGCGGTGGTGATCGTGTGACCGTGATATGCAAAACATCGCCCATATGCCTCCCTTCACTGACCGCCATCCACCGTCCACCGTCCCGTCCAACGTCCATCGTCCCATTCAACGTCCAATTTCCGCCTCCCGCCTTCCACCTCCCGCCCCCCCCGCCTCTCGCTTCAGGCCTCCGGCCTTCAAGCTTCCCTCTTCCTCCTTCACGACTTTCCCGGACGCTTCAAGCACCCCGCACTGGTCCTTCCCGCTACTGCCGTGGCATGCCCCCGGGGTGTCTTTCGCAGCACGCCTTGTCCGTCACATCGGTCGTGCGCCGACGGACGCATGGGGCGATTGCGCAGGATGCAATTGTGTGACCGGCCCGCTGTGCTATTCCGGTGCAAGCAATTTAGCGGAGCCCCACCATGTCGTTCGAAATCTGGCTGAGTTTTACTGTCCTTGTCTTTCTGATGGTCCTGACACCGGGCCCCAGCATTCTGATCGGCATGTCTCACGCCTTGCGCTATGGCGCACGTCCGACCCTGATGACCGCCCTTGGGGATGTCAGTGCCAACATGATCCAGATGGTGATTGCGGCTGTCGGGTTGGGGGCGGTGCTTGCAACATCGGCAGCCGCCTTTGCGGTGGTGAAATGGTGCGGTGTTGCTTTCCTGCTGGTCATCGGTTTGATGTCATTCTTTCGCAAGTCCCCGAAAAGCAAGGACCAAACCGGTATCGAAATAAAAAATACCGGTGTCTATGAACCGGTCAGTCGGCGCAAACTGTTCCGCGAAGGCTTCCTTGTTGCCGCTGGCAATCCCAAGGCAATTGCCTTTTTCGGGGCATTGTTCCCGCAATTTGTTGACCCGACGGCACCGCTTGCACCGCAATTGCTGATTCTGGGGGCAACCTTTGTGGTTCTTGATTACACTTTCGTAATGATTTACGCGATGGGGGCTGCGCGGATCATGCCCTGGCTGATCAGACGCGGCGGCACAAATGTCATTGCGCGTGTTTCTGGCGGCATTTTGATCATCGCAGCCGGGCTTTTATCACTGATCGAGATGCCCGAAAGTGTCGCGGGCACCCGTCACTGATCATTGGCAGTGTGATCTGTGTGTGCGGGCATTTGCGATGTGTGGGAATAGTTCGGTCTGACCGATATGCCTGCAACAATCTGTTATCATTGATAAAAACGCGCCGGGTCAATATGACGTAAATGGACGTCATACAAACCGACTGGTCTGTATATAGCGGGTTTTCACCATATCAGATGATGCGTATGTAAAATGGGGAAGGGATCTTGTCCTAAATGCCGGTTTTTGGTTCCGGCGACCCCGAATGTCATTCATGATCTAGCGTGATCGGGGTTTTTGATCGTCGATCTGGCGGTGTTTTACCGGCCAGTGTGATCAGGTCATTCGGTTTCCTTGCCCGCCGAAACGATGATATCACCAAATTCACGCAGGAAAACCGATCCCTTGACGGTCCGCTGGATCAGGACAGAACGGCGATCTTCTTCGTCGACCTTGCGTTTGACCATGCCAAGCGAACTCAGGCGGTCCAGTGCACGGGTAATTGCGGGTTTGGAGATGTTGAGAGCTTCTGACAGACCGCGCACCGTATGCGGCGCCGGGGTCAGGTAAACATTAAGCAACAAGGCCATTTGCCGGGCAGAAAGATCGGGTGAATCCCGACGCACACTTTCTACAATCGCGATACGCCAAAGGTCGAGCGCCTGAGACGGTTTGATCTCGATCGACATGCTTGTGCCTAACAATTAATTTGTTACGAATACGTAATCTGTCTACCTGACGGTTGCGCATATGTCAAAGGTCTTATTGGGAAATATGCAGCCCGATGCTTTTTTGCTCTGGGTTGAAACGGTCGCGCGACCACCCGTTTTCGGGCTGTAAGCCAGGGATCACAAAGCATGAAGGTGATATGCCCGTGATCCCTGATCCGTGCGTCGGCAACAATCGTTGCCGATGGTTTTTATGATTGTTTACTTTCCGAAACGATCTTCGATCAGCTTGAAAGCAGCGCGAATTCCCTGGGCTTCACCGCCGGTCGGGCGGCCCGGACGGTCGGTCGGGTTCCAGGCCATCAGATCGATATGCGCCCAGCTTTTTGCGCCTTCGGCAAAGCGGTCCAGGAACAGGGCGGCAATGATCGCCCCGCCAAACGGTGATCCGGAAATATTGTTCATGTCGGCGGCCTTGCTATCAAGCTGGCTGCGGTAATCATCCCACAGTGGCAAACGCCACAACGGATCATTCAGCGCCAACCCGTTTTCCATAAGCCCGTTGGCCAGATCATCATCATTGGAAAACAGTGCCGGCAGGCCAAGACCAAGTGCAACGCGCGCCGCCCCGGTCAGGGTGGCAAAATCAAGCAGCATTTCCGGATCTTCTGCCGCGGCAAGGGTCAGTGCATCGGACAGGACAAGACGGCCTTCGGCGTCGGTATTGCCGACCTCGACCGTGATGCCCTTGCGGGTTTGCAAAATGTCACTCGGGCGATAGGCGCGACCCGAAACCATGTTTTCGACTGCCGGGATCAGAACGCGCAGACGCACCGGAAGCTTGGCCGCCATGATCATCCGCGCAAGGCCAAGAACCTGTGCCGAACCCCCCATATCCTTTTTCATCAAAAGCATGTTGCTGGACGGCTTAAGGTCATAGCCACCGGTGTCAAAGCACACGCCTTTGCCAACCAGGGTGATTTTCGGTGCATTCTCGTCGCCCCAGACAAGATCAATCAGGCGCGGTTCGCGGTCGCTGCCATGACCGACCGTGTGAATGGCCGGGAAGTTCTGTTTCAAAAGCTCTTCACCGACAATCGCGCTGACCTTGGCGCCGAACTCTTCGCCCAGTGTCCGTGCTGCGGCTTCAAGTTCGGCCGGGCCCATGTCATTGGCCGGAATATTGATCAGATCACGGGCAAGCCCGATGCCGCGCGCGACATTTTCCGCGCGCTTGGTGGCGTCATTGTCGTGCAGGGCGATTTTGGCGCGTTTGTCCTTTTTGCCGTCATCCTTGCGATACCGGTCAAAGCGATATCCGCCAAGATAAAGACCAAGGGCTGCCTTTTCATAAAGGGCGGCATTGTCTGAAATGCTGGCCGAAAGGCCATAAACACCTTCGGGAAGGCTGGTCGGAAGTCCGGCAAAATCCCAGATCGCCTTGGCATCATCGACATAACCGATCAGGACCGATCCAAACGCCCCGTTGGTTCCGGGCAGGGCAAGCTGCGTACCGCGCTTTGCCTCATAGCCGTTTGCCGTCACCCAGGCCTTGGTGGTTTCGGACTGATCCGAAAGCCAGCTTTGGAAATCGCCCTCGGCAATCGGGGTGATGGTGATCGGGTTTGTGGAATGATCGCGTGCGATAATGTGGTCGAACAATTTCAGACTTCCCTGCTGGTGACATGCGACGGGTGATGGCTGACAGATTTGCGGGCACAGCCCGGCTGTCAGAACAAGATATGTGTCGCGATCTTAAGGCTGCCACCGTCACAGGGCAATTCCAGAAAACAAAACCCCGCCAGCCCGATTGAACAGGTCAGTCCGATCAGGCCGACCGCCCCCATCAGGCCCGTTGGCCCCATCGGACATATCGGGCGCGGGGGTGCGGTAATGACAATCATGGTTGCCTGCACAAAGTGACCCTTCGGCGGTTGGGCGATCATGCCGCCACGCTGCCATGCCGCCACGCCGCAAAGCCGGAGCGCCGTGATGCGGTAATGCGGCCACGCGGTCATGCAGCTCCCCAGCCCTTCAATCCCCCGGCATCCGCCACGCCTCTCGCTCCTGCCGCGCCTTTCGCACCGATTGAGCTTCTCACGCCTCTTGCTCTCGCCGCGCCTTTCGCACCGGTTAAGCCTCTCACGCCCGCCGCGCTTTTCGCCGCGGTTGAGCTTCTTGCGTCCGATGCACCTCTCGCGCCGCTTGCGCTTGCCGATGCCTGTTACGGGGCCTCGCGCGGGGTCATGGCCATTTCGATTGCCCGATACATCGTGATCGGCTTGGCGGTATGGTGATTGGTGCGATCAAGCACCGAGAAATCCAGATCGATCTTGGTACTGCCATCACGCGCGATCAGGGCCGCCAATGCGCGGGCATTATCGACCATGGCATTGATCTTTTTCCATTTAAGGCGCCGTTCCTGATGATCAGAGGGAAGGCGCATCTTGTCCCATGCTGTCAGGTCCGACTCATCGGCCCCGACCGTGATCATGACCGGTATTGGCCGGGCCGGTGCGAAATCGGGGTTGGCAATCAGATCGCGGATTTCGTCAAACCGTTGCGGCCGGTTAAACCAAAGCGACGGGCTGACCGCGACATAGGCATCAAACGCATCGGGCCGGGTGGCAAGCGTGTGCAACACCATCATCCCGCCCAGTGAATGCCCAAACAGGGTTTCGCGATCCGCATCAATGGCATATTGCGCGGCGATGAACGGTTTGAATTCCGTCATCACCGCATCAAGGTAAATATCCCCGCCGCCCAGTTTCGGCCATTCAAGCATATTGGGCCGTTCATGAAGCTCATAGGTCTCGGCAAACGGGGTGAAATCATACATGCGCTGGTCATTGCTGTGCGCCCCGGGCATTTCGGCAAAGGCAACAATCATCGGGGCGCTGAGTTTGTATCGTGCGCCAAGAACACCGGCCTGTGCGGCAAATTCGGCAAAGGCCGTGATCGATGTTTCCCCGTCAAAGCTGTAAATCACCGGAAACCCGTCTTTGGGCGCATCATGATCGGGTTTCCAGACCAGAAGCCGCATGTCACGGCCCAAAAGATTCGAATGCACCACATGTTCATAAATCACCTCGGTCGGGGCCATGATGGTTGGTGCTTTGGGCTGGTCATCGGCAATTGCCGTACTTGCATGGACAACACCAAACAGCGACGCGGCGACAAAGACAAATCGACGAAGTGATACCGGCATAAAGCCCCCTGAACCAGATGATGCATGCGGGGCAAACTGAAATGATGCCACCTCTGATCTTTACGACGTCCGGAGCATCAAAAACGGTAAATCAAATTCCCGAGATGGGCTTGAACCCGAAATCCAAACACCCGATAGTTCCGGTGTCCCGGCCTCGGGATCATCGTCCCCGAACAGAAAGACATCATCATGGAAACGCGCCCCGTTCTTTATATCGGCAACAAGAATTACTCATCCTGGTCGCTGCGCGCATGGCTTGGCCTCAAAGTGGCCGGGATCGATTTCGAAGAACGGCTGGTGCCGCTGCGAACCGATGAATGGGCGGCAAAGGCCCCGGTTTTCTCGCCGACGGCCAAAGTCCCGGCATTTTATGATGGCACCAAAACCATCTGGGAGGCCCTGGGCATTCTTGAATATATCGCCGATAGCCGCCCGGACACCTTGCTATGGCCGCTTGATATCGATGTGCGCGCGATTGCGCGGGCGGTGTCGCTTGAAATGCATGGCGGGTTTTCTGCCCTTCGCACCCATATGCCGATGAATTGCCGTCAAAGCCTGCCGGGGCTGGGCCGGGCAGATGGCGTGGACAAGGATATCGCCCGCATCGCCGGGATTTTCAAAATGTGCCGCACGCAATATGGGCAGGGCGGGGATTTCCTGTTTGGCGATTTCTCGATTGCCGATGCGATGTATGCGCCGGTGGTAACGCGGTTTAAAACCTATGGCGTCGATCTTGACCCGGTTGGCAATGCCTATATGCAGGCGATCCTTGATCTGCCTGCGATGAAGGAATGGTACGCCGATGCCGCCGCCGAGGAATGGGTGATCCAAGAGTCCGAGGTCAAATAACCCATGCCCGGTCTGCGTGGTGATTTACCTGAAATTGACCCGCCGGGCGGGGACCGGGCACTTGATGCGCTGTTGTCCGATGTGCGCGCATGTCGCATCTGTGCCGAAGCATTGCCGCTGGGGCCGCGTCCGGTGGTGCGCATGGCAAAGGGCGCCCGCATTCTGATCATCGGGCAGGCCCCGGGCACCCGGGTTCATGAAACCGGTCTGCCCTGGAATGATGCGTCCGGCGATCGGTTGCGTGACTGGCTTGATCTGTCGGTCGATGATTTTTATGACCCGGCAAAGCTTGCGATCATGCCGATGGGCTTTTGTTATCCCGGCCGGTTTGAACGCGGCGGGGATTTGCCACCGCGACCCGAATGTGCACCGGCCTGGCATCGTGCCTTGCTTGATCATATGCCTGATATCGAATTGACCCTGCTGATCGGGCAATATGCGCAAAGCTACTATCTGGGGCAACGGCGGGCCAAAACCATGACCGAAACCGTGCATCGCTTTGCCGATTATCTGCCCGACAATCTGTTGCCGATGCCCCATCCAAGCTGGCGCAACACCGCGTGGATGAAAAAGAACCCGTGGTTCGAGGCCGATCTTTTGCCGGTCTTGCGTGACCGTGTGCATCACCTGTTGGGTTAGATGGCCTTTTATGGTCTGATACCGCAAGGTTTTACCGGGCACCATGCCGGAAAACAGTCAGGAGGCAACGATATGAAAAAACTTGAAAAATCCGCCATCGAAACGGCGCTGAAATCCCTGAAGGACTGGCAGCTTGCCAAAGACGGGCTGTCAATCGAACGGACCTTCAAATTTGGCGATTTCAATGCGGCCTTCGGTTTCATGACCCGGGTCGCTCTGATGGCTGACAAGATGGATCACCATCCCGAATGGTTCAATGTCTATAACAAGGTCGAAATGACGCTCACGACCCATGATGCCGGTGGTGTCACGCAAAAGGACATTGATCTGGCAAGTTTCTGTGACAAGGCATCGGGCCAATAGGCCGCCTGAAAACGAAAACACCCTGCCGGTGGGGGACGGCAGGGTGCATGTGGCTGCGGTGATTGGAGCATATCCGGAACCGGTTATGCGGGACTATTTCGGTTCCAGTCGTACCGCGCCATCAATTCGGATGGTCTCGCCATTGATCATTTCATTTTCACAAATATGCATCGCCAACCGGCCATATTCCGCCGGATCGCCCAGACGTTTGGGGAACGGTGTATTGGCTGCAAGGCTTTCCTGAACCTCGTCGGGAAGTCCCATCAACATCGGTGTGCCAAACAGGCCGGGCGCAATCGATGCGACCCGAATGCCGTGGCGGGCAAGTTCGCGTGCCGCTGGCAAGGTCAGGGACGCCACCCCGCCCTTCGATGCGGCATAGGCCGCCTGTCCGATCTGCCCTTCAAAGGCGGCGATGGATGCGGTGTTGATGATCACACCACGTTCGCCACTGGCCGACGGGTCATTGTTGCTCATGGCGTTTGCCACAACCCGCATCATGTTGAATGTGCCAATCAGATTGACATTGATCACGCGCGCAAAGGCCGCAAGATCGGCCGGGCCTTCGCGTCCGACAATGCGTTCGCCATGCACGATCCCGGCGCAATTGACCAGAATGGACGGTGTGCCGACCGACGCAACCACATCAGACACCGCCTTTTCGACACTGACGGCATCGGACACATCAACGCCAAATCCGACACCATCAAGCTTTTCTGCGGTGGCCTTCGCCCCGGCTTCGTTCAGATCAAAGGCAACAATTTTCGCCCCGGCCCCGGCCAGAACGGCCGCCGTCGCCGCACCAAGCCCCGATGCTGCCCCGGTTACAATGGCGATGGAACCCTTGATCTGCATGGCGTGAAGCCTCCCGCTTTTTTGATGATTTCACTTAATCTGGTATTTCTATACCAAATTATATCTTTAACGGGCAAGGCTATTCTGTCACGCCATTTTAGCGGTGCGGGAATCGTGGAAAACCGGATTATTTGCGCGGTATTGTTACGCCCTGCGGGTCCTGGGCCGGGATGGTCACGCTGTTGTCATTGGCCATTTTACGCGCAAGTTTGCGTTCACGCAGGGCAACATAAATTGCCGCCCCGATAATCATCGCCCCGCCCGGAATGATCCAGATATCGGGCACTTCGCCAAACAGGATCAGGGCAAGGATGGCAATAATCGGCAATCGCAAATAGGAAAACCCGACAAAGAAGCTGTAATCGGCAAGCTGCAATGCCTTGACGTTACAGATCTGCATCACATTCATCATCAGGGCCGCTACCGCCATCAGGCCAATGGCGGTCCAGCTTGGCGTCTGCCAGACAAAAAGTGCCGGGATCAATGACACCGGGGTCGTAATCACCATCAGATAAAACAACAGCGAGGTGGTGCTTTCGGTGCTGACCAGTTGCTTGGTGATCATCCCGGCACAGGCCATGCACATGGCCGCCGCAATCGGAAAAAGACTGGCCGGTTGCATGGCATCGGTCCCGGGCTGAATGATCAGTCCCACCCCGACAAAACCGATCACAACCGCAAGCCAGCGGTGAATACGCACCGTCTCGCGCAAGACAAGGGCCGCCAGAATGGTGCCAAAAAGCGGCACGGTGAAATTAAGCGTCGTGGCCTCGGCCAGCGGCAGATACAGCACGGCCATGAACCACAAACACATCTCGGCGGCTGACAGAATCCCGCGCACCCCGAATAAGGGCAGGCGCCTGGTGACAAGGGTTGCGACCCCGGCCTTCATCACCATCGGCACCATCAATAAAAGCCCGAAGGCAAAACGCAGAAACACCGCCTGATAGGGATGGATTTCCGCGGTGGCAAACCGGATGGTCAGGGTAAAACAGGCCGCAAGGACGGCCGCGGCAAGCGCAAAGAAACTGGCCCGGATCGATGCAGGCTGGCCTTCAAACCATGTTGTCACTGAACCGGGCATCATCAGGGAACCTTTGCGTTGCGGGGCGATCAGGGTTTGGCTGGTGGCGGGTCAAGATCGCTTGCGGTTGATGACGGGCCGCGCTTGATCCGGTTGGCTTCGCGATTGAGCTTGGCCTCGCGGCGCGCAATGAACAGGGCCGCACCGATAATCAGTCCCGCACCGGGCACAAGCCAGATTTCCGGCACTTCGCCAAACATCACCAATGCAATCACCAGCACAAAGGGCAGGCGCAAATAATTGAACCCGATGACAAAGCCGTAATCATAAACCCGGAATGCGTTGGTGTTGCAAATCTGGGTGATGTTGGCCATGAACGCCCCCGCCGCCATCAGGCCGATCGCCGTCCAGCTCGGTGTTTGCCAGACAAACAAGGCCGGGATCAGGGTCATTGGCGTGGTCAGGGCCATCATGTAAAGAATGATCGTCGTCGGATTTTCGGTGCGTGACAGTGATTTGATCGTCAATCCCGCACTGGCCATGCAAATTGCTGCTGCAATCGGAAGCAGGCTGGCGACCTGCATGGTTTCGCTGCCCGGGCGGATGATGATCAGGACCCCGCAAAAACCGGCCAGAAGGGCCGCAACCCGGTATCTTCGGATCCGTTCACCCAGAAAAATCGCCGCCAGAACCGTCCCGAACAGCGGCACGGTAAAGTTCAATGTCGTTGCCTCGGCCAGCGGCATCACCGCAATCGCGGAAAACCAGAAACTCATTGCCCCCATCGACAGCACGGCGCGCAACACGAACATCGGCAGACGCCGGGTCTTGAGCGGCGCCAGACCGCTTCGAAAAGCCAGGGGCGCAATCAGGATCAGTCCGAACAGATTGCGGAAAAACACCGCCTGAAGCGGATCGATATGTTCGGTGGCAAGTCGGACAAATACCGAAAAGATCGCTGCACTGATCGACGCCATCACCCCAAAGACGGATGCCTGCAAATAAGGGGGAAGGGCGTTGAACCGATCACGCATCGGGTGTTCTTTCCTGTCTGTTGTCGCCGGTATTACTGTGTTGATCGGCATCAGGCCGGCCTTGTTCGGGGCGATCCGGTCTGGTCGCCGGAATGGCTTGCGGATCGGCCGGGGCCGTGGTCGGTACGCGGGCGGCCATCTTGGCGCGCTTGGCCAGAACCGCTTCGCGCCTTGCGATATAAAGGGCCGACCCGATAATCAATGCCGCCCCGGTCCAGGTCCAAAGATCAACCACCTCGCCAAACATCACAAAGGCCATGGCCGCGACAAAGGGCAGGCGCAGGAAGTCGAAAATCATCACATAGGACTGATCGGCCGTGCGATAGGCCCGCACCAGAAGCTGCTGGCCAGCCGTTCCCGTGACCGCAATCAGCAACATGATGAACAATTGCCACAGGCTCGGCGTTTGCCAGAAATAGATCGCAGGCGGCAGCGACAGGGGCGTCATGACCAGCCCCATCCATGTCACGATGGCATTGGCACTATCGGTACGCGACAGCATTTTGACCGTCGTCATCGCGCATGCCATGAACAGGGTCGCAAAAAGAGCCAGGATCGCACCGGTTTCAAAATCCTGTCCGAACGGGCGGATAATTACCATGGCCCCGACAAAGCCGATGGCAACCGCACTCCAGCGCCGTGCGCGTACTGTTTCGCGCACAATGATCGCAGCCAGCACCGTGGTCAGGATCGGCAGGGTAAAGTTGATCGCAATCACCTGGGCGGCCGGCGTGATCGCAAGCGCGGTAAACAGGCACGACATCGCGCCAAACCCCAATGCCCCGCGCAGGAAATGCAACTTGAACCGTTCGGTCTTCAATCCGCCAAGGCCATTGCCGATCAGCCAGGGCACCATCGGCAACAGGCCGAAAAAGTTGCGGAAAAATGCCGCCTCGAACGGATGAACATCACGCGTGACATACCGGATAAGCACCGCCATCGCCGCAAAACACAGCGCGGCAGTGATCATCAGCAGGGCGCCCTTAAGGGCTGTGTTGTCGGTGGTGACGCGTGAAAAAACCATTATCCTCAACGAATAAGCGTGATTTTGGAAAAAATCCAGTCTGCACGGCGCGATTTATCATACTAATTGCGCATGGCAGCCCCACCGATTTTGGCGAACAGTTCGCGCAAGCCGGCTTTTCGTGTAAGATCAGGGCCGTCGACAATAATCCATCAGGGGGAAGATAAATGGATGCTATTGATCGCAAATTGATCGACATCCTGCAGGAAGACGCATCGCTGTCCTATTCGGTTTTGGGGACCAAGGTGGGATTGTCGGTTTCTGCGGTGAATGATCGGGTGCGCAAATTGCGCGAACAGGGGGTCATTCAGGCCTATCGCATTGCGGTTGATCCGCAGGCAATTGGCCGCGCACTGACCGCCATGGTCTGGCTTCGCACCGACCCGGCCAAGGGCAACAAGAAACTGGTCAAATCCCTGATCAAGGCCGACGAGGTACTTGAATGTCATCACATGACCGGACGGTTTGATTTTCTGGTCAAATTGCGGTTGCGCGATACCGCCCATCTCGAAAGCTTTGTTTCCGACACGATCAAGGAAATGCCCGGCGTTGTCGAAGTGCTTCCGGAAATTGCCCTGTCTACGGCAAAGGAAACCATGTTTGTTCCGGCTCAACTGGAAAATGACTGATCGGCTTTCATAATTCGGACGAAATTCGGAACTATCTGCTGTGGTGGCATTTCCGGTCATCATTTCCTAAGTATCTGATGCGATATTGCGATGCGAATTGCCGACTGATCCCGTTCTGACATTCCCGACAGAGGAGCCCCAACATGATTGAATCGATGAATCTGGTAATCCTGATTGCATCGATTCTGGTTGTGGTCGCGGTTTTCACAAGCCTTGTCAGTTTCCGGGTCGGCGCGCCATTGCTGCTGGTGTTTTTGTTTGTCGGCCTTGGTGCCGGTGAAGACGGCATTGGCGGCATCATGTTTGACAATGCGCCGCTGGCCTATTTTATCGGCTCGATCGCGCTTGCCCTGATCCTGTTTGACAGCGGCTTTGAAACCCAGCTTCGAACGCTGAAAATTGCCGCTGCCCCGTCCCTGGTGCTGGCTACGATCGGGGTGATGATCACGACCTTTGTGATTGGCGGCGTGACCTGGCTGGTGCTCGATGTACCCTGGCTGGTGGCATTGCTGTTCGGGGCGATTGTCAGTTCGACGGATGCTGCGGCGGTGTTTTTCCTGTTGCGGGTCGGCGGGATCAATCTGCGTGACCGTACGCGCAGCACGCTGGAAGTTGAATCGGGTTCGAACGACCCGATGGCGGTGTTTCTGACCATTTCGCTGGTCGAACTGATCATTCTGGGCGGTGGCGACAATATCGCTGTTGAATTGCTGCAACGCTTCATCCTGCAAATCGGGCTTGGCACGGTTTTTGGTGTGGCGGGCGGCTATGCGCTGGTTCAGATGATCAACCGTGTCAAACTTGAACCGGGTCTGGTGCCGATCATTACCATGGCCTGTGCGCTGGCCCTGTTTGGTGCGACCAGTATTCTGGGCGGCAGCGGATTTCTTGCCGTCTATGTCGCCGGTCTGTTTGCCGGCAACAGCAAGATGCATATGAGTGTCGGCGTCCGGCGTTTTCAGCATGTCACCACCTGGCTTGCCCAGATCGCGATGTTTGTCACGCTCGGCCTTCTGGCAACACCATCGGAATTCGGGGCGGTGATTGTTCCGGGTGTGATCCTGGCACTGGTGCTGGTCTTTGTCGCGCGGCCGGTCGCGGTGTGGCTGTGCCTGATGTTCTTTAATTTCTCGCGCAATGATACCGCCTTTATTTCGTGGGTCGGTTTGCGCGGGGCGGTGTCGATCCTGCTTGCCATCGTGCCGATGGTCGAAGGCATCCCCGAAGGCCAGCTTCTATTCAATACCGCCTTCATCGTCGTCATCACGTCGCTTCTGTTGCAGGGCTGGACGATCCGGCGGGTTGCGAAATGGTTGGGCATTATCGTGCCGCCCCGTCACGGGCCGGTCGACCGTATCGATCTGGAATTGCCGGGCAATGCCAATCAGGAAATCGTGGTCTATCGCGTGCACGAAGCCAGTGCGGTTGCCACCGGTCAGCGCATTCCGCGCTGGGCCCGACCCAGCCTGATTTTGCGCGATGGTGCTTCTTTGCGCCCGCATTCGGCCGGTCATATCCAGGCGGGTGATCAGGTCTATATCATCACCCCGCCGCGCCATGTCGAACTGCTTGATCAGCTGTTTGCCGGCCCGGCCGAGGGGGCCAATGACATCGACCTGTTTGGCGATTTCAGCTTCCCGCCCGATACCCATATTGCCGATATCGGCCGTCTTTACGGCTTTGCCGTGGACGAAGATGATGCCGAACTGACGGTGGCCGATATCCTCAAGCGCGATCTGTCTGGCGATGTCGAACTGGGCGACCGTGTGCCTTACGGAACGGTTGAGCTGATCGTGCGCCGGACCGATGATGAACATGGTGTGATCGAAGTCGGCCTTGCCGTTGAACAGCAAAAAACCAAACCCAAACGCCGCATTCCGATCTTCCAGTCGCGCGCCGAATTGCTTGAAATCTGGAAAGACTGGCAAAAACGTAAACGCGCGGAAAAGAATGCGGCTTTGACCGCCGGAACCCCGATCACGGCGCTGCCGACAGATGATCCTGACAGTGGCAGCGATGATGAACTTGCCGGTGATCCGTCAGAAAACCCGGTTACGGATCCGGATCAGGAAGCAAATCCCGATCCGGACCACGCGTCGAGCCCATCCGACCCCTCGGCACCCGATGACAAATCCACCGACGCTGCGAAAACACCCGCCCCGACGGCGGCAAAAGACGACGCAGACACATCATCGACGACCAAGGCACCGGGCAAAAAAGCCTGAAACCGGCCATAAATCACCTCGATCAGCCAGGTGCAGGGAATAGACAAACCTGCACCTGCACCTGCACCTGCACCTGCACCTGAAGCCACCCGTCACGCCCGTTGCCATCGGCGACCGGTCCCGCCAGCACTCCCCACTGACCCGAAAAGCCCCGCTGACCGGTAAATCCCCGGTAAATCCCGTGCCTCCCGCCGATGCTGCCGCCGCCAATCAACGGCCTTTCACCTGCGATCCTCCGCCACCAATCTCCCTTGCGCGATCACCTCGTCCCCCCAACCGCACCCCGGATCGCGCCCCAACGGCCAATACGACGGCCCGCCTAAAGCTCCCGCACCAGTCACGGCCGAAACCCCATCACAACACGGCGAAGGTACAACGCCGCATCCAACTCCCACTGCCAAACTCCAAGGCTCCTCCACATACAGCCAGCCCCCCCAACCTCGAAACTCAGCCTCGAAACTTAACCCCAACCCTGCGCCCCACAGCCGACCCCAAACACAGACCCAGACCTACACCTGAAACCGGAACCAACCCAACCCGCGCCTCCCCCAACCCACGCCCCATTCAGTTCGCTGCCAAACCTCGATGCCTGATGCATTAGATTGGGCGGATTGACATTAGATGTACTAATGCGTGGATCAAAAATGCTGGTTTGGTGCGGGATGTGTTCTGGCTTAAATTGCTGCTTCAATTCTTTTGGAGCACCCCGACCATGTTCGGTCTTTATGCCGCTGTCGTTTTAATCTGGGGATCGACCTGGATCGCCATTCAGTATCAGCTTACCGTTGCGCCGGAAGTCGCCGTGGCCCTGCGTTTTGCGCTGGCGACTTTTATTTTGATGGCCTGGTGTGTGGTGCGCCGTTTGCCGATGCGGTTTGGTCTGCGCGATCATTTTTTCATGGCGGCACTCGGGGTGTGCCTGTTTTCGCTGAACTATGTTCTGATCTATGTTGCCAGTGCGCATTTGACATCAGGTCTGCTGGCGGTGGTGTTTTCGACCATCGTGATCATGAACATGGTCAATGGCGTGATCTTTTTCCGCCGTCGTCCTGAAACCCGCACCCTGATCGGGGCAGCGATCGGGCTTTCGGGCATTGCGATGGTATTTGCCGATGATCTTGCGGCATTCGATCTGGCGACCGGGGGCAGCATCGGCCTTCTGGTGTCGCTTGCCGGAAGCTATATCGCGTCGCTTGGCAATATGGCCTCGGCGCGCAACCATGCGCGCGGCATTCCGGTGTTGCAGGCCAATGCCTTTGGCATGCTCTATGGCTCGGTTCTGCTGTTTGCCTATATCGGGATTGCCGGAATCCCGGTGACCTTCGATACCAGTCCAAGCTTTATTGCCGCCCTTGTGTATCTGTCGCTGTTTGGGTCGGTGCTGGCATTCGGCTTCTATCTGACCCTTCTGGGCAAGATCGGGCCGGATCGGGCGGCCTACAGTTCGGTGATGTTTCCAGTGGTCGCACTGTTGCTGTCGACCTGGTTTGAGGATTTCCACTGGACCAGCCACGTCATCTGGGGTGTGGGCCTGACTTTGGTGGGCAATGTGGTTATTCTGACCAAACGTGTTCCCAAACCGGCTGCGGCCGTGCTTGAACAGGTTGCCAGGAACCCGACCGGGCTCAAGCCCTGAGCACTGCGGTCGCGCAACCGCCCGTCAACGGAGATCAGAATGAACAGTGTGGCCTATTTCAAGCGTCTGGCAGATTACAATGCCTGGGCCAACCGGCATGTCTATGATGCCTGTGCCGCCCTGCCGCCAGCTGCACTTGATGCCCCTCGCCGGGCGTTCTTTCCGTCGATCATGCGTACCCTGAACCATCTTCTGGTCGCTGATCGCTTGTGGTTGTCGCGGCTCAGTGGCGCACCGGTTGCCATGGCGCTTGATACCATCCTGTTTGCCGGTTTCGATGATTTGCGTGCTGCGCGCGTTGCACAGGATCGGGACATTGCCGATTTCATCGCAACCCTGACTGACGATGTAATTGCATCGGATCTGACTTATCAGTCGGTTACTGCCGGGGCCTATACCATGCCGCGTGATCTGGTGCTGGGTCATATGTTCAATCATCAGACCCACCATCGCGGACAGGTTTCCAACATGGTGCTTGAGGCCGGTGGCAAGGCACTTGAAATCGATCTGATCTATTATGGGCGAGAGCAGCTTTGATGTTCGACCTTCTGGTTCAATATGGCCCGTTTCTGATAGCGGCCTTTTTGCTCAATATCTCGCCGGGGCCCGATATGGCCTATATCGTTGGTCAAACCGCTGTGCATGGCCGCAAGATCGGACTGTTTTCGAGTTTTGGCGTGGTGTCGGGCGCCTTTGTGCATGTCTTGGCTGCGGCTCTTGGTCTGTCGGCGATCCTTGCGACGTCGGCGCTTGCCTTTGCCATCGTCAAATGGGTCGGGGTGGCCTATCTGGTGTGGCTGGGCATCGGCGCATTGCGCGCAAGCTTTGCAGGTAAACCGGGCCGTGATGGGAATGATGACAGTACCGGTACCCCGGCTATTGCGATTTCCACCAGGCCGATGACGGTCTTTCAGGCATGGCGACAGGGCGTGATGATTGATGTCCTTAACCCCAAGGTCGCGATCTTTTTCATGGCGTTTCTGCCGCAATTTGTTGATCCGCACAGTGGTGATGGCGCGATGCAGTTTCTGGTGCTGGGATCTGTCGTCAATCTGATCGGGCTTGTGGTTGAAAGCAGCCTTGTCCTGATGGTCGCGGCGGCAGCCATTCGGATCAGGGGCCACAGAAAACTTGGCGCATGGTTGCAGCGCGCCCTTGGTGCCATGTTCATTGCCCTTGGCGCACGGCTGGCCATCAGCCAGCAATAGTCTCGGGCCTTGCACCCCAGAAGGTTTCCTTCACCCCCGTCGTAATCCTGTGCCATCCACCACCCTGCGCCATCAACATCCTGAGCCATCCGGCATCTCGCGGGGCTATGCCGTGGCGTGCTTGGTCGTGCGCGCGCCCGGTATGTATTGGCGGGCCGGGCAGGGGACCTATCGGCCTCAGCTATTGGCCGCAGGTGTTGGAGGAAGGCACCGGTTACAAGCACCGGCCACATGCATCTGGCACGAACATCGGTCATGAAGGTCCGGTCACATGCCTGTTATGGGATGCTGGCGAAAGACATGCCAATTCTCCATCCTGGCTAGGTGGCGGATCAATGATGGCATCTCAATCCTTGGCGGATCTTTTTGCCAGATAGCGCACAAGGGCGCGCGATGCCGGGGCGGCACTGATGCCGTGGGCGACGATGCTGATACAGATGATCATGGTTCCGGCGGCAAAAAGCGGCATGAATTCGCCCGGATCAATCAGGGTTGCCATGATCAGCATATAGATCACCGAGGCAATCCCGCGCGGTCCGAACCATCCGATATAAAGCTTTTCCCCCGGGCTGTAGGGGGACCCGATCATGCAGATCCACACACAAAGCGGGCGCAGGATCACAAGGCTTGCAGCCGAAAATGCCAGCATCTCCCAGGTCCAGCTTTCATACACCGCCGGCACGACAATCATCCCGAACACAAAGAATGTCAGCATGGTCAGAAGTTCTGCCTCTGCCTCGCCGAAACTTTCGATGGTGTCGCGCACCCGGTCACTGGAAATATTAAGCGACAACCCCCCGGCAAAGGCCGCGACAAAGCCGTTGCCGCCAAGCTGTTCGGCCAAAAGATAAATCAGGATCGCGGCAAGCACACCAAGCAGCCGTTCAAACCGGTCAACAATCATGTCGCGGGTCACCACATGATTGACGATCTTGCCCAGCACGAACCCGCACCCGATGCCAATCCCGGCACCTGCCGAAATTTCAAGCAACGCTTCCTTGATCCAGCCCTGATGCCCGTTGCTTAGAAGATTGGCCTCAAGCAAAACCGCCGTGGTAAAGACCGGCAAGACCAGCCCGTCATTAAGCCCGCTTTCGATATTGATGCCCTGGCGCACCGGGTCGGGCACGTCCCGATTCTCAAGAACCGGACGGCCAAGGGCGGCATCGGTCGGGCTGACAATCAGTGCAAGAATAAGTGCCGGGATCAGCCGCACACTGTCATCAAGCCCGACGATAAAGCCCCAGGTCGCCAAAATGGTCAGCGGCAAACCAATCAGAAGCAGCCGCAAGGCAATGTTCTTGGCCGCCTGTTCCTTGCGATAATTCAGAACCGCAGCATCAAGAAACAGAATGATCGCAAGCGTCATCTCGGCAAAACGGGTGGCGAAATGAAGCCCGCCACTCAGCGCCCGAAGCGGCGCCTCATGCCAGATGCCAAGCGGCAAGGCAATCAGCGCCCCGCTTAGAACCATCATCATCGGTGATGAAATATTGCGCCGTTGCAGGCGGCGGGAAAACAGCCCGTAAACCAGCCCCGATCCCAGAAAAAGAATGATCACCCATTCAAACATCGCCCGACCCGACTGGTTGTTTCCCCGACTGGTTGTTTCATCGCAAAAGTGTGCCCGAAAAACCGTGAAATAACAATTGCGCCGACGGATCGGGACGGGCCGAAGCCAAGGGAGATAAAAGTGGAGCCGCCCGGCGATCGGGCAGGGCGGGTCGTTGATTGTTTGGCGGGTCGGAAACCGCGCGCGATTACGCCATCGCGCCCTTGATGACGGCAAGAACATCGGCATGGCAGCGCGCATCACCGCTTGCGACAACATCACCGGCACTGTCGATGCCAAGTTCCTTGCCCGACCAGTCGGTCATCACCCCGCCAGCCCCTTCGACGACCGGCACCAGCGCACAGAAATCATAGGCCTGAAGCCCGCATTCAACCACCGTATCGGCAAGGCCAAGCGCGGTCAGCCCATAGGCATAGGCATCAACCCCGTACATCGGAACCCGGCACTGTTTGGAAACCGCCTGATAGGCCGCAAACGTCTTGTCGCGGAAAAGTTCGGGCGCGGTGGTAAAGAAGGTCGCACTCGCCAGGTCTTCACATTCGCGCGCACTGATTTCAGCACCGTTCATGGTGCTGGGCTTGCCCATCACCCCGACCCAGCGTTCATCGGTAATGGCCTGATCGATAATGCCCATCACCGGTTTGCCCCGGTGGCAAAGCGCAATCAGGGTGGCAAAGCTCGGCTTGCCGGAAATGAATGATTTGGTGCCGTCAATCGGATCAAGAACCCAGACATATTCGGCATCGATATTTTCGCGCCCGTGTTCTTCGCCAAGGATGCCGTGATCGGGCAATTCGGCATTCAGGATATCGCGCATGGTGCGTTCGACTTCGCGATCAGCAATGGTAACCGGGCTGTCATCTGCTTTCACGTCCACGGCAACCGGGGTGCGGTAATATTTGCGCACAACCGGGCGGGCCGCATCGGCCAGTTTGTGGGCGATCTCTAAAAAGCGGTCGAGATTTTCCATGAAAGCACATTCCTGAATGAAGTTGGCATCAAAGGGCCTGCCAGAACACCCGATATCGGGCCGGCAAATAACATCTGCCTGCTGGTCCCGGCAAAAACGCGACCACCAAACGCAAACAGGGGACAGTTACCTGTCCCCTGTGAAAAATCAATGTCTGATCAGAAAAATCTGATGACGTCACATCCGCCTACTGCGCAGCAGCTTCACCTTCGGCCGGTGCAGCAGCTTCTTCGGCAGCACCCTGTTCGGCCGCAGCAGCTTCTGCCGGATCGGGCAGCGGCAGCGGATTGTCGGATTTGGTATTAAGCCATGCAATGACAGCAGCACGATCAGATGCCTTTTTCAGGCCGCCGAAGCTCATTTTCGTGCCATCGATGTAATCGCGCGGCTTGTAAAGGAATTCGTTCAGCTCCTCAAAGCCCCAATTGCTGCCATGGTTGGCCATGCCATCGGAATAGGAGAAGTCGCTTTTATGCGCAAAGGCCGCACCAACGATTCCATAAAGGTTCGGGCCGGTCTTGTTCGGGCCGCCTTTTTCGACATCGTGGCAGGATGCGCATTTCTTGAAGACTTTTTCGCCTTCGGCAAGATCAGCCGATGCCAGCATCGCAAGAATCGGTTCCGGGCCGGCCGGCGCAGCCGGTGCTGCTGCGGTCGTGGCACTCGCACCCGCCATCAGATCCTCGGAGAAGGGATAAACCGGTGCTTCCAGTTCATCGGGATGAACCAGTGCGCCACCAATTTTGCCGACAACCACTACCAGAAGTACGGCGCAGATGACTCCGGCGACGATCTTGTTGATTTCCATCGTGTTCATGACGGGACCCCGTTACAGCCTAATCACTCTCAGGTTTCTCATTATAGTCAGTTCATCCATGCGCCCCCCTGGCAATCCTCGTAGTTGAGAAACACACATGTTACCGCAGGCAAAACTGTTCGGTGGGAAACTATACGTTTCAGCGATTTGCATCAACCTTTCTTAAACACCAAGGCGAAAACGGATGCTCTAGAACTTTCGTCTAGTAGCATCTGAAAAACATTTCCGTCTTTCGTAAACTCCCCAAAACCGGCTAATGTCGCGCCGATTCACACCCGTGTTTTGCCATCGCGTTGATCGAACACGCATTGCGCGAGATCAAACACAGGGAATTTATGCCTGACCGGAGTTCCAAAATGTCGACGCCGCGCAATCCTGTTGTTGTAATTCCTGCCCGCATGGCCTCTACCCGCCTGCCCAACAAACCGTTGGCCGATATTTGCGGGGAACCCATGATCGTTCAGGTCTGGCGACGCGCGAACGAGGCCGCGATTGGCCCGGTTCTGGTGGCCTGTGCCGAACAGGAAATTGCCGATGCGGTTGAGGCGGCCGGTGGCATCGCGGTTCTGACCGATCCGGATCTGCCCAGCGGATCGGATCGTGTTCATCAGGCGCTGCAAACTTTCGATCCCGACGGCAAATATGATGCGGTCGTCAATGTGCAGGGCGATCTGCCGACCATTGATGCCGCCGATATCCGCGCGGTGTTTGAACCGCTTAATGATCCGGCGGTCGATATTGCAACGCTGGCTGCTGAAATCACCCGCATTGAAGAACGCACCAACCCCAATGTGGTCAAGGCGGTGGCGGCCTTTGGCAAGGGGCGTGTTGCCCGGGCGCTTTATTTCACGCGCGCGACCGCGCCTTATGGTGACGGGCCGCTTTATCATCATATCGGGCTTTATACCTATCGCCGTGCGGCACTGGACCGCTTTGTTGCCCTGTCACCGGCTGAACTTGAAAGCCGTGAAAAGCTCGAACAGTTGCGTGCGCTTGAAAACGGCATGGTGATTGCGGTGGCGCTGGTGGATGGCGTGCCGCTTGGCGTGGATACGCCCGAAGATCTCGAACGGGCCCGTCAGGTTCTCGGGGCCTGATTTCCAAACATTGGATTGAGTTCGCGCCCCAATTGGGGTTTTCTATCAGGCCGCCTGTTCGGGGCGGTTGATACAAGTCCGTCTAAACTATCAGGAAACAGCCAGATGACTGCGCAACAAAGGATCGCTTTTCAGGGAATGCACGGTGCCTATTCAGATCAGGCAGCCCGTCGCGCCTTTCCGGGTGCAACGACAGTACCCTACAGGACCTTTGAAGGCGCCTTTAGTGCATTGGAAGAAGGCGAAGTCGAACTGGCGGTGATCCCGATTGACAACACCCTGGCCGGGCGTGTCGCCGATGTGCACCACATCCTGCCGGAATCGGGCGTGCATATTATCGGTGAAACCTTCTTGCGCATTAACCATGCGCTGGTCGCCGTACCGGGCACAAAGATCGAAGACATCAAGGAAATCCACAGCCACGTGCACGCCCTTGGCCAATGCCGCAAGCTGCGCAAGGAACTCGGTGTCAATGCGGTGGTCGGTCCCGATACGGCCGGCTGTGCCAAGGAAGTCGCCGATCGCGGCGATAAATCCATTGCCGCGATTGCTCCGGTTCTGGCGGCTGAAATTTACGGCCTTGATGTGCTGCGTACTGAGGTCGAAGACGCCGCCCACAACACCACGCGTTTTATCATTCTCGCCCGGGAGCCGCTTGATATCGCCAATGACGGCACCCCGGTTGTCACCAGTTTCGTCTTCCGGGTGCGCAACGTTGCCGCCGCCCTTTACAAGGCACTGGGCGGTTTTGCCACCAACGGCATCAACATGACCAAGCTTGAAAGCTACATGGTCGAAGGCCACTTCACCGCGACCCAGTTCTTTGCCGAAGTCGAAGCCCATCCCGAACAGCTTGGCCTGCGCCACGCGCTCGAAGAACTGCAATTCTTCTCGCATGAAGTTCGCATTTTGGGCGTTTATCCGGCCCACCCGTTCCGCAAGGAAAATGACCTTCCCGCAGAATGATCATCGGGCGCGGTGTGCTTGGCACCCTTGACGTCAGACACGAAAAAGGGCCGAACGAAATTGTTCGGCCCTTTCTTGTTTAATGTCGTTCAAAGTCGTTTGATCGGGTCGGGATCAATCCCCGGCCTGTTTCAAAAGATCGCCCGAGAACCGATGAATGATCTGGGTCAGCTCGGCCGAACGGTTCGAAAGTTCGGCCGATGCCGATTTCAGTTCGTCGGCATCATCGGTGGTGCTTTGTGCGTTCTTCATGGTTTCATCAACGCTATAGGAAATCTGTTTCACGCCATCCGCACTGCGGTTTGCGTTGCCCGAAATTTCCTGGGTTGCCGCACCCTGTTCTTCGATGGCCGCGGCAATTGCGGTGGATGCACTGCGCACCTGTTCGATGGTTTCCGAAACCCGTGAAATGCCGGTTACGGCACGTTCGGTTCCATCCACAATGGCATTGATCTGGGCGGCAATTTCATCGGTTGCCTTGGCGGTCTGGGTCGCAAGGTTCTTGACCTCGTTTGCCACCACGGCAAAGCCTTTGCCGGCTTCACCCGCACGGGCCGCCTCGATGGTTGCGTTAAGGGCCAGAAGGTTGGTCTGACCGGCAATGTCATTGATCAGGCCGATGATTTCCTTGATCTTCTCGACCGTTTCCGACAGGCCGGCAACATCGTTTGATGCGCTTTGGCTTTCATCGGTTGCCCGTTCAACAGTGTGCGACATCTGGGAAATCTGAACGTTGATTTCCGTGATCGAGGATGAAAGTTCTTCGGTCGCGGCCGCAACCGCATCGACATTCTGCGATACTTCACCGGCGGCCGATGCCACCTGCTGGCTTTGACCCAGGATGCCGTCGGCATTGTGGGCCATGCTGATCGCAAGATCGTTGCTGCGCTGGATCGAACGGTCAAGTGCCCCGGCAATGCCGCCAACTTCGCTTTCAAGTTTCTGGGCGATTGACCGGATATTGCTGCGACGTTCTTCTTCGGCTTTCTGCTTCTGAACGGCCGCATCGGATTCAAGTTTCTGCGCCTGTGCGGATTTGTCACGCAATGCCAGAACGCCCTGCGCCATATCGCCGATTTCAACGAAACGCGATTCGACTTCGACCGGGGCATCGTAATTGCCTTCGGCGATTGTGCGGATTGAACTGTTCAAACCGACGATGCTGCGCGTGATTCGCGTGCCGACAACCCAGGACAGGGACCCTGCAATGACAATGGCAATGATCGAAATGACCGCGATATGCTGGATGATCGACATGAATTCCGACTGCACGTCATCCATATAGACACCCGCACCCAGTGCCCAGCCCCATTCCTTGATCGGGCGAACATAGGCGGCCTTTTCAATCAGCTTGTCGCCTTCGCCGGGTTTCTTGGTTTCATAGGTGATGATGCCACCGCCGGCCTTGGCGGTATTGACGATCATGTTGCGAACCTTGCTGTCGGGGTTGCATTTGCCGACATCTTCGGGGCTTAACGGATCAAGCACCATGCAATGGCTGTAATCGGACGCATAGATATAGTTCGCGCCGTCAAAGCGATAGGCATTCAGGATTGCCAATGCCGCAGCCTTGGCTTCGTCCTCGCTCATATCGCCGCTTTTGGCTTTGGCGACATAGCTGTTGACGATGGTCACAGCGCCTTCGGTCAGATGGGAAATCTGTTCGAATTTCCCGTTACGAAGGCTGGTTTGGTAATTCAGTGCGACCGTTGCGATGATGGCAAGCAGCACAAGTAAACAAATGGCGGGAATGGAAAATATCCCCGTAACAACCCGGAACCGCATAACTTTCCCCTTACAAGCGATTGTGGCGATTGAATTATTTACCGCAAATCGTAAACGAAACCGTAAATCGCCTTGGTTGAATGTGTCATCTGCGCGTTTTTGCATGGCTGCCCGGCGCAGGCATTTGATTGACTTATGCGCAAGACATCTGTATCACCCGGCTCATTCCTTCGCTTGCAAAGACAGAATGAGCTGTCAGGAACTGTATGAACAAGGCGAGGGCGGTTTCGACGTGATGACGTCGTAACCTCACATCATTTGCCTCTCATGCAGGGTCCGACGCAGTGGCTGCTTTGCCATGCACCGGTCTCGACTGCGTTTGAGCAGGCACCATTGGCGTGAACATGGCGCCGACCGGATAAACGAAGGGCTATCCTTTATGACGAATTTTGATGGGCTCAACCTGATCGAGCCCCTGCTGCGCAATGTTGAAGCTGCTGGTTTCTCCGCGCCGACCGAAATCCAGGCTGCGACGATCCCGGCACTTCTCGAAGGGCGTGACCTTATGGGTATTTCCCATACGGGTGGCGGCAAAACTGCCGCTTTCTGCCTGCCGTTGCTGCAGCGTCTTGCTGAAAACCCGCAGCGCCCGAAACCGGGTCAGCCGCGCGCCGTTATTCTTGCGCCGACCCGCGAACTGGCGACCCAGATCGGCCAGTGCCTGCGTGACTTCAAAAAAGGCATCCGCCTGTTTTCTTCTGTTGTCTATGGCGGCTCGCCGATGGGCCCGCAGATTCAGGAACTGCGCCGTGGCGTTGATATCCTGGTTGCGACCCCGGGTCGTCTGCTTGACCATATGTCGCGCAACACGGTTCGCTTTGACGATGTCGAAGTCTTCATCCTTGATGAAGCCGACCGTATGCTTGACATGGGCTTCTCCGAAGATGTTCTGACCGTTGCCGAACTGCTGCCGAACAACCACCAGACGGTGATGTTCTCGGCAACCATGCCGGCTGAAGTCAAACATCTGACCGACCGTCTGCTCAAAGACCCGGTCAAGGTCGAAACTGCCCCGCAATCAAGCGTGACCGAACGTGTGACCCAGCGTGGCATGTTCGTGAAACGCCATGACAAGATGTCGCTTCTGGTTCAGTTGCTGAACCGTGACGAAGTCGAACGTGTTCTGGTCTTCACCAAAACCAAGGCCGATGCGGACGAACTGTCGTTCCAACTGCGCGATGAAGGTGTCGACAGTGACGCTATCCATGGCGACAAACAGCAGCGCATCCGTCAGAAAATCCTGCGCAACTTCCGCAATGGCCGTTTCCCGGTTCTGATTGCGACCGACGTTGCCGCACGTGGTATTGACGTTCCGGGCATCACGCATGTCATCAACTATGACCTGCCGCACGATCCGGAAAGCTATGTCCACCGTATCGGCCGTACCGGTCGTGGTGGCGCCGAAGGTACCGCGATTTCGTTCTGCGAACCGCGTGACATTCGTCTGCTGCGCAACATCGAACGCATCATCAAGCAGGATGTCGATATCGACGAAGATCACGAATTCCATGCTCCGCCCCCGCCGCCGCGTTCCGGTGGTGGTCGTGGTGGCCGTGAAGGCGCTGGTCGTGGCTTTGGTGGTCGCGGTCGTGGCGGCTTTGGCGGCGGTCGCGATGGTGGCCGTGGTCGTGGTTTCGGCGGTGGCCGTGACGGTGGTCGTGGTCGCGGCTTTGGCGGCGGTCGTGATGCCGGTCGCGATGGCGCCCGTGAAGGTGGTCGCGAAGGCGGCTTCCAGGGTGAACGCGCAGCGCGCGGTTTCGGTGGCCGTGATGGCGGTCGTGATGGTGCCCGTGACGGTGGCCGTCGTGATTTTGCCGATCGTCCGCGTCGTGATGACCGCGAATTCCGCAATGATCGCAAGCCGCGCTTTGACAATGATGATCGTGCACCGCGCGGTGATCGTGAAGAACGCGGTGGCAATCGCGGTGGCAACTTCCGCCCCCGTGGTGAAGGCCGTGGTGAAGGCGGCAACCGTGACGAACGTCGTTTTGCCGACAAGCCGCGTGGTGATCGCGGTGGCAATTTCCGCGGTCGCGATGGTGGCCGTGATGCCGGTCGTGACGGCGGACGCCGTGATTTCTCTGATCGCCCGCGCCGCTCCGAAGGCCGTGGTGGTAATCAGGGCATGAAGCGTCGTTCGGCCTGATTACAGGCTGATCTCGCACGATCGCATACGGATATAACGTTCCACAGCACAGCTTCTGCGCTTCGGAACGTCCGGAAATCAAAGAAAAAGTCGGCTGTTATGGCCGGCTTTTTCGTTTTCGATTCCTGGTTGAAAACAAAAGCTGTAAATTACAACCCAAACACCTATCCTTTATAGGGGGATGGTCGGCGATTTACGGATGGTTTGCAGTCAGGTTGCAGATGGCTTGATGGCGACTTGACTGAAAACCGGTCTGGTGTGCGGATTTGCTGCCATGGTTTTGATGTTCGATGCCGATTCCCGGACCAAGTTTCGGGCTAGTTATTTGGGCCGGTGATTCAGGTTGATGATCTAGGCTCTGGCGCGGTTTGGTGGAACGGATCGGCACGGCGGATGTCTGGCGGGGCAAAATAATCGACCGGCCCCTCGGGAAATTCCGGTGGTGTCTCACCACATATGGGGAATGTCGGCGTGCCATGGCTGAGGTAACAAGGAGTTGGCTCTGCATGAAAAGGATGTTGGTCGTCCTGGCTGCGGCGATGGCCTGTGCATTTGGTGCAGATATCGCATTTGCAGATGAGCGAACCGGGCATTTCAAACGGAATGCTGACGGATCGCGCGATTGCGGCCATCTTCTGGCATCGGGCAATCCGGATTACCCGCCTTATCTATGGCAATCGGCTGATGGTCAGCACCTCGAAGGGGCGGCGGCCGATTTTCTCAAACAGGTTGGTGAACTGGCCGGGGTGCGGATCGAAGTCCTGCATGCCGGCAGTTGGGGCCGTGTGCAGCAAAGCATGCGTGACGGCACCCTTGATATGATTGCGGGGGCCTTCCTGACACTGCCGCGGCTCGAATATATGGATTACTTCTATCCGGCGTTTCAGGGGACGCGCACCGTCATCTGGACCCGCGATAATCTTGATCTCAATTATCAGCACTGGTCTGACTTGCGCGGGCTCGAAGGTCTGACCGTGATCAATAACAGCTTCGGTCAGGATTTTGATACCTATGCGGCCCAAAATCTCAGCATTACCGAAGTGCCCAGCCTCGAACAGGGCTTGCGCATGCTGTCCTATAATCGCGGTGAATATCTGATTTACGAAGAATTCCCGGGCAAGGCCGTGGCGGCGCGCGAACATATCACCAATATCCGCAGCTACGAGACCCCGGTCAGTACCGAAAATCTCTATCTGACCATGTCGCATCGCTCCGAATGCAATACCGGCGCATTGCGCGGCCGCATCACCCAGGCGATTCTCAAACTGCTTGCCGATGACGCCATGCAAAACATGCTCGAAGCCAGCATCCGCCGCTGGGGCGAAAACACCAATTAACGCAAAGCTGACGCTTGACCTGCCTGCTGGTCCGGCACATGCCGACCAGCCACCAGCCACCAGCCACCAGCCACCAGCCACCAGCCACCAGCCACCAGCCACCAGCCACCAGCCTGAGACCTCTGACCACCACGCACCTGCGGCATCAGCCACCGGCGGCCAACGCCCTCTGAGCACCATACACCGTCGGCCAGCGCCCTCCGACCATCACACACCGGCGACCATCGCCCTCCGGCCACCAAGCCACCCTCGGTCAACACATTCTGGCCTCTGATCACCGTTCAACGACCCGCAGCCTCGATCCTCGATCCTCGATCCTCGTGCAACGGCGCAAAAGCCCGCATCACCCGCCTGCCGTCCCCAGCAGCTCCCCGATGCCCGCCGCACGAAATGCAACCCGGAACGCCTTTCATCGGGCACCCAAACCATCCGTTTCCCCGCGCCACTCAAAACACGTGACACCATCCAACACCACGCGGCGTCACGCGACATAATGTGGCGCCACCCAAAGCCACCCGGCACCAGCCGTCGCCTTGCGGAAACGACGCCTCAGCAAACTGGCGCCAAATCCGTCGCCCCCAAACCCATGGCCACAAACACGCGCCCCCAAGCACGCGCCCGCAAACCCATGGCCTCAAACCCACATCCACACCTGCACCCCAAGCCATTACTCCCCAAACCATTGCTCACCCAGCAATTGCTTGTCCCGGAATTGCTTGCCCGGGGAACCGCCTGTTCCACCACGCCCGATACGACGCCCCGCGCATCAAACCGGATGCCTGTTGTCGCCGGATAGCGTGATCGGGGGAGTTGGAGTTTGCGGATCGCGAAAATCCGTTGCGCACAAACCCATGGCCGCAAAACCATGGCCTCACACCCGCACCCCAAGCCGTTACTCGCCAAACCATTGCTCACCCGGCAATTGTTTGTCCCGGAATTGCATGCCCGGGGAACCGCCTGTTTCAGCACGCCGATACGACGCCCTGCGCATCAAACCGGATGCCTGTTGTCGCCGGGACAGCGTGATCGGGTGAGTTGGAGTTTGCGGATCGCGAAAAGTCCGTCGTGCACAAACCCATGGCCTCACACGCGCACCCCAAGCCATTACTCGCCAAACCATTGCTCACCGGCCAATTGCTTGTCCCGGCATTGCTTGCTCGGGGAACCGCCTGTTCCAGCACGCACGATACGACGCCTCGCGCATCAAACCGGATGCCTGTTGTCGTCGGGATTGCGTGATCCGGTGAGTTGGAGTTTGAGAGCCGCGAAACGGCGCGTTTTCCGGTTGATAGGGGCTCAGGAATGCTGGTAAGGGCGGGTTTTGATATAAAGTGGTAGAGCTATGCGGATTTGATTTGACGTTAACGTTAACGTCAACTACAAGGGAGTCGCATTCTCCCGCGATGCCCGCAACGGGTATCTGCCTTCTTCTCAGGACCGTGACTTCTTAGGACCGCGATATGGCACAGTTCGAACCGCAAAATCCCGATTTTGATGCTGAAGTCCGCAAACGCTTAGCACAACAGCCCTATAATCTGTCGATCGGGGCCGAAGTCGCCGATGTTGCGCCGGGCCGGGTTGAGGTCATCGTGCCGTCGCGGGCTGATCTGATCCAGCATAACGGCTATTTCCATGGCGGACTGATCGCAGGGCTTGCCGATATTGCCGGTGGTTTTGCCGGATGGAGCCTGATTGAAGCCGATCAGGGGATGCTGACGATTGAATACAAGCTCAATATCGTTGCCCCGGGGCAGGGTGATCATTTGCGTGCCGTCGGCGAGGTTGTCTCGCGCGGGCGATCGATCATCGTCACCCGCATCGATATCTTTGGTATGAGGAATGGCGAGCCGGTTCTGTGCGCGACCTCGCTTCAGACGCTCAAGGTCATGAAGCTGCCGCCGGAACTATTAGATAGCGCTGCATAATTCCATCAATTGATAAAATGTACCTAATAATCAAACCCAGTCAGGCAGGAACGTCATCATGGCATTTTTCGAATTTCCCGGATTGAAATTTGATCTCGGCGAAACCGCGGACGCGATCCGCGAAACTGTTTCATCCTTTGCCGAGGCCGAAATCGCCCCGCGTGCGGCAGAAATTGATGAAACCAACCAGTTCCCCAACGATCTGTGGCGCAAATTCGGGGATCTTGGCCTTTTGGGCATGACGGTTCCCGAAGAAGATGGCGGCACGGGTCTTGGTTATCTCGAACATGTGATCGCCATGGAAGAAATCAGCCGGGCTTCGGCCTCGGTTGCGCTTTCATATGGGGCGCATTCCAACCTGTGCGTCAACCAGATCAAACGCAACGCCAATGCCGAACAAAAGGCAAAATACCTGCCCAAACTGATCAGCGGCGAACATATCGGTGCCCTTGCCATGAGCGAGCCGGGCGCTGGTTCGGACGTGGTATCGATGAAGCTTCGCGCCGAGAAAAAGGGCGATCGTTTCATCCTCAATGGTAACAAGATGTGGATCACCAACGGCCCGGATGCCGATACCTTGGTGGTCTATGCCAAAACCGATATGGATGCCGGACCCAAGGGCATTACGGCCTTTATCATCGAGAAAACCTTCAAGGGGTTCTCGACGGCGCAAAAGCTCGACAAACTGGGCATGCGCGGTTCGAACACCTGTGAGCTGGTGTTTGAAGATTGCGAAGTGCCCGAAGAAAACATTCTGGGTCAGCTCAATGGCGGTGTCCGCGTATTGATGAGCGGCCTTGATTACGAACGTGCGGTTCTGGCGGCTGGCCCCACCGGGATCATGCGCGCCTGCATGGATGTGGTTGTGCCCTATATCCATGAACGCAAACAGTTCGGCAAGGCGATCGGCGAGTTCCAGCTGATGCAGGGCAAAATCGCCGATATGTACACGACCATGAATGCCTGCCGTGCCTATGTCTATGAGGTCGCCAAGGCCTGTGATCGCGGGGAAACATCGCGCAAGGATGCTGCCGGTGTGATCCTGTATGCCGCAGAAAAGGCCACCTGGATGGCGCTTGAAGCCATTCAGACCCTTGGTGGCAACGGCTATATCAATGAATATCCGACCGGCCGGTTGCTGCGTGATGCCAAGCTTTACGAAATCGGGGCAGGTACCAGCGAAATCCGTCGTATGCTGATTGGCCGTGAACTGTTTGGTGAAACCGCATAATTGCGGTTTCCCGTTAACTGATCCCCCAGAAAGACCACAAGGACCCTCATCATGACCAGTTCCGATCCGGTTGTTATCGTATCGTGCGCCCGTACCGCCATGGGCGGTTTGCAGGGCGATTTTGCCACCGTTACTGCCGCCGAACTTGGCGGTGTTGCCATCAAGGCAGCACTTGAGCGCGGTGATGTTGCGCCAGATGACATTGACGAAGTCATCATGGGCAATGTTCTTCCCGCCGGGCAGGGACAGGCCCCGGCGCGCCAGGCAGCCTGGAATGCCGGTATCCCGCGTTCGGCCGGGGCGACCACGATCAACAAGATGTGCGGATCAGGCATGAAGGCCGTGATGTTTGCCCATGATACGCTGGTTGCCGGTGGCGCCGATGTCATGGTGGTCGGCGGTATGGAAAGCATGACCAATGCGCCGTTCCTTCTGCCGAAAATGCGGTCGGGCAACAAATATGGTCATGACGTTGTCTATGATCACATGGCGCTTGATGGTCTTGAAGATGCCTATGACAAGGGCCGGGCAATGGGCACATTTGCCGAGGCAACGGCGGAGAAATATGGTTTTACCCGCGAAGCACAGGACGACTATGCCATCACGTCCCTGACCCGTGCGCAGAATGCGGCCAGCGCCGGTCATTTCAAGGATGAAATCACCCCGGTAACCTTCACCACCCGCAAGGGCGAGGTCACCATTGATGCTGATGAGCAGCCGCCAAAAGCCAAACCGGAAAAGATCCCGACCCTGCGTCCGGCCTTTGCCAAGGATGGCACGGTGACCGCCGCGCATTCGGCATCGATTTCCGATGGGGCGGCTGCCCTTGTGATGATGCGTGCGTCCGAGGCCAAAAAGCGCGGGCTGACGCCGCTTGCCAAGATCGTTGGTCAGGCAACCCACGCCCAGGAACCGTGCTGGTTCACAACCGCCCCGATTGACTCGATCAAAAAGGTTCTGGCCAAGGCCGGCTGGAGCAAGGATGACGTCGATCTTTGGGAAATCAACGAGGCCTTTGCCGTTGTTGCCATGGCAGCCATGCGCGATCTTGAGCTTGATCACGGCAAGGTCAATGTCCATGGCGGTGCCTGTGCACTTGGCCATCCGATTGGCGCAACCGGTGCGCGTTTGCTGGTGACCCTGATCCATGCGCTGAAAACCCATGGCGGGTCAAAGGGCGTGGCATCACTTTGCATCGGTGGGGGCGAGGCAACGGCGGTTGCGATCGAGCTGATCTGAACGGCGTTGTGATGTAGTTTAAACCGGTTCTAAAAAGTCTGAGATTGGGGGCTACCAACTTGCGCGAATTCACCTTATTTTGTCGCCAGACATAACGATGGAATAGAGGAATTCGCGCGATGACAAAGTCGACTGTGGATCGGATGCTTGCCGGCTTTAAAAGCTTCAAGGCGATGTATTACGAACAGCGCCCTGAACGCGTTGAAGATCTGGTGAATATGGGCCAGAAGCCCGAAGTGCTTCTGATTGCATGTTCGGACTCCCGGGTTGATCCGGCCATCCTGACCAATGCCGAACCGGGCGAAATGTTTGTTATTCGAAATGTGGCAAACCTTGTTCCGCCCTATGAGCCCGATGAAAACTATCACGGCACCTCCTCGGCGATCGAATTTGCGGTCCGCGACCTTAAGGTCAAGGATATCGTGATTCTCGGTCACTCGGCCTGTGGGGGTATGGCGGCACTGGTCGAACATGGCGAGGCCGGCAAAGTGCCGGACCGCGACTTTATCGGTGAGTGGGTCAGCATCGCAAAATGCTGCCTGCATCATGGCCCTGATGTCGACAAGGTTTCGCGTCATTCAATTCGCAATTCGTTGCAAAACCTGATGTCGTTCCCGTTCATCAAGGAACGGGTCGAAGCCGGCGATCTTAACCTTCATGGTTGGTGGTACGGCATGAAAGAAGGCATCCTGTGGCGTTTCGACGCCGAACAGGACAAGTTTATCAAGGGCGAAGAATAAGCCCGGTCTGATCTGCGGGTGACCCACGGGGTCACAGCCTGTTTTGATCGCATGGCCGGTGCGTCGCCCAACCGGGAGGGGCACCGCCATGCGGTTGGAAGAACATCAGATCATGGTGCGCGATACCGCGCGCGAGTTCGCCGAAAATGAACTCAAACCCAATGCTGCAAAATGGGATACCCATCACACTTTCCCGGCCGAGGCGATAGCCGGTCTGGGCGAGTTGGGCTTTCTTGGCATGCTGGTGCCCGACGAATATGGCGGGGCGGGCATGGACCATGTCGCCTATGCGCTGGCGCTCGAAGAAATTGCTGCGGGCGATGGTGCCACGTCAACGATCATGTCAGTCCATAATTCGGTCGGCTGTATGCCGATCCTGAAATTTGGCACCGAAGAACAGAAACAGAAATTCCTGGTCCCGATGGCGCAGGGCGAAAAGATCGGTGCATTCTGCCTGACCGAACCACAGGCCGGGTCCGATGCCAGCGCGCTTAAAACCCGTGCGGTGCGCGATGGCGATCACTGGATCATTAACGGGGCAAAGCAATTCATTACATCCGGCTCCGAAGGTGACATTGCCATCGTGTTTGCGGTGACCGACCCGACCGCAGGCAAACGCGGCATTTCAGCCTTTATCGTGCCGACCGATACACCGGGCTATGTGGTGTCGCGGGTTGAGGAAAAGCTGGGCCAGAATGCATCCGATACCTGCCAGATCACCTTTGTTGAATGCCGGGTGCCCGATGAAAATATGCTGGGCTTTGAAGGGCAGGGCTATAAAATCGCGCTGGCCAATCTTGAAGGCGGGCGCATCGGCATTGCCGCCCAGTCGGTCGGCATGGCGCGTGCGGCATTTGATGCGGCACGTGATTACGCCAATGAGCGCGAAACATTCGGCAAAAAGATCATTGAACATCAGGCCGTGGCATTCCGCCTTGCCGATATGGCGACCAAGATCGATGCCGCACGGCTTCTGGTTCATCGTGCGGCCGAATTGCGCGATGATCACAAGCCCTGTTTGACCGAGGCCTGCATGGCCAAGATGTTTGCATCCGAAATCGCCGAGGAAGTCTGTTCTGCCGCGATCCAAATCCATGGCGGATACGGTTATCTAAAGGATTTCCCGGTGGAGCGCATCTATCGCGATGTTCGGGTCTGCCAGATTTACGAAGGCACATCCGACATTCAGCGTATGGTGATTGCGCGGGCTTTGGCGGATTGACGAAGGTGCACGTCGGCTGACTGTTTAGGTTGGTGGCGGGGCAAAGCGTGCGAGAAGGCGTTCCGCACGTGGTAGAGCATCATGCAGGAACTGTTTGGGTTCGCGCAGCCATAGCCCGTCAATTTGCCGTGATTTTTCCTCGTAAATCAATACGTCGCGCGGGATTGGTTTAATCTCTGCATCCCAGTTTGCCCAGCGTTGGCGGGCGCGGCGAAAACAGTGATCGATGAATTTCTGGCGATGACTGTAGCCGTGATAGTCGAAAATCCAGTCATCCCACGCAATGACAATATGATTGCCGGTAAAGCCCTTATGCGGGTGAAGCCATAAAGGCGTCATCTGGTCGCTGCCGTAACGCATGAGAAACGCGTGGGCAAGGATGTGGCAGGCGCCGCAGGCAAAGAACACGCGATCTGGCAGGCTCCAGCGCATCACCGGATCACTCTTGCGGTAGTTCGGTGTTCTGGGTTGGTACATCGCCGTAAATCCTGAAGGCCGGGAGATGCCAAAACAAAACACCCCGAACCGTGAGAATATCGTGGTCCGGGGTGTCTGCATAGATCAGGTGTATCAAGTGGGGCGTATGCGCACTCAGAACTGATATTGCAGGCCGATCAAGATTTCATGTGCCCGCAGGTCGAACCTGGTTGCTTCAAGCTTGGTCGCAGTGGCGCCGTTGATATATGTGTCACCGCCACGCACTTCTCCCATGTCTAGATAGCGGTAAGACAGATCAAGTTTCCAATGGTCGGAAATCGCGTATCCCACGCCCGCGCCAATCTGCCAGGCAATGTCGTTATGCGTATCACCACGAATGAAAGTACTGTCCGGGAAGAAAAGCTTCTCTGTTTTGTTCCGCGCCCAACCAATGCCACCTTGCAAGTAGGGGGAGAAAGCCCCCACATCAACACCGGCAATGCTCAACGGATCGACATAAACGTTCATCATCGTCGTCCAGTTGGACGTCTCGAAGGCGCCGTCATTTAGTTTATTGACTGCTTTGTTCGGAATGCCGTCCGCGTCACGATAGTCCTCTGCTGCGGACAGTTGGGCGCCATACGATACAGTGATGTCGGTCCGTAGATAGTCCGTAAGGTTCAGCCCAGCGCCAATCTGGTAACGTTGCCCTTTATACCTTGCCAGTTCGACACTGTCGCGCTCAGCACTGTCGAAAAAATCGTCCCGATCGTCAATGGTCATGGAGTAACCAAGGTCGGCGCGAAGATATGGGCTGAGTTGCCATTCCTCGGCGCTCGCCGTTTTGGTCAATCCGGTAAGGCCAACTGCCAGCAGCATGGTGCCGAGAGCAGATTTGCACGCGAATTGACCAAGTTTAGGGGCGAAAGAGATCGATAACATTGAGGTGTAACCCATGTGAGATGTTGATTTTTATGATTCAACTAAACCTACAAGTATGCTGCAACGCAATGACAATTGAATGATTGTCAGAAATTGACAGAATTTAACTGGCTTTACTGACTAGCGGCGCGTGGAAAGCTGGTGCTTTTCAATCAGTCTGCGGAACTGGTGATAGTTCAGATCAAGCGCTTTGGCGGCTTCGGTCTGGTTGTTGGCGTTTTGGCGAAGGGCCTGTTGCAGCAGTTTTATTTCGAAATTTGCGACCTGTGATTTGAAGTCGATGGTGCCGTCCGGGCTGCTGTCGGGGGCGGGCGTTTCAATCGGGTTGGGTTGGCTGGTTGTACTGCTTTCGGTTTCTGACCAGATGTCCTCAAACGGATCGAGTTTGATGGTGGCAAGCGGGGTGTCTTCATCGTCGGCAAGATAGATGCTGCGTTCAACCGCATTGCGCAGTTCGCGGATATTGCCCGGCCAGTCATGGTGCAAAAGCTGATGGGTGGCATGGATGGAAAAGCCCGCAAAAACCGTGCGGCCAAGGCGCTTGGTCATATCAAGCGCGAACTGTTCGGCCAGCAAAAGTATATCATCAGACCTTTGGCGGAGCGGCGGAACAGCGATGACGTCAAAAGCCAGGCGATCCAGAAGATCGGCGCGGAACTTCCCGGTTTTGGCCAGTTCGCGCAGATTTTCATTTGTCACACCAATGACGCGGGTATCAACATCAATGGTGTCCGACCCGCCAACGCGTTCGATTTCACCATATTCGACAACCCGCAGAAGCTTTTCCTGAACCACGGGACTGGCGGTGGCGATTTCATCAAGGATGATGGTGCCGCCATGGGCACGTTCAAACCGCCCGATGTGACGTTTGGTCGCCCCGGTAAAGGCGCCGGCTTCGTGGCCAAACAGTTCGGTATCAAGCAGGGTTTCGGACAGGGCTGCGCAATTGACCTTGACCAGCGGGCCGCCCCAGCGGCGTGAGAGGTAATGCAGGCGGGCGGCAATCAGTTCCTTGCCCGATCCGCGTTCGCCAATGACAAGGCACGGCCGATCAATTGGCGCCAGACGCGAAACATGTTCGAGGGCGGCCAGAAATACGGGGTCTTCGCCCAATATCGGTTGCAAGCTGTCCATTTCGCGAAAAACGTTATCGGAAAACGACAATAATGTCGCGATAAATGTAATGCCTTGAGCAGGGGAATTTGTAAGTCATTGATTTTATTGATTTCCAAAACTGGCACGGCATTTGAAATAGAGAGTGCAGAAGTTTTACCGTCCCCCGATGAAGTAAGGAGATCAGACAATGGGCGTGTTTTCGCGTTTGTCCGATATCGTAAATGCCAACATCAACGCGCTTCTGGATCGTGCCGAAGATCCGGAGAAAATGGTGCGCCTGATGATTCAGGAAATGGAAGATACGCTGGTTGAAGTCCGGTCCGCTGCCGTCAAGGCGATCGCCGACAAGAAGGAAGTCGAGCGCAAGCTTAAAAAGCTGCATGACGGTCAGCTTGAATGGGAAACCAAAGCCGAGTTTGCCGTTTCCAAAGGCCGTGATGATCTGGCCAAGGGAGCGCTGATGGCGCGCCGCCGTCTGGCCGATCAGAGCATTGTGCTTGAGCGCGAGCTTGAAGTGATCGAGGAAACCCTTGGCAAATTTGACGAGGATCTCAACAAGTTGCAGAACAAGCTCAATGAAGCAAAAGGCAAGCAGCGTGCGGTGGAAATCCGTATGCAGACCGCTGAAAAGCGTGTCAAAATGAAAGAAAAGCTTCATTCCGGTCAGATTGACGAAGCGCTTTTGCGTTATGAGCAGATGGAACGCCGGATTGACGAGCTTGAAGCCAATGCGGACTCCTGGGACCTTGGTCGCGGGCAGAGCCTTGAAGAGCAGTTCGAGGATCTTGAAGCCGAGCTCGGGATCGAAGATGATCTCAAAGAGCTTAAGGCGCGCGTAAAGAAAGATAAATAATCATTGGTTTGTGTGTTTCGGCACGTAGGCCAGCACAAGGAAGAAGCTGTCAGATATGTGGGCGATTGCCGTACCCTTGATTGTATTCGTTGCCGTTGTTGGCCCGGTCTGGGTGGTGTTTCATTACATCACCGTCTGGAAACGGATGAAGGCAGAGCAACGCGCACAGAACCCCGAACAAACCGCCCGTGAACAGGAAATGGTGGCGGGGCTCAAAAAGCGGGCAGCGAAGCTTGAATCCCGTGTCGAAACACTTGAACGCCTGTTAGATGCCGAGGTTGCCGAATGGAGGAACAGGATATGACTGCCCAGCAAGCTGCTGCCGGAAACGGATTTGGGCGCGGTCACACGAAAAACGCGCGTCACGGATGCCGGTTTGCCAATCACAGTCACGATGGCAAGAAATGCCACGGGGTGATCGGGCGGACCACGCGGGGAATTTCCCAGGCCTTTGGCATTCCGCGCAAAGGGGTTCTGGTTGCTTTCATTCTGATCCTGATTTTCAGTTTCCCGGTCGGGGTGATGTTGTTTGGTCTTGCATGGGCCTATGTGCATCATCCGGAATGGTTTGACGGATTGCGTGGATCATCACGCCGTGCCCAGGCCAAAGCCCAGGCCCAGGCCCGTGCGACCAAAACCGATGACACGCAAGACAACCCGACCGTGGGTGTCGATTACGAAGAAAGCTGGATGGAAGAACTGCGCGAGCAGTTTGACGATCTGGAACGCCGCACCGGATCGATGGAAAGCTTTGTGGCGTCCGGCGATTATCAGGTCGCATCCGAACTTGAGAAAATGAAAAAAGACGACGCATCGCACGCCGCCAAAAAGGACGGTGATGATGCCAATAAACCCGAAGAACCAAAGGCATAAGTCTTTGGCCTGACGGTCCAGAAGATTGACGGCGGTTTCAGCTTTCCCCAATCCCCCCTCGCGTTTTAACGCAATGAGGTCGCCGTCAAACATAAAACCGGATCACATGCGTGGTCCGGTTTTTCTTTTTGTTCGCAGTTCCTTGCGGAAAAATTCCCAAATAGCGTTTATCACTATACCTAATTTAAAGGTTTTACCGGCAAAGTCGGCGAAAAGGCCCATATATGGGATGCTGCTTTTGGGGAATTATGCATGGCGACCATGATTGAACATCCCGGCGAACAGGATTTCCTGCACCGGTTGCTGTTGGATAATCCGTGGTGGGACGGGGTCACCGATGATGTGGTGCAGGGATTGCCCCAGCGCGCCTTTTTCAAGCGGTTCTGGTCGGCCATTGAAAAGCATGACGGGCAAAAGGCCGTGGTCCTGACCGGCCCGCGCGGGGTTGGCAAAACCGTGATGTTGCGCCAGGCGGTGGCCGAACTTTTGAATGCCGACACGCCAAGACGCCATGTTTGCTATATCTCGCTGGAACATCCGCTGTTTCTGGAAATTGATCTGCCACGTTTGCCAAAATTACTGCGATCGATGCGCGGTATTTCGGCTGATCATCCGTTATGGCTTTTTATCGACGAGGTTTCCTATCAGCGTGATTGGGAGGACCGGCTTGCACGGTTGATCGTTGCCGATCCGATGCTGCGCGTGGTGGCGGTCAGTGCGCTGGCACCCGGTGCCGACAGTGCCGGGCATATTCAAAGCCTGTTTTTACCGCCGTTCAGCTTTGCCGAATATCTTGAGCAAAAGGGCATTGCCCCAAGCGACGTTTTGCCCGAAACGCCAAATGTCGGGCGTTATACCGCCGATGTGCCGGACGGGCTGATTGCGCTTAATGATCTGTTTGAAGATTACATCAATGAAGGCGGCTTCCACGATGCCAATGGCGAAGCCGGGGCCATTCACCGATCCCTTCATTCCGATCTGCCGGGGCTGCACGGGATTTCAAGCCCGTCGGACCTGCATCGTCTGTTTGCGCTTCTGGCCTATAATACCGGGTCGGAATTCTCGATCGAGACATTGGCGCGCGAACTTGATATCGCCAAAAACACGCTGCGCCGGTATCTGGAATATCTTGAAAGTGCCTGGCTTGTGCGCCGTCTGGAACGTGTTGATCAGGATGCCAAGCCGTTCCAGCGTGCGGTGGCGTTCAAGGTTCATCTGATCCATCCGGGATTGCGCAGTGGTCTGATTGGCGGGCGGGCATCTGATAGTGCGACGATCACGCGACTGGCCGAAACCGCGATCCAGACCCAGTTTCTGACATCGAGTGTCGGGATGGAAAGCCTGTATTATGCGCGTTGGGGCCATTACGAGGTGCCGTTTGTGTTCCTTGATCGTCGGTCGGGCACGCCGTTATTTGCCTATCACTGTCTGTGGCGCGATGAGGCGATCCGCAAGCCCAAGGAAATCCGGGCACTGGTCAATTTCCGGGGCAGTCATGCCTTGCCACTGGGGGCGTTTGTTCTGACCAAGGCGCAATGGCATGGCGGCAAACTGGGTGGTGTGCCGATGCGGTTTGAGCCAGCCAGTGTGCTGGCACTGCGGATCGGGCTTGAATTTTCACAGCTTTAACCTTGCCGATCAGGAGGCGTTCCGTTGGGCATGTTCGGGTCTCGGATGATGGTAGGGGTCTCAATGATCTCGCAGATTTTGCAGGTCGGGGCGGTATCGTGCGTTCTGATGCTGTCGGGGATTGCTCGGGCTGATCAGATTTGCCCGGCCAAACCGCATTGGAGCGATACCGAGCCCGCGATCAATCTGGCGCATGTGTTTTGTGGCGAAGTGAAATCCAATGGCCGTGCCGCCGGGTTTCATGCCCGGCCGGGCGGGATTAATCCGGGATCGGTCAGATCGGTCGACATCACCCAGCCCGCCAATGCGAACGGGGTGTATGCCGGGATGGTGACTTTTGCCAATCCTGATGCCAGGTCGGGCGGATCGGGTGGGCGTGATCCGGTGAAGTTTTCAAGCATCTTTCCCGACAGCTGTGATGATGATCAGATCGTGGCATCGATCCTTTATGCCTATGAAAATCGTATGGACTGTCCGGCGGGATCGCCCGGTTGGTGGCAATGCGGACTGAACCGGCCGATGGATGCCGCGTCATCGGTCGGGCTTTGTGTGGGTGATGATCCAGACGGGGTTTTCATGATTGCGATCGGGTTGCTGCGTGACGGGCGGATCAACACCGCCTTTCCGCTGCGCTAGGGGCAGGATCAGGATCAGGATCAGGGGGATCGGGTGATGTGCGTAAACAGGGCGGGTGACCTTATGGTTCCCGATTGGCCGGGGCGGCGGGCGGATGATCCGGGCCATGACCGGATTGCCGCGATGCTGGTTCTTGATATTGGCAATGCACCGCAATGGGCGGGGCGGGTCGCGCGCGAGATCGAGGATGTGGTTACAGGGACATCAAGTGGTTGGGAAATGGTGATGAATGCCCATATCCTTACTGTGGGCAAAGACAAATCGGGCATATCATCAGCCGATGACACCATGGGGGATGATCCGGTCGAGGTTGCGACCGCGGACCTTATGGCGGCAATGGCGGCCTGGATTGAGCGGATTGAGCAGGGCGCATCGTAAAATGGCGTGTTTGTCAGGTCGGATCGGACCGGAAAAGGAATGCGGGCGGCAGATGGGGCTGTTTTTCACAAAGGCACAAGGCGGTATCGGGCGACTGGCAACGGGGATCTGTGTTGTCGGGCTGATGGCTGTGATGGTGGTTGGTGCGGGTATCGGGACGGCCAGCGCCCAGGGGAATGGCAAGGATCCGGGCGATCCGCTTGAGATCTTTTTGCATCAATATCTTGAACATGCGGGGCTTCCGGGCGGGGTGATCGGCATCGGATATGGCACGGGACAGGTGCGCTATGCCGCCAGCGGATATGCATCGGTTGGTCCCGATGTCGGCATGACGGCAGATCGGCAGTTTTATATCGGGTCGCTGACCAAAATGATGACGGCGGTTGTGACCCTGCAACTGGCATCGGAAAAACGGATCAATCTGTCCGATCCGATTGCCAAATATCTGCCCGAAGAATTCGAAGGCCGAATTGCCAATGCCCGAAATGCGACCATTCGTGACCTTTTGCGCAACAGTTCAGGCATTCCCGATTATCTTGACGGGGAATTCTTTTTCCAGCTTGTCGGGCGTGATCCGCAGCATGGCTGGCGAAATGTCGAGTTGCTGCCACTGATTGCCGATCGGGACGCCTATTTCGAAGCGGGGAAAAGTTATGCTCCGTCAAACAGCAATTTCATCCTGTTGGGCGTGATGATCGAAGCGGTCGAGGGCGATCATATCGAAAAGGTATTTAACCGCCGCATTTTCGAGCCGGCCGAAATGGCCAATACATCCTTTGGCCGCTATCCGCGACCGGATCTTTTGGCCCATGGATTTGATGATGCGGACGGGGACGGGCAGCTTGAAGATGTCACGGATTTCGATGTCGGCGATCAGCTGGCCGATGGCGGGATGATTTCAACGGCCGAGGATATGGTAAAGTTCGCCCGTGCCCTGTTTGTTGACGGGGTGTTGCTGGGTCCCAATGCGATCAAGCGCGCGACTTCTGATGCGGCCTTTGCCGGTGAAGGGTCTTATGGCTATGGGCTTATGATCGGGTCAAGTGACTGGGGCCCGGTTTGGGGGCATGACGGGATCTATTTCGGCTATTCCGCCGAATTTTCATGGTTCCCCGATCAGGATACGGTGGTGGTGTTTCTGGCAAATGGCCGCGCCCTTAACGAGGTCCCCAATGTCACGGGGATGCTGATGACCGGGATATTTGGCAAGCCGCAATAGCCATATGTGCGAAATGTACGAAGGCCATTGCGGTGCCGATCAAATGGATGGTCACATTGGCGGTTGGCTTTCCTGATCAAGAAGCGCGCTGCTTTGGCGGACCTGAAGGGCGGGTTCTTCTGCAATTACGACATTCTGCCCCAGTGCATAATTGCGCAATTGGCGGTAAACCAGTTCCCCGATCCGATAGAAATCAATGGCGACATAGCCGTCAATCGTGCCATTGGCAGTCAATTCTTCCTGTTCGTCGGTCGGGCTGCCGGTTGCCATGAACAGTTTGGGGGCGCGCGGGCCCGATGCGGTGATGATTTTGCTCAGCCGTTGGGTGTCGCCCAGAAGCCAGTCACCGACCGGGACAATGAAATCAAGTGTCGGGTTCTGAATTGCCTGGGACAATTGTGCAAGGCCAAGTTCCAGGTCGCCGCGATTGAAAAGCGGGCAGCGTTCATCTTCGCGCCAGCCATTTTCCCCCTTAAGGGCTGCTGGCGGATGAAGGGGGGCTGGCATGTCATCGGGAACCGGAAGTGTCCCGCGCAAGGTATGGCGAATGCCGGCAATCCGTTCATTGAGATTGGGGTCAAAGCGGCCGCCGCTGATGATGCAGATCCGTGCGCCATCAGGGCGGACAGATTTAAGCAATTCGGCAAGCCGGGTGCCGATTTCGAAATTGTTGGGCCCGATATAGGTCCGGCGCAAATGGCGGTCCGGATTTTCGAGATCGGAATCAAACGTGATGACGGGGATTTTGTTGGCGCGTGCTTTTGGCAGGCCGTCCTGGGCGATGAAGGATGAATTGGTTACCGAAATCGCAATACCATCGACATTCATGTCGATGGCCTTGTGAATGGCATCGCGCTGTCCGCGGAAATAGCCGATCTGTGTGTCGCCCATATGCAGGCATTCGTCACCGTTGCGCAGGGCCGCATCATGGCAGCCGCGCCAGGCGGTGATGAAATTGACATCTTCGATATCCTTGGAAATCAGGCTGAATTTAAGGGATCTGGCCGATGTCATCTGTGCGTACAGGCACAGTGTGAACAGGGTCAGAATCGCGGCTGTCATTCCGGATCGCGTGATGGATATTGATGCGAACATTTTGGCTCCGGTGATGGAGCCAGGCTATTCTCCCACCCGGTATTTTTACCGGCTTTTTCTGACGATACGGGCATGCGGCGATGCCGGATCGTTTCTGCGCTTATATGTGGTGACGGGGGATCTGTTTGACCACCATTAGTGGTTTCTAAATTTCATCATGCATTCGGCGCATAACTGATAGAATGATAATAGTTAGAATCCTAACTAATTTTCTGATATCATCAGGGTCATGGAAAACATTGACCTTGAAACCCCTTATCTGACCCTTGGCAGTGCGCTGATGCGCGTCGCCCGGTGCTGGCAGCGCGAAGTCAATCGTACCCTTGCCGCGCATGGCCTTTCACAAACCATGGTGATGCCGCTGATTGTTTTGCATCGCAGCCGCGGTGCGGTTCGGCAAGGCGTGATTGCCGACGAAATCGGTGTTGAAGGCCCGTCACTTGTGCGGGTCATCGATCAGCTTGAACGGGACGGATTGATTTCGCGGGTCTGCGACCCGACGGACCGCCGGGCCAAGATGGTGGCGCTTACCGATGCAGGCAAAGACAAGGCATCCGAGATCGAGGTACTGCTGGGTGCCTTGCGCGGGGAAATTACGGCCGATATTCCATCCGAAAAACTCAACATTACCCTTGAAGTCATGCGCGCCCTGCTTGACCAGTTGGCGCAGCGTGACAAGGCCGAGTAGGAGGATGTGACATGTTAAGCACAATCCTTTCATTGCGCCCCAAAGCGACCGACTGGCTGTTTTCCGTTAAAACATTTGCCGCATCGATCCTGGCACTTTTCATTGCGCTTGCGTTTGATCTGGACCGCCCGGTCTGGGCCATGGCGACGGTATATATCGTTGCCCACCCGTTATCGGGCGTTCTGGCATCAAAGGCAGTTTATCGCATTCTTGGGACCATTCTGGGCGGGGTGGCTGCGGTCATTTTTGTGCCCAATCTTGTCAGTGCGCCGGTTTTGCTGTCGCTGGTGCTGGCGATCTGGGTGGGGAGATGTCTGTTCCTGTCGCGCCTTGATCGTACGCCGCGCAGTTATCTTTTCATGCTGGCGGGCTATACCGCGGCCATTGTCGGGTTTCCGTGCGTCGGCGATCCGACTGCGGTTTTCACGACCGCGATTGCACGTTGCCAGGAAATCAGTCTTGGCATTATCTGTGCGACGCTGGTCAGTCATATCGTTTTTCCCCGTCATATCGGTCCGGTGATTGCCGCACGTATTGACGGCTGGATGGGCGATATTGCCAAGCTGGCCGATCAAAGCTTTGATCCCGATACCGATGCGGACAGCCTGCATAATGAACGCGCGCGTATTGCGGCTGATCTTGGGGAATTGCACGGGCTTGCCTTGCATTTGGGATATGAAAAATCCGGTTTTGCCGGGCGGACCCGGCAGTTGCATGCCTTGCAAAGTGTGGTCGCGGCCCTGCTTCCGGTTTTGTATGGCATTCACGACCGGCTGATTGCGATCAAGGACGAACTTGGCACCCTGCCAGATGATGTGACCGCCATCCTTGAAAATATCACGACCCACATCAAGGCCCCCAGCCACGATCAGGGGCGGTTAGGTGCACTTCACCACGATATTGATGTCTTTGCCGCGCGGGTTGCACAGGAGCGCGACTGGGCAGGGCTGCTTCAGATCAATCTGGCCAACCGGCTGCACCGTTTTCTTGATTTCCATGATGATTGCCGGACCCTTTGGGACGGTATCCGTGCTGGCGAGGTGCCGGCAGATGTTCTTGATCGCTGGCAGGAAGGGGCCAGGGCATCGGCCCTGCATCGCGATTATGGTGCCGCCTTTCGCAGCGGGCTGACTGCATTGATTGCCACAGTCATCGTGTGCGGTTTCTGGATCGCATCAGGTTGGCCAAGCGGATCGACAGCAGCGATGATGGCCGCCGTCGGGGCAAGCATCATGTCGTTTCTGGATAACCCGGTCCCGGCCCTTAAGGGGTTTATTCGCTATACCGCGCTGTCGGTGGCGGTGGTGCTGGTTTACAGTCTGGCAATCCTGCCCGGGATTGACGGGTTTGCGTTGCTGGTCATGGCCTTTGCGCCCTATTTCATCTTGCTTGGTGTGTTGATGGCAACGCCGCAAACCTATGGGTTTGGACTGGCGATGCTGGTCAATGTGGTGATGATCCTGAATGTTGATACGGCCTATAGCAGCAATGTGTCTGCCTTGCTGGGCGGGGGGATTGCGTCACTGGCCGGGTTTGGTGTGGCAGCGATTGTCACGGCCTTTGTCCGGGTGGTACCCGTCGACAGCTTTATCCGCGGACTGGTGCAGGCCAACTGGCGTGACATTGCCGGGATCGCGCGGGGCACGTTGAACATTGCCCGTATGGTGATGATCCGCCGGCTTCTGGACCGTCAGGGATTGATTTTGCCACGCCTTGCTATGGCGACACGTCATCGTGAAACCCTGATCCGGGTGATGCCCGAAGTTTCGATTGCGGCAAGTTTGTATGACCTGCGCCGGATCAGGCTGTTTGTTGATCGCGATATCAGCGCGCGTATCGATGTTCTGTTGCGCAATATTGCCCGGCATTTCGAAGCTCGCCTTGATGATTTTGACCGTGCCCCGGATCCCAAAATCCTGGCCGAGGTCGATAACATCCTTGGACTGGTTACCGTCATGCGGGATGACGAGCAGCGGCAAAAACTTCTGATCCCGCTTGTGGCATTGCGCCGGACACTTTCGAAAACCGATGCGCCGAAACTTGATCGCGCCGCCGGGAATGCGAGCAGCCCGATGCCCTTGTCCCCCGAAATCGGAGAAATCGCATGATTGCGCCAACTCTTAATATCTATGGCCTGTTTGTTCCGGCATTGCTTGGACTGGCACTGGCAGCATGGGCATGTCTTTCGCTTGCCCGTATCGGTCTGATGCGGATCGGTTTTTACAAAATAACCGTTCATCCCGCCCTGACCGATCTTGCGCTTTATGTGCTGATCCTGACCGGACTTTCGGCGTTGTTCATTCAATAGGTGATGAAATGAAAACCGCTTTGACCAAAAGCCTGCGTATCGGATTTACGCTTTTACTTGTTGTCGCCGCCATTGCCGGTGGTGTGCATCTTTATGATTATTACATGAACGAACCCTGGACCCGCGATGGCCGGATCAGTGCCGATGTGGTGTCGATTGCGCCCGACATCGCGGGGCTCGTGGCCGAGGTAAAGGTCACCGACAACCAGCCGGTCAAGGCAGGGGATGTTTTGTTCACCATTGATGGCGCGCGCTATCAGGTGGCCGTCGATCAGGCGCGTGCAAAACTTGAAAGTGCCAAGGCCGCCCGTGATCAGGCCGCGCGCGAGGTCAATCGTTATGGCGGGCTTGATAGTGCCGTGGTGTCCGCCCAGAAAAAGGAACAGGTTAAAACCGGCCTTGCAACCGCACAGGCCGCCCTTGATCTGGCCAAGGCCGATCTTGATCTGGCGGAATTGAATCTGTCGCGCACCCGCGTCGTGGCGCCGGTGGATGGTGTGGTTACCAACTTTTCGCTGCGCCCGGGCAATTATGTTGGTGCGGGCACCGCGATTGCCGCCCTTGTTGATAGCAGTTCGTTTTATGTCGCGGGCTATTTCGAAGAAAACAAATTACCGCGCATTGCGATTGGCGATCGCGTCAAGGTCAGCCTGATGGGGGAAGACCGCCCGATTGACGGCCATGTCGCAAGCATCGCAAGCGGCATTCAGGATAGCGAACGGTCAGGCAGTTCTGCCGGTCTGGCACAGGTCAAACCGACCTTCAGCTGGGTCCGGCTGGCTCAGCGCGTTCCGGTTCGCGTTGCCCTTGATCACGTGCCCGAGGGTGTGAAGCTGGTCGCCGGGCGGAGTGCGGTCGTTACCATCGAACAGGAAAGTGCCCCGTCGGATGGCGGGCTGAACATCAGCAGGCTGTTCTGATCCTGTGCGGTGATTTTGGTATGATGCAGTGCAAAAAGTGACTTGCAGTGCAAAACAAGTTTGGGTAATTTTCGTAAAAATTAACGTCAAATATTGAACGAAAATTATCAAACGGGAGAAATCTGATGGCTGCTGCCCCACGTCCGCGCCGCTCTGTGCTTTATATGCCGGGATCGAATGCCCGTGCACTGGAAAAAGGCAGGAGTCTTCCGGCCGATGGCCTTATTCTTGATCTTGAAGATGCGGTTGCTCCGGATGCCAAGGACACCGCGCGCGACCAGATCGTCGCCGCCCTTGCCGAGGGCGGATATGGTAAACGTGAAATCCAGATCAGAACCAATGGTCTGAATACCCCGTGGGGCTATGCCGATATTGTTGCGGCGTCAAAGACGTCTGCCGATGCGATCCTGCTGCCCAAGGTCGAAAGTGCCGATACAGTCCGTCAGGTCGCCAATATCATGGAGGCCGAGGGGGCGCACGCCGGCATGACCATCTGGTGCATGATGGAAACGCCGCTTGCGATGCAGAATGCCAAGGAAATAGCCGGTGCGCACCCGCGACTGGGCGGCTTTGTCATGGGGACGTCGGATCTGGCCAAGGATCTGAACTGTGCCCACACGCCGGACCGTTTGCCAATGATCACAAGTCTTGGTCTTTGCCTGTTGGCCGCGCGGGCCTATGGATTGGCGATCCTTGATGGTGTGCATCTTGATCTGGGGGATGATGACGGGTTTGCGGCATCCTGCAAGCAGGGGCGCGAGCTTGGCTTTGATGGCAAGACGCTTATTCATCCCAAAACCATTGCGGCGGCCAATGCGGCCTTTGCCCCGGCCCAAAGCGAAATTGACTGGGCGCGGAAAATCATTGCCGCCCACCAAGAAGCCGCAGCCGCAGGCAAGGGGGTTGTTGTGGTGGATGGCAAGCTGATTGAAAACCTGCATGTGGTGTCGGCCAAAAAGCTGGTGGCGATGGCCGATCTGATTTCCGAAATGGATGCTGGCTGAAATCGGGCCAAACGGTCCGCGTCCGATCCCCGAAAACAGGCATGAAAAAGGCCGGCCGGGATCATTGCGGACCGAAATTGCAGGAACTTTGCCATTCAGGGAGGCTAGAAATGTCAAAGACCAATCCGGGTAATTATTTTGAGGATTTCCAGATCGGACAGGAAATCCGCCACGCCACACCGCGCACGATTACCAGTGGTGATGTCGCCCTTTATACCGGGCTTTACGGGCCGCGCTTTGCGGTTCAGTCATCGGACGAATTTGCCCGTTCTATCGGGTTCCAGTCGGCCCCGGTCGATGATCTTTTGGCCTTTCACATGGTGTTTGGCAAAACCGTACCGGATGTGTCGCTTAATGCGGTGGCCAATCTTGGCTATGCGGGCGGGGTGTTCGGGGTGCCGGTTTATCCCGGTGATACGGTCAGTTCGGTCTCAACCGTGATCGGTTTGAAGGAAAATTCAAACGGCAAGACCGGTGTGGTTTATGTCAATTCCGTCGGACGCAATCAGCGCGGCGAGATGGTTCTCGATTACAATCGCTGGGTCATGGTGCGCAAGCGCGATGAAAATGCCCCGGCCCCTGCAACCGTTTTGCCCGAATTGCCCGGGATGGTCGCACCCGAGGCGTTTCAGATCCCGGTCGGTCTTGCGATGACATCCTATGAAACGCAGCTGGCCGGATCGCCGCATCGCTGGGATGACTATTATGTCGGCGAGAAGATCGATCATGTTGATGGCATGACGCTTGAAGAATCCGAACATCAGATTGCGACGCGACTCTATCAAAACACCGCCAAGGTCCATTTCGATCAGGTGGCGGCCAATGAGGGCCGGTTTGGCAAACGCCTGATTTATGGCGGACATATCATTTCACTGGCGCGCGCACTTTCATTCAACGGGCTTGGCAACGCATTCCGGATTGCCGCGATCAATGCCGGGGCCCATGCCAACCCGGCCTTTGCCGGTGATACGGTATTTGCCTGGTCCGAGGTGCTTGGAAAATTCGAGCTGCCGGGCAGGCGGGATCTGGGGGCGTTGCGTCTGCGTCTTGTTGCGGTGCGCAACCGTCAGGCCAGTGATTTCCCGCTGCGTAGCGAGGATGGCAAATATCATTCCGATGTGTTGCTTGATTTCGATTACACGGTGCTGATGCCGCGGTGATCCTTGTGCGGGCCCCTGTTCCGGCCCCAGTTCCGACCCTATGTTGGTCCGGGGCTGTGGGCGGCTTTCCTTAACCGTTCTTTTGTGATGTCGGGGGTAATTTGACGCGGTCTGGCGTTCTGATCTTGATCAGGCGTTATCGCATCCACATGTGTTTGCAATAAATTCGGCCTGAACCAGGGGCAGTTTCCTTGCGTAAGAAGGTCTAATTGTGCAATTGCTAAATCCACGTTACGTCGTATGCGCGTCAAATGGATGACCCTGTGTTGTTCATTGAACCCTTCCCGCGGGGGTGTTTACGGCGTCTGAGAGGTCAACCTACGTAGTTAAACGGAGGCAGTTGAGGCGTTTTTGTCCTGAATTCTTTGGATTTAGAAGGGGTTCAGATTGACTCAAACCCGCTGCATGGGTAAATAAACCCTGCTTTCCCGCCAGCTACTTTGAGAAGAGGCAATTCCGCTATGAGCAAAGCCAATCGGCCGCTGTCTCCGCACTTGCAGGTGTACCGGCTTCCGATGACGGCAAAGATGTCCATCTCCTTCCGCGCGATGGGTGTCGGCCTTGCCATTGGTTTCGTATTTTTGGCGTCCTGGCTGATTGGTGCCGGCGCTGGTCGTGACGCCTTTAACGGCTATCACGCATTTTTCACCTCGTGGTTTGGTCTGCTGCTGCTGTTCGGTTGGACAGCGGCGTTTTATTACCACGCTTGCAACGGTATCCGTCACCTGATCTGGGATACCGGTCGCGGCCTGACGAATGAGGGTGCTGCCAAAGGCAACCCGATCGTCCTTGGCGCGGCAGTTGTGCTGACCATTATCACCTGGATCATCGGTCTGGCCTAAGGCCGGGCAAGAGGGGACAAACTTGTCATGAAGATGCAATCCGATCTAGGCCGTGTCCGCGGTCTCGGTTCTGCCAAAAGTGGCTCTTCGCACTGGTGGACCCAGCGCGTTACGGCTGCTGCGAACCTTCCGCTCGGCATCTGGTTCATTCTTTCGATTCTTGCAGGGCACACGGCCGATTACGATGCCGTTCACGCCTGGTTGAGCTCGTACTTCCACTCGACCATGATGATCCTTCTGATCATCAGCGTTGCTGTGCATTTCACGCACGGCCTGCAGGTCGTGATCGAAGATTATGTGCATAACCGTAAAGCAGAAGTGATTTCGCTGATGCTGATCAAAGCTGTTGCGGCGTTCCTGTCGGTTGCAGCCATCGTATCAGTCCTGCGTATCGTTTTTGCCGGAGCCTGAGCCAATGACTGAATCATATAAAATTATCGACCATAACTACGACGTCGTTGTTATGGGTGCGGGCGGCGCTGGTCTTCGCGCGACGCTGGGCACGGTTGAAGCCGGCCTGAAAACCGCATGTATCACCAAGGTCTTCCCGACCCGTTCGCACACCGTTGCTGCCCAGGGCGGTATCGGTGCATCGCTTGGCAACATGTCCGAGGATCACTGGCAGTGGCATATGTATGACACCGTCAAGGGTTCCGACTGGCTTGGTGACCAGGACGCGATCGAATATATGTGCCGTAACGCCGTTCCGGCGGTTCATGAACTTGAACATTACGGCATGCCGTTCTCGCGGACCGAAGATGGCAAAATCTATCAGCGTCCGTTCGGTGGTCACACCCGCGACCACGGCAAGGCGCCGGTTGAACGTGCCTGTGCTGCGGCTGACCGTACCGGTCACGCCATGCTGCATACGCTTTATCAGCAGTGCCTGAAGCACAAAGCCGAATTCTTTGTCGAATATATCGCCCTTGATCTGATCATGGATGACGATGGTTCGTGCAAAGGTCTGGTTGCCTGGGATCTTGATACCGGCGAACTGCACCGTTTCAACGCCAAGATGGTTATTCTGGCATCTGGCGGTTATGGCCGTGCATTCTTCAGCTGCACCTCGGCCCATACCTGTACCGGTGACGGTCATGGCATGGTGGCCCGTGCGGGTCTTGGTCTTCAGGATATGGAATTCGTTCAGTTCCACCCGACCGGCATTTACGGTTCGGGCTGCCTGATCACCGAAGGTGCCCGTGGCGAAGGTGGTTACCTGACCAACTCCGAAGGCGAACGTTTCATGGAACGTTATGCGCCGACCGTTAAGGACCTTGCATCGCGTGACGTTGTGTCGCGTGGCATGGCACAGGAAATCCGTGATGGTCGTGGTGTTGGCGAGCACGGCGAATACATCCACCTGCATCTTGAACATCTTGGTTCGGAAGTGCTGTGGGAACGTCTGCCGGGCATTACCGAAACCGCAAAAATCTTTGCCGGTGTTGATGCGACCAAGGAACCGATCCCGGTCCTGCCGACGGTCCATTACAACATGGGCGGTATCCCGACCAACTATAAGGGCGAAGTTCTGCGTCCGACTGCCAAAGACCCGAACGCAATTGTGCCGGGCCTGATGGCAGCGGGTGAAGCAGCCTGCGTTTCGGTCCATGGTGCAAACCGTCTGGGCACGAACTCGTTGCTCGATCTTGTTGTGTTTGGTCGTGCTTGCGGTCTGCATGCAGCCGAAGTCGTTGATGGCAAGGCATCCTTCAAGGAACTCAAAACCACCGATGGCGACGAGGCGATCGCACGCTTTGATCGTCTGCGCTGGGCCAAGGGTTCGCGTCCGACGGCCGATATCCGCCTTGAAATGCAGCGCGTCATGCAGGGCAACTGCGGCGTGTTCCGGACCTCGGAAATCCTCAAGGAAGGCGTTGGCAAATTGGCCGAAACCGCAAAGACGCTTCCCGACGTCGGCGTTTCGGATCGCTCCCTCATCTGGAACTCGGACCTGGTCGAGACTCTCGAGCTCGAGAACCTCATGACCTGTGCCGCAGCAACCATGAATTCCGCAGAAGCGCGTCATGAATCGCGTGGTGCACATGCCCACGAAGATTATCCGAAGCGTGATGACGAAGTCTGGATGAAGCACACGATCGCCAAGGTCGACACCGAGAAGGGCTATGGCGTTGATCTGACCTATCGTCCGGTCAATACCTTCACCCTGACCGACGAAGTGTCGTATATCGAGCCGAAAGAGCGCGTCTATTAAGGCGCGGCAAGAGAGGATTTGAGAGATGGTAGAATTCAATCTTCCCGCCAATTCGGTCGTGAAAGAGGGCAAGTCGTTCTCTGCTCCGGCTGACGCGAAGAATGTCCGTTCGTTCAAGATCTATCGTTATGATCCCGATAGCGGCGATAACCCGCGTACGGACACCTACGATATCGATCTCGACAAATGTGGTCCGATGGTTCTGGACGCGCTGATCAAGATCAAGAACGAGATCGACGCGACCCTGACTTTCCGCCGTTCATGCCGCGAAGGCATTTGCGGTTCGTGCGCGATGAATATCGATGGCCGTAACACGCTTGCGTGCTTGAAGCCGATCGAAGACATCAAGGGCGAAGTCAAAATCTATCCGCTGCCGCATATGCCGGTGGTCAAGGATCTGGTGCCTGATCTGTCGCAGCCTTATGCACAGCTTGCTTCGATCGAGCCGTGGCTTAAAGCCGACAGCCCGACCCCGCCGGATGGCGAACGTCTTCAGTCGCGTGAAGAACGTGCGAAGCTCGATGGTCTTTGGGAATGCATTCTGTGCTTCTCCTGCTCGACCGCGTGCCCGTCCTACTGGTGGAACTCCGACCGTTACCTCGGCCCGGCTGTTCTGCTTCAGGCATATCGCTGGTTGGCAGACTCGCGTGACGAATATACCGGTGAACGTCTCGATGCACTCGAAGATCCGTTCCGCCTGTATCGTTGCCACACGATCATGAACTGCACCAACACCTGCCCCAAAGGCCTGAACCCGGCGCTTGCGATCACCGAAATCAAAAAGATGATCGCAGAACGCCGCGCCTAAGCCGCAGGCTTTGTTGCCCTGATATTGGCGTTTTACGCCAGCATGTTAAAGCCGCCGGAGATCGGATGATCCCGGCGGCTTTTTCGTCTGTGATCAGGATGTTAACCCTGCAATTACGCAATTGGGTTATGATGCTTCCGGCTCTTTTGCTCGAACATGGGGAATGACCGTCTTGTTTATGCGCCGCCAGTTTGAATTTGCACCTTTGCGTTCCGTTATCGGGCTTGGAATGGTTTTGGCCGTTGCGGCCTGCGGGGATACCAGTCCGAACTGGGAACCGCAGGATATGTTTGCAGCCCCCACCGAGGCGAAGCTTGATGACCGTTACCGGGCGATGATCGATTTCAAGGCGATGGCGCGCGACGAGACAGGCAAGGAATATGCAGCCGGTCCGAAGGCCACCGTCATGGGCGCCGTCGAAGAGGCCGTTGCCATGTGCAGCCAGGCCAATGCACAAGGCTGCAAGGCGGTGCGGGTCGGGCTGACCTGGGTCGATGGTCTTGATCAGGCTGCCATTGAAAGCGTGATCAAATCCTATGGCGATACCATGACGGCCGAGGCCTATCAGGCGGCAGGCCAGGGCAATATGGGGGCGGCGAACTGGCTTGCCTATCACTATGCGGTGCGCGGCGAGAACCTTGATGAGGCGGAAAGACTTTCGAAACAGGCGCTTGCGGTTGCGCCCGATGATCCCGGGGCACTTGATACCTATGGGCTGATCCTGTATCGCCAGGGGCGCTATGCCGAGGCCGAAGAAGTTTTCATTCGGGTCAACAAGGCAATGCCGACCGCAGAACATATTGCCCATTTCGCCGACAATGCCCTGGCGATGGGGAAAACCGATATGGCGCGCGCGGCCTATCAGCGTGCATTGCAGGCCGGGGCGGGCCCGGTTCTGTCGCAAACCATCCAGAAGCGCCTTCTGGCGCTTGATCTTAATAGCAGTGGCAATATCCAGCCGGCGCAATGACCCGGCATATCTTCTTTGATTGCGACGGTGTCCTGATCGACAGCGAGATTCTGTCTTTTGCGGTCGATGAAAGGATGCTGCCCGAATATGGCATTAGCCTGGGGGCCGCAGAACTTGCACGCACATTCGGTGGAGTTGCCTATCGCGAGATGGTGGCCGAGCTTAATGCGCGATTTGGCACCGAAATTGACCCGGCTGCCTATCAGCAACAGTGCGAGGCCGAACTGGCGCGCCTGTTTGCAACCGATCTGCGGGCCATTGCCGGGATGACTGAGCTGCTTGGGGGCCTGACCGTACCTTTTGCCCTGGCTTCGGGGAGTGACTTGGCGCGGCTTGATCAGTGTCTTTCGATAACCGGACTGTCCGAATTCTTTGAAGGACGCATTTTTTCAGCCCAACAAGTGGCACGAGGCAAGCCCGCGCCGGATGTTTTCCTGCTTGCTGCGAAAACTTGCGGATGGGAGCCGGAAAGCTGCCTTGTGATTGAAGACAGCCCTTCCGGAGTGATCGCAGCCGGTGCGGCGGGGATGCGGTGTGTCGGGTTTCTTGGTGGGGCGCATCGCAATGCCGGGGACGAAGGTATCCTGCGCGATGCCGGGGCGGAATATGTTGCAGGAAGCAGCGCGGATTTGCACCGCTACCTGCGTGAGTTGGGTCTGATCAGCCGGGATCGCGATGGTAGGGGTTAAGCCCAGTCCAGTGTGATGACGTCGCCATCGACCAGGGGCAGGTCAACTTCATTAAGGTTGTTGCCCGGACCCGAACGATCCACGATCAGAAAATCGCTGTCTTCTTCCAGCACCAGAAGCGGGTGATGCCAGACATTCTTGGCATAGGTCACCCCCTGCGTTCCGTCCGAAAGGAAGGCGCGCAGGTTTTCCGGGGCCGGATCATCCGTACCCGATGCCACGACGATCAGGAATTTCTGCCCCGACAGCGGCATGAAGGCCTGCGAGCCCAGTGGATGACGTTCCATCATCGTGATTTCAATCGGTTTTGGCCGCGGTGTGCCGCGAAAGATGCTGATGATCGGAGCCCCACCTTCGTCGGCGACATCAACGCGCGAGATGTCGTGAAACCGGGTGGTGGTGCCCTGATTGATCTTGTAGCTGTCGCGCGCGGTGGCGATCGAAATGACTTCGCCAAACGGGGCGAAGGCATCTTGGGTCAGGTGTTCGACCGGAAGCTTCATACCTGCACAATCCTTTTGGTTGGTGGCGGTTTATCTGGTGGCCGGTTTGCCAAGGATGCGCAGACGGCTGATGCCGCCATCCGGGATCGAATTAACCCGCAAATGTGTGACCGGCCCATTGACGGTCAGGGCCGATGCGTCGAATTCGTGGATGTGATCAGCCTGCATTTTGCTTTCGGGCAGGATGGTTGACCAGAACATGGACCGTGCGCGCAGCGACTTGTCCTTTTCACCGTCCACATAGGCCCCCTGGATCGAAACGCGGTCCGGGTAGTTGCCCTTGAAGTGGCAGGTATCAACGATGATTTTTTCGATCTCGCCGGGGTGGCCAAGTTCGACGATCAGCCATTCATTACCCGGTTCGCGGCGACGACGGGTTTCCCAGCCATCCCCCATATTGGCCCCGCGGCCCGGTGCCAGAATGGCGTTCGGGTTGCCGTAATGGGCATCGGACCAGCCAACAACCACGCCGCCATTGATCATGGCGGCAAGATCGACCTGTTCGCCCTTGGCGGCCATTTCCGTCCAGTCGCGGTTCGGGCGACCATAGACACGCAGGCGGGCAACACCGCCATCAGGGTAAATATGCAGGCGAACGTGGGTATAAATGGCGTCCGATGTGACGTCGGCAAAGTGATGGGCACTGGCACCAAGGCCCATGGGGGCAACGATTTCATCCCATTTGGCATCATCGGCCGGATCGCCATTCGGGCAATAGCAGCCTTCAAGCGATGCGGCGGGCGGGAAGTTGCCGGTAAAGTGGCTGGTATCGATATCAACACCGTAAATCCGCCCCGAAGTCGCCAGGCGGACAACGCAGTAATCATGGCCTTCGACCCGTTTGCGGCGGCTTTCCCAGCCATCCATCCATTTGCCATGATCGTCATAGCGATCCGGATAGAACACGGCATCACCGGGTTGCAGCATCCGCTGTTTGTCGGCAAAGAAATCATCTGTCGCAAAAATGGCCTCTGCGCCAAGACGTTCATCGGCAAGGTTGACAAACTTCCGGGTAAATTCCGGGGCGTCGTGATTTTCCTGATGGCTCATGGTCGTAAAATCCTGAAATGGTCGTTTATTATTCGGTGATCAATTCGGTTGGCCGGAAGTCCGGTTTAAAGTGCTTCCAGCCGCAATTTCGCAATGCGATGGACCTGATTGATCGCCTCGTTAAATTCGGTTTCGACGTCGTTTTTCACCCGCCGTTCAAAGGCGGCAAGAATATCGGTGCGATGGAACCCCTTGACCGCAAAGATAAACGGAAAACCGAACTTCTGTTTGTAAAGGTCATTGAGTTCGGCAAAGCGGGCCAACTCATCGGCGCTGCATTGATCAAGACCCGCCCCCATCTGTTCGTTCTGGGACGAGGTCGTCAGATCGGCAAGGGTCAGTTTCCCGGCAAGGTCGGGATGGGCGCGCAAAAGGGCCAGCTTGTCGGCATCAACCGCCCCGTTGACAATGGCCGCCATCGCATCGGCCAAGGCCGCCGGCGTATTATGGGCATCGGTGATGCCACGATCATAAAGCTGTTCGGCGATCCAGGGCGAATGTTCGTAAACCCCGCCATAAAGCGAGACAAAGGCGCTTTTGGCCAATGTGCTGGGCGGGCGGGTTTCAAACAGGGATTTGGTGGTTTCTGTCATGATATTGGTGTTCCTGCGTCTGTCTCAGCCAGCGAACGGATGATGTTCGCGCCAGTGGCGGGCGATATCGATCCGGCGGGCAAACCAGACGTCATCGTGGCTTTGGACATAATCGACGAAACGTTTCAGCGCGGCAAAGCGGCCCGGACGCCCGACCAGTCGGCAATGCAGACCAAGTGACAGCATGCGCGGGGTATGTGCGCCTTCTTCGTAAAGGGTGTCGAAGCTGTCCTTGAGATACTGGAAATACTGTTCGCCGGAATTGAAACCCTGAAGGGCGGCAAAACGCATGTCGTTGGCATCAAGGGTATAGGGCACGATCAGATGCGGCTTTTCGGTCTGGGTGCTCCAGAACGGAAGTTCGTCACTATAGTCATCGGCGTCATAGAGGAAGCCGCCTTCCTCATTGACCAGGCGGCGGGTATTGGGGCTGGTGCGGCCGGTGTACCAGCCAAGCGGACGTTCGCCGGTGACGTCCTTGATGATATCAATCGCCTTGTGAAGATGTTCGCGTTCGATATCTTCGGGCACATATTGATAGTCAATCCAGCGATAGCCGTGCGAGCAAATCTCGTGTCCATCCTTCATCGCGACTTCGCCAACTTTTGGATGGCGGGCAAGGGCCATGGCGACGGCAAAGATGGTGATCGGGATCTGGCGTTCGCGAAACAGGTTCAGGATGCGCCAGACACCAACGCGCGAGCCGTATTCGTAAATCGACTCCATGCTCATATGACGCACACCTTCGCGCATGTCGGCACCGACGATTTCAGACAGGAACGCCTCGGACGCGCGGTCACCATGCAGGATGCAGTTTTCACCGCCTTCTTCGTAATTCAGGACAAACTGAACAGCCACGCGTGCGCCATTGGGCCAATTGGCCTTGGGCGGGTTTACGCCATATCCGATCAAGTCGCGCGCATATGTCTGGTCGTTCATCTGGGCCTTCTCCTGAATTCTAATCGGTCCTGTGCCTAACGCCCGGCTTTGTTGTGGGGACCGTTTGGTGTAGCATCTTTGTGGTTACAATTAACCATAGGTCGCGGTGCAGCAAGGGATAAACCCGTGCCTGCCGGACCTAATAAGTGCCGCACTATCAAGACGGTTTTGATAATGTTCCTGGACGGAAGGTAAGTAGGGCCACGTTTTACGCGGTCTTCCAAGGCTTTTTGCCACGGTTGCATGTTATAGTGCCTTAAACTGATACATTCGTTTTTCAAAGAATTATTGATATAGTTTCACTTTATCCCCTCTTTCCCGAGGGCAGGCGGAATGCGACCCTTTTGAAGCGCTATAAAGTTCGACACAAAACCAAAGGGCCCGCCCCAAAAAGAATGTCGAACATGGGAGAAGCGACCGACCACAAAAGTAAGAATAAGAGAGAGGAGGCCCGGCATGGGACGACTGACTACCCATGTACTGGATACGGCAAAAGGCTGCCCGGCTGCTGGAATCCGCATTGAGCTGCACCGCTATGGCAATGGTCATGATGATCTGGTTGCCGAGGCCGTGACCAATGCCGATGGCCGCACCGATGCGCCGATGCTTGAAGGTGCCTCTTTCAAACCCGGTGAATATCAGCTGGTGTTCCATGCCGGGGCGTATTTTGATGCGTGCGGGGAAAATCTTCCCGATCCCAAATTCCTTGATCAGGTTGTCATCCGGTTCGGTATTTCTGACGGGCAGGCGCATTATCATGTGCCGCTGTTGCTGTCGCCGTTCGGCTATTCCACCTATCGCGGAAGCTGAGGTTGATCATGGCGCACGCGACCGGTTCTTTCCGTTCTGATATCCGTTTTCTTTTGGGCAATGAGGAACGCAGCCTGCGTGATGTTGATCCGCAGATGACGGTTCTTGAATATCTGCGTCTGTCCGAACGCAAGTCCGGCACCAAGGAAGGCTGTGCCGAAGGCGATTGCGGTGCCTGTACCGTCGTTCTGGGGGAGCCGGATGGCAAGGGCGGCATGGCGTATCGCACGGTCAATGCCTGTATCCAGTTTGTGCCGACCCTGGATGGCAAGCAGCTTTTGACGGTCGAGCATCTTAAATCAAGTGACGGCACCCTGCACCCTGTGCAGCAGGCGATGGTCGATACCCATGGATCGCAATGCGGGTTCTGCACGCCAGGCTTTGTCATGAGCCTTTATCAGCTGTGGCTTGATGGTGGCGAAGATGACCGCGGTGCGATCAATGATGCGCTGGCGGGGAACCTTTGCCGGTGCACCGGCTATGGCCCGATCATCGAGGCCGCCCGCAAGGCTGGCGGGGTTGCTGCCAACGACGCGGCAGAGCAAAAGCGTCGTTCGGATATTGCGGCCCGTCTGAGTGCGATGGTTGATGGTGCGGGTACGCTTGCGCTTGAACATCCCGCAGGGCGCTATTATGCGCCGCAAACATCTGATGAACTTGCCGCACTTCTGGTCCAGCATCCCGATGCCACGGTTCTGGCCGGCGGGACGGATGTCGGACTTTGGGTGACCAAGATGCTCAAACGTCTCGATCCGATCATTTATATTGGCGATGTCGCAGACCTGAAATCGGTCAGCGAAACCGAAGATGCCCTGATCATCGGGGCTGGTGTGACCTATAGCCGCGCCCATGATGCGCTTGGCCGGGTTGCTGCTGATGTCGGGGAATTGGTGCGCCGGATCGGTTCGCGGCAAATTCGCAATGCCGGAACCGTGGGGGGCAATATTGCCAATGGATCGCCAATTGGTGACACACCACCGGCCCTGATTGCGTTGGGGGCCAAGATTGTTTTGCGCATGGGCGATGTAAGACGCGAAGTCGCCCTTGAAGATTTCTTTGTGACCTATGGCAAACAGGACCGCCATCCGGGCGAGTTTGTGCAAAGCGTGATCGTGCCCAAACCGGCCAAAGGTGTGGTGTTCAAGGCCTACAAGATTTCCAAACGGTTTGATCAGGACATTACCGCGGTGCTTGGCGCCTTTGCGATCAAGGTCGTTGAGGGCAAGGTCGCGGAATTCCGTGCGGCGTTTGGGGGCATGGCCGGCACCCCGATGCGGGCAGCCAAATGCGAAGCGGCCATAATCGGCAAGGACTGGAATGAAGCCAGCCTGAATGCGGCCCAACTGGCACTGGCCAAGGATTTCGCACCGATGACCGATATGCGGGCATCAAAGGAATACCGCATGCTGGTGGCCCAGAACCTTTTGACCAAGCTGTTTATCGAAACCAACGCACCCGAAATTGCCACCCGCCTTGTCGGCAAGGAGGCAGCCCATGTCTGATCAGATCAGCCAAACCGAAACCGATGAAGTGATCGCCCCGACTGCCGGTCTTTCGGGCGGGGTGCGGTCCAGTTCCAAACATGATAGCGGCCCGAAACATGTGGCGGGCGAAGCGGTCTATATCGATGACATTATCGAACCATATGGCACGCTTCATCTGGCCCCCGGCGCGGCAAACATCGCGCATGGCAAGATCAGGAAGATGGATCTGTCCAAGGTCCGGTCCGCGCCCGGTGTGGTTTGCGTTCTGACCGCGGATGATGTGCCTGGTGTCAATGACGTGTCACCCGCCCACACCCATGATGATCCGGTTTTGCCCGATGGTATCGTGCAGTTCTATGGGCAGCCGGTATTTTGCGTCGCGGCCGAAACCCGCGCACAGGCCCGCGCGGCCGCCAAGCTTGCGGAAATCGAATATGAAGAACTGCCAGCAGTTCTGTCGATTGAAGATGCACTGGAAAAGCAGCAATTCGTCGCCCCGCCACATGTGATGAAACAGGGCGATGCCAAATCGGCCCTGGCCAAGGCCAAACATCGTCGTGCCGGGCGGATGGAAATTGGCGGGCAGGATCACTTTTACCTCGAAGGGCAGATCACCTTTGCTATCCCGCAGGAGGATGGTGATGTTCTGTTGCATTGTTCGACCCAGCATCCGTCCGAGGTCCAGCATAATATCGCCAATGTCCTTGGCCGTCCGGCCAATGCGGTGACGGTCGAGGTCCGCCGTATGGGCGGCGGTTTTGGCGGCAAGGAAACGCAGGCATCACAATGGGCGGCATTGGCGGCCATTGTGGCGGTGAAAACCGGACGTCCGGCCAAATTCCGTCTGGACCGTGATGATGACATGGTCATGACCGGCAAGCGTCATGACTTTATCGTTGATTATGATGTCGGCTTTGATGATGACGGGCGGATTTGCGGCCTTGATCTTCAATACGCGGCCAATTGCGGGTTTTCCGCCGATTTGTCTGCTGCGATTGCCGACCGCGCGATGTTCCATACCGACAATGCCTATTACCTTGGCGATGTCGAAATCAGATCATATCGCTGCAAAACCAACCTTGTGTCCAATACCGCATTCCGCGGGTTTGGCGGGCCGCAGGGGATGGTGGCAATCGAGCGCATCATTGATGAAATCGCCATGACCATCGGGCGTGATCCGATGGATGTGCGCATTGCCAACTATTACGGGACCAAGGATCGCAATACGACGCCATATCATATGGTGGTCGAAGACAATGTGCTGCCGGAACTGACCGACGATATCCTGAAAGCCAGTGATTATCGCAAGCGCCGCGCCGAGATCGAAGCATTCAACGCCGAAAGCCCGGTTCTGAAAAAGGGCCTGTCCCTGACGCCGGTGAAGTTCGGCATTTCCTTTACCACCACCTTCCTTAATCAGGCGGGCGCGCTGATCCATATTTATCAGGATGGTTCGGTACATCTGAACCATGGTGGCACGGAAATGGGGCAGGGGCTTTTCATCAAGGTGGCCCAGGTCGTTGCCGAAGAATTCCAGATCGATCTGGATCAGATCAAGATCACTGCAACCAATACCGGCAAGGTTCCCAATACATCGGCCACCGCGGCATCAAGCGGGGCGGATATGAACGGCATGGCTGCGCGTGATGCGGCGATGACGATCAAGAACCGCCTGATTGCCTTTGCGGCGGAAAAATACGGTGTTGCGGAAAGTGCCGTGCGCTTTGTACCGGGCAAGATCATTGTCGGGGATGTGGCGGAGCTTGCCTTTGCCGATCTGATCAAGCAGGCGTATCTGGCGCGTGTGTCACTGTCGGCGACCGGCTATTACGCGACGCCGAAAATCCATTATGACCGCGAAACCGCGTCGGGTCGGCCGTTCTATTACTTTGCCTATGGCATGGCCTGTTCCGAAGTTCTGATTGATACCCTGACCGGTGAATACAAGGTGACGCGGGTCGATATCATCCATGATGTCGGGCGGTCGCTTAATCCGGCGATTGACCGTGGTCAGATCGAAGGCGGTTTCATTCAGGGCATGGGATGGCTGACTTCCGAAGAATTATGGTGGGATGACAAGGGCAACCTGCGGACCCATGCGCCATCGACCTATAAAATCCCGGCCTGTTCGGATCGTCCGGAAGATTTCCGGATGGAGTTGTGGTCATCCGGACGAAACGTGGAAAAAACCATTCATCGATCCAAGGCCGTGGGCGAGCCGCCCTTGATGCTGGCAATTTCGGTGCACCGTGCGATTGCCGATGCGGTGGCATCGGTTGCCGATCACAAGGTGGTGCCAAACCTTGATACCCCGGCAACGCCCGAGGCGGTTCTTTATGCGGTGGCCGATGTTGCCAAACGCATGATCGAACAGGCCGGGCAGCCGGTTTCGGCCGCAGGGGAATGAAGCCATGACCCTGTCACTGCGTGATCATATCAGTGTTCTGTCCGGATCCGATCCGGTGGTGCTGGTGTCGGTGGCGGCGATCAAGGGATCGACCCCGCGCGAGGTCGGGGCATTCATGCTGATTACGTCTGGCAAAATAGCGGGCACGATTGGCGGCGGTAATCTTGAACATCAGGTGACCTTGCAGGTGCGCAGCGTGCTGGAAAGCGATATTGCGAACATGCCTGTTGCCCGGATCAAACGCTTTCCGCTGGGGCCTGGTTTGGGCCAGTGTTGCGGCGGTTCGGTCGAAGTTGGTTTCCATCTGTTAAGCGATGGCGATCGCACCGATCTGAGAACAGTATTGGCCGATATTGTTGCGCGCCCTGTTTCACAATCCGGACGCTGGGTGATGTTGCCGGTCGATGGCAATCAGGGCCGCACCGAGATGGTGGGGGCGGACACGACGAATGCCATGATGCTGGCATCCGGATTTGGCACAGCACGCGGCGGGATCATGGCAATCAATGGTCTGGATATGCTGTGTTTGCGCCTTGATGAAGCGCTGACACCGATGTGGATTTTCGGGGCCGGTCATGTCGGCAAGGCAATCGTACAGGCCATGGCACCCTTGCCGTTTGATGTGCATCTGGTCGATTCGCGTGATGCGTATCTTGATCTGCCAGAAAGCAAAAAACTTCATATCATTCAAAGTGATAGACCAGAGCTGGAGGTGTCCGACATCGCGTCTGGTGCCCATGTTTTGATCCTGACCCATAACCATGCGCTGGATTTTGACATTTGTCGGGCCGCGATCATGCGCGATGACCTTGGTTTTGTCGGCATGATTGGCAGCCAAACCAAACGGGCACGTTTCATTCGACGGCTTTCAGATCGGGGGTTGGGGGCGGTTGAGATCAGCCGTTTGACATGCCCGATTGGGATTCAAGGCATTACCGGAAAACAGCCGGTGGTGATTGCGGCATCGGTTGCCGCGCAATTGTTGTCCGTGCGCGAAGCACAGATGGCACAAAATCAGACGACCAAAACCGCGTCAGAAGGGGTTGGCTGATTATAAAGCCTTCATTGAAGGACTTTTTAATGATAAAGGGCCGCGAAATGACGGCCCAGTCAGGTGATCTGGGGACCAGATCAGGGGTTTCGTAAAGGAGATTTTGGCTGTGTGTGACGCCAAAGGCCATATGCGCCACGCCGTGGATTTGTCGCGGCAAAAAATGGAAGAGGGATGCGGTGGTCCGTTCGGCGCAATCATTGTTCGCAATGGCGAAGTGATTGCAGAAGGGTGGAACAATGTGACCTCCAACAATGATCCGACTGCCCATGCAGAGGTCAGCGCCATTCGTGCAGCCTGTGCCAAGCTGGGGACTTTCAATCTGTCGGGTTGTGAAATCTATACCAGTTGCGAACCCTGCCCGATGTGTCTTTCGGCGATCTATTGGGCCCGTCTTGACAAGATCTATTATGCCAATGGCCGCGAGGATGCTGCTGCCATCGGTTTTGATGATCAGTTCCTGTATGATGAAGTGGCAAAGCCGATCCATGATCGTTCCTTGCCGATTGTCCATGTCGATTTGCCCGAAGCGCGCGAAGTATTTGCCGCGTGGGATGCCAAAACCGACAAGATCGAATATTGAGACCGTTTGATTGCAAACCGTTATGCGGTAAAACCGCCGGGGCCTTGTAAATCATATCGCTAAATAGGGGTGGCAACAGTGACGTCAATGACCGGTGATGCCGGGGCAGAAGCAATGAAGGGGAATGCACCTGCGCAGTTGGAAGTGCGCGGCGTGACCAAGGCCTTTCCGGGCTGTCTGGCCAATGACGATATCAGTTTCCGTATCGAGCCTGGCGAAATCCATGCGCTGCTCGGGGAAAACGGCGCAGGCAAAAGTACGCTTGTGAAGATCATTTATGGTGTGCTTCAGGCAGATCAGGGTGACCTGATCTGGGAAGGCAAACCGGTAACCATCCATAGCCCGCATGACGCGCGCGAAATGGGTGTTGGTCTGGTGTTCCAGCATTTCTCGCTGTTTGAAACCATGACGGTTCTGGAAAATATCGCGCTTGCCATGAATGATGTGCGCGATATGGCCGTCCTGCGCCAGAAAGTGATCGAAGTCGAAAAGACCTATGGCCTGCCGCTTGATCCGGATCGCCATGTCTATACGCTTTCGGTTGGCGAACGTCAGCGCATCGAGATTGTGCGGTGCCTGTTGCAGAACCCCAAGCTGCTTATTCTTGATGAGCCGACCTCGGTCCTGACACCGCAGGAAGTCGAAAAGCTGTTTGAGACGCTCCGTCGTCTGGCCGATGAAGGTTGTGCGATCCTTTATATCAGCCACAAGCTGCACGAGGTCAAAGCGCTGTGTCAGCGTGCGACCGTCCTGCGCGGCGGCAAGGTGGTTGGCGGCTGTGACCCGCGCGAGGAAACCGCAAAATCCATGGCCGAAATGATGATCGGCCAGAAACTGACCGTGCCGGATCGGGGCAAGCAGCGTGAATTTGGCGATGTGCGCCTTGACGTTACCGACCTGTCGCTGATCAGTGACGAGCAGTTTGGCACCCACCTTAAGAACATCAATCTCAAGGTCCGCGGTGGCGAGATCATGGGCGTTGCCGGGGTTGCCGGGAACGGTCAGAACGAGCTGTTCCAGGCGCTTGCCGGCGAGACCGAGCATGAAGCATCCCCCGACAGTATCAAGATTGATGGCAAATCGGTGGCCCATTTCGGCCCGCGTCGCCGTCGTCGTCTTGGGGCAGCCTTTGTGCCCGAAGAACGCAATGGCCATGGTGCTGTGCCCGATATGAGCCTGTCGGAAAACGGGTTCCTGACGGCGTTTCGGCGCATGGCGCTTGCCGCGCGCGGTTTGATCCGCGAAGTCCCGACAAGGTCCTTTGCCGATAACATCATCAAGACATTTGATGTGCGCACCACCGGGGCAGGGGCCGAGGCCGGATCGCTTTCGGGCGGCAACCTTCAGAAATTCATCGTCGGGCGTGAAATCCTTCAGGATCCGGGTGTGCTGGTGATTTCGCAGCCGACCTGGGGTGTGGATGCCGGTGCCGCCAGTGCCATTCATCAGGCCTTGCTTGATCTTGCGGCCAAGGGCACGGCGGTTCTGGTGATTTCACAGGATCTGGACGAGATTTTTGCCATTTGTGATTCGGTTGTCGTGATGTCGGAAGGCAAAATGTCCAAACCGCGTCCGATGGCCGATGTCAGTATTGAAGAGATCGGTTTGTTGATGGGGGGCCTTCATGATCTTGAAGGCAACGCGACCCCGGCGAACGACATGGAAGAAACAGGAGGTCGCGTTGGTCAGGCTTGAACCCCGTCGCCAGCATTCCCAGGCGATGGTTTATCTGTCGCCGGTTCTGGCAATTTTCATGACGCTGGTGGTCGGCGGGATCATCTTTGCCTTTATGGGCAAGAACCCGTTTGATGCGCTTTACACCTTCTTCATTCTGCCGATCAATAACAGCTATGGCATTTCCGAGCTGTTTGTGAAGGCCACCCCGCTTGTCATCATTGCGGTCGGCCTTGCCATGGGGTTCCGGGCCAATGTCTGGAATATCGGGGCCGAAGGCCAGCTGACCATGGGGGCGATTTTCGGCGGTGGTTTGGCGCTTTATTTCCATGACAGCGAAAGCGCGCTTTTGCTGCCGGCGATGTTTGTGCTGGGCGCGATTGGCGGGGCGTTCTGGGCATCGATCCCGGCCTTGCTGCGTACCAAATTCAATGCCAATGAAATTCTGACCAGTTTGATGCTGACCTATGTGGCGACGCTGTTCTTGAGCTTCCTGGTGCATGGTCCGTGGCGTAACCCCGAAGGGTTCAACTTCCCGGAATCGCGTCCGTTCCCGGATGCCGGGTTGCTGCCGATCATTTATGACGGCACGCGTGTGCACCTTGGCACGGCCATTGCGGTCTTTGTGGTGATTGCCGGCTGGTTGTTGCTGTCAAAATCCGTGATCGGTTTCCAGTTGCGCGTGGTTGGCAAGGCACCGCAGGCCGCCCGCCATGTCGGTTTCCGCCAAAAACGCATGGTGTGGTTCACCCTGCTTCTGGGCGGGGCGCTTGCCGGTCTTGCCGGTCTGTTCGAAGTATCGGGTCCGATCGGCCAGTTACAGCCGCAAATATCGCCCGGTTACGGCTTTACCGCGATTATTGTGGCCTTCCTTGGGCGGTTGCATCCGGTCGGCATTTTGTTTGGCGGTCTGATCATGGCGCTGACCTATCTGGGGGGCGAGCTTGCCCAGATCACGCTTGGTCTGCCCAATGCGGTAACGGGACTGTTTCAGGGGATCTTGCTGTTCTTCCTGCTGGCCTGTGACGTTCTGACCAAATATCGCATTCGTTTCGGTTCAATCGCGGCCAAAGGGAGAACCGCATAATGGAATGGCTTGTACCCTTTATCCTGACCGTGATTACCGCATCGACGCCGCTTTTGCTGGCGGCATCGGGCGAGCTGGTGACCGAGAAGTCCGGGGTTCTGAACCTTGGTGTCGAAGGCATGATGCTGGTCGGTGCGATTGCCGGTTTTGCGGTGACCGCATCAAGTGGATCGGCCATTCTTGGCATTCTGGCCGCGGTTGTGGCAGGCGTTCTGATGTCGCTGATCTTTGCGTTTCTGACCCTGAGCCTGATGGCCAATCAGGTGGCGACGGGCTTGGCGCTGACCATTTTCGGGATCGGGTTTTCGGCCCTTGTCGGTTCGAAGTTTGTCGGCTTTGCGATTGATCCGCTGCCGGCCCTTTCGATCCCGGGCATCAGTGCCATTCCGGTGATTGGTCCGATTCTGTTCGGGCAGGATTTCCTGGTTTATCTTTCGATTGCTGTTGTGATCGGAGTTGGCTGGTTCCTGGCAAAATCGCGGGCGGGTCTTGTGCTTAAGGCGGTTGGGGATTCGCATCATTCAGCCCATGCCATCGGCTATTCCGTGATCAAGATCCGCTATCTTGCCACCATGTTTGGCGGGGCGATGGCCGGTCTTGGCGGGGCGTATCTTTCACTGTCCTATACGCCGATGTGGGCGGAAAACATGACTGCTGGTCGTGGCTGGATTGCGCTGGCGCTGGTGGTGTTTGCGACCTGGCGTCCGGGCCGTTTGCTGGCAGGGGCATATATGTTCGGCCTGATTTCGGTCATGCAGCTTCATGCGCAAGGGGCCGGTATTCATGTGCCGAGCCAGTTCATGTCGATGCTGCCGTATCTGGCGACCGTGATTGTGCTGGTGATTATTTCCAGCGACCGTGCGAAAATCAGACTGAATGCGCCTGCCTGTATTGGTCAGGCGTTCCGACCGGCCCAATAAGGGCCGGTCTGCTTGCTGGAGCGGAACGCGTCAAATGACGTTCCGGCCTGTCGGGAGGAAAAGCTCATACCGGACCAAAACTCACACAAGCTGATCGGGGGATTTGGCGAAAAGTGTGATCGGTTTGACTGAGTCTTGGTTTCGGTGTGAACGTGTCATTGATTGCTTAGTGGATTGTGTTTAAATCCTGATCTGCTGATTAACAGGGAGACCTAACGAATGAATGCAAGTTTCATGAAGCGCACGATTGCCGCTGTTGCAGCCGTTGGTGCGCTTGCAACCGGCATGGGTGCAGCCCAGGCTGAAGACGTCAAAGTCGGTTTTGTTTATGTTGGTCCGATTGGTGACCATGGCTGGTCCTATCGCCATGACATCGGTCGTCAGGCCATCGAAGCCGAACTCGGTGCAGAGACCAGCTATGTCGAAAGCGTTCCGGAAGGTGCGGACGCCGAACGTGTGATCCGTCAGATGGCCCAGACCGGCCACAACCTGATCTTCACCACCTCGTTCGGTTACATGAACCCGACCGAAAAAGTTGCCAAGCAGTTCCCGAACGTGAAGTTCGAACATGCGACCGGCTACAAGCGCGCCGACAACCTGTCGACCTATGCCGCACGTTTCTATGAAGGCCGTTATGTTGCTGGTGTGATTGCCGGTAAAATGACCAAGTCGAACATCGTTGGTTATGTGGGCTCCTTCCCGATTCCGGAAGTTGTGCGTGGCATCAACTCCTTCATGATGGGCGCATGGTCGGTCAACCCGGACGTCAAAGTGAAAATCGTCTGGGCAAACACCTGGTATGATCCGGGCAAGGAAGGCGATGCTGCCAAGGCGCTGATCGACCAGGGTGCAGACATCATGGTTCAGCATACCGACAGCCCGGCACCGCTTCAGGTTGCTGAAAACCGTGGCGTACTTGGTTTCGGTCAGGCTTCTGACATGATCAAGTTCGCACCGAAGGCACAGCTGACCGCGATTGTTGATAACTGGGACAGCTACTATGTCGCACGTGCCAAAGCCGTTGCTGATGGCACCTGGGAGTCGATGGACACCTGGGGTGGTATCAATACCGGCATGGTCGAACTGGCACCCTACACCAACATGCCTGACGATGTGAAAGCACTGGCAGAAGAAACTGCTGCCAAAATCGCATCGGGCGAATTCCACCCGTTCACCGGCCCGATCTATGACCAGGCTGGCGAGCTGCGTGTGAAAGAAGGCGAAGTTGCTGATGACGGCATGCTGCTTGGCATGGACTGGTACATCAAGGGCATCGATGCCGAACTGCCGAAATAAGTCAGGTTTCCAATCCATGCGGATTGGCTAAATGACGAAGCCCCGTGCATTGATTTGCGCGGGGCTTTTTTAATCCGGTTTATGGTTTGGTGCGCGCGGGACGTGCCGGTGTGTCATCGGACTTTTCATAAGCGACCATTTCGGTGTGCGGATGCATCAGCGCATAGAGTGCCGCGCGCAATCCCCGAAGCTTGACCTTGTGTTCGCGCGCCTTGCCCGCCCAGCGTTCGCGAAACAGGTCCATGTCATCACGGCGCGAAAAATAGATCACCATATCGACAAACGGTGCCGATTGGTCCGAGCGCGGCAGCTCGATGTTGCGAATTCCCATCGTCCACATGTCACTGCGCACATTCAGATCAAGCCAGTCCAGCACCGCCTGGGCAGAATGTTTTTCGTGTATCACCACGCGATATGGAAAATTTCGCAGGTCTTTCGTCATCTTGTTTTCCCTTGCGGGCCCGCGCCCGATGATCTGGGTGGTTCAGTACTTCTTGATATATAGTGTTTTTCCGTGTTTGACTAAAAAGATAGTTGAATATGGATAATGGCTTTATGTGGTCTGCGAAAGAACTGGACGAATATAACAAGTTCATTCCGCAATTGTACGAGGCAGCAATTTCGCCTGAACTGTGGTGTGAGAGGCTGGATTGTCTTGCCGGGATGTTGCAGACGCAAAATGCCATCATCATGCATATCGAAAACATTCGGCCCGAAATTTCCGAATATTCATTTCATGCCAACAGTTGGGTACCTGGCGAAGCAATTGCCGAATATCTCAGCCTTGGTCTGAACCAGAATGACGGGTCAGCCTATTTCCATCAGTGCCTTCGCCAGCATAGGAGACGGTATTGCCGACCTTAAGCGGCCAGATTTCACCGGTCTGCGTTAAGGTCTGTGTCCCGGTCGACCCATCGCAATTTTCCCATTTGACGTCCGGCGACAGGAAGCCTTCGCCGTGATAGCTGCAACCAGCGCCCGGGCCTTCGGTTACCTCAAAGCTGTAAACACCATCCCCCTTGGCGGTGACGGTCGCAATTTCATGGTCGCCATTGCGGTAATAGGCATAGCTGTCACCGACGGCCAGTTCCGGTTTGGGAAGCGACAGCAGATTGACATTGGTGTTGCGGACGACATTGTCCGTGGTCTGGCATGCTGCCAAACCGGCAAGCAGCGCGCATGAAACGACGAGCTTCTTCATCTGGTTCTCCTGATATGCTGAACCCGGCAGTCTTTGATGAAAGTTTGTAGGGGCCGGGATGCTTGTCAGGGGATTGAAGGTCAATTTCAGGGGCCGCGCATCCCCCGGTCGGGGAATCAGCCAAAGCACCCGATGACCAGATTGGAAATATTGCAAATTTTACAAATATTTCGCCCGTGAATACGGGGGTAAAATGGTCGGTGCGATTAGAAGAATTCTAAAAATTATCATTGTAAATCAGCTATGAAGCATATGAAAAATTTACATTTTTCCTTCGCGGAACTATGGTTACGTGATAATCGAAATGTCAAACTTGCCTGCATGTCATAATTGTAGGGCGGGATCAGAAAAGACGGGGTATCAAGGTGAGCGAAAAGCGTCCGGGCGTCCAGCCATCCGGCAAGGAACGCCATTTCAAGCCAGAAGAGCTGATTGTTAGCAAGACCGACCTTAAGGGTCATATTACCTATGCTAACGAAGTGTTTTTGCGTTTGTCGGATTACACCGAGAAGGAAGTTCTTGGTAAACCGCATTCCCTGATCCGTCATCCGGACATGCCGCGCTGTGTTTTCAAGCTGCTGTGGGATCAGATCAGTTCGGGCAAGGAGATCTTTGCCTATGTGCTGAACATGGGAAAGAAGGGCGACCATTACTGGGTTTATGCCCATGTGACGCCAACCTTTGATGCCCAGCACAAGGTGATCGGATATCATTCGAACCGGCGTGTCGCAGATCCCGAAATTCTGAAAACCAAGATCATTCCGCTTTATGCGGAGCTTCGTAAAATCGAAGAAAGTACAAGCAACCGGAAGGACGGCATGAATGCCGCATCCGATGCGCTTGCCAAAAAATTGTCAGATGCCGGCATGGCATATGACCAGTTCATCCAAAGTCTCTAGGGTCAGGACCCAGGGTACTCCCAAATCGAAGGTTCGAGGTTCGCAATGGCGATATTTGGTGGTTCGAAAACAGGAATCAAAAAGGCGCTGGACGTGGTTCTGGCTGCGGCAGAAGGTGATTACGAAGCCCGTATCACCAATGTCGACAGTCATCCCGACATGCGCGACCTGTTTATTGCGATCAACCGTCTGATCGATCGGAATGACGCGTTCTTGCGCGAAAGTGCGGCATCGATGGGGGCGGTCTCAGAAAACCGTTATTATCGCCGTATCGTCGAAACCGGGCTGGTCGGGGAATATCTGTCTTCGGCCAAGCGCATCAATGCGGCAACGGCTGCGATCGAACAGAAACTGTCGGGCTTTGCCGAAATTCTTGATGAATTCAAAAGCGGATCGTTCGAAGCGGTTGATGATATTGCCCATGCGGCATCGGCACTGGCCGAAGCATCGGGCGAAGCCAACACCATCGCCCATGAAACCAGTTCCCGCTCGACCAATGTGGCTGCTGCTGCGCGGCAGACCGCAAGCAACGTGACCGAAGTTTCTGCAGCCTCCGAAGAACTCAGCCAGTCGATCCGCGAAGTTTCCGAACAGGCGCGTGAATCCGTTCAGATTGCCAATCGCGCCAACGGCCTTGCCCAGGAAACCGACGGTCGCATCGGCGAACTTGAAGCCGCAGCCGGCGAAATTGTCGAAGTTGTCAGCTTCATTCGTGATATTGCCGCCCAGACCAACCTTCTGGCACTCAACGCCACCATCGAGGCCGCGCGTGCTGGCGAAGCAGGCAAAGGCTTTGCCGTGGTTGCCAACGAGGTCAAGGGCCTTGCCAACCAGACCAGTAAGGCAACCGAAAGCATCGAGGAAAAGGTTCAGGACATCCAGAATGCAATCGGTCAGTCGGTTGCGGCAATCCGCGAGATTGCCGGTGTGATTGATGATCTTGCCGCGCGGTCCGATACGATTTCGGGCAATGTTGAAACGCAGGCCAATCTGTCATCAAACATCACGCGCAATGTCGAACAGGCATCAAGCGGCGCACAGGAAGTGACCGATAACATCACCGTTGTTTCCGACATGGCCGGACGTACCGGCGAGGCCGCAGATACCACACGTGAAATGGCAGACCGTCTGGCAGAGCAGTCGGAAAATCTGCGCAAGCATCTGGGCGGGTTCCTCGATACCATCGAAAAGCTGCTTTATACCGCCAAGAAATAGCCGCTTTCACCGTGCAACACATAGACCGGGTGTCAGTGTGACACCTTGTTGTTATCTTGAAACAAGGAAACGGGGCGATGCGCGTCTTTTTCAATTCCCGCCACGATGCCCATGACGGTGCAGGCGAAATGCATCATGGACGCATGGTGCCCTGTTTTGAAAATGCCCGGCGCATTCCGATCATTCGTGATGCGGTGGCCCATGCGGTCAAGGCGCAGCTGGTTGATCCGGCCGATCACGGAATGGACCCGATCCGCGCCATTCACGATCCCGACTATCTCGATTTCATCGAAAATGCCTGGGCCGAGTGGACCAGGGCCGGCAAGACCGGCGATGCCTTTCCCTATGTCTGGCCGACGGCCGGTTTTTCGGGTGGCAATCCAAAGCATATCAGTGCGCGTCTGGGTCAATTCGCCATTTCAAGCGATACCCCGATTACGCAAGGCACCTGGAAAGCGGCCTATTGGGGGGCGCAGACCGTAACATCAGCCGCCGATGCCACCTGGAATGATGGCGAGGCATCCTTTGCCCTGACCCGTCCGCCGGGGCATCATGCCCATGGCAACCGTTACGGCGGATATTGCTTCCTGAACAATTCGGCGATCGCCGCCCAGCAGATGATCACCAAGGGCGCGAAAAAGGTCGCGATCCTAGATATCGATTACCATCATGGCAACGGCACGCAGGATATTTTCTATGAGCGTGGTGATGTTCTGACCATCTCGATCCATGCGGACCCGACCCATCAGTTCCCGTTCTTTATGGGCTATGCCAACGAAACCGGACGCAATGACGGGGCGGGTGCCAACCTGAATATCCCGCTTGCCGGGGGAAGCGATTTCGGGGCGTGGGGACAGGGCTTTGCCAAGGCGATGCAAAAGCTTGTCACCTGGCAACCCGATGCGCTGGTCATCGCACTTGGCGTTGATGCCCACGAGGCCGAACCGATCTGTGATTTCAAACTTCAGACCGATGATTTCAACCGGATCGGTCAGATGATCGGGCGGTTGGGCCTTAAGACCGTGTTTGTCATGGAAGGCGGCTATGCCCATGACGTGATCGGGCTGAATGTCGCCGCAGTACTTTCGGGATATCTGGATCAGGCGAAGCGCTGATTTTTGAATGCCATTTGAATGCCAAAACGTCCCGTGCAGTTCGCCGGGGCGTTTTGCTTTGGTGACCTAACGTTCCCAGGGTGGGGTGCCGCCAAATTCGGATACCAGAAAATCGACAAAGGCCCGTACACGGGTCGGAAGGTACCGGTTTTCGGGATAAAGCGTATAGACCGCATGTGACGGTGGTTGGTAGTCGGGCAATACGACCTTAAGCCGACCATCGCGGATATATTCGCCGACTTCCCAGTTCGATTTCAGTGAAATGCCATGCCCGTCAAGACACCAGCGGGTCAGCACTTCGCCATTATCTGAATCCATTGATCCCGATACCGCAAGTGTGACCGGCGCATCATCACTATTGGGGCCGGTCAGGGTCCATTGATATTGCCGCGAGCCCGGAAAACGCAGCAGCAAGCAATTGTGGTTCATCAGGTCGGCGGGTATTTGCGGCGTGCCGTGCTTTGCCAGATAATCCGGGCTTGCGACCAGCATGCGCTTGTTGGCGGCAAGTTTGCGGACGATCAGGGAGCTTTCCTTAAGCTCGGCAATGCGGATGGCAAGATCGACCTTGTCCTGCAACAGATCGAGAAGCCGGTCGGACAGGTGCAGCCGGATCTGCACATCCGGGTTCATTTCAACGAATTTCGGAATGATCGGGGCGATATATTTATTGCCATACGCCACCGGGCAGGTCAGCGTTACCGGACCGCGTGTGGTGTTTTTCTGATTGGCGATGGCGTTTTCGGCTTCCTGCATTTCGCTAAGGATACGCAGGCAATGACGGTAATAAACATCCCCCTCGGTCGTCAGGTTGACCCTGCGTGTGGTGCGATTGAGAAGCCGCACACCAAGACGTTCTTCAAGGCGCGCAATCCGGTTCGAGACGACGGCTGCGGAATGACGCAACTCGCGACCGGCAGCAGACAGGTTTCCCAGTTCGGCAACACGGACAAAAATCTGGATGTCCTCAAAATCGGACATGACGCGAGAGGCTCCTGATATGACGTTGTTTTGGCGTTTATTATCGTTTGATATTCTATTCTAGGGTCGAAACCCATGGCTGCACTGTGCCATTTTAAAGAATAGTTTGAAAGTCATTTCGATTACGCTCGATCCCTTAATAATAGAGGCGACCGCATGCCTATGTTAGGAGAATGTAAGAGATTATTTTGAATGATTCCGGATTGTATGGGGAAATTGCAGCCGGAATCATAACTGTCAGAGGGGCGGCCCGGGCGCGGATCTTGATCATCCGCAGGCGGGCGAGACGGAGGTTTCAGACACCGTGGATATTCTGTTTCAGGACTGGATCAATCTGATCCTGCGCTGGGCGCATCTGATTACGGGCATCGCCTGGATCGGGTCTTCATTCTATTTCGTCTGGCTGGATCTGAGTTTGCGCAAACGTCCGGGCATGGATGAAGGCGTCTATGGCGAAGCCTGGATGGTCCATGGTGGCGGGTTCTATCACGTCAATAAATGGATGGTCGCACCAAGTTCGATGCCGCCGGAACTGCACTGGTTCAAATATGAAGCCTATTTCACCTGGCTGACCGGTTTTGCGCTTTTGGTGACCATGTATTACTGGAGCGCTGAAAGCTATCTGATTGATCCGGGCGTTCTGGCGCTGACCAAGATGGATGCGATCCTGATCGGGCTTGGCAGCCTGTTTGCCGGCTGGGTGATCTATGACATCATCTGCAAAAGTTCGATCGGCAAGCGCACCGATACGCTGGCGATTGCGCTGTTTATCCTGATCATGGTGGCAAGCTATCTGTTCACCCATGTCTTTAGCGGGCGTGGCGCGTTTATTCATGTCGGTGCGATGATCGGCACGATCATGGCAGCCAACGTGTTTCGCATCATCATCCCGAACCAGAAAAAGGTTGTCGCCAGCCTGATGGCCGGTGAAAAACCTGATCCCAAGCTGGGGCTTCAGGCCAAGCAGCGTTCAACGCACAATAACTATCTGACGCTGCCGGTGTTGCTGATGATGATCAGTAACCATTATTCGATGCTGTTTTCCCATGATCAGTCGTGGCTGATCGTTGGTCTGATCCTGATCATCGGTGGTCTGGTGCGCCATTTCTTCAATACCCGCAATGCCGGTGGGACGGGCAAGGCAATTGTCTGGCAACTGCCCGCCGCCGGTGTCGGCATGGCGATTTTGGCGATGTTTGCATCCTATGACCCCAATGCGGTCGAGCTGGCAGACGAGGATATCATCACGGCCGATCATGCCCTGGCGATTGTGCAGACCCGTTGCAGCACCTGTCATTCCGCCAATCCGCGCGATGAAGGCTTTGACGAGGCCCCGGCAGGGGTGATGTTTGATGATCTGGCCCAGATCGAAGCCAATGCCCAGCGTATTCTGGCACAAGCCGTAATCGGGCGGGCCATGCCGCTTGGCAATATCACCGAAATGACCGACGAGGAACGGGCCCAGCTTGGCCAGTGGATCCGTGCAGGCATGCCGGAATAAGGGTATTTTCCCATCTCGGTTCATCAGCAGAAAGGGCGGCCGCGTTTGGTGGTCGCCTTTTTGTGTTTTTGGGCGGGTGGATCGAGGGGGTAGGCCCCTGAAATGACGCCCCACCGGGGACCGGCGGGGCGGGAAGCTGCCCGCAAGGTGGTAGATTGTGGTGCAATAACCGCAATGAAGGCGAGGTCAGATCGTGGTCTGACCCGAAACTTCCACCCTTCAAATAAGCGGCGAAGAATGTAGCGTCAATGTGATTAAAAAGTAATCATTTTTTAATCTGTGATTGAAAAATAGCCATCAAAAATGCGGATGGCGCAAATATTATCCTTAAGTCGGGTGTAAAATAGTCGCATATTGCGTGGGAATCCCTCGATTCTTGATTTTATTCTACCGCCAAAAGAATCTGGCACGGTTTTAGCAAGTATCACTGCGGTGCAATAAACTCGCAGTGGAGGCTATAAATGAATAAGAAGCTTCAGGCGCTTGTCGGCGCTGGGGCCATGGCATGGTCGGCAATGGCCATGTCAGCCGCACAGGCAGCAGATACCATCAAGGTCGGTGTGCTGCACTCTCTTTCGGGTACGATGGCGATTTCTGAAACCACGCTCAAGGACACCGTCCTGATGCTGGTGGACGATCTGAACAAGAATGGCGGTTTGCTTGGCAAACAGGTCGAAGCTGTGGTCGTTGACCCGGCATCGGACTGGCCGCTTTTCGCCGAAAAGGCACGTGAGCTGATCGAAAAAGATCAGGTTTCGGTTGTTTTCGGTTGCTGGACCTCGGTTTCGCGCAAATCGGTTCTGCCGGTATTTGAAGAACTCAACAGCATGCTGTTCTATCCGGTTCAGTATGAAGGCGAGGAAAGCTCGCGCAATGTGTTCTATACCGGTGCCGCGCCGAACCAGCAGGCCATTCCGGCTGTTGATTACCTGATGAGCGAAGATGGCGGTTCTGCAGAACGTATCGTTCTTCTGGGGACGGACTATGTCTATCCGCGTACCACCAACAAAATCCTGCGTTCCTACCTGAACGGCAAGGGGATCTCCGATGAAGACATCATGGAGAACTACACCCCGTTCGGTCATTCCGACTGGCAGTCGATTGTTGCGGATGTGAAGGCATTTGCATCGGCCGGCAAGAAAACCGCCGTGGTTTCGACCATCAATGGTGACGCGAACGTTCCGTTCTACAAGGAACTGGCAAACCAGGGCATCAAGGCCGAAGACATTCCGGTTGTTGCGTTCTCGGTCGGTGAAGAAGAGCTGGCCGGTATCGATACCGCGCCGCTGGTTGGTCATCTGGCTGCCTGGAACTATTTCCAGTCGGTTGAGTCTGATGCCAATACTGCCTTCATCGAAAAGTGGCATGCCTTCATCGGTGATGAAAGCCGCGTGACCAACGACCCGATGGAAGCAACCTATATCGGCTTTAACATGTGGAAACAGGCTGTCGAGCAGGCTGGCACCACCGATGTCGATGCGGTTCGCCAGGCAATGTATGGCCAGAAAGTTGCCAACCTGACCGGTGGTACGGCTGTCATGAACACCAACCACCACCTGTCCAAGCCGGTTCTGATCGGTGAAGTCCAGGATGATGGCCAGTTCGACATTGTTTGGGAAACCGAAGGCACCGTCGTTGGCGATGCATGGTCGGACTTCCTGCCCGAAAGCGCAAAGCTGACCGCCGACTGGACCTATCCGTGGGTCTGCGGCAACTGTGAAAAACCGATGTACTAATTGGTTTTGGGATGGGCCGGTCGTGAACGCGCGACCGGCCCGTTCTGTATCGGGGTGGGATCAGATCCCGGATCCTGATGATTTCTTTTCTTGATTTTCCAGTTTGAATTCAAAGGTTTGGTGATCATGCGCAATGACATTTTATCAGTGCTGCGCCGTTCTCCGTTTTCAATGTGCAAGATGCATGAAATTGCCACCCGTGTGATGGGGGTGCTGGGATTTGTTGTGGTGTTGGCGGCTTTTGTTCCCGATACCGCGCAGGCCTTTAGCGACGAAGAACTTCGTAATATTGCCGAACAGCTTGACGATAAAAGTGCGACCAAAAAGGTTGCGGTGATCGAAGAAATGGCGGCCGATGGTGATCCGCGTGTGGCGCCGATCTTGAAAGCGATGCTTGACGGTGATCTTTATGTGCGTGACAGCGACGAGCATGTCGTGATCGCCACCAAAAAGGGCAAGGTTTACACCCATATCGACATTGTCAGCGGCGAAGTTGCCGGTGAAAGCAGTTCCAAGGAGCTGTCGAAGATCAAGATCAATAACCGTTTGCGCGGGGCGCTGCGCGATGCGTTGGCGACACTGAACCTGTTCAGTCCGGACTTGGCCGTGCGCAGTGCGGCGGTCGAACAGATCATGGATGCCCGTGATCCGGCGATGTTGCCATTGCTGTTGAGGGCAATCGATCGCGAAGAGGACGAAACCCTTTTGGCCCGCATGCAACTGGCCGAAGCAACCATGGCGCTGGCGGCTGGTGAAACCACCGATGAACGTCTGGCTGCGATTGCCGTTCTGGCCAGTGAAACCACCCCGCAAATTCGTGCGGTGCTGTCGCAATTTGTTTCCAGTGCCGAGGCCGAAGGATACCAGCCCGAAGTTGTCGCCGCGGCAAAAGACGCGCTTGCATCGGTCGAACGGCGCCTGTCCACATGGCAGACGGTTGGCGATGTTTATCGGGGTATCAGCCTGGGCTCGGTCCTGTTGCTGGCGGCTGTCGGTCTTGCCATCACATTCGGCGTGATGGGGGTTATCAATATGGCGCATGGCGAGATGATCATGATTGGTGCCTATACCACCTTTGTGGTCCAGCAGGCGCTGGCGCCATTTTTGTCATCGGGATCGGCTTGGTCGCTTGCGATTTCTGTTCCGGCGGCATTTCTTGTGGCCGGGGCGGTCGGGGTTGTCATTGAACGGTGCGTGATCCGGTTCCTTTATGGCCGTCCGCTTGAAACCCTGCTGGCAACATGGGGGGTAAGCCTTGTTCTTCAGCAGGCCATCCGGTCGATTTTCGGTGCAACCAACCAGCAGGTTACCGCACCCGATTTCATGAGTGGGGCGATTGAATTTTCGACCGGTCTTGTCCTGACCTATAACCGTCTCTGGATCATCCTGTTCAGCGTGATTGTGGTGGCCGGGATTGCCGCGGTTCTGCGTTACACGGCCTTCGGGCTTCAGATGCGCGCGGTAACGCAAAACCGCCGCATGGCCGGATCGGTTGGTATTCGCACCGGTTACGTCGATGCGCTGACATTCGGACTTGGTTCAGGGATTGCCGGGATTGCCGGTGTGGCATTGAGCCAGATTTCAAACGTCAGCCCGAACCTTGGTCAGACCTATATCATCGACAGTTTCATGGTGGTGGTGTTTGGCGGGGTCGGAAACCTGTGGGGGACGGTTCTGGGCGCCTTCAGCCTTGGCATCGTTAACAAGTTCCTTGAGCCGATGGCAGGGGCGGTTCTGGCCAAGATCTTTGTCCTGATCGCACTGATCCTGTTTATCCAGAAACGACCCAAGGGCCTGTTTGCCCTTAAAGGTCGCGCGGTGGAGGCCTGATCCATGACCGATTATCGTCAAAAATACAAAATGACGCCGGTTGTTGGCTGGCTCCTTAATGACCGGGGCGGGATGACGCTTCTGGCGATCCTGATTGCGGCGGCCATTCTGGTGCCTGTTGGCAATCTGCTGGTTCCCGAAAGTTCGGCCTTTCATGTGCCGACCTGGATGGTCAGCCTTCTGGGCAAGTATCTTTGCTATGCGCTTTTGGCGTTAAGTGTCGATCTGATCTGGGGGTTCTGCGGCATTTTGTCGCTGGGCCATGGCGCGTTCTTTGCGCTGGGTGGCTATGCCATGGGCATGTATCTGATGCGTCAGATCGGCGATCGCGGGGTTTATGGCGATCCGATCCTGCCGGATTTCATGGTGTTCCTGAACTGGAAGGAACTGCCATGGTATTGGTACGGCTTTGACATGTTCTGGTTTGCGATTGTCATGGCAATGTTTGTGCCGGGGCTTCTGGCCTTTGTGTTCGGGTTCCTGGCGTTCCGGTCGCGTGTGACGGGTGTTTATCTTTCGATCATTACGCAAGCCATGACCTATGCGCTGTTGCTGGCATTTTTCCGCAACGATATGGGCTTTGGCGGCAATAACGGCCTGACGGATTTCAAGGACTTGCTGGGCTTCTCGTTGCAGTCCGATGGCACGCGTGCCGGGCTGTTTGTGGCATCCTGTGTGTTCCTTGGTTTGTGCTATATCGTCGCGCGCGGCATCACCCAATCACGTCTGGGCAAGGTTCTGATTGCCATTCGCGATGCCGAAAGCCGGGTGCGTTTCACCGGTTACCGGGTGGAATATTACAAGCTGTTTGTCTTTACCGTTTCTGCTGTGATGGCGGGGATTGCCGGTGCGCTTTATGTGCCACAGGTCGGCATCATCAATCCGGGCGAATTTGCCCCGGCGCTTTCGATTGAAATCGTCATCTGGGTTGCGGTCGGCGGGCGTGGCACCCTTTATGGGGCAGTGCTTGGCGCGTTTATCGTCAACTATGCCAAGACCTTCTTTACCGGGGTGATGCCGGATTTCTGGCTGTTCTTCCTGGGCGGATTGTTCATTGCCGTGACGCTGTTCCTGCCAAAAGGGGTAATTGGTGCGGTTCCGGCATTTGGTGCGGCAGATCGCCAGTCATTGTTCACGACATGGCGCAAACGTATTGCCGAACGCCGCGCAAATGAAGGAGGCAAGGCATGAGCGAAGCTGCTGTCATGGAAAAAAGTGCCTCGATGGAGCCGCAGGTCAAATCGGCGCGGGCGGAAACCATTTTGTATGTTGACGGGGTTTCGGTGACCTTTGACGGGTTCCGGGCACTGAATAATCTGTCCTTTTATGTCGAGCCGGGCGAACTTCGCGCCATCATTGGTCCGAACGGCGCGGGCAAGACCACGATGATGGATATCATCACCGGCAAGACGCGCCCTGATACCGGCGATGTCTTGTTCAAAAGCGAAATCGATCTGACCAAAATGGACGAGGCCGAAATTGCCAATCTTGGCATTGGGCGCAAGTTCCAGAAGCCGACCGTGTTTGAAAGCCACACGGTTTTTGACAATCTGCTTCTGGCCTGTTCGGGCGGGCGCGGGGTGTTTCAGGCACTGTTCCATCGCCTGAGCGATGCTGAAAAGATCAGGATCGAAAAGACCCTGATCACCATCATGCTTGAGGACAAGCGCGATGAAATGGCGGCCAATCTGTCGCACGGTCAGAAACAGTGGCTCGAAATCGGGATGCTTTTGATGCAGGAACCCGAACTTCTTCTGGTCGATGAACCGGTTGCCGGGATGACCGATTCCGAGACCGAGGAAACCGCCAAGCTTTTGCGGTCGATTGCCAAGGATCGTTCGGTCGTCGTGGTCGAACATGACATGGAATTTGTCCGTGACCTTGATTGCAAGGTGACCGTTCTGCACGAAGGATCGGTTCTGGCCGAAGGCCGACTTGACCATGTGCAAAAAGACCCGCGGGTCATTGAAGTCTATCTGGGCCGCTAGGGAGGTGCTGGAACATGCTTGATGTCAGCAATATTGATCTGTTTTACGGCGCGTCCCATGCCTTGCGCAAAGTGTCGCTGAATGCCCGGACCGGCAAGGTAACCGCGGTTTTGGGGCGGAACGGGGTTGGTAAAACATCCCTGATGCGTGCTGTCGTCGGCCAGCACCCGATAACCGAGGGCAACATCAAATGGGAAGGCAAGGATATCTCACGCGATCCGTCCTGGCGCCGGTCGGCGAACGGGATTGCCATTGTGCCCCAGGGGCGCGAGATTTTCCCGCTTCTGACCGTGAAGGAAAATCTGGAAACCGGGTTTGCCGCCCTTCCGCGTGCCTTGCGTCACATTCCTGACGAGATTTTCGAACTGTTCCCGGTTTTGCGCGACATGCTGGGGCGTCGTGGTGGCGACCTCTCGGGCGGGCAGCAGCAGCAGCTTGCCATCGGGCGTGCGCTTGTGACCCGTCCAAGGTTGCTGGTGCTTGATGAACCGACCGAGGGTATTCAGCCATCAATCATCAAGGATATTCAGCGCGTCATCAAACAGCTGGCCGATCGTGGCGATATGGCGATCCTGCTGGTCGAGCAATATTTCGAATTTGCCCATGAACTGGCCGACGAGATTGTTGTGCTGGAACGTGGCGAGGTCGTTTTGTCCGGAGCGAAGGAAACGCTCGATCGGGAAAAAGTGCGCGCCTATCTGACTGTTTGATCAGCATTTGCCAAAAAATTGCGCAACTTTCGCGTGATTGATCAGAGCATTGCCCGCCCGATCCCCGGCAAAACCGGGGTCTGGCGGGGATCGGGCGGTTGGCCCGCATCTTGCTGTTACGGCCCTTGGAATTGCCGGAAAACGGTATCAGGTTCATCAAACGAACCGCAATGATCAGGTGGCTTTGTGCAGCTTAGCAAACTCGAAACCCCGATATCTGCGTCCCCGAATGCAGATACAGCAACGAACGGAACGCCCGCGCGCATCATTACCGATGGCCGTGCTGAGGTAACGTTCCGTCAGGGTTCCGGCCCGGCCCATCAGGGCGGGCATGCTGCCCTTGATCATCTTTATTACCGTGATCCGATGAAAATCCTGTTCCCGCGCCCGGTGGCCGGGGATTTGACGACGGCGGTTCTGGTGACGACATCGGGCGGGATGGTTGGCGGAGACAAGCTTGCCTTTGCCGGCAAGGTCGAGGCGGGTGCATCCGCCCTTTTCACCGCCCAAGCGGCCGAGAAAATTTATCGATCCGTCGGGCCCGATTGCGAAATGTCGGTTGATCTGACGGTTGAAGATGGCGGTTGGCTTGAATGGTTGCCCCATGAAAGCATTCTGTTTGATCAGGCACGGTTAAAGCGCAAAACCACGATTGCAGCAGCCGGATCAGGCCGGGTTCTTGCCGGTGAAATGATGGTGTTTGGGCGCCTTGCGCGCGGTGAAGTGTTTAAAACCGGACTGGCGCGCGACGCATGGGATGTGTCGATTGACGGACGCCCGGTGTGGCGGGATGCGCTGCATCTTGAAGGCGATGTGTTGCGCATTCTTGATCATGCGGCCGCCTTTGACGGCGCACGCGCCAATGCCACGGCCATTCTGGTCGGGCACGGGGTCGAAGATCACCTTGATGATGCGCGCGATTGTCTTGAACAGGCATCAGCGGGGCTTGTCAGGAATGATGTCCTGTGCGGGGCGACCGCGATGAAGGGCATTGTGATTGCGCGTTTCATGGCGCGTGAACCGATGAAATTGCGCCGGGTATACGGTGCTTGGTGGAAACAGTTCCGCCACAAGACACGGGGGCTTCCCGAACGTTTGCCGCGTTTGTGGGAGATTTAAAACGGTGGATCCAGGGAGTAGGCAGGCATGAATTTGACGCCACGCGAAAAGGACAAGCTGCTGGTTTCGGTTGCGGCCATGGTCGCACGCAATCGCCTTGAAAGGGGGGTAAAGCTTAATTACCCCGAAGCCATCGCAATCATCACGGATTATGTCGTCGAAGGGGCGCGTGATGGCAAATCTGTTGCGGCTTTGATGCGCGACGGGGCCACCGTGATTTCGCGCGATCAGGTGATGGATGGCATTGCCGAAATGATCCATGAAATCCAGGTCGAAGCAACGTTCCCGGACGGGACGAAGCTTGTGACCGTTCACGAACCGATCCGTTAAGGGGGTAAGCACATGATTCCAGGTGAAATCATTACCAAGGAAGGCACCCATATTCTTAACGAGGGGCGCGAAACCAAAACCATCATGGTGGCCAATACCGGGGATCGTCCGGTGCAGGTCGGATCGCATTACCATTTCTATGAAACCAATCCGGGTCTTGATTTCGACCGCGAAGCCGCGCGCGGTTTCCGCCTTGATATCCCGGCCGGGACCGCGGTCCGGTTCGAGCCGGGCCAGTCACGCGAGGTCAATCTGGTGAAATATGCCGGGTCCGGCACGGTTTACGGCTTTAACGCCAAAATCAACGGCAAGCTCTAAGCGGGGGAACGAGACATGGCATATGAAATTGATCGTCCATCCTATGCGGCGATGTTTGGTCCGACCGTTGGCGACAAAGTCCGTCTGGCCGATACCGACCTGATCATCGAGGTCGAAAAGGATTTCACCACCCTTGGTGAAGAAGTCAAATTCGGCGGTGGCAAGGTTATTCGTGACGGCATGGGCCAGTCACAGGCAACCCGCGCCGAAGGGGCGGTTGATACTGTGATCACCAACGCGCTGATCCTTGATTATACCGGGATTGTCAAAGCCGATATCGGCATCACCGGGGGGCGCATTGCCGGGATCGGCAAGGCCGGAAACCCGGATGTTCAGCCCGGTGTTGATATCATCATCGGCCCGGGGACCGAGGTTATTGCCGGTGAAGGCAATATTATCACCGCGGGCGGGATTGATGCCCATATTCACTGGATTTGCCCGCAACAGGTTGAAGATGCCCTTTATTCCGGAGTGACCAGCATGCTGGGCGGTGGCACCGGCCCGGCGGCGGGTACGAACGCCACCACTTGTACGCCCGGTCCCTGGCATATTGCCCGGATGTTGCAGGCCGCCGACGGCATTCCGATGAATATCGGTTTCTTTGGCAAGGGGAATGCGACGCTTCCGGGATCGCTGATCGAACAGATCAAGGCAGGCGCCTGTGGCCTTAAGCTTCATGAAGACTGGGGTACGACACCGGCCGCCATTGATACCTGCCTTTCTGTTGCCGAAGACCTTGATATTCAGGTCATGATCCATACCGATACGCTGAATGAAAGCGGCTTTGTCGAGCATACCCGCGCATCGTTCAAGGGGCGCACCATTCACACCTTCCATACCGAGGGTGCCGGTGGTGGCCATGCGCCGGATATCATCAAGCTGTGCGGCGAAGCCAACGTCCTGCCAAGCTCGACCAACCCGACACGTCCATTCACGGTCAACACGATTGACGAGCATCTGGACATGTTGATGGTCTGCCATCACCTTGATCCGAAAATCCCCGAAGATGTAGCCTTTGCCGAAAGCCGCATCCGCCGCGAAACCATCGCCGCCGAAGACATCCTGCATGACCTTGGCGCGTTTTCGATCATTTCATCAGACAGTCAGGCCATGGGCCGTGTGGGTGAAGTCATCACCCGTACCTGGCAGACGGCAGACAAGATGAAGAAACAGCGCGGCGTACTGCCCGAAGATGCGGGCAAGGGGAATGATAACTTCCGCGCCAAGCGTTATGTCGCCAAATACACCATCAACCCGGCAATCGCGCAGGGCATTGCGTCCCATGTCGGGTCCATCGAAGTTGGCAAGATTGCCGATCTTGTGGTCTGGAAACCGATGTTCTTTGGCACCAAGCCCGACATGGTGGTCAAGGCCGGGATGATCATTGCAGCGGCGATGGGCGATCCGAATGCCTCAATCCCGACGCCACAGCCGGTTCATTATCGTCCGATGTTTGGGGCCTATGGCAATGCGCTTGCGAAATCGAGTTTCTCGTTCGTATCGCAAGCCGGCATTGATGCCGGAATTGCCGCCGAGTTCGGACTTTCCAAGGAATTGCTGGCCGTGTCGAACACGCGCACTATCGGCAAAAAGGACATGAAGCTTAATGATGCACTGCCGGTGATGGAAGTTGATCCGGAAACCTATCAGGTGACGGCGGATGGTGAACTTTTGACCTGTCAGCCGGTCGATGTTGTGCCGATGGCACAGCGGTATTTCCTGTTCTGATCGGATCAGTTTTATGCGTCATGCCATTGAACATATCCCGAATGATCGCACCGACACATCCGAGGTTCGCGGGACAGTGACACTGGTCTTTTCCGACCGTCATCGTCGCCGCATTCGCCTGCATGATGATGCGGGCGAGCCATTTTTGCTTGATCTTCCGCATGCGGTGCGACTGGCCGACGGGGATCGGTTGCGCCTTGTTGATGGCGGGGTGATTGTGGTGCGCGCGGCCGAAGAACCGGTTCTGACCATTACTGCATCCGGCCCGATTGCCGCGGCCAAGCTGGCCTGGCATATCGGCAACCGTCATACCCCGGTCGAGGTCCTTAAAGACGGGCGGTTGCGGATCATTGATGATCATGTGATGCGCGATATGATTATCGGCCTTGGCGGGGTGGTCGAAAATGAAATCGCGCCCTTCAATCCGCTAAACGGGGCCTATCACGGTCTTGGCGGGGCGCATGGCCATAGCCACGGCAATGATCATTTCGATCATGAGGATTATGACCACAAACAGGGTCATGACCACAGCCACAGCCACAGCCACAGCCATAGCCATTCCCACGCCCATGCCGCAGGGAAACCGCATGACCACTGAAGCCCTGACCCTTAACCCCGCGGGCCTGATGCGGTTGATGACATGGCTGAGCCCGTCATTTCCGGTCGGTGCCTATACCTATTCCCATGGCGTGGAATATGCGGTGGAAGACGGACGGGTAAGCTCGGCCGAAAGCCTGATCAACTGGGTTGAAGGGGTATTGGAATTCGGGGCCGGGCGGATTGATGCGGTGCTGTTTTGTGCCGCATGGCGGGCGGCCCTTGCCGGGGATGAAAAGGCGCTTTTTGACATCGGTATCGAAGCCGATTGCTGGCGCGGGACATCTGAAATGGCGCTGGAGGCAACGGCACAGGGACGTGCCTTTGTCTCGACAGTGGAAAAGGTCTGGGGGGATGGGATGCTGTCGCGCTGGGCCAGCCGGATGCGCGGTGATGATCGTTTGCCATCCTATCCGGTGGCGGTCGGTATTGCCGCGGCCGAGGTCAAAGTGCCGCTATGTGATGCCCTGACCGCCTATTTGCATGCCATGGCGGCAAACCTTGTTTCCAGTGCGGTGCGTCTGGTGCCGCTTGGTCAGACCGATGGTGTCCGGTCCCTGTCATCGCTTGATCACGCGGTATCCATCGCGGTGGATCACGCAATGGCGGCCGAACTTGCCGATCTCGGGGCATCTGCGCCGTTGATCGACTGGACATCGATGAAACACGAAACCCAATATACGAGGCTATTTAGATCATGAGCTCTCCCCTTCGTATCGGAATTGGTGGGCCGGTTGGCTCGGGCAAAACCGCACTTCTGGAGCGCCTGTGCAAGGCCATGCGCGACGAGTTCAATATCGCGGCCATCACCAATGATATCTATACCCGCGAAGATGCCGAATTCATGACCCGGTCGGGCGCATTGGCCCCGGATCGGATTGCCGGTGTTGAAACGGGCGGCTGTCCGCATACCGCCATTCGCGAAGATGCCTCGATCAATCTGGCGGCGGTCGAAGATATGGCTGCCAAACATGCCGGGCTTGAGGCGATCTTTATTGAATCAGGTGGCGATAACCTGTCGGCCACGTTTTCGCCGGAGCTTGCCGACATTACCATTTACGTCATCGACGTCTCGGCCGGGGACAAAATCCCGCGCAAGGGCGGACCGGGCATTACACGATCGGATTTGCTGGTGATCAACAAGACCGATCTCGCACCGCTTGTTGGTGCCGATCTTGGCGTGATGGATAGCGATGCCAAAAAGATGCGTGGTGATCGTCCGTTCCTGTTCACCAATCTCAAGGCGATGGACGGCCTTGAAGACGTCAAGAATTTCATCATCGAGACAGGGGGGCTCCGCCAATCCGCAGCATCCTGATATGGGGATATAAGGATAGCCGCACGGGCGTTGCCGGTTACATCAACACGGCATTGACCCAAGGATGACGGGAGCACGCATCGCCCGGCCGGAAACGGTCGGGCGTTTGTGCATTCGGTGATCAAATCAAATTTGCAACTTTTTAGTTGCGTAATAGGATTTCTTCTGGCAGATTAAATGCAACCAGGAGGTTGCGTTATGTCAAATAGCATTGAAAAGTCGATCGAGATCAAAGCATCGCGGTCGCGTGTCTGGAAGGCCCTGACCGATCATCGCCAGTTCGGCGCGTGGTTTGGTGTTGATATCGATGCACCGTTTGCGGTGGGCAAAGTGTCGTCGGGAAAAATCACCATCGAAGGATTCACACACGTTCCATGGACATCGACGATCAAGGCGATGGAGGAACCGGGGTATTTCGCCTATACATGGCATCCATATGCGGTTGATCCCGACGTGGATTACAGCGATGAACCCGAAACGCTTGTCGAATTCTGGCTGGAAGAAACCGGTGGTCAGACATCGGTCCGGGTGCGCGAAACCGGATTTGACAATTTACCACCCCATCGCATTGCCGATGCGTTGCGGGCCAATACAAATGGCTGGGGCTTCCAGTTGGAAAACATCAAGAAATATGTCGAAAGCTGAACAAAATCCTGCGAATGGCGAGCATGACCGTGATTTTTCGGTCATGTTTGCCGCATTGGGCGATCCGACACGGTTGGCGATCTTTGATCGACTGGCCGATGGCAAGCCGCGTTCGATTTCGGTTCTGTCCGATGATGCCGATATGACGCGCCAGGCGGTGACCAAACATCTGCGGGTGCTTGAAGGCGCCGGTCTGGTGCAAAGCCACAAGGTCGGGCGTGAAAGCCAATATGCCTTTTGCCCCGAACAGCTGGCACAGGCGCGTGCCTATCTTGATCAGGTGGCGGGACGTTGGGAAACGGCCCTGATGCGGCTTAAAACCTTTGTCGAAGGCGATGACAGCTAACTTTTTGATATTCATCGCATAATTGGTGCGCTGCGATATCAGGGGCAAAAGCCCGGTGTCATTTTGCTTGGCGGGATGAAAATTTGCGGTTATCCCATAGCGCGTTGAGCCGGTCGGGCGGACCGGTTAACGAAAGCATCCTTGCGCAAGGGGTTGATGCAGGGATGCTTTATAACGGCAATGGGAACCGTTACATGAAGACCAAAGATATCGTCTATATCGCCTTGTTCGCAGCTTTGACCGCTGTTCTTGGCCTGTTTCCGCCAATCACACTTCCGATTACCGGTGTGCCGGTGACGGCCCAGTCATTGGGACCGATGCTGGCCGGTGCCATTCTGGGGGCCCGTCGTGGCGGCCTTTCGATCGTGCTGTTCCTGGTACTGGTCGCACTTGGCCTGCCGTTACTGTCGGGTGGTCGTGGTGGTTTTGGCGTGATGATCGGGGTCACCGGCGGATTTATTTTTGGCTGGGCCGTTTCGGCCTTTGTCATCGGGCTTCTGATCGAGAAATTCTGGAACAGCCTGAATGTCATCAACGCGGCCCTGTCGATCGCCTTTGGCGGGATTGTCGTGCTTTATGCGCTTGGCAATGCCTGGGTCGCGGTCGTGGCTGAAATCAGCTATTGGCAGGCCACCGTGGGTGCCGCACCGTTCCTGATTGGTGATGTGATCAAGGTTGCAATTGCGACTGCGGCCTGTCTTGCGGTGCGCAAGTCCTATCCCTTGATTTCCAAATCAGCCTGACGTTTGATGGGCGCAAGCAGCATTCGCCTTTGCGGTGTGCTTGCGCCCGTTTTATGACCAGACAACTGCCGATCACTTCCCGCAACAGGCCGGACCGACGACCCCATGATCCGTTTTGAAAATGTTTCCGTGCAGTTCGATCAGCGCAGGGTGCTGGAAAATATCGACCTCGCGCTTGGTGAAAAGCGGATCGGGATCATCGGGGCCAACGGATCGGGCAAAAGCACCTTTGTGCGTCTTCTGAACGGGCTTCAGACCGCGACCAGCGGACGGGTTTTGGTTGATGACCTTGATCCGGCAAAGGATGGTCGCAAGGTCCGCCGCCATGTCGGTTTTGTCTTTCAGAACCCCGACAACCAGATCGTCTATCCGGTGGTCGAAGAAGACCTGGCCTTCGGGCTCAAGGCCCTGAAACTGCCAAAGGACGAGATCAATCGTCGCATTGATGAAATCCTTGCGCGGTATGATCTGTTGGATTTCAAAACCCATCCCAGTCATCTGCTTAGTGGTGGTCAGAAACAGCTTCTGGCGATCTCGGGCGTTCTGGTGATGGAGCCGCGCTATATCGTGCTGGATGAACCAACCACCTTGCTTGACCTGCGCAATCGCAACCGGGTTGAACGGGCCATTGCCGATCTGGATCAGACGGTGATTACGGTATCGCATGATCTTGATCTGATTGCAGATTACGACCGGGTTCTGGTGGTCGAAAATGGCCGGATTGCCGTTGATGATCGCCCGGCCGTTGCCATCGCCCGATATCGCGAGATGATGGCATGATCGCCGGGCTTTATATCGACGGGAATTCGGTGCTCCATCGCGCACAGGCCGGGCCAAAGATCCTTGCGATGGTTGCCCTTGGCACTGGTGTTTTCATGGTGCCGGACTGGCCGGTTGTCAGTCTTGTCTTGGCAAGTGTGATTGCGCTTTATCGGCTTTCGGGTTTTGGCTTTCGGGTTATCATCGCCCAGATCAGGCCGATGGCGTGGTTGCTGGCGATCTTTTTTGCGGTTCAGCTGTGGCTGAATGACTGGCAGGCGGGGTTGCTTGTGATTACCCGGATTGCGGCCATCGTCATGTTTGCATCCCTGATCACGCTGACCACCAAAACATCGGACATGCTGGCATCGCTCGAGCGCGCTCTGCGTCCGCTTAAGCCACTTGGTGTGAACCCGGAAAAGGTCAGCCTTGCCATTTCAATGGTGCTTCGCTTTATCCCGGTGATTGCCACGGTCGCATCGGAAATCCGTGATGCCCAGCGTGCGCGCGGCCTTGATCGATCCATCCTTGCGATGATCGTACCACTGATCATCCGAACCCTTAAAATGGCCGATGATGTTGCCGATGCGATTGAAGCGCGCAGCTTTGATTAGGCGATCATTCGTGCATGAAAAAAGAAAAAGCCCCGACACGTCAGGGGGGTAGGGTGCATGGCGACGTGCCGGGGGAGTTCGAAGATCAGGGGTGCAATCAGCTCAGGCCAAGATGCTTGGCGTGGAAGCGGATGTGATCTTCGATAAAGGTCGAGATGAAGTAATAGCTATGGTCATAGCCATCCTGCATCCGAAGGGTAAGTGGATAGCCTGATGCCTTGGCCGCGGCTTCTAGCGCCTCTGGCTTAAGCTGTTCGGCAAGGAAGCCATCAGCATCGCCCTGATCCACCAGTGCCGGGGTTTGGGCATCGGACGCGGTGGCGGCCTTCATCAGTTCCGAACTGTCCCAGGCCTTCCAGACCGATTTGTCATCGCCCAGATAATTGCCAAGCGCCTTTTGGCCCCACGGGCAATTGATCGGGTTGGTGATCGGTGAAAAGGCCGTAACCGATTTGAAGGTGCCGGGATTGCGCAGTGCAATCATCAAGGCACCATGCCCGCCCATCGAATGGCCGGAAATGACGGCATCGTCGCTGACCGGGAAATGATCCCTGATCAAGTCGGGCAGTTCCTTGGTCACGTAATCATACATGCGGTAATTGCGTGCCCAGGGTTCCCGGGTGGCATTGACATAAAAGCCCGCACCCTTGCCGAAATCATAGGCCTCGTTCTCGTCATCTGGGACGTGATCGCCACGCGGGCTGGTATCCGGGGCGACAATCGCGATACCCAGTTCGGCGGCAACGCGAAACGCACCGGCCTTTTGCATGAAGTTTTCATCGGTACAGGTCAGGCCCGAAAGCCAGTACATCACCGGAACCTTGGTGCCGTTGCCCGCCTGTGGTGGCAGGAAGATGGCAAAGCGCATGTCACAGCCCAGTACCGCGGACGGGTGGGTGTATTGCTTTTGCCAGCCACCAAACACCTTGTTGGTTGACGCGTTTTCAATACCCATTTCGGGGCTCCTTCTGATCGGCCATTGCCGGATGGTGTCCGGCAATGGCGTGATAGTTCAATCAAATAATCGATGATCAGTAATGGATGACCGAACGGATGCTTTCACCTTCATGCATCAGGTCGAAGGCCTCGTTGATGTCTTCAAGCTTCATGGTATGGGTGATGAAGTCAGACAGCTTGAACTCACCGGCAAGGTAGCGTTCAACATAATCGGGAAGCTGCGAACGGCCTTTGACGCCGCCAAACGCCGTGCCGCGCCAGACGCGACCGGTGACAAGCTGGAACGGACGGGTCGAGATTTCCTGACCGGCACCGGCAACACCGATAATCACCGATTCACCCCAACCCTTGTGGCAGCATTCAAGCGCGGATCGCATGACATTGACATTGCCAATGCATTCAAACGACCAGTCGACGCCACCGTCGGTCATCTCGACAATGACTTCCTGGATCGGTTTGTCGAATTTCTTGGGATTGATGCAATCGGTCGCGCCGAGCTGTTTGGCGAGATCGAATTTTTTCTCATTGATATCGATGGCAAGGATACGACCGGCACCGGCCATTTGCGCACCGATGATCGCCGAAAGACCAATGCCGCCAAGGCCAAAGACGGCCACGGAGTCACCCTTTTGCACCTTGGCGGCGTTGACCGTCGCCCCCATGCCGGTGGTGACCCCGCAGCCAAGCAGGCAAACTTCTTCAAGCGGGGCGGATTTGTTGATTTTGGCCAGCGAGATTTCCGGCAGCACGGTGTATTCCGAGAAGGTCGAGCAACCCATATAGTGATAGATCGGCTTGCCATTCTGCGAGAAACGGGTGGTGCCATCGGGCATCAGGCCCTTGCCCTGGGTGACGCGGATTTTCTGGCACAGGTTGGTTTTGCCCGATTTGCAGAATTTGCACTCGCCACATTCCGGGGTGTAAAGCGGGATCACGTGATCGCCGACCGCAACGCTGGTCACACCTTCGCCGATGGACTCAACAATGCCGCCGCCTTCATGGCCAAGGATCGCCGGGAAGATGCCCTCGGGATCTTCGCCCGACAGGGTGAATGCATCGGTGTGGCAAACGCCGGTCGCAACGATCTTGACGCGCACTTCGCCGGCCTTGGGCGGGGCGACCTGGACTTCTTCGATCGACAGCGGTTTGCCCGCTTCCCATGCGATGGCGGCTTTGCAGGTGATGGTTTCAAGGCTCATGACGCTTCTCCGGCAGATGAATATTTGAATATGCCCAGTCTATTTATTTCTTCTGATCCGATAATCCGGTATTTTGGTAAATCACTTTTACCACTGTGTAATAATCTGATCGGATACGGGCATGAATACCTGGAACGGAATCAGCGAATTTATCGCGGTTGCCGAACATCAAAGCTTTACCGCGGCGGCCAAACAGCTTGGCATTTCGGTTGCCCAGGTCAGCCGTCAGGTCACTGCCCTTGAAGAAAAGCTTGGCACACAGCTTTTTTACCGGACCACGCGCAAGGTCAGTGTGACCGAGGCCGGGCAGATTTATTACCAGCATTGCCGTCAGTTGCTTGATGGTCTGGGCGAGGCGGAGCGCGCGATTGGCAATCTGAGCGAGGTGCCGCGCGGCAAGCTTAAACTGACCGCGCCGACGACCTATGGGGAAACCGTGATCGCGCCGCTGGTCAATGATTTCGTCGCGCGCTATCCCGATCTTGAAGTCCAGTGCCGCTTTACCAACCAGAAACTTGATCTGGTGCTTGAAGGTTATGATATGGCGATCCGTCTGGGCCGGTTGGAAGGCACGACCGGAAGCCTGATGACACAGCAACTTTCAACCCGCCGTCTTTATGCCTGTGCGGCGCGCAGCTATATCGCCAAACGCGGCGAACCATATTCCCTTTCGGAACTGACCCACCATAATTGCCTTGTCGGGACGCTTGATTACTGGCGCTTTGAAGAAGACGGGCGCGAACGCACCATCCGCATCCATGGCTCCATCCATGCCAATAGCGGGCAGGCGCTTCTCGATGCGGCGCTTAAGGGGATCGGGATTGTGCAATTGCCCGACTATTACGTCGATCCCTGGATCGCCAGCGGCGATTTGATCCCGGTCCTGACCAAATACCAGCCTTCAGACGAAGGCATCTGGGCGATTTACCCGACCAACCGGCACCTCAGCCCCAAGATTCGGATGCTGGTGGAGCATTTGGGGCGGTATTTGGGATGACGGTCTTTGATGAAGTTTGAACTCGTTCGAGGGGATTTGGACTTTCTTTTATCAGGGTTTGATTGTTTTATACTGAACTTCACGGCTTTGGATTGATGTCAAAGTCGTTACCCGATGTTTTGGTTCGGAGTGGAACAAGATTGCGAGCTGCCGTTAAAAGGTCCCTGTTTTGACGAAAACGCTGATTGTCGTTGTTGCCGCGCGCATCACAGAATGGGTTGAGAAAGGGGAGGTTTCCCCAGGGTATTTCAATCCAGATAGTAGATTTGAGCAAATTGTCATTGTGTCGCTGGTCCAAGACGCTGCGGGGCAAGACGTGCTTCGATATTTGTGTGGTGGTGCGGAATGTTTGTTTGTGCCGCTAAATTTTCTGTCCGTTTCCGGTTTACTGAGTTCAGCAGGATTTAACGCATACCTGACGGGCTTTTATATAAAGAAGTGGGTCGTGCCGAAATTACCGACGAACCGCGAGTTTGTTGTGCGGTCATACGGGGATACATTTTCGGGCAAGTTTGCGGCAATTCTTGCGAGTTTTCTGCGGTGCCGATCTGTTGCCAGTATTCACACCACATTCACCCATTTACCACCCCAAGAGGTCCAGACACCAAAGAGCAAGATCATCAGAATTCTTGAGGGATGGTCGCGAGAATATGCACACCGGCACATTGATGCACTTGCTCCAGTTTATAGCCCGATTATGGCATCCATTTCGGTTTCATATCACGATAAAACCTACGTTGTGCCCAACGCCGTTGACGTTAAAAAAAACGACAGAAAAACTGACTTTTCCCGCTCGGGCGACCTGAAAATCATATGCGTGGGTCGGCTTGTTCCGGGGAAAAGTTTGCTGCCAATCCTGGAAGGACTTCTTAAGCTTGATCAGTGGCACTTGACCATTGTCGGTAGTGGGCCGTGCGAAGGAGAAATAAGAACGTGGGTCATGAAGCATGGCAAGGAAACAAATGTCACGTTCATTGCATCCATGCGCAATAAAGAACTTATTGCTTCTTTAAAGGATTTTGACTTGTTCGTAGCGCACACAAGTTACGCCGAGATCCCCAAGACAGTGATCGAAGCAGGCTTAATCGGGTTGCCAATTATTTTAAACCAGCCTGTTGCAACAGCATCCCAAGAGTACGTCGATGCGCCGATTTTTTGGGCTAATGCGAACGCAGACGGCTATTATAATGCCTTTAAGGACTTTTGGGCTTGTCGGGAAAAGTGGCAGGGAATAGGTCATAGCACGCGAAAGCATTTCGAAAGATGGTTTGAGCCTGTTTTTGCTGGAAAAATGATGGCTGATCTACTATCGCAGAGCGAGAATGATTGTCTGCGCCCGTGGAACGAGGAATAGGATTGCGTGACTGATATTGCACCGAAACAGATTGCCGTTGTTGCAGGCACGCGACCAGAGTTCATCAAGCTGGCTCCCGTTATTCGTTCTCTGCGTGCAAAATTGGGGGAAGCCCGTGTTAGGGTCTATTCAACCGGTCAACACAGAAGCCTGATGGATCAGGCAATCCACAGTTTGCATTTAAAAGTTGATGTTGATTTTGATTTGATGACGCATGCGCAGCCCGCAGCTGAGATACAGCGTCGAGTTATATCTGCTCTGGACCGCGAATTTCAGGCGAGAAAACCAGATATTGTTGTCGTTCAAGGCGATACGATCTCTGCATTTGGTGGTGCAATGGCCGGATTTCTTAACCATATTCCGGTTGCTCATGTTGAGGCAGGGCTGAGAAGCCATAACATAAATAATCCCTGGCCTGAGGAAGGGTTGAGGCAGATGATCGCGCGGATTGCATCGATCCATTTGGCTCCAACACCTATAGCAAAACAAAATCTTCTTACTGAGGGCATTTCTGACGATTGCATTCATGTTGTTGGGAACCCGGGTATCGATAGCCTGGTTGCGACCCAAAAAATCAACTCAACAAGTTCGCGTGTTGGTGTGGTTGAGCATTATTGCCCGGGAGACAAGCCTTTTGCGCTTGTGACAATGCATCGACGTGAGGCGCTTCAGGGTGCACTGGACGCGTTCTGTGAGAACCTCGAGCTTGCCATAAAAAGACATCCCGAAATTGACTTTGTGTGGCCCGTGCACCCGAACCCGAAGGTTCGCGATACTGTCGGGCGCCATTTCGTTGCCAAGCTCCCAAATATGTATTTTGTTGAGCCGCTGCCCTATGACGAAATGATGGCTCTGCTTCCGCAAGCTCGCATCGTCATCAGCGATTCCGGGGGAATGCAGGAAGAAGCACCATATTGTGGTGTGCCCATTATTGTGATGCGCGATGTCACCGAACGGCCCGAGATCATTGATCTGGGTTTGGGCAAGCTTGCCGGGGCGTGTGGAGCAAGTCTCCCTGATGAGCTGGAGAGATTGCTTGCTCTTGGTGTAGATGGACGGGCAGTTGAGCGCTGGCAGAGTATTCAGGGAAAAGGCAAGGCGGCAGAAGCAATATCAAAGATTCTTATTGCGCGTTTAACCGTTGCAGAACTGGTGTAAGCAAAAAACGGATTGCCCCGTACGTTGCTGCAAAAATAACAGCAGAAAACGCAATTTGGTAGAAGAGCGAAGATATCGTAAGTATTTGATGTGCAAAGAAGTATGTTGTGATTGCCGTGATACCATTAACGGTTACCAGCGTCACGAATGAGCGCATTGGCCAAGCACAACCTACAAATCCGTTTCGATTGGCGCTTATTGCGAAAAATAGCCCAAGCGTTGCCTTGCCAATCAGCATTCCAGACGCAACTCCGACTAATCCCCAAGAGGGAGCTAATTGCCAAGCGGAGCCAAAGCTCAGCAAGGAGCAAATAACCGAAGCTGTCATTAGCCTTTTTCCGGATGAAACGCAGACCAGGTAGTATTCCCAGCCGGTGGTCATCTGCGATATCAGAATTGCACAGCCGGCAAGGAGTATGACCGCCGTCATGTTGCTTACTGGGCTGTTCAATAAAAGTGACACCGCGGGATTTACGACCAGAATGGCCAAAGCCAATATCGGTAGAGCCAATTCTGTAAACAGCATGGTGCGTTGCCTGACAGTAACCCGGCAATGCTCAGTTTCACCATTACGCACGTGGGCGGAGACGGTTGGAAAAAGCAACCACCAAATTGGTGCCCCCAATGCAGCCAGAACGGACAAAATCATGATCGATGCGCCGTAATGTGCAACGGCCTCGGGGCCAAGAAAGCGCCCCACAATCAGTCGATCGCCCAAGTTCCCCGCCCATTCTGCAAGCCCTGCCAGCATAAATGGTAATCCGCTGAGTGCGACTTGTAAAAGAGAGCTTTTGTTCTTGGTGCTGTGCTTCTTTATACGAATTAGGATCGGTATGAGTAAGTATGCAATTACTACGACCTTGGCAGCTGCAATCGACAGCAGCGTCGATCCCAAAGACAGTTTGTCAAACGTAAGAACGACACCTAAGAATGCCATTTGAAGTGCGAAACTGACAATTTGAATATAAAGAGAAAGTCGCGCTTTGACCATTGCGCGCATATATTCGCCGATTAATGCTTCGACGGCAAAAATCCATGCAAGGCTTGGCACCACTATCGTAAGCCAGCTGGGGGCTAAAATAGTGTTGAGAGATAGAAATATCAGTACGTTTTCGGCCGTGAATGCAAGAATCAGCATGAGAGATAGGCACAAAAAACTTACGATTCCTATCGCTGTCAGCAAAAGATTCGGGGCATCAGAGCTATCGGTCCGACCTGCCAGTTTGCGAATTACGGTAAATCCGAGACCGGCTGATACCAACGGTACAAATGCAAAGGCAAGGCTCATTAACTGAAGGTAACTGCCAAAAACAACAGCACCAAGTGACCATGAGAGAAGTGGGGTTAGGATAAATGCGTTTGAGCGCACAACACCTTCTGCGACAAACCTCACGCCAAGGTCGCTTTTGAAAAATGTGATCATTTTCCTTGATAGGTTATCGATCAAGTTTCAAAGGCCTTTTGCAGAACGATATATTCGCGATTGGCGAAGGTGGGTATCCGTGCAGAAATTTTGCCATCAAGATCGGGAGCCTGCCGCGTGGAGTGGATCAAGCTACGCAGGCGTGTTCTGCTTTCAACAAATGGAAGATACAATAATTGGCTGAGGAAGCCTGTTGCGATGCTTTCGATTACAGTACATTTCAAATCTCTGAAGAGTTTTCGGGTGCTACCTGCCGAGAGGGGAAAAATCCCCGGAAATCCTATTTTCTTGTAGTGATTTCGCCAATAAAGCCATCCGATGTTCCAGGGACGGGCGATATCCAGGATGATATATCCCCCTGGCTTGACAGTGCGAACAAGTTCGGCAATTGCGTTTCCCTGATCCGGCATAAGGAGAAGTGTGGCAAAACAATAAGCCATGTCTGCCGAATTGTTTGTGATCGGAAGGGACTGTGCAGCTGAAACAACAGGGATTGGTCGCTGTTCTTGCGTGATTGCAAGGAATTCTTTGCGTTTACACATCTGCTTGAGCATGCCGGGACTTAAATCAACACATATAACTTTCCGCCCGAGACAGGAAAGGTCTACGGCGTGTCGGCCATTGGCGCCACCGACATCAATGACCGTCTGGCCCGTTTCTGAATATTTCTCAATAAGTTGCCATTTAAGAGCCTGAGTATACTCTTCGCCAATTTCGGTTTCGTACCCTGCCGCACGCTCATTAAAATGCTTTTGTTCTGTAGATGTCACTTTTTAGTCCTGCCCTGTCGCAGATGTCTTGCAATGTTCATCAGGGATTCCGTAACAGGTCGATATATCACCTGTCCCCGGAAGTAAGGGTATAATGTTCCCCCGAATGATTTTTTGAAGTCGTTCAGGCCCTTGAGTTTGCCGTCCGCCGCGCCGGGAAATGCTTCTCCACACTCTAGGTAGTCAATTGAAGATTTTGAGAACTCGGTAATTGCATGCCATATCCCGAAATCGTTTGCGCAAAGCTTTAAAGCATCATTGCTTCCTGCTGTGGTCCAATAAAGCGCTTTGTTTTTGTAAAGCAGAAAAGTATGAATCGCCAGAATAGTAGGCCCGCTTTGAACAATGCAGCATTTGGATAGGCCTGCTTCAGCGACTTCACCAAATATGGATTCAAAATAACCTCTTGGATGCGGTGGAATGCCATTTCGGCTACAGGTTTCCAAATGCAAGGCGTAGTAGTGGTCGAGCAAAGGGGCGGCTGGTTCAACCAAGTTTGCGGATAACTGGTTTCGTTCGGCCTTTTTGATTTGTTTTCGGCAACGGTGCTCTAGGTTCGACCAAATCTCACTCTCGCTCTTGCCTGCAATGTTAACCAGCCAAGATTGTGTTGAGGTATCAGAGTAGCCGAAATGACATAATGGGTTTGGACAGGGGTGCGATGCGAGTAGGAGGTTTGGTGCCAGCGGAGGGCAAGAAAGGTCTACTCTTCTTGCTGCTGCATATAGCGCTAAATTCTTGATTTCCTGTGCTATCAGAGCACGCACTTTGTCTTGCGTTCTTCTCGGCAGTTTATCGTTAACAGCAGGGCCTCCAGTACTTTCAAGATGTGGTCCCAAAAGTAATTGTGCGCGTTGCGGTTGGACAGCGACAAGCGGAATTAAAGCCACTAGCTTTGAGTCGTTCTGTCGATCTACGATCGCAAAGGATAAATCGTTCGTACGCGCCCAGTTGCTGCGTGCTTCCAGAAGTTCCCATCGATGCCATGCCCAAGCGTTGTCGATGTCGTCGGCAGCTTGGTTCCAAAGAGCTTTAGAGCAATGTTGGCGATTGAGAACTTCGAGCATTTTGGCCTGCTGTATTATCCTTGCTTGGATTCAGAGAGACCCATATTCCAAGCAGAGTAAAGAATATCAAGTGAATGTAGTGGAACCGGGTTACACTTAAATCAAACGCCTCTGCAACAAAAAGTCCAAATAGAACGCCTGAAATTACGTGACGATGATTTTCTTTGGGACTGCAGTTGTTTGAGGTGTAGTCGTCAGACAGTGCTGGAGCTATCCAAATCGCGATCAAGGCGAAAGTCCCTAATGCGCCAATTTCCAGAAATGAGTTGAGGAAGACTGAATGGACGGCTTGTGTGTTTGCGGCATCTCCGAACAGGTACTCGGATCCAACACCAAAACCCACACCAAACCCCCAGTTTTGCAAGGCCGCATTCCAAGCTAAGGCCCAACTATCTGCGCGTTCACGGAGTTGCAGTAACTCAAGTTTCTGGACCAATGGCATGTTTGATAGCAGCGTATTTGACGTTCCTGCAGAATATATGAGGAAAGAAATAATAAATATAGATGATGTGAGCACGAATAATTTTCTGATTTTCGCCGATGGTAAGCTCATGTATGTGAAATTTGCCAGAAATAGCACTGCACCCATTCGTGAAAATGAAAGAATCAATCCAGTGATTGAAATGATGCGGATAGTGTATTTAATCCGATTCGAGTATTTAAAATTATATGAAAGTCCAAAAGTAATTGCACAAACTATGGCGAATCCGTTTGGGTTTGGAAATATTCCTGGAATTCTCTGGAGTAAGTACTTTGATTCTTCAAAGAAGAAAGATCTATGTGCAACTTTTTGGGATAATTCTACTCCAAATATATTGAAATCTATTGTGCTTGTGGCTAGCCTGGAAATGTATCTCTCTGAAACAATTGCTCCAAATAAAGAGTATAATACAGATATTGTTGTAATAATTATTATGCCATTCATTATACCATTTGAGAATTCAATAGGTAATTCTTTTCTTATTGCTATATATATTAATACAATTGGGGAGGTGTAGGTGATTGCAAGCCTGTAGAGGCTTGTTTCTGTGCTGTCTGATAATATAGATGATATTAGACTGAGAAATAAGTAAATAAGTGATAGGGATATTAATTGTTTTTTTTCTATGCATTTAGATCTTGGTAGGAAAGCGGTCGCTCCTATTTGAAGTGTCATGATTGTTAGTATTTGTATTAAATTTGGTGCTTTTATGTCATTTCCATTTATTGTAATTGTGCAAAAAGATATCAGTGTGATAGATGACAATGAGAATCCGATAATTGTTGGTAGTGTTTTTATTTTTTTAATCATTTTTTTTACTATTTCTTTTTATTAATGATAAAAAGTTTTTCCCCACTTCGGTGGCGGCGTAGGTTTTGTCTGAGGAGTTGTGTGTGGGTGTGCGCTTGTGTTGATTTAGGATGTTAAACATTGCGGATGTTATTGAATTCACATCGTCAATATTTGCGACGTGTTGGTTTCTGGATGTCGTGATTTCTTCTACTGTTCCTTGTTTGCAGATAGCTAATATGCTGGTTCCGCTCCCAAAGTAATCAATTATCTTTGACGGCAAATAGAAGCTTTCACTCAGTTCGGTGCTGTCGATGACGATTAGCAGGTCAGATTTCTGCATAATTCGCAAAGCGCTCTTGTGCGGAATTTGTCCCATATGGGCTATTTTACAGTTTGCATGCGTTTGATTGAACTGCTCGAACTCGCGATATTTCTCGTGAAAAGCCCCATATATTTCAATTTGTAGTTTCTTGTTGTTGGGGACTTGCAAAAGCGATAGTGCGCGTATGAGTATGTCGGGCTGTCTATTCCCATAGAAGGATCCGAAAATTCGCCATTGAAGTTCTGTCTGGTCAACTTTGGCGCTAGAGGCGATCGAAGCTTCACGTTCACCGTAAAGCTCAACGTCATAGCAGTGTGGGATTACAGTAGATTTTTTTGTTAAATCTTTTGTTCCTTTGGTCATGTGCTGTAGTAATCCCGCTGTCGGGAAAACCAAGAAATCAGCATTCTTCAGGACCCGGTTTTCTTGAAGTTTACTGTAGCGCGAAAATAGCGGCACGCTTTGTTGGTGGTCTGATCCTGACCAAGGGTCGGAAAAGCATGCGATCCAAGGTAGATGAGGAAATTTTCTCTTAAGAGACAGGCCAACCAAGTGCGCGGAATGATATTGCGATCTTGTGACAATGCAGTCATAGCTTGCAGGATCAAGTTTTAGAGCTTGTTTTTTCGTTATTCTATTTGCAAGTAACCATCTGTCTGGTCGTAGTGGAAGGCGTGGAATGCGGCATAACTTTTTGGTTAGCCAAGAGGGGGTTACTTTAATAACTTTACCATTAATGCCTTCTGCATACCTCCCCATTTCCAAGTCACAATAGTCACTCACGAGGCCGTCTTCAAGTGTAAGGACGTCAATTTCACATTCTGGTATATTGCGTAATAATTTCGCGGTTACAAATGCTTCTGGGCTAGCGGTGGGGGGATAGCAGTAGCCTATGACAAGAATCCGCGGGCTTTTGGTCATATGTGCTTACTCAGTTAACCTGACAAGGAAATGAAACGTTATAGCCCGGCAGGCAATACGGCTTAAACTTCACAAGCAAATCTAATATTTCTTGATCTTCTGAAATGTCGGCGGGGTCAAAGTAAATGTTCATCACGAGATTTGAGCCTAATGATAAGGTTGAAAGGTAATCTTTTAGTGCGTCAATTAAGCTCTGTCTGCCTAGAGCGTCTGGAGCTGAAATGAAGCCCCAGCTGTCGATTAGTTGTGCTGGTCTTGTCAGGCAGCCGCTAAGCGGAATTTCGATTATACTATGCTTTTGCCGATGTATTGGGCCGAGAATGTGTCCCAATATTGGCGTCGAAGACGTTGAGATTTGGTAGTTAAGGGTGGTAAGGAAATCATACAGGCGCTCGAGTTGTTCCGGTTTATCGAATTCACCAAAATGGGGAGTCCGGAAAATTGTTGGGGCCTTACCAGTTAAGGCTTTGATCGTATTGTGACCATCGATAATGTCTTGTTGCCAGACATGATCTTCTACGTCTCGGTATGTGAAAGTTGAATACGGACGCCCGCTTATCGGATCTATGGCAGCGTGTTCGCGATAGCCGTGGTTTATAAAATAGCCACCCAAGGAAATAAGTTCCTTGTAGCTGTCCCAATGTTTTTCCAGTAACTGCCCAGGTATGGCATAAGCTGCGTTCATTCCGGCGCTGTGAAGTTGCCTTTGGATTTTCAATGAGGCTGACGCATCACGGCTGGTATCGCAATCAAAAGACAGAAAAAAAACGGCATTATCCGCGATGTGGTCTTTTGCCCATCGGATTGCTTTGCGTCGGTACAGGTTGGGTAATAGCCGTAGCGCTGCCTTATTAAGGAAAATTTGGGTCGCGCTTATCATGGGTCGAACGTTTTCGCATGTATTTGGCCAACTAGTAGTTCCTAGCATGAGAGATCTAATATGCATAGGAAAATACGTGCTTTCCGCCAAGTGGTGGTTCGAGTAACCCGCGCAAAGATTTTTATTGCGCTGTCCACCCACCATCAACCGACAGATGTGTGCCGGTCATTTGCGAGGCGGCGTCCGAGCACAGGAAGAGCGCGGTCTGGCCGATTTGTTCGGGGCTGACGAACTGTTTGGACGGGTGTTTGTCCGAGACCAGGCGGGTTGCGGATTCTTCAATCGAAATGTTGGCTTCCTTGGCGCGCGCTTCGATCTGGCGTTCGACCAGTTCGGTGCGGACCCAGCCCGGGCAGATTGCATTGGCTGTGATGCCGGTTTCGGCTGTTTCAAGGGCGATGACCTTGGTCAATCCGATTACGCCATGTTTGGCCGCGACATAGGCCGCCTTCTGGACCGAGGCGACAAGACCGTGGGCGGAGGCGGTATTGATGATCCGGCCCCAGTTTTTCTTGCGCATATAGGGAACGGCAAGGCGGGTGGTGTGGAAAACCGATGACAGGTTGATGGCAATCACCGCATCCCATTTTTCGGGCGGGAAATCTTCGACATTGGCGGTGTACTGAATGCCGGCATTGTTGATCAGGATATCAATACCGCCAAATTTGGCCTCGGCATCCTTCATCATGGCTTCGATCTCGTCCGGTTTGGACAGGTCGGCACCGTTATAGTGCGCGGTGACGCCATAATCGGTTTCAAGGCCCTTGCGGGTTGCCTCGATTTCATCCGCGTCGCCAAAGCCATTGAGCATCACATCAGCGCCGGCACCTGCAAGCGCCTTTGCCATGGCAAGGCCTATCCCGCTGGTCGAGCCGGTCACGAGTGCGCGTTTTCCTGTCAGCATATTTCTTCTCCCTGTTTTCGGGGCTTTCCTCCCCTTGATTTAGGAAGATCATGCCGCACTGCAACCAAGCTGGCAAGAAGTGGCGTGACCAATCGCCATAAACTTCATCATGGCGGGGTAACCGGGCGATTTACTGTCCAATGCCGTATTTGCGGAGTTTATTGGCAATCGATGTGTGCGAAACACCCAGTCGTTCTGCCAATTTGCGCGAACTTGGATAATCCGGATAAAGCCGCATCAGCATTTCACGTTCCAAAAGGTCAAGGCCGGCATTGAAATCGTTTTGTGCCAGGGCGGCTGTAATCGGGTCGGAACTGGCCGCTATACCTTTTGGCTGGCTTACAGGCGGGCTGGGGGGATTGTCGGTTGGGATTGTGTCAGCAGACGTCATGGTGCCGGTGGCCGCACTGGTCAGATCGCCCGCACCAAGAACATCCCCGTCCAGCAGGGCGACAGCACGAAACAGGGTGTTTTCAAGTTCGCGGACATTGCCCGGCCAGTCATGGGCGCGCAGCCAGTCAAGCCCGTCCCTGGCAAGATAGGGTGCCGGGCGTTCGGTTTGCTGGGCGGTGCGGTCGATAAAGAACCTTGCCAGATCCGCGATATCTTCGATCCGGTCGCGCAGCGGCGGCAGGGTGATGGCCAGAACATTGAGGCGGAAATAAAGATCTTCGCGGAATGTGCCATCATGCGACATGGTTTCAAGGTCGCGGTTGGTGGCGCTGATGATCCGGACATCGACGGCAATCTCGTCCGTGCCGCCAACCCGGCGGAACCGGCCGTCTTGCAGGACGCGCAAAAGTTTGGCCTGCAGATAGGGGGTCAATTCGCCGATTTCATCAAGAAACAGGGTTCCGCCATCGGCAAGCTCCAGAAGGCCGGGTTTGCCGCCGCGCCGTGCGGATGTAAAGGCCCCCGCCGCATAGCCAAACAGTTCGCTTTCAGCCAGGCCTTCGGGCATGGCGGCACAGTTAAGTGCCAGAAACGGTTGATCGGCGCGCGTGCTGGCGCGGTGGCAGGCGCGGGCAAAAAGCTCCTTGCCGGTTCCGGTTTCGCCAAGGATCAGAAGCGGCGCATCAATCGCGGCTAGCCTTTGCGCCTGTGACTTTACCCGCGTCATTGCACGGCTGGTGCCGATGATGTCGTCAAAACCGGTATGGCTGCGATCCTGAAGGGCGGTAATGACCCGCCCCAGTCGCGCAGCCCGGTGAAAGACCATGACCCCGCCCCACGGTTCATCGTCGGCCGCGTCCGAGCCATCATCAACATGACCGATCGGTTCGACCTGCAACAGATATGTCTGCCCGCCCAGGATTACTTCATGTTCGGGCATGCGAAAGCCGCTTTGGCGCAAATCTTCAATGCTTGGTTCGCCAAGGATTGTGGAAATATCCTGATCACGAAGCGGTTTCTCACTGGTGCATGCGATCGATTGGGCCGCCGGATTGGCCTGGGCGATCTGGCCATTGGCATCAACCGCAATCACCGGATCGCCAAGGGCGGCAAGGGTGGCATGAAGCTGTGCGCGCCTGCGTTCGGTGGGCAGGCGGTCAATTTCGCGAATGTCGGAAATGCCCGGAATTTGTTTCAGGGCATGGGCCAAAAGCGGAAAGCGACCGGGGCGAATGGCCGGAATATCGGCATAGATGTGATGGGTTGTGACCTCGAAGGCGCGGATATCAAGCCCCTGATCGGTCAGGACATTGACCACGTCGCACGTAATGCCGACCCTGTTTTCACCGCGAATTTCAAACCGCATGACTGTACCGAAAAGTTTACACTGTAACGAAAAGTGTACATGTGCATGTCGCTGATTTCCAGGGATTTTGTCGTGAAGGCGAAATCCGGGCGAATAAGTGTAAATAAATATTTACACCAAAAGGCAGCAAGATTTATGCAAAGCCCGGAAAACAGGGGTTTTTGTGATCTGGCACGGGGTTTGCGGTTATCAGGGCAGAATAAACGCATTTTCAGGAGCCTCACATGTCTGCCAATGAGAGCCGCAACAGCAATGTCGCCAAAACCGGTTTCGCCACCCGTGCGATCCATCACGGATATGATCCGCAAAGCCATAATGGTGCGCTGAACCCGCCGGTTTACATGTCTTCGACCTTTGCGTTCGAGACGGCCGAGCAGGGCGGGCGGTTCTTTGCCGGTGACGAGCAGGGCTTTATCTATTCGCGTATTGCCAACCCGACGCTTGATCTTCTCGAAAAGCGTCTGGCGGTGCTTGAAGGCGGTGAAGCAGCCCTTGCGACCGCGTCGGGCATGGGGGCGATTACATCGGTCTGCTGGACTTTTATCGAGCCGGGTGACGAGATCATTGTGGATCGCACCCTTTATGGCTGCACATTCGCCTATTTCCGTCATGGTCTGGAAAAGTTTGGGATCAAGCACACCCATGTCGATCTGACCGATCCGGCGGAACTGGAAAAGGCGATTTCGGACAAGACCAAGATTGTCTATTTTGAAACCCCGGCCAACCCGAATATGCGTCTGGTCGATATCAAAGCCATTTCCGAGATTGCCCATAAACATGGTGCCAAGGTGGTGGTTGATAACACCTATTGCACGCCGTATTTGCAGCGTCCAATTGAACTTGGTGCCGATATCGTCGTGCATTCGGCGACCAAATATCTGGGCGGCCATGGGGACCTTATGGCCGGTGCAGTGATCGGATCGCTTGAAGATATGACGCAGGTCCGTCTGGTCGGGCTTAAGGACATGACCGGTGCGGTTCTCTCAGCACAGGATGCCAATCTTGTGATGCGCGGGCTCAAAACGCTTGAACTGCGGATGGAACGCCATTGCGACAATGCCGAAAAGATCGCGGCCTTCCTTGACTCCCATCCCAAGGTCGAGCGGGTTTATTACCCGGGTCTTGAAAGCTTTGCGCAGCATGCGCTCGCAAAGGCGCAGATGGATCGTTTCGGCGGCATGATCGCGTTCGAACTTAAGGGCGGTATCGAAGCCGGGCGCAAATTGATGAACGGCCTTAACATGATTGCCCGTGCGGTCAGCCTTGGCGATGCCGAAACCCTGATCCAGCATCCGGCGTCAATGACCCATTCGACCTACACCGCCGAAGAACGCGCCGAATATCAGATCACCGATGGGTTGATCCGCCTGTCGGCCGGTCTTGAAAGCATCGATGACATTCTGGCCGATCTGGCCAATGCGCTTGATGGTGGCAAAATTGCGATTGCCGCCGAATAACAAGCCGAACAATCAAACCAAAAATCACCCGGTGTGTATTTGGGCCCGGGGGTAACAGGGCCGGTCTGTTTTCGCAGACGGGCCTTTTGGTGTTTGGAAGATTGATTTGTCGGGATTATTCGAACAGGCCGTATTGTTTCATGACTTGACGTGATTTTTCCGGAATATTTTCGTTCGTTCCGTGAATTATCCGGATGTTGTCGAGGTCCAGCCCGCTAAAGGACGGGGCGGTTTCCGGATGTGATTTCAGCAGTTCAAGCAACATGCCGTTGGAATAGGCCCGTTCCAGTCCGGTTTGAATGGCATCGCGCAGGACCGGTGTTGTCGGGCTGAAAAAGAAATAGATCGGTTGCGGATAATAAAGGGCGATGTCGCGTGACACGGCGATATTGGGGGTCTGGCTTTGCATCCAGGTCCATTCGCCAATGATCTGCCAGAAGGCGCGGGGATACAGATCAAATCGGTTGGCGCCAAGCATCCGGTGCAATGTCTTGTAGCGACCATCGGCGACGGTAAAGCCGTTTTCGATCAGAATGGCGGAATCCGGCCAGCCAAGACCCTGTCCCATCGAAAATGTGCGCAGGTCGTCTATGGTTTCGACTTCACGCAGTGCTGGCAGGGTTTCGGGGCGCGCCATAAAAAGACGCAGACCGGTCGTGCCAAGATAAATCGGAACATAGGCCGGTAGCAGTTTTTCTTCGCGGTTTGAAGACGTTCCGAAAAAGACAGTATTGATCTGGTTTGCCGTCAGCAGCATCGAAATGCGGCGTTCTTCGGTCGGGTAATCCATACAGACCGGGGTGATTGTGATGTCACGACCGCTTAGCCGAGCGGCAAGCCGCAACAAATCAATGTGATATTCCGAATGCTGTTCCCACGGAATTTGTCCCTGACAATAGGCCGACTGATGATCCATCGGCAGCGTGATTTCAAGATCGCTGGACGCATCCTGTGCGGTGGCCGTCGATTGTGCGGATTGCCCGATCCCCAGAAACAGCGCCAAGGCGGCAGATGCCATGATCTTCACGGGCCTGTGCCTGAAGATTGAAATCGCCATTGGGGGAAAATGAAATCTGATCAATTAAATTCCGGGGTGAAAGAATGGGCGAAGACGCATGCTATGCGAATGGTAGAATTGCTACACGATTGGCGAGATTGCCTTGAATTGGTTATTGTTCCCTTAAACCCGGTTTGCGGCGAAGTTTCGCGATATGCATGACGAATCGCTGTCATAAATGTGCCAATTCGCGACCACGAAATATTGTTTCAGACGGGAAATTCGAATGTTTGACCGGGATTGTCGCAGCCGATTCCACGTTTGAGGCAAAAGTAACGAATCTTGTGTGAAATGCAGGTGGCATCCCTTGATTTCCGTCATTTCCCCTTAAAAATCGGTAATCCAATACCGGAATGTCGCGGGCCGACAAAAGTCCCGCAAAAGACCCGGAACAGCAGGCGCGAACAAGGGATCAGGAAAATGTCAGCACAGGATGCCGCACCCGAAATCGGTGAAATTATCGAAGCCACCAGCACCGGCAATGTCAAAGCCGAAGACCTTGAGATGCTGGGGCAGATCGAAAAAAAGGTGCGCTGGCTATCAAGCTGGACGATCCATAATGCCAACCATCTGCGTCCGAAGCGCGACGGCATCAAGGTTGGCGGCCATCAGGCCAGCTGTGCATCCATGACGACCCTTATGACGGCCCTTTATTTCAATGTTCTGCGTCCGCAGGACCGGGTGGCGGTCAAGCCGCATGCAAGTCCGGTTTTCCATGCGATCAACTACCTGTTTGGACGTCAGACCAAGGAAAAGCTTGAAAACTTCCGCTCATTTGGCGGCGCGCAATCCTATCCGTCGCGCACAAAGGATGGTGATCAGGTTGATTTTTCCACCGGATCGGTCGGGCTTGGTGCGGCGGTGACTAATTTCGCAGCCCTGACACAGGATTATCTGCGCTATAAAAACATGCTGCCCAAGGGCGAAAAGCCCGGCCGCATGGTCGCCCTTGTCGGGGATGCCGAACTTGATGAAGGCAATATTTACGAAGCCCTGCTTGATACCTGGAAGCATGACATTCGCAATGTCTGGTGGGTAATCGATTATAACCGTCAAAGCCTTGATGGGATGATTGATGCGCATCTGTTCCGTGTCATCGGCCGGTTCTTCCGCGCGGTTGGCTGGAACGTCATCACCATCAAATATGGTCGCAAGCTTCATGATGCCTTTGCCAAGCCCGGCGGCAAGTCGCTTAAGAAATGGCTTAATGATGTACCAAATGACATCTATTCGGCTCTGACCTTCCAGGGCGGGGCCGCATGGCGCAAACAGATCACATCCGATATGCCCGGCGATAATGCGCTGGCCAATCTTCTGGGGGATTATGATGATGACGCCCTGCATGATCTGATGACCAATCTGGGTGGTCATTGCATGGAGGCGGTGCTTAATGCCTTTGATGCAGTTCCCAACGATAAACCGACCGTGTTTATTGCCTATACGGTTAAGGGCTATGCCACCCCGCTTCAGGGTCACAAGGACAACCATGCCGGTTTGATGAACATCCCGCAGATGGATGCCTTCAAGCTGCAAAACAACATTGCCGACGGGCAGGAATGGGATATGGCGGCGGGCCTTGATGTCAGTGCCGAGCGTGTGCGCGACTATATTGCCAATGCACCATTCAATGACCGTGCCCCGCGCCATAAAATGGCCGAAGTCATCACCATTCCCGAAATGCCCTATGCCCGGGTTGAGACATCAAGCACCCAGGAAGTGTTTGGCAAGATCCTCAATGAACTGGCCAAGATGAAAGACAGCGATCTTTCCGATCGTATCGTCACCACATCACCCGACGTGACGGTTTCGACCAACCTTGGCGGCTTTGTGAACCAGCGCGGCCTGTTCGGGCGCGAAGAACTGGCCGATGAATTCCGCGAACGCAAAGTTCCCTCGGCCCAGAAATGGATCAGATCGCCGGGTGGACAGCATGTTGAGCTTGGCATTGCCGAAAACAATCTGTTCCTGAACCTGGCCGCCCTTGGCCTGTCGCACAGCCTGTTCGGGCAGCGCCTGTTTCCGATTGGCACCCTTTATGATCCGTTCATTGCGCGTGGTCTGGATGCGCTTAATTATGCCTGTTATCAGGATGCGCGGTTCATGGTCGTGGCAACGCCAAGCGGCATTACCCTTGCCCCGGAAGGGGGCGCGCATCAGTCGATCTCGACCCCGATGATCGGCATGGGGCAGCCGGGCCTGACCAGCTTTGAGCCAAGCTTTGGCGATGAACTGGCAACCATCATGGGCTGGTCGTTTGATCATATGCAGGCCCCCAAGGGCGGGTCGGTTTATCTGCGCCTGTCGACCAAACCGCTGGCACAGCCCGAACGCGAACTTTCCGATACCACCAAGGCGGAAATTGTTTCCGGTGGCTATTGGCTGCGTGAACCGGGCAAGAATTGCAAAATGGTCATTGCCTATTGCGGGGCAATGGCGCCCGAGGCAATCGCCGCCTGGGAAAAGCTTTCCGAAACCCATCCGGGTTTGGGACTTTTGGCTGTGACCTCCACCGACCGGCTTTACAATGAATGGCAGGATCTGGAACGTGCCCGCCTTGAAGGCAAGGCAAAGGGCGAGATGTCGCATGTTGAAAACCTACTTAAACCGCTGGCATCCGATGCGCGCCTTGTCACGGTGATTGACGGTCATCCGGCCGCCCTTGCCTGGCTTGGCTCGGTCCGTGGTCACGCGGTCGCACCGCTTGGTGTGAATGGCTTTGGCCAGTGCGGCGACAGCATTGCGCTTTATGATCACTACCAGATCGGCACCGATGCCATCCTGCGTGCGGCAAAACGCTGGGACTGATCAGCGTTCAGGTTGCGAACATCACTTGATTTGAGGGAGGGCAAATTGCCCTCCCCTTTTTGTTCGGACAGGTTTCGGGCAGGTGTGGTGTTGCGATTGACCGCATGGTCGTTTCAACGTACGAGGGAGGAAAGTAATTTATAACAATTAAACACTTATGGCCTGTTGAATGGCGGGTCGGGTTATGAAACGTACCAATGAGACACAATTACATTCGCGGGCTAATGCCTGCGATGCCGTTCAGTTCACCTGTTGAAGCCGTCCGTGCCGGGGTTGGTGCGCTGATCGGTCTGGGGGTGGCAGGTTTTCTTCTGTCACTTTTTGATCTTCATGATGCCGGGCTTTACCTGATTGCGCCGTTCGGGGCGACGTCGGTGCTGCTGTTTGCTGTGCCCAACAGTCCATTGGCACAGCCATGGTCGGCGATCATTGGCAACAGTGTTGCGGCCCTTGCCGGGATTGCGGTTTGTTTGCTGATTGATGATCCGGTTCTGGCGGTGGCGCTTGCGGTCGGGCTTGCCATTGCAGTGATGATCCTGGTGCGTGCGGTTCATCCGCCCGGCGGCGCAGTTGCCATGGTTGCAGCACTTAGCCCCGATATCGCACGTGAACTTGGTTTTCGGTTTGCCGTAACGCCGGTGGCAGCGATTACCGCGGCCCTTGTGGTGATTGCGATGATCTATGCGCGTGCCACCGGGCGCAAATACCCGCTTCGTCATTTTGAGGGCAAGGGCACGCATCAGACAACAGACCGCCCGGCGATTGAACGGCTGGGCCTTGATGAAGACGAGCTGAATGGCATTCTGGCCCGGTATCGCCAGTCGCTTAATCTTGGCGTCGAGGATCTGGCGCGTTTGATCGGGGCCGCGGAATTGCAGGTCGCGTCCCATCGCACCGGTCCGCTGACCGCGGGAGACATCATGTCGCGCGATCTGGTGACGGTCGGTGCTGATACCGCCCTTGGCGAGGTTGCCGATCTGTTTCGCCGCCACAGTTTTACATCGCTTCCGGTTGTGGATGATAACGGGCGTTATCTTGGTGTGATTTTCCAGATCCATCTCATCCGGCGGGCGGGCGATGACGCCCTGCGGCTTGATCGTGGACTGATGGCGGCGATGGGGCGTCTGATTGACCGGAAACGCAGCGTGCCGGTGCGTGCAATTGAAATCATGTCCGTGACCGAACCGCGTGCGACGGCAAACACGCCGATTGCAGCCCTTTTGCCCCTGATGGCGGACGGGGCCTGTGATGCGGTGCCGGTGGTGGAATATGGCAAGATCATCGGCATTGTCACGCGTACCGATCTGATTGCCGCCCTTGCCCATGCGGGGCTTGGCAGTGATCAAGCCCGCCAAATTTCATCGAATTGAACGTGTTTTAAGAAGTTGGAAGCCCCTATGACCGATACCGTCACCCTATCGATTGATCAGGCCGAGAAACTTGGTCTTGCCGTGCTTGAAGACAATGGTTTTAGCAGTGCACATGCTGGTGCCATTGTGCGCAGTGTTATGTCAGCACAAATTGACGAATGCCATTCCCACGGGCTGTATCGACTTATCGGGTGCGTACAAACCGCGCGCAATGGCGGGCTTGATACCAAGGTTCTGCCCGAAGTGATCGATCAGGCCCCGGCGATCACGCGCGTCAATGCCCATAAAGGCTGTTCACTATTGTCGTTTGAAGCCGGTTTGCCCTATCTGGTGGAAAAGGCGCGCCATTGCGGGATTTCGGTTCTGGCGATCAATAACAGTTTCCATTTTTCGGCCCTGTGGCCCGAGGTTGAGCAGATTTCCGCCCATGGTCTTGTGGGAATTGCAATGACACCGACCCATGCCTTTGTCGCACCCGCAGGTGGCACAAAGCCGCTTTTGGGGACCAACCCGATTGCCTTTTCATGGCCGCGACCGGGCAAGACGCCATACACGTTTGATTTCGCGACCAGCGTCATTGCACGTGGAGAGATCGAACTGCATCGCCGGGCGGGCAAGGACATTCCGGAAGGCTGGGCGATCGATGCCGATGGTCAACCGACCACCGATGCCACCAAGGCCCTTGAAGGTGCGATGCTGACATTTGGCGGGCATAAGGGGTCGGCCCTTTCGACCATGATCGGTTTGCTGGCCGGACCCTTGATCGGTGATGTGCTGGGCCATGAAACCCATGCAGCGTCCGAAGATGCACCGGGCAATCCGCATCACGGCGAGATCATTATCGCCTTTTCCCCGGAAACCTTCCTGGGGGCAGAGGCGCAACAACATCTTGATCATGCCGAAGACCTGTTTGAGCGGATCATGGCACAAGGTGCCCGTCTGCCGTCGCAGCGCCGGTTCGAAGCGCGTGAACGCAGCCGTCAAAACGGGGTGACGATCCCCAAGGCCCTGCATGACGAATTGGTTGCGCTGACCATGGCGGGCTAGGGGAACTACATGGTTTGAACGGTACCTTTGGCCCTGTCGCGTTTTTTATTTTTGCGTTGTGATCTGTATTGCTTGCAAACGGGTCGGGCGTGACACACATCTCGGCGTTGCGGCCATGTGGGGGGCATTTCGGACCCATCTGGGGCAAAGTCATTGGTCGGCAGATGAAAAGGCGTCGATTGTGGAATATTTGATGTTGCTGGGTGGTTTGGCGGGGCTGTTTTTCGGGGGAGAAGCCCTTGTCCGCGGCAGTGTCGGCATCGCGCGCCGGCTTTCGATGTCATCCCTGCTGATCGGATTGACTGTGGTCGGTTTCGGGACGTCAACGCCCGAACTTCTGGTATCCCTTGATGCGGCCTTGCGCGGGGTGCCCGATATTGCGCTTGGCAATGTGGTGGGATCGAACATTGCCAATATCCTGCTGATTGTCGGGGTTTCGGCACTTGTCTGGCCGATTGCGGTTTCGGGCGGGACCCTTGGTCGTGACACCGCGGTCATGCTGGCAGCAGCGATTATTCTGATACCGATATTTGCATTGGGGGAAGTTGGAAGCATTGCCGGATGTGTGATGTTTGCCGGGCTGGTGACGTATTTGCTGGTGGCTTATCGCCAATCGCAAAGCCAGCCGGTGAATGAAGATGCGCCAACCGATCCGTCAGTGCCCGGCGGAGCCTTGTGGGTGTCGGTACTTTGGGTGGTTGCCGGTTTGGTGCTTTTGATGGTTGGTGCCCGTTTTCTGGTCGACGGGTCGGTCACGATTGCCCGATCGTTTGGTGTTTCAGAAGCCTTTATCGGTTTGACGATTGTTGCGGTGGGCACATCCCTGCCAGAGCTTGCGACATCATTGATCGCCGCCCTGCGCAAACAGTCCGAAATTGCCATCGGCAATATCGTCGGATCGAACATTTTCAATATTTTGGGCATACTTGGCCTGACCGCGGCAATATCCCCGATCCCGGTTGCCGCGCGTTTTCTGAGCTTTGATTTGCCGGTGATGATTGCTGTTTCGCTGTTACTGACCGTATTGCTGAGGCGCCCGTCAATCGGGCGTCCGGTCGGTCTGGTGATGCTGATCGGTTACGGCGTTTATGTCTGGGCCGCGCAATAGAGTTTGAACGGCCCGGGTTTCCGGTTACTGGAAAAACGCCTGTTTGACGCCATCAATGATGAACTGAACCGCAAGGGCAGCCAGGATCATGCCAAGCAGGCGCGATACCACGGTTGCCACTGTCGGGCTGAGGCGTTTGGCAACAACGTTCGATGCCAGGAAAAAGGTAAAGGCGATCAGCATGACAACAGCAACCACGCCAATCACACTGGCCTGCATGGCGATGTTGTTTTCAAACTTGCCCATCAACAGCATGACCGAGGCGATTGCACCGGGACCTGACAGGAAGGGTATCGACATCGGGAAGATCGAGATGTCGTCGGCTTCTTCGTCGGGGATGGTATGTCCGGCTGTTTGCGGGGCGGATGTGCTGTCGGTTTTGGTCTTTTCGCCGTCGTGGTCGTCTTCGAGTTCCTGATGAACCTGTTCGGCGCGCTCATTTCGTTTCTGGCTGCGCTTTTCAAACAGCATTTCAAGTGCGATCAGGAACAGAAGCGTGCCACCGGCAATGCGGAAGGCCGGCATGTGAATGCCGAAAATGCCCAGCAACCCTTCGCCAATCAGGGCAAAGGCGGCAAGGATGAAGAAGCTGGTGATACAGGCGCGGATCGCCATGCGCCGACGGTGGGCGGCACTTGTGCCTTGGGTCAGGACAATGAAAACCGGGACCAGACCCAGCGGATCAATGATCACGAAAAGCGTGACAAAGACCGGGATCAGTTCATTGAGCGTGTCAAAGCTTGGCATCGGCTTTTCCTGAAAACGACAGTTACGGTGCGATCGGGCAGGATCACCATAAGCCCGGTGGGCTGGACAAGTAGCGAGCATAGTCTGGCAGGTAAATGTTTTTTTGCCAATTGTCGCCGGTCTTAACGACGTTTTCCCCGGTTCCTGCCATAACGGCCGGCACTTTCGGGCCAGTCGATGTAATCAACGGGCTTTTTGCGAACCCAAGTGATGAATTTGACGATGTCGGGATGGGTTTTCAGCCTGTCGGGGGTGTCGTAATCACGCGCAATCGTTGCTTCGTCAAACAGGCGGTGGATCATGCGATGGCACACCCGATGCAGCCACTGGGTATCGGTACCGCCCTGTGATTTGGGTCGCCAGTGATGGCGATCAACACTTGGCCCGACAATCATCAGACGGCCGCAGATCGGGCAGGGGCCAAGGTCGGTATCGGTTTTGTCACGGTGCGACGGCATGACCCATTATTGTCCGGGCATGCGCCGGTTTTCAAAAAATTTCTGCCAGGTTCCGGGTTTGAGTGCGCGCAAGGCCTTTATCCGGGCGGTGACCGACGGGTGGGTGTCGAGAAGTGTTGGCGGCTGCGTGCTGCGATAGGGGATAAGTCCGAGGCGGCGGCGATTGATCTGATCGATATGAAGCAGGGCATCAATCATGTCTTCGGGACCGTTCAGCAAATCACTGGCCCCGTGATCGGCAGCAAATTCGCGATCACGGATGACCGCCCGTTGCAGTAAAAAGCTGATGGTTGGGACTGCGCCAAACAGAACAACCATCCATGCCGGCGGATTGAAATCCCCAAAGATAAAGATCGCCAGACCAAACAGCGCAATGGTCCATGTCGCGCGATACAAAACATCCGTCATCAGCAAAATCCGCGTATCCCCATGCCATGCATGGGCGATTTCATGGGCCAGAATGGCCCGCATCTGTCGCGGAGACAGATCAAGAAGCGCGTCACTTGATATGGCGATGGTGGTTTGCGCATCGGTGCCGGTGGTAATTGCATTCACGCCCTTGCCCGGCAGGATGAAAAGCTTGGGCGTGTGATCAAGCCCTGCGCGTTCGCACAACAGATGCATCATTTCATGGATCGCGGGATAGTCTTTGGGGCGCAGCGGATTGGCGCGCAGCATCTTCATCAGAATTTCGGGCGATATCATCGGTGTCAGAAACAGCATCAGCGACACGGCAATACCGGCCGAAATCATCATCGAAAACCCGCCAAGCATCCAGGCGCATGCCGCCAGAACGCCAATCATGCAGGCCATCAGCGTACCGGCATGGGATGTGCTGCCAGGTTCGATGGCAAGAAATCGCTGGATGACGTCAGGAAGTTGCGGGGTTTCGTTTGTCATTGGCATTCCGCATGTTGCGAGTCTTTGGGGTGACATGCCCGGTGGCAGTATTTCCGGGGGCGATTACGGCACTTGGGCATTGAGGGTGCCGATGCGCTAAGCGGTCGCGATATCCGGCCCTGATCTATAGATGGGGGTGGAGACGGGGCTTGCGCAAATCGCGATCGGCTGAATTGTCAAACAAGTATGAATGACAAGGCGTTGCCGGCATTGATCTATGACATTTGTGATGGCGGAAATATCGGATGCCGGTCCGGTGCGGCCCGTGGTCAGGCAGGGCTGCCAGGCAGAGGATAGCGCAATGAAATAAAGGGATTTCGGGCAGGATTTTAACACATCCTTATATATTCAACCAGAATAGTGGCAGTATGCCATTGGCTAGGTTACCCGTCGCAGCACTGTTGCGCGGGGCGTTTGCCATGCGCAATAGGCAGATGCCAATGTGCAGCGGCATGATATGATAAGGCAGTTGCCAAAGGCGACAAAACGGAAGGAATGCATGGGCCTGCTCGATAAAATCCGGCCAACCCGCAAAGCGGATGCGGGACGCGAGGGGGATCGGACCCCGCTTGAACGGTTGTTCTGGCGGTCGATCGCGCTTGTCGGCGGATTCTCGATGGTGATCAACATGCTCAACATGGTGATCCCGATCTATTCCATGCAGGTATTTGATCGCGTCCTTTCAAGCCGCAGTGTCGATACGCTGGCACTTTTGACCGTTGGTATCGGGCTTGTTCTTTTGTTCATTGCCTCGATGGAGCAATTGCGATCCCGGGTTCTGATCCGGGTGGGAACGGCCCTTGATCTGCGTCTTGGCGGGGATCTGTTTGCCCATGTCGTGCAGCAATCGGCACGCGGTGCCCAGATGCGCCAGCGCCCATTGCGCGATTTGTACGGGCTTCGCGGGTTCCTGACCGGAAGCGGGCCCTTTGCGCTGATCGATTTTATGTGGGCGCCGGTCTATATCGGGGTTGTGTTTATCTTTGATGTTCGGCTTGGGCTTGTTGCCTGTGGCGGGGCGGTGCTGTTGATTGCCATCGCCATTGCCAACGAAGCCGCAGCCAAGATTTCCGTCGACCGGTCCGAAGAAAGCCAGAACCGCGGCATCGCGCAGGAAGAAACCTATGTCCGCAATGCCGAGGCCATGGAAGCCATGGGCATGACCCAGTCTGCCCGCCAGCGCTGGCAGGCAGACCAGTCGGACGCCCTTTACTGGGAAGGTCAGGCCAGCCGCCGGGTCGGGACATCAACCACGCTTTCGCATTTCATCCGGCTTGCCATGCAGGTGTGCTTTATCGGGGTTGGTGCCTATCTGGTGTTGTCCGAAAGCATCACGATCGGGATCATGGTGGCGTCGATGATCCTGGGTATGCGCGGGCTTGCGCCATTTGATGGTGCGGTCAGTGCCTGGCGCAGCTGGAATGCGGCGCGCAATTCGTTTGAGCGTCTGAACAAGATTTTGCTCGATAAGCGACAGACCGTGCCGGCACCGCTGCCGCGTGGTCGGGGCATGGCTGTCAGTGTTGACCGGCTGGTCTTTGCGCCGCCCAACAGTCGCAATGTCCTGTTCAAGGGGTTTTCCTTCAAGGCCGGACCGGGCCAGATCATTGCGATCGCCGGGTTTAACGGTGTTGGCAAAACTGCGCTGTTGAAGCTGATTATGGGGATCTGGCTTCCGGGGTCCGGGTCGGTCAAGCTTGACGATGTCGAAGCATCGCGTGTCGACCGTTCGGAAATCGGGGCGCAGATCGGATATCTTGCGCAGAATCCTTTCCTGTTCCCGGGCACGATTGCCGAAAATATTGCCCGCCTTGGCAATGCGGAAATGCGCGATATCATCCAGGCCGCCGAACTGGCCGGGGCGCATCAGTTTATTCTTGATCTTCCTGACGGGTATGACACGCGCGTTGATCGCGGCGGGCGTAACCTTTCGGGCGGGCAGCGCCAGTTGATTGCATTGGCCGCGGCCCTGTTTTCGCGGCCGCGCATGTTGTTGCTTGATGAGCCGACAACCGCCCTTGATGACACCGGTGTCAGCCATATCAGTGATCTGATCGACATTCTGCGCAAGAACGGCATTACGACATTTATCGTCAGTCACGAACGCGCCATTCTGGCCCGGGCGGATGCGATCCTTGCGCTTGCAGACGGGCAGATTCAGGTGGTTCCGGTCAAAAACCCGGCCGGTGTCGCCACCGGCAAGCCGACCGTCCAGACCGAAGATATCGCGCGCGGTCTGCCGCCTGTGGCCCGCCCGGTTGAGAATGCCGATCCGGCGGCCGTTGCCGCAGCGGGCACCACAGACGGGCAGATGCGGATCACGCCCAAACAGATCGAGGTCCCCAACCCCGACGCACCGCGCCCGATTGTTGAAAAGAATTCCAGTGCCGGGCAACACCCGGCAAGCGTGATCGAAGAACCGGAAACCGCCGATGCAATGCCCGAGATCGAGGATTTCGGGCGCAGCAGTGATGCCGGATCGGACCGCGCACGGGCCGCAAAACAGGCCGCCGGAATTGCCAAGCCGGAAATGAAACCGCAGCCGACCCCGGGTGGAACCATGATGACCATGCGCCCGGTCGTGCCCAAGGCTGAAAAGACGGAAAAATCCGCACCGGTGAAAAAATCGGTCAGCTGGTCCGAAGGCGAAAAATCTGAGCAGATGGCTGCAAAAGCAAAGCCCGCTACGCAAAAGCCGCGCGCCGAGCGTCAGCAACCAGGTCGCCGGAAAACTGTACGCGAACCGGCCAAGCCGGAAGCGCCGAAACGCAAGATGAGCGAAGCCGAAGCCATCGCACGGGCACGTGAAGAGGCGGCAATGCGCATGCGCAAGGTTCGCGAAGATGCCGAACGCGCCGCCGCACAGCGCGCCGCCACCCGCAAGAAACCGACAGCACCCGCCGCATCGGGGGATGCACCGCGTCGTGGTCGCCCGCAATTGCGGGTTGTCGAAGGATCGGCTGAACGTCGACAAGGTGGGGCCTGATGTCCGGAGTAGAATTACCAACCGCACGCCAGCTTGATACCGATGTGAAGCCGCTTGTGCGGATCGGGCTGCTTATCCTGTTTCTCGGGGTTGGGTCGGTTCTGCTGTGGGCGGGCACGGCCGAGGTCAATTCGGCAGCAACCGCAAGTGGTGTCGTGGCCCCGTTTTCCGGGCGGCAAAGTGTGCAGCATCTTGAAGGCGGCATCATCCGCGAGATCCTTGTGCGTAACGGAACGCGGGTGAAAGCCGGGGACGTTCTTGTGCGTCTGGATGATACGCGGTCGCGGGCAAGTTATGATTTGCTCAATAACCGTTATCTGAATGCGCTGGCGACCCAGACGCGCCTGATTGCCGAACGGGCACAAAAAGACGAACTGACATTCCCCGATGTTCTGAACGATCCGCGATATTTTTCGATTACGGATGCGCAAACCACGCTGTTTGAAAGCCGGCGCAGTGCGTTCAAGGGCGAGGTCGAGCTGTATGACGAGCGGATCAAGGAATTGCGCCGCGAAATCGTCGGCACGCGCGAACAGAAAACAGCCGCCGAACAGCAAGTCGGGATCGTCAAGGAAGAGCTTGCGATGGTCAAGCCGATGGTCGAGCTTGGCTATGCGCGCCGCACCCGGCTTTTGCAGCTTGAAAGCCGGTTGGTCGAGACGCTTGGCAATATCGGTCGCTATTCCGCCGATATCGCCCGGATCGAGCAGCAAATTCAGCAGGTCAAGGCCAGCCAGTCACAATTGATGCGCGACCATCTGCAATCGATCAATACCGAGCTTCGCGATGTCCAGAGCGAGATTTCCGATCTGAATGAACGGTTGCGCTCGGCCGAGGATGTTCTGGTGCGCTCCGACATCAAGGCACCGCGCAACGGGACAGTGACCAACATGCAGTTCACGACAGTTGGCGGGGTTATTCCGCCCGGTGCGCAGGTTCTTGAAATTGTGCCCCTTGATGACCGTCTGGTGATCGAGGCGCGTGTTTCGCCCAATGATATCGACGTGGTTTCTGTCGGGCTTGGTGTGAATATCCGTGTCACCGCCTTCAGTCAGCGCTGGTTCGCGCCGGTCAAAGGGGTTGTCACCGATGTATCGCCCGATCGCCTTACCGATTCGGAAGGCAGATCGTATTTTCAGGCCATGGTCGAGATCGATGCAGACAGTCTTGCCGAACATGAAGGCATGATCCTATCCCCTGGTATGCCTGCCCAGCTTGAGATCGTAACCGGTTCCCGGACGATTTTGGCCTATCTGTTTTCCCCGATTACCACCAGTTTCGAGCGCGCTTTCCGCGAGCAATAACGATTTTCATGCTCTGATTGGATGCGGTGTTCGACCTATACAACCTGACAGAATCTGACAGGTTGTATTTAGAGCTTCCAAATCCCGAAAAAACATGAAAAAAAACTAAAACAGGTTGGTTTCCGGCCTTTCAGTGGTTGATGGGTTGCAGATAGTGATCTATACTAGTGTATAAATCGATTCTGCTGTCAGCGCCGCTGCTTTCGAATCAGGTAAATATAATTCCCAAGTAGGGAGTAACTCTTGTGGCCTCGCCCGCCAATCAAGATGATGGTGTTGGTGTTACCGACACCGATATTGAACAGGTTCTTGATAACCGCGCAGAAGATGATTCTGCAGCGGCAAATTCCGATTCCGGAACCAGCGCGCAGGGCGGCGGCAATTCCCCGGCTTTGGCCAATCAGGTTTTCACCAATGTTCAGCACGTCATCGGCAGCGCCTATGACGATGTTCTGGTTGGGGATGGTGCAAACAACACGCTGATCGGCGGCGAAGGCGACGATATCCTCGAATCGGGCGAGGGTGAGGATGTCGTAACCGGTGGTGCCGGGCGTGATACCTTTGTGCTTGAAAGCGGGTTCGAGAAAACCACCATCACCGACTTCAATGTCGACGAAGACGAGCTGGCCTTTACCGATCTTGGCGTCGACAGTATCAGCGACCTGATGTTGCTGGCGGCCGATGATGGTGCGGGCAATGTGGTTGTGACCTTTGCCACCGGCGATGTTCTGGTGCTGCAAGGGGTGACCAAGGCGCAGCTTGCAAGTGCAACCATTGTCGAAGCACCGCAAATTTCCCCGGTAACCGTGGTTTCCGATGACAGTTCCGATGCCGGTGGCGAGGCGGCAACCGACGAGACGGCCAATGTCATCGATGGCACTTCGGGCGACGACACCATTGCCGGGTCTGACGGCGATGACATGATTTCGTCGGGTGGTGGGGCGGATACTATCGACGGTGGCGCGGGTGAAGACACCCTGTCGCTTGACGGCGCTGCTGATGGCATGCGGGCCGATCTCGGCGAGGGGCTGGCGACCGATGATCTTGGTGCCAACCGTGTTTCGTTCAGCAATTTTGAAAATATTCGCGGCACGTCGGGTAATGATGTGCTTGCCGGTGATTCCGGTGACAACACGCTTGTCGGCGGTGCTGGCGATGACACGTTCAAGGTCAGTGACGGCAGCGATGTCATCGACGGCGGTACGGGCGAGAATACCCTTGATTACAGCAGTTCCGAGCAGGGCGTTCGCGTTGACCTTGGTTCGGGTGCTGCGCAAGGCAATGACGTCGATGAGACGTCCGAAAATTCTGCTTCTGGCGATGCCGGCGGTTCGACCAGCGGCGACAGCACGTCTGAGTCCGGGGCGTCTGAAACCGGCACGGGTGACTCCGCATCAGGCGATGCAGGCGCAACTGATCCGGATGCCGGTGATACTGGTGATACGGGCGCGTCCGGCGAGGGAAGCACGGATACGGGCAATTCATCTGAAACCGATACAAGCGGCGATACGACAGGTGGCGGTTCCGCAAGCGATGATGCCAGTGGATCGGACGGCGCGGACCCGTTGGAGTCCGACGCAGGCAGCAGCGATGCCAGTTCTGATACGAGTTCCGATGCAGGTTCCGGTGGCGGTTCGGATGACACGACGTCTGATCAGACCGACGCAACGAATACCGGCGACAACACAGACAGCACTGGTGGCGACGGTACTTCCGCCGGGGCAGAGGGCAGCGGTGCGGATTCTGGTACAGATTCTGGCACGGAATCCGGCGCGGATACCGGGGCGTCCAGCGGTTCTGATGCATCCGGTGAAACCGGTGGTGCAGAAACTGGTGAAACTGGTGGTTCAACGGGTTCTGGTGCAGATGACGCTACGAATGCAGCATCGGGCGGCGAGGGTGATACACCCGCCGAAACCGGAACCGGTTCGAATGATGCGACCGGGGATGGCAGTTCTTCGGACGGTGGTTCATCGGATGGCGGATCTTCTGATTCCGGTGCATCGGCCGGTGGTGCTGACGAAACTGCGTCCAGTGGTTCTGATGGCGTAAATAGCGGCTCCGGTACGGATGAAACAGCCGGTTCCGATGGTGGTGACACAGCCGGTGGCGATGCCGTCAATGACGGCGCGGGTAACGATGCGGGTTCGGGCGAGACCGCATCGGGCGACAGTGGATCAGATGCTGGCGACAGCACATCTGGCGATAGCGGTTCTGCAGACACCGGCAGTGATGCGGGTGCAGAAGCCGGTGCGGATGCCGGGGCAGATCAGTCTGCGGGTGATTTCGGGGCCGAAAGCGGTTCGGAGCCACAAACCGGTGCCGGTGATGAAACGTCGGGCGCGGAAGGCAGCGGCACGCAAACTGAAACCGGAAGCGGTTCGGATGAATCCGATAGCACCGATGGTACTGGCGGCTCTGATGGTGCTGATGGTGCCGATGGTTCGGACACGCTCGGCGGTGCTGACGACAATTCCGGCGAGACTGTTGATGCCGGCCTCGAAGGTGGCGAAGGATCTGACGGTGCGCTGCAAACCGGTGCGCAAGATGGAACAGATCCTGTTGCCGGTGGTGACGGTTCCGATCCGCTGGGGGATGCGGGTGCCGGTGATGGTACCACCACCCAGGAAGACAACACGACCCCGGGCGCGCAGGCCGGTGCGGACGCTGGCGGTGATGCGACCAGCGATGCCGAAGCAGGTGCACCAACTGATGGTGAAACCGAAGGTGCCGCCGAGGGCGAAGAAACAACCGGATCGAACGAAGCCGATCCCAATAGCGAAACCAACGAAGATACTGCGTCCTCTGGCGACGAAACTGAGCAGACCGGCGATGCCGGTACCGGTGACGAAACCAGTGAAGAAACCACCGATGGTGACGGGGATGCTCCGGCCTCTGGCGATGCTGGCGACGGCGACAGCACGGCAATTTCGTTTGATAACGTCCCGACCGCAGGTGATGACCTGGTACAGGGCGGCGAAGATGCAGACGTGTTTGGCGGCGGTGCGGGCAATGACACCCTTCAGGGCAATGGTGGCGACGATACCCTCATGGGCGGTAACGGCAATGACCTTTTGCAGGGGGCGGCCGGTGATGACGTTCTGAGCGGTGAAGCCGGGAACGACATTCTTCAGGGCGGCGAAGGCAATGACAGTCTTGATGGCGGCACGGGCGACGATGTCCTGCAAGGGGGATCGGGCAACGATCAGCTGATCGGCGGAGCCGGTAATGACGTTATGGCCGGCGGATCGGGGGACGATACCCTTTCCGGTGGCGCCGGGGATGATCACATCCAGGGTGGCAGCGGTACCGACACCGTCGATTACAGCGATGCAACCGGCGCGGTGACGGTCGATCTTTCCAATGAAACGGCGACCGGTGCGGCGGGCAATGACGTTGTCCAGATGGTTGAAAATGTCGTCGGGTCGGATTTCGACGACCACATCAAGGGTGACGACGGCAACAACGTTCTTGAAGGCGGTGCCGGCATCGATACCCTGACCGGCGGGGCGGGTGATGACACGCTGAGCGGTGGTGCGGGCAAGGATGACTTCGAACTGACCGAGAATTTCGGCAGTGACACCATCACCGATTTCAACGGTTCTGAAGATATCATCGATCTGTCGCGTCTGGGCATTCAGGATTTCGCGACCCTGCAAACCATGATGTCGGACGATGGCAACGGCAATACCGTCATCGATTTCGGTGAACAGGGCGTTCTTACCCTTGAAGGGGTAAGCAGCGACAGCCTTGTTGCCGATGATTTCCGCGGTTTCGGTCGTATCTTTGAAACCGAAGATGATGACATCGAATTCGGAACCGGCGGCAATGATGCTGTTTACGGTTACGGGGGCAATGACACGCTTGGCGGTGGTGACGGCGACGACGTCATTTCCGGCGGCTTTGGCAATGACACCGTTTCGGGCGGCGCGGGCAATGATACGCTGCGCGGGCAGGAAGGCATCGATACCGTTGATTATTCCGGTGCGAATGGCAGTGTTCGCGTCGATCTTGAAGCCGGTACCGCAAGCGGTGCGGACGGGGACGATCTTCTTGATCGTATCGAAAACGTCACCGGTTCAAACCATGACGACGAAATTTACGGCGATGGTGGCGTAAACGTTCTTGCCGGTGGGGCCGGCAATGACACGATCGTCGGCCGTGGCGGGAATGACACCCTTGATGGTGGCGCGGGTGATGATCTGTTTGTCGGTGAAGACGGCAATGACACCATCATCGGTGGTGACGGATCAGATACGCTTGATCTCAGTGCGCGTGACACCGCGCAAGATGTGCGTCTGAATACGGGGACCGCACGCGATTCCGAAACTGGCGAAAGCGATAGCATTTCGGGCATCGAAAACATCATCACAGGTGCGGGCAACGATACGGTCATTGGCAGCGGGGATGACAACTTCATTTCCACCGGCGCAGGTGACGATCTTGTCCGTGGTGTTGGTGGCAACGACACCCTTGATGGCGGCGAAGGAACCGACACCATTGGCTTTGGCAGCGAAAGCGGGCTGAATGTCAATCTCGAGACCGGTGTTGCGGTTACCAATTCCGGTACGTCTCAAATCTCGAATTTCGAGAACGTGGTCGGCACCGGCAATGATGACATTATTACCGGCGATGATGGTGACAACGTTCTTTCCGGTCTGGCTGGTGATGACACCCTTGCCGGTGGCGGTGGCAATGACACCCTGCTGGGTGGAGACGGAATTGACACCGTTGACTATTCAGATGTCGCAAGTGGTGTTCAGGTCGACCTTGTAAACGGCGTTGCCCAAGGGGATGGCACCGACAGTTTGTCCGACATCGAAAATGTTGTCACAGGTGCCGGTGATGACGTGGTTGTCGGGAACAGTCAGGGCAACATTATCGATACCGGTGCCGGTGATGATACCGTTTACGGAAGTGGTGGTATCGACACCCTGATCGGTGGCGACGGCACAGACACCCTGAGCTACAATTCTGGCGCGGACAGTACCCTTGCATCTGGTGTTTCAGTTGATCTTGATGCTGGCACGGTTACTGGGCGCAACTTTGTCGACCAGATTTCCGGTTTTGAGGAAATAGAGGGCTCCGCTGGCGCTGACACCATGTTGGGTAGCAGCGGCAATGATGTTTTCACCGGCGGTGCGGGTAATGACACCATCGATGGGCGCGGTGGTGACGATACCCTGACAGGCGGTTCAGGTGCCGATACTTTTGTTGTGTCCCCGGAAAGCGGAAACGATGTCGTCACTGACTTCAATCCGGCGGTGGACGTCTTCGATATTCAAGGCATTGATGGTCTTGAACTGTTCTCGGACATCACTGATTTCATCGGCCAGGATGCTGCTGGTAATGCGACGATCACGGTTGGTGATGCGGTAATTACCCTTGAAGGTGTTGATCCCGATAGCCTGACATATGCAAACTTCCGGGGTATCCGGTCGCTGGAAGGCACGGATCAGAAAGACATTCTGGACGGTACAAGTCGCAGCGACGTCATTACGGCAAAGGCTGGTGACGATACTGTTACCGGTGGTGACGGTAATGACATCATTGACGGCGGATCGGGCAATGATCTGATATCGGGCGGCAAAGGTTCCGATACCATTACCGGCGGTGATGGGAATGACACCATCAATGGTGGATCGGGCAGTGATGTTCTGGACGGTGGCGACGGCGTTGATACGCTTGTCTACCAAGGTCAGTCATCAGGGGTCAGTGTCGATCTTGAGACCAATCAGGCCGTGTCGGGCAGTGACAGCGATACGATATCGAATTTCGAAAATGTCACCGGGTCCTCATATAACGACAACATATCGGGCGATGACAATGCCAATATCCTGAAGGGTGGCCTTGGGAACGATGTGCTTGAGGGACGTGGCGGTGACGATGAACTGATCGGTGGCGCCGGTGCGGATACGCTTGCCGGTGGTGCAGGCAATGATATCCTCAATGGTGAAGCTGGTTTCGATACTGTTACCTACGAGGATGCAACGGGTGGCGTAAACGTTAACCTTGCGTCTGGTACTGCAACCGGTGCAGATGGTGAAGACAAACTTGTCGAAATCGAGAACCTTATCGGATCCGATTATGACGATGTTTTAACCGGGTCGTCTGTTGATAACACGATTATCGGTGGTGCCGGTGATGACACCATCAATTCCGGTGCCGGGCAGGATGTGATATCAGGCGGCGACGGGGCAGATACTTTCGTCCTGAGCAATATCAGTGACGACGTGGTGGTGACCGATTTTGACCCTGCCGAAGATCAAATTGATCTAAGTGATTTCGGCATTCCGAATTTCGAAGCACTCAAGAAGCTGATCACCAGCAACGACAATGGTGATGCGGTCATTTCGATTAATGATCGAACAATGACACTGACCGGCGTTTCCCCGGACGAGCTGAGTGCGGATAATTTTGTCGATATCGACAGCCTGGGTGCCACCGACGGTGATGATGTGCTTGAGGGTACATCCGCCGAAGAAATCATTGACGGCCTTGATGGCAACGACACGATCAGTGGCGGCGCCGGAGACGACACAATACACGGAAACAGTGGTGATGACACGATTTCCGGCGGTCAGGGCAATGACATCATTGATGGTGGCGACGGCGAAGACACCGTAGATTACAACGGTAGCGGCGGCGTAACAGTCGATCTGGCTGCGGGCACTGGCGGTGTTAATGGTGAAGATACTCTTGTCAGCATTGAAAATGTCAGCGGTTCAAACCTGAATGATGTGATTTCTGGGGATGACGGTGCCAACACCCTTACCGGTGGTGCCGGTGATGATACGATCACGGGCGGTGCCGGTGATGACGCCATTCTGGGCGGTGCCGGAAATGACAAGCTGGTTGGCGGTGCGGGCGACGATGCACTGGTCGGTGGCGAGGGCGTTGACCTTGTCGACTACAGTTCCGCCGATGGCGGGGTTGCTGTCGATCTGGCCGCGGGCATAGCCAGCGGTGCGTCCGGGAATGATACCCTTGCAACCATCGAAAATGTTACTGGTTCCGATCACGACGACACGCTTGTCGGCGATGATGGTGCCAACACGCTTGCCGGTGGCCTTGGTGATGATGTGCTTGACGGCGGGGCTGGTGACGACCTTCTGATTGGTGGTGTCGGGAATGACACGATTGAAGGTGGTGAAGGCGTTGATACGGTCAGTTATGAAACCGGTGGCGCTGTAGATATTGACCTGTCAGAAGGTGTCGCAACCGGAGCAGATGGAACAGATCGTCTCAGTGGCGTAGAAAATGTCATCGGTTCGAACCAGGCCGACACGATTACGGGTGATGATGGTGCCAACATTATCAAAGCCGGTGGCGGGGCAGATACCATCACCGGTGGGGCGGGCGATGACACCCTGACCGGTGGTGCTGGTGCTGATGTCTATGTTGTTGGTCCGAATGACGGAACCGATACAGTAACCGATTTCGCTGTTGGTGAAGATCAGATCGATATTACCGGCCTGGGTATAGATACCTATGGCCAGTTGTTCGAACTGATGTCGGAGAACGAAAACGGTGACCTTGTCATCGATTTCGGTGAAGGCACGTCGATGATCCTTGAAGGGGTCGGTCTGGATGACATTTCTGCCGACAACTTTATCGGGGTACGTGACATTGTCGGAAGCACCGGCGATGACACAATGTATGGTACCGACGGCCAGGACACGATGTCGGGGCTTGACGGTAATGACATCATCTATGGTCTTGAAGATGATGACAGCATCTATGGCGGCGACGGTGATGATACGCTGGTTGGCGGGGACGGAGATGACGTCCTTGATGGCGGCGATGGTGTCGATACTGCTGATTACAGCGACGAAACCGAACAGGTTACTGTCGACCTGAACGCCGGGACGGCCACGACAGATGGCGGGAATGATACGCTTCGCAATATCGAAAACATCGTTTCCGGTGCGGGCAATGATCACCTGACCGGTTCTGGTGCAGACAATATTCTTGTCGGTGGCGAAGGCGACGACGTCCTTGAAGGGCTGGATGGTAACGACACGCTGGTTGGCGGTGACGGGCGCGATACGGTAAGCTATGCCAATGCCGGCGGCGGGGTGACGGTTAATCTTGAAGATCAGACCGCAAGCGGCGCCGCAGGCGAAGACACTCTTTCAGGGATCGAAAACATTGTCGGTTCCGGCCATGCCGATATGCTCGAAGGGGATAGCGGCGATAACAGCATCAATGCCGGGGCTGGCAACGACACCATTGTTGCAACGGGCGGCGATGACGTGCTGCGCGGTGGTGCGGGATCGGACACTGTCGATTATCGCAATGCAACCGGTGGCATCACGGCTGACCTTGAGGCCGGCCGGGTAACCGGTCTTGGCACCGATCAGCTTGAAAATATCGAGAACCTTACGGGATCGGATTACAACGATACGATCAGTGGCAACCAGCTCGACAATATTCTGTCCGGTGAAGGCGGCGACGACATTCTGTCGGGCGGCAATGGCGATGATACCCTGCTTGGCGGGGCTGGCAACGATACCCTTGTCGGTGGCAGGGGCAATGACCTGATTGATGGTGGCGATGGTATCGACACCGTTGATTATTCCAGCGAGTTGCAGGCCGTCGAGATCAATCTCGGGACCGGCGAAACCGGCGAGAACACCGGTGACACCGTCCTGAATGTTGAAAATGTCGTCGGTAGCGGCTTTAACGATGTCATTACCGGATCTGATGCGGATAACACCCTGCTTGGCGGCGGTGGCCAGGATACCTTCAATGTCAGCGCCGGCGATGATGTGATTGATGGCGGTGCCGGTATCGACACCGTTGATTACAGTGACAGTCAGACCGGTGTGGATGTTGATCTTGATGCGGGGACGGCTGACAAGGCTGACGGCACCGACAGTCTGAGCAACATCGAAAATGTTATTGGTTCGGATGCCAATGACAGCATTACCGGATCGGCGGACACCAATACCCTGGTTGGCGGGGCTGGCGACGATACCATTGATGGCGGTGCCGGAGACGACCTGATCGCGGGTGGTGAAGGGAATGATACCCTTGCTGGTGGTCAGGGTACGGATACACTCGATTATTCCGATGCAACAGGTGCACAGACCATTGATCTTGCGGCTGGAACGGCAAGCGGCGCGGATGGCGATGACACCATTTCCGGGTTCGAGAATGTTGTCGGAACCGATTTTGCAGACACCATAACCGGTAACGAAGAAGACAACGTTATCGAAGGTGGCGGTGGCAATGACACACTGGTTGGTGGTTCGGGCAATGATGTCCTGAACGGTGGCGGCGGTGATGACAGCTTTGTCGGTGAGCTGGGCGACGATACCTATATCGGCGGTACCGGATCAGACAAGCTTGACTATAGCGATGCCGCATCCGGTCTTGAAATCAATGTCGGTACCGGCATTGCAACCGGTGAAGATACAGGCACCGATACCTTTAGCGGTATCGAGCAGATCACGGCATCTGAACATGATGACCTGATCACCGGGGGGGCGAACACAGATACCATTCTTGCCGGTGCGGGCAATGACACCATTACCGGTGGCGGTGGTGACGACATCATCTTTGGTGAAGAGGGTGATGATTACATTGCCGGTGGCACAGGCAATGACACGCTTGATGGTGGTGAAGGCGAAGATACCATCGGTTTCACCGATGCGAATGGTGTGCGTGTTGACCTGCAAAGCGGAACGGTCAGTGGTGGTGCCACCGACAAGATTTCGAACTTTGAGAATATCGACGGCTCCCAGGGTGATGACACCCTGAGTGGTGATGGCGGCGACAACACCATTATGGGCAATGCCGGCAACGACGTTCTTGATGGTCGTGGCGGTGATGATGTTCTGTCCGGCGGGGTGGGGAATGATACCCTGCGCGGTGGTGAAGGCAGTGATACCCTTGATGGCGGTACCGGTACTGATACCCTGGATCTGTCGGATCTTCATGGTGACCAGACTGTTGATTTCACCACTGGTACTGCGACGAATGGCACGGATACCGACAGCTTCAGAAATATTGAAAATGTCACGACCGGTGATGGCGATGACCTGATCACCGGCGATGGCAACGGCAACGTGATCGATGCCGGCAATGGCGACAATACTGTCAATGGCGGTGCGGGGGCCGATACCATCAGCACCGGTGACGGCGAAGACATTATTGATGGCGGTTCAGGTAATGACACCATCAATAGTGGTGCGGGTGCCGATACCGTTCTGGGCGGTGATGGCAATGATGTCATTTCGTCTGGCGCGGGGGATGACCTTGTTGAAGGCGGAGCCGGGAACGACACCATTTCGGCCGGAAGCGGAAATGACACCCTTGATGGTGGTGCAGGCAACGATACCCTGCGCGGCGGCGAAGGTGATGATGTCCTGATCGGTGGCGATGGCGTTGATACCGCAAGCTATATCGATTCAGAATCCGCCGTCACCGCTGACACCAGCAACAATACTGTCAGCGGCACATCAAGCGGTACTGATACCCTTGACGGGATCGAAGTGGTCCGCGGTTCGGAATTCAACGATACCTTTATCGGCGGCGGTCAAAGCGACACCTTTATCGGTGGCGCAGGCAATGACACCTTTGATGCCGGCGCCGGTAATGACACGCTGAGCCTTGGTGGCGGTGCCGATCAGGTCATCTTCAATCCGGGTGACGGCAATGACACCATCACGGACTTCAATGTCGGTGCCGACCAGATCGATCTGACCAGTTTCAACATTGCCGGTTATGACGCGCTTGAGGAAATGTTTGGCACCAATGCCAACGGCGATCTGACCATCAATCTTGAAAGCGGCGATACCATCACGCTTAAAGGCGTGTCGGCAGCCCAGCTTAGTGCAGACAACTTCATTGGTGTCGATGTCCGTTTGGGTACCGATGATGCTGATGAAATGATCGGCGGTGACGGCGATGACATTATCAATGCGCTGGGCGGCGATGACACCGTCGAAGGCGGCATTGGCAATGACCGCCTGATCGGTGGTTCCGGCAACGACACCCTTGATGGCGGGACCGGCAACGATACGCTGGTTGGCGGTTCGGGTTCGGACGTGCTGGTCGGTGGCGAAGGCAGCGACACGGTTGATTATTCGACCGAAGGTGCCGGCATTGTCGCCGATCTTGAAAACGGCACGGTTACCGGCGGTGATGGCGACGACGTTCTTGACGGGATCGAGAATGTTACCGGCACGCTGCATGATGATACCCTGATCGGGAATGATCAGAACAACACGCTATCTGGTCTGGACGGCGATGATACCCTTGTCGGCGGGACCGGTGATGACGTCATTGATGGCGGCGAAGGGTCCGATACCGTTGATTACAGCACCGCAACCCAAAGCGTTAATGTCGATCTGGATGCCGGTACTGCAACCGGTCAGGGCACAGACCGCCTGAATGATGTCGAAAATGTTGTCGGTTCGGACTTCAATGATGAAATCCGTGGTGATGCCGCGAACAACACCATTTCGTCGGGCGCGGGTGCTGACGCAGTGGATGGTGGTGCCGGGGATGACGTGATCGATGCCGGTGACGGTGCCGATGAAATCAGCGGCGGTGACGGCAATGACACCATCGAAGGCGGTGCCGGTGGCGACATCCTTCTGGGTGAAGCAGGTGACGATACGCTGAGTGGCGGCGACGGCGATGACATCGTCGAAGGCGGCAGCGGTGATGACTGGGTCTATGGCGATGCCGGGGATGATATCCTGGATGGCGGCGATGGCGATCTTGATACGGTCGACTATTCCAATGTCGATGGCGGCGTCACGGTTGACCTGATCAAGGAATACGCGACCGGTGCGGCCGGTGATGACATCGTGCGCAACTTCGAACGCGTGATCGGTACCGATTATGCCGATACGCTGGTCGGTAGCGACGGCATCAACACCCTTGATGGCGGATCGGGCAACGACACCCTGTTTGGTGGCGCGGGTGATGACGTCATCATCACCGGTGACGGCGAAGACATGATCGTTCTGAAGCCGGGTGGCGGTCATGACACCGCAACCGATTTCAATGTCGATGAAGACATGATCGATCTGTCGTCCTATGGCATCGAAGATTACGCCACCTTGCGTGACCAGATGGCCGATGACGAAAATGGCAATGCGGTCATCACACTTGATGATGGGGACAGCATCACGCTCGAAGGCGTGTCGGTTGATGACCTGTCGCCAAAGAACTTCTTTGGCTATGACGTCATTTATGGCACCGAATTCGAAGACAACATCACCGGCAGCCAGATCAGCGATGAAATCCACGCTCTTGAAAGCGACGATATCGTCGATGGCCAGGCCGGCAATGATGACATTTACGGCAATGAAGGCAATGACACGCTGATTGGTGGCGCGGGCAATGATACCCTGCGCGGCGGCGATGGCAGCGACACGGCCGACTATTCCGACACGACCGAAGGTGTGACTGTTGATCTGGGCACGGGGACCGCGACCGGCGAAGCAGGCAACGACACCCTTGAAAGCATCGAAAACGTTACCGGTGGTGCTGGTGATGATGTTCTTGTTGGCGATGACAATGACAACATCCTTGACGGTGGCGCAGGCAATGACACCGTTTACGGCAATGGCGGTGATGACACCCTGATCGGTGGCGACGGCGACGATGTCCTGTCCTATGAAGATGCCCAAGGCGGTGTAGATGTCGATCTCGATGCCGGAACCGCAACCGGTGGCGCCGGCAATGACGTCATTGACGGTTTCGAAACCCTGATCGGGTCGGACCATGACGATACGCTTGCCGGCAATGATGCCGATAACGTCATTGATGGCGGTGTCGGTGACGACACGCTTTCGGGTGGTGCGGGCAATGACACGCTGATCGGTGGCGATGGTGCCGACATCGTTGATTATTCCAACGATACTGACGGTGTTGCGGTCGATCTTGAAACCGGTACCGGCATTGCGACCGATGGCACCGATACCCTTGACGGTATCGAAGGTGCGACCGGTGGTTCGGGCAATGACACCCTGACCGGGTCGAGCGGCGACAACATTCTGGCTGGCGGTGCCGGTGATGACACCCTGAGTGGCGGTGCCGGCAATGACACGCTTGCCGGTGGCGAGGGTGCTGACCTTGTCGATGGCGGCGCGGGTGATGACGTTCTGTCGTTCGAAGGTGATCGCATTGGTGCGGACGGTGAAACCACCGATCATGTCGGCAGCCCGACCACGGATGGTACGGGTGATGTTGCCGATATTTCCGGAAAGAACATTTCCGATGACAGCTTTGTCGGTGGGGCTGGCAATGACACCCTGGTTGCCGGTTCCGGCGACGATGCGATTATCCTCGACCGTGATCACGCCGGTGGCGGATCGGCCAACCCGGCAATTGTCGATATTGAAAACATCGATGCCGGTGATGGCAACGACGTTGTCGATCTGACCAGCGAAACCCATTCCTATGGCGATGTGACCATTGATGGTGGCGCAGGTGACGACACCATCTGGTCCAATGATGGCAATGACGTGATTGCCGGTGGCGAAGGTGCCGATAACATCCACGGTGGTGCGGGTAACGACGTTATTGATGGCGGTGCCGATGACGACATCATTGATGGCGGCGAAGGGACCGACACCATCGACGGTGGTGCCGGGAATGACACGATCGTGGCCGGTGCCGGGGACGATATTCTGATCGGTGGCGACGGTTCAGACACCCTTGATATGTCCGGCGCAGATGGCGGGACCATTGACCTTGCCGCGGGCACGGCAAGCAGCGATGAAACCGGCAGCGACAGCATCGACGGATTTGAAAACGTCATTGCGACCGATGGTGATGACACCATTACCGGGTCGGACGGCGACAACACGATTGATGCCGGTGCTGGCAACGATAGTGTGACGCTGGATGCCGGGAATGATGATCTCGACGGTGGTGCGGGTATCGATACCCTTGATCTGTCCGGAACGACCGGCGGGGTTACGGTTGATCTGGGCGCAGGTACGGCAAGTGGGGCCAATACCGGTTCGGACACGATTGCCAACTTTGAAAATGTCACGGGATCGGATGATGCCGATACCATTACCGGTTCGGATGATGCCAACGTCATTGATGGTGGTGCCGGCGACGATGTGATCGATGGCGGTGCTGGCGACGACATCCTGTCGGGTGGTGCTGGCAATGACACGCTTGTCGCGGGCGACGGCAACGATACGCTGTCGGGCGGTGACGGGGCGGATACCTTTGTCTTCGAAGATGGCAGTGATGCCGATCTTGTCAGTGACTTTGATCTGAATGGCGATGTGATTTCGCTGCCGGATGCCGGTGTTTCGACCTGGACCGACTTGCAGCCGCTTTTGTCAGACGGACCGGATGGCGCGGTGATCACGCTTCCGTCCGGTGGCACGGTTACCCTGTCGGGCATTTCGGTTGCCGATCTGACACCAAACCACTTTGACGGCATCGAAAATGTCGGCACGCCGGGTGAAGATACACTTGGTGGTGGCGAAGGTGATGACACGGTCGATGCCGGTGACGGTGATGATACCGTTGATGGTGGCGGCGGTGATGACACCCTTCAGGGCGGTGGCGGCAGTGACACGGTCGATGGCGGTGATGGCAACGATTCCGTTGATGGCGGCGATGGGGATGATTCTGTCGGTGGCGGCGCGGGTGATGACACGGTTGCAGGTGGTGGCGGTAACGACACCCTGAGCGGTGGCAGCGGAACCGACACCCTTGATGGTGGCGACGGTGACGATGTTCTTCAGTTCGAAGCCGATCGTACCGGTCAGGCTGGCGACAGCACGGACCACGCCGGCAGCCCGGGTGTGGATGGCACAGGGGATGTTGCCGACCTCGAAGGTCTTGGTCTGAGCGACGATCAGTTCGAAGGTGGTTCTGGTACCGATACCCTGTTGGGGACGTCTGGTGCCGATGCCATCATTCTTGATAACGATCACGTCGATGGTTTGAATACCCCGTCGATCAGCGGTATCGAAGTGATTGATACGGGCGCGGGCGACGATGTTGTCGATCTGACCAGCCAGACCGATGGATATGGCGATGTGACCGTCAATGCCGGGACTGGCAATGACACGGTCTGGACCAGTGCGGGCAATGATGAAATCAATGCCGGTGACGGTGATGACGTCATTCATGACGGTGCTGGCAACGATATCGTCAATGCCGGTGCGGGCAATGACACCATTGAAGGCAGCCAGGGCAACGACACCATTGACGGTGGCGACGGTATTGATCTTCTGGATCTGTCGGATGCCGATGGCGTGAATGTTGATCTGGATGCCGGGACGGCACAGTCCGGTGCATTTGGATCAGACACCGTTTCGAGCATCGAAAATGTGACCGGTTCGGCTGGTGATGACATCATCACCGGTTCGGATGCCGCCAACGAAATTGATGGCGGCGCAGGCAATGACACCCTTGATGGTGGTGCAGGTAACGACACCGTCATCGCCGGTGCAGGTGACGATACGGTTCTGGCCGGTGCAGGCGATGATACGCTTGCCGGTGGTGAAGGTACCGACACCCTGGATATGACCGGTGCCGATGGTGCGGTGGTTGATCTGGATGCGGGCAATGCATCTTCGAGCGCGACCGGCAATGACGCAATTTCCGGCTTCGAAAATGTAACTGGCAGTGACGGTGCAGACACCATCACAGGCAGCGACGGCGCAAACACCATCGCAACGGGTGCCGGCGACGATATCGTCGATGGCGGTGCCGGTGACGACGTGATCGACGGCGGTGCCGGGAATGACAGCCTGCTGGGTGGTGCCGGAAACGACATTCTGGACGGTGGTGCTGGCGATGACCGGATGGATGCAGGTGTTGGTGATGACACCCTGACCGGTAGTGCGGGTGCCGATACCTTTGTCTTTGCCGATGGTACGGATGATGATCTGGTCACCGACTTTACCGTTGGAACCGATCAGATCGCCCTGCCAGATAGCGGTGTGACCAGCTGGACCCAGTTGCGTGACATGCTGTCCAATGGTCCCGACGGTGCAGTGATTACATTGCCGTCCGGTGGCACGGTCACCCTTTCGGGTGTCGCGGTCGAGGATCTTGGTCCGGGCGACTTCGAAGGCATCGATAACGTTCCGACCGAAGGCAATGACAGTCTTGGTGGCACCGATGGTGATGACACCATCAATGGCGGCGGCGGCGATGACACGATTTCCGGCGGCGGCGGTGATGACACGCTCGGTGGTGGCGAAGGTGACGACACGCTTGAAGGCGGATCGGGCAATGACACCCTGACAGGTGGCAGCGGCACCGACACTCTTGACGGTGGCGATGGCGATGACGTGCTTGAATTCGGCGCGGATGGCACGGCACAGGCCGGTGACAGCACCGACCATGCCGGAAGCCCGGGTGTTGATGGTACCGGCGATGTCGCTGATCTCGAAGGTCTTGGTGTCAGCAATGATGTTTATGACGGTGGTGCGGGCACCGATACGCTGGTGGGGACCAGCGGCGGGGACGCGATCATTCTTGATGGCGATCATGAAAATGGTGCAGCAAATCCGTCCATCGTTGATGTCGAAGTTATCAATACCGGTGACGGTGACGATGTCGTCGATCTGACCAGCCAGGTTCATTCCTATGGTGATGTGACGGTTGATGCCGGTGCAGGCAATGACACTGTCTGGACCAACGAAGGTAATGACAGCATCGGTGGCGGTGATGGCAATGACCACATCAATGCCGGTGCAGGCAATGACATCGTTGATGCCGGTGCGGGGGATGACACGGTTGTCGGGGATGCCGGTAATGATACCCTGATCGGTGGTGATGGTTCCGATACGCTTGATATGTCCGGTGTCGATGCGGATATCGCGGTCAATCTTGATGATGGCACCGCCAATAGCAGCGAAACCGGATCGGACGTTGTCTCGGGCTTTGAAAACCTGATCACCGGTTCGGGCGACGATACGGTAACCGGCAGCGCATCCGATGACACGATTGCGACCGGCGACGGTGCCGATACCATTGATGGTGGCGATGGCATTGACCTGATTGATGCGGGTGCCGGAAATGACGTGATTTCCGACGGTGCCGGCAGTGATCTTGTCATGGCGGGTGCGGGCGACGATACGGTTGTTGCCGGTTCCGGCAATGACAGCCTTGATGGTGGCGACGGTGTCGACACCCTTGATATGTCGAACGCGTCCGGTGAAGCGGTTGTCGATCTGGGTTCGGGAACGGCAAGCTCGTCGGAAACCGGCAATGACCAGATTTCGAACTTCGAAAATGTAACCACCGGTGCCGGTGATGATCAGATCACCGGGTCGAACGGTGATAACGTCATCCATGCTGGTGCAGGCAATGACACCATTGATGGCGGTGCTGGTGACGACACCGTTTCGGGTGGTGCGGGTGCCGATACCTTTGTCTTTGCCGATGGCACCGATGACGATGTCATCAGCGATTTCACCCGCGGCGAAGACAAGCTTTCGATTGATGATCTTGGCATCGAACGCTGGGCCGACCTTGTGCCGATGCTAAGTGAAAATGGCAATGGCGACGCGGTGCTGAACCTGCCGTCTGGCGGGACCGTAACCCTTGTCGGTGTTGGTCTGAGCGAACTGAGCGCAGATGACTTCACCAACATCACCGATGGCGCGACACCGTATGATGACGTTCTTGAAGGCACCGATGGTGACGACACCATCGATGCGCTGGCCGGTGATGACACCGTAACCGGTGGTGCAGGTGACGATACCCTTCTTGGCAATGACGGTTCGGACACCATTGATGGTGGAACCGGAAACGACGACATTGACGGCGGTTCGGGCAATGACACCCTGGCCGGTGGTACTGGGAATGACGACATTGTCGGTGGCGATGGCAACGACACCCTGACCGGTGGTGCGGGCGACGATACCCTTGATGGCGGTGCTGGCGACGATGTTCTGAACTTCGAAGCCGATGGCACTGCGGACACCGGTGAAACGACCGAACATACCGGAAGCCCGGGTGTTGACGGGACCGGCGATCTGGCCGGCATCAGTGGCAAGAACATTTCCGATGATACGTTCATTGGCGGTGACGGCAACGACACCCTGAACATGACCGGTGGCAGTGATGCACTGGTTCTGGACGGTTCGAAACTGGGCGATGGTCAAACCACCACGCCGACCGTTGAAACCCGCACTCTGGGTCTGACGAATTCGGCAAGTGCGACCGATGTTCAGGCAGCCTGGTCGGATGCCAACCTGTATGCCTATGATTTCGGGACATCTTTTGTCGACGAGAACGGCAAGCTGAACCTTGGTGCTGCGGATGATACCGTGACCTTTGATGGCAACGGTATCGGCAATAATGGTGGCAGCCCGGCAGGCAGCCAGATCAACCACGATGCGGCAACCGGCGAAAGCGAAGCAATCGTTGTCGATCTTGGTGCCGATGCAACCACCGCAACGGTTCAGGTTTCCAACCTGATGGCCGGTGAAGGTGGCGGCGAAGTCGGTTCCTGGCAGGCCTTTGATGCCGATGGCAACCTTGTTGCGTCAGGTACGCTTGATGACAGCACGATCGACTACACCAGTAACGGTGTTGGCACGGCGACCATCAGTGTGACCGACGGTGCAGGCAACCCGATCGAATTCCGTTATCTGGCATTTGAAAGCGAACCATATGCCAACGGTTCAAGCGGTTCTGACAGCAGTGACTTCTTTGTCCGGTCGATCAGCTATGACACGGTTGTTGATGAAACAACCGCTGACGGGGCACGTCTTGACGGGGTTGAAGTCATCAATGCCGGTGACGGCAACGATGTTGTCGATCTGACCAGTGATACGATTTCCTATGGCGATGTGACCATCAATGGTGGTTCGGGTGCCGATACCCTTTGGGGTAACGCGGGCGACGATACCATTCGCGGCGAACTGGGTGATGACAACATCCATGGCGGTGCCGGTGATGATTACCTTGATGGTGGTTACGGCGATGATGTGATCAATGGCGGTGTTGGCAATGACACCCTGCTTGGCGGCACTGGCGAAGATGAACTGCGCGGTGGTGCCGGTGATGACACCATCGTTGGCGGTGCCGACACAGATACCGTCATTTATGACGATGCGACATCCGGTGTTGATGTCGATCTGGCCAACTATACCGTCACCGGCGGTGCGGGTAATGATGCGATCTATCAGGTCGAAAACGTTACCGGTTCGGACCATGACGACACCATCAAGGGCGATCACAAAGCCAACATCCTTGACGGTGGTGCGGGCAACGACACGCTGGTCGGTGGTGCGGGCAACGATACCCTGCGCGGTGGCGAAGGTACGGATACCGTTGATTACAGCAACGCATCCGGTGCGGTGAATGCCGACCTGTCGACGGGAACCGCCCAGATCGGCAATACCGAAACCGACAAGCTTTCAAGCATCGAAAACCTGATCGGATCAGGCGGCAATGACACGCTGACCGGATCGGACGGGGATAACACCCTGGTCGGTGGTCTTGGTAATGACACGCTTGTTGGCAATGATGGCAACGACGTTCTTGAAGGCGGTGCCGGAAACGACACCCTTGACGGTGGCGCGGGCGCAGACACCCTGTCGGGCGGCGACGGCAATGATGTGATCAATGCCGGTGCGGGCAATGACATTGTCGATGGTGGTGCGGGTGACGATACCGTCCTTGCAGGGGCGGGCGACGATACCCTTGCCGGTGGCGACGGAACCGATACGCTTGATCTGTCTGAAGCCACCAGTGGTGCGACGGTTGATCTTTCGGCTGGTACGGCAAGCTCGACCGAGACCGGCAATGACAGCATTTCCGGATTTGAAAATGTTGTCGGTGGTGCCGGTGCGGATACCATTACCGGTTCTGACGGCGACAACGTGATTTCCGGCAATGGCGGGGATGATGTTCTTGACGGTGGTGCTGGCAATGACACGATTTCGGGTGGTGCTGGCAACGATACGGTAATGGCCGGTGCCGGTGATGACACCCTGTCGGGTGGTGCAGGCACCGACATGCTTGATCTGTCTGAAGCCACCAGCGGTGCAACAGTTGATCTGTCGGCGGGTACGGCAAGCTCGACCGAGACCGGCAGTGACAGTATTTCCGGCTTTGAAAACCTGACGACCGGCGACGGTGATGACACGATTACCGGATCGTCGGGCGATAACGTGATTGATGCCGGTGCGGGCAACGACACGATCGCCGCAGGCGATGGCAATGACACCATCACCGGCGGTGCTGGTGCCGATACGCTGATCTTTGAAAATGGCACCGATGATGATGTCGTCAGTGACTTCAATATCGGCGAAGACGTTATTTCATTGCCTGATCTTGGCATCGATGCCTGGATTGACCTTAAGGCGCTTCTGGCCGATGATGGCAATGGCAACACGGTAATCAATCTGCCGGCGGGCGGTACCGTGACGCTGGTGGGTGTGGCGCTTGATCAGCTTGGCCCGGATCAGTTTGAAGGTGTGTCCAACATCGGCACACCGGAAGACGACAATCTGAGCGGCACGGGCGGCGATGACAGCATTGACGGTCTTGCTGGCGATGACACGATTGCCGGTGATGGTGGCAATGACACCCTGATCGGTGGCGCGGGCGACGATACCGTTTCCGGTGGCGACGGCAATGACACGCTTTCGGGTGGCGAAGGTGACGATACGCTTGATGGCGGATCGGGTGATGACACCTTTGAATTCGATGCCGACGATGTTGCCGCGACCAATTCGGAAACCACCCATGACGGCAGCCCGGGCGTTGCTGGCACCGGTGATGTTGCCGACATCAGTGGCAAGAATATCAGTGACGACACCTTTGTCGGCGGGGATGGCAATGACACGCTGAACCTGACCGGTGGTGATGATGCGCTGGTTCTTGATGGCGCCAAACTGGGCGAAACAGACACAACGCTTGAAACCAGAACACTTGGCCTGTCGGGCAGCGGTTCGGCGTCGGCTGTCGAAGCGGCCTGGTCGGATGCCAACCTGTATGCCTTTGATTTCGGAACGTCGCTTGTTGATGAAAATGGCAAGCTTGATCTGTCGGCTGCGGATGACACCGTCGGGTTCTTTGGTGCCGGTCTTGGCAATAGCGGTGGTCAGGTTGCCGGTAGCGAGATCAATCATGATGCGCCATCTGGCAACAGCGAGGCGATTGTTGTTGATCTTGGCAATGATGCCCGCAGCGCGAATGTCCAACTTTCTGCCTTCTATGGCAACGAACATGGCGGCGAGACGGCGTCCTGGCAGGCCTTTGATGCCGACGGAAACCTTGTCGGTTCGGGCGTTCTTGATGACAGCACGGTAACCTATGGCACCAACGGTGTCGGAAGCGCGACCATTTCGATCACCGACGCATCGGGTGCACCGGTTGATTTCCGCTATATTGCGTTCCAGGCCGAACCGTATGCCGATGGCACGGTTGGCAGTGACAGCAGCGACTTCTATGTCCAGTCGATTTCCTATGAAGCGGTCATTGAAACGCCGGTTACCGATGACGTGCGCCTTGAAGATGTCGAAGTCATCAATGCCGGTGATGGCAATGACGTTGTCGATCTGACCAGCCAGACCCACGCATATGGTGATGTCACCGTTGATGGTGGTGACGGTGACGATACCCTGTGGACCAGTTCGGGCAACGATACGGTGCTTGGCGGTGCCGGCAATGACGTGATCAATGACGGTGCGGGCAATGATGTTGTCGATGGCGGTGCAGGGGACGACACCGTAACGGGCAGTGCCGGTGATGACACGATCGACGGTGGCGAAGGGTCCGATACATTCGATGCATCGACCAGCAACGGCGCGACGATTGATCTGGCGGCGGGTACTGCATCCTCGGCCGAAACCGGGAATGATACCCTTGCCAATATCGAAAACGTCATCGGGTCGTCCGGTGGTGACACCATCACGGGCAATGACGCGGCGAATACGATCGCGGCAGGCGACGGTGCCGATACCATCAATGACGGTGCAGGCAACGACGTTGTTGATGCCGGTGCAGGCAATGACAGCCTGATCGCAGCAGCCGGTGATGACAGCATCGATGGTGGCGAGGGTGAGGATACCCTTGATATGGGTGCGGCCAATGGCGCAACGGTTGATCTTGATGCCGGCACGGCAAGCTCGGATGCGACCGGTTCGGATGCAATCAGCAGCATCGAAAATGTCATCGGTTCGGACGGCAATGATGTTCTGAGCGGATCGGATGGCGCGAACACCATTCTGGGTGGGGCCGGTGATGACACCATCGAAGGCGGTGCCGGTGGCGACTACCTTGATGGTGGCGAAGGCCGCGATACGATCAGCTATGAAGGATCGGATGCGGGCGTCGAGGTTTATCTTGGCGAAACCGATGCCAATGCCCGCAACCCGGGTGATGGCGGTCGTGCCTTTGGCGGTGATGCAGCCGGTGACATTCTTGCCAACTTTGAAAAAGTCATCGCGTCGGCCCATGACGACTACATTTATGGCAACAGCCAGAACAACGAAGTTGATCTGGGCGATGGCAATGACACGTTTGACAATGTCGAAGCCGATGTCAGCGAAGACACCATCGATGGCGGTCTTGGCAATGACACCATCTGGACCGGTGACGGTTCGGACACCCTGTCGGGTGGCGAGGGCAATGACTATCTGAATGGTGAAAAAGGCGACGACTATCTTGATGGTGGTGCCGGTACGGACCGTCTGATTGGCGGCGAAGGCAACGATACCCTCGATGGTGGTGAAGGCAATGACACCCTGACCGGTGGTTCGGGTGCGGACCTTATTCAGGTCAGCAGCCTGATTGGTGACAAGGTGGTCACCGATTTTAACACCAGTGTTGACCAGATTTCGCTCGATGCCCTTGATATCAGCACCTGGTCGGAACTGGCGCCGCTTCTGTCGGAAGTCAATGGCAACACGGTTATCGATCTGGGTGATCAGGGATCGGTCACGCTGCTTGGCGTGCGTCTGAACGATGTTTCTTCCGACATGTTTGTCGGCATTGAAAATGATGGTGGCGCAACGCCGTTTGACGATGTTCTGATCGGCACCAGCGAAGATGATTACATCGACGCACTGGCCGGGAATGATGTTGTCGATGGCGGTGCCGGTGATGACACGATCAACGGCATGGAAGGTGATGACAACCTTTCGGGCGGTACCGGCGATGACACCATCACTGGCGGCAGTGGCAATGACGTTGTTTCGGGCGGTGACGGTGACGACACGCTTGACGGCAACGAAGGCCATGACGTGATTTCGGGTGGTGCGGGCAACGATACCCTTATCGGTGGCAGCGGCAACGACGTCATGGATGGCGGCGGCGGCGATGACCATATCGATGGCATGGATGGCGACGATATCATCACCGGCGGCGACGAAACCGATACCATTTACGGATCGGCCGGTAATGACAGCCTTGATGGCGAAGGTGGCGACGACGTCATTTCCGGTGGCGACGACAATGACAGCATTGCCGGTGGTGCGGGCAATGACCTTCTGTCCGGGGATGCCGGCGACGATACGATTGATGGCGGCACCGGGAACGATACGCTTCTGGGCGGTGACGGCAATGACACCCTGCGCGGCGGGGACGGCGATGATGTTCTGTCTGGCGGTGCGGGCAATGACCTGCTTGACGGTGGTGCCGGTAATGACACCCTGACCGGAACCGACGGGACAGATACCCTGATTGGTGGTTCGGGCAACGATACGCTTGATGGCGGTGCCGGTGATGACACCTATACCGGCGGTACCGGTGCTGATCAGATTCTTGTTTCCAATAATTCCGGCAACAAGGTTGTTACCGACTTCAACCAGCAGGAAGACCAGATCAACCTGGCATCGCTTGATGTTGATGACTGGACGGAACTGCGCGGCCTGATGAGCGAAGTCAACGGCAACACGGTCATTGATCTGAACGGTCAGGGATCGCTGACGCTGGTCGGTGTTTCGATGGGTGCACTTACCGCGGACATGTTTGTCGGTGTTGAAGCATCAAGCGGCCCGACCCCGTATGATGATGTGCTTTATGGCACCAGCAACAATGACACGATTGCGGCCCTTGCCGGTGACGATACGGTTTATGGCCTGAACGGGCAGGACACCCTGTCTGGCATGGAAGGCAATGACAGCCTCTATGGCGGTGACGGCGACGATACCCTGTCGGGTGATGCCGGAAATGACCTTGTCGAAGGTGGCAGCGGTCAGGACAAGATCACCGGTGGTACAGGCGACGATACGCTGGATGGCGGTTCGGGCGATGACAGCATTTCGGCCGGGGATGGCAATGACACGCTTCTGGGCGGTCAGGGCCAGGACAAGCTGTTTGGCGATGCCGACAACGATACCCTGTTTGGTGGTACCGGCGACGACACCCTTAAAGGTGGCGCTGGCGATGACGTGCTTGATGGCGGCGAAAATAACGACAAGCTGTATGGCGGTGACGGCAACGACACGCTGAGCGGTGGAAACGGCGACGACAAACTGTATGGCGAAGCAGGGAATGACACGCTTGAAGGCGGTGCTGGCAATGACACGCTCAATGGCGGGTCGGGTCGTGACGCGGCAAGCTATGCCAATGCATCCTCAGCCGTTGCTGTAAGTCTTGAAAGTGGCACGGCCGTTGGCGGTGCGGGCAATGATATTCTGTCTTCGATCGAAGACCTGATCGGGTCGAACTTCAACGACTATCTGTTCGGGGATGATGGATCTAACCTGCTTTCGGGTCTGGACGGAAATGATGTTCTTGGTGGCGATGATGGTGATGACACCATCTGGGGCGGTGCCGGCAACGATACGATCAATGGCGGGTCGGGTTCGGATCTGATTGATGCGGGTGCGGGCAATGACACCATCGAATATCAGAAAGACGCGACCTGGAGCGGCAGTTATGCTGCGAAAAACGTTGGCGATCCCGGTATGGATGGCACCAACGAACAGATCAATCTTTCGGGTTACAACCGTTCGGAAGATATCTTTGACGGTGGTGACGGGACCGATACCCTGTCGATGACCAGCGGCAATGATGCGCTGTTCCTGGATGATACCTTTACCGATCCGGGCACCAGCCCGCGGATATCGAATGTCGAAGTCATTGATGCCGGTAACGGCGATGACATTATCGATCTGACCAGTGATACGCTGTCTTATGGCGATGTCACCATTCTGGGCGGCACAGGCGATGATATCGTCTGGAGCAACGCCGGTGATGACGTTATCAATGGTGGCGAAGGCAATGACACCCTGTGGGGTGGTTCGGGTGCCGATACCATCAGTGGCGGCAACGGGGTCGATATCCTTAATGGCGGCGCGGGCGATGATGTCCTGCAATACAATGCAGACGATACCTGGGGTAACAGCTGGTACGCGCTGAATGACGGCTCGCCAAGCGAGGATGGTCATAACCACGACAATGGCTGGGGCCATAACAACCATAATGGCAATGGTTGGGGACATCATGACGGTGGCGATGAAGGCACTGGCGAATATGTCAATCTGGGTGGTTACAACCAGTCCAACGACGTCTTCATCGGTGGCGAGGGTGTCGACACCCTTCAGATGACCAGTGGCGATGATGCCCTGTTCCTGCGTGATTCGGTCAGCGAAGGCAGTGCCAATGTCCGTATCAGCGGTATCGAGGTGATCGAAGCCGGTGATGGCAACGATATTGTCGATCTGACCAGCGATATTGAAAGCTATGGCAATGTCACGATTGATGGTGGCGCGGGCAACGATACCCTGTGGTCCAATGCCGGGGATGACCTGTTGCTTGGCGGGGCGGGCAATGACCATCTGTATGGCAGTGCCGGGGATGACACCCTGACCGGTGGGACCGGTTGGGATACGTTCGAAATCGGCAAGACCGATGGTCATGACATCATCACCGACTTTACGCCGGGCGAAGACATCATTGATCTGTCGGAATGGAACTACAACAACTTCAACCAGATCCAGAACGACATGCATGTCGATGTTGACGGCAATGTCGTGATCGAACTTGGCAATGATGCATCCGTGACCCTGATGGGGGTTCATGATCCGGATGACCTTGATGCCGATGATTTTGGATTTGGCAGTTAAGTGACGGCTGATCACGGAACGCAGAAGACACAAAAACGGGGTGGTCAAAGGCCACCCCGTTTTGCATTTCAGAGAGAAAGAAGGCGCTGACTATTCCGCCGCAATCGGAACGTCTTGCCGCTGATTTTCCGGAACCGTCATATCGTGGCGCAGTTTGGCACGCAGTTCGTCGATTGACCGTATCCGTTTGATTTCATCAAAACAGGTCGCCCCCTGGGCGTGGCTTTTGCGGATCAGTGCCATCCATTGTTTGATGCGCCCGGCCTGATGGTTTTCCGACGCGCCGTCTTCGTCCATCAGATCGCAATAAGCCAGCAACATGGCCAGAACATCCGCCCAGCTTTCCTTGGGCAGGCGGGATCCGCCTTCGAATGCCTTGATCCGGTTGGCAAGATCCGGGGCCGCAATCGCACCCCGGCCCAGCATGAAGCTGTCGCAGCCGGAAATATCGCGGCATTTCTCGTAATCCGCGACGTCCCAGATTTCGCCATTACCGGTCATGCCGATGGAAATGGCATCCCGGATACGGGCCAGATATTCCCAGTGTGCTGGTGGTTTGTAACCTTCAAGCTTGGTGCGCGCGTGAACCGTCAGATGCTGCGCGCCGCCTGCTTCGACCGCACGGGCGATATCAAGAAACAGCTCCTTGTCACTGAACCCAAGGCGAACCTTGGCACTGACCGGAATGTCGGCCGGAACTGCACGGCGCACCGCCGAAACGATATGAAACAGATTGTCCGGACATTTCAAAAGCGATGCACCGGCTTCGCGTTTGTTGACAGTCTTGGACGGGCACCCGAAATTGATATCGATCCCCGGTGCGCCAAGTGTTGCTGCAAAGGCGGCGTTTTCGCCCATCAGTTCCGGGTCATGCCCCATCAACTGGACCAGTACCGGCACACCTGAAAGGGTCTTGCCGCCATTCAGAAGTTCCGGGCAATAGCGATGAAACACATGGGCGGGAAACAGGTTCTGTGACACGCGGATAAATTCGGTGACGCACAGGTCAAAGCCGCCCGTCGCGGTCAGCAATTGCCGAACGCGCCAGTCAACCAGTCCTTCCATCGGTGCCAGCACCAGATGCGTCATTGCCGTTTAATCCTGTTTCCTGAAATCAGAGGGCGGCTTTTACCACAAACCGCACAAACGTGCCGTTGAAAAATCACAGAGCAGGAATGTGCGCGACCACCGAAATAAGGCGGAAAAAAGCGTATTGCTGACACCTTTCCAGCCGATTTGCGGGCCACATTTAAATTATCAAAAACAACAATGAAACGCCCGGTCAGACTCAGACATTGCTCAGACAATGGTTGGTATCTGACAGGGCAGGAGCCAAAAAAGATGCTGTATATTTTTGAAAGTGCCTTTGATGAAGTCGAAGCTGTTTCGCGCGAAGCCCGTGAAAAGCTTTCCGGTCTTGAAACGGTGTTGAAGTCAACGTCTGGAACAGACCGCCTCCTGATCCGTTAAAACCATATCGAGATGCTCCCTCAGAGCCTATTAACCGGGCAAACACAAAGTGTTTCCGCAGGTTTGATCTATATCTTTGAATTGCAACACGAACAGGTACATGCTTGGTGCTATGGTCATTATGTGCCAGCCCGACACGACGCGTGTCAGTGCCAAGACGCATGAAGGAGGATTGAGAATGCTTTATATCGTTGAAAAAGCTTTGGACGAACTCGAAGCAATGCCGCGCGAAAAGCGCGAAGGCCTTGCCCATCTTGATCGCGAAATCAATGATGCCGTCGAGAAGCTTAAAATCCTCAAGGACAAACTCAAGGCCGAGCCGGAAAACAAGTAACGCATCCGCGTTTGAAAATTCAAAGGGTCGCACATTGCGTGTGCGGCCTTTTGTTCTGGCCGGTTTATGCCTGTCCGGTTGTTTTGATCAGGCCCAGCAATTCCTCGACCGCGGCGGTCGGATTGGCGGTGCCCGAAAGAACGTCGGCTTCAAGCGCGGTCAGGCGGCTTGCGACGTCATCACGATGGGTAAAGGTTTCAAGCAGCCGGTCACGCAGCATGGTCCACATCCAGTCGCGCTGTTGACGGGCGCGCTTGGCGGTGAATTCGCCTTCCTTTTCCATCACGGCGCGATGCTGGTTGATCAGGTCCCATATGGTATCAAGCCCGTCATTGATGAGGGCGGAAACCATCACTGATTGCGGGCGCCAATGTTTGCTGGTTGGCTGCAAAATCCGCAAAGCCGAGGAATACTCACGTTTGGCTTCACGCGCCTTGGCGGGGTCGGCATCGGACTTGTTGACCGCGATCAGATCGGCAATTTCAAGCACACCTTTTTTGATGCCCTGCAATTCATCCCCGGCACCGGGAAGCATCAGCACCAGGAAGAAATCGGTCATTTGCGCGACCATGGTTTCGCTTTGCCCGGCACCCACCGTTTCGACCAGAACCACATCAAATCCGGCGGCTTCGCACAGAAGGATGGTTTCACGGGTCATGCGATTGACCCCGCCAAGATATCCGCTGCTGGGGGACGGGCGGATATAGGCATTGGGATCAATGGAAAGCTCGTTCATGCGGGTTTTGTCCCCCAGGATGGAGCCACCTGATCGCGCACTGGTCGGATCGACCGCCAGAACCGCGACCTTTTTGCCCGCACCGGTCAGGTTCTTGCCGAACGCTTCGATAAAGGTTGATTTACCCACGCCGGGTACACCGGTAATGCCGATGCGCTGCGAACCGCCGGTATGGGGCATCAGGCGGGCGAGAACCGCCTGGGCCTGTTCGAAATGTTTGGGATTGCGGCTTTCAACCAAGGTGATGGCGCGTGAAAGGATGGTGCGATCACCGGCAAGCACGCCATCAACCAGTTCATCAGTTGATAGCACACGTCTGCGCACGGCCTTGCGCGGGCTGATATTGCCGCCCGTGCCTGCGGGTATGGTGCGCAGCGTTTCTTTCACCGATGGTTCCTTTGCGGATGCCAGATCACGGAGATATGCCCGCCGTCAGGTTAGGGCATGAAAGCCGGAAGAAGCAAGCCGATCAGGCTGCTTCTTCGCCAGACTGATTAAGCTTTTCTAGCAGGTCGCCCGCGGCTTCGGCAATCACCGTTCCGGGTGGGAAGATTGCCTCTGCCCCGGCTTCGAACAGCTTGTCGAAGTCCTGTGGCGGGATAACGCCCCCGGCAACGATCATGATGTCGTCACGGCCAAGCTTGTCCAGTTCGGCGCGAAGCTGCGGCACCAGCGTCAGGTGGCCCGCAGCCAAGGAGCTTGCACCGACAATATGAACGTCGTTTTCAACAGCCTGCTTTGCGGCTTCTTCCGGGGTCTGGAACAGCGGGCCGATATCAACATCAAAGCCAAGATCGGCAAAGGCGGTGGCAATGACTTTCTGGCCACGGTCATGGCCATCCTGTCCCATCTTGGCGATCAGGATACGCGGACGGCGGCCTTCGGCGGCTTCGAATTCCGTGATCAGGCGATCAACCTTCGCCAGGGCCTCGTTATCAGCACCAACTTCGGTTTTGTAAACGCCGGAGATGGAACGAATAACCGCCTGATGGCGTCCATAGACCTTTTCCAGTGCATCGGAAATCTCGCCGACCGTGCATTTGGCACGCGCGGCCTGAACAGCAAGTTCAAGCAGGTTGCCCGTACCGCTGTCTGCGGCATTGGTCAGGGCCGTGAGCGCACTTTCAACCGCACCATTGTCACGTTCAGCACGCAGGCGTTCCAGTTTGGCAATTTGTTGGCGGCGGACTTCGGCGTTATCGACCTGAAGCACGTCAACTGGCCGATCATCGGTTACACGGTATTTGTTCACACCAACCAGTGTCTGACGGCCGCTATCGATGCGGGCCTGTGTTCTGGCGGCGGCTTCTTCGATGCGCATTTTGGGAATGCCGGCCTCGATCGCCTTGGCCATGCCGCCCTGTTCCTCGACCTCGGCAATATGGGCCCATGCCTTTTCGGCCAGATCGCGGGTCAGGCGTTCGACATAATATGAACCGCCCCACGGATCGATGACATTGGTCGTGCCGCTTTCCTGTTGCAGGAACAACTGGGTGTTACGGGCAATCCGGGCCGAGAAATCGGTCGGAAGGGCCAATGCCTCGTCCAATGCATTGGTATGGAGCGACTGGGTATGGCCCTGGGTTGATGCCATGGCTTCGACGCAGGTGCGGATGACGTTGTTAAACACATCCTGCGCGGTCAAGGACCAGCCTGATGTCTGGCTGTGCGTGCGTAGCGAAAGCGACTTGGGGTTTTGCGGATCAAACTGTTTGATCAGCTTGGCCCAGATCATGCGCGCGGCACGCATTTTGGCGATTTCCATGAAGAAATTCATGCCAATTGCCCAGAAGAACGACAGGCGCGGCGCGAATTTATCAATCGGCAATCCTGCGGCCTGACCGGCACGGGCATATTCGATACCGTCGGCAAGGGTATAGGCCAGTTCAAGATCGGCGGTCGCGCCTGCTTCCTGCATGTGATAGCCGGAAATCGAGATCGAATTGAATTTCGGCATGTTTTGCGAGGTAAAGGCAAAGATGTCCGAAATGATGCGCATCGATGGTTTGGGCGGATAGATATAGGTGTTGCGCACCATGAATTCTTTGAGGACGTCGTTCTGAATCGTGCCCGAAAGCTGTTCGTGTTTCACACCCTGTTCTTCGGCAGCCGCAATATAAAGCGCCATGACGGGCAGAACCGCGCCATTCATGGTCATGGAAACCGACATCTGATCAAGCGGAATGCCATCAAAAAGGGTTCGCATGTCATAGATGCTGTCAATTGCCACACCGGCCATACCGACATCGCCGGTTACACGGGGATGGTCGCTGTCATAACCGCGATGGGTGGCAAGGTCGAAGGCAATCGAAAGGCCCTTTTGACCCGCTGCAAGGTTGCGGCGATAGAACGCGTTGGATTCCTCGGCGGTCGAGAAACCGGCATATTGGCGGATCGTCCAGGGGCGCTGCACATACATGGTCGGATAGGGACCGCGCAAGAAGGGCGGCATACCGGGCATGGTTGACAGATGATCAATACCGTCAAGGTCGTTGGGGCCATAGACCGGTTTTACGTCAATGCCTTCTGGCGTGGTCCATGGTTCTGACTGGAACGGGTCCGTTGCCCCGGCAGAAGCCCCGTCAAACAGCGGAAGGTCGGAGAAATCAGGAATGCGGGTCATGGTTATTTCTCCCCCCGTTTGCCAAGAAGGTGGTCAAGTGCGGCACCACAAATCGCCAGAACATCCGCCCCGACATAGATAAATTCATCAATCCCGGCAGCCTCGTAACTGTCGCGGGCCTCGCCCGGATGCCCGGCAAGGTAAACCATGCTGGCACCGGCCGATTTCAGGGCCTTGGCAATGTCACCGGCCATGTCGTCATATTGCGGATCCGATCCACAAATGACGGCGATCTTTGCGCCACTTTCGGCAAAGGCTTTTGCGGCGGCATCGGCAGTATCAAAACCGTTATTGGTAATGGCCTCGATCCCGCCGGCTTCAAAGAAGTTGCGGGCAAAGGTCGCGCGGGTGGTGTGCTGGGCAACCTTGCCAAGATTGGCCAGAAAGATTTGCGGGAAGCGGCCCGATGCGGATTTATGCGCGTCTGCACGTTTGCGCAGGGCCTCAAAGCTTTCGGACAAACGATGCGGCGTCAGCGGTGAAATACGGGTCGCGGCACTGGTGCCATAAAGATCGGTAAAGATATGACCGATGGTGGCACCGGCACGGGCGGCCTCCATCATCGAAGCCAGATCTTTGCCAACGGTGCCGTCATATTTGGTCTGACGGGATTTGGCGTCGGCCTGAATCGCATCAAGGTCCGGCGTATCGTATTGAACCTTGGCCTCGGCGATATTGGGGAATTCCGAAACGCCGGTCAGCGGATCACGCCGGGTCGCCAGACGCTTTTCGCGTTCCTGCCAGACAGTTTCGATTTCCGATTTCAGTGACCCGTTGGCAAGGGCCTTAAGGATACCACCGGATGCTTCAAGCGACTGGAACTTGCCCCATGCGGTTTGTGCCAGTTCCTTGGTCAGGTTTTCGATGAACCATGACCCGCCAGCCGGGTCGATCACGCGGTGAACGTTGCTTTCCTCCTGCAAGATCAGTTGCGTATTGCGTGCGATGCGACGGGCAAAGCCATCGGGAAGGCCAATCAGATGATCATAGGGCAGGCAGGTCACGCTATCGGCGCCGCCAAGGCCGGCCGCGAAGCTTGTAACCGTCGTGCGCAGCATATTGACCCACGGATCAACCTTGGTCAGGGCCATTTCAGCGGAAATCGCGTTGATCGAAATCGTTGCATCCTGTGCGCCCGATGCGGAAAGAACGCGGCTCCACATCATGCGAAGCGCACGGAGCTTGGCAATACCGGCAAAGAAATCCGTCCCAATCGCAACGTTAAAGACAATCGCACCCGCCGCCTGATCAACGGCCATGCCCGCATCGGTCAGGGCGCGCAAATAGGTCACACCCGATGCCAGCAAGCATGCCAGTTCCTGACCGTCTGTGGCGCCCGCATTGTAATAAGGTGCGCCATTTACCGAAATTGCAGTTGCCAGCGGGAACAGATCAATCAGATCACAGGCAACAGATGCGGCATGACCAATGGCATCTTCGGCACTGCACGGCAGGGCACCCGTGACGGCAAGGGTGCCGATCGGGTCGATATTAAAGGCCGGCGCTGCTTCGTCGGCATCGTCGGAGCTTGCGATATGAGCCGCCAGAAGGGCGGCTGCGGGAACACCGGCGGCCCCGGCATCCAGCCCGATGGTGGCAAGATTGGTATAAATGTCATCAAGGGTGACCTTAAGGTCCGCCAGGCAATGGATCGCGATCCCGTCAACACCGACTTCGCCCGATGAAATTTCGCGCCCCTGACGGGCAGCGGCATCAAGCTTCAGCGTGATCGATGTCGCGCCATTTTCAAGATCGTCAAGAATCGCGGCATTGGTTACCTTGGGATCGGGATGGGTATGAAGTTGGCGAATATCCCAGCCGGTCACGGTTTCGCGCGGCTCGACCGTTGCGGTCAGAACTTCGTGGATCAATCGGGTTGCATCATCCTGATCATCAAGGGTGTAGATCGGCTGAACGGAGAATCCGTCGCGGGCACGGGTTACCAGTTTCTTGTCGAAAGGCGCGCCTTTAAGGGCGTCCTCGGCAAGTTTACGCCAGCTTGCGTAGTCGGCAGATGGAAATTCAGATGCAAGTTTAAGCGGGTCGGACATGGATTCTCCCGGCTTGGTGACTTCTGTCTGATCCGCGGTATATGGGGATGGTGCGCAACCGACAGAACGTTTCCAAATATTATTTTACTACGGATTCCCTGTACCCGGTACACCCCGCCCGGCCCAATTCAAACCACGGAAACAGTATCGGTATTCTGACTCGTGCATCGGCAAAATCCGCCTTTGCACATACAGTTGCGGGGGCAGTTCCGGATTTGGCGACAGCATATTTGCACCAGACCGCACCGGATTCCCGACGATATTTCCCGGTCACATTTGCGACAGGGCGGTTTATAGCACCTGACAGTAATTCCGTAAATAGGCATGGAAATACCTATTTAGGCGTAGTCGCCACGTCAGATATGATGGTTCCGTAACGTCATGTCGTGGAAACCGGCGGATTTTCTTGCACTGCACATAGGTGCTTGGGCTTGTGGCTGGTCGGAAAATCGCCGTGTACTTTGATGGCAGAATCCCTGTTGCCAAAGCTATGTGGCAAAAAATCGGCAGGTTTAACCAATTTGACATTTTCATCTGCCAATTTGGGGCTGTCCCAATTCTCGGAGTATCGCCATCCATGAACGCGCTTAGCGCCATGCCGTCGCAAATCAGTCCTGATGGGCTGGTTGCCTTTGCCGACGACAGTCCCAGTGCCAAGGCCGCACTTGAAACAGTGTTGCGCCGGGCAGGATATGACGTGGCCGGTTTTGATTGTGCAGATGACCTGATCGATCAGCTTGACGGGCTGTATCCCCGGGCCATCATCCTTGATATCGAAATGCCGGGCATGAGTGGCTTTGAAGCGTTTTGTGAAATTCGCCGCCGTTATCCCGATGCGGTGAATGTGCCGGTATTTTTCTTCTCGGCCCATTATGACGCCGATACCCGCGCGCAGGCAGATGCGCTTGGCGCTGCTGATTTCATCAGCAAGGATGCCAGCCCGACCGTGGTGCTTGAACAGCTTAATCGTGTTCTTGGACAATCCATCAGCGCCTGCTGACCATTATCGCCGAACCATCGTATGCTGATGTTGGACGCCCTGCTTTATGCAGGGCGTTGTTGTTTGGCGGTGATGTTATGCGTGCTGCCTTGCGGGCCCAGTGCAATGATACCGTCTGCGTCGCCATGCAGGTGATAGAGCCGGTCGGTCGGAAGGGTGGTTTCGGGATCAATCGACGGCTGATTGACAAGGCGTTCATAGATCGGCGCCATTGATGTTTTCATGGCGTCAAACAACTGATCATAGCTTTCCAGCACGAAATAGGTCTTCTGGAAATCGTCAATCGCATAGTCGGTCGCCATCACTCGTTCGAGATCAAAAGCCACCCGGTTTGGCGTCGGATCGGTTACCGAATAAATGGTTTCGGTTTGCGATGACAACATGCCTGCCCCATAGGCGCGCAGGCCATGTTCGGTCATGATCAGGCCGAATTCGACCATATACCAATACATCCGCGCCAGGTTTTTTAGGCCGCCCATGGCAATGGCCTCTGCCCCCTTTGCGCCATAGGCAGCAAGGTAATCGGCAAAGACCGGGTCATAAAGCATCGGTACGTGGCCAAAGAAATCATGGAAGATGTCGGGTTCGACCAGATAGTCCATTTCTTCGGGCTTGCGCAGCCAGACCGTTACCGGGAACCGCCGGTTGGCGAGATGGTCAAAAAACACATCATCAGGAACAAGTCCCGGCACCGCGACAAGATGCCAACCGGTGGCGGCATGAAGCTGTTCACTGACCCGGCCGAAATGCGGAATCTGATCCGCGGCATCAAGGCGGGCAAGATTTCGAATGTAATCCGGGGCGGCATAACCCGACAGAATGGCCGACTGGCGGGCATAAAGCTTGCGCCATAATTCGTGTTCTGCCTCTGTGTAGGCATCCCAATCCTGCAAGATGGTGTAATCATCATTGATGTGGCTGTAATCGCCGCGCAGATTTTTTCCCTGATCCATGGCCGTCCTCATTTTGGTTCTTGTGCCGATTTATGAGAACGATTCTACATCAGTTTAAATGTCATTTTCGGGCCAATAAGATATCAAAATCGGGTGATGTTGATATAATGTGACCATGGGTTGATATTTTGGGGTGAAAAATGACCGATGTAACCTTAAGCACAACAGACATCCGCATTCTGCAAGTTCTGCAACGGGATGCCTCGATCAGTAATGTGCAACTGGCTGAAATGGTTGGTATGTCCCCGTCACCCTGTTTGCGCCGGGTCAAGCAACTTGAAGAAAGCGGGGTGATCAAACGACAGGTCGCACTGCTTGATCGCAAGAAACTGGGATTCGGGGTGTTGGCAACCATTCAGGTCCGTCTGCAAAGCCACACCGAAGCCGGGGCAGAGGAATTCGCCCGTGCGATGAACGATCTTCCGGAAGTTCTGTCCTGCTGGGCGATGACCGGCAGGCAGGATTTCCTTTTGGTTGCCGTTGCACGCGATATCGAAAGTTTCGGTGATTTCGTCACCCATCAGTTGCTTTCAATGCCCAATGTTCGGGATGTGCAGTCCAGTCTGGTTCTTAAGGAATACAAGAATCTGACCGCCATCCCGATGCCCAGACTGCCCTGAAATGGCAGGACGGCACGGTGGAAATGATCGGGGGTGCTTGGCGAGACTTGCTTTTGGCCCCATGTTTCGGGCATAGGAAGAACAGTCCCACATCTGCCGGAGCAACAAGATGTCCCAAGCCGCCAATCCGATCCTGGTTGAAGCCACCCGTGGCGAGATGGTCGAAAGTTTCCATCGTGGACGCTATGTGGTGATGAAAGCGGATGGTACGGTGATTGATCAGGGCGGGGATATCGATGCGTTGATGTATCCGCGATCGGCGATTAAGCCGTTGCTGGCGATCCCGTTTCTTGAAAGCGGCGCGGTTGAGGCATTCGGGCTTGAGGACAAACATATTGCACTGGCGTGCTCGTCTCATAATGGCGAAGAAGAACATGCACAGACGGTAAAGGCCTGGCTTGAAAAGATCGGATTTTCGGTCGATACGCTTGAATGCGCGCCGCACTATTCACTTAGTGCAGCAGCCGGGATCAAGCAGGCAGCCGATCACGTGACCCTGACCAAGGCGCACAATAATTGTTCGGGCAAACATTCAGGTTTTCTCAGCACGATTGCGCATCTGGGCGAAGATCCCAAAGGGTATATCGAAGAAGCCCATCCCGCCCAACAGCGCCTGATCAAGGTGCTTGAGGAAATGGGCGATTGTGATTTGTCATCGACCCCGCGCGGTATTGATGGCTGCGGCATTCCGGTGATCGGCATGCGGTTGCGTGACCTTGGACTGGCCATGGCGCGAATGGCGGACCCGGCCGGGCTTGATCCCAAGCGCATTGAGGCGATCAAACGCATCCGCAAGGGATGTGCAAATGCGCCGTTCATGGTCGCAGGCACCGGTCGTTTCTGTACCGGGATCATGGAAGAATGCGGCGAAGATGCATTGGTCAAGGTCGGGGCAGAGGGTGTCTATTGCGCGGCCTTCCCGAAACAAGGGTTGGGCGTTGCCCTTAAGATCGATGACGGGACCCAGCGCGGCGCGGAAGTAGCCATGGGCGGACTGTTGCGCAAGCACGGTGTGATTGACGACGCCAAGGCAGAAATTCTTAAAAACTATCTGACCCCGGTTTTGACCAACTGGGCGGGCAAATATGCCGGTGATTTACGTCCGGCTTTCTGATTGCGGATAAACGGAAAAGTATATGCAAAGCATTGCGGCCTATATCTTTGCAGCTATTGCTGAAATTGCCGGATGCTTTGCCTTCTGGGCCTGGCTGCGATCGGGGAAGTCGATCTGGTGGATCGTGCCGGGGATTGCATCGCTTGTTGTGTTTGCCTGGTTGCTGACCAAGGTCGATGCCGAATTTGCCGGGCGTGCATATGCAGCCTATGGCGGGGTTTACATCACCGCATCGGTTTTATGGATGTGGGTTGTTGAACGCAGCAGTCCCGATCGCTGGGATGTGACCGGGCTTATGGTATGCCTGCTTGGTGCGGGCATCATATTGTTTGCACCGCGCTGAGTGGTTGGTTGTCAGCTGCGGCGATCCTTGATCGCCGATCTGTTTATTCGCTTGCCGATTTGCCTGTGCGGTCCTCGCCCGGAAGCAGCACATGGAACGTTGTTCCCTTGCCGACCTGGGTTTCGAACCAGATCCTGCCACCATGGCGCACCGTTACGATGTCATGGGTAATCGAAAGCCCCTGACCGGTGCCCTTGCCGACTTCCTTGGTGGTGAAGAACGGGTTGAAAATTTTCGATCTGTTTTCCTTGTCGATGCCTGTGCCGTTATCGGAAATGCTGATCAGGATGCTGTCATCAAGGGATGTGGTTTTGACGACAATCTCGCCTTCGGACGGTTTTCGTCCGGCTTCCTGAATGGCCTGGACTGCATTGACAATCAGATTGAGAAAGACCTGATTGACCTCGTTGATATAGCAAGGAATATGCGGGATTTCCGGGTCAAACTTTTCGACCACGTCGGCATAGTGTTTCCATTCATTGCGCGAAATCACAATGACGTTTGACAGTACCCGGTTGATGTCGGTTGTTGTTTTTTCCGTCCCGCCGGGATGGGAGAATTCCTTCATCGACAGGACGATGCGCGCGACCTGATTGATACCGTCAAGGGATTGCTGGGTCGCATGCGGGATTTCTTCGAGCAGGAATTCCATATCTGAATTGCGCAATTGTTTGGCGAATTCTTCAAAGGTGTTGTCGGGCAGAAATGCGCGGTTTTTCCACAGTGTTTGCAGTGACAGTCCAAGGACACGCGAAAGCGCACCATAGCTGTCATTGAGGAATTTCAGATTGTCGCGGATATACTGGCTTGGCGTATTGATTTCATGGGCGATACCGCCGGCAAGATGGCCAATTGCCTCAAGCTTCAGAGCTTCACGCAGATCTTCTTCGAGCTTCTTTTGTGCATCTTCGGCCTGACGGCGGCGGGTGATGTCGCGGAAAATGTAAAGATAGCTCATTTCCGAACTGAAATTGGCCGGGCTTACGATGATTTCCATCGGGAAACTGTCGCCATCCAGTCGCTGGGCCATGGTTTCGGTATAGTCGTATTTCAGAACACCCGAACTGATATTGATACACCGGTTCAAAAGCCGGTGGCGCACCGTCATCTTGCGGTCGATAAACATCACATCGACTGATGTCCCAAGCAACTCGCCACTTTGCGCACGCAGGATTTCTTCGGCGGATTTGTTGAAGTCCTGAATGATGCCGGCGGCATCCACAATCAGAATGCCTTCGACCACGGTATCGAGGATCGTTTTAAGGCGCTGGGTGATTTCCAGTTTGCGGCGGCTCTGTTCGTTGAACAGTTCCATGAATTGCTTCTGGAATTCTTCGGGGGCTTCGATCTTGCTGATTTCGTCAAGCAAGTCGTCATTGGTGATCAACTCGTCACCGCCGCTCATGATTTTCGGCGTTTCGATGTTATCCTGATCTTCGGCCATGGTTCTTTCCGTCACGAAATTGTTGCGGTATCAACCGCTTGCGCCCTTGCCGCCGCGGCGAACGCGGATCGGCTCATGAAACTGATGCAGTTTCTGGAAAACACGCAGGCGTTGGATCTGAACTTCGGAAATATAGTTTCCGTGGGTCAGCAAGACATGCCCGTCACGGGTTTCGATGTCGGTCAGCAGGAAATCGCCCATCCGCAGATGTTTGAGATAGATGTCATGTTCGGTTCCTTCGGGGAAAGCGGTCTTGTCATAGGACGGATCAACAACCGCGAGAACCATTTCGATCTTGTCGAGAAGGCTCATGTCATAACGTTTCGGCTTTTGACGCAGTTCGTCAAAATGCTGTTTGACCACCAGTTCGCTTTCCGTGATTTTCCCGAGATCGTTGAATATCCTAAGAACCCTTGATCCCAGCGGGATATCGGTTCCTTTCGGGCCGTCTGACGGGAAGCCGGAACCATCAAAATCGCGATATTGCATATAGACAATCTGCGCGACATTTTCGAGACGGGGGATATTTGAAATCAGGCTGCGCGCAACTTCTGGCGTGCGTCTTACAACATCGCGTTCAAGGGGCTGAAGCGGCTTTTCCTCGCCAAGGCGGCTTAAGATATCGGCGGGCAACGAAACATACCCGATTGGCGCAAGAAGGGCAGCAAGTCCCAATTCCCAGGGGTGTGGGTATCCGATCGACTTGGCGACCTGGTCACACCAGACCTTTGCGCGCATGGCCTTGCCAAAGATCGCGGGGTTCAGCTGTGACAGGACTTCGGTCAGGACCTTGATGCTGCCGGCAAGTGTCTGTTCAATCAGGGCCTTTTCAGCAGTGATCAATTGATGCTGGCGCAAGGCGGCATTGACCCCGACAAGCAGTTCTTCGTCTTCGCAGGGCTTGTTGAAAAACCGGAAAATCCGCCCCTGGTTGATGGCTTCGACCGCTGTTTTCTGGTCGGCATTGCCCGTCAGCATCATATTGACGGTATCGGGGCTGAGTTTTGCGACATTGCTGAGAAGTTCGACCCCATCCATTTCGGGCATGCGCATATCGGCAACACAAACCGCGTATTTTGCCCCGCCCTTGATCTTTTCGATGGCCTCAAGCGGGCCAAGGGCGGTATCGAAACTGAATTTGCCCCGCAGCCGGCGTTTCAGTCCCATCAGCAGGTTTTCATCGTCATCGACGAAAAGTACACGCGGCTCTTCCATGATATGTCCCTCCCTTACTTGGCGAGTTCCGAATATTTTTCTTCGACCAGCTTTGCGGTTTCACGCCATGCCGGCAGTCTGTCGGCCTTGTTCATCCGTTCAAGATATTCGATGTCGATCCGGCTTTCCGGGGCGGTGCCGGTTCTGAGTTCGATGGCGACTTCGCGCGCAAGATGTTGCGCAACGTAAATTGTCGTCAGCGCATCCATTTCATTGTGGGGCGTGTCCTGGGGGCGGTGGTGATAGGCGACTGTTTGAACCATCGCGCTGGGGAAACCCCACAGACCCAGAAGATAGGCGCCGATTTCCGGGTGGGCGGCACCGAACTGGTCACGTTCGGCAAGGTTGATCGGGATATCTTCACTTTCAACGCGTTTGATCACTTCGGTCATTTCCTTGGCGCGGAATGCGTAAAGGATCAGACTGCCGGTGTGGCTCAGCATTCCAATGGCGGGCATGACATTGATGATTTCCGGGGCGAGCTTTTCCTGTTCGGCAATCAGGGTTGCCAGAACGCCAAGTTGCTGGCTGCGCTGGCACAGTTGCATCATGCGCGTGGCATCGGTTTTGGGGCCGTCATAACTGCGAAACAGGCCGGTAAAAAGTGCAAGCGCCTTAAGCGTATCAATGCCAAGCATGCGAATGGCTAGTGATACAGACGTGATGTTTTGACGAATGGCAAAATAGGCCGAATTGGTCAGTTTCAGAATTTCGGCGGTCAGGGCAATGTCAGACGCCACGATCGAGGTCAGCTTGTCATTGCTGACCATCGGGTCTTCAAGGGCATTGACCAGATTGGTATAGGTGCTGGGCGGGGATGCCAGCGTATCAATCCCGCCAACCAATGATCGCAAGTCCGGATTGGTCAGCAAATTGCGAAGATCAAGCGCGTTGTCGATGGTTTCAAGCAACATGTTGTCGTCGCAAGGTTTGGCCAGATATTGATGGGCCGGACCGACAGTTCGCAAGACGGCTTCTTCTTCGCTGAAGCCCGAAAGAATGATACGTGCCGTGTGTGGATGCTTTTGCTGCATCACGGTCAATAGTTCTGCCCCGTCCGTGCCGGGCATACGCATATCGGAAATGACGACGTCGGGCTCTGTTTCCGCGGCCTGGGCAATTGCACTTTCGGCATTCGCCGCAAATGACAATTTCCAGTCAGGACGCACAGAGTGCAGACGTCGACGCAATCCTTCCAGAATGTTTGTTTCATCATCGACAAACAGGATGATGCTCATGGTGACCCTCTTACGCACGTTTCATATTGTTTAGATGGGATTGCAGACCGTCCATTCACAGTCCGCATTTGAGGAGGGAGTTCAGATAATTGCAGGAAACCCATGGCAATTGGCCTGCAACGCCGGGATGCGGCGGATGTGTCAGCTGTTGGTAAGTTCACTGTATTTTTGCGAAACAATTCGGGCAATGTTTGTCCATTCTTTGATCCGGCCCGTTTTGCCGATCAATGCCAGATAGTTCATATCAATTCTGCTTTCGGGATCTTGCCCGTTTTCCTGGTCGGCGATTTCACGGGTGAGATGCTGAGCAACATAAATCGCCGTCAGGGCATTCATCTCCTTATGGGGGAGATCCATCGGGCGATGGTGATAGGCAACCGCCTGGATTACCGGGGCCGGGAACCCCCACAGTCCCAAAAGATAGGCACCGATTTCGGCATGACAGGCACCGAATTGCTCGGTTTCGGCCTTGGCAATTGAAATGCCTTCGGTCTCGACCCGTTTGGTGACGGCCTCCATCTCGTCAGGCCGGTTGGCATAGAGGATCAATGTGCCGATGTGGCTGAGCATCCCGATACTGGGCACCGCGTGGCAGATTTCGCGCGGCAGGTCTTCGAATTCGGCAATAAGAGCCGCGGTCACACCGATTTGCTGGCTGCGATGGCACAGGCGTTTGAGGTTGGCGGCCTGATTGGGCGGACCTTCAAAACCGCGATAAAGCCCGACAAAAAGTGCCAGCGCCTTGAGCGTTTCCTTGCCCAGCATGCGCACCGCATGCGAGACCGATGACACCGTCTGTGTAACTGCGAAATAGGACGAGTTGGTCAGTTTGAGAACTTCGGTGGTCAGCGCAATGTCAGACTCGACAATTTCCGAAATGCTTTCGAGTGAATAGTCCGGATCGGCAAAGGCGTCCTCAAGCCGGATATAGGTATCGGGCGGGGAGGCGAGGCTTTTGGAATCCGCCACCAGTGTTCTTAGTTCCGGACTTTGCAGCAACTGGCGCAGTCCCAGCGCATTTTCCATGCTTTCGATCAGTGTCTGATTGTCGCAGGGTTTGCTCAGAAACTGGTGGGCGGGGCCGATGGTGCGCAGATAGGATGCATTGTCAGCATGCCCGGTCAGGATGATCCGGACAGCATCGGGGTGGGTTTTCTGAAGTTTTTCAAGCAGTGTAATCCCGTCCATTTCCGGCATCTGGATGTCGGAAACAATCACATCGAAATTCATCTTGCTTGCAAGTGTCAGGGCTTCTGCGCCGCTGGTCGCGAAATAGAGATTCCATTCCGGCCGCGCACTGCGCAGCCAGCGGCGCAATCCGCTTAGAACATTGGTGTCGTCATCAACAAAAAGGATGTGATGCATTCGCAGGGTCGCCTTGTTTTTCTTGCTTTGCAGGTGGGGGCTTTGCGGCGCGATCACAAGATCGGCTGTTTAATTCAGGGAAAGCTGAAAAAAGGCAGCCAGGGTGTGACGTGTGATGCGGTTTCGGGATGGGCAGGGCAATATTGATGCATTGTCCAATCCGGATGAATAAGGTATGGATAACCTATCCTTAGGTATAGTTATCTGCGTGTAAGTATCTATATTTGCAGTGCTTTTTTATGCAAATGTCATATTTTGTCAGACTGTAACCGGCCGGGGACAGTTACAATTATGTGGCTCGCGAACGACATAGAAGTATATTGCCGTATGAATGATCGGGGTGCGGTTTAATAGATGACAACGCGTTCAGAACTGATTGACGCGATAAAAAAACACCAGCTGTATGTGACGAAGCAGCCGGGTGGCAAACGTATGCAACTGCGTAACGGCAACCTTTCCCGCATCAAAATGAGCAAGATCACCCTCGAAGACGCAGTGCTTCCGGGTGCGAACTTTATTCAGGCCGTGATCCGTGACGTTAAGTTCGATTTCTGTGACCTGTTTGGTACCAATTTTGTCGAAGCCGACCTTGAAGGATCCAGTTTTGTTCGCGCAGATTTGCGCGGGGCAAATATGGCGCGGGCGAAATTGCGGCACGCCAACCTCAAGGGGGCTGACCTTCGATCTGGTGTGATGGTGATTGTTGATGCCGGGCGCGAGAAAAAGGTCAAACGCGCAACGGATCTTGCCAATGCCGATTTGCAAGGATCGATGTTGTCCGGGGCCAATATGGCCGAAAGCAATCTTTCAGGCGCGCGTCTTGCCGATGCCGATTTAAGCGATGCCAACATGTTTGCGGTCAACCTTGCCGGGGCTGATCTGACGGGATGCAATCTTTCGGGGGCGAAGCTTAAAAACGCCAATCTCAAAGGGGCTCGTCTTAAAGACAGTCTGTTGGTTGGAACTGACCTTACCGGTGCAAATTTGCGCAATGTCGATTTGACGTCTGTCGATCTTTCGCAGGCCAATATTGCCAATTCAATTGGCAGCAAGGCCGTAACCCCCTTGCCCGAAGACATTCGCGAACTGATCAATAGCCACACCGAATGGCTGACCAGTGGCGGTTCATCCGGTGTGCCGTTAAATGTCACCGGCCGTGATCTGACCGAACTTGATTTTTCGGGACTGGATCTTTCGGCGGCGTGTTTTGATGATTGCCTTCTTAAGGGGGCATTGTTTGTGGATGCCATTCTGGCAATGACATCAATGCGCAATGCCGATCTGCGCAATGCCCGTTTGAGCGGTGCGATCATGAACGGTGTGCGGATGTCTTATGCCAATTGCGCCAAGGCGATTTGCCAGGGCGTGCGGTTTGGTGGCGTGGAACAGCGCGATGCCAAGGGCAACAAGACCGGTGATGTCTGGCTGGCCGATCTGACGGCGGCGGATTTTTCACATGCCGATCTTCGGAATTCTGTATTTGAAGCCCCGCAGATGAAGGGTGCGATTCTGAGCAAGGCAAATATCGCAGGCGTCGCATTCGGGGAAACCGATCTGTCCGAAGTTGAGCTGACCGGAACCAATATCGGCGCCATCCTTAGCGGCACAATTCCCGAACAAGTATAGTGTTTTTGCCGGCTTCCTGTTCATCAGGATAGTCCGAAAACCGAAATTCTTCGGATAAAACTAATTTAGCGACAGGTGCGGTGCGATTTGCATTGCGTTGCAGCTAACTGTTGCAGTTTATTAGATTAATACAAAACAGTGTGATCTTGGTGTGGGGGAAAATTGGTCACATGACAGCGCGTGCCGAGCTGATTGATGGAATCAAATTGCATCAGCTTTATCTGAACCAGAAACCGGGTGGCCGGCGCATGCAGGTGCGCAACGGCAACCTGTCGCGCATCAAGATGAGCAAAATCAGCTTGCAGGAGGCCGTCCTGCCCGGCGCGAACTTCATTCAGGCAACCGCGCACCAGGTCTGTTTTGATTATTGCGATCTGTTCGGGGCCAATTTTGTCGAAGCTGATCTTGAAGGATCAAGCTTTCTGCGTGCCGATCTTCGTGGTGCGAACATGGCACGCAGCAAATTGCGATACGCCAATTTAAGCGGCATTGACCTGCGTGCAGGCATCATGGTCGTGGTCGAGGGCAGCCAGGAACGCCCGGTCAAAAAAGCCACCGACATGAGCAACACCGACCTTGAAGGCGCAATGATGTGGGGGGCCAATCTGTCGGGGGCCAATATGTCCGGTTCGCGGCTTGCCCACACTGATATGAGCGATGCCAACATGTTTGCCGTCAACCTTGAAGGTGCGGACCTTACGGGGTGCAACCTCAGCGGTGCGAAATTGCGCAATGCCAATCTCAAGGGGGCGAAACTTGCCGGTTGTGAACTGGTTGGTGCGGATCTGAGCGGGGCGAACCTGCGCAATGTGGACATGACCGATGTCGATATCAGTCAGGCCAATACATCCTATTCGATCGGTGGCGGAACTCCGTCCGCACCGCTGGCTGACGATATTCGCGATCTGGTCAACGGGCATAGTGAATGGCTTTCGACAAGCGGGAAAAGCGGTGTTCCGATGATTGCAGTTGGTCGCGATCTGAGCGGGCTTGATTTTTCGGGGCTTGATCTTTCGGGGGCGTGTTTTGACAAATGCATCCTGCGCGGCGCGCTGTTTGTCGACACCATTCTTGCCATGTGTTCAATGCGCGATACCGATATGCATAAGGTCCGCATGAACGGGGCGGTACTTGACGGGGTGCGGATGGCAAATGCCGACTGCACCGAGGCCGTGTTTCAGGGCGTGAAATTTGGCGGTGTCGATCAGCGCGATAAGAAGGGGGCCAAAACCGGCTCTGTCTGGCGGGCTGATCTGACCAATGCCAATTTCGAACAGGCTGATTTGCGCAATTCGGTTTTTGAAGAAACCCAGATGAAAGGCGCCAATCTGACCAAGGCGAATGTTGCCGGTGTTGCATTTGGTGCAACGGATTTGACCGAAGTCGAACTTGAAGGATCAAACGTTGGTCTGATCCTTAATGGCTATATCCCGGGCCGCAAGTGATCGGGCATTGCATCATCATGTGAAATGCAAAACGCCGCCCGGGCAGGCGGCGTTTTTAATGTTTGATCAGACGATCGTCGATCAGCTGCGGTAATCCGCATTGATCGAGATATAGCCATGGGTCAGGTCACAGGTCCATACCGTGGCCGCACCATCGCCAAAGCCAAGATCCGCTGCAATGTCGATATACTGGCCCTTGATATGGGCTTCGACCGGGCCTTCGTCATAATCGGCAACCCGTTCGCCATTTTTGGCAAGTTCAATGCCGCAAATGGAAACGGTCAGTTTGTTCGGATCCGCGGTCACACCGCATTTGCCAACAGCCATGACGATACGGCCCCAGTTGGCGTCTTCACCGGCAATTGCGGTTTTGACCAGTGGGGAATTGGCAATCGCCTTGGCAGCAATTTTGGCTTCTTTTTCATTCACTGCGCCGGTGACGTTGACCGTGATGAATTTCGATGCACCTTCGCCGTCGCGAACGATCTGATGGGCAAGATCACGAAGAACACCTTCAAGAGCATCCTTGAATTCGGCGATTGCCGGGTCATTGGCATCAGACACGCTGTCATTGCCAGCCTTGCCGGTGGCGGCAAGCAGCAAGGTGTCAGACGTGGAGGTGTCGCTATCCACCGTAATCGCGTTGAAGCTGCGATTGTTGCAGTCCGACAGCAATGCCTGAAGGACACTGTGCGGAAGGGCCGCATCGGTGAAGACAAAGCCGAGCATGGTGGCCATGTTCGGTTCAATCATGCCTGATCCCTTGGCAATGCCGGCAATGGTGACTTTGGTGCCATTGATGGTGGCGGTCGCCGACGCCCCTTTGGGGAAGGTGTCGGTGGTCATGATGGCCTTGGCGGCATCAAGCCAGCCTGCATCATTGGCAAGAATATCGTCCAGCGCATCGGTAATGCGGGTTGCGGTGGTTGGCTCGCCGATCACCCCGGTCGACGCGGTGAAGATTTCATTTTTGGCACAGCCAAGGGCCTTGGCAGCGCATTCAACCTTGTCTGCGACAAACTTTTCGCCGGCCTTGCCGGTAAAGGCGACCGAGTTGCCCGCATTGACAAAAAATGCACGTGCGGTCCCGCCTTTGAGTGCTTCGCGGCCCCAACGAACAGCCGCAGATGCGGTGGTCGATGTCGTGAAGACACCGGCAACCTGGGTGCCCGGTTCAAGTTCGGCAAACAGAACATCCGGTCGGCCCTTGTATCGAATGCCAAGGGTGGCCGTATGCAGTTTGACACCGGCAATAGCCGGGAGTTCTGGGAACCCTGCGGGGGCAAGCGGTGAAAGCGAGGTCGCTACCATCAGTGCAATTTCCTTAAATGGACAAGTTTGGTTCATCCTGCCGCAACGGTGACGAAAAGCAAGCAGCAGAATGCATTTATTCTGATCAGTGATCGGCAACACAAACGGGGTGAAGCCAGTGGCCGCACCCCGTTTGGTTCAAGTGAATTCAAGATCAGTCGGTATGAGCCGGGCTGATTAGTTCTTCTTGTCTTCTGCCGGTGCGTCCTTGGCAGCTTCTTCTGCTGCTTTTTCGACATTGTTCACGATGTCGGCTTTTTCGCGCAGGCCTTCAACAATGGTGTTGATGGCATCGCGGGTGACTTCGGCGGTCAGTTGCTGACGAACTTCGTCAAGCGAAGGCTGGGTGCCTTCTTTCTTTTCTTCAACCTTGATCACGTGCCAGCCGAACTGGGTCTGAACCGGTTCTTTGGAATAGGTGCCGGCTTCCATTGCAAAGGCTGCTTCGGCAAACGGGGCAACCATGTCAGCACGGTTAAAGAAGCCAAGATCGCCACCATTCGGGGCTGACGGGCCGGTCGACTTTTCCTTGGCGAGTTCTACGAAGTCCGCGCCATCATCAAGTTCGGCGATGACTGCTTTGGCGTCTTCTTCGTTTTCAAGAAGGATATGACGGGCATGAACCTGCGGTTCGGGTTCGTTGTTTGCGACGAACTCATCATATTTTGCCTTGATCGCGTCTTCGGTGACGGCATCGTCAAGCGCACGGTCAAGATAGGTTTCGGCAATCACGCGGCGCTCAAGCGCTTCGACGCGTTCCTTGACTTCCTCGTCGTCGGCAAGACCGGCGTCGCTACCGGCAATCATCAGCAGGCGCTGGTTGATTTCGCGGGTCAGCAGATCGGCCTTGAGCATTTCGAACGGCAGCTGGCGATACTGTTGCGGCAGGCCCTGTTGGGTTGCACGGACTTCAGATTCCAGAATTTCTTCGCCGTTCACCGTTGCCAGAACCGGGTCTTCGGCCGGTGCAGCATCCTGTGCCAGAACAGGGGATGCAAAAATGACGGATGCCAGCGACGCGGCAAGAAGGGTATTGCGCAGCATAGTTTCTCCAGACTTTGATTTCGCGGGCTTTCAGCCCAGTGCCTCTCTCCACGGGTAAATCACATAAGCGGGTCATGCACAAGGCTTCGCCGTGGAAGTCGGTCTTTTTCGCAAAGCAATCTGTCCAAAATGTGAAACCCTTACATGCGAGAGTAAAAATATGACTTTGCGCGCCAAATAACTGTGAAAATGCCCGCGGTCATCCGCGTCATCAAAATCCGTTTCAATGACGCGGGCATGTCAAATCCGGTGAATGACCGATTTGTGAAATTTGGGGTGGGGCTGATCAGGCTTTCACGTCAAAAAAGACTTCGCCGACCTGACCTGTTGATCCGTCATCGCGTTCAAACTGCGACTGTGCCACCAGATCACCGCCGATCAGGCGTTTATCGATCGGGGTTACCATGGCAAGCGAAATGGATTTGATGCCGGCATCGGTCAGGCCTTGCTGACTGCCATCCGCGCGCAGCAAGACCAGGGATGAAAATACGCCGTCCTGCTGGTCAATCAGGCCATCAAGATTGTCGTCAAATTTCGACAGTTCCGCGAAGCCGTCCTTGGCGCCGTGCTGGTCACCAAACAATTCGCGACCATCGTTGATTTCACCATCACCATTGCGGTCAAGTGCCAAAAGGGCATCTGCGCCCTTTATCCAGGCGGTCTGGTCAAGTGTGCCATCGCCATTGATGTCAAACAGCTGCCCGTCCTTGAGGCTTGTGATGTCTATGCCGTTGCCATCAAGGTCAAGGATCAGGGGGTCTTGCTGGAATATCTGGGCAATTTCGATCCGCACCATTTCGATATGTGCCTTGAATTCCGAGATCGAGACATTTGCCTGACCACCGATGTGCGAAAATTTCGCTTCAAAGGCACTGATATCGATTTCAACCCGTTGGGATGAAACGGACAGGGCACCAAGATTAATCTGGTTTGCGCCATTGCTGATGTTCAGTGACAGTTCCTGTGCCGAAATCGCCCGACCGGAACCGTTTGCACCGGAAACGGCCATATCTTCGGGGGCGCCACCGGCCATGGCATTGGCCATGGCGCGTGCCTTGGCCGGGGGAATGCCCATCATTGCCAGCACAATGAAAGCTTCGCGGTTCATTCGCGTCTGGGCTTCGTCCATTGCCGGTTTGATGGCATTGACCACATCAAGGGCGTTGGTCTGAACTTCGAAAACCGGGCGCTGCAATTGGCCAAGCGTTTGTTCGATACGCTGGTTTGCTTCGATGCTGAGATCAATCTGATCGACGATCGCGCGCTGACGGGCAAGTTCCCCATCGGCTGCGTCATTATCACCGGACTTTGCGGTTACGCTGAGCGCACTTTGTGATGCGGCCTGCGACAATGTTGCCGTGGCGGCATTTTGATGGGCCGTCGGATTTGTCAGGCTGGTATGGTCAAACATTCAGCGCCTCCTTCCTGAAGGGCTGCGGGATGATGCCACAGGGCATCCCGTTTGCAGTTAAATCAGAACGTCCTGTTCCTGTGACGGGTCGATCACCGGTACGGTTTCACCAGTCGGGAAGGTAAAGGTTGCATCACCGCTATCCTGACCAAAACGTCCCATCGGCATCAACATGTCGACGGTAAGTTTCAACTGATTGTTGTCAGCACCTTCTTGCGGTGCGGACTGGCTGATGCCACGGACGATCAATGTCGCCTGTTCCATGAACTGTTCGGTGATCTGGGCATTGAGTGCAGCCATACGTTCTGCTGCAATCGACTGGCCGGTTGCCGGGGGTGTTGATGCGTCTTCGCCGTCGCCGGTTTTGCTATCATCCGAACCGACTGTTGCATTCATCAATTCGCGGATGAACTCGGCGACTCCGTTATCATTGATATCAAACAGCAATCCGCCATCTTCGGCATTGGCCGGGTTGCCCAGCATATCAACAAGGGAACCGCCGCCAAGGCCGTCCATTACCGTGCCAAGCGCACCCAGTGCCGCACCCATGCTGTTGCCGATGGCAACGGCTTCAGTACGGACAACCTCGATTTTGGCAGCCTGATAATTGAACGAGAATTCGCCGGTATCGTTATTGATGCTGATATCAAGCGATTGGACGGCCATCATGGCTGTTTCGGAAACACCAACGGCGGCACCATTCGCGCCAGCATATGAAACCGCTGTCTTGCTGTGACTTGCAATGGCCTGGTCAAAGGAAAATTCAAACTGGTCCTGACCCTTTGCGGCATCGCGAATGCCGTCAAACATGGCATCGGTTGCGGCAATTGCGTCTTCCTGGCTCATCCCGGACAGGGCAAACATTTCCTGGACACTGCCGCGGATCATGTCAAGCGACGCATCAAGGGCGCGCTCAAACAATTCTTCGGTCGTCAGCGGTTTGTTTGAAAGGGTTTTGCCATTGGCCGGTGCAAGCTGCTGACTTTCAGTATGAGCGGCCAGCGCATCATCAGACAGGGCAACCGGGTCCATACGGCTGCGCTCATTGGCATTCGCCTGTGCGGAGTTCTGACCGTTTTCTGTGCCGGGTTTTGCAATGGCCTGACGCGCGTCCTGCAGGCTGGATTGGCCTTGATGGAACGGATTAAGCGCGGAGAAATCTACCATTTCCTCCTCCTGAGGATGCGTTCAGGCATCGGGACAAAACCCTTTTTGATTGCCGGAACTGAGCTACATGCTCTTTGAAGTTTAAAACTGTGGACCAAATAATACGGTTTTTTTGTGCATTTCTCAAGCCAGAAGCGATCAGGGGCAAAGCCAACTCTCCCTGGCATGGTGATTGGGCGTGAAACGGTGGTTCGATCGGTGCCTATTTTCGGCCCAACATTAGCGATATTGGTTCGTTCCGTTGACAGATGGCAGGCAGGGTTCTATCTGTGATCGGGCTCGGCTTTCTGCCGTTGCCTAATCGTGTCTTTATTCATTTGTTCAGGAACGTATTAATGCTCGGCGCCATTGCCCGGAAAATTTTCGGTTCAGCTAACGATCGTGAAGTCAAAGCCCTGCGGGCCACGGTCGAGCAAATCAATGCCCTGGAACCCGAAGTCGAAAAGCTTAGTGACGACGAACTGCGCGCCCGCACGGACTGGCTGCGCGAACGTCTGAAAAACGGCGAGACTCTTACCGATATTTTGCCCGATACATTCGCGACCATCCGCGAGGCATCCAAGCGTGTTCGCGGCGAACGGCATTACGATGTCCAGCTGCTTGGCGGCATGGTTCTGTGCCAGGGCAAGATTGCCGAAATGAAAACCGGTGAAGGTAAAACGCTTGTTTCAACCTTGCCGGTTTATTTGAATGCGCTTGAAGGCAAGGGCGTTCATGTGGTGACCGTCAACGACTATCTGGCCCGCCGCGATGCGGAATGGATGGGCGAAGTGTATGGCTTCCTTGGTCTTTCGGTTGGCGTGATCATGCATGGCATGACCGATGATCAGCGCCGCGAGGCATATGCGTGTGACATCACCTATGCGACCAACAACGAGCTGGGCTTTGATTATCTGCGTGATAACATGAAGTTCCGCCTTGAAGACATGGTACAGCGCCCGTTCAACTTTGCGATCGTTGATGAAGTCGACTCGATCCTGATTGACGAAGCCCGTACCCCGCTGATTATTTCCGGTCCGGCCGAAGACAGCTCGGAACTGTATCGTGCGATCGATGTCCTGATCCCGAAACTGACCGAAGATGATTTCGAAAAAGATGAAAAAGCCCGTGCCGTTACCCTGACCGAAGACGGGACCGAGCACGCCGAACAGCTTTTGATGGAAATGGGCATCCTGACCGAAGGCACGCTTTATGACGTTGCCAACGTTCATCTTGTCCATCACGTCAACCAGGCCCTTCGTGCGCACAAGCTGTTCCAGAAGGACACCGATTACATCGTCAAGGACGACAAGGTCGTCATCATTGACGAATTTACCGGTCGTATGATGGAAGGCCGCCGTTATTCCGATGGCCTGCATCAGGCGCTTGAAGCCAAGGAAAAGGTCAAAATCCAGAACGAAAACCAGACGCTGGCATCGATCACGTTCCAGAACTATTTCCGTCTGTATCCGACCCTGGCAGGCATGACCGGTACGGCAATGACCGAGGCCGAGGAATTCGAAGAAATCTATGGTCTGCAGGTTGTCGAAATCCCGACCCATCGCCCAATTGCCCGTAAGGATGCCGATGACGAGATCTATCGCACGGCCAAGGAAAAATGGGTGGCAATTGCCGAACAGCTTGCAGATTGCCACGAACGCGGTCAGCCGGCACTGGTTGGGACTGTCTCGATCGAAAAATCGGAAATTCTGTCTGACCTTCTTAAGCAGAAGAAAATTCCGCACGAAGTTCTCAATGCCAAGCAGCATGAACGCGAAGCATTGATCGTTGCCCAGGCCGGTGCGCCCGGCGCGATTACGATCGCCACCAACATGGCTGGTCGTGGTACGGACATCAAACTTGGCGGTAACGTCGAGATGCGTGTTGAACATGAACTGGCTGACGTTACTGACGAGGCCAAGCGCGCGGCTGCAATTGAAAAAATCAAAGCCGAAGTCAAAGCCGATCAGGAAAAGGTTCTGGCTGCCGGTGGTCTGTTTGTGATTGGTACCGAACGTCATGAATCACGCCGCGTGGACAACCAGCTGCGTGGTCGTTCCGGTCGTCAGGGTGACCCGGGCGGTTCGAAATTCTATCTGTCGCTTGAAGATGACCTGATGCGTATTTTCGGGTCCGAGCGCATGGACGGGATGCTTCAGAAACTGGGGCTTCAGGAAGGCGAGGCGATCTACCATCCGTGGATCAACAAGGCGCTTGAAAAGGCCCAGCAGAAAGTTGAAGCACGTAACTTCGACATTCGTAAGAACGTTCTGAAATTTGACGATGTCATGAATGACCAGCGTAAGGTCGTTTATGAACAGCGCCGTGATCTGATGCAGGCCAAGCATGTCGCCGAAGACGTGGCCGACATGCGTGCCGAAGTGATCGAAGAACTTGTCGAGAAATACTGCCCGGCAAAAGTTTACCCGGAACAGTGGGAAGTCTCGAGCCTGCATGAGGAAACCACGAGACTTCTGGGCCTTGATCTTCCGATTTCGGAATGGGTCAAGGAAGAAGGCATCGATCAGGAAGTCATGCGTGAACGTATCGAAAAGGCAGCATCTGAAAAAATGGCTGCCAAGGTTGCGAATTACGGCGCGGACATCATGCGTCAGGTCGAGAAAAGCCTTGTTCTTCAGCTGCTCGATCAGTCGTGGAAAGAGCACCTTCTGGCGCTTGATCATTTGCGTCAGGGCATTGGGCTTCGGGCCTATGGACAGCGCGATCCGCTGAATGAATTCAAGCGTGAAGCATTCAACATGTTTGAAGGGATGCTTGCCAATCTGCGCGAACGTGTGACCCAGATGCTGTCACATGTTGAACTGCAATCCGCACCGCGCCCCGAAGACCTTGAAGCCCGTCGCCCGCAGCAGGAAATGCACGAAAACCGCGACGAACTTGAAGGCAGCGAACAGGGATCGGACAGCGCAACCGTTCAGTCGCGTCAGGCATCGGGCACCGTGAACCCGAACGATCCGTCCACCTGGGGACGTGTCGCCCGCAATCAGGCCTGCCCGTGCGGTTCAGGCAAGAAATACAAACATTGCCATGGTCAGCTTGCCTGATTGCATTTGGTAATATCGATCACAAAACGCGCATTCTTCGGAATGCGCGTTTTTTTGTTTCGGTGGGGGCTTTTAGCGTTGGGGTAAAGATGGCAGTTGATCACGCAGGAACTGTTCGACCGGATCTAGCACAGACTTGTTTGTTGTCAGATAAAACCCCAGTGCAATCAAAGTTCCGGCATGTCCGATATCTTCGATTTCGACATATATTGCATCCGGGGCAAGGTCAGCCAGCTTGCGGGAATTGCGCGGGAAAACAGTTTGATCACGATTTCCGGTGATGAGCAAAAGTGGCGGCATGGATGAGAGGTCCATTGCGACCGGCTGACTTCGTTCGGGGGGCGTGTCGCCAAAGGCATTTTGAGTTGCCCGGACGTCATAGGGATAAAAGTCATAAGGACCGGATAACCCGATGACCCCGGCAATGTGACTTGGGGGCAAGCCGACTGATTTCAGATAATTCTGATCAGCAACGACCTGAACCGCGTTGTAAGCCCCGGCAGAATGACCAGCAAGAATGACCGGGCTCTGCTGTAATTGATCAGGGTTTTGTGCAGCATAGTGGCTTAGAAAGCCGATGGCAGATGCTGTGTCTTCAAGAAAAGCAGGAAAGCGCACATTGGGGAAAAGCCGGTAATCCGGAATGGCAACCGCATACCCTAGCTGGTTGAACCTTTTGGCAATGAAGGCGTACTTTGCCCGATCACCAGAATTCCATGATCCGCCATAAAGCCAGATCAATAGTGGCGCCGGGCGGGCCGTCCTGTTTGGGAGATAAAGGTCCACAACCTGCCTGATGTCGTGACCATAAGAAAGACCTTTGAAATCGGGTTCGTAGCTTCCCGCCTGCCAGGTGTTGTAGGCGCCAAGTTTGTCGCATCCCGTCAGGACAAAGAGCGCAAGAAGGGAATTGGCCGTGACGCCAAAGAAGCGTCGGAAACTGTTTTCATGCTGTTTTGTCGATCTGAAAAAAAAGAACATTCAATACCTGTATGGGGACGCAATAGAGATTTTTTCTGTACGTTGCCTCAGGGATAACAGATTGAAGGATTAGATTTATTGCCAAAGTTGCCATATGGATTTTTCTGCACTTGGCGAAGCACATTGGCCGCGATAAAACATTGTCATGACAATAGAACAACCAGACAAAGGCTGCATGTCGGTCGACTTGCGGCAGGGTAAAACACCCGGGAAAACAGTGTTTGTCAGTGCTGTGGCACTGGTGGATGCCGATCATCGCGTATTGATTGCGCAGCGCCCCGAAGGCAAATCCATGGCGGGGCTTTGGGAGTTTCCGGGTGGTAAGGTCGAACCCGGTGAAACCCCGGAAATGGCACTGGTGCGTGAGCTGAAGGAAGAGCTTGGCATTGATATCACCGAAAGCTGCTTGGCGCCTTTTACCTTTGCCTCATTTACCTATGATGACTTCCATCTGATGATGCCGCTTTATCTGTGCCGCGTCTGGAAAGGCGAGATTACCCCGATGGAAGGCCAGCAGGTAAAGTGGGTGCGTCCGGTGCGTCTGGGTGACTATCCGATGCCGCCGGCTGATGTGCCGCTGGTTGCGATGTTGCGCGATTTCCTGTGACCCGGACGCCTGTTAGGTGCGTAAGGTCTAGAGTCTGAAAATGATATTGAAGTTGTGGGGAAGTGATGTCTGATCCGGTCCGTGCCTGTTTGATTATTATCGGCAATGAAATCCTGTCTGGCCGTACCCATGACAAGAACCTGCCCTATCTGGCAGAAGAACTGAACAAGATCGGCGTGCGGCTGGCCGAGGCCCGTGTGATCCCCGATATCGAAGACACCATTATCGCCACAGTCAATGAATGCCGGGCGAAGTTTGATTACGTCTTTACCACCGGGGGCATCGGGCCGACCCACGATGACATTACATCGGAATGCGTTGCCAAGGCGTTTGGCGTAGAGATTGAACTCAATGCCGAGGCGCATGAACTTCTTAAAAGCCACTATGAAAATCCCGAAGACCTGAACGAGGCGCGTCTGCGTATGGCGCATGTACCGGTCGGTGCCGAACTTGTGCAGAACCCGATTTCAAAGGCGCCGGGTTTTCGCATGGACAATGTTTACGTCATGGCCGGTGTGCCGATGATCATGCAGGCCATGTTCCAAGGCATCAAACATCAACTGGTCGGTGGAAAACCGATGGTGTCCCGTTCTGTCGGTGGCTATATCCCCGAAGGCACAATCGCCAAGATGCTTGCTGAAATTCAGGGCGATTTCCCGCAAACCGATATCGGGTCCTATCCGTTTCTGCGCGAAGGGAAACTTGGCACGACCTTGGTTGTGCGCGGGGAAAGCCCAGATGATGTCAATCACGCAGCCGAGCGTATCCGTCTTGTAATTATCGAAAGCGGGCGTGAGGTCATCGAAGATAGCGGTGCTGTCAGCGCCTAGCCCCGAGCCCCGACTTCGATCCTCGATCCTTTACGTCATGTCAGCTTTGACCAATTGCGTTTGGTCAAAGCATCGCGCGGGATGGATGTCTAGAATGGTTCTGACCTTGAACAAAGGACAGGGCATGGAACAGCATCATAACGACCCCGATCGCAGTCCCGAACAGGATATTCGCAACAGCAAGGCTGCGCGTGAGGCCCGGTCGATCGTGCGCTTCATGATCGAACATACTGCCTATGGCGGGTTTGGTGCCTTGGTGTTTGGTGGGCTGGTTCTTTATTTCGACATTGGCGGCATATACAGCCTTGCGATGGCATCGCGGGATGCGCCGATCTTTGTGTTTTTATTGTTTTTCGGACTGTTCGTTACCTTTGGCGGAATCAGTCTTGGCATCGGGATTATGACGCTTGGCGGTTTTTCCGATGATGATCGATACCGGGATGAACGATCCCGAAATCAAAGACATGATGATTAGGGGCGGGACCTGATAATTTGATCGGAGCGGCAGAGCTTATATCTGCACGGCCTACTTTGTTGCGAAACCTTGAACGATTCCTTTCTGCTCTCGGTCTGTTTCGCTTGGTGCCATCGGACAAATCCGAACGACCATGCGAACCAAGTTAAAAGGTCATGATCCGAGGGATCGGTAAGAAAAAAGGCGCCCGACCAGGGGCGTCTTTGCTGCAATCTGGGGTGAAATACCCTGTTTCAATGTCTTCTTACGGGCGGTCTGCCCCAGACTTTTTGACGATGATGCGTGCCACGATCATCCCGATGATCCAGCCCGCCAACGGAACCACAAAAATATAGTCAAACAGCGGATGAGCGGTGTCACCGCCCGATGCAGCCAGAATAAAACCGACCCAGCCAGCCGTCAGCAAATAGCCCATGATCTTGAAATAAACACCGTTTGACAGGCCTTTCTTCTCAGGCTGCTCGGGGGTGTTTGGTTGGGATTTGTCAGCGGACATCCTGGTATCCTTGTATCTTGAAATGGGAATAGATGTGGGCGTTATCAGCGTTCAAGGGTCAGGGCATCGGGATCAATGCGATCCTGCCACCCTTCGCGGACCAGTTCGGGGACGATGTGGTCTTCTTCCGGATAGCCGATACACAGATAGGCAATCAGTCGCCAGTGATCGGGGACTTCAAGGGTTTTGCCAACCACATCGGGCTCAAGGATTGAGACCCAGCCCACACCAATGCCTTTTACCCGGGCTGCCAGCCACAAAAGCTGAACCGCTGCCACAGCAGAATAATCAAGCATTTCAGGCATGGTCTTGCGGCCAAGCCCCATGCCGGCTTCGGTTTCTTCGTCGGCAAAAACGGCAAGCTGTACGGGGGCCTGGTCCATGCCCTGAAGTTTCAGGGACGCATACATTTTTGCCCGTTCACCGTGATAGTCATTAAGCGCGTCATTGTTGGCGCGTTCGAAACTGTCGCGAATGGCTTTGCGTCGTTCGGGGGCATTGACCTTTACAAATCGCCAGGGCTGGCAATTGCCAACCGACGGCGCAAGGCAGGCTTCCTTGATCAGATCATTGATATCATCTTGCGGGATTGGGTCGGTGCGGAACCGCCGCACATCACGCCGCCACAGCAACAGATCGATGAACTGTTTTTGGAAATTCCGGTCAAATACCGGCGGGGTCAGGGTTTTGGTATCCACCGTGGACCGGTTTCCCGGATCTGGCTTGTTCATGGCGCAAACCTGCTGGAATTGGCGTTATTTCTGTATTTCTGTTTGCACCCTACCTGTCACAGGGGGGATCGCCAATAGCAAGATGCCGTCTTTGGTGATATTGGCGCTGCGCCAATGATTTGGGTAACATCCTAGAACGGAAAATCGATGGTAAGTAGCCCGGAATAGTCGCTGTGCCGGACTTCATAGGTGAATTTTCGGCGTACTTCAAAACTCAACTGGCCGGGAATTGCGCCCCAGTTCTGGGTGATGCCGCCGCCCGTATCGAGATACATATTCGTACTTTCAACCATCAGAAACGGCTGCAGGGTCACATAGCTTTGGGGCAAATCGCGGGTCAGCGCGATTTCGGACCGAATACCTTCAAGCGGTTCGCTGTCGGTTGCGACTTCGCGGAAGCCGGTGATGCTAAGATCAAATTTCAGCGGGTCATAGCGGTATTCCGATCCGCCGTAATAACGTGTTGATCCGCTGCGTCCATAGTTCTGGTTCAACAGCGAAATCGTTTCTTCCTGACCGGCAAAGGGCGTGATTTTGTGACGGCCAAGATCAAGGTCGTATCGTGCTTCAAGTGCTGCATCAAACAGCCTTGTTGTCGCGGTTTTTGCGGTGATGGTGCTGCCATCGGTCGCCCGCGCAGAGCCGATATATTCATGGGCGGTGATCATATCGCCATCAAGCTGCAAGCTTACCGGCAAGCCGCCAAAATCGTATTTCGAGGCAAACCCGATCGAATTGGAAAACGTGTTGCTTTCGAGGCTTTCGGCATAGGGCACATCGCTTGGCGGGGATGCAATGGCCGATTGGCTGATCATGCTTTTGCCAAAACTCAGACTGCCGCGCAGATTAAGCCAGTCCGTCATGCGGGCGACGAAATAGGGGGAAACTGCAAGGTTGCTTTCGCGATATCGCAATTGCCGTGAGCCTGTTTCGCCCAAAGTATTGCCCCAGCCAATGCCAAGGCCAACGACAAGACCGTCATCAAGCAAATAGTCAACGCCACTATCAATCGAAACCGAGTCACCGCTTAGTCCCGGATCATATCCGGCCCGGGTGATGCGGTTTTCAAGATCGGTGTGGTTTCCGACCACCCAGATGCTGATGGGAACGCGCACGGTGCGTGATTGCATGGGGAAGGTTCCCGCCGCACTGTCAAAATCGATACGCCGGGCAAGAGACGTTAGTGCTGCGCGACCGTCAAAGACTTCGACACTCGGGTCCGTGTTTGTATCAAGATACAGCGACGGGGATGTTTCATCGGCCGGGTCAACAAAATCGTCAAACAACAGCGGCGATATGGTGCTTTCATACAGATCGTTGTCGATCTTGTCATACAGCCGGTTCATATGACGTCGGCGGTTATCCGCACGGTTCAAGGTTTCGCTTCGCAAAATCAGTGAATCAGGGCGCGCTCCGCCGTCGCCGGCAAAGGCCAGCGAGATCATCCTCGGGAGAACCCCGCGATGGTAATACAGCGCAGCGGTTGCGATGCAAACCGTGGCTGCGAGGGCAGTTTTCAGATGCCGGTGCATGTGCGATACAGCGCGTTGATTGGTATCTGGCACCATGTTGCAGGGTAAAAGTGCAGGGATTATGGAGTAAGGCGGGCAATTTTGCCGTAATCAGTATCTGGTGGCTGTTGATCGGGGATCATTTCTGTGTGACGCGATAAAGCGGCAATAGGATGTTGCACCAATTTCAAAGCCGCGCTAGAACCCTTTTTCCGGTTACAGGCCGGGTGCGACACGCAATGCGGGCGTGGCGAAATTGGTAAACGCAGCGGACTTAAAATCCGCCGGCCCTAAAGGCTTTGCCGGTTCAAGTCCGGCCGCCCGCACCATCTTTTACAGACCATTTTTGGTTGTCCTGAGCGGTTGCCTTTGATAGCCGGGCATCAAATTGGCCTGATTGCGCCATTAAATTACCTGTTTTGCATTTTAGCGTTTGCTTTCGCTGTCCTTTGGCCGTGTTTGCCATTGGACGTGGTTTGCGCTGCGCAAATTCAGGAGACAGAAAAATGATCCATCTGATCGCATTTGGCGTTATTGCCCTTACAGCACTGACCGTGGCCTGAGGGCAGTTTATCTGCCGCCAAATTCAGCAATCGGCGGCAGCCGTTCTAATTCGTATCGATCCGGATTTGCTGCTTAAGTGGTGTCGGCTTGGCCTTTGCCAGGTGCTGGCGAATGTGTTCCATGTTCAGCCGAGATGCCGGTGATGTCGCAAAATAGAACGTTTGGGTGGCAACGGGCGTGTTGCTGATATGAATGACACGGCCAAGTTCAGGGTGCGCCTGTATCAGGGCGTCGGCCACAGATTTTTCCATCAACCCGCCATCGGCGCGCCTTGATGCCACCATGCGCAGGATCGAAAAATCGTCGACCAGTTCCATGATGTCGACTTCGTCGCGGCGGTTTTCGAATTCATCGCCATACCAATATCCCGCACCCAGAGCAATGCGGTGTTCCCATAGTTGATCCGTCGGAAGCGGGTAATCACGATGCGACAGCAGCACCGTGTCGCTGATCAGAATCGGGAACTCGTATTCAAGACCATAATGTTGCGCCTGTCCGGCTTCGGCACAGAAGATGACGTCGACATCACCGTTGCGTGCCGCATCAATTGCGCGCTTCCAAGGGTATATTTCGATCCTGGTCTTGTATCCGAAGGATGCCAGCAATTCTTCGACATAATCGACCAGAATGCCCACGGGGCTGTTGCCTTCGGTAACGTATGGTGGCCTCGGGCTGCAGGATGCGACGATCTCGATGCCGGTTTCGCCGCTGGCGTGCCCGGCAGAGGGCAGGAAAAGGCATGCCGTTATCAGGCATCCGATGATTTTCAGTTTACGCAGCATCCAAAGGTCCCGGTCTCATGCATTGTTGTTTTTATGTATGGCGGGTGGTCGGCTCTTTACAGGGTTGAAGTCGGTGCTTGCGGATTGTCTTCAATCCTGCTGTCCGGGAAGTGTTTGAAAAAAGGGAAAAACAGCGTGGTAAAATCTTGGAAAAGGTTTTAGGGCATCATAGCTGCGCGTTGTCTTTCGGGATGTAATGCATGGTGATGCCCTTCTTGTTCAGAGCCCGCGTATTGATGATTTACCTGATGTAAATCGGTTGGGGCTACGGTCTGTTTTCGGGCAGGGGCTGGCTTTGCCGGCCACAGGGGAAAAGATCGAGTGAACATGATCGAGAAAGAAGATGATGCGCCGCGCAAAAAAGAACGGATTGGCAAATATGTTGCCCCCGAAGAGCGCGCTGCGAACATCGTAAAACAACTCGACGAGTTCCTGCGCAAAGGTCCGCGAAAGGGGCTGAAATATTCCCGCTGGCAGCAGCTTGCCTGGTACGAGATTGTCGATGAAATCAAGCGCGCAGAAGCTGCGCAGAAAAATCAGGATACCCTGACCAAGTCCGCATTCCTGAGCCTTGCTATCGGGTTCGGGACAGTGGGGTTTTGGGGGCTGGTGCTTATGGCGGGGAACGGCCTGGGTGGTGTTGCTGCTGCTGTGATTGTCATTGCCGGTCTGGTGATCTGGCGGGCCATGTCCAAGGCCAAATGGTTCAAGTGATATCCCGGGGCGGGTTGAGCTGCATGTGTTGCAGTCAAAATCCACTTTTGCACGATGCACATTAGAGGTCTTAAAATTGCAGCGTTTGACGATGATCTTTCTGTTGCCGTCGTGGTTTGGTGGGTAAACGCCCATCTCTTGAATGTTGATGAGATACAGGTGACAAATGAACAAAGAAGCTGCCGAGACGCTGGCCATTCGGGCGATTGCACATATCGCCGGGGATGATGAATTGCTGCAGGGGCTGGTTGCGCAAACCGGGCTGGGGCTGGATGATCTGCGTGCCGGGATTACGTCAAACGAAGTGCAGCTTGGCGCACTTGAATTTCTGCTGTCGCATGAGCCGTTCCTGATGCGATTTGTTGACGATTCCGATTACGCGCCCGAAGACCCGGCGCGCGCGCAAATGGTGTTGGCCGGTGGTCCGGTCTGGCAGGATTAAGGGTGGCTATTTGCCGGGTTCGACAAGCACGGGTTTGTCAGGAATAGGCGGGCGTGGGTCGGTTCTGAGCAGGCCGTAAATGACCGAATCCCGGATGCCGATATGGGTAACCCATTCCCCGCGCAGGACGCCTTCCCGGGTAAAGCCAAGTTTTTCAAATGTTTTGACGGATGCATGATTATCCGGGTCTATGTCGGCATAGATCCGGCGTGCTGTTGTCGTGGCAAAAAGATACTCAATGGCGACAGATAGCGCACGCGCAGCGATGTTTTGTCCCCGTGTGGCGGGCGACACCATACAGGCAGCTTCCCAGACATCCTTGTCATGGCCGGTGTTAAAAAGCGAGATCCGCCCGATGGCCGGGCCGTCGGGTGTCAGGGTGATGGCCCATGATGTCTTTTCGAACCCGGTGGTCCAGTCTGTCAGTTTTGCAATGGTTGCATCAATGTCTGCAAAGGCCGGTTCCGGAAGCCAAAGGCAGCATTGCGGGTCACCGAATATGGTGTGCAATGCCGGGCCATCGGCAACCGGATCAAGCGGACGCAGGTAGATGGGGGAATGTGCCATTCTGTTTGGTGCCTGCCAGGCGGAATAACAAAACCGGTCAGCTCATGAAGGGCAGCGGCGCGCCACCATAAACGTAAAGCCAGATCAGCAGACCACCACCAAGCAGGATGCGATAGATCGCAAACGGGGTGAAGCTTGAACGCTTCAACCAGCTCATCAACACAGCAATGGCAATAAGTGCTGTCAGGAAAGAAAGCCCGGCTGCGAGAAGCACGTCCTGATTAAGGGCGATGTTCCCGGCCTGATGCAGGTCGATACCGGCCAAAAGACCCGCGCCCAAAATAACCGGAATGGACATCAGCATTGAAAACTGTGCAGCGTCGGAGCGCTCGTAACCCATAAAACGGGCAGCGGTCATGGTGATGCCTGATCGACTGGTGCCCGGGATAAGAGCCAAGACCTGTGCCAGACCGATAAACAGTGCGCCGCCCCAGCGCATATGTTCGAGCCGGTTGATCGTCATCCCGACCTTGTCTGCAATCCAGAGCAGGATCCCAAAGCCAAGTGTGGTCCATGCGATGATCTCGACAGATCGCAATTGTTCCTCGATGCCCGAGACCTTGAGATAGAAACCGACCGCGACGACCGGGATGGTTGCAAGCACAATGTGAATTGCCAGACGGGCACCTGCGTTGATTCGCCCGGTAAACAGCCGGACGAATCCGCCGAGCATGGCGAACACATCGCGCCAGAAATAGATCAAAACAGCTGCCAAAGTACCGACATGAACCGCAACATCTACCAACAAACCCTGATCCGGAATGCCGGTCAGGGCCGGTGCCAGAATGAGATGTCCTGATGAGCTGATGGGAAGAAATTCGGTGATCCCCTGGACGACCGCCAGAAGAATAATGTGCTGTAAGGTCACGCCGGCCTCTGTGCCTGTTCGCTTTAAAAACTCATCGCTTATAGCAGTTTAGCGTGATTCGGCGAAACGCATAAATAGTTCCATTTTGGTACTAATGAAACTTTATTACAGGCCAAATCAGCGGTGATTTCTGGAAGACCCGAAAAATTGTGCGGATATTTAAGTCAGCAAAACTGACCTATAATGCATTTTGTGCTAGATTCTTGCGTATTTGGCACGTATACAGACCGAAACCCGCAACATAAAACCCTTCCAGAGGGCCGTCATGACAGAAAAGATGCTGAAATTTGTTCATCTCGAACAAAAATATCCGCACAAAAGAGAGGCGTCCGAGCGTCGGACAGACTTCAACGAAATCTATGAAGCATTCGAGGACGACAAGGCTGCCGATCAGGCGTCGCGTTGTTCCCAGTGTGGCGTGCCGTTCTGCCAGGCCCATTGCCCGCTTTATAACAACATCCCCGATTGGCTGCGCCTGACCACCGAAGGTCGCCTTGAGGAGGCTTATGCCATCTCGGCCGCAACCAACAACATGCCCGAAGTTACCGGTCGCATCTGCCCGCAGGATCGCCTGTGCGAAGGCAATTGCGTGATCGAACAGTCAACCCATGGTGCTGTCACCATCGGTTCGGTCGAGAAATACATCACCGATACCGCCTTTGCGAACGGTTGGGTCAAAGCCCCGAAACCGGCAAAGGAAAACGGCATGTCGGTCGGCATCATCGGCGGTGGCCCGGGTGGTATGGCGGCTGCCGAGCAGCTACGTCTCAAAGGATATGAAGTCCATATCTATGACCGTTATGACCGTATGGGCGGCCTGCTGGTTTATGGTATTCCGGGCTTCAAGCTTGAAAAAGATGTGGTCGAGCGCCGGGTCAAGCTTCTTGAGGAAGGTGGCGTTATCATGCACACCGAATTCGAGGTTGGCCGCGACGCGACCCTTGATGATCTGCGCAAGAAGCATGACAGCATTCTGATCGCGACCGGTGTTTACAAGGCCCGCGAACTGAAACTGCCGGGTGCCGGTCTTGGCAATGTTTATCCCGCACTTGAATATCTGACCACGTCCAACCGCCATGGTCTGGGTGACAAGGTTCCGGCATATGAAGACGGAACGCTGAACGCCAAGGACAAGAATGTTGTCGTGATCGGTGGTGGTGATACCGCCATGGACTGTGTCCGTACCGCGATCCGTCAGGGGGCGAAGTCGGTCAAATGTCTCTATCGCCGTGACCGTGCCAATATGCCCGGTTCCCAGCGCGAAGTTGCCAATGCCGAGGAAGAAGGCGTCGAGTTTGTCTGGCTGACCAACCCGGAAGCCTTTGTCGGCGATGACAAGGTCACCGGTGTTCGCGCCGTAAAAATGCGCCTTGGTGCCCCCGATGCAGGCGGCCGCCAGAGCCCGGAAGTCATCGAAGGATCGAGCTACACCATGGATGCCGACATGGTCATCCTGGCACTTGGCTTCGAGCCCGAAGATCTGCCGACCCTGTTTGATGCGCCGGAACTTGGTGTGTCACGTTGGGGCACGGTCAAAATCGATTTCCGCACGATGATGACCAATCTTGATGGCGTGTTTGCTGCTGGTGACATCGCCCGTGGGGCGTCGCTTGTGGTTTGGGCGATCCGTGATGGCCGTGATGCGGCAGATCGAATTGATGAGTATTTGCTGGCGCGCAAAGAAGCTGCTGCTTAAGCCCGCTGCCGCATTAGGAGAGAGAAGTTATGAACAAGATCGTTCAGGACAAATTGGATCAGGGCCGCGGTGCTGCCGAGATCGCCCGTTTTGAGAAAAACGCGGCACATCTTGAAGCCAGTGGCATGTATGACCCGGCCGAAGAACACGCCAACTGTGGTGTGGGTCTTGTCGGCGCCATTGATGGCAAACCGCGCCGCGAAGTAGTTGAAGCCGGTATCGAAGCCCTGAAGGCAATCTGGCACCGTGGTGCTGTTGATGCCGATGGCAAAACCGGTGATGGCGCTGGTATCCACCTTCAGATCCCGCAGGATTTCTTCAAGGCTTACCTTAAGGTGATCAACCAGGAAGCCCCGGAAAGCCTGATTGCGGTTGGTCAGGTGTTCCTGCCGCGTATCGACATGTCGGCACAGGAACGTTGCCGTGCAATCGTTGAAACCGAAATCCTCAAACAGGGTTATGGTATTCTTGGTTGGCGTCAGGTCCCGGTTGATGTTTCGGTCATCGGTGAAAAGGCAAACCAGACCCGCCCGGAAATCGAACAGGTTCTGATCGGTGTCCGTGACGATGTCGACGAAGAGAAATTCGAAATCGACCTTTATGCGATCCGTCGTCGTATCGAAAAGGCAGTTCTGTCCGAAGCGATCAAGGATTTCTACATCTGTTCGATGTCGTGCCGTTCGATCATCTACAAGGGCATGTTCCTGGCAGAAGATGTTGATACCTTCTATCCGGACCTGCGCGACGAACGCTTTATTTCAAGCTTCTGCGTCTATCATCAGCGTTATTCGACCAACACCTTCCCGAGCTGGCCGCTGGCACAGCCGTTCCGCGTTCTTGCCCATAACGGCGAAATCAACACGCTGCGCGGTAACGTCAACTGGATGAAAAGTCACGAAGCACGTATGGCGCACGAAGTGTTCGCCGACAGCATTGATGACCTCAAGCCGGTTATTCAGCCGGGCTCGTCTGACTCGGCAGCCCTTGATGCGGTGTTCGAATTGATGATCCGTGCCGGCCGTGACCTTCCGATGGTGAAAACCATGATGGTTCCGGAAGCATGGTCGAAAAAGGCATCGACGCCTGACAGCTATAAAAACCTGTATGCCTATTGCAACGCTGTGATGGAGCCGTGGGACGGTCCGGCAGCACTTGCGGCATATGGTGGTAAATGGCTTCTGGGTGGTACGGACCGTAACGGTTTGCGTCCGCTGCGTTATGCGGTCACCGGTAACGGCCTTCTGATTGCCGGTTCCGAAGCCGGTATGGTGCATATCGACGAAGAAAGCTGCATTGAAAAAGGCCGCCTTGGCCCGGGCCAGATGATTGCCGTCAACCTCGAAGAGGGCAAGCTGTATCATGACCGCGAGCTTAAGGACAAACTGGCCAACCGTCGTGACTGGTCGAAATGGGTCGGTCGCACCAAGGTTCTTGATGACCTGATTTCGCCGGAACATACCGAGCCGTCGCATATCGAAAAAGAACGTCTGCTGCGTTTGCAAAAGGCGATGGGCCTGACCCACGAAGATCTTGAGCTGATCCTTCATCCGATGGGTGAAGACGGCAAGGAAGCCATCGGTTCGATGGGCGATGACACCCCGCTTGCGATCCTTTCGGATCGGTATCGCGGCCTGCATCACTTCTTCCGTCAGAACTTCTCCCAGGTGACCAACCCGCCGATCGATTCCCTTCGTGAAGCGCGCGTCATGAGCCTGAAGACCCGCCTTGGAAACCTTGGCAACGTTCTGGACGAAGATGAAAGCCAGTGCGATCTGCTTCAGCTCGAAAGCCCGGTTCTGACCAACGCCGAATATGATGCCATGCGCGGCTATATGGGCGAAACGGCGGTCGAGATTGACACCACCTTTGACATCAATGGTGGCCAGTCGGCCCTGCGCGATGCGATTTCCCGTATTCAGCGCGAAGCCGAGGAAGCCGTTCGTGGCGGTGCATTGCACATCATCCTGACCGATGAAGCGATCAGCGAAGAACGTGCTGCAATCCCTATGATCCTTGCGACCGGTGGTGTTCACAGCCATCTCGTGAAGACGTCACTGCGTACCTATATCTCGCTGAACGTGCGTTCGGCGGAATGCATGGACGTGCATTACTTCGCGGTTTTGATCGGTGTTGGCGCAACCACGGTTAACGCCTATCTGGCGCAGGAAGGTCTGCTTGACCGTTATGCGCGCGGCCTGTTCCCGAATGTGAACAGCACCGCCGAAGTCATGCAGCGCTTCAAGGCTGCGATTGATGCGGGCTTGCTCAAGATCATGTCCAAAATGGGCATTTCGATCATCAGTTCCTATCGCGGTGGCTATAACTTCGAAAGTATCGGTCTGTCGCGTTCGCTGGTGGCCGAATTCTTCCCGGGCATGCCGTCGCGTATTTCGGGCATCGGTCTTCAGGGTATCCAGCGCCGCACGATCGCCCAGCATAAAGAAGCGTTTAACGGCAATGTCGTCAGCCTTCCGGTTGGTGGCCTTTATAAATACCGTCGCAGTGGCGAGCGCCATGTCTGGACCGGTCCGCTGATCCATACGTTGCAGTCTTCTGTCACGACGGGCAGCTACAACACGTTCCGCAAGTTCTCGGAAGGTCTGCGTTCGCGTGAACCGCTGCATCTGCGTGACTTGCTTGATTTCCGTTCCGATCGCAGCCCTGTTCACCAGGACAAGGTCGAAAGCATCACCGAAATCCGCAAACGTTTCGTCACCCCGGGCATGTCCCATGGCGCATTGTCGACCGAGGCCCACGAAGCATTGGCGATTGCCATGAACCGCATCGGTGCGAAATCGAACTCGGGTGAAGGTGGTGAATCGCGTGAACGTTTCCGTCCGCGTGCGAACGGTGACAATGCGCGTTCCTCGATCAAACAGGTCGCGTCGGGTCGCTTTGGTGTGACTGCTGAATATCTGAACAACTGTGAAGAAATTCAGATCAAGGTCGCCCAAGGTGCAAAACCGGGCGAAGGTGGTCAGCTTCCGGGCTTCAAGGTCACGGTTGAAATTGCACAGCTGCGTCATGCGACGCCGGGTGTGACCCTGATTTCGCCGCCGCCGCATCATGACATCTATTCGATCGAAGATCTGGCACAGCTGATCTATGACCTCAAACAGATCAACCCGCGCTGCCGCGTTTGCGTCAAGCTGGTGTCGCGTTCGGGTGTTGGTACGATTGCAGCCGGTGTTGCCAAGGCAAAAGCCGACGTGATCCTGATTTCCGGTTATGACGGCGGTACGGGTGCAAGCCCGCAGACCTCGATCAAATATGCAGGCGTTCCTTGGGAAATGGGCCTGTCGGAAGTCAACCAGGTTCTGACGCTCAATAACCTGCGTGACAAAGTCAAACTGCGCGTTGACGGTGGTTTCAAAACCGGTCGTGACGTTGTGATTGGCGCGATGCTTGGTGCCGAGGAATTCGGCATCGGTACGGCTTCCCTGATCGCCCTTGGCTGCATCATGGTCCGTCAGTGCCATTCCAACACCTGCCCGGTTGGTGTCTGTACCCAGGATCCGGCCCTGCGTGCCAAGTTCGTTGGTACAGCTGACAAGCTGGTCAACCTGTTCACCTTCATGGCCGAAGAAGTCAAAGACGTTCTGGCCGAGCTTGGCTATGACAAGCTGGAAGACGTGATTGGCCGCTCCGACCTGCTTCAGCAGGTTCACCGTGGCGCCAAAGACCTTGTTGACCTTGATTTGAACCCGCTGCTGGCACAGGCTGATGCCGGTGATCATGCACGCTTCTGCACCATCGAAGGTCGCAACGAAGTCCCGGATACCCTTGATGCCCAGATGATCAAGGATGCCCGTCCGCTTCTTGAAGACGGCGAGAAGATGCAGCTTCAGTACAACATCCAGAACACCCAGCGTGCAATCGGGACCCGGATGTCGTCACTGATCACGCAGAAATACGGCATGACCGGCCTGAAACCGGGTCATCTGCATGTCCGTCTGCGCGGTTCGGCTGGTCAGTCACTTGGTGCCTTTGCGGTTCAGGGGCTCAAGATCGAAGTTCAGGGCGATGCCAACGACTATGTCGGTAAGGGCCTTTCGGGCGGGACGATTGTTCTGCGTCCGCGGCCTTCCAGCCCGCTTAAGACGAACGAAAACACCATCATCGGTAACACCATTCTTTATGGTGCGACGTCGGGCAAATTGTTTGCTGCGGGTCAGGCCGGTGAACGTTTCTGTGTGCGTAACTCCGGTGCGACCGTCGTGGTCGAAGGTTGTGGTTCGAACGGTTGTGAATACATGACCGGCGGTACCGCAGTTATTCTGGGCTCGGTCGGTGAAAACTTCGGGGCCGGCATGACCGGTGGCATGGCCTTCATCTATGACGTCAAGGGCACTTTTGCCGATGTCGTTAACGATGGCTCCATCCTTTACCAGCGCATTGAAACCCAGCATTGGGACGAACATTGCCGTGCGCTCATTGAAGAGCATGTTGCAGAGACCGAAAGTGGTTATGCACGCACGATCCTTGATAACTGGGATCGTGAACGCGGCAACTTCTGGCAGATCGTGCCGAAGGAAATCGTCGACAAGCTGGAACACCCTATTCGCTCCGAGAGCGAAAACCAGGCAACTGCGTGATCTGATCACGCTTTTGCGCAAGCTCCCTTGTCCAACACACCTGGACAATTGAACTGGCCCCGTACTTCGGTACGGGGCACTTTTCTTTGTTCGTGACGGATGAAGCGAGCAGGCAAAAAGGCGGGCCTTTTGGTCCGCCTTTTATTTTGTGACGTTGCCAAGGTTGCGGGAACGCGTGCAAAGGCGTCGCAAACAACGGATCGGTTCACGTCGGGCAATTCATAAAGATGGCCGAAAAGAGCGTCAAAGCAGGATGTTAAGATAGGTCCCGCGACGCGCATTGTGATCAATCTGATCGGTGGCAATCAGGTTGCGCAGACGCGCAAGCTGGGCCGCTATGAAGCTGTCAGAAGATGGCTGGTCTGAATTGGCCGTAACACGACCACCCATGCCAGGGACACCCTGGGGGCGGGATCGTGCATCCTGAAGTCCCGTTTGGGACGAACCTGTTCCAATTCTGTTGGCGACCATCATACCGTCCAAATGCGCAATATCCCCGAACCTTAGCACGGGGCTTGCTGCTTGTCATGACCGGGTATTTGAAAGCATTCAAATACAAAAAGGGGTGGTCGCAGACCACCCCCGGAGGAAGCTAACGAGAGGGAAAATCACGTTAGGATATTAACCTTGGTGCCGCGATGGCCATTGGTTTCAAGGGGCTGATGTTCGGTCACAATGGATCCGATAACCTTGGCCAGACCGGTCGCCTTGTTAATGGCACCTTCTGCTGCGGCAAAGGGCAGGGACGGGTCAGCACCACCATTCGGGGTGATGGCATCGTTAACAGCCTGTGCTGCGGCACCAAGTCCTGAACCTTGTAGTGAACCGATCATCCTGACCTCTTCATGCTCGTGCGTAATCTGTCTGTTTATAAAGGTAGGGATGAAACAGATCAAAAAAAGTGACGGCTGTCACACCGGGCTGGTTACGAACAGCTCATCACACAAAGAACCGTAGTCACGCCAATTGCTTAGCGGGCAACTGTATCGAAAGAATTTTTTAACCTTTGCGCGATGATTGCGGTTTGAAATGCTGTTGTTTGGCGAGGGACTCGGACGGACTGGTGTCCGATCAAGGCGCGGATTTCCTGTTCTAATACACCGCTGTCAGGTTTTTTGCCGCTCGGCACGCAAGGCCAAGGCATCATGGATGGCCTTTTGCAACTGGCTGGGGCGGAACGGCTTTTTGACAAACACGTAATTGCCGAGCAGCTTGTCGAGTTCCTTGCGCGAGCGCGCGGGATAGCCCGACATGAAAACAACGCCATAACGCGGGTTGCTGCGCAATGCCTCGATGACCAGTTGCGGGCCACTTCGACCGGACATGACAACATCGGTCAGAATGACGTCAAACGGGTCATCCTGTTCGGCCGCACTTAGCAGGCTTAGCGCTTCTTCGGTGTTTTTGGCGGTTTCGGTTCTGAAGCCGACATCTTCAAGAATAATACGTGCGGTGGTGCGCAGTGCCTGTTCGTCATCAACAATCAGAACCCGCTCGCCATTGCCCGGGAATTTGTCGACTTCATCCACACGAAGGGTGGTCTCGCCGCCTGCTTCGGAGCGCGGCAGATAAACCGAGAAGGTCGTGCCTTCGCCTTCGATGCTTTCGACATTGATAAAGCCGTGTGATTCTTCGACCCAGCTGTGAACAATCGAAAGACCAAGACCAGTACCCTTGCCCGGTTCCTTGGTGGAGAAGAAGGGTTCGAAAATATTGTCGATAATGTCGTCGGGAATACCGGTGCCGGTATCCTGTACCGTGATGACAACGAATTCACCTGCGACGTCTTCGGGATAGGTATCTTCGTCCTCGTCCGGGTTGCGCTGGGCAAGTGGCGGGATTTCGACACTGCGTGACGATATTTGCAATGTTCCACCATCGGGCATCGCATCGCGCGCATTGATCGCAAGGTTAAGGATACAGGCCGAAAGCTGCGTCGGGTCGACGCGGGTGTAAAGTTCCGGATTGTCCGACCAGATTTGCAGTTCGATCCGGTGTTCAAGCAATGTCAGCAGAAGTTTCTCCATCTCGGAGAAAATGCTTTGCACGCGGATATTGGTCGGCTGGTCAATGCGCCGCCGCGAGAACATCAAAAGCTGATCGGCAACACTGGTCGCACGTTCGCCAAGCGAGATGACGTGATCAAGATATTCCTTAACCCGTTCGGGATCATCGATTTTGGCACGCGCAACTTCGGCAAAGCTCAGAATGCCGGCAAGGCAGTTATTGAATTCATGGGCAACCCCGCCGGCCATCTGACCAACAGCTTCAAGCTTTTGGGATGTGGCAAGCTGACGCTGAAGAGCTTGCTGTTCTTCGGCGGCGCGGTGCTGGGCGGTGATGTTGCTGCCGGTGCCGCGATATCCGTTAAATCGACCATCAAGCGAAAAGACCGGAACGCCGTTGATGCGGCCATAATTCTTTTCGCCTTTGCGTGACGTCCAGGAAAATTCGACATTCTGGAACGCCATATGGGCATCAAGCCTGCGTTGCAGATAGTGCCAGCCTTCGGGATGTTCGGATGTCAGGCCAAGTTTGTCGAATGACTGCCCCTGTGGGGAGCCGTTAATTTCTTCGATCAGCTGATAGAATTTATAGGATGCGAACGCGATCTTGAGATCCGCACCCATTTCCCAGTACCAGTCCGCCGATGACAGGGTGAAGTCACGGAAACGTTCTTCGCTGTCGCGTAAGGCGTCCTGGGCGATCTGATGTTGCTGGGTTCGCCGTTCGAGACTTTCGGCCATGGCATTCAGGCCGCGCTCAAGGGTTCCGATTTCATCGCGTCCCATCGGTGTCAGCCGCGAACTCAGTTTGCCCAGCTGGATCTTGTTCACGAACTGGGCAGCTGAAATCAGGCGCCGAAGAACGGTTTGCTGTGTGAACAGGAAAATCAGCGCAGATGTCATCAGAATACAGATTGCCGATCCGATCAGCAGAACCGACTGCATCTGTCGCTGGCTTTCTTCAAGGCCCTTGGTCGAGACTTTGAGAAACACATACATGAATGGCTGATTGGCATTCAGGCTGAAAAGCGGGGTGATCGAAACGATGCTGTGACCATCGACGTCATCGACTGTAAACAGCGCCGGCTCGGTCATGTTGGGGCGCAATTCATCGGACGGGAAATCCGGAAGAACGTCGGTTGAACTGCCGATCAGAAGCGGATCAATCGCATGATAAATCGTGCCGTCAAAGCCGATTGCCATGGCTTGCTGCAAATGATCGCCAAGCAGCAATTTCATTTGCTTGGCATCACTGAGAATGGAGACCTTGAGCTGTTCGTCCTGAATCAGGCGGCCGGGGGTGCTGATCTGTTCTGCAATGCGCCGGTCAATTTCGGCACCGAAATACTGAACGTAATAGCCGCCGAACAATCCAAGCAGGATGGTTTCGACAATCACAATCGCCAGTGCGATCTTGAAAACCAGGCTGCCGATCATTCGGTCAAACAGCTTCTTCACGCCTCGTCGTCCCCCCTGACCAATGATCCGAGCCCGTGCCGATTACTTTTGCTCAATATAATATTGGCTCGGGTTGGTCGGTGCCGGTGTTGCATAACTCCAGGCCGCCGGGATTACCTTTGGAACGTTGTGGAAGTTTTTGGCGACCACGCCTTTCCGGTTTGGCGGCAGAGCGATGCCCATAACGTAAAACTGATCGGCGCTGATGTCGAGGATGTCGCGCATCAGTTGATTTTGCTTTTCTGCATTCGCGGTTTCCTTGAGCTGGTTATAAAGGGCCAGCTGCTTTTGAACCGCCTCAGGTGGCGTCATGGCATCGGGGCTGTTCGGGTTGACGTACCAGTTGGCCCAGCCGGTTGCAAACCATGATGATTCGGCCGACATCGGAAGATAGTTGATCGGGATAACCATGGCATCAAGCCCGCCATCACCGCCCCAGGCACTTGCTTCGTGGTCGTTGCGTTCACGCAGCGAGACGAATTCGTCACGAGGCAGGTTTCTTGCGGTAACGTCGACACCGATATCACGCCAATACTGGATGACGGCATCAAGCATCGCGAACCGGTCGGCACCCTCTGTGTCGATGGTGAAGGACAGGCGTTTGCCATCCGGACGCAACAAGAAGCCATCCTGATCCTTTTCCATCAGGCCGGCTTTGGCCAGATAGTCCGTTGCCAGTGCCTGGTCATAATGGATGTATTGGCGGGCAAGTACCGTGTGATAAAGCGGGCTTTCCGGTCGCGGTGCCGCCTGATGGGGCAGGGCACCGGGCACGAAACGCGCAATGATGTTGTCACGGTCAATCGCATGTGAAAGCGCGATCCGGAAATCCTTGTTCTGGAAAATCTTGCGCAGTACCGGATCCTTGTCATTCAGGTTCAATGACAAGGTCAGAGTGTTCATGTCGCTTTCAATCAGCGTGAATGGCAACAGATTGTCATTGGCAGCCAGAACTTCGTCCGCGCGAGTGCTGACATGGCGTTCCTGCATATTGACCTTGCCGGCAATCGCGGCGTCCCCCGCGGCACTTTTCGATGGAACCAGGGTAAAGGATACTTCGTCGATATAGGGCAGCTGACGTCCGGTTGGATCGATTTTCCAGTAATAGGGATTGCGTTTGGCGATCAGTGGGTCGTCTTTGCCATAGACACCGGTCAGGACCCAGGCATTCAATGTCGGAACATCGGGATTAAGCCAGCGCGACGGATCGTCGATCGTTCCCGGATTGCCAAAAACATCAATGAAGCGATCTTTCCAGCCGGCAAAGCCAAGAGCACGGGCTTCTTCATCAGCGTTCGGATTATATTTGGGCAAAAGCGGTTTTAAAAAATGTGCCGGATAGCTGACCGGTTCAACGCCTTCTGGCCGGGCAAGCGCGGTCGGGAACAGGCCATAAGGCGTGCTGAAGCGGAAGGCGACGGTATTTTCGTCGACTTCATCAATCTGAACGGCGTTTCCGCCAGCCGTCAGCCATTCGGGAACCGCATCGGGAAAGGCCGGGTTCAGCAGAATGTCTTCGTACCAGAAGGTAATGTCATCAGCGGTAAATGGCGCGCCATCAGACCAGCGCATGCCAGGGCGCAGACGGAAAAAGAACTCGGTCGCGTCACTGCTGGGCTGGAAGGAAAGGGCAACGTTCGGAATGGTCGACGTCCATTGTGGCGTCCAGCGCAAAAGCGGCTCGTAACCGATGTTGCGGATCAACAATGCCTGGTCGCGCTGATCGCGCTGGGCCATTTTCCAGGTGCCGCCATAGACGCCAATTCGATCGTTTGGCGTGACAATCATCGGCGTGGTTGGTAGACGATCTTTGACAGGGGGAAGTGTTCCGGCGGCAACTTGCGACGCAAGGACCGGGGATTCACCAAATTCCACGGCACGCGCTTCCGGGATGTTGACCAAAATGGTCCCAAGTGCGGCGATCAATATGTACTTAAACTGCTTCAAAGAAACTGAGCCCCCATCGTGTTGCCGTTTGATCGAAGGTATCGGCAAAACTATTCAAAGGTGGTGAATACCCTGAGTGGATACGAAGGTAAATACACCAGTGGGCTTGATAAACCCCAAAATGACAGGAATTGAACTTTCCTCCTGCGAAACAATTTACTTAATTGGATTGTTCTATTGGTGTTTTTACAATGGGTTGTATCGAATGGTTCGGTCTCTATCACCGGAAACCCCGCAGAACTGAAAGGTTTTGACGACAAGTTGAAAACGTTCGAGGGTGCGGAGCGTGTTATCCTGGGTTGAGATTTTTTTGGTCGCTGGGATCGTTTGCTCATACATATCCTACTAAAGTTTAATATCCACTAATTTAGGTTTTTCGGCTTCCCGGAAGGCAAAATTATTGAAAGACGGTGCAGTTCCAACGACGAGTCGCCGTATTTTGACGAAGAAGCATGTTTGCCATCTGACGAAGGACAGGTCGTGACGGAAAGTGCAAAAAAGCAAACGCAGTCCATTCCGGCCCCATTCATGGGCGGGCCGAAACCTGCGGCGCCGATTCCGAAATATGAACCGGGTTCGGATGCGGCTTTGCGTGATCGTTTGCGTGGCACATCGTCGGCGACGTCAATTGTCCCGGTCCAAAATGATGCTGATGGCATCAGTGTTGCGGGCATCGAAGGAATGATCGACCGCAAAAAGGCAAATGTCGCGACAAAGCTTGTTGAAACGGATCCTGATCAGGCGCTTCGGATTATTCGGAACTGGCTTTTGGAAGAATAAGGTTACCCGATCACGCCACCAGCGTGATTGTTGGCGGCAAATTTGTGACATCATCGGTTTGTCTTCCGATAATTCCTTGGCAACAGGTGATTTTTTGTCATGCTGGTGGCTTCCACGCGTAACGGGGGGCGCAAAAGGCCAATGACAGATTTTACCAAACTGATTTCCCAACAGTTCACGGCATTTGATCCGGATTATGTGACGCAGCAATCGGCTTTTGCCGACAAGCTTTCCCCTTTGCAGGACAAGTTGATCGAAATCCAGAAGACCGGCAACAGCATGGCCGCATCCGATCAGCAGATGATCGAATGCAAATGGCTGTTGATGTATACAGCCGACTGGAAAACGCTTTCGACCAAGATTGATGCCTTTGCGGCATCGCTTGATAATCGCGATCAGGACTGGGCCGGGAAACAGGTTGCAAGCGATGGTTCCTGGGGGCCTTGCTACGATCAGTGGTTTCTGAAGGTTGATGCCATGATCGATGCGGTCAATACCCTTGCCGATGAAGGGCAGGCACCGCAATACCCGTTGGCATTTCTTGCCCCGATAGCCACCCCGGAAAAAATGGTCGCGTGGCTTGAAAGTCAAAAAACATCAAAGATTTACGCAGATGGCCTTGATCGTCGCGATGCATTGGGGGCCGTCAGCGCGGCCCTTTCACAAATGTGCTTCAAAAGCGAAATTCGCGACTATTTCCAGGCCAATGTAAAAGGGTTTGATCTGACCCAGGATTACATCGATGCCTATAAAAAGTGGCTTGATCGCTGGCAGGACGGGCAAAGCGGCTATTGGGGCGGGTGGTTCGATACACCCGATCAGGGCGTGCTTAAAAGCAGTGATCTTAGCCTGACCTTCCACAATATTTCCTATCAGCACGGGAAGGTCGATTTATGGACCGAGATTTTCCAAACCACGCTGGCGATCCGCGATGACGCTTATCCGTTCGGCTGGAAGCACAATGGCGATTTCAATAACCACAATAACTATGACGTGACCAAGATCTTCGAACTGGGCTGGTCAAAGGTCGATGCCGATACCCAAAAGGCCGCCGCGTCTGACATCGCACTTGTCCTGAACTGGTGTTTGACAAAGTCGATGACACCCGATGGCGGATTTATTGATGATCCGACCTTTTATAATTCGGTCGGGGCTGCTTATTACTACGGTGTTTCGTTCCTTGATCAGGCGGGGTATTTCGGCACAACAGCACCGTTCTGGACCGACAAGCCGTTCCCCGGCGGCCCCGCCCTGTGCTGCAAAATCCAGAAAAACATCAAAGCCGAAGGTCTTGATGATGATGAGGCAAAGGCAGCATTGGAAAAGCTTGTCGATGCATGCGGAAATTGCGCCTGATCGGTCGGGCAAGCCGGTCAAATCTGTTCGGGGGTTGGCGAAACAGCGGTGCCGATCCCCATATGAAATAAAGAAGAACAACAACTGGTCACGAGGTTTCGCATGACGGACCGTAAAGACATCGATCTGGCTTCGCTGCGCGCGCGTCTTGAAGAAAGGCGCGCTGATATTCTGGCACATTCAAGCCATTCAGAAGACTATCGAAAACCTGTCGAGCTGGATCAGCAGGCGGTCGGGCGGTTGTCACGCATGGACGCACTTCAGAACCAGCAGATGCATCTGGAACAGGAACGTCGTCGCAGTGCTGAACTCGACCGGATCGAAAAGACGCTCAAGCGGATGGACGATGACGAATATGGCCATTGTCATAATTGCGGGGAAGATATCGACAAACGGCGTCTGGAATTTGATCCGACCACACCGCTTTGTGTCGAATGTGCAGACAAGGTTCGTCATGTCTGAGATTTGCAACCCGCTTCATCGCATCAGCACGGGGAACTGACGTGTCGCAATGCGATCAACGATACCGGCTGTTATCGCGATACCATGTCCTTGGTCTGCTGGTTTTGCTTGTTATATGGACATGGCAAAGCCCCGCATATGCGCAAGGGACCTGTGCACCGATAAGGTCTCCCGAGGCAATGCTTGAGTTCAATCACAAGGACCCGATGCTTGATCGTCACCGGTCGGTACGATGGCTGAACAGTCGGGCGGGCGGTGGATCGCGTTATCTGGTGGCCGGACTGACTGAATATGAAATGCGGGCATCATTTGACATGCGGTTTGAACCGCGCGAAGTCGGGTTTGGGCGGTATTGTCTGGATCCGGTGCGGGTCAGCCCAAAGGTCGATGTCGTCAAACATCTGGTCTATATCGCATCCGAGCTCGAACGCGGGTCATGCGAATATGATGTGGTTTACGCCCACGAAGGCGAACATGTGAAAGTCAACCAAGGCATGGAAGCCGATATTCGCGCCGCCCTTGATGACCTGGTCAATGATGTCGTGGGCAAGGTCAGTGCGATGTTCCCGCTTTCTGCGGATAATGTGCCATCCGCGATCAAGCGGCTGTTGTCGGAATATGGTCGGGATTTCAAGCGCCGACTACGCGATATTGACCGGCGCCGTCGCGAAGAACAGCGCCAGATCGACACCCCCGAAGAATATCAACGACTGTCCTTGGCCTGTGGTCCGAATTCAGCATTCCAGACCGTTTTGCAACAAGCCATCCGGTAGTGGGGATATCACCCTGCCTCGTCAGGCAGGGTGTCGGTTTCATCAAGACCAGCCACTTCCCTGATCCCGTCAAGGTCCAGTCGGAAGACATTGCGCGACAAGAATGCAAGCAAATCCGCCCGCCTGAAATCAGCGATGATCCGGCTTGCCGTTTCCGTGGTAATGCCCAGCATCGCCCCGATATCTTCGCGACCGGGCAGGGTGCAGGTCGCCGTTTCGTCGTCATTGAGAAACAGGCAAAGCCGTGCGACCCGTTCTCGCGCCGTGCCCGTCGACATTTGGGTCAGCCAATTATCTGAATCCATAACGGCCTGGTGCCAGCGATTGAGAACCTGCTTGTGCAGGCGCGGACTTTCCCGATCAAGCTTTTCAATCACCGCAATCGGGATGCGGCACAGGGCGCTATCCTGAATGGCTTCGGCGTGATGGGTAAAACATTCACTGACCAGGGCTTCGAGGCCTATTGTCCCGCCCGGACGCACCAGCCGCACCACCCTTTGCCCACCATCGGGAAGATAATGCACAAGTTTGATCAACCCGCTGCGCAGGGTGAAGATCGATTGTGCCATGTCCCCCGCATTGTAAAGGGTGCCCCGTCTGGGCAAGCTGACATCTTCAACCGGCATATGGACAAGTTTGAAATCCTCGTCCGTCAGATTGCTGAACAAGGCAAATTTCCGCACGCCGCAATCACGGCATCGGGCGATGTCTGGACGGAAAATATGGCTTGTCGAATGGTTCACAAACGCCACCCTTTAAAACGGGGCATGGGCCCGGACTGAAATCAGACTGACGGATCGGGCCAATCAAAATCAGTCTTAAATGTACTGTATCTTGTTGTGAAATCAATCCAGGGCGCGGCAAAACCGATTTGTTCGGTGCTTGGACGCGTCAGGCGTTGGTATCGAGGGTGACCAGACCCTTTTCAATGGCGTACCGCACGAGCCCGGCCGAGCTGTCGATATCAAGTTTGCGCTTGATGTTGCGGCGGTGGGTTTCAACTGTTCGCACACTGATGTCGAGTTCGCGGGCAACGTGCTTGTTGCTGGCCCCTTTGGCGAGAAGACGCAAAACGGTTCGTTCGCGCGTCGTTAGCGGCACGCCGTCACTGTTGCTGCCTTCGCCGGCACTGATGCGATCAAAGGTCGAACTGTATGCTTCGCCGCCATTGGCGATGGTTTCAATCGCGCGGACCATGTCGTTGGATGAAACATCCTTAAGGATGAAACCCTTGGCGCCAGCCTGCTGGGCGGTGCGCAGATATTCCGGGTTTTCATGCATCGACAGAATGACAACCTTGGTATCCGGAAGCGTTTCGCGGAACTTTTCGGCGGCCTCAAGCCCGTTCATGACCGGCATTGAAATATCCATCAATACGACATCGGGGCGCAATTCACCGGCCAGCGACAGGGCTTCGACGCCGTTGCTGGCTTCCCCAATGATGTTGATGTGATCAAAACATTCCAGCCGCGAACGAATGCCATCCATCACAAGCGCATGGTCATCGCACAGTAAGATACGCAACGGGCGGTCATTGGAATAGATTTGATTGGCACTGTTCATTGATCGAAACTTGGTCCTGTCGATGGGTATGGTTGCCAGCCCAGATTAACCGTTGATTCGCCCGTCGGGTAGATCATTCTGGCTGGTGGCGGGAATAAATGCGGTAATTTTGGTTCCGTCATCGGGTTCCGAGCGCACGGAAAGACCGCCGCCATGGAACTCCATGCGTTCGCGCATGTTGCGCAATCCGATCCCGGCGCGCGGGTCGCGGTTACGGATATAACGGTTGGTTTCAAAGCCCACACCGTTATCGGTGATGCGCATGACCACGCTGGTGCCTTCGCGCTTGATTGATATCTTGATCACGGTTGCGTCGGCATGGCGTTCAATATTGGTCAGTGTTTCCTGCAAGACCCGATAAAGCGTTGTCTTTTTGGCCATATCAAGCTGGTTGTCGATATTGTCGATCTTGACTTCCATCAGGATGCCCGACCGGTCCTGCAATTCGGCGCACATGCTTTCGATTGCGGGTTTCAGGCCAAGATCATCAAGAACCGCCGGGCGCAAATCGCGCGAGATACGCCGGACTTCGTGAATGGCGTCCTGCAACCGTTTGGCGGCCTTTTCCATCGGTTCAATCGCATTTTCGCGGTTCTGCCCGATCCGCGCGATTGCGGTTTCAACCGAATATTTGACCGATACCAGAATCTGACTGATGCCGTCATGCAGTTCGCGCGATACCCGAAGGCGTTCTTGTTCCTGGACATCGACCACGCGATGGGTCAGTTCCTTGAGCTTGGAATCGGCAAGCTTGCGTTCCGAAAGCGTGACCACGGTTCCGGAAATGCCAACCAGCAAGACCGCAAGGATGGTGACACCGATGATTGAAATTGTGGTTTCGCGGATATGGGTAGAGACCTCTGCCTCGATTTCGGTCACCTGTTCGGCAATGTCGTCGATATAGATGCCGGTCCCGATCATCCAGTCCCATTTATCAAGCATCAGCGAATAGGTGATCTTTTCGGTCGGCTCGCCGGTTGATGGCTTTTCCCAGACATGGCGCATGAAATCGCCACCCTTTTCGGCATTGAATATCAGCCCCTGAATGACAGAATTGCCGTTGATGTCACGCAGGTTCCAATAGGTCCGCCCAACCCGCCATGGTTGGGGTGGTTCAACAAGCGCGGTGCCGTCGCGGTCGTAAATGAAGAAATAGCCGTCCTCGCCATAGGTCAGATCTTCGATAATCGCCTTTACCCGTTCCTTGGAAACAGCATCCAGCGGGCTCGCCACCGAATAGATATGGTCAATCGATGCCATGGCGAGCTCAAGATAACTTTTGAGCTCCTCCTTGCGGGCTTCAAGGATGTTGCGTTCAAAAGTCCTGATTTCGGCTTCGGCCAGTCTTTCGGCCTGCGCAAAGACCAGCCATGAGATGGCCAATGCGGCAAGAACCAGTGGCAAAATGGAAAGCAGCAGGAACTTTAGTCGAAGATTGAGCTTCGGCATGGGCGCGACCGTTCTGGGAATTGGGTGTTTCAGGCGTGGGCGGACAATAACATATCTGTGACAAAAGTCCCCAAAGATCACGGATTTGCACGTCACCGTTCACGTGGAAAGGCGATTTTCGTTCCGCATGGTGAAAAGCGGCTGGCCTTGCTTTTGCGTGATTGGTATTACCAATTCATGAGATCATGCTTTGACAGGGAGAGGGCAATGCGCATATACCAGAACCGACGCCTGCCCACCGGGCGCCAAAAGCTCTGGATGCATTGCACAAGATCTCAGCGTGCAGGCATCTTGTTCCGCCACAAAAGGTATGGCGTTGCAGGCATCCCGCACCGCAGCGCATTCCGGGACCATATCGTGGCGTTTCACTTGGTTTTGGCAGGCGCGCACAGGCACGTTCCTGCCAGGAAAATGTGGTAGGAGCCCGGTGTCAATGACGCGTTCTGCACCTAAGCGTATCCGTAAACTTCTGGTCGCCAACCGTGGCGAAATCGCGATTCGTGTTTTGCGAGCTGCCAACGAACTTGGCATTCGCACCGTTGCGATTTTCTCTGACGAGGACCGGTTCGCCCTTCACCGTTTCAAAGCTGATGAAAGCTATACGGTGGGCAAGGGCAACAAACCCATTCGCGCCTATCTGGATATTGAAGACATTCTGCGGGTGGCACGTGATGCCGACGTGGATGCAATCCACCCCGGATATGGTTTCCTGTCTGAAAATCCGGAATTCGCCGATGCCTGTGCCGAGGCCGGAATTCAGTTTATCGGTCCTGATTCCGATGTCATGCGCACGCTTGGCAACAAGGTGTCTGCACGTAATCTGGCCGAAAGTGCAGGCGTGCCTGTCATGCCGGCATCCAGTGCGCTTCCCGAAGACATGAAGGAAGTCACCCGCATCGCCGAGGAAATCGGCTATCCGCTGATGCTCAAAGCCAGCTGGGGCGGCGGTGGCCGTGGGATGCGGGTCATCGAAAATGGCAAGGACCTTGCCAATCAGGTTCTGGCAGCACGCCGCGAGGCCGAGGCGGCCTTTGGCAATGGCGAAGTGTATTTCGAAAAGCTGATCCGCCGTGCGCGGCATGTCGAAGTTCAGCTTTTGGGCGATACTCACGGTACGTTGGTGCATCTTTATGAACGCGATTGTTCGGTTCAGCGCCGAAACCAGAAGGTTGTCGAACGTGCACCGGCCCCGTATCTGAATGATGAACAGCGTCAGGAAATCTGTGATGCTGCCATTCGGCTCGGGACGGCGGCAAACTACGTCAATGCCGGTACGGTCGAATTCCTGATGGATGTTGATACATCCAAATTCTATTTCATCGAGGTCAATCCGCGTATTCAGGTCGAACACACCGTGACCGAATGCGTGACCGGCTTTGACCTGGTCAAGGCACAGATCCTGATTGCTCAGGGTGGTCGCATCGGTTTCCCGTCAGAAACCGGTATTCCGTGGCAGGACAAGATCAAGCTGCGTGACCATGCGCTTCAGTGCCGTATCACGACTGAAAACCCGGAAAACAACTTTGTCCCCGATTACGGGATCATCAAGGTTTATCGCGGGGCCAACGGTTTTGGCATTCGTCTGGATGGTGGTACGGCCTATTCCGGGGCGGTGATCACGCCATTCTATGACAGTATGCTGGAAAAGGTCACCGCATGGGGCAGCACCCCGCGCGAAGCCGTTGACCGTATGGACCGTGCATTGCGCGAATTCCGAATTCGCGGTGTTGCGACCAACCTGGCCTTCCTTGAAAACCTGATCAACCATCCGAAATTCCGCGCGGGTGAATATACCACGCGGTTTATTGATGAAACGCCCGATCTGTTCAAGTTCGTGCGCCGTCGTGACCGTGCAACGCGTTTGCTGCGCTTCATTGGCGAGGTCGCGGTCAATGGCAACCCGGAAGTCGAAGGCCGCGTTGTCCCGACCAATCTGCATGATCCGGTCATGCCGAAATCGATTGATCTGGGTGAAATTCGTCCGGGCACCAAGCAAAAGCTTGATCAATTGGGACCGGAAGGTTTTTCCCGCTGGATGAAAGATCAGGAACGTGTCCTGATTACCGATACCACCATGCGTGATGCGCATCAGTCGCTTCTGGCAACGCGTATGCGTACCTATGACATGCTTGAAATTGCGCCATATTATGCGCACGGCCTTCCGGAACTGTTTTCGCTGGAATGCTGGGGCGGGGCGACGTTTGATGTTGCCATGCGCTTCCTGAAAGAAGATCCGTGGGATCGTCTGGTCAAGCTGCGCGAACGGGTGCCAAACATCCTGACCCAGATGTTGCTGCGGGCGTCAAACGCGGTCGGCTATACGAACTATCCCGATAATGCGGTGGATTACTTCGTCAAACAGGCGGCTGAACATGGCATGGATGTTTTCCGCGTGTTTGATTCCCTGAACTGGGTTGAAAACATGAAGGTCGCGATGGAATCGGTTCTCAAGACCGATAAACTTTGCGAAGCGACCATTTGTTATACCGGCGACATTTATGACAAGAGTCGCCCGAAATATAACCTTGATTACTATGTGAATATGGCGCGCGAACTTGAAAAATCAGGTGCGCATATTCTGGGCCTTAAGGATATGGCCGGCGTTATGCGGCCAGCGGCGGCGACCGAGCTGATCAAGGCGCTTAAGGATACGGTCAATATCCCGATCCATTTCCATACCCACGATACCAGCGGCATTTCCGCGGCAACGGTGATTGCGGCGATTGATGCCGGGGTGGATGCGGTTGATGCCGCAATGGATTCCATGTCGGGTCTGACATCGCAGCCAAGCCTGGGGTCGATTGCCAATAACTATATCGGTCAGCCGCGTGATCCGGGGCTCAAGGCCGAGGCACTTAAAGAAGTGTCGACTTATTGGGAACAGGTCCGTCGTTACTATGCCGGCTTTGAAAGCGACATTCGCAGCGGCACGTCCGACGTTTATGTCCATGAAATGCCCGGCGGCCAATATACCAACCTGCGTCAGCAGGCCCGTGCGTTGGGGATCGAGGATCGCTGGCCCGAAGTCTCCAAAGCCTATGCCGCGGTCAACAAGATGTTTGGTGATGTCGTCAAGGTCACGCCAAGCTCCAAGGTGGTTGGCGATATGGCACTGATGATGGTGACATCGGGCCTGTCCGAGGAAGACGTTCTTGATCCCAAAAAGGATATCGCCTTCCCCGACAGTGTGATTTCGTTCTTCCGCGGTGAAATCGGCCAGCCGGTCGGCGGCTTCCCGCCCGCTCTTCAGCGCAAGGTGCTTAAGGGCGCCGAGGCGCTGACAGATCGTCCGGGCAAGTCATTGCCACCGATTGATTTCGAAGCCACCCGCAAGGAAATCGAAAAGAAAACGCACCGCAGCAATATCAGCGACGCTGAAGTGGCATCCTATGTGATGTATCCCAAGGTGTTCCTTGATTATGCCGAACATCGCAGTCACCACGCCGATGTTTCCATTCTGCCAACACCGGTCTTCTTCTATGGGATGAACCAGAATCAGGAAATCTCGGTTGATCTGGAAAAGGGCAAAACCCTTGTCATCCGATATTTGGCGACGTCCGAATTCGGTGACGAAGAAGGCCATCGTACTGTGTTCTTCGAACTGAATGGCCAACCCCGCACGGTCAAGGTTGCGGACAAGACGCTGGCGGCTTCGGGCAAGGCAAAACCGAAGGCCGAAGACGGCAACAAGCTGCATGTTGCAGCCCCGATGCCGGGTCTTGTGGTCGAGGTGCATGTCGCCGAAGGCCAGAAGGTCAAGTCCGGGGACGTGATGTGTTCACTTGAAGCTATGAAAATGGAAACCGCAGTTCACGCGGAGAAGGACGGTATCGTGGCCAAAATCCACGCACCGGCCGGTACACAGGTCGACAGCAAGGATTTGCTGGTCGAATTGAAGGAGTAACTACCGATGCTTAGGATGCCTGAGCCGAACCAGAACACACTTGCGCGTCGCAAGGACATTATTGCGGCCATGCGTGACATTGTTCCCGCAACCGGCGGCGTAATCGTCGATGAGGATCAGCTCAGGCCCTACGAATGTGACGGGTTGATGGCTTATCGCCAGCTCCCGATGATTGTGGTCCTGCCCGAAAATACCGGGCAGGTCGCAGCCATTCTTAAATATTGTCACGAAAACAAGGTGCGCATTGTCCCGCGCGGGGCCGGTACCGGACTTTCCGGCGGGGCTTTGCCGATGGCTGATGCCATCACGATTTCGATGATGAAGTTCAATCGCGTTCTTGAAATTGACTGGGACAACCGGGCGGCTGTTGTGCAGCCCGGTGTCACCAATCTGGGGATCACCCGCGCGGTCGAACATAAGGGGTTCTATTACGCGCCAGACCCGTCCAGCCAGATTGCCTGTTCGATTGGCGGCAATATCGCCGAAAATTCCGGCGGGGTGCATTGCCTGAAATACGGTTTGACGACCAACAATGTGTTGGGCGTTGAAATGGTCACGATCGAAGGCGAAATCCTGCGCGTCGGCGGCAAGGGCCTGGATCAGGCGGGATATGACCTGCTTGGTCTGATCACCGGATCCGAAGGGTTGCTTGGCATCGTTACCGAGGTCACGGTTCGCATTTTGCGCAAACCCGAAACGGCACGCGCGCTGTTGCTTGGGTTCAATTCATCGGAAGAAGGCGGTAAATGCGTGGCCGCCATCATTGCCGCCGGGATCATTCCGGGTGGCCTTGAGATGATGGATGCCCCGGCGATCAAGGCGACCGAGGATTTCGTCCATGCGGGATATCCGCTGGATGTGGAGGCATTGCTTCTGGTCGAACTGGATGGACCCCAGGTCGAAGTTGATTATCTGATTGATCGAGTCGGTAAGATCGCGACCGATTGTGGCGCGATCTATTCACGAATTTCCGAGAATGAGGAAGAAAGGCTTCTGTTCTGGTCGGGGCGCAAGAACGCATTTCCGGCCATCGGGCGCATTTCCCCCGATTATATGTGTATGGACGGCACAATCCCGCGCGGCCGTCTGGCCGAAGTCCTGACCGGGATGCAGGAATTGTCCAAGCGACACGGCCTTGGCGTTGCCAACGTCTTTCATGCCGGTGATGGCAATTTGCATCCGCTGATCATGTTTGATGCCAACAAGGCCGGCGATCTTGAAAAGGCCGAGGCATTCGGTGCCGACATCCTGAAACTGTGTGTCGAGGTTGGCGGCGTGCTGTCTGGCGAACATGGCATCGGCGTCGAAAAACGTGATCTGATGGGCGAAATGTTCACCCAAGACGACATGATGCATCAGGAACGGATCAAGATGGCCTTTGACGAGGATCAGCTTCTCAATCCGGGCAAGGTATTCCCGACCTTGCATGGCTGTGGCGAGCTCAAGACACTTCATGCCAAGGCCGTTGCCGACAAATTCCCGGATATCCCGCGCTTCTAGGTCGGAATTCAAACAAGACCGTCGATCACAAGACGCAACAATAAAGCCAAATATCAGCATGTCGTTTCCCGCAAATCCGGCATGTCTGGTTCAGGAGAGGAAAAGAGAGACCGCCATGGCGGAAATTTTGACACCCACCACCCCGGAACAACTGCGCGATGCGGTTGGCTGGGCGCTTGGTTCCCAGACCCCGCTTGAAATTATCGGATCAGGATCAAAACGCGCGTATGGACATGCCGTAAAGACCAACGCGGTGCTTGATTGTTCGAAATTGTCGGGAATTCTGTTTTATGAGCCAGAAGAATTAGTGATATCGGCCCATGCCGGGACGCCATTGGCCGATATCAAGGCTGCTTTGGCTGAAAAGAACCAGCAATTCCATTTTGAACCCGGAAACTTTCCGGAGCTTCTTGGCAGCGGGAACGCGCCGGATGCCGGAACGATCGGCGGGCTTGTTGCATGTAACCTTGCCGGGCCGCGCCGGATCAAGGTCGGGTCGGCCCGTGATCATCTTTTGGGATTCCAGGCCGTGTCAGGCCGTGCCGAAGATTTCAAATCGGGTGGCCGGGTGATGAAAAACGTCACCGGTTTTGATTTGTCCAAACTGATGTCGGGATCGTTCGGAACGCTTGGTGTCATGCATACCGTGACCTTGAAGGTCATGCCCTGTGACGAACAGTCGGCAACCGTTATCGTTGCCTGTGATGATCCGAAAAAGGCAGGCAAGGCAATGACTGCCGCGATGGGGAGCGAGAACGAAGTTTCCGGCGCGGCCTGGATTTCGGCGGCTGATATCGCAGGGCTTGAAATTCCGGTGGCTTCTGAATTCGGGTCGGGGCTTGTTGTCTTGCGGGTCGAAGGACCAAAGCCATCCGTCGCCTGGCGGGCCGAGGCGCTTTGCAAGGCATTGGCATCTTTTGGTGAAACCCATGAACTGGCTGACAGCTACAGCCACCGTGTCTGGCAATATGTTGCCGATGCAAGACCGTTTGTTGAAACGTCAGGTGCGGCAAGCCTTTTGTGGCGGGTGTCGGTCCCACCGGCAATCGGCGGTGATGTTTGCGCGCAGTTGCAAGATGTCACGGGCGGTCGGGCAATGATGGATTGGGCCGGTGGTTTGATCTGGTTGGCGCTTGATGATGCCGACGCGATGGCAAACCGGATTCGCGAGATTGCAGAAATGGCAGGCGGGCAGGCCAATCTGGTCCGGGCCCCTGAAAGGATGCGTGAAACAGTGCCGGTGTTCCATCCAGAAAGTCCTGCACTTGCGCGCATCAATGCCAAGATCAAAGAAAACTTTGATCCGGAAGGCATCCTTAATCCGGGACGACTGATGCCCGGCACCCAGATTGCGGAGGGCGCGTAATGCAGACGAATTTCAGCACCGCCCAACTCGAAAATCCGATGTTTGCCGAAAGCGAACAGATTTTGCGCAAATGTGTGCATTGCGGCTTTTGTACCGCGACCTGCCCGACTTTTGTGACGTTGGGGGATGAGCTCGACAGTCCGCGTGGGCGTATTTATCTGATCAAGGATATGCTGGAAAATGACAAGCCGGCAACGGATCGGGTTGTAAAACATCTCGACCGTTGTCTGTCATGTCTGTCTTGTACCAGCACCTGCCCGTCGGGTGTTGATTACATGCATTTGATCGACAACGCGCGGGCCCACATCGAAGAAACCTATGAACGTCCGCTTGGCGATCGTCTGTTGCGCAAACTGCTTGCGTTTGTCGTGCCCAACCCGACCCTGTTCCGGTTGTCGATGATCGGGGCAAAAATGGCGGCACCTTTTGCGCGCCTGATGCCGGGCCGTCTTAAGGGCATGTTGAAAATGGGCGCGCGCCACATGGCCCCGCCCAGCTGGGTGGACAAACCGCAAATCATTCCGGCCATCGGTCCGCGCAAGGGACGGGTGGCAATTTTGACGGGATGTGCCCAGCAGGTTCTTGAAACGGAAATCAACGAATCGACGGTTCGTCTATTGACCCGGCTTGGGATCGAAGTTGTGGTCGCCAAGGGGGCTGGCTGTTGCGGGTCGCTTGTCCATCACATGGGCAAGGAAGAAAAATCCCACCATCAGGCCAAAGGCAATATTGATGCCTGGTGTGCCGAAATTGACGGCGAGGGGCTTGATGCCATTGTCATTACGGCATCTGGTTGCGGCACCACGGTCAAGGATTACGGGCATATGTTGCGCAATGATGCCACCTATGCCCAAAAGGCCGCAACGGTGTCTGCCTTGGCCAAGGATATCACCGAATATCTTGCCGGGCTTGATATCGAAGACAATGTGTTTGCAAACGCGACACATGGTGGTCCGCGCGTTGCCTATCATTCCGCCTGTTCGATGCAGCATGGCCAAAAGATCACCCGACCGCCACGCGATCTTTTGAAAATGGCCGGGTATGAGGTGCTTGAAATTGCCGAAGGCCATTTGTGCTGTGGCTCGGCCGGTGTCTATAACCTGTTGCAGCCCGAAATCGCGGGCAAACTCCAGGAACGCAAACGCGGCAATATTCGCGCGACCCAACCTGATCTGGTGGCAACGGGCAATATTGGCTGCATGGTTCAGATTGAAACCGACGACCTTAAGGTCATTCATACTGTGCAACTGCTTGACTGGGCGGCAGGTGGCCCGGTGCCCGAAAAGCTGCGCGACCGGATTGGCGCAGCAAGCCTGGCGTCCTGATCCTGGTCCGGATGCTGCGGGGAAAACGTCCCTGCGCCAGCAATATAAGAAGGCGAAATATAAAAAGACGGCGGGGAAACCCGCCGTCTTTTTTATTTAAGGATCGTCATGCGCGATCACGAACTGGTCAATTGGCGTGTGGGTCGGTTAATGCCGGCTCAGGATTCTTCCTTGCCCAAAAGGCTTTGTGCGATGCCTTCGGCGGCCGACCCTTCGTTGCCGTCTTCGGCATATGCTGCGGTCTTGTCGCGAATCCACTGTATTGCGGCGGCATCGTCAATTTCGACCTTTTGCGCGACAAGTGCCAGAATCGCCTCGATTGCCAGAACGTGGGATGCCACGTTATTTACTGCGACATGCAGATCATCGATATGCCGGGAGGCTGCTTCGGACATTTCGCCGAGTTCCCCTGACAGTTTCTGGATCAGTTCCTGAATCTCGTCGATCGATGCGTTGCTCATGTCGTTCTCCTGATGATGCCGCCCGGTCGTGCGAGCGGCGTTTTGCTGTCCCTGATGCACAGTTGCGTGGATTGCCTGTCATGTAAAGAGGGCGGCAGGATTATTCCTGAACCGTGTGGCCGCATCTTTGCCCGATCAGCCGGAACCATCAAATGTGACAGTTTTTGTTACAGTGTGTCGCCAATTGGCCCGCCAAGGCAGAAAACCGGTCGGATTTGACGTGGTTTCTGCCGAGCCGTGATTCTTTTATATCATTGATATATATCGATAAATCACGGCGTTTTTACTGCTCTGATACGTTGTCACATAACGTTAACAAAAGCGACACAATACCGTAAGCACCCAGCGTTAGAGTCCGCCTCGCAGATCGTTGCACCGTTCCGAAGTGGAACAACCATTGGGGAATATACCATGAAGAAGACTCTTGCTGTTGCGGCGCTGATGAGCGTTGCCTTTGCTGGCGCTGCCCAGGCACGTGACCAGATTCGTATCGTTGGTTCGTCCACCGTTTTCCCGTTTGCAACCGCAGTTGCAGAAGAATTCGGTAAAACCACCTCGTTCAAAACCCCGGTTATTGAATCGACCGGTTCTGGCGGTGGTTTGAAGCTGTTCTGTGCAGGTGTTGGCGAACAGCACCCGGACATCACCAACGCTTCGCGTCGCATCAAGAAGTCCGAAGTTGAAACTTGTGCAAAGAACGGCATCTCCGAAGTTACCGAAGTTAAAGTCGGTTACGACGGTATCGTTCTGTCGAACTCGAACGAAGCACCTGAAATCGATCTGACCAAAGAACAGATCTTCCTGGCGCTTGCCAAAACCGTTCCGTCCAAAGACGGCAAGTCGCTGGTAGACAACTTCTACAGCACCTGGTCGGAAATCGATCCGAGCCTGCCGGACGTTAAAATCGAAGTTCTCGGCCCGCCGCCGACCTCCGGTACCCGTGACGCCTTCACCGAGCTGGTACTCGAAGAAGCTTGCGATGCCTTCCCGGCGATTGCTGCTCTGAAAGACAGCAACAAAGACCAGCACAAAGCAGTTTGCGCCGGCGTTCGTGAAGACGGTGCCTATGTTGAAGCTGGTGAGAACGACAACCTGATCGTTCAGAAGCTTGAAGCAAACCACGATGCGCTTGGCATCTTCGGTTTCTCCTTCCTCGACCAGAATGGCGACAAGCTTCAGGGTTCGAAAATCGAAGGCGTTTCGCCGACCTTCGAAGCCATCTCGGCTGGTGACTATCCGGTTTCGCGTTCGCTTTACTTCTACGTAAAGAACGCACACGTCGGCACCATCCCGGGTATGAAAGAATACCTCGCAGAATTCACCTCTGACAAAGCATTCGGTGACGAAGGTTACCTCGCTGACCGCGGTCTGATCCCGATGGATGCCGCTGAGCGTGAAGCTGTACGCAACGCTGCGATGAACCTTTCGCCGCTGAGCATGTAACGCGATCTTTCAACCGATGGCGGCTAATGCTGCCATCGGTTTCTTTGTTTCCAGGCTTGATTAATTTATTGTTTTTGTCCTATTGGCATCTCATCTGATTACTACAGGCTCACCTGGCAAACGGATTTAACGTAATGTCCCTGTCTTTCCTGTTGCTCGCGGTTGCTGCACTTTGTGCATTGTCCTTCTATTTCGGGCGCCAGCGGGCCGTTGCCCTTTCGGGTGGACGCTACAGCAATCTTCATTCTCTTCCGGCTCATTACGGGACATATGTTGCCCTGTGGTGCGGCCTTCCTGCTTTGCTGTTGCTGTTCGTCTGGCACACGTTCCAGGGATCGGTCATCGAAGCGATGATCATTGCCGATCTGCCTGCAGAAATCACATCTGACAGCGGTCAGCTGTCGCTTGCACTCAACAGCATTTCGTTGATTGCGGCGGGGAATGGTCAGCATCTGACTGTTTCACCCGAAGTTGTCGATGCCGGTCGCCGTCTTGCGAATTTGCAGTCGATTGCCAACGCAGCACTGATTGTCGTGATGCTGTGTGGTGCGGTTATCGGGGTTTCGCTTTCCTATCGCAAAATTTCGCCGGAACTGCGCGCACGTAACAATGTCGAACGCATTTCGCGCTGGGTGATGATTGCCTGTTCGGCGATTGCAATCCTGTCGACGGTCGGAATTGTGTTTTCGCTTCTGTTCGAAGCACTGCACTTCTTTAGCAAGATCAACCCGCTTGAGTTCCTGTTCGGTCTGGAATGGAGCCCGCAGACTGCCATTCGTGCTGACCAGGTCGCATCCGAAGGTGCATTCGGTGCCATTCCGCTGTTTGTCGGAACACTTCTGATTACCGTGATTGCAATGTGTGTTGCGGTTCCGGTCGGTTTGTTCTCGGCCATTTATATGGGGGAATATGCATCCCCGAAATTCCGTGCGGTTGCCAAACCGGCACTGGAAATTCTGGCTGGTGTTCCGACCGTTGTTTACGGCTTTTTCGCAGCCCTTACGGTTGCGCCGTTCCTGCGCAACAATGGTGCGATCCTTGGTCTTGATGTCAGTTCGGAAAGCGCGCTGGCGGCGGGGCTTGTCATGGGGGTCATGATCATCCCGTTCGTGTCGTCGCTTTCGGATGATGTGATGTCACAGGTGCCCAAATCGCTGCGTGACGGGTCGTATGGATTGGGCGCAACCAAATCCGAAACCATCCGCCACGTGATTTTCCCGGCGGCTTTGCCCGGGATTGTCGGTGCGGTTCTTCTGGCTGTGTCGCGCGCAATTGGTGAAACGATGATTGTGGTGATGGCCGCAGGTCTTGCTGCCAACATGACGGTCAACCCGCTTCAGGCCGTGACGACTGTGACTGTGCAGATTGTTACTCTTCTGGTCGGCGACCAGGAATTTGACAGTGCAAAAACCCTCTCAGCCTTTGCGTTGGGGCTGGTTCTTTTCCTTGTCACCTTGGGCTTGAACGTATTTGCCCTTAAGGTAGTTCAGAAGTATCGCGAGAAATATGACTGATATGGCATCCCTTATGGAAGACAGAGCCGCAGCAAAGGTGATTTCGGACAAAATGCACAAGCCCGTAGACTGGGACAGCCCGAAGATCGCACGTAACATCAAAAAGCGTTACGCAGCTGAGCGTCGTTTTAAAATCTATGGACTAAGCGCGATCGGTGTTGCGCTTCTGGCCTTGTTTGTTCTGGGTTTCTCTATTGTCTCCAAAGGCTATAGCGCATTCTTCCAGACCTACATTCAGCTTGAAGTTCACTTTGATCCGGCGGAAATCGATCCTGACAGGACGGGTGATCCGGCCGTTATCGGCAAGGCCAACTTTGACGGCCTGATCAAGCAGTCCCTGCGTGAACGGTTCCCCGAAGTAACCAGCCGCCGCGATCGCCGCGATTTGTATGGCATCGTGTCAGGTGGTGCGTCCTATGATCTGCGTGAACGGGTTATGGAAAACCCGAACCTGATCGGGCAGACCCGCAATATCTGGCTGATTTCTGGTGACGATTTCGACATGCTCAACAAAGGCTATATCGATGCCGAAGTTGATGAAAGCAGCCGTCGTCTCAATGACCAGGAAATCGGATGGTACAATGCGCTGGTCGAAGACGGTGCGGTCGAAAAGCAGTTCCATGCCCGCTTCTTTACCAGTGGCGACTCCCGCGAGCCGGAACTTGCCGGTATCTGGGGGGCGGCTGTCGGGTCTTTCTATACCCTGCTTGTGACCTTGGCCCTGTCCTTCCCGATCGGGGTTCTTGCGGCGGTCTATCTTGAGGAATTCGCACCGAAGAACCGGTTCACGACAATTGTCGAAGTCAATATCAACAACCTTGCTGCTGTGCCGTCGATTGTGTTCGGTCTGCTTGGTCTTGAGGTCTATCTCAATGTCATGCATCTGCCGCGTTCGGCCCCGGTTGTCGGTGGCTTGACGCTGGCTCTGATGACCTTGCCGACTATCATCATTGCGTCGCGTGCAGCGATCAAGGCGGTTCCGCCGTCAATCCGCCAGGCGGCCCTTGGTCTTGGTGCCTCGCCGGTTCAGACCGTAACCCACCATGTGCTGCCGCTGGCGATGCCGGGCATTCTGACCGGGACGATCATTGGGATGGCTCAGGCACTTGGTGAAACGGCACCGCTTTTGATGATCGGCATGGTTGCCTTCATCGTTGATATCCCGGGTGGTGCACTTGATCCGGCAACGGTTCTGCCGGTCCAGATCTATCTGTGGGCAGACAGCCCGGAACGTGCCTTTGTCGAGAAAACCTCGGCAGCGATTATGGTGTTGCTAGCCTTCCTGATCCTGATGAATGGACTGGCTGTGTATCTGCGCAAAAAATTTGAACGGAAGTGGTAAAATGGCTGCTGTATCCCAGAGCGCAATGACGGCAGAGCCGTCGGTCGCAAGCCCAAAAATGACGGCACGTGACCTTAATCTTTTCTATAGCGACAACCAGGCGCTGTTCGATGTCAATCTGGATATCGTCGAACGTCAGGTTACCGCTTTGATCGGCCCGTCGGGTTGTGGCAAGTCGACCTTCCTGCGGTGCATGAACCGCATGAACGACACGATTGATGGTGTGACCATCAATGGCAAGGTGACCCTTGATGGCCGCGATATCTATGACAAGCGGATCGACGTTGTTCAGCTGCGCGCGCGTATCGGGATGGTGTTCCAGAAACCGAACCCGTTCCCGAAATCGATCTATGACAACGTGGCCTATGGCCCGCGTATTCATGGTCTGGTCAATTCGCGTGACGAACTTGATGAAATTGTCATGACCTCGCTTGAGCGTGCCGGTCTTCTCAAGGAAGTCAAAGATCGCCTGCAATCGCCCGCTACCGGTCTTTCGGGTGGTCAGCAGCAGCGTCTTTGCATCGCACGTGCGGTCGCGGTCAGCCCGGAAGTCATTCTGATGGACGAGCCGTGCTCGGCACTTGATCCGATTGCAACGGCAAAGGTCGAAGAACTGATTGACGAACTGCGTTCGAACTACACGATCGTGATCGTGACGCACTCCATGCAGCAGGCTGCGCGTGTATCGCAGCGGACCGCATTTTTCCACCTTGGCAAGCTGGTAGAAGTTGGTGAAACCGATCAGATCTTCACCAACCCGAAAGACGACCGCACCAAGGGTTACATTACCGGTCGCTTTGGTTAAGCGATACGAGGAGAACGCATAAATGGCTGACGACAAAACACATATCGTGAGTTCGTTCGACGAGGAACTGACCCGTCTGAACAACATCATCTCGCAGATGGGCGGGCTTGCAGAAAGTCAGCTGATCTCTGCGATCCGCTCTATTGTAAAGCGTGACTCGGAACTGGCTGAAAAAGTCATTCTTTCAGACCATCGTATCGATGTTCTCGAACAGGAAGTGCAGGACTTTGCTGTCCGTCTTCTGGCCCTGCGCCAGCCGATGGCTGATGACCTGCGTCAGGTCGTGACGGCGCTTAAGCTGTCCAATGATCTTGAGCGTATTGGTGATTTGGCCAAGAACATTGCCAAACGTGCCCAGGTCCTGAACCAGATCCCGCCGATCCGTCCGGTCCAGGTGATCCCGAATATGGGCAAGCTTGCCCAGGAAATCATCAAGGATGTTCTCGACGCCTATATCGAAGGTGACGCCGAAAAGGCGGAACGCGTCTGGGCGCGCGATCAGGAAGTCGATGACATGTACAATTCGCTGTTCCGCGAATTGCTGACCTACATGATGGAAGATCCGCGCAACATTACGGCATCGACCCACATGCTGTTCATCGCCAAGAACATCGAACGTATTGGCGATCATGCCACCAATATCGCCGAAACGATCTATTACCGGATCAAGGGCGAAGACCTGCCGGCAATCGACCGGCCAAAAAATGATGCAGCGAACTTTGCTGTTGTCGAACCGAATGAGTGACACTGGAGCATAGGAAGATGGACCCAACGGTTCTTATCGTCGAGGACGAAGCTGCAATCGTAACCATGTTGCGCTACAACCTCGAACGTGAGGGGATGCAGGTTGTCGAAGCCGGTGACGGTGACGAAGCGTTGAAAATTCTTGCTGAAACGCATGTTGATCTTGTCCTTCTGGACTGGATGTTGCCGGTCATGTCGGGGATCGAGGTTTGCCGTCAGATCCGCCGCAAACCCGAAAGCCGCGATTTGCCGGTCATCATGGTGACTGCGCGTGGCGAAGAAGGGGATCGCATTCGCGGGCTTGATACCGGTGCTGATGACTATGTCACCAAACCGTTCGCGATTGGCGAGTTGCTGGCACGTATTCGCGCACTTCTGCGCCGATCCGGTCCGGCGCAACCACAAGGGCAGTTGGCCTATTCCGATATCGAAATGGATCTTGCCGCCCATCGCGTTAGCCGCAATGGCAAGGCCATCCACCTTGGTCCGACCGAATTTCGTCTTCTGCGGTATTTCCTTGAACACCCGGGGCGTGTTTTCTCCCGCGAGCAGCTTTTGAATGCTGTTTGGGGACCGAACATTTATGTCGAAACCCGTACGGTTGATGTGCATATCCGCCGCCTGCGCAAGGCCCTGAATGATGTCAAAGGTACCCGCGACATCATCCGGACGGTACGGGCAGCCGGCTATGCGCTGGACTCGGAAACTGCGGCCTGAATGATCCGGCCACAAGGCCGGACTGCGGGTTCGTTGCTTGGCGCGTCGGAAAAAAATTCTGCTATTCAGATCAAACAAAACCCCCGTTGCCACAGGCCGCGGGGGTTTTGCATTTAGCTGTCTTTAGCTTTGCCGCGTGTGGTGCGTTTTGACCCGGATGTTGCCGATTTGTCTGATGGCGCAGTCTCTGTCGCCGGTTTGCGGGGCGCTGCTTTTTTGGCCGACGTTGTTTTGCCCGACGTTATTTTGGTTGCGGCGGGTTTTGTCGCAACCTTGCGCGCGGTTGTTTTCTTTGGCGTGGCACGCGACGCAGGTTTCTTTGCCGTCGGTTTGGTTTTGGCGGTTTGCGCAGCCGTGCCGGATGCCTTTGTTGTTTTCGCGGTCGCCGGGGATGCAGATGCCGCGGATGGTGTTGTCGCTGGTGCGACGTCTGATGCCGGTGCTGCTTGTGCCGGTTCCTGGGCTTTTTTACGCTGGGTCCTTGGCGCCAGTTCGTTCATCAACAGCATGTCGGCGCGCCGGAACTTGGCGATTTCGGCATCAATGTCTTCTTGTGGCACGTCGCAGGCCGACAGCACATGATCCGAAAGCCGAAGGCCGGTTTCCAGTACTTCGGGAATTGCCGCATCGGCCCCGCTGCGCGACAGCGGACCGATATGGGTGATGTCCTGGGCGCGGGCAAAGATCTTGAGATGCGGATAATGCTGACGTAACAGCGCAACGGTCTTTTCGGTTGCATGTGGGTTACCCATGGCAACAACCGCGATGCGCGCTTCATCGGTGTGGGCGGCGCGGAATGTTTCCGGGCGTGACCCATCGGCAAAGAATACGGGAAGTCCCTCTGCACGGCCGCGCGATACCTGTTGGGCATCACTGTCGAGAACAATGAACGGAATATCGCGGGTTTTCAAAAGACGCGCCAGAACCCGGCCAACACGCCCGCTGCCGATGACCAGCACATGCTGGTGGATGCCTTCGGTTTCATCCGAGATCGGGCCAAGCTGGTCGTCTTCTTTGGGATGCAGCTTTTCCTCGATCCGGTGGCCAAGATTGATCAGGGTCGGTGTCAATGCCATCGACAAGGCAACCACCGGGATCAGCATCGCGGCAAGATCGCGCGGAATTGCACCATTCTGGGCCGCCAGTGCAAACATGACGAATGCAAATTCACCGCCTGCTGCCAGGCTCATCGCAACACGAAGGGCCGAACCCCGTTCAAACCGAATCGCCAAGGACAAGACAAACAGAACGGCCGTCTTGATCACAAGCAATGCAATCAGCCACAGCAGCACACTGCCGAACTGTTCATAGACAACATTGGCGTTGACCGACATCCCGACCGACATAAAGAACAGCGACAGGAAAACGCCACGGAATGGCGCGATATCGGCTTCGATCTGATGGCGGAATTCGGTTTCGGCCAGCATCACACCAGCAATGAACGCGCCAAGTGCCATCGAAAGTCCGGAAACCTCGGTCAGGGTGCTGGCGGCAAGAACAACGAACAGGGTGCCAATCGCAAACAGTTCCGGGTTTTTAAGCGACGCGATATACCGAAACAGATGCGGCAAAAGATACCGTCCTGCAACCAGAAGCAGGGCGACAGAACCGAAGCCAAGAAGAATACTGATCCACGGGCTGGTTTCGGTGCCGGCATTGCCCGCCGCCTGAACCATGATCAGGAACGGACCAACCGCCACGTCCTGGACCAGAAGGATTGCAAGGGCGGCCCGCCCGAAACGGGTATTGAGCTGCCGGTCGTCAGACAACTGTTTAAGGATGATCGCGGTTGATGACAGGGCCAGCGCACCGGCAATAACAAGGGATGCCGCCAATGGCAGATCAAGCAGCGCCAGAACGCCCATGATCGCAGCCATTGAAACCAGGATCTGCAACAGGCCGAGTGCGGCAAACCGCCCGCCAATGACGCGCAATCGTTCGCGCGACAGTTCAAGCCCGATCATGAACAGCAGAAAGACGACCCCCAGTTCGGCAACTGTGGAAATGTCTTCGCGTTCGGTAATCAGTCCAAACCCGAATGGCCCGATGCAAAATCCGCCGATCAGAAAACCGATAATCGAATTGGCGCGCAAACGATGCGCGATGGGTACTGCAACCACAGCCGCAGCAAGGATCAGGAACAGCTCGAACAGAACGCTGTGATGCATGGTCAGAATCGATCCGGCAAAGCAGATAAATATTTGAAAACAACGAGATGATCAGGATAGCGGAATTGAACGGTATCGTCCTGTGGAAATTTGACGATGCCAAAGCAATTAACCCGTACCGGTTTGATCTGTTTCAAGGCTTGTCTTGTTGGTTTGACCTAATGCGCCGGGCGGGGAATTCAATTGTGTGCTGTGAAAATTGTCATGCCCTGATGACTTGCCAATCCCGGTGCCAGATGCCATGTTCCGCGGGCCTGATCAGGTCCATATAATTGACACCCAATAAGAGCAAACGCGTCTTGGAACAGCTTATCCCCTATCTTCAGATTATCGCCGGTCTTGTCCTGTTGACGGCTGGTGGCGAATTTATCGTGCGTGGTGCCGTTGGATTGGCTCTTTTGCTTGGGGTGTCAAAAGTCATTGTCGGTTTGACGATCGTTGCGGCCGGGACATCGGCGCCGGAATTTGTCGTGTCATTGAACGCATCGCTCAAAGGAACGGCCGATATTGCGATGGGCAATGTGGTCGGTTCCAATATTGCCAATATATTGCTGATCCTCGGTGCGGTTGCGGTGCTTAAACCGGTTGCGGCAGGTCGCATCACGGTTGTTCGCGATGGCGGGACCATGCTGCTGGGCACCGTTTTGTTCATCGCACTTTGCATGTTCGGGGCGATTGACCGGTGGGCCGGGGCCCTGATGCTGTGTGTGTTGGCGGCTATCTGGTACTTCACCTACAAGCATGACAAAAACATGCCCAGCGAAGCCAGCCATCTGCATGAAGAAGAAGTCGATGAAGTCGGCGAGGTGCCCAAAGGCTGGGCCAAACCGCTTGTGGCAACCCTGATCGGGATTGTCGCACTGATGTTCGGGGCGGAATGGCTTGTTGACGGTGGCGTTGCCGTTGCCCGGCAGTTCGGTGTTTCCGAGGCCGTTATCGGATTGACGCTGGTTGCGTTCGGAACATCATTGCCCGAACTTGCGGCATCTGTGGTTGCGGCATTCCGTGGTCATTCAGATGTTGCACTTGGCAACGTGCTGGGTTCGAACCTTTTGAACCTTCTGGTGATTATTGGCGGGGTGTCGCTTATTGCGCCAATTCCGGTGCCGGAACAGATTTTGAATTCCGATTTGTGGATCATGCTGGCGGTAACAGTCGGGTTGCTTGCTGTTGCCTATGCGTTTCGCAAAATTTCGCGCATTACCGGAAGTGCATTTGTGATTGCCTATTTGGTTTATGTCTTCCAACTTGTAGCAGCCTGAACACCGGTTTGGTTGAATTGACAGACGCATAAAGGGATCCGCAGAAAATGACTGCACAGGTGCCCAAAACCGTTTTGATTACAGGTGCGGCAAAACGCATCGGTCGGGCCCTGTCGCTTGATCTGGCGCGAAATGGCTATGATGTCGCACTTCACTGTCATCATTCGCGCAAGGATGCCGAAAGCCTGGCCGAGGAAATCCGTGGATTTGGCCGACGCGCCTGTGTGATTTCCGCCGATCTCGCCAGCGAAGAGGACACCCACCGGATCGTGCGCGAAGCACAGGCGGCCTTGGGGCCGATTGCGGTTCTGATCAATAATGCGTCGACATTTGAATATGATGACATTCAATCGGCCACCCGCGAAAGCTGGGACCTTCATATGGAGCCCAATCTGCGGGCGCCGTTTGTTCTGTCACAGGAATTTGCCAAACGCCTGCCCGACGATGTCAAAGGCCTGATCGTCAATATTATCGATCAGCGGGTCTGGAATCTGAACCCGCATTTCGTGACCTATACATTGTCAAAGGCCGGGTTGTGGACCTTGACCCAGACCCTTGCACTGGCATTGGCGCCGAAAATTCGTGTTAATGCGATCGGGCCGGGGCCGGCTTTGCCTAGTAGCCGACAAACACAGGACATTTTCGATCAGCAGTGCGAGAAAACCCCGCTTAAAGTCGGGACAAACCCGCAAGAGATTTGCGACGCGGTTCGATTTTTCCTTGCCGCGCCTGCCATCACCGGGCAAATGTTAGCCCTTGACGGCGGGCAGCACCTTGATTGGGCGCCCAGTGGCAATAATGACAAGCCAATCGAATGATGTCAGGCATGGTGGTCTGACATCGGCCGGACGGGGAGGGCAGCACAAGGCGCCCATACCCAAAAGCAGCACAAGGAAGACCCGACTATGACCGCAGGCCTGAAACAGGATGCCAAAATTACGACATTGCCTTTTGCCGATCTGCCTCATGCAGACCGGGCCGGCAGCCTGCGCCGTGTCTTTGTGCGCGATATGGTCATTCATACCTCGATCGGTGTTTATGACCATGAAAAGGAAGCCCCGCAACGGGTCCGGATCAATCTTGATCTGGCAGTCCTCGAAGGGGACGGGGTTCAGAATGACGATATCACCACGGTCCTGAGCTACGAGGATCTTGTGGTTGGGACCCGGCGCATCTGCCAGGATGGTCATGTGAACCTTGTGGAAACCCTTGGGGAAAAACTTGCGGATATGTGCCTTGCTGATCCGCGCGTGCGCAAGGTGATCGTCCGGGTTGAAAAGCTCGACGTTTTTGAAGACGTCTCGGCGGTCGGGGTCGAAATCGAACGGCACAATATCGCGCGTTGATTTACGCCCGATTTCGTTAAAAAATTTACTTTTTCAAACCGGCGGGCCAAGGGACTCTGTGATTCCCTTGGGGCGAATCGCAGCAGTCCTTATGCACAAGCATTTGGCGAGATGGAATCAAAGGAAAATATTCGATTTTTACGGCTGTATTACCGAATGATTTCATGTTGACAGTTATTTTTGATATATAAATCAATTACTTAACTGTTTTGCTCAATATTTGGGCACTTCACAGAAAGTTAAGACTCTCAAGGGGTGCAGGAAGAAGCCCCCCTATTACCCACATAGTTATCCACAGTCTTGGTGGACATCTTTTTTCCGCCACGATTCCCTGACGCGGTGTTGCGATGTTAATCTTTTCGGCTATGTTCCAAAGCCCGGCCAGATTGTGACGGCCGTCACAACTTTGGATGTGTTTGTCTGATTGCGGAGTGCCTTTATGAAGCCTGATGCCCCCTCCGAAAACCCGAACGGGGAAGGTGCCCCGGGACGGGAAATCGGTTTGTCCCTTGAAGGTGACGAGAACCGGGGCGGGGCCGCGCGTGGTGTCGAGGCAATCAAATACGCCCTGAAAACCATGCCGGGTGCACCGGGCGTTTACCGGATGCTCGATGACAAGGACCGGGTTCTTTATGTCGGCAAGGCCAAGAACCTTAAAAAGCGTGTGGTGGCCTATACCCGCATCATGCAATTGCCGATCCGGATTGCCCGTATGGTCGCGCAGACGGTCCGGATGGAAATCATCACCACCCATACAGAGGCCGAAGCCCTTCTTCTTGAATCCAACCTGATCAAGAAGCTCAAGCCGCGTTACAACATTCTTTTGCGGGATGACAAAAGCTTTCCCTATATCCTGATCACCGAAGATCATGATTACCCGCGCATCGTCAAACATCGCGGGGTACGCGCCAAGGATGGCAGCTGTTTTGGGCCTTTTGCGTCTGCCTGGGCGGTGAACAATACGATCAACCATTTGCAGCGCGCATTCCTGTTGCGATCCTGTACCGATGCGGTTTTCTCGAACCGGTCGCGCCCGTGTTTGCTGTATCAAATCAAGCGGTGTGCCGCCCCCTGTGTGGACCGCATATCCAAGCCGGAATATGATGGGCTTGTTGATATCTGCCGTGACTTCCTGACCGGCCGCAGCCAGAAAATCCTCAAGCAGCTTGAAGCTGATATGATGGCCGCGTCCGAGCGCATGGAATTCGAACAGGCCGCGATGTATCGCGACCGCATCCGGGCATTAAGCCAGATCAGATCGCATCAGGACATCAATCTTGAAGGCGTCGAGGAAGCCGACGTCATCGCCCTGCATCAGGAAGGCGGACAAAGCTGTGTGCAGGTGTTCTTTTTCCGGTCTGGATCAAACTATGGCAACCGGTCCTATTTTCCACGCCATGAACAGTCAGCGGAAATTCCCGAAATCCTGTCGGCCTTTGTCGGGCAGTTCTATGCCGATAAGCCCGCGCCCAAACAGATTTTCCTGTCTCATGAGATCGAAGGCCAGGAACTGGTCGAAAATGCACTGGGCATCAATAACAACCGCAAGATCGAGTTGCTGGTGCCCAAACGGGGCGGAAAACGCAAACTGGTCGAGCATGCCCTGACCAATGCCAAGGATGCGCTGGGGCGGCGTCTTGCCGAAAGTGCAACACAGCGCAAGCTGCTTGAAGACCTTGCTGACAAGCTTGATCTGGAAAGCACGCCCGAACGGATCGAGGTTTACGATAACTCCCACACCCAAGGGACCAACATGGTGGGCGGGATGATTGTGGCCGGACCGGAAGGCTTTATGAAAAACGCCTATCGCAAATTCAACATCAAGGGCGACATCGCACCGGGTGATGACTTTGCCATGATGCGCGAAGTTTTGACCCGTCGGTTTGCCCGCGCCCAAAAAGAAGATCCGGATCGCGAAAATGGCACCTGGCCGGACCTGTGTCTGATTGACGGTGGTTTGGGTCAGCTTGGCGTTGCGCGCGAGGTCCTCGAAGATCTTGGCATCGAAGATGTGATGCTGGTTGGTGTCGCCAAGGGTGTTGATCGAAATGCCGGTAAGGAAGTTCTTCACATCCCGGGCAAGGCACCGGTGCGTCTTGATATGAAAGACCCGGTTCTTTATTTCATCCAGCGCCTGCGCGACGAAGCGCACCGTTGGGCGATCGGAACCCACCGGGCAAAACGGGCCAAGCAGATCGGCAAAAGTGTTCTGGATTCGGTTCCGGGTGTTGGTGGTGCGCGCAAAAAGGCACTTTTGCATCATTTCGGATCGGCCCGGGGGGTTGCCGATGCCGGGCTTTCGGATCTTGAGGCAGTCGAGGGCATCAGTGCCGCCCTGGCGCGAAAGATCTACGATCATTTCCACGAAAATGACTGATAACTTATTGCTGATGTCTTGCTTTTTGGCGGCAGGCGGGTAATACCCCGTGTGCATATTGCCGTCCCGGCAGCGCGCTTTTGTGCGATCAACGATCTCAGCATAAGGAAACAAATGCGATATTTTCCTTCCTGGTCTTTGACCCGGTCTTCAACAGTCATGCCTGATGAACGTCTGCCGTGGGGTGAGATGTTCCCGATGGGATTGCAGCATCTTGTTGCCATGTCTGGTGCCACAATTCTTGGCCCGCTTCTGATGGGATTTGATCCCAATCTGGCCATTCTGTTTTCCGGTATCGGAACCCTGATTTTCTTCATCTGTACTGCCGGTCGGGTGCCAAGTTATCTGGGCTCGTCCTTTGCGTTTATCGCGGTTGTCATTGCGGCGACCGGATATGCGGGGACCGGTCCGAACCCCGATATCGGGGGCGCGCTTGGTGGTATCATTGCAGCCGGGGCGCTTTATGTCGCCATCGGTCTGGTTGTTATGGCAACCGGGACGGGGTGGGTTGAAAAACTGATGCCGCCTGCGGTGACAGGTGCCGTCGGCGCGGCCATTGGCCTGAACCTTGCGCCGGTGGGGATCAGCGGCATCACAGGTGACAATATGCACATGCTGGTGGCGCTTCTGACCCTGTTGTCGGTTGCTGCTGTTTCTGTCTATGCACCTGTTGCGTTGCGCCGTGTTTCGATTCTGGTCGGTATTTTGGCGGGTTACGGTTTGGTTCTTGTTCTGGGGAATGGTCTGGGACTGATGCCGGGTGTTGATTTCTCTGGTCTTGCGCACGCCGCGTGGTTTGGCATGCCGGATTTCGTCGCACCGCGTTTTGAAAGTTCCGCCATGGTCATGATCGCACCGGTGGCCTTCATTCTGGTGGCTGAAAACCTTGGTCATATCAAGGCGATCGGCGGTATGACCAAACAGAATATGGATCGTTATATCGGTCGTGGTTTTGTTGGCGACGGCTTGGCGACCATGCTGGCAGGCTCGGGTGGTGGCACGGGTGTGACCACCTATGTTGAAAATATGGGTGTCATGGCGGTCACACGCGTTTTCTCGACCCTGATTTTCGTCATTGCTGCGGTGATAGCCATTTTGCTTGGGTTCTCTCCGAAATTCGGGGCATTGCTGCACACAATTCCGGCACCGGTTCTGGGCGGGCTTGGCGTGGCTGTGTTCGGACTGATTGCCGCGGCAATGGTCCGTTTGTGGGTTGATAACCAGGTTGACTTTTCTGATCCGCGCAACCTGTTTACGGTTGGTATTACCCTGATTTTCGGTGGTGGCGACTTTACCGTGACGTTCGGTGGTTTTGCGATTGGCGGGATTGGAACGGCTACTCTGGCTGCGATCATTCTTTATCAGGTCCTGAGCATCGGCCGGAAAAAGAAAGACGCCATAGCCGCTTAGGTAAATGACTTGGGCCGTGTCTCAGTTTTATGGCAATTGAACACGGCCCTTGTCGTCATGGATCCAAGGCTTTAATAATTGCGCGGCTTCGGGGTGCAAATCCCTCTGGCCGGAAATTGTCGCCCTAAATACCCGCAAACAGGCCTGTTCATGAAAAACCAGATTCCCAATCTGCTGACCTTGTCGCGCATCATCGTGATCCCGGCACTGGTCGCATCGTTTTACATTGACGGACCGGTTGGCAACTGGATCGGCTTTGCGCTGTTTGCCTTTGCCGGGGTGACCGATTTCTTTGACGGTTACCTGGCGCGCAGCATGAATGTGGTTTCTCCGCTTGGCCGGTTCCTTGATCCGATAGCGGACAAGTTGCTGGTGGCTGCAGCCCTTATGATGATGGTGGCGTTTGAACGCATTGCCGGTCTTGCGGTGTTGCCGGCTGTCGTGATCATGTGCCGCGAAATCATGGTTTCGGGCTTGCGCGAACATCTGGCCGAACTGAAGGTGCCGCTTCCGGTGACGGTGCTTGCGAAATGGAAAACAACCGCCCAAATTCTGGCGATCGGCTTTCTTCTGGTCGGGGATGCGTCGCCCGAGCTTATCCCGTCGATCCTGATTGGTGATATTCTTTTGTGGATTGCGGGGATTGTGACGGTTCAGACCGGCTATATCTATTTGCGGACCGGGCTTAAGCATCTCGACTGAGTTTCGAATTTCCAGGCTGGGGCCATGTCACGCGTTTCTGTTCAACAACATGATTTTGACCCGGGGGCAGAACTGTCTGCACTGACCGAAGGTCGCACCGATATCGGGGCTGCTGTCAGTTTTGTCGGACTGGTACGTGATCTTCATGGCGATGATCGGGTCTCAAGCCTGACGCTGGATCACTATCCCGGCATGACAGAACGCGAACTTGAAAAAATTGCGGACGAAGCATCACAACGCTGGCCGCTTGATGATGTTCGCATTGTTCATCGTTTCGGCAAAATGCTGCCAGGCGATCGCATCGTGCTCGTCATCACCTTATCCGCGCATCGACGTGCCGCGTTCGAGGCCTGCGACTTCATTATGGATTTCCTGAAAACCCGCGCACCATTCTGGAAACGTGAAGAAACGCCCGAAGGTGAAAAATGGGTCACCGCAAAGGCATCGGACGACGCCGATGCCGATCGGTGGAACTGACGCCAGGTCGCCCTCTAAGACCCGTCAGACGAATTTCAAAATCAGCGCCACCATCGATGACAAGGCGGTTTGCAGGGTGGCTGCATCATTTACCTTGTTCCGCAAATCCTGCATGGCGGCGACATCCTGATCGCTTACGGTAATGGCACCTTGCAGCTGCTTGGTACGCAGGGTGACAATCAGCTCCGCAGCCTGATCAAGTTTGGGTTTGGTGGCGATCTTTTGATCAATGCTTGCGGATTGGTAGGTCACCAATGCCTGTTGATAGGCCTGTTCGGCGGCTGAGGTCAGGGCGTCGATATTCTCGGTCATGTGATGGATCCCCGGCTTTACTGTGTTGCAGTTTCAAGCAGGCCTGTGCCCTGCGTGACAAGTTCTTGCGGGCTGAGCTTGTTGATCTGATCGGCAAGGGTGATGCCCTGTTCAACAGCCCCGATCAGGGATGCGACATCCAGTCTGGCGTAATTGTCGATCTGTCCCTGCAATTTGTCGCCAAGTTTTGTCGCGGTCAAAAATGCCCGCAAAGTTTTGGACTGCATTGCCTGTTCTTCGGCCAAAAGGCCTTGCCAGCGTTGCCACCAGATCTGGTATTCCAGGTCGCGCGCTTCGGGGTCGTTGCTGTCATCCTTGCGGAATGTATTAAGCTCGGCGATCAGTGTGCTGCGTCGTGTCAGGTATGTCGGTGGATTGCGCGCAAAATCACTGGTGATGGTTGCCAGTTGCGTGCGCAACTTTTCCAATATCGGTCCCGATTGGGTAACAGCAGATGCTCCAAGTGCGGAACCGGCTTCGATATTGTCAAAGATGGCGACGAATTGCTGATACTGGTTGCGCAGATCACGAAGCGTTGCTGTCCATTGATCGCGCACGGTCGGGGATATCTTGACCGCATCCGGATCCAGAAGTGTTTCGATATTTGATGGTGTTACAGGCCCGGTGAATGCAGCCATGTTGCGCACAAATTCATCACGTTGTGCATCCGCCGATTTGGGGAAGGGGGCAAACTGGGCACTGAAGGCGGCATCATATCCGTCAAAGGCGGTTTCGGTTGCCGTGCCAAACTGTGTGACCGAAAGTTTGAGTGTCTCGGCCTTCTGGCTGCATGCGGCAAGCAGGCCGATGATGGTGACAAGGGCACCGTTACGAATGATGCGTTTGAATGTGCAAAACATCTTTTGTCCCCGCGATGAATTTGATGGTCATCAGACGTGGACAGACCGGATTTGTGATGCAAAACAAAACGCCGCAACAATTGTTACGGCGTTTGTCAGGTCGGAAACAGGAAAGATGGGCTATTTGCTCAGCATGAACAGGGCCTGATTGCCAAAGAAGTTGGCAAAGCCCGAATGGCTGTCCATCGAAACACGTGAACCGCTTTCATTCAGAACCATTGATCGCTCGATCTTGAGATTCATTTCATTACACAAGGTGACAAAGTCCCGCACGGTGCAGAAATGGATGTTTGGCGTTTCATACCACATGATCGGAAGGTTCGGGTTTTGCGGCATCCGGCCGCGGAACATCAGGTCAAACCGCGCACGCCAATGTCCAAAATTCGGAAAGGACACAATCGCCTTGTTGCCGATACGCAGCAATTCCGACAGGACTTCTTTCGGGCGATGGGTGGCCTGAAGGGTCTGGCTGAGGATCGCGTAATCGAACGCGCCATCCGGATAGTCGCCAAGATCGCGATCCGCATCCCCCTGCATTACAGGAAGCCCCTGTGCGACGCAATTGCGCACCCCTTCGTTGGAAAGTTCAAGGCCGCGGCCATCGACATTTTTGGTACGGGTCAGATAGCCAAGAAGCTCCCCGTCACTGCACCCGATATCAAGAACACGTGTGCCGGGTTCGACCATGTCGGCGATCAGCTGAAGATCGACACGAATGCGGTCGCTATGTGCCGGAAGCGACGGGTTGCTGGCGGCATTTGAAACAGTATTGGTCATGATTATTTCAGTCCCCGGCTTTCGGCTGCACCATCGATAAAGCCGCTCAGAACCATGCGGAAATCGGGTTCATCAAGCAGGAAGGCATCATGGCCCTTGTCACTTTCGATCTCGACACAGCTGACATTGCACGATGCCGCATTCAAGGCATGGGCAAGGGTCCGGCTTTCGGCGGTGGTAAAGCACCAGTCGCTTGAGAACGAGATAACGCAGAACCGGGTTTTGCAGCCGGTAAAGGCCTCGGCGAGCCTGCCGTCATATTCCATCGACAGATCGAAATAATCCATCGCACGGGTGATATAAAGGTAACTGTTGGCGTCAAAGCGATCGACAAAGCTTTTGCCCTGATGACGCAAATAGCTTTCGACCTGAAAATCATGGTCAAAACTGTATGTGATTGCGCCACGGTTTTGAAGCTTGCGGCCGAATTTGCGATGCAGGGCCGGCTGTGACAGATAGGTGATATGCGCGGTCATGCGTGCAACGGCCAGACCACGCGCCGGCTTCTTGCCTTCGAGCAGGTAATTGCCCCCGCACCAGTCCGGATCGGCCATGACGGCCTGACGACCAACCTCGTGGAAGGCGATATTTTGCGCGGAATGGCGGAAAGATGTTGCAATCGGGGCTGCGGCAAAAACGCGCTCCGGATAGCTTTTGCACCATTCAAGGACCTGCATGCCGCCCATGGAACCGCCAATGACCGCAAACAGCGTATCGATGCCCAGCGCATCAATTAGCATGGTCTGGGCGCGCACCATATCGGCAATCGTGATCACCGGGAAATCAAGCCCCCAGGGCTTGCCGGTTTCCGGGTTGATATCCTTGGGACCCGTACTGCCAAGGCAGCCGCCGATCACGTTGCTGCAAATCACGAAATATTTGTCGGTATCGATGATCTTGCCCGGCCCGACAATTTCACGCCACCAGCCTTCCTTGCCGGTAATCGGATGAACATCATCGGCAACATACTGATCCCCGGTCAGGGCATGACAGACCAGAATCGCGTTTGATTTATCGGCATTGAGTTCGCCATAGGTCTGATAAGCCAGCGTAAAGGGACCAAACTCGACACCGCTATCAAGGCGCAGCTTGTCCGTCTCTCCCAGAACCATATGATGGCCGGGGAGCGGCGGGCGCTTGTCTTTGTTAAGGGCGGTGTTCATGGACGTTTGTTTCCCTGTCATAACGTGACTTTTCGCTAAAACCCGGTTGTGTTTTTGCATTTGTTGCCGAGTTTGCAGAAAATTCGTTTGTTCTAGCTATGAAGCAGACCCGGTTTAGTCAATCTTTTCTTTGCAATTCGGCGGCCCTGTCCTAATACTGTGCGCCGTTCAAAAGAAGAGTAGATTATGGCGTCTGACGATAAAAATTTGGCAAATCTTGACCTTGATGGCTTGCGCGGCGAGATCGACGAAATCGATCAGGCGCTGCAATCGCTGATCATTCGGCGTACCAAAGTAGTCCAGGCCGTCGGGGCCTATAAGGACCGGGTGATTGCTGCTGGTGGCAAGGTCAAGGTGCCCTATCGTCCGGCCCGCGAAGCCCGCATCATGCGGACATTGGTCAATCGTCATGACGGGGCCTTTCCGAAATCGGCACTGATCCAGATCTGGCGCGAAATGATCGCGGCGGGCACAAGGCTTGAAGCGCCATATACGGTTGCATTGTGCCGTAACGCCGATGGTCAGGATTGCTGGGAACTGGCCCGCCTTAACTTTGGCTGTTTGAACGAAATTATCGAATTTGATACCCCGCGCGAAGCATTCGGTGCGCTTGAAGACGGCCGGGCGGCGGTGGGTGTGTTTCCCAAACCCGAATTTGGTGAAGCCATGCCGTGGTGGACGTTGCTGACGGACGATACGGCAGTCAAGGTCGTTTCCAAATTGCCATTTGGCGGTCGCCCGGTCGGGCGCGGCGAACAGACCGAGGGTTTTGTTCTTGCCGCGATTGATCTGGAAGACAGTGGCGATGACCGGACTCTGTTTGTTGTCAGCCTGTCGAAAGAAATATCGATGGATACGGTGCGCAAAAAAATTGCGGATGGTATCGACGGGGCGACAATCCTTGGCTTTTCTGACGATACGGTCGCAGATCGGCGTTTTGTTCTTGTTGATGTGCCGGGATTCTTTTGTAATCGCGCCGACGCGTTCGAGGACACACTCGCAAAACAGGGACTTGCCCCTGAAAGCTTGCGTGTGGTCGGTGCCTATGCGGTGCCGATTTCAGAAGACGCACTGAGTTAACAATTTTTGGCAGGCTGCCATTGGCTGCCGCTTCCTCTGGGAGAACCTAAGTAATGTCTGCGCCCACCCCCCGCCCCGGAATTCTTGATATCGCGCCCTATAAGGGTGGAAAATCCAGCTCTGCTGGTGCCCAGCGCGTGATCAAGCTGTCGTCCAACGAAGGTGCCCTTGGTCCGAGCCCCAAGGCGATGGAGGCCCTTCGCAATACCGCTGATCGTCTGCATCGTTATCCGGATGGTGGTTGTGATCTTCTGCGCAACAAGCTTGCCGAAAAATACGGCCTTGAAGTCGACCAGCTTGTTTGCGGTGCCGGTTCTGATGAATTGCTGACGCTTTTGATCCGTGCCTATGCCGGTCCGGGCGACGAGGTTCTTTATTCGCAGCACGGCTTTTTGATGTATCCGATTGCGGCAATGGGTGTTGGTGCAACCCCGGTCACCGCGCCGGAAACCAACATGACGACCGATGTCGATGCATTGCTTGGCGCTGTTACCGACAAAACCAAGATCGTCTTCGTTGCCAACCCGAACAACCCGACCGGGACCTATATCACCGATGCCGAGATGAAGCGTCTGCGTGATGGCCTGCACGAAGATATCGTTCTGGTGGTTGATGCGGCCTATGCCGAATTCATGACCGGTCAGGAAGATTACAGCGCTGGCGAAGAACTGGTCAAAGCCGGCAACAACACCGTGATGACCCGGACATTCTCCAAGATTTATGGTCTTGGCGGCATTCGTCTTGGCTGGTGCTATGCGCCGCCGGCAATTGCCGATGTTTTGCAGCGCCTGCGCAATCCGTTCAACGTGCCGCTGCCGACCCAGGAAGCGGGCGTTGCAGCCCTCGATGATGATGATTTCGTCAATGAATGTGTACGTCACAATGCTGAAACGCTTGCCTGGTTCCGTGACGAGATCAATGCGATTGCAGGCCTTAAGGCTCATCCGAGCTATGGCAACTTTGTCATGGTCGAATTCCCGGAAGTTGCCGGCAAAGATGCCGATGCCGCCAATGATTTCATGATGGCCCGTGGCGTGATCCCGCGCAAAATCGGTGCCTATGGTTTGCCGCAGATGCTTCGTGTTTCCATCGGCACGAAGGAAGAAATGGAAATCTGCCTTCAGACCATCAAAGACTTTGTGAACCAGTAAAATGACCAATACCGCATCCCAGCCGCTTTTTGATACCGTCGCCTTTATCGGTATGGGCCTGATCGGGTCCTCAATGGCGCGTCGCATCAAACGTGACGGCCTTGCCAACAAGATCACCTGTGCCGTGCGGTCTGAAAAGACCCGCGATCGCGTGCTTGAACTTGGCATCGCCGATGAAGCTTATTGTGACATCAAGGAAGCGGTCGGGGATGCGGATCTGGTGATGATCTGTGCGCCGGTCGGTGCCAACGAAGCCATTGGCGCGCAGCTTGCCGGTGCCTTGAAAAAGGGTGCGATTGTTTCTGACGTCGGATCGGTCAAGCAATCGGTCATTCGTGACATTGCACCGCATCTTGACGAAGGCGTGCATTTTGTTCCGGGACATCCGCTTGCCGGGACCGAGCATTCCGGTCCGGATTCAGGTTTCCCCGAATTGTTCGAGGAACGCTGGTGCATCCTGACCCCGATTGCGGGCGAACCAGAAAGTGCGACCCAAAAAGTCAAAGCCCTGTGGGAAGCCTGTGGCATGTATGTCGAATGCATGGATGCCGACCATCATGATCGCATTCTGGGGATCACATCGCATCTGCCGCATCTGATTGCCTACACCATCGTAGGTACGGCAACCGATCTTGAAGATGCCCTGCGTCAGGAAGTGATCAAGTTTTCCGCATCAGGTTTCCGTGATTTTACCCGTATTGCGGCATCCGATCCGACCATGTGGCGCGACGTGTTTCTGAACAACCGCGAAGCCGTGCTTGAAGTTCTTGGCCGTTTCCAGGAAGACCTGATGGCATTGCAGCGAGCCATCCGCTGGGGCGAGGGGGACAAACTGTTTGATCTGTTTACCCGCACGCGTGAAATCCGCCGTGGCATTGTCGATGCCGGACAGTATTTCACCAATTTCTCGGCCGAGGGTGAAAACCGCCAAAGCGACGAAATGGGCAAGAAAAAGCCCACGGAATAATATCGAGACGGCCTGTTAGTACAGGCCGTCATTCGGTTGGTGATGCGCCCCATTCTGCACCGCCCGCCGGTTAGAGGGGAAGTTATGTCTGCCACCAACCACCCGGCATTTGGCCGGATCATGCCGTTTGTCTTTGTGTTTCTCTGGAGCACCGGTTTTGTCGGCGCCAAATTCGGCCTGCCATATGCCGATCCGTTTGTTTTCCTGTTTGTCCGGTTTGCGATTGTCATTTTGTTGATGGTGCCGGTCGTGATGCTGATGAAGGCAAGATGGCCGTCCTCCTGGCGGGAAGCATCGCATATCGGAACGGCAGGCGTTCTGGTGCATGGCATTTATCTGGGCGGCGTTTTCTGGGCGATTGATACCGGTTTGCCATCCGGCCTTGCCGCATTGATTGTCGGGTTGCAGCCCGTCGTCACGGCATCGGTTGTTGGCAGTCTTCTTGGCGAACGGGTTTCGATGCGCCAGTGGGGCGGACTGGTTCTTGGACTTGTCGGTGTGGCCCTTGTCCTTGTGCCCAAAATTGGCGATGGCATTGGCATTACCCCGTTTGGCATCGGGCTCGCCGTGATGGCCTTGCTGGGGATGACCGCCGGTACATTATATCAAAAGCGTTTCTGTACCGGCATGGACCTGATGAGTGGTACGGTCATTCAATATGTTGCCGCTGCGGCCTTTGTCGGTGTCGTCGCACTGTTCAAGGATGAGCTGACCGTCGAATGGAGCATGAATTTCATTCTGGCGATGGCGTGGCTTGTGCTGGTGCTGTCAATCGGTGCGATCATGTTGTTGATGGTTCTGATCAAACAGGGCGAAGCAACCCGGGTCGCCAGCATGTTTTATCTTGTGCCGCCGACCGCTGCTTTCTTTGCGTGGGTTCTGTTTGATGAACATCTTGGTGCGCTTGGCTTTGCCGGTTTCGGGGTTGCGGCACTTGGCGTTGCGCTGGTGATTATGAAACGCTAGGCCGGTCAGGCCAGTCTTGCTGCCAGGCAAGCGGCAAGAAGCTGGGCGATGGCTTGTTCCTGCACGCTAAACGGCTGCTGCGGGCGCAAGTAATTCATCGTGCCGACAACCTGTTCGCCCAAAATCACCGGGACATTCATAACCTGATCAAGACCCAGCCCAAGGATGGTTTCGTGGTCGGAAAATGCCCAGCGAATATCGTCAGCGCCGCTGCCCAGATTGATGTGGCGATCTATCAGGACCTTTTGTCCCCACGGCGTGTCCTTTTTCGGTTTGCGACCGCCAACCGGGTAAATTTCGGGCATGGTTGACGCTATGCGCTCTACCTCGATCGTGGCGGGGTGGTAACGCATGGCGCTGTATAGTTCGTTTGGGATCGCGTTCGCACAAAGGTCGTGAAACGCGGTATCTGTCGTCGCCGGGTCGGTCAGTTGCGCGAACAGTTCGGTCGGAATGTCCATGGTGCCTGTCTCCTGCGTGGTGGTGGCGCGAAGGGGTTAAGCGTTGACTGTTGCGGTGCCGGCACGGCGGGGATCGGCAAAGGCGGTCAGATTGCCGTTTTCATCAGACATGGCGACACAGATCCCGCCGGCCTTCCAGGTTCGTTGCGGCCAGGCTTCCATGTCATGACCGCGCGCTTGCAGCTCCGCGATCGCGGTATCCGGCAGGTCCTGTTCATAAAGAACCTTGTTCGGATAGGCGATGTGGGGGGCAAAGGAGCCGGGATAGGCATAACTTGAAACGCGCGGTTCCAGAATGGCATCCTTCAGGCCTTTGCCGCGATCCATCATATGGATAAGAACCTGTGCCATCGCCTGGATCTGAATGTCACCGCCCGGCGTTCCCATTGCGATCCATGGTTTGCCATCTTTCAGGCCAAGGATCGGGTTGGGCGTAAGGCGCGGGCGTTTACCCGGTGCCAATGCATTCAGATGCCCCGGGATGGCGCGTGACTGTGACCCGCGCGACGATACGCTCAGTCCTGTGCCGGGAATGACCTGGGTGTCTGAGCTTGGGTCGCTTGGCGTGGCAGAAAACATGTTGCCGTCGCCATCAATCACACTGACATGTGACGTGTCGGCAGAACCGCGCGTATATTCGGGAGTTTCGCCGGCGTTATTGCGATATGGGGCATTGATGTGATCTATGTCGCCCGGGGCGGGCATCGGATCAGAACGGGTTTCCGATATCGTTGCCAGTCGTTGGGCAACAAAAGAGGCATCAAGCAGGGACGCCGGATCAACTTTCATGTAATCGGGGTCGGTGACAAAGGCTTCGCGGTCGGCGAAAACCCGTTTAAGCACCTCAAGCAGGAAATGCCGGTCAATATCGCCATCTGGCGTAAGGATTCGCTCCTTGCCAGCCTTTTCAAGCATGGTCAGTGTTTCAGCCATTGAAATGCCCTGACACCATGCCCCGCAACAGTAAATTTCGCTGTCGCGGAACTTCACCGGAAACGTTGTTTCTTCGCGCACCTCATAGGATGCCATGTCTTCCATGGTCAGAAGACCGCCATTTTCAGCATGGAATGCGGTGATGCGCTGGGCAATTTCACCTTCGTAAAACGCTGCCCTTGCCGCGGCCAATCCGGCTTTGCGGTCACCTTTGGCATTGCGTTCGGCATCGACCATGATTTGCAAACTGTTGGCGAGATCCGTCTGGACAAAGGTTTCGCCAACGACCGGCGGTTTGCCATTGGGCAGGAAAATCTCGGCTGTTGATTCAAATCGCTGATATTCGCGGTGGCGGGATTTTACGAATTCGGAAAGCAATTCGAACACTGGAAAACCGTCACGTGCCGCCTTGATCGCCGGGGCTGCCACATCACCAAAGCGCATGGTGCCAAATTCGGACAGGGCGCGAATCCAGGCGGCCGGGGCGGCGGGGACCACAGTACGCAAAGTGCCCTCGGGCACGGAATCGCCGAAATTTTTGTGGAACCATTCGACATTGGCGGCTTTGGGCCAAACACCAACCCCGTCATAGCTTGTAATCCGTCCGGTTTTGCCATCGCGCAAAATGATCGGGGCAACACCGGCAACAGACACAAGTTCGGGGTGAACAACGCCAAGTGCCAGCCCCGCAGCAACGCCGGCATCGATGGCATTTCCGCCTGCGCGCAGCATTGTTTCCGCTGCTTCTGTGGCGATCGGGTGGCCTGTGGCAATGGCGAAGTTATTGGTACTCATAGGTTTTCCTTGAAGTCTTTCCAAAACAGCAAAGACGGGACGCAACGCGCCCAACCGCCGTTATCTTCATAACTGTTTCTATTATTTAACTACGTAGTTGACAAGTCATAACTAGTTAGTTTTATGATTGTGTCATGAACAAGGAACGCACAACAAACGCACTGAAACGTGTGGCTGCAGAAATGGAAGCCGGTGATGCAAACAGCTCGCTTCCAAAATATGCACGCCTTGCCGAAGCCTTTTACGGCTGTGTCCGTGATGGTCATTACCTGCCCGGTGATCCTTTGCCGAGCGAGACTGAACTGTGCGACGTCCTTCCGGTTGGTTTGAGCACCGTGCAAAAGGCGCTGGCGCAGCTGGTTGAGCAGGGCATCGTTGTGCGTCGGCGCAAACTCGGGACTTTTATTGCCGATTTCCGAAATCAGGTTCCCGAGGTGCACGTCTATCGGTTTCGCGATCCGGTCACGGGTGAAAACCTGTTGCCCTATACGCGGGGAATCGCGGTCGAAGAAGCCCATACCGAAGAACTCGGTCCTTTGGCCGCCGGCTTTGAAGGCGATCCGGTCGTGCGACTTGATCGTCTGGTCTGGATCGAGGGCGAACGCCCGGTATTCAGTTCCATTTTCCTGCGCAAGGCCCACGCCGAAGGACTGTCAGACCGTGGTGGTCTGAACAATTTCGACGGGGTTTCGGTTCACCGGCATCTCGCAGAAAAATTCAATCTGCCGACCTTGTCGGTCACACATCGCGTCACGGCGGACGAACTGTCTGCCAAGGCCTGCGCAAACCTTGATCTGGCGGCACCGCATGTTGGCCTGATCTGGGAAGCAACAGATCGCAGTTTCAACGAAAAACAAATTCTTGTGCAGCGTTTCGAACTGCCAAGGGGGCACCGTCCGATGGAAATCATCGAAGGAAAAAAATCGTAAAGATTTTGGAACCTATCACGTCTGGAGAACGAGGAGTTTGAGAATGAAAAAGGTACTGGCGGCAGCTGCAATGCTGGCCTTGAGCACCGGTTCGGCATTCGCCGCAGACTGGAAACCTGACGGACCGATCCGTCTTTGGATCGGTTATGGCGCAGGTGGCGGAACCGATGTTCAGGCCCGTATGCTGGCCAAGGAACTTGAACAGACCCGTGGCTGGATTCTGGTCCCGGAAAACAAATCCGGCGAAGATGGCGCTGTGATGTCTGCACAGCTCAAGAACGAGGCACCCGATGGCCAGACTCTCGGCTTTGCCATCACCACGACCTATAACTTCGCGCCGATGAACAGCGACAATATCTCGCCCGAAGACTTCACCTATATCACCACCACTGCCGGTTCGCAGATGGCGGTATTGGCGCGGACTTCGTCGGGCTGGAAATCGCTTGATGACGTCAAAGCCGCCGCAGAAGCCGGGGAAACCCTTGTCTGGGCCAACTGGGGCACCCAGGTTGAAGCCGGTGCAGAAGTTATTGCACGTAAACTTGGCATCACTGTTAACCACCTGCGCACAGCAGGCGGCAAAGGTGCCCTGAACGCCGTTGTGGCCGAAGATGCCAACCTGTCGTGGGGCGGTGGTGTTCAGCGTCCGCTGGTCGAAGCTGGCGAACTGACCATTCTGTCGTCGGCCGAAAGCACCCATCTGGTGCAGGCGCCTGATACCCCGACCCTGAAAGAACAGGGTATCGACCTTGATCTTGGCTACAAATACATCATCGTTGCGCCGAAAGGCATGTCTGACGAAGTGCGCGACACCATCGCGGAAGCGGTTGCTGAAATCCTGAATAACCCGGAAAGTGAAACCCGGAAATTCATCGAAAAACAGTATCCGCCGGCACCGGTTATCGAAACCGGCGACGCATTGCGCAAAACCATCATTGATGGCTATGCCGCCAATGTCGAGATGATGAAAGCACTGGTAGAATGAGTGCTTCCCGTCTCGAAGCGCCAGAGAAAAAGGCGCGGTGGAACCTTTGGCTGGGGGTGGGGACACTTGTTTTCTGTGTTCTGTGCTTCACCGTCTGGTTTCCCAACGACATTCGGGGCGGCATTATCGAACGTACGATCTCCGGGCGGATTGCGCCCGGAGACTCCTTCTTTCCGGTAATCCTGGCCGGATTGATGATGCCGCTTGGCTTGTTGCTTACGCTTGGTCACTTTCGTCGCGGTCCGGACAATGCCGGGGAACCGACAGGTGAAATCACGGGCGCCAATATCTTTTTCCTGGTGCAGTTCCTGTTGCTGACTTTTGTCGGGTTGTTCTTCATGTCCAATACTGGCCCGGCGCTGGTATGGGCGTGGAACGGTCTTGGCCTTGGTGTCATTTCGTCTTACCGCGCGGTTTCCACCACCTTCCCGATCAATGTCGCTGGCTTCTTCCTGGGTGGAATGGTGATTACTTGCGGCTTTGTTTTCATGACCCGGCATCGGCTGCGTTGGCGTGATGTGCTGATCTGTCTTTTGACCGTGCTGTTTTTGATTCTCGTCTTTAACGGCCTGCTCGAAGACGTGTCGCTGCCGCCCAACCGTAATCTTTAAGGAACGATCATGGAATTGGCGTTTCAATATATCGGGCTGGGCATCCATTCGGTGTTCTTTGATGCCGATGGACAGTTCTGGCTGATGCCGGTCCTAATGGTTCTGACCGGAATTATATCGGGGATCTTCTTTGGTGCCATTCCGGGGCTGAGCGGGCCATTTGCGCTTGCGCTTGCCTTGCCGGTTTTGATATCTGTTTTTGGCTATTCGAACGAAGCATTGCTGCCGGTTCTGGGCTGCCTTGTCGGTCTGATGAAGGGGGCGACGGTTGGCGGTGCTGTGCCGGCCATCCTGTTTAATACGCCAGGCACGCCCGACGCGTTCCTGACGACTGCTGACGGTTATCCGATGGCGCAAAAAGGTCAGGCCCGCAAGGCGATCCAGACCAGCCATTTTGCATCGGTCATGGGTGACAGCTTTTCCGACATCGTGCTGTTTGTAGCCGCACCTGTATTTGCGGTGGCGGTTGAACGTGTTCTCGATCTTCCGGAAAAGTCGGCCCTGATTATCCTGTCGCTTTGTTTCATGGCGGCCGTTGTCGGGAATGCTCCGCTTAAAGGATTGCTTGGCGGGCTTTTGGGGATGCTGCTGTCACTGGTTGGTACAACGCTTTCGGGGAATGGTGTGCGTCTGACCCTTGGCCTTGATGGTCTTGGTTCCGGCGTGCCTTTGACGTCGGCGGTCCTCGGCGTTCTGGTTCTTTCAGAAGTTCTGATCAGTGTCGAAGACATGTCGCGCGCCCGAAAGGCGCGTGAAAGCTTGCCCCAAACGCCTGAAATGGGGCCGCCGCTCACATGGGCGGAACGGTTGCGAATGATGCCGGCAATCCTGCGTTCGGCAAGTATCGGGACTGTGATCGGTGCCCTGCCGGGCATCGGGACCACCACTGCGGCAACGCTTTCCTATGACACGGCCAAGCGTCTTTCCAAAAAGCCCGACGAATTCGGCAAAGGCACGCCCGAAGGTGTCGTTGCGACCGAGGCCGCCAATTCCGCGGTATCGGGTGCCAACCTTATTCCGGTGATGAGCTTGGGCATTCCGGGGAATTTCGCTGCTGTGTTCCTGATCCTTGCGGTCGAGACGATTGGCGATTTCTCGTTTGGTCCATCGGTGTTCAAATTCACCGAGATCAAGGAAATTGACGGCTATGGCATGATCATGAACAAGGATCTGGTCATGGCTTTCGGTCTGTTCACGCTGATGGTGATGGGTAATATCTTCAACTGGACCTTTGGCGGGTTTGTCATGCGCTTCCTGGTGCATATGGCCCGCATCCCCAAAGACATCGTCATGCCGCTGATCTTGCTGGTTTCGCTGACAGCTGCCTATGTTCAGGATGGCGGGTATCGAGGTCTGGGTACGGCACTGGTATTTGCCGTCATCGGTTATCTGATCAGACGGCTTCAGGTTTCAACGTTGCCATTCGTGATCGGGTTCTTGTTGGCCCCGGCCCTTGAACAATTGATCCGCGGTGCATTCACCGCCAGTGGTGGTGATGCGCTCTTCCTTCTGAAATCGCCAATCGCGGTAATCATGCTGGGCCTGTCCGGGTTCCTGATTGTACGCATGGTTCTTCAGGGACGGCAAAAGGCGGCATCACAAAGCTAGTTGGGATAACCTGGTCCCGATTTCAGCCCAAACATGGCACCCCGACCGGTGATTTGACCCGGTCGGGGTGTTTGTATCTCGGGGCTGCTTTCAGGGTCGGCAAAGAAAGCCATTTCTTTTGTGCTCGGCTGTTTTCAAACAAGTCGAAAATGATTAGGGTCACCTTCCTTGCTGACCAGATGCTTGCAAGACGCTGTAAACAGGCGCGTGCACTGGCAGGAAGGTCTTGTCGCCGGAGGAAATTTTGGTTCAGCACGAAGAAAGATGGGTCTTTGGGTATGGGTCGCTGTTGTGGCGGCCCGGTTTTGAATTTACCGAACGGTCGCGTGCATTGTTGCGTGGCTATCACCGGTCATTCTGCATCTATTCCCATCATTATCGCGGAACGCCCGAAAATCCGGGGCTTGTTCTTGGCCTGAATGCCGGGGGCGAGTGTGTCGGGAATGCATTTCGTATCGCGCCGGAAAACTGGAACGCGGTCAAGGCGTATCTCGATGAACGGGAACTTGTAACCAATACCTATATTCCGGCCGATGTTGAAGTCGAACTTGAGGATGGTCGCACCGTGATTGCGCACACCTATGTCGCCGATCCGACCCATCAGCAATATGCCGGCAATCTTCCGGTACGTACGGCTGTTGAGATCATTGTTGCTGCACACGGCAATGTTGGTCCCAATTTGGAATATCTTGAAAATACTGTGCAACATCTTGATGAGATGGGCATTGTCGACCCGCCCTTGCATGATCTGATGGATCTGGTTCGGCGCGAATATGGTGAGATCAATATGGGGGCCGGTATCTGATGGCGCAGGGGAATAATCTTACACAGGGCTCTGCGACAGCAACAACCGGTTCGGCTGGTGATCATACCCCGATGACGGTCGCCTATCTGATGCTGATTGCCTGCGCGATGATGTGGGGGTCGAACCATGTGGTGGCGCGCGGTGTCAATGCGACTGTGCCGTTTGAAGCATTGTCATTCTGGCGCTGGGTCGTGGCAGCCGTGATGCTGTTCCCGGTCTGCTTTAAATATTTGCGCCGCGACCTCAAGCTGATGGCACAGCACAAAATGTCGATGTTCCTGATCGGCTTTACCGGTGTGTTCCTGTTTTCGGTCGTGATTTATCTGGCGGCCTATAACACCACCGCGGTCAATACCGGCCTTTTGAATGCGACAACCCCGGTCTGGGTGTTGTTGTTTGCCGCAGTCCTCAGTGCTGACAAGCCCAAGCTCGGGCAATGGGTCGGAGTTCTTGTCGCCGGTGCCGGAACGGCCACCATCATTGCCAAAGGGGACCTTTCGGTCTTTGCGCGGATGGATTTCGTTTCGGGCGATGTGTTTGCGATGATTTCGGCGATGGTGTGGGCCGCCTATTCCATGCTGCTGAAACGCGCGCCCAAGGGTGTGCATCCACTGAGCCTTGTATTCGTTTCCGCGTTGGTCGGCTTGTGCTTTTTGACGCCGCTTTATATCTGGTCGATCCTGATTGATGGGGAACCGTTCTTTACCCATCTTGATCCGGCATGGCCCGACATGCTCAAGATTTTCTATATCGGTGCGGGGCCGGCCTTCCTTGGGTATCTGTTCTGGAACAAGGGCGTTTCGGTGGTTGGTCCGGCCAATGCCGGGGTGTTCCTGTATCTGATGCCAGTCTTTGCCAGTGTGCTTGCGATCATCTTCCTTGGGGAAGAATTGCATATGTATCACCTGGGCGGGATTGTTCTGATTGCCTTTGGCATCTGGCAGGCGACGCGCCGCAAAAAATAGACCACACGGATCGCGATCCGTATTCAGCCAAAAAGGCCGGTGACGAATATCACCGGCCTTTTATTTGTTGGGTATTTATCTGATGTCGCTGTATCGGTTGGGCGGGCCGTAATGGATTTCAGCCATGCCCGAACCGGATCAGGATGCCTTGTCCGAAAGGGTGTCTTGCGGTTTGGCGGCGGCCTGATCGGCCTTTTCCGCGGCAATGTCATCGGATGTCAGCATCGGCAGGCTGAATTCCTGCTGTGCTTCGGCTTCGAGTTCCCGGGTTCGGGTATCGATACGGTTCTTGATTTCTTTCATAAAGGTCTTGCGATCAAGATCGGGTTCGATCGGCTTCATGAATTCCATCGTGACCTTGCCGCCATATTTCATGAAGCTGTGCCGCCCCCAGAACATGCCGGAATTCAGCGCAACAGGTATCACCTTATATTGCGGGAACGCCTTATACAGCGCATAGATACCCGGATGGTACGGGCGGTCTGAACCCGGCGGTGTCCGTGTACCTTCCGGGAAGATCACCACCTGGCGGTTTTCTGCCAGTGCTTCGGCGGCACCTTTGATCATGTCCTTAAGGGCGGACCCACCCGCCGAACGGTCAACGGCAATTTGCCCCGAAAGTGTCAGGAACTGTCCAAAAACCGGAATTTTGGTCAGTTCCTTTTTCAGGATATAGGCCGGATCGGTAACCACGGTATGGAAGGTCAGGGTTTCCCAAGCAGATTGATGCTTTGCCACCAGAATACAGGGACCATCCGGCAGGTTTTCCAGTCCGGTAATTCGTTTGCGCATGCCGACCGAATAGCGCAGCATGAACTGCACCAGCCGACACCAGGCATGACCGACAAACTGATTGGCCTTGCGCCCAAACAACATTAACGGGATCAGGCTGAGGCACAAAATCGCCGTTCCACCGAAAAACAACACGTTAAACAGTAACGCGCGGAGGGTTCTCATACAGAAAAGTCCTTCATACGCCTTGGGTCTAAACCCACTTACATGATCTTGATATTTACTGCTTTGTAACAGCTATATTGCAATCGGAAAATGCCGATTGTTCAACTGCCTTTGCCTGTTGCATTCGATGCGGAATAATCCTGCGGGGCGGGCGATGCATCACCGGGACCGCGCAAGCCCGGATGATTGCCATCGGGCAACCATTGCAACAGCGTATTGCGCAGGCTGGCAAACATGTATTTGTTGAATTCACTTGCAATCAGCGCCGTGCTTCCCGGGAAGCGCCACCAGTTATCAATTTTGACATTATCGGGAAAGACCGGGTGCGGGATGATCTCGACATCGGGCATCAGACTTTTGAATTCAAGCATCGATCGCGGCATGTGATAGTTCGCAGTCACAATGCGAAGGCTTTTATACCCTTCCTCATAGACCCAGACCGCTGTTTCCAGGGCGTTGCCACGCGTGTTTTCGGCGACATGCCCCAGAACCACACAACAGGATATCAGTCGCGGGTCCGACTTTCCGACCGACAGAAGTTCATCAACTTCAACACCGCGATACACACCGGAAATGAAAAGCTTGTCGGCCATGCCACGGGTCAGCAAACGACGCCCTTCCGAAAGGCGTTCACTGCCCCCGGTCAGAACCACAATGGCATCGGTATGCTGATCGGTGTTTTCGACGGAAACCGGGATCGAACTGACATACCAGACAAAACCGGCAGCCCACACCAGTGCAGATACAATCAACATTGAAAGCAGAAAACGAAACCGGCGGAACCGGCGACGGTGCTGCACGCTGAGCGGTGGCTTATTCATGAATGCGAGCCTGGATAGCAGTGCGCGGGCATGTGTTCGGGTCTCCTGAGGTGGCCAAGGCCATGATCCCAAAAGGGAAGCAGCTCTACAAACGGACTATACGGAGCCGGGCGGCGGGTTACAACATTCGGTGCAATACACGAAGAACCGTGCGTGTTGCTGTGATCCCGGCCACCATCGCAACGATAAAGGGAATGGCCACAATCAGCGCAATGAAAGTCGGGCTAAGGACAAGTGACGGTATCGGCCAGCCAGCCCGCAGACCAAGCCAGGCAATCAGGGCCGATACAGGAAGGGCAATCAGAAGGCCGATCAAGGCCCCGAAAAACGCCAGCCGCTGATTATGACGTCCGAACTGTTTGGCGATATAGCCGTCCTGCGCCCCGATCAGATGGAGCAATTCAATGATCCGGTGATGGATCGAAAGGCCCGAACGGGTTGCAAAAACCACCGAAAGCATGGTGGCCCCGAACAGCACAACAATCAGCAGCGACAAGGCAAGTTCGACCGAGAAGGCAACATCGGCAATGCGTTCGATCCAGATGCGATGATCATCAAGAACCGCCTCGGGCGCAATGACGCCAAGGCGGCTTTCAAGCGCGTCGTAATTGAACCCGGTTTCGGGGGTAATTTCGATAATGCGTGGTATGGGAAGTTCGCTGACCACTTCATCCGGGCCAAGCCACGGCTCAAGCAAGGCCGCCATCGTATCAGGGCTGAGTTCCTCGATCCGGGCAATGCCGGGCATGTCGGAGACATCATCAATGATTGCATCAACGGTACTTTGCAGCGCCTGTTCACGTTCATCAGGTGACCGGTTGGCAAGTTCGGTTGGCGGGACCTGAATGGACAGGCTGCCTTCGATCTGGCCAGACCATTGACCAACGCTGTCATGCAGGGCCGTCAGGCCGACAATCGAAAAAGTCAGCAAGGCAACCATCAGGGCGACGATGCTCGGCAAAAAGCGCGAGGATGAATCGCTTTCAAGCGGTAGATGCGATGGATGTGCGCGAAATGCCATGATCGTCGTTTGGTCCTGTTGATCGGTTTGATCTTGTCGTTCAGGTCGTCGTCAGCCGCTGTGGGTGACATCGTGAAGGGTGCCACCTTCAAGAAGCCACTGTGTATGGCCAAATCGCCTGACCAGTTGCCGGTTATGGGTGGCGATCAGAACAGTGGTGCCCAGTTTGTTCAGTTCTTCAAACAGATATAGCAACCGCATGGCGATTCGGTCATCGACGTTCCCCGTCGGCTCATCGGCCAGCAACAGGGCGGGACGGCCGATCACGGCGCGAGCGATGGCGACACGCTGTTGTTGACCACCCGAAAGTCGTGACGGCTGGGCATTGATATGATCGCCCAAACCGACCCATTCGAGAAGTTCGGTCACGTTTTTGCGGATTTGCAGATCCTCAACCCCGGCGACCCTTAACGGCAAGGCAACGTTTTCAAAGGTCGTCAGGTGATTGATCAGCCGGAAGTCCTGAAAGACGACGCCGATTTTTCGGCGAATCGCAGGCAATTCTTCGCGCGGGATGCGGATATTGTCGCGACCGAAAATATTGATTTCGCCACGGGTTTGACGCAACGCCAGATATAAAAGTCGCATCAGCGTCGATTTGCCCGCCCCGGAAGCCCCGGTCAGGAAATGGAAACTGCCACGGCCCAAAGAAAAATTCAGGTCGCGCAAAATTTCCGGCCCGGATTCGTATCGGACCCCGACATTCCTGAAACTGACAACTTCGGTCAAAATCGGTGCTCCATCTGGCAGAATGACGGTCTACATTGGCGTGTGCCGGGGCAAATGATCAAGGGTTTCTCTATGGTCTGGCACGGTTGGAATTCACGTTTGCCATGACAATATCGGAAATGACCAAATCGGTTTACCCGGATTTCGTATGCTTTCGGATGCCATGTTCGCAGCAATTAGGCAACGATTAGACACCCAAATCCGGGCAGCTTCTGTTATCTGTACTTAACAGTCTGTTAAATCGCGGCTATTTACATATAGTGTAATTCACTGCTGACGTGATTGGGGGATCGTCAGTCGTGCATGCTTTGTTGTCCCCGATGTTTGATGCCGCTGTCATCGAAATGCCAGGTTTGCAATGATCATTACTTGCCCAGAGTGTTCAAAGAAATACTCAGTTAAAACAGAAGCAATCGGTCCAAAAGGCCGAACCGTGCGCTGTAAAAGCTGCGGCAATAGCTGGCATCAGGACCCGCCGGGGGCAAAGAAGCCTGCGCCACAGCCCGCAGCACCGGAAAATGATCTTCCGCCACCCTTCAATCAGGAAGGCTCGCTTGGTGCGGACTTCAATGCCGACCAGATGGGTGGGGGACAAGTTGATCCCGGATTTGAAGAGGCGGACAAGATCCCCGATCCGCCGCCCATTCCCCAGCAACTGATTCGCAATAATCCCAAGCCCGAACCCAAAAAGAAAAAGGGTATCGTTGGCTGGATCATCTTCCTGCTGCTGATTGGCGGCATTGGTGCGGGTGGCTATTTTGCCAAGGATTACCTGATCAATCTGTGGCCGCCGGTTGCCAAGGTCTATGACATGATCGGGCTTGATGTGCCCCATGTTGGCGAAGGCCTTGATATCCGGGAATTGCCGCCGACCCGTGAAGATGAAGACGGTGTTGATGTTCTGGTCGTCCGTGCCGAGATCGTCAATATCAGCGAAGAACCGCGCGTACTGCCCTATCTTCTGATCGAGCTGCTTGATCCGCTTGATCGTGTGGTCCAGCGCAAAAAGGTTCCGCTGATCTATGACGAATCCAAAGTACCCGCCGGTGCTGAAATGCCGATGGAACAGCAAATGTTGCCGGTTGGCGAAAGCCTGACAGTTGAAACCAAAATCCGTCGTCCGAACCCGACGGCAACCCGATTGCAGGTTACCTTCCTTGATCCGCGCGAAGCGGTCGAGCCGTAAGGAACCCGATCGATCAAATCAAAAGGCAGCGTTGTCATACGCTGCCTTTTTTGTGTCTGGGGTCCTTGGTCCTTGTTGGCGGGTGGTAACGCTCAGAACCGTTTCAGCAGCCTGTCGATATATTCCTGTTCGATTTGCGGGCGATCGGGATCACCGGACCGGCGGCGCAATTCCTGAAGAATGCGCCATGCCCGTTCCAGGGTATTCACATCGGGAATGATGGTGGTGCCATCACCGCCGACCGGGCGGCCCAACGGGTCCCGGCGACCAGTTCCTTCCAGATCTTCGAGCATCGGGGCCATCTGGCTCAGACCTTCAAGTGCGCGGCTGATCTCGCCAATGCCCTGTTGCAAGGCTTCCATCGCCTGTCTTTGGAACTGCAATGCCTCGTGTGAGCGGTTATGTCCAAGCGCATCAGCAGCCCCGCGCATGGCATCAATGACCGTATTCATGCCGCTGACATCACCAAACTGATTGATGCCCGGACTGTTCATGATGTCGGTGGCATCATCGGCAAGACCCTGTTGCTGATTGGCACGTGGAACCGGGCCAGATTGGGCTGATGAATTGTCGCCCTGGTTCATAAGGTCCTGTTGGCGGCGCGCCAGATCACGCATCCCATCAAGCATTTCGCGCAGGGTGGACGTGATGTCCATGCCGCCTTCACCGGTGGTGACCTGCATGTTTTCGACCAGTTCGCGCAGGCGATCAATCAGTTGGCGTGCCTGATCACGCGCACCGGCCCGCATCAGCGCATCAATCTGATCAATGATACGCGAAAGATCCTGTTGTTCGAGGGTGGCGGATGCTTCGGGCTGATCTTCGCCCATCTGGGGACTTTCGCGGGTCAATGCGGCCAGATATTCGTTCAGCGCCTGACGGTATTCCTCGATCAGGCGGGCAATCTCGGTTTCGGTGATATCGGGGTTTTGCAACGCTTCAAGCAGCCGTTCCTCGGCCTCCATCAGGTTGCGTTCGGCAATGCCGTAACTGCCCCGCTCGACCTCCTCGGCAATGTGCCAAAGAAGGCCCGCGACATCCTGATGAACAGCACGGTCATGCAGATTGGCCGCCAGCCGGTTTTCGGCAACCGACAATGCAAGAAACACTCCGATATGCCCATTGAAGGCCTGTGGGGCATAAAGGATTGGCAAGATTGCCTGGTGCATTTCAAGTGCGCGCTCAGGATAACGTAACAGCCCGCGTCGGATGGTAATCAGCTTTTGCGCAACCGGATGGGTGAATTCGCGTTCGGGCAACATCAATGATCTGATGTCGCTTTGTCCGGTTTGACCGGCATTGTCTTGCGACACCAGCTGGATATTGACCGGCAATCCTGCCCAGGGATGTGCAACAAGATCAATGAAACGTGGTCCTTCTATGCGGGTTGGCATGGCTGTTTGGCTGATGCCTTCACCGCGAACATCAATCACGATCTTTTCAATCGGGCCATACTGGTCATATGACCAGTCATCGGGGGCAGGTGTGATTACAAGATCAAGCTTCGCCAGGCCATAATCATCATTGGCCGTATAATCCAGCCGGACATGGTCGCGCCGGGTTATGGCGGGTGAACTGACAAAGGAAAGGTTTGGTGCCTTGTCCGGCACCAGTTCGATATTCAGGGTCAGCCGGTCATTGCCCCAGACAGATATGCGCCACTCGCCCGATTGTTCGATTGCTGTTGACAGAACATAGCTGTTTTCACTGCTTTCGGTGAAGTCACGTGCTCCGTCCGGCGCGGTCAGGGTTGGCTGCCAGATGCTGGAAATACTGCCATCCAGTGTTGATCCAACCGGGACCTTGACCGCAATGACCTTGCTCTCGGTCGCTTGGGGGGTGTCCGTATCACTTGAAGATGAACTCGTCCCGCTGTCAGATGAAACTGCATTAAATCGCAATACGCGCGGCACCTGTCCGGTATAGGCCGGCGGGGTGACCCAGAGTGTCGCACTAAAGTCCGCGGCACCAAGGCGCTGCAGGGGGCTGAACGCCTTTGAAAACCGTTCGGATATATGGTCGTGACCGGCAAGCAACCCGACAAAGATCAATAAAACGGGAATGGCGGTCAGCCCGAAACGGTCAATGCGGGTCAGTGCCGGGATCGGCCGCGGCAGGCGAAGTTGCCCCAGCGTCCTTTCATGCAGACCCAACTGGCGTTGCCACAGGAAACTGGTCAGCGGATCATCTGTTTCATCAATATGATCTTCAAGACTTTGCAACGGGTTGTTTGAAAGCCCGTTTTCGATTTCAAGCCGGTGCAGGATATCGCGTCTTGTCGGCCAGCGGAAATTCCGCCACGGGGCGACTGCGGCAATCATGGTGATGACCGACAAAATCGACAGCAACATGATATGACCGGTGGCCGGCAAAAATTCGAACGTCCCGGTAAGCGTCAATCCACCGGTCAGAAGCACGATCGATAATGACGGGATCAGACAGGGCCAGGCCGCTTCCCATATCATGACCATGCGCGTTCTGCGCACATGGCGTTCCATTCCGGGATAGGGTGGTATCAACGACATGCGACCGGTCGTCCCTGATTGCCAAAAGTTGCGAGATTAATCGCAATGCTACCCTTTAAAACTTGGGGTTTTGGCAGGACGGGTCAAGCTATTCCCGAAGATGTGGCGGAAATAAAAAGGGTGGCCCGCAATCAACGGACCACCCGGATGTGTTTCAGGACCGGTCTTATGGCTTATGAGTTTCCAAGCCAGGCCGGGATCTGATCCATATTGATCAGCTGATCGATTTCCTGACGCGGGCGCACAATCGCAAAATTGTTGCCCTTGACCAGAACTTCCGGCGTCAATGCGCGGGTGTTATAGGTTGATGACATCACCGCGCCATAGGCACCAGCCGACATGACCGCAACCAGATCACCGGCCTTAAGGTCATCAGGAAGTTTGCGATCCTTGCCAAAGGTGTCACCGGTTTCGCAAACCGGACCAACGACATCCACGGTCGCCTGCACGTCATCTTCGCCCTGTTCATCGACCGGGATGATTTCGTGATAGGCGCTGTAAAGTGTCGGACGGATCAGATCGTTCATCGCGGCGTCAAGGATGACAAAGCGTTTTGCTTCGCCGTCTTTGATATACATGACGCGTGACACCATGATCCCGGCATTGCCGGCAATCAGGCGGCCCGGTTCAAGGGTGATGTGGCAACCAAGATGACCGACCGTTTCGCGCACCATCTGCCCATAAGCATCAGGAAGCGGCGGTGTTTCACCCTGATAGGCGATACCAAGACCGCCACCAAGATCAAGATTGCGGATTTCAATGCCTTCGGAACGAAGCTGTTCGACCAGATCGGCAAGGCGGGTAAATGCCTCGCGGAAGGGGGTCAGGTCGGTCAACTGGGATCCGATATGCATGGCAATGCCGGTAACCTCGATACCGTCCATGGCCGCAGCATCGCGGTACACTTCAATCGCACGGGTCCAGTCGATGCCAAACTTGTTTTCGGCCTTGCCGGTTGCGATCTTTTCGTGGGTTTTGGCATCGACATGCGGGTTTATGCGCAATGCAATGCGTGCCTTTGTCCCCATGTCGATGGCAACACGGTTAAGTTCGACCAGTTCCGGGATGCTTTCGACATTGATCTGCGCGATACCGGCTTCAAGGGCTTCGCGCATTTCGGCGTCGGCTTTGCCCACACCCGAAAAGATGATCTTGGCGGGATCAATACCGGCGCGCAGCGCACGGCGCATCTCGCCAACCGAGACGACATCAGCGCCAGCGCCAAGATTGGCGAGGGTTTTCAGAACCGCCTGGTTCGAGTTTGCCTTGACCGCAAAGCAGACAGTGGCATCAAGCCCCTCGAACGCATCGGCATAGACATTGTAGTGACGTTCAAGCGTCGCGGTCGAATAACAGAAAAACGGCGTGCCGACTTTTTCTGCCATTTCCGGGATCGAGACACCTTCGGCGTGAAGCACGCCATTAATATATTCAAAGTGGTTCATTGCGCCGGGTAGTCCCTTGGATATTCATAACCTTTATCGGTTGGCGGTTCGAGCGGGCCTTTTTTGCCGCAAGCCGCCACCGAAAGACCAAGCATGATTGCCAGTGTGATCACGGTGCCGCGTTTAAGCAAGGCGGGGGTCATTTCAGAAACCTTTCCTTTGCTGCCTTGACGGATTCCTTGACGCGAACCGGTGCAGTTCCGCCAAAGCTCTGGCGGGCGGCGACCGATGCTTCGACAGTCAGAACGTCATATATCGCATTGGTGATTTTCGGCTCGATCCCCTGAAGATCTTCAAGGGAAAGCTGATCAAGATCGCACCCTTTGGACTCTGCCAGTTTCACGGTCGCGCCAACCACATGGTGGGCGTCACGGAACGGCATGCCAAGTTCGGCAACAAGCCAGTCGGCAAGATCGGTTGCGGTGGTATAACCGGCACCGGCAGCTGCGCGCATGTTATCGGCATAGACCTTCATGTCGGCAACCATGCCGGTCATGGCAGCAACGCACAGACCCAGATGATCGTGGGCCTCGAATACCGGTTCCTTGTCTTCCTGCATGTCCTTGGAATAGGCCAGCGGAAGCCCCTTCATCGACAGCATCAGGGAATTATAGCAGCCAACAATACGGCCGATTTTCGACCGGATCAGTTCGGCTGCATCCGGGTTGCGTTTCTGCGGCATGATGGATGAGCCGGTCGAAAACTTGTCGGACATGCCGATAAAGCGGAACTGTGCCGAACACCAGATAACCATTTCCTCGGCCAGGCGCGACAGATGCATGGCGGCAATCGATGCTGCGTTCAGATATTCCAGTGCAAAGTCACGATCCGATACCGCATCAAGCGAGTTCGCCGTCGGGCGATCAAAGCCAAGCGTACTTGCCGTCAGGTGACGGTCAATCGGATAGGGCGTCCCGGCAAGGGCCGCGGACCCCAGCGGGTTTTCATTCACACGCGTCCGGCAATCGGCCACACGACCACGGTCACGACCAAACATTTCAACATAGGCCAGAAGATGATGGCCAAATGTCACCGGCTGGGCCGCCTGAAGATGGGTGAAGCCCGGCATAATGGTTTCAGCATGGGTTTCAGCCTGTGAAATCAGGGCTTCCTGAAGCCCCTTAAGGCCGGCTTCGAGATCGGCAAGGGCAACATCACGGACCCACAGTTTGAAATCGGTTGCGACCTGATCGTTACGCGACCGCGCAGTATGCAGGCGACCGGCCGCCGGGCCGATCAGTTCGCGCAGGCGGCTTTCGACATTCATGTGAATGTCTTCAAGTGCGCTCGAGAACTTGAACTGACCGCTCTCGATTTCTTGAAGGATCTGGTCTAGACCATTGGTTATCTTTTCGCCATCTTCTGCGGGGATGATGTTCTGCTTGACCAGCATCGCGCAGTGGGCTTTGGAGCCCTGGATGTCCTGAGCATAAAGGCGCTTGTCAAAGCCGATGGAAGCATTGATTTCTTCCATGATGGCAGACGGTCCTGCTTCAAAGCGACCTCCCCACAGGGAGTTGGCGTTTTTCTGGTCGGTAGCGTTTTGATCGGTCATCTTGATCCGCAGTATTGGAAGGTGGGTGTTGTGAAGGCTTTGCTTCGTTACGTAAAACTTGGCGTGATTGTCGCCATATCGGGCATTTATGCAACCCCTGCCTTTGCAGATACGCAATTACCACAAGAACTTTCAAAGATGGTGGCGCCGTCTGATGATAGTTCTTTGCCCGATGGCGTTACCTTTGTCGATGAAAATGGCGATGAAAAACAGCTTAACCAACTGAAAGGTCAGGTTATTCTGGTAAATCTGTGGGCGACCTGGTGTGTGCCCTGTGTCAAGGAAATGCCGGAACTTGACCGGCTGGCTGCGGAAATGGATGGAAAGCCGTTCCGTGTTCTTGCCCTTAGTCAGGATCGCGGCGGGGCGGCTGCTGTTGCGGAATTCTTTGAAAAGAATGGAATCGACAATCTGGATGTGGTTCTTGACCCGCGCGGGGCAACCGCCCGCAAAATGGGGGCGCGCGGTCTTCCGACCAGTTTCGTGATTGATGGTCACGGTGTGGTGCGCGGCAAGCTTGAAGGCATCGCGCGCTGGGATGCCCCCGATGTCATTTCCTATTTTAACGATCTGATCGAACAGACATCCTGATTTCTGAACCGCAAGCCGCCATCAGTTTCCTGGTTCCAGTAAGGCAAGAACCTGATCAAGGGTGGGGGCGGCATCGCCGGCCCCGTTTCGGGTGGTTGCCAGTGCGCCGGTCGCACATGCAAACCGCACGGCATCTGGAAGGGCCTGCCCGTTATGCAGGGCAACCGCAAGTCCGGCATTAAAGCAATCCCCCGCACCGACCGTATCAATGGCACTGACGGTAAAAGACGCGACCAACCCCGACATGTCGGGTGTTGAATAATAGGCGCCTTCACGCCCCATTTTAATGATCACGGTTTTTGGGCCCATGTCATGAAGGACTTTCGCGGCTTTCTTTGCGCTGGCTTCATCGACCGGTTCGATGCCCGTCATGGCGCGGCATTCGGTGCTGTTGGGGGTGACGATATCAGTCAGCGCCAAAAGATCGCGCATCACCATGTGATCGGGTACGGGGGCAGGATCAAGCATGATTTTTGCCCCGCCTTCACGCGCATATTTGATCGCGCAATCGACAGCGACCACCGGGCATTCAAGTTGCAGCAGCAAATAGTCGCAGTCGCGCAGATAATCCTGTTTTTCATGCAAATCGCCACGGGTCATCGTCATGTTGGCACCGCCAACGACCGTGATCATGTTTTCACCGGCTTCATCAATTGAAATCAGGGCCGTACCCGTCTGTGCGGCATCGGCGATGATCAGGTGGCTGGTATCAATGCCTTCGGCGGCAAGGCTGGACACCAGTTGCCGGCCAAGTGCATCGTCACCAATCTTTGATATGAAAACGGGGGAAACGCCAAGACGTGCGATGGCCAGCGCCTGGTTACATCCCTTGCCCCCGGGGCCCGAGATATATTCCTTTGCCGGGACGGTCTGACCCGGTTTCGGAAGCTTGGCTACGCGTGCTGCGAAATCAATGTTCGAGCTTCCGACGACTGCAATACTCATGGACTATCCAAATGGTCGAAAATTAATACTCGTACTAATGTTGGTGTTAAATCATTGGTTTAAAGAAGGCGGGGGATTAATTTACTCATGATCGCGGGCGTCTTCGGAAATATATGCGGGTCGGTGCGTCGGGAAGGTCATTTTCAATCGGGCGTAAATTCATCGGCCAGTGCATTATAAAGCCTGCGGAACTTTGCAAAGCGCGGCTGATAGGATGCATGTCGTGACGTGTCCGGTTCGATAATTTCCTCGATAACCGGTTTCAGGCATACATCTTCGACTGCTTCCTGTGTCAGGGCCAGTCGCGCCAGACGTGCGGCACCGAATGCCGGACCTTTGGCCGCACCTTCGTATCGGGCAAGGGGGGTGCCCATGATGTCGGATATCAACTGGATCCAGTAACGGCTTCTTGCACCGCCACCAATCACACCGGGCAGGGCACAGCGGGTCCCGGCAGCATGCAGACGCGATTGTGCGTCGCTCAGCGCAAAGGCAACCCCTTCGAGAACCGATTGCACCATTGCTTCGCGCGATGTGTCGCTGCCCAGACCAAAAAACACCCCGCGCGCATAGGGATTGTTATGCGGCGTCCGTTCCCCGTTCAGATAGGGCAGAAAGACAATATCAGCGGGCTTATGATGCTGGGCCTCAACCCGTTTCAGCAAGCCACCAATATCACTTTCGCCAAGCAACTTTGCCGCCCATTGCAGGCAACTGGCCCCGTTCAGCAGAACGGCCATCTGGAACCAGTGGGCCGGAATGGCATGTGTGAAGCTGTGCAGAAGTTCTTCGGGTTTTGGGCGGTATTTGTCCGATGCGACAAAAATCTGTGACGATGTGCCAAGCGATATGAACCCGTCACCGTGACTGACGGCACCAACACCAATGCCGCCGGTCGCGGCATCACCCCCGCCACCGGCAATGATGACGTCACCCTTCATGCCCCAGCGTTTGACAAGTTCGGCCCGCAAAGTTCCGGTAATGTCCGATCCTTCGACCAGTTCGGGGATTTGATCCATCGAAAGCCCGCAGGCATCGATCGCTGCCCTGTTCCAGCTGCGACTTTCTTCATCAAGCCACAAGGTCCCGGCCGCATCGGACATTTCCGTTACCTTGTCACCAGACAGGCAAAACCGGATATAGTCCTTGGGCAGCAGGATGGTGCGTACTTTGGCAAAGATGTCGGGTTCATGCTTTTGCAGCCAAAGCATTTTTGGTGCAGTCATGCCCGGCATGGTCGCGACACCGGCCCTTGTCCCGAGATCGGGTAGCATGGCATCAAGTTTGTCACACTCGGCCTTGGCGCGGCCGTCATTCCACAGAATTGCCGGGCGCAACGGTTTGTCATTTTCATCAAGCAACGTCGCGCCATGCATCTGTCCTGAAAGGCCAATGGCGCGGGTGGCGGCAACAGCGCCCGGATTTTGATGGTGCAGGGCATCAATCGCGCGCAATGTCGCGTCCCACCAGTCATCGGGGTTCTGTTCGCTCCAGAACGGGTGGGGGTTTGATACCGACAAAGGAATATCTGTCTCGGCAACCGTGGCCGAGTGTTCGTCAATCAGCAATGCCTTGACGGCCGATGTGCCGACATCAATTCCGAGATACATTTTCGGACGGCCTCCAGACTTCTTTTGTCATTTTGTCCCGCATTCCATCCGTGCGGGTTTTAACGGACCTTATTCCAGATGGTTGGCGGTCCGATTGCAACAAAAAAAGCCGCTGAACAAAACAGCGGCTTTAATTTGAAAATGCGAATGTTTCAAAGCAGTCCCTAGCGGGTCGGGACCGGCTCATCACCGCTGTAATCATAGAAACCGCGGCCAACCTTGCGGCCAAGCCAGCCTGCTTCGACATATTTGACCAGAAGCGGGCACGGACGATACTTGGTGTCGGCCAGACCATCATGCAGAACATGCATGATCGAAAGACAGGTATCCAGACCGATAAAGTCTGCCAGTTGCAGCGGACCCATCGGGTGGTTTGCACCCAGACGCATTGCGGTATCGATGGATTCGACGTTCCCCACACCTTCATAAAGCGTGTAGATCGCCTCGTTGATCATCGGAAGAAGGATACGGTTGACGATGAAAGCCGGGAAATCTTCGGCACTTGCCGTGTCTTTTCCCAGCTTCTTGGTCAATTCATGAATGGTGCGATAGGTGGTTTCATCCGTGGCAATGCCGCGGATCAGTTCCACCAGCTTCATCAGCGGCACCGGGTTCATGAAGTGCATGCCCATGAATTTCGCCGGGCGGTCCGTGTAGGATGCCAGACGCGTCACCGAGATCGACGAAGTGTTGGTTGCGATGATGGCTTCGGGGCCAAGAACCGGGCAAAGCGCCTTGAAGATCTGTTTCTTGATCTCTTCATTTTCGGTTGCCGCTTCGATCACCAGATCGCAGTCCGAAAGGAAGCTGTATTCCGTTCCGGTTGAGACCCGGGCAAGTGCGGAATCTTTTTGCGCTGCGGTAATCAGTTCTTTTTTGACCTGACGGTCCATGTTCTTGTCCATCAGGCCAAGCGCCTTATCAAGGGCGTCCTGCGAGATGTCGAGAATTCGGACGTCGTAACCGGCAAGTGCGATCACATGGGCAATGCCATTGCCCATTTGACCGGCGCCAATTACGCCAATGGTTTTGATATCTTCCAACGAAGCCATTTGTTCCCCACTCGTCCCCTAGGGTCAAAACAACAGTATGCATTGCTTTGACCCTAATCGGGATCAGATTATTTGTCGAGTTCACTCGCCAGTGCGGGAAGGGCTTCGAACAGGTCACCGACAAGGCCGTAATCCGCCACCGAGAAGATCGGCGCTTCTTCGTCCTTGTTGATTGCAACGATGACCTTGCTGTCCTTCATGCCGGCAAGGTGCTGAATAGCACCCGAAATGCCTACAGCAATGTATAGCTGCGGTGCAACAACTTTGCCGGTCTGACCGACCTGCCAGTCGTTCGGAGCATACCCAGCATCAACCGCAGCGCGTGATGCGCCAATGGCTGCGCCCAGTTTGTCGGCAATCGGTTCGATCAGATGGAAGTTTTCAGCCGATCCCATGCCGCGACCGCCCGAAATAACGACGCTTGCCGCGGTCAGTTCCGGACGTTCCGACTCGGTCAGTTCCTGACCAACGAAGCTGGACTTGCCGGCATCGGAAACAACGGAAATGTCTTCGATGGCAGCAGATCCGCCTTCGGCGGCAACCGGATCAAAGCCCGTGGTACGAACCGTGATCAGTTTCAGGCTGTCTGCCGACTGCACGGTTGCCAGTGCGTTACCGGCATAGATCGGACGGACAAAGGTATCGGCACTTTCAACATCGGTGATGTCGGAAATCTGTGCGACGTCTTTCAATGCCGCAACGCGCGGCATGAAGTTTTTACCAGAAGTCGAGGCCGGAACCAGAATGTGGCTGTAGCCATCGGCAAGTTCGCAAACCAGACCGGCCATGTTTTCAGCCAGGAAGTGGCCATAGGCGGCATTGTCTGCGACCAGTACCTTGGAAACACCGGCAACTTTTGCGGCTGCTTCGGCAACGCCGCGGCAGTTTTCACCAGCAACGAGGATGGCAATGTCGCCACCGATCTTCTGTGCGGCTGCAACGGTGTTAAGCGTGCCGCCCTTCAGTTCGGTATTGTCGTGTTCGGCAATAACAAGAATGCTCATTTGATTGATCCCCGCTTAGATTACTTTTGCTTCGTTGCGGAGCTTGTCGACAAGCTCTGCGACGTCGGCAACTTTGACACCTGCCTGGCGTGCCGGCGGTTCCGTCACTTTCAGGGTTTTCAGGCGCGGCGCGGTATCAACACCAAGATCGGCCGGGCTCAGGGTATCGAGCGGCTTTTTCTTGGCTTTCATGATGTTTGGCAGCGACGCATAGCGCGGCTCATTGAGGCGCAGGTCGGTGGTGACGATTGCCGGAAGGTCAAGCTTGACGGTTTCAAGACCGCCATCAACTTCACGGGTAACGTCAAGTTTGCCGTCAGCAACGGCAACTTTGGATGCGAAAGTACCCTGCGGCCAATCCAGCAAAGCAGCCAGCATCTGGCCAGTCTGGTTGGCGTCATCGTCAATCGCCTGCTTGCCGAGGATCACAAGATCCGGGCTTTCCTTGGCGACGACTTCTTTCAGGAGTTTTGCAACGGCAAGCGGTTGCAGCTCATCCTCGGTTTCGACCAGAATGCCGCGATCGGCACCCATGGCAAGGGCGGTGCGCAGGGTCTCCTGGCACTGTTTAACGCCGAGCGATACGGCAACCACTTCGGTCGCGGTACCTGCTTCCTTGAGGCGGACAGCCTCTTCAACGGCGATTTCGTCAAACGGGTTCATGGACATTTTGACGTTGTTCAATTCAACGCCAGACTGGTCCTGTTTGACTCGGATCTTGACGTTGTAATCCACAACGCGCTTAACGGCGACAAGAACCTTCATGACAGACCTGTTCGTTTTTGTTGTCGAAACTATGGGCTTTCTGCTCCCTGCCGAGGCAGTTTGCTGCGGCCCGCATGTTACTGTTTTCCCCGCGATGCACAATAGGGGGTGCTACGCAGGTTGTCAATTTACGTAAAGAGGTTGACGTTAACGATAACTTCTTTACTGATTTTTTGATGCCCTTCGCAACCTTGATACGGCACAAAGCCGCCAAATGACAGGGGTTTGTCCAAATATTTTCGTCAGCGTGTCAGGCCGGGTTGCCACAAAATGTCATCCTTGCCGCCGTTATTTGCGTGACGGGCAAGAACAAACATATGGTCCGAGAGGCGGTTGATATAGCGAACGCATTCCGGGTTGGTCGGTTCGACCCCGGCCAGTTCGACAATAAGCCGTTCGGCGCGGCGTGATACGGTCCGGACCACATGAAGCTGTGCCGAAAGCGCACTGCCACCCGGCAGGACAAAGGATTTCAGCGGATCTAGGCCGGCATTGATCTGATCTATTTCCTGTTCAAGGCGTTCGGTCTGGGTTGCGGTGATGCGAAGTGCAGGCTGTTCGGGATTGTCATCCGATCCGTCACCCGGGGTGCAAAGGTCCGCACCCAGATCAAAAAGATCATTCTGGATTCGGGCGAGCATCGCATCTATGTCGCCATCCGCATGCAGCCGGGCGACACCGATGAATGCGTTGGTTTCATCAACCGTGCCATAGGCCTCGACGCGGACTGAATTTTTGGGGACGCGTGTTCCGTTGCCAAGAGCGGTTTTGCCCTTGTCGCCGGATTTCGTGTAGATGCGGGTCAGTTGAACCATGTGTCGTCCATTAATGCGCAAGATGTCATAAGAATTGAGAACGGTCGCAGATGCCTATTTGCCAAGTGCCATCATCGACAGAATGAACAAAAGCAACAATGCGACGGCCTGAAGCAGCACGCGAAGCTGCATCAGTTTGTTGGATTTGCGTGCATCCTTGCCGCGGGCCATTGAAATGATCCCCATCACGAGAACACCGGCAACGGCGGCCATCGCGACCAGCACGCCAATTTGAAGAAATGCGGTCATCTGTCTTCTTCCCTGTCTGTTGCCTGCTGATGGTCACCTGAAAACAGGGGCCGCAATCGGAACAAGCCGAACTTGCCGCAGGTCGAATTTATTGATGCCATCTTACGGGCGGCGTCATGCTGCGCCAAACCGGGACCGCAGGCAACTGGTGGATGGAAACTTTTCGACATTATCGGGCATTTTGATTTTCCGGTGCGGCAAAGTCACGGCGATCGATTTTGAATTTCTTGATACGGGACGCCAGCGTGGTTGGTTTGATATCAAGAAGTGCCGCGGCCCCGTCCGGGCCAAAAATCTTGCCCTGCGTCTGTCTTAGGGCGTGGGTGATATTGTCATATTCGGTCTGTTGCATTTCAGCGCGCGTCAAAATGGTCCGGGCGGGCTGGGTATCCCGATCGGCTTTGGAGACGGGTGACGGTTTTTTGCCGTCCCGGGTGCTGAAATCGGGAAGATCGAAATGCAATTTGCCGTCATGGGCCAGGATGGCTGCGCGCTCGATCACGTTTTCAAGTTCGCGGGCATTTCCGGGCCAGCCATAATTTTGCAAAACATGAACCTGTCCCTTGGTCAGGGTGGGTTGGGCAATGTTCAGGCGCTGGCAGATATTGCGCAGGAAATGCGCGGCCAGTGGCGGAATGTCGTCTGGCCGTTCACGAAGCGGTCGACATTCAATCGGAAAAACATTGAGGCGGAAATAAAGGTCCTCGCGAAACTGCCCCTGACGGACTTCTTCCTTAAGGTCGCGGTTGGTGGCGGCAATCAGGCGGACATTGACCTCGCGTGTGCGTTCTTCGCCGATGCGCTCAAACTTCTGATCTTGCAGGACGCGCAAAAGCTTGCCCTGAAGTTCCAGCGGGATTTCGCCGACCTCATCCAGGAACAGAGTGCCGCCATCGGCCAGTTCAAAGCGCCCGACACGGTCGCGAATGGCGCCGGTAAAGGCCCCGCGCACATGCCCGAAAAATTCGCTTTCAAACAGTTCATGGGGGATGGCCGCACAATTCACGCGCACCAGAACGCGATCAGACCGTGTGCTGGCCTGATGGATGGCGCGCGCGATCAATTCCTTGCCGGTGCCGGATTCCCCGGTGATCAGAACGTTGGCGTCAGTCGGTGCAACCAGATCAATCTGTTTGAGCGCGCCTTGAATGGCATCCGATTGCCCGATGATTTCATGGTGATTGTTGGTCGACAGGATTTCTTCCTGAAGATAGGCATTTTCAAGTTCAAGCCGTTCACGAAGACGGTCGACCTCGGCAAGTGCAGCATGCAGTTTTTCTTCGGCGATTTTGCGTTCGGTAATGTCGCGAAACACGATCACTGCCCCGATGACCAGACCATGGTCGCGAATGGGGGTGGATGTGTATTCGACCCGGATCGGTTTGCCATCGCTGCGCCAGAAGACTTCATCATCAACCCGCCGTACGATGCCCTCGCGGAATGCATTGTAAATCGGGCAGTGTTCGGCGTGATAGGGTTCGCCATCAACATGGGAATGGTGAATGATCGAATGGATTTCCTTGCCCACCAGTTCCTCGGCAGTCCAGCCCAGCATGCGTTCGGCGGCCGGATTGACAAAGGTGGTCACCCCGTCCGAATTCACGCCGTAAATGCCTTCGCCTGCCGCCCCCAGGATCAGTTGGTTCTCGCGTTCGATCTCGCGGAAGAACCGTTCGGCACGTCGCCATTCGGCAATGCCTTCGCGCAGGTAATCGTCGGCCTCGGAATCAACATCGCGGCGGTGGCGGGCATCAAGATCCGATATCGTTACCGTAAGATATTCTTCATTGCCAAGCGTGATGGCGCGGGCTTCATGTTCTAGTTTCAGTTGGGTGCCGTCCGGTCGGGTCAGGTCCAGTCCGCGCGTCCAGGCAAATCCGTGATAAAGGGCGGCTTCGCTGAACACGACAAGGCTTGGTACCTGTCCTTTGTGCAGGGCGCTCATTTTCAGGGATATGAGGGCGTCTATGCTGCGGCCCAGCAATTTTGCCGCCGCCTCATTGGCGAACACGATGCTGTCGGTTTTGGGGTGAACCAGAATTGTCGGATGCGTATGCGCCAAAAGAGCCTGCAGATGGAGCGGCTCCAAAGACGTTGAAACAGATTGGTTTACGTCATGGTTCATACGAATTTCCTACGATAATTCGTAATTATGGTTACGAATTATCGTAAATTACGATTTTTCGTATATGTGAAGACTGCCTGTCATCATCCCCTGAGTCCAGCATTTTCAACGAAAATTCCGCATTGCAGCAAACTGGCACGACGGTTGCTCTTATCCTGACTGAATGTCTGGTGCTGTTCTGATCTGGACAGCGAAACAACACAAGGGGGTGATCAAATGTCAGTTAAAAGTCTGGGCGATCCATTTAGCGGTGATACCGACCTGCGGCACAGCAAATCGTGCGGTTGTGATATGTGCGCGTCAAAGGGCGGGCATCACCAAGCGGATCATGATCATGGTGTAAAGCACGATCTGGCGTCGATGCCTGCTCATAGCGATATGGCGGCAAAGGCACCGGAAAGCAGCGAAGAAATCCTCGATCGCGCCATCGACAGCGCGATTGTCCGTTCGGTTTTCGGTCACAACGAAATTTCGCGTCGTTCCTTTGCCAAGATGGTTGGCGGCAGCACCATGATGGCGGCATTGGCATCGGTATTGCCAATCGACAAGGTCAAGGCAGCGATCCTTGATGATCTGGGGACACCGGAAAAATCCAAGCTCAATATCGGCTTTGTGCCGATCACCTGTGCCACGCCGATCATCATGGCGCAGCCAATGGGCTTCTATGAAAAATACGGTCTTGATGTTGATGTCATCAAAACTGCTGGCTGGGCGGTGGCCCGCGACAAGTCGCTGAACAATGAATATGACGCGTCGCACATGCTGACCCCGATGCCGCTGGCCATTTCGATGGGGGCGGGTTCAACCGCGACCCCGTTCCTGATGCCGGCTGTTGAAAACATCAATGGTCAGGCCATCGTTCTGCATAATGACCATCTGGATAAGCGTGATCCCAAACAGTGGAAAGGCTTCAAGTTTGGTGTGCCGTTCGAATATTCGATGCACAACTTCCTGCTGCGTTATTATGTCGCTGAACATGGTCTGGACCCGGATAAGGACATCCAGATCCGCGTTGTTCCGCCGCCCGAGATGGTGGCAAACCTGCGTGCCGGTAACCTTGACGGCTATCTGTCACCCGATCCGTTTAACCAGCGTGCTGTTTGGGAAAAAATCGGCTTCCTGCACACCCTGACCAAGGATATCTGGGAAGGTCATCCGTGCTGTGCATTCGCCTGTTCCAAGGCCTTTTCTGAAGAACTGCCAAATACCTATGGCGCGCTTTTGAAATCGATTGTTGATGCGACCCAATACGCAGCCAAACCGGAAAACCGCAAGGAAATCTCGGCGGCGATTGCGCCGGCCAACTATCTGAACCAGCCGGTTCCAGTGATCGAACAGGTCCTGACCGGCCGTTATGCCGATGGTCTGGGCGAAGTTAAAAACGTCCCTGATCGCATCGATTTCGATCCGTTCCCGTGGCATTCGATGGGCGTCTGGATTCTGACCCAGATGAAGCGCTGGGGCTATATCGAGGGCGATATCGATTACAAGAAAATCGCCGAAGAAGTCTATGTCGCGACCGATTGTGCCAAGGTGATGAAAGACCTTGGCTATGAGGCGCCGACTTCGACCTACAAGTCCTATACCATCATGGGCAAGACCTTTGATCCCGATCAGCCCGAAGCCTATGTCAACAGCTTTGCGATTGGCAAAGGGGTAAGCTGACATGCTGGCATCGTTGAATGCCAGGGCTTTGGTTTTGTCACTCGTGCTATTGGCGGTCTTCCTTGGCCTTTGGGAGGCCGCCAGCCCGAAACAGAACATTTCTGGCGAACTGACAGAATATGAACTTCTGATGGGTGGGGCAGAACCCAAGGCGGCCGTGCCGCCACCCTCGGCAGTGATCGGCAAGGCATGGGAAGAACTTAGCAATCCTTTCTATGATGCAGGCCCCAACGACAAGGGGATCGGCATCCAGATAGGCTATTCGCTTTATCGGGTTCTTTCGGGATATTTCCTTGCTGCGGCGCTGGCCATTCCGGTCGGGTTCCTGATCGGCATGTCGCCTCTGATGTATAAGGCGCTTGATCCGTTTATTCAGGTGCTAAGACCGATTTCCCCGCTGGCGTGGATGCCTTTGGCCCTGTTTGTCATTCAGGACAGCCAGGCATCGGCAATCTTTGTCATCTTCATCTGTTCGATCTGGCCGATGCTGATCAATACGGCATTCGGTGTGGCCGGGGTGCGCAAGGACTGGGTCAATGTGGCGCGAACCCACGAACTGGGTCCTTTCAAAACCGCATGGATCGTCATCCTGCCCGCTGCGGCACCAACCATTCTGACCGGAATGCGCATTTCCATCGGGATTGCCTGGCTGGTGATTGTCGCCGCCGAGATGCTCGTGGGCGGTACCGGCATTGGCTACTACGTCTGGAATGAATGGAACAACCTTGATCTGACCAGTGTGGTGTTCTCGATCCTGATGATCGGGGTTGTCGGCATGTTGCTTGATACGGCCTTCGCCTATTGCGCACGCCTTGTGCAGTACCAGGAATAAGGAGACCAGATATGTCGACACCATTCCTGAGTGTTCAAAACCTTACCAAACGTTTTCAGGCCCCCAAGGGTGGCGAAAGCCTGACGGTATTTGAAAACGTCAATCTCGGGATTGAGAAGGGCGAGTTTGTTTGCATCATCGGCCATTCCGGCTGTGGCAAATCAACCATCCTGAACATTCTTGCGGGTCTTGATGAACCAAGCGACGGCGCAGTCATCATGAATGGCAAGGAAGTTTCCGGGCCCAGTCTGGATCGCGGGATCGTGTTTCAGAACTATTCCCTGTTGCCATGGTTGTCCGCGCTCAAGAACGTCACCTTTGCCGTTCAGGCGCGCTACAAATCCTGGAGCAAAAAACAGGTTCACGATCATTCGATGAAATATCTCGAAATGGTCGGCCTTGCCGGTGGGGCGGAATTGCGCAAGCCATCGCAACTGTCTGGCGGGATGCGTCAGCGTGTATCGATTGCACGTGCCTTTGCCATTCAGCCGGAACTGCTTTTGCTCGATGAGCCGTTCGGCGCACTTGATGCACTGACCCGTGGCAGCATTCAGGACGAATTGATCCGCATCTGGTCGGGATCGGACCAGACGGTCTTTATGATCACCCATGATGTTGATGAGGCCATCCTGCTTGCGGACCGCATTTTGTTGATGACCAACGGTCCCTATGCCCGGGTTGCCGAGTCCGTTCAGGTCGAAATTGAACGACCGCGTGAACGGGCCAACATTATCCATCATCCCGACTATTACGACATCCGCAATCACCTGGTGGAGTTCCTGGCCACACGGTCGCGCGAACTTGCCGGGAAACAGGACGATGATGCGAACTCCGCACCAAAAGTCGTCCGGTTCGGGGCAAATGCCGGGGCGGAAATCTCATCAGAAACAGGCAGCAAGTCCGGCACGCGCAAGCGTGCGGTCAATCGTGCCGATTAATCAAAACAACGTGCTGTATCAGAAGTGGAGAAAACCCATGAAAAAAGCTGACGTCAAAGAACTCATTCTCGAAGCGAAAAAGGCCAAAGGGCTCGGTTGGGAAGAGATCGCAAGCAAGATCGGTATGTCCCCGGTTTGGACAACTTCCGTATGCTTTGGCATGAATTCGGCGCCAAAGGACAAGGCCGACATGCTGGTTGCCCTGTTTGACCTGCCGCCCGAAGCATCGGCAGTCATTCAGGAATGCCCGATGAAAATCTGGGACCAGGCGGTTCCGACCGATCCGGCCATCTATCGTCTGTATGAAATCGTTGGTGTTTACGGCGAAACCATCAAGGAAATCATCCACGAGAAATTCGGCGACGGCATCATGAGTGCGATCGATTACGAAATGTATATCGAACGCAAGGAAGACCCGAAAGGTGACCGTGTTGTGATCACCCTGGATGGCAAGTTCCTGAAATACCGCGCCTGGTAAGGATATCTTCCGGTGTGAAATTGGCGGTGCCGATGGGGTTGATCATCGAATGCCGCAGTCCGGTCAGGCCCGTTTGCATGTGCATTCGGGCCTGCTCCGTATGAGCGTGGTGAAAGTCTTGTCGGATGCTACTGGCGAAAAGGATGCGATCTGCTAAATCCTGAAGATATGTAATTGCCTGTATGCAATGCCTGATTTGGTTTTGCGTATCGGCCAAACAACAAGGATCAAATTCAGATGGCTGACCTTTCCGCATTCGACATCACCAAACGCTGGCCGGCAAAGAACCCCGATATTCTTCAGCTTTATTCATTCCCGACCCCCAACGGGGTAAAGGTTTCGATCATGCTCGAAGAAATCGGTCTTCCCTATGAAGCCCACACCATCAAAATCGGTGAAGACGAAACCTGGACCCCGGAATTTCTGTCGCTGAACCCGAATGGCAAAATCCCCGCCATTCTTGATCCGAACGGCCCGGATGGAAAACCGTTCGGGCTTTTTGAATCCGGGGCGATCTTGCAATATCTTGCCGAAAAATCCGGAAAGCTGTTGCCTGCTGATCCGGCACGGCGGATGGTAACCATCCAGTGGGTCTATTTCCAGATGGCCGGACTGGGCCCGATTTTCGGGCAGCTTGGCTTTTTCCACAAATTTGCCGGCAAAGAGATCGAAGATAAACGCCCGCTGACCCGTTATGTAAATGAATCCAAACGGCTTTTGGGTGTTCTTGAAACCCGCCTTGACGGGCGTGACTGGATCATGGGCGATGAATATACCATTGCCGATATCGCAATCCTTGGCTGGGTCCGCAATCTGATCGGATTTTACGAGGCAGGTGATCTGGTGGCTTATGACACGCTCAAAAACGTACCGGCATGGCTTGAACGCGGTCTTGCGCGGCCCGCTGTTCAGCGCGGTCTTGATATCCCGGCACGGCCATAAGATACGGGTTGCCTGAACAGGCTCAAAATTGACCGGATGGTCAGAAATTCTTTCCATCCGGTCTGGCTATCATTAATTAGGGGACGATACTATTCGTCACGCCACCACTGAACCCAAGAGATTGATTAATGACCAGCCGCATCAAGGACGCAGCACTTGCCGCCCAGATCAATGACGAAACGCTTGCATGGCGCGAAGTTATCTGTCCGGTAACGGCGAAATACGGAAACTATGTCGCCAAGCGTGACTTGCGCGACAAGACCATCGTCAGTTTCCAGCACGTTCTTGAAGACACCATTCCCACATTGCTGCCGTTTGTGAAGGCGGGTGCGAAGGTCAAGGTCGGGGCATGTAACCCCGATAGTACCGACGACGTTGCCGCCGCATACCTTGCTGCGAACGGGGTAGAGGTCCATGCCTTTTCGGGCATGACACCCGAAGAATATGCCAAAAGCATCGATATCCTGTCGTCCGAGCCGGCCGATATCGTGGCCGACATGGGGGGGGAACTGATCGAGGCCTTTGTCAAAAAGGGCCATAAGGTCGACGGTGCGCTTGAAGCCACGACGACGGGTGTTCACCGCGTTGAAAAGCTTGATTATTCATTCCCGGTCTTTAACTGGAACGACATCGCGATCAAGGATCGCCTGCATAACCGCCATCACGTGGCACAGGAAATGTGGCCGGTCTTTTCCAATGTAACCGGGCTGGCGCTTTATGGTCGTTCGGTTCTGGTGATCGGGTTTGGTCCGGTGGGGCGTGGTGTTGCCGAACGTGCGCGCAATCTTGGTGCGGTGGTCTCGGTTGCCGAACGCGATCCGGTGCGCGCCCTTGAAGCCCAGCATCACGGATGCCGTGTCGTCAGTCTTGAAGACGGCATCAAGGAATGCGCGATCATTGTGACCGCAACCGGCCTTTCGGGCATTCTGGGTGAAAAGCAGATCAAGCAGGCCCGCCGTGGTGCCATTCTGGTCAATGTCGGTCATTCCAATACCGAAATCGATGTGGCCTGGCTTGATACCCAGAAACGCACCAAAATGCGCCGCTATATCGAAAAATTCGAATTCGATAACAGCCGCGAAGTGTATTTGCTTAACCGCGGCAGTCTTTTGAATCTGGCACCGGGTATGGGTGGTTCGGGCAAGGATCTGTTTGATCCGTTTTCCGCCATTCTGATCCGCGGAATTGACTGGTTGGCATCGGGCGGGGCCAATGCGTTCAAACCGGGATTTTATGATTACCCGGCCGAAATCGAACGTGAAATCGCCGAGGCGATCCTGCATTCGCACAGTTGACGGCGGCACGCCCTTGCAAAGATGTTAGCGCTAACATTAAAGCCCCCGGCCATTTATTGGTCGGGGGCTTTTTTATAGTTTGCTCGGTCCAAAGGGTCAGGCGCGGTACCCGATACGCAGGTTGCCCCACTGTTCGCCATTTACGATGATCGGGACGTCGCATTCCTTCATGAAGACCACACTGTCACCCATGTCGCGGAAATAGGTCTGCAACAGGTGCGGTTTGGTGTTGCGCGCGGCCACCAGCCCAGCCCGGTCATCAAAGATCCGCCGGTTGCGGCAATTGCCCATGTTCCAGGCGGCCTCGCCCGGGCGCTGCGGCTGGCTATAGATCTTGTTATGGGTCGGAAGATAGCCGTTGATATCCACACCGGCGGCAAACACGATATGCTTGTCCTTTTCAAGAATGGCTTCCTGAAGTGGGGTGAAATGCCGGTCCGTGAACGGGATATAGGGCGTCATGAACTGTTTGGGGTCACTGCCTTCGATCAGTTCATAGCGCGGATTGAACAGGTCTTCGTGCTTGATTTCATTATTGCGAAGGCCGTTCTCAAGCACCTTGGCCAGATCTTGTGACAATTGCTTGCCAAGTTCGGCGATCTTGCTGTCGTGATCGTGGGTTTTCTTGAGGTGATTGAGAATGACCTGATTGGCCTTGTCGTCGACTTCAGTAAACTGAACATGGGTTCCAAGTGCCGAAACGGCCTTGATCACGCCATGCAGAACCGTGCCATCCACCATGGTGATCGTGACGTGCTTGTTGCGATCCTTGTCACTGGCATCAATGCGCGCAAGCAACCCGGCCAGTGACATATCGGCGGTAACGCCATTGCGGACGTCACCATTTCCGAAATCGAATGAAAGATCGACCGCGATCGGGACGCGTTCTTCGTGACGCCGGTTTGCGCTTTCGGTACTGCGAAGCACCGTGCGGAACCGGCTTTCCATTTCATTGATGTCTTTGCGAATATTGGAAGCCAGAATGCGCAGGTTCTCCGCGGTTTCGCTGGCGTTTTGTGATTTCACGCTGGCCAGTTCGATATCGCCGGAAATGCCCCGCATATGGGTTGATACTTCCTGTGCGCTTGTTGAAATTTCGGCGATCGCGGCGGTCTGCTGTTCGACCGATGCCGAAATATCCGCTGAAAGCTGGCTGACTTCATCAATCGCGCCACCGATTCCTTCGATTGCGGTGACGGCTTCTGAGGTTGCCCCCTGAATGGCTGTGATCTGGGAATTGATATCAAGGATTGCCTTTTCGGTCTGTGTCGCAAGGTTTTTGACCTCGTTGGCGACCACAGCAAATCCCTTGCCGGCATCCCCGGCACGGGCGGCCTCGATCGTGGCGTTCAGCGCCAGCATTTTCGTCTGATCGGAAATGCGTTTGACGATATCGACAACCTTGCCGATTTCACTGGCGGTTTCCGACAGGCTGTTCATCGTCTGGGATGTTTCCTGGGCGCGGATAACGGCCTGTCCGGCAATGTCGTTTGTTTTGTGGATGCGATCGGCAATGCCATGGCTGGATGCCTGCAATTCCTCGGTCGCGGATGCGACCGTGGCAACGTTGCTGCTGGCGACTTCCGTGGTGGCGGTAATGCGTTCGACCAGTTGCGACAATTCACCGGCATCACTTTCCATGGTCTGCGCCACATCATTGGTGCGCCCGGCCTGAAAGCCGACTTCGGAAATGATGTTGTCGGTTTCGCGTTCGATGATCTCGGACATCGACTGGATTTCCGACGATGCGCGATGCTGTGCGATCTGTTTTTGCTGATCAGCCATCAGACAGGCCATATCAGCCATCAAAACACACCGTGCCGCATCATTAAGGGCAGGCGACGGTCGAATGCCCTTGGTCCGCGACGCCAGCGTGACGCAATTTGCTGCCGACTTGTAATAGGCAAGCACGATGGCATCGGGTGTCAGATTGGCGGTGGCTTCTGCCAAAACGTGTTTGGCAAAACACTGATTGAAAGCATCAGCAGAACCGGCAGATGCCATTGCCCGAAACTGCTGGGCAAGACCCGAGACAAGCGTCTGCGGCGCATTCCTGTCGACGCTGCTTTGTCCTGATCCAAGCAGTTCGGTCACCAGGCCTTCTGCGATCTGATCAGCATGCTGATCGAACAGGTCCTTGGCTTCACCTGTTCGCGCATAGATTGTGGTTTCCGGCATTGCAGAGGCGTAATTCATTGAAACGTCTCTCCCCTTTCCCCTAAAAGGCAATTGGGCCTGTTTTGCACAGATTTTTAGGCTTCTGTGTTTGCTTAATTTCAGTCTATCACCGCAGGTAAGTGGTATATATATCATACTTTAGGTTGATATAGAAAAGCGGCCCGTCAAGGTTGACGGGCCAAGTTTGCCCTCGTTGATCACAGGGGCCACGGTTCACAATGAAAATAAGGTTCGGCTTTCAATCTGTTAGCCGGTTATCGACCCAACAATCCGCGGGTCACAACTTGCGCCTGAATTTCGGCGGCACCTTCAAAAATGTTGAGGATACGGGCATCGCAAAGCACGCGACTGATCTGATATTCCAGCGCATAGCCATTGCCGCCATGAATCTGAAGCGCGTTATCAGCATTTGACCAGGCAACCCGTGCCCCCAGAAGCTTCGCCATGCCCGCTTCAATGTCGCAGCGGATATCCTGATCTTTTTCAAGTGCCGAGAAATAGGTGAGCTGACGGGCAATCATGGTTTCAACAACCATCCATGCAACTTTGCCGTACACCCGCGGGAAGCTGAAAAGCGGTTTGGAAAACTGGACGCGATCCTTGGCGTAGCGCATGCCGATCTCAAGCGCGTTCTGGGCAACGCCGACAGCACGTGCGGCGGTTTGGATGCGGGCCGACTCAAAGGTTGCCATAAGTTGCTTGAAACCCTGGCCTTCTTCACCGCCCAGTAGGTTGGCCGTCGGGACTTCAAACCCGTCAAAGGAAAGCTCGTATTCCTTCATGCCGCGATACCCAAGAACCTCGATCTCACCGCCAGACATGCCGTTGGCGGGGAACGGGTCGTCTTCGGTGCCGCGCGGCTTTTCGGCCAGAAGCATCGACAACCCGCGATAGCCGGCCTCATCAGGGTTGGTGCGCGTCAAAAGCGTCATCAGATCGGACCGTGCCGCATGGGTGATCCATGTCTTGTTCCCGGTCACCTTATAGGTGCCGCCATCCTTGATCGCGCGTGTGCGCAGATGGGCAAGGTCGGAGCCGTTATTGGGTTCGGTAAAGACTGCCGTTGGCAGGATTTCACCCGATGCCAGTTTGGGCAGGTAATGTTCCTTTTGCGCATCCGTGCCGCCAAGGCGGATCAGTTCCGCAGCGATTTCGGAACGGGTACCGAGCGATCCCACCCCGATATAGCCGCGTGACAGTTCTTCGGTCACGACACACATCGCGGTTTTGCCCATGCCAAGTCCGCCGAATTCTTCGGGGATGGTCAGGCCGAAAACGCCGAGTTCCGACATTTCAGTCACGATTTCAATCGGGATCAACTCGTCGCGTTCGTGCCAGCCATGGGCATGGGGCGTTACTTTTTCTTCGACAAACCGCCGGAACTGGTTGCGGACAAGATCCAGTGTTTCGTCTTCCAGTCCGGTTTCGCCAAAGCGACCGGTGTCCAGACTGTCTTCGATTTCAGTGGCAATGGCGCGGCGCGCAGCGTCAGAATTACCGTGGGCTGACAGAACGGAAACCGCACGACTTGAACAGAAGGTCTGAATATCGGTTTCGGAAACGCCAAGAGTGGTCAGACGAATGATTTCGCCCTGCGACATCGGAATGCCGCCCTTGATCTGGGCAAGATATTCGCCAAAGGCGACTTGCAGGATCAGGGTTTCAAGGTGCCCGCGTTTGCCCTGTGTGACCAGCCTGTCTGACCATGCCTTCATCTGTTGAAGGGCGGTGACATAGGTCGTGAACCAGGCAAAGCCATGGGCGGCAAACTGATGTTCGTCAAAGGCATTGGCATCAATACGACCATCAATGGTGACCCGGGCGCGAATGGCATTTTCGGTGGCATCATAAAGCGATGCCAGTGCAGCCAGTGCATCGTCGCAAAGCTGGTCAAGATCAGGAAGCAGGGCGGTATCAGTCATTGGCTTGGTCCTTTGCCCGGCAATCGTGTGGGGCGATTGCACTGGTCGAAAACGGATATCTTGGTCGAAAAGGGTGGTGGCACCCCGCACGCGGATCGGGCGAGAACGCGCTTGGGGTGCCAGCAATCAGTCAAAGGCCGGGACGGCTGCGCCCCGATGTGGGATTAACCTTCGACTGCTTCTTCAAGGGTGCGCATGCCCGGCCGCTTGGCCTGAACCAGAACCGCCATGTTCCCCGGTTTATGTTCGTTGCGCATCATTTTCATATGTGCGCGCGGAATGTCTTCCCAACTGAAAACTTCGGACATGCTGGGATCAAGGCGGCGCTCGATCACCAGTTTGTTGGCCTGTGCCGCCTGTTTCAGGTTGGCAAAGTGGCTGCCCTGAATGCGTTTCTGGCGCATCCAGACAAAGCGCGCATCAAAGGTCAGGTTAAACCCGGTTGTCCCGGCACAGAACACGACCATGCCGCCACGTTTGACCACGTTGCACGATACCGGGAAGGTTTGTTCGCCCGGATGTTCAAAGACGATATCAACGTCATTGCCCTTGCCGGTGATTTCCCAGATCGCTTTGCCGAATTTGCGGACTTCTTTCATATAGTCGCCAAATTCCGGACCATTGACCGTGGGAAGCTGGCCCCAGCAATTGAAATCCTTGCGGTTGATGACGGCCTTGGCCCCAAGTCCAAGGACAAAGTCGCGCTTTGATTCGTCTGAAATCACCCCGATCGCATTGGCCCCGGCGGTGGTGATCAACTGGATCGCCATGGAACCAAGTCCCCCGGACGCCCCCCAGACCAGAACATTATGCCCCGGACGCAGGATATGCGGGCGATGCCCGAACAACATGCGATACGCGGTGGCAAGGGTCAGCGTGTAGCACGCACTTTCTTCCCAGGTCAGATGTTTGGGGCGCGGCATCAATTGCTGTGCCTGGACACAGGTGAACTGGGCGAATGAGCCATCCGGGGTCTCATAGCCCCAGATGCGCTGGGTCGGGGACAGCATCGGGTCGCCGCCATTACATTCTTCGTCGTCGCCATCATCCTGATTGCAGTGGATGACGACTTCATCGCCGACCTTCCAGCGGGTAACTTTTGACCCGACCGCCCAAACAATGCCCGACGCATCAGACCCGGCAATATGGAACGGGCAGTCATGGGAATTGAAAACCGAGATCGGTTTGCCAAGGGACGCCCAGATACCGTTGTAATTGACGCCCGCCGCCATCACGAGAACCAGGACCTCGTGGCTGTCTGGCTGGGTGACGGGCAGAACTTCACATTGCATGGCGGTATCGGGTTCGCCGTGGCGTTCCTCGCGAATCGCCCATGCATACATATTTTTGGGCACATGACCCAGCGGCGGGATTTCGCCGATTTCATAAAGATCTTTTTCTTCCTGACCGCCACGGAAAGGCAGCACTTCAGCAGTGGTGTTCATGGCCTTCACTCCTTCTTCAGGGTCGATCCGGATAGCAGGGTAATAAAATTACCTATGCTGCGTTGCGGTCGACGAAACCTCCAAGCCACAGAATTTGTTTTATTTTCCCTGGGCATTTCCCGGATTTCTGCGGTTTATATGCAGAATGAACCGAGGCGATATTTGTTTTCGCTTTTATCGCGTTGCACAAATTGTTATATAATTACCCAGTTGATGTCTAGTAGATAATTTAATAACGTTTAGACGTAATTATCGAAAAGACAAAAGGTAATAAAAATACAAGAGGTCGTGATGTCGATGGAAAATAAGCGCAGCGCAGCAAAGCAGGATCGTGATCGGCCCTGGCTGATCCGGACGTATGCGGGGCATAGCTCGGCCTCGGCTTCCAATGCCCTGTATCGTCAAAACCTGGCCAAGGGGCAGACGGGGCTTTCTGTCGCATTCGATTTGCCGACCCAGACCGGATACGATTCGGACCATATTCTCGCACGTGGTGAAGTGGGCAAGGTCGGGGTGCCGGTCGCCCACCTTGGGGACATGATGACGCTGTTTGACGGCATCCCGCTTGATCAGATGAATACATCGATGACGATCAACGCCCCGGCGGCCTGGCTTTTGTCACTTTATATTGCGGTTGCCGAAAGGCAGGGAACAGCGCGTGACAGCCTTCAGGGCACGACCCAGAACGACATCATCAAGGAATATCTGTCACGCGGGACATATATCTTCCCGCCCGCACCCAGCCTGAAACTGATTACCGACGTTGCGGCATTTACCTATCGCGAGGTGCCTAAATGGAATCCGATGAATGTGTGTTCGTACCATCTGCAAGAAGCCGGGGCGACGGCGGAACAGGAATTGGCCTATGCACTGGCAACGGCGATTGCAGTTCTTGATGCGGTTCGCGATTCGGGTCAGGTCCCCGAAGAAGACTTTGCCAAGGTTGTCGGGCGGATTTCATTTTTTGTGAATGCCGGTATTCGCTTTGTGACCGAGATCTGCAAGATGCGGGCATTCTGCGAACTTTGGGACGAAATCACCCGGGATCGCTATGGCATTGAAGATGCCAAATATCGCCGGTTCCGGTATGGGGTGCAGGTCAATTCGCTGGGCCTGACCGAACAGCAGCCGGAAAACAACGTCTATCGCATCCTGATCGAAATGCTGGCCGTGGTGCTTTCCAAGAATGCGCGTGCGCGTGCGGTTCAATTGCCCGCCTGGAACGAGGCGCTTGGGCTCCCGCGCCCGTGGGATCAGCAATGGTCACTGCGCCTGCAACAGATCATGGCCTATGAAACCGATCTTCTGGAATATGAGGACCTGTTTGACGGCAACCCGGCGATTGAGCGCAAGGTCGGTGCCCTTAAGGAAGGGGCGCGCGCGGAACTGGCAAAGATCGATGCCATGGGGGGCGCGATTGCGGCTGTTGATCGCGGGTACATGAAACAGGAACTGGTGCGCTCCAACGCCCGCCGTCTGGCCGATATCGAAAGCGGACTGACCAAAGTGATCGGTGTGAATGCCTTTACCGAAACCGAACCATCGCCGCTGACATCAGGTGAAAAATCGATCCTGACGGTCGATGACATGGCCGAGCAGGAGCAGATCGAAAAACTAAAAGCTTGGCGCTCTGACCGTGATCAGGCGACGGTCACCAAGAATCTTGAGGCCCTTAAATCCGCCGCCAGCGAAGGGCGCAACATCATGGAAAGTTCGATCGCCTGTGCCCATGCCGGTGTAACGACCGGGGAATGGTCGGAAACGCTTCGTGATGTATTTGGCGAATATCGTGCACCAACCGGTATTACGTCGATGATTGTCACGGGCGATGCACAGGACATCCAGACCCTTCGTGACCGGGTTGATGAAGTGTCTGACAAGCTTGGCGAACGCATGAAAATGCTGGTGGGGAAACCGGGGCTGGATGGTCATTCCAACGGTGCGGAACAGATCGCGGTCAAGGCCGGAGACGCCGGTATCGAAGTTCTTTACGAGGGCATTCGCTGGACACCCGATGCATTGGTTCGCAATGCAATTGACGAAGGAGCCCATGTAATCGGGCTTTCGATCCTGTCAGGGTCGCATGTGCCATTGGTGCGCGAAGTGGTCAATGGCTTGCGCGCAGAAGGGGCCGGTCACATCCCCGTCGTGGTCGGCGGGATCATCCCCGAGGCCGATATGCTTGTTTTGCGGCAAATGGGGGTGGCAGCCGTCTACACGCCCAAGGATTATCAGCTGGTCAGGGTGATTTCCGAAATTGTCGATCTTGTTGATCGCAAGTCGTCGGACCGCCCGTCCTCAACGGGCACGCACCCAAATGATGATGCCGGGCGCAGCGCAACGGTGTATTAGGCGGCCTTTATCCCGCAGAAAATGCCAGAATCTGGCTGATCTGGGTTAAGGGTCGGCCGGATTCCTTGTGCCATTGGTCAAGGGCGGCCTGGATCAATGCGAAATCCTTGTTCGATGACGGCATCTTGGTAACCACGCCTTCGGACTTTAGTGTCTCGATGACGTCGTTGGAGAAAATCGGCGTGTCCATGCCAATACGGCGCAGGGCAACCTGCCCGGTTTTGCCGCCAAGCCGTGATCCGCCTTTTTGGACAAGGCGCAAATTGTCGCAATAATCGGGAAGCTTCCAACTGGCAAAGAATGCGCCGACTGATCCATTTTTGTCGGCAAGGTCGCGCAGGAAGCGGGCATTTTCACCAATTGATTTGATCTTTGGCCCATGGGCGACAATCCCGTCGACCTTAAGCAGGCGTTCGACATCTTCGTCATGCATCATCGACAGTCGGCCGATATCGAAACCGTCAAAGACTTCTTCAAACCGTGGCCATTTGCTTTCAATCACTTTCCAGCTGAAACCGGCCTGAAAAACCGATTTGCTGAATTCTGACAGCCAGCGATCATTGGCAATCGCTGCGATTTCACCGCGTGGTTTGGGGGTGACGAGGGCCGCGGAAAGGGCGGCTTCGCTTCCTTTGCGGGCGATGGCGGCTTGTTCTATTTCGTGAAACGGGCGCATGGAGTGTCTTGTCCCTTGAACGAAAAAACAGCCAAAGCAATGCCAAGGCTGTTTTCAAGAATATCGGGTGTGATCAGGACTTTGCAGCAACCCGTTCGGGCACACGACTGTGACGGTCACTGACCCAGCTTTCGAATGTGGTGGCCGGGAGCGGTTTGGAGAACAGGAAGCCCTGAATGAAATCACAGCCCTTTTCACGCAGATATTCAAGCTGTTCGACTTCTTCCACGCCTTCGGCAACCACTTCAAGATTAAGGCTGTGGCCAAGACCGATCACCGCATCGACAATTGCCTTGTCATCAAGATCGACATGGATGTCATTCACAAACGACCGATCGATCTTGATCGAGCCAACCGGGAAGCGTTTCAGATAGTTCAGGGACGAATAACCGGTACCAAAGTCATCAATCGCGATCATCACGCCAAGCGCCTTGAGCTCCTTCAGCGTTGAAACCGCCTTTTCCGGGTTGTTCATCAGGATCGATTCAGTGATCTCAAGTTCAAGCGTACCTTCCGGAAGGGCGGTGTCCTTGACGATTTTGGTAACACTTTCGACCAGTTCGGCATCCTGGAACTGCGCAGGTGACAGGTTCACCGCAATCCGCATGCCGGGCAGTGACGAATCACGCCATGCCTGTGTCTGTTTGCAAGCCTTTTCAAGAACCCAGGCACCAAGCCGGTTGATCAGGCCGCATTCCTCGGCCACCGAGATGAATTCGCCCGGCAGGATCAGGCCGCGTTCAGGGTGATGCCAGCGAACAAGCGCCTCTGCACCGACAACCTTTTCCGTCCGGCAATCAATTTTGGGCTGATAATAAAGTTCGAGCTGATCCTGTTCGAGCGCGTTACGCAGATCTTCCTCGATGGTTTTGCGTTCCTTGACCCGTTCATGCATCGACGGCAGGAAGAAGCGGTAATTGTTGCGCCCTTCGGCCTTGGCCGCATACATCGCCATATCGGCGTTTTTGACCAGCTGTTCGGGGTTCTCGCCGTCTTCCGGGAACAGGGTAATGCCGACACTGGCCGTTGAATGCAGGCGGATGCCCCGGCAATCAAACGGCTGGGACAGCTCATCAATGATTCGCTGGGCAAGGGCGATGGTGTCTTCGATATTCTGGACATCGGTCTGAATGATCGCAAACTCGTCCCCGCCAAGACGGGCGGCAGTATCTGAATCCCGGATGATCCGCGACAGACGCTGACCCATTTCCTGAATCATCAGGTCACCAACATCATGGCCAAAGTGGTCATTGATGTCCTTGAACCGGTCAAGGTCAACAAACAGGACCGTGACACCGCGCTGGAACCGGCGGGCCGACAGCAATGCCTGACGCAGACGGTCAAGGAACAGGGTCCGGTTCGGAAGGCTGGTCAGCACATCATGAACGGCCAGATGGCGCATGCGTGCTTCGGTCTGTTTGCGTTCGGTAATGTCGGTATAGGTCGCGACATAGCCGCCGCCCGGCATCGGGTTGTGATCAACCTGAATAACGCGACCATTCGGGCGGGTGCGTTCCATGCGATAGGGTTCGCGACGTCGTGCAATGGCAACACGGTCGGAAATCAGGGCCTGAATGCTGACATCGCCATATTCGCCGCGTTCGCCGTTATAGCGCAGGATATCGGAAAGCGGTGTGCCTTCCTTGACCAGATCACGCGGCAGATTAAGCAGCTCGATATACCGTTCGTTCCAGACCATCAGATTAAGGTCCTGATCAAACAGGCAGATACCCTGACCGATATTGTGAAGGGTCGCTTCAAGAAGGGCCTGTTTGCGCTGGGCTTCTTCCTGTGCCTGACCTTGCAGGGCGACCATTTCGTTATATTCGCGGATCAGAAGGCCAAGCTCGTCCGAACTGTTCCATTCCACCGGACGGCGCAAGCGGCCATGCTTGGTCATTCGAATGGAATGCAAAAGACGGTTCAGCGGTTCCTTGATCGACCGTTTGTTTGCGATCAGCAGGCTGGCGGCAACCACCGCGATCAGTAATCCAAACAGGATCATGTCAATGGCAATGCGGCGGAACAGAAGGTCCTGAACGCGGGCATCGGTAAAGTAGATGACCAGTTCGCCGACATCGTGGCGCACATTGTTACGTTCGAAATAGACGCGGCGTGACAGGCGCAATGTATCGGCCAGTTCCGATTGCGAAACGCCGGTATGGGCAAATTCGGTGCCGTCCGCACCAAGAGCCTGCACCGCGACAATATCGCGGTCACGCGCCATTGCGTTCAAAGCAGATTCGATATTGTCGACATCAAGATACCAGAACGGGGTTGCCAGAACGCGGGCATTGATGTCTGCGGTCTGTTCGACCTTGCCATTCAGATCATCGCGCAGAACTTTGTAACTGACATAGCCAAACACAATAAACAGGGCGAGCGAGAACAGGGAAACCAGCGGCAATGCTATGAATAGCAACCGACTGCTCAAAGACTTCCGTTGTAAAAAGCCATATGATCCGCGCGACAAGCGTTCTCTCCTGGACACCCAACTTTTGGCTAGTCAGATATACTTTACTCGACGTTCTTATAGGAGCCAACACTCCGATGATTGAGTCGACTCAACCCGGAAGTTGGTCGAAACGCAAGTTTGATTTTATTTTCCTGATGAATAAATAGTTGCAACAACCTGCATCGTCTATTTTGGGGCGAAGTGCTGAAGCTTCAAGCGTTTGTCGGCACAAGACCGAAAATATCACGATTTTGGAACCGCCATCCGGGCCAGTTCGTCGCATCGTTCGTTCTCGGGATGGCCGGCGTGACCCTTGACCCAGTGCCATTCAACCTTGTGCGGTTTCAGGGCATCAAGCAGGCGTTGCCACAACTCGACATTCTTGACGGGCTTCTTGTCCGCCGTCTTCCAGCCGCGCTTCTGCCAGCCGAAAATCCATTTGGTAATGCCGTCTCGGACATAGCTGCTGTCGGTATAGATATCGACTACACAGGGGCGTTTAAGCGCCTCAAGCGCGCTGATTGCCGCCATCATTTCCATGCGGTTATTGGTGGTTTCGGGATCACCCCCCGAAAGTTCCTTTTCCACGCCCTTGAACCGAAGGATCGCCCCCCAGCCACCCGGGCCCGGATTGCCGCTGCATGCGCCGTCGGTGTAAATCTCGACGTGGTTGTCGCCGCCATTTTGTGAATTCATCTCGTGGTATCCTTAGTCAAGTCCATAGGCGGCTGCATTGTCCACCCGTTGATGGAAACGCAGTTTATTGATGTATTCACGGGGATTTTTGGGCGTAACCAGGGCGTCTTTGGGGGTGTTGACCCAGTCATAAAGACGGGTCAGCAAAAAGCGCAGGCTTGCACCACGGGCCAGAACCGGCAAAGCGGCAATTTCCGCATCACCAAGCGACCGTACCTTGCCATATTGCGACAAAAGGTTCTTGGCCTTGGTAACGTTAAAGCTGTTGTCAGGTTCGAAGCACCAGGCATTCATGCAAATCGCAATGTCGTAGCAAAGCAGATCATTGCACGCGAAATAGAAATCAATTAGCCCCGATACGTCTTCCTTGCCCGGGAAGAAGAAAACATTGTCCGGGAACAGATCGGCATGAATGACCCCCTTGGGCAGGTCATGGGGCCAGTTTGCTTCGAGATAGTCGATTTCGTCACCGATCATTTTGCCAAGACCGGGTTCGACATCATCGGCATGTTCCCGGCAACTTTCGACCAAACCACGCCATCCCTTGACGCTCAGCGCGTTGGGAAGGTGCATTTCGAAATCCAGACCGGCGATATGCAGCTTGGCCAATGCGGTGCCAAGACCCGCACAATGATCGGGAAGGATGCGCCGTGGCGACATGCCCTGAAGGAAGGATGTGATTGCTGCGGGTCGGCCGCACAGGCGACGAAGTGCAACACCGTCAGTGCCATGGATCGGGGTCGGACAGTTCAGTCCCTTGGCCGACAGATGATCCATCAGGCCCAGATAAAAGGGCAGGTCGTCCGGATTAACGCGCTTCTCATACAGGGTCAGGATGAATGGCGCCTCGGTCGTCTGAAGCAGGAAGTTGGTGTTTTCGACACCTTCTGCGATGCCTTTGAACGACACCACATCGCCAATATCATATTCGGCGACAAAACGGGCGATGTCTTCGTCTGAAACGTCGGTATAGACGGCCATTGGATTTAACGTGGTCCTGAACTTGAAAAGTAAGCAGCTATAATATCTTAGCTGGCAAGCTGACGTGGCAATTTGAATGTCACGTTCTCGTCGGTCAAGGTAATGGTTTCGACCGTGACGTCATAACGTTCACGGCAGGCATCAATAACTTCCTCGACCAGAATTTCCGGGGCAGAGGCACCGGCCGTAATGCCAAGGGTGCTGATACCGTCAAGCTTGTTCCAGTCAATGTCATGCGCCCGTTCGACCAGAACCGAGCGCGTGCATCCTTCGCGCTTGGCGACTTCAACCAGCCGGTTGGAGTTTGACGAATTCGGTGCGCCGAGAACCAGAATCGCATCGGCCTTTTCGGCAATCAGTTTGACGGCATGCTGACGGTTGGTTGTGGCATAGCAGATGTCTTCCTTTTTCGGGACCGAAATCGCCGGGAAGCGGCGCTGAAGGATCTCGATGATCTTGGCCGTGTCATCAAGTGACAAGGTCGTCTGGGTCACGAAAGCAAGGTTTTCGGGATTTTCAACTTCAAGATTTTCGGCGTCTTCTTCGGTTTCGATCAAGGTCATGCTGCCGACCGGAAGCTGGCCCATTGTACCGATGACTTCAGGGTGGCCGGCATGGCCGATCAAAAGAATATGTTTGCCATCGGCAAAATGACGTTCCGCACCGCGATGGACCTTTGATACCAGCGGGCAGGTCGCATCAAGATATTCAAGCTTGCGGGTTTCGGCCGCTTCGGGGACGGATTTCGGGACCCCGTGGGCCGAAAAGATGACCGGCACCCCATCGGGAACCGCGTCCAGTTCATCAACAAAAACAGCGCCCATATCGCGCAGGCGATCGACGACAAATTTGTTGTGGACGATTTCGTGACGGACATAAACCGGCGCACCATATTTTTCGAGCGCCTTTTCCACGATCTCAATCGCACGATCTACCCCGGCGCAGAAGCCGCGCGGGTTGGCAAGAACGATCCGAAGACTGGCTTTGTCAGGCATGATACGGGTCCGGTTTCCAAATTGTGCCGGGACAAGCCCGCTGCACTTATTCAAACGTTCTCGTTACATAACCTGCCTGACCTTGTGGCGCAATGACTGAGCACCGATCCCCCCGGGAACAATTGCACCCGATTTTGTGTTTTCATTTCGTGGCAATCGTCGAAGCGGGTTGTGCGGCTTACGGCGAAAGAATAGACTGCGCCACGACAGTGCAGATCATGCATATGTCAGAAAACAGATGGTTTGATAGAGGCTTGGATGACGATCGGTAACGGACTGCGGCGCGTTTGTGCATTGGGGATGGTCTCGGTTGGGGGATTGCTTGCAGCATGCAGCAGTAACCCGTTTGAAGAGCAGCCTGTTCCGACCTGCCCGGCAGCCTATCTGCCAAAGGATACGGCAAAGCTTGTTCAGTTCGCTGGCAGTGGCAAGGATCTGACCGATGTGATCGTCGAGGCAGAATTCACCGGCTATCTTGGTGACTGTGGCTATGACCTTGATGACAAGACGCTTGATGTCATCATCAGCCCGATCATTACGGCCGAGCTGGGCCCGGCGGCACAGGGGCGTTCGGCATCATTCAAATATTTCGTCGCCCTTCGCGATCCCGATGGAAAGTTTGTTCAGAAATCGGTGTTTGATGTGACAATGCCGTTTGCGGACAATCTTAATATGGCGCGTTACCGTGACGAGCAGGTCACCCTGTCTGTTCCGCTTGATGATGTCTGGGCAGGTCCCGACTACGAGATTTATCTCGGATTCCAGCTAAATGCTGATCAGCTCGACTATAATCGTCGTTTCGGTACAAACTGACAGCGGCGGGTTGAAAACCTGCCCGGGTGATTGCCCGAATTTTGGGGCTGGTCGACCGGGAACGAAATACGTATAAGGACGCATACCCAAGTGATCCCCGTGGGAGAGTGCCACGGTCCATAACGGATTGCGCGGACGCCGAAGGAGCAACCACCCCGGAAACTCTCAGGCAAACGGACCGCGGGGAGATGGGACTCTGGAAAGCAGGCGGCATCAATTTGAATTGCCGGTGACCGCCTCGCCGAAGATGTAAGCAGACCGTCACGACAAGTCGGCTGTGATTCTTTCAGGCTCCAAGACAGAGGGGGAATGTGGTTGGCCATTGGTCGGCTATGTTTCGCAACGACTGTCCGGGAGACCTTGATGGCCGATCATCAGCCAGAACTGCTTAAAACCGCCCTTTATGACCTCCATGTTGAACTTGGCGCCAAAATGGTGCCATTCGCCGGATATGACATGCCGGTTCAATACCCGCTGGGTGTTAAGGGCGAACATCTTCATACGCGTGCCAAGGCCGGACTTTTTGATGTGTCCCACATGGGACAGGTTCGTCTGACCGGTGAAAACCGCGTCGCCGAACTTGAAAAACTGGTGCCTGGCGATATCGCGATCCTGAAACCGGGGCGCACCCGTTATTCGACCTTCACCCAGGACGATGGCACAATCCTTGACGATCTGATGATCACCAATGCCGGTGACAGCCTGTTTCTGGTGATCAATGCGGCGTGCAAGGATGACGATATTGTTCACATGCGTGCCAACCTTGGTGACGGTGTTTCCCTTGAAGAAATCGATGACCGTGCGCTGATGGCGCTTCAGGGGCCCGAGGCCGCCAATGTTCTGGCGCGCTTTGCCCCGGCTGTTGCCGATCTGAAATTCATGAGCTTTGCCGAGATTGATATTGCCGGCATTGCCTGCTTTGTCACGCGTTCGGGCTATACCGGCGAAGACGGCTATGAAATTTCCGTGCCCAATGATCGTGCCGAAGAACTTGCGCGCAAATTGCTGGCCGAGGAAGAAGTTGAGGCAATTGGTCTTGGTGCCCGTGACTCCCTGCGTCTGGAAGCAGGGCTTTGCCTTTATGGCAACGACATTGACACCACCACGACCCCGGTTGAGGCCGATCTGAACTGGATCATCAACAAGCGCCGCCGAGAAGAAGGCGGTTTCAAGGGCGCGGATGTCATTCTTGATCAGCTGGCAAACGGGGCGGATCGCAAACGTGTCGGCATCAAGCCCGAAGGCAAGGCGCCTGCACGCGAACATACCCAGATTTTGAACAGCGACGGCGAAGAGATCGGCGAAATCACATCAGGTGGTTTTGGCCCGACCGTCGATGGCCCGATTGCAATGGGCTATGTCGCAATTGAATTTTCCGAACCGGGCACCAAGGTCGATCTTATGGTGCGCGGCAAGGCCCGTCCGGCAGAGGTGGTTGAACTTCCGTTCGCACCGCATCGCTATTTCCGCGGCTGATTGCTGCAAATCTTGAGAATGTGCGGCGTGTGCCGCCTCGCAGACAACCGATCAACAGGGACAAAGATCATGGCTAAGAAATTCTCGCAGGAACATGAATGGATCGAGCTTGAAGACGGTATCGCAACCGTCGGCATCACAGATTACGCGCAGCAGTCGCTGGGCGATATCGTGTATGTCGAGCTTCCTGAAATCGGCAAGAAACTGACCAAGGACGGTGATGCCGCCGTTGTTGAATCGGTCAAGGCCGCAAGCGATGTTTATGCCCCGCTTGATGGTGAAGTTGTTGAAATCAACGAAGAACTTGATGCCAACCCGGCATTGGTGAACGAAGCACCGGAAACCGATGGCTGGTTCTTTAAAATGTCGCTGACTGATGAGTCCCAGCTTGATGAGCTGATGGATGAAGCAGCCTATAAAGACTTCGTCGAAGGTCTGTAAGTATGCGTTATCTTCCCCTGACACGTGCTGATCGCGCCGCGATGCTTGAAACCATCGGGGCGTCATCGGTTGATGAACTTTACAGTGACGTGCCCGAAGGCGCGTTGCTTGATGCGCCGGTTGACCTGCCGCATCATCTCGGTGAAATGCAGGTCGAACGCGACATGCAGGCACTGGCGGCTAAAAATATCGGTACTTCAAGTGTGCCAAGTTTCCTGGGTGCCGGTGCGTATCGCCACCATGTTCCTGCGACGGTTGACTATGTCATTCAGCGTGGTGAATTCCTGACGGCCTATACGCCCTATCAGCCGGAAATCGCACAGGGTACGTTGCAGTATCTGTTCGAATTCCAGACCCAGGTGGCATCGATCACCGGCATGGATGTGGCAAACGCATCGATGTGGGATGGCGCAACGTCCTGTGCCGAAGCCGTTCTGATGGCCTGCCGTGCGACCCGTCGCAAAAAGGCTGTTCTGTCCGGTGGTCTGCACCCGCATTACCGCGAAGTGACCGAAACCTATTGCCAGTATAGCGATACCGAAGTTGCCGGACGTGATGGCAACCCCGAACAGCAGGCAACGGTCGAAGAACTTGGCGAACTGATCGATGATCAGACTGCCTGCGTGGTTGTTCAGTATCCGGACGTCTTCGGCCGCATTCAGGACCACACCCGTCTTGCCGATCTTTGCCATGCCAAGGGAGCACTTCTGGTTGTTGTCTTTACCGAAGCAGTTGCATTCGGTGCGATCAAATCACCGGGCAGCTTTGGCGCAGATATCGTTTGCGGCGAAGGTCAGTCGATCGGTAACGCCCTGAACTATGGCGGGCCGTATGTCGGTCTGTTCGCCACCACCCAGAAACTGGTCCGTCAGATGCCGGGCCGTCTTTGTGGTGAAACGGTTGATCAGGACGGCAAGCGTGGCTTTGTTCTGACCCTTTCGACCCGTGAACAGCATATCCGTCGTGAAAAGGCGACCTCGAACATCTGTACCAACTCGGGCCTGTGTTCGCTGGCATTCACGGTGCATATGAGCCTGCTTGGCGAAGACGGTTATCGCCGTCTGGCAACGTTGAACCATGAAAATGCCTGCAAGGCCGCAGACGCGATTGACGCGGTTCCGGGTGCATCGGTGGTAAATGACAGCTTCTTTAACGAATTCACCGTCAAGCTGACCAAGCCGGCGGCCGAGGTGGTCGAAGCATTGGTTGCCAAAGGCGTTCTGGGCGGTGTTCCGCTGTCGCGTCTTTATCCGAACCGTTCGGATCTTGATAACTACCTTCTGGTTGCGGTTACCGAAACCAATACCGACGAAGATATCGCTGCCCTTGCGGGTGCATTGAAGGAGGTGCTGGCATGACGTTCGCAACCCATACCGGCAACCGTGGACTTGTTCTGGAAGAAAAGTTGATCTTTGAACAGGGTCAGCCGGGCCGTACCGGTGTTGATCTTCCGGAACCCAAAGGAACCAAGTCGCGTCTTGGCGGTCTTGACCGTGACAGCAATGTCGGCCTTCCGGGGCTGTCCGAGCCGCAGGTGGTGCGTCACTTTACCCGCCTGTCGCAGAAAAACTTCGGTATTGATTCCGGCTTCTTCCCGCTGGGATCCTGCACCATGAAGCATAACCCGCGTCTGAACGAAAAAGTCGCGCGTTTGCCTGGTCTTTCCGACCTTCATCCGATGCAGCCCGAAAGCACCGTTCAGGGCGCCCTGGAACTGATTGATACCTGTGCGCACTGGTTGCTGGTTCTGACCGGCATGCCGGCGGTTTCCATGTCACCGGCTGCCGGTGCACAGGGCGAACTGTGTGGCATGATGGCGATCCGTGCCGCCCTTGATGCGCGCGGTGAAAACCGTCGTCGTGTTCTGGTGCCGGAATCCGCACACGGAACCAACCCGGCAACGGCTGCTGCTTGTGGCTTTACCGTGGACTCGATCCCGGCAACCGAAGATGGCCGTGTCGATTTGGCCGCATTCGAAGCCAAGCTTGGTGACGATGTAGCTGGCATCATGCTGACCAACCCGAATACCTGTGGTCTGTTTGAACGCGACGTGCGCAAGATTGCCGATCTGGTGCATGCCGCAGGCGGTTATTTCTATTGCGATGGTGCGAACTTCAACGCCATTGTCGGTCGTGTTCGCCCGGCCGATCTTGGCATTGATGCGATGCATATCAACCTGCACAAGACCTTCTCGACCCCGCATGGTGGCGGTGGACCGGGTTCCGGGCCGGTTGTGTTTTCCGAGGCATTGGCACCCTATGCGCCGATCCCCTATGTCGTGCGCAATGAAAACGGCTTCCATCTGGTTGAAACCGCAGACGAAAATGACGGCATGAAGCCGTTTGGCCGTCTGAAGGGTTTCCATGGTCAGATGGGCATGTTCATCCGTGCTTTGACCTATATGAAGAGTCACGGTGCAGATGGTCTGCGTCAGGCATCCGGTGATGCGGTTCTGAATGCCAACTATCTGCTCGCACGTCTCAAGGAAAAGCTCAGTGTGGCTTTCCCGGGCTATTGCATGCATGAGGCCCTGTTTGATGACAGCTTCCTTAAGGATACCGGTGTTTCGACACTGGATCTGGCCAAGGCGATCATCGACGAAGGGTTCCACCCGATGACCATGTATTTCCCGTTGGTGGTCCATGGGGCATTGCTGATTGAACCGACCGAAACCGAAACCAAGGAATCGATCGATCAGTTCTGTGATGCGGTGTTGTCACTGGTGGCAAAAGCCGAGTCGGGTGATGCCGAATTCTTCAAGAATGCGCCGTATCTGACCCCGCGTCGCCGTCTTGATGAAACGGCGGCTGCGCGTAAGCCTGTTTTGCGCTGGCAACCGGAAACGGCTTGATACACAACGCTACTACCTGCTTGCGAACACCCCGGCCAATCGCCGGGGTGTTCTTTTTCAAGGACTTGTACTTGAAACACATTGGACTTGTTGCAATCTGCACCCTTATACTTGTTCGAAAGGTAATGAACGACACCGTCAAACGGTGCGTTTGGGGATTTGGTGAATGGGCCTTGCCCGTTCTGGAGGTTTGAAGTCGATCATGTCGCGTCGTGTTCAGAAGGTGTTTACTGCAGAACGTCGGTTAAAAGAGCGAACAGGTGGGGTCGTTGAAGATTGGTCGGATTCCTTTTTCGATCCGACGCTTGAAAGCGGAATGGGTGCAGGCGACGCAATGTCGGCATCCCTGCCATCGCCAAAGCCGGCTGCGGAACCGTCTGAACTGACACAGGCTGTTCTTGATGAAATCCGCGCGCTGCGTGGGGAAGTATCGCAACTGCGTGAAGCGGTAGCGTCGGGCGGAACAATTCATGCAGATGCGGTTGCCGCAGCACCGGTGGCCTCAAATGATGCGCCGGTTGACGAACTTCCCGATCCGGTTTCAAGCAACTTCACCCACAGCAACCGTCCCGGTGCTTCCGAGCCCGACCGCGATGATCTGGAACTGATCCGGACCCAGATCGCAGAAATGAACGAACATATTCACAAGGCCAAGATCCAGATCGCGTCGCTACGCCATCCAAAGGCGTCTGATGACCGTCTGATCAGTGCAGCATCCGAACTTGATGCCATTGTCAAAGATACCGAAATGGCAACCCACACCATTCTGGAATCTGCCGAACAGATTGATGATCTGGCGATGACGCTGAAGAATTCCGCACCAAGCGAATTCGTGGCCGATCACGTTGAACAGATTGCCTTTATCGTTACCAAAATCTTTGAATCCTGTAATTTCCAGGACATTACCGGACAGCGCATCAACAAGGTTGTGCGCACACTCGAATTCGTCGAAGAACGCGTCCACAACATGATCCTGATCTGGGGCGAGGATGCATTTGCAGACCTTCCGGTTCCTGAAAGTTCTGAAAAGGACAATCCGGTCGAAGATGCCGATTTGTTGAATGGTCCGCAACTTGAGGGCGAAGGCATCAGTCAGGACGACATCGACAAATTGTTCGATTAGGGATGAATTTCTTGTTTTTATTCCTATATTTGCGGTAACAGACGTACACGATCCTTCCGAAGAAGAAGGTTGACGGCCGTGACTAAGGGGCTGACGTCAACTAATCGTTTACATATGTTGGGATAGGTTTACACCTATAAGAATAAGAAGCGTTGTTGGGATGCGTGTAACACACGGTTGCACGCGTTTTGGCGTGCTTGGAGGTTGCTATGGGATTTTGGTCTCTTGGTGCTATTCGCCAGCCTAAGGCTCAGGATATCAAATGGCGAAAGAGCCCGCGTGGAGAATATTACCGCCTGTTCATGATCGACGACATCAAGGAGCTCGGTCTGGATGGTGTCGGCGGGGTTTATCTGTTGTGGCATGGCGGTCTGAAGCCATCATGGCTGGTTGCCGGCGCGACAGAGGATTTGGGGCACAGTTTTGCCGAACTGATGCGCGATCCGGACATTCGTGAATATGACGGCCGTGGTGGCGTCTTCATGAGCTGGTCGCCGATCAAGGGCAACTTCCGCGAGGGCGTTGTGCATTTCATTGCAAAACACACCAATCCGACCTTTGAATGTGATTACGACGAAAGCGAAGATCCGATCCCGGTTCTTTTGCCGCGCTAGTCGCGCGGGCATGATCGTCTGTCATATTGCATGAAAAAGAAAAGCTCCGCAGGTATCTGCGGAGCTTTCTCTGTTTTGGTGATCAGATCGACCGGATCGGATCAGAGTTTCTCAAGAACCGCTTCTGCGCTGGAAACTTCGAACACACCGGGTTCTTCAACAGCAAGATGGGTGACTTTGCCGTTATCGACGATCATGGCAAAACGGTTGGCGCGTTTGCCAAGGCCACGACCGGTAAGATCAAGTTCAAGGCCGGTGGCATCAACAAATGACAGATCACCGTCCGACAGCATGGTGATGTTGTCGGCCTTTTCGCTTACCGACCATGCCTGAAGTACAAAGGCATCGTTCGACGCCAGGCAGGCGATTTCATCAACACCCTTTGCCTTGATCTCGTCAGCCTTGGCGACAAAGCCCGGCAGATGCTTTGCCGAACAGGTCGGGGTATAGGCGCCCGGCACTGCAAACAGGACCACTTTGCGGCCTGCGAAGAATTCCTTGGAATTAACGGCTTCGGGGCCGTCACTGGTCGCGCGGAACAGGGTAACGTCCGGGATCTCGTTGCCGACTGTGATGGTCATGGGTATCTCCGTTTGATGGCGCAATCCCGTTGACTGCGCGGTGGAACTCTTGGACCTGAATCAAACACCAAATTCGCAGGACATTCAATGCCATCGAACAGAGTTTTTAGGAACTTTGATTCAGGCCGATGCATGATGGCGATCATGCATGGTCGCAAACAAATGTGATTACGCACCGCCTTTTGCGATCTTGGCCCCGTCACCGGCCCCTGCCTTTTGCAACGCATCCAGGACGGCATCAACGCTTAGCAACTCGGAAAGAAGAATGCCATCCGGGGCATCCGGGCCAAATACCGCATTGAACGGAATGCCAAACCGGCCATATGAGGCCAGATAATCAGCGATTTCCTGATCCGGGCGGGTCCAGTCAGCCTGCATCAACACCACATTGTCTGCACCAAGTGCCCGGGCAACTTCGGATGTTTCAAGCACCAGCTTCTTGTTGACCTGACAGGTCACGCACCATTCGGCAGTAACATCGACCAGAACTGTTTTGCCATTTGCAATCAATGCCGGAATGGTGTCAGGGGCAAATGCCTGCCATTCAAGCTGACCATTGCTGCGGGCCATGGTTGCCTGTTGCGGCGGTTTGGCAAATCCCGGTGCAAACAGCGCGACCAGAAATCCGGTCACTGCGAGTGCCGTAAAGGCAAAGCGCGGACGAAATTTTTCTGTGCGCGAACGTGCCCATACAAACAGACTGCCAGCAACAAGTCCGCCACCGACCGCAATGGCGCCGCCAAACCCGATCTGGACAGAAAGAATACCCAGAAGCCAGATGGCTGTTCCGATCAGGGCCAGACCCAGAACAATCTTGACCACATTCATCCAGCGTCCGGGTTTGGGCAGAAGGCGTGCAACACCGGGCCGGATCGCAATGGCAAGATAGGGCAGGGCAAGTCCGACACCCAGCAGGGTGAAAATCAAAAAGATGTCAAACAGGCTGCCAGCCAGCGCAAAGCCGATTGCCGTTCCAAGAAATGGTGCCGAACACGGGGTTGCCAGCAAGGTGGCAAACATGCCGGTCAGGAAGTGGCTGCTCAGATGGCGGCCACGGCTATGCTGGTCGGTAATGGCATCATTTGCCACGTTGCCAAGTTCGCTGGGACCGGAAATCTCAAACAGTCCCCACATATTCAGGGCAAATACCGCAAGGATGATTGTCATCACGGTCAGGAACAGTGGCTGCTGGAACTGAATGCCCCAGCCGATGGATCCCCCCGCCAGCTTGATCGCGACTAGGGCGGCGGCAATCAGCCAGAAAGACGTAATGATCCCTGCTGCACTGGCCAGGAATCCCGACCGGACATGCTTGGTATCCTCGGCCCGCATATTGATCACGGACATGACCTTGATCGACAGAACCGGCAACACACAGGGCATCACATTCAAAATAAGCCCACCCAAAAGGGCAAATATCGCGATCAGCCAGATACTGGTGGTGTCCGCCGATGATGCGGCTATCTGGGTCGATGCGGTCGAGGATTTGACGGTTCCAACTGTGACGGGTTGTTCAACAGACAGCGGCCCGGCAATCACGGTGACGGTCAGGGCGGCCTGATCAAGGGCCTGCCCGTCCGCAAGCCCGAAGACAGGTAATTCGAAATATGACAGGCCCGATGATGATCCTGCTGGCGGCGAAACCGCTGTTGGCATCCCGAACCCGGCGCGCAGATTGCTTTCAATCAGGATGTCATCAATGCTGACGTCGGCATCGGTAAGGCCCGAAATACCAATACGCAAAACCGGCTGTTCAGATCCGCCTTGCGCTGTAATGCTGTTGACCGAGATCGGAAGATCCGTACCCCGCAACGGTACGCGCGAAACGAACTTTTCGATCTGATGGGCCTGATTGCTGGCAACGGACGCGCTGCTATCGGCTGCGGTCGCCGGAATGTCGAGATTGAAGTTCGCACTTGCCGGGATGCAGATGTCACTGCAAACCAGATAATCCACATTCAGCCGGACGGATACCGGCTGGTCCGGGTTGGGAATGGCAACATCAATCGGCAGAATGATCTGGTTTTTGTAGCCGAACGTTTCCAGCCCGAAGATCGAAAATCGGTGAGGGGCCGGCCACAGGATGGTGGCATCGCCAATATTTTCCGATCCGGTCCAGTCAAGTTGCGGCGGGAACCCGGCATCGCCGGCACTGCGCCAATAGATTTTCCAGTCCGGCTGCAATTCGAATTCAAGCCCCAGACGCAATGTGTCTGAGCCGTTTGTGCGGGTTTGGGCACTGATCAGGCGAACCGATGCAAAATCCTCATCGGTCCAGGCGGTCGTCATATCCTGTGCCGCATTGGCGGTGCCAAACGAACTGACGGACAGGATCGTCACCGCAAAAAGAACTGTAAAACGAATGATCAGGTGGCGCAGCACGTCTTGGTCCTTGAATTGCCGATATTCGGTATCCCGAGATTGCACCGCCGATGTGGCGCAATATGGGCAGATATCTTTGACTTGAAGGCGTAATCCTCTGTGGCGATCAAATCAAGCCACGACTATGTGACCGGTTTATCATTCATGATCGGTCATCGCCCGAATTTGCGGACTTTGGGCGATCAAAGTTTCGCGAAAAAGTTGGCGATCCGGCCTTTGCGTTCCTACATCTTCAATAGGTGGAAAGGGCTTTTGATATGCATATTATGTGGCCCTTTCCGGGGTTCTTGATGGTAATGGAACACCAATCGCGCTAGGCTTGATGAAACAGGACAGAAAGAGTTACGAGATGGCTGAGCGTATCGATACAGGCGAATATCTTGGTGGGAAGCTGCTGGTGGCGATGCCCGGTATGCGTGATCCGCGTTTTTCGCAAAGTGTTGTCTATATCTGCGCACATAACCAGGACGGGGCGATGGGGCTTGTCATCAACCGTGTGATTGACAGCATCACATTCCCCGAACTTCTTGAGCAGCTTGGCATTGCCCGACCTGCGCCCACCATCGAAGACATTCAGGTCCATTTTGGCGGGCCGGTTGAAAGCAGCCGGGGCTTTGTCCTGCATTCCACCGATTTCTCGAACGAGGCAACCCTGCATGTCGATCCGGGTGTTTCGGTGACGGCGACGGTTGATATTCTTGAACAGATTGCCTTGGGCGAAGGCCCCAAAAGCCGCATTCTCGCACTTGGATATGCCGGTTGGCGCAGTGGCCAGCTTGAAAGCGAAATCCTTGCCAATGGATGGCTTCATGTGGATGCCGACCCGGATCTTCTGTTTGATGTCGACTGCGAAGACAAATGGGAACAGGCCTTTTCCAAGTTGGGCTTTGCCCCCGAATTGCTGTCGGGCGAAGCCGGTCACGCCTGATCCTTTCCAATGCGCCAATCATGGCCGGGATCAGAGTAACCACAGAGATTTCGCAAAAAAAAAGCCTGCCAGTTTGGCAGGCTTTGTTGTTTTTGTTTGCTCTGTCCCTGATCAGTCGAACAGGGCGTCGATTTCTTCCTGTGAGAAGATCTGATCGACTTCATCCTGGCTGACACGTTCGGCGTTTTGCGGTGCCTTGGTGACAGTCTTATCGAGGTTATCGAGCCCTTTGGGGTCGGCGGGCAGGTCAAATTCGCCGAAGTCGTCATCGCCCCAGATCTCGATCACGCGGTTCACGCGTTCCTCGATATATTTCATGGTATTGACGACCTTGGTAATGCGCTGGCCGGTCAGATCCTGGAAGTTACAGGATTCAAACACCTTGACCACCAGCTCCACGATGTCGTCTGCCAGACCCTGGGTATATTCATCCGGGGCAGCCGAGCGGATATTGTGGGCAACCGCATCGATTTTTTCGACGGTTTCAAGGATGTTTGCCGTTGCGTCCTCGGTCGCGGCAACGACCGAATCAAGTTCACCCTTCACGATATTGATACGCGTGCCGCTGCTGTCTTCGGGCGCGGTATAAAGGGCTGCGATTTCGCGTTTGGTTTCCTGGATCGAGTTGGCCAGTGCGCGAATTTCGGTTTTCAGAAGTCGCAATTCAGTTCGCGCATCTTCCTGTTCGCTGTCGGTCGGACGAGCATTGGCCTTTTTCTGCTCCTCGATCATGATGCGAATGTCGGCAAGCAGTTCAAGCTTGAGGTCCTCGATCGCGGTATGCAGCGATGAAACATCCGCGCTACCACCACCCTGGCCGTCCGTTGGCATCTCGGTCGGGAAAGCGACCATGTCGCTCATGTTCTCAAGCTTGTTGAGAAGCCGCATCTCGGCGGTAAAAAGTCTTTTGCTGCCTTGACGTGCCATTGGCGAACCTCTGTCTTTTATCTGTCGGCATCCGGTGAGCCGCGTTGCGAAGTAAATTACTACGGATGAGGGGCAGGATGCATACGTTTGGGTAGAATAGTCCGCAAAGCATATCACGCCAACCAAATTCATTTATCTGATATGCGACAATTTCCCTGTGTTTCAAGGTGTCTGACTGTGATTTCCGCACAGGAGCCATCATTGCCGGGTCAACGGGACCGAATTGCGAATCGCGTTCCCAAACAGGCGCTTACCCGTTTGATCCGTCGTAATCTGGTGTCGCAAATGCAAACTTCAATATGACGTAGCGGCAGGATGGAACAAAACACCGCTTTTGGCATGGCAGCCGATCGCGCGGATGCTTTATCCATTGGTTGAAGGGATTTTAAACTGACTTTCTGATTATATTGCAGGGCAGCAATTCACGGTCGCACAGAACATGTCTGACCGGAATGGCGGTTTTTCTATCTAAGGGTGGGTATTTTCGAACGTTTTTAGTGAAACCAGAGCGATAATTTGAGGTGTTATCAAATACATTTTTTGTGCATCGCAGCGAGGTTTTTTCTGGAACAGGTGTCGAAGATACGCTATTTGCCTGCCTTACAGATGTACTTTCGGGTGCAGGCTTATTAAGAATAAGATATGTCAGAGGAAATGCTCTGGTCTGATCTGTTGGTAATCTTTGGTTGAGACGTGATAATGTCCTTGAGAGGGGGCGATATATATCGGATCAGCCATCGCAGGATCAGAGGCAGAGACGATTGAGGCATATCGCCTTGAGATGTAATGCGAGGGGGCAGATTCGCATGTCGATCAAGAAGCTATTTCCCATCTTTCTGTTGGGATTGGCGGTACTCGTCGGGTTTGACAGTTCAGCACTTGCTGTTGGACAGCCCGAGCCATGGCAGCTTGGGCTGCAGGAGCCGGTTTCGCCTGTGGCTGTCGAAGGCCATGAATTCTTTATTTTGCTGACGTGGCTGATGACGATCATTACCGTGATCGTTCTTTTGCTGCTGCTTTATGTGCTTTTCCGCTTCAGTGCGAAACGCAATCCGGTGCCGTCGAAAACAACGCACCACACCCTTCTTGAAGTGGTCTGGACGGTTGTTCCGGTTCTTATCCTCCTTGTCATTGCGATCCCGTCGTTCCGTCTGCTGTATTTCGCAGACCGTGTCGAAGATGCCGATCTGACGCTCAAGATCATCGGCAAGCAATGGTACTGGACCTATGAGTACCCCGATAACGGCAACTTCACCTTTGATTCGCTTATGATCGACGAAGAAACCGCTGTCGCCGAAGGCAAGAACCGCCTTCTGGATGTCGACAATCCGGTTGTTCTGCCAGTGGACCAGAATATCCGTCTGATCATGACATCCGATGACGTGATCCATAACTGGGCCATGCCGTCACTCTTCATCAAGCTTGATGCCGTACCGGGCCGTCTGAATGAAACCTGGACCCGCATCCCGGCCGAATATGCCGGTACGACATTCTATGGTCAGTGTTCCGAGCTTTGCGGTGTGAACCACGCCTATATGCCGATCGCGGTCAAAGCTGTTACCATGGAAGAATACGAGGCCTGGGTAGCCAAGGCCCAAGAACAGTTCGCATCTGCTGACCTGCCGTCATCGGTATCAGTGGCATCGGCAGAGTGAGGGAGAGATTGATGGCTCACGCTGACACACATGATCACGATCATACCCCCGGCTTCTTTACCCGTTGGTTCCTGTCAACCAACCATAAGGATATCGGGACGCTTTATCTTGTTTTCTCAGTGATCGCCGGTTTGATCGGTGGCGCGTTTTCCGTCTGGTTCCGTATGGAACTGGCGCATCCGGGAACCCAGATCATTGAAGACCACCAGTTCTTTAACGTGCTCGTGACCGCACACGGCATGATCATGGTGTTCTTTGTTGTCATGCCCGCCATGATTGGCGGTTTTGGCAACTGGTTCGTTCCGATCATGATCGGGGCGCCCGACATGGCGTTCCCGCGTTTGAACAACATTTCGTTCTGGCTGATTGTTCCGGCCTTTATCCTGCTGATGCTGTCGGCTGTGGTTGGCAGTGGCGCGGGTACCGGCTGGACGGTTTATCCGCCGCTTTCGGGGGTTCTCGGACATCCCGATGCATCGGTGGATATGGCGATCTTTGCCCTGCACCTTGCAGGGGCCAGCTCGATCCTTGGTGCGGTGAACTTCATCACCACCATTTTCAACATGCGTGCGCCGGGCATGACCCTGCACAAGATGCCGCTGTTTGCCTGGGCGATGCTGGTCACAGCATTCCTGCTGCTGCTGGCTGTGCCGGTTCTGGGTGGCGCGATTACCATGCTTCTGACCGACCGTAACTTTGGCACGGACTTCTTCAATCCGGCCGGTGGCGGTGACCCGATCCTGTATCAGCACCTGTTCTGGTTCTTCGGGCATCCGGAAGTTTATATCATGATCCTGCCGGGATTCGGCATCATCAGCCACATCATTTCGACCTTCTCGCGCAAGCCGGTCTTTGGTTATCTCGGCATGGCTTATGCGATGGTTGCGATTGGTGTTGTCGGCTTTATCGTGTGGGCGCACCACATGTATACGGTCGGCATGGATGTTGACACCCGTGCATATTTCACCGCGGCAACGATGGTGATTGCGGTGCCGACAGGGGTCAAGATTTTCTCGTGGATCGCGACCATGTGGGGTGGTTCCATCACCTTGCGGGCGCCGATGCTTTGGGCGATCGGCTTTATCTTCCTGTTCACTGTGGGCGGTGTGACAGGTGTGATGCTGGCCAACTCGGGCATGGATTTGCCGCTGCATGACACCTATTTCGTTGTGGCGCACTTCCACTATGTTCTGTCGCTTGGTGCGGTCTTCTCGATCTTTGCCGGTTTCTATTACTGGTTCAGCAAAATGTCGGGATACGAGATTTCGGACCTTGGTGCGAAGATCCATTTCTGGCTCTTCTTCATCGGCGTCAACCTGACCTTCTTCCCGCAGCACTTCCTGGGCCTTGCCGGCATGCCACGCCGTTATGCCGACTACCCGGATGCGTTCGCAGGCTGGAACCTTGTGTCGTCTTACGGTGCCTATATTTCCTTTGCTTCAACCATCTTCTTCCTCGGTGTGGTGGCGCATGCCTTCATCCGTGGCAAGAAAGCCGAAGCAAACCCGTATGGCGAAGGGGCAGATACCCTGGAATGGACCGTCAGTTCGCCGCCGCCGTTCCATACCTTTGACGAACTGCCGCGTATCAAGTAAGTGACACTGGTTTAAGTCCCCCGCAAACCGCGCTTTGCGGGGGGCGCCTTACCGCCCCAAAAAGAGAAGACCAGAGTTCCATGACCAAGCAGGTTGCCGACCAGACCCTTGCGCTTGAAAACGCAGCTCAGCTGCCGATTTCCGAGGTGCGCGACTATATAGCGTTGCTGAAACCCGGTGTGATGACCCTTGTGGTTTTCACCGGTGCTGTTGGTCTGTTGATTGCCCCGGGTTCCATTCATCCGTTTTTGGGACTCGTCGCAATCGCCTGTATCGCTGTTGCCAGCGGTGCGGCTGCTTCGATTAACATGTGGTATGATCGTGACATCGACATCCACATGAAACGCACCCAGAACCGGCCCATCCCGGCCGGGCGGGTTCCGGCAGACGAAGCCCTGTCATTGGGCATTGCGCTGTCGATCGTTTCGGTAACCGTGATGGCGGTTGCCATCAATATTGCGGCTGCTGTTTTGCTGGCGGTGTCGATCGCGTTCTACGTGTTCGTTTACACCATGTGGCTGAAACGCAGCACACCACAGAATATCGTCATTGGCGGTGCCGCCGGGGCATTCCCCCCGATGATTGGCTGGGCGTCGGTGACAGGCGGGATCGATCTGAATTCGATTGCGCTGTTTATGATTATCTTTATGTGGACGCCGCCGCATTTCTGGGCCCTGGCCCTGTTCCGTTGCGGTGACTACGCAAAGGTCGGTGTGCCGATGATGCCGGTGGTCGCCGGTGAAGCGGCAACCAAAAAGCAGATGCTGATTTATACCCTTTTGCTGTTGCCGGTAACGTTCGTTCCGGTGGCAACCGGGTTGCTTGGCGTCTTTTACGGTGCGACGGCGGCCTTTACCGGGCTTTTGTTCCTGCGCCATGCGATCCGCGTGCTGCGCGATGCTGAAGAACGCGCACCGCACAAGATGTTTGGATATTCCATCCTGTATCTGTTTGTCCTGTTCGGGGCGATGGTTGCAGATGTTTGGCTGGTTGGATTTATGGCATGAGCGAACAGGCACAGCATAACAAGGCCGAGCTTGAAGCGTTTCTTGCCAAGCGCAAAAAGAAGAACCTTGTCTTCCTGATCATTCTTGGTGGTCTGGCGGTTCTGTTTTTTGCAATCACGATTTTGAAGATGAGCTAGGAACAAGGGCACGATGACCGATCAGAAGCCGATTGATAAAACAAAGGCGCAGAACAGGAAAATCCTGTTTAGCTGCGTGTTTGTTGTCGGTGCGATGGTTGGTCTGGCCTATGCGTCGGTCCCGCTTTACAAACTGTTTTGCCAGGTCACCGGCTTTGGCGGCACGACCCAGGTCGCAACGGAGGCCCCGGTCGAGGTTTCTGAAAAGACCATCAAGGTGCGCTTCAATGCCGATGTGAATTCGGGCCTGAACTGGCAGTTCAAACCGGAACAGCGCGAGATCACGGTTCGTCTTGGCGAAGATAATCTGGCCTATTACATGGCCGAAAACATGTCTGTCCAGCCGATCACCGGGCAGGCGGTTTACAATGTTACACCACTTAAGGCAGGGCAATATTTCAACAAGATCGCATGTTTCTGTTTTGACGAGCAAACCCTTGAACCGGGGCAGCGCGTCGACATGCCGGTCAGTTTCTATGTTGATCCCGCCATTGCAGAAGACATCAATACCCAGGACGTGAAGACAATTACCCTGTCCTATACCTTCTTCAAGGCAGAAGCCTCGGTCGAAGCGGCGGACGGGAATGAAGATCAGGGAGGCTGACAGACCCCGGTTTCGGGTGCTGTTGTCTCGGTTTAACAAAGCGAACTTGAGTTTCTTTTGTAAGGATTGAGGGGGGCAAGGAATGAGTGATCATGCTCAGAAACATCCGTTCCACCTGGTAGACCCAAGCCCGTGGCCGCTTGTTGCGGCAGCATCGGCCGGTCTTTTCACTGGTGGCATGGTAATGTTCATGCATTCGGATCGTGCACCGGCCGATTTCTGGCTGGCGGCAATCGGGATTGCAGGCATCCTGTTTGTGATGTTCCGTTGGTGGAGCAACGTGATCAGCGAGTCAAAGATTTACCATAACAAGGTCGTTCAGATCGGCCTGCGCTATGGCATGTCGCTGTTCATCGCATCCGAAGTGATGTTCTTTGTCGCTTTCTTCTGGGCATTCTTCCACAACGCCTTTGTGATCTTCAGCCCCGGTGTGACCGAATGGCCGCCGGCCGGTGTCGAGGTTCTGGATCCATGGGATCTGCCGTTCCTCAATACCCTGATCCTGCTGTTGTCGGGCTGCACCCTGACCTGGGCGCATCATGGCATCATCGAAGGCAAGAAAAAGGACCTGGTACAGGGCCTGGCATTGACGGTGGCCCTTGGCGTTATCTTCCTGTGCCTTCAGGCCTATGAATATAGCCATGCGGCATTCGGCTTTGCCGACAACATCTATTCCTCGACCTTCTACATGGCGACCGGTTTCCACGGCTTCCACGTGTTTGTCGGAACGGTGTTCCTGGCAGTTTGCCTTGTCCGCGCGATGAAGGACGGCTTCAAACCGGACCATCATTTCGGTCTTGAGGCAGCAGCATGGTACTGGCACTTCGTTGACGTTGTGTGGCTGTTCCTGTTCTTTGCCGTTTACATCTGGGGCGGCGAATAAGCCGCCCTGATCCGCTTTGCCGGGTCAAAGATCATGGATGATTATTATCCGAACATTTCCCCCATCCGGACCGGGCTGGCATGCAAATGCCCCCGATGCGGTGGGGGAAAATTGTTTCAGGGCTATTTGACCGTTCGCGAACGTTGCGAAGTCTGCGGGCTGGATTTGCGCGGGCATGATGCCGGGGATGGACCGGCGGTGTTTCTGATCTTTATTCTCGGATTTCTGGTCGTTCCCATGGCACTTTGGGTGGAGATGCGCTATATGCCGCCTTTGTGGTTGCACGCGCTTTTATGGGGCCCTGTGATTGTTGGTGTGACACTGGTCTTGCTACGACCGTTAAAAGGTCTCATGGTGGCGCTGCAATATCGTCATAGATCGACATCCCAACAGGACTGATTTCAGTTAATGCCTTTACTTACTTCGCGCCCAAGTCTGGCGATGAAAATTTGCGTCGGATTGTCTCTGGTGATTCTGCTGGGTCTTGGAACCTGGCAAATGGACAGACTTTTCTGGAAACAGGGCCTGATTGATCAGCGCCACGCCCAGGCCGAATTGCCGCCGATCCCGGTTCCGGTGGATACAGCTGTTGATCCCGGTATGGCATTCCGTGCCGCCTTTGCCGAAGGCCGCTACCTGAATGATCAGGAAAAATACCTGATGGCGCGCACCCGGCGCGGCAATGTCGGTTTCCAGTTGATCACGCCGCTTGAACAGGAAGATGGCCGCATCATTCTTGTCAATCGCGGTTGGGTTCCGACCGATTATCGTGATCCGAAAACCCGCCCCGAAAGTTTGATCGAAGAACCGGTACATGTCACCGGTGTGCTGCGTCTGCCCAAAACCAAACACTGGGCACAGCCCGAAAACGACGCGCTTGCCAATCAATGGTTCTATGTCGATGTTGATCACATGGCCGAAGACAGCGGTGCGGAATTGGCCAGCCGATACTATCTGGAACTCGACGAAACAGAGGTTCCCGGCGGGCTTCCGATTGGTGGTCAGGCCAAGGTCGAACTGCCAAACAACCATCTTGAATATGCGATTACCTGGTACAGCCTTGCGCTGTCGCTGATTGTGATCTTCGTGTTCTATCACCGCCGCCCGGTTGAGAACAAAGAAGACAACAGCAACGGTAATGCCGCCTGATCGCCGGTGTCTGCCGTAACGGTGGTCAGCCGCAAAACTGACCACCGAAATTGCCGTGCTGTCAGGGTATCACTTGCCCGACATTTTCCGTTTACCAAAGACCAAAAGGCGCGTTGTCCGTACCCGGTCTGCGCACAGGAGCCCCGATGACCAAAGCATATCAACAGCTCGAAGCCCGTTTTCGTCGCATGAATGTGTTGTCCGATGTCAGTGGAATGCTGCATTGGGATATGGCTGCGATCATGCCAAATGGAGGCGCAGAAGCACGTTCCGAACAGCTTGCGACGCTAAGCGTTCTGAATAACGAGCTCATCAATGCACCTGATATGGGGGACCTGTTGGCGGCGGCCGAAGACGAGGATCTTGATCGCTGGCAGAAGGCCAATCTGGCCGAAATGAAACGCGAATGGGTGCATGGCACAGCTGTCCCCGCCGATCTGGTCGAAAAAATGTCGCGTGCGGAAACCGGCTGCGAAGTTGCATGGCGCACAGCGCGCGCAGAAAACGACTTCAAAGGGCTGCTTCCGAAATTGCAGGAAGTTCTTGATCTGTCGATCGAGGCCGGAAAAGCCAAGGCCGAAGCCCTTGGCACATCGGTTTATGACGCGTTGCTTGATCAATATGATCCGATGATGCGTTCCGAACGGATTGACAGCTTGTTTGCCGAACTTGAAGCGTTCCTGCCCGACTTTACTGCCGATGTGATCGAACGCCAGAAGACCGAAGAAAAGCCGATCTCGCCAACCGGCCCGTTCCCGATTGAAACCCAGAACAAGGTCGGTCTGGATTTGATGAAGGCGGTCGGGTTTGATTTCGACCACGGGCGCCTTGATATTTCGCACCATCCGTTCTGTGGCGGTATCCCCGACGATGTGCGTATCACCACCCGATATGATGTAAATGATTTTACCTCGGCGATCATGGGGGTTCTGCACGAAACCGGACATGCCATGTATGAACGTGGGCTTCCCAAAGACTGGCGCAACCAGCCGGTGGGCAAGGCGCGCGGCATGACCATGCATGAAAGCCAGTCGCTTCTGGTTGAAATGCAGGCCTGCCGGTCCGAAGAATTCCTGACCTATGCCGGTCCTGTCTTCAAACAGGCCTTTGGCGGCGACGATGCGTCCTGGAGTGCATCAAATCTGCACCGCCTTTATACCCGGGTTGAACCGGGGCTTATTCGGGTCGATGCGGACGAAGTTACCTATCCTGCCCATGTCATTCTGCGTTATCGGCTGGAACGTGCCCTGATTGAAGGGGACATGAAACTTGCTGATTTGCCCGGTGCCTGGAACGATATGATGCAGAAGCTGCTTGGTATCACGCCGCCCGATGATCGCGACGGCTGCTTGCAGGATATCCACTGGCCGTCCGGAGCATGGGGCTATTTCCCGACCTACACGCTTGGTGCGATGGCGGCAGCACAGATTTTTGCGGCTGCCAAAAAAGCCAATCCGGAAATCCCGGAAGCCCTGGCCCGCGGGGCGTTTGGTCCGCTGATGCAGTGGCTTGAACAGAATATCCATAGCCAGGCATCAAGCCGTTCAACCGACGAAATCCTGAAAGAAGCGACCGGAAGTGCTCTTGGTGTTGATGCCTTCAAGGCCCACATGATCAGCCGGTACGGTGCGTAAATTCGATTGAATGCATGTGGTAATGTGCTAGCATTTTTGCGGCTGCGGATTACCGAATAATGATAAGCGGTTATCCGTTGCCTTATCCCTTTTCAGGCGTCATGGGCATTGCAGTCACATGGGAATAACCGACGGTAACAAGAAGGTCATGGACCGGCAGGTCTTTGCCATGGATCAGGTTATTTTCCGGGAAGGCAAACCGGGAAACGCGGCCTATGTGGTTCAGGAAGGCAAAGTCGAAGTCTTCAAGACGCTTAATGGTGACGAGGAAGTCATTCTTGGCACGATCGAAGCCGGCGGACTGTTTGGTGAACTGGCCCTTGTTGATAACAAGCCACGCATGGCATCGGCACGGGCAACCGAACGCACCGTGCTGATTGCGATCAACCGCCAGACATTTGAAAAAAAGATGGCGGGATCGGACCGTTTCATCAAGGCGATCCTGCGAATCCTGCTTGGTAATTACCGGACCGTGGTACGGCGTGCCGCCCTTGCCGAGGCCAAGCTGAAAGAACACGGCATTCCGATCGACAATTAGGACGGCATATCAGCCAGCCATGTGACATGCCTTGCGCGATAATGCGTATGACACGGCAGACCTGCTTGATTGTCCCTTGACTATATTGGCCCAAACCCTCACTAACTCAGGCGTTGGAGTGTGTTTTGGCGCGATTTGTGTCCGGACGCACGGAACTGGTATTCGCCTTATGCAGGAGCAGGTCTAGTGCGCTATGTCAGCACGCGGGGAAGTGCCCCCGTTTTGCAGTTCGATGAAGTTCTTCTTGCCGGTCTGGCCCGTGACGGTGGTCTTTATGTCCCTGAAACCTGGCCGACCTTTTCCAAGGATGACATTCGTGCGCTGCGAACTCTGACATATGCCGAAGTCGCCTTTAAGGTGATCCAGCCATTTGTTGCAGGCACCGTTGATGACGATGCCCTTAAGGCCATTCTTGAAGATACCTATAACGGGTTTGATCACGAAGCCGTGGCACCGCTCAAGCAGCTTGGTGCCAATGACTGGGTGATGGAACTGTTCCATGGTCCGACCCTGGCATTCAAGGATTACGCGCTTCAGGTGGTTGGTCGTCTGTTTGACCATGTTCTGGCCAAACGTGGCGAACGCATCACGATTGTTGGTGCGACGTCCGGTGATACCGGCTCGGCTGCGATCGAGGCCTGCCGTGATCGTGAAAATATCGATATTTTCATTCTGCATCCCAAGGGCCGCGTTTCCGAAGTTCAGCGTCGTCAGATGACGACGATCCTGTCTGACAACGTGCACAACATCGCGGTCGAAGGATCGTTTGATGATTGTCAGGATCTGGTCAAGGCGCTGTTCAATGATCACGGCTTCCGGGATGAAGTTGGCCTGTCTGCGGTCAATTCGATCAACTGGGCACGCATCATGTGCCAGATCGCCTATTATTTCTGGGCGGGTGTGCAGCTTGGATCGCCGGAACGTGAAATTTCGTTCTCTGTGCCGTCGGGCAACTTTGGCAATGTCTATGCCGGTTATGCCGCGATGCAGATGGGCCTGCCGATCAAGCAGTTCGTTGTTGGTGCAAACCGCAATGACATTCTGGCCCGCTTCTTTGAAAGCGGTGTGATGAAGATGGAAGGTGTCGAACCGTCTCTTAGCCCGTCAATGGATATTCAGGTCAGCTCGAACTTTGAACGTTTGATGTTTGACCTGTATGACCGTGATGGTCTGGCAATCGCCGAAATGCTGACCAAGTTCCGTGAAACCGGTGTGATGGAAATGTCGCAGGGGCAGTTTGCCCGTGCGCGTGAACATTTTGACGGTTACCGTCTGGATGATGATGCGACCAAGGCCGCGATCAAGGACATCCTTGAAACCAGTGGTGAACTGGTTGATCCGCATTCCGTGATCGGCATTGTTTCGGGCCGTGAATGCAATCGTGACAAGTCGGTGCCGATGGTGGCACTGGCAACCGCACATCCGGCGAAATTCCCCGACGCGGTAAAGCAGGCATCGGGTATCTACCCGGACTTGCCGCCGCGTCTGTCTGATCTATATGACCGACCAGAAAAGGTCGAACCCATGTCCAATGATGTGGCGGCCTTGATGGCGCATGTCCGTAAAAACCGGCGTGCGGCCTGAAGGTACGCAGACATCGGGAAAGACGTGAAAAACAGGAGTAATGCTATATGACAGTCGAGCTTACCCAGCTTGACAATGGGATGATTGTCGCGACGGACCGCCTTGACCATGTGCAGTCTGTCGCCCTTGGTACATGGGTTGATGTTGGTGCACGTAACGAGACACCTGATATCAACGGCATTTCCCATATGCTTGAACATATGGCCTTCAAGGGCACGCGCCGGCGTTCCGCACTTCAGATTTCCGAAGAAATCGAAGCTGTCGGCGGGCAGATGAATGCCTATACGTCGCGTGAAAATACGGCCTATTATTGCAAGGTCCTGCACGAAGACCAGGAACTGGCGATCGATGTGATTGCCGATATCCTTCAGCATTCCACACTGGATGCCAAGGAACTGGAACGTGAACGTCAGGTAATCTTGCAGGAAATCGGTCAGGCCAACGATACCCCCGACGACATCATTTTCGACTATTTCCAGGAAACTGCCCTGCCAAACCAGGCATTGGGCCGTTCGATCCTGGGCAGTCCGGAAAATGTGTCATCGCTGACGCGTGATCATTTGTTTGACTTCATGTCGCGCCGCTATAGCCCGAAGAACATGGTGTTTTCGGCATCGGGCAAAGTCGAACATAACCGTGTCGTGGACATGGTTGCCAAGAAATTCGACAGCCTGCCTGCCTATGAAGAACATGAAATCGAGCCGCTCAAATACGAAGGCGGCAGCCGGATCGAAAACCGCAAACTTGAACAGGTGCATGTGATATTCGGTCTTCCGACCGTGTCCTACACCGATGACAGTTTCTATGACCTTCAGGTCTTCAACACCCTTTTGGGCGGGGGCATGTCGTCGCGCCTGTTCCAGGAAATCCGTGAAAAACGTGGTCTGGTCTATTCGGTCTATAGTTTCTCGTCGCATTATGTTGATGGGGGGCTGTTCTCGATCTATGCGGGGACCGGGGCCAATGATATTGGCGAACTGATGCCGGTCATGTGTGACGAGCTGGTCCGTGCGACCGATGATCTGACCGAAGAAGAAGTTACGCGTGCACGTGCACAGCTCAAGGCATCTGTGGTCATGGCGATGGAAAGCAATTCCGGTCGTTGTGAAACCCTGGCCCGTCAGATCCAGATTTTCGGCCGCCCGCAAACCATGGAAGAAATCGTCGCCAAGATTGACGGGGTTGATCTTGAAAGTGTTCGCCGTTCCGGCAAAGCGCTTCTGGATGGCAAACCAACCATCACCGCCCTTGGGCCGGTTGACCAGATGCCGGCATATGATGATCTTGCCGCCCGTCTGCGCGGCTGATTGTATCGGAATATTTGATTTTCGACGGCACATGTCCAATCGGGCATGTGCCGTTTCTTTTTGCTGCCCGGCACTTACTGGTGTATCCCATATCAATCAGGATGACGGGGTAAACTCCATGCAATACGCCTTTGATATTGGTGGTTCAAAAATCGAATTTGGTGTGTTCGGTGAGGCGGGTGAAGTCCTGCTTCATAGCAAAACCCCGACGCCAAGGGATGATCGTGACGCGTTCGTCGCAACCATCCGTGATGTTATCGACGACGCAGATCGTGAATTTGGCAGCCGTCCCGATATCGGCATCAGCTTTGCCGGCGGGCTGGACCCACAGACCGGTGCCGTGATTTCAGCCAACATACCCGCGATCAAGGGATGGTCACTGGCAAGCGAACTTTCAGCAATTTTGAACCGCCATGTTCTGGTTGAAAATGATGCGGACTGCTTTGCACTGGCCGAAGCCATCAGCGGTGCGGGCAAGGATGCACACACGGTTTTTGCCATCATCCTGGGCACCGGGGTTGGTGGCGGGATCGTCGTGAATGGTGAATTCATCGGCGGGCGCAGCGGCATACGCGGCGAATGGGGCCATGGCAATGACGTTACCGGTACCCTTATTCGCAACGGTTTGGCACCGGTGGTGTGCGGTTGCGGGCAAACCGGGTGCCTTGATGCTTGGGGCGGGGCGCGCGGTCTTGAACATATCTATCGTCAGATCAGTGGTAATCCTGCGTCGAGTTTCGACATTACCGATACCTGGCGGACGGGTGATGCCGTGGCCAGCCGTTCGGTTGAAATCTATTGCGAACTGGTGGCGCGCGAATTGGCGCTGATGGTCAATGTCATTGATCCGGACTGTATTCCGGTCGGTGGCGGGATGGCGTCAGAACCGGCATTGATTGCCCGGATCGATGGGCTGGTTCGCGACCGTGTGCTGGGGCGTTATGATGATCGGCTGGTTGTTCCCGGTCATTTCGCCAAGGATGGCGGTCTGCGCGGTGCGGCAATGCTGCATGCCAATCAAAGCCCGTCAGCCGCGCAGGGTGGGGTTTAAGCGGAAATGACTTTATCGGAAACACCGGATCGGGTTACTGGCCGGGTACTTGAAGTTTGTGTTGAAAGCTTTCAGGACGCGGTGCTGGCCGTTGATGCGGGTGCTGATCGTATTGAATATTGTTCTGCACTGGCACTGGGCGGGCTTACGCCAAGTCCCGGGGCGCTGGCAATAATCGGCAACATCAAGGCCCCATGCATGGTCATGATCCGTCCGCGTCCGGGTAATTTTTGCTATGACGCCAACGATTGCGCGATCATGAGGCACGAAATCGCAATGGCCCGTGCGTGCGGGGCGGCCGGTGTTGTCTTTGGGGCAACGGATGATGCGGGGCTGCTTGATACTGACATCTTGCGCGATCTGATGGCTGAATGTGCTGGCTTGGAAGTCACCTTGCACCGCGCCTTTGACGAAGTGCATGATCAGTTCGATGCCTTGGAGCAGGCGATAGATCTTGGATTTGAGCGGATATTGACAAGTGGTGGTGCACCCGATGCCATCACCGGCATTGACCGGATTGCGGCGCTGACTGAACGTGCGGCCGGGCGCATCGTCATTCTTCCGGGGGCGGGGATATCGTCAGCGAATGCCGCTGACATCCTGAACAAATCCGGCGCGCACGAGCTTCATGCGTCGTGCAAGGCCGATGTCGCAGCAAAAGAAGATGGGGCAGGCCGTGTTAAGGTGGCCCCTGATCGCGTGCGTGCCCTTAAAAACGCGATGGATATCTGATCACGCCAAACAGCCGGTTTGGTTGTTTGATGCAGATCTTCGGGACGGGACCCTTATTCATAGGTATGATACGGGTCTAATCTTAATAGGGCAGGGCCGGTAATTGTTCGTTAAGGGGGCTGGCCTAAAGCTACGTTTCTGATGCGCGCCATCGTCGACGGGCGGCTTTGGTGGTAAATGGTGCAACGTTTGGTGAGACAATGAATACAGAACAAAAAGGTGCGGTCACGGGGGCGGCCAATGAAACAGCACACCAGAAGGCAACCGAAAACGCCCTGAGTGCGTTGCACCGGATCACGTCATCGCGCGATTTGAATTTTGAACAACGTGTTGATGCAATCCTCAAGCTTGGAGCCGGGCATTTCGGTCTGCCGATTGGCATTTTCAGCAAGATCATCGACGATCAGTACGAGATTCAGCAGGCCCTGCATCCGGAAAATGCCCTGACGCCGGGGACCAGTTTTGAACTTGGAAATACCTATTGCGCCCATGTGGTTCAGGCCGATGACGTTTGCGGTTTCCATCATGTCGGTGAAAGTGACATCAAAACGCATCCCTGCTATCAGAATTTCGGGCTTGAGGCCTATCTTGGTGCGCCGATCATGGTTGATGGCGAACGGTACGGGACCTTGAACTTTTCAAGCCCGCAGCCGACCCGTCCCTTTACCGGCGAAGATATCGAACTGGTTCGCCTATTTGCATCCTGGCTTGGTCATGCCATTGCCCGTGTGGCGGATTTGCATGCGCTTGAAACCGCGCGCAAGGAACTTGAACATCTTGCAACCCGTGACAGTCTGACCGGGCTTTATAACCGGCGCTATATGCAAGATTGCCTGAAATCCGAACTTGAACGTACCAAACGCTATGGCAAGCAGTTTGTTGTCGGGCTTCTGGATTTCGACAATTTCAAAAAACTTAATGATGATTACGGTCACGATACCGGCGACAAGGCATTGAAACTGTTCGCCAAGGTTTCTTCGGCCCTGATGCGCGACACCGATATCATTGCGCGCTGGGGGAATGAAGAATTCCTGATCCTGATGCCTGAAACCGGGGCAGCCGGGGCGCTCAAATATCTTCAGCGCCTGACCGATCGCGTGCGCGAGTCCGATTTCCATGCCGGTGACGAAGAACTCCAGCTTAGCCTGAGCATCGGACTGGGAATCGCCGAACCTGATGACACGGTTGATTCGCTTGTCGCCCGTGCGGATATTGCGATGTATGAATCCAAACAGGCTGGCCGCGACACCATTCGCCAACGCGAACTTGATTGATTGCTTGGGTGGCTGAACTGTCACCCGTTTCGGGCCAAAAAGAAAACCGCTTTGAGGAAAGCCTCAAAGCGGTTTGTCTTGGCTGGGGCGGTAGGATTCGAACCTACGGTACACGATACCAAAAACCGATGCCTTACCACTTGGCCACGCCCCATCAGCGTTTGTGGCGCGGAAAATAGCGTCCCCGCGACAAGAGTGCAACCCTCTATTTGAAGGTTTTTTTATCCGGGCCTCAGTCGGGAAAAGATGCGCCGATATTTGACAGAACGCGCGCTTCCTGACACACGATCCGGGTGGGCGAAATCCACCAGTCAGGATGCTGTTCTGCGATGGCACGCGCGGCTTTTTCGGCCTGTTCGTCGGTGTCGTAAATCCCGAAACAGGTCGCCCCGCTGCCAGACATCCGTGCAAGAAGACAGCCTTCTTCACGTGCCAGAGCATTCAGCACGTCGCAAATCTCCGGCAGGATGCTGGTTGCGGCAAGTGTCAGGTCATTACCGCATTCCGACAGCGTATCGGCAAGCGATGCGCCGCTTGTGAATACGCGGCTGACATCCCAAAGCCCGGAAACAGAAAAACCTTCATCTTCGCGGGCCCGGAAAATTTCCGGTGTTGATACCGCCTTGCCGGGATTGACCAGCAAGATCGGGATGGGCGGCAAATCGGGCAGATCGGTAAGTTCTTCGCCGATACCCGACATCAGACACGTCTTGCCATGAAGGCAAACCGGAACATCGGCACCAAGCGCCAGTGCAATTTCCGCCAATCTGTCCTGATCGATATCGAGTTGCCACATGTCGCATAAAAGCCGGATGGCACTTGCCGCATCGGCCGAACCGCCACCAATCCCCGATGCAACAGGAAGGCGCTTATCAAGGACAAGATCCGCGCCAAGTTCGGTACCGCTTTCTGCCTGAAGCATGCGTGCGGCCCGAACCACCAGATTGTTGTCGGTATCTTCAAGCGCCAAGCTTGCGGACATCGGACCGGTAACGGTCAGGTTGATGGCACCATCATCGCGGCATTCCCCGCTAAGTACATCGCCGGTCGCGGTAAAGCAGACAAGGCTTTCAAGCAGATGATAGCCATCATCGCGTTTGCCGGTGACATGAAGGAACAGATTGATCTTTGCTGGTGCCTGTTCGCTATAGGTCGCAGACATGGATGTTTCTTCCCGAATTGATCAGTTCACGACAATTGGGGCAACGCTTGGCACCTGGCCATTGATTTTGGCTTCGACGGTGGCGCGAAGTTCTTCTGTCGGATTGAATGAAAGCGCGCGGTGCCACTGGAAGCGGGCTTCGTGATACCGCCCGATCTGCCAATAGGCATCGCCAAGATGATCATTGATGGTCGGATCATCAGGTTTAAGCTCCACAGCCTTTTCAAGCTGGATAACCGCGTCTTCGAACCGGCCAAGCTTGTAATAGACCCAGCCGAGACTGTCGACGATATAGCCGTCTTCCGGTTGCAATTCGACGGCGCGTTTGAGCATGTCTTCGGCCTTGTCGAAATTCATTCCCATATCAACCCAGCTATATCCAAGATAGTTCAGGACATAGGGCTGTTCGGGTTCAATTTCGAGAGCAAGTAGGAAGTCTGCTTCGGCCTTTTTCCAGTCACCGGCCCGTTCATGGGCAATGCCGCGACGATACAGCAAACGCCATCCGACAACGGTATCACCGCCAAGACGTTCAATCGCCTTGTTATAGGCATCTGCCGCCTTGGCGTATTCCCCCTGAATGCGCAGGATGTCACCAAGCTGGATCAGCGCATCAGGTCTGTCTTTGCGTTCGGAAACCATGTCTTCGAGGATATCGATCGCGCGTTCGGCCTGACCGATCTGCTCAAGACTGGATGCCGTGCGAAGGCGTGCATTCCAGCTGTGCGGCGAACTATGCGGGATCGCGCCATAGATCGTGATTGCCGCATCATAGCGTCCCTGGATTTCCATCACTTCGCCGACAAGCAGTCGGGTAATGTCGTCATAGGGGCGCAATGACAGCGAATATCTGGCCATCAGCAACGCCGGATCAACGGCATTTTCCTGACTAAGAAGGGTCGCAATATCAAGATAGGCCTCCGCCAGACCGGTGGCCGGCGTCAACATGGTTGCAAGCGGTGGTTCACTGCGCTTAAGCCGTTCAAGATGGAACGGCATGGCAAGTGACTGCGGATGACGATCCATATAGCTTTGATAAAGCAGGGCGGCCTTCTGGACCTGACCTTTGCGCTCGAATACCGCGCCAAGGGCCTCGGCCGCGCGCAGCGGCGCATCCGCCGGATCACCATAGGCACTGGCAAGCGCGCGTTCGGCCCCGTCGAAATCATCGAAATAGGCCAGGATCAGGCCGCGATGATATTCCGAAAGCGGGTTAAGCGCACCATTGCCCTGAATTTCATTCAATGCCGACAGCGCCTTGGACTTTTCATTCAATCCAGCATACAGCCATGCCTTGGCCAGCGGCGCGATAAGGGCATTGATGCCCCGTTGCGGCAGTTCCGATACTACATCAATTGCATCTTGCAACCTGTCATCGCGGATGGCGGCATCCATGACAGTCAGTGCCGCAAACAGGTCTTCGGAATTTTCCCGTTGCAGATCGGTCGCGATCGAACTGGCATCGGCAATCCGGCCATCACTGATCAGGGCAAGAAACGCCCGGCGACGCAATTCTGCATTGGCAGGTTCAAGTTCATGCGCCCGCAAAAGATATTGCGCAGCATAGCTCGACTGGTTTTCAAGCTGGGCTGCTTTCCCGGCAAGGAAATTGCCCGAAAAACCATCAGATTGCGGATACTGGAATTCTGCCTGTTCGGGATGCTGTGGCAATGAGCTACAGGCCGAAAGAGCAAGTGCCGTCATCGGGATGATGATGTGTAACAGTTGACGTTTCAAAGGCTTGTCCTGCGTCCGCAATTCGGGTTCGGTGCCGTCAGGTATTGAACAACACCATGTTGAATTTCGGGTTTAGCCTACTCAGTCGGCAATTATAAGGCAAAGCATTTGCAACACGTAATCACGTGCAAAGCCGATGCAAAGTCAAAATCACGGAAAAATTGGCAAAAACCTTTATGGGCAACAGGTCCGGACCCTAGCAATAAAGCGGGCGTTTGGCCGGTATATCAAGCTGCTTGCCGATGATTTCGCGCGCCTGTTTGCCAAATTGCGATCGCTGGCCAACCGGGGCCACTGTTTCAAGGATCGACATTGCCTTGTCCAGTCCAAGTGCCTTGGCAAGGAACCATCCAGCAAGATAGCCAGATGACAGGCAGCCGCCACTGGTGACAATATTGCCCTGTGCAACCAGAGGCCTGTCTTCGACCACGGTATCAGTACGCGCCAGAAGCGGCCGGGTTTTGGTATCCGTGGTGATGGTTGCAGGCAACAATCCCATCCGGTACAGGAAAAGCACACCTGAACATTGCGTGCCGATCAATTGTCGCGACGGATCAAGCGACAATTCCCCGATCAGGGCCGCGTCATCAATATGTTCGCGGGTATTGATGCCACTTCCGATCAGCACGGCATCTGCTTCCTGAACAAAGGAAAGCGGCTTTTGCACGGTGACGGAAACACCATTCATTGATGTCACCGTGTCACCGGGGGCTGTGATTGCGGCATTGACGCCATCGGCCTTTGCACGGTTCAGAATGGACAAGGCGACAAAACTGTCGATCTCGTTAAAACCGTCAAGTGTCACGATTGCAATCTTCATGTCCGTCTAACCGCTAATGAAAAGGGCGGCTATTGAACGCGCAGATTGAAAGCTGCACAAGAAAAAACTTGTATACGGCCCTGCGGCTTGCCGGCGTCAGGCTGAGCCGAGATATTCATCCACCAGCGTGATCCAGTATGTCACGCCATAAGGGATGGCATCGTCGTTAAAATTATAGGCCGCATTATGGAGCAAACAATTGCCGTCGGTCGGCCCGTTACCAAGCAAGACATAGCTGCCGGGTTTCGCATTGAGCATGAAGGCGAAATCTTCGCTGGCCATTGATGATTCCGGATTGGGATCGACCTTGTCTTCGCCAACGGTCCTGTGGGCCGCGGCTTGGGCAATTGCGGTTTCGGATTCACTATTGATGGTTGCCGGATAACGGCGCTGATACATCACACGCGCGCTGCATCCGAATGCCTCGGCCGTGGCGTTTACAACGGTCTTCAGCCGTTCTTCCACCAGATCCTGAATCACCGGTGAGAATGTCCGAACGGTCCCGCGAATGGTTGCGGTATCGGGAATGACGTTCCAGGTGTCACCGCCTGAAATCTGGGTTGGCGAGATGACGGCACTTTCAAGCGGATTGACGTTGCGTGCCGCAATCGTCTGAAGGGCAAGCAGGACCTGACCGGCTGCCGTGATCGGATCGCGACCCAGATGGGGCATGGCCGCATGGCAGCCCTTGCCATCAATGTTGATTTCAAAAACGTCGTAACTTGCCATCATCGGCCCGGCTTTCATCGCCATGGTACCGACATCGCGCCCGGGCCAGTTATGCATGCCGAAAATTGCATCGACCGGATGGCTGTCGAAAAGGCCTTCATTGACCATTTCACGTCCGCCGCCTTCGTTTTCTTCGGCAGGCTGGAAAATGAAATCGACGGTACCGGCAAAGTCGGGGGCCTCGGACAGGATTTTGGCGGCACCCAACAGCATCGCCATATGGCCGTCATGACCACAGGCATGCATTTTGCCCGGATGTTGGGATGCATAGGGCAGATTGGTCATTTCATGAATATCAAGCGCGTCCATGTCGGCGCGCAAACCAATCCGTTTGCCGTCACCCTTGTTGCCTTTCAATGTTGCAATCACACCGGTTTTTGCCATGCCGGTTGAAACTTCAAGGCCAAAGGATGTCAGCTTTTCCGCGATGAAGGCGCTGGTCAGCGTTTCTTCAAATGCGGTTTCGGGGTGAGCATGCAGATGTTGACGCCAGGATTTGAACTCATCAGCAAGTTGGGTGGCACGAGGATGAGGGGAGCGATTGGAGTCAGTCATCTGCATACTCTATAGCGTGTCATCAAGGGCGGGTTTCAGACATTGCCAGGCGGCACATTCTGACCCGCGATAAACGGGGACAAAGCTGCCCCCGTTTATGTGGTCATAAGAAGTGTGTTCGAAGAAGATCAGGCACCCTGAAGGCGCAGGATCAACTCGGCCACCAGAACAGAACCGGCATAGGTGCCAAGGAACACAAGGCATGCAACCAGTGCCAGCTTCCAGCCGGAATGTTTGGCAACCTCGATTTCCTTCTTGGCGATCGCAAAACCGGCATAGGCAAGGGCCGGGGTCGCGAGTGCAAGGAAGTTGACCGATTTGGCCTGTGCAACGATCCATTCCGAACCCGGTGTCCAGGGCAGGGTCGCAACGATCCCGACCAGCGAAATCCAGGCAACACTCGGAAGATAGAACGGTGCAAAACGGGTCAGCAGCAAGCCGACCATGGTGATCAGGTAAATCACCACCATGCCGACAAAGCCATCCGCCAGCGGAATGGCCGGACCAACCGTATTCATGACCAGACCGACAAGGCAGACAATGATCAGGGTGACAGCATGATCGGCAAGATCAATGTTCGGACGGGTGCGTTCCATTGCGATTGCGCTATCGGACATGATCAGGCCTCCTTCTTGCTTGCGTTGGCGAGATCGTTCTTGCCCGCAGTCGCGTTATAAAGTTTTTCAACAATCGGAAGTGCGATGAACAGACCTGCATAAAGCCCGGTCGCATAGGTCAGAAGATTGCTTGCACCAGCCAGTGCAAGGATTTCGTCCTTCATTGTCGGAACGACTTCGGTCAGTGCCCCGGTGCAGGCCGCCATCATTGAACCACTGCCAATACCGCAGGCCATTGCAAGTGCACGCGGATCAAACAGATCGCTGCTGGCGAAAAGCGAGGCCAGAATGGCGAAAATGAAGGTGCCAAACAGGGTGCCGATAACATAAACACCCATGACGCCCGTACCTTCCGGGCTTTTCAGGGTATAGCGATCAGCAATGATCGCCAGGTTGGGTTCACGCGCGATCGAGAATGTCGCACCGATTGCCTCGCGGCCCATTTTCAGGCCCCAAACCGCAAGCGGGAAGGCCAGAACGATGGTGCCAAGGTTGCCCAGTTCCTGCAACAGAAGTGCCGGACCGGCTTCGATGATGGTTTCGATTGCCGGGCCGATGGTGGTGCCGAACTTCGCAATGAACGGCATGATCGCAATCACGATCAGGGGCGATGCGGCTTTGACTTCTTTCTGGCGAATGAACTTGCCGAGTGCCGGTACAACATTCGGGTTCAGCACCGCTGACATGACAAAGGCATACAGCAGCGGCAGCAACAAAATTGCCCCGATGCCAAACGAAATTTTCTGAATACCGATCAGTTCGGCGATGGCGCCGAGTACGATAACGGCAAGATGAAGCCGCCAAAGCTCCAACTGTCCCCGAAGCGCGTTCATTTTCAAGTCTCCTTGACGTGGCGTGTTCGACGCAACTTCGCCCGGAGTTCGAAAGAAGCCAGACTGTTGCATCATCCCTGCGGCATCCGGGTATTGGCAGATTTCACATTTTTGCCATTTTCTGAACCCGGAATTTTGTCTGACAATGAAAACTAGGCGGGGGCTGGGCAAGTGCCATTTTGGGATGCTTCTGTTGCCGAAATGGCAACAGGTATGTCGGGCTCAGGCATGCTCTTCGGGATACCAGGCCGATCCGAATGCTTCCATCCGGTCGCGGATCATGCCGGTAACGGCCCTTACAGCGGCAGTTTTCGGGCGTCCCTTGCGCACCAGAAGATGTGATGGCACGCGCGCCAGAAACGGGTCTGTCATCGGGACTGCCACCACCTCGCCGCGGCGCAATTGGCGCGATACAGCAAAGGCCGGAAGAAACGTGATCCCGCCACCCGACAGCACGAAATGAACCGCAACATTGATCGAATCGGCGATCAGAAACGCGTCCTGGGCAACCCGGTTACCCTGATCGACATTGGCCAGAAGTTTGGCCACACCAAAATGCGGATTAAGGAGCGCGCTGGGATAATTCAGCGTATCCGACAGCGTGCAGCTTTCCTTGTTGGCCAACTCGAACCCCGGCGGCACAAGTGCGCAAAGCGGTGCGTGGTCTTCTGCCAGAAGTTCAAGCTCGGGTGTTCCGGGCGGGTTGAAGACAAGCCCCATATCGTAGTCGTCACGCAGGATTCCATGGGTGATTTTCTCCGTACCGGCGACATCGATTTCAAGGCGGATATCGGGAAACTCGTCCCGCAACGGGCGCACAACATGATTGACCAGATCGACAACAAATCCCTCGCCCGTGGCAATGCGGACAGTACCGGCAATCGCCCCCCGTGCCGCCGCCAGTTCAACCGAAAAGGCTTCGTCCATCTCAAACCGGCGCCGGGCGTGGGCTGCGACCATGTGGCCGGCTTCGGTAAAGATGATACCGCGTTTGGTTCGTTCCATCAAAAGCGTTTCGAGATGGGCTTCAAGGGCCGCGATCTGGCGGCTGATGGCCGATGGCGCAATACGCAGATTTTCTGCGGCGGTCCGGATCGATCCGGCTTCAAAAACGGCCAGGAAATAACGAAGCGGCTTGTCGTCGATCTTCATGATGAATACTGCGCAAATGTGGTTGGCCAGACTGCTGGCGTGATGGTGATCACCTAATCAGAGCATATGTGTTGCTGTTTCGGCAACAATATGTTCCGCCAATTGATCTTGAGTTCGTCGGGTATCCACCGGAAAGTCGACGGGCAAAATCAAAAAATCACATCGGACCGCATCGGTGTTGTGACGGGAAGACCTGGGTCTTCACCGGCTGAGCCCGGCTGTCTGAAACCAAAGAGGCATTTTTCGTGAGTAATCCAGAAACTGGCACCATCGGTGTCATCGGGCTTGGCAATATGGGGCTTGGCATGGCCCGGACCCTGCTGCGCGACGGTTTTTCCGTCATCGGGTTTGATCTGTCTGCGGAACGCCAGGCGGAAGCCGCACTTGCCGGGGCGACCATTGTTGCCAGTGTCAGTGAACTGTATGCAGCCTGCAAAACCGTCATCCTGTCTTTGCCAACGGCAAATCATGTTCGCATGGTGCTGACCGGTGACGCCGGCCTGACATCCTGTGATATAGACGGGCGGCTGGTGATTGACACCACAACGTCCGAGCCCGATGTGACCCGTGAAATCGACGGGGTCTTGCGCGGGTTGGGGCATATCCTGATCGATGCCCCGGTCAGTGGCGGTCCGGCGGGTGCCAATAGTGGTCGACTGACGATGATGGTTGGTGGCGATGATGCCGATGTTGCGCGCGCCATGCCGATTCTGGAATCGCTGGGTGGCAAGATCACCCATGTCGGACCGGTTGGTGCCGGGCATGCGGTCAAGATCGTCAATAACATGCTTGTCGCATCCCATCTTCTGACCATGAGCGAGGCCGTAAGGCTCGGCAATGCAGCAGGTGTGACAACGGCAAATCTGATTGCGGCCCTGAATGCCGGATCCGGGCGCAGCGCCATCAGCGAAGTCAATTATCCGAAATGGGTGATGAACGGGGCCTTTGACAGCGGTTTTACCATGGGCTTGATGCGCAAGGATGTCCGTCTTGCCATGGCCTTGGCCCGGGACAAGGACGTTGCACTGCCGGTCTGTGAACTGGCCGGGCAGATTTGGGCAGTCAGTTCCGAACTGCTGGCAGACGATGCTGATTTCAACCGCATCACCGAATGCGATCCCACCCATGCAGGAGCCAAATCATGACCGGTGAAACCAATCTGATTGCCCGCGACTATCACAAGGCAATGAACCCGTTTTTCGGCACGACTGAAATCGGAAGCTGGGTCAATGGTGCGATGATGCCCGGCACAGGCGACATGTTCGAACTGATCGACCCGGCAACCGGCAAGGCGTTTCTTGCGCTTAAGGATGCGGGGGCTGATGTCGTGAATGCCGCGATGGATGCCGCCGTTGCCGGGCAGAAAGTCTGGTGGGGAATGACCGGGGCTGAACGCGGTCGCATCATGTGGCGGATCGGACAGCTGGTCCGCGATCAGCTCGAAGACCTGGCATTGCTTGAAACAGTTTCGGCGGGCAAGCCGATCCGCGATACCCGGGTCGAGGTCCTTAAAGTCGCCGAGATGTTTGAATATTATGCCGGCTGGGCTGACAAGCTTCATGGCGATGTTATTCCGGTTCCGACCAGCCATTTGAACTATACCCGCCCGGAACCATATGGCGTGGTTACGCAAATCACACCCTGGAACGCGCCGATCTTTACTGCGGGCTGGCAGCTTGCCCCGGCGCTTTGCACGGGCAATGCAGCGGTTCTCAAGCCATCGGAAATGACGCCGCTTACCTCGCTTGCGCTTGGTGTTCTGTCCAAAAAGGCCGGGCTGCCCGATGGCGTGATCACGGTTCTGACCGGGCTTGGTGCGACCACCGGTGTTGCGGCAACCACCCATGATGCCACCCGCAAGGTGGTCTTTGTCGGATCGCCACGGACAGGGGCCATCATTGCGGGGCAGGCCGCACAGAATGTTGTTCCCTGCGTTCTCGAACTTGGTGGAAAGTCGGCCAATATCGTGTTTGGCGATGCCGATCTGAAACGTGCCGTGATTGGCGCACAGGCCGCTATTTTTAGCGGTGCGGGGCAAAGCTGTGTGGCAGGTTCGCGTTTGCTGGTTCAGCGCAACGTGGTTGATCGTTTTCTTGATATGCTGGTTGCCGGTGCGAACCAGATCCCTGTCGGTGATCCGATGGATGTCGCAACCCAGATCGGACCGATCAACAATGATGTCCAGTATCAGACGGTACGTCGACTGGTCGCAAGTGGTCAGGCCGAAGGTGCGCAACTGCTCGCAGGTGGCGAACGCCCGGATGGGGATGCCTATCAGGATGGTTATTTCCTGCGTCCGACCGTATTGGGCAATGTTCGTAACGATATGAATATTGCACGCGAAGAAATCTTTGGTCCGGTTCTGTCGGTGATCCCGTTTGATGACGAAGCCGAGGCCGTGGCGATCGCCAATGACAGCAAGTTCGGTCTGGCCGGTGCGGTCTGGACCCAGTCGGTTGACCGGGCTCATCGGGTTGCGGCCAATGTCCGGGCTGGGACGTTCTGGATCAACAGCTACAAGACGATCAACGTCATGTCGCCATTTGGCGGTTTCGGTGCCAGCGGCTATGGCCGTTCAAGTGGCAAGGAAGGTTTGATGGAATATATGCAGCCCAAAAGCGTCTGGACCGAAACAGCGGCAAATCCGCCAGCTGCTTTTGGTTATGCCCCGGACTGATATCCAATCATCAGACAATAACGAAAAAGGGCCGCATCACGCGGCCCTTTTGTATGAGGATAAGCTTCAAGCAGCTTACATGTTGGGATAGTTCGGGCCACCGCCACCTTCGGGCACCACCCAGACGATGTTCTGGGTCGGGTCCTTGATGTCGCAGGTTTTGCAATGAACGCAGTTCTGCGCATTGATCTGCAACCGTTTGCCGCCCTTGTCTTCGTCTTCGACGAATTCATAAACACCAGCCGGGCAGAACCGTGCTTCCGGTCCGTCATAGACCGCAAGGTTGGTATTAACCGGCACGCTGTCATCTTTCAGCGTCAGGTGAATGGGTTGGTCTTCGCTGTGGTTGGTGTTTGACAGGAAGACCGATGACAGCTTGTCAAAGCTGATTTTGCCATCCGGCTTCGGATAGTCGATCTTGGGCATTTCGGCCGCCGGCTTCAGGCACGAATGGTCTTCATGGTTTTTGAAGGTCCAGGGTGCCTTGCCGCCAAACAGATATGTATCAACCGCACTATAGGCCATGCCGCCCCAGAATCCCCATTTGGCAAAACTCGGACGGATGTTGCGGACCTTGTGCAGTTCCGGATAGACCCAGCTGTTTTCCAAACGCGACGGATAGCTGTCCATCTGAGCCGGAACTTCATCAGCGCTCAGGGCCTCAAACGCGGCCTCGGCGGCGAGCATCCCGGTCTTCATTGCGGTGTGCGACCCTTTGATCTTGGGCACATTCATGAAACCGGCCGAACAGCCAATAAGGCAACCACCCGGGAAAACAAGATCAGGGATCGACTGGAACCCGCCTTCGTTCAGCGCACGCGCACCATAGGAAATGCGGCGGCCCTTTTCGAAAATCTTGCGGATTTCCGGATGGGCCTTGAAACGCTGGAACTCGTCAAACGGGCTTAAATGCGGGTTTTCGTAATCAAGGCCGATGACAAAGCCGACCACCACCTGATTGTTATCGAGATGATACAGGAAGGACCCGCCATAGGTTTTCTTGTCCAGCGGCCAGCCAACGGTGTGCTGGATCAGGCCTTCCTTATGGACTTCCGGGTCAACTTCCCAAAGTTCCTTGATGCCGATGCCATAGGTCTGCGGATCGGAATTCTTGCGCAGATCAAACTTCTTGATCAACTGTTCGGAAAGCGATCCACGGCAACCTTCGGCAAAGAAGGTATATTTCGCATGAAGTTCCATGCCCGGTTCATGGTTCGGGCCCGGCGTGCCATCACGCTGTAAGCCCATATCGCCAGTGGCGATACCCTTGACCGAACCGTCTTCGTTAAACAGAACTTCGGCGGCGGCAAAACCCGGATACACTTCAACACCAAGGGCCTCGGCCTGTTCGCCAAGCCAGCGGCACACATTGCCAAGGCTGACAATGTAGTTGCCCTTGTTATGCATCTGCGGCGGGGTTGGCAGCTTTTTCGCGCCGGTTTCGCTCAGCATCAGGAACTGGTCTTCGCCAGCCGGAACATTCAGCGGTGCGCCGCGCTCTTTCCAGTCCGGGAAAAGTTCATTCATGGAGCGGGGCTCCATCACAGCACCCGAAAGGGTGTGCGCGCCGACTTCGGAACCCTTTTCAACCACACAAACGGTGATTTCTTTTTCGTGTTCCTGGGCGAGTTGCATCAGTTTGATGGCAGCCGACAGACCGGATACACCAGCCCCGACGACAACCACGTCAAATTCCATGGATTCGCGTTCCATATGGCCTCTCTCCTTTGGCTGCCACCTTTTTCGAACTGTTTTCGTCCGTTTGGTTGCAGACCGGTATTCACCGATCAGGGTCTCGCCCAAGCCCTGATTTCTCACATTTGTCGCTTAATCGGTATAGCTATACCGATTTAACGCGCGTTTGTATATGGTACATATGGACCAAAATCGTTAAAGTCGGTCAAAATCCATCGCACCAATCACGCGTGCGCCGCAACATACACCGCCTTTGTGTAGATGAGCAATCCAATTACAGATTTTGATGTAAATAATCTCGATCCGTTTCAGGCCCTGGTCTGGCAATATGAAATGGGCGTGGACGAAGCAATCGCAGACGAGCCGCTTGATCGTTTCAAGGCATCGGAAAGCCTGACACGCAATGCTGCCAATCGTCCGGGATTTGCGCCGCAATCCCCGACCGGCGCGCGCCGTGGTCCGGCACAGGCAGCCCGTCCTGCGGCATTGGCCGGTGCCGGTCCCGCACCGGTGCCCCCGGGGGCCGATGGCGGGTTTTTGCTGTCAGATACACCACACGAAGCCCGTCAGTCCGCCCGTGATGCCGCCGCCGCTGCAAGCAATCTGGACGAATTGAAGGCCGCGATTGAAAAGTTCGAAGGCTGTGCGCTTAAGAAATCGGCAAGCAATACGGTCTTCGGGACCGGAAATGTTGAAGCCAAGCTGGTTCTGGTCGGCGAGGCGCCAGGGGCAGAGGAGGACCGGCAGGGTCTTCCATTCGTCGGGCCAAGCGGAAAGTTGCTTGATGCCATGTTGCGGTCGATCGGACTTGCGCGCGAGGAAGTCTATATCACCAATATTCTGCCCTGGCGTCCGCCGGGCAACCGTCAGCCGACCACAGCCGAGGTCGCGGTATGTGAGCCGTTTGTGCGTCGTCATCTTGAACTGATCGGCCCCAGCGTCGTGGTGTGTCTGGGGGGCAGTTCGGCCAAAACCCTGATGGAAGAGGATCGCGGTATCACGCGGTTGCGCGGAACATGGAAAGAGCTGGTGTTTGGCGATGGGGCAAAGGCCGATCTGACGGCAATGTTCCACCCGGCATATTTGCTGCGTACGCCCGAACAAAAGCGCCTTGCATGGCGTGATTTGCGCGCGATTGCGCAAAAGCTTTAAGGAAATGGCGATAAATTTGGCGTACGCATGGGAGCTATGCATCCGTTCGGGTGTCAGAAATCCGTCACGCCAAGTGATTGATTCCAGATAAATGATTTCGCGGTTTGGGCGTTTGCTGGTATAAAAGGCGCCGTTGCACCGGGGGGAACACCGCAGGCAACGGGTTGCGAGACCAAACTGCTTCGGGATAAATACGCGGCTTTAAAGCAAAGCCTCGTTGGGGATATTGATTTTGATCGAAGCAATAAGAACAAGCCTGCCGGGTGTGAAACGCACACTAAGGCAGGGCTTCTTAATCGCTATGTTTGGCACCATGACGACGGTCATGGTTGCGCCGTCACCTGCTGTTGCTGACACGCAGGAACAGGCTGCTTTGGGCGGGCCGGAACTTGACGATGCGCTGTCGATCCTTATTCCCAAGCCGCTGTCCGATCGTGACGCCGAACTTTACGAACAGATTTTTGCCGTTCAGGAACAGGGTCGCTGGAAAGATGCAGACCGCCTGATTTCGCGCCTGTCTGACGATGTTCTGATGGGGCATGTGCTGGCGCAACGTTATCTTCATCCGACGGCATATCGTTCCCGCTACAAGGAACTCAAGGATTGGCTGGCAAGTTATGCCGATCTTCCGCAGGCTCCGCGTATTTACAAGCTTGCCCTGACGCGCCGCGGATCTGCCAGCTATCCGAAAAAGCCGGTCGGAAGCTATGTTTCGGGTGCGGGGTATGATTACGAAGATATTTCGCCCTATTACCACAAATCGACCAAGAAGCTGTCAGCACCACAGCGTTCCCGCCTTTCGACGCTTAAAAGTCGTATCCGCCACCGGATTGGCAGTGGATGGCCGACCGGCGCGCTTCAGGTTCTCGAAAGCCAGGAAGCAAAACGCCTGTTTGATGCCTATGAGCAGGATCAGGCACGCGCATCTATTGCATCGGGATATTATTATTTCGGCAAGCCTGACCTGGCGCTGAAACTTGCGGGTGACGCGGCCAAGCGGTCGGGCAAATATTTGCCGCAGGCCCACTGGACTGCGGGCCTTACCGCATGGCGTCTGGGCAAGATGGATACCGCACACAAACATTTTGCGGCACTCAGCACCAATAAATATGCATCAAGCTGGACACGCACAGCCGGTGCGTTCTGGGCGGCGCGTATCGATCTTGCGGCCGGTCGTTTTGAAGATGCCGACAAGATGCTGAACCGTGCGGCGGAATATCCGCGCTCTTTCTATGGGCAGCTTGCGATGCGTGCCCTTGGTCGGGATGACGTGTTTGACTGGGACAGTCTTGAGCTTGATGAAAACCGCGCCAACAAGTTGAAGCTTGATCCGCATGGTCGTCGTGCACTGGCATTGTTGCAGGTGGGACAACGTGATGAAGCCGAACGCGAATTGCGCAAGGCCGCGGCCAAGGATGATGATGGCCTGCGCCGTGCTGTTCTGGCATTGACCGATACGGCGAATTTCGCGTCGCTGACCATGCGTCTTGGCAGTTATATCGCGCAGAAAACCGGGGACGTATTTGTAAACGCCCTTTATCCGGTGCCGCCATGGTCGCCCGAAGGCGGTTATGAGGTTGACCGTGCGCTGATCTATGCATTCATGCGCCAGGAATCCGGATTTAACACCGATGCGCGCAGCCATGCCGGCGCGCGCGGTTTGATGCAGCTGATGCCGGCCACCGCAAGCTATATCGGCAATACCCGTTATCGCGGTGCCAAACGCGCCGAACTGTATGAACCGGAAATCAACCTGTCGCTTGGGCAGAAATATGTTGACCATTTGCTTGAACAGAACGGTGTTGATAACGGCTTCTTGCAGTTGATGGCGGCCTATAACGGCGGGATCGGCAATCTGGGCCGCTGGCAAAAGGCGCTTAAGGACAATGTTGATCCGCTGTATTTCATCGAAAGCATCCCGTCGCGCGAGACGCGTCTGTTTATCGAACGGGTGATGGCCAATCTTTGGATGTATCGTTCGCGCTTTGGTCAGGAAGCACCGTCGCTTGATCTTCTTGCCGCCGGGCAGTGGCCTACATACCAGCCACAAGATGGTGACAGCGATCGTGGCCTGACCGCGCAACGTTAAGCACCAGATACCTTTCATGATCGGCAATAACGCCAGCACGCCGCAAGATAATGGCAACAAAAGCAAGAACCGTACCCCGGATGAGGGAACGGTTCTTGACCGTATCAAAATGCCACCAATGAGCGGCGAAGAAGCCCTGCGCCGGTTTCATGAAAACGGTCATTCATCAGACGGGCAGGGGCCGGAAACCGGTCAAAGCGACTTTGCCGGGCTTCATCCGGTGATGAAGCTGGTATCGCTTGGCGGGACATTGTTGATGATCACCGCCCTGCTACTTGGTGTGCTGTATCTGTTCGGGGCGTGATCCCGGTTCTGATCTAGTCGCTGACAAAGGTCGATGTTTTACTGGGTGTCGGTTCTGGCGTCTGAAACGGCCTGAAGCGTCTTGATTTCGCCCTGGGTGGCGTTGGCCAGCGGATCATCCTTTGGCAAATCCCGATACAGATCACGAAGCACACGCAAAGCCTGTTCGGGTTTGTCATTTTGTTTCAGCATCATGCCGTAATAATACCGCGCAAGCAGATGATTGGGCATCTGACCCAATGCATGCAGAACCAGATCACGTGACGTACTGTCGATCTGACCGTTCTGGGCGGTAATCCGGGTATCGGCATATTCGATTGCCAGTAACGGATTATGCCCGGAAAGCGCATAGGCCTGGGCAAAGGCGGCAACCGCACGTTCGATATTGCCAAGGCGCAATGACCCGCGTGCCAGGGCCACCCAGCCCTGAAGATTGCGGGGGTTCACTTCAAGCGACAGCACGATCTGGTTCAACAGTCGCTGGATTTGCTGATCGGTCTTGTAATTGGGATCGGTCACATTCCCGGCAACAGCGGCGGCGGCGGCAAGGTTGCGTTCCCCAGCCCGTTCGGCAAACGGCTTGGCGGGCAGGGATGGATTGCCAATGACCAGATAGATACCAAACGCCACCAGCACCGGCGCGACGGCCATGGTCAGCCGACGCGGTGAAAATACCTTGTCACCGCATTTGGGAAGGTTTGCGTAAAGAACCGCAGTTCCGATCAATGCCAGTAATGACAGACCAATCCAGGTCACCGGTCACCTCCGGCAGGATGGTGATATTTCCCGACAAGGCACCGCATCAGGATTTTTTATCTCCGTTTGAGGTACCCAAAATCTCGTCAAGGCGGGCCTGTTCATCACGCGACAGCGATGTTGTCGCGTTTGTTGCTTCGCGCTGCTTGCGACGATAAAAGGCAAAAACCGCCAGAAGCGCCAGAATCGCCAGAACCGCCGGACTTGCCCACAGGATATAGGTTTCCGGTTTCAGCGGCGGGTTGAGCAGAACATAATCCCCATACCGCGCGACAATGTAATCGATGGCTTCTTCGTTGGTGTCGCCGGCAATCAGGCGTTCACGAACAAGCACACGCAGATCGCGGGCAAGTTCGGCATCGGAATCATCAATTGACTGGTTCTGACAGACAAGGCAACGCAGTTCCTGACTGATGTCGCGGGCGCGTTTTTCCAGAACCGGGTTCGATAACATTTCATCGGGATTAACCGCCCATGCCGGTGTGCCGGCCATAAGCCCAACCACCAGGCCAAATGCACCGATCATGGTCAAAAGACGACGGGTCATTCTTTTAACTCCGCGATTTTGGGCAGAAGCACATCTTCAAGAACATCTGCGGTTACCGGGCCGACATGTTTGTATCTGATCTGGCCTGCGCCATCGATGATGAATGTTTCGGGCACGCCATAGACACCAAAATCAATTCCGGTGCGTCCCGACAAATCCATGCCGACCGCGGCATAGGGATCACCAAGTTCAGCCAGCCATTTGACACCGTCCTGCGGGTCTTTTTCCTTGTAGTTCAGGCCATAGACCGGCACATCGGCTTCGCGTGACAGACGTTTGATCAACGGATGTTCGGCACGGCAAGGAATGCACCAGCTGGCAAAGACGTTCAGAACCGAAACTTCGCCCTTGGTAACATCGGCACGCGACAGTCCGGCTTCACGCCCGGGAAGTGGCGGTAAGGAGAATTCCGGTGCTGGCTTGTCGATCAGGACAGAGGGCACAACAGAAGAGTCCTTGTCGATATTCATCAGGAAAACCCCGGCGAGTGCCGCAAACAGAACCAGCGGGATCACGGCGATCGAAAATCTCATGAAGCGGAAACTCCGTTCTTCTGAAAACGCAGGAAGATGCGCGTAAGGATGCTGATGGTTCCACCCGTCAGCATCAAAATCATGCCCGCCCAGACCCAGGGCATCATTGGCAGGAAACGGACCGAAACAACCCGGCCGCCATCATCGCCCCTGTCCCCGATCGAGACATGCAGATCCCCGTCACGGCCATGCCAGATGCCGGCTTCGCGTGTTTCAACGCCGCGGATCGGGTAATACCGGATTTCCGGGAAAAGTTCGGTTACCGGCAGCGCATGTCGATACAGGATAAAGGTCGCCTGACGCGTGGCATAGTTTTCCCCGGCAAGCAAAGCCACACCCTCATATTGCAGGTTATAGGGGCCAGCCTGGATGCTTTGACCCGCACGTGCGGAAACAACAACCTGTTCTTCCCAGACGCCGCTTGCCGCCCCGCCAGCCAGCATCACAGCCAAGCCGATATGGGCAAGCGTCATGCTCAGATAACGCGGGCCAAGCAGTTGCAGATTGCGGTATTTGCTTTCGCCGTGATCGGGCTGGCGCCACAATCTGGCCCACAGATCACTGAGCGACGCTGTCAAAATCCATCCGGCCAGTCCGATCCCGATCAAAGGTGCCGGTGACAGGTCAATAAACCGGATCGATACAAACAGCACGATGATGATCGACAGGATTGCCGCCAGCTTCATGCGCCGTCCGATCATCCACATTTCATCCTGTCGCCAGCGCAAGGTCGGGGCAAAGCCCATCAGAAACAGCAACGGAACAACAATCGGCACCAGTACTTCGACATAGAACGGGCCGCCAACCGTGATGTTTTCACCATCAAGCCAGCGCAAAACCAGGGGGTAAATCGTCCCGATCAGTACCACAGCAGCAATCAGTGCCAGCATCACACTGTTGATGAACATGCTGCTTTCGCGCGACAGCAATTCAAAAGGACGCGGTTCACCGAGTTCATCACCCCGGCGCCAGAACAGATAGTAGGAGCCTGCAAATATCGCGCAGAACCCGACCAGAAGCGCAATACTGTCATTGGGCTTCATCAGGGTTTCATTGAGCGGGCCAAACAGATCGGACCGCGTCAGATACACCCCGAACCAGCCAACAGCCAGCGCAGAAAGTCCAAGGAACGCAGTCCAGCCCTTAAGGGTTTCGGTTTTTTCCAGAACCGCCCGGCAATGCACAAGCGCGGTGGTCAAAAGCCATGGCAATAACAGGCTGTTTTCTGCTGTGTCCCAATACCACCAATTCCCCCATGCCTGCTGGCTATAGGATCGATAGGCATTGATCGCAATTGCGGCCCCCAGCGCAACCCATGATGCAATCACCCAAAACCGCAAGGTTTCTGCAATCCGGCGATCAAATTTGCGGCCCAGCAATCCAGATAGCGTCAGGGCATAAATCACCATGAGCCCGGCAAGACCCAGATACAAAAACGGTTCACGCAGAACCCGCAGAACATCCTGGCTTTGCGGGTTCATCCCTCGCCCGTCAAGCGGTGCAACGGCAACACGCAGGAACGGATCAGCATCAATCAGGGTCGCAAGGCCAAGCACACCAACCAGCAGGCCAAGCACGGACATCGCATTGTAAAACAGTGTCCGGTCATCATCCTGTCCATAGGTCGATTGACCCGCCCCGAAAAGCTGCATGGCCAGAACAACATTGACCAGCGATGCCGCAAGAAGCCACAGGATCATCGCCCCGCCATCCGGGGTAAAGGCGGCACCGATCCGGAAAAGAAGCGGGGTTGATGAGTGACTGACATTTGCAACAATCGGCAGGCTGAAATCGCTGACGATAAAGGCATGCAGCAACGCCGCCTGTGCAACGATTGCCATCAGCAATAATCCGGCAGGCAGAACAAGATAGTGCCCCGGTCGGGATATCTGGCTGTCAAATGGCAGCGGTGCTGAAACGGGCCCGGATCCGTTGAATTCAGGGGAAATGCCGTTGGGGCCGGTCGCGGCGAGAACGGTCGGGCGTCCCTGCAAGGTCGCGCGTATGGACGACCGCAGCCAAAGTGGGCTGAACAGCACAGCCTGCCCAAAGCCTGTCACCACAATCAGGAGCAGGGCAAAATGTCCGAGTTCTGCAAGCATCTCCGTCTAAGGCTTCCCCGAATTGATCCCCGATGACATATCTGGCGGTGTGACGGGACACTGATGGCACAGTTATGTCAAAGACAGGTTTTTCTTACGCGTTTGGTTTGACTTTATGGCCACAGAATGTGGCTTAATTGCGCATCTGTTCCGCATTTTTGGCTTCGATTTCTTCCCAGTAGCCGCTTTTCTTAAGCGATTCTGCGACTTCGGGCGGCATGTAGTTTTCATCATGCTTTGCCAGGACTTCCGATGCAACAAAGGTCCCGTCAGATGACATGTGGCCTTCGGCGACAACGCCCTGACCTTCGCGGAAAAGGTCGGGCAATATGCCGCTATAGGAAATCGGGACGGTTTGTGCCATGTCTGTTACGGCAAAGGCAATGGTTTTGCCGTCCTGAAGCTTTTGAACAGACCCTTCGACGACCAATCCTCCGATCCGCAGACGCTGGTCCGGATCAATCGGGGATTTTTCGATGATTTCGGTCGGGCTGAAGAAGAAGACAACCGAATCTTCAAAGGCGGTCAGTATGAGTGCCGCTGCACCGGCGACGGCCAAAAGAGCCGCACCGATGATATACATGCGTTGGCGTTTGCGGGCTTTTGCACGGGAAAGTGACACAGTTATTCTCCGGTCAGGGTGCCTTTGGGGCTTTTTTGTTTCGGCGCGACCGACGCGATTGCAGCACGGCTTCCAGCTGGTCGCGTTCAATGCGGCTGTTGCGCAGACTGCGCAAGGTCGCCACCAACAAGGCAATCATGGCAATTGCCGTGATGGCATAACTGCCCCAGATATAGCCGCCATATCCGCCCATTGAGAAGAATTCACTCATTGGCTGGCCTCCGCGTTGTGACCCGCATCATAGCTTGGGGTGTCGGTATTCTGGCCGGGGGATCGTTCATCAAACATGCCGGAAAGCTGCAATGCCCGGATACGCCGTTCATTGAGTTCAAGCCGTACCCGCAAAATCAGCATGACAAAGTAATAGCAGGTAAATCCAAGGATCATCAGCGCAAGCGGCAACTGCATGCTGGGATCAACCGTCGGGCCATCCATGCGCACGATAGAGGCCGGCTGATGCAGGGTATTCCACCAGTCGACCGAGAACTTGACGATCGGAACATTGACCGCTCCGACCAGTGCCAGTGCCGATCCGGCCTTGGACCCGCGTTCGGGGTCATCAAATGCATTTACCAGCGCGATATAGCCAAGATACAGGAACAGCAAAATCAGCATCGAGGTCAGGCGCGCATCCCATACCCACCAGGTGCCCCACATCGGTTCACCCCACAATGATCCGGTAATCAGGCACAATGCGGTAAAGGTGGCACCGATCGGGGCCGTGGCACGCGCGCAGATATCGGCCAGCGGGTGTTTCCAGATCAGGCTCATGGCACCGCAAACCGCCATGCCGACATAACAGAACAACCCCATCCAGGCCGCCGGGACATGCAGATACATGATCCGGACCGTATCGCCCTGCTGATAATCAACCGGGGATGCGAAAAGCGCAAAATAAAGCCCAGCGGCAATCAGGATCGCCGTCGCCCCGGACAGCCACGGCAATAGCGGGTCGGTCAGCTTCAGAAAAACACTTGGTTTGGCAAAACGATGCATATTCTTCTGTCCGTTATTCCATTGCCTGACGCACCGCATGGGCGGTGGCAAATGGCGTTGCTGCCAGTGCGATCAGCAAAATGGCAGCCATGATCTGTAATTGTGCGGTGGCCGAAATGCCCAGCAAGGCGGCCTCGACCGCGCCGGCCCCGAAAATCAGAACCGGGATATAAAGCGGCAAGACCAGAAGCGACACCAGAACCCCGCCACGCCGTGCCCCCAAAATAAGTGCGGCCCCAATGGCCCCGATCAGACTAAGAGCCGGGGTACCAAGCAGCATGGCAAGTATCAGGGTAACAAACCCGTCCTGATCCATATTGAGCATCACGGCCATCAACGGAGCTGCAATGATCAATGGCAAGCCGGTGGTCAGCCAATGGGCACATACCTTGCCCAGGACCAGCAATTCCAGTGAAACCGGCGACAGGGTCAAAAGTTCAAGCGTGCCGTCCTCATAATCGGTCTGAAACACCCGTTCAAGCGACAGCATCGCTGCCAGAAGTGCCGATACCCAGATCACCCCGGATGCAATCCGGGCCAGAATATTGGCTTCCGGGCCGACGCCGAACGGAAACAATGTGGTGGTCACAATAAAGAAGGCAACCACCATGACCGAATCTGCCCCCTGACGCAGTGCAAGACGCAGGTCGCGCTGTAAAATGGCAAGGAAACCGTTCATTGGGCGGCCTCCTGTGCGGATATCGGCGCCGATCCGTCCATTTCCGGATGTTCCATCAGCCATTCGACCATCGGAATGGCAAATTCATCCAGATCAAGCACGGTTGGCGCATCGACATCCAGATCAATATGTGTCGAATAGATCACAATGCCGCCACGCGCCCGGAATTCGGCAATCAGTCGGGCGACTTCGCCACAGCTTTCGCGGTCCAGTCCGACGGTCGGTTCATCAAGCAGCCAAAGATCACTTTGACCGATCAGAATACGGGCAAGGGCGGTGCGGCGTTTCTGTCCGCTTGAAAGATAACGGCCAGCGACCCGTGACAGGTGATGAATATCAAGCGCATCAAGGGCCGCATCAATTTCACCATCAAGGTCATCGACCCCGCGCATCTGCCCCCAAAGGCGCAAATTGTCGCGCACGGACAGTACCGGTTTGACGGCATCCTGATGGCCAAGATATTGCAGCCGGCCCTGATGGCCGATGCGGTCTTCGAGGATGTTTTCACCGTCCCAGCAAATCTGCCCCGCGCGCGGTGACAACAGTCCGGCCATGACCCGCAACAGGCTGGATTTTCCGGCACCGTTCCGGCCACGCAGCACAATCGCGTCACCGGATCGGGCGGCAAAGGATAGGCCGCCAAATACCAGTCGCTCGCCGCGCAGGCAGGTCAAATCAGAACCGCTAAAATCTGCCATGTAACCCGTTCAATAGTCAGTGTCTCAGCCGTGGTCGCCGTATTCTATAACGCGTTTAGGCTGATTATCCATTCTTTAACCGAGCGCGGCCGCGATGGCTTTGTTTCAAATCAATCCAAACAAGGTCGGGAAAGATTGGCACGCGCTGGTGCGGGCATATCAGGGGACAGGTTTCCAACCGGTGAATGTTTGGGCAAATGAAATGACATATAAAAGGGGCGTTAAAGGCGTTCGGGGGCAGCGGATTTTAATAGCGGATGACAGATGCCGAGATGATCGGGCCACCATTTCCGTTTTGAACCAGGACCGCAATGCCACCGTCACAGGCCCTTGTCATGGCAAACGGCATGTCTTTTGATGATCCGTCCCACGGACCAAGGTCGATCATCTCGCGGACGACATTGGCATGTACCAGCCGTTTCCCGGCATTCTCGCCCGATAGAACGTCACGCTGGTGTTCGCGGTCAAAACCGATGATCCAGATACGATGGGCATTTCCCGAACCCGGCATCGTGATGTTATGCAGTGCGACCGTACCGCGGGCGGGCAGATCGGTGCTGTCTGATGCCAGTGTGATTGCCGAGATGTCCTTTAAACCGGGCAGGGCATCGGCGGTCGACTCGATACGCCGTTTTGCGGTTGCCTGAACCACATTGTCGCCATTGATAATGACCTGTGGGGTATAGACATATCGTTCGCGCATCCGATTGGCATAGTCGCGTTGCCGGTCGCTGTATCGGGCATCTGAAAACGGATCCGTCCAGCCCAGATAGTTCCAGTAATCGACATGGTATGACAGTGCCAGAAGATCTGTATGTTCCTGATTTATCTGATAAAGAACACGATCTGCTGGCGGGCAGGAGTTGCATCCTTGCGAGGTGTAAAGCTCTATCACGGCGTGGGGAGTCGTGCTTTCGGCGGCATATGCCGGGCCGGAAAGCATCATGAACGCCAGTGCAAGCATGCAGATGATGGGGCGAATATGTTTCATGCCCATCATCATGCCCGAGAACTGCCATCAACCCCTAATCACAAGGCCTTGAAAGCAACGGGAAGACCAAAAGGGCGGATTCTTGCGCTTTTTGGGTGAATTTCGAAATGAGATTTCCAAAGATTGATGTTAATAGCTGCGGACCAATCGGGACCACCTTGAGGGAACGGTCGCAACGCATCGGGTGAATTCGCCTGTGCGTTAAATGATAAAAATCTGGAATCGGTCTGCCGGCGGGAGCTTCATCCGGCAATTCCGGTCCGAAACAAGGTTTGCAGGTTAATGATGAAACGTGAACACTGGGGCTCGCGCCTCGGCTTTATTCTGGCAGCTGCGGGGTCGGCCGTCGGACTTGGGAATATCTGGAAGTTCCCGTATATGGCGGGCGAAAACGGCGGTGGCGCCTTCCTGATTATTTATCTGGCACTGGTCTTTACCATCGGGATTTCGGTCATGCTGGCCGAATTCGTGATTGGCCGCATGTCTGAAAAGAATGCGATTGGCGCGTTCGCCAAGCTCAAAGGCGGTCTTTGGCCGGTCATCGGGTTCTTTGGTGTGGCTGCTGCCTTTATCATTCTGTCCTTCTATAGCGTCGTCGCTGGCTGGACGATTTCCTATATGATCAAGTCGATCACCGGTGCGCTGGCGATCGAAGATCCGGCCGCGCTGGGAAGCCTGTTTGGTGATTTCATTTCCGATCCGGTTTCGCCGCTGATCTTCCATGCGATCTTTATGGCGCTGACGATTTTCGTGGTTCTGGCCGGTGTTGGTTCCGGGATTGAACGCGCATCGAAAATCCTGATGCCGGCCCTGTTTGCACTTCTGATCATTCTGATCATCCGTTCGGTCACGCTGCCTGGTGGTGGCGAAGGTGTTGCCTTCCTGCTATCGCCGGACTTTTCCAAAGTGACCTGGGAAACCGTATCGGGTGCATTGTCGCAGGCATTCTTCTCGCTCTCGCTCGGTATGGGGGCGATGATCACCTATGGCTCGTACCTGTCGAAAAAAGAAAACATCGCCGGTTCTGCCGGTTGGGTGACGCTGCTTGATACCGCGGTTGCCGTAATGGCGGGTCTTTTGATCCTGCCGGCGGTCTTTGCATTCGGCTTCGATCCGAGTGCCGGTCCCGGCCTGACCTTTATCACGCTTCCGGCTGTGTTTGCGCATATGCCGATGGGCTCGCTGTTTGCCTTTATGTTCTTCCTGCTTCTGGGCATTGCGGCTTTGACTTCGGCGGTATCGATCCTTGAAGTGGTTGTGGCCTATTTCGTTGATGACCGTGGTGTCAGCCGCAAAACGGCGGCCATCGTGGTTGGCGTGATCATTTTTGCGCTCGGTATCCCGTCTTCGCTGTCGCTTGGCGTAATGTCGGATGTCACCATCTTTGGCAAAAGCTTCTTTGATCTGATGGACTTCATCAGTTCGAACCTGCTGTTGCCGATCGGTGGCCTGTTCATTTCGCTGTTTGTTGGCTGGGTCATCTGGGGCAAGGCCAAAGAAGAAATCGCCGCACATGACGGTATCGTCCCGATGTGGATCAATGCCTGGGGACTGATTGTCAAATTCGTTGCCCCGGTTGCGATTGCCTTCATCCTGCTGAAGGGGCTTGGTATCTTCTAGGATCAGAAGAACCGGTTCATGAAGTTTGAAAGGGCGGGATTATTCCCGCCCTTTTGCTTTTTGGCTTAACCATCCGTTGCGGTGGCAAGCCTTGAAATATCCTGTGCGCTCATTGGTCGGCCAAGCAGGTAACCCTGCACAAGGTCGCACCCGGCATCCCGCAGAACTTCAAGCTGGCGGTCGTTTTCAACCCCTTCGGCAATGCAGGTTTTGCCAAGGTTGCGCGCCATATTGATGATGGTGATTGCCAATGTCCGGCCTTCTTCGCCGCGATCGATGTCGGTGACAAAACTGCGATCGAGCTTGATCTGGTCAAATGGCAGGGTCCGCAGATAGCTCAGGCTGGAAAAGCCGGTGCCAAAATCATCAAGCGAAATGCGAATGCCCAGATCCTGGATACGCTGAAGTTTGGCACGCATGTCGGCCATATCGCGCATGAACAGGCTTTCGGTGACTTCGATTTCAAGCCGGTCGGCAGACAACCCCTTGTCGACCAGAATGGCACGCAGCTGTTCTGCAAGATCGACCGTGCCATAGAATTGCTGAACCGACACATTCACCGCCAGCCGCAGATTGTGCAGCCCTTCGCTGCGCCAATTGACCAGTTGACGACAGGCCGTGCGCATGACCCAGCGGCCCAATTCACCGATGACACCGATTTCTTCGGCAACCGGGATAAAGGTCGATGGCGGGATATGTTCGCCGCTTGCCGTTGTCCATCTTGCCAAGGCTTCGACACCGCACAACTGGCCGGTTTTGGTGTCAAATTGCGGTTGATAGGCAAGATGGAGTTCATTGTTATCAAGCGCGCGCCGTAACGCCGTTTCAAGTGCCAGATCAGCACCCTTTTGGCTTTGCAGCGATACGCTGAACCGGCCGACCCGGTTGCGTCCCTGTTCCTTTGCCTGAAGCATGGCAATTTCAACACAGCGCAAAAGATTGCTGGTGTCATTGGCATCCTTGGGAAAAGAGGCAATGCCGATGCTGGCCGAAAGATAAAGGTCATCACCCTTGCTGGTCAGATGCGGTTCGCCAAGCCGGACAAGAACGCGTTCGGCAAGGTTCAGGGCTTCTTGTTCGGTTTTTATGTCGGGCAGGATGGCGGCATATTCATCGGCACCGACACGGGCCATGACCGCATCATGGCCAAGTTCGCGGCTGATGCGTCGGGATACTTCGACCAGAACATCATCCCCGGCATTGTGGCCCAGTGCGTTGTTGACGCGCTGAAAGTTATCAAGATCCAGCATCATGACAGTCAATGGCCGGCCATGCTGCCGGGCGCGCCCGACATGAAGCGACAGCAATTCCGAAAAACGTCGGCGGTTGGGCATGCCGGTCAGTTCGTCGGTAAAGGCAATCCGAAGGATATCTTCGCGGTTTTTTTCGCGTTCACTGATGTCGGTAAAGATCGATGCATAGTGGCTTATGGTGCCATCGCTGTCGCGGATGGCCATGATCGAAAGCCATTCCGGGAATGTTTCACCCGATTTGCGACGGTTCCAGATCTCGCCTTCCCATTTTCCGGTCCGGGCAAGTTCGACCCACATCTGGCGATAGAAGTCCTTGCTTTGGCGACCGGACTGCAAAATGCTCGGGTTTTTGCCAATGACTTCTTCGGCCTGATAACCGGTGACACGGGTAAAGGCGGGATTGACCGCCTCGATCTCGGCGCGGGCGTTACAGACCATGACGCAGTCTGGCGAGTTTTCAATCAGCTTGCGGGCAAGCGCAAGTGACTGGCGGGCCTTGACCAGTTCGCTGTCGCTGTCATCATTGATGTTGTTCAGATAGATCAGATAGTCCTGCTCGATAAATTCAAGCAGATCGGCAAAAGACAGAACGCCGATGATTTCCCGGTGCTGGTTATGAACAACAAGGTGGCGGATGTTCTTGCGCAACATGATGGTGCGCGCATCATTAAGGTTCACATCCCCGTTAATGACCATAACCGGGCGGGTGGCGATATCACCTGCTGTCAGGCCATCATTGTCATCGGCAAAACCGCGCAGGATATCGCGTTCGGTAATGATACCGGTTTGCTGATCGACCGGCAGGTCGGCAGGAAAGCCGGTAACGATGGCGCTGTCGCATTTTTCGCCATGCATGCGATGACGCAATTCCGATACCGGCATCCGGGCATCGACAAAGATTGTCGACCGTCGGACCGCATCGGCAACGTCATTGGCGCTGAACGGCTTTTTGTTGCTGATCTGCCGGATCAGATCGGTCCGGCTGATGATGCCGACCAGACAATCATTTTCATCGACGGTGACCAGGTGGCGGACATTGCGTTCGCGCATCCTGACGATGGCTGATTGCGGGCTGGCATGGATGGAGATGGTGTGAACCGGATGCGACATGCGCATCTCGACAGGTTGCGACAGCACAGCTTTGCTGTTGGCTGGTAACGACAACAGGTCGTGCTCTGTCAGTATTCCGACCGGCTTGTTCGACTGTACCACAATGATGGAACTGCTGTTGGCATTGCGCATTTTGGTGACGGCTTGCGCAAGTGGCGTTGCAGGTGAGCAACTTAAAACAGTTCCGGGTGACAGCGTACCGACCGTCAGACCAAAAGACCGGTCTTCGGCTGGGGTAGGGCGTATCATTTGATCCTGCTCAGAAGACAATTCGAATTGCACCTGACTTAGCAGACAACAAGCAGTTTAGGATTGTTTTGGATCAAGGACACATGCCGGAATTGTTTTGCCGGTTTTGACATCAACCGGAAATAAAACACCCCGCCGGACGAAACCGGCGGGGTGTCTTTTGGTCAGCGTCTGACTTCGTACTGAAATCAGGCAGCTTTCATCATGTTACGCAGAACGAACTGCAAGATGCCGCCGTTCTGGTAGTAGAGAACTTCGTTCTCGGTATCGATACGGCAGGTGGCAACGAATTCTTCGGTGCTGCCATCTTTGCGCGTGATGCGAACCGTAACGTCCTGAAGCGGGGTGATGCCATCACCGATGCCAAGGACATCAAAGGTTTCGGAACCATCAAGCTTGTAGGTCGCACGACCTTCACCGTTTTTGAACTGCAGCGGCAGAACGCCCATGCAGACCAGGTTGGTGCGGTGAATACGTTCGAAGCTTTCCGCGATCACAGCTTTGACGCCAAGCAGGTTGGTGCCTTTTGCTGCCCAGTCACGCGAAGAACCGGTGCCGTATTCTTTACCGGCGACGACAACCAGCGGGGTGCCTTCGGCCTGATAGCGCATGGCAACGTCGTATACCCAGCCCTGTTCACCCGACGGGTAATGGACCGAGATGCCGCCTTCGGTGCCCGGTGCCATTTCGTTACGAATACGAATGTTGGCAAAGGTACCGCGCATCATGACTTCGTGGTTACCACGACGTGCGCCATAGGAGTTGAAGTCACGAACCGCAACGCCATTCGCCTTGAGGTATTCACCTGCCGGGCTTTCTTCCTTGATCGAACCGGCCGGAGAAATGTGGTCGGTGGTAACAGAGTCACCCAGGATCAGGAGCGGACGCGCACCGTGGACTTCTGCGAAGTCGTTTGGCTCTGCCGCCATGTTGACGAAGTAAGGCGGGTTCTGGACGTAGGTGGATTTGCCATCCCACGCGAAGGTTTCGCCTTCGGTGATTTCGATGGCCTGCCACGGCTTCGGACCAGCAAAGATGTTGTCGTAACGCTCTTTGTACATCGCAGCCGAAATCGACGACGCAATGGTGTCGGCAATTTCTTTGTTGCTCGGCCAGATGTCTTTGAGGAAGACGTCATTGCCGTTCTTGTCGGTACCGATCGAGTCGTTGTTCAGATCGACCTTCAGGTTACCGGCAAGGGCATAGGCAACAACCAGCGGCGGCGAGGCAAGGTAGTTTGCCTTGACGTGCGGGCTGATACGGCCTTCGAAGTTACGGTTACCCGAAAGAACGGCGGTAACGAGCATGTCGTTGCCGTCAATTGCTTCGGCGATCGGGCCGGCAAGCGGACCGGAGTTACCGATACAGGTGGTGCAACCGAAACCGGCAACGTTAAAGCCAAGCTGATCCAGGTAATCCTGAAGGCCGGCTTTTTCGAGGTAGTCGGCAACAACCAACGAACCCGGTGCAAGCGAGGTTTTCACCCACGGTTTGCGGTTCAGGCCAAGCTCGACAGCTTTTTTCGCCAGCAGACCGGCTGCGATCAGCACGCTCGGGTTCGAGGTGTTGGTGCAGGACGTGATTGCGGCGATGACGACGTTACCGTCTTTCATTTCGAAGTTTTCATTCGAAACCGGAACGGAACGATCAGCATCTACACCCGGTGCCATGTCTGCAAAGGTGCCATTGAAGCTCGATACGGCGTCTTTAAGAAGAACGCGGTCCTGCGGACGCTTCGGACCCGACAGGGCCGGCTCGACGGTCGAGATGTCAAGTTCAAGCGTTGCAGTGTATTCTGCTTCGAAGCCCGGCTCGCGCCACATGCCCTGTTCTTTGGCATATGCTTCAACCAGGGCAATCTGGTCTTCGTCACGGCCGGTCGAACGCATGTAGTTCAGCGTTTCGTCATCGATCGGGAAGAAGCCACAGGTCGCACCATATTCCGGTGCCATGTTACCGATGGTCGCACGGTCCGGCAGGCTCATGTGGTCAAGTGCATCGCCATAGAATTCGACGAATTTGCCTACAACGCCTTTTTCACGCAGCATCTGAACGACGCGCAGAACAAGGTCGGTTGCGGTAATGCCTTCTTTCATGGTGCCGGTCAGCTTGAAGCCGACGACTTCCGGGATCAGCATCGAGATCGGCTGGCCAAGCATTGCTGCTTCGGCTTCCAGACCACCAACACCCCAACCAAGAACAGCAAGGCCGTTCACCATGGTGGTGTGGGAATCGGTACCGACCAGGGTATCAGGATATGCAACGGTCTTGCCGTCTTCGTCCTTGCCGGTCCAGACGACCTTGGCAAGATGTTCGACGTTGACCTGGTGGCAGATGCCTGCGCCCGGCGGAACGATGCGGAAGTTGTTGAACGCATTCTGACCCCAACGCAGGAAGCCATAACGTTCGCCGTTACGTTCGAACTCGACTTCCATGTTTTTGTCGAGTGCATCATCGGTGCCGAAGAAGTCGATCATGACCGAGTGGTCAATGACGAGATCAACCGGTGAAAGCGGGTTCACCTTCTGGGCGTCGCCACCCATGTTGACAACGGCATCGCGCATCGCGGCAAGGTCAACGACGGCGGGAACGCCGGTGAAGTCCTGCATCAGAACGCGGGCCGGACGATAGTTGATCTCATGGCTGCTCTTGCGGGCTTTGAGCCAGTCTACAACAGCCTGAACATCGTCGGTTTTGACAGTGAAGTCATCTTCATAGCGCAGAAGGTTCTCAAGAACGACTTTCAGCGTGAAGGGAAGTTTGGAAACGTCGCCGAGTTTTTCGGAAGCAACTTTGAGGCTGTAATAGTCGACGGAATTATCCCCGACTTTCAGCGTGCGGCGCGTTTTCAGGTTGTCTTTGCCACAAATGGACATCAGACCCTCCTCAAGGTGGTTAAAAGGGCTTGTCGTGACAAGACACCCCGACCGTCGGAGCGCCGAGCGGTGGGCTATCTGTGTTGCGTGACGCGGGTCACGGCTACATATGCATGTGCACCGGGGTTACACCACAATTCCCTGTGAAAGTCCAGACCCAGTGAAGGGGTATTCAGTAAAACCCGCTGATCACAGCATATTGGCAAAGTCCAACAAGCATCGGTAAACCTTTGATCGATATGTGAAGGCGCATTTCGCCTTTCAATAGGGGCTGTTCGGAGGCCGAGTCTGTTGCTGGCCATATTGCTTGCGCGTTTTCGGGGCATGTCGGGGGTGCGGTGGTGCGCTGATTGCGAACGAGGATACCAGACGCCGTAAAATCCCGCCCCGAATCCGTTCCGATTCGATCAATCGCGCTGATCTGGATCCGCCTTATTCGGGGGCATTCACCCGTCAAATATTGTGCGGTGCATGATCGCGAAAATTTTTTGCAATGCGACGTGCGCGGGGCTGCCTAACTGATCTCGCCGTCAGATAACGTTACGTAATCAAGGGTAGAAAGATGGTGCGCGGTAGGCGAATTTAAATTGTGCGCTGCGAATTTGTAGAAAAGTCTCAATCCCTTGCTGATCATTGCATTGACGCAATATGCTGAAATTGGTACTTAAATGCCTATTAAATGTGTCAGGCCCGGTTTCCGTAAGGTCAGGGTCCCAGAAAAATCCGACACATCATCAGGGAAACTGAATATCGGTTCGCAAATTTCACCAAGATGAACCCGAAATGTGGTTCTGCGGCATTTGTGGCCCAAGTCAGGGAGGAATGCGACGGCATGACGTCACAGAGTCCTATTTTACAGATCAGCGATGTGTCGCTGGTTTTCGGCGGTGTACGTGCGCTGAGTGATGTCAGCTTTTCCGTCCAGCCGGGCGAACTGTTTTCGATCATCGGGCCGAACGGCGCGGGCAAGACGTCCATGCTGAACTGCGTGTCCGGGCGTTACACCCCGACCACCGGATCGGTATCGTTCAAAGGTCAGGATGTTACGGGGCTTAAACCCAATGATCGTGCCGAACTGGGCATCGGTCGTACATTCCAGAACCTGGCGCTGTTTGGCCATATGAATGTTCTTGATAACATCATGGTCGGTCGCCACCATCTTTTGAAAAACAACTTCCTGAACGGGCCGCTTTACTGGTTTGGCGGTGCGCAGAAGGAAGAACTCGAACACCGTCGCTTCTGCGAAGACGTGATCGATTTTCTTGAAATTTCCCATATTCGCAAGGCAACGGCCGGTACGCTTTCATATGGTCTGCGCAAACGCGTCGAGCTGGCGCGTGCTGTTGCACTGCGTCCTGATCTGATCCTGCTTGATGAGCCGATGGCGGGCATGAACCTCGAAGAAAAAGAGGATATGGCGCGCTTTATCATCGACCTCAATGAAGAATGGGGCATGACCGTTGTGATGATTGAACATGACATGGGTGTTGTCATGGATATCTCGAACCGGGTCATGGTTCTCGACTTCGGTCGTAAAATTGCCGAAGGCCTCCCCGACGAGGTGATGGCCAATAGTCACGTCAAGAAGGCCTATCTGGGTGAAGAAGACGACGAAACGGATGAAGACGAGCAGGTGGCCTGATCATGAGCAGCAATATCCCCGATTATGCCGATGTGCAGTCGCTTGATACCTTCCCGAAAGTGCTGGCCTATAATGCGCGCAACTGGGGTGGTGACGTTGCCATGCGCGAAAAGGAATTCGGCATCTGGCAGGAATTCACCTGGAAAGATTACAATGACCGCGTCAAATGGATGACGCTTGGCATGCGTGCGCTTGGCATCGGGCAGGGCGATGTCGTCGGCATCATCGGTGAAAACCGTCCGGAATGGGTTTGGGGCGAAATTGCTGCCCATGCCCTTCGCGGAATGTCGGTCGGTCTGTATCAGGACAGCCTTCACGAAGAAGTCGCCTACCTGATCACCTATTCGGGTGCCCGTATCCTGATCGCCGAAGACGAAGAACAGTGTGACAAGCTGATCGAACTTGGCGACGACATTCCGACCGTGGAACATATCGTTTATTGCGACCCGCGCGGGATGCGCAAATATGACGATCCGCGGTTGATGGATGTCGAAAAGCTTTACGAGCTTGGCCGCGAGCTCGAAGAAAAAAATCCCGGTATTTATGACCAGATGGTCACCGATACCAAGGGTGATGAATGCGCGATCCTGTGCACGACATCGGGCACGACGTCCAAGCCGAAAATGGCGATGCTCAATTCCGGTGATTTTCTCGATCATTGCGCGGCGTATCTGCGTGCTGACCCGAAATATCCGGGTGACAACTATGTATCTGTTCTGCCGCTTCCGTGGATTATGGAACAGGTCTATGTGGTTGGTCAGTCGCTGGTCAGCCGCCAGATCGTCAATTTCGTCGAAGAGCAGGAAACCATGATGGCCGACCTGCGCGAAATTGGACCGAACTTCGTGCTGCTTGCGCCGCGCGTCTGGGAAACCATTGCCGCCGATGTGCGCGCCCGGATGATGGATTCAACGCCGTTCAAGCAAAAGATGTTTGATTTCGGCATGGCTCTGGCCCGCACGGCGCTGGATAATGGCGGTCATTCCAAGATGGCCGACGTCATTTTGATGAATGCGCTCAAAGACCGTCTTGGTTTTTCCAATCTGCGGTCAGCCGCGACCGGCGGGGCGGCGATTGGTCCGGAAACCTTCAAGTTCTTCCATGCGATGGGTGTTCCGCTGCGTCAGCTTTATGGTCAGACCGAACTTTGCGGCGCCTACACCATTCATCAGCCCGATGATATCGATTTTGATACGGTCGGTGTTGCCTTTGACAATTCCGACATCCAGGTCATCAATACCGATGAAAACGGGGTTGGCGAAATCGTTGCCCGTACGTCGGGCATGTTCACCGGATATTACAAAAACCAGTCCGCCTATGACGAAGATGTCAGAGATGGCTGGATGCATACCGGTGATGCCGGTTACTTCAAGAAAGAAAACAATCATCTGGTTGTGATCGATCGCATGAAGGATCTGGCGGAAACCTCGACCGGGGTGCGTTATTCGCCACAGTTTATTGAAAACAAACTGAAATTCTCGCCCTTCATTGCCGAGGCCGTGATTCTTGGCAAGGATCTTCCGTTCCTGTCGACCATGATCTGTATTCGTTATTCGATCATGGCGAAATGGGCTGAACAGCGCGGGATTGCCTTTACCAACTATACCAACCTGTCCGCCCAGCCGCAGGTCTATGACATGATCACCGAGGAAATCCGCGAGGTGAACAAGACCCTGCCAGAGGCACAGCGCATCAAACGCTTCCTGCTTCTTTACAAGGAACTGGATGCCGATGACGGCGAGCTGACCCGTACGCGCAAGGTGCGCCGTGGCGTGGTTGCCGAAAAATACGCCGACATCATCGATGCGGTTTATGCCGGTAATGACAAGGTTGATATCGACACCATGATCACCTTCCAGGACGGGTCAAAAACCCGCATCCAGACAAGCGTGAAGGTCGTCGATCTCGAAGATAACAAGGTCGCACAGACGGCCCCGAAAGCCGCCGAATAAGGCAGCAGCAAAACTGTGGTCCCGATCACCGGATCGCGGACCGCCATTACAGGGATGGCAACATGAATTTCGAACTTCTGTTCCAGCTTCTGCTGAACGGGTTGATCGTCGGGACACTGTATGGTGTCGTCGCGATGTGCTTCGTGCTCATCTATAAATCAACCCAGATCGTTAACTTTGCCCAGGGCGAGTTTCTGCTGATTGGCGCGTGGGTTTGCTATGCGTTCCTTGTGGAAATGAGTATGCCCTTCTGGCTGGGTTTCCTGTTTACGCTGCTGTTTATGATGGCGTTTGGCATCATTCTTCAGATGGTTGTCTTGCGACCCATGATTGGCGAACCGATCATTTCCGTGATCATGGTGACCATCGGGCTTTCGATCTTTTTCCAGGCGGCAACCAAATGGATTTTCGGGGCCACCACAGCAACTTATCCGCAGGTATTTGAGACCCGCTCGATCAACCTTCTGGGGATGCAGATCGAAACGGCCTACATCATGAGCTTCGTGATCTCGTTGTTCATCATGGCCGGGTTCTACTGGTTCTTCAAATATTCCAAGCTTGGCCTTGCGATGCGCGCAACCGCCTTTGATCAGCAGGTCGCACAAAGCCTTGGCATTTCGGTCAAAACCGTCTTTGCGATGTCCTGGGCGATTTCGGCCCTGGTTTCGGGGATCGCCGGTATCGTGATCGGGATGGTCAATGGTGTGTCTTCGGCCCTGTCGGTGATCGGCATCAAGGTGTTCCCGGCGGTGATCCTGGGCGGGCTTGATTCGATTGTTGGCGCAATCGTCGGGGGCGTGATCATCGGTCTTCTGGAAAACACCGCAGAGTTTGTCGATGGCCAGTATCTGCACTGGGGCAACCTGTTCTCGATCGCGCCATTCTATGTGCTGATCATTATCCTGTGCATCAAGCCTTACGGCCTGTTTGGCACCAAAGACATCGAACGTATTTAGGGGACAAGGGAAAGAATTATGGCTGGATTTTCGCTTCGTCCTTGCGGTGACTTCCGTACGACCTATCGTCAGGATAACCGCATCTTTGATACGACATGTATCCGCAATTCTGCGATCCTTGGCATCTTTGCCGTTGCCATGATCCCGTTTGTTCTGGATGGCTATTACGTCAACCTGTTCATTCAGATCTCGTATTTCGCGATTGCGGCATTGGGACTGAATATTCTGGTGGGCTTTACCGGGCAGATTTCGCTGGGCCATGCCGCGTTCTTTGGTTTTGGCGCCTTTGCCTCTGCTTGGATTAACAACACAACCGGCATTCCGGTTTTGCTGTCGATCCCGCTGGCCGGGTTGATGACAGCGGCTGTCGGTATGCTGTTTGGGTTGCCAGCCGCCCGCATCAAGGGGCTCTATCTGGCTATTGCGACACTGGCCGCGCAGTTCATCCTTGAAGATTTCTTTGCCCGTGCCGAGTGGTTTACCGGCGGTTCTTACGGTGCGGCAGCCAACCCGGTAAATGTGTTTGGTTATGAAATCTATGATGATTTCAGTTTCTTTTATGTGTGCCTGTTCTTCCTGGTGGTGATGTATCTGTTGGGCACCAACCTGATGCGGACCCGTGATGGTCGTGCCTTTGTTGCGGTACGTGACCATTACCTGTCAGCTGAAATCATGGGCATCAATCTGACGAAATACCGTCTGATGAGCTTTGCCATCTCGTCCTTCTATGCCGGTGTCGGCGGGGCGATGTACGGGCATTATCTCGGTTTTGTTTCGGCCGAAGGTTTCACCATTCTGCTGTCGATCCAGTTCCTTGGCATGATCATTATCGGTGGTCTCGGATCGGTCAAAGGCACCCTGATGGGAACCGTCTTTATGGTGCTTCTGCCTGAAGTCATGGAAAGCGGTGTCAGCGCATTAAGCGTTTTTGAATGGGCAAGTTCGACGGCCGTGACCGACGGGCTGGCTTATATCAAGGAGATGGCAATTGGTCTGGCCATCATCCTGTTCCTGATCTTTGAGCCGGATGGGCTTGCCCATCGCTGGCAGCAGATCAGGGCGTACTGGAAGCTTTATCCCTTCTCGTACTGATTAAAACCCCGAACCCGGCCCGCTTCTAAAAAACAAAAGGGCCGGGAATAAAACGGGGAGACCGGGAGGCTATCTTTGATGAAAACGTCCAAGGGAGACGTCGTTATGAAGAAATTGATTGCCGCAACCGCGATGGTTGCAACCGGACTGTCATTCTCGGCAGCGCAAGCAGATGACGATATGGTCTTTGTCGGCCATCTGATGGATATCACCGGCCCGACCGGCTTCATCGGCAAATTCTATGCCGATGGTGTGCGCGATGCCCTGTCATACATCAACACCCATGGCGGTATTGATGGCACGGTGATGGATTCAGAATCGATTGACTATGCCTATAAGGTTCCGCAAGCGATTGCCAACTACAAGAAATGGCGTTCGCGCAATGAGATGGTTGCAATGCAAGGCTGGGGTACGGGCGACACCGAAGCCCTGATCAGCTTTGTCGCCAAGGATAAAGTCCCGGTCTATTCCGCGTCCTATTCCGGTCATTTGACCGACCCGACCGGCAAAAACCCGAAAACCGCCAAGCCGGCACCTTATAACTTCTTCTATGGCGCATCCTATTCCGATGCATGTCGTGCGCTGGTTCAGTGGGCGGCTGAGGACTGGAAAGAGTCCGGTGGTTCCGGCAAGCCGATCTTCTCGCATATCGGCGATAACCACCCGTATCCAAACGCCCCGAAAGAAGCCTGCGCAGAATATGCCACCGAGCTTGGCTTTGAGGTGACCGCACCGGTCGTTGTTTCGATGAAGCCGGGTGACTTCAAGGCGCAGTGCCTGACCCTGAAAGAAGCCGGGACCAACTATGGTTACCTTGGCAACCTGGGCCCGTCGGTGGTGTCGCTGGTGAAATCCTGTGACACGGTTGGTGCGACCCCGAAATGGCTCGCCAACATCTGGGCGGGTGACTACGAGACGCTGAAAACCATCGGCGACGTTGAAAACTACGTCTTCCCGGCGATGACAAGCTTCTGGACCGATGAAGGTGTTCCGGGCATGGATCTTGTGCGTGAAGTCTCGAAAATGTCGGACAGCTCCGGCGAAGAGTTCCGCACCCACCACTATATCCGTGGCATTTGCTCAGCCTATTACATGAAAGAAGCCATGGAATGGGCAAAGGCGAACGGCGGCATTACCGGTGAAAACATCAAGGCCGGCATGTATGCCCGCCAGAACTGGGTACCTGCTGGTCTGGAAGGCGTGTGCATGGAAGCAACCTGGACCGCCGAGGACCATCGCGGCATCAACACCGTCAACATCTATAACGGCAGCGCCAAAGGTGGCGATGCAACGGTCGAAAAAGTAACGACCGTTACCCTGCCGCGTCGTGACGACTGGCTCGGTTACTAAGATTTGAGTTCAGACAGACGAATGTCTCCCAGTCTGTTCGGGGACAAGGCATAAGACGCAAGATGCCTTGTCCCCGACAGGGGGGATCACCAAGCGATAATTCGAAGGGGACACCATGGCAGAGCCCGCCCGCAAAATTGAGACCGCCGAACCGATGCTGTCGGTCAATAACATCGAAGTTGTTTATGACGAGGTCATCCTTGTCCTGCGCGGCGTATCGCTGGAAGTTCCGCAAGGCAAGATCGTCACCCTTCTGGGGCCGAACGGTGCTGGCAAGTCGACCACGCTTAAGGCGATTTCAGGTTTGCTGAAAACCGAAGACGGCGAAGTCACCCGTGGCGACATCAATTTCATGGGCCAGCAGATCGCCAATGGCAGCCCGGAAGAAATCGTGCGTTCCGGCCTGTTCCAGGTGATGGAAGGCCGCCGCATCATTGAAGACATGACCTGTATCGAAAACCTGCGTCTGGGGGCCTATACCCGCAAGGACAAGGGCGTCAAAGACGATATCGAAATGGTCTTTGAATATTTCCCGCGCCTGAAGGAACGCACCGGGCTTGCCGGTTATCTGTCGGGCGGGGAACAGCAGATGCTGGCAATCGGCCGGTCCCTGATGGCGCGTCCGAAAATGATCCTGCTTGATGAACCGTCAATGGGTTTGTCACCGCTTCTGGTCAAGGAAGTGTTCGGGATTATCGAAAAGATCAATCGCGAACAGGGCATCACGATGCTGATCGTTGAACAGAATGCCAACTTTGCGCTTAAGGTTGCCGACTATGGCTATATCATGGAAAGCGGCAAAGTGGTTCTTGACGGTACCCGCGACGAGCTTTTGAACAACGAAGACGTCAAGGAATTCTATCTTGGCGGTGGTTCCGAGGAACGCAAAAGCTTCAAGAACATCAAGTCCTACAAACGCCGCAAGCGTTGGCTGTAACAGCCTGAATGCTTTGGTGACTGAATTTTGAAGAAAGACGGGCAGGATGCTGACGACATATTACGACGCACGTGAAACGCGCAATCCCGCAGACCGCGAAGCCGGTCTGATGGCGGCACTGCCGCGCATCCTTCATCATGCAAAGGAAAAGTCGGCCGGATATGGCCGCATTCTTGCCGATATCGACCCGCGAACAATTACCTCGCGTGATGCACTGGCAACCTTGCCGGTAACCCGCAAATCCGATCTGATCGATGCCCAGGCCCGGGAACTTCCCCTTGCCGGATTGAATGCAACGCCGGTTCCGGCGATGGCGCGCATGTTCCAAAGCCCCGGCCCGATCTATGATCCGCAGGGAAAAGGCGACGACTGGTGGCGCATGGGGCGTGCGTTCTTTGCAGCCGGTTTCCGTCCGGGCGATATCGTGCATAACTGCCTGTCCTATCACCTGACACCGGGTGGGTTCATTTTCGACAGCGGGGCGCGTGCCTGTGGCTGCGTGGTCGTACCGGCCGGCGTCGGGCAAAGCGAAGCCCAGGTCAAGGCGATCAGTGATCTCAAACCCGCTGGCTATAGCGGCACGCCTTCTTTCCTGAAAATCCTGATGGAAAAGGCCGATGAACTCGGCGCCGATATTTCATCGATCAAGCGTGCCCTTGTTTCGGGCGAAGCATTGCCGCCTTCGTTGCGCGACTGGTTTGCGGAACGCGGAATTGCGATGCTGCAATGTTATGCCAGTGCCGACCTTGGCCTGATTGCCTATGAAAGTGACGCCAAGGACGGCATGATCATTGCCGAGGACATTATCCTTGAAATCGTGCGCCCGGGCACCGGGGAACCGGTTGCAGATGGTGAAGTCGGCGAAGTGGTGGTCACGACCCTGAATATGGATTATCCGCTGATCCGGTTTGCTACGGGTGATCTGTCGGCCATTGCGGTTGGGCAAAGCCCGTGCGGGCGCACCAATGACCGGATCAAGGGATGGATGGGCCGTGCCGATCAGACCACCAAGGTCAAGGGCATGTTTGTCCATCCAAGTCAGGTTGCCGAAATCGTCAAGCGCCACGACGCCATCACCAAGGCGCGTCTGGTTGTAACCCGTGAAAATGACAATGATGTCATGACCCTTCTGTGCGAAGGCAACGAGGCATCAGCAGATCTGGACGCAATTGGTGAAACCATGGCCGGTGTTTGCAAGCTGCGCGGCGTGGTTGCCTTTAACCCGTCCGGAACATTGCCAAATGACGGCAAGGTCATTGATGACCGGCGCGATCACGGATAATCGCGCCGATAGTGCCAAATTTTATTCCCGCTCGGGATAACTTGCGCCGTCCGGTCTGACCGGGCGGTGTTTTTTTAGGACACTGCTGTTCCGATCTGCACCACAAGTCCACCTGCCAATATCAGGAATATCACACTGATCAGGGCATTTTTCGGGGTCAGTATCGATGTCTTGCTGCCGTGATGATCATGTCCGTGATCATGATCGTGGTTGTGACCATGCCCGCCGGAACCGGCTTTTTGTGCCAGTGCGCGCAACCGGATCAAAACGGCTGCCAGTACAAAGGCCGCAATGTTCAGGAACAATGTGTAATTGACGCCAAATGCGCTGATTTCGGCAATGTCCCGGCTGCTTTCGGGGACCTGGTCAAGTGCCGCAAAGGCATAATGCAGAAGCAACGCCGTTGCGACGATACTGAGATACATCACACCCGCAATATAAAGCGCGGTCTTCCATCCGTAATAGCGTGCATTCACTTTCACCAGCGGCGGGACCATCAAATCGGAATAGATAAAGCCCATAATACCGGCAAAACTGACGCCGCCTGCACTCAGCACGGTGGCAAGCGGGATATTGCCCATGGACCCGATAAAGGTCGCAGCGGCAACAAACGGGGCAATCAATGCGTTTTCCAACACCCGCAGGAATGGCAGACCGGCACCGCTTGCGCCATCATCGGCAAGAAACAGCGTCTGCCAAACATGGTCTGGCACAAACACCGCAATAAATCCGGCAACGGTAAAACCGATCAGGATTTCACGCCAAACCATCAGCCATTCCATGACGAAACGGTTGCCGACCTGTTGCCATCCCTCGGTCGATGCAATGCGTTTTTTCCAGTCGAAATCGTCATCCTCATGACCGGTCGCGTCATCTGCATGATCGCGGGCCCTGTCAATCAGTTTGGTCGGATATGTCAGACGGATCAGGATTGCCGAAATCACGATCATGATGATGCCACCGACGATCTCTGCGACCAGAAACTGCCATCCGAGAAACAGAAAGATCAGGACGCCCAGCTCAATGACCAGATTGGTCGATGCAAACATGAAAGCGACGGTTGCGATGAAATGCGCGCCTTTCTGAAAAAGCGATCTTGCAGCGGACAGCGCGGCAAAAGAACAGGAACTTGAAAGCGCGCCAAACATCCCGGCCAGTGAAATGCTTTTGGCACCGCCATCGCCCATATGGTCCACCAGTCGGCGTTTGGGCACAAAGACCTGGATTGCAGCACTGATGGCATAGCCAAGAACGAAAGCCCAAAGCGCATTCCAGAAAAAACCAAGGGCCGTTACAACGCCATTTGCATATTGATCAAGAATGTTCATTTCTGCCGTCCGCACGGAATTGGAAATTCATCGGGATAAACATCTAACGGTCAGAATTTCAAAGAGTTCCAAGATAGGTTTTTGTCCGCATCTGTGTATGATGTGCAAAACATCAAACATGCGGGGGGACAATGGCGCGCACGGGCAAAGGCTTTGCCGTTACAATGATTACGGTTTGCCAGTTAATGGCACTTGCCCTGTGGTTTTCGGCGACCGCGGTGCTGCCGCAATTGCGCAGCGAATTCGATATCGGCGCATTGCAGTCTTCGCTGTTCACCAGTTCGGTCCTTCTTGGCTTTGTGCTGGGGACGGTAACCAGTGCGGTTTTCGGATTGGCCGACCGGATCGAGCCGCGTCGCTTCTGGGCCGCGTCGGCAATCATTGCCGCAACCGCCAATATCCTGATCCTTGTGGTGCCGATTGATGGTGTGATGGTGATCTTGCTGCGCTTGATCACCGGCATATGCATGGCGGGCATCTATCCGATCGGCATGAAAATGGTTGCGACCTGGTCGCGCGGCGATACCGGATTTCTAGTCGGGCTTCTGGTTGGGGCGTTGACCATGGGCTCTGCCTTGCCGCATCTGTTTTCGGTGGCGGTTCCCCTTGATTGGCGTTTGGTGATCGTAACGGCAAGTGTGTCGGCCTATCTGGCGGCCATTGCCGTTTTGTTTGTGCATCTGGGCGGAACACCGGGAAGGTCGCCGCGCTTTGATCCGCGCATGGTCGGTAAAATCTGGTCCAACAAGCCATTGCGCCATGCCTGTTATGGCTATTTCGGGCATATGTGGGAACTTTATGCCATGTGGGGCTGGATCGGGTTGTTCCTGTATGGGGCCTATTCAGACCGGATGGTCGAAAATCCCGGCATGTGGTCGGCATTATCGACCTTTGCCATCGTCGGGATCGGCGCGTTCGGATCGCTTGCCGGGGGATATTATGCCGACCGGATCGGGCGGACGACCGTTACAATTACAGCCATGGTCATCAGCGGTGCCTGCGCACTGGTTGCCGGTGCCTTCGGGGATGCGCCATTTGCGGTCCTTCTTCTGATTTGCATTGTCTGGGGTATTTCGGTGGTGGCGGATTCCGCACAGTTTTCATCCTGCGTGATTGAACTGGCCGATCCCCATCAGGTCGGAACAGCCCTGACCCTGCAAAATGCCATCGGTTTTCTGATCGCGCTGGTATCGATCCATTTGGTGCCGGTTGTTGCTGACTTGGCTGGTTGGTGGGGGGCGTTTGCCATGCTGTCGATCGGGCCGGTGGCCGGCACAATTGCCATGATCCGTCTGCGCATGATGCCCGAAGCATCGCTTCTGGCTGGTGGGCGGAAATAACCCGGCAGTTGAAAACGCCAAAATCACGGGTGATCATCTTCACTTGACAGTCAGAAGGTGAAAATCTGCGCCGTTTGGGTTTTCTTGACCATTTTCTGAACAAATATTACCTTCTGCCGGAATTTTCTTGCTGTCTCGCGTTGGGGGCGATGCGGCGATTATCCAAAAATAAGGGTCTTTCATGAGTCTCACCCTCATTGTTTTGCTTCCCTTCATTGGGGCGGTCTTGCCCGCCATAATGATCAGGGCCGGGCGCAATGCATGTGCAACTGCCACCGGTTCTGTCACGCTGCTTGCCCTGATCCTTTTGATGGCAAAGGCCCCAGCGGTCATTGCCGGCGAGGTATTTCAGGTCAGTTATAATTGGCTGCCGGAACTGGGTCTGAATGTGACCTTCTTCCTGGATGGTCTTGGATTGCTGTTTGCGACACTGATCCTTGGCATCGGTTTGCTGATTATCATCTATGCGCGGTTCTATCTGTCAAAGAACGATCCCATGGGGCGCTTCTATGTGTTCCTGCTCCTGTTCCAAGGGGCCATGGTCGGTATCGTTCTTTCCGATAATATTCTGCTGCTTCTGATTTTCTGGGAACTGACATCCCTGTCATCGTTCCTGCTGATCGGGTACTGGAAACATCTGCCAGAAGGCCGTCAGGGCGCGCGCATGGCGCTTGCCGTGACCGGTGCTGGTGGTTTGGCAATGATTGCGGGGATGCTGATCCTTGGCGATATTGTCGGCTCCTATAACCTGACCGATATTCTTGCCAATGCCGATCTGATCCAGGCATCGCCGATGTATGTTCCGGCACTGGTTCTGATCCTTTTGGGCTGTTTCACCAAATCGGCACAGTTCCCGTTCCATTTCTGGCTTCCCCATGCCATGGCCGCCCCGACCCCGGTTTCGGCCTATCTGCATTCGGCAACCATGGTCAAGGCCGGCATCTTCCTGATGGCGCGCATGTGGCCGGTTCTGTCGGGCACACCGGAATGGTTCTATATCGTGGCGACCGCTGGTCTGGTCACGATGGTTCTGGGTGCATGGATCGCGATCTTCAAACATGACCTTAAAGGACTTCTGGCCTATTCGACGGTCAGTCACCTTGGTCTGGTGACCATGCTGTTTGGTTTCGGAACGCCAATGGCCGCAGTTGCCGGTGTATTCCACATCATCAACCATGCGACCTTCAAGGCGGCCCTGTTTATGACCGCGGGTATCGTCGATCATGAAACGGGGACCCGCGATATTCGCCGGTTCGGCGGATTGCTGAACCTTATGCCGATTGCCGGGACCATCGGCATTATCTCGGCGGCATCGATGGCCGGTGTCATTCCGTTTAACGGCTTCCTGTCCAAGGAAATGATGCTGGAAGAGGCATGGCATACGGTCTGGTTTGATCAGAACTGGCTTGTGCCGCTGCTTGCCACCATTGGTGCGATCTTCTCGGTTGCCTATTCCTTCCGGTTTATCTTCCATGTCTGGCTGGGCAAACCGCGTGATGAAAACCTTCCGCATCATCCGCATGACCCGCCGTTCGGCATGTGGGCGCCGCCTGCATTCCTGACCGTTCTTGTGGTTCTGATCGGCCTGTTCCCGGCAACCATTGCCGGTCCGCTGGTGGCGGCGACGTCCGGTGCGGTGATTGGCGGGGAACTGCCGGAATATCATCTGGCACTTTGGCATGGTTTGACCCCGGCACTTGGCATGAGCGCGATTGCCCTGGTTCTGGGGGCGCTTTTGTTGATGCGTCATGCGGGGCTTCTGTCGGCGACCGCAAACCTGTCGCGTCCCGATGCCAAATCCATGTTTGATTGCGCAATGGCCAAGCTGGTGGCACTCAGCCGCTTTGTCTCGGACAACCTGCATAACGGTTCCTTGCAGCGTTATCTGGCGATCATGGTGGTTTCGGCTGTGGCAATCGGTGTTTCGGGCTTTTATGCAAAACCCGATTACCTGTCGGGTTCGCGTGAACTTCTTGAAGTTTCACCGCCGGCGGCCATTGCCTGGCTGTTGCTGGTCGTGACCTGTATTGCGTCGGTCTTCATGCATCACAACCGGTTGCTGACCTTGCTTCTGGTCGGTGTGATCGGCCTGATCGTGTCACTTGGCTTCATCTATCTGTCGGCACCGGACCTTGCCCTGACGCAGATCTCGGTCGAGGTGGTGACGGTCATCCTGATGTTGCTGGCACTCAATATCCTGCCCAAGGAAACGCCAAAGGAAAGCCTGCCGGGCCGCAAGATGCGCGACGGGATTGTTTCCATTGCTGCGGGGCTTGGCATTGGCGGGGCGATTTGGGCGATCATGACACGTGATCTGCCCAACTCGATTTCGGCTTATCATCTGGCGAATTCGAAGACAGAAGGCGGCGGTACGAACGTTGTGAACGTGATCCTCGTCGACTTCCGTGGCTTTGATACCTTTGGCGAGATCATCGTTCTGGGCATCGCGGCACTGTCGATCTTTGCCCTGATTGAAACCGTCATCCAGGGCGAAGCCGCCAAGCGTCTTGCCAACTGGGTTGTCGATAATCGCCGGTCGGCTGATCGCCATCCGATGATGATGGTGGTGGCAACGCGCGTGATGTTGCCGCTGTCGCTGATGGTGGGTGTTTACATCTTCCTGCGTGGCCATAACGAGCCGGGCGGTGGCTTTATCGCCGGTCTGGTCGTATCGGTTGCGCTGGTCATGCAATATATGGCGTCGGGCTTTGGCTGGACCCAGAACCGCATGAAGGTGAACTATCACGGCATGATCGGTCTGGGGGTAATTGCGGCTGCGATTACCGGTGTTTCAGCATGGGTTGCGGGGCTTCCGTTCCTGACCAGCGGTTTCACCCATGTTCATCTGCCGATTGTTGGCGAATTTGAACTGGCATCTGCCATGGGCTTTGACCTTGGCGTGTTCCTGACCGTGGTCGGGGCGGTGATGCTGGCCCTTGCCAAACTGTCACAGGTTGAACGCATGGCCGAACATGTCGATGTGAACCTTGATCCGATGGATCATGATCCGTCTGCATCTGTAGCAACCCCGGAAAAGGAGGCCTGATATGGAGTTTCTTGTAGCAAGCAGTATTGGGCTTCTGACCACGTGCGGCACGTATCTGTTGCTGCGCGGGCGGACTTTCCCGGTGGTGATCGGTCTGGCCTTGCTGTCCTATGCGGTGAACGTGTTCCTGTTCGCGATGGGCCGCCTGACGATCAATATGCCGCCGATCCTGCGTGATGGTGTAACCGAATATACCGATCCGTTGCCCCAGGCACTTGTCCTGACAGCGATTGTGATTTCGTTCGGCATGACCGCCCTGATCGTTGTTCTGTCGATCCGGGCTTATCTTGAAATCGGCAATGACCATGTTGACGGTCGCCCGGTTGGCGAGCCATCCGAAGCAGGAGATAAAAACTGATGGGTGACTGGATTGTTGTTCCCATAGTGCTGCCCGCCGTGATGGCCGCCCTGATTGTTCTGGCGGTCCGTCACGACATTTTGTTGCAGCGCGTATTTTCGATCACGGCGACCGTGGCCCTTGTGGCGGTGACGCTGTCACTGGTGGTTTTTGCCAATGGCAATGACCCGGAAATGTACGCCTTGTCGAACTGGCCGGCACCGTTCGGGATTGTGCTGGTGCTGGATCGCCTGTCAGCGATGATGGTGTTCCTGACATCGCTTCTGGGACTTGGTGTTGTCCTGTTTGCTTCAAGCGAATGGGATCAGCGCGGCAAGCATTTCCATGCCCTGTTCCAGTTCCAGCTGATGGGGGTCAATGGTGCGTTCCTGACCGGTGACGTATTCAACCTGTTCGTGTTCTTCGAAGTTCTGCTGATCGCGTCATACGGCCTGATGCTGCATGGTGCGGGGGCTGAGCGGCTGAAGGCCGGCATGCAGTATATCGTGATTAACCTGACGGGATCGTCGCTGTTCCTGATCGGGGTTGGCATGATCTATTCCGTGACCGGTACGCTGAACATGGCGGATCTGGCGGTTCAGGTGGCCAATGTCGCGCCGGGTGATGCCGCTCTGTTGCGGGCGGGTGCGCTGGTCTTGCTTCTGGTGTTCTGTGTCAAGGCGGCACTGGTTCCGATCCATTTCTGGCTTCCGGGAACCTATGCCAATGCACCGGCACCGGTTGCTGCCCTGTTTGCTATCATGACCAAGGTCGGTGCCTATTCCGTGCTGCGTGTCTATTCGCTGGCATTTGGCGATGCGGCCGGGGACATGGCCTGGCTGGCACAGCCTTATCTGATGCCGGCAGCTTTGATCACGCTTGTTCTGGGTATGGTCGGTGTGGTCGCGGCCAAACGTCTTAACGGGTTGATCGCCTTTTCGGTGATCGGGTCGATGGGAACGCTGCTGATTGCCATTGCCCTGTTCACACCCGAAAGTATTGCGGCGGGCCTTTATTACCTGTTGCATTCGACTTTCTCTGGCGCGGCCCTGTTCCTGATTGCTGATCTGGTGGTGTCACGTCGCGGCCAGTTTGGTGACAGCCTGCATACCGCACCGACATTCCATCAGTCGGGCTTCCTGGCTGTTCTGTTCTTTGTCGGGGCGATTGCCATGGCCGGTATGCCGCCGCTAAGCGGCTTTATCGGTAAACTTCAGATCCTTGATGCGGCGCGTGGAAGCGATGCCATGGTCTGGATCTGGGCGATCATTCTGGTGACGTCATTGCTGTGCATTATCGGCTTTGGCCGGGCGGGCAGTGTCCTGTTCTGGAAAAGTGCGTCGGTCGAAGGTGAAATCACGGTCGAAGGCGCGAAATGGCCGGTTCTGCCGATCAGTGCCACGTGCGGCATGTTGGGTGCACTGGTTGCCCTGACGGTCTTTGCCGGTCCGATTACCGATTATCTGCACGGTGTTGCTGCGCAGATTTTTGATACATCGGGCTATATCCAGGCGGTGCTGGGCGAAGGTGCCCTGGCATTGCTGGGCCAGTAAGCGGAAAGGACAAGGAACATAATGATGAAACGTTATCTCCCCCATCCGCTTTTGACACTGGCCTTGCTGGTGGTTTGGGTGTTTCTGGTCAACGAGGTTTCGGCAGGTGCCGTTATCTTCGGTCTCATCCTTGCGGTCATCATTCCGTTGATCACCGCAAGTTTCTGGCCGGCCCGTCCCAAGGTGGGCAACGCCTATGCGATTTGCGAATATGGTCTGGTGGTTTTGTGGGACATTCTGGTAGCAAACGTCATTGTTGCCGGTCTTATCCTGTTTCGCAAAACCGAAAGCCTTGAGTCAAAATGCGTTGTCGTTCCGCTTGATCTGACCTCTCCCGAGGCGATCACGACCCTTGCCGGAACCATCACCATGACGCCGGGCACGGTGACCATCGATCTGAGTGCCGATGCCAAAAGCCTTCTGGTTCATTGCCTGCATGCCCCCGATCCACAGGGCGTGATCGATGACATCAAGAACCGCTACGAACGCCGTCTGAAGGAGATCTTCGAATGATCGAATATGCACTGAATTTCGGCTTTGTCTGTGTGGCGCTTGCGCTTTTGATGAACCTGTATCGCCTGACCGTGGGGCCGACCACGGCCGACCGGGTTCTGGCGGTTGATACGATGGCGATCAATGCGATTGCGCTTCTGGTGCTGTATGGCATCGGAAAATCAACGGCGATGTATTTCGAAGGCGCGTTGCTGTTTGCAATGTTCGGGTTTGTTTCAACGGTGGCCTATTGCAAGTTCGTCTTGCGTGGCGACATCATCGAATAAGGGAGCGATAAGATGCCGTTTGTTGTTGAACTCATCATTTCGCTTCTGATCGTGATTGGCGGGGCTTTCCTGCTGATCGGGTCTTTCGGGATGATCAAACTCAAAGAACTGCTGCCGCGTCTGCACGCACCGACCAAGGCCAGTACTGTCGGGCTTGGCGGTGTGCTGATCGCGTCAATGCTGTTCTTCTGGGTTGAACGTGGCCATTTCACCATTCACGAATTGCTGATTACGCTGTTCATTTTCCTGACAGCACCCATCACCGCAAATCTGATTGCCAAGGCCTACATGCTGCTGAATGTCGATCCGCACAAGGATCTTCCGCCATCCAAGCAGGATGAAGGCTGGGCCACCTTTGACCCGATCGGACCCGAAGGTTACGACCCGAGCGAAGAATACAAGGAAAAGGAAACCTGAAAGGCAGGGGACCTGTAATCGATCAAACGGCACCGGTTATCCGGTGCCGTTTTTTGTTATGCTGGTGCGTGAATTCACCCCAAGGAAGCCGCCCGGACAAACTGCGATATTGTCGGTCACCGGGCAGCTTGCTATGACGGTGGAAAGAGAGAGTGACCAGAAACATGCCGGACTTTACCATCGAAGATCAGTATAGCGGGCGTATTGCCGGGATCGACGAAGTTGGTCGTGGGCCACTTGCCGGTCCGGTGGTGGCGGCCGCGGTCATCTTGCCGCGGGATGCAAGATTGCCCGATATTCTGGTTGCCGAACTCAATGATTCCAAAAAGCTGTCAGCCAAAAAGCGCGACAAGCTTTTTGGCGTGATCATGGAATGCGCCGAAGTCGGTATCGGGGCGGCATCCGTTCGTGAAATTGACCAGATCAATATTTTGCAGGCAACCTATGTCGCCATGCGCCGCGCGGTCGGCCGTTTGGCAGTGGTGCCCGATCAGGCACTGGTGGATGGTAATCGTGATCCCGGCCTGCCATGCCATGTCGAAACCGTGGTCAAGGGCGACAGCAAATCCTTGTCAATTGCCGCAGCATCAATTGTGGCCAAGGTCGTGCGCGATCGCGCCATGGCGCGGCTTGCAACGCGCTATCCCTTTTTTGGCTGGGAAGGCAATGCGGGGTACGGGGTGAAAAAGCACATGGCCGGGCTTGGCGAAGTCGGACCAACCCCGCATCACCGCAAAAGCTTCAAACCGATTGCCGATCTTTTTGATGCCATGATGGACCGGGCGTGAGGCGATCCGGGTGCCGGTTATCGTGATCCTTGTCCGCGCTAAGCCAGTGCCAGAGCATTGCGCGCCACAATATGGGCACGCACAAGGTCCGTACTGTCTTCTTCGCGACTGACCGCGGCAAAGCCGTTGGCATGGCGCAGCTCGACCCGTTCATGGACGCGGCATTCTGTTCTGAACTGGATATCAAGACTTTCGGGATGGAAATCAGGACGGCTGTTTTGCCCCGAAACCCCCAGCACCCACTGCATCAGGCGCACATTATTGACATGCCCATACAGATCAAGGTCCGATGGCCGTGCCTTGATCGTGTCAATTGCGGGCAGGGGATCGGTGGTAAAGGCCGGGCGCATTGGCGGTTCAATCAGTTTGGGGCCGGGCGGATCGGGCAGGCGTTCCTCAATCCAGTCCGGCCATTGGGCTGCGCGCCGTTCGCGCAGGTCAAACATCACCCAGTAACTTTGCGCAACGCCGATCACATCCCCTTTGCTGTTCGACAGGCGGAAATCGCGGGTTGCAACCCGGCGCGATACACCTGACGGCCAGGTTTCAACCAGGATTTCCCCGCCATTGCCGGGATAGTCGCGGATATGGATCACCATACGCGCCAGAACCCATGCTATGCCCTGATCAACCGTATCGTCATAAGCCAGTTTCAGAATCCGCGCGCCCCAACCGGCGGCATCCTGCATATAGTCGGCAAGGGCCGGCATCATGACTTTGCCGTTTTCACCAATTTCGGAATAGCGCACACGATAGGTGCCTTTCCAACCGCAATTGGTCGGCAGGGGGGCTTTGGCGATGTGATCCCAGTCGATGATCATGTTCTGAACCTGAATGTCATGTCCGTTCGGTTTTAAAAGCCCGTTACAGCCGGTGTAGCCAGGATGGAAAGGGCTGTGTGCCTGTGGCCACTAGTCGGGCCTCAGTCGATCGGGCGTTGGCGCATTTTCTTGATATCGCCGCGCTTTTTCTTGGTTTCAACGCGTTTGCGCTTGGCCGAAAGGGACGGGCGGGTTTTGACGCGGTATTTCTTGCGCTCGGCAGCTTTGCGCAACAGGGCCAGCAATCTTTCAATGGCGTCCTGCTTGTTGCGTTCCTGGGTTCGGTGGCGCTGAGCGTCAAAGATGATTTCCCCGTCATTGGTCAGTTTGCTTCCGGCCAGTTCACGCAATCGGTCGCGCACCCGTTGGGGCAGTTCGGTCAAATCATCAATGCGCACCCGCATCTGGACCGCACTGGACACCTTGTTGACATTCTGCCCGCCGGGACCCGATGCACGGACGAACTGAAAATGCAGATGGCGTTCATCCAGATAAAGGCCATTTTCAATTTCAAGCATGGTCAACCGTTCGGAATCATAAGGTGTCAAAGAGGGTAAAAATAACTGAGTGTAATGGTCGGCTATTTGTTGAATTTCGCAATCGCAGCGCCTAAATTACCTGTCCTAGCCTGTCAGGGGTGGAACGGACTGTAAACAGGAAATCTATTGTGCGTATAGCGCATATCTATCTTGCCCTTGGATGGCTTTCGGTTGGTCTTGGCGTGATCGGAATCTTTTTGCCGCTTTTGCCGACCACACCCTTTATGTTGCTGGCGGCCTGGCTGTTTGCCAAGGGATCGCCGCGTCTACATGACTGGATTTGCAATCACCCACGTTTTGGAACGTCGATCCGTCAATGGAATGAACATGGCGTGATCAACCGCCGCGCCAAGTTTCTTGCCATGCTGGCCTTTCTGGTGGTGATTACCGCATCCCTGATCTTTATCGAAAACCGCTGGATCGTGATGATCCAGTTGCTGGTCGCCTTGCCGGTCAGCTGTTTTATCCTGTCTCGGCCATCCGATGTCAGCCTGTCAAAGGCGTCTGCATCCCCGTCCGGGTCGGTCGGGCCCGGACAGTAACAGCGGTTGGCGATAACCGGGACGAGGCGGATTAACCGGCCTTTTTGCGACCAAGTTCTTCCTGACAGGTTTCTTCCAGTTTATCGAGCTCGTCCAGTGTGGCATCGATGTCTTCGCGTTGCTTGCGCAAGGTTTCGCGACGTTCATTGATCTTGTCGACAAGGGTGGTCAGCTGCGTGATTTCGCTGCGATCACCGTCATACAGATCAAGCAGATCACGGATTTCCTTAAGCGAAAAGCCAAGCCGCTTGCCGCGCATGATCAGGCGTAACCGCACGCGATCACGTTGGCTATAGATGCGCGTCTGGCCATGGCGTTCGGGGGAAATCAGTTCCTGATCTTCGTAAAACCGGATGGTTCGGGTGGTGACTTCGAACTCGCGGGCAAGATCGGTGATGGAGTAACTGTCGGTCATGGTAGCTCAATCATCTTTACGCTTACGTAAACTGCAAGCTACATGCTTTCGGATGTCGCGACAATCGGCAATTCCTTGGGTAACTCAACGCAGAAGGTGCTGCCTTCGCCAACATTGCTGGTAACGCTAAGTATTCCGCCATGCCGGTCGGTAATCTTTTTACAGATCGCAAGACCAATTCCCGTGCCCGCATAATCACCATATCCGTGCAGGCGTTTGAAAATCTCGAAAATGGTTTCGTGATACTGGGGATCAATGCCGATCCCGTTATCTTCGACAAAAATCCGGTGACTGTTCGGGGTGTCGGCGGAAAAAATCCGCACCCGGCCATTTTGCGGATCGCTGTATTTCAACCCGTTCGACACAAGGTTCTGGAACAGCAACAGCAACTGGCTGGCATCGCCCATGACCGTTGGCAGGTGATCTTCACGGATGATGTTGCCTTCCGGGGCCGATCCGGCGCGTTTGAAGTTGGCAACAATCGCATCAAACAGATCATCAAGCGGTACCGGGTGAAACGGTTTGCCGTGGCGCCCGACCCGCGACAGGGTCAGAAGATCGTCAATCATGCGCTGCATGCGCTGGGTGCCATCAACCGCGTAATGGATGAATTCATCGGCGGTATCATCAAGTTTGCCCTCATAGCGCCGGGCAATAAGCTGGGTATAGCTCGACACCATGCGAAGCGGTTCCTGCAAGTCATGGGACGCCGCATAGGCGAACTGTTCAAGTTCGCTGTTGGACCGTTCAAGCTCGGCCATGGTGCGCTGGATTTCCATCTCGTGGCGCTTGCGCTGGGAAATGTCACGCAGGGTGATGATGTAATGATATCGCTGATCCGCCGAAAAATGACTGATCGCAACTTCCAGCGGAATACTGCGCCCGGTTTTGGTAAGGGCCAGGACTTCGATGACGCCGGTACCAAGATCGGTCAGAAGCCGGTTGGGTGGGGGCGGTGTGATTGCGATATGATCACTGTCAGGAAGCAGAAACCGGATAATATTGCGCAATTCGGGATCGCCATCCGGTCCGCAAAGTTCCTGTGCCCGGGAATTCAGTGGTTCGATATTGCCATCGTCGGACGCCACAAGAATGGCATCGATGGTGTTTTGCAAAATTGCCTTGGTGCGGTCTTCGCTGCGTTTTGACTGGGTAACCAGTTCGGCCAGTTCAGCGGCCTGTTTGCGCAACAGACGGTCGCGCTGTACGGCAAGGGTCACGTCCCGAATGATCAGCGAACATAATGTGCCATTGCTTTTGGTCTTGATCGGATGGACGCGGATCGATTGTTCCATGCGATCAAAGCTTGCGGCAAATTGCGGCAATGGCGAAAGCGGCAAGGCCCCCTGATTGAGCGACGGTGAAATCACCGCAGGCATTCCGAATTTCAGGCAATCCTCGATGGCAAGGCTGACACGTCCCATCCGTGTTTCGGGAAAGATATCATGCAGCGCCTTGCCCAGAACCTCGTCGGCGCGCAATCCCGAACGGGTCTGCATCCACTGGTTCCAGTGACAAACGGTCCGGTCCGGGGCAAGCGCAACCAAACCGGTATCGGCCGTATCAAGCAATGCGGCAAACAATTCTGCGGCATTGCCCTCACGATCAAGATCGAATGACGGCGTTGCGTCCTTTTGGGGCTTGGACGATGGCTTTTTCATTCACCTCACCGGTTAACCAAGCGAATTGGCAAGAAAACGACGAACCAGTTCACGCAGCATCTGAATGGAATCCAGATCCATGACAAACAGAACATACCCGTCAATGTCGTTATGACGCAGCATAAACTGAACATGCAGGATCATCAGGACCGGCATGCTGCCGGCATTAAGTTCGGCCTGATCAACGTCAAGCAGCGACCGGCTTTCACGTTTGCGAAATGACGGCATTGAACAGTTGATCGGTTCACCAAGCACATTCGAAATGCTGCCAAGACAGGCATTCAGAATGATGTTGCCGACCTCCATCAGGGCTTCCTGTTCAAGATCGGTCAGGGTATCAAGCGGCACTTCGACCTTCAGAAGACTGCGTACCAGCTCCAGGCTGCGTTCTTCGGGAAAGACCAGCATGGCTTCGCCCTTGAACGGGCCGTCAAATGTCTGACTGACCGCCGAGACAACCTCGGTCGGGGCCTTGGCAAGTTCCGTATCGGAAAAACGTTCGACAAATGTAATACGCGGGACAGTAAGTTCGACGGGCTGTTCGACCATCTCGGACAATGACGACGCTGCGCGACCAACCCCGATATTGATCAATTCGCTGATGGTGTCATGTTCAAGTTCGCTAAGGTCGATCATCTGGACGCTTCCTGCGCCAGAATGAAGTCACGCATTTTTTCCTCGGTCGGTGGCTTTGCAAGGAACTCAAGGCCAAGGTTTGCAGCCTTTTTCTGAATTTCCTGCTGAATATTGGCAGTCAGAAGGGCGATTACCGAGTCCGGGAACCGTCCACGCAATTGTTCACCCAGCTCCAGCCCGTTCATCCCCGGCATGTTGAAATCAAGCAATAAATAGTCATACGACTTGCCTTCAACCATTTCGAGGGCCTTGCTGGCATCTTCGGCCTCGTCAATTTCCCAGTCGGTAAAGTTGCTGGAAATGAAAGCCTTGACCAGAAGGCGGGCAAATTTGCTGTCATCGACAAGCAGAACGGAACGTTGTTGGGCCATATGTCTTCTCAGGTAACCGGTTCAATGTGTATCGGGGCTGCGATTATAGTTCAGTCTCGGCATTTGCGGAAAGTCGCAGGATATGTTTGACGATTTCCTGGGGCGGTTGCGGGGTGGCAATCAGGAAACCTTGAACTTCGTCACATTCGCTTTCGCGCAAGAATGCCATCTGTTCTTTGGTTTCCACGCCTTCTGCAATGACCTTAAGGCCAAGATTGTGGCCCATAACGATGATGGTTCGCGTAATCGCGGCATCATCGGTATCGATTGTCACGTCCCGCACAAAGGATCGATCAATCTTGATCGAATTGATCGGCAACCGTTTCAGATAGGCAAGGGACGAATAGCCTGTCCCGAAATCATCAACGGCAATCTGCAACCCCAAATGACGCAGTTCTTCAAGAATGGCGGCCGATTTCTTGATTTCCTGCATCATCACCGTTTCGGTTACTTCCAGAACGATGCGTGCGGCCGGGGTGCCTGTGTCGGTCAATATTCGAGATATGGTTTCTGTAATTCTGCCTTCAATAAGCTGTCGGGGCGACAGGTTGATTGCGATCGGCAGTGGCGGGACTGATTGCGCGTCCCATTCTGCGATCTGGCGGCAGACTTCCGCGATCACCCATTCGCCGATCTTGCCAATTAGGCCGGTTTCTTCTGCGACCGGAATAAATTGCATCGGTGAAATATAGCCGCGCCCGGGCTGTTTCCAGCGGATCAGTGCCTCGAGGCCGGAAATCCGGTTGGTACGCAGATCGACCTTGGGCTGATAATGCAGTTCGAACTGATTTTGGGCCAGGGCTTCGCGCAGATCATTTTCGATCACCAGACGCGCCATGGCACTTTCATTCATCGTCTTGGTAAAGAAGTGATAGGTGCCCCCGCCGCCGGATTTCGCACTGTACATCGCGGTGTCGGCGTTGCGCATCAGGGCCGGGAAATCTTCGCCGTCCGATGGATAAAGCGCAATCCCGATCGATGGCGACACAAACAGAACGCGTCCCTTGATGTCAAATGCCGGTGCCAGTGCATCAAGTACGGCTTGTGACAGAATGGCGGCGTCCTGGGTTTCTTTCAGATCGGGAATAATGATCAGGAACTCATCACCGCCAAGCCGGCCGACGATCTCCTGGCGACCGATCACTTTCTGCAAGCGTCCGGCCACCGCCTTGAGCAACAGGTCCCCGACATCATGGCCCAGACTGTCATTGATGACCTTGAACCGGTCAAGATCGATAAACAGCACAGCCGTCGCACCGTGCCGCGTGCTGCTTGCTTCCTTGTGCTTGTCGAGTGCCTTTGACAGGCTGGATTCAAGCATGCTGCGGTTCGGAAGGTTGGTCAGCGTGTCGTGGTTGGCCATATAGACCAACTGTTCCTCATAGCGTTTGCGCACCGTGATGTCGGTCAGGACCGCGGTCATCATCGGCGTTGCCGCATCCGGGATCATGCGAAGTGCAATCGAAACATCAATTTCGGTCTGGTCGGCGCGTCTGATCGGAAGCGTCAGGCGTTTTTCCGTCGTCTGATTGTCCGAAGACTGCGCTGCAAGTTCTTCCAGACTGTGCTCCAGAAGCGGAATGGCGCGCGGCATCAGGAATTCATGCAATGTCCGGCCTTGCGGCGTTTCATCGCGCATCAGGCCAAGAAGCTGTTTGGTTGCTCCATTATATTCAACAATCCGGCCGGTCGTGGTGATTGTCAGGATACCGTCCGCAACGTTCTGGACAATCGCGGTCAGCTGGTTTTCACGGTCACGGACCTGTTGTTCGGTGGTGCGCAGCTTATCAAGTGTTGCTGAAATACGTTCGATCAATCCCCGCGTGGTCCGAAGGATCATGCCCAGTTCGTCGCGGTCATGATTTTCGGGGATGACAATGGCATCGGGGGTCGGGTTTTGCGGATCAATTTTGCGCAGCAGACTTGAAACCCGCAGCAGCGGCTTGGTCAGGGTGACGTAGAAAAAGACAACCAGAATAAGACCAAGAATCAGGTTGCGCAGGATGCCTGATGTCAGAATGCGGGTGGCGCGATTAAGAAACCCGTCCGCGATCATGTCCGTATCGATCTTGACACTCAGATGGCCAACCAGATCGCGTCCGCTTCCGGTTTCAAGCGGGATTTCATATTCCTGGTTTTCACCAAACATCAGTTTGGTCAGGACCGTACGGTTGGAGCTGACCTGCTGTTCGGTCTTCTGGGCCAGAATATTGTTGAAATTGTCCCGCAGAACCGCCGCATAGACCGGTTCATATTCAAAAAGGCCGGAAACCACGCGTGCGGCAAGTGTCTCATCAAGGCCGTATGCCGCCTGTGTCGCGGATTCGCGCAATGTCGCCAGAACCTGCATGACGGTGCGGTCAATCAGGCTCTTTTCTTCGCGCAAGTCCCAGACAATCTGGATGCCGCTGAAAAGCAGGCCGATCAGCAAGGTAAGGGCAACCGCGATCCTTGCCTGTTTGACAGACAAGCGATCCCGCCATTTAAGCCGTTGCTGATCAAGGCTTTTGTCAGGCACGCGTAACCCCAAAAATCCGCAGTTCCCACTCAATCAGAAGCACACTATGGCTTTGCGGGGGTAAAAGCAATTATCCGCGGCGTCTGCAAACTGGAAAATTGTGAAGAAATCTGTATGTTCTGCGCTGCTTTGTCATGTGCGGTTCCGAAATACCGGATGTCGCCACGCCGCATCGCATCACAAAATCTATACTACGCAAAAAAATGGGATTTTATTGGAGTTGCACACAACAGCTGTGCGTGATAACCCAATCCCCAGAGAGAGAACAAGGCCAAGCGCGGGTGCAGCCGCAACATGGCCTCGCAACCTGTACGGAGTTACACCATGACCTATGTGGTGACGGAAAACTGCATCAAGTGTAAGTATCAGGACTGCGTCGAGGTTTGCCCCGTCGATTGCTTCTATGAAGGTGAGAACTTCCTGGTTATTCACCCTGATGAATGCATCGATTGCGGTGTCTGCGAACCCGAATGCCCCGCCGAAGCGATTATTCCCGATACTGAGCCGAATCTGGACAACTGGTTGGAAATCAACCGAAAGTTCGCGGAAGTTTGGCCCAATATCACCCGCAAAGGTGATGCGCCGGCTGATGCTGATGAATGGAACGGTAAAACCGGCAAGACCGAATTGCTCAGCGAAGCGCCGGGCGAAGGCGACTGATTGTCGGACTAACCCCCCAGATTACATACGGTTTTTAACCCGTTGGCATATGCCAGCGGGTTAAATGCATGGCTGCATTGAGCCATTAGCGCCGAAAAAATCTGTGAACCAGTGGCGTGTTGTGCTATTGTGGGCAACTCGCGTTAAGGGCTCGACAGGCTCGTTCCGAATTGCCGGATTTCCGTTTTTTGTATTCCTGTCTGAAACCGCGACTTCGCCAAAAGCTTGGTCGTGTGCAGCTCTTCGCGTCACTGGGTCTATATTGTTACAGTTGAATGACCAGGCCTGAATGGGCCGGAAGGATGCTTGATGTCGGATAAGTTGCCCTTTGCTGTTGGCGATTATGTTGTTTACCCCGCACACGGCGTTGGCTGTGTTGGTGGCCTGGAAACCCAGGAAATCGCGGGTCAGGAATTGCGCCTTTATGTAATTACCTTTGAATCCAGCCGCATGACTTTGCGTGTGCCGGTCAACAAGGTGGGTAACTCCGGTCTGCGTAAACTTTCCTCCAAAAAGCAGATGGACTCGGCGTTGATTACGCTTAAGGGCCGTGCTCGCGTCAAACGCACCATGTGGTCGCGCCGTGCACAGGAATACGAAGCAAAAATCAATTCCGGTGACCCGGTATCCATTGCCGAAGTTGTGCGCGATCTGCATCGCAGCGCGACCCAGCCGGAACAGTCCTTCTCCGAACGCCAGATCTATGAAGCTGCTTTCGAGCGCCTTGTTGACGAACTGGCCGCGATCGAAAAGATCGACAAGGACAAGGCATCGGGCAAGCTCGAAAAGCTTCTGCAAAAAGCTGCCTGATTGAATAAGTCAGCTATACAACTATTTATAAAAGCCGGCCCGCAAGCTATCCTTGGGCCGGTTTTATTTTTGTTTTAGGCAGGTTACAGCGATGAGTGCAGTTCTGGCGCCGATAAAACCGGCCGAGAGAATCTGGGTTGTCGGCGCAATCAATGGCGATCACGGTGCGTTGCGTACCGTTCATCAGAAGCTTGCTGAACGTATCACACCCGGTGACAGGCTTGTCTATCTTGGCAATTACTGGGGGGATGGCACGGCGGAATCCGTTGTTGCGACCATCAACGAATTGCTTCTGTTCCGTCGTTATTTCATCGCCCTGGACGGGGTTGATATTGCCGATATCGCCTTTTTGCGCGGTGCGGCCGAAGAAATGCTGTCGAAATTGCAGCAGATCCAGTTTGCCCCCAATCCCGGCGAAGTCTTTGACTGGATGTTGACCCGCGGTATTGCCGGAACAACCCGTGCCTATGGTTTCGATCCGGCGCATGTCCAGTCAATCATGCGTCAGGGCGCGCACGCCATTTCGCAATGGACGTCCCAGTTTTCCGATGCATTGCGTCGCCACAGCGGGCATAGCGCATTGCTATCCGATCTCAAACACGCGGCCTATACCACGGATGGTCGTCTGATCTTTGTTCATGCCGGGCTTGATGGTTCACGTCCTCTTACCGGTCAGACCGATACGTTCTGGTGGGGCGGCTCGATGTTTGAGGCAATTACCGAACGTTATTACGACTGCGCGCGTATTGTCCGCGGTGCATCACTGTCACAGACCGGGCTTCAGGAACGTGAATTTACCCTGTCGGTGGATGGTGGTGCCGGACGGGGCGGTGTGCTGATCGCGCTTGCCCTTGATGGTCAGGGCAAAATCATCGAACAGGTTACAAGCGACGCTTGATCGTGCGCCCGGATATTTAGTCTGTTTCGATCAATAAAAAAGGCAGCATTTTCATGCTGCCTTTTGCTGTTTTGGTCTGCTTGTGCCTAGTGACGGACAACCTTCACCAGGGATCCGGTTTCAGGGGCTTCGCCCTCGCGCAATCCGTTAATGGTGGCAAAGGTTTCCGCCGGTGCGCGGTCAACCTGCATGTCGTCGATAAATGTCTGCAAGCTATATTCCGGGTTCACAGCACGGACCTTGATCCTAAGCGGGGTATAGATTTTCTTCTCGTTCGTGCTCAGCGACCGGAAGCTATAGGTCGTATGCCTCAGGGGCAGGTTATAGCTTTCGGTTTGATCAAGCGGGGTGATGAACAGGAACTGATAGGCGGAACCACCGTGGCGAATGACCACCACGCGCAATCTTGCCGATCCCGATCGCAGGGACACATCCGTGCTGCCAGTGGCGGCTTCAAGTCCGTTGATATCGATCATCTCGACATCGCGAAGCGAAATCTTGCTTGAGAAGCCGCTTTCAAGATAACGATCCAGTCGGGTGTCCTTGGCCTTTGGTGCGCCTTCAAAGACAATCTGCGCCCCTTTGCCGTCGGTCGCAATGACGGCGGATGGCTGGTTGTTGATGGTAAAGCCTTCGGGCACTTCAAACCGGAAGCCAAGAGGAACATGGACGAATTCCCGGCCACGAACATAGCCCTGATCCGGACCATCCCCGTAAAGGATACCGTCAATCGCTGTCATATAGCGGACCGTGCCAAGTTCGGGATTCTGAACCGCGGTGACATTCGCGCTTTGATGGGCCTGCTCGATACGGTCAAGGGTTCTCGGGTGGGTTGCCATAAAGTCATACTGGTCAACATCATCGGCCGAACGCCCGGCGAGAACCGCCTGCAGGCGCGAATGGGCGCGCAGTTTTTCAAGGAATGTCGCCATGGCATCCGGATCGTACCCGGCCCGCGTGATATAGCGCACGCCAAGCATGTCGGCTTCAAATTCATGCTCACGCGAGAACGATTTAAGATAGGCACTCGCCCCGGTATTGATCAGTTCGCCAGCCCCGCTGCCAATCGCGATTGACAGGCCACCGGCCAGAATCTGGGTCAGGACACCACGGCTGTATCGCTGTGCCGAATGGCGGGCGACAACGTGACCGATTTCATGGGCAATGACGCCGGCCAGTTCAGCTTCGTTGGTGGCAAGGGCGGCCAGGCCACGTGTGATATAGACATACCCGCCCGGCAGGGCGAATGCGTTGACCACCGGGGAATCAAGAACCGTGAAGGTGAATTTCTCATTCGGGGTTTCGGAAACGGCAACCAGCTTTTCACCGATTTCGGTGACATAGCTTTGCAGATCCTTTTCCGTATATTGGCCACCGAACTCCTTGACCATTTTCGGGTGTTCCTGCGACCCGATTTTCTTTTCCTCGTCAGGCGACATAAAGGCGGTGAAGCTGTCCTCACCCGTTGCGCGGTTGGTCGAGCAGCCAGCAAGTGCCGTACTGAGCGCAACAGCAGTCAGAAGTGCCATCAGGTGCTTGTTGGGACTGAACTTAAACCAGCTCATTGATACCTTTCCTCATGTCGCTCTGCCGCGTAAGCTGCAGGTCGTTGTCAGCGAAACCAAGTGGGAATTGGTAGCGCGTGTTCCAAGATCATTCAACAGATTCACAGTTTTCGAACAGACATCCGAAATGGGGAAATTTTACGGTCATGCCAAAGGCCGGTTTTTCCTGCCGGTTTCTGCTCGCAACAACAATGACCATTGGGACCCTGTTTCCCATTGATGGTCATACCGGTCCGGATTGGCAATGCGGTGTTGCGGCAAATCATGACATTGCAAAATCCGTGCAGTCTGATCAGGCCGATCGCAACTGGCATGAAATATCCCAAATCGATATTCACCGCATTGATCAACTAACGGCTTCCGACTTGCCAGATGTGACGTTTCGACTGGCCGATGTCGAATTTGTCCCGGAATACCAAGATCTGGCATTGAATTGGCTTCAGACGACGTCTCGCGAAAGTGACAAGGCGCTTTTGCTTCTGGATGATCCGGATTTTCTGGGGCGCCGACCGGCATGGATCACAAGCAGGCCTTCTGGCGGGCTTGGTGGCGACAACAGTGTGCCATGGTCGCAACGGTTGCTTTTGGCCGGCCTGGTGATGGCATTGCCGCAGACCGGTTCTGATGTCGGATCTTTGATGGATGCCGAAGATACCGCGATCCGGCAAAGGGCAGGTATCTGGTCAATCCGGGATGCCAGTCATGCCTATTTTGTTGCCGCAAATACTGATGTGGATGGCGCGCAACCATCGGGTATCCCGTCGGTAGAAGATGCGATTGGCCGGTTTGTAGTTGTTGATGGGGTCGTTCGCTCGGTCGAGCATCAGGAATGGCGCAGCTACCTGAATTTCGGGGACGATTGGCGCAGCGATTTTACCATTGCACTGGATAATGCGGTCCGGCGCAGCATCGCAGGGGGTGACAACTTCGAAAAGGTGATGGATCGCTGGTCCGGGCGGAAAGTTCGGGTGCGCGGCATTATCGAAAGTCGCGGTGGCCCCTATGTCTCTTTGGAAAATCCGGGCTGGCTTTGTGTTCAAGCGGAATAGAGGCTTGTGTTTGTTCCCCCGGTCATGAGACTTCTAGATACGCGTTGCCACCAGCAAATTGCACTTTCTCATTTCCGCTCAGACACAAAGAGGTTCCTGCGTGCTCTATCCCGAAATTGCGCCCCGAATGACGGGGATGTTGTCACGTGACGACGGTCACGAAATCTATTGGGAAGAAGTCGGCAACCCCGACGGTATTCCGGTCATCTTTCTTCACGGTGGGCCAGGGGCCGGGATTTCTCCCAATAGTCGCCGATTTTTCGACCCGGAAAAATACCGCGTCATCCTGTTTGATCAGCGCGGCTCCGGAAAATCAAAGCCGTTCGGAAGCCTTGAAAACAACACCACCGACCATTTGATCGGTGATATCGAAGCGCTGCGCGAAAGTCGGGGGATTGATAAGTGGCTGGTCTTTGGCGGGTCCTGGGGATCGACATTGGCGCTGGCCTATGGCCAGGCATGCCCGGATCGCGTTCTGGCCTTTGTGTTGCGCGGCATTTTCCTTGGTCGTGAAACCGAAATTGCCTGGTTCATGGATGGCATGGGCCGATTTTTCCCCGAAGTCGAACGCAGTTTCTTGGCAACCGCCGGATTTGACGCGCATCCCGGCTGGCAGCGAATGCTGGATCGCTATGCCGAGATTTTCGCAGGCAAGGATGGCGAGGATGCCGCGATTGATGCCGCACGTGTCTGGTCGGCCTATGAAGCTACCTGCTGTACTCTTTTGCCGGATCATGGTCTGGTCGAAGATTTCGAAGGCGATGAAATCGCACTCGCGCTGGCAAAACTTGAACATCACTATTTCGTCCATCGCTGCTTCTTCGAACCTGACCAGCTTCTTCGGAATTTGAACCGGATTTCCCATTTGCCTGCTGTCATTGTGCAGGGACGCTATGACGTTGTCTGTCCGCCAATGTCGGCATTTGAACTGCACAATGCATGGGCCGGATCAAAGATGGTGATTGTTGACGATGCCGGGCATGCAGCCAGTGAACCGGGGATTGTCCGCGAGCTTGTCCGGGCAACCGATTCATTCGATGGCAAAAATTTTGCGGGAAATTGATGTATTTACACCAATGTGTGGTTGAGTTTGCCGCATGCTTGGTTAGTATGTCCGACGTATTGATCCAGTGGGGACTTGATTAATGAAAATGACTTTGGGGAAACTGCTTGCAGTTTGCGTCTTTTTTGGCTTTGTAAACGCGGCATCTGCGCAAGAAATTCTTGGCAATGACAAAGATTCCGGGCTTCTCGAATTCTCGACCGGCATGGTCGATATCACTCAGGATGAAGAAGCTGCCGAATTCCGCATCAATTACCGCGCCCAGCATGCGATGTTTGATGTAACCCGCCCGATTGGCGGCGTTATGGTAACGTCTGAAGGTGCGGTTCATGGGTATGGCGGGCTTGCGGTTGACGTGCTTTGGGGCGACCATTTCGTCTCGAGTGTCTATACCTCGGTCGGTGCTTACCATCAGGGAAATGGCGAAGACCTAGGACACTGGATCGAATTCCGTTCCGGTCTTGAACTTGGCTTCCGCTTTGATAGCCACGAACGTCTCAGCCTCGGTATTGCCCACATTTCGAACGCCAGCATCGGCGACGAAAACCCGGGCACAGAAATCCTTTCTCTGACCTATTCCTTCCCGATTGATCGCCTTTTTGACTGATCAACGCATATTGCGTCAGTCTGAAAAGACCGAATGGAATAATCAGCAAGAGCCTTGGAAAGAGAAACTTCTTCCCAAGGCTCTTGTTGCTTTTGCGGTCTTGATCACCGATTGGTACGAGGGGAGCCAAGCATCCCTGCGATCGGTCATATGATAACCTCCCGGATTGATCACCGGCAGAATTGCTGCTAATTGAAGGCCACTTTTGTGGTGTGCGCCCGTAGCTCAGCAGGATAGAGCACCAGATTCCTAATCTGGGGGCCACAGGTTCGAATCCTGTCGGGCGCACCATCCTTTCAGGCCTTGATGTGCGGATTTTGATCCGTTCTGGTCTTCACGCCTATAGCTTGAAAGCCATCAGGTTTCTTCTCATATCCATATTATGTGCGACTGCTCTGAACATAACGGGCCGCAATGCCATAATACAGGGCCGGGAGGAAACAATGACAAACTGGATCAGGCTTCCCAACAGCGAAGGTGCCTGCACGCCGCAATCCGATACGCGATCTGATCCGCCAACCTATCAAAGGCATATCGGACGCAAGGGTTTTCAAGGACCATCAGCCCAGATCTATCATCGCCATCCCCCGGTCGGCTGGGCAACCTTTGAAGGGCCATTGCGTCCGCGGGCCTTTGATCTGGCAAAGCTCGCCCCCGGTCCGGCCTGCCCGTTACAGGCAAGGCGCATTTTGCGCAGTGACAGCATGGAAGTCCGTTACTGGAAAACCGATGCCAAAATGCATGCCCTGTCACGCAATGCCGATGGCGACACCCTGATGTTCGTCCATAATGGCGAGGGGGCGCTATTTTGCGATTACGGGCATTTGCCCTATCGGGACGGTGATTATATTTTGCTGCCGCGCGGCACCGCCTGGCGGGTGGAACCGGCCGGTCATTGCGAGTTCATGCTGATCGAGGCAACGGCCGATGCGTTTGGATTGCCTGAACCCGGCACCATGGCCGGTGGCACGCCACTGGACCCGATGATGTTCACAGTGCCGCGCATCGATGACGCATTTCGCGCCCAGCAGGATGATGCATTCTGGGAAATTCACATCAAACGCAAAGGTCAGGTGTCAACGCTGACATATCCCTATAACCCGCTTGATGCCGCCGGTTGGGAAGGCGATCTGTGTGTCGTCAAACTGAATTGGCGTGATCTCAGGCGGCAAAATGGGGCGGGACACAAGGTCCCGCCAGCAGCTTATTGTACCTTTGTCGCCGGCACGTTTTCAGTCAGTACCTTTGTGCCCAAGGTCGGTGAAGGCCAATCCGGCATGTTGCGTGTACCGTTTTATCATTCCAACGAGGATATGGACGAATTTGTCTTTTATCATCGTGGTGAATTCTTCAGCCGTGGCGAAATAAAGGCCGGCATGGCAACATTCCATCCAAGTGGCTTTCCGCACGGTCCGCATCCGAAATCCTATCAGGAAAAAATGATCAAGGCGCCGGTCGAAACAGATGAAGTGGCCGTCATGATCGATAGTCACGATTTCCTGGCGGTGGACGATTCAATCCCGGATGGTGCGGAATGGAAGGCCTATGTCAAAACCTGGGAAAAGTCGCAGGAAACCCTATAAGGTCTTGATCCCGCCCATGGGGGAATGGCACTCTCGGTCGGCAGTCGGATGCCGCAAAACTTGAGAAAGGTTGTTAATGTTATTGTCAACTTGTCGGGTTAATTTATGCTGAGTAACAAATGTAGGATTTGCGTGTTTACACAGGCCGGTCTGCACTGCACCCGACAGTCTGCCATCTGGCTGTAACACGCTTATCATATGGCGAAAATCAATTGCGCCGCACAGGTTGACCAAAGCCCAGAATGACCAAACAGAAGATCGTTAAATCCGTCAGTCATAAAACTCCTGAACCGTCCCAGGCGCCGGAAGACCCGTTGGCATGTTTGCCCAACACGTTTCTGTCGCGCGGGGTGCGGACACCGTTTACGACCAAAACCCTGCGCTATGCACGTGTGGCGGCGGGCAAAGGCGGGCGATCCATGATCATGCTGCCCGGCCTTGCCGGTGGTCTGGGGACTTATGAATTGCCGCTTGATACCCTGCGCGAGGTTTTTGATCTTTCCGTGCATGACCGCATGCTGTTTGACCGTTTGCTGGAACTAGAAGACATTCGCCCGGGCACCGTTCTTGAACAGGCGCGTGCGGTTGCTGTAACCGGCGTTGGCGGGGTCGAGCTGGCAAGAACCGCGATTGAGCGCGGCGGATCGGAAAAGTCATCGCGTGAATTGGGCCAGCTGGCTGTCCTGCATCAGGCCCTGCGCCAGCTTGGCGGAAGCGCCGTTCAGGATATGCAGCGCGAAGAATTGCTGACCATGGAAGGTCAGGTCCGCGCGCGCAAGGCCCTGAACCGCTTTGCATCCGAACATAAAGTCGCCAATGACACCATCATCGACAGCCTTGGCGAATGGAGCACAATGATCGCCCCGGTCGGGCTTGAGCTTGATGGCTGCAAGGGGCCGCTGCGGGTGCTGACCAACGGTCTTGCGAAATTTGCAAATGACGTCGAGGAATGGGCGAATTCCGAACAATCCGATTTCCGCTTTATGGCCGGGCGTATTTCCAGTGCGACAACCGCGACCTATAAGCACGCCCTGAAATGTGTCGAGGAAGTCGATAGCTGGAACCGCGAACTGGGCAAGGTTCTGACCGATTGGGAACGGGCCAAGCAGGATATCGGCAAGACCATCGAAAAATTGTGGTGGCTTCTTGATGGCTGGCAGGAAATGATCGACCTGTGGCATAAAAGACCGGTGGCAGATCGGGTGAAGCAGCGCGAGATCATCGAAGAAGTCGCGAGTTTCGCACCTGTACTCCCGGTCGAGGAAATTACGACCGCAGAACAGCAATTCTGGATCGATATTCGTGTCAACCAGATGCTGTGGGCCGGTGAATTGCGCAAGTTGGGCAGTGGGGAAATTGATGCCGATATGGTGGATCGTCTCGAACGCTTCAGGAGACAGTCTGCATGAAGATTGAAGACGCAGGTAATCTTGGTGTTTCGCAACTCGGGCAACTGTTTGAATCCTTAAGCGGTTCTGAAATCGCACGATTTACCCGTGCGATCGAAAGCGATCGCGCAGACCCCAAATTGCCGCTACCCCATGAAACCATTCTGCAAATCCTGCGTCCGCGTCTTGCATCGCTCAAACCCGAACGCTATCCGACCCCGATGCGTCAATTCTGCGATCCGTTCGAAGATCTTCTGACGTCGGGCGAGGCCAGTGAAAAAAGCATCCGCATCAGTCGTTCATCCCTGATCCCGATCTGGCGGGTGGTCACCGGTGCGAATGACCCGGAATTTGCCGAGGCCATGAAGGAAATTGATGCGGCGGCGGGCAAGCGCGACACAACAAGCCTTGCCGCAGCCGAAAGCAAGCTGTGGAAGGCAGGGGCACGGATCATCGAAGATCAGATCGCCCGGTCCCATGGCGGGATAAAGGAAGAACGCGCCCTTGCAACAAGCCTTGGATCGCGCGTCCATCTGAAGGCCTTTGCCGAAGTCGGCCGTATTCTGAATGTGGGCGAAGAAATCGCCCAAGTGCGTGCACGTTTTCCGTCGGCGCCGATCAGGGGCCTTGATGCCAACGACGTTACCTGGCTGCGTGACCGGTTTGTGGAAATTTCAAAAAACAAACCCGGGTTCGAGCCGATGTTCCTGTTGGCCGTGCTTGCCCGGTTGCTGCGTCCAAGTGAACTGTTCAAACTGATCCGTGTTTTGTCGACCAAGGCCGATGACAGCACGATTGAAAAGACCAATCTGGCCGAGACCGGCGACCTGATCATTGATCTTCTGGCAGAAACCGTGACCGAGATCGAACAGGGTGTTGTCACCGGCAAGGATGAGGCACATATCCTGTCGCTGGCGCGTTGGTACGCATCCGAATTCACCCGCATCACCCGCGAATTCAAAATTCGCAAGGATGGCCGTTGGGGTGAAAAGCTTCTGGAAACGCGCCGTCGGGTATCGCGCGCCCTGGCCGATACGATGTTTGGCGCAACCCCGGAACGCGTGATTGACGCACTGCCCAAAATGGAAGTCCGGCAGGGGCCCGGTTCCGGCGTCAAGGGCTTGGCGCGACCACTGTTTGCGCAGGATTTTGACGACGAAAAAGTCCTGGCCGCGGAAAAGTCGGCCGAAGCAATCGCGGAAACTGCGCGGATTTCGGACGTGCTGGCTGCACAAAGTTCGGCTGCCAAGGCGGTTGTTGAGCTTAAGAAAAAGCTCAATCAGATCGGACGTGCCGGTGTTGACGGCATGGGCCGTTTGACGCCCGAAGAAATCCCCAATGCACAACGCAATCTGATGGCAACGGTGCGGTTGCTTGAAATCGTTGATGGCCCCGAAGACGCCGATGTTTTGCGCCGTCGTGGCATGTCGGCCATTCGCGCCCTTACCAGCCAAAAGGCAAGCTGATCGTTTGATCCTTGCCTTTGCGATCCATCAGGTTTTCGTGCCCGCCGTTTTTCCCGCCAACTGTGATGCCGTATCAAGCTGATCAAGCCAGTTCATGAAGGCGCGGATCTTTGGAAGGCGCGCGCGTGATGATGGGCAGCAGGCGTAATAATGAAACGGGCTTGCCTTTGGCGGGCCAAACGGGGCAACGATCCGGCCCGATTTAAGTTCATCCTCAATCGCGAATGTCGGCAATAGCGCGACGCCAAGCCCGGCTGCCGCGGCCTGCATGGCCATGGTGAAATGCTCGAATTTCGGGCCGTTTTCGCCGTCGATATCACGCAACCCGCTGGCATCAAGCCAATCGGCCCAGCCACGCGGGCGGGTGGCAATGTGCAATAATGGAAAATGGCGCAGATCATCGGCAGAAGGCGGATGATCCAGATTGGCGATCAATTGCGGGCCGCAAATCGGCACCATTTCCTCGCCATGCAGGATATGGGCTTCAAGATCGGTCCAACTGCCCTGACCAAACAGAACCGCGATATCGATCTGTTCGCGATCAAAATCGGGCATTCCGATCCGTGAGATGAAATTGATCGCGATTTCCGGATGCTTGGTGCGAAATTGCGGCAATAAGGGAATAAGGCATCGCGATCCGAATGTCGGCGGGGCGGCCACTGTCAGAACCCCGCTTTCCGATCCGCCCGAAAGAACGGTCAGGGTCGCACTTTCAAGCTGATCAAGGGCCGGGCGGATGGATTGCAGGTAACTTTCCCCTTCGGGTGTCAGGACAAGCCGTTGCTTCTCGCGGGCAAAAAGCTTGCATCCCAACCAGTTTTCAAGCCCCTGAATCTGACGGCTGACCGCGCTTTGGGTCAGATATAACTCATCAGCCGCGCGCGACGCACTGCCGAACCGGGCGGTTTGTTCAAAGCAACTTAGCGCCTTGAGACTGGGGATACGACGGCTCAATCGTCACCTTTGACTTGTTGGGTATCTCAAAGTTTATGAGTTTTTTGCATAAACTGCATCGCTTTTATCATTTGCAACTTTGTCTGCCAATTCCTAGCTTAACGGCATAAGCAAATAAGCTTACAGGGGTAGCGTCATCTCGCCCTTCTATGGCGCTGCCCCTGCTTTCTATCGAAAAATTCATAAAAGGATCAGGCAAATGGCAAGCCGCGCACCGTTTCATTGGGAAGATCCGCTCCTGCTTGAAGAGCAGTTGAGCGAAGAGGAACGCATGATCCGCGATGCGGCCCGTGCATATTGTCAGGAAAACCTGCAAACCCGCGTTCTCGAAGCAAACCGTCATGAAATTTTCCATCGTGAAATCATGACCGAGATGGGTGAACTTGGCCTGCTTGGCCCGACCATCCCCGAGGAATACGGCGGACCGGGTGTAAACCACGTGGCCTATGGTCTGGTTGCACGCGAAGTCGAACGCGTTGATTCCGGCTATCGTTCGGCAATGTCGGTTCAGAGCTCGCTGGTGATGCATCCGATCTTTGCTTATGGCAGCGAAGAACAGCGCAAGAAATATCTGCCGAAACTGGCAACCGGTGAATTCGTTGGCTGCTTTGGCCTGACCGAGCCGGACCATGGCTCCGATCCGGGCGGCATGAAAACCCGTGCCCGCAAGACCGAGGGTGGCTTCACCCTGACCGGGTCGAAAATGTGGATCACCAACAGCCCGATCGCCGACGTCTTTGTCGTCTGGGCCAAGGATGACGAAGGCGTCATTCGCGGCTTTATCCTTGAAAAGGATATGAACGGCCTGTCCGCTCCGAAAATCGAAGGCAAGTTTTCGCTGCGTGCGTCGATCACCGGCGAAATCGTCATGGACAATGTCTTCGTGCCCGAAGAAAACATGCTGCCGAATGCCAAGGGCCTTGGCGGTCCGTTCGGTTGCCTGAACAAAGCCCGTTACGGCATCGCATGGGGTGCAATGGGTGCGGCTGAATTCTGCTGGCATGCGGCACGTCAATATACCCTTGATCGCAAACAGTTCGGTCGTCCGCTTGCCGCCAATCAGCTGATCCAGCTGAAACTGGCAAACATGCAGACCGAAATCACCCTTGGTCTTCAGGGGGCGCTTCAACTGGGCCGTCTGCTTGACGCAGGCAAAGGCGCACCGGAAGCGATTTCGCTGATGAAGCGTAACAACTGCGGCAAGGCACTCGACATTGCCCGTGTTGCCCGTGACATGCATGGCGGTAACGGTATTGCGGATGAATTCCATGTCATCCGTCATTCGATGAACCTTGAAGCGGTCAATACCTACGAAGGTACCCACGATGTTCACGCCCTGATCCTGGGCCGTGCACAGACCGGCATTCAGGCCTTCTCCGCCGAAGGCTGATCAAGTTTTGACCGGGCGGCAGCAGCAATGTTGCCGCCCGTTTTGATTCTGCGACATGTTTCCAAATCGACTTTCGGGATATTCAAATGACTGGCGCACTTTCCGGGCTTCGTGTTCTTGATCTTTCGCGTGTGTTGGCAGGGCCATGGGCCAGCCAGACCCTGGCCGATATGGGGGCCGAGGTCATCAAGATCGAACGTCCCGGTGCCGGTGATGATACGCGCGGCTGGGGCCCGCCCTTTGCCAAGGATGCCAACGGCAATGACACCACCGAGGCCGCCTATTATCTGACGGCCAACCGTGGCAAAAAGTCGCTGACGATTGACATCACCAAGCCCGAAGGTCAGGAAATCGTTCGCAATATCGCGGCCCAAAGCGATGTGGTTCTGGAAAACTTCAAAGTCGGTGGTCTTGCCAAATACGGTCTTGATTACGCGACCCTGTCGGCCCTCAATCCCAAGCTTGTTTATTGTTCGATCACCGGATTTGGTCAGGATGGCCCCTATAAGGACCGCCCGGGTTATGACTTCATGATCCAGGGCATGGGCGGCCTGATGAGCATCACCGGTGCACCCGATAGCGCCCCGGGTGGTCAACCGATGAAGGTCGGTGTGGCGGTTGCCGATATCTTTACCGGCCTTTATGCGACGATCGGTATCTTGGCGGCACTTCGTCATCGAGATGCAACGGGCGAAGGCCAGTATATTGATCTTGCCCTGCTTGATGTGCAGGCCGCTGTTCTTGCCAATCAGGCGATGAATTACCTGACAACCGGCAATGCGCCGGGGCGTTTGGGTAATGCGCATCCCAATATCGTGCCATATGAAGCCTTCCCGAGTGCCGATGGCTATCTGATCTTGGCGGTCGGTAATGACAGTCAGTTCAAAAGTTTCTGTGCGGTGGCGGGGCTGGACGATTTACCGGCTGATGAACGCTATGCCACCAACCGCAATCGTGTCGCCAACCGCGATACGCTGGTGCCATTGATCCGTCAGGCCATGGTTTTGAAAACCACCGATGAATGGATCGCGGCCCTTGAAAAGGCCAATGTGCCGTGCGGGCCGATCAATACCCTTGATCGTGTTTTTGACAATCCGCAGGTCAAACATCGTGGGCTGGTCAAACATCTTGATCACCCGACGGCCGGCACCGTGCCGACGGTTGGCAATCCGATCAGGTTTTCCAAAACGCCGATTGCGGATGAAAAAGCCCCGCCGATGCTGGGGCAGCATAGCGACGAAATCCTGCGCAAGGTCGCCGACCTCAGTGACGATCAAATTGCCAAACTGCGCGACGCAGGAATTGTGTGATCTGGAATTTTCGGATGGAACGGTGCAACACCTTTGGATTGTTGGATCCGGTGATGCACCTTCCTATGGTTGAATGGTGCGCTGCACATTATTTTGTAAAGGGTCGCCCTGACGCAATTGCAGTCACTTAAAGCGGCCATTCGCGGCGGATGCTGCGGAATTTATACAATCTACGGTGTTCTCCTTATCCCGCATTTGAAACTCTCCGAAGATTTTATATCATTTTAAAAAATACATATCGGGGATGTGCATGTCAGAAGTTGTAATTTCGGCACGCTCAGTCAGTAAAATTTTTGGCTCGGGTGCAGATAAGGTTACCGCGTTGGATGCGGTAACGGTTGATATCTTTCAGAACGAATTTTTCACAATGCTTGGTCCGTCAGGCTGCGGCAAAACCACTTTGTTGCGCTTGATCGGTGGCTTTGAAGAAGCAAGTTCGGGCAAAATTCTGCTCGAAGGCAATGAATTGAATGATTTGCCGCCCTATAAACGGCCGATTAACACGGTTTTTCAGTCCTATGCGCTGTTTCCGCATCTTACCGTGCGCCAGAACATCACATTCGGGCTGGAAATGCAGGGCATTGATCGCGCCAAGGCCAACCACCGGGCTGACGAGATGCTCGAACTGGTACGACTGGCCCAGTATGGTGACCGGGTGCCAAGCCAGCTTTCCGGTGGTCAGCAACAACGCATCGCCCTTGCCCGTGCATTGGCACCGGCCCCCAAGGTGCTGTTGCTTGATGAACCGCTTTCAGCACTTGATCTTAAACTGCGCAAGGAAATGCAGGTTGAACTGAAACGTCTTCAGACCGAAACCGGCATTACCTTTGTCTTCGTTACGCATGATCAGGAAGAAGCGCTGGCGATGTCTGACCGGATCGCGGTTATGCAATTTGGCAAGATCCAGCAGATCGGTGCACCGCGCGAAATTTATGACGAACCGACTGATCGTTTTGTTGCCGACTTTATTGGCGACAGTAACTTTTTGCCCGGCAATCTTGTGGCGGCCGCGGATGGCAAACATGCGCTGACGCTTGCCAATCAGCATGTCATCGAACTTCCATCCGTAAGGTCAGGCCAGAAAACCGGCGATGTTACCGTTTCGATCCGTCCGGAACGGCTTGGACTGGTGGCCGAAAACCTTGCCGATCAGACCCATCTGATGGGATTGGTCAAATCCGTGATCTATTTTGGCACGGACACGACCTATGAAATCGATCTGGGCAATGATCAGACAGTCAAGGTGCGTACCCAGAACGGCACCGGCGCCATGGATGATTTCGGCCGGGGTGAACGGGTCGGGGTGCATGTGCCTGCCGATGCCATCCGGGTGTTGGTGGACTGATCATGAAAGCAATGATGCGATCCAAACGGTTCTGGCTGATTGCACCTGCGGTTCTTTATATCGGCTTTTTCATGGCCGTGCCGCTGGTGCAGATGGCCTATGTCTCGATCCTTGAACGGGGCGATTATGGCGGGGTGAACTGGGGCGTGTTTTCGATGGACGCCTATGTCAGTTTCCTGTTTGAACGCGATCTGATGGATAATCTGGTGCTCAACACCGATTACCTTCAGGTTTTCGCCCGGTCCTTCGGGCTGTCGGCCATGACCACGGTCTTTGCGCTGATCCTCGGTTTCCCGACGGCTTTTTATATTTCGACCCAACCCCAGGGACGGCGAAATTTCCTGATTTTTCTGGTTACCATTCCGTTCTGGACCAACATTCTGGTCCGCAACTATGCCTGGATGCTGTTGCTGCGTAATGGCGGTCTGGTCGACGGTATGCTGGGCTGGATCGGTATTGAAACCGGCGGGCTTGATATCCTTTATACGCCCTATGCCGTCTCGATCGGTCTGACCTACACCTATTTGCCGTTCATGGTGTTGCCGATCTATGCCAGCCTTGAAAAGCTTGATCATCGTCTGGTCGAGGCAGCCTTTGATCTGGGGGCCGACAAGCGCCGCGCGATGAGCCGGGTGATCCTGCCGCTTGCGGCACCGGGCATTGCGGCCGGGTGCATTCTTGTGTTCATTCCGTGCCTTGGGGCCTATGTCACGCCTGAATTGCTGGGCGGGGGCAAGTTCATGATGATTGCCAATCTGATTGGCAGCCAGTTCGGGGCTGCGCGCAACTGGCCGCTTGGCGCAGGACTTGGTTTTGTCCTGCTCGCACTGGTTCTGATCGCGATGATGGTCTATTCGCTTAAATTCAAATCATTGCCGGAGGAAAGCCGATGAAAGTCGATGTTTCCAACCCGCTTTGGCGTTTCCGCGGGATCACATCCACGGCAATGTTCTTTTTTGCCTATCTTTATCTGCCAATCGTCATTTTGCTGGCGCTGTCGTTTAACGAAAACAAGCTGGCAACGATCTGGACGGGTTTTACCACCGACTGGTATGTCACGGCCCTTTCCAATGACGATATGCTGCGTGCGGCCAAAAATTCGATCATTGTGGCCGTTTCGGCGACCATTCTTGCCACCATTGCCGCAACTTTTGCTGCGATGGGTATGGCGCGCGGACGGTTCCGCGGCGAAGTCGGCGTATCGGCAATGCTGGTTCTGCCGTTGCTGGTGCCCGAAATCGTGACCGCGATTGCCACATTGCTGTTCTTTGTGGCACTTGGCATCAAGCTTGGCCTGATTACCGTGATCATTGCGCACACGGTCTTTTGCATTCCCTTTGCCTATTTGCCGATCCGTGCCCGTCTCGAAGGGATGGACCCCGCATTGGCCGAGGCCGCAAATGATCTTTATGCCAATGAATGGCAGGCCTTCAGGCGCGTGACCATGCCGTTGCTGTGGCCCGGGATTTTGTCGGGGGCGATGTTGTCTTTCATCATCTCGCTTGATGATTTCGTCATTTCCTATTTCGTCGGCGGGGCCGGGGCGACAACGCTTCCGATCTATATTTTCGGCATGATCCGCATCGGTATTACCCCGGAAGTCAACGCGGTTTCCGCGATGATGCTGATCGTTTCGATCGTGTTTGTCAGCGTCTCGTTCCTGATAGATCGCATTCGGTATTGATCGAAAAATGGACGCCCGGTTTCCGGACGGGTCGGGCATCCAAACAACAAGCAATGAACCGTCCTTAATTGGGAGTCTCACAATGAAACTACGTTCCGTAATTCTGGGAGCATCCGCAATGGCCGTTTTGTCGGTTGGGTCGGCAAAGGCGGATGGCGAACTGTTTTTATATAACTGGTCGAACTATTTCCCGCCGGCATTGATGGAAAAGTTCGAAAAGGAAACCGGCATCAAGGTGACTCTTGATGTGTATGATTCCAACGAAACCATGTTGGCAAAGCTGCAAGCAGGTGCTTCTGGCTATGACATTGCCGTGGCATCCGACTACATGGTTGATGTCATGATCAAGGAAGGTCTTGCGACCAAGTTTGATGCCAAGTCGCTTGAGAATTTCAAGAATGTCGCAAAGCCCCATGACACCATGAAATATGATACCGACCGCGAATATTCGGTGACCTATCTGTGGGGGACGACCGGCTTTACCTATGACGGTTCGGTGGTTGATGGCGAACTTGAACGAAGCTGGAAAGAATTCTTTGAACCGCGCGAAGAATTCCGCGGCAAGATCGGTGCCTTGAACGACGAAGTCGAAATGTTCAATGCCGCGTCCTATTACGCAGGCGTTGAAAAATGCACCGAAGACCCGGCCGAAGCCCAGAAGGTTCTTGATGTCCTTCTCAAACAAAAGCCCTATATCGCGGTTTACAGCTCCGAAGGCACGATTGACCGCATGTCGGCCCGCGAAGTCCAGATGCATATGCAGTGGAATGGTGCTGCCCATCGGACCAAGGAAAGCATCCCGGAGGCCGTCTTTGTCTATCCGAAGGAAGGTCTGACCTATTGGGCTGACCATTTTGTCATTCCGACCGGTGCGCCGAACCTGGAAAATGCCAAGACCTTTATCAACTGGATGATGAAACCGGAAAACGCGGCAGAAGCCTCGAACTATGCCGGTTACATGAACTCGATCAAGGGGACTGGCGAATTCATGGATCCGTCGCTGAATTCCGATCCGGCTGTGAACATGCCAGAAGAATATGCAGATCTTCTGATCCCGTCGCAGAACTGCTCGGTCAAGGCGCGCGATTTGCGTAACCGTGTCTGGACCAAACTTAAAAACTAGGTCCGGTTTTAACCGGTCTTGATGATCCGGCCCGTGCAATGTTCGGGCCGGATCATGATTTTGAATACACGATGTGAATTGAACTGGCAGGAACCCCTGATCATGACCGCTGCGGCTTCTCTTACCGAACATGTGACTTTGGCACTTTGGGCGACCAATCTTGGCCGCAAGGTCACGGATATGGCCGACTGGGCCGCGCATGTTGATGCCCAGATGGCAACGGCCGCCGCCAAAGGGGCCAAGATCTTTGTCCTGCCGGAATATGCCAGCGAACAATGGCTGGCATTCAAGCCCGACGGTCTGCAAACCGGTCAGGAAATCGCATGGATGGCCGATCTTGCCCCCGAGGCCCGCAAACACGCCGCTGCGCTTGCCACAAGGCACGATATGCTTCTGGTGGCGGGCAGTATGCCCTGGCACATCGACCCTAAAAACCCGGCAGGCGGCCAAACCAATAGTGCGATGATCTTTACCCCGGAAGGGGATGCGATCATTCAGGACAAATTGTCACTGACCCCGGGGGAACAGGAACCGGAAAACTGGTTTTTGACACCGGGAAAGGCATTCAATGTAATTGAATGGCGTGGGCTGACGGTTGCCGTTCTGATTTGCCTTGATATCGAAATGCCGGCTTTGTCCTGTTTGCTTGCGCCGCTTGATATTGATGTTTTGCTCGTGCCGTCGATGACCATGACGCCGTCGGGCTATAACCGGGTGTTCGGTTGTGCGAAAGCGCGCGCGGTTGAACTGATGACCGTGGTTGCGGCTTGTGGCACGACGGGAACGGCGATCAACACCACGAACAACCCGACCAACTATTCGGGATGTTCGGTCTTTACCCCGTGCGAACCACAACTGGGTCATAGCGGCCTGTTTGCCCGGGCCGAACCGGGTTTCGATGATGGCGCGGACGGACCGCTTCTGATCGCAGAAGACGTTCCTGTCGGGTTGATCCGGTCCCTGCGTAACGGCGATGCCGAAGTCTGGCCGGGCGGCTGGTCGGCAGCACACGTTTCTGTGCACAAACATGGATGACGGCGTTTGACCAAGGCCTTGCTTCGTGACCAAGGCCCTGATGTGTTGAGGCTTTCCGAAACCTGAATAATCCCCACGATGTGAAAAACCTGCGATCCCGGTTGTCTGATCGCAGGTTTTGCGCGATGAAGGGCCAAAGGAAAGTTTTCCGGTAATAGGCGCGGTCATTCATGCCATTGCCGGGGCATCAATAAATGCAGGAGCGGGCAATATGAAAATCGCGGTTATGGGGGCAGGGGCCGTTGGCTGTTATTACGGGGCGATGCTGGCGCGTGCAGGTCACGACGTCACCCTGATCGGGCGTCCCAACCATGTCGAGGCGATGAACCGCGATGGCCTGTTGCTCGATTTCGGGACATCGCAGGAATATGTTGCGGTAACAGCGGCCAGTGATGCCGCGGCGATTGCCGGGGCGGAGCTGGTTCTGTTTTGCGTCAAATCGACCGATACCCAATCGGCTGGCGAACAGATCAAACCGTTCATTTCGCCCGATACCATTGTTCTAAGCATGCAAAACGGTGTCGATAATGCCGAACGGCTTGGTGCTGTTCTGGGGCAGCCTGTCATTCCCGTGGTGGTCTATGTTGCCACCAGCATGGGGGGGGCTGGTCACGTCAAGCATCACGGGCGCGGGGAACTGGTTTTCGGACCGTCCGATCAAAGCCAGCTGGTTGCGGATACCCTGCGTCCGGCCGGTATCCCGGTCGAGATTTCCGAAAACGCCCCCGGCGCCCTGTGGGCCAAAATGATCCTGAACTGCGCCTATAACGCGCTGTCTGCCATTACCCAGCTTCCTTATGGAAAACTGGTCGAAGGGGACGGTGTCTGGGATGTGATGCGCAATGCGGTTGATGAATGTCTTGCCGTGGCAAAGGCCGATGGTGTCACCGTGCCCGGAAATGTCTGGGAAGCGATCGAAAAAATTGCCGCCACCATGCCTGCACAATTTTCCTCAACCGCGCAGGATCTGGCGCGCGGAAAGCCCAGCGAGATTGACTATCTTAACGGCTATATCGTGCGCAAGGGCCGGGAACTTGGCATTCCAACCCCGACCAATCTGACCTTGTTTGCCCTTACCAAGCTTCAGGAAGGCAAAAAGGCGATCTAGGGTCTCCGGACCCTTTTTTGCCTTCGGCGTGATGATGCTCTTTATTCGGCCGCTATTCAGCTGGTGCCTTGGCCGGTGCGGGCGGGGGCGCATCTGAAAGTGGCCCCGCATCAAGTGCCGGTGCGGTTTTGGCAAGCTGGCGTTTGGCCAAATCGACAAGCCGGTCATTGAACATCACCAGGGCCGCGGCCAGAACGATCAGGACCGCCCCCATCAGGCTTACGGGGGCTGGCAATACGCCAAACACCAGAAGATCAAGCGCGATCGCCCAGATCATCGCGGTATATTCAAATGCCGAAAGCGTTGAAACCGGCGCACGTGCCAATGCTTCTGTCATGGCGATATGGGCAAGCCCGCCGGTCAGTCCCGCCCCGATCAGCCAGACCAGATTGCCCGATGAAACCGGTGCCCAGCCAAACGGAATGGTCAAAAGTCCGCCAATCGAACAGACAAGTGCAAAGTAAAAGGCAATCGTGCCCGACGGTTCGGTCGTGGTCAGGGCCTTGATCTGGGTCTTGGCAAAGGCCGTGGTAATTGCAAAGGCAATACCGGCCCCGATCCCGATCATTGTCTCATGATCAAGTCCCGGTGTTGAAATCATCGGCCACAGGATCAGAAACACACCGGCAAACCCGGCAACGGTCGCACCCGTAACCAGCCAGCCCGGATTTTCGCGCAACACAATGATTGCAACCGGGATCACCACAAGCGGGGCCAGAAAACCCAGCGCGGTGGCCAGTGCCAGCGGAAGATATGCCAGCGACACAAAGGAAAGAAACATCGAAACGCCGCCAAATGTACTGCGTTTGAGGTGCCCCCACGGCCGCTTGGTCCTGAGCGCGCGCGGAAATTCATGGCGCCACATCAGATACAGCACGATCGGCACAATCGCGACAGAGCTGCGCCAGAACATGATCTGGCCTACCGGCGCTTCAAGGGACGCCATGCGGACAAACAGGCTCATGATGGCAAACAAGCCGGTTGCTGCCAGACGTAATCCTATGCCGGTCCAAACACTGTTCATTGCTGATAACTCCGGGGGTGCTGATGTAATCAATAGCGGAGTTTGGCCACATTCGATGAATGACAAATTCTCATGTCTGGGCTGATAAAAATTTACATGTCGAAATTGTAATGGGGATGCCGCGACTGCTTGTTACAAATTCTGGACGCTTTGCGCATAAATATGGACCGCTGGAATAGTGACAGGCCCGGGAATGGTCCAAACTGTCGGATATCACGAATAGTACCAATGGCAATGAAACCGTTTCATGACGCATTGGTGCAGGTCGTCAACCAAGTAGGGAAGACCGGCAAATGCAGAACGTATCTGAAGTGCGTCGTGATGATCCACTGGTATATGGCCGATTCAGCAATCAGCGGCCCGTCGTGATCATTGAACAAAATCAGGAAAATCTGGACCACCTCATCGATCAGTATCTTGGACTGGCCGATATCATTCTGGTGCCCAATGCCTATATCGGCTTGCGGATGATCAAGCTTTTCAAATCCGAAGATGTGGAAATTCTGGCGATCGAAGGATTGTTCGGGCATGACGCCATCTGTAAATCCGACACCAAGATTACCGGTATCTGGAAAATCTGACGCGATTGCGTTTCGTATCTGATCGGTGCGTGCTGTTGCCTTGCAAAGACCGCACCGCGTCCTTAGCCAAGCCCGTGTATCCAGTTTTCAAACTGTTTGTTGACCAGCCCGGCAATGCACTGGGTTTTGCGGGAATGGATCGCGGCCCCGTTCCGGACTTCACCCGGCGTGGCGTCATACTTGTCGCGAAATGCCCGGATGAAGCTGGCGTCACTCGAAAAGCCGCATTCCAGTGCAATGTCATAAATCGAAGACCGCGCACAATGCGGATCATTCAAAAGCGATATCGCCTTACGTAGCCGCATGTCACGGACATAGGTATAAACCCCGCCATAGGGCGCAAAATAGTTATAAAGCTTGGACCGTGATACCCCCAAATCCTGGGCTGCCCGCCGTGGATTGAGGTCCGGCGAACACAGATTTTCGCGGAAATAACGCCGCATCTTGACCATGCTCAGGATGTTCTGGCGTTCATGGCTGCTATCGGCGGTCTGGCTGCTGACCGAATTCAAACAGGTCGCCAGCATGGTGGGGAACATCTTTTCAAATATTTGGGCTTGCTGATGGCCAAGTTCACAGACATTGCGCTGAAGCGACAGAACCATGTCACGGATGATCTGCACCATCGGGTCATCGGGTGCCAAAAAGCGCATGCAATGGTCATCGGGATGCTGCAAATGGTCTTCAAGCAGGGCCCGCGGAATCACAAGATTAAGTGTCAGATGATCGCTTGTCTGTGCCGTGAAGGGTTGGGTCAGGTCATAAATAAGAATGCCGCCGGGTTTAAGTCGGTCATGCCCGCGCGATGTTTCGCATTCAATCTCGCCACGCTGATAGACGCCGATGCCGTAATGATCCATGCCATTGCCGACAATCTGTTGATAGCCACGGCGCCATTGCTGCTGGCGGGACTCAACTTCCATCAACATCAAGGAGCCAAACAGATGGGATCGGATCGTTGTTCGGAAATCATCTTCCCGAACCCGTTTTTCGGCATCTACATCGAAAAGACAGGATATCGACTCTTTCCAGACCGCAAAACGGTCCTGCATCGGCAGATTGTCGACAGTGAAGAACGTGCTGGTGGTTCCAGCAGAATCTTGATCCGGTTTCATCTTGCTACCCCAATTGCCTACGTGGCGGACACTTACAACGAATGTATGCGGTGTGGATTGGGTCAGGCGTACTTGCCTATCCACAGGTCGAGATTAAGTAAACTAACGAATGAGGTAAAGCTATTAAATTCGGATAATTTAAATTAGTTTATTCTGATTTAATGGTCTGTGCCATAATTGGCCATGACACATCCCGATCGCCTCCTTTCCCCCGACATCGATGTGCCTGATCGTGATCATCATCCGGTGATACGTCGCGTTACCCGACGCTGCGTATTGCAGGAAACCATGTGTGATGACGGTCATTGTTTTTGCCGCTTTTTTAATTTGCAGCTTTTCTAATTTAACTACAGCCAATCGCCATCCGGTGCAAAAGACCTTTGGTATAGCGGGCGTCAATTTGCCTATTCCCAAGGGTAGGTCCAAAGGTATGGACGTTACGGAACGGGCGGTTTTTCGATGATTTTTTGGACTCAATGCAAAGCGATTTGGACGCCGTGTGCATTGGACAACCACAAGCTGTGCTAGACAAGCGCATCAAAATATAAAGCTCTGCGGTCGATTGAAGAAACAGCGGGGCATTCGGGGCAACGCTGAGATTTCTCTCTGGGGGAGAACATGAATTCAGTCGATTCACACCCGGCACGTCGGAAAGGAGAACGCAACTTCTCTGATCCGGGACGTGACTGGGGGCCGGCCTGCCATATTGTGCCAGGTCGCCGCATTAACGAACCCAATTACAAGGCCGGGAACAGTCCGGTGGCCTTGCTGGCGCGGTCGCGGTCCAATTTTGATCTGATCGCCGAAAGCAGCAAGGAAATTGCCGATGGACCGCCGCCCTCTGATCCGTATGAGGCAATGGCCATGGCAATGATCCGCACCATCGGTGAAAGTGTCTCGGTTCTCAAAAGCATTGCCGATGTGATGCCGACCCTTGATCGGATGCTTGTTGGTCGTGATGGCGAAAGCCTTCATGAAGAAGCCCTTCAAGACAAAACCGGCAGCGCATCTGACAAGGCTTCTGAAAAAGCCCGGGCAGAAGGCAAGGCAAATGCCCTTTGCTGGTCATCGGACATGATGGTTGAAATTCACAATCTGTGTGCCCAGAACCGCAAATCCGGACAGGTCCACGCCAAAGCCATCCGCCGATATGACATTGATCCCGAACCCGACAATGACATCTTTCCGCCGCTGCGCAATTTCAGGAACGATTGACGTTGCACGGGATGGCGGGTCAGGTTTGCCGGGCTGGCATCGCGGGATGATCAGCGGAAATAGCTGCCCGGTGTGCGTCCGGTAACCTTGCGGAACATGGCGATGAAGGCGGATGGCGTTTCGTAGCCAAGATCAAGCGCGATCTCGGTGACCGGTCGGTCATTCGCCAGTTTTTCAAGTGCATAAAGCAGGCGCAGTTTTTGACGCCAATCGCGAAACGGCATGCCGGTTTCGCGCAGAAACAGCCGTGCCAATGTGCGTGATGACGCCCCGCAGATACGCGACCAGTCATCCAGGATGCGGTTATCTGCCGGGTTTTCAAGCAGCGCATCGCAAATCTTGCCAAGCCGCGGGTCCTTCGGGGCCGGAAGATGCAGGTTTTCCTGATCCGGCGCCCGCAATTGATCAAGCAGAACCCGCATCAAACGGCCTTCTGCGCCATCTTCGTCATATTCGATCGGAATTTCGGTTGCCGCACGGATCAGTTCACGCAACAGCGGACTGACATCAAGTACCATGCACCGATCAGGCAGGTTCACCGGCGCAGTGCGGTCAATATAGATATGGCGCGCACGGGTAAAGGTCGCATGGGTCACGGCGTGTTCAAGATGGGGCGGCACCCAGACCGCGCGTTGCGGCGGCACGATCCATATCCCGGCTTCGGTAATGACCTTCATCGTCCCTTCGGATGCGTAAATCAGCTGGCACCAGTCATGGCTGTGCGCACCGATGCTGTGCCCGGCGGGCACGTCGCTCATACGGACATAGATCGGGCGCGGCAACGCATAGGGGCGCGGACGGATATGGTTGGCTTCGTCAATCGGGGTTGGACGGTCCATCGGATCGCCTCGTGTGTCTGTTTTGCGATATATGATGGCAGATTATCGTAAGACAGACGGCCTGCAATAGGTTTAATTTGGTTTCATTCCAAAACATACGATGCGTGACAGCGGAACCGCCACCAATGCGGCCCAGTCCGGGGAGACAAAATGTCCAAGGAAGAAATCATACCCGAAGCCTCCAACCACGCGGCCCCGATCGGCGAGGTGCCAGATGCGGCGGCCGGTGTTCCGGTCTATAAGGGCTGGCGCAATCCGGAAGTTCTTCTGATTGTGATGGCCGCGGCCATGCCATTGTCCTTTTCGACATGGATGGCGCTTTTGAACAACTTTTCGATCGAGATGGCGGACTTTACGGGGCGTGAGATCGGAATTTTGCAGTCCCTGCGTGAAATTCCGGGGTTCCTTGCCTTTACCGCGATCTTTGTCTTGCTGGTGCTGCGCGAACAGACCTTTGCGTTGCTGTCCTTGCTGGTCCTGGGGATCGGGGTGGCAATTTCGGGATATTTCCCGACGGTGATTGGCCTGTATTGCACCACGGTTCTGATGTCGATCGGGTTCCATTATTTTGAAACCATGCAACAGGCGCTTTCCTTGCAGTGGGTCAAGAAGGAACGCACCGCCATGGTGATGGGCAAACAGCTTTCGGCGAAGTCGATTTCATCGCTTGTGATGTTCGGGGTTGTCTGGCTGATGCTGGAAATCTTCGATGTCGACTATCGTTATGTCTATCTGTTTGGCGGGGCGCTGACGGTGATTGCGGCGGTGTTTGTCTGGGGCGCTTTCCCGAAATTCTCCGATGCCCATCCGCAAACCAAAAAGCTGATCTTGCGCAAACGCTACTGGCTTTATTATGCCCTGACCTTCATGAGCGGCGCCCGACGCCAGATCTTTACCGTGTTTGCCGGCTTCCTGATGGTTGAAAAGTTCGGATATGACGCGGCAACCATCACGTTGCTGTATCTTCTGAACCATGCGATCAACATGTTCCTTGCACCCAAGATCGGCAAGCTGATCGGCAAATGGGGGGAACGCCGTGCCCTGACCTTTGAATATATTGGTCTGTTCATCGTGTTCGTCTCCTATGCCTTTGTTGACAACCATGTGGTTGCCGGTGGCCTTTATGTGATCGATCACCTGTTCTTTGCCATGGCAATCGCCATCAAGACCTATTTCCAGAAGATCGCCGATCCGGCCGATATTTCGTCAACAGCAGGGGTCAGCTTCACGATCAATCATATCGCAGCGGTCTTTATTCCGGCGGCATTCGGATTGTTGTGGCTGTTTTCGCCAAGTGCGGTGTTCCTTGCCGGTGCGGCGATGGCGGCTGTGTCGCTGGTGCTTGCGCTTAATGTGCCCCATGATCCGGAACCGGGGAACGAAGTGGTGCGGGGATACAAATCGCCGCATGCTGTTCCTGCCTGATCTCAATGGCCTTTTTGGCGCTTTGTTTCAAATCCGGAAACGCCCGTGCAGATGCGCGGGCGTTTCCATTTGTATTTGCCCCATCTTTTTCGCAAAATCTTCAAAACCTGACCATCTGAACAAGAATAAAGTTGATCGACCGAGCACTCGAACAGGGAAAAGACCCATGACATTCATCCACAAGGCAGGCCTTCGCACCGCTGGCGCATCCGCGATCGGACTTTCGCTGGCATTGCTCAGCGGCACAGCACTGGCCGACAGCACGGTTTCGCTGCGTATCCTCGAAACCACGGATATTCACACCCATCTGGTCAATTATGATTATTACCGTGATGGTGAATCGGACACGGTCGGTCTGGCAAAGGTCGCGACTTTGCTCAAGACCGCACGCGGCGAGGCAGAAAATGTCGTCTTTGTTGATAACGGTGATCTGATCCAGGGCAATCCGCTTGGCGATTACATGGCCAAGGAACGCGGCCTGAAAAAGGGCGAAACCCATCCGGTCTACAAGGCAATGAACCTGCTGGGCTATGACGCGGCCAATCTCGGGAACCATGAATTCAATTACGGGATGGAGTTCCTTGAAACCGCGATTGCCGGGGCAAACTTCCCGTATGTTAGCGCTAACATCTTTGTTGATGATGGTGATGGCAATGCCGAAAATGACAAACCCTATTTCCAGCCCTATGTGCTGCTTGATCGCGAATTCGTCGATGACGAAGGTAAAAGCCACAAGGCCAAGGTCGGGGTGATCGGGTTTGTCCCGCCCCAGATCATGCAATGGGACAAGGCCAATCTGGAAGGCAAGGTCTTTACCAAGGACATTGTTGAAATGGCCGAAAAATATGTCCCGGAAATGCGGGAAAAGGGGGCTGACATTGTCATTGCCGTTCCGCATTCCGGTCTTTCGACCATGGAACGCCACGGCATGGAAGAAAACGCCACCTATTACCTGTCAAAGGTCGATGGCATTGACGCCATCCTGTTTGGTCATGCCCATACGGTCTTCCCGTCCGATGCCTTTTCCGATCTTGAAGGTGTCGATATCGCCAAAGGCACGATCAATGGTGTTGCCGCGGTCATGCCGGGCTTCTGGGGCAGTCATCTCGGCGTGATTGATTTGACACTCAATGTTTCTGATGCAGGTGAATGGACCGTCGTTGACAGCCTGTCAGACGCCCGTCCGATCTATCAGCGCGAAGGCCGTACCATCACCCCGTTGGTTGAAGCCGATCCCGAAATCGTCGCCGCGGTCAAGGAAGAGCACGAAGGAACGATCGCCTATATGCGCGAAGGTGTGGGTACGACATCGGCCCCGATCAACAGCTTCTTTGCGCTGGTGGCCGATGATCCCTCGATCCAGATCGTGACCAATGCCCAGAAATGGTATCTGGAAAAGATCCTGAACGGATCGGAATATGACGGCATTCCGATCCTGTCGGCCGGGGCACCGTTCAAGGCCGGCGGGCGTGGTGGTCCGGACTATTTCACCGACATCCCCGAAGGCAAGATCGCGCTTAAAAACGTGGCTGATCTTTATATCTATCCCAACACGGTGCGTGCGGTTCTGCTGAATGGTGATCAGGTCCGTGAATGGCTTGAAATGTCGGCGGGCCAGTTCAATCAGATTGACCCGAATAGCAGCGATGAACAGCCGCTGATCAACCCTGATTTTCCGACCTATAACTATGACGTGATTGACGGGGTGACCTATCAGATCGATGTGACCAAACCTGCCCGCTATAACAAGGCCGGTGAAGTGGTGAATGCCGATAGTCACCGCATCGTCAATCTGAGCTTTGATGGCAAACCGGTTACCGCAGATCAGCAGTTTGTCGTTGCGACCAATAACTATCGCGCTGGCGGTGGCGGGAATTTCCCGAGACTGGACGGATCGACCATCATTGTCGAGGCCCCCGATGAAAACCGCACGGTTCTTGCCAACTATATCCTGACCGAAAAGGAAATCGATCCCAAGGCCGATGGCAACTGGACCTTTGCCCCGATTGGCGATGCGTCCAAGGTGACCTTTGTCACCAGCCCCAAGGCATCGGCCGCCGCCAATGCCCCGGACAATATCAGCTTTATCGGTGAGGATCAGGACGGCTTTGCCAAATATGTCCTGCAGACCAAATAGTCTGTCTGCTTGTTTCGCATCATAACAATGCACCATAAGAAAAGCCGCCCGGCGAAACGGGCGGCTTTTTTATTCGGGCGGGCATTCTATCCCGATCAAATATTATTTCTTGTTGGCGGCCTGCGGACCTTTGCCACCCTGACCCTGCTGTGCAGGCGGGTTGTCTTCACGCGGGTTCTTGCCGTTCAGATAAGCCTGTGCGCAGTGTTCTTCGCAATAGGGCTTGCTCGGGACGATCTTCTTGCCACAGAAGTGGAAATCATCATCACCCGGATCACCAAACGGCCAGCGGCACATGCCAGCGCCAAGATCAAAGATCGAAATGCCTTTGCTCTGCTGCTTGGGGGCCGGGGCTTTTTTCTGTTCAGCTTCCTCTGCACGGCGCTGAATCGGGGACGGGCGTTTCGGCAGGCCCAGGCGGTGCGCCTTGCCCACGACGGCATTTTTGCCGACACCCAGTTCTTCACCGATGCGTGCCGTGGTCCAGCCCTGATTCCAGAGCGAGGTCAGCAGTTCAATCTTTTCCGGCGTCCAGCTCATTTCGAGTATATTCCGTGTTCCGTTGTCCGCCCGACGGTTTCAGTCCGCAGGCAGTTGCTAAATTGTCCGATGTCAAACAGGGATACAGAGGTATCCGCTAATATCTCGTAACGCAAGGGTCTTGGAGATTCGCACCCCGACCCGTATGCGGGAACAGCGCAATTTGCATGTTGAAGCAGCAATGTAAAGAGGGGATCGCACTTTGGTCTGGTTTTTCATCTCGCTCGCGGTTTTCCTTGGGGCACATATCATTCCCGGTCTGCTCAGGGGTAAAATCGTCGGTCTGATCGGGTATCGGGCCTATGTTGTTGGTTTCTCACTTGTTTCGACCGTCCTGTTTGCATGGGTCATTCACGAGGTGATCGCAGCAGAGTCGTCATGGCTTTGGGATTTTCATCCTGTGCGTGCAAAACTGTTGATTATCATCATGTTACCCGCTTCTATTTTGTGGGCCTGCGCCATTCTTCAACCCTGTCCGTTATCAATCGGGCGTCGATCCGGCTTTGATCCGGACCGTCCGAGCATCAATCTTTTTTGCCGTCATCCTTTGTTGCTGGGCGTGATGCTGTGGGGGGCTGGTCATGTCGTTGCCAATGGCGATTTGGTGGCTGTGATCTTTTTTGGCGGCAGTGCAATCTTTGCCCTGATCGGATTTTGGCGCATGGAGAAAATCCGCCTGCGTGACATGTCTGCGGCCCGTCGGGATGCAATTTTACAAGGGACTCGGCGGTTTTCGCCGTCCGGACTGCTCAAAGGGGCGATCGGGTGGCGTGATCTGCTGCTTGGTTGTGTGATTTATGCCGTGCTTCTGGGCGGGCATGCCCATGTGATCGGGGTCAATCCGCTTGAATTGGTCGGTTGGTAGGGGCACGCGCAGCGCAAGGCTTGTCAGCCCCGGCGATCAAAGGGATACTGTGGCAAAGGCATACCGCAAAGATATGTCCCGCGTTTGTCGCTTTTGGCAATCGCGGGCACAACCAAGCGAGGTATCATGACGTCTCCCCAACTCGCGACCAATCTTGCCAGATTTGCAGAAATAGAAGGCCGTCACCCAAGGCTTCTTCTGGCCACCGCCTCGTCCGAGGAGCAGGCCCATCACAAACATGTCGCCACCCTGTTTGCCGATGGCGGTTTTGATGTGGATGTCGCCCCGCCGCATTCCGATGCCCAGTCAATTGCCCGCCAGGTTATTGATTGCGATGCCGACATGCTGGTGCTGATCCGAACATCCATGACATCCCCGGACCGGGTCAGTGTTGCCGATCTGATCTCGGCGCTTGATGCGATGGATGCGGAATATGTCAAATTCGGCATTGTTGGCCATTCGGATGATCCGGCGCGTGCGAATGTCGATTTTGTCTGTGATCTTGAACATCTTCAGACAGCCGATTGCGAAGCGCTGATTGCCTATATTCTGGCAGTTGAAGAAGGCCGTGTTGCACAACATATTTAAATCATTGCCGGTTTTGCACACGAAGCCGGGCAATGATTTCGAAACCCTTTATGTGCATAATGGTTGAATCCCCGTGCGGGAAAAATAATCGAAGGATCAATTGATGGGATTGCTCAAGGAAACGCTGATGCGCGTCTTTGTCGGCAAGAAGGGCCGCGATGCCATTCGTGCCTATAACGATGCGCAATCCCTTCAGGTCCGTGATCCGGCCACTGCCGAACAGGCCGCCGCCCAGGCCCGTCAGGCGCGGCGCATCGAAGACCGTGCCCTTGCCCATCAGGATGAAGGCATGTCGCTTGAGGAAGCACGCGCCCTTGCCCTGGCCGAGACCCTGACAGAACAGGCAGACACCCCGCACACCGAAATCATGAAGGCCCTGAATGCGGCCGATGCCAAACTTGGCAAACAAAAAAGCAAAATCCCGACCGAAGCCGATGAGCGCCGTCAGGAACTGATCAACGAGGCGGTAAAGGCCCTGCGCAGCAAGCAGGGTGATCTCGACCGGCTCGATCCCGACTTGCGTGCCAAACTGACCGTGATGGCGGTGGGGGCGTTGATGGGCGGACCCAATACGCGCCAATAACGTAGCTAACCGGGCAGACACGCATCAATGCCGCCCTGTTTCGATACGGACTTGTCTATGGCACCCGATTACGGGTGCTTTTTTGTCGGTGGGGCAGGGGCAGGGATCGCAGGTCAGAAACCGGGACGGAACAGAGCAGAACGCCTGGGGCAAACTGTCAGACATTTAACGGGCGATGCAGCCCGCTTAGAAGTTCGCCATAGCTTGGCTCATTATCCGCGGTCAGGTAGCCGTGGCGGATCAGGAAATCAATCACCACCAGCGCACAGTTGAACTTGAAATCAAAACCCGACCGGACAATTTCTGCGACCTCGGCAAGGGGCAGCAATTCGAACCGATCAACTTCGCCGTCGGTACATTGTGGAATGAAATCTTCTGGCAGTTCGAGATCGAAATTGATCATGACATCGGGTTTCAGTCCTTCGGCAGTTTCATAAAGATATGAAACTGCCCCGATCGGGCGGACATGGCGGGACAGGCTTTCGGGAATGCCGGCTTCTTCAGCGCATTCCTTGATCATGTTTTCGCGGAAACCAAGCCCGGTCGGCTGGCCTCCGGCAACCATATTGTCAAGCATCCCGGGATAGGTCGGCTTGTCCTTGGCGCGATGGGCAATCCACATATGGATCCCGTCGGATTTGCGCACAAAGCCGTTCATATGCACGCCCCACGACCGGCACCCGAAATAGGGCATTGCAAACCGGTCCAGCTGACAAAGTGGGGGATCGGACAGCTGATTGCGGATGTCGAACTTTTCACCGTGAAGCCGTTTGATCACCCCCTGTTCGCACAGGCGGCGGGTCGCATCGACAAGGACGTCGTTGCGATGTTCCGGCGTTTCGATATGCGCGGCAAAGCCGTATTCGCCATTCTCGTCGCGGATGAAATCCGATCCAAGTGCGGTAAGTGCCGTGGCAAAGTCCGACCGAATGGCCCCGACCGACTGATCATCAATGCGAAACCGCGCATAGCGCGACAGATTGGCATTGTTGCAGGCATTGATATGGTCAAGATAAGCCAATTGGGACTCCTGTCGGGTGGAACGCGCTGCCCGGTGGGGCAGCGCTGCGACCGCGACAGCCTACGCGCTCAGTGCAGAATTGGAATAGCCTTTTTCCGATGTCAGCACCGTGTTGACGTGCACAACCTGACGCAGACAGCGCGCGATATGTTCTGCCACCTTGGTTTCAAGCTGCTGGACCTGAATGTCGATCTGCAGTTCTTCGAAACCGCGATTGCCGTCGGCAACGGTTGAATGCCAGCTGGCCGGGACCAGATTGCGCTTGGCAAACAGTTCAAGAACGCGCGGCATCACATCGGGTTCAGCAGCCGCATGAACAGAAAAGCAATAAACGGATTTTGGGGGGCGTGCGTCTTCTTGGGACGCCGCAAAACCATGATTGGTCATGACAATGCTCACGGATTTTCAGTGCATCAAACAGGCGAACAGGTACGTCCCGGTGTCCTTAGACAACCGGGCAGATAATTCGCGTAATGATGGCAGTGAAAATGTCGCGGTTGGTCATGAAGCTATCTAAGCAGGGTGGATTTCAGAACCGGCTGGTTTGAAACAGATCACGGGATGATGAAGGCGATAACTGGATCAGAGAACCAGTAGCGATGCAATCAGGGCCACAATGGTGCCTGCGAACAGGATTTCCATCGAACGGGCAATTTGCTGTTCACGAGCAACGGCGATAGCAACGGCTTTGCGCTTATTCATCATATTCACTCCGTCTTCTGACAGGTAGCTTGTTCGTGCCAACAGGGCACTCGACAAATATATGCAGGGCAATGGCCGCGATACAAGGCTTGTGAGTCAAAAAACGTCAAAAAACTTTCAACTGCGTGGAAAAGGTCGCTTTTTTCTCGTCGAATTTGTCACAAATTGGCTTTTTGCAGTGCGATCCCCCCGAGGATAGGGGGAATCGCCCGCAACCTGATTAAACGGTTTCGATGCCGCTTTGCCGATTCGCCGGTTTTTTGCCGCTTTTGGCGGGTTCGGGCGCTGGTTCGGGCGCGGGTATCTGGGGGTGAACGATATGGGCGTAATCGCTGATCGGGCGCGGATGACCAAACATATATCCCTGAACTGCCCGGCAATCGTGATCGGTCAGGAAGTTGGCCTGTTCATCGGTTTCGACACCTTCGGCAATGACATCAAGTGCCAGGTCACGGCTCAGATTTATGACGGCCCGGACAATCGCCCCGGCCTGGGCATTGCCCACCAGCTTGGTGACAAAGGACTGGTCGATCTTGATGCGGTCAACCGGGAAGTTCTGCAAAGTCGCCAGCGATGAATAGCCGGTCCCGAAATCATCCATGGCAATCCGCACACCAAGTTTCTTGATGTCGGAAAGGATCTTCATCGAACGTGCCGGGTTGTGGATCAGGGCGGTTTCGGTGACTTCAAGCTCAAGACGCTTGGGATCAAGACCGCTTTCCTCAAGGATGGCGGCAACCACTTCGGGCAGTTCATGTTTCTGAAGCTGAACCGCGGAAAGATTGACCCCGATGCCAAGCGGCTTGTCCCAGCCGGCCGCCTCAAAGCAGGCGGTGCGCAAGACCCATTCGCCCAGCGGAATGATCAGGCCGGTTTCCTCGGCGATCGGAATGAAACGGCCCGGCGGAACCTGGCCAAGTTCGGCATCCTTCCAGCGCAGCAATGCTTCGAATGACTGGATTTCCTTGTCATCGGCATGGCATTGCGGCTGGTAATAAAGTTCAAGCTGCTCGTTTTCGAGTGCCACCCGAAGATTGGACGCCAGCTGGCGCTTGAAACGGTATTCTTCATCCATTTCGGAAGAATAGAACACCACATCATTGCCGCCCGATTGCTTGACCCGATACATCGCAAGATCGGCATGGAACAGGATGCTTTCGGCATCGGCACCGTCTTGCGGATAATGGGCAACCCCGATACTGGCCGACAATTTGGCGCGGTTTTCCTGATTGATAAAGATCGGAAGTGCGATGCAATCGAGGATCTTCTGCGCGACTTCCTGGGTATGGGTCTTGATGCTGTTGGGGTTGGTGCGGTTCTGATGATGCAACAACACAACAAATTCGTCACCGCCGACACGGGCAATGGTCAGTTCATCACTGATCAGTTTGCCCAGCCGTTCGCCAAGTTCACGCAGCGCATGGTCCCCGGAGATATGGCCGAAACTGTCGTTAAGTTCCTTGAAATGGTCGAAATCGACACACATCACGGTGGTCGGAACGCCGGTTTCGTCTGATTCCTGAAGCGCCTCTGACAGACGGTCGTTAAAGGTCGTCCGGTTCAGAAGTTTGGTCAGTGAATCATGTTCGGCCAGGAACCGGATATGCTTTTCCGCCGCATAGCGTTCACGCAGGTCGCGCAGACCGAAAATGGTGGTGTCATCGGCAATGTCATCGGCCGGAATTTCACGGCGAATGACTTCAACCGGAAGCTCTTTCTGGTTTTCCAGCCGCAAGGACGTCTCGACATAATTCAGGTTGCCTTGCTGAAATGCCAATGGCGTTTCCGGGAGCCAGCGCGCCAGGAAGTCCTGATCGATAACGTCGTGCTGTTTGGTGCCGGTCAGGCGCAGGAAGCTTTCATTCACATCAATGATCCGCCCGTTCTGGGTCAGGACCAGGGCCTCGATCGCGGAATCGCCAAGAATGTGCATGCGGTTGTTGATATGGGCGCGCATCTGGCGGTCAACCAGTGCGGTGACAAAGCCGATCGCAATCAGAAGGGCTGCGACAATCGCAACGCCAATCGCCAGATATTGCTGCGAAATCAGCTGGGCCGGAACCGGAACCGTCGGGTCCGGGGTAACAATAAGGGCGCCCATCGCACTGAAATGCATGGTTGCAACGGCAATGGTCAGATTGACCTTGCCCAGAAGCTTTTGTTTGGGCGTCCGCGCCGGGCCGGCCAGCCACAGCGAAATCATCCCGAACACCGCCCCCATCAGAATGGCTGCGATGACGATATCCATATGCCAGCTGATGACGCCCGGCACGCTCATGGCCATCATGCCGGTGAAATGCATCGCCGAAATGCCCAGACCGACAACCAGGCCCCCGACCAGCCGCGACAGCAACAAATGCGGCCCGGCGACCGATGCAACCGAAAACCCGAACATGGTTGCGCCAATGGCAATCACAAGCGACGTTGCGGTCAGAACGGGCTCATAGCCGACCGGCAAGACGGGGTCATAAGCCAGCATCGCGATAAAGTGGGTGGCCCAGATGCCGCCACCGGTGACAACGCCGGTCAGAAACAGCCATGCAAACCGTTGCTGCAACCGCCCCATACAGGCGCGCGCATACAGGTTAAAGGCCGTATGAATTCCGCCCAGGCCGATTGCGATGGCAACCAGAACCAATACAATGTCATGCTGGGTCGCTAGGCAGTCATATATTCTATACATTCAGACGCCGATAAATTTCATTATTCAATGGTTTCAATGCGTAAGGCCGCTTGCTGATTTGATTTTAATTCCTGAATTACAATCAACGCAAATGATAATGTAATGTCCGTGCAATTGTTTTCGCGAATACAGGAATTCGGACCGGAATTTGTTTAGTAAAATTCCACGTTTACTGTTTTACGGCTGCGTATCAATTGCAGATCACGCAATAAAATACCGGCGGTTCATTTGGTTGCGTTTTGCGCATACCAAACGGATCGCGCCCGGTCTGACCGGGCGCGGTGGGGGACTGATTTGGGTTGAGGTATAACGGCCTAGCGGCTTAGCGGCCTAGCGGATCGTCAGGTCGGTCTGCCCGATTGTTCTGGGCTGTTTGCCCGGACGGGTGAAAATGACTTCGCCGGTATAGTTGCCCGATGGCCATGCCGCACCCGGCCGGTCCATATTGATATAGAACCACTTGGCGCGTGGTCCCTGATCATTGGGCTGATCAATCACAAAGTCGCGATGCCCGCCCTTGCCGGTCGGGGTCTGCAAGCTCAGCCGGATGACGTCGCCATTATTGGCCCCGATCAGATAGGCCCAGAAATAAAGTCCGGGGCTTGTGCGGGGCAGTTCGGTTTCCTTGCCATAGCCACGCTTGATATCGGATGCGTTCGGGCGCGCCATTGAAAAGCCATGCCCGTAAAGCGTGATGTCATGATAGGTCAGCTGGGCACGCGCCGATGACGACCACAGCACAGCCTGATCGGTCGAACACTGGCTGCGGTCGCTTGATCCCATTGCCGATCCGCTGAACGGATCCACAAGCTGGCCATCCTTGCGCAAATTGAAATGCAGATGCGGGAATGTTGCCTGACCGGACATGCCAATTTCGGCAATCATCTGTCCGCGTGTGACCCGGTCGCCTTTCTTGACCGCGATCGAGCCGCGCCGCAAATGGCAATACTGGCTTTGCCAGCCATCGGCATGGTCGATCAATACCCCGTTGCCACATTCGATGCCATCCAGGCTGTTTTTGGCAAGTCGACCTGAATCAATATCTTCGACCCCTTCGCGCAGGGCAACCACCGTGCCATCGGCAACAGACCGGACCGAGATACCTTCAAGCATGGTGGCTTCGTCGGGAACGGAAAAATCGGTGCCGCGGTGACCGTCATAGGTCGTGGTGCCACAGGCATAATCACGGATTTCCGGGCCGGGATCGTGATCGACATAATGGACGATGTCACATGTATTGTCCGGGCAATCGACCGGAAGATCAAAGGGCGGCCCATCTGCCTTTGCCAGACCACCAAGGGACAGGGTTGCGAACACGGTCAGAAAAAGTGTCCGTAAATGTCCGGATGGGTGTGGCATGGGGCCTCCTTGTTATTATCAAACTGTTTAAAACTGCGATTTATCACGAAACACTTATTATCTAACACAAAGGTGATGCATCTGCGACGCGCAAGATATTGTTCGTAAGGGCAGGTATCGCTATCAATTCCTATATGGTGATCAAACCCGCCGGGGTGGCAAATTCTTGTCAAATGGCTGTGCGGACCAACGACCAGGGCATTTTGGAATGGATCAGAACGGATTGCTGAGACTGGGGATTTTCGCGGCCATTCTTGCTGTTATGGCCTTGTGGGAAGCCATCGCCCCCTATCGTCCCAAGGAAGTGGTACGTCGCCCGATGCGCTGGCTGACCAATTTCGGGTTGCTGCTGGTCAGTGCGGCCCTTGCGCGCTTTACCATTGGTGCGGTGATGATTGCGACGGCCATCTGGGCACAGCAACAGGGGCTTGGACTGAACAACCTGGTGGGGATGCCGGCACTTCTGGGCGGGTTGATTACGATCATCGTGCTTGATTGCGCCATATACTGGCAGCACCGCCTGGCCCATATGATCCCGATTTTGTGGCGGTTTCATCGCGTGCATCATTGTGATGTCGAATTTGATGTCACAACGGCCGTGCGCTTTCACCCGTTCGAAATCGTGGCCTCGGCGCTTTATAAATCCTTTTTCGTTTTGCTGATCGGGGCCGACCCGTGGGCGGTGGTGATTTATGAAAGCATGCTAAGCGGTTTTGCCCTGTTCAATCATGGCAATGTCCATCTGCCCAAAAGTCTGGATCGTGCGTTGCGGTTATTGATCGTCACACCGGACATGCACCGGGTGCACCATTCGAGCGTCATGGATGAAACCAACAGCAATTATGGAAACATCCTGTCGGTCTGGGATCGGCTGTTTGTCAGCTATACCGATCACACCCGGACCAATGATCATGACATGCAGATCGGGCTTGAAGAATTCCGTGACCGCAACAGTCAAAGCCTGCTTGGCGTGTTGTGGTTGCCGTTCCGCCAGCCATAATCAGGCCGGCACGATCCCGCGCACCGCAAGGGCCGATGCCACAAGGGATCGCCGCCCGTCCGGTTTGCCACCAAGATAGGCCCGCATGGTGGCCTGCTGGATTTCATGGGCAAGATCGGCGGGCTGATTGGCAAAGAAATTCCGGATCAGGCTGTGCGCCCCCATCAGGGCCTGCCAGTAATCATCGAAATCGATGAAATCCATCCTGACGGCCAGTGTGGCTGTCGAAACATCTTCCAGTCCCGCATCGGACCAAAGATCAAAAAGATCGTCTTCATCCTGATAGGGAACATCAAAGACCTTGGCGCGCAATTCTTCGCCTTCGCCATCAGCAAGAAGCGCCGCCACATCCAGAAACAGCCGGATGAATGTCAGTCCCCCGACACGGTCCCAGACGGTCGCGGCAATCCGGCCTTTGGCACGGGTGACCCGGACCATTTCGCCAACCGCACCAGCCGGTCCGTCAAGATCGTTCAACAGAAGCTGGGAAAAGGCTGTGTCAAAGCTGTCATCCGCAAAGGGAAGGGCGGTGGCATCCCCGGTCTCGAACCGTACATTCGGCGCGGAATTGCGTAACGCGTCGGTCATATAGTCGGGCATCACGTCAATCCCGACAATGTCGGCCTTGGGGTAACGGGTGGCCGCGGCCAATGTAAGACTGCCGGTACCGCACCCGACATCCACCAGCGCCCCGCAGGACGGGGCTGCGACAAAATCAAGGAAACTGCGCGACAAACGGCGGCTCCATCGGCCCATTGCGATTTCATAGGTATCGGCAATTGTCATGTTCATCGGGTGTTGTTTCCTTCGGGCTGGCGGCCGGTTGGCGGCATCTTTTTTGTGGTTATGACGGATGCCCCACACATCAGCCAAGTACCTGATGTGTCGCTGATTTCATTTATTGCAAGTCCAACAGTTTTGCCTATTCGACGAAATAGGGATTGCCCAAATTTCAAATTGCGCAATAAAGTTACAAATGCTGCGATGCAAAATTAACCATAAGCGCGAAAACGCGTTGGTCAAATCCGACCATGACAGGCAAGGAAGGTGAGGAAATGAAAGATTTGAACGGACTGGAAGGGCTGTATCTCGAAGATCTCGAGGTGGGGCTGGCCGCAAGCTATGCCAAAACCGTGACGGAAACCGATATCGTCATGTTTGCCGGCCTGTCGGGGGATACCAACCCGGTCCATCTCAATGATGAATATGCCCGGACCACGATGTTTGAAGGCCGTATTGCCCATGGGATGCTGTCGGCCGGCTTCATTTCCACGGTTCTTGGGACGCGCCTGCCGGGGCCTGGCACGATTTATCTGTCACAGAACCTGCAATTCAAGGCACCGGTACGGATCGGCGATACCGTCACGGCCAAGGTTATCGTGCGTGAAATTATTGTCGGTAAAAAGCGCGCGATCCTTGAAACCAATTGCTATGTCGGGGATCGCTGCGTGATTTCGGGCGAAGCAACCGTCATGGTGCCAAGCCGCGGCTGACCAATGATCTGGCGCAGGCGGATGTTTGTTCGCCTGCCGCTTGCAGCCCCAAAGACGCTTCCTTATCTGGATGATCTTGACGTCTGTCGTATCAGCCATGCAGGACGGGCTGAGCTTTTTTAGCGGAAAAGTCTTTACGCTCCGGGGGCGGGACCTTTATAGCTGCCTGCTGGATTTGCCGATATGCGATCGGCTGACATGGGTAAAAGCAGCAAAGAGAGACCGGCGCGGATGCGCGTTTTTCGATCTTTTGAAAACCTGACCGATGAGGCGCGCGGCGCTGTTGTGGCGATCGGCAATTTTGACGGTTTGCATCTGGGGCATCAGACGCTTCTGGATCAGGCACGCAAAATTGCCCGCGATCTCGGTGTGCCGCTTGCGATCCTGACATTCGAGCCCCATCCGCGCATGTTGTTCCGTGCCGATGATCCGCCATTTCGCCTGACCTCGGCCGAGGATCGCGAAACCGCTGCGGGCAGCATCGATATCGATCTGTTTTACGAGGCCGAGTTCAATCGCGAATTCGCCGCCATGAGTGCCGAAGAATTCATCGAACGCGTTCTGGTCAAGGGACTTGGCGTCAAACATGTGGTGGTCGGCTGGGATTTCTGCTTTGGCAAGGGCCGGGCAGGCAATGTCGATCTGTTGCGTGCCATCGGCGAGAAATCCGGATTTGGCGTGACCGCGGTCGAAGCTGTGACCCACGATAACGGGATCATTTATTCGTCGACCGCCATCCGTCAGGCCCTGCGCGAAGGCCGCCCCGAAGACGCCGCCCACCTTTTGGGACGTCCGTGGGAAATTGCCGGAATTGTTGCCCATGGTGATGCGCGTGGTCGGACGATCGGCTTCCCGACGGCCAATGTCGCACTTGGCGATCACTTGCGTCCGAAATTCGGGGTTTATGCCATCGAACTTGGCCTGATTTCTGATGCGGATGGGCAGACGGTTGAACGCTGGGTGCCCGGAGTCGCCAATATTGGTGTAAGGCCAAGCTTTGGCGGCGATGACGATGCCGGGCTCGAAGCACACCTGTTTGACTTCGATCAGGACATCTATGATCGCCACGTGCGGGTCCGTTTGCACGGCTTTATCCGGGGCGAACAGAAGTTCGACGGGCTTGATGCCCTCAAGGCCCAGATTGCGGCTGATGTGATTGCAGCCAAAGAGATTCTCGGCAAGATTTGAATTTGTCGACGAACCCGCTATGATCCGCGCGCTTTTTGCGGATTCACCGGGGGTTCGCCCTTTTAATTTGTTCAAGACGACAGGACCGTCACGATGAGTGTCGAATACAAGAAAACCGTTATCCTGCCCCAGACCGATTTCCCGATGCGGGCGGGTTTGCCAAAGATGGAGCCCACCCTGCTCGAGCAGTGGAAGAAAGAGGACCTCTATGGCAAAATTCGCGGTATTTCGGCCGACCGTGAAATGTTTGTCCTGCATGATGGCCCGCCCTATGCGAACGGCCATCTGCATATCGGTCATGCGCTGAACAAAATCCTGAAAGACGTCATCACCCGTTCCCAGCAGATGCTGGGCAAGAACGCTGTTTATGTTCCGGGCTGGGATTGCCACGGTCTTCCGATCGAATGGAAAATCGAAGAACAGTACCGCGCCAAGGGCAAGAACAAGGATGATGTTCCGATTGCCGAATTCCGCAAGGAATGCCGCGAGTTCGCTCAGAAATGGCTTGATGTCCAGCGCGAAGAATTCAAACGTCTTGGCGTGATGGGTGACTGGGACAATCCCTATGTCACCATGGATTACAAGGCAGAGGCATCGATTGCCCGTGAACTTGGCAAATTCCTGATGAACGGGTCGCTCTATATGGGCTCCAAGCCGGTCATGTGGTCGGTGGTCGAAAAGACCGCCCTTGCCGAGGCCGAAGTCGAATATCACGACCATACCTCCAAGACCATTCATGTGCGCTTCCCGGTCACCGAGACCAAGGTTGATGTCCTGAAAGACGCCACCATCGTCATCTGGACCACCACCCCCTGGACCATTCCGGGCAACCGCGCAATTTCCTATGGTGCGGAAATCGAATATGCGGTGATCGAAGTCACCGAAACGGCTGAAGAAGCATGGGCCACCGTTGGCGAGAAAATGGCGGTTTGTACCGACCTTCTCGAAGATCTGTGCAAAAACGGTCGCATCACCGATCACAAGGTTGTCGGCACCTTCAAGGGTGCGGACCTTGACGGCACGGTTGCCGCCCATCCGTTCCGCGGTCAGGGTTATGACTTTGACGTACCGCTTCTCGCAGCTGATTACGTTACGACCGACACCGGTACCGGCTTTGTCCATACCGCACCGACCCACGGCCCGGACGATTACCAGACCGGTCTGAAATATGGTCTGGAAATTCCGGAAATGGTGGATGGTGACGGTGCCTATTACCCGACCGTTCCGATGTTTGCCGGCAAGCGCATCTATGATGAAAACGGCAAGGAAGCCGACGCCAACGAAGCCGTCATCGCCAAACTGATCGAAGTTGGCGCATTGCTGTCGCGTGGCCGTCTCAAGCACTCCTATCCGTGCTCCTGGCGTTCCAAGGCCCCGATCATCTATCGCACCACGCCGCAATGGTTCATTTCCATGCAGGATAACGACCTGCGTGAAAAGGCGCTCAAGGCAATCGATGAAACCCGCTTTGTGCCCGAAGCCGGTCGCAACCGTCTGCATTCCATGATCGCCAACCGTCCGGACTGGTGCGTATCGCGTCAGCGCGCATGGGGTGTGCCGATCACGGTATTCATTGATAAAAATACCCGTCAGCCGCTCCGTGATCAGGGGGTTCTGGACCGCGTGTATGAAACCTTCTGCGAAGAAGGTGCCGATGCATGGTTCACCCGCGATCCGCAGGACTTCCTGGGCGACAAATACGATGCGGCGAATTATGAACAGGTCACCGACGTTCTTGACGTCTGGTTTGATTCCGGTTCGACCCATGCCTTCGTGCTCGAAGAACGCCAGGACCTTAAATGGCCGGCGGACCTTTATCTCGAAGGATCGGATCAGCATCGCGGCTGGTTCCACAGCTCGCTTCTGGAATCATGTGGCACTCGTGGTCGCGCACCGTATGAAGCAGTTCTGACTCACGGCTTTGTTCTGGACGGCGAAGGCCGCAAGATGTCCAAGTCGCTGGGCAACGTGATTGCGCCAAATGACATCATCAACAAGCTTGGTGCCGACATCCTGCGTCTGTGGGTCGTCAGTTCCGACTATCATGATGATCTGCGCATCAGCCACGAAATCATTCAGCGCCATTCCGACATCTATCGTCGTCTGCGCAACACCCTGCGCTTCCTGCTGGGGAACCTTGCCGGCTTTGATGATGCGGAAAAAGTTGCTGATAACGAACTGCCGGAACTTGAACGCTGGGTCCTGCATCGTCTGAGCCACCTTGACGATATGGTGCGCAAGACGACGGCTGATTTCGACTTCCACACCATGTTCATCGAACTGCACAACTTCTGTGCGCTCGACATGTCGGCCTTCTATCTTGATATCCGCAAGGACGCGCTTTATTGCGATGCGCCAAGCAGCCTGCGCCGTCGTGCGGCCCGCACGGTCATGGATCGCGTGTTTGATTGCCTTGTGCGCTGGCTCGCACCGGTTCTGTGCTTTACCGCCGACGAAGCATGGCGTGCACGTTATGGTGCGGAAAGCTCGGTCCATTCGGAAACCTTCAACACGGTATCGGATGGCTGGAAAGACGAAGCTCTTGCCGCCAAATGGGCAAAGATCCGCAAGCTGCGTCGTGTTGTCACCGGTGCGCTGGAACTTGAACGTGCGGAAAAACGCATTGGTGCCAGCCTCGATGCCGCGCCCAAGGTTTACGCAACGGCTGAATATGTCGAAGCACTTGACGGCCTTAATCTTGCCGAAATCGCCATTACATCTGACATCGAACTGATCACGGGTGACGCACCGGATGGTGCCTATACCCTTGATGATGTTGCAGGTGTTGGTGTTGTGCCGGCGCTGGCAGATGGCGAAAAATGCGAACGTTGCTGGCAGACCCTGCCGGAAGTCGGCAGCCACGCAGAACATAAAACCGTCTGTAACCGCTGTGCAGATGCCGTTGATGAAATGGGAATTACCGCGGACCAGTAAGGTCTGTGGTTTCTGGTATCAGTCCTGCCTTGGTGCAGGCTGATACCGGCAAGTCAGAAAGAGTATCAATGAAACATCGTGCCTTTGTGTTTGGTCTTATCGTCATTGCGATTGTGTTTGGTGTCGACCAGTGGACCAAGGCCCTTGCCATTGACGGCTTGTCCAATCCGTTTCGGGTGATTGAAGTCACGCCATTCATGAATTTTGTTCTGGCATGGAACCCGGGCGTGTCGTTCGGCTTGTTCCAGGGGCAGGCCCCGTGGGTGATGATTGCGGTGACCGCTGCGATCACCATCGGGTTTGGTGTATGGATGTGGCGGACGCGTGATTCCATGCTGCGTCTGGCGCTGGCCATGATTGTCGGCGGTGCGATCGGCAACCTTGTTGACCGCTTGCGCCACGGGGCTGTGACCGACTTTATCGATCTGCATGTTGCCGGTTATCACTGGCCGGTCTTCAACGTCGCTGACAGTGCAATTACGGTTGGTGCCGCGCTACTGTTGATCGATTCCCTTTTTGGCGGTAAAAAATCTGCCTGATGAATTTTTGGCCGGGTGACCTGATCCCGGTCCCGGAGTGGTAAAGAGGCACAAATGGCCCGGAAGCTTACGACCAGTATTTTCAGAATTGCGCTGCTTGGCGGACTTGCACTTGGTGTTTCCGGTTGTGAATCGACCCGTGAAACCTTTGGCCTGAACAAACAGTCCCCGGACGAGTTCCAGGTCGTTTCGCGTGCGCCGCTCAGCCTGCCGCCTGATTTCACCATGCGCGTTCCTGAACCGGGTGCGGCCCGTCCGCAGACCGGCTCGACCACCGATCAGGCGCGCCGCATTCTGGTTGGCGATGACCCGACCAAGGTCAAACGCGACATTTCCGGCACCGGAAGCAAAGGCCAGGTTGCGCTGTTGTCCGCATCGGGCGCGCAATATGCCGATCCGGAAATCCGTTCGACCGTGGATCGTGAAACCTCGATCTTTATTTCCGAAAGCGAAAGCGTGATCGACGATCTGCTGTTCTGGCAGGATAAACAGGATCCGAATTCCGTGGTTGATCCGGCTGCCGAGGCAAAGCGCATCCGCGACCAGCAGGCGTTGGGTGACAATGTCTCGGGCGGTGGGTCGACCCCGGTGATCGAGCGCAAGCAAAAAGGCTGGCTGGAAGACATTTTCTGATCTGATCGTGATCGGACCGGCCGCTTTGCAGCGACATACGAAAATTTGAACAGAATGAACAAGGGCGCGGAGATTTCGCGCCCTTGTTCTGTCATATTCGCTTTTTAAGAAATTCGGGATAGACGCCTGATATCGAATGGGATGACGTAATGAGAATTCCAAGACTTTCCGTAATTTCGATGCGCGACCGTACAGTTGCCGGCTTGCTGGCAGCGGTCATGGTGGCATTGATCCCGAATATGTCCGCAGCCGCGGTCTTCAGCCCCCAGACAGCGACCCTTGATAACGGCATGCAGGTGGTGCTGGTGGAAAACCACCGGGCGCCTGTCGTGACCCAGATGGTCTGGTACAAGGTTGGCTCGGCCGACGAGCCGCTTGGCGTGTCGGGCATTGCCCATTTTCTCGAACATCTGATGTTCAAGGGCACCAACGACATTGCCCCGGGCGACTTTTCGAAAATCGTTGCGCGCAATGGCGGCAATGACAATGCCTTTACCACCTGGGACTATACCGGGTATTTCCAGAATATCGCACGCGACCGCCTTGATCTGGTGATGAAGATGGAAGCCGACCGCATGACCAATCTTCAGCTGTCTGACGATGTGGTTCTGCCCGAACGCGATGTCATCATCGAAGAACGCCGGTCGCGAATTGATAACAATCCCGGCGCGCTTCTGGGCGAACAGATGCGGGCAAGTCTTTACATGGCCCATCCCTATGGCCGGTCGATTATTGGCTGGCGCAACGAGATGGAACAGCTTTCGACCGAAGATGCGCTTGATTTCTATCGCAAATGGTATGCACCCAATAACGCCATTCTGGTTGTGGCCGGTGACATCACCATGGATGAATTGCTGCCCATGGCCGAAAAATATTACGGCGTCATTCCGCGTGGTGATGTTCTGACCCGCAACCGGGTCAAGGAACCGGTCCAGCACGCCCCGCGTAAAGTCACCATGCATGATCCGCGCGTTGGTCAGGCATCCATGTCGCGCTATTACCTTGCGCCGTCCTATCACAGCGACAATGCGGCTGATGCCGCCCCGCTTGAAGTGCTCAGTGAAATTATCGGGTCCGGCACCACCAGCCGTTTCTTCAAGTCGCTTGTCGTTGATCAGGCCATCGCGACCAGTGTCGGGACATTCTATGACCCGGTTGCGGTCGATCTTGCCAGTTTTGGTGTCTATGCCGTGCCGCGTGACGATGTCGAACTGGCCGATCTTGAAAAGGCGGTCGATGACCAGATTGCCGATGTCATTGCCAATGGCGTGACCGAAGACGAACTGGCCCGCGCCAAGCAGAAGTTGCTTGATAGTGCGGTCTTTGCCCGTGATTCACTTTCGGCAGGCGCACGTGTTCTGGGCAAATCGCTTGCGGTTGGTCTGACGGTCGATCAGGTCGAAAGCTGGCCGGACCGGATTTCGGCGGTTACTGTTGATCAGGTCAACGCCGCCGCCAAGCGCGTCTTTAATGACAAGCAATCTGTCACCGGCTGGCTGATGCCGCCAAAAGACGGACCGGTTTCCGGCCGGGGTCCGGCACTGCCCATCGATTCCGGCGCAGGAGTACATTGATATGAACCAGATCATGAAACACGCCGCCGGTTTTGCCGTTGCGGCCCTGACCTTTGTCGGTATCACCCAGTCCGCCCACGCGGTCGAAGTCCAGGAAGTCATTTCCAAAGGCGGCATTCGCGCCTGGCTGATCGAAGACCATATGAACCCGCTGATGACGATGGATATCGCCTTTACCGGTGCGGGGGCGGCAACCGATCCGGCTGACAAGCTTGGCCTTGCCAATATGGTTTCGGGCCTGATTGACGAAGGGGCCGGCGCCATGGACAGTCAGACTTTCCGCGGCGAGATGGAAAACCGTTCAATCAGTCTGACCTTTGATGCCGGTCGCGATGATTTTTCCGGGTCCCTGACCACGCTGACCCGCGAACGCGATACCGCAATTGATCTTCTGCGTCTGGCCTTGGCCGAACCGCGTTTCGATGACGAGGCGGTCGAGCGTATCCGTTCGCAAATCATTGCCGGTCTGAGACGGGCGGAAAATGATCCGGGTGACATTGCCAGCCGGACATTCTTCAGTTCGATCTTTGGCGATCATCCCTATGCCCGTCCGGTTTCAGGCACCTTTGAAACGGTTGCGTCGTTCAATGCCAATGATTTCCGCAATTTCGTCGGGCGTGCCTTTGCAAAGGACAATCTGATCATTGGTGTTGCCGGTGATATCACGGCCGACGAACTCGGCCCGCTGCTTGATGAGGCCTTTGGCAGTCTGCCTGAACACAGTGACCTTCCTGAAATTCCTGATGTGACCCCGACCTTTGGTGGTCTTGATGTGGTTGATCAGGACATCCCGCAAAGCCAGGCAATCTGGGGGCAAAAGGGCATCAAACGCACCGACCCTGATTTCTATGCGGCCTATGTCATGAACTACATTCTCGGTGGGGGCGGTTTTTCATCGCGCCTGACCGAAGAAGTGCGTGAAAAGCGTGGCCTTGCCTATGGGGTTTATAGCTACCTTGCCAATCTGGACCATGCCGAAATGGTGATGGGCGGGGTTGCCACGCGCAATGACGCGATTGGCCAAAGCCTGTCTTTGATCAGCACCGAATGGACCAAGATGAAGGAAAAGGGCGTCACCCAGGAAGAACTCGATAACGCCAAATCCTATCTGACCGGGGCCTTCCCGCTGCGCTTTACCAGTCTTGGCAATCTGTCGGGCATGCTGGTCGGCATGCAGAAAGAAGACCTTGGTATGGATTTCCTTGATCGTCGCAACAGCCTTGTTGATGCCGTCACCCTTGATGACGTCAACCGCGTTGCCGCCGAACTGATGGACCCGGCCAATGTGACGGTGACCGTGGTGGGCAAACCCGAAGGCGATTTGGCCTTCTGAGCCATCAGTCACATCTAAAAATGTCAAAGCGCGGTGAAAGGGATTTCGCCGCGCTTTGTGCTTTGATAGGTTCAAGGCAACCAAGATAAACAATCCGAACATCACGAGCATTGCCTTCATCATGACCCTGCGCGTCCTGCCCCAGAACCTGATCAACCAGATTGCCGCCGGTGAGGTGGTCGAACGCCCGGCCGCGGCGTTAAAGGAACTGGTTGAAAACGCGCTTGATGCCGGGGCAACCAGGGTCGATGTCAATCTGCGTGATGGCGGGCGGACGCTTTTGTCGATCACCGATGACGGCAAGGGCATGACGCCCGAGGAACTGTCGCTTGCGGTTGAACGTCATGCGACGTCAAAGCTGCCCGATGATGATTTGTTCAATATCGGGTTCATGGGCTTTCGCGGTGAAGCATTGCCATCAATCGGTTCTGTATCGCGGATGCGCCTGACCAGCCGGGTGCGGGGCTCTGAAAATGCCTGGTCGCTCAGCATTGAAGGCGGGGCCAAGGGCGAACCGGAACCGGCCGCCCATCCCTATGGCACCCGGGTCGAGGTCCGCGATCTTTTCTATGCCACCCCGGCGCGTCTGAAATTCCTGAAGACCGCGCGCACCGAACAGATGTATGCGCGTGAAATCATGGACCGGCTTGCCATGGCACGGCCCGATGTCGGTTTTACCCTGACGGGGGATGGTAATAAATCGATCCTGAATTACCCGGCGTGTGAAGGCGATCTGTTTGATGCGCGCCTCAAACGCCTTGGCGCTGTCATGGGCCGCGAGTTTCAGGAAAATGCCCTTCAGATCGAAGCCGAACGCGAAGGCATCCGTCTGACCGGCTATGCCGGTGTGCCGACCCTGAACCGTGGCAATGCCCAGATGCAGTTCATGTTTGTCAATGGCCGTCCGGTCAAGGACCGGCTGTTACAGGGGGCTGTGCGCGGTGCCTATCAGGATTTCCTGGCGCGGGATCGTCATCCGTTGCTGGCGCTGTTCTTTGAATTGTCGCCGCGCGATGTTGACGTCAACGTCCATCCCGGCAAGACCGAGGTCCGTTTCCGGGATCCGGGTCTTGTCCGCGGTCTGATTGTCGGGGCGCTTAAACATGCGCTGGCCGGGGCGGGACACCGGGCCTCGACCACGGTTGCCGATATGGCACTGGTGGCGGTTCGCCGCGAAGGTGAGGGACCCTCACTTCCGTATGGTGGTGCTGCACGCAGCGGTGGCGGCAGCGGCTTTAACATCGGGCAGTATCAACCCAGTATCCCAAGCCATGCGGCGGTCGAACGCAATTATGCCGCCCAGTCCCCGGTCGATTCCGGGGCGGGATATGGCGGTCTGTTTGATCGCGGGCGGGATTTTGCCGGGACACCGGATGATGCGCGCGATACCGGCGGTGACGGTTTTGCCGCAGCGGCAGCCGCAGCGTTGTCGGGCGGCTATGACAGTGCCGCACCGTCGGCCCGTATCGATCACATTGCCGATGAAGGCAAGTTTGTCGATCATCCGCTTGGTGCTGCGCGCGGGCAGGTTCATGCCAATTACATCATTGCCCAGACCCGTGACGGTCTGGTGATTGTCGATCAGCACGCCGCCCATGAACGCATTGTCTATGAACGGATGAAGGCCGATCTTGCCGCCAATGGTGTCAAGCGTCAGGGATTGCTGCTGCCCGAAGTGGTCGAATTGGACGAAGCATCGGCTGACCGCATTGCCGACCGCGCCGAAGAATTCGCCGAACTCGGACTGGTGATCGAACCGTTCGGGCCCGGTGCCATCGTGGTGCGCGAAGTCCCTGCCATGCTGGGCAAGGTCGATGTTGCCGCCCTGGTCCGTGACATGGCCGACGAGATCGCCGAACTGGGGCAGGGCATGGCATTAAAAGATCGCCTGATGTATGTCTGCGCGACCATGGCGTGCCACGGGTCGGTGCGTTCGGGACGCAAACTCAATGCCGATGAAATGAATGCGCTTTTGCGCCAGATGGAAGCCACCCCGCATTCCGGGCAGTGCAACCACGGGCGCCCGACCTATGTCGAACTGAAACTTCATGACATCGAAAAGATGTTCGGTCGCCGATAGGGGCCGCCTTAATCACGCAGTTTAAGATTGCGGGGCAGGCGGGTATTGGCATTGACCCGCGCGCGCTGAATTTGTTCGGCAAACAGTCCGCGCGTACCGGTAAGATCCGCATCGCGGAAATCGGTCCCGGCCAGATTGGTGCCGCTCAGATCGCAATTAAGCAAATGCTGCCCCCGGAAACTGGCATTCGAAAGATCCGATCCCAGAAATACCGTGTTGCGCAGCATCGCATCATTGAAACGCGCCCCCGAAAGACGGCTTGCCGCAAGATTGGCACTGTCAAGATTGCTTTCGATGAAATCGGCCCCGGTCAGGTTACAGCGCCGAAGAACCGCATCCTTGCAATTGGCGCGCTTGAAACTGGCAAAGGGAAGGCCGCATCGGCTCAGATCAATGCCTTCAAGTTCGGCTTCACGCAGATCGGCATGGTCAATCGACATGACCGTGCCTTCCTTGCCGCCGGTATCAACCCAAAGCTTGTGACTGATCAATGCTTCATGCAGATCGATTTCAACCAGCTCTTCGCTGTCGTCATCTGCTGCGGTTTCGATTGGATCATCATCGGGTTCTTCGGTCTCGGGCTCTTCGGTGGCCGGTTCGATAACCGGGGACAATGCCTCGCGTGCGGACTGCACGGCTTCGATATTCTGGGGGCCGGTATCGCGGTCATGGGCGATCGGCACTTCGGGAAGGTCGCTGTCATCAAAGACCTGCCCGCTGCCATTCAGCCGTGCTTGCACATTGGCAACTTCGATGGTGTCGCTCATTCCGACCAGGGGGGATTTGTCATCGCGGATATCGGCAACGGTTTCCACGGGCTGCGCGCTTTTGGCGGTGGTCGGCTTGCCAACCGCCGCCCGACGACGCGCGGGCGCAGGGCTTGCACTGGCGACAGGCGGGGTTTCAAGCATTGCGGCCTTGATGCGGTCACGCTTGCGGCGGCCGGGATTTTCCGGGGTGGTTTCTTCGACCGGGGTGGTGGCCTGTGACGGGGACTTTGTCGCCGGGGCTTTGGGCACGGTGGTGCCCGCCCGGATCATGTCCTGTGGCCGGGCCGGACCGAAATAGTTTTCCTTAAGAACGAAACGGCGCGGTGACCGCATGACCGTTTCAATGATCTTGCGCAGGCGTTTGGGATCAATCGGCTGACGAAACACCCCTTCAATTCCGGCATCGACCGCATCGCGCATGCCGCGGCGGTCAAGTTTTGGCGCACCAAGAAGGATCGGGACCGTGCGGCCGATCGGGTTTTCGTCACTTCCGGAATCGCGAATGGCGCGAATGGTCGAAATGCCCCGCATGCCATCAAGATACAATCCGACAAGAACCAGATCGGGGTGCATTTCGCCGATCAGCTCCACGGTCTTTTCGCGGTCGTCGCAATGGACGAAATTGCCAAAGCCAAGCGGTTCGATTGCTTCGCGGGCGGCAAGCATGTTCCGTTCACTGTAGTCGGCATACAGGATCGTTTTGTTTTTATTGTCCTTGCTCGCCATGTTCCGCGATTTCCCTTATTCGCAAGCCGGTTCCTGTCCCGGGAATGTCCGGCCTTTTTGCGCGTAATTGTTACTGTGCGGACGGAATGCTGAACGAGCGCCGCGGCAATGTGGAGCCCCGCGTGTCGGTGGTGTTGCCTGTGCCGCTACCCGCCGCGCCTGCACCGGGATTGTCGATGCTGAAGGTTCCTGAATCGGAACTGCCGGTATCGGGCGCATCAAAGTCCGTCGCATCAGTATCGTTTACGCTTTCTCCGCTTCCTGTTGCACCATCGGGTGCATTTGTTTCGACCATCTGGATGGTGATTTCCACACGCCGGTTTTCGGACCGCCCTTCGGGGGTGTCGTTGCTGGCGATCGGGCGGCTGTCACCATAGCCCTGAATTACCATCCGTCTGGGGTCCGTTCCGTTCTGATCAATCAGAAAATGCAAAACCGATGTCGCACGGGCTGCGGAAAGGTCCCAGTTTGATATATAGGGAGACGAAGACGATACCGGAATATTATCCGTATGACCGGCCACCAGAACTTCACCCTCTGTCTGGTTGATGACCGGTGCCAGCCGATTGAGGATGGCGGCAAATTCTTCGGTCATGCCCGATGATCCGGACGGAAAGGCCAGCTCGTTCGGAAAGCGGATCACGACTTCGCCGTCAATGCGTTCCAGCCCGACCTGATCTTCCAGGCTCATATTCTCAAGAACGCTTTCAAGCGTTTCCTCAAGGGCCTCGGCCTTTTGTTCCTTGGTGTCGGTTTTCTCGATTTCGATTTTCGGGGTTTCTGCCTGCGGGATTTCCGAAACCACGCGCGGACTGTCGGGGGTTGGCGCCTTAAGCGACTTGCCGACAATCGACCCGTCCAGTTCGATCACCCCGGCCAGCTGGTCCTGTTTGGAAAAGCCGAATGCGGCTTTGACCGATCCGGCGATCTGCTTGTAGCGGATGACATCCATCTCGGCAAAAGTCAGCAACAGAACAAACAGAACAAGCAGCAATGACATCAGATCGGCGAACGTCGCCATCCAAGCCGGTGCGCCTGCTGCGGGTTTCTTGGCCATGGGTCTATACCGCTACCTGAAGATCAGATGACAGCATTCTTATTCTCCGTCTTCCGCATCAGCGGGCACGCCACCCGGAAGATATGGACCAAGAATTTCTTTCATCACCATCGGGCTCTGGCTTGCCTGGATCTGGACGACCGATTCAATGATCAACTGTTTGGTGTTGCGCAGGCGATCGACCTTAAGGGCCAGCTTGTCGGCAATCGGCAGCGCAATCAGGTTGGCCAGTACCGCGCCATAGAATGTTGTCAGCATCGCAATTGCCATTGCCGGGCCAATCGCATCCGGGTCCGAAAGGTTGGCCAGCATCTGCACCAGACCGACCAGGGTTCCGATCATGCCGAATGCCGGTGCGGTATCGCCGATCCCGCGGAACATCAGTTCGCCAAGCTCGTCATTCTGGATCGATTTTTCCACTTCGCTTGAAATCGAACTTCTGATCACTTCGCCGCTGTGACCATCCACACACATGCGGATGCCGCGCGCCATGATTTCGTTTTCGACTTCAACATTTTCGAGCCCCAGCAGACCGTTCTTGCGAACCAGACCGGCAAGTTCGATGGCCTTTTCATAGATCGAAAGCGGGTCTTCCTTGGGGTTCTTGAATGCAATACCCACCCCGATTTTCAGCGACTTTATGACGTCGCGCATCGGGAACTTGATCAGGGTCGCGGCCGCAGTCCCGCCGAACACAACCATGACGGATGGAATATCAACAAAAGAATCAAGGCTGCCGCCCATCATGATGGCGCCAAAAATAACGCCAGCCCCGGCGATAATCCCAATGAGTGTAGCTATATCCATGTCGGTTATTTGTATCCGGCGTTAAAACTTTTGTTTCGAAGCGTGCTTGATGAAAATTGGCAAAGAACGCGCGGCAGCGGGCGTAAATTTCAATTGCCGTGCGGTTGCATTTCTAAAGTCCATACTGACCCCATTACATAAAAGCAGGATTTTAGGTGCTGCACTCCTCAAAATTGGGTTTCTACAACCTGTTTTCCAGAACCAAACGATAACTTCCTGCGTTACGGCGCGGAATGGACCAAACAAAAAGAGCCGCCCGATTGTAAAATTACGGCATTAGGTTAGGGGATGCTATACCTTTGGCACTAAATGTTTGTTGCCAGAAATCGCCGCGCGGTCAACCCCGCCGTAAGGATAATCCGACTTGATCAAGCGATGTAGGCACAGTCTGGCAAACCGGTCCTGAACAGCGCATGGCCGGTATCGCCGCGATCATGGGGTCGCGTGATTGGATGGGGCTGTTTTTATTGTCAGCCCGATTGCCCGATTGCCCAATTGCCCGGCTGTATGATGACCCGGCTGGCAGGTTATCCCAGCTCGAACGATGAAATGCCGAACGTCATATCAAGGTTCAGCTTGGGTGCTGTTCCCTTATACATGCGCGCGGTTTCGAACTCGGCAATCATCTGATGGTCATTGACCAGCTCGCGGGCCGCCTGATTGGGTTCGGGAATATCAAGATAGACCTTGCCGTCCTGATTGTCGCGGCTTTGCAAAAGGGCGCCAAACAGGGTCCGGGCATCTTGTGCATTGGCTGCGAAAAGCGGCCCGACCTTGTGACCTTCTTTACACGGGCGGATCACGCCATAACCACGAAGCCCCATCGGCCCTTTAAGGGCCAGTGCTGTATGGGTGTCATTGCCGATCCAGCCACGCAGGAATTCGATCCGGCTTTCGGCAAACAGATTGCAGGTCTGCTCAAAGGCATCGACAACGGCGATGTCATCAATCGCCAGGGCAAACAGATCATCATCAGCCGGGGCGCTGGCATGGACCACCCCGCCAAAGCGGATATTGCGATGGGCAAATTCAAAGCCCGACTTGCGGTAATTGTCCTGCTGATCGACAACACCATCAAGCCCGATGGTTTTCATGACGCTGTCATCAAGAACCGTCTGCCACAATTTATAACCAAGACCCGATCCGCGCCGGTCCGGGCGGCAGATGTAAAACCCGACAAAGCCGAAATCGGAACTGTATTGAACCGCGGAAATCACTGCGGCCATGCCCTGTTTGTCAAAGGCACCCCAGAAACCGTCAGGATCGGTATTGTAAAACACCTCGGCATCGGCAAGTCCGGGATTCCAGCCCTCATTGGCGGCCCATTCAACGGCCAGCGGGAATTCGAATGATTTCAGGCGGCGGATCTTGTCTGTCATGGCGATGTCTTCAATCTTCCGGATCGATAATCAACTGGGTCACAAGCCCGTCCCTTTACAGGATCGGCGGATAAACATCCAGTGGCAGAGCCGGGGCAGGGCCGGTTAATTTGGTTTGAATGGTCGATCGAAGTTTATATTTGCAAACGCCGACGTCAAACCCCTTGTGCAAATGCCAATAGGCCTGGTGTGATATCACCATGGTTTCACAAACATGAACCCAGCCATTCCAAGCGGACCAACTGGTTGCCGGCCTTTCACGGTGGCGGAAAAATCCTGATAAATATTGTTGAGAATGCCTATCACTTTTATTATCAATAGGCCTCCGTGGTTTTATCCCAACACCATCGCGCCGAGGCCCCCAATGCCGTCCTCTATCCTGACTGCAACCACCCGCATCGATTTGCCCGAAAGTGCCGCTTTGATCCGGCAAACTGCCGACTATTACAAAAGTCATGATTGCGATGTGCAGGGGGATGACATCGCAACGCGCATTTCGGTATCGATCGGGCATATCAAATTGTGCAGCCGTGAAAACGGTCTTGATGTGGAAGTCGGGGCCACGACAGAGGTTGGCGTGGTCCAGATGAAGGCCGCGATCATTTCACTGCTTCAACAGGGTGCTGCACCGGGTACCAGCTTTGACTGCCGCTGGAAGGGTGCGGGGCAAAGCAACGGCAAACTTCCGAACTTTCGCGAATTGACTGTTGGCGAGATCACCGATCTGTCGCCCCATATGCGACGCCTGCGTCTACACGGGGTCGATATGGGCGCCTATGAGCAGGAAGGCATTCATGTCCGTCTTCTGATCCCGCCACGTGGCAAGGCCCAGCCGAAATGGCCGACGCTGGCTGAAAATGGCATGCCGGTCTGGCCAAGCGGTGATGATCTGGTCGAACAGCGGGTCTATACCATTCGCGACATTGATGCTGCGGGCGGCTGGGTGGATGTCGATTTTGTCATGCATGGTGATAACGGGCCGGGTTCGGCCTTTGCCCTGCATGCGCGTCCGGGCGATCTGGTGGCGATGACCGGGCCGCTGGGCAATGACCTGCCGGCTTCTGACTGGATGCTGTTTGCCGGGGATGAAACGGCCCTTCCGGCGATCGGGCGTTATCTGAATGAAATGCCTGCCCATGTGACGGGCCATGCGCTGATCGAAGTCGGCAGCAAGGATGACATTATTCCGCTTGCCAGCAAAAGCGGGATCAAGGTGACCTGGATCTTGCGCGACAGTGTCGAAGAAGTCACCCACAGCCTGATCCAGGATGCAATTCGCGCTGTCGAAGTGCCGCGTGATGGTCGTGCGATCTATTGCTGGGCCGGTGTGGAAAATGCCGATTACAAGCCGATCCACACTTACTGGCGCAAGGAACTTGGCCTTGGGCGTGATCAGTGCACGGCTATGACATTCTGGCGCAAGACCGACCAGGCCTGATCGATATGGCCTAACGTTTTGTTGCCACCCTGGCATGCAGGGTCGGGGCAAAATGGGCTATCGCATCATCCAGACCGATCAGGATTTCGGGCGCATGGGCGATGACGGGTGTCAGTGTCCCGGCCTCGGCGGCGCTGCGAAGTTCGGTAATCGCGCGAACAAGTTCAAGATTGGTCGGCGTGACATTGGCGGCGATGGCCTTGGCATGTGCGCCGATCATGCGACGTGTTGCCAGAAACGCTGCCACTTCCTGATCTGTTGTGATGCTTTTGCCATCTGATGCCGGGTCCAGCGCATAGCGCACCGACAGGCCGGTCATATGCGACCGGTCGGCAAACAGGGCCGATGTGATCATACGAAATGCAATGATATCAGCGATCAGCCCGTCACGGTTTTGACTCGTTGCGATTTGATCCAGTGCGAAAAGATCGGCATCGCGTTCGTCGCGATGGCTTTCGATATCGTCACCGCCAAAATGATCGGGCTGGCAATGGCGGATCTCGTGATAGATCAGCCAGCGATATGTCATGGCGGGATCCGTGCCATAGGACAATCTTTTCCCGAACCAGCCACGCATCAGTTCGGCAAATATCTCATTACCGCTTTGCGGGGTGACATTTTCCGGGACAAAAATCTGACAGGTGGCAATCTGTTGGCCATTTTGCTGACCGGTAACGGTAAAGGGTGATCGCGGCAATTTGGCAAATGTCTTGTCCGGATCCTTGATATTGGCAAGTCCCAGTGTCTCATCCATCCGCGCCAGAAACGCCGTACGATCCCTGAAAACAAACAGATCGATATTGCCAAACCGCTGCAATTCGTCACGGATGTCGCCATCCGTCGGGGCGTTACCAGTCTGTTGCGCGACCGCGGACGGGACGCCAGACCAAAGCACGAACAGGACAGTCAGGATGGCTGTAAAAGTGGTCCTGAAACTGGCCCTGAAAAATGCCCTGACAGTCGGGCGTGCCGGATTTGGGGGATGTTTGATCATCCCTTCATTATGGGGGCTTTGACCGGCTGATACGATAGCAATCGGTCACATTTGATGTTTTGGAACCGATTTCGGGTGTCTCAGGTTCGGGTGTCTCAGGCTTCGGCGCGCTGACTGGTTCGTTTGCGTTGCGGCCCGAACAGGCAGGTCAGGATCAGGATGATCCCCGAAATGGTGGCAATCATGCCCGCGGCACTGACCGCATAGGGCGATCCGAACCAACCCGGTCCGTATCCGGCAAAGACATATCCGAGCACTGCCGAAATAACCGCAAACACCACCGACCAGCCAACCTGTCGGCCGAGCTGATTGGTCATCAGGCGCGCACTGGCCGGCGGGCAGACAAACATCGCAATGACAATGATCGACCCGACCGCATCAAACGCCGCAACAGCGGCAATTGCGGTTGCCACCACAAGCGCAAAGCTGAGCAGTCTGGTGCGAATGCCGATTGCCTCGGCAAAGGCGGCGTCAAAGGTCGATATCTTGAGCTCCTTCCAGAACAACAGGATAAACAACCCGATGCCGACCAGAACAATCGCCAGACGGGGCAATTGCGACGGCAATGTCGCAAGGGCCGCTGGATCAAAAAGCGATCCCCATCCCTCGGCATCAAACCAGATCAGGCTTTCCAGATTGCCCAGAAGCGCATGTTGCACATCGATATGAACCGAACTGGTATCGGTGACTTCAAGAAACAGAACGCCCGCTGCGAACAGTGTGGTGAACACCAGCCCCATCGCTGCCCCCGGCTCAACCCGGCCAAGGCGTTTGACGATTTCGATCATTACAACCGCGATGATTGCCGCCACACCGGCACCAAGCATCATCGGAACCGCGGTGATGGTTCCGGTCACCAGAAACGCCCCGACAATACCGGGCAAAACCACATGGCTGATGGCATCGCCAATCAGGGCCTGGCGGCGCAACAACAGGAAATTCCCCGGAAGCGCACAGGCAACTGCTGCCAGAATGCCGATTACAATAGGGCTCAGGCTTAGTTGAACAAACTCGGCGCCAAGGGCTGTGATAAGGTCGTCGATCATGCCTTTGCTCCGTTCCGGGCTGCGATGATGCGATCGATCTCGTCAATCTGGTCGGGGGTCATCATGCGTTCGATCGGGGTCAAACCGTCATAGCGTTCAATGGCGGAATCATCGGGCAACATGCGCCGCGCAACGGCCCAGCGTGCCTCGTCACGGGCGGCTTTTTGTGCCGCGACCCGGCCGCGCGCCGTGGCAACCCCGTCACGCCGGATCATGCCCGACCGCCGCAGGATACGCAGGGTCAGTCCGTCATAGATCGGTTCACGCCGTGCAAGTGACAGCAACCCCTGGCGACGGTGGACCCGGCGCTGGAAACGCTGATGACGAAGTGCCGATGCCAACCCGCCACGCAACGGCGAAAACAGGGCGGAAACCAGAAAAAAGCCAAAGGCAATCAAAACAATGATCGGGCCGGTCGGAAGTGATGCCTCGGCTGCGGAAAGAACCGCACCGATATATCCCGAAAGCCCGCCAACGCCTGCTGCTATGCCGATCATCGGTCCGACCTGGTTGGTCCAGAACCGTGCGGTCACCGGCGGAATGATCAAAAGCGCAACAATCAGGATCAGCCCGACAATCTTGAGCCCGATCACCGTCACAATCAGCGCCAGCCCCATCATCGCCAGATCGATATTGCGCACATTGACGCCCGTGGTCGCGGCATATTCCGGATCAAAGGCCACAAGCGTCATCGGGCGGCGCAACAGGAACACGAATGCGGCGGCCAGTGCGCCGGCAATGGCGATGGTCATGGCCTCGGAAATCAGCATCCCGGCCGTTGATCCCAAAAGGAAGTTTTCAAGTCCGGCCTGACGGCCCGATGACATGGTCTGGATCACGGTCAAAAGGACAATGCCAAACCCGAAAAACACCGACAGCACCGCACCGATTGCCGCATCCTCGGTCAGGCGGGTTTTGCGCGTGATCCATTCGACCATCAAAAGCCCGATCGCCGATGACACGGCTGATCCGATGATCAGCCCCGGAAGCCATCGTCCGTCGCTGCCAAACACGACCATGATTATAAAGGCAAGACCGACACCCGGAAGGGTCGCATGACTGATGGCATCAGACACAAGGGCGCGTTTGCGCAGGAAAATAAACGCCCCAGCACTGCCCGCAGACAGGCCAAGCAACCCTGCGCCAACCGCGACAAGGGCGCTGTTATATCCGGCCTGAAGAAACAGAGCGCTTATGAAATACTCGATAAAACTCATGACGATATCTGCCTTTGCCCGTCGCCCTTTGCCACCCGCCTATGCCAGATGCAATTCGTCGATATGGGTTGCGGCCAGACGCCCGCCATAGGTTTCCTGAAGGTTCTCGGCGGTAAAGGTGGTTTCAACCGGGCCTTCGGCAATGCGCCGGACATTGATCAGAAGCACACGGTCGAAATATTCCGGCACGGTCGACAGATCATGATGCACGCAAACAACCGTGCGGCCTTCGGCTTTCAGTTCCTTCAGAACCGATACAATGGCGCGTTCGGTGGCGGCATCCACCCCGGCAAACGGTTCATCGAGCAAATAGAATTCCGCATTCTGGGCCAGTGCGCGGGCCAGAAAGACGCGCTGTTGCTGTCCGCCGGAAAGCTGGCCGATCTGACGGTCGGCGAAATCGGCCATGCCAACCCGCTCAAGGCACTCCATCGCCTGTTCGCGGTGGCCCGATCGCCAGAGCCGGAACAGCCCGACCGATCCGTAAAGCCCCATCAGGACCACATCAATGACGCGGGCCGGAAAGTCCCAGTCAACGCTGGCGCGCTGGGGCACATAGGCAACCCGATCGCGGGCCTCGGCAAACAGTTTGCCGAAAATACGGACCTCGCCCGACAGGCGTGGCACAACACCAAGCGCACCTTTCAAAAAGGTGGATTTCCCTGCCCCGTTCGGACCGATGATCGCGGTCATGGACCCGGCCGGGATCGAGGCATCAACCGAAAACACCGCCGGCTTGTTGCCATAGGAAACGGTCAGGCCGCGCACGGTCAGTGGCGCGTCCTTGGCCGCGACATCAACGATTTTGCCGGACTCTGCAACCAGTTTGGCATTGCTCATGGGGGCTTCCTTGTTCGCTTGTGCGTACATTGTCTTGGCTGGCGTCAAATATTGTCTGATCAGGACCCGGCCGCAAGTTTACCCTGAAACCCGTCTTTTGGGGCGGTGCCGCCAAGGGCACGGGTGATCAGGGTAACGTTATGGTCGATCATGCCGATATAGGTGCCTTCATAGGTTCCCGGTTCGCCCATCGCATCGGAAAACAGGGTGCCGCCAATCACCACATTCTGACCCCGCGCAGCCGCGCCTTCGATCAGGGCGCGCACATTGCGTTCTGGCACCGAGCTTTCGACAAACACCGCCGAGATCTTGCGATCGACGATGGTGTTGACCAGGTCTTCGACCCGGCGCAGGCCCGCTTCGGATTCCGTTGAAATGCCCTGGATGCCCAGCACGTCAAAGTCATAGCCGCGCCCGAAATAGCTGAAGGCGTCATGGGCGGTCAAAAGAACCCGGCTTTTCTCCGGGACGGTGACCGTGACCTTTTTCATATAGTCGATCAGCTTGGCGATCTCGGCAATATGGTGGTCCGCATTGGCGCGATATGTGGCCTCACCCTCGGGATCGGTTTTGATCAGGGCATCGCGCACGGCCAGAACGACGGTTTCCCACAATTGCGGATCCATCCAGACATGCGGGTCATAGCGGCCCTTGTATTCGGCATGGCTCAGAAGCTTGTCCTTGGCGATGGCTTCGCCAACCGCGACGACATTGCGGCGCTTTTCCAGATCAAGGAAGAATTCCTCAAGCTGCGCTTCAAGATACAGCCCGTGCCAAAGAACAAGATCGGCACGCGCCATGGCGGCGATGTCGCTTCGGGTCTGGCGATAGGAATGCGGATCAACGCCGGGGCCCATCAAGGCCTTGACCTCGGCCCGGTCGCCGGCAACCTGGCGCGCGGCATCGGCGATCATGGAAGTGGTGGCAACAACATTCAGCGGCTTTGCCATGGCATGACCGGCGCCGGCCAAAAGACCGGCTGCAAGGATAAGGGCGCTTAGCAAAATGGGGCGTGCGGATCGGAAAAGGCTCATCAGATGTCCCGAAAGCAAATTGAAATCAGTCCAGCGAATACCCACTATTTATGTGCGGACTTTTAAAGTTAGTCAAGGCTAAATTGATTTTTGCAAACTTAGTTGTTATGAAGGTTGCGGGACAGAAATTGGAGAGATCAATGGGCGACAAAGCCGTGGTAAACCCGCGTCACAACAAGGCCGAAGTCTTCGCCCGCCTGCGCGACGCGCATGCCAGGGAAGTGACCGAGGATTACGTTGAAATGATCGGCGATCTGATTGCCGAGGAGGGCGAGGCCCGCTCGGTCGCCCTTGCCGAACGCTTCGGCGTGACGGCCGCAACCGTGAACAACACCATCAAACGCCTCGAACGCGACGGCTTCGTCACATCACGCCCCTATCGTGCAATTTTTCTGACCGAAAAAGGCGAAGCACTCGCCAAAAAGTGTCGCGAACGCCACCAGATCGTCTATAACTTCCTGGTATCCATCGGCGTCGATCCCGAAATCGCAGAATTCGACGCCGAGGGGATCGAACACCATGTCAGCGAGGAGACGTTGAGGGTGTTTGATGCCTTTGCAAGAGTGCGGACTTGAGTACGGCGAAGCATTTTTGCTTTTGTGACTATCCAGTGGAACCTTAAGTGACGGTTCATCGGCCCGCTGGAGCGCGAACGAGCGCAACTGTCGGTCAAAGAGAAAAGCAACAGGTTCATTTAAAGCAGATATCAAGACGTTGCTTCCGGTTCCGGGATTTTGCCATCGGAATGACCGCAAAATTTAGGGGGGCGTTAGTTGTTCTGTTGTAACAGGCTTGGCGTACACTTTCGGATATCACGTATTTCATCATGAGGTGAGGTGGTGATAGAAGGGGAGCGCTATTCAGGTAGGCGGGTTTTTGCTTTTCTGTATAGCCCTTGCGTGCCAAGGCCAAATGATCTAAACGGATACTCCTTTTTAAGAACCTCGCCCTCCATAGATATCAACGTGATTCTTTATTGTGAAACTGGCGGGAAGTTACTGTTCTACAAGGAAATGATTGCTAAACATGGTTGAGTCTCCTCGCCGAAAAATTTGCGTAGTAGTGAATAGCCGCGCCAACTACGGCCGTATCAAGGCTGTTATGCATGAAATCCAGAAACGACCAAGCTTGGAGCTTCAGATCCTAGTTGGCGCATCAGCCTTGTTATCAAGGTTTGGTGATCTTGTAGAGATAATGCGTGCGGATGGCTTCTCGCCCACCGAAACAGTGCACACCATAATCGAAGGGGAAAACCCCACCACAATGGCTAAGTCAACCGGACTTGCCATTATTGAACTAGCCTCAATATTCGGCAACATCAAACCTGATATTGTTGTAACAGTGGCGGATCGATTTGAGACCCTCGCGACAGCAGTTGCATCAAGTTATATGAACATTGGCTTGGCGCATACGCAAGGCGGAGAGGTTACTGGTAGCATTGATGAATCTGTACGACATGCGGTTACCAAGTTAGCGCATCTTCACTTCCCTGCTTCAAGGCAGGCTGCTGAGTTTGTGAAGAGGATGGGGGAACCAGAGGAAACAGTGTTTTTGACAGGTTGTCCGGCGCTTGATGTCATCGCAGGGCTCGATTTGTCGTGGCCGTCAGACTTGCTGTCTCTTGAAACCGGTGTTGGCGCGGCGCTGGATCCGGAAGCTCCTTACTTACTGGTTCTGCAGCATCCGGTAACAACAGAATTCGGCGACGGTGAACGACAGATCACTGAAACGATTGAGGCTGTGGCAAGAATTGGTATGCAGGCTGTTTGGCTGTGGCCGAATATTGACGCGGGTTCAGACGATGTCGCGAAGGGGCTAAGGAAGTATCGCGAACAACACAAGCCGAACTGGCTGCGTCTGTTTAAGAATTTCCCTCCGGAACAATATGCTCGTCTTCTACGCCACGCATCTTGCGTTGTCGGTAATACAAGCTCGTCCTTGCGGGAGGGAGCATTTCTTGGGACCCCTGTTGTGAACATTGGTAGTCGGCAGTCAGGAAGAGAGCACGCCAAGAATGTACAACACGCCGGCTATAACAGAGACGATATTGAAAAAGCGATCCGCTCTCAGATTTCGCATGGCAGATATAGCCCCGATTATATTTTTGGAGATGGCAACGCTGCACCAAAAATCGTTGATGTGCTTGAGACAGCAAAAATCAAAGTGCAGAAGCGTTTAAGTTACGTACAGGGTCTCTGATTATGTTTAAGGGTAAAAAGGTGCTCTCTGTAACTCCCGCGAGGGGGGGGAGCAAGGGCGTGATCAAGAAGAATTTGCGGAAAGTCGGCGATTTGACTTTGACGGGGCGCGTAGCAAAACTTGTCAGTGGTCTGGAGTTTTTGGATTATTGCCTCTTGTCTAGCGATGATCCGGATATGCAGGCAGAGGCAAGGCGATATGGTTTGGGCGCACCTTTCTCTCGACCGCAAACCCTTTCAGGAGATCGTGTCGCAGCAATTGATGTCTGGGCTCATGCGTGGCAACAGGCTGAAGAATTGACAGGGCAGACATTTGATATAGGGATATATATTGAACCAACCTGTCCTTTGCGTCGACGCGAGCACATTGAAGCAACGCTCAGCAAGCTGGTGGAGGAAGATTGGACGGCAGTGTGGACCCTCAACGAAATAGATCCTAGGCATCACCCGTTTAAGAAGATGCGCTTAGATGAAGAGGGGCATGCGTTCCCTTATGATGATCGGGGGCGTGAAATAATTGCTCGCCAGCAGCTAGAAACACTCTATGAGCGAAATGGTGTTTGTTATGCTGCCACTCGACAGACTGTATTAGAAAAGCACAGTTTGGAAGGAGACCGTCTGGGGGGGCTGATATTAGACGAACCGTTCGTCAGTATCGACTCTGAGCTGGATGTTGATCTGGCTGAGTTCTTCTTGCAAAGGGCAATTAAGCTGGGGCTTATGCAGGAATAACCGCCGTTAGACTGGAATGTTTTCATGGATACCGGAGCAGGGAGCCCTGTCAGGGTTTTATTTTTTCCTGAGGGCGAAAGGTACTGGCAGGAGATCGTGCCACTACTGAACTATTTGGCATTGGATCCGGGCTTTGAAGTTCACGCCTTGATGCAGAACGAGCCATATCAAGTCACAGGGAATCCTCGAGAGCACGTGCCCACCGATGTTTTACCCGAAGTGGTGCTTCATGAATGCCCTGCCAGACCAGATTGGGGTAGTCGGCTCATGGCTCGGTTTGAAGGCTGGGTTTACTCATTGTTTTCAGATAACCAAAGAGCTGAAAAGGTTCTGAATACTTTTCCAGTTGTGCTGTTGCTGGCAAGCTTTGATTTGATTGATTTTGTCTTTGCGCGTTGCAAGGCGAGGAAAATCTTAAGCGTAATTAATCCTGATGTTTTGATGGTTACCAGAGATCGAAATCTGGGGTTACAAACAGCAATGATTCGCTTGATGAAGAGGCGAAACAGGAAGACTGTTGTTGTGCCTTGGGGGTATCCAAATACATCTTTTCTCTTGGCATCAAGAGCCACATCACCGCGAAATCAGGCAGATGGATATGCTGCCAGTATCGTGCAAAAGCTAATGGTTAAAAACGATCACCCACACATTCTAGAGTTTCGGGGCAAGGCCTATTCGTACTACAAGCCTGGCCGTTTCTTGGCTGCGTGTATGGCGAGAATTTGCCCTTCTAAACCATTCGGATACGGAGCAGATGCTGATCTGTGCATGGTAGAGAGTGAGACGACAAAGGTTTTTTTGGCGGGGCTTGGTACAGCAACGAATAGCATTGTCGTCACTGGTAACCCTGTCTATGACTCGCTATACAAAGACCCGGCGGAGCGCGAAAAAATTCGGTCAGAACTGGCTGCCAAATACGGTGCTGCGGGCAGTCAACTCGTGATGTTCGCAATCCCTCACACTCCTGAGCACAATTTGTTGGATTGGGAAACGCACAGGAGTTGGCTAAGACGTATGGTAGAGGCTTTGCTCTCGCCTGGAAACATTACTTTGCTCCTAAGTATCCATCCGCGATCAGATCCTGAGAACTATAGATTTTTATGGGAAGAGTATCCCGTCTTCGAAATGAGTGAAACCTTGCGTTATTGCCTGCCTGCTGCGGACTATTTTGTCTGTCATTGGTCAGGAACAACCGTGTGGGGACCTTTACTGCGGGTTCCAACTCTTGTTTTGGATGTTTACTCAGTACCCGCGCTGGGTTTTGAGTACTTGTTGGATAGTGTGTTTTTGATCAAGGACATGGATCAGCTCGATCAATCGGTTCAACAATTTTATACAGATCCGCCTAAGCCTAACCTCAAATCTTTGCCACCTTTCGACGGCCAGTCTCGAAGACGCATCGTTGATTGCATTCGTGCCCTCCCAAAAGCTGCGTCTCAGTAAACAATGGCCGTGTCAAAATGATGTCTCTAAAGAAAATTATACAAACGGCCATTTTGATAGTCATAAGGCAGCGTGTTTTTATCCCATTGATTGCGTGGGTTGTGGGACATAGGCTTATTGACTTTGACCTTGCGCAAGCCTCGCGTGCAGGTGCTGGTAGAAAAATTTTAGCATTGAATTCAATTCGCTATGGCCAAGATTTAAAGCTGATAAATGGTCAAGGCGAGTTTATGGTTAAGACCCTTGATCCCGCTATTCAAAGTTGGATAAACGCCCTGTTCATAGGAGGTTTGACTGGGGAAAAAGTGAGGAAAATGGGGGCTAGAGCATTTCTAAAAAGTTCTGATCCGGAGAATCGAAGGGTTGTATTGAAGCAAGAGTTGTATTTGGAAAGTCTAATTAGCCGGATATGCAGGCGTTGTGGTATTGAAGCAATTGTCACCTGTACATTCTATTATGCGCAAGATCAGGTTTGGATGTCTGCCGCGGAAAATGCCGGCATTCCATTCGTTGTATTGCACAAAGAGTGCATGAAAGACGCAGCTATTATTCCGGAAATGACAAAGCAATACGCGACAGGAGAAATTTACTTTCGATTCAAGGGCACTAGAATCGCTGTTTACAATGACAATGAAAAGAAGTGTCAGGTTGATAGCGGTATTGTTTCTGGAGACAAAGTTGTTGTTACTGGTTGTCCACGTACAGACGCTCTTTTTAAGCGCCGCATTCGAGGCGATTTTCCAGAGCCAGAAAAATGTGTGACGTTTTTCTCATTCCGCCACTTGATTGGTGGACTAAGAGGCCCGGAACTGAAGACAGGGTTCTCTTCTGATGGAAACAGCGGGGCTGCTCGGTTATTTGCAGAGAGCCATGCGGCGTTTGCCAAGACCGCAATGCTTCACCCGGATTGGGAATTCGTTATAAAACCAAAGTGGCTCAAAAATTGGGGGCCATTTATCGAAAAAACCATTCTTGAAGAACTAGGGATCAACCTTGCTGATATTCCCAATTTGAGAGTTGATGTGTCTGAACCTGCTCAATCCCTCATAGACCGGTCTAAAGTTGTTGTTGGTTTAAACAGTACAACGGTAATTGAGGCCCGGGTCGCTGGTCGCGATGTGATTGTGCCGGTTTTTGAAGAAGCAGAGGGTAGACATTGGGATCGAATTTATTTCCGAAAGTATTTTGATACCGATTTTTTGGTTGCACGCTCTGGGAAGCATCAGCAAGAGCTGATTGAAAAAGCGATGTTTAGCACCAAGCCCATCCTTGATAACAAGGATGACAGACTGTATCGCGAGTTTTTTGGGTATACTGATGGCAAATGCACCGATCGAGTTGTGGCTTTACTAAAAGAGGAGATAGATCTTAAACATCGGGCAATCACCTGATCGCTTGTTTGCAGTTCCCACACCTTATCGCCAAGAGTAGATCAAATGACGAATGTTTTTGTGACGGGAGCCGATGGCTTTATAGGATCCCATCTGGTTGAGCTTCTGGTCCGCAACGGATACAGAGTCAAAGCGCTTTCTTATTATAACGCATTTGGGCGCTCCGGCTGGCTTGACAATGTTAGCGCAGATATAAGATCAGAGATTGAGCTGGTTTCAGGCGATATTTGTGACGCGGCAGCAATGACGGAATACACCAAAGGTCAGGATGCTATTTTGCATCTAGCCGCTTTGATCGGTATTCCTTATTCGTATGTCGCTGCGAATTCTTACGTTAACACGAATATTGCAGGTACAATCAATCTGTTGCAGGCTGCGCGACATCATCAGATCCAGCGGTTTGTCCACACTTCGACAAGCGAAGTATACGGGACGGCCAGGTTCGTACCAATTACCGAAGAGCACCCGCTCCAACCGCAATCGCCATATTCTGCATCTAAGATATCCGCCGACAGCATGGCGGAATCTTTTCATCGTAGCTTTGGTCTTCCTTTGGTGATTTTGCGGCCTTTCAATACTTACGGGCCGCGACAGTCGACGAGGGCAGTGATACCCACAATCATAACTCAGTTAGCGTCTGGTCAAAGGGAAATCAAACTGGGTGCAACACATCCGACACGTGATTTCAATTATGTAGAAGATACAGCTCGTGCTTTTGTGGCCGCGCTCCAGGCAGATGCGGCAATCGGCCACACTGTCAATGCTAGTAGCAATTTTGAGATATCAGTTGGCGATACCGCAGCGACGATTGCGGATATTATGAATGTCGACATGAAAATTCTGTCTGACGATGTTCGCCAACGACCGGCAAAAAGTGAAGTCGAGCGCCTGTGGGGGTGCAATAAAAAGGCAGAAAAACTTCTAGGTTGGCGGCCGGAATTCGGCGGTGAAGATGGTTTGCGTCGTGGTCTTGAGAAAACGGTTGAGTGGTTCTCCGACCCGGTCAACCTCGCTATGTTTAAAGCTGATGGCTATGGAATCTAGCATGATACCTTTGGCTGTTCCCAACCTCTCAGGAAATGAAGCAGCGTACCTCCAGGATTGCGTCGAATCTACATTTGTCTCGACTGTAGGTCCTTATGTGACCCGGTTCGAGCAGGAGGTGGCTTCTGCGGCGGGCACGAGATATGCAGTTGCAACTTCCTCCGGAACGACTGCCTTGCACATGGGGCTGCTGGCGATGGGAGTTGGGCGGGATGATGTTGTTATATTGCCGTCCATGACATTCATTGCTTCGGCAAATGCTATATCGCACTGCGGCGCATCACCTTGGTTAATGGACGTGGACCAGCGCTCTTGGACGTTGTGTCCGCAGGTTCTCGAAGCTGAACTGTTCGCAAAAGCAGAACGTCGTCATGATGGTGTATTCTTGAAGGAATGTGGACGCCAAGTTAAAGCTATATTGCCTGTTTTCAATCTCGGTATGGCGGCTGACATGGATGCACTCGGTAGCATTGCTGAAGAGTGGGCCCTGCCGTTAATTGTAGATGCCGCAGCAGCACTTGGGGCGGAATATAAAGGTAAAATGAGTGGGGCATGCGGGGCTATTGCGAGCATGTATTCATTTAATGGAAATAAGACAGTGACAGCAGGAGGCGGTGGTATTCTCGCGACCGATGATGAGGCCCTCGCAAAGATGGTTCGCCATTTGTCAACGACCGCTCGGGCCAGTTCAGACTACGATCATGATATGGTTGGCTACAATCATCGAATGACAAATTTGCAAGCGGCAGTTGGTTGTGCGCAAATGGAACAACTCCCGATGTTTTTACAACGAAAGAGACAAGTTAGGGCTCGCTATGATTCGGCCTTTACCGAAAAAGGGCTGAAACCCTTTCCTAGGCCACAGTGGACCTATAGTGCTGACTGGTACTCCGGCTTTGTGTATCCGTTCGAAGATGTCACTGACTTCAGGAATCGATTGCGGAAAAAAGGAGTTGATGCTAGGCCGTTTTGGAAGCCTGTTCATCTGCAATTACCGTATCAGAATGCTGTTCGATCAGAGATGCCTGTTTGCGGTCAGCTCTGGGATCGCATTGTTACCTTGCCTTGTTCAACGCATATTTCAGATTCAGAGCTTGAAAAAGTAGTCAACTCTGTGCTGGAGGCCCTGTAGTGAGTCGCGTGGTACGTGAAGTTGCCGTTGTGACGGGCAGTCGAGCAGATTACGGCTTGTTGCAGCCATTGATAGCCTTACTAAGGGAAGACAAGGACTTCTCTCTTCGTCTCTTGGTTACAGGTGCACATCTTGAAGAGCGTTTGGGAGCGACAAAAGATGTAATTCTGCAAGACGGCTTTCAGATATCGGCGGAAGTTCCTTTGGGTTTGCAAGGTGATGACGATTTGTCCGTTGTGAATGGGGTCGCGGCATCGCTGAAGGGATTTGCGCGTTATTTGGTGGGACACAGGCCTGACCTGTTGATGGTTCTCGGTGATCGTTACGAAGTTTTTGGCGCGGTTCAAGCTGCAACATTTCTTAAAATACCGGTTGCGCATATTCACGGTGGTGAATTGACCGAGGGCGCTTTTGATGATGCGTTACGTCACGCGATAACAAAAATGTCATCTCTTCACTTTGTGGCTGCAGAGCCTTATCGGGACAGAGTAGTCCAGATGGGTGAAAAGCCGGAAAACGTGTTCAATACTGGTGCGCTTGGTGTCGACCAAATTCGTGGAATTGTGAAGTACTCCCGGACGGAACTTTTTGAAAGGCTGGGGTTTCCGGATCAACAGGATTTGCAGAAGCAGTTGTTCTCGGTAACATTTCACCCCGTTACGTTGCAGGCAGCGTCTTCTGTTAATTCAATGCAAACGCTTCTTGATGCATTGGAGAAATTCCCTAAGGCAATTAAGATATTTACAGGCGCAAACGCTGATCCTGAGGGTGAAAGTGTAAACGCTCTCATAAAAGACTACGTTGCCCGACATCCCGACCACTGCAGATTTTTTATGTCTCTGGGGCAAAAGGGTTATTTGTCATTGCTGGAGCATGCAGACTGCGTGATTGGGAACTCTTCCAGTGGCCTTCTCGAAGCGCCATCAGTAGGGCTGCCGACTGTCAATATTGGCTCGAGGCAGGATGGGCGATTGCGCGCACAGTCAGTCATCGACTGTCAGGACAATAAGCATGATATTGAATCGGCGATATCTAAAGCTTTGTCTCCGGAATATAGGGAGATTGCTACCAAGTGTGAGTCACCTTTTGGTGAAGGAAACGCCAGTCAGAATATCCTCAGGATTTTGAGCGCTTATAATTTTGAGACGCTCTTGCCAAAGAGTTTTTTTGACTTGCCAGTTGGTGCAAATAAAGCAGTTCGACCCACTTCAACGGGGAAACGATAAGTGCACAGAATATCTCCAGATGTTTTTATCATCGCAGAAGCGGGGGTTAATCACAATGGTTCTCTCGAAAATGCGTTGGCGTTGGTGGACGTAGCTAGTTCCGCTGGTGCAGATGCAGTCAAATTCCAGACATTCAGAGCAAACAAGCTTGTGTCGCCTTCGTCCCCAAAAGCGCAATATCAGATTGATAATACTGGTGTAGAAGAAAGCCAACAGGATATGCTGCGAACGTTGGAGCTTTCTTTTGACGATCACATCAAAATTGAAAAACACTGTCGTCAGCGCGGAATAATTTTCCTATCCACCCCATTCGATTCCGAAAGCTTACATTTTTTGCTTCAGAAGTTACATTTGTCGGTAATCAAAATCCCTTCTGGAGAACTGACAAATGGACCGTACCTCCTTGAGCTCGCAAGAACCGGAAAGCCATTAATTCTCTCCACAGGGGCTGCTGATATAAATGAGGTGCGAACAGCACTTTATTGTATAGATTGGGCGCGGTCCCACACAAAAGATATGCCTGAGAGCCTGGATGAGCTTATCGAGTATGGCGAGCAGCGTTCTTTGGTTGCTCTGAAAAGTGATGTAAGTGTTTTACACTGTGTAACTGCGTATCCGGCTCCTTTTGAAGACGTAAACCTGCAGGCAATGGACCAAATGAAAGCACAGTTTGGTTTGCCTGTAGGTTTGTCGGATCACACGATAGGTATCGCTGTGGCTATCGGCGCCGTGGCACGTGGTGCTAGCATTATTGAAAAGCATTTTACGTTGGATCGGAATATGCCCGGTCCAGATCATGCTGCCTCCCTTGAGCCTTCGGATTTGCGAGCCATGATCGAGGGTATTCGTCAGGTTTCGCTGGCCTTAGGGCAAGGTGATAAAGTCCTAACTGGTAGTGAGGTCGCTAACAGAGATGTCGCTAGAAGGAGTTTGTTCGCTGCTTGTGAAATTCCTGCTGGAACCGTTATTCAAGCTGATATGTTGCAGTCGCTTCGCCCCGGAACAGGTCTTTCTCCGATGCGTAGCTTCGACATAGTCGGGCGACCGGCAAGAAAGACATATCAAGAGGGCCAAAGTATTGAGGACTGATTCAGGGCTTGGCGCCAAGAAGCAATACGTCATTGTCGGAGCAGGAGGGCACGCATGCGTCGTACTTTCAGCTTTGCTTGCAATGAATTCGCCTGAAATCGCGGGCTGTATTGCTCCGTCTTCAGGTGTTTCTAGTTCTCTCGATTTGAAAATATTAGGTGATGATCAATGGTTGATGGAGCAAAATCCCGAACAATTTCTACTGTTTAACGGTATCGGCTGCGTAGATGTCAGTAACTTGCGAAGCGACATCTTTCGACAATACAGAAAGTTCGGGTTCAAGTTTGGAACAATAGTTCACCCAAGAGCTATTGTTGCAGATGATGTCCGAATAGCGATGGGTAGTCAGATTATGGCTGGTGCTGTTCTTCAGACTGGGAGTCAGGTTGGTCAGAATGTGATTGTCAATACAGGCGTGATTATTGACCATGACTGTGTGATTGGGGACCATGCCCACATTGCACCTGGAGCTGTGCTATGTGGTGCTGTCAGAATAGGTGAGAGTAGTCTTATTGGCGCGGGATCGACCATCGTTCAAAATACAGTAATTGCCGAAAACGTATTGGTCGGTGCAGGAAGTACGGTTACTCGTGCTGTGGCGGCAGGCGCGCGGATAGCGGGCAGTCCAGCCAAAACACTGATTGTGAAGTAACAGGAAGTGGCAATGGATTACAGATCAAGCTGTATTGGACCAAAAACATCAATTAAGGAGGCAATCGCGACCATTGATGCAAGCCCGGCAAAGGTTGCACTGGTTGTTGATCATAATGGTCGGTTGGCTGGTACTGTTACCGATGGCGACGTCCGCAGAGGTTTGCTGTCTGGCAAGTCAATGGCTTCCTTTGCCGCTGATATTATGAACCGTAATCCTAGGGTTTCTCTAAAGGGGGAAGAGCAGGACGCAATTTTTGCCAGAATGCAGCGCGAACGTGTTCGGCATTTGCCCATTGTTGATGATGCTGGCATCTTGGTAGGGATTGAGACTTTATCTCATCTTGTTAACAGGCAGAAGCGCTCCAACTTGGTGGTATTGATGGTGGGGGGCGAAGGAAAGCGGCTGCGTCCTCTGACCGAGACAATTCCCAAACCAATGTTGCATGTCGGATCTCGTCCGATTCTGGAGACCATTGTCGACAGATTTCGTTTTTTTGGTTTCGAGAACTTTGTGTTTTCGGTGAACTATAGCGCTGAGGTCATCAAGTCGTATTTTGGCGATGGAACATCTCGCGGCATAAATATCGAATACCTGTACGAAGACAAGCCGTTAGATACTGCAGGTGCATTGAGCTTGTTGGGGGAAAAGCCGGATGCTCCATTCTTCGTGATGAATGGCGATCTTTTAACCAGCGCCAATTTCAGTCACATACTTGATTTCCATCACGAGCATCCCGCCGCAGCCACCATGTGCGTAAGAGGTTACGATGTTCAAGTTCCTTATGGAGTTGTTACGATGGAAGGGCACCGGCTCAAAACAATTCAAGAAAAACCCGTCTACCGCAAATTCACCAACGCAGGCATTTACGTTCTGGAGCCAGAAGCATTGGATGTAGTCGAGAAAAACGTGCCGATGGCAATGCCTCAACTTTTTGAGCGATTAATGGAAAGTCACAAACCGTGCAATGTTTGTCCAATACGTGAGTATTGGCTTGATATCGGCCAGCACGCGGATTTCGAGCGGGCTAATCTTGAATATCCGGTAGTCTTCAACGATGTCTGATGAAAACATCCTGGCGGTCATCCCTGCGAGAGGCGGATCGAAGGGGGTGACGCGCAAAAATCTGCGAAAGCTCGACGGCCTTTCGCTGTTGGCATGGTCTATTCAGGAAGCGCAGCAAAGTCAGCTTGTCGACAGAGTTTTGGTTTCAACTGAAGACGCAGAATTGGCTGACGAAGCCCAAGCCTTTGGTGCGGAGGTTCATCACCGGCCGATGCATCTGGCTACGGATACCGCCAGAACGATTGAAGTTGTTCACGATATTGTCGCGTGTGAGCATCAACGGGTAACTCATATCATTCAGTTGCAGCCTACAAGTCCATTCAGGACAGCCGCTGATATTGATGCTGCTCTGGAGTTGCTGATGTCATCAACTGCGCCATCTGTCGTTTCTGTTTGTAAAGCTGCAAAGAGCCCTCATCTGTTATTTCAGTTGGGGGAGAAACAAAACTTGACATCAGCACTGCCATTCCCTCACAAGATGTCTCGTAGGCAGGATATGGACCAATATTATGAATTGAACGGCGCCATATATGCTGCCCGTGTCGATTGGTTGGCAAACCGAGACAGTTTCCTTGCAAAGGAAACGTTAGCCTATGTTATGCCATCAGAGCGTTCATTGGATATCGATACGGAACTGGATTTGAAAGTCGCCGAAGCACTGGTCGGTTACATCCGACGAGACCGGTAATCTGTACAGAAAGAGAAAACTACAATGTCGAACGATCCTCGCGAGCTTCTTTCGTCTGCCCTTTCCTTGTGGTGGTTGCGCCCGGAAAACGGTTTGGCTATCGCTAGCTACACCCACAACGGTTATGACTTTTTCCCGAAAGAAGGTCAGGTTGCTGCTGACTATGCGTGTGGCGACGGCATCAACACTTTCTTTAAGGCAGGTGGTCGTTTCGATAAGAACTTTGACATTTTTGGTGCTGCTGTGCGCTCCGCATCAGCTGATCAGATTGTCGGTGAAAAAATTGATGTGTTTGACCATTTTGACGAGAGCTATCAGCCAGCGGTCGTCAAGCGTCCGGACGTTAAGTTCGCATATGGTACGGATCACAAGGCCAAACTTCTCCAGAAAGCAGACCGTCTCGGCTACTATGACAACCTGATCGAGGCAGACCTTGCTAATGATGTAGAGATCGCAGACGAAAGCCTCGATATCGTCTATTGTAATAGCCTCTACTGGACGCCCGTTCCCGAACAGGCTCTTGGTCATATGTACAAGAAATTGAAACCGGGCGGTTTGGCCGTCTTCGATGTCATGACAACTCATCGTAAGGCGCTGCGTTATCAACACCTGATGCCAACCATGTCTACAGCTTGGCAGAATTTGATGAACCGTGGTCGTGACCAAAACAACCCGGGTATTCGTTCCGATCGTGAATGGCGCAAGTTGTTTGAGGCGAACGGTGCTGCCAAGCTTGAGGATGTTAGAAACATCTTCCCGTCAGCAATCGCGCATGTTTGGAATATCGGACTGCGCCCAATTTTCCCGGTTTTGAACCGTATGGTACAAGCCATTCCGGATGCTTCAGATGTTCAGGGTATCAAGGAAGAGTGGGTCGAAACTTGGACTGATCTAATGTTGCCGTTGTTGCTAGAACCTCAGGAGTTCCCGAACACCGGAACACAGGTACGTTTGCAGTATGTCGCTCGCAAAAAGTAAGCGTTCTTCCAGCAGCCCGATCATCCAAATTGGTGGTCGGGCTGTCGGTCTTGAATGCCCTCCGCTATTGCTGCCGGATATCGGCACTTTCTTCAACAGCAACGTTGAAGAAGCAATAGTTCTAATTGATTCCTTGATTGACCAAGGTGTTGAAATCATTAAGGGGGAGATATTGCATGATCCCTCCATTTGCTTGGATGACGGAACTTTAGAGAGTTACTATTCGCCAAAATCCGGTCTGATGGTGGAAGAACGCTATCGCGACTTGATTGAGAGGAAGGTTGTATCTCTTGATGATTACGACCGGATTTTTAGGCACTGTCGCAATCGTGAATTAGCGTTTGTTCTTTCGGTATATGATTTTGCGGGGGCTGACTTTGCTTTGCAGTCAGGTGCCGCGGCGCTAAAGGTTGCCTCGTCGAATATTGTTCATGAACCATTGATCCGCTATCTGGCGAATACCAGAAAACCCTTGGTTATTGATACAGGTCGATCAACGATGGATGAGATTGACAGGGCTCTGTCATGGGCCCGCAGCTCCGGCGCAGAAGACATTATCTTGGAGCATAGCCCCCCACCACCGCCAGCACCTGTCGAGCACCAGAACATTCGAATACTTGATACATTTGCCGATAAATTCGATTGTCTGACCGCGCTTTCAGATCATCATTCCGGACCAGAGATGCTGTATGCAGCCGCTGCTCGCGGCGTATCACTGCTGGAAAAAGGTGTCTGCAGTGACGACAAGGAAGACGATCAAGACGTCGCGCATGCGCTACGCGTTAGTGATTTTTCAGAGGTTAACAGAGTCTGCCAGACTATTTACTCAGGAATAGGCGTTGGCGAACTACCACCTGTTAAGAAGAAGAAAACGTCGCGAATGGGACTTGTTGCGGCGAAGAACCTGTCAGAAGGCGAATATGTGTCATCTGAGAGTGTATCGTATGCATTTCCTGCATTAGGAATTCCAGTTGAATACTGGTCGAGAGTGAATGGCTCTCGAATTACGAAGTCAGTTGAAGCAGGTAAACCGCTCGAGTGGGACCATGTCGACGATACCACTGCCTGACAAACCGGCGTTCTCAGGCTTGCATTCCGCGGGGGATAAACATTTTGAATTGTCTCCGCAGCAGTCTAGGTTTGTATCTGATTGCGTGGCAAAAAAGGGTGTTGTGTATCGCATAGAAAGTAGCGCTAATTTTCCCTGCGGCCATTACATCTTGAGATCGGAAGATGAGGACTGGTTTATCAAGATAAAAGATTGCTCTCCTTCCCATCATGTTGTGTCTCAGGCAATTTCTATTGAAGCGGCTTCCTATGGGGCCCCTGTCATAGCTAGTGAAATATATAATGATCCAGAGGGTGTCCTCAGGATTGAGGTTCAGCCCTTTGTCGAGAACAGGTCTCCCAACTGTGATCAAAATGATGCTTCTTTAACTGGAGAAGCCTTGGCACAAATGCACTTGGCCTTGCGCAATGTTCACCACAAAACGATAGTTCAAAAAAACACTAGGGCGCGTCATTCGTACTTGGCCGAAATTTATCGGAATATTGAACGTAATGGTGTGTTGCCGCCTCCGTTAGAAATGAGCTTCCAAGATATGTGCGTAGGCAGACCGTTTCAATTTGATTTGGCCCCCGATGCTCAGATTATTCATGGTGACCTGAATATTGGCAACATACTGGTCGACCAAGGCTCCGAAACGGTCTGTTTTATTGACTGTGAGAATATGGCTCTAAGCTGGTTGTCGCCGTCAGTTGATATTGGAATGGCAATTCAGCGGCAAATACTGGTAGCGGATGCGCCTGACAGCATAAAGGAGGCGTCTATATTTAGTTTGCTGTCTGCTTATCAGAAAAAGAGTTTGGGAATAATTACCATTGATGGGGAACACTTGGTGAATACCATTGCCTGGACCTGCATGCGCAATATCTGTTTGTTGGTTGCACTGCGTCATCAAGGAAGAGAACCAGACCAGGCGGAATGGTTGAAATTCCAGTCGTTGTTGCAACTGAACCAACAGTGGGCAACCAGGATTGTTTCGGCTGTGCACCGCATCAAGAATTCTTAGTTTCAGTGATGATCAGAATTCATTTGTTAAGCCCCGGATTTACCAGCCCTAACGGCGCGGCTTTTCTATTTCCGTTGTTGAAGTTCCACGAGTCTTTGAGACAAAGTGGAATGATGCTCAAACTTTTTTTCCGAATAGAAGACGATTTGACGGATTGTGACGTTCTCCTCGTTGATAGCAAATTCCATAAATTTCAGTGGTCTCGGAACAGAGAACAAGTTTTAGAACAGTTTGGGCAGTGGGCGGAACAAGCTAGGGTAATTTACTGCGATACAACAGACTCAAGTGGTTCGTTACAGTCTGAGTTGCTACCCATTGTAGATAAATATGCAAAATCACAGTTGTTGCACGATAAGCAGGCTTATTGCCGTCCGCTATACGGCAACAGATTTTTTGCCGACTACTATCATAAAAGCAAAGGTGTATTTGACTCTTCGCCGGAATGGTCGACACCGGTTCGTGATAAGGAAGGTTTGAACAAGCTTGTCTTGTCGTGGAACACCGGTCTGGCAGATTACTCTCTCTGGGGGCCGGATCTTATGAAAGTTTATAGAAGGCTTCCCATAAAATCCCTGCTACGTTTTTCAAAACCCCTTTACGTTGCGGATAAACACCGACCTTTGGATGTATCATGTCGCTTTGGGATTACTTATCACCGAGAAACCGTCGCGTGGCAAAGGCAACAAATCCGTGAGTTAATGAGAAATCAGTTACGTACAGATAAGTTAAACCGTAGACAGTATTTCAAGGAGTTGATGTCAAGTAAAGTTGTAGTGTCACCGTTTGGCTGGGGAGAAATTACCCTTAAGGACTTCGAGGTGTTTATAACCGGAGGACTACTTTTGAAGCCGACATTGGACTATATGGATACTTGGCCAAACTTGTTCATTGCTGAAGAAACTATGGCAACTTTTGACTGGGATCTACAAAACTTTTTGGCTGTATTGGACGAGGTTTTAAGAGATGTTCCGCGCCGTACCCATATCGCTAGAGAGGGTCAGCGACGGTACGCAAAGTACACCTCCGGCTCCGAGGCAGCGCATTTGTTCGTCAACCATTTTAAAAACATGATTGCTTTCAATGAAAATCGTTAAAGATGGCACCCCACGTCTATTATTTTATTGGGACTTGAAAACGATGCTCCCGACTGAAACTGGGAGCGATACTGGTGTTTTTTCACCCTCTGGTTTTAAGTGGTTGTCTGAGGACGTATACCCTGCTCCAGTTGTAGTTAATCAAGATAACAAAACGGGGTTTTTATTCGGATCCCCAATCGTTGAAGACAAAATAGCACCGCAGCAGTCACTCCAGCAGGTGATGTCAGGGCAATCGCCGGAGTTATTGAACGGCCAGTTTCTGATTGTGGTTTTCGACCACAAGTCTGGTTCGATGCATGTTTATAATGACCGTTACGCTAGTCTTCCGGTTTATTATGACTACAGTCCAGAGGGGTTCTTCCTCAGTCATCGACATTCAGATCTCGTAAGATACAAACGGCAAGGTTCTGGGATTAGTTTTGTTGCCGAAAGACTATTCGAGACGATCGCTTTTCAGCGTCAACTGCTGGACAGAACCTTAGATGAACGCAGCCGTTATTTGTTGCCCGCAAGTGTACTGCGTGTGTCTAAAAACGGTTGTGAACATCAACGTTACTGGCGCCCAGCTTTTTCCAAGCGGGATGACGGTGTGGTCTCAGCAGGCGGTGAACTGAGTGAACTTCTTCAGCAGTCAATGCAACGAAGAATGTCGGACGGCAGGCGCTACGGGATCTATCTTAGTGGTGGGCATGACAGCAGAACTGTACTGATGGCGTCACCCCAGAAGCCTGTTTGCTTTACGGTTGGTTACTCTGACAATTACGAAGTGGGTTGTGCACGTAAAATTGCAGGTGCGGCGGGTGCACCTTTCAAGTTTTTTGAATTTCCGAGAGATCATCAAGCATTGGTCGCCGATCAAGCAGCAGAGATTTGTGGTGGCATGTACGCGATCGACAATGCGCTATTTCTTGGTTTGGCGGACCGTGTTAGGCAAGAAGCGGACGTCGTATTTCATGGACATGCGCTAGACTACTTGTTTCAAGGTATGTATCTACCAGCTGAATATATCAAGTTTCTGAATAGGCCAACGTTGTTGCGTCGTCAAACAGGCTACTGGTCTGATATGGCCAGCCAGTTTGTGGAAACTATCCCCTACAGATTAAAATATATTGATTTGTATGGATTATGCCGACCAGAGTGGCGGAGCCGATTGCGAGAAAGTATGCACGATTCCGCTCAAGCAATCATTGAGGATGGAAGGGATGTCTGCTGTGATAAAGAAGACTTATGGGAGTATTTTTTAATCCACGGGCTGAGCCGACACTATTCTTGGCCAAATATTGGTACAAAGGCAATCGGTGTAGAACAACGGACGCCTGCATTCGACAATGATGTTTTCGACTTCTACTTATCTCTTCGGCCTGAACACAGGCTAACTGCCGGAGTTCTCCGTTGCGCGCAGCTTAAGCTTGACAGGCGTATCGCCATGATAAATACCGGTAACTTGGGGATGCCCGCTGCCGCATCTCCTTTGTTTAAAACGGGCTGGTTAATGACCAGAAAGTTGTTACGGCATGTGACGGGGTTGCAGCACCTGAAAGCACCTTCAGCGTCCGATCGGACATGGCCAGACCGAGATTTGCATATGCAAAGTATCAAATCCTATCAGGAATTGGCAAGACAAGCACTACAGTCAGAACAATTGGTAGATATTTTACCCTTTTTTGATTGGGATCGTGTGCGTCAGGTGGGAGAAGAGTCGTTTGAAAAGGCGAATGGTGGTGCTGGATTGATGGTAAATCTCATCGGTTTGCACTTGATGTTGAAAGGAACAGACTAAATTTGTGCGGAATATTTGGGTTCTGGCTAAATCGTCCTTTAAATGATGATGATATAGAACAGGGGAAAGCAGCGCTCCAAATGTTGGCGCATCGTGGTCCTGATGGTGAGAGTTCTTTTGCTGATCGGGAAAACGGTTTGTTTCTCGGTCATCGCAGGCTTGCCATACTTGATCTGGACGACAGGTCTTCTCAACCGATGCATCGGTTTGGTGCCACAATGGTATATAATGGGGAGATATATAATTTTGTTGAGCTGCGCGAGGAGTTGGAGAAGAGAGGGATAAAGTTTAGGACAACCGGCGACAGTGAGGTTTTGATAGCGGCTTGGCAGGAATATGGCCAAGAGATGTTTGAAAAGCTTGATGGCATGTATGCAGTCTGTATTCGTGATCAAGACGGTATCATCCTGGCCACAGACCCGTTCGGCGAAAAACCTTTGTATATCTATGAAACATACGAAGGGTTTTATTTCGCCTCTGAACCTAAGCCCTTGATCCAAATTGGCCGTCTGGACTTCGTGCCCAGCCAGAGGGAGGAAAACCTGTTTCTTGCTCTGGGGTTTCTCCCTCCACCGATGACGGGCTACAAAAACTTGTCTGTAGCTCCGCCGGGTTTTTTCCGCAGATACGTTACGCCGGATAATTGTTCAACAAAAAGTCACTCCTATTCTCCCTATTCCCAGGGGGGAGGAGCGCGGCGTCCGGATGACGCGTTTTTAGATGAAGTCTCTGAGGTTTTATCGACCTCAATAGCTAGACGACTACGCTCCGACGTGCCAATTGGGCTGTTTTTATCGGCTGGAGTAGATTCTGCGTTGCTTGCCGCCATGATCTCAACTGAACTCAAGAAGGACATTACTTCATATACAGTTACGTTTCCAGATGGGCGTGACGAAGCTGACGGGGCTTCCGATATTGCCAATTACCTGAGAATCCAGCACCGAGTGATAGACTCACGTGAAACAGTAAGTCCGGATCTTTTGCCTAAGGTACTTACTGATATTTATGCCGTTCCAAATGACAATCTGACGGCAATAAGTGTGGAGCAGATGTCACGTGCGGCACGGAGCGAAGTAACGGTCGCGTTAAGTGGTCTAGGTGGAGATGAATTGGCATACGGTTACAATAAATACGATTTTATGGTCCAAAACGCGGTTTTCTATAAGGCTCCTCCCGTTTTGTACGACCTACTAGCTCTTTTGACGCCCAAAAGTAATTTGTTTCGAAAAGTATCTACACTGATCCGGTTCATGCGGTGCAGTCCGTCATGGCGTACAATAGCGATCAAAAACGGTATCGCTGTTGACGCTTTAGAGGATATGCAAAATCTGTTGGATCTCTCGGAATGGCTGGATGATACTGCAGAGACTGCTGCTGCTGGGATGCGATCATTTGATATTCAGCAGACGATGCCGGCAAACTATATCCCGTCCGTAGATCGAGGAAGTATGCGTGCCAGCTTAGAGGTTCGGTGTCCGTTCTTGTCAGTCGACTTGTTCCGAAAAATGGATGAACTGAATGTTCATGCGTTTGAGGCCGTTGGGAGAAAGCACGTTTTAAAGCGTTTGCTGAATAGATATTTACCCGATGAATTGGTCGAAAAACCCAAACAGGGGTTCGTGTTCCCTGTTCAACGTTGGAGTAACACGCTTGGTCGAGTGATGCCACAGAGGTTCGATAAGTTTCCTCGATTGAAAAGTATGTGGCAGCAACGGGAACAATCTGAAGTCTCGATGCTCTTCTGGCGCGCTGAATTACTGGGCCAACTAAAAAGGACTTAAAGGCCAGACTAGTCAGTTAAGCAACGGGAACCTGTTCCTATGCAGTTATTTCAAGCATATTGGAAATGATGCGTTGGCAGAATTTACGAGTCTATGGTGAATGAAGCACAAGGTATGGTATTGCGCCTTGTAATATTGCAATTTAATTGAATATCATAAGGTGAATTCTTAGTCTCATTCCATTTTGAGTCGTCTTGGCTGTCGCCGAAAAAAATCCTGGTTAATCCAGCTTCCGCTTAGCGTTTGTGGAAGTAGGACTGATAAAACATACTCAGAATCTCTTGGTGACGTTTGCGGTCGTTCTCAGAAAACTCTCCCGGCAAGTTCACAGGTTGTTCTACTTTTCCGTAAGTTGGCAGCTCACGGCTAAATGCTCTGCTAAAGTGAAGCATGAGAACGAGACGTCCTTGACTATTGTCAACCAAAGGGCGGCTGCCGTAGTGCAAGCATCTGGATGTATCGACGAAACTGTATTGTCCTGCTGGCCCTACAGCGCGTATCACCTTTTCAGGATTGACATATTTAAATACGATCTCGTCTTCATACTTCAAGTTGTGCTTGGAAACATCTACCCCATCGTTCTTCATCTTTCGCATTAATTCCGATGTATCTTTTGCGGAGAGTAGAGAGAACGGGCCTGTTGCCTCGGTCACCTCATCAATGTTTATAAAACATTTTATTTGAGTCGTATCTTCACCATCACGGTGAAAAAACTGCGACCGTCCCAAAACCTGATCATTTGGGGAATACCAAATCTTACAATTGATTAGATATGGCATGGAGCCAAAGTAATTTCTTATGGGCAGGACAACCTCAGGGCTGCTAGCAAAGTCAAAGATTGGTGCACTAACCGGGTCTTCGATTTCAAGTGGCAATTGATGTAAGAACGCTTTTTTAGACAGCGTCTTGCCGCCGTCTGTCTCGGCAGCTTGCTCGCTAAGCCATATTTTCTTTGCGAGCTCTGCTACTTGTGAGCTTTTACTCGTAGTTGGTGCGGCGAGGAAGCCATCGTCTTGACGAATTTCCAGCGGGCAATCTTGCCCCCAAAAATCCTCCAGCTTCGAGCGCGATATCGAGACTAAAGGTGAAAGGAGACGTGATAAACTTGCATGCAACTGTGAGCCGGATTGGCTTTTTGGGAAAATTGTTCGTCCAAGATATCTCGGATTACGTCGAATGCCAGACAATCTCGCTCGCAAACTGGACATTGTTTTCTCCATATTCCCAATTATTTCATCAACAAACCAAGTCGGTCATCTCGTAGGCTCACCCGCGGGATGTCACATTCGGTTGTTTTTTCCGCTCGTACATGAACATAACAAAAATTCAGGAGTTCTGTCTCATCATTTGATAGCCGTGGAAGAAAGAAATACATTCTCTTTGAAAGCTCTACCATGCCGAGTTTTCTGAGTATTTTAAAGATACTTGTCAGACCACGATATATAACAGACCGGAACCCCGTCACAGTCGTGTAACCATTCACCCGCTGAGACAAGGATTTTCCATTGTGAGTCATGCCATAACTGATCGTCTTTTCTCCTTTCTCTAGTTTCCAAGGTGCTTGGATTCGCTCAATTCTGGCCTCTAGGGGAGAATGTTCGACAGAAGCCCCTTCAATGATAGTGTCTCCGGTTAAATCTACGTCAGGTGAGCCTTTTATAAATATCGCGGAAATCTCTGTGTTGCGCTTTGACTTGAAGAAAAACAGCTTCAAGTCATACTTTTCGGCCAGAACTTGCATCGCCTTTTTGGACATAGAGTGAAGATGCGGCAGAAACAGGCATTGGGCTACTACAGACTCAGCTTCGCAGTTTGGAACATTGATCACTATAACTGCGTCATTATTGGTAGATTCGACTATCCATTTGAGTGCATCACCGGGTGAGAAGACGTGCTCGAGAACATGGTTCGAGCAAACTACGTCGAAATCCCGGGGTCTGTCATAGTCCTGATACTGTCCAAAATACACGCGCCCCGGAAAGTTCTTCTCTGTAACAGCAGCGCGATAAGAACTTGCTTCAATGCCGTGTACTTCTGAGAACCCTGCATCTTTCAGGCCGCTTAATTTGGCGCCATTTCCGCAGCCAAAATCCAAAATTTTTGCGCTCTTATTTTTCAAAGAGATAGCGTCTAAAATCCGAGCAAACTTTCCATCACTCTTATAAGATGCAATATTGAGATTCTCTACGTTCTCTCCTCGCGCTGTGTTCCAAGTATTAGCATAGTAATCTTCAAAAAAATTACTGCTGGGCGGGTTCATATAGGTGATGCTGAAACAGTGAGAGCAAATACCAATCTGAATCATGTTTTTAAAGTGTTTTGGCCCGAGCTTGACCACTGGGCGAAGAGATTCATCCTCGCCACATACGGGGCAGGCTTTAATGAAAGATAGGCGAGAAACCTCATCGTCACTAAACTCCATCCACATTGTTTTTGGATTGTAATCCGAGGTTATAAAAACCATTTCCTTACCTTGTACTTGGGCCCGCGTTCATACAAAGCCGATTTAATCGAAACGTTCTTCAAGCCCCCATGATTGTTGGCTTGAGAATGCTTTGCTGGCATTACATTCTATTTCTTGTTTTCAAGCATTGGCACGCTATAGCACATGAGTTAGGCTACTGCTATTCACTGCAAACAAAAAAGTCCATCATGTGTCTTGCGCTTTCGAGAATGCGCATACCTAAATCAGACAAAAAACGTAATCCCTATAAGGTATTTTCAAACACGACGTGCAGCAGACTAACGCGATTAATGCTAAGTTGTCACCCTACAGATCATAGCTGGATTCCAGTTTCTGAAGCAAGATTGCTTGATCCAAAACAAGGATGGGATGGAATCTCGTCCAAGCGCTTATTTCGTTTGGAAGTACTATTGACCACAAAGCGTTTCCCTACAGATTAACTGTGCCTGTTTGGGAGTGTGTATTGTTGATTGCGAAATTCTAACCCTTATGATAGCCAAGCTCGGTTGTTCCATTTGTTTTCAGTTTATCTATGAGAGTGCCCCAAAAAATGCTGATGATCTTGCGGCAGCTTAGGCACGGACGCTTAGAACGATTGTCGCCCGTTTGGACAAGGCTGGGTAGAATTTATCGTAAATGTGTGTCGTTGTTTCCTCGTCTGACCGTTAGCCAGAGAATTGGTCAGTTCGGGCCTTTTAGGATGTCTGCCGTTTTTGCCTTTTCTGACTTGGAATCGTGGGGTAGCGGACACAATAACGGCTTTCAGCTATGCGTTGAATTTGCGCGTAGTTGTAGTGTGTTTTTTGATGTAGGAGCACATGTCGGTTATGTGACCTTGCCCGCTTCCTCTGTCATGGGGAAAAATTCGAAGGTCGTAAGCTTTGAGCCGTCGAAGGCAAATATGGCAATGTTGCGATTGCATGTCGCAAAAAATTCGCCTGATAAGGTGACTATTGAAAACGTTCTCGTTGGGGCAGATCACGCGCGGGAGATGGAGTTCTATGAAAGTTTAGGTCATCATGGTCAGAATAGCCAAAAGCCTGTCGATGTAGACAAACTAAGAATCGAGCATGGGGCTTTTGCCAAGACCACCAGAAAGATGGTCTCGCTTGATGGCTATTGCAAAGAAACTGGTCTTTTTCCTGATCTTGTAAAAATTGATGTTGAAGGCGCAGAAATTGAGGTTCTCACCGGCGCTCAGGTCTTACTGAAGAATGAGCGCCCACTGATTTTTCTTAGTGTGCATCCGAAACAAATTGAATCCTTTGGGCAGACACTTGGTGATCTTTCAAGTCTCATAGCATCTGTCGAGTACGAATTGATGACTATGGATGGTGAGCCAACCTCAACTTTGGCCCTTGAGGAGTATTTGATGGTGCCTGCAGAGCGTTGTTTGGAAATTAGAAAGAAGTTATTAAAATGAAGAACAAATTCGCCAGCTTCACAGAAACAGCATCTTCGCGCGGGCTGAGTACTGCAATTCTTGCCATGCTTCGGTTGTTTCGTACAAAGCTTGAGACCGGGATACTAGGTCGACGCTTCTTGCAACGGAGGATCCATGATTGGACCATGATGTTGGATAGCCAAGACATGGGGCTATCGCGCTCTTTGTTGCTGTTTGGTACCCGAGAAGTCGACCATAAAATTATGCTGGAACACTTGGTCAAACCAGGGATGCGTGTTTTTGATGTGGGGGGTAATCTAGGATATTATCCTCTGATGGAACTCAATCTGCTTAAGGGAACCGGTGAACTGATTGTTGTTGAGCCTTTTCCTGACAACATTAAATTGTTGAAAGAAAACTTGGTTCTGAACGGATTTGCCAATACTCCAGTGCGCCAGGCCGCTGTATCAAACCAAAAAGGCAGACGTAGCTTCCATCTGTCATCTCAATCAAATCTGGGAACCTTCCATCCGGAAGGTACTGGTTCCGAAACTTTGACGGGTAAGACAATTGAAGTTGAGACGACGACAATCCCCGCGCTTGCCGAAGAGTTCGGTGCGCCTGATTTGATCCGTATGGATGTGGAGGGGCATGAGGTCGAAGTCATTGATGGAATGCTCGACGAGATCAAAGCTGGAAATCTCGCCCCTTCGATCATTTTTGAAACACATCTGACACGCTATGGTGGCGACCACGATTTTTCAGCTGTTTTGGAGCGTCTTTTCTCTCTTGGCTACAAGGTTACGCAGTTGTCTTCCTCCTCTGAAAGTGGCACAGAGCGTCTGACAAGTTTAGGCTACAAGGCAGGAAAGAGAATTGCGACTGACGGCATACACAGGACGCTTTTCGACGGCATATCAAACGAAGATGCTATATCAATTATCTGTAAAACAGGCGGTTCGAGAACTGTTTTGCTGCAAAAAGAATAGAGTAGCAGCCAAGAATCTTTAAGTTTGAAAGTTTGGCTGTAATTAGGCTGTTTGAGTCCTGGTTTTGGTGAGTTCTATAAGAGTGTTGGCCTGCAGCTGGTGAAGAAGTTCTGGAAAGGGCATTGCTGCTGGACGCTAGTTTGTAGGCTAAGTTGACAGAGAGCAGGGACAACCTTTGCGCGTTGTTTTGGGTTCTTGACAAAGTTTTGAGCCAATGTCCTGCACAAAGGGTAGTAAATGTTTCCAGTTGGGTTTCAGATTAATTGTATTGTCAAGAATTCACAGTAGATCTTCCAGTTATAAATGTTAGGAAGCTTCCCCGTGTGGGAATAAGTTGCAATCGTAGCGTGGCAAAGATTGTTTTGAGGACGAAAAATCTGTGGCCGTTATATCTCTGTAGTCAACACTAAAGGCGTAGTCTGTGTTCAGCTTGTTGAGAATAGAAATAGTGTGCTCGTTGTAAGAGCGCGTGCCGCCAAAGGGGTGACAATAAGTTCGGTGTTGCTGCTTGGAAATACTGTCAACGAAGCGAAATGAATCCTTGATCTCGGATTCCTGTTTTGGCGGGGGTAATGTACTCAACAGTGTGTGGGTTACAGAATGTGAGCCAATCACCATGCCATTTCTGCTCATTTCCACAAGGTTTTCTTTGGGAACGTAGAATTCATTTGCATGGATTTGGTAGTCGAGAAAATCAAATATTTCATCTAGGATTTTCGTCTTTAATGTAGGGTCGGCAAAGTAGTTTAGTATACGTTTGAAACTGCTTACGCCAGGATAGTTATCCTGATTTTTGTACGTTTGCAATATGAATTCTTGCCGAGTCCTGTTGGGGAGCATCTCAAGTGAGGTGGCTTTCTCACAGGCGTGGAGAAGTGTCGGGCCATCGAATGCTCCGCAGAGAATGTGCGTTCTGTGAACATCAAGCATTTCTCCCGTGGTGTAGGGCTGTGCGGAAATGTAGAAAATACCCCAAAGATTCCGTTTGAGGAGTTCAGGGTAAACATAGTCGTAGTGACAGGACATAGCATCGTCAAATGTAAGGATAACCTTATTAGGTTGTGCAGGCATTTGACCGCTGTTGACCCAAGTGGTCCATTCAGGCTGACTAACAAAACCGAAATTGTCTTCGAAATAGTCCAGTTGCTTTTTGAAATTGTCGAAATTCAGGAACCGGAAATAAGGCAATGATGGATTGTACTGCCGCACGTAGTGATACATGATCGCTTTCATGTTCTCATCCAAAGCATGTATTTTCGATAATCGGTGAACGCTTGTCTGGGCGCGATCTGTCCAAGTATTCTTCTATAATTCCTGATTGGAATTGGTCGTAGAGCTTTAGGCATGCGGCTTCAGTGAAATCGCGCCTTCTATATAATTTTCCGTCCGCTTTCGGTTGAGGCATTTTTTCTAGAATGGCGAAGTTTGCGACGATGTCGGCGTAGACGCGTGTCATCTTTTTTATAAGGCGATTGCCGATACTGTGTGGCGTATCTCCGTAGTGAATGTCAGCACGGACTTGATGGATGATTTCTCCTGTATCAATCCCGTCATTCAGATACATGAAAGTGGCGCCAACCTTGTCCGGTTCGTTATTAATCAAGGGCCAAATATTGGTTCCGCTTCCTCTGTAATAGGGGGAGATACCCAAGTGGACGTTCAAAAAACGATCCTTGTAACTTTGCAGAAGTGATGATGCGATCAACGAGGACCCATAACAGACAAGTAGGTCGGCATTCGAGCCTTCAATCTTCTCGACAATTTCCTGATCGTTGATAGACCCTTTCGGAATTTTCGTCGAATGTGAATGATCAGGTAGAAATTTAACAATCTCTCCAAATAGGTCATCTTCCGACTGCTGCCGTGCCAATGCATGTCGAAGTTGAAGTTTGCTGGAATCTGCTTGATCTAGTGTGCGATTTAGCAAGCTTTTTTCTTGTCCTTCACAAAAGCTGGCTGCAACCTCAAAGCGTGAATCCATCGCCATTTTGAGCCTAAAGTAATCGTGGCGTAACTCGCTGCCTGTTAGTACTACGATACGGGTCATGTGTATTAGTCATTCAGTGTCTGGATACTTCGACAAAATAGAAATATAGCCAATTAAGCAAGTCGGCTTATCTCTAGAGGCGTTTGACAAGAAGGTTATGTATAATCAATAGTTTGTTGCTGGAATGATTGTAACTCAATTAGTCGCAGCAGATGAGAAAGCATTTTGATTGTTTTGCTCCCATCAATCTCACGGAAACACCAATATTGATAATTGGCCTCAGGTGTTCAACAAAAATATGCCGTTTTGATGGCCTTAGTTATGCGTGGTTTATATGTTGTAATTTCAAAACAAACCTGACCAATTCCATCGTATGGAAAGTTAAAAGGACCTTCCTTCTTTGCTCGGTTTATCGCCTGGCTCACAGCGTGTGTGCAATATAGGGAGGGGCTTTGCGGTTTCTCCGTTGACTTAGAAACGCGATGCTGGCATGGGAAAGGACCCTCTACTAGGATACGATAATGCAAACTAACGAAAAAGCCTTGCTTCAATCTGAGCGCCAAATGATGCTCGATATCTTTCGTGAAGAAGCCATATCAAGTAGCAGGGATAATGGTCATGCGGCCAAACTTTTGCGATTGTCTGCACCAAACCTAACAGTTGGCTTGTTAGAAATTGTCTGCGACCACTTGGTTAAGGCGCGCAACGTTCGCTACTCGTCCGATCACACCAATAGGTTGACGCATCTCCAAGTTCTTCAGAAAGTTCCCCAAGTAGGCATTCATCCCATCTTGCGAATGGCAAAGTCACTTGTCTTGGGTGAGAAAAACTATCGTCCCAGACCTTTGATAAAAAAGGGCCAGGGCATTAAATTCCACGTGTGTCCATTGAGCACGGCCTACATCGAAAAGAACAATCTTGACGTTGTGCACAGTCGTCATGACGAATGGTACAAACCGGAGCCCAGCCCAGCGGTCTCTCTGGTTCACAATGAACTCGCTGATTGGGCAATTGAAACTGTCCAAAAGATACTCTTTGAACTTGGTGATCCCCAAGACGCCGAACTTGAGAAAAAGGTTGCAACACAGGCTGCAAGTATTGTGGCTTGGTTCGACGCGCAACGCCAAAATTTAGCCGGGAAGAAGGCGCCAAGCTTTTATGTTGCAGGTACAGTCGGTATGGCGTTGAACCGTATCATGGCCGAATTTGTCAGGGAGAATGGTGGTCACGTTATTGCCGTTGATCATGGCAATGGTATTGGAATGTGGGACACGGATATGCGTTCCTATTTTGAGCTTGATTGGCCGCATGAGTTTGTAACCTTCGGGCCTGAAATGGCGACTGGAGCGTTTTTGGTCGACAAGGCAGACAAGCGCTTAAACCCGTTGAATAAACCAAATTTTACGTGGGCTGCATGTAGTAAGAAAGCAACAAGCTTGAATGTCGATGAGGCGAAAAGCCCGGCTTGCGATGTTGTTCAGATTGCAGCGCCCCATATTGGAGATCGCGCATCTCTGTGGCCCTACTATCCCAATGAAAAAATGTTGAATTGGCAAGAAAGACTGCACAGGAAACTGCGTAGCTTTGGATACAGATCGGCTGTTAAATTGCATCCTGAAAGTTACCATCCGAGAGCGATGGAGATAGCTCGCGATGGCGATACAATGCCGATGACGGAACCTTTCGAGAGTATCGCCTGGAAAAATCAGGTCATGATCTTCGAGGCGGCAACGACGGTATTCCGCGATGCTCTCAGGTTTGGTTTACCAATCGTGTTTATAGAGTTGCCCCGGCTAAAGATGCTTGACCACTCTCGCAAGTTCTTCGAGAAAAGGTGCGTCATCGTTAAAGGCTGGTTGGACGACAGTGGAGAAGTCCAAGTGGATTGGGAAGAATTGGATGCTGCTATCAAGAAGGCGCCGTCATTATCCAAAGACACCACAATGTTGAACGGTTATTTCCCAGTCAAGGATGACGGCTGAACTGAAGGAAGCAATATGTTAAAGATAGCCATTAACGGTTTTGGTCGCATTGGTCGCATGGTTGCGCGACAGATAAATGACCGGGATGATATGGAGATCGTCTGTGTCAACGATCTCATGGAGAATCTCCAGAATCTGGTATACTTGTACAATTATGATTCCAATTACGGTCGTGCTTCCGAGAAGGCGGTAGTTCGCGGAGAAAACCTGATTTCGTTCGGAAAGGGTGACATCGTTGTCACCCGTAATTCAGATATCATGGATATTGAAATTGCGGACAAATCTGTTGATGTGGTGATTGACGCTTCTGGTGTTGCATCCAATGCCAAGAATGGACGTAAACTGGTCGACACAGGTCTAACCCGATTTACCGTGGTGACACATGCTCCGGGTGAAGGAATGGACAAGCATGTCATTATGGGGGTCAATGATGGATCTCTGGATCCGGAGATCCACAAATGTGTTTCCTCAAGTATTTGCGACGCGAATGCAATAGCACATCCAATCAAGCTCCTAGAGGATGTGTATGGGATTGAACATGGATTTGTTACCACTTTACATCCTTGGCTGTCCTATCAGAATTTGGTGGATGGTCCGGTTAACAGCCAGAGCCAACCAGCCCATTACTGGGAAGATTTCTCGCTCGGACGTTCAAGCGTGAATGCAATTATTCCTAAGGGAACAACCGCTGTTACCGCCATTTCTCATGTACTTCCAGAGATCCCGTCCAAAGTTCAGGGATTCAGCTACCGTATACCGACAGGAGTTGTATGTACGGCAGACTTGACCCTTTCTCTCAAGAAAAATGTTACCGCTGAGGAAATCAACGAGCTGCTGGAGAGAAAGTTTAGCAACTCCAAATATGTCGCACTGAACCGAGAATCAAGAATCAGTGTGGACTACGAAATGGATTCTCACTCTGTGACACTCGATTTGCAGTGGACAGCTGTTTCAGGCGGTAACACGGTAAAGTTAGTATGCTGGTATGATAATGAATGGGGTTACGCTGCCAGAGTGGTCGATCTTGCATATCGGCTTTCGGCCTAAAGCATTGCTGGAACGGGACATATGATAGCTGCATTAATGATCGGCAAACATAACAGTGGTACTGTCAAAGGCAAAAATTACAAAGATTTGCTTGGAAGACCAATGTGCGAGTATCCGCTGATGGCCGCACATCACTGTTCTCTTGTGGACGAGTTGTTCGTCTCAACGGACTCTCCGAAGATTGTGGAAATTTCAGCCGGCTATGGGGCTTCCATAATTGATAGGCCTGCTGAGTTGGCACAAGCCTCATCTCCGACTGAGTTTGTTTTTTCCCATGCATATGATGAAATACTGTCTAGGGGGGGCGATCCAGAGTTTCTTGTTCTGATGTTTGCGAATAGCCCAGACGTTTTGCCCGAGTTGCTCGAACAGGGCATTGGAATGCTTCGCGATGATCCTACCTTGGACTCGGTGGTGTCAGTGTCGAGATATAACATGTTTACGCCATTGCGGGCACGGCGGTTAAATGAAGACGGTACGTCTTCTCCTGTATTGGACCTGGAGACGCTGAATATTCCCAATACTTTTGACCGTGATGCAATGGGTGACATTTATTTTGCTGATTTTGGTATTCAAATCGTGCGTCCAGAGCGTTGCCTTGTTAATCCCGTTGGCGGAGCGCTGCCTTTTCGCTGGTTGGGCCAAAAACAAGGAGCGTTGAGAAAGTTATATGGGTTTGATATCGACGAGTATTGGCAGATTCCTGTGATTGAACATTGGTTAAAGGAACACGGTTTCACCGAGGCAACGACCCCATATGAGCGCTAATCAATGGCAAATGAAAAATCTAAAGATGTCTTTCGGATCGGCGTAACGGACTATGTTGAACCAGTCCATGATGTTGAGGCCCGGCCGTATGGGGCCGATGTGGAAATTCGCTGGCTTGATTTCGAAAATGCCGAAAGTGACGTTCCGGTTGGTGATCTGGACGCTCTGTTAGTATGGCATTCTCATGTTGATCAGGGATTGGTTGAGCGTCTGACAAATTGCAAGATTGTCGTTCGGTACGGTGTGGGCTTCGACAATATTGATATCGAAGCCCTGAATGCTGCGGGTATAGCTTTCTCAAATACGCCTGATTACGGGACCGAGGAGGTCGCAGATACTGCGGTCTCAATGCTCTTGACTCACCTGCGCAAACTTCCGGAGTATGACTATCGGTGCAGGCATTATGAAAACGGTTGGCAAGAGCATGTCTTGTCTCCATTAAAACGATCCAATCAGACAACAATTGGAATTGTGGGACTTGGGCGCATAGGCTCTGCAGTTGCTTTGCGGTTAAAAGCGTTCGGGTTTGATGTATGCGGTTTTGATCCATACCGACCTTCCGGTCACGAAAAAACTCTCGGAATCCGACGTTATGATGATTTGACTTCAATGTTGTCGCAATGTGACGCGGTGACGTTACATTGCCCCTTGAACGAGAAAACGCAAGGATTGATAAGTGAGGACTTTGTCTACGCATTGCCCTCTGGAGGTTTGCTTGTGAACACGGCAAGAGGGGGGTTGATAGCGTCGTTGGATGTTCTCAGTGAAGCACTGCGCTCTGGCCATCTATATGCCGTCGCTCTTGATGTTCTACCCGATGAACCGCCAACGGATCATCCATTGATTCATGCTTGGCGTAACGAAGAGCCGTGGCTAAGAGGTCGCCTGACCATCAATCCACATTCAGCCTATTTCTCTGATGCTGCATTGTATGAAATGCGTTACAAATGCGCTGAAACAGCGTTTTTATATTTATCAAGGGGCCTGCACAGAAATGCCATTGGGCGGGATTTCAGTGAGAGAGCTTGATGGCGTCCGATCTTGTATTTGACGGTCTGATACTGGACTGTGACGGTGTTATATTTGATTCTAATAAACTAAAATCGAGTGCTTTTAGGGCCGTAATTTCCCCGTGGGGGCGGGGGGTTGCAGAAACGTTTGTTTCATATCACGAGACGCGAAACGGAATTTCTCGCGAACTAAAGCTAAGGCAGTTCAATCTCGAGGTCAATGAAGGTGCTTGGAGCGAGAGAGATATAGAAGAGATACTGGATCGATATGGTACGATGTGTCTCTCACTATATCGAGAATGTGCTTTCTGTCCGGGGGCACTTGATGTGCTGCAACGGTTCGGTCGGGCTGGGTGTCTCTATATTGCTTCTGGAAGTGACCAAACAGAGTTACGAGAGGTGATGAAGTTTCGCGGGCTTGGTGATCTTTTTTCAGGGATATATGGTGGGCCTGTTCCAAAAGCTCGTCATCTTCAAAACCTTCAGACAAAATGTCCTAATAAGCGCTGGCTTTTTGTCGGAGATTCAAAAGCAGATTTTGATTCTGCTAAATCCGCTGGAATGCCATTCATTTTTGTGAACTCTTTCTCTCAAGACAAACAGGGTATTACAGAAATTGCTTTGACACATAATATTCCTACTTTCAGGGATTTAAAGCACCTCAATTACTTCATTGAGCATTCCGAAATCAATAATGCTTATTTTCTGTCTGTATCCAGAGAGTTGACTTTATGAGACACGCGCTTGATTTAGTGCTCGCACGATTCCCTATTTCCAGCCTCATCCTGATGTTGCAGGTGTTGTCTGGCTTTGCTGAAGGAATCGGCTTTATTGGTATTTTTCAAATACTGATAATCGGAACGGGGCAAACAGATGATTCCTCAATTCTGGCTGATGTTACAAACACAGTCATAGATTTTCTCGGGATTCCTTCAGAATTCACTTACATGCTTGGAATCGTCATGGTGTTCTTGATGGTCAAGTTCGTGATATTGATGTCCTCTCGATGGATCGTTAGCAGAGTGGCCACGCAAATTGCCTATGACTATCAACAGCGCTTGATCCGCAGCCTTTCCAAATCCAGTATGTCCCATATTCAAGGGCTTTCCACAGGGGCAGTTGCCAATGCAGCAAATGTAGAAACAAGTAAAGGTGTTGCAATTTACGACAGTATATTGTCGATGATTTCTGGATTGGTAATTGCTGTATTTTATCTTGTGATGTCGATGACGGTTTCCATTGAAGCGACAATGGGAGCAGGATTGGTTGGTCTTGTTGTCGTTCTTGTGGGAAGTGGTCTCGTAAGTCGATCAAAGCGGATCGCACTTTTTCAAACGAATACTATTCGATCATTGACAAGCAGATTGGTGAGCGGGTTTTCAGACCTAAAACCGCTTAAGGCAATGAATAGAGAAGATGGCCTCATTTGCGAATTGGATGAAGTTGCCCGCGACTATCGAAATGCAAGACAGCAATATATGTTTATCAAATCCCTGCTGGATACTTCGCGAGAGCCTCTTGCTGCAGTTCTGATATGCAGTTTGGCAATCGCAGGGCATAGTTTTGGCGTTGTGACAGTTGCGGAGATATTGTTTGTCGCAATTATTGCTCAGCGAACTTCAGCAAATTTCTCACAGGTACAGATTCAATACCAGAATGTTGTGAGTAATGCTTGGCCAATGGAATCTGTTAAGTCTTTTATATCCGAAGCCGCCGAGCACAAGGAGCATTGGGAAGGTACACTGGTTCCTGCGCTGAAAAAGCATATCGCTTTTGAAGATGTTGATTTCGGATATGATGACCGGGTTATTTTCAAGCATGCGTATGTCAAGATCAACAAGGGCGAGCTAGTCGTATTACTTGGCCCATCAGGTATCGGGAAAACGACATTTCTTGATTTGATCGTTGGCTTGGTAAGGACCAAAAATGGGCAGGTCAAAATCGACGACGTTAATCTTGAGGACCTTGATATAGCTTCGTGGCGCAACAAAATTGGCTACGTGCCTCAAGAGTACGTCTTATATAATGACACCGTTCGCAACAATATCACTTTGAATAGTCCCGGAATTAATGACGCTAGCGTTCAGAAAGCGCTCGAACTATCAGGTGCAAGTACTTTTGTGGCAAGCTTGCCTGGTGGCTTGGACTATGTTGTTGGTGAGAGGGGGAGCCTCCTTTCAGGGGGGCAAAGACAGCGGATTTCAATAGCAAGAGCTCTGATTCGCAAACCCGATTTGCTTGTTCTCGATGAACCTACTGCTGCTCTTGATGAAACTTCTGAGAGAGACTTGATCAAGACTTTGGATGATTTGCGTGGTGATATCACAGTGATTGCCGTGACACATCGGCCTTTGTTGTCTTCGATCGCGGACAGGATTCTGACACTAGACAATGGCAAGCTGACCGAGACAAAAAAGCAGTTGGAAAAGGGGGGGCAGAGCGATGGTGTTTGATCTTGGCAAGCGAGTGATCGGTCAAGGGCGTCCTTTCATTGTCGCTGAACTGGCGCAAGCTCATGACGGCTCGCTGGGCCAGGCCCATGCCTATATTGATGCCGTAGCTGATGCAGGTGCTGATGCCATCAAGTTTCAAACTCACATTGCCGCTGCAGAGTCGACCTACGACGAACCGTTCAGAGTCAAATTCAGTGCCCAAGACGCAACACGATACGATTATTGGCGAAGAATGGAATTTCGAGCAGAGGAATGGGGGGGGCTGGCTAAACACGCATCAGAGCGTGGTTTGGTCTTTTTGTCTTCGGCATTCTCCCCAGAGGCTGTGGAGTTGTTGCGGAACCTCGATATGCCCGCTTGGAAAATTGCATCCGGCGAGCTTGGATCCTCGCATTTGCTGGAATGTATGATGGAGGATGACCGACCTATACTGGTAAGTTCGGGGATGAGTTCCTGGTCTGACTTGGATCGGCTAATTTCCGTCCTTGCAGACCATAAGAAGAAATTTGCAGTAATGCAATGCACAACCAAATATCCCACTCCACTGGAGCAGGTTGGCCTTAATGTTTTGGCCGAAATGCGCGAACGATATGATTGCCCGGTCGGGCTATCCGATCATTCAGGAACCGTGTTCCCTAGTTTGGCCGTGATGTCAGAATTAGCGGATATCGTTGAGGTTCATGTGGTCTTTGATAAGCGTATGTTCGGGCCCGATACTTGTGCCTCCATTGATATTGAAGAGTTGGAATTCTTGTGCAAATCCCGTGACGCGTTTCAGGTGATGCACGAAAACCCTGTGGACAAAGATCACTTTGCGGCGGAATTTGAAGAAATGCGGGCTATGTTTGGGCGGTCTCTAGCCTTGAAGCGCGATTTGCCTGCCGGTACGGTATTGTCAGTCAATGATTTAACAGCAAAGAAACCTGCTGGGGGAATACATCAGAATCAACTGGACCGTGTCGTTGGGAAGAAGTTAGCGCGTGATGTTCCTGCATCACGTCTTTTAAGAGAAGAAGATTTATTTCAGTGAAGGCAGCGCTGTTTATACCCAATCTTGAACGCGGAGGCGCTGAAAGACAGGTGTCGCTTCTGGCTCGCGAGATCAAGAATTGTGGCATCGAAGTTGATGTCATCGTCTTTCATGACGGGGGACCATTCGAAGCGGCGTTGCGTAAAGAACAAGTCAATATCGTCTGCATCGATAAAAAAAGATGCTCAAATCCCTTCTCTATACTCTGGGAATTGCGCCAATACCTTCGCCGCAAGAGGCCGGACATATTGTATTCTTTCATGCCTTTGGCGAATGTATTTTCACTTTGCGCAAGGCTGATATTCAATCGACCCAGAGTTATTTGGGGAATCCGTGCGTCAAATATGCCCTTGAACGAGTACGGGTATAGGACACGTTTATTCTACCTCCTTGAAGAGTATCTGCATCCTTTGGCTGACATGGTCATTGCAAACTCAGAAGCCGGACGGTCTGTGTGCTTGGCGAAGGGGTTTCCTGCAGAAAAGTTGCACGTAGTCAGCAATGGTTTTGACGTTGATGTGTTTAAGCCGGACCCTGATCAACGCCAGAATTGGCGCAAAAATTGGGGCATAAAGGATCATGAACTTGTTTTTGGCCTTCCTTCCCGGTTGGATCCCGTAAAAGATCATGCAACCTATCTCGGTGCTGCTGCTTTGCACCTAACAAAGGGATTTGACGCCCGTTTTGTCGTGATCGGGGGGGGCTCACAAGCCTATGAAAGGGCCCTGAAGTCCAAGGCGGAGAAGCTGGGTTTGTCCGAGCATGTCATTTGGACAGGCCAGTTAGATAATATTCAAAAGGTCCTTAACGGTCTTGATGTGGTTTGCCTGACGTCGGTCTCGGAGGGGTTTCCAAATGCCTTGGGCGAAGCTATGGCAACCGGGTTGACCGTGATTTCCTCAGATGTGGGAGATGCAAGAACACTTATCTCTGATGCCGGAAAGACCTTTGAGGCAGGTAACGTCGATCAGTTGGCTGCGATCATGGAGGATATGCATGATGCGACCGAACGGCGAAAATATGGCAGCCGCGCTAGATTACGAATTATAGAAAATTATAGCTCTGCCGCCTCAGCCAGGGAAACAATCGAGATGTTCAGAAAAGTTCAACAATGAAAGTAGCTTTTCCATTTGTCGGGGATACCGTCGGCGGAAGCCATATATCAGCTTCATGTTTAATCAAGGCGTTAGTGGCACACGGTATTAAAGCGGTGCCATTATTGCACCGAAGAGGTGTTCTGCAATCCTATCTGGAAGCACAGGAAATCGACTATGAGTTGACAGAGCTTCCTTTTATGAACGCCGGTGGGGGTGGAAGAGGACTCATAGAGCTGGGCTTGGCTCTGCCTAGAATATCTTCGTTTCTTAGAAAAAACGAGTTTGATCTTGTTCATGCAAATGACGGAAGGATGATTAATAGTTGGATGCCGGCAGCAAAGTTGTCGGGTGTTCCGGGCATAGCGCATCGTCGCACCAAATGGTCCTCATCGCGGATAAGTGATTGCCTGCATGGACACGCTAGCCAAGTGATCTGCATCTCAGAATATGTTGCACAGTCTGCTCCCCAAAGGTTTAAGAACAAGCTTACGGTAATTAACAATCCAGTATGGCCATCTGCGAATAGCTTTAATAGCAACCGACGCAAACTGGAGGCTATAGGGGGGGGAGGCATTTATCTTGTATGGGTTGGAACCTTGCAGGACCAGAAAAGGCCGCTGGACTTCGTCTCTATTGCGGAAAGGTTGCATCGCGAAAATTCTAGTCTGAAGTTCGTGATGGTAGGTAGAACAAGCGAGCTGGAAATGGAGATAAAGCAGGCTATCCATGTGTCTGCATTGCAGGACAACTTCTTTGTAACTGGGTTCAGGCAGGATTGTCTGGACTTGATTGCTGCGGCGGACATTTTGGTAGCTACAGCAACGAAAGAAGGACTTGGTCGAAGCTTGATGGAAGCAATGATAAATGGTGTTCCCGTTGTTGCCGCAGCCGATGCAGGGCACATGGAAATTATTCTCGAAGGTGAAAACGGTATCCTAGCTCGTCCGGGTGATATTGGCGATTTTTGCCAAGGGATCAAACAGGTACTCAATAATTCGGAGGGCACGAAGAAAACGGTTATGCGCGCGAAGGATTATGCCAAGCGACATTGGTCAGTCGAGAGTTATGTCCAGCAGGTTTTGGCGATCTATCAGAAAGCAGCCGATGATGTCTTGTGACATTGTATTGGTAATAGAGAGCTTGGGCGGAGGTGGTGCGCAGCATGTTGTAGTTAGCTTGGCCAACTTCTGGGCCGAAAAAGGGAAAAGTGTCAAGATTCTGACCTTTCAAGATACAAAAAGCAACGCATTTGATATTGATGATCGAGTAGACTGTGAATGTTTGAGTCTTAGTGGGCAAACCAATGGTTTTCTGCGCGCACTGGTTGCAAACGTTGGGCGCATTTTGGTGCTCCGCCGAGCATTTATCAAAGTCAGATCGCCAATTGTTATAAGTTTTGTCGGAACGACAAATATATTGTCTGTTTTTGCGTCGTTTGGTTTGAGCCACTACTTGGTTGTTTCTGAGCGTAATGATCCAGATAGGCAGAGCCTAGGGAGGGCTTGGGACTTTCTGCGCCGCAAATTCTATAAGTATGCTGATGTTGTGTCTGCAAATTCTCGCAATGCACTGCAAGTAATGGGTGGTTGGGTGCCAAGCCAAAAACTGCTTTATCTACCCAATCCACTTCGCCAATCAAGCTCAAGCGACGTTATGTCTTTCGAGTGGCCCTACTTCTTGACAGCAGGTCGGCTTCATCACCAGAAAGGTCTGGATTTCTTGCTGCGCTCCTTTGCTAGATATTGTGAAAGTAGTGAGACACAAACCAGGTTGGTCATCTTGGGTGAAGGTCCTGAACGTGCTGCCCTTGGAGAGTTAGTCAAGGGGCTTGGTCTCTCAGAACGGGTGTTGATGCCGGGTTATCAAGACCCGTTTCCCTGGTTTCGCGGGGCTATTGCATATATTCAGGCTTCCCGATTTGAAGGTACGCCCAACATCGTCTTGGAGGCGATGAGTGTGTCCAAACCTGTGATTGTCACAGACAGTCAACCGGGCGCACTTGATTTTGTTAGTTCATTGCAAGAGGGGATCGTCATTCGTTGGGGGGATGAGCAGGCTATGGTAGCTGCACTAAATCAACTCGAGCAAGATTTAGTGCTTCGCGACAGCATGGGAAAATTGGCCAGGGAAGCTGTTCGACCATGTTTGCCTGAAAATGCGTTTGCCTGTTGGGATAAATTGCTGGAGCGTTGAGTTCGCAGATTGCTTCCGGAAGGTTGGTGATCTCCCAAACAATTGCTAAATAAGGTTTATTGTTCTTCGGAGCGTAGCCAGCTGGAAATTTACTTGGAAACTGCTGCGTTGAGGGTAGTTGACTTGGTCATTGGATGACCTAAAACGTTATAGGTCTATTTTAATGACTGAAAATGAGGTGTTTATCACCCAATATTGTTACCGTGATCTTGATAAGTCAGCAGCCAGAGCCTATTCGGCTAGAAGTTCAGCGGTCATAGTGGCGGAGAGGGTGGGATTCGAACCCACGGTACTATTGCTAGTACAACGGTTTTCGAGACCGCCCCGTTCGACCACTCCGGCACCTCTCCGCATGTGTGGTCTTGGCGTTCGACGCGGTGTTTAACGGTCCTTGCGCCATATTGCAAGAGGGAAATCGCAATTCCGGTGACTCTTTTTTGCGCGGCGGGTGCTTTGCTCTTTGGTAATCCTTCCCGGCTTTGCCGCCGGTTTCCGGTTCTGGTTGATTTGATGCGGGGGCGCTTGTCGTCTGGCGTTGTGATTGTATCGGCGTGATCCGTGGCGGGGCGGGTTGGTGATTGCGATCGTGCCCTGCATCAAAAGCAGGGCAGACCCCCGCGCCATCATGCGGGAATGTGCGGGTTTGCGATGCTTTGGCGATGACTCAATTGTTGACTCATCGGGTCAAAAGGGGTAATTCACCCGTTCCTCGCAGCGGTTCGGTATCTGTTAGCAGCGGCACCGAGCTGCGCGTTTGTGTTTCCAGAATGTTTTTCAGGAACTTTTAGATGTACGCAATCATCAAAACTGGCGGCAAACAGTATAAAGTTGCTGCCAACGACGTTATCAAAGTCGAAAAGATCGCTGCCCAGGCCGGTGATACCGTGAAACTTGAAGAAGTTCTCATGGTTGCTGGCGACGGTGCGCCGAAAGTTGGTGCTCCGTTGGTCAAAGGTGCTTCTGTTACCGCAGAAGTTCTCGAGCAGGCCAAGGGCGACAAGGTGATCGTTTTCAAGAAAAAGCGCCGGCACAACTACCGTCGCAAAAATGGTCATCGCCAGAACCTGACTGTTCTGCGCATCAAGGACATCAAAGCCTGATTTCATCAGGTCAAGATGCAGTTTTAGGAGAGTTTCATGGCTCATAAGAAAGCTGGTGGTAGTTCGCGTAACGGTCGTGACTCCGAAGGTCGCCGTCTCGGCGTGAAAAAATTCGGTGGTCAGGCAGTTGTCGCAGGCAACATCCTCGTTCGTCAGCGTGGCACGAAGTTCCATGCCGGTGACAATGTTGGCCTCGCCAAAGACCACACCCTGTTTGCGACTGTGGACGGTTCCGTCCAGTTCAAGTCGGGCTTCAAGGGTCGTACCTACGTAACCGTCGTTCCGGCAGAGGCGTAAGCCTCCCGTCGGGTGCGATTTACGTACCGAATTTAGCAAGGGAGGAATGAGCAATCATTCCTCCCTTGTTGTATGTGATATAGAATTCCCGATCCCGTCGAGGCGCAGCCCCGTTGCGCGCCGGGACCGACAATATAAAATGGGCACCGCCCGAAGGACCGGTTATGAAGTTTCTCGATGAAGCCAAGATTTATGTGCGCAGTGGCCGCGGCGGTGCCGGTTCGGTCAGCTTCCGCCGTGAAAAATATATCGAGTATGGCGGGCCCGACGGCGGCGATGGCGGCCGCGGCGGCGACGTCATTCTCGAGGCGGTCGAAAACCTCAATACCCTGATCGATTTCCGTTATCAGCAGCACTTCAAGGCCGAAGTCGGCATGCATGGCATGGGCCGGCAGCGTACCGGCCGTTCGGGCAAATCCATCACGATCAAGGTCCCGGTCGGGACCCAGGTTCTGGCCGAAGACCGCGAAACCCTGATCGTCGATATGATCGAACCGGGACAGACCTATATGCTGTGCCGGGGGGGCGATGGCGGGCGTGGCAACACCCATTTCAAATCCTCCACCAACCAGGCCCCGCGCCGCGCCGAAGAAGGCTGGCCGGCCGAGGAAATGTGGGTCTGGCTGCGTCTGAAACTGATCGCCGATGCCGGTCTGGTCGGGCTGCCCAATGCCGGCAAGTCGACCTTTCTTGCTGCATCGTCGCATGCGCGTCCGAAAATCGCCGATTATCCCTTCACCACCCTGCATCCGCAGCTTGGCGTCGTGAATGTCGATGACCGCGAATTTGTCCTGGCCGATATCCCCGGCCTGATCGAAGGCGCATCCGAGGGCAAGGGCATCGGGACCCGCTTCCTGGGCCATATCGAACGGTGCGAAGTTCTGGTTCATCTGATCGACTGTGCCGAGGAAGACCCGGTCGCGACCTATAAAACCGTGCGTGAAGAGCTTGAAAACTACGCCGATGTTCTGGTCGACAAGCCCGAAATCGTCGCGCTGTCCAAAGCCGATCAGCTGCTGCCCGAAATGGTCGAGGAACAGCGCCAGATCCTTGAAAAAGGCATCGGCAAGAAAGTCTATGTCGTGTCCGGCGTGACCCAGCAGGGCATCAAGGACATCCACCGGCAAATCCGCGACCATATTGATGGCGAACGTGAACGCCGCGCCATGGAAGGTCGCGAGGATAAGGGATTCCAGCCGTGAGCCTTCAGCACGCTGTTCTGAGTGATGCAAAACGTCTGATCATCAAGGTCGGCTCGGCCCTTCTGGTCGATGAAAATACCGGCAAACTGCGCCGTGCCTGGCTCGAAGCACTGGCCGATGATATCGCCCATCTGCGCGAACGCGGGGTAGAGGTGATTGTGGTGTCTAGTGGTGCAATCGCCCTTGGTCGTCGCCTGCTGGGGCTGGATCACCGCACCATCAGTCTGGCTGACAAACAGGCCGCCGCCGCCACCGGCCAGATCAGCCTGTCACAGGTCTGGCAGGAAGCCTTGGGCCGCAACGGCCTGACCATGGCACAGGTTCTGGTCACGCTTGAGGATATGGAAGGCCGCCGTCGTTATCTTAATGCGCGCGGCACGCTCAATGCGCTTCTGGCCCGCGGGGCCGTGCCGCTGATCAACGAGAATGATACGGTCGCGACCGAGGAAATCCGCTTTGGCGACAATGATCGTCTTGGTGCCAAGGTCGCACACATGATCTCGGCCGATACGCTGGTGCTGTTGTCCGATATTGACGGGCTTTATACCGCCGATCCGCGCAAGAACCCGGACGCGACCCTGATCCCCGAAGTCCGCGAACTGACCCCGGAAATCTTTGATATGGCCGGTGTTGCACCGACCATGTACAGCTCCGGCGGGATGGTCACAAAACTTCAGGCCGCCGAAATCGCCATGAAGGCCGGCTGCCGCATGATCATTGCGCGCGGCACCATCTATCATCCGCTAAAAGCCCAGCTTGATGGTGCGCCCAATACCGTCTTCCTGCCCAGCGAAAGCCCCCTTGCCGCCCGTCGGCACTGGATTGCGACCTCGCTCAAGGCGACCGGGGCGATCATTGTTGATGCCGGCGCGGCAAAGGCAATTGCGGCGGGTAAAAACCTTCTGGCGGCCGGCATTACCGGTGTTGATGGCCGGTTCAAGCATGGGGATGCGGTGCGCATTCTCGATGCCGATGGTCATCAGATCGCGCGCGGCATTACGTCCTACGGGGCCGAGGAAACCCGTCTTCTGATGGGCCATGCATCGGGCGACATCGAAGCAACCCTTGGCTTCACCCGCGGCAATGCCGTGATCCATTCCGATGATCTGGTGATTGCCGACCAATAGGGCGCGTCTTCACCGCGCTTCGGGGTGATAGAATGATTGTGGCTTCTGCGCGCTTATGCAGAAGTCACCACTACCGGCAATCACCTTGCCGGTTTCAAGCCGGATGCCCGTCGCCTTGCCAAAGCCCTTAAGCACCGCACCGCGTTCATCGGCAATCGGGTGTTTGAATGATCCGCCCGCGGCAAGTTCGACCGACTGCACGCTGATCTGGCCCAGGATCTGGCAGCCATCCCCCAACACGCATTGACCATCCATGTCGATGGTGCCGCGATACCGGCCAAACGACCCGATGCGGATCATCGCATCCGGGCGCGCTGTCGTGATGGTTACGCTGCCCGGGCCAAAGATGTTTTCATCCCCGATCCTGATCGGTCCGGTCTGCGCCATGATCGTGGTGCCGCTGGCAAACATGTTGCCATTGCCGATCATCAATTGGGTATGCTGGTCCGCTTCAAGGCGGATATTGGGATGCAGGATATTGTGTGCGCCGATCTTGATGTGCCGGGAAACAAGGGTCGAGAACGGATCAAATACAATATTGCCCGACCGGCCAAGCGCGATCGTCTCGGCAATGCCGAGATATCCGGCCTCGTGCCGGTATCGGTCGATATGTTCAATCATCTGATCGGGCGTCATGTCGGGTCTGCCTTGTGCTGGTTTTGCCAAGACTACAATGACATGGCCGTCCGGCAAGACATAAAAAAAGGCTGCCCACCGTTAACTGGGGCAGCCTTTTTTCAAAGCGGCGCTGAAGTTCGAAATGAACTCAGGCAGCCTGATCAGCAAGGGCACGAGCCATCTGGCTCAGAGCTTCCTGATGTTTTTCGTGCTTGATGCTCGCAAAGTTGCGGGCCAGCTCAAGGCACATGCGCTGACGTGCGTTAAGCTCGGTTTCCTGATTGCCGTCGAGCCCTTCATAGAAGTAGCTGACCGGAACGCCCAAGACCTGAGAGATTTCATACAGGCGACCGGCAGAGATACGGTTGATGCCGCGCTCATACTTGTGGGCCTGCTGGTAGGTGACGCCGATCAGATCAGCCATCTGCTGCTGGGAAAGGCCCAGCATGATGCGGCGTTCGCGAATACGCTGACCAACATAACGGTCAGTGTCAGTAGCGCGGTTTGCGCGCTTCGGTTCTTCGTTTGCAGCAATCTCAGTCATATTATAATCCGTTATCAACCGCCAGTTATAGATCCCCACTTTGGATGCTGTTGGGCTTGTTTGTTTTGTGCCCAATGAACACCGGATCGCAGCACTATAGATGCACTGCGATTTGATGATCTGTATCTGAACTTTGGTCAGATAATCGTTACAGCAATCCGCCAGAAGCTAGCTATATAGGTCAATTGAGCTGTCTTTGTCTAGTCCAGAAGGCGAAAAAAAGACGTGGGTTTCTACGCCGTAAGGTTTGGAGTGCCGTGCATAGCTGGCATGCATTTCCTGAATGACCGGCGGTTGCAAAAGGTTTTCCTGTGGTAAGAGCTGCCCCAAAAGCTGCGTCCAGAATGCTGCACTGCCCCCAAGATCATGGGGTTGCAACCACGCGCCACCATCCTGCGTGATTTCCCTGACAGGTGAAATTCGCGCAAGTTGATCTATTCCGATCCCGGCAGGACCATCCGTTCCGGTGCTCGCAGACGGATTCCTGCGGGCCGGTTGCATGGGTATCGGTGTGATCGCGGTCATGTGTTTTTCGGTCTACGGGGTTAAAACTGCCTGTCTGGTTCGGGACTCCGTGTGTTTCAGGGCGTGATCGGCCATTTGCCCGGCAAAAATTGCCGCCTTTCGGCGGTGCCGGACGGGTTCAAAGAGTTAACAAAAAGTTTATGCAAGAATTCTGCCGACAGATGCGGTCCCCCGTTGCCGCAACAAAGCAGCACGCGGCAAAAGGCAAGATCCGCCAGCCACCAAGCATCAAGGGCCAAGCAGTGGGCAAGATTTTGGGCTCGGGCTTAGGCATGGACATGCGGAAGACCGGCGCGCCAGCACAAGGTCAACCGACGTCAATCGACTCAGACGGCACCCGTCGACTTCTTATGGGCGGCGAGCATGACGGGGTAGGTTGTTGGATGCCCCCGGATGCCCCCGGATGCCTAAGGCCGCCCGGTGGGCGAGAAGGGTCGTGGGGGATATAAGTTGAAATATGAGTTGGGATACGAGTGTGGATATTGGTTGGGATGCATTGGGGGCAGTCGTCGGGGATCGTTGGGATGGTCATGGACCAGTCACGGGAAGAGTATCCTGCTGCCTGACACGTCTGATCCCGCATCGCGGCGCCAAATCCCCTGATGCCACGCGCATCTTGCCGACCGGCATGTCATCGCGTGTTGTTGATCTCTGTGATCGGGGATTGCCGGCATGAAAAAAGCGGGATCGCCCGATGCGACCCCGCCCTTGAACTCTATCGTCTGTGACGATGGATGCCTATTTGTCGGACTTGCCACCGGCCAGACTGTTAAGCTGTGCCTGCATCGCTTCAAGCTGGCTTTTAAGCTCGTTAAGGGACGCATCCGACGGCGCGCTTGCAGGCGCGGTCGGTTTGGTCGGGGTGGCACCGGGCTGTCCGCCATTTTCATTTTCCTGAAGGAATGGCGAGAACATTTTCATCGTCTGTTCAAACAGCGCGATATTCTGTTTGTTCATTTCCTCGAACTGGCCGAACGGGAACATGCCCTGCATCGTGCCCTGCATATATTCGCGCATCTGTTCCTGATTATGGCCAAAGGCGCGCATCGCCTGTTCAAGATAGCTTGGCACAAGTCCCTGAAGGCTGTCGCCATAGAACCCGATCAACTGGCGCAGGAAGCTGATCGGCAAAAGGTTCTGCCCCTTGTTCTCTTCCTCGACGATGATCTGGGTCAGCACCGGACGGGTGATGTCTTCGCCCGACTTGGCGTCATAGACCACAAAGTCGGTATTTTCTTTGACCATCTGTGAAAGGTGATCAAGCGTCACATAGGAACTGGTGGCCGTGTTATAGAGACGGCGGTTCGCATATTTCTTGATTACGATGCGGTCCTGATCATCTGATTTCTTGGTGGTCATGGCGTCTTTCCTGCTTCCCTGTTTCCCGGACGTCTGGCTGGCGAATGTTTGTAACGGTGGCTTTCTGCCTGATTTGCGTGTGCACAATTTACGATGTTGCGCAGCATTTTCGATTTTGCATTCGCTCAGAAGACAACAAGATTGCCGCGATTTTTCCAATGTGTCCAGTATTCAACGCGAAGTGCGGTGCGAAAAACAACTTGCGATATCGTTTATTGCTGCGCAGCACGGGAATTCGTTTTCCCGGAGCAGCCAACGATCTATAGTATTTGCCAGAACAAAGGCTTTGTATCAGGGACCGCAAAAAGGCCGCACCCATGACGACCGGAAAGGACAACCGGGATCACCCGGAAAGTTCGGAACAACCATCGCCCGCATCTGATCCATCATCGGATGACGAAAAACTCGAACATCTTGCCACCCGTTTCCTGGCCCTGTGGCGTGAACAGGTCGCGGCAACCGCCGACGGGGCCGATGCCGCAAGCGCGATCGGGCGTCTTTATGCATCCCTGGGGGCGGATACCACCCGCATGGGCGAAGGGTTCGAAGCCTGGGGCAAGCTGATAGGGCAAATGGCCATGGGCCAACAGGCCGACCCAAAATCGACCCATCCGTTTGCCGGGGCGATGGGGGCGGCGGCGTCCAACCCGCTGATGGCAATGATGGATCAAATGGCAAAGGCCGCCCGCGATTTGCCGTCACAGCCCTTTGGCGGTGTGATGCCGTTCCCGCCCGGAATGGCGGAAATGGCCGGCATGTCGGGCATGACCGGCATGAAGCCCGGTGCGGCAACTGCGCCCGGTTCGAATGACAAAGCTGCGGATCACAAAACAGATACCGCCGAAAAAGCTGATGCCGGGACTGGCGGGGCTACCGGGACTACTGGGACTACCGGAAACGCATCGCCTGCGGCGGCGGCACCGCCAGCCGCGGCGACACCGGACGATCGGCCGTCACCGGCCAAATCACGTAAAAAGACGACGGCTGCAAAAAATGCTGCAAAGGGGCAGGGGAAGAATGATCAGTCCGATGCGACCAAAACCGCTTCCGCCAAAAAGGCAAAGTCAGAAACGGGCAGGGCCACGGCCGCTTCCGATGCACATGGCAGTCGAGATGACGAGCTGGCTCAGCTCGCGCGCCGCATTGCCGATCTTTCTGAAACAATTGCTGCCCTGGAAGCCGGAACTGAAGGAACAGGCGGAAAACCTCCTTCGCGAGATTGAAGCCTTCCATCCTGACGATATCGCCCAGGCCCTGGATCGTGTCGCCTTTGACCGGCATGCCGGATTTCATGACGGGGTGCGGTCCTATCAACGCCATCCCTATCGCCGCCCGCGCGACGGGGCCGATGGCGATATTCCGGTCATCTGGGAAGACGGATCGACCCGTGTATATGATTATGGTGCCCTGAGCCCCGATGATGATCAGGCGGCGGGCAAATATGTGTTGCTGGTGCCATCGCTGGTCAATCGCGGCTATATCCTTGATCTCAATGAAAAACGCAGCTTTGCCCGCTATCTCGCCAAATGCGGCTATCGCCCGCTTCTGGTCGAATGGGGCTATCCGGGGCTTGATGAAGCCAATTTCGGACTTGATGATTATATCGCGGCCCGTCTGGTGACCATCCTTCAGGATGTCGCCGATATGAATGGCGGGCCGGTTCCGGTGGTCGGCTATTGCATGGGCGGGGTGCTGGCACTGGCGGCGACACTTCTGGACCCGGCACAGGTTTCAAAACTTGTTCTGCTCGCCACCCCTTGGGACTTCATGGCGGCTGGCCCGACCCAGTCGCGCATTGCGGCCGCCTTTGCGCCGTCCCTGCCCCATATGCTGGCCATTCATGACACCTTGCCGGTTGATGTGCTGCAAAGCCTGTTTGCCAGCCTCGATCCCTTCATGATTGGTGAAAAGTTCCGCCGTTTTGGTCAGATGGCAACCGATTCCACCCGGGCCCATGATTTCGTCGCCCTTGAAGACTGGCTTAATGACGGGGTGCCGTTAACGCGTCGGGTGTCGGTCGATTGCCTGATCGGCTGGTATGTCGAAAACAAACCGGCCAAGGGCGAATGGCAGATTGACAGCATTGATATCAATCCGGCGGATTTGTCCTGTCCGGTGCTGGCGGTCATTCCGGAAAATGACCGCATTGTGCCACCCGAAAGTGCGCAGGCGCTGTTTGATGCCTTCCCCGAAGATCTGCGCACCGAACTTCACCCGTCAAGCGGCCATATCGGCATGATGGTCGGATCGCGCGCCGAAAAATCAACGTGGGAACCGGTGGCCAAATGGCTGGCAGGTGACAGACCCGTCCCATAATCAGCCCGCTCCATAATCAGCTTGGTGTATCGGTCACCAGTTGATCTGGTTTAGGGTCGGGTTTGCGGTCCCAGCGGATGGTCAGGCGGGCGAGAAGCGCGATGATGATCAATGTCAGGATCACCCGCCCGACCAGAACCACCCAGATATCGGCACCAAGTGCGAGCATGATCGCCGTATCCTCGATCAATGAATGCGACAGCGACAACCAGCTCAGCGAAAGGAAAAGCGTGCGCGGCGGGTAATTGTTCTTGCGCGCATCATCAATGATCAGCGCCCCGCCAAATGTCAGGCCCAGCAACACACCAATGGTCGTGACCGGGGCGACATCACGCGACAGGCCCGAAACCCGCAGGATCGGCGACAGGGCAAGGGTGAATTTGTCGGTAAGCCCCGTGAACTTCATGACATCCAGTACCACCAGAAGCGCGGTAATCACGGCAAAACTGACAACCAGCGACTTGACGGTCTGCACCACCCAGTCCCCCCAACCGGCAAGCCCGGATGCGGTTTCACTGACCGTGCTGCCGGCCATCCATGAAAAATCCACCGGCTCGGACAGCCAGCCGGTCATATTGCTGACCCATGTGACCAATGCGCCATACCCGATGGCCGCCCCGACCCGAAGGGCCGTGGTGGCAATCAGGCTGGCACCGGCCCGTTTGACAATCGCCTGTTCGACCGGAAGACCATGGGCAAACAGCATCATGGCGCAAAGGGCGCTTAATTGTGCGACCGTCATATCAAGATGGGCCGATAACCCGATAAAGGCGCCAACCGCGCCATACATGCTGACCAGCGCGCAGGTCGCCCAGATCAGGCCCGCCTCGGCCGGCAATCCGATTAGCGACATCACCGGCGTCAAAAGATCCGATGCCACCTTGATCGCGCCGAATTCCTCGGCAATGCGGACAATGATCATCACCGGCAGCATCACCTTCATCAGGGTGATGAAAAGTTTCTGGCTGCGATTGATCAGATCAAAAACATAACGTTGCATGGCACGGGGCATCGGGGCGGTTATCCGTTGGTCATGATGTGGCGGGCCCTTTGGCGCGCGCAAGGATCACATCCGAGCAGGTTGAAGTTGGGGCGGTGGCAGTTCGACTGAATGATCTTCCCGGCATCTCTGGGGCAAAGATGCCGGTCTGTCCATCCCGTTCTTTGACAGTCTTTGACAGCGGTTCAAACCTGTCATCTCGATTTGTTCGCTGGTGGGCGAGGGTCTCTGATGCCCGGATCATGCCATGCGTTCCCGATGGGTGGGAGGCGAATTTGCGCAACCGCACGCAATGTGGCAGCGTTGTGTGAATAAATCACGCTTTGGAGTTGCGTGGCTATGGCCGAACTGAATCAGATCGATATGAAAATCCTGCGTCTGTTGCTGTCGGGGTTCAGCGATGTTGAGAATACTACTAATTGAGCCCCTTTTCGCACAAACTTTGAGCCGTTTTCGCACTAACTCTGACATATCATCACTTGTCGCTTAGTTAGTTCATTTTTTCCGTAATGTCACAAGTTGTTTCAGGGCAGTTACCCATGTTGATCCACTCGGTCTCATTAAGCTCTATGAGAAAACGTTCGTTTTCTAGTGTAGTTTTTTATAATCATGTTTCGATATCGCAATGACTAGGAAAATAGGGTACGCCAGAGTTTCAACAACAGAGCAATCAACCGATGCTCAAGTAGAGGCTTTGTATGATGCTGGATGTGATCTTGTTTTTTCTGAGAATGTATCTGGCGCGAAAAAAGATAGGGTTAGGTTAAGAGATGCAATCGCGCATGTTGGTCAAGGAGATCAGCTTGTTGTTGTTAAGATTGATCGCCTTGCTCGATCCCTTACAGATCTGTTGCAGATCGTTTCTAAGTTGCTGAGTAATGGAGGCCACTTCGTCAGTTTATCTGATCCGATAGATACATCTTCGGCGCAAGGTACTCTCATGTTGCAGATTTTGGGCTCATTTGCTGAGTTCGAAAGAGCTTTAGTAAGTGAGCGAACAAAACTGGGCCTCCAAAAAGCGCGTCAGGCCGGAAGGGTAGGTGGTAACCCAAAGCTAAAATCACGAGAACCCGATGCGATTGCTCGTGTATCAAGGCAAAGAGAGCAGAGTTACTTTGCGGCGTTAAATTCTTCAGCTCACATTTGGGTTCCTATCGTTAGAAAGTATCGTCCCCGTTACGCGTGGAACGTCGTAGCTGGCATAGTTAATGGGGCTGAGAAAGAAGGTACATGGACTGGAGAGAGGTTGAGAAGGGCTTCTAAGTGTTTCGTCAGGGAAGGATTTTTGAGACCAGATGTTCTCAGTCGATCTGGGAGAACTAGCATGGAGCCATCTAAGGTCACGATGCAGATCGCCGGCATGCTGAGTATCCAACCGTCCCTTACACTCAAAGAGATTTCAGAGAAGCTGGATCGCGCTAAATTGATGCCCCCACGCAGCTTAGCTGGTTGGTCTCAGTCGTCCGTGCGATCTGAGATTCTAAAGGCTATTGAAATTGGATTAGTTGAAGAGTGGAAGTGATAAAATTATTTGATACTGCGTATTCTAAGGAAGCTGTGGGGCCGCAGGTATGCAGGTTACATTGGTCTAGAGGCTGGTAGGTTGAAAGCGGTCAGCGAACTCAGTGGATAAGAGGTAATCATTGTTTCTTTATGGTATCCCTCACTCGATTGAGTAACCTGAAAGCTATCTTCAGTTGTCGCTTGGTGCCCTCTGAAAGATCTATCCCACTCTTGCCGGATGACAGCTGTTTCTCTATCTCTTCGAGAGCTTGGCACTGTGCCAAGTTGTTTGTTTTCGGTGATCTAGTTGTTTGAGCGTGCTGCCCCTTAGGGTTCATGTACCAAAATCCCTTTGGCCATCTGACGTAAGTTACCAGTGCTACTAAGCTCTCATCTATACCGTTCTTAGTAAGGTACTGAAATAGATCATCTGTTTCTGGGTCGCCGAGGTGTTGCATTGGGTTCTTTTGCATTTCTGGGAATGCAAAGTGTCGAGTAACCAACTCCATGATCTTGCTCCTGATCATAATGTTACAGTCACCAAAAGTCAGATCATTCACTGAGCCAAGATATTGGAAGAGTTTAGATTTTTTCTTTTCTTTAATGAATTCTTTGTCTTCGGGAAGAGAAAGAGACATCCCCCAAAGATTGATAAAATCTTGGAGTGTGTACTGAATTTGATAAGAGTTGCCTGGCCCACCTAGTTTTTCAGGAAGCCTATTTTTCTGTATAGCCTCGATCAATGCCTCTTCGACGCCATGAGTAGTCAAAATTTCGTCCTTGTATTGCTCTGTGGGGTGTTCACAGCAAAGCTTCTTACAGAGACTACAACCAAATTTTGTTGCGTAATCCCCCTTGCTTTGCGGGAGTGCTTCAACCTTCTGGAACGGAGATGCAGGGTAGCATTCTGGTAAAGCCGGGCAGGTGTCGTACAGGTACACTTTATGGCGACGGCATTTCGTTATCAGTGACAGAGCCCATTCGATCTTTAGATAGTTTTCACCGGATTTTTGGATCTGCTCACTCAAGCATATTGGGCAGTATGTGGGGCATGACTCAATTACATAATCGTTACGATGGGGAGATCTATTTACGTACTTGATTCCGAGAAACATGAAGTCTCGTAAGCGGGGGTACTTCGCTTTAAGGGTTTGTTCACGCAAGTACGCTGAGGAATATCCTGTTAATTGACTGATGCATTCAAGCATCTGATCACTTGGATTGACGTCTATTAAATTTATAGGTCTGCTAGATCTCTCGCAGTACCTTGCTATGTATTCATCAGTAATTGGTCGAAGCTGATTCGATATGAAGTCCGGAGCATAATAGTATCTTTCTATTCTTTTGAGCCAAGAGGACAATAATTCATCGTCATGCTTTTCGAGAAGGTAGGGGACTGGGCTCATGCTTATTTAGACCCCCATGGAGGCTAGGGGCATAGCTTTAGAATTCCTGATGTCTTTAAGCAGGATTTGCTCAGTGCCGTTAAGAATAGCTTGGCAGGCCAGGTCTTCTATAAATCGAAATATGCGAACTGTTATTCCGTCCGTTCGCTCGAGTATCAACTGTCGAGCTTTCGCGGTTCCTAGATCAGATGGTTTTCTTAAAGGCAATGTCGAGCTGATAGTCTCGATCAAACCAGCAAAATCTTTTCCTTCTTTCCATGTTGGAAGTTCCACGGCTTCGAACCTATCCGCAAGTTGTTGATCTCGGCATAATGCAGACAGCGATTCACGGGTCCCAGCGCAAACGATTGGAACACGAAGATCGTTGGTCAGATATCTTATGGTGTTGAATATCAGCATCTGTTGTCGCGGTGTTCCTGCCAACACAGCATGGATTTCATCAATGAGAATGATTTTGGTTCCTCTGTCGACCAAGATCTTGCGTGCGAGTGAAACCAAAGTGTTTGTTGTCCCGTAAACAGGGTGTGGTGCTTCCAGTGCTGAAAGTAGTTGCCTGTAGAACCGCTTCTCTTCAGGTACTACTGGCATCTGGAAGCTAACTACAGGGTTGGGAGGAGGAGGCTCGTTTGGGATGATTTTGTCATGACTTTTCAAGAATTTTTTCAATATCAGTGTTTTGCCCACGCCAGGCTTCCCGTACAAAAGTAAGCATGGCATCCTGCTTCTTGTCGGGTAATTTATAAGGTTTTCCAATTTCTCGAGCGCGAATGCGGCTTGGGGGTATTTTATGAATTTCTCAGTTTGTATTCGATGAATCCTCTCTGAATTTGGCTCATTTACTAGTGCTTGGTATAGTGGGTGCACGTGATCGTATTCAGTGGCTAAAGCGTCCATATCACCACTCCTCCACGTCAAATAATTTTATGGGCTTAGCATCTTCTTGTGATGCCTCGACTTCCGATTGTTCATCGGCGGAACTTTGTTGCTCTGGTTTCGGCTGAAAGCGACTTAATTGGTTCTGACGGATCCCCAGTTTGGCGGCGTTAACGCGCATCTTTTTTGTTAGTTTTGAAGCCTTGCTTAGGACCTTTTTTTGCTCATCAATCGCCCGGTAAATTGTCTCTTCGTCAATCTGCTCTAAACCCCTCTTTCTTAGGGCTTTGAGAGCAGCCTTGTGTTCGAAAAGAGAGAGTTTCGGGCGGCCAGAGTGGGCCTGAGGGATGTCGTAAATTTCACCATCTGGAGCTGTATAGTACAACTTTGATATGTCTCGCGGGTCATATCGAATAATTATCTTGGAGCCAATCGGCGTTCGTGGAGAATATAAGATATCTGCCCTGTAAAATGTCTTGAATAGCTCAATGCCTTCCTTTCGCAGAGTTCTCTCTTCAACGGGGAGAAACGAAACGAAGAATTTAAAAGCATCTGTAGGGATATTTCGAAGCGTTTCTTTGGTGCTTTTATGCTCAAGAAACTTTGATATTGGGGGTTCTGAGATAGATCGATGAATCTTGTTGTTATAAATTATAATTTGCAAAACGAGCCATTTCTCGAACTCATCGAAGCTAAGGGTTGCCCTCGCTTCAGAGGGGTACTCTCCTCTGTCTTTGACGTTAGAAAAAGTCGTACCAGGTAGTAGGTGAACTTCTCCCATTATTGTGCCGATTAATCGCTCTATGTGACCACCGAAATGCGGCTTGCCAGGGGGCCGAAAAATCAAATTGATTCGATTTTGAACACATCCAAGTTGGAGTGCTTTACCTCTGAAGTCCTTGCCATTGTCATGATGACCATTCTCATAAAAACCGTGACAGGGCCAATTGAACTGGTCATCAATTCCCAGTCTAGCTAGGGTGTCCTGTTTTGGCAGAATAGTATTTGTCACTGCCATTGCAACAGTCGTGGAGGACGGTGAATCTAAACCAGCGTAGTAGCCAACAATGCAACGACTATAGATATCTACAGCGAGTGTTATCCAAGGTCTTCTCAGTGCTGTTCGATCAAAGCTATCTACTATAAATACGTCACACAGAGTGTGGTCAAACTGGACAATTTGCATTGGATAATCGGCGACATACGGCTTTTTAATCGGCGTACTGAGGTGCTTTCCTTTTTTGGGGCCATGCTTCAGTTTGTTCTTAAGCTCAACACTGAGCGCATCGGCTCTTCTTCGAATAGTAGCTTTTGAAGGAACTGGCGATATTCCCTTCTTTCTACAGCTGGATACGACTTCTTCATGTAGTTTGCTGAACTGTATTTTTGGGTGTTTGGTATAGAAGGTCTTGATGGTCTCGCTAATCGTATCTTCTGAGTCTGGATCGAGATAGGTTCTTCCTGAAACGGGGCCTCGCCGTTTTGGCAAAAGTGTCTTTACTTCGGGTTGCTTCGTATATGCCGCTATCCAACGATAGATCATGGCTATGGATACGCCATGTTCACTTGCCGCGAGTTCAACATGAGGCCGCATAGGGCGAGGGCGACAAATAACACTTTGAACAATTTTCGCCCGATGAGAGGCAATTTCCCAGTCTTGGAGTTCCTGGTCTATATGATCAAAACCGCCTTGAACCATTGATCGCCCCGAATACCTTTTTCGATTACATTTTAATCATAAGTTGATTTAAATGTGTAAAAAATGGTTTAATTGGTTTTATTGTGCAGGTGTTTGATCACGACTGGGTGCATATAGGTATCGTGAGCTAATAGAGGCTTTGATTTCATTTTTGATTTTGTTGGTCGCTTTTTCCTGGAGTCAAACGAAGAGGTGTCTGAGTGACAGTCAAAATTGGTTATACTTCAGAAGGATGACTTTAGGGCGGCAACATGGACGCGAAGGATCGCGATCTCTCCAGCGAAGCGGCGGCACTCGCTGATATCCTCAAATGGTCGGCAGATATTCCAGATTGGCAACGGGACGCCTTGCGGCGCCTGTGCAGCCAATCCAAGTTGGAGCCGACCGACTTGACGTCGTTGGTCGCGATCTGCAAAGCAGTCGAACAGGGCAAGCCTCTTGATGTGTCTCATGTCCGGGATCCCGCCGCCAGCCACGCTGTTGTCACGCTAGGCGCGCTGCACGGTCTGTCAAACGTTAATGCCCTGGCGTCCGGAGAACGGCTATCTTTCGGTAAGACCGGATTGACTGTCATCTACGGCGACAATGGTGCCGGTAAATCAGGGTATGCACGTATCCTCAAGCAACTCTGCCGAGCGCGATCACCGAAGGGTGATGCGATCCTGCCCAACATATACGTAACCACCTCCGCCGTGCCTTCCGCCAAAGTGGAATTCTATATCGGCGGTCAAAAGCGTACCGCTTCGTGGACGCAAGGTTCGGCAACTGACGCGATGCTATCGGCCGTGAGCGTTTTCGATTCGCGCACCGCCAATGTCCATGTCGAAAACACCAACGATCTAGCCTATACCCCTTTACCGTTACGTATTCTCGCCGGTCTAGCCCAAGCCTGCCTGGATGTGAGAGCGAAACTAGCCGTCGAGGTCAAGGCTCTCCGTGACCAGACGCCAGCTGTTCTCATAACACCTTCGTGTCAAGCGCACACCGAGGTAGGTAAACTGCTGGCCGCGCTGTCTAGCATGACCACACTAGAATCAGTCGAGGAGCTCGCTGGCCTCAGCGCCGAAGAAGATACCCGGCTTCAGACGCTTATCATCGACCTCGCTAGCGATCCAACGCGCACGGTGCGCCAGCTAATGGTTCATCAAAGCCACCTAAAAACTGCCATAGACCAATTCGCACGATTGGCGGCGGTCGCGACCGAAGTAACTTGGGCTCGTCTGCATGATCTCTACGTCAATCTCAGCACTGCGCGTCGGGCGTCGACAGCCGCTTCGACTAATCTGTTCGCCCAAGAGCCATTGCCAGACATCGGTTCTGATGCGTGGAAGTCGTTATGGGAAGCGGCCCGCGACTATTCCCGCAAATCAGCCTACCCTGATAAAACTTTCCCCGTTGTTGAGACTGAAGCGCACTGCGTCCTTTGTCAGCAACCTCTCAGCGATGAGGCCTCGAAGCGCCTGAGCAGTTTTGAGGCCTTTGTTCAGAACGAAAGTAAGCGCAGGGAAAGGGAAGCGGAAACCGCCTATAGCAATGCGCTTGCCGACATTGCAACTCACGACATCGCAATGCGGGCACTTCCTGCCATCATCTCTTTGATCCGCGACGATTTAAGGGAAGATGAGCTTGCCACATCGGTTCGTCGGGAAATCCTTGCTCTCGCTTGGCGGCTACGCGCCATCCTGAAATCGCATAGGTGCGAAAGCCAGCCAGCTCTGCCATCAGCAAGCACAGTCTCGCTTGAGGCATTGAAAGCAGTACTGGCGGACTTGGCGACGCGGATTGACGGCTTACGGTCCGAAGCCAACTCACCGCAGCGATTGGCCTTAGTCGCCGAACGCGACGGCCTTGCTGATCGCAAATGGTTAGGAGTCGTTCAGGCCGATGTTGTTGCCCAAATCGCGCGTCTCAAAAGCATTGAGGCGCTCGAAAAGGCGAGTAAGGAGACGGCTACTAACAAAATCACGACCCAGAGTGCCCGGATTGCGCAGGCGCTCGTCACCAATCGCTTACGAGGACGGTTCGCCGCTGAGGTCGATAAGCTCGGCGTAGCTGCCCTCGCTATTGAACTCCAACAGACCAAAACGACTGCGGGGGTGCCGTTCTTTCAGGTTCGGCTCATCAACAAGCCGATGGAGCCGGTCGGAAAGGTGCTAAGCGAAGGCGAACATCGCTGCGTTGCTCTCGCGGCCTTTCTCGCTGAGCTCTCAACGATCGAAGCAGAATCAGCGATCGTTTTCGATGACCCTGTATCGTCGCTCGACCACCTGCACCGCGATCGTGTTGCTGCCCGCCTCGCCGAAGCCGGGCATACTCGTCAGGTCATAGTCTTCACGCACGACATGGCTTTCCTGCTACTGCTAGAGGAAGCGTGCCGTGCAACTAAGGATCGCGAGGCGACGCCTGTAAGCTATCGTCTCATAAGCCGGGGACATGAGAATTCAGGATTTTGTCACCAAGATCCTCCTGCCAGCGTTATGCCGCTCGACAAGGTGCTCGATGGTATGAAGGCGCATCTCACCAATGTTAGAAACCACCATGATCGAGGAGATCAGGCAAAGTGGCTCCGAGAAGTGACTTCCTTTCAAGATCAGTTGCGCATGACATGGGAGCGCGCTGTCGAGGAGGTGGTCGGGCCGGTTATCCGGAGGCTTTCACGAAAAGTCGATACTGCTGGCCTCATTAAGCTCACCGTTCTCACAGATACTGACTGTGCTGAGATGCGCGAAGCTTTTGGTCGATGCTCTGCTCTTCTCCACAGCCAACCTGACGAGATTAATCCGCGTCTACCCAAGCCAATCGACATACAAATGGAGATTGAAGCGCTTGAAAAGTGGATGGCCGATATCCGAAGGCGACAGAAGAACATGGAATGACGAAACTCCAACGCGTTGCGCCGCCCGTTGTCCAAAGGCTTCCAGCAGGCTGCGCCTTTTTCTGGTTTGGTTGCCCGATGAGTTCCCACATATATCCATCCTTTTGGATCGCGAATGTTGCGAGGGTAGCAAACATGCGGTGTGCTTCGAGATTAACGAAAGGAACGAGGAATGATTGATGAGTATGTCGACGGAGTAATCGCTGTCATTCTCTTTGTTTCCGGATACGTTTTGAGTCAGTTTTTTGAAAAACGAAAGCAAAGGAGAGACCGTTTAAAGCAATCCGCTGTTGCAATAGTTCCACTTATCGGTGAATGGCATCACCTACTTTCAGGCGTAGTTTCGGCAATTGAAAAAAGTGGATATAATTCTGTTGAATTTGCGCGAGCGCAAGAGCGATTTGATTCCGAACGACGGGTAGCCATGGAAATTGATCATCACTTGGTTGTTCTGAAGAGGTATAAAGAAGCGCAAGATTTAGTAACCACAATACACGAGTGCTTGGGCAGTGTGGATATGCAACAGCAAAGTGCTATTTTCGGACATCAGATAGGGGAGCTTGCAAACATTCCACAAGAATTTATAGAACATAGCACCCCCAAAATTGGCAGCTATGTGCCTGTTTTACAAGAGTTTGAAATGGCCATGCAAAAAATAGCGGCAGAATCTGGGAATCTTATCTCAAAGCTATAGTTACCGCTCATCTCGGATCTAGCGTGGTCTTATCGTCGTAACCTTCCTTTTGTTTAGTGAGAATGAAGCACAGTTAAGGTCCATCCTTAGAGCTGGGCACGATGAGTTTGCCTCATTGTGAATGAACAACCGGCCTTTGCTGTCATGCCGGGGCAAAACCTTATCACTGTCACTAACAGATTGTTCAACAGGCGCGGTATGTGAGGTTTCTAACTGGGTGATAGCATAGCCTTGAAGTAGTTGTTGCCTTCGCAAATTGACGACTGACACCCCGGTAGGTGAAGTGAGAGGCGTTTCTCGCGCCTAAGATTGAAATGGGTAAGGAAAATTAGCGTATCGGTGTTTCCAATCAACGTGATGGAAGGTCCAGCACATATTGTTGTAGCTGAATTTGTAAACTTGGTTGCTTTGACAGCATAGGGGCGGCATGCAATCCAGCTATTGAAGTTGTATGTATTGGGAGCTCAAGAAGCTTTTTAAGCTGAATAGAGATGCGGTTTTGAGTTGCTCGTATCGCACTTGGGGTACTTTGTGCCGGTAGGTACTAGTCGCGTACGAAGCTGCCGGTCTCACCTGGGATGTCTTTGTGGTGACGGTGAAGAAGTATACTCGGAGGTTTGCTAAGATAGCAACTCAAGGTAGAATAAATCATGTTAACGTTTTGATGTTTCGATGTATAATCTGAGGTTGTAAGTCTATTCATCATTTACAACATTTCAGAAGGTGGACGAGGGCACTTTATTTCGCGTAAGGGGGGGGCTAAAATTGTGGAGTTGGTCACTCATCTGAGGGGCGCGACATTTACTTTAGGGTTGATGCTCTATGCGTCAATGTCGAATGCTGCTGATTGCCGGCACACCGATTACGGTGAACCGAGGCATATGAGCATTTCGAACGCATTGGGTTTGACCAATTCCCCAAGATGGAAGTTGATTTGCAGGGATGGTTACCAAGCCGCCTTCAATTTTGATCACAATGTAGCTGATTGGGTTGCTATGCATCTACGTCGGGAAGACCTTGTTCAAAATCCTGGCGAGGAAGCTAAGCGCGACGATATCTTTCGTCCAGATCCACTCGTTCCCGAAACTCATCGAGTAGTGGGTGATGACTACAAGTATTCTGGCTATCACCGCGGTCATCTTGCACCAGCGGCGTCAATGAAGCGCTCGCAGCAGGTCATGAATGAGAGTTTCTTTATGACCAATATGGCTCCGCAAGTTGGGGCCGGTTTCAATAGTGGAATTTGGAAGGCGCTCGAGCGACGTATGCGCTGGTGGGCTTGCGAACGGGATGAACTCTATATAATCAGTGGGCCGCTTTATGAGACCCGTCCAATTGAAGAACTCGCTTATGACGAGGACGGTGATGGTGAAGACGACAACGGCATTTTAGTCCACGTTCCGAGCCATTTTTTTAAGATAGCCTACGACCCTAGAAGGGTTGAAGCAATTGGCTTTCTTCTGCCCAATAGTAAGCAACGCACTGCTGATTTGGATACATTTATCAAGAGTATTGATGCAATTGAGGCTAGATCTCAACTAGACGTGTTGACGGATTTGCCCGACCAGATCGAGGCCGTAGTAGAGGCGGCAGTTCAACGGCAGCAGTGGCACAAGCCAAGTGACGATGTTTGCAGCCGACTAAAGTAGCGGAGTGATTATGATTGAGACATTTAATCTCGTAAAGGCGCGTCATGATCTTGAAGCGGCTAGAAGTGCTGTGCGCAGACGTGTGACGTATTGGGTAGTTATGGCTTATTTGGCGATGGCAGGCATTCTTCTTCTATGGCTAATGTATTTGGGTAGGCATGAAATCGCGGTAAGTGTTTTGGCGGGTGTTTCAGGACTAACTGGTTCGATTGTTGGATTTTGGTTCGGGGCCAGAAAGCCGCAAATGCACGACGAACAAGCGACTACAAATGATTCATCTCCTGCCGTTATCGAGCAAGCTCTAGAGATTTCTGGGCCTGTAATATGCAGGCTGGTTCACGAAATCTCGGCGCAAATGTTGGAAAAGTTGCAAACAGAAACGGGTGCAAAGCAATCGGTAAAGGCAAGGTTGACCGACGGGGCACAAGTGCTCCTTGGGACTGTGTCAATTAAGTCAGATAAGCTGTCATTCAATTTTGAGAAAGTCCAACTGGACAACGTAGTTGCACCTCTGACGAAGCAACTTGTTGGACTCGCCGCTGTTCCAAGCCCGGGAAAATCCTTTGGAGAAAACCGCGAAATTTTGTTGGTCTAATTAGGAGGGGTATATGAAGAAATTGACTTCTCTAGGGCTTCTGCTGCTGCTAACGGCATGTGCAACGCCCGATCTTTCAGGTTTCTCTCGAGAGAGCACTAAGCTTGCAGCGCTGACGAAAGCAGAGCTCTATCATATGTCTTCGGCTTACGCAGAAGTAGGGAAAAAAGAGCAGGAGAAATCAGTCAAAGCTTCTGAAAAGGTTGTAAATGCAAGCCTCAAAGCGATTGTCGGATATTCAGATGCGCTCAAGTCCTTGTCTGAGTCAGGTGAGAACGGTTCTGAGGCTGTGAATATTGCAGTAGGACATTTTGATAGCTTGCATAATACCCTGAAACCTTTGCTTGGTGATGGATTGGGTCTCACATCCGCATCATTGAATATAGCTACCTCCGCTGTGAAAAAAATTGGCGATTTTGTTCAGGCTCAACAAGCCAATCAATCTCTTCGGTCGATTGTCGAGCAAGCGCAGCCTGCGGTTGAAGGCATGCGCGATTTGGTGTTAATGGCTTTCTCATATTGTCGTGACCAGGGTGCCTCTCCGTGTGCGCCGCGTTCAATCGGCACGCCTACTGAACCACAAGGACAATGGGCCCAAGCAGTTACAGCAATTACCGACGCACGTCGTCTCAAGATCGAGCAAGAGTTTGGTGACGATGTTATTGCGGTCATTAAGTTTATTCAATTGAAGCGAAACGATCTGTATGCGAGCTACCTCCGTGAGCTTCAACAATCAGAAACTGCATCGCCTAAGTTTTGTGTTGGCGAGGGTGACTGTGTCGATCCCGATACGATTGAAACACTAGCACGCCTTGATGAACGTCGAGCAGCTTTGTTGCCAGAACTAGAAGCCTATCAGGCAAGAATTGATGCCAGTAAGAGTTGGCAGAAGTCTCGACTTTCTAATGGTGCGGTAATTGTAGATGCAGTCCAAGTCTGGGTAGAGGAGCATGCCAAAGTGGCAGAGGCCCTCCAAGAATGTCGGTTTAACGTTCAGAGATGCCGCTCTGTTGACGGAACAGAGTTGGCTTCGGTTCTTATCAACGGGCTTAACGCGGGGGAATAGGATATGGTTCTAACATTGTACGATCATCATGCAGCGCAGCTTGATGATTTGCTTACAGACTTGTCGCAGGTTGAGCCTGCCGACGCTCTGGAGCTCCAGCAAGCTCGTCAAGCCTTGCTGGATTTCAAGGGGGTGACGACTTTTGAAGACCTAGAGCTACGTGCAGATGCTGCAGTAAAATCTTCAATTGATAAAGCACTGGAGGGATTTGCAGAGCATTTCTCCGCAGTGGCAGCCGCTGCGGAAAGTGTTACTTCAACATTTAAAGCGGCTGAGAAAATGGCAAAAGCTGGTGAACAAGAGTTACTCCTTAATCGCCTGAACAATTTTCTAAAAAGGACAAGCAACACGACACAAGCCGCAAAGGATATGGTTAGCGCGGTGAAAGATTTAGGGAAGATCAGTTCGGAAGACGCAGAGGACGCAATTGCAAAACTTGAGGCAGTGCAGGCTGCTTGGGTAACAATACGTGACGCTGTTAAGGGGTAAACGGGATCAACAATTACTTTTGGTATTTTTCTGGCGAACTGAACGCCGCGACCGCCCAGAAACTCGACACACTTGTCAAAGAACACGACATGTTTCGCTTTCTTTTCTTGCAAAGTGTCGGGGGCACACTTGAGGGCGCCAATCGTATTATCGACATCATCAAAGCCAACAACATCGAAGTCGCCATTCCGCCCCATTCCTTCTGTTACTCGGCTTGTGTCAAAGTTCTGCTGGAAACCACCCATCGCGGTAGCTCTTTTCTTGGGAGCCAAGCGTTCCTTATCGGCATCCACCAGGCGCACGATGGCAACAGCCTGTTAGGCCGTTACATTCTGCCATACATTGGTGAGAGGACTTATGACCCTCGGATGATGCGTGGTTGGATTGTTGAACACTCTGCCGCAGTCGCTGTGTTTCTGGATCAATGCCCTTCATCGCCTTACGATGATTTGGAAATGTTTGTTTTAACCAGTCATCAGTACCAAGAAATCTCGCGCGGCCTCAATGACTACAACTGCGCCGATATCTGGCATCAGCACAAGGGCTGGGCTGACGAGCTCCTAGAAAAATGGTGGTCTATGGAAGCCAACTAGGGTTCTTAAGTCAGACCACGCGCAGCTTAGTCTTCCTTTGGGTGTATCCGCGATCACGCCATCCCTGATGGCGTTAACAAAGAATGGCTTAAATTTCGCGTTCACAAACCGATGCGCCCCCTGGAGCGCGCTTATCTTCGCCGAATCCTTAGAGGTGCCCACTGGAACACCCTGGTTCCGCTCCCGGATCGATGACCAATGCCATCTTACTGGTGAAGGGAAACGTCCTTTGACAGGACCTTAAACAGCATCAAGATAAGCAATCTGGGCTGTCGGTACCGTTTGGCTTCAAGCCTCCCCAGACAGACATTGGCCCAATCCTGCCAAAACCCCGGCGGGCTTGGGCTTGGGCGCTTGGGTATATCCTTAAGAATCAATCTGCTCCCAGAGCACTAAGCGGTGAGGTTGATTTTTCACTTTCACGAGCCAGTGTATGGTTTGGTTGCATTGTTCAGTTTGACAAGAGCTTTCTGTTCTTCAGCAACCCTCTCGGATGCGTAGACCAGAAACTCTTGAATGTCCGGCCAGACATCGCCGATCCCCTGCCCAATGGATTTGATCACGGCACCGAGACGTGCACGGCTCTCTGGATGGGCCAACACAAAGAATACCCCGACCAACAGCAGCAGCTTCATCCAGTCCGGCATTCGCGAGGCCATATCTCGGAAAAACAGCATGACGTCTCTGATGATCGAGAGGCTTATGTTGGAAATAACAACACCCCCAACCTTGATCGAAACCGAATAGCTTGCTGAGCGCGCGTAGGCGCGGATCGTCATCACGAGTTCTCGGTCAAGCCTGGTACCGCCAAGCGCATCAATATCTTTATCGTTGCTTAAAATGCCGAGCGCGGATATGGCGTTTTGTAGTTGCACATAAGGTGCATCCTTAGGGTCCAAGCTGTTGGTCGTGACCTCCTGCGCTTGATCAAATCGCTCGTCAAATATGATAGCCGCCTTATAGCTTTCCCAACTGGAAAACAGGGTTTCCTGCGGTATTTTGAATTTTTCCGATATCTGCGGGATGGTGCTAGACAGCATCTCCGTTTCAAGCCAGCTCGGTGCGTAAAGCCTTACGACACCTGATTTGACGACCTCCTGAAGGACGGTTTGTTCGATGTGAGGGTATCTGTGTTTATGCAACAAGTCGCCAATAGCGATGTTTGCATCAAGCACGATATCGAACCTTGGTAGCTGCCCGGTCACTTGCTCAAGAGCCGGACGTAACTCAATAAGCTGCCGTAAAGAATTCAGAATGGCTGAATCGAGATAATTCGCACTTTGATCTCCCTGCAAGTCAGGCATTCCGACGCTCCTTTGTAATCTGATGGTTCACAGAGCCTCCGGGAACATCAGACATCTGCCATGTGTAAAACGCCAAAAAGTTTAACAGCAAGTATCGATATTTTCCTTGGATTTTCTGATGCTTGAGCCTGCTCGCGATAAATTCATTTCCTGACATTACCGCCATCACATCTAAATCCTAGGTTGTGTGTTGTGTTGTCCTGGGCATATCGCCCATTTTGTTTCCATGGAGGGAATTCGATGCACAACCAAACTGATCTGGAGACACTTCTCAAGCAGGCACTTAAACAGGCCATGAGAGATCGCAGATACTTCTATGTTTCGTGCTATCTCAAGCCGGCTCTTGAAACACTCCAAGAGCAAAAGGAAGAGAAAAAGGCGTCCTGATATCAGGTTGTGACATCGAGCAAACACAGACTGCCCGGCACGCTGCCGGGCAGTTTCTTGGGAGGGCAATATCGCCAAACACTAACGCATCAATTTTGATGTATTAACTGGCATTTTCAACGTTAACGTATCAATTGTGATACATTAAATCAGGGGTCTAATAGCAGTCATTATCGAGTACGCGCCTGTTTGGCAGATGCCAAAACACCCGCGGCACTCGGACGCGGGTTGCTGGTATTTAGTCATCATCGAATATAGGCGCGGTATCATCGAAGCCTTCCCAGACAGGCGGCTCACTCTTGCCCCGAACACGCTGCCGATCTGCAATTGGCCGAGCACGACGTGGCGCGAACGGACTGTCACGTGGTTCCGGAATATAGGCGGCCATTGCATCGACAAGGTTCATCGCTTTGAGAACGCGCAGGAATGTATCGAGTGTGGCGCCCTTGCCATTGAGCAAGCGGCTGAGGGTTGGAACAGATATGCCGGCTTCATCGGCAAGTTCCTGCTGGGTAAGTTCAAGATGAATTCGGTATCGATTCAGTCGTTGCGCAATGTCCTGATGGATCTGATGGGTGGAAGCGATCTGATAGTCGAGTTTAGCCATGATCCGGTTTCCTGCGACAGTTTGCATCAGGCCGAGCTGAGCTTGCAGAGCTATGTTTTACACCCTCACAACACCCCATTCAAAAGAGCAGTCTGCCACCCAGAGGGATAAGTTTTAAAATCAGACAGCATCCCAAAATGATATGCGATCAACATGGGGAATAGGTTATGAAAAAAACAGAACTCGCAATCATTGCTGTTATCCTGACCATTGTAGCACCAACGAGCCAGGCAAACACGACAACGCCTCAAACGGGTGTACAGGCCGAAACGTCTTTTGAACATGGTGGCGGATGTCGAAAAGACTCACCCCCCGGCCTTTGCTGCCATGCCGGCTCAAAACCTTATCACTGTCACTAAGAGATTGTTTAACAGCAGCACTTAGTGAGGTTGTCTGTCCTGTCGATATCGAAAGGTACTTCTATGATGTTGAGAGCCTTACTGATTGCCGGTGTTGCGATTTTGATGTTTGGGACTTCGTTAACCGTGCATGCAGAACCGCCTGTATCCTTTGAGGATGGAAAAGATCAGGCGGAAACTTTGTGGTGGGATATCGGCCCCAAAAGTTTCTATTGCGGATGCGACTACCGAGAAGCAACCACTGAAGAGAAGGAACTCCGCCCCGGAAACTTGTGGGTTGGCGGAGCCGATTGTCCTTATTCACCTCGCAAACCACTGACACGCAGTGGCAAAAGGAATGCGCGTATTGATCGCATTGAGTGGGAGCATGTGGTTCCGGCCGAATGGATTGCGACGGGCTTTGGCTGTCAGGAAGATACCCGAGCGGCTTGTCGAAAGATTGATGGCTTTAAGGAAGCTGAAGGGGATCTGTTCAATCTTGTACCCGCAATCGGCGAAATAAACGGCGACCGAAGCTCGCTTTTATATGGCCAAGATGATGAAGAAAAGCGGGCCTATGGTCAGTGTGACTTTGAAATCATTTCTGTCCGCGATGCCACAGGAAAAGAGCTGAAACTGGCAGAGCCAAATGAAGATATTCGCGGGGATTTGGCTCGTATCTGGCTTTATATGGAAAGCCGCTACGAAATTGACATACCCATTGAAGCCCGAAGTACACTGGTTCATTGGAACAATGATGACCAGCCAGACACCGCTGAGTGCGATCGAACCACAATGATCGCTGCCGAGATGGGGTGGAGCAATCCCTTCGTTAAATGCACGCAATGAAAGTTGTCATACCGACATTAAAACTAAAAACGCACGCACTTTTCCTTCGCTGTCATGCTGAACCGGACACATGTACGTGATATCCTAAAGCACCCTAAACAAGCTTCTCATGAGTTCTGTGATTTCCTGGTTAAACGAAAACTTCAACAACCGTGAGCTCGCCAGCGCCTTTTGGCTGGTCATTATATTTGTCGGCTGTTTGATTAAGAAAGAAGTTCGAACAAGCATTTATGGCGTCTTCGGCGCAGCACTTAATAGAGCAATCGTTGGCCTTTGCCTTTGGTTTTTAGCCTATTTGTCGGTGCTTACTTTTGTCCTCGAGAGACTTGGTGCATGGAACTATGAACAACTGACTCCCACAATTGTCTGGTATTTGATCGGGGGCCTACCATTGGCCGGTCGATCCCTAAATGTGGAAGACGAGAAAAAACACTTTTCGGGATACGCGAAAGACACCTTGAGTGGTACAGCTATTCTTGAATTTATCTATATTTTCAAGACCTACAGCTTTCTTGTTGAATTGGTCATAATGCCATTAGTCAGCCTCATGGCTGTGATATTCATGTTTAGCGAGAAGAAAGCTCAGTACGCTAAGGTCAGGACAGCCTTTGGCTTAATGTTGAGCATCATTGTTCTGATCTTGTTGGTACATTCGATATCGTCCATCATTCAGAACCCAAAGAACTTCTTTAATCTGTCAACGTTGCAGACATTCATGTTGCCGATATACTTCACGCTCGGCTCAATCCCATTCTTTTATCTCTTGCACTGCTACAGTAAAGCTGAAGTAGCTCTGCGGCAGATCAAGCGGCAACAGTTTCAGCCAGAAGATAGCAGGCGATATGCAAGAAGGTTATTTCTAAGAAAGTTTCTGTTTAGGCCGTGGTTGATGAAACGTGCCGTTAGGCAATTTCAAACGACTTCAGTACGATCCCAGCAGGATGTAGACCAAATCGTCGCACAGATTATCACGTTTGATAGGGAGTCGAAAAACCCTCCTGATATCCGCCCACAATCCGGATGGAGTCCACATCGTGCTCGTGAATTCCTCAGCTCTTTTGGCCTAAAAACCAGCGATTATCACGCAACGTCAGGCTTCAGCGATTGGTGGGCTAGTTCTCACACTATTGACCTTACTGAGGCCACACTTCCTGCTACGGTTACGTTCTACATTTCAGGCAGTGAGCAGGTTGTTACAAAGCTCAAGCTTCGAGGATATTTTTACAGCGATTTTGAGCCTGATAAAGCTAAGGATAAGTTCTGGGAATTGGTTGGCCAACTGGTGGATATCGCATGCCCAGAACGCACAAAGAAACAGAATATCGTTCAGTTTATTGATGAGAACAATGAACTCTCATACTCAGATGAATCTCTGGGAGTTGCTTGTCAGCACGAGAACTTCACATCGGGGAAAGGGTTTACCCTCACATTTACGCTAACCCAAAATGAGTAAGCAGTCCGATCCAGAATAACTCCAAGGACTGCTTCACCTTGATACTAGAAATTTCTGGTGCCTTTACAGCTTGGATAACCACTACAACCCCAGAATTTCTTCCCAGGATTCCTCCCTCGTTTCGCAGTTCGCAGAACCATTTTTCTCCCACACGAGGGACAATCGGGTGTTGCAGTGTTCGATGCAACCGGCCGGGAAGTTACTCTGGTCGAATTGGTGTTTACGGTGGGTCTTGTTGGCTTAGTCGGCTTGGTTACTGGTTTTGGTATTGTGAATTTTACTTTAGAGACTGGAATAGAGGCTCCTAAAGACTTCAAATCCAATTCTGCTTGTGCGCGGTCGATAAGTGCTTGGATTAGGCCTGATTCAGACTGCGTTTGCTTGGGAAGAACAGCCAATCGCGCTTTCGAATTGCGTAAAGTACCAAGCCCATTTCTAATGTCGTTATCAAGCTTCGCCTTCTCGGCTGCAAACTTGGACCGCAAGTTCCTTTCGTCCTGGATATCTTGTGGGTCAGGTGCACTGCTATATCGGAAATGCGCCTCATGCTTACGACGCCAAGCCAGTAGATTATTGGCAGTAATCCTACCAAATCCGGGAATTCGAAGGATCGCGCGAATGTTAACATCAGCTGCTGTTTCAATGCCAAATGAAATCAATGTGGCAGTCTTTGCCGGACCAATTCCCGCGACACGAGCACGACGTATAGAAAAACGATCAAGAAATGCGGTTCGCTGACGGTCTTCACGAGTAAGCTTCAGATTCTTTAAAGCTTCAGCCAACTTTTGGTCATGCTGTTTGTAGGCTGCGATCATCGCATCCATATCAGCGCGTACCTTAACCGCCTCTATCAGACCTGAGCGGCGAATTAATGCATCTAGGTTATCTTGAATACGTTCATCGGCCTCTTCAAATTTGCGAAGAAAAGGACCGACGTCAGGTTTTTGCCTTGAAAAGAGATTAAGAGCTGAAAATCCTAGAATAATCCAAAGCCAAAACAACTCTGGTATATTTACGAACCCTGCAATTGCTCCAATGAAAAGACATGCTCCAACAGCAAGCCGATTAGGCTTGAAGCCCTTCTGGTCTTGCAGGCTCCTGCTTATGGATTTGGGCTTTTGGAAATTCGGCAGAATATCGTCGATTGCAGGGAACTTGAACGCAAGAATCTCACGGATTGCATCCTCAGTCTTCCGCACATCAACGGTACCAATAGTCCCACCGAAGGTAAGGTCCGGAAACATATCAAAATTACTTGCTTCCGCAAGTTTACACCAAATGCAATTTCCTGAGCTCACTGGTGAAAAATGGGTCTTCGATGTACGACACGGGCGCAGTGACTTTTCTAGTTTTAGTAACGTATCGTTCCATTCAGACGCCGTTGGTCGCTGTTGCGGGTTTAATCCAAATGCACGCTCAAATGCTGAGGCGACCTCTCTGGGAAACATTTTAAGTGTTAGCGTTCGGGGCGGAGGCTGTGTCCTTGTTTCAGCACTCCTAAGCTCTGAGAATGCAAATCTGTTTTGCGCAATAGCCTCGCCAATGGAGATATCAGGGCCTTTATATAGTCCCGCATAAGGATGACGCCCCATAAACAACAGATGAAACAGCGCGACCGCCAAGCCAAAGTTATCGTGTTCAATGGTACGTGTGACACTGGAGAGGCTTCTGCCGTGCAACTCAGGAGGCGTAAAATCCGGTACGCCAACGACACACCCATATAACGTGCCGTTGGCCATGAACTGAAAACTGTCGGCATCAATTAGTGCAACCGTTGCGTCTTGGCCAACCAGAACGCCTGAGTGATTCAAGTCACCAATCACACAACCTGTTTGATGAACTTTTCCAACTGCTCGCGCAACATTGATCGCCGCGTGCACCACAAACTTATAATTTGCTTCTGGAAAAACGCTTCGACGAGATTTCGGACTATAGAGTTCGTGTAGTGGCCGATACCCGGAAACAAGCTTCATGACAAAGCCAAGAAACTGACCGTTTAGATCTGAAACTATGTCACTAGGATAGGCGACAAGCGCAGTCTTATTGGACAAAGCCGCTTGCACCATTGCACGTACTTTATTCTCACGCTTGGCACGTAAGCTATCCTTGTAAATCTTGACCGCTTCACCAGGACGTTCGGCAATTGCGTATACTTCGCCTTCCCCACCTTTACCGACAAGGCTCGAAATCGTAACCTTTTTGGAACCCAGCAAAACCCTCTTCATAGTTACTTGCCAGATATCAAGATGAGCGTTTTATCATCGTCAGTGCGATCACAAACTCTCGGACTTTCTAAAAACAATTGAAGCTTTTGGGATAAATCTCGATCACGCCCGGAAGCTTGAAGGGCATCTACTGGACGCATCATAGGGTCGAGAAATTGGGCGTATGCAGATCGATCAGCAAATGAAAGTGCCAATTCACCTATACCATCCGAGAATAGTGCAAAGCCGTCATGTACCCTTTCTTCACGGGAGATGGTTAAACGTGGTTCCGGCTCCTCCGTTATAAAATACGTAGTTGAAGCATACTCACCATTTTCAGGCCAACATAGTACATCCCATTCATTGTTGTTACGTGCAACAATTGCACTATCTCCAACTTGCAGCGTGATAATAGTATCAGAGGTTATCAGGATTACTGCCAAAGTTGCTGCGAACTGACGACTATCGGTTCCACGGACCTCTGCTGACGTGCTGATTTTGCCTCTTAAATCGCCAATCCAGTGCAGCAAAGTTTCGTCTGTTGGTAGTTCCTTTTGTTCCGCAAACCATTGGCGAAATTGCATTACCAGATAGCGACACACCATCCACGCACCTTGCGCACCGAACTCAGCACTGCCAGCTCCGTCTGCTAGAATTGCAAGCATGCCGACGCCATCAATGCTTTGGACCGCATATGCATCTTGCAATCGTGTTTGTGAATGGAGGTGGGCGGTGCCAATAGCAGATGCTGCAGCCCACCTCCAATTGATCTGTTTATCCTGCAATCGCCCACCCATCCGGTGCCATAGGGTTTGCAAGCGGAATGGCATCACCCGGGTTAGACTGCGAAACTGCACTTAAGGAACTAGACAACCATTTGAATAATTCCGTAAAGGCTAGACCACGGAGCTTGAGCGGTTGACGTGTCGCGATTTCACCGAGTACGCGCATATCGGCGCTCTCAACTCCCACCGCATAAAACATAAATTCTTTGTTCTCTTCACCTTGATGGACGAGACGTTTAGCATTTTGCCAATCATCGGTTGGCGCACCATCAGTGATCAGGAATACCCAAGGGCGATAATATTTTATTCCATTGTCTCGATACTGGTCCTTTCGACGCCGCAGCATCTCAAGGCCAGTCGTTATTGCTTCTCCCATAGGAGTTGCATTGTCTGCTTCGAGTGCTTCTGGATAGAAATAATCAACCGTCGTAAAGTCAGAGGCTACATCAACCGGGCCGAAGGTCACCACTGCCAACTCAACACGTTTCGAAGCCATCGGATCATTCATCAATTCGTCTCGAAGTGTTGAAATGCCGGCATTGAGCTGTGCAATTGGCTCTCCGCTCATTGAGTATGATGTATCAAGTAAAAGAACGACGGGACAGCGCTGCTCTGGGTTTTCCGCAAACTCAGCGTCGCTAAAGGGAAGTTGCTCAAAATCGTCCATAGTGGTCCGCCTCAGGTGTGTAACTGTTTTCAGTATCAAACCCACATTAGCTTCATCACTGGTTGAGAAAAAGGACTGATTTACTCGTGAAAAAATATCTAGGCATACTTTTCTGCATCGTGATGCCAGTCAAAAATTACTGAGCATCGTGCAGATATTTGATGATGAAAAACCCAAAAAAAGATCCAGTTTTCAAATCACTGATATGGTATTCGCAAATTTAGCTAAACTCATTCGGAATTTCGGACAATAACTCCATGATACGCCGGTTGGGCAGTTTTGACGGACCTCACGTTATTGATTTTCACTTGGCGCAACGTGTCAAAATGTTGCGCAGTGTCTTGGGATTCAAACAAACGGACTTGGCTGCCGCCTTAGACGTCTCTCCCCAACAAATGCAGAAATATGAAACCGGAAGGGACCGACTCAAGTCGAGCCATTTACTGTCACTTTCATGTATTCTCGGCGTAGAAATTGACTTCTTCTTCGAAGACGTTCCCAGAGCTATCGGAAAAATGTCAGGATTTGAGCGAGGACAGTTAATGCCAACTGCACTGAAATCGCATGAAGGTTTCTCAATTGTTAGCTGCTGTAGCACTTTTAGAAAAATATACGAAATCTTAGTGCATTGATGGAATGTAACATAACAATTATTTCTAAATATTTAGATGTACGAATATTTGTGTTGGTCGAATACTTAGTGTAAGAAATAATCAATATTATGTTGAAATTGAGCAATGTATCGCATTTTGATCGATAATTACCGAACGTGGTAGTGTTAATGCAAGCCATCCGTTCGGTAATCTAAACACATGCGTTTTGTATTGTAGGAAATTCGAATATGTTAAGTGGTATCCAGTCTCGCAACAGTCGATAACATCTGGCTCATATATTCCAAGCGGGACTGTCAGCCCTGTTTTTAATGTTTTTCCCAAGCTCTCAAATGCCACCCAGATCATCGATGCGGCTTCATTGTATTCCAATTGTAGACAGCTAAGAGTGCTGATGGTTTTGGGGCTGAGTAGATTAAATACGGTATCTGCGTCTGCAAGAGAAACCTTGTCAATGTCGATCCCGGCTGGGCATCTCGCATCGGAGACTATTGCGGCACAATAAAATTCTGAGTGTGTGATAGAAATACACATGGAGTGACAGTTTGTGCTGGGGCCACTTAAAATGGGTTGGCCTAATAGGCCATTTTCGATGCAGTACTCCTGTGGCGAGATTGAATTCTGGTGTTCACTTAGGGCAAGTTTTGCTGTCACCCTTCCAATGCTATATGTATTGAAGCGTTCACGGTTGTCGATTGATCGTCTTGTATGTTGTTCTCGAGGATGCAAAGTCAACTTCGCTAGCTCCTCAATGGCCGCTGTTTTTAAAAGTGATCTATCCACTAAAGACAACGTTACGACAAAGTGTCGTATGCGGTTCTCCATAATTTTGTGGGGGGCATCGACTTTCAATTTAAATTTGTAGGTTTTTATTGCTGCTCGCATTCTCGTATGAATTCAGGTTGCGGGAATTAACCCGTAGATCGCAATGCGGTCTATTAATCAATAAGTTGCGCGGCTTTCTCCCCAATCATCATGGTGGTCGCATTGATGTTTCCAGCGATCGGGGCGGGGAAAACGGATGAGTCTGCTACCCATAGCTTTTCAACGCCTTTGACAAGTAGGTCGGGGCCTACTACTGCACTTTTTTCTTTGCCCATTCTGCAGGTGCCAGCGGGGTGCTGGAAAGGGCCTGTGTTCTTTCTTAAAAAGCTGGTTAGCTCTTCATTGGAAGCATCTGTCGAAGGCAGTCCATCAATCGAGATGAGTTTGTCGCGAAAAGGAGGAGCAGATGTGATGCCTCTAAGTGTACTCATGCCATCAATAAGCGTTTGGATATCGTCTGGGGACGAAAGTAATTCTGGATGAATTTCGATAGAGCTAAGAGGATCGGCGCTCCTTAGTCGTAAGAACCCTCTGCTCTTCGCATAGCAAGCGTTGAGCAATACAGTTACCAAGTTCCTTTTGGGTATAATCCTCTTGCCGTTCTTGAATGAGCTTCCGTAAGCAAACAGAAGTATTTGTATGTCAGCATGGTCTCGGCTCTCATGCGATTTACAGAATCCAAGAACTTGGGCGACTTGCGTGCTGAATGGACCCTTCTTTTGCAAGAGCCATCTCAGAACTTCGGGTGAAGATTTAAGTATACTGGAATATTTGTTTAATGTTGGCTCTGTGACCTCGGCCTTTAGGTGTAAACCTGGATGCTCCATAAGGTTTTTTCCAACTTCGCCGCTGTTGACCAAGGTTTCAATACCATGTTGTTGCAGTTCTTGACCTGGTCCAATCCCGGACAGCATTAGTAGATGTGGCGAGTTTATTGCTCCAGCGCACAGCACAACGCCTCTTCGTGCACGGATTGTGACGTCATCAGAGTTCATATGATCCAGGCATGCAATGACGCCTTTTGCGCTTCCTGACTCGATCAAAATCTTTTTTACAAGAACCTGATCTGCGACATGTAAGTTGGTGCGCTTCAAGTTTGGACGAATGTAACCTTCATACGACGATTGTCGTTGGCCCCGGAATATGTTGCCTTCCGTCCACCCTATTCCGTCATGGTGACGGCCATTTATATCTTCACGGAAGGGGATTCCACAAGATTCAGCGGATTTAATGAAGTCGAGAGAGAGGGGATGTCGCCAAGTTAGGGGACTAATATTCATAGGACCTGATTTGCCCCGAAGGAGTTCATCGGTTTGCGCGGATGTTTCCATTTTCTTGAATAATGGTAGTACGTCATCCCAGCCCCAGCCGGTATTGCCAAGCTCACACCATTTATCGTAATCTCTAGGTGCTCCTCTAACAAAAACCATGCCATTGATGGCAGAGCTTCCGCCAGGCATTCTGCCTCGTGCCCATAGTTCTGAAGCATTGTTTCTTGTGGGGTCAGGTTCCGACTCATAGCACCAATCAAAGCGCTTCTTGCCGATTGTGTGCTGAAGTGCCAAAGGAATCTTTGTTATTCCAAAGTAGTCGTCCGCGCCGGCCTCTAGAAGTAATACTTTTTTATCCCTATCTTCTGATAGTCGTGACGCAACTACGGACCCAGCACTCCCAGCGCCAACTACAATGTAATCTACATCTTTAATGTCATGTAATGTTTTCAAAGTTTTCATCCCATTTTATCGGAAAAATAAAACAATCATAAATTGTATTAGTGGGTTAAATGTTTTATATGTCGTGATATTTTTTCGATAATGCAGTTGCACATTTTTGAAAAAGACTCGCTTGTCCACGGGCTAATGTAAGGAGTAACCAAGACATTTTTTGACTGAGATAGTTCTCTTAATTTTCTGATGCTCAAATTGAAGCAGTCTCGAGTTTCAACATCTATTGCTACTCCTCCAAGATATGAAGCTTCAACCCGGGAGCAAAGCGCGCTTAGATCAATAGAGCGTGCAGAATTGTTCGCTATTAGGAACGCGCCGTTTTTTATTTGGTCAATCTCACTCGCTCCTATGAAGATTCCCGGGGAAGGGAGCTCGTCAAGGTGGAGTGAAATAACATCAGCTGCTGAAAGCAGCTCTTCTAGGGATCTCGCCTCCCTTGCGTTGCCGTGTCGCTGCTTTGGCATGGTGTCGAAAAATATTACCTTCATTCCGACCGCCTCGGCCAGCGTCGACACCTGTACTCCAACATTTCCATAGCCCACGATGCCAAGGGTTTTTCCTCTAACTTCACCAGGAAGCTTTGACAGGTGCGGCCAATGGTTTTCGTGGGAGTTTTCGTAGCAATGTATTTTTCGTACTAAGTAAAACACCTCAGAAATTGTAAGCTCGGCCATCGACCTCGTTAGGTGCATGGCAGAGTGAAATACTGGGATTCTTAGTTCTTCGGCTATTTTAAGGTGTAGATTGCTCGCGGCTTCAGAGAAGTATCCAATAGCCGTCAGATTGGAAGCGCATTCAAGAAGCTCATTGGATAGCTGGACGCCAGAATGAATGCCTAAAACGTGCGTGGATTTAAGCAGTTCTCGGGATTCATCAAGGCGGGTTGCGTCATATAATTGTAGGTTGTGAAACCCGCTTGCGTTGAGCAGGGTTAATGCGTCTGCTGGCATTCCGAGAGGTAGTAGCCATTTCATACTTTGCTCGACCAAAAGATCATGCTCCGAGATGTTGAGTTCTTGTTGGCTAATGTTAGTTCAAAGTACTCGATGAAAATTTCTACTGCGGCTATTTCTGTGTACTTGAGTGAGTGAACAGCAGTATTCCTCCGACTACGAATGCAGCGCCCCAAGAAACTGATGCGCTAAACGGTTCATCTAGTATCCAAACGCCCAATAAAATGGTGAAAAGCGGACCCATCATGCTGATTTGGGATACTAATGCAGGGCCGATCCTTTGGATTGCCATCATTACAGTCAGAACTGGTACTGCGGTGCTGACGGTGGCGTTTAGTACAGACAGCCAAATTACCTGTTTGGGTACAGTAAAAAGGTTCTCTAAAGGCCAAACTAGAGAGTAGTGAACTAAGCTTATTACGCATGCAAAGCTAGTCGCTAAACCAACTAGCCGCATTGGGCCGACTCTCTTGACAATCTCGCCGCTCAAAAGAAGGTAAACCGAATAGCTAATCGCACTGGAGAACACAAACAAAACGCCAACCGCAGCGGAATCCTTTGCTGACGCCGCAGCTTCTGCGCCGAATACGATAAGTATGCCAGCGTAACTTACCGCAGTTCCTATTATTTGGCCTTTGCTGATTTTTCTTTTTAAAAAAAACCATCCCAAAAACAAAACTATTGTTGGCTGAAGGCAGAGGACTAGACGTTCTAAGCTTGCCGTAATGTACTGCAAGCCAACAAAATCAAGAGCACTAGCTAAATAAAACCCGGTGAAGCCCATCGCTAGGACCCCTAGCCAGTCGGCGAAGGAAAGTGCCTCTCTTCCTTTGCTTGAGATTGCGGCCATTAACAGAAACATCGGAAGTGCAAAGATCATTCTGAGCGCCAGCAGGGTGACGGCGTCTACTCCATACCCGTATCCCAGCTTAACGATGATCCCTTTGCCGCTGAACGTAACTGACCCAATGAACATCAGTATGGCGCCGATAACGACTTCAGGCTGAACTCGGTTTCGAGCCTCTTGGGTCCCGCATTGCTCGTTGTCTCGTATCACTTTGATCTCTTTCCTGTGATCTCAATGCGGGTGTCTTTTGCCATCCTTCTGGCGATCTAAGCATACAACCTGTGCATGTGCAACCTGTATTAACAAAATTATCAATTTAGCAATCTAAGGGTGAGTTTGCTTCAAATGGTTGGCAAAAAGTTGCCTGAAAGGGAAAGATATTTAACCGTGAGTGTTTCGCATGATCGCTCTGATGGTAGCTGTTTTGGCTTGAATTGAAGTGGTGTGGTTCAAAGGCTGCCGGTGCCCATACAGCGAATATCGAATTTTAATCTTTTATAACAAATCCTTATAAATGTCCTCGAGGATCCGATCGATTTCTGAGCGAGGGTTGCTGTGTATTATTGTTTTGCATCAAATTATGTTGACAAAATTTCTTGAAGAGAATTCTATTGTAAGTAGTGTAATTTATATTTCTGCGTGCATAGCTTGTTATATGTAGCGTGTCGCTCGTTAAAAGAGAATGATTAGAGAGGCTGTATGACGTTGTATCAACCTGAACTTGTAGCCCAGTCGGTCAGTGGTGATGGTCCAATTCCTGCTCGTAAAGTTTATGCACAGGTTGATGTTGCGGGATGGGAAAAGCTTAACGGATCGGGCGAGAAGGGCTCATCTTTCGTTGCCAGTGTGGTGACTGCAGTTCATTACCTGCTGCAGGATTGGCTGCGCATCGACCGTGCCCGTGTGGGGCTAATCAGATCAAAAAAATGCTTTGAATTTCCGGGGATCGAGGTCGATCGAGAAAGGAGCTTGAGCGAGACCGTGTCGCAGTTTGCTGTCCCTCTCAAAACTTTTGGGGATGTTGATGACCGGTCTGTTGCTCAGGATTCAAGTCTCCATGGCTTGATAATTGATCAGATTGAAGTTGGCGACGAGGATGGCTGGGAGCAACCGAAGGATTGTAAGTGTGTGTGTGTGTGTTTGCTCGCGGGTGATCCAGGTTTCTACAGGTTGGAGTTCACAGGTGATTTAGCCTTAGTTCAGACAGAGGATCTGCAATACTTTTCTGATGGCGTTATGGCGTTCTTGGATCTGTTGCTCCGCGATGACGCGCTCTCTCTGGCTGCTGCCGAAGAAGCAGTTCAAAGGGAGGTGTTCTCTCAGGTTGCAAGCGTAAGACGTGGGAGTATGGAGGTGCCTTATGGCAGGTCGCTTGTTGAGGCGTTCTATGCTGTGGTCGAGCAGAGCCCGAATGCTATCGCGGTTGTTTCGGCGCGCGAGCGCTGGACCTATCAAAAGCTTCTTCTTGAGGCGCAAGCCCTCGCCGGTTCGCTAGTCAACCTTGACTTAAAACACCAGTCCCGGATCGCACTGCTGTTTCATCAAGAGCCGCAAATGATTGCCGCGATGTTGGCAGTCCTCATGGCCGGCCACACGTACGTACCTCTATCGGCCTTGGATCCAGTTCATAGAACTCAAGCTATTGTTGCAAATACAAGTTGCTCGCTAGTGCTTGTTGGAGATGGGATTGATCCGGAATTGCGTGATCTGGGTGCTGCTGTGATGTCGGCGACGTCTATCGAAGAGCTTGGCGGTGAATGTCAGCATCCTGTTCGGAGAGGGGGTGATCTTGCTTACGTATTGCACACATCCGGCACGACAGGTGCTCCTAAAGGCGTGGTTCAGAGCGACTTAAATGTAATGAAGCACGTTGTTTCTTACTCCAGCTCGCTTTCTATCAGTAGTAGTGATCGGATAACGCTTTTTGCGGCTTTAGGCTCAGATGCTGCCGTTAAGAATGTGTTTGGCGCAATCCTTAACGGTGCCTGTTTGTGTATCTGGGATGTAAAGCGGGACGGATTAACGAAGGTCGAGGAGTGGTTGAGGGGTGAAGGCGTCACTGTGTGGCATTCTACCCCAACTCTTTATCGGGCGGCTCTCGGAGTGTTCTCGCAGCCCATTGGATTGCGATGGTTGGTCTTTGGAGGTGAGCCGCCACGTGATGAAGACATTCAGAGTGTTCATCTAATTGGTGGGGCAGGGTGTCGGGTTCTTGTGGGTTATTCGCAAACGGAAAGCTCCACCAGTATGCAGTGTTTCCCGACGCCGAGCAGGCCGAGGCAAGTGATGAGGCCTTGCGAAGATGTGATCATTCTACTTTTAGATGAGCATGGCTCTCCTGCGGCTCACTTCGGCGAAATCGCTGTTGTAAGTGACCGGGTCGCACTTCGTTACTGGAATAACGACACTTTATCTTCAAGCCGTTTCCTGGAGGATCCGTTTCAAGGTCGCCGCCGCATGTATTTAACGGGTGATTTGGCGAGGAGGGTTTCAGGTGCTGGGGTTGAAGTCATTGGGCGGCGAGATGATCAGGTCAAAATTCGAGGATATCGCGTTGAAATAAATGAGATTGAAGCATTTATTCTAGGGATACCAGGTGTAAAAAATAACTCTGTAATTCCTTATGAGAATTCAGATGGTAATATTATTTTGGCATTTATTCAGCGTGCTGATGGTCATGAAGAAGTCAGCGATGATTTAATATTCGAATTAGCTCGTGAAGGGCTTCCAGAGTATATGGTGCCATCTAATGTTTACATTGTAGATGAATTTCCTTTGCTAAAAAATGGTAAAGTGGATAGGCGTTATTTAATAGAAAATATCCATGAAGTTAAAATAAAAAAAGAATCCCATACTGATGAGAGTGATATCGAATTCGTCGTCCGTTATATTTGGGAGCAGGTTATTGGTGTAAATAATATAAGTATTGATGACAATTTCTTCAAAATTGGTGGTCATTCATTGATGGCAGCACGAATAAATTCAGAAATTTCAACATTTTTTGATATAGATATACCATTGTGTGTTCAAATGAAGCGTGGCGATATTAGAAGTATGTCAATTTTAATAAAGGAAATAGGTTTAAAAAGCGATGTAGATGTGGAGTATTCTGCTCATGTAATAAGAGAATCATTATCAAGTTGATCGAACAAAGTTTATAAAGTTACATAAATGTAGAGGTTTAAATGAATATTTTTGATGACGAAAGTGTAGTTTTTGATGTCGTTGTAAACGATTGTGACCAATATTCTATATGGCCAAGTAATATAAAAGTTCCTCTCGGATGGAGGGTCAGTCTTGTAAATAAATCTAGAAAAGATTGCTTGGATTTCATTAAATTGAAATGGCCGGATATTTCTCCGCGTAGGACGCCGAGCGGTTTGATGTCAAATTAATCTGGAAATCGAGAAAAGCTCTGCATCAGCTAAGCAGAAAATTGATGCAGTCCCTGAGGTATTGGCTGAATACGAGGTTATCGTTATGAACGAACAGCTTGGGTACAATGTTAAAAAGGCGGCCGCTCTCAACGCTTTAAAAGAGAAAGGTTTGATCCGGTCAAGCGACGGGCCGATCCTGATGCACCAAGAGGCGAGCTCGTACCCATTGTCATTCGCACAGGAGAGAATGTGGTTTCATGAGAAGCTACATCCAGGTAGCCCTTTATTCAATACGCCGATCTCTTTTGAAATTATTGGCGACCTCAATCTAAATGCGTTGAAATCCGCGTTTAACTCGATCGTTCAGCGGCATGAGGTGTTGCGTAGTGCTTTTCGAGAGCGTGATGGTGTGGTTGTTCAGGTGCCCTTACAGGTCTCCGAAGTTGCTATTAAAATAGAGGATTTAACTAGAGTACCATTAGAAGAGAGGCCTCAGGAAGCAAGAGCTTTGGCCGAGCAGTGGATTAGTGCTCCGATGTCGCCATCTAGCGGGCATGTATTTTCGCCCCGACTAATACGCCTTGGGGAAGCTCATTGGTGGCTGGTTGTGCTAATTCATCACTTGGTATTTGACGGTTTGTCGGAAAGCCTTCTACTGAAGGAAATCTCTATTTGGTATAATAAGCACTTAGATCAAGGTGAGCCTCTCCCTGATCTGCCGTTGCAATACGGAGATTTTGCAAGATGGCAGCGAGACGGTGCCCAATCTTCCAAAATTGCTGAACAGTTGAATTGGTGGCTTGAGCAGCTTAAGGGAGCTCCACATTTACTGTCTCTTCCTATCGATAGGCCTCGCCCTCCTGTTCAAAACTTTCGTGGACGCGTTCATCAGTTTGAGCTGTCACCGGAGGTGACATTGGGGGTTCAAGATTTCGCCAGCAAGCGTCACATGACGGTTTTTCCTGTTATTACAGCCGCCTTTAAGTTGCTTTTATATAGGCTCACGGGGCAAGCAGATTTAGTCGTAAGCACTGGGACTGCAAACAAACAAATACAAGAATTGGATCCTATTATTGGGTGCTTTGTTAATATGATTTTGCTGCGAACTAAGTTCGATCTAGCGAAAACATGTGAGGATTTGGTTGAACTTGTCCGTGATAATTCTATTGAGGCTTTTCAGCATCAGGATCTCCCATTCGATCACCTCGTGTCGTCATTATCCCCAGAGAGGGACCTAAGCTACAATCCTTTAGCTCAGGTCATGATCGTATTTCACAATGAAGATGACGATAAAAAAATATTCCCGGGCGCCGACGTTAAGCGAGTTGTTCTCGATCGGGGAATCTCCCAATTCGACTTGTTGCTTCGGGTTATCTCTGAAGGTGATCGTCTGAACTTGATATTTGAGTACAATACAGATTTATTTGATCAAGTTACAGTTGAACGAATGTCCCAGCAGTATCTGTTTATTATTGATCAGTTGCTGAGAAACCCGGCAAAAGAAATTGAAGAAGTCCGGACTTTGCCAGATAACCAAATTGCAGAGTTGCTTCACAAAAATGATGTAAATTTGGCGTTCAGTGATGGTTTATGCATCCATCAAATATTTGAAAAAACCGTAAATAAATTCCCAAATTCAACAGCTTTGATTTGTGATCAAGAAATATTCTCATATAGCGAACTAAATGACCTATCCAATAAAATTGCGAGAAGAATTTTAGAGGAGGATATCAAACCCGGTGATTTAGTGGGGATTTGTCTTGAACGTTCACCCATAATGGTTGCAGCAATGTTGGCGATTGCAAAGTGTGGGGCCGCATACATCCCAATAGACCCGAGTTACCCGCAGGAGAGATTAAACTTTATAATAGAAGACTCGCTTCCTGCGTTGATTGTTTGTTCGCAGAACACATCAGGAAAATTCTCGTCAGAAGCGTTATTGAGTATTTTTGAGCTCGACAAAGAGATTGATCATCTATCAAGCTATCGTTCGGAAAATCTAGACATAAAGACTGATCCCCTAGATTTGCTCTACTTGATATACACTTCGGGATCAACAGGTCGTCCGAAGGGGGTGATGCTTAATCATCAGGGCAGGGTGAACAACTTTGAAGACTTCAATCGCAGGTTTGAGGTTGGGCCAGAAGACAAACTCCTTGGAATTTCATCGCTAAGTTTTGATATGTGCGCCTATGACGTCTTTGGAACGTTAATGGCTGGAGCGACGTTGGTTTTGTCATCCGGCGATGGCACTCCTAACCCTGAGATGTGGATTGACCTAATTTGCAAACACGGCGTGACGATCTGGCATTCTGCGCCTGCCTTGCTCGAGGAGGTCTTGGGGTGTTTTCGAAGCGGTAGTACTGAAGCGGCGCCTAGTTTGCGTTTGGCGCTTTTGGGAGGGGATTGGATCCCGTTAAATATGCCCGAAGAATTTAAGCGCTTTGCTGGGGGAGACGTCACATTCGTCAGTTTAGGCGGGGCAACAGAAGCCTCAATGGACTCAACGATATATGTCGTGGAAGAAGTTGATGGCACGTGGAATAGTATTCCTTACGGTTCTCCCATGACGAACCAAGAAGTGTATATTCTTGATAACAAACTCGAGCTTGCCCCTATCGGCGTAGCGGGAGATTTGTACATTGGTGGGTGTGGGGTCGGCTGGGGATATTTTCAGCGACCCGACTTGACTGCCACACGGTTCGTTCCCAATCCGTATTCGGATGAAGGTGGGGCTCGTATATATCGCACCGGAGATATCGCTCGTTGGACCAATTGCGGCGAGCTAGAACTCCTTGGTAGGGCGGACTTTCAGGTCAAGCTCAACGGTTTACGAATAGAACTTGGTGAAATTGAGGCTGCGCTGTCCCGTGCTCCAGGAGTAAAGGCCTGTGTCGTTAAGCTCGTTAGGTCATCGAAATCGTCGCCCCGTTTGGTCAGCTATGTGGTTCCGGAAGTAAACGGTTTTGACTGGGAAAGAACCCGCGCAGAGCTTTTTGAATTGCTTCCCGCTTACATGGTTCCAAGGCAATGTGTCACTCTTGAGAAGCTGCCATTGTCACCAAATGGGAAGATTCTTCGTACGGCATTGCCTGAGCCGGAGAATGCTATTTCTAGTCCGACAGAGAGTGAGGGGCCGCGCACTATTTGGGAGAAGACACTACAGACCGTTTGGGAATCTGTTCTCGGCACTAATCAGTTCGGCATTGATCATGACTTCTTTGCTTTAGGGGGGAACTCCCTGCAGGCAGCCAAGATTGTCAATCGAATCAATCAAGAGTTCACGCTCGTAGAATTTATGAGATACAGCACAATTCGGCAGCAAGCCAAAGTTCTAGGTTCCTCTGACCGCCGGCGGCGCTCACTTTCATTCCAATTCCCACGAAACGTCCCGCAACAGAAGCAACTGATTTGCGTTCCTTATGCTGGGGGAAGCCCGATTATTTTTAGAGGAATAGCTGAGAACCTGCCCGACTATGTCGGTATCTCGGTTCCGTGCATGCCGTCCCTTGAAGACTGCAAGGCGCAAAGCCTAACTTTAGAAAAAATTGCTGAGATGTATCTGGAAGAGATGAACTTCTTTTCAGACAGTGATCAGCCAATTGCAGTATATGGTCACTGTGCGGGAACAGTGTTGGCAACGGAAATTGCTCAGCAACTTCAACGAGCTGGCCGGCAAGTGGAAGTGCTATTCTTGGCAGCGGCTATGCCTCCAGGTATTCCGTCGCCTTTCTCCATGCCGCATAACACTGACGCCGAAATTGTTGAATTTGTCGCTGCCCTTGGCGGTACAGAGGAGAGCGGTGATCCCGATGACTGGGCGGTAATGGTAGAAGAGTTTAAGCGGGACAGCAAACTAGTGCGAGAATACTCCGACAGGGTATTCAGTCTTGATCACCAGTATAGCATAACGTGCCCTTTGGTCGTTTTGATGGGGGACAACGATCCTCTAACCGAAGGACACGCGCTGTACCGTGCGAAGTGGTCGTGCGTCTCAAAAGAATTCTCAGTTATGGAAGTCTCGGGTGGTCATTACTTTATTAGCGATGCTGCTCCCCAAGTAGCCAATTTCATTGCAGAGCACATAACGTAAGAGCGACGTCGCCAAAATTTTCTGCGGCTAGCGCCTCCCTTGCACCTATTCATCACAACAATGTTAGGTGCCCCATTACGCAAGGGTTTACCATGAAATATAATAATACTCTCGAAAGGTTTGCTGCCTTCTCCCAAGCTTCGTTGCGGCAGTACGACAGTGAGTTACACGGTCTTCTTATCCAAGAGCATGAAAGGCAACAAAACACTCTTGCATTAGTTGCATCCTGTAGTATCGAGGCTGCAAGTGCATCTGCTTGTGAGGGCCTCTTCTTAGACAATGTTACGGCAGAAGGTTATCCAAGTGCGCGATACCATGCTGGATGCGAAGTGATTGATAAAATTGAGGATCTAGCAATTCAGCGTGCAAAAGACACCTTTGGCGCTCAATATGCAAACATTCAACCATGGTCGGCTAGTATAGCTAATCAATCCGTCATAGCGAGCTTGTTAACTCCAGGTGATACGGTATTGGGAATGGACCTAGATGCCGGAGGCCACCTAAGTCACGGAGCTAAGGTCAATCTTTCTGGGAAGCACTATGACGCACGTTATTACGGTGTCGGCCGGGATGGCTATCTCGATTTTGAGAATATTCGCCAAATAGCCTTGGATTGTAAGCCGAAACTAATAATTGCAGGCACTACTGCCTATCCAAGAACTATCGATTTTGAAAAGTTTCGACTAATAGCTGACGAAGTAGGTTCGTTTTTACTTGCTGATATTACCCACATTGCAGGGTTGGTTGCTGCTGGTCTGCATCCTTCTCCAATTGATGTTGCTCATGTAACAACCATGTGTACCCACAAACAGCTGTTCGGACCAAGAGGGGGCCTTATTCTCTCCGGGAAGGAGTCCAAGATGACAGTGGGCTCTTCAGCGGTGCCTCTTCATCAACAGCTTAACAGAGCAGTTTTCCCCCTATTTCAGGGGGCTCCCGCTCCCGCTAAGCTTGCAGCCAAGGCGAACGCACTTTTATATGCGGGTAGCCGTGAGTTTCGTGAGCTTTCTATGGACATAAAAGTGCTTGCATCTGAAGCTGCTGCGCTATTCGAACAGTTTGGCGCAAGAGTGATGTTTGGCGGGACTGACAATCATATTGTTATTGTCGATGTGCTGACATCCTTCGGTATTACCGGAATTATTGCGCAAAAAGCGCTGGAGGAATGCGGAATAATAGTAAACAAAAACCGCATTGTGAATGACTCCAAGCCTGTTCGAATTGCTAGTGGAATTCGGATTGGTACAAACAGCATGGCAGCTCGAAAGCTATCCGTAGATGCATTGAATAAAATCATTCAACTAATACTCAGGGTGCTTCAAAACGTACGTTCAATAGACGATACAGACTATTTTCTTTCGCCGGATATTGTTTCCGAAACAAACTCAGCAGTCCGAAATCTATGTCAGCAATTCCCAATTTATAAATAAGAGTGCGAAAGGTGCGGATGTGAAGTTTGCTAACAATAAAACGATAATGTTCGAAGCATTGCGTTCGGAAAACATTCATCTGGCGCGCTATCTAGAGGATCTGAAGGATAAAAGTCTACATGATTATATTGAAGGTATTTGGTCGCGAGATGTGCCTGAAATCTCGGTCGGTTCAGATAAGGCACGGCGGTATCTAGTATCTGGAATATGTAAGAGCCATCCAAGTATTCATAGTAAAGAAATTCTCGAGGAGATCAGAAAAACACCGGTAATTCAAACCGGGACCCATTGCCAGCTTTTGCTTTCGCCTCTCAACTTTTCAACCCACATCGCCGCGTCAATCGGATCACGTTCCCAGGGGCAAAATGTCCAAATGCATTACATGTGCGCAACTCTGGGTATGCAGGGGGCTAATTACCAAGGCCCGGGATGGCTATCGCATAGGGGCGAAAGCATAAAGCTTTTCAATCTTTCTCGTGCTGAAATGGATAGAACTTTTGTGTCCTCACGGCAAACTCGTAGCAGTTGGAAGTTTCAAGTTACTCCAGAAAGGCACGAACCTATTCTAACTAAGCTGTTTGAGATCATTGGGTCGGTAAGTGATGAAACACCTGAAGGTTTATTTATTAAGGCGAACAGAAAACTGGCGCTAGAGATAGACAAAGATGGTCCAATTCCTATATTTATTTCTAGTTCAGATGTGAAGAACATAATAGTAAATCACATAAAAGATGAAGATTCTTTAATTAATAGAATTTTGTTTGATAAAAATTTTCGTGTTCCAATAATTAATGAGTTGATGGGTGAGAAGATTCAGAAGATAGCGCCTTATTCTTCTGGTCTGTTTTGGGTTGTTGAAAAGGGAAAGTTGAAGAAGGCAATTGTGGAGGGTGATGTTATTATCTGTGGGGATAGAAGGATATGTCTCTCTCCAGAATCGATAATAAATGAGTTGGAAAATCAGTCAATTATACCGACTCTTTTTCTGGATTTTCTTGCCATATCCATACTCCCCAAGATTTGGGCGATTGGAGGTCATCGGCAGTGTTTTTATTTATCATTATTCTACAATGCTTTGAAACGTGCTTTCGGCACGGATTTAGTTTCAGATTTTAGTGGGATGGCAGGAGATTTTGATAATCAACTGCATGGCTGGCTATATGGATTAAGTTATACGGATATCAATCCAATTGATATACTTAATTCTACAAGTATAAGATCGTGTGTTGACGAATTTATTGAAAATATTAAGGAAACGTCACTAGATAAAGCAATCGATTTGCTTCCGATCGCGCTCATAGACAAAAAATGGTCCGATTTGGTTCTCAAGAATTTATATATTTGATTGTATTTGCGCTCATATGTTTGGATGTTTTTTTCTGCATGGTGTATGATCTATCTGTATTCGTGGTATAATTATTGCAATGTGAAAAGTTAATGGTTGAGATTGTATCGTCTTGGCGTGTATTTAATGTAATTAATGCTAATATAATTTCAAAAATATTGACCACTAAATAAAAATTAACTTGTTGATTATTGTTAAAGTATTTGAAGGTATTGGTAGGGAGAATCTGGTGTTTCTATCAACCAACGTAAATTAGCTAAACTGTTCTGGCATGCTCCTGTCACGCGACAAGAAGCCTGGAAGCAAAGTTTTTCTATGGGTTGGCTGTTGCCCAAATTAACAGGCGACTTTCTGCTTGGCCACTGGTCTCTCTGCGATTAGGCGCTCTTTTGCTTAGACAACTGAGTTACGAGCGTCAACGTCTATTCGTGACACTACTTTATGAATGAAAGCAAAAAAAATGCAGTTTTGAATATAATATCCGGTGTGAGGTTTCGCAAGAAACTTGCAAGGTTAACAATAATACTAGCAGTTTTCGCAAAAATTTTGAAAACTTAAGATATTGAAATAAAAGAATAAAGTATTCTCACAAACTTTGATGCCTGACAGTTGCAGACAGATGCAGACATCCCCAATGCCGAGCTGGCCGAACGGATCGGCCTTTCGCCATCGGCCTGCTTGCGCCGGGTCGCCAGGCTGCGTGAAAACGGGGTGATTCGCAAAACGGTTGCGGTCATTGATCCGGCCTTTGTCGGCCGTCCCCTGACCGCGGTGATCAATCTTGAATTCCACCGGCATGGCAATCGCTATCGCCAGGACTTCATTGCCAAGGTCCGCGACCTCGCCGCTGTTCAGCAATGCTACCTTGTCACCGGCGAGGTCACCGGCGTTCTGGTTTTGCATATGCGTGACATGGCCGAATATACCGCCCTGTGTGAAACGCTTTTTGACGCCGATGACAATATCGTCTGGTACCGGACCTATATTGTGACAGAAGTCCTAAAAGATGAACCGGGGCTTGCGATCTAGGGGCGCAAGGCGCACACTCTTAATCACAGGTTATGCAAAGACGTGGCGTAAATCGGCTTTGGGGTGTGGTCCGGCGGGGCTGTCCGAAAGTGGTAGGCATCAATGCTTGGAAAATTGTTGCAGTGCGGTAATATCGTCACAGGACCATGTCTGGGCAGAAATGAAAAATCGTTGCCCGGTCCAGGGAAACGTAATCAGGAATAATCGGAGGGTTTCATGACCGACGTCGTAATTGTGGGTGCAGCACGTACACCAATCGGCGCATTCAGTGGCACGCTGGCGAATACGCCGGCACATGATCTGGGTGCTGTTGCCATCAAGGCTGCACTGGAACGCGCGGGCGTTGAAGGGGACGCGGTGGATGAAGTCATCCTCGGCCAGGTTCTCACAGGTGGTCAGGGGCAGAACCCCGCCCGTCAGGCCGCCATCGGCGCGGGCATCTCGGATCGCGCAACCGCCTTTTTGATCAACCAGGTCTGTGGTTCGGGTCTGCGCACGGTGGCCCTTGCCGCCCAGCAGATCATGACCGGGGACGCCAATATCGTGGTTGCCGGTGGTCAGGAAAACATGTCGCTTTCAACCCATGTCGCACATCTGCGCGCCGGGCACAAAATGGGCGATGTCAAATTCATCGACAGCATGATCAAGGACGGCCTGTGGTGTGCTTTCAACGGCTATCACATGGGCAACACGGCTGAAAACATTGCCGCCAAATGGGGCATTTCGCGCGAAGAACAGGACGCCTTTGCAGCCGGTTCCCAGAACAAGGCCGAAGCCGCCCAGAAATCCGGCCGCTTCAATGATGAAATCGCCGCGGTAACCATCGCCAACCGCAAGGGCGATATCGTCTTTGATACCGATGAATATCCGCGCCATGGTGCAACCGCCGAAGGCATGGCCAAATTGCGCCCGGCCTTTGACAAGGAAGGCACGGTCACGGCCGGCAACGCATCGGGCATCAATGACGGGGCTGCTGCCCTTGTTGTGATGTCGGCAGCCGAAGCCGCCAAACGTGGCCTGACCCCGCTTGCAACGATCAAAAGCTGGGCGACGGCGGGTGTTGATCCGGCCATCATGGGATCGGGTCCGATCCCGGCCTCGAAAAAGGCCCTTGAAAAAGCCGGCTGGTCGGCCGCCGATCTTGACCTGATCGAAGCCAACGAAGCCTTTGCCGCCCAGGCAATTGCGGTCAATCGCGACATGGGCTGGGATACCGACAAGGTTAACGTCAATGGCGGTGCGATTGCGCTTGGCCATCCGATCGGGGCATCGGGCGCACGTGTCTTCACCACGCTGCTGTATGAAATGCAGAAACGCGACGCGAAAAAAGGTCTCGCGACGCTTTGCATCGGTGGCGGCATGGGAGTTGCGCTGTGCGTCGAGCGCTAACGCAAGTTTCTGACTGAATTTTCTGCTGCGCGGGGCGTCCTCTTGAATGGGGGAGGCCCCGTTTGCATTTCAGAAAGTCATGTTGCAGTGCGACGAAAGACTAAACCGACCGGCTGACATAGATCATGGAGAAGTAATAAAATTACATATATAAGGTAGTTTATGGATTAAAGTTACGTGCGTCGTAGAAGGGCAAACTACGAGACTCGTTATGAAGACAGGCTTGATGAACGAAGTTTAGGGAGGCGACCATGACAAAAACAGCACTGGTAACCGGTGGAACGCGCGGTATTGGCAAGGCAATCAGCCTGGCGCTCAAGGATGCGGGCTACACCGTTGTTGCGAACTATGCTGGCAATGACGAGGCCGCAAAGGCCTTCAGCAATGAAACAGGCATTGCAACCTGCAAATGGAGCGTCGCGGATCCCGATGGCTGTGCGGCTGGCATCGCCAAGGTCGAGGCCGATATTGGCCCGATCGATATTCTGATCAACAATGCCGGCATCACCCGTGACGGTTTCATGCATAAAATGGAAACCGAACAATGGCATGCGGTGATCGAAACCAATCTCAGCTCGCTATTCTATATGACCAAACCGGTTCTTGAAGGCATGCGGGCTCGCGGCTTTGGCCGCATTGTCAATATTTCCTCGATCAACGGGCAGGCCGGCCAGTTCGGCCAGACCAACTATTCCGCGGCCAAGGCCGGTGTGCACGGCTTTACCAAGGCCCTTGCCCAGGAAGTCGCGCGCAAGGGCATTACGGTCAACACCATCGCGCCGGGCTATATCAATACCGACATGGTGGCGGCTGTTCCGGAAAAGGTTCTCGAAGGTATCGTTGCCAAAATCCCGGTCGGCCGACTGGGCGAAGCCGACGAAATCGCTCAGGCGATCCTCTATCTTTGCGGTCCGAATTCCGGCTTTATCACCGGTTCCTGCCTGTCGATCAATGGCGGTCAGCACATGTTCTGACCCCGCCTGCGCCGGATCAAAAAACAACGCCCCGCAGACAAATTTGCGGGGCGTTTTGTCTATCCGGGATCAGGCTGCCAATATATCCCTGGTCGCGACGATCTTGGCAAAGGTATCACCCAGCATTGTCAGTTCGTGGCGATGCAGGTCAGCGGCCGGTATTGTCTTGCCGCTGATGGCATCGGGCAGATCGCGGGTGGTGGTGGCATCCGATACCACCGTGACCCCGTATCCCTTTTCATCGGCGACCCGGGCGGTGGTTGATACACAAACATGTGTCATGAAGCCGGTGATCACAACCTTCTTGAAACCGCCTTGTTGCAATAGTTCGTCAAGTCCGGTGCCACCAAACGAACTTGGGACCGATTTGGTCAGGATTGCCTCACCCTCCTTGGGCGCGACCTCGGTCATGATCGCGGCATAGGGGCCGCTTGGATCAAACAGGCCGGTTGCGTGATGCTGAATATGGATAACGGTCCCGCCCTGTGCCCGCCAGTGGCTGAGAAGTTTCTGAATATTGGCCAGTGCGGGCTCAAGACCCGACAGTTGCAGTTTGCCGCTGCGGTATTCTTCCTGTGCGTCAATGACGATCAGGGCGGCATCATCGGGTGTTCCGGTCACAAGACTTGCCCCGGCAAGATCAAAAATGGTTTTCGCAGTCATTTTCGGCATCCTTTGGTTGTTTCGCTGATGCCCCATCATGTCTCTGCGAAATTGCATTATCCATCGGCAATATTTCGATTATAATCTGCAAAAATGCAGGTGAGTGGAACGTGTGATGTCACTTGATTGGGAAGGATTGCGGACCTTTGCCCATGTTTGTCAGGCCGGGAATATGAGTGCCGCTGCCCGTGAACTCGGGGTGAACCAGACGACGGTGGCGCGCCGCATTGCCCGGCTGGAAGAATGGGTGGGCTATGCCATTTTGCACCGGGATGGTCGTGTGCTGGTGCCAACTGCCCGTGCGCAGGTCCTGTTGCAAACAGCCCGGCACATGCAGGACACGGTATCGGATTTGCTGACACGCGATCCGGTTTCCGAACAGGCTGACGGGGCTGTTGGCGGCATTGTGCGCCTGACCGGGGTTGATGCGATTTTGCAAGATTGCGTCGCCCCGCATATCGCCGATCTGCATCGACGCTTTCCGAAAATTGCTTTGGAACTGATCGGGGCCAACCGCAATCTCAGCCTGCCACAACGTGAAACCGATATCGCCATCCGTCTGGCCCGGCCTGATAGCGGGGCGTTTCATATCCGCAAGCTCGGTTATCTTGAATATGGCATCTATTGCAATCCGAACGGGCTGCCGGCAACGGCGGTGGATCCGCAAACCCTGCCATGGATTGACCTTGACGAATTCTTTGCCGACAAGCCCGAACAAAAATGGCTGGCCGATCATTTCCCCGACCGGACGGTCATCGGCTATGCCAATCGCGGATCGATCATGGTTTCAATGATGACAGGGCATGCCTGTTGCGCCCTTTTGCCGCGATGCGTCGGGGAACGCATCGATTTTCTCAAACGCCTCGATATATATCACCCGACCGGCCGCGAAGTCTGGCTTCTAACCCATCAGGAAAAACGCCATCTGCCCCATGTCCGCGCCGTAACCGACTGGCTGACCCGCATCCTGCTTGACGGGGATTTTATTAAACGTTTGTGATTGTGATGGTGGCCGGTTTGCTGGATCTGGCAACCGTCAAGGCATTGGGCAGATCATTATGCTCGGCTTTGGTGATGGCAGATTGATGGTCAAAACCAAGGCCCTGCCACCGGTCAATCAGGCGTGCGCGCAGGGTTTCTTCTGGTACTTCAAGAAATACCGACAGATCAAAAAGCCCGTGAAGCCCGTTCCATGGTTCCTGATCAAGCAACAGGTAATTGCCTTCGACCAGAATGATGCGGTGGCGCGGCGAAATGGCGCGTGCCGATCCGCGTGATATTTCAAGTGCGCGGTCAAAAACCGGCACATAGATCTCTTCATCTGGGCTATCGCGAAGCGCAAGCAGGATGCGTTTCAATCCCCCGACATCAAAGGTGTGCGGCGCGCCCTTGCGTGATAACAGGCCGCGCTGTTTCAGGATCGCATCATCAAAATGAAAACCATCCATCGGCACAACAGCAGCACCGGCTTCATCACCCCCCAGATGGTGATAAAGCCGGTCGGACAAATGTGATTTGCCCGATGCTGGTGCCCCGATGATCGCAACCAGGATGCGCTGATCATCAGTTTGTTGTGCGCGGATCATCGCCGCGAGTTCGTCAATGTCGGGTGTCATCTGGGTTGGGTCTTCTGGAACTGATGTCTTGTGGGTTTTGCGGTTGAACGGGCGGGGCAGGGCTGCCGTTTTGGGCCATTCTGCCCCGCCCGGTTCGGTGTCATGCTATTATCGGGACAACCATCATCGGATCAGGTAGCGGCATCCGCTGCGGGTGGTTCCATGGCCCCGGTCATAAAGGCAACCGCATCGGACATGCTGTAATCATCGGGTTTGATGGTACAAAGCCGTTTGCCCAGCCGATGGACGTGAATGCGGTCCGCGACCTCGAACACATGGGGCATATTGTGCGAAATCAGCACAATCGGCATGCCGCGCGCCTTCACATCGGCAATCAGATCCAGCACACGCCGGCTTTCCTTCACACCAAGCGCGGCGGTCGGTTCATCCATGATCACGACGCGCGATCCGAATGCCGCCGCCCGTGCGACCGCAACCCCCTGGCGTTGCCCCCCAGAAAGGGTCTCGACCGCCTGGTTGATGTTCTGAATGGTCATCAGGCCAAGCTCGGACAGTTTTTCACGTGCCAGCCGTTGCATTTCCTTGTGATCAAGCGCGCCGAAATATTTGCCCATGAAGCCTTTCTTGCGAAGCTCGCGGCCCATGAACATGTTATCGGCAATCGACAGGGCCGGCGACAGCGCAAGGTTCTGATAAACCGTCTCGATCCCGGCTTCGCGGGCCTCCATCGGCGATGTGAAGCCGATCGGCTTGCCATCAAGTTCGATGCTGCCTTCATCAATCGTGATCGCCCCTGAAAGCGCCTTGATCAGCGATGATTTCCCCGCCCCGTTATCGCCGATAACGGCTAGAACCTCGCCGGGATAAAGATCGAAATCGGCATGATCAAGTGCGGTTACCCGGCCATAGCGTTTGACAATCCCGCGTGCCCGAAGAACCGGTTTTGCTGTGTTGCTCATGACGACACCTTTCTGATCCACTGGTCAATGGCCACGGCAATGATGGTCAGCCAGCCAATGGCAAAGACCTGCCACAGAACATCCACACCCGCCAGACGAAGCCCGGAATTGAACACGCCAACAATCAATGCCCCGATCAACGGGCCGATGATCGACCCGCGCCCGCCAAACAGCGAGATGCCGCCAATCACCACAGCGGTAATCGATTGAAGGTTGGCTTCCTGAAAGCTTTGCGGTGAAACCGATCCGACCCGTCCGATCGATGCCCATGCCCCGATGCCGCATACAAGCCCGGCCAGGCCATAAACCATGATCAGGGTGCGGTTGGTGCGGATGCCCGAAAGCTCGGCGGCTTCCTTGTCATCGCCAATCGCATAAACATGCCGCCCCCAGCTGGTATGGTTCAGGATGTACCAAAGCACCCCGAAAATCACCAGCATCAGGATCGACCCATAGGTGATGCGTGCCCCGCCAAGCGCGATGCTTTCGCCAAAGAATTTCAAAAGCGGGGCAATTTCATCAAGCGTCTGGCTGCGGATCGACTGCGCGCCCGAAAGCCACAGATTAAGCGCAAAGAAAATATTCCAGGTGCCCAGTGTGACGATGAACGGTGGCAACTTGATCCGGGTGACCAGAAAACCGTTAAGCCCCCCGGCCGCAATCCCGCCGATACAGCCCGCAATGATCGCAATCGGGGCGGGCACGCCAAGGGTAATGGCAAGCTGGCCCATGATCACCGACATCAGAACCATGATCGCCCCGACCGAAAGATCGATGCCTGCGGTCAGGATGACAAGGCTTTGTGCCGCGGCAAGAATCCCGATGATCGAGACCTGCTGCATGATCAGCGACAGGTTAAAGGGTGAAAAGAATTTGCTGCCTGCAACGAAGCCGAAAATCACGATGGACGCGATCAGAACGATCACCGGCACCATCGTCGGGTTGCCGTGCAGGAAATGCTGCACATTGTCAAACAGGCTGCGTGATTTGTGTTCGAATGTTGCAATGGAGCGGTCACTGGATTCAAGCGACTGCTCGAAATCCTGTTTTTTGCGTGACGACTGAGCTGTATCGCTCATCTGTTCCTCCCGACCTGGTTCGGGTCTGTGCGGGGCAGGGTGCGCGCACGGCCCGGAAGTCACCCGTCCGGTTCTGATGACCGGTTTGGTTTGCGGATGTCGACCAAGTGTAATCTAAAGTGGGACAAGGAGGGCGAACTTCTTGCCGCCCTCCTTCGAAGCGGAAGGGATCCTTAACCCCAGCAGCGATCCGTGCCCTCGGCAACGCTGATTGACGGCACGCCATCAACAGGCTGGTCGGTCACAAGATTGACGCCGGTGTTATAGAAGTTCAGGCCCTGCGAATTCTGCGGTTTTTCACCGCTATCCGCCCATGCCTTGATTGCTTCGATTCCCTTGGACGCCATCAGAAGCGGATATTGCTGGGAGGTCGCACCAATCACGCCATCCTTGACGTTGGCCACACCCGGGCAGCCGCCATCGACCGAAACAATCAGAACGCCTTCTTCCATGCCAAATGCCTTGAGCGCCTCATAGGCACCCGCCGCGGCCGGTTCGTTGATCGTATAGACAACATTGATATCCGGGTCGCGCTGCATAAGGTTTTCCATGGCTTTGCGGCCACCTTCCTCATTGCCGCTGGTCACGTCGTGACCAACGATCCGGGCGTCATCCTCGTCCCCGATCTTGTTGGGGTCCTTGATGTCGATCCCGAAACCTTTCATGAAGCCCTGATCGCGCAAGACATCGACCGACGGCGCACTTGGCGACAGATCAAGCAGTGCGATTTTCGCATCACTTGCCTTGTCACCCAGTTTGGCTGCCGCCCACTGACCAATCAGCTCGCCTGCCTTGAAATTGTCAGTGGCAAAGGTCGCATCGGCCGCATCGATCGGTTCAAGCGGCGTATCAAGCGCAATCACAAGCAGCCCGGCATCGCGGGCCTTTTTGACCACCGGCACAATCGCCTTGGTGTCCGATGCGGTCAGAAGAATACCCTTGGCCCCCGATGCAATGCAGGACTCGATGGCCTGGACCTGTGTTTCATGGTCGCCATCAATTTTCCCGGCATAGGTCGAAAGATCGATGCCAAGTTCCTCGGCCTTGGCCGAAGCCCCTTCTTTCATTTTGACAAAGAACGGGTTGATGTCGGTTTTGGTAATCAGGCAGGCCCCGATATCGGCAGCCTGTGCCGCATTGGGGGCAGCCGATAGGCCAAGAGCAAGCGCACCAAGGGTTGCGCCAAGAAGTGCTTTTTTCATGTGTTTCCTCCCAGGGATGAACCTGAATGGCTGATCGGTTTCGACCAGCACCATTTGTTTTCCAACAGATCGTGGCGCGCATTTTCTTCAGGGCCTTCAACCTGTCTGCCGCCTAGCACACACCAATCCGGCGGGGCTGTCAATTAATAAATCCGGTTGATTTATTAATTAATCCTGTCACTCTGAACCGCAATCGGGCATTAAAGGACCCGAGTGGGAGGACCAGATGACGCAAACCATATCGACCAGCCCCGACCAAACAGGGGCGGAAGATCAGGCAGCACGTCCGCTGCATCCGGGCGGCGGCGCCAATCAGCTACGTGTACGCGCCTATAATGAACGGCTTGTCCTGTCGCTGGTCCGCCGCAATGCCGGTCTGTCAAAGGCCGATATTGCAAGGCTTTCGGGGCTTTCGGCCCAAACGGTTTCCGTGATCATGCGCGCCCTTGAAAAGGACGGATTGCTCAAACGCGGCACCCCGGTCCGCGGCAAGGTCGGCAAACCCAAAGTCCCGATGGCGCTTAATCCTGACGGGGTATTTTCCTATGGTCTGAAGATCGGCCGGCGCAGTGCCGAACTGATCCTGCTGGATTTTGTCGGCACCGTGCGGGCGTCGCTCAAGGAAGCCTATAAATACCCGACCCCCGATGGCATCCGCCAATTTGTCCGGGACTCGATTGACCGCATCACCGCCGGTCTTGGGACGGATCAGCGCAACCGCATTGCCGGGATCGGCATTGCCGCCCCGTTTGAACTCTGGAACTGGGTGGATGAAGTCGGCGCCCCGGTCGAAGACATGAATGCCTGGCGCGAAGTCGATCTGATCGACACCATCGGTGCCATCGTGCCATTCCCGGTCTTTCAGCAAAATGACGCAACCGCCGCCTGCGGGGCCGAACTGGTCTTTGGCCTTGGGCCGAACTATGCCGACTTTGCCTATTTCTTTATCGGATCGTTTATCGGCGGTGGCGTGGTGCTCAATCAGGCGCTTTATGCCGGGCGTACCGGCAATGCCGGGGCTTTCGGATCAATGCCGGTTTCCTCGCGCAGCGGCCATCCCAGCCAGCTGATCGATCAGGCATCGATCTTTGTCCTTGAAGATATGCTGACCCGCGACGGCCGCGATCCCGCCATGCTGTGGCGCGATCCGGACTATTGGAACACGCTGGGTGAAACCCTTGATATCTGGATCAGCCACACCGCACGCAGTCTGGCAATCGCCATTACCTCGGTCTGTTCGGTGATCGATTTCGAAGCGGTGATTGTCGATGGCGGCTTTCCGCCCGATGTCTGTGCCCGGCTGGTCGCGGCAACCCGTGCAGCCACCAGCGACCTTGACCTTCAGGGCATCGAACGCCCCCATATCGAACAGGGCCAGGTCGGCAGTGCCGCGCGTGCCATCGGGGCGGCAAGCCTGCCGTTATTCTCGCGCTATCTGCTTGATCAGAATGTCCTGTTCAAGCAGATGCAATAACCCCGGACCCGGACCCTAGAAACTGTCCTTGCGCTTGCGGATCTCGGCAAAGATATCGACCGGGCTTTGGCCGCTCATGCCGATTGCTGCGGCAACCGACGGCTCATCAGCCCGCAGAAACGGGTTGGTCGCAAGCTCGACATCCAGACGTGACGGAATGGTCGGCAAATTGCGCGCGCGCAGCCCGTCAATATCCTGACAGCGTGCAATCAGGATCGGATTGTCCGGTTCGATGGTTTTGGCAAAGCGCGCATTGGACTGGGTATATTCATGCCCGCAATAGACCTGGGTGCTGCCCGGAAGATCACGGAACTTGCAAAGGGAATCCCACATCTGTGCCGGTGTGCCTTCAAACAACCGCCCGCAGCCCAGCGCAAACAGGCTGTCACCCGAAAACAGAGCAGTAACCGCCGGGAAATAAAACGCGATATGGCCGCTGGTATGGCCCGGAACGTCAAAGACCCGCCCCTTGAGATCCCCGATCAGAACCTGATCCCCCTCGGCGCATGTTTCATCCATATTCGGGATGCGCGCACTTTCCGCCGCCGGACCCAAAAGCTTCGCCCCGTATTTTTCAATCAGTTCGCCATTGCCGCCAATATGGTCATGGTGGTGATGGGTATTGATCACCAGATCAAGGTTCCAGCCCCGTTCCTCAAGGGCGGCAATCACCGGGGCTGCTTCGCCCGGATCAATCACGGCGGTGACGTCGCTGTAATGACAGCGCACAAGATAGGTGTAATTGTCTGAAAGACACGGAATAACGATCACTTCGCCCGCGGCCATGGCGTACCTCTGCACTGAATTTGTGTAATTGCCCCAAGACTATCAGCAAGGACTGTCTTGAAACAATCACCCAAAATCCAAAGATTTTGACATTCTATGCTAGGGTCGGGACCGAACTGTCTGCAAAGATGTTTCCGTGCCGCAAAGGGGATGATAGGTTTACCGAATGCCGCAGGATGTCGTTGATCTTCACCGTTTTTATGCCAGCAGTATCGGTCAGGCCGCCCGTCGCCTGATCCGCAGGCGCCTGCGCGTCATGTGGTCGGATGTGCGGGGCATGCGGGTGCTGGGCTTTGGCTATGCCACGCCCTATCTGCGCCCCTTTATCGGCGAGGCCGAACGCGTCATGGCCTTCATGCCCGCCCGTCAGGGCTGCGTGCACTGGCCCGTGGACGAAGAAAACCGTGTCGCCCTGACCGAAGAAACCATGCTGCCGCTGCCAGACAGTTCGGTTGATCGCATTCTGCTGGTCCATCTGGTCGAACATTCCGATTCCATGCGCCGTCTGATGCGCGAATGCTGGCGGGTCTTGACGCCCAATGGCCGGATCGTGGTCGTGACTCCGAACCGAAGCTCGCTGTGGTCCTGGTCGGAAAAGACGCCGTTTGGCTATGGCCATCCCTATAGCGTGTCCCAATTGCAAAACCTGATGCGCGAAAACATGTTCCTGCCGGTCCAACACAGCCGCGCGCTGTTCCTGCCACCGACCCAGCGCCGCCTGTTTTTGCGCTGGTCGCAGCTGTTTGAAAATATCGGATCGCGCCTGTTCAAGGCCTTTGCCGGTGTCTCGATCGTCGAAGCCGGCAAACAGCTTTATGCCAGCACCGGCACCCCGTCGCGCAAGCGCCGTCTGGTCCACATTCCGGTGACCGTACCGCCCCTTCGCCCGGCCGAAGGCAATCATCAGCATCAAAAGGACCACGTCCTGTCATCGCGGTCCGCCAGGGTCGATGCCGCCGACGCGGCCGATGATGCGCGGCTTACGGATCGGACCGACAAGCCCGCATGATGCCCGGGCCGGTTTGGCGCCCGGATCGGCAATGATCTGCAATGATCTGTTACCTCATGACAATTGACAGACCCGTGCAGTCTTCCCCCATAATAGGGGCATGAATTTCAGAAATGCTGTGGGAAATGCTGTCCGCTTTACGGGGTGCATGCTGGTCGGGGCTGTGCTGACCACATCGCTTTGCGCCCGCGCCGAGCCGGTCCAAAGCAGCAATATTCCACGCAAGATTACCCTTTATGCCGAAGACAGCAACCGTCCCTATGCCTATTTTGACGGAACCGGCGCCGAAGGCATCTATGTGCGAATCCTCAAAAAGGCCTTCGCCAGAATGCCGCAATATCATCTTGATATTGTCAGTGTGCCGTTTCGCCGTGGCATGGAATTGCTCAAGGATGGCAAGATCATGGGGTTTTTCCCGCCCTATGCGCGCAAGGACCGCGACTGGATTGACCGCTATTCCATCCCGATCCTGCGAGAAACGGTCGTCGTCCTGTGCAGCAATGATTACGCCCATAGCCACGATCTCAAAGTCTTTCCGCGCGATTTCAAGGATGCCCGTTTTGCCAATAATGCCGGCTATCGACTGGCGGGCGAGGCATTCTTTGACATGGTCGATGCCGGTGACATCACCCTTGAAGAAGCCAACACAACCGCCAGCAACCTGCGTTTTCTGATGGCCGGGCGGGTTGATTGCTATGTCAATGAACGCATGGCCATTCTGGCGGGAATGCGCGAACTTGCCATCGACAAGAACATGGCGCGCCTGTTCAACGAAACCGCCATCATCGGGCAGGAATTCGGCTTTGTTGCCTATGGCCCGGACCCGGATAACCAGTGGCCCTGGCGCGATCAGTTCGCCGATGACCTCGACAAGGCCCTGGCTGACATGCGCAACCAGGGTGAAATAGACCGGCTGGTTGTCGATTATTTCGCCTATTAGGTGCCGGTTCGTTCTGCTGTTGCCCGTGCCTGGGCTGGCTGTCTGCTTTGGCTGCCTGATTTGGCTGTTTGGGCCTAGCGTGCCGAAACCGCAAGCCCGATCCCGAAACTGACAAAGATGCTGCCTGAAATGCGCTGGAACCATTTCTTGCCATTCCCGGTCAGGAACTGGCGTGACCGGGCGGCAAACATCGAATAGGCCATGATCGATGAAAACGACATGATGACAAATGTCGTATCCATGATGGCAAATTGCGAAATCAGCGGCGCATTATGGTCAATGAATAACGGGAACAGCGCGGTAAAGAACGCAATGGCCTTGGGGTTGCTTGCCGAAACGATGAAACCCTGAACATAAAGGCGCAAGATACCCGGCGCGCGTTTGGGTTCGGTGCTGTTGACCCCTTCGACGGCGGGCAGTCTGCTGTCGCGCCAGAACTTGATGCCCAGCCAGATCAGATAGGCCGCGCCGACATAATGAATGATCGAAAACAGCACGCCCGATGTCATGATCAGCGCGCCCAGACCCAGTGCGGATAACAACCCCATAAGCCCGGTCCCCGTCACACAGCCCAGCGCCCCGATCAGCGACGCACGCGGGCCGAACCGGATGCTGTTGGTAATGCCCAGCATGATGGCCGGGCCGGGGGTCAGGGTGGCGATAAAGACTGCCAGAAAATAAAGGGCGAATTGATCACTGGTCATACCGGGGCGCTTTCATTGGGGCGGGCTCGATGCCGAACGCCATTCAATGACATGGTCTAAGCGCGGTCAATTACCATGATTGCGCATCAGATGCGCAAAAACAAACAGGCCATCCGTACGACGGATGGCCTGTTCAAAGGTCTTGGGCAGATGACCGAACTTAATGTTCGATATCGCGCCAGATTTTGCGTTTCACTGCATACAGCATCGCCGTCAGCACAATCAGGAACAGGATGACCTGAAGGCCAAGCTCCTTGCGGGCTTCAAGTTCCGGCTGTGCCGTCCAGTTCAGGAAGGCAACAACGTCACGTGCATGCTGTTCCAGGGTTGCCGGGGTTCCATCGGTATATTCGACCGCTTCATCATAAAGCGGCGGTGCCATGGAAATCTGGTGGCCCGGGAAATAGTGGTTATAGGATTTGCCATCGGAAAGATCGAACCCTTCCGGGGCTTCTTCCTCGTAACCGGTCAGAAGCGCGAACACATAGTCCGGGCCCGCGACACGTGCTTTGGTCATCAGGGACAGATCAGGCGGAATTGCCCCGCCGTTCGAAGCAGCCGCAGCCTTTTCGTTCGGGAACGGAGACGGGAAATAATCCGACGGCTTGCCCGGACGGGTGAACATGTCACCATCGTCATTCGGACCGTCTTCAATGTCATATTCCGCCGCAATCGCCTTGATCTGGTCTTCGTTAAATCCAATGCCTTCAAGGTTGCGGAAGGCAATGAACCGCAGGCTGTGACAGCCCGCACAAACGTTTTTATAGACCTGGAAACCACGTTGCAGCTGGGCACGGTCATACGTGCCAAACAGACCCTTCCAGCTCCAGTCCTGTGACGGCGGTACCGGGGCGTCCCCGGCAGCCTTGGCTGCGTTACCGGTGAATGCAGTTACCGCGAAGGCGGCAGCAATTGCGGTCAGTGCGAACTTACGCATTTGCACCCTCCTTCAAAACAGACTCACTGATGCTTGCCGGAAGCGGTTTGGTTCTTTCAAGCTTCCCGACCAATGGCATCACAACAAGGAAATGCGCGAAGTAATACAGCGTCGAAAGCTGACCCATCACGATAACCTTAAGACCCGGAATTCCCATGAAATAGTCATCCGGTGCCTTCGCCCCGCAATAGCCGAGGATGAAGGTATCGATCACAAACAGCCAGAAGAACCATTTGTAAACCGGACGGAATTTCGAGCTGCGAACCTTCGAGGTATCAAGCCACGGAATAACGAACAGGATGACGATCGATGCAAACATCGCCAGAACACCAAGCAGCTTTGCCGGGATGCCAAGGATGGTGAAATCGATCGAACGCAGGATCGCATAGAACGGCAGGAAGTACCATTCCGGCACGATGTGCGGCGGGGTTACCAGCGGGTTGGCCGGAATATAGTTGTCCGGGTGGCCAAGGTAATCCGGTGCAAAGAACACAAACGCACAGAAGAAGATCAGGAACACGCCCAGCCCGAACAGATCCTTGATCGTGTAATAGGGGTGGAACGGAATGCTGTCTTGCGGGGTTTTGATTTCAACGCCGGTCGGGTTGTTCGACCGCACACTGTGCAGTGCCCAGACATGCAGGACAACAAGGCCCAGAATGACGAACGGCATCAGATAATGCAGCGAGAAGAACCGGTTCAGCGTCGGGTTATCAACCGAGAAACCGCCCCAAAGCCACGTCACCAGCGGATCGCCAATGATCGGGAAGGCCGAGAACAGGTTGGTAATAACCGTCGCACCCCAGAAGGACATCTGGCCCCAGGGCAGCACATAACCCATGAAAGCCGTCGCCATCATCGCCAGAAGGATCAGGATGCCGATCCACCAAAGCACTTCGCGCGGCGCCTTGTATGACCCGTAATACAGGCCACGGAAAATATGGATGAAGACACAGATGAAGAACATCGATGCGCCATTCATGTGGATATAGCGGATCAGCCAGCCATGGTTCACATCACGCATGATGCGTTCGACCGACTCAAAGGCCATATCGGTATGCGGGGTATAGTTCATTACCAGGAAAATCCCGGTAAGGATCATCGTCACCAGAACAAAGCCCGCCAGGGAACCGAAGTTCCACATATAGGACAGGTTTTTCGGGGTCGGATATTCGTAAGCGGAATGGTGCAGCATGGAGATTACCGGAAGACGGTCATCAACCCATTTCACCACTTTGTTATTCCATTGAGGTGCGCTCATCATACAGCTCCTTAGCCGATACGGACGGTTGTGTCGGTGAGGAAGGTGTAGGTCGGCACCTCAAGATTCTTCGGCGCAGGACCACGGCGGATACGGCCCGACGTATCATAGTGCGAGCCATGGCACGGACAGTACCAACCATCATAATCGCCACGGGCTTCCCCGGTGGCGGTGCCCATCGGGATGCAACCCAGATGGGTGCATACGCCGACAACAATCAGCCATTCCTTTTTCTCGACACGCGCGTCGTCGGCCTGCGGATCGACCAGCTCGTTCAATGCAACCTCGTTGGCTTCATTGATTTCGCGCTCTGTACGATGGCGGATAAAGACCGGTTTGCCTCGCCACATTACCTTGACGGCCTGACCAACCGGGATGTTGGCCAGATTAACCTCGACCGAGGCAAGTGCGAGAACATCTTTGGACGGGTTCATGCTGTCCACGAACGGCCACAACGCAACACCGGTGCCAACGACACCGACGGCAGTGGTCGCCAAGGTCAGGAAATCCCTGCGGTTCTCGTCCGGCTGGTGATCGCCGGATGAATGCACCGTTTGCGACATAATTTATCCCTCTTTCTGCCCCCAAAACAGGCATGTGGATTGCCAAAAGCAAGACTTAGGACATCCTCGTTTGAATTCCCTTGATGAAAATCAAACAATGACGTCACTAAAAGCCTTTAGGCCTGTTTCCGCTCCGTCATACTAACAAAAATTCGGTTTGTTAAGGAGAACTTGGAGTTGCAATTTGTTTGCATTCAATAAGATCATTTGGTTTTGCGGTGCACAATTCGGTAAAACCTAGCGTATTTGCGGGTATCGTGGGCCTTGCGAACCAATGGTTTGGCGCTTTGGTTTTTCTTATTCCAAAAAAGTCTAATAGGGCTATTAACGGGTAATTATATGTCTTCAATGATCTGATTCGACATCGGATCACCAACGATTCTAAAAGTGCGTCATGAGAATTTGTTTATTTGAACCCGACATTCCGCAAAATACCGGAACAATCCTGCGCATGGCGGCCTGTTTCGGATTGCCGGTCGATATTATCGAACCGTGCGGATTTTTGCTGACCTCGGCCGCGCTCAAACGCGCCGGGATGGATTATCTTGGCAAGGCCGATTATATACGCCATGCCGATTGGTGCAGCTTCGTCGAAGCCCGCGATCAGGGCACGGTGCCGGGCCGTCTGGTTCTGCTGACCACCAAGGGGGCCGAACCCTATTGCGATTTCGAATTCCGGCCTGACGATATCCTGATGCTGGGCTCCGAAAGCAAAGGCGTCCCCGATCAGGTCCATAACTATGTCGATGCCCGGGTGGTGATCCCGATGCAGCCCGAAATGCGATCGCTCAATGTGGCGATGGCAACCGCGATGACGCTGGGCGAAGCGCTCCGCCAGACCAACAGCTTTCCAAAGAGGACGTAATGAGCAGCAAGGACGAAACCCTGATCGAAACCCGCAAGAACACCGCAAAGGCGTGGTTCCGTCAGCTGCGCGATGAAATCTGTGCCAGCTTCGAGGCGCTTGAAGACAGCTATGCCGGACCGCTGTCGGACCGTCCGGCCGGGCGGTTCGAACGCACGGTCTGGGAACGCGGCCCGGGCGAGGGCGGCGGTGAAATGTCGGTCATGAAGGGCCGGGTGTTTGAAAAGGTCGGGGTCAATATCTCGACCGTGCATGGCGAATTTTCCGAAAAATTCCGTGCCGAAATTCCCGGTGCGGCCGAAAACCCGAATTTCTGGGCGGCGGGCATTTCGCTGGTGGCCCATCCCTGTTCGCCTCATGTGCCGGCGGTGCATATGAATACCCGTCATATCGTCACCACCAAGGCATGGTTTGGCGGTGGCGCGGATCTGACCCCGGTATTCCCGCAAGACGAAGACACCGCCGATTTCCACGGTGCGCTCAAGGCCGCCTGTGATGCCCACGGTGATGATTATTACGACCGCTTCAAAAAATGGTGCGATGAATATTTCTGGCTGCCGCACCGCAACGAACCGCGCGGGGTTGGCGGGATTTTCTATGATTATCTCGATGCCGACTGGGATGCGGACTTTGCCTTTACCCGGGATGTCGGCAAGGCATTTCGCGATATCTATCCGAAACTGGTGGCGCGCCATTACAACAAATCCTGGACCGACGAAGAACGTCAGGCACAGTTGGTCAAACGTGGCCGCTATGTCGAATTCAATCTGCTGCACGACCGCGGCACGCGCTTTGGCCTGATGACCGGTGGCAATACCGAAGCCATCCTGATGTCGCTCCCGCCCGAAGCAAAATGGCCCTAAGCAACATGGCCCCAAGCAAACAAAGAAGCCCGAACTAACCAAAGCCATCGGCTGACCCTCGAACGCAGCGATCAAGGCATCACGCCCGCTGCGTTCGCTCCGGCGCCAGGCCACACCGGCGCCAGCCCCACACCGGCACTGGCACTACAACGGCACTGGCACTACAACGGCACCAGCCCCAGCTCGCGCATCATCCCATCCCCGGCCCAATCCCCAGCTCTAGCTCTAGCTCTGGCTCTAGCTCCGACCTGGACCCCGCTCCATCACGGCAAAATCCGGGCCGGGGATATAGCCAGAGTCAGAATGAGGACAAAGGCAATTGCAAAGGCCGTGGAAATGGCAAAAGCCACGGCCACGGCCTCGACAACGGCAAGGGAAGGCAAAGGAAGGCAAGGCAAGGCAAGGGAAGGGAAGGGAAGGGAAGGAGGCTAGACAAGGCAAAGCAAAGCTTGCCTAGCTATACGACGCCCTGTTCGCTTTTTCGCGGAGGGCTTTGGGGCTACTGGGTGGAAACGGCCGGGGCTGCGGGTTTGGTCGTTGCGTGCGGGCTGTTCAGGTTGTGCCAGTTCTCGACCGCCGGGTTGATGACGCCGTTATTGACCAGACAGCGGTGGATAAAGCCGTTATCGCGCATGACCCGGATCCCGCGATCGAGTGCGGCAACGACGTTGTTGGCATCTTCAAGCTGGTCAGACACCATGAAATGCTGGGTGGCTGGCAGCGACACCTTGATCCCGGTGATCGGGTAAAGCCAGATCCCGTCAATCTCGCGGCCCATATCTTCCTGTGACGAGAATTCAAGCAATGTGAAATCGGCCCGTCCGGCATCAATCAGCGAAAACATCTGTCTGGTTGTCGCTGCACTGATCAGGCTTGCAACCGGCAGGCTTTCAAGAACCTGCCAGTCCCGTCGCCAGGTGCGAATGCCGACCGCGCGCAATGTCCCGATATCTTCGAGTGTTTCCGGCAGATCATCCGCCATAAATCCCGGGCGGGCATAAAGGCCCTTTTCGATTTCGCCCGACTGAAACAGCGGGGCGGTTTTAAGTGCCCCTTCCGCCGGAGAAATATTGAACACCCAGTCGGTTTTGACATCGGCAATGCCGGCCTGGATCATTTTGCGGCTGCGTTCGGAATTGGGGGACTGCACCGGCACGACCTCGGCTGTGATCCCGCCGGCCGTCAGGGCCTCGCGCAGCAATGTGTAATTCATCAGTGACAGGTTCGACTGCCCCGGAATCCGGCATTTCCGACAGTCTTCCGACCCGCTGTTGATACAGGCTTCCACACCCGCGATATCGGCCTGATTGATCGGAAGGCGGATGGTCTGGATATGTTCTGGCGGTTTGGCGTCGGCACCGGACACGGACGCAAAAAACCATGCAGCTATGCCCAACACAGACTGCCTGAACCGCATGACGTTCCCTCATTCTCTTTTGTTCTTTATAAATTAGTTTTACCGTAACCAACGGTAAAATACTATCCAAAAGTATTATTTCAAGTGGTTGGGTGTGAAGCACGCAACACGCACACATCTCCGGCCAACAGCCTCAGACCATTAGCACAGCACAACGCCCAAAACCCACCCCGGCAAATCATCGCAAAATCCGAAATCCGTCCCGATCCCTCAATCGAAATCGGCAGGTATTTGCGAATGATCGTGCGGCAGTTCCCCGAGATGCTGCTTCATCCATCTGACTTCCTCGGATGCGGTTTTGCCAAAGTGGCGTTTGAATTCCCGACTGAATTGCGACGTGCTGACATAACCGACCATGTTGGCGACCTCTGCAACCGTCTGGCCTTGGCGTGCCAGCAACAGGCGTGCCTCATGAAGCCGCATGGATTTGATATATTGGCCGGGGCTGCTGCCAAGGAGCCGCCGAAAATGTGCGTGATAGGATGGCACGCTCATTCCTGCTTGGGACGCCAGGTCGGAAATCGATATCGGCTTGGTGAAATTCTCGCGCAGATAGCCAAGGCTGCGCATAATCCTTCCTGTGTTGCCACGTTGGGTCAGCGCCGCAATCATGTTGCTTCCTTGCGGGCCGCTCAATATGCGGAAATACAATTCCCGCAACAGGCCATCGCCGAGGACGGCCGTTTCGACCGGGCTTTGCAGGGCAGTCAGCAACCTGCGCAGAACATCCTGTATTTCCGGGTCTATTTTGGTCGAGATCAGCGTTTCGGCATCCGCCATCGCGGTGTTTTGCGCCCCGTGCTGTTCAAGCGTGCCAATCACTTCAGCCAGCAGCCGCATGTCAAAATCAAGATATATGGCAAGCAACGGGCGCTCCGGACTGGCGGCAGACTCCATGCGAAAAGGCACAGGGACCGCGACGGCCAGATAATGCTCCTCGTCATATACAAAGACATCGCCATCAAGAATGCCGCGTTTGCTGCCCTGACAGACAAAGACGACGCCAGGCTGATACAGCACCGGAACATTGTGCAGCACGCTTTCACTGCGCAACACGCGCAGGCCTTTGATCGGCTGCTGGTTATAGCCCTCTTTGGGGGCAAGTGCTGCGGCGAGTTCGGCAAGGTTGGCAGTCGGGTGTTCGGTCATTGCGCTCATTCATAGGATTAGGCATCAAAATTAGCGTATATGGCGTGTATTTCAGCCTGATTTGATAATATTTGACAATTTTCCATCTTATCAAGTCAATGAAAGGATCACGTCTTATGATCAAGCGCTTTTTCATAACCGGTGCCAATTCCGGTTTCGGGTTTGCCATCGCCAAAGCAGCCCTTGATGCAGGCCATATTGTGATTGGCATCGTGCGTTCGGACGCCGCCCTTGCTTACCTGAAGTCTGAACTGCCCGGTCTTTGTCCGGTGCAGATGGATGTCACCGATTTCGATGCCATTCCGGAAATTGTCGTCACGGCCGAACATGATTTCGGTCCTGTTGACGTTTTGATCAACAACGCTGGCTACGGCCATGAAGGCGTTCTTGAAGAATCCCCGCTTGATGAAATGCGTCGGCAGTTTGACGTCAATGTCTTTGGTGCGACTGCGGTGGCCAAGGCATTTTTGCCGCGTGTCCGTCAACGCCGTTCCGGTTCCATCGTCAATATTACGTCCATGGGTGGGCTGATAACCATGCCGGGTATTGCCTATTACTGTGGCAGCAAATTCGCCCTTCAGGGGATTTCAGACGTGATGCGCGCTGAAATGGCACCTTTTGGTGTGCATGTCACAGCGGTTTGCCCCGGTTCATTCAGAACCGACTGGGCAGGGCGGTCGATGGTACGAACAGATCGGTCAATCCCGGATTATGACGCCCTGTTCGAACCGATCCGAAAGGCGCGTCTGGAAAAAAGCGGCAGACAACTGGGCAACCCCGACAAGCTGGCGCTGGCCGTGCTTGAACTGGTCAAAATGGATAACCCGCCCGCGCAGTTGCTGTTGGGCAGTGATGCCTATCAGTTGGTATCCGACAAACTGAACCGCATGCAGGACGAAATCGCCCGATACAAGGATTTGACCATCTCGACAGATGGCTAGATATCAAGTCCGACGGATCGCACATTGACAGAAAGGCACCATTCTCCCGCGCTGGGGGATCGTGCTTTTCCTTCTTTCTGTAGCTCCTGCCTCTTGCCTCCTGCCAGCCAGGGCCAGGACGGAATGCCTCGTTTACGCGTGCTGAATGCAGGGGCTTGTGCGACGGCGGTCGCGCTGGGGAGATGCTATATTGTATGAGGAATTAAAATACTGATTTTCCAATTTATTACAGTCGCTTACGCCTAATCATGGGTATGGCCGCTAAAGGTGGTTCGGGTCATGGATGGGCGGGTGCGGAAATCCTCATACCATTTGCTGAGGGTCGGGCGGCCGGTTTTGAAGTCGACCAGATCGCGAAAGGCGATCCAGTCAAGGCCGGTGGCAAGGGCGATATGGCCGATGGTGATCGGGTGTCGGGGATCAAGATGTGCTTCGAGATAGTCGAAGGTTTCGATCAGTTTGGCTTTCTGTCCGTCGGCCAGGGGCGGATAGCGCAAAGGTTCCGGGCGGCGCGCGGTTTCCCAGCGATACAGCACCCCAGCATCGCACATGCCCTGCGCCAGGGCATGCAAACGCAAGGCATGCAGCCGTTTTGGCATCTTGTGGGGGATCAGCTTGCGCCCGCCATGCAGCCGGTCGAGATAGTCACAAATAACCAGTGAATCATAAAGCGTCATGCCATCAGGCAGGACCAGCACCGGCACCTTGCCCAGCGGATTGGCGGCAAAGATTGCATCATTGCGGTTGGTCGGGCTGGTTTCGTGATGGATGACCTCAAGCCGGTTTTGCAGGCCCGCCTCGATGGCAAAGACCAGCACCTTGCGGGCAAAGGGCGAGTGGGTCTGATACAGAAGCTGGTGGTCGGGTTTTAAATCATCAGACTTTTGGGGCATCGATTTCGGCCTTGGCTGGGGGCTGCGTGCTTGAATGCGACTTAGGCATGCGGTTTGGTGGCAGGCAATAAAAAACCCGGCCCATCGGGACCGGGTTGATTATTTGGCAAAATTTAATAATCGGTGCGATTATTAAATACAGACTCACTCGGCAGCGACAGCAGCCTTTTCGCCACGGACCAGCGCCATGTAATCTTCCATCAGCGTCTTGCAGACGGTGGCCGGGGTGAATTTGTACTGGCCGATTTCGGCAACCGGGGTGACTTCAGCCGCGGTGCCGGTCAGGAAGCACTCTTCGAAATCTGCCATTTCTTCGGGCATGATGGTCCGTTCAATGACTTCATAACCGCGTGCTTTGGCAAGACCGATCACGGTACGGCGGGTGATGCCGTCCAGGAAGCAATCCGGGGTCGGGGTATGGATTTTGCCATCCTTGACAAAGAAGACGTTCGCACCGGTCGCCTCTGCGACATGACCACGGTAATCAAGCAGCAGGGCATCGGCATAACCCTTGCGCTCTGCCTCGTGTTTGGACAGGGTGCAGATCATGTAAAGACCGGCTGCCTTGGCGTTGGTCGGCGCGGTGTTCGGTGCCGGACGGGCCCATTTCGACAGGTCAAGGCGGATGCCCTTAAGACGTTCTTCCGGTGCGAAATAGCTCGGCCATTCCCAGCAGGCAATCGCCACATTGATGCGGGTCGACTGCGCGGAAACGCCCATCATTTCACTGCCACGCCAGGCAATACGACGGATATAGCCTTCGGTAATGTTGTTGGCAGCAAGGGTCTCGATGACCGCATCATCAAGTTCCTTGGCGCCATAGGGGATCTTCATATCCAGGATTTCACCGGACTTGATCAGGCGTTCGCCATGTTCCGCCAGCTTGAAGACCTTGCCATTGTAGCAACGTTCACCTTCAAAAACCGCACTGCCATAATGGACAGCGTGGCTCAGCACGTGCAAAGTGCTTTCACGCCAAGGTTTTAGTTCACCATTATACCAGATAAAACCATCACGGTTATCGAAGGTTGGAGTCGTCATTTGCCAAATTCCAATTCAAAATCGTTCCTGGACGTAACTTTATGTCCTTATTTGTCTGGTCGAAGTAACATTCATAGATTAATATGTCAATAAAACTGACTTAACGGATAAGCATGGCAGATATCTCTACACGTAAAGTCAATCCGCTTTTCCTGCGGGAAGAAGAGCTTAGGCAGGGCATCGAATTGCTGTTCTATGCCTATCGCGATTTCACCGCGGTCGCGGACCAGATGCTTGAGCAATATAATTTCGGGCGCGCCCATCACCGGGTCATTTATTTCGTCAGCCGCAATCCCGGAATTACTGTCAGTGATCTGTTGTCGATTCTGAAAATCACCAAACAGTCGCTGTCACGCGTGCTGGGTCAGCTGGTGCGCGAAGGGTTCATTGAACAGCGCACCGGATTGCAGGACCGCAGACAGCGTTTGCTGACCCTGACCGAAAAGGGGGAGGCGCTTGAACGCGAACTGACCGAAAAGCAGCGCGCCCTGATTGCCGCGGCCTATCGCGAAGCGGGGGCAGAATCGGTCGAAGGTTTCCGCAAAGTGATGCTTGGCATGCTGGGCGAGGAAGACCGCAAGCGGTTCGGCGACGATGGCCCGACCGGATTGCGCCAGCGCGCCGGGTAAAAACGCGCCGGTTAAAAAGCCGCTGCTTGCGGCGTGCAAGTTCCGGTGGCCGATGCTTGATCCTGATCCTGATTCTGATCCTGATCCTGATCCCGATGGTTCTGATCGCGGGGCCCTGAGGCGGATGCCCTGTGATGGATGTTGGGGGCTTGTGTCGGGCCTGACGGCGGTGGAAACGCCCCGGCGGTATGGCCGCGTCATTATGGCCGCATCCCAATTATGGCCGTATCGCAGCCGCGTCCAAGCCGTATCACAGTCGCATTATAGTCGCGCCGTAGTGGGGGATCGCGTCGGGATGGCGGGGTGTTGCGCCGATGTTTGATCCGGGAAACTCAATTACGCCATATATTGATATATAAAGTGTCTTGCGTCGGTGGCGCGGGGCACTTTATTGCATGGTTCCATGGTCTTGGCGCCTTGATCCTTACGCTTTTGAAACACTTTATCGCCAAGTTACTGGGCATTGAATGAGATTGATCTCGATCGTTGGGGGCCTGCAATGACTGGTGCTGATCAGCCACATATTCTGGTGGTCGATGATGATGATCGCCTGCGTGATTTGCTGACCCGCTATCTTGGTGAAAACGGGTTTTCGGTCTCGGCTGCGCGGGATGCGGCCCATGCACGGGCAAGCCTGGCCGGGTTGCAATTTGATCTGATCGTTCTTGATGTCCTGATGCCCGGTGAAAAGGGTGTTGATCTTGCGCGCAGCCTGCGCGAATCAGGATCGAAAGTACCGATCCTTTTGCTGACCGCCCTGTCGGAAACCGAGGACCGTATTGCCGGGCTTGAAGCCGGGGTTGATGATTATCTGGCCAAACCGTTCGAGCCGCGCGAACTGGTTCTGCGGATCGAGGCGATCCTGCGCCGTTACGGGGAACAGCCCGAACCGGTCGAACCGACCACAGAGATTGCCCGATCCGATATTGTATGTTTTGGTCGCTTCAGCTTTGATCTTGGCAAAATGACACTGCAATGCGAGGGTGAGCATGTCTATCTGACAACCGCCGAGCAGGCGTTGCTGGCCGCCCTGATCAAGCGGCGTGGACAAACCACGTCACGCGAACAACTTCATGAAATGATCAGCGGCAATGCCGTTGATCCGGCGGCGTCGCGCAGTATTGATGTGCAGGTGACCCGTCTTCGTCGCAAATTCGAAGAAGACCCGAAACAACCAAGATACTTGCAGACTGTACGTGGTCGGGGCTATGTCCTTTATGCCGATTGAACAAGATCCGAGACCGAGACGGTGGTGCTGAAATGAACAGGGAATTGCACTGTGGGTAGTGAACAAAAAAGCCCGATCAAGTCATTGATGCCGACGGGCCTTTTGGGGCGGTCGTTGCTGATTCTGATGACGCCGATGCTGTTGCTGCAAATCGTCACCGTTCTGATCTTTTTCGAACGTCACTGGGATACGGTTGCCCGCCAGCTCAGCCGCGGGCTTGCAGGCGATGTTGCCTATGTCATTGACTATCTGAACGAATATCCCGACGAGGATCATTATCGTTCCTTGCAGCATTCCGCGCGTGCGCATATGCAGCTTGATATCGTTTTCGAACCCAACGAAATTCTGGGCGAGCAAACACTCGATCCCCCGCTTGGACTGGTGTCGGAGGAACTGTTCGTCGCGCTGAGCGAACGGGTGCAGCGGCCATTCTATTTCAATCTTGATCTGGATAACCGCCGCCTGGAAATCCGGGTGCAGTTCAAGGAAGGTGTCCTGTCGATCGTCGCACCGCGCAAACGGCTTTACAGTTCGACGACCTATATCTTCTTTATGTGGATCGCCGGTTCTGCACTGATCCTGTATGGGGTTGCCGTGATCTTCATGCGCAATCAGGTGCGGCCGATCCGCCGTCTGGCCAAGGCCGCCGATCAGTTCGGCCGCGGGGTCGAGGTTGGAGATTTCAAACCCGAAGGGGCAGCCGAAGTCCGGATGGCCGCAACGTCGTTTATGTCGATGCGTGACCGCATTGCCCGTCATCTGTCGCAAAGAACCGCACTTCTGGCCGGGGTGTCGCATGACTTGCGAACACCATTGACCCGCATGAAACTTGAACTTGCCATGCAGCAATCATCGCCCGGTGTCGATGCCCTGAAACAGGATGTGATCGATATGGAGCGCATGGTTGATGCCTATCTGGCGTTCGCGCGCGGGGAAGAAGGCGAAAAGGCCGAGACAACCGATATCGGCAAGCTTTTGACCGATCAGGTTGGCGAGGCCCTTCGCGACGGGCAGCAGATCGATCTTCATATCGAAGACAGTCTGGAAATGGATGTGCGGCCGCAATCCCTGCGCCGCTGCATTTCCAATATCATGTCCAATGCCGGGCGTTATGCCAACAATCTGTCGGTCCGGGCCGGTCGTCGTGGTCAGGATTATGAGATCGTGTTTGATGATGACGGGCCGGGCATCCCGGCCGAAAAGCGCGAGGAAGTCTTCAAACCGTTTTACCGGCTTGAGGAATCGCGCAATCAGGCCACCGGCGGGGTCGGGCTTGGCATGACCATCGCACGTGATTCCGCGCGCGGCCATGGCGGTGATGTGTATCTTGAAGATGCGCCGGGCGGTGGCCTTCGTGTACGTCTGGTGCTGCCGATCGGCAATTGATCGCACAATAACAAAGCAAAAGCCCCGCCAGATCGCGGGGCTTTTTTGTTGCCAGATCCATGCCGGTTTCAGGCATGCGCCAGATGGTGCAATCACCGGGAATGGCGCGCTTAAAAGAATGTCGCGATTTCCGACAGGTCCTTTTTCTCGGTCGCGTGGGCCGGGATGGTGGCGTCGGATGCGGGATAGCCGGTGACAAGCAGGATATAGGGTTTGTTGTGATCGGGCCGGCCACAGATTTCGGTCAGGAAGCTCATCGGGTTTGGCGTGTGGGTCAGGGTGGCAAGACCGGCGCGATGCAGGGCGGCAATCAGAAAACCCGTGGCGATGGAAACGGATTCCGGCACGTAATAGTTCTTGCGCAACTTGCCATCGGCAGAGGTGCTTTTGCGTTCGCCAAAGATGCAAATCAGCCAGGGTGCGGTTTCAAGGAACGGTTTGCTGTCATCGGTTCCCAGCGGTTTGAGGGCATCAAGCCATTCTTCGCCAGCGCGACCTTCGTAAAAGGCGCGTTCTTCTTCCTCGGCAGCAAGACGGATTTGCTTTTTCATCGCCGGATCGCCGATTACCGAGAAATGCCATGGCTGATGATTGGCGCCATTCGGTGCAGTACCAGCGGCGCGAATACAGGTTTCAATAATGTCGCGCGGCACCGGGCGGTCGGAAAAATCGCGCACGGTATGGCGCGTTTTGATGTCGTCATAAAAGGCCTGCGCACGGGCCCGCATGTCGGCAATGTCATATTCCTGATAGTCGGGCAGGGGGATCGGCACAAATTCGGTGGTGAGTTTCTTGGCGACAGACATGACGCTTCCTGAAATGTTGTTAGTTTAAATTGTCAGACAATCGTAAATGTGATGGTCAGAGCCAGCAAGCGATAAAATATGCCATGCCTTGCCTTGCCTTGCCTTGCCTTGCCTTGCCTTGCCTTGCCTTGCCGTGCCGTGCCGTGCCGTGCCGTGCCGTGCCGTGCCGTGCCTTGCCGTGCCGGGAAGCGGATGCTAAGTGATGTGAGAGCCACACCCGTCCTGTTGTCAGTGCAGGGGGCGGATGAAGCATTGGAGGCTGGTTTTTCGAATGCCGCGCGGCAGTCAGTCGGAAGTCGGGGCGGCGAAATGGTCATCTGACAGGGCCTGGACCAGCTGTCTGGATTGATCGATATGGTCGATCATGATGGCTTCGGCCTGTTTGGCGTCATTGGCCCTTACGGCTTCGAGCAACTGGCGGTGGGCGGCATTGGTTGCCAGGACCTTTTCATCGGCGACCAGAACCCGAAATTGCAGCCAATAGACATTGTTGGCGATCCGGCGGAGCTGTTCACGGAGCAATTCATTCCTGCTGACATCGGCAAACAGCATGTGAAAGGCAAGGTTATGGCGCGACATGGCATTGAGGTCACGCGATGCTTCGGCCGCATCAAGCGCGGTCTGAATGGTTTCAAGCGGTGTGATCGCCGATGCAAGGACCGGGGTTGCCAGACGGACAGCCAATCCTTCAAGCGCGCCGCGCACGGTAAAAAGATCATCAACCTCGCGCCTTGTCATGTGGCGAACACTGACCCCGCGATAGGGCTGGGACAGCAGCAGGCCGTCCGAGCTGAGCTGACGGAAGGCTTCGCGTACCGAGGGTCGGCTGACATTGAGCTTTTTGGCAAAATCGATTTCCGTCAGCCGTTGTCCGGGCACCAGACGTCCTTCGCGGATGGCGCTGGTAATCGCATCCGCGATTTGCTGAACAGTCAGCGGGTCGGAGTTTTCGGCAACGGATTGCGTCATATATCACCGCATTGAGATGTATCATTGTGTCGCCGCAAGGCAGGGTATATCAAGCCTGCAGAATATCTTGCCAAGCGGGTTCAGTCTGCATACTGTGCCTGATTGTCAGACAATATTCTACACTTAATTTGTATTGTTTTATGTAATTTACACAAAATGACAAGAAATACGGATTGTTTTCTTGCGATATACGTTTGATTGATGTTAAATCGCGCCAACTTGGCATGGAATGCGTGCCGGGATAAAACTCCGTGTTTCCCGCCACGGTTCCACAAACAGACAGACGAAACGGATTGATGTAGCGTTATGGCCAGCAATTTTAACGAAGAAACAGTCACTTACGTCCATCACTGGACTGACACACTCTTCACGTTCAAAACCACCCGCGATCCGGGCTTCCGATTCATCAATGGTCAGTTCGCTATGATCGGACTCGAAGTCGAAGGCAAGCCGCTTTTGCGCGCCTATTCGATGGTCAGTGCAAATTACGACGAAGAGCTTGAATTCTTTTCGATCAAGGTGCCGAACGGCCCGCTGACATCGCGTTTGCAGCACATCAAGGTTGGGGACAAGATTCTGGTCGGGCGCAAGCCGACCGGTACGCTTATTCATGACAACCTGCTTCCGGGCAAGAATCTGTGGCTGCTGTCGACCGGTACCGGTCTGGCACCGTTCATGAGCGTCATTCGCGATTATGAAACCTATGAGCGCTATGAAAAGGTCATCCTTGTTCATGGCTGCCGCGAGGTACGTGAACTGGCCTATCAGGAATTCATTCACAGCGAACTGCCCAATAACGAATTCTTTGGCGAAGATGTCCAGAACAAGCTTCTGTACTATCCGACCGTGACCCGCGAGGAATTCAAAAACCAGGGCCGCATCACCGAACTGATGAAGTCCGGCAAGCTGTATGATGACCTTGGCCTGCCCAAGCCGAGTCTTGAAAATGACCGCTTCATGCTGTGTGGCAACCCGGAAATGATTGCCGACACCCGCCAGATGCTGGTCGAGTGGGGCGGCAAGGAAGGCAACATGAACGAACCCGGTCACTTTGTGATCGAGAAGGCCTTCGTCGAAAAATAAGCTGCCTTTTGCAGGCAGATGATGGCGGCATGTCGTTTGATATGCCGCCATTTTTTATGCCCGGTTTCAGATTCCCTGATAGGTTGCAGTGATCCTCCTCATATGAGGATAGGTTTACTTAGTTCTTTTGTATAGTATCCTATCCTAATGCATCGGGCTGGTTATGGCTAAGTCGTTTTCCTGATGCTGAGTGAGAGGACATCACATGGGACTTTTCGACTTATTCAAGCGTGGTGACGCCCACGCCGCTGCAAGAACGCTTGATGCACTGGAACAATCGCTGGCGGTTATCGAGTTCGATTTGCAGGGCAAGGTTTTGCGCGCAAACAAGAACTTCCTGTCGGTCATGGAATACGAGCTGTCCGAGATCGTCGGCAAACCGCACGCGATCTTCGTGCCCGAAGACATCCGCAAGAGCCCGGATTACGAGACCTTCTGGTCCGATCTGCGGGCGGGGTCGTTCAAAAGTGCCGCATTCCCGCGAATCACCAAATCAGGTCGCCAAGTCTGGATCGAGGCCACCTATAACCCGGTGCGCGATCGCAAGGGCAAGGTCGTCAAGATCGTCAAATTTGCGTCTGACATCACCAAGCGTCAGGAAATGCTGGCCAGCTTTGAAGGCAAGGTAAATGCCATCAACCGCAGTCAGGCTGTCATCGAGTTCGACCTGAACGGTACGATCCTTGATGCCAATGACAATTTCCTGTCGGTTATGGGCTATCAGCTGTCGGAAATTGTCGGCAAGCATCACCGTCTTTTTGTCGACCGTGATTATGCCAAAAGCCAGGAATATGTCGATTTCTGGCGCGAACTGGCCAAGGGCAATTTCTGTTCGCAGCAATTCAAGCGGTTTGCCAAGGGTGGCAAGGAAATCTGGATCGAGGCATCCTATAACCCGATCTTTGACGCCAATGGCGTGCCTTACAAGGTGGTCAAATACGCCATTGATATTACCGATCAGATCACGCTTCTGACCGATCTTAAAAAGATGATCGACAACAATTTCGGCGAAATCGATCGCAGTCTGAGCGACCTTGATCAGCGCTCCAGCGATGCCTATTCGTCCTGCGAAAAAACATCGGCCAACGTCCAGACTGTTGCCGCCGGTGCCGAACAGCTTGCCGCATCGATTTCGGAAATCTCGCGCAGCATGGCAGAAGCCCGCGCGACCACCGATCAGGTGTTCGAGAAATCGATTGCTGCTGGTACATCGACCGAAAAAATGAACGAAGTGGTCGCCGCCATGGGCAGCATCATCGATGTGATCCAGGATATTGCAGGTCAGATTAACCTGCTTGCGCTGAATGCGACGATTGAATCGGCCCGTGCCGGTGAAGCCGGCAAAGGTTTTGCCGTTGTCGCCAACGAGGTCAAAAGCCTTGCCAATCAGGTCGCCAAGGCAACCGAACAGATCACAAGCGAGATCGAAGGGGTGCAGAGCATTTCGGTCGAAGTATCCGACGTGCTTGGTGCAATCCGCAACGAAGTCGAAGGTGTGTTGAACAATGTGACCACCATTTCGTCAGCTGTTGAGGAGCAAAGTGCGGTGACCCAGCAGGTGTCAAGCAGCATGCAAAGCATGGCAACATCGGTCGAGCAGTTTTCAAGCAGCGTCAATTTCATCCGCGATGCATCGTCCGCAGTACAAAGCAATGTCGGACGGACCCGCGAAGCGGCCCTTGTACTGGCGCGCTAACGGGCATATCGGCTTTGGCAATGTTGCCAGGGACCATCGATCTGGAAGGGGTCATGACGGGAAACTGTCATGGCCCTTTCTTTTTTGGGATGAGGTTCAAAATCCTATCCATAGGTATGTATTTTACTCCTCAAATGAGGATGTCTGGATAGGGGGCTGGGCGCTATATTCGCCGCAACGAATATTTGCAACGGCGCATAAAGTTGCTTCTCAGGAGATCCGGCCATGAATTCAATCATTTCCATTATTCGCGAACATATCGATGTCTCGGACGAGCTGATCGCTGCGATAGATGCATCATTCGCTGTGGTGGAGTTTGATCTGGATGGCACAGTGCTGAACGTCAATGAAAGCTTCATGAAGCTGACCGGCTATGATGAGGATGAGGTTGTCGGACAGCATCATTCGATGTTCCTGCCAGAAGAAATGCTTAATGGCCCGGATTACGAAATGTGCTGGGCGGATTTGCGGGCGGGCAAACGCAAACAGGTCGAAGTACCGTGCATCACGAAATCCGGGGACCGTATCTGGGTCGAGGAAACCTATGCCCCGGTGCGCAACAGCGATGGCGAACTGGTCAAGATTGTGCGGTTCGGTGTGAATGTCACGGAACGCCATGAAATGGTTGCCGATCTGCAAGGCAAGGTCGCTGCAATCCGCCACAGCCACGCCATCGTCAAATTTGACGCCAATGGCATCATCCTGAATGCCAACCGGCATTTTCTGGCGGCGATGGGCTATGATCTTTCTGAAGTGGTCGGACAGCATCACAGCATGTTCGTTGGCGAGGAATATGCCAAAAGTTCGGCCTATCAGGCGTTCTGGCGATCGCTTGCCAATGGCGAGTCAAAAATTCGCCAGTTCAAATATTTCGGCAAAGACGGACGGGAAGTCTGGTTCGAGGCGACCTATAGCCCGGTGCTTGATGTCTATGGCGAGGTGATCAAGATTATCAATCTTGCTGTGGATATTACTGACGAGGTCAGCGAACTGATTGGCTTGAAATCAACGCTCGAGGTCAATTTTGCCGAGGTCGATGAACATATCGAAGGAGTTGATCGCAAATGCGAAACCGCCGAACAGATGTTCCGTCAGGCCCAGGCCCATCTCGAAGCCAGCAATATCGCATCGGGTGTTCTGGTCGGATGCGTTGGTGAAACGCTGGAACGCATGACCGAATTGCGGTCGGTCTCCGACCATGTTTTCGATACGGTCATCGAAGGCGATGTGGCGGCGGTCGCGCTTGAAAATGCGGTCGACAGGTTGCGTGACGGTGCCGGGGAAAATTCCGAACTGGCAGAACAGATCGATAATCTTGATGAATGCGTTACCGAAAGTTCGCGGATCCTGACGTCATTGCGGCTTGAACTGAAGGAGATGCTGAACCGGATGGCGGTGGTGTCGCTGGCGATCGAGAAACATGGCGATGTTACCGGTCAGATGACCAGTGAAATGCACGGCATTCAGACATCGCTTGATGCCGCTCAGAACGCGATTGCAACCATCGGTCTGTCGACAGAGGAAATGGCCCTTACCATCAGCCGGTCGCGGGAAGTATCCGTCGTATTGGCGCGCTAGTCGGGCGAGGCAGCGCGGCAATGAGCGGGACAGGCATGATCGTGCCTGTCCCTTTTTCATGCGGGCGAGCATTGGCCTAGAACAGGCGCGCCCCATTGGGGACATCCTGATCCGGGCGGATCAGAACGATGCCCTTGTCGTCTTCGCCGTCGGGGAAGCCCAGACACAGGAATTCGGACATGAACGGGCCGACCTGTTTTTTCGGGAAATTGACCACACCGGCGACCTGGCGGCCGATGAGTTTTTCCGGGCTGTAATATTTGGTGATCTGGGCGGATGTTTTCTTGGTCCCGATTTCCGGGCCGAAATCGACCCAAAGTTTCAGGGCCGGGCGGCGGGCTTCGGGGAATTCCTGGGCGTCGATGACAGTACCGACGCGAATATCGACTTTCAGAAAGTCATCAAAACTGATTTCGCTCACTGTGGGGCCTCCTTGTTTTGCGCAAGCTTAGTCGAGGCACAGACCGTAAATCAATCGGTTAAGGTGGGCGTGATATCCGGCAAAAGAAAAATGGCAGGACCAAAAGGCCCTGCCATCAAGTAGATTACGGGAAGTGTTCAGCGAAAAGCTGTTACTTCGCAGCAGCGGTCTTTTCGATCGCTGCCTTGAATTCATCAAGGGATTCGGTAAAGCGAGCCTGCAGAAGAGAAAGAGCCTCTTCCTGGGACTTGGTTACCAGACCAGAGAGTTCCTTGGCGTTCGAAAGTGCTTCTTCGTATGCAGCTTTCGCGGCTTCGGTCTGCTTGGCAGCCGTTGCCATCGGATCGTCAGCGGTAGTAGCAGCGAAATCCTTGCCCTGGGTCTGTACTTTATCCAGCAGCGTTTTGAAGATTTCGCTCTGACGCTGAGCGACAGCCTGGAACCCGTCGAAGGCCACCTTGTTGGCTTTGGTGAGGGCTTCCACGTTTTTACGCTGGAAAGCCATCATTTCGTTCACGTCAACACCCGGAATTTTGAAATCCGCAGTGTATTTGGTGAAGTCGAGGTCAAAGAACGGGTTGGTTGCCTTTTTTGCGGCGGTCATGGTTTTGCACTCCATCAACATTTGCAACAGGTGTGGAATGAGGCGCTATTGTGCGCCGCACAAATTCAACTGCAATATGCCGGAATGCATCCGATCCGTCAAGGGTTATTTTGCACTGCACAATAACTTTAAGGTTAATGTTTTGTGTCGTGATGTTCCCATAGGTTGGGTTGTCGGATTTCCTGCGTCAGATCAGAAACTTAGCCATCCGGCACGGATTGCCTGTTCTTATTGACGGGCATCGGTCGGCTGTGTGTCAGCCCGGTGGGATGATTTTTTCGACCGGATCTGCTGGCATTTTTCAGACAGTTTGCGACACAGTCCCGTCGCCTTGCCCAGACCTTTTTCAACCTGTCCGTCCCAACCGGCGGCCTTTGACAATTCCCGATCAAGATAGGCCATGGTCGGGGCAAAGTCGGTGCTGTCATCATCAAGCCAGTGGCGGAATGTTCTGGCATAGATGGCGGTAAGGCCGGCAACCCGAAGGGACCCCTGAAGGCCTGATGTGCGAAAACCGGCAGCTTCAAGCATCCAGCGCATCGATCCGAAATGGCTTTTAATCGCGCGGATCGAGTCTGCGGGGCCAAGATCCCCCCTTGATTTAAGGATCGAGCGCAAGGCATCACGATGGTCGGCCAGGGCGTCAAACCGCGCCATGATCACCGCAATCAGCCGGTCATGGCCGGGTTCGGCAAAGTCATCCTCGTGAAGATCGGCCAGGACTTCGTGGTCGATCCGGGCGATGAAGCGGCGCAGGATATCGGCCTTGCCACCGACATGGGCGTGGCAATCGGCGATGGTCACGCCCGCGGTTTGGGCAATGTCGATGATGGTGACGTCATGCCAGCTTTTTTCTGTTGCCAGTTTCAGGGCGGCATCGATCAGGATATTGGCGATATCCTTTTTGGCGGGCATGACGGTCTCCAATCTTTGTGGGTGTCGTTATCAATCAGCCGGCAAGTTCGACCGACCGTTTGCGTGCAGCTTCGACCGCGCGGGTCATCAGTTCGGGCAGGCCGGTTGTCTGATCCATCAGAACATCAAGGGCCGCGGCCGTGGTGCCGCCCGGACTTGTCACATTCTGACGAAGGGTGGCAGCGGTTTCTTCGCTGGCATCAAGCAGGAAGCCGGCCCCGATCACGGTCTGACGGGCAAGCAGCATGGCCTGCTCTGCCGGAAGGCCGGCTGCTTCGCCAGCCTGTGCCATGGCTTCGACCATATGGAAGATATAGGCCGGACCGCTGCCCGAAAGGGCGGTGACCGCATCCATCAGGCTTTCATCTTCGACCCAGGATACCAGCCCGACCGTGGCCAGCAGGGTTTCGCACATGTCACGCTGGGCGATGCTGACATTTTCGGTCGGGCACATCACGGTCATGCCGCGCGAAACCGCCGCCGGGGTATTGGGCATGGCGCGCACGATGCGGGCAAGCTCGCCCAGATGGCGTGCGAAAAATTCGATGGTCTTGCCCGCGGCCACCGACAGGAACACGGTTTCGGCCCGGACCAGCGGTTTGTAAGCGTCAATCACATCGGGAAGGACCTGTGGCTTGACGGCAAACAGAACGACCTGCGGGATAAAGTCCTGCGGAACATCGGCGACATCGGTGATGCCATTGATGCCATAGCTGGTGGCAAGTTTCTCGGCTGCTTCGGGTTGTTCGACAATATAGACATTGTCGGCCTTGAGCCCCTGGGCCAACCAGCCTTCAAGCATGGCACTTCCCATTTTGCCACAGCCGACCAGCAAAAGACGCGTATTCATGAAATCTGCTCCGCTTTATCCATCGGGTTCTGTTGAGTGTGTTGCGATCAACAGTCGTCAAGCAATGCCGTAGCGATCTTCTCAAGGTGGGTCAAGTCGCAGCGAAGGACAAGTGGTCTTGTCCCGATGCTGTTGAAAAAACAGGTCTTAGCCGCTTGGCGGATGGTTTGGCTGGCAAGTGCGGCCTTTGCCGGATTTTGTTTCGCCCGACCCCGTTCTGCCATGGCGATTACGGGCAATCTGTTGCGCAGGCAAGGCCGCGGAAAGTGGTGAAAAAAAATCAACGGCCAACAAGGATGAATGGCAATGGCGTCACGCCCCTGTCAAATCCCGACGGGGTTGCGGGGTTGCGGGGTTGCGGGGTTGCGTTGCGGGGGCGCGGGTTGGCTGCGGATCGGTGATTGGGGCGTCGGGATGTCGGAGTCTGGTGATATCGCGGGGCCGGGGACCCGGCACAGGGTTGGCAGGATAACGGCGATTGAGGCGTCGGGATGTGGGGGCATATCGGGTGCCGGGTTGGTCAATCCATGCTCCGATCTTAACCCCGGTTTCGGCTCCGGCCTCGGTCTCGGCCCCGGTTCCGGCATCCGCCTCAACCGCAGCCTCAGTCTCAGTCTCAGCCTCAACCTCAACCTCAACCTCAACCTCAGCCGCAGCTTCATGCTCAGCTTCTGCTTCAACAACGGTGACAGGCGGACATGGGATGCGCGCTGTCTGGCGGTTCGGTTCGGGCCGTGGCGTGCGAGGGCGGTGGGGTTGGGGCGCGGACCTTGTGATCCGGTCGGGTCGCGGTGACCGGCGGGGGACGGGGAGGCAAGCTGTCTCGTGGCTTCGTCCTTACCTTGCCGGGAGGCAGTGGTGGTCTTGGCGGTCACTTGGACGGGCTGGTCAGGCAGGGCCGCGGTGACGGGCGGGGCATGGGGAGGCAAACTGTCTTGTGGCGCTGCCTTACCTTGCCGTGAGGCGGTGGTGGTGTTGGCGATCACTGGGACGGGGGGGGCTCGGGCCGGGTCGCGGTGACCGGCGGGGGATGGGGAGGCAAACTGTCTTGTGGCGCCGCCTTACCTTGCCGGGAGGCGGCGGTGGTCTTGGCGAACACTTGGACGGGGTGCTCAGGCCGTGCCCCGTAACAGGGGCGGTATTGGGTGTGAAGGGAAGCGGTTTCAGATTCGCATCCGTCAAGCACGGACCGGCGATTATGCCGGTCGCGGTTGCAAAGAGATTGGCGGTTTGAGGGGAGGCGGTCTGTTGCGGCCCGGCTTTAATTAAAAAGGGCAGGGCCGCACATATGCGAAAGGCGGTTTATGCCTGTCCGGCCGGTTCAAGCATGGCGTGGGTCAGGGCTTCGTCAGGTGACTTGCCTTGTCCAAGCACGAAGTTGAAGGCCGGGAAGAAGCGTTCGCATTCCGAAATCGCGATATCGATCAGTTCTTCGAACTGTTCGACCATCGGCGGGACATCGCCACCAAACAGCAGGGTATGACGGAACAGCGGCATGTTTTCTTCGAGCCACAATCCGAAATGCCCGATCCAGAGCTGTTCATTGCATTTGGTCACCAGTTCATACATGCGCGGACGCAGCGGTTCTGGCACAAACAGATCAAAGCAGCAGGCAATATGCAGTGCTTCGGCATCGTCGCGCCAGGTGAAATAGACCAGATAGGTACACCAGTGGGCCGGAATTTCGACCACCACCTCGTCTGAGCTGCGTCGTTCCAGATGCCATTGGTTCGTGCGGGCGATATCTTCGACAAGAAGCAACGGATTTTCGTCGCCCAGGTCGCCAATATCCTCCATTTGGTCGTTCATATATACCCAGCCTGTATCAGCATGTGCGAAAGGGCGCGCACTATATGCCGGTGCCCGCCGTCTTTCAACCGTCCCGCGACGCAGGACAGCAATGAATTTCGGAAATGGGGTCAACCCTGATCCGTTTTATCGGTCTGATCGACCTTTCCACGATCCTGATAAGACGGTCTGCATCCCTTTATGTGGGGATTAAACCGCGCTTAGGAGTCTTTTTTTGCAGCTGATTTTGATGCGGTGCGTTTTGCCGCCGGTTTGCTGGCCGGTGCCGCGGCGGATTCCGCAGTTTCAAGGCGCTTTTCAAGATCGGCAATCCGGGCTTCAAGCGCATCGATGCGTTCGGCGGCCTTGATGGCAACGTCGTGAACAACGTCGAATTCTTCGCGGGTGACCATATCCATGCCCATCAGGATTTTTTCGAACTGCTGACGGACAAGAGCATCAACTTCGCCTTTGACGCCGGTCATGGTGCCCAGTGCAGAATTGGTCACACGGGTAAGGTCGTCGAGAATGCGGTTGTTGATCTGCATTGTTGTGGTCTCCGGCTTTTGGATCAAAGTGTTGCGCATAATATGGGTGTTTGGCCTGACAGGGCAAGCCGATCATCCGATCAGTTGCAGCAGGTTTTGTTATCAGTTTGACGATATCGTGATTTTAAGTGGCTTTTCTTGCTCCAGATCAGGGGCGGTCCTATAAAGTGACCAGAAAATTTGATTAATGGGCTGAGCCCGCCAGGAGAATGCAATGCTTATCGTCACCGGTGGTGCCGGTTTTATCGGTTCCAATATTGTTGCTGCCCTTGAAGAACGCGGTGAAACCGAAATTGTTGTCGTCGATCGTCTGCGCGACGGTATCAAATGGAAAAACATCGCCAAACGCAATCTGCGCGATATTGTTCATCCCGATGATTTGCCGGCATTTCTTGAAAAGCATTCCGGGGATGTCGAGGCCATTTTCCACATGGGCGCGATTTCCGCGACCACGGAAACCGATGCCGACAAGATCCTGAACAACAACCTGAAACTGACGACCTGGCTTTGGGAATGGTGTTCGCGTCATTCCGCACGGCTGATCTATGCATCCTCTGCCGCGACCTATGGCGATGGCAAACAGGGGTTCGATGACAGCTTTGATGCCGATGACCTGGCAAAGCTGGCACCGCTTAATGCCTATGGCTGGTCCAAGCATGCGACCGACCGCCGGTTCCGTCGCATTCTTGATCAGAACGGTTTCCGCCCCAAACAGTGGGCGGGGCTTAAATTCTTTAACGTTTATGGCCCGAATGAGTACCATAAGGGCGGCATGCGGTCGGTCGTCTCGCAGATGTTTGACAAGTTGTCAGCCGGTGAAACGGCAACGCTTTTCAAATCCCACCACCCCGATTACGAGGATGGCGGGCAGTTGCGCGACTTTGTCTGGGTCGGGGATGTCGTCAATATCATCATGTGGCTGTATGACAATCCGGACGTCAGCGATCTGTTCAATATCGGGACCGGCAAGGCGCGCAGCTTCAAGGATCTGGCATTGGCGGTGTTTAGCGCCATGGGCAAGGAGCCGGTGATCAATTACATCCCGACGCCTGAAGCCATCCGCGACAAGTACCAGTATTTCACCGAAGCCAATATGGCCAAGCTGCGCAAGGCCGGTTACGCCGCCGAGATGACATCGCTTGAAGAAGGGGTGCGTCTTTATATTCAGGATTATCTCGCGACCGAGGACCCGTTCCGGTAATTGCCGGATGTGTCGCAGCAAGGGCCAAATCGCACGATATCGTCAGCCGGTTTGCCATGATGCTGCCCATATCCTTTGGGACACGAACATCATCCATTTTGACAACTGATTGCCAACCGGAGTTTTCCCGATGCTCAGCCTTGCCTTTCCGGCGATAGACCCGATTGCGATTTCCATCGGCCCGATTGCCATTCGCTGGTATGCGCTGGCCTATATTGCCGGGTTGCTGCTGGGGTGGAAATATGTGGTTTATTACTGCACCAAGACGCCTAACATCATGAGCAAACGCGATGTGGATGATTTGCTGTTCTGGGCAACGCTTGGCGTGATCCTTGGCGGCCGGTTGGGCTATATCCTGTTTTACAATCTTGATTATTACCTTGAGAACCCGGCCAATATCCTGAAGGTCTGGCAGGGCGGCATGGCATTCCATGGCGGCTTTATGGGGGTGATTGTTGCCATCATCCTGTTTGCGCGCAAACGCGGGATTTCGATCCTTGCCGTGCTGGATGCCGCCGCGGTGGCAACCCCGATCGGTTTGTTCTTTGGCCGGATTGCCAATTTCATCAATGGCGAACTGTTCGGACGCACAACCGATGTGGCCTGGGGGATCGTGTTCCCCAATGGAGGACCCGAACCGCGCCATCCCAGCCAGCTTTATGAAGCAGCCCTTGAAGGGTTGATCCTGTTTGTTGTGCTGTTTGTTCTGTCGCGCAGTGCTTTTGTACGCCATCGCCCGGGTATTCTGGGCGGAACGTTTGTTGCCGGCTATGGCATTTCACGGATCATTGTCGAATTCTTCCGCCAGCCCGATGCGCAGCTCGGCTTCCTTGCCGGCGGGGCAACCATGGGGCAGCTTTTGTCGGTTCCGATGGTTCTGGTTGGTGTCGGTTGTATTGTCTATGCGATGAAATCTGCCCCGATTGAAACCCGCCAGCATCCCAAAGAGGCAGAAGCCGCGTGAGCAAGGTGCCTGAAACCCCGTCGCCACTTCTTGATCATATCAAACGCCGGATCGCGCTTTCCGGGCCGATCAGCATTGCCGATTTCATGAATGAGGCCCTGGCCCATCCGGAATATGGTTATTACCGCAAGCAGGACCCGTTCGGGCGGGCCGGTGACTTTATCACTGCGCCCGAAGTCAGCCAGATGTTTGGCGAACTGATCGGGCTGTGGGCGGCGGTAAGCTGGCAACAGATGGGCTGTCCGCCCAAGATTGATCTGATCGAACTGGGGCCGGGGCGTGGCACCTTGATGGCTGATGCCCTGCGGGCGGTGCGCAATGTGCCGGGATTTGGTGATGCGCTGACCGTGCGGTTTGTCGAAACCAGCCCGGTTTTGCGAACCCATCAGCAAACCGCCATCATGGCATCAGGGATACCGGCAACCTGGCATGAAGCGTTTGACGATATTCCGGTCCGTGCGGATGTTCCGGCCATCATCATTGGCAATGAATTCTTTGATGCATTGCCGATCCGCCAGTTTGAACGTGGTGATCATGGCTGGTCGGAACGGCTTGTCGGTGTTGATGCCGACAGTGGTGAACTGGGATTTGTACGCGGGCGTGAAACACCGGTGACCGATGCGCTGATCCCCGCGACCTTGCGCGGGAGCGCAAAAAAGGGTGACATCTTTGAAAGTTGCGCGCCGGCAATTGCCATCGCCGATCAGGTCGCGCGCCGTCTGAATGAAACTCACGGGGCAGCACTTTTTATTGATTACGGTCATCCAAGCAGTGCATTTGGCGATACGTTGCAGGCGTTAAAGGGGCACGAATATCATCCGGTCCTGCGTGATCCGGGGGATGCCGATCTGACGGCGCATGTGGATTTTGCCGCCATCGCACGGGCGATGAACGAAGCCGGGGCCCGAACCGGTGCGGTTCTGACCCAGGGGACGTTTCTTAGGATGCTGGGCATTGAACAGCGTGCCGAGCTTTTGAAAACCGGTGCCGATGAACAGCAGGCGGTTGCGATTGACCAGGCGCTGGCGCGACTTGTTGACGCCGATCAGATGGGAACGCTTTTTAAAGTTCTGATCGGGTATGGTCGCGAGACCACGCCGCCACCTTGCGTCAGCGGTGTCGCAGGATAAATACCGACCATTCAAACCTTGGAGCCCGCAAACCATGACCCATCCGATCACTGACGGTATTGAACGTTCGTCAAACGGTCTGATCTGGTTTGAAGCCGAACGTCTTTCGGGGAAGGACGGCGTGCGCCACGGGTTCCTGAGCCGCAAGGGCGGGGTCAGTGATGGCATCCATGGCGGGCTGAATGTCGGGTTCGGGTCAGATGATGACAAGAACCGGGTGGCAGAAAACCGGGCCCGCGCGGCATCGGCCTTTGCAACGGATGCGCAAAACCTGACGACGGTGTATCAGGTTCATGGCACCGATGTTGCGGTTCTTGATCGGCCGCTTTCACGTGACGAGGCCCCCAAGGCCGATGCGATGGTGACAGACCGGCCGGGCATCATGCTGGGAATTCTGACCGCTGATTGCACGCCGGTTCTGTTTCATGATCCGGTTGCGGGCGTGATCGGCGCGTGCCATTCCGGATGGCGCGGATCATATGGCGGCATTTCGGCCAGCACGGTTGCAGCGATGGAAAAGCTCGGTGCGAAGCGCGAAAATATCACCGCCGCTGTTGGCCCGTGCATTGCGCGAAAATCCTATGAGGTGGATGGCGCGTTTCGCGAGACCATTCTGGGCGGCCCGGAAGGCAGTGATGATTTGTTCGATCCATCGGTGCGCGACGGGCATTTCATGTTCGATCTGCCCGAATATGTACGCCGCCGGACCATTGCGACCGGTATTGCATCGGTCGAACTGGTGGCGCGCGATACCCTGGCTGAAGAAGACTTGTTTTACAGTTATCGCCGGACCACGCTTCGCAAGGAGCCCGATTATGGCCGGCAACTTTCCGCAATCATGTTAACCGAGGCCTAGGACCGCAAACGGCCCGGGGGGATACGTCATGCCGCATATGATTATGCTGTTTTTCTTTATGATCATCGTGACCATGGTCGGTTGCGTTTTGATGTGAATATATAAGTGACGTTATGAAATCGATCCTCCGTTCCCTTGTTCTTTGCATGTTGATGTTGGCGCCGCTGGCGGCGTGTGGTGATTTGCCCCGCCCGTTCGAGGGGGCGGGACGCGAAGGTGATCCGTCGCTTCTGGAATTGCGCGATGCCGGAACGGTTCGGGTCGAGGCAGGGGATGATTTGCCGGACGGGGCATCGGCACATCTGGCACGGGCGATGGCGCGTGCCCTTCGCAATCGGGATATTCCGGCCTATAGCGACAGTCTGATTGGCGGGGATTATATCCTGCGTCCCAATGTGGTGGCCAATCTGGTTGAAGACGGGGCGAAGCTTGATGTGACCTGGGTTTTGATGCGCCCGGACGGGCTTGCGATTGATACCGCGCGCGCCCAGGGTGAATTGTCTGCCGAACAATGGTTTGCCGACAGTCCGAACGGCCCGGAAGAAAGCAATCTTGCCCTGCCCAAGGAGTTTGCCGAGAAAGTGCGCGAGCTTGACGGCATCAAGGAAAATCCGATCCACAAGACCTATGACGGGCTGGTGGCCGAGTCTGCCGATCAGATTGCCTTTATGATTACCGGCGACCGGTCGGCCTTCAAGGCGGCACCCGTCATGAAGATTGCCCTGATCGATTTTGCCGGTGCGCCGGGTGACGGGAACACCGCCCTTGCGCGGTCCGCCGGGGCCTTGTTGCAATCAAAGGGCATTCTTGTCGATAACAAGGATATCGGCGAACACAGCGTTATTCTGTCTGCGACCATTGATGTCAGCCCGATTGAAAACGGTCAGAAACCGCCGGTCGACAAGGTTTCGATCGAATGGGTGATCATGGAACCCGATGGCAGTGAGCTTGGCCAGATGAACCAGAACAATGTCGTGCCCCATGGCAGTCTTGACAAATACTGGGGGGCGGTGGCGTCACTTGCAGCACAGGCCGCGGTCGAAACCCTCGAAGGGGTTCTTGGGCAGATTGCCACGCGCAAGCAATTGCAATTGCGCGCAGATAAAAAGACACTTTCGGCGCGATAGGGCAGTTTGAGAACCGGACGAGAACCGGACAGGAACCGGGAGACGGGCCGGGATGATCGCCTGATGCATGACTGCCTTGTCGTGATTTGTCACTGGGCCCATTTACAGACTGTTAACGGCTGGTTATAAAGCCGCCGCGATCTGCCAAGGTGCGGGTTTGCCTATATATGGTCTTTGAGTGTCGTGAACATGTCGTCGATCCGGGCGGGGTTTCCCCGGTTTCCGGGCTTTTGGGCGACAAGGCAAGCAGGGAACCATCCCGGCAGAATGCACCGACCCGGATTCGCAATAGAATTTGTTTTTTCGCTTTCCCGGCACCCATTAACCGAGGCCCCGCTATGAAGATCCTCGCTGGTAACAGTAACCGCCCGTTGGCTGAGGCAATTGCTGACCATCTGAATCTGCCGCTTACCCGTGCAGATGTTAAGCGTTTCTCCGATGAGGAAATCTGGTGTGAAATTCAGGAAAACGTCCGCGGTGAGGACGTTTTTGTCATTCAGAGCACCTCTTTCCCCGCAAACGACAACCTGATGGAACTTCTGGTGATACTCGACGCGCTGCGTCGTGGGTCTGCACGTCGCATCACGGCTGTCATTCCGTATTTCGGCTATGCCCGTCAGGATCGTAAATCGGGTCCCCGTACCCCGATTTCGGCAAAGCTTGTTGCCAACCTGATCACGGTTGCCGGTGCAGACCGCGTTCTGACCATGGACCTCCACGCCGGTCAGATCCAGGGCTTCTTCGACATTCCGCTTGATAACCTGTTTGCTTCGCCGGTTCTGACCAGCGACATCCGCAATAAGTTCGAAGGCCAGAAACTGGTCATCGTCAGCCCGGATGTCGGCGGTGTTGCCCGTGCGCGTTCCGTTGCAAAACGCCTGGATGCCGAACTTGCAATCATTGATAAACGTCGCCCGCAGGCCGGCGTTTCCGAAGTGATGCACGTTATCGGTGACGTCAAGGATGCGGCCTGCATCCTGGTTGACGATATCGTTGATTCGGCCGGCACCCTTTGCAATGCAGCCGGTGCCCTTAAAGAGCGCGGCGCATCGTCGGTTGCGGCATATGTTTCCCACGGTGTCCTGTCGGGCCCGGCGGTCGAACGTATTGCCAATTCGCCGATGACCGAAGTCGTTACCACCGATTCCATCCGGGCTTCGGATGCGGTGCGTGATTGCGCAAAAATCCGACAGCTTCCGATTGCGCCGCTGATGGCAGAAGCCATTCGCCGTATCTCGGAAGAAAAATCTGTTTCCGTTCTTTTCGATTGAGGGTATAAGGCCCTCGCCGCGGTGGCACCCCTGGAGGCCACCGCGCTTGTTTTCGTGGGCTTTCAGCGGTGATTTTCACCAACCTGCGAAGACAATATTTTACTAGTTCAAGGAGATTTTCCGATGGCAAATACTGTTATCTCTGCGGAAATCCGTGAACGGGCCGGAAAGGGGGCCGCCCGTGCCGTGCGTCGTGCCGGTATGGTCCCTGGTGTTATTTATGGTGCAAAACAGGAACCTGTTCTGTTCCAGATTGACCCGCGTCCGCTTTGGAAACTTCTGCATAAGCCGGGCTTCTATTCTCATGTTCTGACTGTTGAAGTCGGCAAAGAGAAATACGAAGTTCTGCCGCGCGACGTTCAGTTCGACAAAGTTACCGACGAAATCATGCACGTTGACCTTCTGCGCTTTGCAAAAGGCCAGACCATCCACGTTGAAGTTCCGGTTCGCTTCGAAAACGAAGAGAAATCCCCGGGCATCAAAAAAGGTGGTGTTCTTAACGTTGTTCGTCACGATGTTGAAGTCATCTGCGCTCCGAATGCAATTCCGGAAGAGCTGGTCTTCGACCTTTCTGGCGTTGAAGTTGGTGACTCGATCCACATTTCGGCAATTACCCTGCCGAAAGGTGTCGAGCTTGCGATCACCGACCGTGACTTCACCGTTGCGACTGTTGCTGCTCCGTCCGCTCTGAAATCGGAAGAAAATGCCGAATCAGACGAAGACGAAGAAGAAGCAACCGAAGAATAAGATCGAGGTCTTACGATGTTTTTGGTGGTTGGATTGGGAAACCCGGGTTCGGGATATGCCGCCAATCGCCACAACATTGGCTTCATGGCGGCGGACGAACTCGTCCGCCGCTATTCTTTTGGTCCCTGGCGCAAAAAGTTTCAGGGGCAGATTTCCGAAGGTGAATTGAACGGTCAGAAAGTTCTGGTTCTGAAACCGGAAACCTTCATGAACCTGTCGGGGCAAAGCGTTGGCGAAGTGCTGCGCTTTTATAAAATTCCGGTCGAAAACGTTATTGTTCTTCATGATGAGCTGGATTTGCCACCGGGCAAATTGCGCGTAAAACGCGGCGGCGGACATGGCGGGCATAACGGTTTGCGATCCATTGACGCCCATTGTGGCAAGGAATATCGCCGCGTTCGTCTTGGCATTGGTCATCCCGGGGACAAATCCCGTGTGCATGGTCATGTTCTTGGGGATTTCTCCAAGGCCGAGCAGGATGGCTGGCTGATGACGCTTCTGGACGGTGTTGCCGCCGAATTCGGGCGGCTGGTCAAGGGCGATGACGGTGGCTTTATGAGCAAGGTCTCGGCCATTGTGAACCCGCCCAAGCCAAAGGCACCGAAAAAGGACAAGCCGGATGCCAAACCGGCCAAAACGGATGGCGATGCGGATGCCGGTTTGCAAAAGCGCGACGGCGACGGATTGGATGATTTGTCCGGTGCGGCAAAAGTCCGCGTTGAACGTGCGGACACACCGGTCAGCAATGCTGCTTCGGCCATGGCCGAAGCCCTTGCCAAGGCATTTGGCAAAAAGAAATAGTCTTTCGGCCGGGGGCTGCCCGGGCCGATCCTGATGAACAGAAATTCAAGTGACGGAGCCCGAAGATGGGATTCAAATGCGGTATTGTTGGTCTGCCCAACGTTGGCAAATCGACCCTTTTTAACGCCCTGACCCAGACGGCGGCTGCCGAGGCAGCAAACTTCCCGTTCTGCACCATCGAGCCGAATACCGGTCGTGTCAGTGTTCCTGATGATCGTCTGGACAAGATTGCCGCGATTGCAAAATCGGCAAATATCATTCCGACCCAGCTTGAATTCGTTGATATTGCCGGTCTGGTCCGTGGCGCGTCCAAGGGCGAAGGTCTTGGCAACCAGTTCCTTGCCAATATTCGCGAAACCGATGCGATTGTGCATGTTCTGCGGTGCTTTGAAGATGGCGACATCACCCATGTTGACGGATCGGTTGACCCGGTACGTGATGCCGAAACCATCGAGACCGAGCTGATGCTGGCCGATATGGAAAGCCTTGAAAAGCGCGTTCCGGCCTTGCAGAAAAAAGCCCGTTCCAATGACAAGGATGCCAAGCTGGCGCTTGATCTGATCGAGCGCGCGCTTGTGGTGCTGCGCGATGGTCAGCCGGCCCGCGTGGTTGAAATCAATGGCGAGGACGAAGAAAAAGCATTCCGTATGCTGCAACTCCTGACCAGCAAGCCGATCCTTTATGCCTGCAACGTTGATGAAGACAGTGCGGCAGAAGGCAACGAACTTTCGGCCAAGGTTGCCGAAATGGCCGCTGCCCAGGGTGCGCGTTCGGTGGTGATTTCTGCGGCCATTGAATCGGAAGTGGCCCTGCTTGAAAGTGCCGAAGACAAGAAAGAGTTCCTTGAAGGTCTTGGTCTTGAAGAAACCGGTCTGGCCCGTGTCATTCGCGAAGGCTACAAGCTTTTGAAACTTTTGACCTTCTTTACGGTTGGTCCGAAAGAAGCCCGCGCATGGACCGTGCATGAAGGGGCAACGGCGCCCAATGCCGCCGGTGTCATCCACACCGATTTCGAGCGCGGCTTTATCAAGGCCGAAACCATTGCCTATGACGATTTCATCGAATTTAACGGCGAAGCCGGTGCGCGCGATAACGGCAAGCTGCGCCAGGAAGGCAAGACCTATATCGTCAAGGATGGCGATATCTTCCACTTTAAATTCAACGTCTAAGCCGTCCGGATTTCGGATCGAATTCAAGGGCCGTCGCACAATGTGCGGCGGCTTTTCCTTTGGGGAACAGCGTTTTTGACGGCAGGGGACTTGTCAAAGAGGGCGTGAAGCAGATTTAATGACCCCAGTTTCGCACCATGATGAGGACCCGATGAACGAACTGAGTACCAATGATCGCATTTTGCTGATTTTCAATTCGGCCACCGGACAGCCGGGGCGGTTGGGAACGGTTTTGCGCAAATATGGTTACGAGTTCGATATTCGCCGTCCGGGCGAAGGCGATGCCTTGCCCGATGACCTGTCGGGCTATCATCTTGTTGTGGTGTTTGGCGGCCCGATGAGTGCCAATGACGATGATCTTGGCAATGTGCAGGCAATCATGGAATTCCTGCCCAAGGTCATCGAAAGTGACGTTCTGTATCTGGGCATTTGTCTTGGCGCACAGATGATGGCCCGCCATCTGGGGGCGGATGTGGAACCCCATCCCGAAGGCTTGACCGAGATCGGATATTACCCGGTGCAGGCAACCGATGCCGGGCGTGATCTTTTCCCCGACGAGATGATGGTTTATCACTGGCACAGCGAAGGGTTCGGATTGCCCGAGGGCGCGGAGCTTGTCGCGACCGGGCCGACATTTCCCCATCAGGCCTATCACATTGATGAACGCATCTGGGGCATTCAGTTTCATCCCGAAGTCGATGATGAGACCCATGAACGCTGGCTTGCCAATGGCGGGGATAAAACCGACCGCCCTAATGGTCAGGGACCCGATGAACAACGCGCCGGACGGATCAAATATGATCAGGCATTCGGGGAATGGTTCGAACGGTTTGCAGCCCGGGTTCTGGTCCGGGAACGCACGACCCTTCAGACCGGATAAGGCACATACAGGTGCGGACTGGTTCGTGCAACCGGGCTGATTTGCCAGCGTGATATCAGGCCGTCATGCCGATTTGCCGATTTTTCTATTGCCGGTCAGGGATCAGTAACCAGTCATCACGCGTCTTGCAGCAGGCTTGTCTGATGGTTCAGCCAGTCCAAGATTGCCTGTCGATCAAGGTCGAGACTTTCGGCAATGCCGCCGTGGAAATCGGCCCAGGCATCGGCATATTCACCGCGCACCCCGACCAGCACCGGTACGCCCAGTTCAAGGGCGCGTGAAATCACATCGCGCAAACCGCGCCCGTCGGCTTCGCTGCGGCCAAAGCGCGCAACAATCAACAGATCACAATCGGTTTCGACATCGCGTTCAAGCTGCTCGGACAGGGATGACAGGGCATCACCATCAAGCTTGCAGCCCTTTGCCATGGCGCCGCGGTTCTTGGTGATCGGCATTTCATCGCCGCTGCGCAGATTGCGGACATAAACCAGTGTGCCGCAGTCCCGGTCCTTGCGCCGTTTTTGCACATACCCGGCGATGCGGTTGGCATCATAGCCCGCTGCGATATCGGCAAGGATATCGTCAATCGGTTGTTTGGGAAGAAACGCAATACCCGCCAGCATCGATCAGAACCGGTCAATGACAGTGACGCCGGTTCCGGCGAAGTGGTCCATATTCATCAGCGCAGTGGCGCCTTCGGCCAGGGTGACGCGATCGCCGATCAGTTTTTGCGGGGCCAGTTTGCCGGTCATGATCATGTCGACCATGGCATCATAACGGAATGCCTGCATGCCGTGGCTGCCCAGAATTTCAAGTTCATGGGCAACAACCCGGTCCATCGGAACTTTGGCATGGGCATGGTCGCCGGTCATCAGGCCGATCTGGATATGCTTGCCGCGTTTGCGCAGGGACACCACAGAGTTAAAGCAGGTCACCGCACTGCCAAGTGCATCGACTGAGACATGCGCACCGCCGCGCGTGATATCCTTGATCGCGGTCGGGATATCATCAATTGCCGCAGCATTGAGAACCGCATTGGCGCCAAGTTCCTTGGCAAATTCAAGCTTGGCATCGTCAATATCAACTGCCACCACATAGGCCCCGGCGGCGGCGGCAATCATGATTGCCGACAGACCCACACCACCAGCACCATGCACAGCGACGATCTGACCGGCACTGACCTTGCCCTGATCGATCACGCCACGGAAGCTGGTGGCAAAGCGGCAGCCAAGACTGGCGGCAGTTGCGAAATCCATTTCATCGGGCAGGCGCACCAGATTGGTGTCGGCATAGTCAATGGCGACAAATTCGGCAAAACTGCCCCAGTGGGTAAAGCCCGGCTGGAATTGATGGTCACAGACCTGATGATTGCCGCTGTTGCATTCCGGGCAATGGCCACAGCCCGATACAAACGGGACGGTGACCCGGTCGCCTTCCTGCCAGCGTTTGATATCCTTGCCGACCGCAACCACGGTTCCGGCAAATTCATGGCCCGGAACATGGGGCAATTGCACGTCGGAATCATGACCCATCCAGCCATGCCAGTCACTGCGGCACAGGCCGGTCGCGCCAACCCTGATCACGACCCCGCCATTGGTCGGGGTCGGATCGTCAAGTTTCTGGACTTCGATCGGACCCTGATATTCGGTGAAATAGGCGGCGCGCATGGCAATCCTCCGACGGGGTTAGGGGACCCTTATGGGGTGAGTTCAATTATCGTCCGGGTTGGCGTCTTTATGCAAGCGAACAACTTTCGGAACACCAACAGACGGCTTTGTGGGCTGCTTTTGCTTTGGGCCCGTGGCAGGGCGATAGCGCCCCCAGGGTGATGTGTCGCGATTGTCGCCTTCCTTGCCCCACGGGCCGCGCTGATCGTCGCGCATGCTGGCATGTTTTGCCGCACGTTCGGCCTCGTAGGCGGCGGCCCATGGCGGGATGTTGGCACCCGTGCCAGCGTCGCGGGCCTTGCGGCCGGGGCGATAAATGCCAAAGGCCGGGGCAGGGGAGCCGTCGTGCCAAAGCGGGATGTTGCGATGCTTGAAAAGCGGGATCAGGGCAAGACCGGCAACGAAACCCGCAATATGGGCAACCCAGGCAATGCCGCCATCGGCACCGCTTCCGAAATTGATGATCTGGGTGACAAACCAGAAGCCGAGCACGAAAACGGCGGGCACATAGAAAATGAAAACCCAGAAGAACCACACCAGCACGCGTGCCTTGGGATAAAGCAGGAAATACGCCCCCAGCACGCCGGCAAGCGCCCCGGATGCACCGATCATGGGGATATGGGACTGGGTATCAAGCAGGCCATGGCCAAGGGCCGCGGCAATGCCGCAAATCAGATAGAACATCAAAAAGCGGAAATGCCCCATCGCGTCTTCGACATTGTTTCCGAAAATCCAGAGATAGAGCATATTGCCGCCAAGATGCATCCAGCCGCCATGCATGAACATGGCCGAAAAGATCGACAAAAAGCCAAAGCCCGGCGGGAAGGGGGAGAATTCCGGTGGCAAGTCGGCATGGCCGAAAACAATGGCGGGGATTGCGCCATATTGCAGATTGACCAGCTGGGCCGACCGCGGATCAAGCGAGACGGTAAACAGAAACACCACCACATTGAGTGTAATGATCGCGTAGGTCACCCAGGGGGTGATGGTGGTCGGGTTGTTATCCTTGATCGGTAACATCGACGATAAGCCTGTTTCCTGTTTTACCCGTAAAACAAATCAATGACGCCGGGCAAATCAGGCAACGTCGGCCTGATGCCGCGGGGTAAGCCGATCACGCAAATAGGTTGCTAGTTGGCGATATTCACGTTTACGGGCCGAACTTCTGCGCCAGACCATGCCGATGCGCCGGATCGGGACCGGGTTTTCAAACGGCATGATTTTCAAAAGGTCGGGGCGGCGGGCCTCGACTTCAAGCGACATTTCGGGAAGCAGGGTCGATCCGACACCCGCGGCCACCATCTGAACCAGGGTCGACAGGCTGTTGGCCTGGAAGTCGGCGGATTTGCTCCATCCCGCTTTCTGACAGACTTCAAGGGCCTGATCGCGCAGGCAATGACCGTCTTCAAGCAGCAAAAGTTTTTCATCCTTGATGTCGGAAATTTCAAGGCGGCTTTTGCTGGTCAGCGGGTTGTCGGGGCTGCAGGCAAAGACGAACTGGTCTTCGAACAGATCAAACTCTTCAAGCCAGGCTTCCTCGATCGGAAGGGCAATCAGGGCAAGATCAAGTTTGCCCGCCGACAGAAGCTTGATCAGGTTGCCGGTCTGGTCTTCGCGCAGGAAGGGCTGCAATTTCGGGAAGCCGGACTTGATCTGGGTCATCACATCGGGCAGCAAATACGGACCGATGGTCGGGATGACGCCGATATGGATCGGGCCCGACAGCGGTTCTGTCGCGGCCTGTGCCATGGTGGTCAGTTCGTCGACTTCCTGAAGAATGCTTCGCGCCCGCGAAACGACTTCTTCGCCCAGCGGGGTGATCAGGACCTGACGCTTGTTGCGTTCGACAAGCTGCGCCCCAAGAAGGTTTTCAAGTTCGTTGATTGCCGCAGACAGGCTGGGCTGCGTGATAAAGCAGGCCTCGGCCGCGCGGCCAAAATGGCCGCATTCCGCAAGGGCAACTAAGTACTTGAGCTGCTTGATACTTGGTTGGGCAGCCATAAATTTTTCCTATCACCAACTGAGGATTTATCTATTTGTCTTAGTTAGTCCATTTCACTACAAATCGCCAGCAGGGAGTGCATTTTTTGCACTTGCACACAAGATGACGCGGCCTGTCGGGGGCCGTTAATCGGGAATTTTAACTGGGTTATGGAGTACCAAAATAATGCTTACCGTTGGTGATACGCTTCCTGAATTCAATCTGACTGGTGTTTCGGGCAAAACCCCGGACAGCTTCGCACCGGTGACCGACAAGTCCTATGAAGGCAAATGGAAGATCCTGTTCTTCTGGCCGAAAGACTTCACCTTTGTCTGCCCGACCGAAATCGTCGGTTATGGCGAACTGAACGGTGAATTCGAAGACCGTGACGCGGTTCTTCTGGGTTGCTCGACCGACACCGATTTCGTCCATGCAGCATGGCGTACCCACCACGAAGATCTGGGTGACAGCCCGTTCGTATGGCTGGCTGACGAGAAAAAAGAACTGTCGGCAGCCCTTGGTGTTCTGGCGAAAGATGCCGGTGTTGCCCTGCGTGCGACCTTCATCGTCGATCCGGACAACATCATCCGTCACGTCCAGGTTAACGACCTTAATGTTGGTCGTAACCCGCAGGAAGCCCTGCGTATTCTTGATGCACTGCAGACCGACGAACTTTGCCCGTGCAACTGGAACCAGGGTGATGCGACCCTCTAAGTCGTATTTTACGACTTGGTCCAGACCGATTTTGGGGCCGGACACCAGTCCGGTCCCGTTTTCAGCCCATCGGGAAAATTTGATTGATCCATCTGCCGATATGGTCGGCGGCTTGGTGATGGCTGAAGAGTTTTGTGATTTTCGCTTTCAAAGCAGCAATGAATTCAGGGGTTAAACAATGACTTCTATCGTCGAAATCAAAGACGCAATGCCGTCCTATGCCAAGGATCTCAAACTGAACCTGTCGAGCATGGCCAACAATCCGGGCATGACCGACCAGCAGGTTTACGGCACAGCCCTTGCGTGTGCATTCGCATCGCGCAACGCCAAACTGATCAAGGCTGTTGCCGCCGAAGCAAAAGAAAAACTGTCCGAAGAAGCAATTGAAGCTGCCAAGGGTGCAGCGGCAATCATGGGCATGAACAACATCTATTACCGTTTCGTGCATCTGGTTTCGGATGCCGAATACGGTTCGATGCCGGCCCGCCTTCGTATGAACATCATCGGCAAGCCGGGCATCGACAAGGCCGATTTCGAACTGTTTTCGATCGCGGTTTCGGCGATCAACGGTTGCGGCATGTGCATCGATTCCCATGACAAGGTGCTCAAAGGTGCCGGCGTCAAAAAGGAAACCATCCAGAACGCCATCCGCATTGCATCGGTCATTCACGCCGTTGCGGTCGTGATCGACGCCGAAGACGCGCTGGCCGAATAAGCCGACAGAATTTGGGCGCTAAGTTGGTGTTAGCCATCGACAAGTTCGGCAAGGCCCAGATGCTTGAGGCTGGCGGCAATCACCTGATCGGGTTGATCAAAATGCGGGATGTGGCCGCAATTCTTGATCAGCATTCCGGTCGCCGGGCCGCTGACATTGGCGCAGATGGTGTGGACCTGTTCGTCACTGCCAAACTGGTCATCATCGCCCTGAATGACCAGAAGCGGGCAGGTGATGCTGGCAAGTTCGTCGACCATGTTCCAGTCACGAAACGCCGGTTGCCGCCAGGTGTCGACCCAGGCGCTGAAAACGGCATCGGTCTGGAAGAAGTGATGGCGTTCAAGTTTGGTTTTCCAGTCGGTATTGGCATAAATGCCCGCCGCATCATTGATGCCCGCAATGGTGACGTCTTCGACAAAGACGTGGGCGGCCTCGGAAATCACCGCAGTGACATTGTCGGGGAAACGGGCGGCGTATTTAAGGGCAATGGTCGCGCCGTCACTGTGACCAAACAGGATGGGTTTACTTAGTCCCAGTTCGGTGATCAGTCCGTGCAGATAGACATCGCTTTCGGTGTTGTGGAAATCGACCGCACGGGGAATGTCGCCATCGGCATGCGGGTCGGACCGGCCATGGCCGCGCCGTTCATAGACAATGACAGGGTGCCGGGTTGCGGTTGCCAGTTTGGCGGGGAAATCCCGCCACATGCGAATGGTGCCCAGGGCCTCGTGAAGGAAGATAATGGTCGGGGCATCTTCACGAACATCGGCAGGGGTGATCCGCTGACAGAACAGGCTTATTCCGTCGACGGTGGCGTAGAAGTTCTCGTTGATCATGATGTGTCCGATTTATCGGTAATTCAGTGCGTAATTATTGAATTCGATAATGGACAAAAAAACAGGGCCCGGCAAGTGCCGGACCCTGTTTGGTGATCAATGCCCCGAAATATCGGGTGCAGAAACCTTATTTCAGTGCAGCGCAAGCACGTTTGATACGTGCGCATGCTTCGGTAAGGGCCGCATCGGACGTCGCATAGGAAATGCGGAAATACGGAGCCAGACCGAATGCCGAACCCTGAACCGCAGCAACGCCTTCTGCTTCGAGCAGGTAGGTGACGAAGTCGGTGTCGGTTTCGATTTTCTTGCCATCCGGGGTGGTTTTGCCGATCGCACCCGCGCAAGACGGATAGACGTAAAACGCACCTTCCGGGGTTTTGCACGACAGGCCTTCGCATTCGTTCAGAGCTGCGACAACAAGGTCACGGCGCTTTTTGAAGACTTCTGCGCGTTCTTTAAGGAAGTCCTGCGGACCGCTAAGCGCTTCGATCGAAGCAGCCTGGCTGATCGAGGAGGTGTGGGTGCTGGACTGCGACTGGACCTTGTTGATCGCTTTGATCAGGTCTTTCGGGCCGGCAGCATAACCAAGACGCCAGCCGGTCATCGCATAGGATTTCGACACACCGTTACAGGTCAGCGTACGCTCTTTGAGCTTCGGCTCGATCTGGGCGATGGTGGTGAATTCGAAACCGTCATAGACGAGGTGCTCATACATGTCGTCAGACATGACATAGACGTTTTCGTGTTTCAGAAGAACGTCGGCAATCGCACGCAGTTCGGCGCGCGAATAAGCCGCACCGGTCGGGTTCGACGGCGAGTTCAGAACAACCCATTTGGTTTTCGGCGTGATCGCAGCTTCGAGCTCGGCAGCGGTGATTTTGAAGTCGTTTTCTTCCTGGCATTCGACCACGACCGGGGTGCCTTCGGCCATCAGGGTCATGTCCGGGTAGGAAACCCAGTACGGAGCCGGGATGATGACTTCGTCGCCCGGGTTCAGCGTTGCGAAGAACGCATTGAACAGGGTCTGTTTGCCACCACAACCAACGGTGATTTCGTCGATGGTGTATTCCAGGTCGTTTTCACGCTTGAACTTCTCGACAATGGCCTTGCGCAGCTCGGGAGTGCCAGCGACCGGAGTGTATTTGGTCTTGCCAGCATCGAGTGCCGCCTTGGCAGCTTCTTTGATGTTGTCGGGGGTATCAAAATCCGGCTCACCTGCGCCAAGACCGATCACGTCAACGCCAGCTGCTTTGAGTTCAGCGGCCTTGGTGGTTACGGCAATGGTGGGAGATGGTTTGATACGGCTCAAACGGTCGGCAATAAACGCCATTGGTCTGTTTCCCTGGAATGAAAAAAGAAGTGAAAAGAATCGCGTTCTTTCGGATCGGACCCTACGCCTGCCTTAAATGCAATTCAAGGCAGTTTGTCGCGTTTTGCGGGTTCTTTGGGATGAATTTATCCAATTTCACCGTCCACAGGATGTCAGATCGAACAGAACAGAATGCATAACGCGGTAAAATGGTTCTTGTTCCGGCAATCCTGATCCTGACGGCTCCTGACATTTCCTGACAGGAACTGTCAGGGGTGGGGCTTGCGATTGGTGCTATCTGACCTATAACTAGGGGCAAGATCAAACAAGGGATTTGCCCGATGGATGCGCTACCGGAATTTCTGACCAAACGTCGCCCGCCCGTTGAAGGTTCGCGGGAATTCAAGCTGGTGACGGAGTATCAGCCCGCCGGCGATCAGCCATCCGCGATTGCCGAACTGATGGCGGGCATCAACGAGAATGAACGCGATCAGGTTCTTCTGGGTGTGACCGGGTCGGGCAAGACCTTTACCATGGCCAATATCATCGCCAAGACCCAGCGCCCGGCCCTTGTTCTTGCGCCAAACAAGACACTGGCCGCCCAGCTTTATGCCGAGATGAAGGGATTTTTCCCGGAAAACGCGGTCGAGTATTTCGTTTCCTATTACGACTATTACCAGCCCGAAGCCTATATCCCGCGGACCGATACCTATATCGAGAAAGACAGTTCGATCAACGAACAGATCGACCGGATGCGCCACGCCGCAACGCGTGCGATCCTTGAACGCAACGACTGTATCATCGTGGCATCGGTGTCGTGCATTTACGGTATCGGGGCGGTGGAAACATATCTTGAGATGACCCAGCGCATTTCGGTTGGCGACGAGGTCGATCGCAACGACATCATGAAGCGGCTGGTCGAATTGCAATATACCCGCAATGACGCGGCCTTTTCGCGCGGCACTTTCCGGGTGCGCGGTGATGTGCTTGAGATTTTCCCGGCCCACGCCGAAGACCGGGCATGGCGGGTTTCGATGTTTGGCGACGAGATCGAGGAACTGGCCGAGTTCGATCCGCTGACCGGGCATAAATTTGCGACCATGGACTCGGTCACGGTTTATGCAAATTCGCACCATGTGACACCGCGCCCGACCCTTGTGCAGGCGATGGCCGGCATCAAGCAGGAACTGAAAGATCGCCTGGCACAGTTCCGTGAGGAGGGCAAACTTCTTGCCGCCGAGCGTATTGAACAGCGCACGACCTTTGATCTTGAAATGATGGAAACGGTCGGACACTGCAAAGGGATTGAAAACTATTCCCGCTGGTTGTCGGGCCGTAATCCCGGCGATCCGCCGCCGACATTGTTTGAATATCTGCCGGAAAATGCGTTGCTGTTTGTTGATGAAAGCCACGTGGCCGTGCCGCAGATCGGCGGCATGTACCGGGGGGACTATAATCGCAAATTTACCCTGTCCGAACATGGGTTCCGCCTGCCAAGCTGTGTTGATAACCGTCCTTTGAAGTTCGAGGAATGGGACGCCATGCGCCCGCAAAGCGTGTTTGTTTCGGCAACACCGGGCAATTGGGAAATGGAACGCACCGGCGGTGTCTTTGCCGAACAGGTGATCCGTCCGACCGGTCTTATTGATCCGGTCTGTATTGTTCGCCCGGTTGAAACCCAGGTCGATGATCTTCTGGGTGAGGCCAAGGCATGTGCGGCCAAGGGGCAGCGTGTTCTGGTCACGACCCTGACCAAACGCATGGCCGAGGATTTGACCGAATATCTGCATGAACACGGCATTCGTGTGCGGTATCTGCATTCCGACATTGATACGCTTGAACGGATCGAGATCATCCGTGATTTGCGTCTGGGTGTGTTTGACGTTCTGGTTGGCATCAACCTTCTGCGCGAAGGCCTGGATATTCCGGAATGTGCGCTGGTGGCGATCCTTGATGCGGACAAGGAAGGGTTCCTTCGGTCCAAGACGTCGCTGGTTCAGACCATTGGTCGCGCGGCGCGTAACGTTGATGGCCGGGTGTTGCTGTATGCCGACAAGATGACCGACAGCCTGGAATATGCGATTGGCGAAACCAACCGCCGCCGTGAAAAGCAGATGGCTTATAACGAGGAACATGGCATCACGCCGGAAACGGTCCGCAGCAAGATCAATGATGTTCTTGAAAGTGTGGCGGAACAGGATTACGTCACGGTCGATACCGGCGTTTCGGGCGACACATTGATTGGTCATAACCTGCGTGCGCATATCGAAGATCTTGAAAAGCGGATGCGCGAAGCCGCAGGCAACCTTGAATTCGAAGAGGCCGCCCGCCTGCGTGACGAGGTCAAGCGACTGGAAGATCAGGAACTTGGTCTTGCGGAAGCCGGACCGATGGCGCGAAGCATCGGAACGGCCGGCCCCGGATCAAAATCGGCCAACAAACCGAAATATAAAGGCCGCCGGCGCAAGGGACCATAAGCCGAAAACCAATGCAGAAAACGCCGCATCAGATGGGTGAGCATTGCAAAAACAACGGTTGTTCGGGGTGATTTAGTCCGCATATAAAGCGCCATGACGGGCGACGGGAGTCGCGTTGTTGAAGGGAGCGGGTTCTTTCCCTATCCTGATGTTCTGGTGGCCTTGGAGAACAGCTTTATGCTGCGTCTGAGATCTTGGCTTTTGTGGGTTGCGGTTTGTTTGGCCGGGGCAGGTGGATTGTTTGCCGGTGGCAATGCCGCTGCGCGCGAACTGACCGTGGTGATCAATCCCGCGCCACCCTATCGCATCGTCAAGGAAACGCCGGACGGGCTTTCATATTCGGGCATTTATGTTGAAGTGGTGCGCGAAGCCGCACGCCGGGTCGGTATTGATCTTGCGTTCGAAGTGGTGCCGTTCAGGCGTGCCCTTTACCTGATCGAACGGGGCAAGGCCGATTTGATGTTGGGCCCCAACCGTACCGATGAACGCCAGCAATATATGTATTATTTCGGCGCGGCCTTACCCGACGAGCCAAAGGCGATCTATATCGGGGCGCTTGATGGCGATATCCGAAGCATTCAGGATCTGGGCGCAAAGTCGGTTGGCGTGTTGCGCGGGGCAAATCACAGCCGCCAACTTGACGAAGTTGCCGATATCCGGCTGGTCGAGGCGGCCGATTATCCGACCCTGTTCAGGATGCTTGATATGCAGCGGATCCATGCCTTGATCGTTCCGGAACTCCTGGCGGTTGAACTGATCAGACGCGAAGGGCCGTTTAGCATTCGCAAGGCCGATCTGGTGTTGCAAGGCCAGCCATCCTTTATCGGATTGTCCCGCCAGTCCGCCTATTTCACCGATGGCAGCTTTACCGCACTTGAAGCCGCATTGGTTGAAATGCGCCATGACGGCACGTTTGATGAAATCTATGCCCGTTATGCCCAGCCCGCCCAATAGGCGGACCGGATATCATGCATCCCTGCATCAAGGATCCCCATTACGAAACGGGGATGATTGTGTGCCGCCATGGGCAAATTTGCAGACTGTAATGCCGGTCCCGAAAACCGAACGCGCCGCCCATCAGTAATGATGGCCAGCGCGCATAACGGGCAGATCGGTTGCAAGGAACGCGTTTGCTGTGCTCAAGGATGACCGGTCACATGAACAGTTTTTCGCTTTCCATGCCCTTGTAGATATTGGCGACATATTCGCCATATCCGTTGTAAATCCGCGTCGGGACACTTTCGCCATTGTTCAGAAGGCGTTCGTAAGCCTGGCTCCATCGCGGATGGGGGACTTCGGGGTTTACATTGGCCCAGAAGCCGTATTCGTCGCTGTTGATATCTTCCCAGAAACTTTTGGGCCGTTCATCGGTGAAGGTAAAGCGGACGATGGATTTGATGTTTTTAAAACCGTATTTCCACGGGGTGACCAGACGCAAGGGCGCGCCATTTTGTTTGGGCAGTTCTTCGCCATAAATGCCCGTCGCGATCATGGTCAGTTCATTGGTAGCCTCGGCCATCGACAGACCTTCGATATAGGGCCAAGGGTACCAGAATTGACGAAGCCCCGGCATGGTTTCCTTTTGGCTGGCGGTTTCCATTTCGACATATTTGGCGCCCGAAAGCGGTTTGGCAAAATCAACCAGTGCCTTCATCGGGAAGCCCGACCAGGGCACGGTCATGGCCCATGCTTCGACACAGCGGAAACGATAAACCCGTTCTTCGAGCGGCATTTTGCGCACGAGTTCTTCGAAATCGATTTCGATCGGCTTTTCAACCAGCCCGTCGATCTTGACTGTCCAGGGGCGGATATTCATCGCCTGGGCGGCCTGCGAGATCGATTTGTGCGACCCGAATTCATAGAAGTTGTTATAGGTCAGCGCCTTGGCCTTTTCGGTCAGTTCGCGATCCACCGTGTAGGCCGGATTGCGCGATACCGGATAAAGGTCGGCGGTTGATGCCGATCCTTGTGCCAGCGCACTGCCAAGTGGCAGGGACGCGGCGGTTGCACCGATCGATCCGGCGGCAATCCCCTTAAGGAACTGACGGCGGTTCTGGTAGACCGCTTGTGGTGTGGCATCACGTTCAGGAATTTCCCAGCCCTTTTTGCGGCGTATCAGCATGTCGTCCTCCAATTACCCGGTTGGTTCAATGTCCGTGCAAAAGCATCTTTGGGCAAGTCACGCCTCGGTGATCGGTTGGTGAAATCCGGTTTGGCGCGCGGTCCGGTATCCTGGATTTACGGCAAAAGACGGGCTTCTGATCAAAAGATTGATCAATTGATCGTGCGAAGTGATCGGATGGAGGGTAAAGTGATCACAAACAATATTGATCAGGGTGGATGGCGTGTTTGAATTCAAGGATATCGAAATTCTGCAAGATATCGTCAAGGCTGGCGGTTTTCGGGCGGCAGCCCAGAAATACAATCTGTCGCAATCGGCGATTTCGGCCCGGGTTTCGGGGTTGGAAAAGAAACTGGGCATCATGCTGTTTGATCGCAGCAACCGGCAGGTTCGCCTGACGGCGGCGGGTTTGCGCTTTGTCGAGGAAGCCCAGCGCCTGTCACGGGCGCGCGACCGCATCTGGCAGGAATTGACCCATCCGGGCGAACTGAGCGGAACCGTGCGCATCGGTGTTGCCGAAACCATCGTGCATACGCTTTTGACCGATATGCTCAACAAGCTGAAAAACGACTTCCCCAAGGTCCGGTTCGAATTGTCGGTCGATACATCCGGGCAGCTTGGCAAGGCACTTGAAGATGACGAGATGGATGTCGCGATCATGTTGCGCGAATCCGTGCCCCAAGGTGCGGTGGCAGCCCCGTTAAAGCCGGTTGAACTGGGCTGGTATTGCGCCGAAACGATGGAACTGGGGGATGCGCCCCTGTCACTAGGTGAGCTGGCAAGCCATGCCATCGTGACATTTCCAAAGGGCACCCCGCCATTCCGCGAGGTCGAAAGCATCTTTGCCGCACCCGATATTTCCCAGCCGGCATTGCATGGTTCGGCATCGCTTTCGACCGTCAAACATCTGGTGGCGGGGGGCTTCGGGATCGGGGTTTTGCCGACCCTGATGGTCAAGAATTCCGTTTGGGATGAACATATTAAGCAAATCCCGGTGCGCGATGAAGCATCGCTGACGGCGTTGCATTTTGTCATCACCTATTACCCGGAACGCAACCGCGAAATCGGGGCAGCAGTACAGGAAGCAGCAAAACTGTTTGATCAAACTGATCGCTAAATACGATCAAAAATCAGATAAAATGATTTCTTGACAAGATCGGTCCGGTTTCTCAATCTTTACAAAGAGGCAGAGAATGGGACTGAAAAATGAACGCGTCAAAAAGCGCCCCCCGTTCCGTTGACATCGCGAAAGAAGCCATTTCCGCAATTACGCCACTGGCGTTGCGCAAGGCGATCCGTAGCGGCGAACATACAGGGACGACCACCGGTTATTCATCAGGTTACCTTCAGGGCAATCTGGCGATCCTGCCGGCCGACTACGCAGACGAGTTTCTGCAATTCTGTGCAAAGAACCCCAAATCATGCCCGTTGATCGGGATGTCCGAACCGGGATCGCCGTTTATCCCGGCACTGGGCGCGGATCTTGATATTCGCACCGATCTTCCGGGGTATCGCATTTTCCGCGGCAGTGCTGATTACACCAGTGCGACCGATCTGACCGATGTCTGGCGCGATGATCTGGTGACATTCGTTCTGGGTTGTTCGTTTTCGTTTGAAGCGGCAATCACGCGCGGCGGTGTGCCGCTGCGTCACATGGATGCCAACCGCAATGTGCCGATGTATGTGACCAATATCGAAACGTCCCCAGCCGGGCGTTTCCATGGTCCGCTGGTGGTATCGATGCGGTCTTTCACCCCGGGCGACGCGATCCGGGCGATCCTGTATTCCGATCGATATCGTCTGGCCCACGGCGCACCGGTTCATATCGGCGACCCGGCCCAGATCGGCATTGCGGATATCATGAAACCGGACTTTGGAGATGAACCCGTCATTCATGAAGGGGACATTCCGGTTTTCTGGGCGTGCGGAGTCACGCCGCAAGTGGCAATTCGCAATGTCTTACCCGAATTTGCCATCACGCACGAACCCGGCCTGATGCTTGTGACCGATGTCCTCGCCGAGGCCGCGGAGTTTTCCCTTCAGACCAAACCACACACACACCAATCATAAACGATCTATCAGAGAGGACTTTTCTTATGAAAAAGATGGTTTCTTCGCTTTTGGCGGTTTCTGCCCTGGGTGCAGGTTTTGCCGCAACCCCGGCCTTTGCCGAGGATCTTTCGGTTGTCGGCAGCTGGAGCAGCCTGCCGCTTTACAAACAGTATGAAAGCCCGTTCTGGACCGAAACCCTTCCGGCAGATTCCAACGGCGAATTCAATGTTGAAATGACCACCCATGACCAGATGGGCATCGGTGGCGGTGACGTGTTCCGTATCCTGAGCGACGGCGTTTTTGACGTTGCCATGACCGTTGGCGATTACGCAGTTGGCGATGCGCCGGAGCTTGAAGGCCTTGACGTGCCGCTGGTTGCCAACACCGCAGCCGAAGCAAAAGCAATGGTCGAAGCAGCCCGTCCGATGGTTGATGACATCTTTGCCGATCGTTTCAACGCCAAGGTTCTGGCAGTTGCACCGTACCCGCCGCAGGTTGTTTTCTGTGCCGGTGAAGTCAACACGCTTGCCGATCTTAAAGGCAAGAAAGTCCGTGGTTCGGGCCGTATGACCACCAAGTTCCTGGAAGCACTGGGTGCAACCGGCGTGAACGTTGCCTTCTCGGAAGTTCCGGGCGGTCTTGAGCGTGGTGTTATCGATTGTGCCGTTACCGGTGCCGGTTCGGGCTATAGCGCAGGCTGGTGGGAAGTTTCCGATCACCTGATGACCATTCCGCTGGGCGGCTGGGATCCGGTTGTGACCGCGATGAACATGGATAAATGGAACAGCCTGAGTGCCGAACAGCAGGCCTTCATCATGGATGAAGTCAAAACCAAGTTCGAAGCACCGGCCTGGGCATCGGCAGCAGATGCACTTAAAAACGATGTTGCCTGCCTGACCGGCAATGGCACCTGCCCGGCAGGTGATGCGGCAAGCATGAAACTGGTTGAAGTTTCCGAAGCCGACGTTGCCAAGGCCAAGGAAATCCTGACCACCACGGTTCTGCCGGAATGGGCAGAGCGCGCAGGTAACGATTGGGTCAAACGCTGGAACGATAGCGTTGGTGCGACCGTCGGTGTTACCGTACCGCTGAACTAATCAATAGTGCATGGCGGAGACCGAGATCGTGACCCAGAAACTGATTGCGGCCATCCGCCGCACAAACCGCATTATCGCGCTGCTCGTCGGACTTGTTCTGATGGGCAGCGTGGCCCTGATCATCGCCGAGATTTTGCTGCGTGAAGTCGGCATATCGCTTGGCGGATCAGAAGAAATTTCAGGTTACGTCATGGCAGGCGTTGCAAGCTGGGGCCTTTCATTTGCCCTGACCGAGCTTGCCCATGTCAGGATTGACCTTATTCGTCTGAAATTGCAGCAGCGCGGCAAGGCGTTCCTTGATCTGCTGGCAATTGTTGCGCTGGCCGCCGTGGCATCGATTGTTGCCATTCAATGCTGGCCGGTGCTGTCCAAGACGATCGAACGCGGATCAACCGCAAACACGCCGCTTGAAACGCCGCTTTGGATTCCGCAGGCCATCTGGTTTTCCGGCTGGCTGTGGTTTGCGGTCTGTTCCTGTGCGCTGGTGATCCTTACCCTTATTCTTTTGATGCGACGCGATCTTGAACAGGCCGATACGCTTGTTGGTGCCCGCTCTGAACTGGAGCTGGAATCATGATTTTTGCTGTTACCGCATCCTTGCTGGGTCTTTTGGCCCTGTCGATCCCGGTGGGGATTGTTCTTTTCCTGCTGGGGATTGGTGTTGATCAGTTCTTTACCCCGTTCCCGCTGTTGCGCGGGTTGGGGCAGGTTGTCTGGTCGTCGTCCAATTCTTCGACCCTGATTGCCATTCCGTTCTTTGTGCTGCTGGGTGAAATCCTGGTGCGTGGCGGGATTGCGTCAAAAACCTATGAGGCACTTGATAAGTGGTTCTCATGGCTGCCCGGTGGTCTGATCCATGCCAATATCGGTACGGCAACCATGTTTTCGGCAACCTCGGGGTCGTCGGTTGCGACGGCTGCCACCGTTGCCACCGTCGCCATGCCACAGGCCGAGAAGCTTGGTTATGATCCCAAACTGTTTTCCGGGGCGATTGCCGCGGGCGGTACATTGGGCATTATGATCCCGCCATCGATCAACCTGATCGTTTACGGGTTCCTGACCGAAACATCGATCCCGCGCCTGTTCCTTGCCGGTCTGGTGCCGGGTCTTGTGATGGCGGTGGCCTTCATGCTGGTGACGGCGGCCCTTTGCAAAATCAAACCGTCGCTTGGCGGGCAAAGCCGGTCCTTTACCTGGTCGGAACGCATTGTCAGCCTGAAGCATTTGCTGCCTATCCTTGTGCTGTTTTTTGTGGTGATCGGATCGATCTATGCCGGTTGGGCGACCCCAACGGAATCAGCCGCGGTTGGTGTTGCGATTGCACTTGGAATTGCCGCCTTCAACAAGGGTGTATCCAACCAGATGGTCAAAATGTGCCTTTTGGGCACGGTGCGGATTACCGCGATGATCATGCTGGTGATTATCGGCGCCTATTTCCTGAACTTCACCCTGACGGCGGCGGGTATGGGCCGCGAGCTCAAGGAGCTTCTGGTCGGTCTTAACCTGAGCCCGATGGGAACCCTTTTGGTGGTGATCGCGCTTTATATCGTGCTGGGCTTCTTTATCGAGACCCTGTCGCTGATGGTTGCGACCATTCCGATCATTGTACCGATCATGGTCGGTATGGGGTTTGACAAGGTCTGGTTTGGCATTCTTCTGATCGTTCTGATCGAGATGGCGCTGATTACCCCGCCGGTCGGATTGAACCTTTATGTCGTGCAAGGCGCGCGCAAGACCGGACGATTGTCCGAGGTCATGCTGGGTACCATCCCGTTTGTTCTGGTGATGGTGGCGATGATTGTCGGTCTGATCTTCCTGCCTGATCTTGCACTGTTCCTGCCGGAATATCTCTGAGCCGGGAACGCGCAGACCCCATTTCCCTGAACGGGCCCATAAAGAATGCGGATCCACAACCGATCCGCATTCGGGCCCCGCGTCCGCCTGTTGCATCGCGTATCCGCACCGCGCAACAGGCCGGACGCCCCAAAAAACAAGTTGAACGGGACTATAAAAATGCAGATGAAATTCAGCCTTTCTGGCAAAGAGATCGCCTTTGATATCAGCCATTGCACCGTTGCCGGTTGGACCGGACGCGATGCCAAGGCCATTCAGCATCACATCGACGAGCTGGCTGCAATCGGTGTCAAACCGCCATCAAGCGTTCCGCTTTATTACCGGACGGCATCGGGCATGGTGACCCAGCAGGACGTGATTGAAGTGGTTGGCAAAGGCACATCGGGCGAGATCGAACCGTTCCTGATTGCAAGCGATGGCGTGCTTTATCTTGGTCTGGCATCGGATCATACCGACCGCGAACTTGAAGCGCATTCGGTTGCCCTGTCCAAACAGATCTGTGAAAAGCCGGTGGCACGTGACATCTGGCGTTTTGACGAAGTGGCCGACCATATCGAACAGATCGAAATGCGGTCGTGGATTTCGGAAAAGGACGGCGATGACTGGGTTCTGTATCAGGAAGGCACGATTGCCTCGATCCGTCCGTTGACCGATCTGATTGACGGTTCGGGTCTGATGTCATCGGCACCGGCTGGCAAAGCATCGGTGATGCTGTGCGGAACCCTTGGTGCCAAGGGTGGCGTGCGTCCGGCAAAACGTTTCAAAATGGCGTTGCATGATCCGGTACTTGGTCGCACGATCGAGCATTCTTATGCAATTAATGAACTGCCGGAAATTGCCTGAGCCAGTTTCCGTCTGAACCATAACGATAAAACAAGGATGAGGCAGCCAGATGGGTGCGATGATCGACAAGGCACAAGCAGCAATCGACAAGGTCAATGAACTTGGGGATCTGAAGGGTAAAATCTTTACCGAATTTGACCCGGACCGAATTCTGGCTGCTGCGGCAAAGGCCGAAGAAATGGCTGCTGCCAATCCCGACCTGCCACTGGCCGGGATGCTGGTGTCGATCAAGGACCTGTATGACGAGGCCGGCATTGCCACCACGGCGGCATCCAAGCTTTTGCTTGATCGCGCACCGGCCGATCAGGATTGCGATGTTGTTGCCCAGGTCAAAAAAGCCGGTGCGATCCCGTTCGGGCGCACCAGCCTGAGCGAATTTGCCTATTCCGGTGTCGGGCTTAACCCGCATTACGGCACACCTGGCAATGTGTTCGACCCTGAAGGCATTCCGGGCGGTTCAACATCGGGTGGCGGTTTGACCGTTGCCCATGGTCTGGTTGATTTTGCACTTGGCACCGATACGGGTGGATCGATCCGGATCCCGTCGGCAATTAACGGGCTTTATGGTTTCAAACCCAGCCGGTTGTGCGTTTCGGGCAAGGGCATCCATCCGTTGGCAAAAAGTTTTGATACGCCAGGGCCGCTTGCGCGTGATCTGGAAACCGCGATCACGGTTTTCGAAGTCATGACCGGCAAGACCGTTGCGCAGACTGCTGCGAAATCCATGCGGATCGGTGTGCCGACCAGCGGTTTTGTCGACGGGCTGGATGACCGGGTCAAAGCCGACTTTGCCGCGATTTGTGACAAGCTGAAATCGGCGGGCCATGAGTTGGTCGAGATCGAGCTTGGCTTTGTTGCCGAGAATGCGATCCTGAATAAGATGCTGGTGGCGTTTGAAGCCCACGCGATCTATTCGGGGGATTTGGAGGCACTGGAAACGGTCGGTGATCCGCGTGTTCTGGCACGGATCAAATTTGCCGAAACCCTGTCCAAGGACGAAATGATCGCAGCCTATGCCAAGCGGGCCGACATTGTTTCGATGTTTAATGCCGCGATGGCCGATGTCGATGTCATGATCGCGCCGACCTTGCCGATGATGGCACCGAAAATTGCCGAGGTCGAAGCCGATTTCGATCATCTGAATGCGCAGATGTTGCGCAATACCAGTTATCTTAATCTGGTTGATGCCTGTGCCATTTCGATCCCGGTCCATGTTGAAGGCGAAACCGTCCCGGCGGCCTTGATGATCGCAGCCCCGCACGGGGCGGATAAAGTGGTCCTGAATGCCGCCCGCCAGATCGATCCGCTGTTTGGCTAAGATCACCTGTCTGACAAGATAAAAAAAGCGGCCCGGGATTTCCGGGCCGTTTTCTGTTTGGGAAAGATTGATCTGATGATCAGCTTTCAAGCAGGGAACGCAGCATCCAGGCGGTTTTTTCATGAACCTGAATGCGGGCGGTCAGAAGGTCGGCAGTCGCGTCATCGTCCGAGCTGTCGCAAATCGGATAAAGCGACCGCGCGGTCTTGATCACGGTTTCATGGCCCGATACCAGCTGACGGATCATGTCCTTGGCAGCGGGGACGCCTTTTTCTTCCTCGATCGAAGACAGTTCGGCATAGGCCGAGAAACTGGCCGGTGCAAAGGCACCCAGCGAACGGATACGTTCGGCGATTTCATCAATCGCGGTGGCCAGTTCGGTATATTGTTCTTCGAACATGGTGTGCAGGGTCTGGAACATCGGACCCGTCACGTTCCAGTGGAAATTGTGAGTCTTGAGATACAGCGCATAGGAATCAGCCAGAACGCGGCCAAGGCCGTCGGCGATTGCAGTGCGGTTGGTTTCATTGATGCCAATATCAATCTGCATGGTCGATCTCCTTTCGTCGAGGGCGCAACCCACGAAGGTTCTTTGTGTTTCTGTCTTGAGAAGGAGTATGAAACACGCAGAAACGTTACGCCAATCAATAGTTTATTGATTTGCAATAGATCAATTCTATTACAAAAAGTGTGGTTATAGATTGTGTCATGCCAAGGGCTATTTCCCGGCTTTCTGTTGCTGGGTGACGATGGTGTCGGCCTGTTTCCCGGTCAGTTCCTGCATGTGGGAATAGCTGCGTGTGAAAAAGCCGGTTCCCTGTGTCAAAGAACGTAATTCAGTCACCATGTCGGCGGTTTCCGATGTCGGCATCTGAACGTCGATTTCATCCCATCCCTGCCAGCCATCCTTGGCATTGAAGCCAAGAATTTGACCGCGCCGGGTGCTGACCAGCCGCTGGGCTTTGGATGTGAAATCTGACGGGATCGAAATGGTGCAGCGATCAACCGGTTCAAGAAGCACCGGACCGGCATTGCCAAGTGCCTCCCCGATGGCGATGCGGCCAGCCATCTGGAAGGCTTGATCGGAACTGTCGACAGTGTGATAGGACCCGTCGACCAGCTTGACGGCGACATCAATCACCGGAAAACCAAGTGGCCCGCATCGCAAGCCGTCACGAATGCCCTTTTCGACTGCCGAGATATATTGCCGTGGGATGGCGCCACCAACGATATGGTCGCTGAAGTCAAATCCTTCGCCGCGGCCAAGCGGGCGCAGTTCGATTGCAGCATCCCCGAATTGGCCATGTCCGCCGGTCTGTTTTTTATATCGTCCGCGGGCCGAGGACGGCTTGCGGATGGTTTCCTGATAACCGGTCAGAACCGCCGTCGTGGTGATTTCCAGATGATAGTGATCACGCAGATGTGCCAGCGCGCATTGCAGGTGTATATCCCCCTGACCGGCCAGAACCAGTTGTCCGGTGCTGTCATTGTGGGTGAAGCTCAGGGAACGGTCCTGTTCGCATAAATGTCGCAAGGCTTCGGTCAGTTTGACATCATCACCCGGTTTGGTGACTTCAAGCCCGGTTTCATAAAGCGGGGGCAGGGGATCGGGCCATAAACTGTCGATCGGGCCATCGGTTGCAACCAGGCTTCCGGTGCGCAAATGTTCAACGCGCGGCAGGCCTACAATTGCCCCGGTTCGCGCAGCATCAAGCTTTTCATGCTTGTCGGCAAAGATGGTGCAAAGTCCTGACAGCTTGTCATCACCAAGCGCATCACCGTTTTTAAGACCCCCCGACAGAACGCGCCCAAAGCAGAACCGCCCGGCATGGGACAGATGCAGGGTTTTGAAAATCTGAACGATGGTTTTCTGGTCATCGGGATCCACGCCAAGACGATGGGCACAGACATCCGCCGCAGGGGCTTCGTGGCGCAATGCCTTAAGCAGCCGGATAATCCCATGATCCTGTTCGGCCGATCCGAAAAACACCGGCACGATCAGATCGCGGCCAAGATCCTGTTTAAGATTGTCATAGATCGTGGCAGGGGCGGGTGTCTGATCTTCGAGAATCTGTTCAAGAAGATCATCATCGAAATCAGCCAGTGTTTCGAGCAGGCCTTCGCGTGCTTCGTCTTCGCGGTTTGCCAGCCTGGAGGGCATGGTAATCAGTTTGGAAGGCTGACCTTCAAGATACTGGTAAGCCCGTTCAGAGACGATATCGACAAAGCCGGTGATGGCATCGTCATGACCATCGCCATCACGGATCGGTATTTCACGCAGGATCAGGGGGCGTTCGGAAATGGATTGCAGGGCGTCGATATTATCGCGCAATCGCACGCCGCCATGATCGGTCTTGTTAATGAAAATCAGATGAGGGATGCGGTTGCGATCAAGAAATTTCAGGATCGGGGCAACCGTCATCACCCGGGCGGGATCACAATCAACCACGACAATGGCGACATCGCAGATCATCGCGACTTCGCGGGCATCCTGGGCAAAGTCGACCGATCCCGGACAGTCGATAAAATGCCATTCCTCGTCAAGATAGGTGGTCTGGGCGCAGGTGAGTTCGGTACTCATTTCGCGGGTGCGCGATTGGGGATTGTTGTCACCGACGGTATTGTGGTCGCGGATGGTTCCCTTGCGGTGGATGCGCCCGGTTGCACATAGCAAACTTTCAAACAGGGAAGTCTTGCCGCTGGAATAGGGGCCGATCAGGGCCGCGACGCGCGGGGTATGTGTGCCGGGTGAAGTGGTCGAACGGGCGGTGCTGGGCATTGGCATCTCCTTGAACAGGAAGACCGATATCCCATGGTGCCGGGCGTGTGTTGCGATCTGTTCCACGCTGCAGCAATCCTGGCAGCCGGTCTGGACGTTTCGAATGCCCGGTTTTGTCCGGGATGTCTTTTTAAGGCAGGGTGGGGACAATGGGCGTCAGGCAAAAGCCGTTTGGTGGATATGCAGCCCTGTTTGCATGTTTTGTGCTGTCCGATACACCCCCTTAAGTAGATCATGGCTTGGGGCATTGGTATCAAGTGGTTGGTGGAAAAGTGCCCAGATTTGAACATAATTCGCCCCGAAATGGCCCAATCAGACCTGTTTTCCTGCCTTGTTCTTCGGTCAAATTCGTTCTTGTCAGTCGAGGACATGGCCAGCCAAATCTGTCCCCCCTCACAAGGCTGGGCCGGTTGTTTTCAGGTTAGTTCCCCCACCTGGAATGCCGCGACTGACAAGGTCTCCCCAAGACCGTAATGACCCCGAATATGTTGGGGCGGGTTTATCCCGCCCCATTTTTTTTATGTCCTGATCCGGGGTGGGAACGGGTGCCGTATTTGCCCCATTTCGCCCGCAAATGGTCATCAAGCGTAGATTTTTAAGCCCCAATTACATGGCAAATTCCTAATTATCGGAAGCGCAAACACCGATGCAGTGCCCTCCCTCACGACGCATCGGGGCCCGAATGAACGTTTTCTCCCCCGAAACGTTCACACCCCACGGGCAAGGCAACGCTTCCGATCGGTCTCCCCAAGACCATCTGTCCCCAAAGCCCGGGCGAGCCCCAAGCTCCCCGGGCCTTTTTTTGTCTGTGGCATGGTGCGCAAACAGAGCCGCGATCAGGCCTGTTGCGGGGGTGTTTGTGTCGTGCCGGCGTGACGTGGCTGCGGCGGGGCAATCGCGAATATTCTTGTCGGGGTTTCACGCCCGCGCATGGTGACCTCACCGCGCGAAATCCAGTTCGGGATATCGGCATGATCGCCACAGGCCCTGACGGTGCTTTCTGTGGCCAGGATGTAGCTTCCATATTGTTTGTTCATGCCTTCAAGGCGGGCGGCGATATTGACGTTGTCACCATGGACGGTAAAGGTCAGGCGGTTTTCCGATCCGATGGCACCGATCACGATATCACCGGTATTGATCCCGCATCGTGTTTTCAGCTTTCCACCGAAACTGTAGACCCGGTTTTCGGACAGTTCCTGAATGGCAAGTGCGGTACGCACCGCATTCAGCGCATGATCGGCATCCGGGGTGACCGCGTTAAAGGTGATCAGCATGGCATCGCCTTCGAACTGCGTGATCACACCCCCGAAACGCGAAATGACGGCATTGGTCTGGGTGAAATACTCATTGAGCATCGTCGCCAATGCCTGCGGGCTCAGTTTTTCGGAGATGGATGAAAACCCTTCGATATCGGTGAACATCACGGTTGCGCTAACCGCTTCGCCATCGCCGGGCTTGATCTGTTGGTCGGCATGGGTGATGCGATCGGCAATTTCGGGCGATACAAACCGTGACAGATCGCGGGCGGCAATCTCATCGGTGACCGCACGGATAAAGGACCGTTTGGCACGCATCACCGCAATTGTCAGCACAAGGGTGACCAGAACAATTGCGATGATCTTGTCAATTTCCGCACCGATCAGGATAGAGTTCGAGGTCAGATAGGTGACATAGTCACGGGTGATCATGCTTTGGCCGCCCTCGCTCCAGATCACGTAACCGGCAAGGATCAGCCAGCCCAGGGCGGCCGTGCCGCCGGCAATCAGGATATAGCGCGGATCAAAGCGCAGGCTGCGCAACGCGATAAAGATAAAGACATACATCACCGTCGGCGCTTTGAGATAGAAGCTGGCCGGTTGCATATACTGGATATGGAAGCTCCAGATCAGGACCATCAGAAGCCCGATATCGGCAATCACCGACAAGGTCAGAAAACCGTCGGTCAGGGCATTGCGATAGGCCAGCATCAATCGTTTAAGCGTGAACAGGTAATAAAGCCCCAGCGCCCATGGCACCGGCTGAATGCCATTGGACATGGTGGCACTTGGCGAGATCGCATACAGGCTGGCGAAAATGGTCACCAGCAACAATTGCACCCAGCCAATCAGCTTTTCGCTGTCATGTTGTTGTTTGTCGATCGCGGCCTGAACCCGTTCGGGCAGGTGGGACTGGGCTTTGTTGCCAAACAGGAATGCACCAAGTGTGCTTTTCATTGTGACCGGAATCCCGATTGCTGTGGCCGAAACCATCAGACAATAGCACAGGATTGCTTAACAGACCCGGCAATGGCGCACACGACCGGCAGGCGTTGTTAATCATCGCCCATTTGCCAAACAGGCCATGCCGGTGCCGGTTAAACAAGCAGGTGTATTGATGGGGGGGAGGATGCGGGCAAAAAAAAGCCGGGCAACAAATGTGCCCGGCAAGTTTATCAGGGAGGCTTCACGTCTGGGAGACGTAGGACCCTTCGCAGGGCCCTGGGTAAGCCGGACAGGGCGTCCGGCTAAGACCGAAATTCGGTCAGGGAGAAAACTCTTTACCGCGGTGCGGTGTTTGCCGCTGCGGTTCGAGAGGGAAGATAGCGTTTTTGCCGGGAAACACCACTGCCAAATTGCTTTTTCAGCCATGCAAAATCTGCATAAATGTTGGGCTGCGAAGATTTATGGTTTAACTATTTGAAATTGCGCGATTTTATTTGGGTGATCTGTGTCACTTGCTTGTGAAATGGGCATTTGACCGCGAAATCAATTGTGCAACAGCACAAAAAAATGCCGGTAGCAGGGGGGCGCTACCGGCAAAGATCAACAGGGAGGCTTACGTCTGGGAGACGTAGGGAATCTTGGGGAAGATTCCGGTGCCGGATTTCGTTCCGACGGACGGATCATGCGGAGATCAGGGAAGATGAAGCGATCACGATTTCGCGTCTGCTCACAACTTATGATGCAAATGTAAGTATGCTTACTTCCGATTTAAAGTAGAATAAGCTCAGACCAACCATGCAGGGAATGCATGGCAGAAAAATGTCAATAATTTTAAGAAATTATGACCAGCCCCGCGTCTGGCGCATTCCAAAACACTTATATTAGGCCCTGATCCGGATGGCTTGTCCGCGCGATTTTGCATGTAACGGACCGTTCTGCGACCCGAAAAACAGCATATGGCGATTCTGTCGGCCAGATATCGGCGGGGATCAACGCCGATCAGGTCATCTTTTCAAGGGACAGAGATGAATTTGGGGGCCGCATTTGGCGGGTTCGCAAGGTGTGGTCCGGATGGTGCGTGTATTCCGCGTGTATTCCCGTGGTCTGGACATCCGGAATTCCGGTGATGGCAGGGGCCATGCGGGCAAGGGCGCAGGCAGGGGGCAGGCAGTGGGGGCTGGCAGTGGGGGCTGGCCGGGGCCATGATCACTGACCATGGGGATGGTCCGAAATTATCCATGCGTTGCGCGCAATGCAAAACGGCCCGGCGGAGCTGCCGGGCCGTTTCAAACGGGATTTGGGTAAGCCTTGCGCTATTTGTCGGCGCTGGCATTGCTGGCGGCGGCCGCGGCCTTGGCTTTTACCTTGGAGATTTCTTCGATCAGGAAGTCGCGGAACACGGCAATGCGTTTTGAATGGCGCAATTCTTCCGGATAGACGAAATAGGCATCAAAGCTTGGCCCTTCGAGCTCGGGCAGGATGCGGACCAGATTGCTGTTGGTCGGCAGCAGATAATCAGGCAGGGCCGAAATCCCCAGACCGGATTCGGTCGCGCGGAAAATGCCGTAAATATTGTTCAGCTTCAGAATCGGGCGCATGTCCGGTTTGAACTGCTGGGCGGTGGCCATCATCCAGTTGACGTTCGAAACCGGCGGGCGGGCATCCGCACCATAAATGATCAGCCGGTGATCTTTCAGATCTTCGGGTGTCTTGGGCATGCCGTACTGTTTGATATATTCCGGCGACGCAAAGACGTGATAGCGCAGGGTCATCAACTGTCGCTGTACCAGATCGGCCTGACGCGGTGGCTGCATGCGGATGGCGACATCGGCCTCACGCATGGCAAGATCAAGTTCCTCGTCATTGAGGACCAGCGACAGTTCGATTTCCGGATAGCGTTCCAGGAATTCATTGATGCGCGGGGTCAGCCAGGTCGAGCCAAAGGCCACCGTGGTGGTGACTTTCAACGGGCCACTCGGGCGTTCCTTGGATTCACGAATGCGGGCTTCGGCCATGGAAAGCTTGGCAAAGACGTCATGGGCGGTGCGATACAGCAACTCGCCCTGTTCGGTCAAAATCAGGCCACGGGCATGGCGGTGAAAAAGCGGAACCTTGACGCTTTCTTCAAGCGCGCTGATCTGTCGGCTGACAGCCGACTGGCTCAGATTAAGGTTTTCCCCTGCGTGAGTGAAGCTTCCGGCTTCCGCAACAGCGTGAAATACACGCAGCTTGTCCCAGTCCATAGACCCGCTCCTAGATGTCACTGCCGCACGGCTCTGCGCCAGTCCCCTGATAATACTTCTCTTCTTTTATGGGTAATTTGGTTTCAACACTGTTAAGCGCGTCACACAAACGACCCAAGCCCGTAATTGGGTTCAGACCCTTTACCAATATGAGGCCTGTAGCATTTTCTGCAAGCAGGCATTTTCCGCAATGTTGATTTCGCAGATGCGTGATTCTTTTGAAATGTCAGACGATTGGCGGGATCAGGTAATTTGTAAACATGAAAAAAGGGGATGCATTTTGCATCCCCTTGCAGGTGTTTCTGACCACTTCGCGTGATCGGGCAATCATCCTGTTTGGCCCGGCGATTGAAGTGTTGTCAAAGCACGGTTAATGCCCTGTCAGATCAGGCTTCGTGTTCGGCGATGAACTTTTCGGCCTCAAGCGCGGCCATGCAGCCCATGCCAGCCGCGGTCACGGCCTGACGGTAAATCTTGTCGGTGACATCGCCAGCCGCAAACACACCCGGGACATTGGTCACGGTGCTGCCCGGCTTGACCAGAACATAGTTCTCGTCATCCATGTCGACCTGGCCCTTGAAGATGGCGGTCGCCGGATCATGGCCGATGGCAACAAAGAAGCCGTCAGCCGGAATGTCGGTGATTTCGTCGGTTTTGACATTGCGGACGCGAACCGCCTCGACGCCATCCATCGGGCCGTCACCACCCAGAATGTCTTCGACAACACTGTCCCAGACCACGTCGATTTTTTCATGCTTGAGAAGGCGTTCCTGAAGCATCTTTTCGGCACGCAATTCATCGCGACGATGGATCAGGGTTACTTTCGAGCAGATACCAGCGAGATACAGGGCTTCTTCAACGGCGGTATTGCCGCCGCCAACAACCGTGACCGGTTTGTTGCGATAGAAGAACCCGTCACAGGTCGCGCATGCCGAAACGCCGCGGCCATTGAATTTTTCTTCGCCCGGAAGGCCAAGCCAGCGTGCCTGCGCACCGGTGGAAATGATCACGGTTTCAGCGATATAGGTATCGCCGGAGTCGCCTTTGCAGACGAACGGACGTTTGGAAAAATCGACCTCGGTGATCAGGTCATGCACCATTTTGGTGCCGACATGTTCAGCCTGTGCCTTCATCTGATCCATCAGCCACGGACCCTGAATGACATCGGCAAAGCCCGGGAAGTTTTCGACATCGGTGGTGATCGTCAACTGACCACCCGGCTGAAGGCCCATCACCATCATGGGTTCAAGGTTGGCGCGTGCCGCATAGATTGCCGCAGTATAACCGGCAGGGCCGGAGCCGATGATGAGGACTTTGGTCTGATGTTCCTGGGCCATGTTCTTTGTATATGTCCGAGATTGATAAAAGCTGACGTCGAACATATGGGCAGTCCGGACAAGACGCAACCGCTTCACGCAAAGTTTGACCGGCGGATATCGCGTTTTTTGGATGGTGAAATTTTACGCAACAAACCGGTAGTTTCGCCAGACTGTTGAAGGCCGCGGACAATGCCGGAATTCTGCATCGTCAGCGATGCCAAAAAGCGGATTTTACTGCATTTTCAGTTACGGCATCCAAGCGCAAGATTGCATTCTTGCTCGGAATATATTATTGCCAGCAACTTGCCTCGCTGTAATATTGTTTCAATCGGGGTAACTTTCGCGCACAGAATCGAGGAATAAATGCAACGGGTCAAACTCGACAAGATCGACCGCAGAATCCTGCGCGATCTACAGGAAGATGGCCGCATGACCAATGTGGAACTTGCCAGACGTGCAGGTATCTCGGCCCCGCCCTGTTTGCGTCGTGTGCGCGCACTCGAAGAAACCGGATTTATCCAAGGCTATCATGCCGATGTCGATGCGCAGGCGCTTGGCTATAACGTGACGGTGTTTGCGATGGTCGGTCTTGCCAGCCAGGCCGAACATGATTTGCGTGCCTTTGAAGCCCGTGCAGCGCAATGGCCGGAAGTTCGTGAATGCCACATGGTGGCCGGTGAAATGGACTTTCTGCTGAAAATCGTTTCGCACAGCTGGGACGAATATCAGAAATTCCTGACCACCGAACTGACGGTTGCCGAAAACGTCAATCACGTCAAATCGGCATTGTCGATTCGAACCGCAAAGAACATGCCCGGCGTTCCGATTGATATCGACGCCGAAGACTGATCGCTTCGGACATTTGCTGCGTAATGTAAACCGGTGCCAATTTGGCGCCGGTTTTGTTTTTGCACCCTGTTTCCGTGCAACCCGCCATGGGCAGCGCATGCCGCACGGGCTTGCGGGCCGTCGTGCGGTGGTGTTGCGGGCAGGGTGTGGCTAGCGGACTGATATCATGATGGAAAAACGTGATCGAAGAATACGGTCAAATACACGTGCAGACGAATAACCTTACTAAACGTAGGGATGAAAATCCTTGTAAAGGATGTGGTTTAGGCATACATACCAAGTACCTATCCCAATGGGATAAGTTTATATCAAAGGTTAGTCATTGGAAGCGTTCAGGTCACAGCATCAAGCCCGCGAAATTGAACCGGTCGTCGATCAGGGATGGTCGGGGATCGTGCCGGCAGGTTTATTTGCCCTGTGCGGTGTGGTGTTGCTGGTGCTTTTGTCCTATCGCCCGGCCGATGACATGACCGGTGTCGGTATGGTGTTTCCACTTTCACTGTCTGAAGATTACATTCTTGCGCAAGTCGGTGCGTCTGGCGGGCGCGTTGTGCGGTTTGGCGGCTTTGGTCATATGGCGGTCGTTGTTCGCGACGATGGTGCCGTCCCGAAGGCCGAAGATTTCGGCGCGATGTTTACCCTGTCTCCGCTGATTGCTTCAGTATGTTTTGAGTCCGGCGATACCAATAACGCCTTTTGACGTCTGGGTGTAAGTCCATGGAAAAGTTACTAGAAATTCGGGCCAACGCGATAAAGACACTGTTCGTGATCCTGGCCCTGCACATCCCGCTTAGCGGGATTGCCGGATATGTCGCCAGCAGTGATGCATGGTCGCCATTGATTGCCAGTGCGGTTTTTGCTGCTGTTGCCTTTGTGATTTATCGCCTGGCGGGAACGCAGGCACAGGTCACGCTGTTTGTTGTGGCCTCGGCGATGATTTTGCAGGTTGGTGTGCTGGTTTATGCGTTTCGCGGGCATCACTGGCAGATTGACGTGCATATGTATTTCTTTGCTGCCCTTGCGGTTCTTGGCGCACTGGTATGCTGGAAAACAATTGTCGTTGTGACCGGCGTGATCGCGCTGCATCACCTGATCCTGAATTTTGCAGTGCCTTACTGGGTGTTCCCCGAAGGTGGCCAGTTCTGGCGTGTGGTTTTGCATGCGGTGGTGGTGATTGTAGAAGCGGGCGTTCTGATCTGGTCGTGCAAAAGCCTTTATACCACGCTTGCCAATGCCGAAACCGCACGCAACGAAGCGGTCAAGGCTGCGACCGCGGCCGAAGATCTGTTGGCGCAGAATGAACAATTGCGCAAACAGCGTCAGGTCGAACGCGAACAGTTCAAACGTGAACTGGCCGACCAGATCAGTGCGATGATTGGTAAATCGGCCGGGGCGGTTGATGATGAATCTGTTCAGTTGCAGAAACGTGCACAGCATATGAATGACCGTGCACGGGTTGCAAAGGAAGCATCCAAAGGGGCGGTGCATGCGTCTGAAGAAACGTCGCAGAACGTTGAATCAGCGGCATCGGCAGTCGATGAAATCAATGCATCGGCCGAAGAAATCGCCCGCCAGATCGGACGTGCCCGCGAGATAACCGACAATGCGGTGGAGCGGTCAAAAACCGCCAGCGACCGGATCGAATGGTTGTCAAATGCGGCCGAAAAGATTGGCGAAGTCGTCAATCTGATTACCGATATCGCATCCCAGACCAATCTTCTGGCGCTCAACGCGACGATCGAGGCCGCCCGTGCCGGAGAAGCTGGCAAGGGCTTTGCCGTTGTTGCCAACGAGGTCAAAAATCTGGCCAACCAGACCGCGCGGGCAACGGACGAGATCGCCCAGCAGATTTCCGAAATCCAGGCCGCGACCGGGGATTCGGTGTCGGCGGTAAACGGGGTTTCCGAAACCATCGGCGATATGGTTGAAGTGGCGGCAACCATTTCGGCCACCATGGAACAGCAGCAAAGTGCAACCCGCGAGATCGCGCACAGTCTTGGCAGTACGGTTGAGGCGACCCGCGATCTGTCGGACCTGATCCATCAATTGTCACAGATTTCGGCCGAAACCGGCGAGATGGCAACTGAACTTCTGGGCAGTGCCGATCATCTGGGATCGGAGGCAACCGATCTTAATCGCAATGTGGAGGCCGTTCTCGAACGGTTGGCCAAAAGCGGTTAAAGCCAGCAGATCCGTTGCCAAAATGGCAGGCAGCAGAAAGCCGGGCATATGCGCCCGGCTTTTTTGTTTGCGGTGACGGGGCTGGACAGGGGCTGGAGCGGGGATACCCGGCATGCGGGCATAAAAAAACGGCCCGATAATCATCGGACCGTTTTGATCACTGGGACATTTCCCGATTTACGAGAAATCGACCTTCAGAATTTCATAGCTTTTGGTGCCGCCCGGGACGGTTACCTCGACGGAATCACCGACAGACTTGCCGATCAACGCACGCCCGATCGGCGAGGTGGTTGAAATGCGGCCAGCATTGATGTCAGCCTCGATCGGGCCGACAACCTGATAGGTGGTTTCCTCGTCGGTATCTTCGTCGACAAGATCAACCTTGGCACCGAACTTCACAACGTTGCCGGCCAGAGACGGCACGTCGATCACTTCGGAACGGCTCAGGACATCTTCGAGCTCGGCAATACGACCTTCGCAGAAACTTTGGCGTTCGCGTGCGGCATGGTATTCGGCGTTTTCCGAAAGATCACCATGTTCGCGTGCTTCCGCGATAGCCTTGATGATTTCAAGACGTTCGACGGACTTGCGATGCTTCAGTTCTTCTTCGAGGCGCTGATGCCCTTGCGGGGTCATTGGTACTTTTTCCATCGCGCTCACAGCCTATTCTTATTAGCGGTCGATACTACAAAATCAACCGCCCGGCATTTTACCGCCGGGCGGTCTGAATTCTTCCGTCAGGTTCGGTAAGGAACCTTAGTACTTGTCCCCAAGATATTCCTGAACCGGACGAACTGCAAGTGCGCCGCGTTTCAGGTTGTCGATGGCGCGCAATGTTGCGCGGGCACCGGCGACAGTGGTGTAGTACGGAATATCATCGGTAAGGGCAGTGCGACGGATCGAGAAACTGTCGACTACGGCCTGTTTACTTTCCGTGGTATTGAATACCAGGTTGATATCGCCGTTCTTCATCATGTCCACGATATGGGGACGTCCTTCCTGTACCTTATTGACCGGGGTGACGTCCAGCCCTTCTTTTTCAAGAGCTTCTGCGGTGCCGTGCGTCGCGACCACGCTAAAGCCAAGGGCAATTGCGTCGCGTGCGAGTTGAACAGCAGCCGGTTTGTCATGATTTTTGACCGAGATGAAGACCTTGCCACCTTGCGGCAGCGTGTGGCCTGCGGCCATCTGTGCCTTGGCAAAGGCGCGACCGAAATCGGTATCAAGGCCCATGACTTCGCCGGTTGAACGCATTTCCGGGCCAAGCAGGGTGTCGACACCCGGGAAGCGGTTGAACGGAAGGACCGCTTCCTTGACGGCAATATGTTTGAACGGACCGTGATCAATGTCAAAGTCGCCCAGTTTTTCGCCCGCCATGATACGTGCGCCGATTTTGGCAATCGGGTTGCCGGTTGCCTTGGCAACGAACGGAACCGTACGCGATGCGCGCGGGTTGACTTCGATCAGATAGATCGTGTCATCCTTGATCGCGAACTGAACGTTCATCAGACCAACAACGTTGAGTGCCTTGGCCAGTTGGACTGTCTGTGCCTTGAGGCGTTCAATCATGGCCTCGTCAAGCGAGTAGGGCGGCAGCGAGCAGGCAGAGTCACCGGAATGGATACCGGCTTCTTCGATATGCTGCATGATGCCCGCGACAAAGACGTTTTCACCATCGGAAACCGCATCGGCATCGATTTCGATCGCATCCTGAAGGAAGCTGTCGATCAGAACCGGGCTTTTGCCGGAAACCTGAACGGCTTCGTGCATGTAGCGCAGCAGGTCTTCGGTGGTGTGAACGATTTCCATCGCACGACCGCCAAGCACGTAAGACGGGCGGATCACGATCGGGTAACCGATGCTTTCGGCAATCTTGACGGCTTCGTCAACCGAACGGGCAATGCCGTTGGCCGGCTGTTTGAGGCCAAGCTTGTTGATCAGCGCCTGGAACCGGTCGCGGTCTTCGGCAAGGTCGATGCTGTCCGGGCTGGTACCAAGGATCGGAATGCCGGCCTTTTCAAGAGCAGCAGAAAGTTTCAGCGGGGTCTGGCCACCATACTGAACAATCACGCCCATCAGTTCGCCCTTGGACTGTTCAAGCTGGCACAGCTCGATCACGTCTTCGGCGGTCAGCGGTTCGAAATACAGGCGATCGGAGGTGTCATAGTCGGTTGAAACCGTTTCCGGGTTGCAGTTGACCATGATGGCTTCGATGCCGGCTGCGCGCAGCGCATAGGCCGCGTGCACACAGCAATAATCAAACTCGATGCCCTGACCGATACGGTTCGGACCACCACCAAGAATGATTACTTTCTTGCGGTCGGTGACTTCGGCTTCGTTTTCCGGCTCGAAGAAACCGTCACCTTCATACATGGAATACATATACGAGGTGCGCGACGGGAATTCGGCAGCACAGGTATCGATGCGTTTGTAAACCGGACGCAGGCCAAGGGCCTGACGGTCGGCGCGCACGGTGTCTTCGTCCTTGCCGGCCAGTTCGGCCAGACGGGCATCAGAGAAGCCGAGCTTTTTGAGGCGCAGCAATTCCTGCTTGTCGGTCGGAATGCCGTTGGCACGGACTTTTTCTTCTTCGGCGACCAGCATTTCAAGCTGTTTGAGATACCAGCGGTCAAACTTGGTGGCCGACTGGATTTCTTCGAGCGTCATGCCATGGCGGAAGGCCTGGGCCGCGTAAAGAATACGGAACGGGATCGGCTGCGTCAGCTGGGCGCGGATTGCGGCCTTGTCCGGGGCGCCTTCGATTTTGACTTCGTTCAAACCGGTAAGGCCGGTTTCCATCGAACGCAGGCCTTTCTGAAGACTTTCGGCAAAGCTTCCGCCAATCGACATGGCTTCGCCGACCGACTTCATGGCCGTACCCAGAAGCGGTTTGGCGCCCGGGAACTTTTCAAAGGTGAAGCGCGGGATCTTGGTGACGACATAGTCGATGGTCGGCTCAAACGAAGCCGGGGTCACACCGGTAATGTCGTTATCAAGTTCATCAAGGGTGTAACCAACCGCAAGCTTGGCCGCGATTTTGGCAATCGGGAAGCCGGTTGCCTTGGATGCCAGGGCCGATGAACGCGACACGCGCGGGTTCATTTCAATAACGATCAGACGACCGTCGTCCGGGTTGACCGCGAACTGAACGTTGGAACCACCGGTATCAACACCGATCTCGCGGAGCACGGCAAGCGATGCGTCGCGCATGATCTGGTATTCTTTGTCGGTCAGGGTCAGGGCCGGGGCAACAGTGATCGAATCCCCGGTATGAATGCCCATCGGATCGACGTTTTCAATCGAACAGATGATGATGCAGTTATCCGCGCTGTCGCGGACGACTTCCATTTCATATTCTTTCCAGCCGAGAATGGATTCTTCGATCAGAACCGTATGGGTCGGGGAAATCGCCAGACCGTTGCGCACGATCTGTTCGAATTCTTCACGGTTATAGGCAATGCCGCCGCCTTCGCCGCCAAGGGTGAAGCTCGGACGGATGATTGCCGGAAGGCCAGTGATTTCAAGTGCCTTGACCGCATCTTCGAAGGTGCTGACCATCGCAGAACGTGCGCTTTCCAGACCGATCTTGTCCATGGCGTCACGGAACAGCTGGCGGTCTTCGGCCTTTTCGATGACGTGCTTTTTCGCACCGATCATTTCCACGCCGTATTTTTCAAGGGTGCCGTCATTGAACAGGGCCAGTGCCGTGTTCAGCGCGGTCTGACCACCCATTGTCGGCAGAAGCGCGTCCGGGCGTTCCTTTTCGATGATCTTGGCGACCATTGCCGGTTTGATCGGCTCGATATAGGTGGCATCGGCCAGGTTCGGGTCGGTCATGATGGTCGCCGGGTTCGAGTTGACCAGAATGACGCGGTAACCTTCTTCCTTGAGCGCCTTACAGGCCTGGGCGCCGGAATAATCGAATTCGCAAGCCTGACCAATGACAATCGGGCCAGCACCGATGATGAGGATTGATTTGATATCTGTACGTTTCGGCATGTCGTTTTCCGCTTTTCGCAGGGCGGGCGCGCGTGCTGCACCGCCTCGTTTAAGTCCGTTAATCGCGTATCTTCGGAGCGTGTCCTGATCGGGTGATCAGGATTTTGCTTCTTCGATCAGACCAACGAAACGTTTGAACAGGTAGTGGCTGTCATGCGGCCCCGGCGATGCTTCCGGGTGGTACTGAACCGCAAAGGCCGGTTTGTCTTTGGCACGCAGCCCGGCAAGGGAGCCGTCAAACAGCGAGAAGTGCGTTGCCTCGACATTGTCGGGCAGGCTGTCCTTGTCGACGACAAAGCCGTGGTTCTGCGAGGTGATCTCGACGACACCGGTGGTGGTGTCCTTGACCGGGTGGTTTGCACCGCGATGGCCGACATCCATTTTCTTGGTCTTTGCGCCAAGCGCCAGGGCCATCATCTGATGACCAAGGCAAATGCCAAAGACCGGCTTGCCGCTATCGATCAGTTTCTTGATGGTCGGAACGGAATATTCGCCGGTTGCCGCGGGGTCACCGGGGCCGTTTGACAGGAAGATGCCATCCGGGTTCATCGCCAGAACTTCCTCGGCGGTGGTGGTGGCCGGGACGACCGAGACCTTGCAGTCGAGGCTTGCGAGGTTGCGCAGGATGTTGCGTTTCACGCCATAATCAACGGCAACCACATGGTGTTTTGCATTGCCAAGTTTGCCGTAACCGCCTTCGCGCGACCACAGGGCTTCATCCCAGTCGTAACCGGTGGTGCAGCTGTTGTCCTTGGCAAGGTCCATGCCTTCAAGACCCGGCCATTCATTGGCCTTGGCGATCAGGGCAGGGATGTCAAAGACGCCGTCGGGGTTATGGCAGATCACACCGTTCGGTGCGCCTTCGGTACGGATGCGTTTGGTCAGGCGGCGGGTGTCTACACCGGCGATCCCGATGCGGCCATGCTCGGCAAGCCAGTCATTGAAATGTTTGCGCGCACGGTAGTTGGAAGGTTCGGTAATGTCCTGGCGCAGGATGCAGCCAAGGGCGACCGGTTTGGCATTTTCGATATCTTCGTCATTGGTGCCGACGTTACCGATATGCGGGAAGGTAAAGGTGATCATCTGACCGGCATAGGACGGGTCGGTCATGATTTCCTGGTAGCCCGTAATGGAGGTGTTGAAGCAGACTTCACCGACGACCTCTCCTCGGGCCCCGACGCCGCGTCCCCAAAAAACTGAACCATCTGCGAGAACCAGTACGGCAGAAGCACCAGGAGGCGGGGTGTGCGTGGGCGCTGACATTGGCAAATGTCCTTTCGATCTTTCCACGGTGAGACACGGAGTCTTTTTATATATAATAAATGCGGGCAAGCCGATAAAAACGACTGCAATTTGCCTGCATACCGGACATGCGGACGTGCCAAGTCGTTCCCAGCATGTTGAACTGTGCACCGTTGATGCGACAGCGGACCGTGCTGGAAGCGGGGCAAATCGTGATCCCGGTAGGCAAATTGGCGGATGTCTACGGGAGTCGCGGACCCATGTCAAGGACGCATCGAAACTTTTATTTCCCAAGGAAAATCAACGGTTTGCGGGGGAAGGTTTTCTTTGCGTCTTATGCTGTAATGCGGTATGTTCGCTCCTTTCTTCCACAGAATCAGAGATGAGCCATGCTGCGATCGCAGCTTAATGACGCTTTGAAAAAGGCTGTCCTTGCCAAGGATGCATGCTCCGTTACCACCGTGCGCCTTATTCTGGCAGCACTGAAAGAACGCGATATCGCCGCACGGGGCGAAGGCAACACCGATGGCATTTCGGATGACGAAATCATCAATCTGCTTCAGGCGATGGTGAAACAGCGTCGCGAAAGCATCGAGATGTATACCAAGGGCAACCGTCCCGAGCTTGCCGAACAGGAAGCCGCAGAAATCGCGGTGATCGAGAAATTCCTGCCAGCACAGCTTTCCGATGAGGAAATCGAAGAAGCTGTGCGCGGTACCGTAAGCGAAATCGGTGCGACCTGTCTTAAGGATATGGGACGTACGATGGCGGCCCTTCGCGAAAAATACAGCGGCACCATGGATTTCGGCAAAGCCGGTGGTGTTGCCAAAAAACTTTTGGGCTAGTCCCGGAAGACCTATCTTTATTTAGAAAGCCGGGCGTGTAAAATCGTCCGGCTTTCGTCGTCCCAGAGCAGGCACTTCGCACAGACGAATTGATAATGCCGCGCCGGGACAAGGACCAACAACAGGGTTGCGCATGTGCGCAACAGCATCATCACGGGATCGGGACATCATGAGCTTTCCCCAGTCGTTTCTGGACGACCTGCGGGCACGGGTCGGACTGGCAGATATTGTCGGTTCATCGGTGAAGCTGATCAAACGCGGCCGGGAATATTCCGGGCTGTGCCCATTCCATTCCGAAAAATCCCCGTCCTTTACGGTCAATGAGCAAAAGGGCTTCTATCACTGCTTTGGCTGCGGGGCGCACGGGGATGTCATCAGTTTTGTGATGAATACCCGCGGGCTGACCTTTGTCGAGGCGGTCGAGGTGCTGGCCAATCAGGTTGGCATGGATGTCCCCAAACCGTCGCGCGAAGCCCAGGAACGCGAACAGAAGGCCAAAACCCTTTACGAGGTGATGGAAGCGGCCTGTGTGTTTTTTGAACGCATGTTGCGCATGCCCGAAGGCAAGGAAGGGCTGGATTATTTTCATCGTCGCGGCCTTGATGACAAAACCATTGCCGAATTCCGCCTGGGCTTTGCGCCCGACAATCGCGGCGCGCTGAAGGCGGCACTCAAACGCGAAGATATCGACGAAAAGCTGATGATCGAGGCCGGGCTTCTGATCGAACCCGAAGATAGCGGCCGGCAAAGCTATGACCGGTTCCGCGGGCGGGTGATGTTCCCGATCCTTGACCGGCGCGGGCGGGTGGTGGCGTTTGGCGGCCGCGTGATGGGCGATGCCAAGCCGAAATACCTTAACAGTCCGGATACACCGCTGTTTCACAAGGGGCGCCTTCTTTATGGCCTGCCCCAGGCGCGCGAAGCCGCCCGTCACGATGCACCGATCATTGTGACCGAGGGCTATATGGATGTTATTGCCCTGCACCGGGCCGGGTTCCGCGGGGCGGTGGCGCCGCTTGGTACCGCGGTTACCGAAGAACAGATTGGCGAGCTTTGGAAAATGACCAACGAGCCGATCCTGTGTCTGGACGGGGATGCGGCGGGGAAACGTGCCGCTGTGCGTGCGGCGGAACGGGCACTTCCGATCCTGCGGCCGGGCAAATCATTGCTGTTTTCCATCCTGCCCGAGGGCGAAGACCCCGACAGTCTGATGGGCGCGCCGGGCGGGTTTGAGAATTTCAAAAAGATCATTGAACAGGCCGTGCCACTGGCCGAGCTGGTCTGGCGCATGGATGTGGGGGCGCACAAGATCGATACCCCGGAACGGCGGGCCGCCCTTGAGGCCGATATCAATCAGCGGATTTCGGTGATTGCCGACGAGGCAGTACGCAGCCAGTACAAGTCGATGTTCAATGATCGCATCTGGAAATTGTTCAAGGGCGACCGCGGCGGCAACGCGGCCGGCCGTGGGGCATCTGGCGGCGGTTATCAAAATAAAAAACCCGCACGGGGTGGCAAACGCGGAAAAAATGACCATTTCTGGGGTCCGGCCGGAAAAGCCGTACCGGGCATGTCGCGACCGCCAATGCAGAAGAAGCGCGATCTACAGGACTCCATTCTTTTGCTGACGCTGATCAATCATCCTGCCCTGCATGATGAGATCGGTGAACAGCTTGGAATCTATAGTTGTGCAGACTCCGCGCTTGACAATCTTCGTCGGGCCGTCTTAAAGCTGCTTGATGACGATCCTGGACTTGATTCCGATTCAATCCGGGCTCATTTGGAGCGCGACGGGCTGTCAGAGACAGTTTTGCGGGTGGTTAGTGCGGATGTAATCGCGCACGCTGCTTTCGCCAAGCCCGAAACGCCGCTGGAACGGGCCAGAACGGGTTGGAAACAGGTTTTTTCCATGGCTGTAAGCTCCCTGGAGGACGAAGAGGCAAAATACGCCGTCCGACAGTTGGCAGCAGATATCAGTCAGGAAGAATGGGAGAGGTTTTCTCACAGGCGTGAGGATCTCGCCCGTCGCCGGGAAAAAGTGTTTAAGCTCGACGACTGATCTTTGGGTGCCTTGCATTCAGGATCGGCGATCGGGCTATTTGTGATTTGCGCTGAAAAGACAGTGCGTGGGACAACAACGGTACGAACGTACCCAGCGGGAAACGGGGAATAGATGTCGTCTAAGACTTCGAACGCTGAAGAGAAAAAGAACTCTTCTGAAAACGCAGACGGACCTCTTCTCGATACATATAAAGCGGCCATCAAAAAGCTCATTGCCAAGGGCAAGGAGAAAGGCCACATCTCTGTCGATGAGTTGAACGCGGCACTGCCGTCAGAACATTTCTCCTCTGAGCAGATCGAAGACGTGATGAGCAATCTCAACGAGATGGGCATCAATGTCATCGATGGTGATGAGGCCGATGACAATGATGACGACAACGACGATTCCGACAACGATCCGAGTGGCAATATTTCTGCCGATGATGTTGGCCGTACCGATGACCCGGTACGTATGTATCTGCGCGAGATGGGCAGTGTCGAACTGCTGTCGCGTGAAGGCGAAATCGCCATTGCCAAGCGTATCGAGGCCGGCCGTGACATGATGATTGGCGGGATTTGCGAATCCCCGCTGACCATTCGTGCCATCGTGAACTGGCATGATCAGCTTCAGGCTGGTGAGCTTTTGCTCCGTGATGTCATTGACCTTGAAACCACCTATGGCGGTGGCCCGGATGCCGAAATCGGTGCCGAGGAAGGCGAGGACGAAGACGTTGATGCAGAGGCAGATGTCGAAAGCTTTGACTCTGCCAATGATGATGAGGACGAAGACGCCGAAACCGAAACCCCCGATGCGATCGGTGGTGAGGAAACCGAAGAGGAAGAGGACGATGAGTCCGAAGACTCCGAAGGTGAAGAAGGCGGCGAAGGCGATGATGAGGACGAAGACGAGAACGAGCAGGTCAATGTTTCGCTTTCCAAGATGGAAGAGGAACTGACCGAGCAGGTTCTCGAGAAATTCGAACTGATCGCCAAGACCTATGAGAAGCTGCACAAGGCGCAGGAACAGCGTCTGGTGGCGCTGAACAAGGGTGAAACCGTTCCGGCGGCGACCGAGAAGCGCTATACCAAGCTCAAGAACGAGATGGTCGAGCTGATGGAAGATGTTCACCTGAACAATTTCCGCATCGAAGAGCTTCTTGACCATTTGACCGGCCTTAACAACCGTCTTCTGGGGCTTGAGGGCAAGCTTCTGCGCTTTGCCGATCGTTGCAAGATCAAGCGTCCGGACTTCGTCAAACAGTATCAGGGCAATGAACTTGACCCGAACTGGATGGAACGTGTTGCCGGTCTGCCGGGCAAGGGCTGGAAAACCTTTATCGAACGCTATCCCGAAGAAATCGCCAAGCTGCGCGAAGATATCGGTGGTGTTTCGGCCGAGGTCGGTCTTCCGATTTCCGAGTTCCGCCGTGTTTACGGTGTTGTAAACAAGGGCGAACGCGAAGCCGGCCGTGCGAAAAAGGAAATGATCGAGGCCAACCTGCGTCTCGTGATTTCGATCGCCAAGAAATATACCAACCGTGGTCTTCAGTTCCTTGACCTTATTCAGGAAGGCAATATCGGCCTGATGAAGGCGGTGGACAAATTCGAATACCGTCGCGGTTACAAATTCTCGACCTATGCGACCTGGTGGATCCGTCAGGCCATTACCCGCTCGATCGCGGACCAGGCCCGTACGATCCGTATTCCGGTTCACATGATCGAAACCATTAACAAGCTGGTACGTACCTCGCGCCAGATGCTGCATGAAATCGGTCGTGAGCCGACCCCGGAAGAGCTGGCAGAAAAGCTTCAGATGCCGCTTGAAAAGGTTCGCAAGGTTCTGAAAATTGCCAAGGAGCCGATCTCGCTCGAAACCCCGATCGGGGACGAGGAAGACAGCCATCTTGGCGATTTCATCGAAGACAAGAACGCCGTTCAGCCGCTTGATGCAGCGATCCAGGCCAACCTGCGTGAAACCACCACGCGCGTTCTGGCATCGCTCACCCCGCGTGAAGAACGTGTTCTGCGTATGCGTTTCGGGATCGGCATGAATACCGACCACACCCTTGAGGAAGTTGGTCAGCAGTTCTCCGTTACCCGTGAACGTATCCGTCAGATCGAGGCAAAAGCGCTGCGCAAGCTCAAACATCCGTCGCGCTCGCGCAAGCTGCGGTCGTTCCTCGATTATTAATAGGATTACAGGCGACGTTCGGGCTTGACCTTGGCCGGAAAATCGCTAGTTTTCGGGACCGCACCGGTAATCCGGTGCGGTCTTTTCTTTACCCGGACGCATCTTGTCTTGGGGGCCCGTAGCTCAATTGGTTAGAGCCGACCGCTCATAACGGTCTGGTTGGGGGTTCAAGTCCCTCCGGGCCTACCACTTTTCCAAAATTATCATTTAATATCAACGGCGTAAATGTAGTGTGTCCCACGGTCAGACTAGTCTGTGGGGCAAAACTTTCAATGTGCTGTGTCTCGGAATTGTTTTTCTTATCCCGTCCTGCTTGATTGTCGGGTGACAAAGAAGTTGTCGTTTTTGCCAAAGAAGTTGTCGAGACTGACACAAAAGTTGTCGTGAATGGTCGACAAGTCACATCGCTAAATATGACCTCGATGTTTTCTCACAGTTTATAATCTTCGGAAATATACCCTATCGGATACTGCTGATCGCATTATTCCGTGAATTGCAGATAGTCATTAGTGGACTAGGCGATTTCTGCGTGACACTAGCTTTTGCGAGATTTCAGTTGTCTGGTTTGTTGATTGAAGTAATCAAAGGCACTTTCGAAAATTTAGCGACATGCTGATTTTCGAATCGATTTTGCAATGATTATCAACTCCATTGCATTCAGATGACGGTTTTAGTTGCAGTCCTGAGAATATTTATTGAGTCCTTAAATTCTACTTAAGGTAGAGTTATATTTTTCTAATAAGCGCGAGTTTTAAATGTCGATTCATTCACCGTCTTCATTTGTGTGTGCGGTGGAATATCTTCTATCCCTTGATTCGCCAAATTGGTGAATATCTGGCACAAAATTTTCACCAATTTGGCGAATATTTTGCGCATAAAATGTGATTCTACTTTAAATTGTTTTACTTACTTGAAGGCATTGACCTCTCAATGTCTCTCAAGAAAGATGTTTCCATCATAAAACAACTAAAGAGGTCCAAAACGTAAAAACCGCCCCAGAGTGTCTGAAGCGGTTGGATACGTCGCTGAAGCGATAGTTTGTAGCTATTCTCTCCTATAGCACGTTCCCTCCTCTCAGGCAAGCATTGCGTGGAAAGCACGCCACAGGCGAGCTATGCCCAAATTCAGCTTTTGGAGAGAAAGATGAACAATCTTGCTCGGCGGGTAGTAACCCGCAGCAAAGGCCGTGTCGTCGACCATTTTTTTAGTTATCGCAATCAGAAACATCTGCAATGGGAGTCTCAGCTCGAACGCGATTGTATGCGTGTGTTGGACGTTCTGCCAGACGTTGAGAGTTTTTCAGAACAGCCTTTTCCCCTGCGCTACAAGTATTTAGGAAAAGAGCTCACCTATTACCCAGACTTGCTAGTTACCCAGTCCGGCCGACAAACTGTAATAGAGGTGAAGCCCTACGAAAAAGCGGCCACTCCTGAGGCCATTGAGAAATTCAACAACATTGAAAATGCCTTGGCGAAGCTTGGTTTCTCGTTTGAGGTTTGGACGGACAAGGAAATCAGGAGAGAGCCGAGATGGTCGAATGTGATCCTTTTGATGTCTACCCAGCGTCAACGTATTGAGCTCATCGCTGATGATGTCTTGGTGCCGTTATTTTCTGAGTGTTCGTCGCTCTCAGTGCGACAGCTTTCAAAACGGCTGCGAAAGGTGAATGCCCGAGGACAGGCGCTTTCACTTGTGTCTGCGGGCAAGCTTTTGATGGATCTGGATCAGCCAATTACACGCGATAGCCTTGTTCGGCTTCCCGAGAAGGAGTGCGCGCAATGACCAGTCTGCATCTCCCCTTGAACACCAAAGTGCAGGTGTATGGTTCAGAATTCAAAGTCGTATGTCATACCGCATCAAACGAATTCAACTTGGCAAACATTGAAACAGGAAAGCCCCTGTTAATTGAGGAGTCTACGTTGACTTCGCTCATTGTGAAGGGCGAAGCCGAGATCGAGTGTTTTCGACAATACGGTGGCGGTAAAAGCAAATCCCAAATCAAGCGCAGCTTTGAAAGCTTTAGTGCGGATAACCAGGAAGAGGCCAGGCGTCGCCTTAAGTATGTGAAAGCGGTTCATCAGAGGATTTCCGATGGTTCGTTAAGTTCGGCAGTTTGTGATGTGCTGAAATTCTTCTCTAAAGCTCACGAAGAGTGTCTGCCGAGCCAAAGAACAGTAGAGAGGTGGTATCGTGCTTGGTGCGACGGAGGGCATGATCTTAGAGCCTTGTTGCCTGCAGATTTTCTGAAAGGCAGGCGTACAAAAATCATATCAGGCGCAGTGGCCGAAATTCTTGATGAGGTGATTGAGGACTTCTACCTCATTGCAACGCCTTACAAAGTTAACCAACTGTTCCAAATTCTGAGAGATCGTCTTGAGAAGCAAAACTTGGGATTGCCGCGTAAGGCACAGTTAAAAGTTCCAAACATTCGCAGCGTCTATCGATATGTCAGAAGGCTAGAACCTTTCGATGTCGCAGCAGCTCAGCATGGTGTACGTGCAGCGAAGGCTAAATACGATGCGGTCGGAGCTGGGATAACAGCAAGACGTCCCTTGGAGATAGTGCAGGTAGATCACCACTTGGTTGACTTGCAGCTGATCCTTCAAGGCGGAACGATTTTGGGACGCCCATGGCTAACGCTTGCGATTGATCTTTATTCAAGAATGGTTGTCGGCTTTTATCTGAGCTTTGATGCACCAAGTTACATCTCAGTGATGCGTTGTTTGAGGCATGCAATTGCACCAAAGGAGATGTATCTCCAGCAGCTGGCTGAGCAACTCGAGCAGCATTCTGACACATCGTACAAGCCAGAATTCGCGTCAAATTGGCCCTGTTTTGGTCTGATCGATACGTTGGTTCTCGACAACGGCCCAGAGTTTCACTCACAGCATTTACTCGACGGTATGGCTCAGTTGGGTACGTCGGTCGAGTATAATCCGTCCTACTCGCCTCATTACAAAGGGGTCGTTGAAAGATGGTTTGGGACATTAAATACCAAACTTGTTCACACCTTCCCGGGGACAACTTTTTCCAATCCAGATAAACGAGGAAATTATCCTTCCGAGAAGGAAGCATGTCTGACAATTGAAGAGTTTGAGTTCCTGCTGACAAAATTCATCGTGGATGATTACGCGAACTGTCAGCATAGCAGTCTAAAATGTACTCCGGCTCAGAAGTGGCGTGAAGGTACGCGCAAGCACCCAGTCCACTTCATTTCGTCTCAGCAAGATCTGAACGTCCTTTTGTTTAAGATCGAAACACGGACCCTTGGACGGAATGGAATAGCTGTCGCAGGCCTTTCATATCAATCGGAGGCAATTCAACTCCTTCGTCGGAGATTGATAGGCAATAGCTCATTGGGACCCAAAAATCCTAGAGTTAGGATCAAAGTCGATCCCGAGGACCTCTCAACAATATATGTTGAGGATCAGGAAAACCGTGTCTTTATTCCAGCAAACTGCATTTACGAGACTTATGCGCTTCGACTTTCCATGTGGCGACACAAAGTCATCAGAAGCCTGATCCAAGATACTGGCTCAAACCCCGATAAGTCCTCTGAAAGTGAGTTGTTGGATCGACGCCTCTCTGTGTTTGAGGCGTCGCGTCAAATCATCTCTGATGCTCAAAAAACCAAACGAAAACAAGCCTACCGCTATCAGAACGAAGAGTTGCGATCTCAGTCGGCGATAGAAGCTGGTGCTCAAGCTGGCAGAGCCATAAGTGCTCCATCAGAGGTTGAGGCTGAAGATTATGAAGCACCGTTCTTTTCGAGTGAGGAAATAGAGGCAGAGTTGATCGAGAGAGGTTGGCATGCTTCCCGAGCCGGTGATGGATCCAACCCTGATGCGGAGGGTCCTGACAATGGCGTCTCGTAAAAGACGATTTCTCGTAGATCATCAAGCAAAGGCACTAGCAGCTTTCCGAGACGTTCGGATCGTCCATGACAAGTTCCAAGACGCAATGGCGCGGATATCCAATTTCCATCAAGCAGGGCGTTATTCAGACGCACCAGGGATTATGAGTTTGATTGGTCACACGGGCTCTGGAAAGACTTCAATAATTCAGGAGTATTGCCGTACGCGCAATGCGCCCGGCGAATTCAAGAAGGTCTTGTCCATCGTCGTTCCAGAAAACTGTACCGTTAAAAACCTAGCTTCTCGAATTCTAAGTGCAATCGGCGATCCAAAGCCAACATACGGTACCCGAGAGGACATGGAAAATCGGATTAAGTACTATGCTGATCGTACAAATGTTGAGCTGATCGTTCTTGATGAATTTCAACATATTGCTGTGCGCGGAAGTTCAGCCAGACAGTATGACGCTGCGGACTGGATCAAGACACAGGTGGAAGTTTTAAGGAAACCGATACTTCTCTCAGGGCTGCCTGAAGTCGACAATATTTTCGTTGTGAACCCGCAGCTTGAAACCCGCCGAAAAGCGAAGATTGAACTCTATCCTCTCCGACTGAACTCACGAGAGGCAAGGCGGGCGGCTCATCTGTTCTTCTACTCTGTCAATCAGTGTCTTCCACTTCCTCGGCCAGAGCGCTCTGCATTACACGACACAATATCAATCAATCTGCTCGTGACATCATCAAGTGGTCTGCTTGGCTACATGATGCGCGTTGTGCATTTGGCAACTGAGTTGGCAATGTTGGAGCAAGCAGAAACATTGCTCCATTCTCATATTACTGAGGCACTGCTCGAATTAGGGCCGGTTGATTTTTCGCTTGATAAGGGGGCTTTGAGGCCAACTGCCTTAAAGTCGGTAACGCGCAAAAGAAGGGGGCGCCCCAATGGCTGAGCTCAGGAAACTTTTGTTTAGCGTCCCGCCCCATCCTGAAGAGAGCCTCTTAAGCTACCTCTACAGACTAGCGGAAGAGAACCGATATACGCGAGTTTCGTGGATATCAAGCCTCGCGCGATTCTCAGTTTCAGAGGACTCACTCAATCGCGCTCACTCAAACTTCCGTGGGTTGGCAAAAGTAGCGAATGTTGATGTCGATGAGCTGATGCCGTTATTGAACTATTCTGATCGTAACGGCAACCACTCTCATGTCTCTTTGCCGACTGGAGAGATACTGTCCCGGAAGTTCTTGGAATGGCCGTCACCTCGGATGTGCTTTTATTGTACATTCGAGAATGGCTTTATATCTCGCCTGTGGGATTTCAGGTGTGTATCCCACTGCCCTGTGCATGGTACCGAAGTCACAAATGTATGCCCCAGTTGCGGGGAGATCGCCACCATCGATCGAGGGGCTTTAATGCCCTGTATTCCCGGATGCACGCCTCAATCGACTGGTAGGACATGTTCTCCGGAAACGCTTGGGTTGATGCGGCTGCTGTCAAACAAGATCATTGGTACGAACTACCCCACGCTAAGATACAAGTTTCCAAACGATTTCCTGACGGGTGGTGTCTCGGAAATCTTGCAGACAATTTCCCTTATAGGGCAGCTAATTGTGTTTGCGCGCTCATCCGGACAGGAAGCATCGAGCAGCATTGATTGGAGGCATTTTCGCAGATAGTTGACCAGATTTCATACTCTTTGGCGTATTGGCCGCGAAGACTTAATCAGACCCTTCAGACAGTGATGCCTGATAATGGACGTGGTTCTGATTCGGTCAGTGTGGCCAGAGACTCTGGTTATCTGTACCGCGGAGCGATTGCGAATAGAGAAAGCTTGCAATTCGTGTTTGATGCGCTTCTCCAGCACATAAACGATCCAGTTCAAGAGCGCGTTCTGACCGGCCGTGGAAGTCCAGTCATTCTCGCTGGTGAAGATCGTCGAGATTATATCCCAGGGCAGCAGGCTAGACGCAAGCTTAGTGTTGGTCGGGCACAGCTCAAGCATTTGTATGATTGGGGTTACATTCAGGGAAAGTACTTTCGAACCGAGTATGGTGAAACGCTATGGATCAACCGTGAGAGCCTTGAGCTCTATGCTGATCAAAAGCAGCATCTCGTTGGCGCTATGCAACTGGTAGCTATGCTTGGTGTTTGCCAAAACACGATCCGATCACTTCGAAATACTGGCGTTATCCCGAGTGTTCACGGCCCAGGAAAGGATGGCTGGATTGGTTGGCGATACGATAGGCGTGTTGTCGAGGGCTTAATTTCAACCTTGCAGGAGAAGGCCTGTAAATTGACGTCTAACAATGGGTTTCTTAGCTTCAAGGAGGCTGTCGCCAAATTTAACAAGCAAGGCTTGAGCTACGGCAAATTGTTGGCGGCAATAATGGACGATGTGTTGAGCGTGTACGTTAAAGCAAAGCCGCGTGAGCAAGGATTGGCGAAGTTCAAGGTGCGCGAAAAGCAATTAGTTCGATGGTATGGAAAGCCAGATCCTGTCGAGGCTGCTGAAACTGAAGATACTCTTGAGCCAGATGATGAGCCATTTTCAGTGTTTGTGGAGGTGCCTGGTGTCCAGTGAACTGATACTTGAAATTCATCAAATCCACAGTGACGAGGAACGGCGCCGATTGAGCGGGCCTGGCCTGAGAACCTTTGTGGTTATTTCAGGAAGGTTGGGTTTGAAGGCGTCTCAGCGAATCGCTGTGTTAGGAGCGCCATCTGCTTCAACGTATTATCGATGGATAAGGAAGGCTCAGCGAAAAGAGGAGCTTACCTTGTCCGTTGATACGTTAATGCGTGTTTCTGCTTTCCTCGGAATCTACAAGGCTATGGTGACATTGTTTCCGATTGAGAGCGAAGCTCTCACTTGGTTGCATGGGCCTCATAAGAACTTACTGTTCGCGGGAAGGTCGCCGCTTGATCTTATGCAAGATAGCGGCTTTGAGGGCATTAAGTCCGTTCGGACTTATTTGGATGCATGGAGCAGTGGGTCAATTTAGGGCAATGAATAGCTCATTGGTCTTGACCCGGCCCGAAAAATATCCAATTTGTGCAGCCGCATCGAGTTTCTAGCACTTAAAAGTTGGCTCATGCAGGGCCTGTAGCTCAATTTGGTTAGAGCCGACCGCTCATAACGGTCTGGTTGCGAGTTCAAGTCTCGCCGGGCCCACCACTCTTTCTGTTTTATTCGTCGAAGATAATTAGCCGAATTGTTCCAATTGAGCAGGAACCTCTGAATGAACTTCGGAGATGTACATTATTTGCTGTGATGTTCTCATCCGATTTCTCAGGTGTTTCTCTTATCTGTTTCTCGCCATATAGTAGTTAATGATCTTGTGAACGCCTAATAGGCAAGCAAGCCCAAATGTAAGCTATCTAAAAAAGGTGAGGACTTGGCTCAATCTCCTGAACTGGCTGGTGGCGAGGGTTTCAATTTTGAGGGGCAGGTCGCTTCGTTATACCTTTCTGCCCTTTTGGCAGAGGCGGAAGCGCCTGGGATTGAGAACGCTACGGTTTGCAAAGTTGCGTTTCAGCAAAGAGATTTTGGTCATCCGCTTGACGATGTAATTGTCGATTTCATTGATAACGTCGGTGAAAAAGCGCGCCTTAGCCTTCAAATCAAAAGAGAACTAAAAGTAAATAAAACTGCGAGTAATCGTGACTTCAGAGACATTGTCCGTGATTCGTGGGCATCACTAAATGATGATGGCTTTCGTGAAGGTATAGATCGCTTCGGGGCTGGCTTTGGTGATATGTCGCCAGCAAAGAAAAGATATGTTTTGCGCTTGTGTGAATATGCTCGAGCAAGCAGCACTCTTGAGCATTTTGAACAACGCTTTTCTGAGAATGGGAACGCTAGCAAGGGCGTCCAATAAGTTAAAGAGGACATCCATGCAGTACTTTCTGATAGTGCAGAAAGAGATGTTTCAAACGAAGAGCTGAAGCGATTTCTTGCTCACTTCGTTCTTGTGTCATTTAATTTTCTTCATGAGGGAGCTGTCACGCCTGCATTGGCCCTAGCTAACATCAGGTCGGCTATTGCAGACAGTGAATCTGGTGAGTATTCATTGGTTTGGGCAAAGCTAAATAGCCTTGCTCGCCTCTCCGCAGGTGTGGCGGGGGAATATGACCGTTCTGGAATTATCAGAGAGCTCTCCCCGATAGTGAGGCTGCGCGGCCGAGCAAGCTTTCAAGCTGACTTGAGAATACTGGGTGAGATTGCGAGTGGATTTGCGCTGGGGATTCAAAATGATGTCGGTGCTGTGAATCTGCCCAGAGTGGAATTGTCTAATGCTTTGGCTGAAAAGCTCGACGGGGCTGCCCGAATAATACAAGTGCGAGGGCTGCCAGGAACTGGCAAGTCAGTATTACTTCGTCAAAGTGTTCAAGATGCTCTTACAAACGGGCCAGTCTTATTCCTGAGGGGCGATCACCTAGAGTGTTCAAACTGGCGTCACTTTGCCACGGCGCATGGTGTCTCCAACGCTGGCTTAACAGATCTATTGGTTGATTTAGGCGCTGTTGGGACACCAATATTTTATCTAGATGCTGCAGATCGCGTTACAACGGAAAACGAAGGAATTGTTCTCGATATATTCAACGCCATTTTTCAATCACCACTTTTGGACAATTGGAAGATTGTCATGTCGTTCCGCGATGGCGGTGCGGGAAGGGTGCAGAACTGGATCGAGAAAGTTACTAGCTCTCCAAACTTTGAGACGCTGACGGTCAAGGAATTCACTGACAAAGAATTGGAGGTGTTTGTCAAAAAGCATGATCACCTCGGAGTATTGTTTGCCGGATCTAAGCATTTTCAAGACATAGCGCGGCGTCCGTTCTTTACTAAAATACTTTTCCAGAGTGCTGCTTATTCAAAAGATAACGAAGATTTCTCTCCGTTGTCAGAGCTGGATCTAATAGAAAATTGGTGGGAGAGAGGTGGCTATAATTCACCAGCGAACCAGGTTGCAAAGAGGCAACGAGCGATTGTTGAACTAGGGTCAATCGCGGCTGAAAACCTGAGTAGACCAATTTCTTTATTTCGCTTGTCAGATTCTTCAAATGAATGTGTCCATCAGCTTGTTGAAGATGGAATCCTGCAGGTTATACGTCTGGGACACACTGTTCGCTTTGCACACGATATCTTTTTTGAGTGGGCATACTTTCAATTATTGGCAAGCCGTGAAGATGATTGGTTAGATGCTGTTATTGCGTCAGGCGAGCCACCTGCACTGGCTCGTGTTGTTGAGCTAACGTCTCAATGGGAATACAAGAACAGTAATCGCTGGACGTGGCATCTAATGCGACTACAGGATTCTTCGGCTAGATCTCAATGGCTTCGCTCTTGGTTGCTGGGGCCAGTATTTACTCCAGATTTTGTGACTATTGAATCTGATTATGCCAAAATACTTTTTGACGGTGAGGGGCATTTTTTACACAAAGCTCTCGTGTGGTTCCAAGCTGAGAAAACAGCGCCAAATGCAGCTATCCTAGCTGACGATACATCTGCCGAGCAGAGGCAGCTCTATGCCTATTTGCTAGGGATACCCTCAGATTTCCTAGTATGGCGCAATTTTATAACTTTCCTATTGAAGCGTATTGAGGACATTCCAGTAAGGCTATACTCGGAATTGCTTTCTGTCTTTGAGGTCTGGCAGAATGCTCTTGCTGCAATTCCTAATGGCATTTCCCACAAATTAATGAGTCTAGTCTCGTCTTGGATTGAGGAAATTGATTCTGAGCTTGATGATTATAGAAACAGGAATGCCGACAGTCGTTGGTCCGAAGTCTCTGGGCTTGAAAGCTTCCGGGAGCGGCTGGCAAGGTTGCTCCTAAGTTCAGCTCGGGCCGACAGCCAATTTGCAAGACGATACTTAAACGGGCTGCTGGGTCCGGGAGTGCGACTAGAAAAAAAATACAAAGAGTTGCTCCCGTTTTCAGTGCTGTTGGCTCAAAAACTGCCTGAAGAGCTTGTGGAAGTAACCAAGAAATACTTGATGGATGAGCTTCCCGACGATTTGGTCAGAAGGCGTCGTTCTGAGGGAGAAAAGGCACGTCAGTTTAGGGAAAAAGCACGTGAAAAGGCCCGTGAAGAGAGGACCCGGGCAGAACAGCACGCTATAGATGTTCCCCCTAGCATCTTTCCTGCTCACAGCTTTAGCCGCCATGACTGGGATCAGCTTTGCATTAAAAGTTGGTCAGGAGAATTCTCTCCACCATCACCTGTACGGGAACCGTTTCACTCTCTATTCGAGCATTCGCCAGAAAATGCGATTAGGTTGGTTCGCGAACTTTGCAATCATTCTGTTGCAGCCTGGAAGCAACTCCACAAATACGATCATGAAAGAAAAGGTACTCCACTCGCTTTGGAGCTAGACTTCCCATGGGGCACTCAAGCTTTTTGGGGGAGTGACAGACACTATCTATGGTCGAGGGGAGAGTGGGCACCGGATCCCGTCGCTTGCGGCCTACAGGCGTTGGAAGAATGGAGTATTAGGGAACTTGAAAAGGGTCGTGAAGTCGATGAACTGATTCGTGAGGTGGTGCAAGGGAACGATAGCATTTCAGTTGTTGGAATTGCTGCAACAATTGCCCTGTATAGGAACCATCTCTCGGAGGTCACCTTTCCTTTGGTTGCATCTCAACGTGTGTTGAGTTGTGACAATGACCGTTGGAGCAGAGATATAGGACGCGGTTCGGAAGCTCTGATCGGCTTTGATGGTCGAAAAGACCAGGTTCACATTGCGGAAATCAAGAAAGCCGCTGAGAGAAGCGTCCGACAAAAAGAGCTAAGACAATTGCTACAACGCTTTTTCGTGTTTGGTAGTGGTAATCTCTCAAAGCGTGTGCGTGCAGCTGTGCTTGCGTTTCCCGATAAACTGCCTTTCCGGTACGAGGAGCATCGTAGTGATCAATCTGCGAGAGCGTATCTTGCAACCCAAGCGAATGAATACGCGGAACTGGTCGAAGACAAAAACTATACGCTGTATAGAACAGATGTTCCCCACCGTATAGCAGCGCAGCACACTAGTCCGTCTCAAGTTGAGAGATCGACGTCGAGGGAGGCGCAACAAAGTCAAACCTATCTGGAAACAATCAGTCTTCTAGTTTGGGCAGACCAATCAATTAAGGCCGGCGTTTTGGATGAGCGTATGTCAATCTCCGATGCTATTTCGCATGCTCGAAGATTGGATGATGCTGAACTCTTTGAAGCATTGGATACTGACAGATCTCGGCAAACACGGAATGCCGTATCTGCTGTTGCGGCAGCATTGATTGTATTTGAAAGCGTCAGCGAAATTATTGAAGACGATATTGAATGGGCAATTGGCGTTCTGATCAAGGCAACAGAGGCTCCAGAAAACAGATCCGAGTTTTGGACTCCAAAATCAATCGTGAGTTACCACCACCAGATCTATGCAGCTATTGGATTTTCTGCTGCCCTGCGAAGAGATCTCTCAGCATATCAAGAAATCATCCGCAGCTTATTAAAAATCATCACACACCCTTTGGAAGAAGTCTCTTCGCGTGCGCTTGAAGAGACCTTCATGTTATGGGATGCCGATCCTCGTATTTCATGGGCATCGTTGCATCTCGCGATGATGCTTTGCCAAGGGCCGCGAGACGCAGATGATTGCAGAGGGCCGTTTGATCCCATCCACGACCAAAGTCATTTGGATGAAATGCTTGAGGAAGCCTTACGGTTCTGCACTGAACTTGCCCCCGGATTTTGTGAACTTCTTGTGCCAGAGCAGGCTTGGCGCAAAGTAAGCGTGTCCGAGTTGCGACAGTTTCGGTTCGTAAGAGCAGATCATGACGATGCTGTTGACATGGAAACTGACACAATATGGGTTGAACCCGAACCCATCTGGCGTGCTGATTTCGCATCGAAAGTTTTGCCCCGTATCCCTGTAGAGAAGCTGTTGTCATCGTCAGCGAGAACAGAGTTTTTGAAGTTTGTATCTCGGCTAATAAAATGGAATATCGAGAAGGTTTGTCCTGCCTGGGCAACATCTAGAGATGGGGGAAATCGGGCAACTGGAGTTTTCGAGCTGACCAGTGCAGTTGGGGAAATCTTTGGTCGCGTAGCAGGCTATCTAACCTTCGACGAGATTGCGGAGATTTATCTAGAGCCAGTGTCTAGGCTTGACGATAAGAGTTGTTGGCGATTTCTAACGCCATTTACTCAGTTCTACACCTGCGTGCATGTGCTTGACGCTGCAAAAGTTGCAGAGAACTATTCAGCTGTTCTTGGTGCTGTGCTGGATAGATTCTTGCAATCTAAAACCTTTGATCGAACGAGGCCTCGTTCAGGACAGATATCAGGATTTGAGGAACCAGCTTTGGCTAGATGCCTTATGTTTGTTAAGGTGAAGGATGCGGGCGGTGCTGCACGATTTGCAAATGGCGACTGGCAAGATTTAGAGATGATTATGCCTCTCATTGATCGATATGCACGTGAGGTGGGCTGGTCAGAAGATGTGCTATACCTGTTTCTAGATCTTTGTGAGCGTGCCAAAGAACATTATTCGCCTGAGGTGTTCACGGATCAGGTACTCGCTATCGTAGATAAGAAATCTGGAAACTTGCTTCGCTGGCATGGAACAATGATTCCTGCACGAATTTCTCGTCTTATAAAATTTTTCTCAGACAAGTATTCGCCGCTTGAGTATGAGGTTGCGCAAAAGCTACTGCGCGTTCTCGATTTGCTTGTTGACCTAGGTGACCGACGTAGCGCAGCGTTACAGTTTGAAACCGCTTTTAGAGAGGTTCGGAGCCCGAGATCGCTAAATTGTGGTAATTAGACTAGGTCAAACACTTGCGGACTAAATTGCAAACCAAATTCACTTTTTAGCTCTTACATATTCAACGGACTTTAGTTCTCTGACCTTCAATTCAATGGCTCTAATAGTTTGTCATAATTCGGGGGTATGGAGCAATAGTTGGTACTTGTGCTCAATATATCGAATCGCAAACAATTTGGATGCCGTCTACTGCGAGGCCTTAATGGTCGGATAGGCAGCGCGGAAGCCTTGATAGGCGTCTTCGAAAGCCGGGCGGAGGGCCTGATTGGGTTCGATGGTTTCGCGGACTTCCGGAATGGTCATGACGGTATCTGTTGCCACATCCGTGGCCGCGGTCATACCAAGGCGTGCAGCACCTAGGGCGGCGCCAAACTCGCCGCTTTTAGGAAGCGACAACGGGACGCCAAGCGTGGTTGCGATCAGTTCGATCCAATAGCGCGATGCCGAACCGCCGCCAATAGCAATCAGGTGATCGAATTTGGCATCGGTTGCCACAAGCGCCTCAAAACTGTCGCGCAGGCCAAAGGCAACGCCTTCAAGCACTGCACGGGTCAGGCCCGCACGGCTGGTGTCGGTGGCGAGGCCGGTGAAGCTGCCGCGTATTTCCGCATCGTTGTGCGGAGTGCGCTCGCCCGAAAGGTAGGGCAGAAACCGAACGGAACCCGGTTTCTGTAAGGTGCCATCCAGTTCGGTGGTCAGCTCAACCGGTTTCTGGCCGGTGATGCGGGCAAGCCAATTTAGACTGTCGGTTGCCGAGAGCATGACACCCATCTGATACCAGCGATCAGGAATGGCATGGCAGAAGGTGTGAAGTGCTGTTTCGGGTGCAGGGTGATAACCGTCACGTGTTGAAAGCAATACACCCGATGTGCCGAGCGAGACAAAGCCCTGGCCTTCATTCTGCGCGCCGATGCCACATGCCGCAGCCGCATTGTCACCAGCCCCGCCGGCAACCGAGACCGGGCCATTCAGGCCCCACTTATCGAGAAGGGCGGGACGCAGCCGCCCTGCTTCCTCAGTACCCTCGACCAGACGCGGCATCTGATCGGCGCGCATGTTGCCGGCCTCAAGCAAGGTGTCAGACCAGCTGCGGTTGCCGACATCTAGCCACGAGGTGCCCGCACTATCAGACATGTCCGCGACATAGTCGCCGGTCAGATAGAAATTCAGATAGGCCGCAGGCAGCAGCACCTTGGCGGTCTTGGCAAAAATATCGGGTTCGTGTGCGCGGACCCATTCAAGTTTGGGAGCGGTGAAACCCGGGAACACGATATTGCCGGAAATGGCACGTACCTGATCTTTGGCGTCCAGTCGGACAGCCTCGGCGTGGGAGCGCGTGTCGTTCCACAGGATGCACGGACGAAGCGGGCGACCAGAGTCATCAAGAAGGGTCGCGCCATGCATGTGGCCGGCAACGCCAATGCCGCGCAGGACGGAAAATTGCGGGTAGTTGTCGCGAAGCTCTGCGATGGCTTCTTCAAGGGCGGCAATCCAGTCCGCCGGGTTCTGTTCCGACCAGCCCGGATGCGGGTGCGCCGCGTGATAGGTGCGTTCGGTCGCGCCGATCGGTTGGCCATCTTCATCGACCAGAAGTAAACGAACGCCCGAGGTTCCAAGGTCAACACCAAGAAAAGTCATTCCAAAGCCTTTATTGCGGACATCGAAGCCAGTTACGCGATATCTGTAGCGACGTCATAGCACGACATTACTTAAGGTTGCGCAGAATTTCGTCTCCAATTTCCTGAAGACTTTCAAAGATTTCCACGGCCCCCGCATCAAGCAATACCTGCCCCTGATAGGCACGGATGTCATGCAGGTGTGTGCCGCCAACAAAACCAAGGGCCGTCATCCCGGCCGCCCGCGCCCCTTTGACCCCATGCGGGGAATCTTCAATCACCACGCAGTTTTCAGGCGGGACAGAGATACCTTCGGCCGCCAGCAGGAACAGGTCAGGGGCGGGCTTGCCGTTGGTGACCTGATCGGCGCTGAACGCCGTCCCGGTGAAATGCACGGCAAGGCCCGAGATATCAAGCGTTGCCCCCATCCGCCGCAGCGAGCTTCCGGTTGCCAAGGCGGTTTTTACCCCGGCATCCGTCAGGCGCCGCAACAGGTTTTCGGCATCGGGAATTTGTTGCAGCCGGGTTTTGTATTCCTCCAACAGCCGGTCTTCGGCCCGTTGGGTGAAATCATCCGGGTATGCTTTGCCAAGTCGGTCCGAGACATGCTTGCAGATGTCCTGGATTGAGACGCCTAGAAATCGGTCACGCACGTAATTGAAGGTGACGTCATCGATACCCAGACAATTCATCTCGGTTGCGATGACTTCCAATGACAGTGGTTCGCTGTCGACCAAGCAACCATCGAGGTCAAAAATGACGGCGGCAGGTAAATCCATGATCGGCCCCTAGATCCGTTGTTCGGTATCGCGATCGAACAGATGCACGTTGGCCGGATCAATCACATAAAAAAGCTCGGACCCTGGGCAGGCCGCGATACGCTGTTTGACCAGTGCATCAATCAGATCGCCGTTGGATTTGGCGACAATCTGGGTTTCCGAACCGGTCGGTTCGACGACGACGACCTTCATCGCAATGCCGGTTTCCCCGATATCGATATGTTCCGGGCGAATGCCATAGGTCACACCCTGACCAACTTCGACGGTGGTTTCAGGGATCGGCAGGATCAGGCCATTATCGGATTCAAAATGCTTCTTGCCGTCTGCTTCACCGATCTTGCCATGGACAAAGTTCATCGATGGTGATCCGATGAAACCCGCCACAAAGACGTTGGTCGGGAAGTCGTAGAGGTCAAGCGGTGTGCCGATCTGTTCAACCCGGCCATCGCGCATGACAACGATCTTGTCGGCCATGGTCATGGCTTCGATCTGATCGTGGGTGACATAGACGATGGTTGTGCCAAGGCGCTGATGGAGTTCTTTGATCTCCACACGCATGGTCACGCGCAACTTGGCATCAAGGTTTGAAAGCGGTTCATCAAACAGGAATACCTGCGGATCGCGGACAATGGCGCGGCCCATGGCAACACGCTGGCGCTGACCACCGGAAAGCTGTTTGGGGTAACGGTCAAGAAGGTGAGCAAGGTCAAGGATCTCGGCCGCGTTGGTGACTTTCTCTTTTATCTCGCTTTCGGGATGTTTGGCCATCTTGAGCGGGAAGCCGATATTTTCAAACACCGTTTTGTGCGGATAAAGCGCGTAGCTTTGGAACACCATTGCGATGTCGCGATCCTTGGGGATGACGTCATTCACAACGCGCCCACCGATGGAAATGGTGCCGTCGGTTATTTCCTCAAGCCCGGCCAGCATCCGAAGCAGGGTTGATTTGCCACAGCCTGATGGCCCTACCAGAACAACAAATTCGCCGTCCTTGATATCGACATCGACACCATGCATGACCTGAACATTGGCGTAGCGTTTGATTACGTTTTCTATTTTTACATCGGCCATAAGGCTTCTCCCTATTGCGGCAATTCGATCTGCAGCTTGACGTCCGCCGGTGGTGCGGAGGCTGCGATATCGAATGCGCGCACGCTGTCTTCGAATGCGAATGTTCTGGTGATAAGCGGTTTGACGTCGATCGCGCCGGAGCTCAGCATGGCAACGCAGCGCGGAAAGACATGGGCATAGCGGAAAATGTTTTCTACCCTGGCTTCGCGGATCATGGCCGCCCCGGCGTCATAGCTGATCGGGTCGGGCTGGCCGCCAATCATGACAACACATCCCCCCGGGCAAAGCGGTTCAAACACGCCCGCGGCCGCCTTGGGCGAGCCGGTGGCCTCAAAGACGATATCCGCCCCCCAGCCATCTGTATCGCGTTTGACGATATCGGTAATGTTTTGCGATTTGACATCAATCGGGGTGATTGCCGGGCTGAGCGATGCGGCGATTTCGAGCTTCTTTTCCGCCAGATCAGCGACATAAACCCGCGCGCACCCACCTGCCAATGCAGATAGTGCGGTGACAAGTCCAATCGGGCCGGCACCGATCACAAGGGCGATGTCACCCGGTTTGATTTTGGCCTTGGTTGCGGCATGGACGCCGACGGCCAGTGGTTCGACCATGGCGGCCTCGGCAAAGGAGACATTGTCGGGCAGTTTGAAGGTGAAGGCTTCGGGGTGCACACAGGTCGGGCGCAAAATGCCATGTACCGGCGGGGTGGCCCAGAAGCGGACCGCCGGATCGACGTTATAGATGCCAAGACGGGTGGCCTTGCTGTTGGGGTCGGGCACGCCCGGCTCCATGCAGACGCGGTCGCCAACCGAAAGGGTTGTGACCTCGCTCCCCGTTTCGATAACGGTGCCTGATGCCTCGTGACCAAGGATCATCGGGTCATTGACAACAAACGGGCCGATGCGGCCATGGGTGTAGTAATGCACGTCGGAGCCACAAATGCCGACGGTGTGCATCTTGATGCGAACGTCGCGCGGACCAAGGAGCTCTTCCTCGCGGTCAATGGCAGGAAAGTCACGCAGGGTGATGTCATCCTTTTTTTCAAGAACCAGGGATTTCATGACTTAACCTTTCCTGACAATGTGGACGGCAATCGCAAGGGCAATGACGTTCGAAATCCAGATTGATGCGCCCATCGGTTCGATAAAACGGAACCAGAAAAGCGACATCGCGACCCAGATCACGACCGAAATGAAACAACGGTCAAAGGCGTTGGTTTCAATCGGCAGAAAGCCCTGACGTTCTTGCGTCGTGGTCGGTTTCTTTTCGTTTTCTTCCTCGCTCAGAGGGGCGGTATCGAGCTGTGTCGCGTTTTGCTTTGTCATGGTGTTATCCTTTCACCGCGCCAAAGGTCAGGCCTGCGACAATGTGTTTTTGCACAAGGCCAAACACGATCAGCGCCGGGATCAGGGTGAAGACCGAAATGGTCGCCATAATTCCCCACTCCGTCCCGGTGGTGGTGACATATTCCGAAAGACCGGTTGTGAGTGTGCGGGCTTCGAAATTGGTCAGTGTCGCGGCAAGAAGATATTCGTTCCAGGCAAAGACCCAGGTCAGGATCAGGGTCACCGCCAGTCCTGGACGGCACAGCGGAAAGACGATTTCTGTGATGACTTTCCACGGGCTTGCGCCGTCAACATAGGCGGCTTCATCAAGTTCGCGCGGAATGGCATCAATCGTCGGGCGCAGAGTCCAGATCGCAAAGGGCAGGTTAAAGGTGCAATAGACCAAAATCATGCCAATGCGCGTATCAAGCAGGGTGAAGTCCCCGACGCGATAGACCTGCGTCATCAACAGGAACAGCGGCAACAGGAAGACGGCCGGCGGGGCCATGCGGTTGGTGATCGTCCAGAAAAAGATCGATTCCTTGCCGCGGAACTGAAAACGCGAAAGCGCATAACAGGTAAAGAAGCCAAGCACGGTGCAAAGCACAGCATTCCCGGTCGAGATTACCAGCGAATTGACCATGTAGCTGCGCAGCAGGCGGTTACCGAGGACCTCGGTATAGTTGCCCCAAAAGGGATTGCTCACGATCAGATCCGGGGTGCTGAAAAGCTGCACGGCGGGTTTGACCGAAATGACAAACAGCCAATAGATCGGGAACAGGGTCAGCAGACTGATCATGATCCAGAAGAGGGTGGTGAGTAGCGGGTTACGCTTTTTCATGGTCTTATCCCTTCCGGTTCTTGCGCGGGGCCAGCATGCTGACATAAAGCAGCCAGCAGACCACGATGGTCAGGTAGAGCACGATCACGGAAATGGTCGACCCGTAGCCGTAATTGGTTTTGGGGAAGACTTCCTTGAAGATATGCACACCAAGGAAACGGGTCGATGAGCCTGGTCCACCCCCGGTCAGCATCCAGACTTCATCGACGGTACGCAGGGCATCCATCAGTCGGATAAAGACGGTTGCGACCAGGGCCGGTGTGATCATCGGCAGGGTAATGTGCCAGAAGGTCTGTGCCTTGTTTGCGCCGTCAATCTGGGCCTGCTCGAACGGATCGCGCGGCAGGGACACAAGGGCTGCGATCAATGTCAGGGTGACAAGCGGCGTCCAGTGCCAGATATCCATGATGACGATCGTCAAAAAGGCCGCCGGGGCCGATGTGCCGATATTCATCGTGATGCCAAACCACTCATCCAGATAATGCGGAATGATGCCGATTGATGGTGTGGTCATCAGTTTCCAGACCGAGCCCACAATGATCGGCGCCATGATGAGCGGCAGGGTATGAATGGTGCGGAAGATCGATTTTCCGGGGAATTCCTTCATGAAGGCCTGCGCCAGCAGATATCCGATAATCAGTTCGGACAGCACGGCAAAGACCACAAACGCAGCGGTCACACCGAGCGAATTGAGGAAGGCGTCATCAAAGACAATGCGGCGAAAATTCTCCGCCCCGTTAAAGATCATTTCGGGTGATGCCGCAAACGGGTTCCATTGATGGAACGAGACGAAAACGACATAAAGAAACGGCAAAACACCGAAGAAAAACAGGATCACCAGCGTCGGGGCCAGGAGGATCCAACCGAGTTTGTTGGATTGCATCGTCTACTCCCTGGAAAAAGATGCACTCAGGCTTTCATGGTCCCACACGGGACCAAGCCGGTTCGTGGTCGCCGCCCGATGGATGGGCAACGACCACGAGGGATGTTCTCAGGAAACAGACCTATTTGCGATAGCCAAGGTCGGTCAGCTCGGCCTCAGCCTTGGCTGCCATCATATCAAGACCCTCTTCCGGACCAAGATCGCCGGTCAGGATCTGATACAGGATCGGTGCGGTGGCTTCGCGAACCTGGGCGTGGAACGGATATGCCGGGGCACCGGCAAACAGATATCCCTTGTCACGCAGCAGGTCGTAATAACCACCGAGTTCCTCGTTCATCGCCTGAACCTTGGGATCGTCATAGGTGGATTTGTTGGTTACGCGCGGTGCAGCAACTGCCCAGTCAGGCTGAACGTCGTCCTGACCAATATATTGCAGGAACAACATCGCGGCCTCCTGGCTTTTCGACGTGGATGGAATGCCAAACGCGCCACCATCGTAATAGCCGATATAGCCGGTACCACCTTCGACTTCGTCCATAATGCCGTCCTGAAGCGGCGGCAGGGCAACACCGACATTGCCAACAACAAGTGACTTGTTTTCATCAGCCGCAATCCAGCCGGCATTTTCACCATAAACCAGACCCTGGGCAACGCGGCCTGCACCAAAGGTAGTGCCGACTTCGGTCCAGGTGGATGCGTTGCTTTCTGGCGGGGCGATATCGCGCATGCTCAGCCACCATTTCATGGCTTCCTTGGCTTCATCGCTGTTCATTTCGCCGCCATTGGCAACTGATGCCGCGTAGTTGTTGTCGGCATCAATACCCCAGTTATAGACACCAAAGGTCGGCGCAATGGTTTCAAAGAACTCGTACCAGGATGCCGGGTGACCGGTATGGGCCTGTGCGGTGGTACCCCACAGATCCATGTCATGATCTTCACCCCACTTGGTGAAGAATTGTGCGATTTCGGCATATTCGGCATGGGTGGTTGCCGGGACAAGATCGCGACCGGTCTGTTCCTTGAAGGCCGCCTTGATCTCGGCGTCATTGAACAGATCCGTACGATAGAGATAGATCTTGATGAAGGCCTCCATCGGGACGCCGTAAAGATCACCATTTTCGCCACGGAAATAGTTGGCGAAGGTGGTGAAATTGTCCTCGCTATAGGTCGGTGCCTTCAGGTCGGGATTGTCGGCCAGAAGTTTGGTGGTGTCGGTCAGGAAGTCACGTGCGAGATATGAATAGACGATGTCCTGTTCGATGAAGACCATGTCATAGATGCCGGTGCCGGCTTCCATGTCCTTGATGGCCTTGTCATACATCTGATCCCAGGACGTGGTTTCGATATCGACCCGGATGCCGGTCAGCTCTTCGAATTCCGGTGCCAGGACTTCACGGATATAGTTGGACGGTGGCGTTGACTCAGTTACACCGCGCAGGGTGACATCCTGATAGGGCTTGGCGGCTTCTTTCCAAAATGCGTCATCGGCATATGCCGCGCTTGAGGCAACAGCCATCGCCAAAGCGGATACACCCACTTTAAGTGCAAAATTCATTGGTTTTTCCTCCCGTTGGGTTGATGGGAAACCGCCTTCAGCAATCTTGCGTTGCTTTGGAATTGCGATTCCAGTCGCGGGAAGAATGCATATGTATTAAACTGCATGCAAGTGAAAATTTTCATTTGTAATTTTTTAAATACATTTGTTAGTTTGCTGCCTATAACAAAACACACTGCCGCAATGCGCAGGGTCATGAGAGGAAACAAAGCATGCCAAGAGAGCCGCTTGAGGACGGGGAAGGGTTCGTAACCGAGGTTTGTTGGCGTTACTATGTAAACGGCCAGACACAAGCCGAGGTCGCCCGCGACATGGGGGTGACGCGCCTTCGGGTCAATCAGGCGATCCAGAAGGCAAAATCACTTGGTCTAGTCAAAATCCAGATCGAATCACCATTCGTTACGCGCCTTGAAGTTCAGCAGCGCCTGGAAGAGGCCGGTGTGGCCAAGGCGCTGGTCGTGCCGGTCGATCATGCCAGTTATGACAACCATGCCCCGGTCGGCGCGGCATTGGCGCATTATCTGTCCACAACGCTTAAGAACGAACCATGGAAGCGAATTGGTGTGTCCTGGGGGGTGACCTTGCAGCGTGCGATGGAACGTTTGCCGCTGCATTCCGTGCCGGATCTTGAAATTCTTGCCCTGATGGGCGGGACGGCGGTCGGGTCATCTTTTAATGCCTTTAGCATCGCGTCGGGCTTCGCAGAGCGGTTTGATGCCAATTATTCCCATCTGGTCGCGCCGATCTATCTGCCCGATGACGTCGACAAGGATGTATTCCTCAGTCAGGAAATTTACGCATCGCACATCGAGCGCTGCCTGTCGGCAGATGCGGCTTTGCTGGTCGTCGGGGACGTCTCGGATTTGTCCTTTATGGTCAAGTACGGTCTGCCGCGCGATGTGACCATGCAGGAATTACGTGATGCCGGGGCGGTTGGCGATGTGCTGGGTCGGTTCCTTGATGCGGACGGGAATGAGATTGATCATCCGCTGAATGCGCGCACGGTTGGCGTCAACCTGAACGCGCTGGCAGATATCCCCAACAAGATCCTGACCGCTGCGGGAAAGCATAAGGTTCCGATCATCAAGGCGGCAATCAAACGCGGTCTGGTCGACACACTTGTGACCGATGACCTGACAGCGGAACTCTTGCTCGAAACCATGACATAACCATCTGCGCGTACGCCACAAGGCAACGACATATCGTCAGAAAAAACAAGCCAGCGCGCGCTTTAAAATCAGGGAAAACGTCGACTTATGACATCTACATTTGCAGGAAAGAAAGTCATCATTACCGGGGCAGGTAAGGGCATCGGACGTGCCTGTGCCGAGACCATGGCCGCGCGCGGCGCGACGGTTGTCGCCATGGCACGCACGCAAGCCGACCTTGATGCACTGGTGGACGAAATCGGGGCGACGGGTATTCGTGTCGACCTGGCCGATAGTGATGCGGCGCGGGCTGCCATGAAGTCCGCAGGTTCGGCTGATTATCTGATCAATTGCGCGGGGACGAATGTTCTCGAAAGTGTGCTTGAGATGACGGACGCGGGTTATGAAGCCGTCATGGGCATCAATCTGCGCGCGGCGCTGGTCTGTGCACAGGAATTTGCCCGCGCACGGGTGGCGGCAGGTGGTGGCGGTGCGATTGTCAATGTCACCTCGATTGCAGGACATCGCGGGTTTGTTGATCACATGTGCTATGCCGCGTCCAAGGCGGGGCTAGAAGGCGCAACCCGTGTAATGGCCAAGGAACTTGGCCCGCATGGCATTCGTGTCAATGCCGTGGCGCCAACCGTGACCATGACAGAGCTGGCAGCCGCCGCATGGTCGGACCCGGCCAAGTGCGATCCGATGATGGTGCGTCATCCCCATGGCCGATTTGCCGAGGTCGAGGAAGTCGCGCGGTCCATTGTCATGTTGCTTGATGACGATGCGTCCTTTGTCAGTGGCGCAGTTCTTCCGGTCGATGGCGGTTTTCTGGCTGTCTGATCCCAATCCTTTTTCTTTTGGAGAGATATTATGGCTCAATCACTTGAGGGCAAGATTGCCGTTGTTACCGGTGCTGCATCGGGCATCGGTCTGTCGACTACACGTGCGCTGCTTGATGCTGGCGCCAAGGTCGTGATGGTGGATTACAACAAGGACGCGCTGTTTGAACTGGTCAGCGAACTTGGTGAAAACGCCATTGCCCAGCATACCAACCTGCTTGATGTCGATAGCTGTGCGGCGATGGTTCCCGAAATCCTGCAAAAGGTCGATCACATCGACATTCTGCATTGTAATGCCGGGTCCTATATCGGTGGTGATTTGACAGAAACCGATACTGCGACCATTGACCGGATGCTGAACTTAAACATCAATGCAGTGATGAAGAACGTGCGCGACGTGATCCCGCACATGCAGGAACGCGGCATTGGCGATATCATCGTCACCGCTTCGGTTGCCGGACATATGGCCATTCAGTGGGAGCCAGTCTATTCCGGGTCAAAATGGGCTATGACCTGCTTTGTCCAGACCATGCGCCGTCAGCTTAACAAACACGGCATTCGTGTTGCACAAGTTTCACCGGGCCCGGTCGTATCAGCCCTGCTAGCCGACTGGCCGGAAGAAAACCTATGCAAAGCCAAGGAAAATGGGGCGCTTCTGGACCCACGAGAAGTTTCGGATGCCGTGATCTACATGCTTTCGCGTCCGCGCACCGTTACTATCCGCGACATGATTGTCCTGCCTACAAACTTTGATATCTAACTGTGTGGTCGTTCAAGTAGGGCAATGACTATTTGGGCAGGTTGTTTCAATATCTGCCCAAATTAAATTGTCAGCTTTTCTGTCAATTCTGCAGATTTTTGTCATCTTTTGTGACAATCGATGACAACTTGTCTGGCAATCAAAAATGCTAACCGATTGATTTTTCGAGAAGTCGAATGTCAGCTTTTGTGGCACGTGACACCATTGGTATCGGTTGATCAGATCAAGCTCGTAGGGTCTCCAAAACTGATTTGTTATGATGCTGTGATTAGTTCTCCGCAGGTCTTCTGAGCTGAACTATGAACTTGTGCATGAGGGATTTCAGTAGTGTGTTGTTATTCACTGCGCGAATACTGAGTGCAAAATGGGATAGGAACCCGGATCATGTCTAAACTCGACTATCAGATCGCTTCCACCCATCAGCTCCCCGGCTCATTCAGGCGATATGAGGCCTTAAAGGGATAGGTGGCGTGCCAGATATCCTACTACTAGGGATAGCTACTCAAATGGTGGAATGGATGTAATCATCTTTGCGATTAACAATCAATTGAGTAGGAAGATTCTGCAAAAGCATGAATCACCTAATACCTAAGCATGATAAAATGTGATAAATTTATATTTAAAGTTGTAATTTCCCTTGTAGAAGTCCGCTTTCTTCTCTCACTATCTACTTACTCTTGGGGTGAAAAATAACAATGAACTGAATATGTTATTTTCAACGGAGACCGAAAAATGGCTTTCTATCAGCTTTCAAGCGGACAACAGAACTACACATCCACGCTCGTGCCGACCGGTTCCGAAACCGGAAACCGCATTATCGGAAACAACCTGGATAATGAAATTACCGGCAACCAGTATGTCGATCATATCTCGGGTGGAGCCGGCAATGATACTCTTGAGGGAATGGGTGGTCATGACATCCTGCAAGGTGGTGCCGGGAATGATGTACTGGACGGCGGTACCGGTGAAGATCTTCTTTTAGGAGAAGATGGAAACGATATTCTATATGGCGGTGCCGGGAATGACCGTCTCTGGGGTGGCCTTGGCGATGATCAATATAACTACCAGCAAGCTAATGGCGGTGTTGATACGATCAACGACGACAAATCCCCGACCGGACAAACCGGCTATGGCGGCGGTTCCGATATTCTGTGGATGCAGGACATCGACGCTCAGGACATCTTTTTCCATCAGGAAGGAGATGATCTCTGGGTTATGGACACGGCTGATGCTGCCGACGGTGTAATGGACAATGGGATTATCATTGAGGACTTCTTCCTAGGCGGCAATAACGTCATTGAACGCGTCTATGGGGCCGACCCGAATGACGGTTATTACGACTTCAGTTCGTATGTCTAATTCCTGCTCCCTGCGGCTGATGCTTCGGCCGCAGGGAATCTTTTGCCGCCCTCTTCAAAAAGACAACTGGCATGAATGTTGCAAAACAAAAATGCAACTTAAATTTGCAATGTCAGGAGGTCCGATATGACCGCAATTAACTCCTACAACTTTACGTCGCCCACCAAGCCCATGAACGCAAACTTTGTCTCAGGTGAGTCAGATCAAGCACGTGAAATGATGGTGCGTCAGAAGGAGATCATGCAGGCGAAGCTTGCAAGGGATGACAATGCCCAGAGGGCTTATCAAAACAGTGCCGAGGTCAATACTGCGTTTCGACTCAATGGTGAACTTGTTGGCACAATAAGTTCGTTAGGTTTTACCTCGAAAGGTATCAATGATGACGGTGCTTATCAACGCGCTGAAATCAGTGCAGATCAGCGTGGCCTGACCGGAGAAGACCGTATCGCGTTCATTGCGGACGCGGTTACCCAGGCCTTGCAGGACCGTTATGGCTCCGATTTGGCTGTCGAAACCTTCGGTGAGGGAAGCCGTCCAACATCGGGCACGATGCATGAGGAAATGTTCGGCGCGTCGTCAAATCCGTCACAACCCAATCCCGATGAGCTCGCCTACATGAAGTTCTTCGCACAATTGTATTCTCAGACGTTTGGAGAAGATCCATTCGCCTCTGTTATCGAACCTGTTGGAGACTGATGTTGGCAGGTTTGGGTTTTCCCATAAAAACGTTGCACGGAAGTCGGTTGACAGGAAGTCGACCGGCTCGATTTTCCTACCCTAATGTATTAGCGCGTAAGTGTAGGAATTAAATTCCGACTATTTGGTCGGGAGGCCTATGTCGCGCTCAATCAGGTCTGGCTCTATGACAGTAGAACTACGTTCGAATACATCCGCCTTGCTCAGGAGTTTCAAACCGTTTGTTCCCACATTGGGCAAAATACTGGCATTCAGTGTGGTTTTGAATTTGCTGGTGCTGACAGTCCCACTTTACATGATGCAGGTCTATGACAGGGTTATACCCACAAAGCACCAGGAGACATTGCTGTTTCTGAGTTTGATCGCCCTTGCGGCCATCGCCTTATATACTCTCTTGGACATGGTCCGGATCCACGTTCTTATAAAGCTCGGGCATCAATTCACAAGCTATCTGCGCCCCAAACTTCTATTTGCTTGTGTCCGAGCAGGCCTATCGGGAATGTTTACCGGAACGCGACCAGTCGACGAACTCGATACCATGCGACTGACCCTTACGAGCCCGGCATTCTTAGCATTGTTTGACCTCCCGTGGTTGGCTCTCTTCGTGATCATCATCTGGTTAGTCCATCCAGTACTGGGCGCATTTGCCGTTTCTGCTGTTGTGATCCTTGCTTTGTCAACAGCTGCAGCCGGCTTGATAATTCGCAAAAATATTGCAGTGGGACGTAAAGCCGATGCAAATGCTGACAGATATGCTCTAGCGATTACAGAACATGCATCAACCGTGATGGGAATGCATTTCTGGCAAAATGCAAGCGAGCGTTGGCAAGGCTTACATGTTGAAAGCATCCGAAAGAAATTGCCTGCTGAGTTGCAAACGGCCGGGTTTGCCTCGCTGACCAAAGGTCTCCGCACTCTTGTTCAAATAGGGACACTTGGTGTGGGCGCTTATTTGGCTATCCATCAGGAAATCACTGTCGGTGCCATTATTGCCGTTTCCATTTTGCTTAATCGTGCCTTAGCGCCAGTAGATGCGCTTGTGAGCGGTTGGCGCCAATGCCTGAACGCGCTCCAGTTGAGTCGGCAGATACAGGGATTGCTTCATCGTTTCCCAGAAGCTGACTTGAAGTCCGAACTTCCTGCTTTGAGCGGTCATCTAACCCTTGAACGGGTGACCTACTGTCCCGCGGGCCAACAAACGGCAACATTATCGAGCATATCCCTGGAAATCTCACCGGGACAAATCGTTGCGATTGTGGGGCCGTCCGGAGCGGGAAAAACAACCTTATGCAAGCTTTTGAGCGGCTCAATGTCGACGTCATCAGGCGACATTAGGATTGATGGTGCGCGGTTAGCTGATTGGAATGAGAAAGATCTCTTCAGGGACGTTGGTTATGTCTCACAAAAGTCCGAGTTTTTACCGGGAACCGTCACCCAAAACATATCGCGCTTTCAAGAGAACAGGGAAGCAGATGCTATTGAAGCCGCTCGCCTTGCCGGGGTTCACGACCTGATCCTGTCCCTGCCCAAAGGGTATCTTACAAAGATCGACAAGGACGGAAAACCGTTCTCGGGAGGTCAGCAGCAGCGACTTGCCCTGGCGCGGGCCATCTTTGGAAAGCCGAAGCTGCTCATATTTGATGAACCCAATGCTAATCTGGATGCGGAAGGCATGTTGGCGTTGACCCGAATTCTGTCATCAGCCAAAGCTTGGGGGGCGACCGTGATGATGGCTGTCCATTCAACTTCACTTTTCTCCAATGCGGACAAGATTCTTGTTTTGGAACGCGGGCGTGTTGCTGCTTTTGGTTCACGGGATGAAATATTGGCACGAATGCGCTCGGCAGCTTCCGCACCGGATGTTGGAGAAAAGATAGATGCTTGAGGTATCGCGATCTCGGGAGATACAGGCGATGCTTGATCTCAAGCCCTCCGTCCGATTGGGTTGGGTGGCTCTTGTGGTGTTTTTTGTCGTGTTCATTGGCTGGTCCGGATTTGTGCCTCTTGCAAGAAGCACGGTTGCTGTCGGAAATGTTAGTCCGGATGGCAGTCGCAGAACCGTTCAACATTTGGAGGGGGGGATTGTTCAAGAGATTCTTGCACGTGAAGGTGACGAAGTGCGCGAAGGAGACATTCTGGTTATTCTTGAGGATGTCAAAGCCAGAAGCGAATATGAGACACAACAGGCAAAGCTCTGGCAGTATCTTGCCGAGCATGGCCGTTTGATCGCCCAGCGTGACTCTCTCAAGGAACCCCAGTTTGATCCAAATTTGCTGTTCTCGATGGACAGTTCCCAGACAGTTCGTGATGCTGTCGCCGCACAGCGTGCGATCTTTTTTTCCGGACAAGAAGCACTCACCGCCCAAAAAGACATTCTTGGACGCAGGATCAAGCAACTTGATCAGCAAATAGAGGGTTTAAGCGTTCAAAACAGAAGCCTGGATCGGCAATCCCAGCTAATCAGCGAAGAGATTGCAGATGTACAAAGTCTTTTTGACAAAGGACTTGAGAGAAAAGCACGCTTACTGGCCCTTCAAAGAACTCAGGCCCAGATTGCAGGAACACTGGGTGCAAACATGACATCGATCGCGAGCGCGGAAGAGCGGATTGGTGAGACGCGGCTCGAGATCGTGCAACTCACTGTCGATAAACTTGATGAGACCAATGAGAAGATTGCGGATTTAGAAGCCAGACTGTCAGATGTTAGAACCCAGATTTCCGAAGCTAAGGATACTTTGGCTCGAACCCGGATATATGCTCCGGTTGATGGCATCGTTATCGGTCAGAAAGTGAAAACGATCGGTGGGGTCATTGGCCCGGGAGAACCGCTGCTCGATATTGTTCCAAACAAGGAAAAGCTGGTGGTTGAAGCAAAGGTATCTCCTCTCGATATAGACGCTGTGAGAGCTGGTCTTCAGGCTGATGTTTTTCTATCCCCCTATTCGCGTCGCAATACACCGAGTGTTGCTGGCGAAGTCGCATGGGTATCAGCAGATACAGAGGTTGGCGAGGATGGAGACACGGCATATTTTTTGACCCGAATTGAAATTTCACCCGAAGCACTTGGTGACCTTCCCGAACATGTTGAGCTTTATCCAGGCATGCCAACAGAGGTGACGATCAAAACCGGTTCTCGAACATTTTTGGATTACCTCCTTGAGCCTCTACTTCAATCTTTGGATCGAAGCTTCACGGAACACTGATTTGGTAACAGGACACATGTCACTTCCTAAATCATGGTCTTGGCTGAGGCTTGCTGACCTTTGCAGATAATAAAATCGGCCGAGGTCAGATTGGATACCCGGCGACGTTTGCTGCGCATGTCGGTTTTATGTATTTTGCGTTGGGGAGACAAGGATATACCCAAGCTGTCGAGCCCAAGCCCGCCGGGGTGCTGGCAGGCTTGGGCCGATGTCTGTCGGGGGAGGCTTGAAGCCAAACTTTACCGACAGCCCAGACTGATCATATTGGTCCTGTTGAAGGCCTTGTCAAACGGCGTTTTGAGCGCCCATCATATGGATCGGCCATCGCTCCGGCAGCGTATCATGTTCCGCTGGATGGCTCTCCATGTCGCGCAGAGTGTGTGTAGCCACATGTTGCGGTGTCAAAAACCGGCTTTGGACAGATCGATTTCGGCCAGCTCATCTGCATGTGCCCTATGGGCATCGAGCCCGCGCAACAATTCTTCTTCGGTAAAGGGCCGTTTGACTTTTCTGGCAGATAAACAAGGACGCCCTAAAATGAAATACACCATCGCAATTGGGACAATGCTGAACTTGATGATCATCACTGCTTAGGCACATGCAGATTGTATCTGCGTTCAGCCTAAATCCGACGAGATTGTTTGTTTTACCGTAGATCCAGACCCTCCTTGTACGCGTGGCATCAATAACCGTGACGGCCAAAGCATCGATCTCGATACACCGGATGACGTGCCGACCATTGGTGGCGGAGGGCTTGATAGCAATTTAAGTATAGCTCCAGAGCGAAACTTGGAGAACTTCAGAATTAAGATGCAAGAGCAGCAAGGGCCGATGATGGGTACCAATGTAAATTGAGTTATTATTCCCATGAGCAACTTGCTCTCGCCGTAAATCATCAGGCTTATTACGTGCAGCAATTCTCAGTTGTCATAATTCGGGGTTTTGCAACGTGCTGCAATCATGAAAGGCATTGTCAAAACGATTGGAACTGACTGGTTCGGTCGTGCGTTTTGCTCTGTGCATAATTTAGAATAATTCTAAATAACAATTATTGCGCTTGAGGAGTGATGATAATAAGAATACCTCGCATTTGCAAAGTGGGGTGTCTAACTGTGAAAAAAATTCAAAAAGAATCTGGCGGATATCGGATCAAATTGATGCAAACGAGCCTGGTCGCGTTGATGAGCACGTGGTCGTTTGAGACGATGGCACAAGACAATCTGTCGATGGATGACGAGACTGTTCTGGATACGGTGCATGTGATTGCGACGAAGGACCAGCTTAAGCAGTCACTTGGTGTTTCGACTATTACAGCAGATGATTTGGCGAAAACACCGGTAGTGAATGATATCTCCGAGATCATTCGCAAGATGCCCGGTGTCAATTTTACCGGGGCCTCGACAAGTGGTGAGCGCGGGAACCAGCGTCAGATTGATATTCGCGGGATGGGGCCTGAGAACACCTTGATTCTGATTGATGGAAAACCGGTAATGTCACGAAATGCAGTCCGGCTTGGTCGATCAGGAGAACGTGATACGCGTGGCGATACCAGCTGGGTGCCACCAGAAGCGATCGAGCGCATTGAAGTGATCCGGGGGCCAGCTGCTGCGCGATATGGTTCCGGAGCATCGGGTGGTGTCGTTAACATCATCACCAAAAAGCCGGACGAATTTTCAGGTTCCATCACCACATTTGCCAATATCCCGGAAAACCCGGAAGAAGGTAAAACGTTTCGAACCAATTTCGTGGTTGGTGGACCAATCCATGAGAAAGTCTCATTGCAGCTGATCGGCGGTTATAGCCACCGGGATGCTGATGATCAGGCCATCAATGAATCTGATTCGGTGTCGGATTTTCCGGCTGCGGGCCGAGAAGGTGTCATCAATAAAGACATCAGTGCGAAACTGACCCTGATGCCCAGTATGGACCATGAATTCGACGTCGAAGCGGGATACAGTCGCCAAGGCAACATTTATACGCGTGATAGCCAGCGTGCGCCAAACGGTGGATCACAAGACCGTTTGACGGAACTTGCCGGGACGGAAACCAATTCGATGGAGAGGCGCACGTTATCTCTGACGCATGAAGGTTTTTACGATTTTGGTGATTCACTTAGCTACATCCAATGGGAAAATACCCAGAACCGGCGTTTGAACGAAGGTCTGTCGGGCGGTTCCGAAGGGGTCATTGGCAGTGATCTGGAATTCAGCAAAATTACGGTTGATAATCTGACAGCCAAAAGCGAATGGGATTTGCCATTCCATATGGGCTTTGACCAAAATGTCACGCTGGGGGCAGAGTTCCGCGGAGAGTGGATGCATAACCCCGTGTCAATCGGTCAGGAAATAACCGGCGCGTCGAGTATTCCCGGTATTCCGAGCGATCCCGATGACCGTGATCCGGATGCAGAGGCCTGGATGCAAGGTCTTTATGTCGAAGACAATATAATGTTGTCTGATGACTGGATGCTGACGCCGGGGCTTCGCGCCGATTATCAGGAAAGCTTCGGGATTCATTATAGCCCAAGCCTGAATACCAGCTATCAGATGACTGAAGAGGTCGCTTTCAAGCTTGGTGTTGCGCGCGCTTTCAAGGCACCAAACCTGTATCAGGGCACGCCGGGATACTTGTTCTATTCACGTGGCAATGGTTGTGCTGCGGGTTACACATTGTCGGGCGGTTGCTATGTTGTTGGTAATGAGGACCTTGAACCGGAAACCAGCCTAAACAAAGAGTTTGGTGTTTCCTTTGCTGATCGCGACGGTTTGGCGGCAAGTGCAACCTATTTCCACAATACTTACAAGAACCGTATTTCATCTGGTCAGGAGCTGCTGGGCTATGCGAATGCCGCCGAAACCGTCGGGATTTTCCAGTGGGAAAATGTCCCTGAAGCGGTCGTAGCCGGCTTTGAAGGTAATGTGACCTATCCAGTAACTGAAAATCTGTCCTGGACCACCAACTTTACCTATATGACTGAGTCCAAGAACAAGTCTGATGGTCAGCCCCTGAGCCTAATTCCGAAATATACCGTAAATAGTTGGCTTGACTGGCAGGCAACGGATGATTTGAATGTGGTCTTTGCGGCCACACGTTATGGCAAAACCAATGCGGCGACCATTAACGGAGCAACCGGTGCAGAATTGACCAACAGCGAGCCGCGCAAACCATATCACATGTTCAATATTGGCCTGAAATATGCGCTAAATAACAGCTTTAGCCTATCGACCGGGATCAATAACATTCTGAATACGGAAATATTGCGCCGCGCAAGCGGAGCTCAAGCTGGTGCAAACACCTTCAATGAAGGTTCACGCTCTTACTATCTTTCTGTGACGGCAACGTTCTGATCCGCGACCGGCTGATCTTTCAAAGGCTAACCTGCACATGAGAAGAGGCCCCGAACAGCAGTATGTCCGGGGCCTCTTCTTTGTTTGAGAATCGTGATTTATTGGGAAGGGTTATTGGTCTCTTTCAGCCAGTCTTTCCGCCTGGGCCAGGGTGCAGTAGTGCAGCAACTGGAACGCACCAAGAGCGTCTTCGCCGTCAACAAAGGGATGCTTGGTGTCAGGAGCTCGGCTTTGAAGATTTTGCATCTTTTCAACGGAACCATCACGGCGCGGATGGTTTGACAGAAACACATCAACATTGTGATGCTCGGCTGCTTTTTCGAAGTTTTCTGCTGATTGGGCATATTCCCGGATGCGATCTTCTTTGGGGCCGAAGTTTAATCCCGTGCCACCCCAAAGCCCGACATGATGGCGCGTTTCGCCGTCTTGGACCGGGAAAATCAACGATACTGTTCCAGGCGTATGACCGGGCGTAACAAATAACATCACATTAGTATCACCCAGACTTATGGTTGCCCTGTCATTGATCGTGACATCGCGTTTCGGCGGTTTACCCCAGCGCGGATTTTGGATCATCTGTTCCGGGTCTTCGAGCATGTTCCAGTCCTGATCGCTCATCACGACTTTGGGGTGGAACTTGTTAACCAGATATTCCTGGCCACCATAGTGATCACCGTGGCCGTGGGTGATAATAAGGTATTTGATATCTTTCGGATTGAGGCCAAGTTTGATCAGGCCGTCTTCGATATAGCGTTCCGCCTGATCATTATTGTTCAGAGCATCAACGAGAATGATCCCGTCACTGGTCTGAATGGCCCAGCTTGAAACAGACCGGTTGCCGACAAAGTACAAGTTGTCAAACACACGGGTCGGTTCGACATAGGCTCCTTGCCGTTTTTTTTCGCGTTCCTCGGCGGAAAGTTCGCGTTTCTTGGTGCTTCCGGCTGGGCGGGATCCGGCGATGCGAAAGCGAGATGATAGATCACAAAGGTTATGCAGGCCGGGATAGTTTTCACCTGCTTTCAGTCCCTTGTCAGCCAGTTCTTGTGATGTCAGTGGTTTCGCATTTGCAGAAGTTGATACAAGGGCGAGCATCAAGCACATCACTGAGGCCGTTCCAATGGTCTTCATAAAGCTACCGTATTTTGTGTGAGATTAATCTTTATTCGCAACTGAATCTATGATCAAAAATACCGAACGAAAAGCGGGAATAACTGTTCATATTGATCGAAAAATTTGATGAAAAATACCATTCCACGTACCGACATTGAACATTGGGCGGTTTTGCGCGCTGCAGTACGATCGGGGAGCTTTGCCAAGGCGGCGCTTGAGATTAACCGCAGCCAATCATCAGTGAGCTATGCAATTGCCGAATTGCAAAAGAAGCTGAATGTCGACCTTATCAGGACAGTCGGGCGTCGTGCTGTTTTGACCAAAACGGGAGAGCGTCTTTTGATGGCGGCCATTCCATTGATTGACGGTCTGAACCATCTTGAAGCGCGCGCATCTTTGATGGCAAGCGGGCAGAGGCCCTCTTTACGGGTTCTATGCGATTGTCTGTTTCCGCGCGACGTTCTTTTTTCTGCGATTACAGAACTGCAAAATCAGCATCCCCAGACCGAGGTTTCGGTTCAGGAGTTTGTCCGGAAACCGATTTCTTATTTCAAGCCGGAAAGTTGGGATGTCGCGATCGGATATTGGGATGATAGCGGTTTGAACGCGACGCCTTTATTCGATATTGCACTTCGCCCGATTGTAAGAGCAGATCATCCAATCGCAAAGGTCACCGGATCAGAACTTGAAGAGCAATTAGCAACGATCCCACGCGTGGTCATGGACGTTGAAGATAAGGTCAATCATGACTTTTTGCTCCCCGGGCAGTGGCGGGTCAATTCGCTTGATGCTGCAATTGCTGCCATTCGCTCGGGTAAATGTTATGGGTACGTTCCATGTCATAGTGTAAAAGACGACTTGCAGGCCGCGCGACTGGTGGAGATTCCTGTCTCATCAGACCTGCGTCGCATTCCTTTGGTTCTTGCGCTTGGTCGTCAGTTTGACGCGATGTCACTTGCATATGCTTTTGCAGATCTGGTGCGAGCTGAAGTCGCATCCGGACTTGGCGAACTATGAAAGTGGTTATTTGGACATTGCACGATTGCGATCTCGCCATAAAATCTGCGCATGGGATAGTGCCGTTTCAAATGGCACGTCTGAATGCTGTGGCAAGCTGATCAGCGCCGCTGCAGTTGTATAGGTGATGATATTTTCCGCCATTTCATCTGTTGCGGACCCGGTCCAGACAGCTTGCCAATGTTCGCGCTGCGTAAAGATATGTCTGGGTGGCGCATCGGCGATCATGCGATTTCCCGGTGCGATAGTGTCAAGCGATTGTCCGTTACAGATGCGGTAAAGCGGCGTTGTCTTTTGAGGCGCGATTTGCGCAAAATCTCTTACAGAGCCGACAATTGTCGCGTTTTGGTATTTCAACAGATGTGCAACGTCCCGGTAAAGGTCGCGCTTTGAAAGCTGAGCGGCCCCCAAGATAATGGACTTTGCATTCAGGGGATTTACCAGATGGCTAACATAATGAACCGGTAACCGGGTTTCGACCAGATGGTAAAGATCCAGCAATCCTTGCATTTGCGGTGAAATCGCACCCAGCGGCGCATATGCGATGTTTGAGGTGTTGAGGACCTGGCTGGCGTTTTCAAGCGTTGTGCATACCGGAATGGCGCAGTCGTTCATTGCCAGTTCAAGCTTTCCGCTATGTGGTCCGTTGCCAAAATAGCCGTGCAACAGAATTTTGTGACCTGCTTCTGCCAAAAGCCGCGCGGAGTGGATAAACCATGGTGCATGTCGCCAGTTGGCCGAGATATATGCCGGCCAGTCAAGATCCGGCTGAATGCCAGAGGGTGTGTTCGTTATGATGCTTTTGCGCACGGCCTCAATAAATCCGGCCAATTCTGGCGCCGTGATACCGCGGTGCTGAATGGTCATCAACAATGCGCCGATCTGAATTTCATGGGCAAGGCCATTCAGGATAATATCAAAACAGTCTTTGGCTTCGCGTTGCGTGAGTGGCCGGCTTTTTCCCGGGCCAGGGCAGGCGACGGCAATGTATTTTGCCAGACGTTTGGCAGGCGATGCGCGGTGATCAATCTCTGAGATTTTTCTCGAGAGGGTTTCGGGCGTCGGCGATACATCAAGTTTCGGTTCGCGGCTAGAAGCCAATGGTGGCATCGGCAAAACCGTGGGGTGTTGCCATTCATTTTCCTCTGCCGCGGATGGGGTCTGATTGCGATCTGATGTTGGAAAAAGCAACTCGGAAGCTTCGTGCGCCAAGGCTCTCACGCGCAGGCGAAGCGATTCTGCAAGTGGTGTAGGGCGCATGCCTTGACCGGTGCGAATAAACAGCTCGTCATCGTAAATCTTGCGCAATTCCGATAGGACTCGGCTCATAGCGGAAGTCTGAATGCCAACGTCTTCTGCGGCTTGTGTGACGCTGCCTACCCGTAAAAGAGAATCAAATGCAATCAACAAGCGGGTCTTTTGCATCACAGAGCTGTTTTTTTCGCTGCTTTGATGCTGATTTGCATTCTCAGCTGTTGCGGTGTGGCTGTTTTTCGTTAGTTTAGGCTGCAATTTTCAATGATCACAATTTGGAATTATTAAAAAATTGTTCGGTTGCATGATCAAGGCAGAGGCAGGTAACTGAATAAGAAACTTGTTTCAGCAGATGCCAAGTTGATGATGCGGGTCTGGCAGATAAGGTGATTTGATATGAGTCTTCGGTCTATTGTAAGCACTTTTTGCGGATTACTCCTAGTCGCATTTTCTGTGGCGGGTGCGCCCGCCTATGCCGATGGGGCGGTGGTCACGGTTGCTCATGCCCAAGGTGAGACGGATGTTCCATTGAAACCGCGAACTGTGCTGACCTTTGATTTGTCTGCACTTGATACACTGAATGTTCTTGAAGAGCCTGTGGAAGGAATACCGGAAATCGCGCTGCCTGAAATATTGGCGCAATTTGGGGAATTGCCAAAAATTGGGTCTATGTTCGAACCTGATTTTGAGGCGATTAACGCCATGGAACCTGATCTGATCATCATTTCGGGTCGTGCAGCGCCAAAATTTGCCGAACTTTCCGCAATGGCACCAACAATTGATTTGACTGTGCGCCAGGATCATTTCCTTGCAGATGTTTTTCGCAATATCCGGGTACTGGGCACCATCTTTGATAAACCGGAAAAAGCGACCGCCGAAATTGAAGGTTTAAAAGAATCCATGGCCTCTTTGCAGGCTTTATCCGCAAAGGTGGGTAACGGATTGCTGATCATGACAAACGGCGCACGTATGAGCACATATGGTCCGAATTCAAGGTTCGGAATCCTGTTTAATGAGTTTGGCGTCGTTCCCGCGGACGAGAATATTAAAGCCGGGAATCATGGGCAGCCGGTATCGTTTGAATATATTCTGGAAACCGATCCAGACTGGTTGTTCGTCATTGACCGCGATTCTGCCATTGGACAATCAGGCGCTGCTGCAGAGGCTTTGCTGGACAATGACCTGATTCATCAAACGAGTGCGTGGAAAAAAGACCAGATTGTCTATCTTGACTCTGCATCCTGGTATCTTGTGAATGCGGGTATCGAGTCACTTCACCGCAATATCAAACAGTTGGCTCAGCGTTTTGTTGCTGTTTCCGGCAGTTAACAAAGGTCGCTGATTTTGGCTGGTGCGGTTTTGCGGAAGAATATCTACGTTATTGCATGTGTGGCGGTGGTGGCTTTGTCTGTCGCCAGCTTGTTTGTTGGTGTTGCCAACATCTCGCTGATCGATTTCCTTGATGGCAGGGTTAGTCAAACCGATTGGCTGGTTCTTCAAACCTCGCGAATTCCAAGAACTCTGGCGCTTGTCTTTGCCGGGACAAGTATGGCTGTCGCTGGTGCAATAATGCAGATGCTGGCACGTAACAAGTTTGTTGAACCGGCGACAACCGGCACAGTCGAAGCAGCAGCGCTGGGGATGCTGGTGGTATTATTGTTTGCGCCGGATTTGCCGATTGTCGGAAAGATGCTGATGGCGGGCGTATTTGCCCTTGCGGGCACGGGGCTGTTTTTGTGGTTGCTGACCAAAATACCATTGCGTTCCGTGGTCATCGTTCCATTGATCGGAATGATGTTGGGCGGGGTGATCAGTTCCTTTGCGGCGTTCATCGCCTATCGGTTTGATATGATGCAGGCCATGAATGTCTGGACCAGTGGCGATTTTTCGACAGTCTTGAGGGGAAGATACGAAGTGCTCTGGCTGGCCTTTGGGTTGGCGATCATCGCCTATCGCGGGGCAGACAAATTGACGATGGCCGGTTTGGGACAGGAATTCTCGGTCAGTCTTGGATTGGATTATCGCAAGGTCATGACATTCGGGTTGGTGATTATCTCGCTTGTCACGGCATCTGTGGTCGTATCGGCCGGTATGATTCCGTTTGTCGGGCTGATCGTGCCCAATCTGGTCAGCCTTGCATTTGGCGACAATCTGAAAAAGACGCTGCCTTGGATCGCCTTGCTTGGCGCTGCAATTGTTTTGGTGTGCGATATCATTGGGCGTCTGATCATCGCGCCTTTCGAGGTGCCGGTTGGTGCCGTTCTTGGTGTGATTGGAAGCCTGTTCTTCCTGTATCTGGTTTTGGGCAGAAACGCGTATGCCAGATAATGTGATGTCGCGAACCAAAACCATCAGGCGTCGAATTGGCCCAGGCAGAGTATTGATGATCTTGCTTTGTTTGGCATGTTTGTCCGCGATTGGCTTTATGACGATTGGGGCGCGTGGCAATTGGGCGTTCATTCTTGAATTTCGGGGAACCAAGCTTCTGGCGCTTTTGCTTGTCGCTTATGCCGTTTCGGTTTCAACCGTCTTGTTTCAAACAGTTACCAGTAACCGAATTCTGACGCCTTCGATTATGGGAATTGATGCGCTTTATGTGCTTTTACAAACTGTTCTGATTTTTGTCTTTGGGGCGCAGGCGATATCGGCGCTGGATCCGCAAATCAAGTTTCTGATCGAGGCTGGCTGTCTGACTGTTTTTGCGTTGATCCTTTATCGTTTTTTATTCTTTGGTGTTTTTCGGGATGTGCACCTTCTTTTACTGAGCGGTTTGTTCTTCGGGCTTTTGTTCCGCAGTGTTTCAGGGTTGTTGCAGCGGATTATCGATCCAAATGATTTTGTCGTTTTGCAAGATAGCCTGTTTGCAAGCTTCAATAGTGTCGACAAATCTCTTTTTGGGGCGTCGGTTGTCGTGATTGTTTTGGTAAGCGCCATCGGGGCCAAGATATTCAGCCGCTTTGACGTCATGCTGTTGGGGCGCGGTAGCGCGATTTCACTTGGCGTCAATTACACTCGCACCGCAGTTATTATTCTGGCGCTTGCATCTGTTCTGGTGGCTGTGTCGACTGCCTTGGTTGGGCCGGTCACGTTCTTTGGTTTGCTGGTTGCAAATCTGGCTTACATCGTGCTGCCAGGGGCCAAGCACAAACATATTCTGCCTGGGTCGGTTTTGATCGCCTTTATTTGCTTGTCGTCCGGGCAATTGGTGCTTGAGAAGTTGTTTGATTTCAACACAGCATTGGCAATCTTGATCGAGTTTGCAGGCGGATTGTTCTTTATCGGGCTTATTTTGCGCAGAGGTATTCGGTGATTAATGTACGCAATGCGACCAAGTCGTATGATGGAACCCTCGTGGTTGATGATGTGACACTTGGTTTAAAGCGGAACGGGCTGACGTCAATCATTGGCCCAAATGGTGCGGGAAAATCCACATTGCTGTCCATGATTGCCAGACTGGTAAACATGGATGATGGCAAAATTACAGTAGATGGGGTGGATATCGCGACCGCCGATAGCCTTGAGTTGGCAAAACGCTTGGCCGTGCTGCGTCAGGATAACCATATAACTGCGCGACTTACCGTGCGCGATCTGGTTGCCTTTGGCAGGTATCCCCACAGCAAGGGCCGCACGAATGAGAATGATCTGGAACATGTCAATCGTGCGCTTGCATATCTTGGCTTGACTGATCTGTCGGGCCGTTTTCTTGACCAGCTATCGGGTGGGCAACGGCAGCGTGCTTTTGTCGCAATGACGTTGTGTCAGGATACAGACTACATGCTGTTTGACGAACCGTTGAACAATCTTGATATCCATCATGCTGTTTCAATGATGAAACTGTTCCGGCAGGCCGCACGCGATTTTGGCAAGACGGTTGTTGTCGTTATTCACGATATCAATTTTGCATCATGCTATTCAGATCATATTATCGCTATGAAGGATGGCAAGGTGGCTGAGCAGGGATCGCCAGATCAGATCATTGATGCCGGTATTCTTACCGACATTTATAATACGTCGTTTCAGGTCCAAAATATTAACGGGCAAATGATCGCAACCTATTACGGCATATAGATCCGGGACCGGTGTCGGCATCCTCTCTAATTCTCAGATTTTTTCGCATCACTGTGCCCGCAGCAAGCGGGCAAAACGATTGCCGATGTGATGCGTCGGGTTGGTTCATCGCATGGGATGACAGACTTGTAAATTCGATAGTAATCATATTTTAATATCATTACTTAATCTGGCCGTCTTCAATCATCAGACTTTTATCGTTGGTGATTGTTGATGAGGGTTGCCGGCTCGAATTCTGCCCTTGCTCTAGGTAGTGAGTTTGCCATCCCGCAAAGAAATGAAATAGTCGTCCTTACCGATTTGACCGCCCTTGAGAGCGATTTCCAGTTGGGTTCCATCATTGTGAAAGGCATTGCACAAAGGGGACCCAGGTGTTTGCGGTATCGGATGACGCAGGGTCAAGGCGTAGATGTTCATTTCGCTTAGGGCCAGACTGGATGTATCGCCACCGGCAATAATGGCGCGTTCCAATTGATGTTCGCGGATCAATCTGTCAAGCAGGGCCCCAAGATGGCGCCCGGCGACGTCCGCAGAAGTGGTTTGAGTATTGGTTACTGTTTCAGGGCCGCGGGCTGTATAAATGATCGGGCTTTTGCCATTCTTTAGGTGTTTCGAGGCAAAAGTTGCGGCTTGTTCAAGGGCAAGCTCGGTTCCTTGCCCAGAAATCAAGGCATGATAGTCAATCGGGACGCCGGCAAAATTCTCTGACAGGGCCATTTCGATCTGATTTGACGTTGTTGAAGAGCAACTCCCCGACACAACAGCAATGCGGTCAAGTTTTTTTGGGCGGGAAATTTGCGGTCCCGGTCCAATGAGGCCAGCCTGCTGCCATGCCCGCAGCAAAGCATACTCAACACCTGATGATCCAACTGCGAACGGGCCCAATGATTTACGAAAAACATGCAAAAACGTGCCAGCGGCCGCCTGACCTTGATCATCGTAAATATCAAGAAGAAGGCATTGTTGTTCCGGGAGTGTGTTTTTCGCCCCGTGTTCGTCGGACGCCTCACCAAGCAGGGTTTTCATTTGATCAGCAGTTACGCAGGTTGACGACAACGAGCTCTGTCGGCCCAGATGGACCAGCAGGTCAGATTCCGTCATCGGTGTTGCGGGGTGCTGGCTCATGACCGGGTGACGGTCAATGCGATAGGTCTGGTCGCGATATGCGGCAAACAGATGTCCAAAGAAGGTATATCGGCGAAGCTGGGGTGCACCGACAATCAATGGAACTTGCTTTTGGTCAAACACGGTTCTGCCGATTTCTATGGCACGTCCGATTGATCCCTTATGGGGGGCACTGTCGAAAGTGGAGCATGTTTTATAATGACAGTGTTTTGCGTTCAGATGCTGCAACCAGCGGAAAATATCAGGTAGATTGTCATCCATCCATTCGGGGGGCTGGCTTCGGCTGATCCCTGCCAGACCAACGGCGCTGCAGTTTTTAAACTGTTCAATGTGATATGCTTCGGGGATGCGGGTAAACAAAACGGTTTCAATACCGTTTGAAGACAGTGCCTCCATAACGTCGGTGGAGCCGGTAAAGTCATCCCCGTAAAAGCAGAGAAACAGATCCTGAGCGAATGAAGTGTTGGACATGATCAATTTTTCCGGAAAGTCGAAAGCGCAAGGCGGAGTTCTTTATGGTCTTTGGCAAATGCATCAACAGGGATGCCTTGAACTGCGGCGGCAGCGGCCTGCTGAATGCTGGCGACGCCACCTGCAACACCACCGGGATGGCCGATGATCCCGCCACCTGCGCAATAGATGAAGTCAGTGTGACCAAGTGCGGTGATGGTCTGTTCCATTTGCACTGCAGTCTGGCCAGATGAGAAAACCGGCATTGCGTGATACGTTTGATTGGGGGTCACATTTTCACCAAGCGCGCGGGCTGATTCCATGACCGTCTCGTCACTTTCAGTGAATTTGTTGGCGATCCCGTTGACATGCAGATGATCAGCGCCAGCCAACCGCCAGAATTTTTGCCAGGCGCGAAACGAAATACCGATGTCCGGAGATCTTGAGAAAAGACCCCACCCGTTGCGATGACAATGCAGCGGAAGCGCGGCGTGCGTACGAATGGCACTTAGCCCTGCCAGTCCGATCGAAAAGAGGCTGACCATGATACATGTACCGCCCAGTTCGTGTACCAGATCGGCATTGCGTTTCATCTCGTCGACCTCGCCTGTGATGTTAAAGGCATACATCGGCTTCTTGCCGGTACGGTCGGCATAGTCATTGATGACCCGCATGACCTTCCGGGCGCGTTCGGGGAACGGGCAGTGTGGGCCATTTCCCTGCAATTCATCATCCTTGATGAAATCGATTCCACCTTCGATCAATTGAAGGACAAGTTGCGCGGTTTCATCTGGTGACAGCCCGACACTGGGTTTGATGATGGTGCCGATCATCGGACCGTTGGAAACACCGGCAAGATCAAGAGTGCCCTTACGCCCGAATGCAGGGCCGGGATAGGCCTGCGAAAATGCATCCGGGAAATCGACGTCAATCAAACGCAATGCCGATACATCTGCCAGTTCGAACAGATTGCCTGCGACTGTCGCAAGCACATTGGTAAGCGATGTGCCCATATTGTCCAAAGGCCAGGACAGCGTGATAACCCCGCGTGAATACTGTGATCCCTGCGTTCGGGTGGGCAGGGATGGTGAGGCTGAGTGCGACTGTTCCTCGATGAGTTCAACCCGGGCACCGGATCGTTGGCGCAATGCGTCTGTTTCCCCGGCAAGTTTCAAAAAAGTTCCCGATGATTGTTCGCCAGCAATGACTTTGGCAGCGTGCTCAAGGCTTTTGGGGCTTTCAACCTCGTACTGGGCGCGCAGTCTTTCCATTGGTGTAGTCCTCCTGACGGTCAATCTTCTTTGAATTGAGATCATAATTATCATCTCATCATACCAGTTGACAATATGATGAATGTTGGTAATTCTCGTTTCAACAAACAAAAACACCAACAGGAGGAAGCATGAAGATCGCGTTGATCGGTGCCGGTGGCAAAATGGGGGTTCGGCTTTCGGCCAATCTCAAGGGCTCGCGCTTTGATGTTGCACATGTCGAAATTACCGAAGCCGGGCAGGCCCGCCTCAAGGATGCGGTTGGTGTCAGCTGTGTTGCGCTAGATGATGCTTTGGCCGGTGCACGTGCCGTTATTCTTGCTGTTCCAGATACAGCGATTAAGGCCGTTTCACATGGCCTGATCGACAAGGTTGCACCTGGCACCATGATTATTGCACTTGATGCGGCTGCACCCTTTGCGGGCCATTTCCCAAAGCGCGATGATGTGACCTATTTCGTTACACATCCTTGTCATCCGCCAATTTTCAATGAAGAAACAGACATGGCCGCCAAGCGCGACTATTTCGGTGGTGTTGCGGCAAGACAGGCTATTGTCAGCGCCTTGATGCAGGGGCCTGAAGAGGACTTTGCGCTTGGCGAAGAGATTGCAAAGGTAATTTTCCAGCCGATTCTCAGGTCTCATCGCGTGTCAGTTGATGAAATGGCCCTGCTGGAGCCGGGGTTGTCCGAAACGGTTTGTGCTACCTTGCTGGTTGTCATGAAAGAGGCGCTTGACGAGGTCGTGCGCCGGGGCGTGAATGAGCAGGCAGCACGTGACTTCCTTTTGGGGCATCTTAATATTCTTGGTGCCGTTGTTATGGGCGAAATACAGGGTGAATTCTCTGATGCGTGTAACAAGGCGATCAATAACGGAAAGCCACGCTTGATGCGTGATGACTGGATCGGGGTATTCGAACCGGACGAAATCAAAGAAAGTATCCGTCGGATCACCTGATAAGGCGCGACAACAGAACTTCGAAACAGAAGCATGTCGCATGGTGACTATAAACTTTATGTATCTAGGGAGGTACAAATGGCGTTTACGCGCAGAGCACTTTTTGCGGGCGTGGCAATGGTGATGGGTTTGGCTACTGCCATGCCGATGTCAGCATCCGCAGCAGACTTGATTGCGATCATTACTCCGTCTCACGACAATCCCTTCTTTAAAGCAGAAGCTGAAGGCGCAAAACAGCGGGCTGAGGAACTGGGTTATGATACCCTTGTGCTGGTGCATGATGATGATCCAAACAAGCAAAACCAGCTTTACGATACGGCAATAGCCCGCGGTGCAAAGGCGATCATTCTTGATAATGCCGGTGCAGAAGCAACGGTTGCACCGGTGCGTCGTGCGAAAGAAGCCGGTATCCCGTCTTTCCTGATTGATCGTGAGATCAAGGAATCGGGGATTGCTGTGTCACAGATTGTCTCGAACAACTATCAGGGTGCTCAGCTTGGTGCTGAGGAGTTCGTTCGCCAGATGGGTGAAGAAGGCAAATACGCCGAACTTCTTGGACGTGAAGCCGACACCAATGCCGGTATTCGTTCTTCGGGCTATCACGATATCATTGACCAATATCCAGACATGGAAATGGTGGCCCAGCAGTCTGCCAACTGGAGCCAGACCGAAGCCTATGAAAAGATGGAAACTATCCTTCAGGCCAACCCCGATATCAAAGGTGTCATTTCAGGAAATGACACCATGGCGATGGGCGCGATTGCAGCGCTTCAGGCAGCCGGTCGCAATGATGTGATTGTTGTCGGTTTCGACGGCAGCAATGACGTTCGTGATTCCATTCTTGAAGGCGGTATCAAGGCGACGGTTCTGCAGCCCGCTTACCGTCAGGCACAGATCGCGGTCGAGCAAGCCGACCAGTATCTGAAAACCGGCTCGACCGGCCACGATGAAAAGCAGTTGATGGATTGTGTCCTGATTACTGCTGACAACGCCAAGCAATTGGAAACCTTCGCGCTTAAGTAAGTGAGTAACCACGGCAGTATATGTCGTCGCTCGCGATCTTTTGTGCCGGATGGGCGGGGCGCAGCTTGGGCTGCGTTCCCCGCTCACCGCAGAGATTGAGTTGTGCAATCTTCTGAAGGAGGCCAGCTTGAAGCGCATTGGGCCAAAGATAAAATTGCTTCTGCTTTTGCCTTTGGTGTTCTCGGTTGAGGCATGCCAACTGGTAAAGAACGATGCTGAAAATGATAATAAGGCAACTGTTTCAGGTTCGTCTTATCGAGATATGCCTGCCCTGGTGGAGGGTATTTGGGAAGATCGGGTTGTTCCGCACCTTGAGAGTTCGGGGGCTGATTTCGCTGACATTTTGGCAGGGCTTGGGGACGACCTTGATGCCGCCGGTGCCTCTTTTGGATATCGTCCATCCAGCGAGGGCAGCCCGTGGAACTTTGCCACCCGGATTGAGGGTGAAATCGTCGCAGCAAAAACAGACACGCGGGCAGCGACCGCAGATGTTGATATCGATGGGGATGGGCGTGCAGACGCCGTCATACAGCTTGGCCCGGTCATCCGTGGTACGACGTTGCGTGATGTTTTGCCATTCTTCGATTTTACGTCCTTCACAGATCAGATTGAGTTTGCGCAGTTGTCGCGTGCTCTAAATACCAAGGCCTTTGAAACTGCTTTGGCCGATCTGCTGCGTGAGGGCCTGGTCGGTAAATCTGTTGCTGCCACCGGCGCATTTACAATGCGAAAACCCGACGACACCGTTCTGATTACCCCGGTTGAAATCGAGGTGACCGGCAATGAATGATCTTTCATATAACGAAGAACATCAAATCGGACTGAAAGTGCGGGGGGCAACGAAAGTCTATCCGGGAACTTTGGCCCTGAATGAAGTCGACTTTGATGTCAGGCTGGGGGCTGTGAATGTCCTTGTCGGTGAAAACGGTGCCGGGAAATCGACCCTTATGAAGGTTATCGCCGGGGTTGAACAATTAACGGCCGGCGAGATTGCGGTGGATGGCAAACGGGTTCAGTTTGCTGATACACGTGCCGCCGCGGCGCATGGCATTGGCATTGTTTTTCAGGAGCTTAATTTGTTTCCGAACATGACGGTGGCCGACAATATCTTCATTGCGCGGGAGAAAACGCGCGGTGGTGTTGATATAGACAGTCGCAGCCAGCAGGCAGAAGCCGCAAGCTTGATGAAACGGCTGGAACATGACATTTCCCCCGATGCACTTGTCGGCGAATTAAGTATCGGCGAACAGCAGATTATCGAAATTGCCAAGGCCCTCGCACAGGATGCACGCATTCTGATTATGGATGAGCCAACATCGGCGCTCAGTGCGGCTGAAGTGGAAATTCTTTTCCGTGTGATCAGGGATCTTAAAAAGTCTGGTGTGGGAATCATTTACATTTCCCATCGGCTCGAAGAGCTTATCCGGATTGGGGATTACATCACGGTCTTACGTGACGGCTGCATTACCGGGTCGCGTTCGATGGCGGGGGTGGAGGTCAGTTGGATTGTGCGCAACATGATCGGTGCTGCGTCCAAGGATTTCTCAAAATCACTGACCCATCAACTTGGTGCAGAAGTATTCCGGGCCGAAGACATATGCCTGCCAAGCAAGAATGGCGGGTTTGTCGTTGATCGCGTTTCCGTTTCCCTGAAGGCTGGCGAGATTGTTGGCATTTATGGATTGATGGGGGCAGGGCGGTCTGAATTTTTCGAATGCATCATGGCCCAGCATCCGATGTGCACCGGAAAGTTTTATGTGGATGGAAAGCCCCTTGATGAAACCAGCGTGGCGGGGCGAATAGAGCGCGGAATTGCCTTGATCCCGGAGGACCGAAAAGGTGCAGGGCTGGTTCAAATCTTGCCGATCCGTGAAAACATGTCGCTGTCCAGCCTGATAAAATTTACCAAACGCGGGTACCTGAGCATCAAGAAAGAGCGCAAGGCCGTCGCAGATATGGTGCGTGACCTGTTTATCAAGGTTGCAAGTGTCGAAAATCCGGTCAGCTCATTGTCAGGTGGCAACCAGCAAAAGGTCGTCATCGGCAAAGCCTTGATGACCAACCCCAAATTGCTGCTGATGGATGAACCAAGTCGCGGCATTGATATCGGGGCAAAAGGCGAAGTTTTTCAAGAAATGCGAAAGCTTGCCGCGGATGGCCTGGGGATATTGTTTGTGACCTCTGACCTTGAAGAGGTGATGTCTCTTTCTGACAGGATTCTGGTGATGTCAAAGGGGCGGGTGATCAAGGAATTTTCCCAGCAAGAAGCGACCGAAGAACAGATCATTGCCGCATCTGCAGTCGGTCACACAACAACAAGCCAGAAAACGGCTGAGAACAGGGAGTTGCAGATATGACATCTATCGCATCGGCCGGAACGGCGTCAGGAAACAGCAATCAGACTTGGCTTTTGCTGTTGTTGAAGCTGCGCACATTTATTGCACTTATTCTTGTGTTTGCGTTTTTTGCGTTTGCAGCCCCGAATTTCCTAAGCGCGGCCAATTTTGTCATCATGTCAAAACATGTGGCCTTGAATGCGTTCCTTGCGATCGGCATGACCTTTGTCATCATTACCGGCGGCATTGACCTTTCGGTTGGTTCAATTGTTGGGCTATGCGGCATGGTTGCAGGGTGGCTGATCCTGAACGGTGTTGATCTCGGGATCGGGTACACGCTCTATTTCAATATCTTTGAAATCTTTGCAATCACGCTTTTTGTTGGTGTGCTTTTCGGAGCGATAAACGGTGCCTTGATCACCAAGCTTAATGTTGCGCCGTTCATCGCGACCCTTGGAACGCTATACGTCGCAAGGGGGCTTGCGTTGTTGTCCTCTGACGGGGCGACATTCCCGAATTTGGTCGGTAACCCGGAATATGGGTCTAACGGGCTAAGTGTGCTGGGGTCGGGTGCATTTATGGGGATCCCGGTATCAATCTGGATTTTGATCGCGGTTGGATGCGGTGCTGCCTATATCGCAGGGCGGACCCCGCTTGGTCGTCACATCTATGCGGTTGGGGGGAATGAACACGCGGCCGCACTGTCGGGCGTGAAGGTCAACCGTGTCAAAATGTTCGTCTATATGTTTTCCGGGTTCTGTGCGGCAATTGTCGGGTTGGTGATTTCATCCCAGCTTGTCGCATCCCATCCGGCAACCGGCGAGACATTCGAATTAAACGCAATTGCTGCGGCGGTTCTTGGCGGGACATCGATGTCCGGTGGACGAGGGCGTATTGCCGGAACCATCATCGGTGCCTTTGTGATCGGTATTCTTTCTGATGGTTTGGTCATGATGGGGGTTAGTTCGTTCTGGCAAACCGTTATCAAGGGGCTTGTAATTATTGCCGCCGTGGTCGTCGATCAGGCACAGCAACGTCTGCAGGCTAAAGTCGCCTTGCAGCAGCAGGCAGCACTCAGCAAACAGGAAGGATAAATCTGAATGTTAAAAGGTGCTTTAATTGGATGCGGGTTTTTTGCACAAAATCATCTGTGCGCCTGGCGTGACATTGATGGTGTTAACATTACCGCACTGTGTGATCGCGATGAACAGCGTCTGAGCGAAACCTCGAAACGGTTTGGGATCGAAAACACCTATACCGACGCGCATGAGATGTTTGCCAACGAAGAGTTGGATTTTGTCGATATCGCGACGACAGTAGAAACACATTTACCATTGGTTGAGATGGCGGCACAAGCTGGCGTTCATATCATTTGTCAGAAGCCTTTCGCGTCGTCGATGGATGATGCTGGTAAAATGGTTTCAATGGCCGATAAATCCAGTGTCACCTTGATGGTGCATGAAAACTTCCGCTGGCAGTCAGCAATTCGTGCCGTCAAAACCCATATCGACGAGGGCGCCATCGGCGACGTTTTTTGGGGACGTGTCAGTTTCCGGTCTGCCTATGATGTTTATTCCGGGCAGCCATATCTTGCGACGGATGATAAATTCATCATTCAGGACCTTGGGATCCATATCTTGGACATTGCCCGGTTCCTGTTCGGCGATGTTAGTTCGATCTCTGCCAGGACAATGCGTGTAAATCCGAACATTCGCGCCGAAGATGTGGCAACGATGATGCTTGATCATGACAACGGCATCACGAGTATTGTTGATTGCAGCTATGCCACAAGCCTGCCGGTCGAAAGTTTTCCCGAAACCCTGCTTGAAGTTGATGGCAGCAAAGGGACGTTGCGCCTGAATTCTGGCTATCAGCTTATGTGTCACAACCATGATGGCACACGGCATATCGACGTCGCCCCGCCACTTTTGCACTGGGCAGAAAAGCCATGGCACAACATTCAGGAAAGCGTTTTCAATATCGAGCAGCACTTTGTTGATTGTCTGCGCGATAACCGGCAACCAGAAACCTCAGGGCATGACAATCTGAAAACACTGGCGCTTGTTTATGGTGCCTATCAGTCGGCGGATAATGGCTTGCAGGTGGACAAGGTCGGAAATGGATGATCATCTTTTGTCAGGTTACCCAAAGGTTATGAGTTGATGAGCAAGGTCAGCAAAGCAAGTCCTGTCAGGGCCCTCAAAGCAGGACCGCTACAAGTGCGCTTTGAACATGGCAACCTGCGATATGTCCGATATCACGGGACAGAGATATTACGGGCGATTTCCTATGTTGTACGAGACCGGGACTGGGGAACACTTTCGCCTGTTTTGTCCGATATCGTTGTTGAGGAAACCCCCGGAAATTTTTCCATTTCCTATGTTGCGACGTGTGACAACAATGGTGTTGCACTTGCGTTGAAAGCGGTAATCAGCGGGACTGAGGACGGGGTGCTTCGTTTCACCGTGGATGCAACGCCCGATGGTGGTTTTGAAACCAATCGGTGCGGCTTTAATGTGCTTCATCCGATTGAGGGCGTTGCCGGGCAGCCTGTCAGGGTTGAGCATTGCGACGGGGATATCGAAGACACCATTTTTCCCGATCTGATCGAGCCATGGCAGCTCTTCAAATCCATCCGCGGATTAACGCATTATCCCGAGGCCGGGCTGACGGCAACCTGCCGGTTTTTGGGTGATGAATTTGAAATGGAGGATCAGCGGAACTGGTCTGATGCCTCTTTTAAAACCTATGTTCGACCGATTGAACTTCCTTGGCCGTATCTTTTGGACGGTGGGAAAACAAACACGCAATCGATAGAGCTTTCAATCGAAGGCAACTCGGCCCGATCAGCAGCAGGACTACCCACAAAGAAAGGCAAGGCAGAGGATACGGCGATCCATGTGATCCCAGAAATTGGTTCGGGGAACGTTTTCCCGAAAACAGGCTTGGTGATAACGCCCGAAGAGGCAAATGAACCTCTTGGGTGTCTGGATGTTTTGAGAAAGGTCAGCCCGCAGGTTCTGCTGTGTCATTACGATCGGACTGTTGGGCATGTCGGGCAGGATTTATCGTCATTTGCGGCTCTTCAAAAGCAATTTGATGCGCAATATGAACTTGAATATGTGGTTGTCTGTGATGGCAATCTTGATCAGGAATTCAGGGCGCTAAAAGACGATCTGGCGCATGCTGGTTTCAAGCCGGACAGTTTGCTGGTGTGCCCATCGGTCGATCGGCAATCAACGCCGCCAGGCAGTGAATGGCCAGATTGTCCTCCCCTTGCGGATATCTACAGCGCAGCCCGAAAGGCCTTTCCCGGCATTTCATTGGGCGGGGGGATGTTTAGCTACTTTACTGAGCTTAACCGAAAGCGGCCGCCAGTTGAGATGCTTGATATTGTCACCCACGCGACCAATCCGATTGTGCATGCGGCAGACGACGAGAGTGTCATGGAAACGTTGGAAACTTTGCCGCATATTTTTCGGTCCGCTCGCGCCATTCTTGGTCCGGGAAAAGAGTATCGCTTGGGGCCGACCACCATTGCCATGCGCCAGAATCCTTATGGCTCACGTACATTTCCTAATCCGAACGGGGAGCGGATCTGTATGACCCATGACGATCCCCGTCACCGGGAACAGTTCGGGGCGGCTTGGACAATCGGTTATGGAATGCAGGTTTCTGCAACTGATATTAGCCGCTGGGTGCCGACCGAGGTGATTGGTGCACGCGGAATTATTGATGCTGAACATTCAGACCTCTTGCCAATCGGCGAGGCCGTAAAGGCGTTTTCAGAAATGGCAGGGAAACCGATTTTGCCTTGCCGTGTCGATGATCCAAAACAGGTTGTAGCTATTGCCGTAAAGGATGGAGCCCTTGTCAGGGTTCTGATGGCCAATCTCACGAAGGAATCAGTCAATGTGGAGATCGGTGGTTCGGTGGGGTGCCACGCGCTTGATGCTTATGGAATGCTGCAACTCGAATTACCTTGCTCCGAGGTTCTCAATTGACTGGAGATACGCTAGAAGTTTGCACAACAAGATTAACTTCAGAATGACACGGAACCACATTCGTATGAATAGTTGGGCAGATACAGGCGACGATAAGAAAATCGTCCGACGCAAACTTTCAGATCAGGTGCTTGAACGCCTGCGCGAGATGATTGTGCGTGGTGAATTAGGGCCAGGGGATCTGATGCCGTCAGAGCGCACATTGATGGAGCGTTTTGGTGTCGGGCGACCGGCAGTGCGCGAGGCGATGCAATCTATGCATACTTTGGGTCTGATCAATATTTCCCACGGTGAACGTGCCCGTGTGAGCGAGCTTTCCGCTGACCTGATGTTCAGGCAGATGGATATGGTCGCACGCATGTTGTTGTCAGCATCGCCTGACAATCTTGAACATCTCAAGGAAGCGCGTCGCCTATTTGAGGTGGGGATGGTCCGGATTGCGGCGCAGAATGCGACGGCAGATGACGTCGAAGACCTAAAAGGTTTGATTGAGGCACAGCGCGAAAAACTCGGAGATGCAGCGGCCTTTATCAAGGGTGATATGGCCTTTCACATCAAGGTATCGGGCATTTCGGGCAACCCGATTTTTCAAGCCGTCAGTGAAGCGATGCTGAACTGGGTTTTCAATTACCACACCGACTTGCTGATCTGGTCAGGTCAGGAAGATGTTACCCTCCAAGAACACAGCGAAATTGTGAAATGCATTGAAAACCAAGAGCCCGAGAAGGCCGCCCTGGAAATGCAATCACACCTGAACCGCTCGAATGACCTTTATCGTCATCGGGAAGGCTGAATAGCACCACATTAGTTCGCAAGACGTGTGTCTCGGTGTGACCGGATTTGCATGTCGGACAACGATCGTTCAAGGTGCTGCAGCATGTTTGAGAAAAATGTCAGCTTTTCTGTCAATTCCGCAGTTTTTTGTCAGCTTATGTGTCAATCCATGTCAACTTATCTGGCAATCGGAAGTGCTAAGGCATTGATTTCGCGAGAAGTCGAATGTCAGCTTTTGTGGCACGTGACAACCTCCTCCCAAAATCCACAAGCGCTTAATCGCAACTGTGCCTATCACTCGGTTTAAGCCGAATTGTCATAATTCGGGGTTATGGCGCGCTATTCTTTGTCTTGATCCGTGAATAAATTTGTCATGGGGCAGCCTGCTCGTTTGGGTAGGTTGTGCTCTGACTTTAGCTCGCTATTATATGTGGCAACAAAGATAAAAAGTCTTGGGGGAGCCGAAAACGCTTAGTTGAGGGCTCCACACACGATGAAAGAACCAACGGTTCTTGAACGGGATCTGGATACGGGTTTGTCTTCGCTTGCCCTGGTGCTTGCGATGCATGGATTTGCAGCTGATCCTGACCAAATCAAATATGACGCAGGGCTTGGGGAAGACGCATTTGATGATGCGGAAATCCTGCGTCTTGCCAAGCGCTATGGCGCGAAGGCAAAGAAGATCACGCTCCTGCCCAATCATCTTGCTGATGTGGCATTCCCGCTCATCGCCCGGATGAATAATGGGTGCTATGTAGTTGTCGCGCGTCGCGCCAGCGATGGCCGGTTGCTTGTGCGTGATCCAAAGCAGAGCAAACCGGTTCTTGTAGAAGAAGAAACATTCATCTCGGAGTTTTCCGGGGTTGCACTTTTGATCGCGCGGGGAAAGCGTGCGACTGAAGATGGGGCATCGCACGGCCCTGCGCAGCCATTCGGGTTCAAGTGGTTCCTTCCACTTTTGAAAAAGCATCGCGCGGCATTATCGCATGCCATGGCGGCGTCCCTGTTTATTCAGATTTTTGCGTTGATCACACCGCTCTTTGTCATGGTGATCATCGACAAGGTTCTGAGCTCGGGCAATATGTCGACCCTTGACGTTCTGGTGATCGGGCTGGTGGCGATAGCGGTATTTGACCTCGTCATTGGCGGATTACGGCGATATGTGTTTTCGCTTACCACTAACAAGATTGATGCCGAACTGGGTGCAACTGTTTTTCGACATCTAACCCGTCTGCCAATGGCGTATTTTTCAGGCAAGCGCACCGGCGATACGGTTGCGCGGATCAAGGAGCTTGAATCTGTTCGGGCCTTTCTGACCGGCTCGGCACTGACCGTTTTTGTCGATTTTGGATTTACCGCGATCTTCCTGATCGTGATGTTCGGCTTTGCGCCGATCCTTGCGACCATTGTTGTCGGATTTGTCGCGGCCATCCTGATTATCTATGGCCTGATCGGGCCATTCATCAAGGACAAGCTCCAGGAACGGTTCAAGGATAATGCGGACTCCCAGTCGCTTCTGGTCGAGGCGATTTCCGGCATGGAAACTGTCAAGGCGCTGGGGATAGAGCCCCAGGTGCAGCGCCATTGGGAAGACCAGGTCGCAGCACGCACAGATTCTGCCTATGGTGCCGATAAGGTAAGCTCGGCGACGCAGCAGGCGGCCGGTTTTTTGAACAAGGTGCTCATTGCCCTCACGTTGTGGCTCGGCGCGCGTATGGTCATGGATGGCGGTATGACTGCCGGGCAATTGATCGCCTTTAACATGCTGGTCGGGCGGGTAACTGCGCCGGTCATGCGCATTGCCCAATTGCTTCAGCAACTGGCCCAGACCAAAGTGGCGCTCCGCCGTGTTGCAGATATTCTCGATGCTGTGCCGGAACCGGGACGAAATGCCAAGCGGTCTCAAATGCCGCGCGTTTCGGGTGGCGTGAAGTTTGAGCATGTCACGTTCCGCTATGCGCCCGACGGTCCAAAAATCCTTGATGATGTCAGTTTCGATATCAAGCCGGGGCAAGTGATCGGTCTGGTTGGCGTATCGGGGGCAGGTAAAACATCTCTTTTGCGACTGATCCAGCGTTTCTATCCGGTCGAGGGCGGCCGTATCCTGATCGACGGCATGGATATCGCCGCTGCTGATCCTGCCTGGCTTCGTAGACAAATTGGTGCGGTGCTGCAGGACAACTTCCTGTTTAACCGAACTGTGCGTGAAAACATCGCGATTGCCATGCCCGGTATGCCGATGGAACGTGTGATCGCCGCCGCCAAACTTGCCAATGCCCATGAATTCATCACTCAATTACCACAAGCCTACGATACGGTGATTGGTGAGCGGGGCGGGATTCTCTCGGGCGGTCAAAAGCAGCGGATTGCACTGGCGCGCGCCCTTGTGACTAATCCGGCAATCCTGCTCCTTGACGAGGCGACCAGTTCGCTCGACAGCGCATCGGAACGCGCAATCCAGAGCCAGATGCAGGCCATCACCAAGGGGCGGACGGTATTTGTTGCCGCACACCGCCTTTCGACCCTGCATCACGCGGACCGTATTCTTGTGCTTGATAACGGCCGTCTTGTTGAAAGCGGAACGCATGCGGATCTTCTGAAGTTGGGTGGGGCTTATGCGCGGTTGCATGCCATTCAGGCCGGGTTAAACCACAATGCGGATCAGATCGCGGCACCAGTCAAATCAACCACCAAGAAATCGCAGGAGGCCGCAGAATGATGAAACAGGATCACAGCGCCTTCATGCCCGGCATTCTTGAGGTAACAGAACGCGCACCAAACCCCGTGGCTTGGGTGCTGCCAATCGTTCTTATGGTGCTGTTTCTGGTTGCGGCCCTTTGGGCATGGATGTCCGAAGTCGCCATCGTTAGCCCAACGCAAGGAACACTGGTCCCGACCGGTAAGGTCAAGGTGATCCAGCCGTTTGAAATCGGGGTCGTTCGTGAAATCAATGTCCGTGATGGACAGCAAGTCAAGGCGGGCGATCAGCTGATTGTACTTGATGGCACCGATAGCACGGCGGATCTGACACGGATTGAGCAGGACCTTGCAAGTACAGGGCTTAAACTTGCCCGTCTTAATGCGCTTGTGAACGATATCAATGACCCGGCCAGTCATTTTTTGCCTCCGGCAGAGGCGTCGGAGCGTCAGGCTATCGCCGAGTTTGACGCCATGATCGGACAGGCCCGAGCGCAGCAACAACGCGTTGAAACGCTTGAGCAGGAAATTCTGCAGCTTCGCGCCGTCCGTGATGGCATTGCGGTTTCGATTGATCGGGTTGAAGCGATCCTGCCGCTGATCACAGAGCGTGTCGAAGGTCGCCGATCCCTGGCATCGGATGGGTATGCCACCCGAACCTCGCTTCTGGAGCTTGAACAGGAACTGGTCGAACGCCAGCAGGAACGCCGCCAATTACAGTTCGATCTGCAAAAGGCCAATGCTGATATCGCCATGGCACAGGAACGGCTGCAAAGTACGGTTGCCGACTTTGAAGAAAGCCTGTTTGATGAGCGTGCCCGGCTTGATCAGGAATACGGATCATTGGTGCAAGAACGCATCAAGGCCGAACGCCGCCGCGACCAGCAGGTCCTGCGCTCCCCGATTGATGGTGTGGTGCAGGAGCTGGCAGTCACTACAATCGGCGGTGTGGTTGAGGCGGCGCAAACCCTTATGAAGATCGTCCCGGATGACAGCAAACTGGTGGCTGAGGTCAAGCTTGCCAACCGCGATGCTGGCTTTGTTGATATCGGTCAGAAGACGCGGATCAAGGTGGAGACGTTCGAGTTCACCAAGTTTGGCGCGATTGAGGGCATCGTGATCGATGTGTCGCCAGATGCCGTTGTCGATGAAAAGCTTGGCCCCGTTTACCTCGCCAAGGTCGAATTGGCACAGCAGCATCTAATGGTGCGTGGGCGAGAGGCGCCTTTGCAGCCCGGGATGACGGTCACGGCTGATATTCAGACTGGTGAGAGGCGTTTGCTTGAATATGTTCTTGGGCCGATGTTGCGCTATAGAGATGAGAGTTTGAGAGAAAGGTAGAGCAGATCAGTTATGTTTTCTCATTTTAAAAAAATTGTTTTTCTTCTCGTTTGCGTGTTCCCCCAAATGTCGAAGGGGGAGCCCTACTACAATCCGAAAGCTGAGGATCCAATTTTTGCGATCAATGAGAGCAAGCTTGTTGATAGTGATATTGGAGTAAATGATAAAGGATATCTTTTCAGGAAAGGGGAGCCTAGTGAGGATCAGTTTGATTTTTCAAGGCTGCTGTCTTCTGAAGCTGCTACGAAACAACTAGAGTACGCTGTTTATGGATGCAAATATGTTGTTCCAGACTGCCCTTCTTTAACTTCTAAGTTAAAAAAATGGAAAAAATCAGAAGTAGAAGTTCATATATCTTCTGAACATTTTGCAAATTCATCGGATACTGTTTCTCTATATGAGAAGTTGTTTGAAGATATTTACAGAGTCGCAGGTATTACGGTTAATTTCTCGAAGAAAATAGATGATGCGGATGTTGTTGTATTCATAGGGGATGAAGATTACCTCGTGAGTCAGGATCGTAATCATTTTAACGATCATGTTTTTGAAGAAGATTTACTGACATATTTCCAAACCCTTGAAGAGCAAGGTAAGGGTGCGTACGGAGATGTTTTTGAGCGAAACCCTTTGGGGTGCGCTAATAACATTTTGACGAATAAGGATGGTTTTATTGAGAAAGTTAGAATTTATGCTTTAAGCGGAGATTCGTATAATTGCTCTGCCAAAGAAGTATTTATGTCTATGGGGTTTGAAGATAATATTCAATCTGTTTCTTCTGTTCTATCGCATTTTGATTACTACACTAAACTAACAAAAATTGATGAGGATATAATACGGTTTGTGTATGATTCTAAAGTGTCTGTGAATATGAGAAAATCGGAATCTGTTTCGCGAGCTAGAAATTATTTCAAAGAGAACGGTTATCTATTTCCAAGTAAATTTAGTCGATTAACTTCATATGTGCATTCAAGTGATGGTCGATTAAATTTTAGGCCGGGGATAGGTTTTGTAACTGATTCAGATGGTTACATCGTCGATGGCCCACGTCGCACTCCCTCCGAGCCAATTGACTATTCGACTATACTTACCAAAGCCTACGTAGCTGAGTTTGCTAAGCTTCTAGATGAGAATAATGGTGCCGTACCAAAGGGGCGTGTTTACTTGGATTCTTGCGGAAAGTTAGGGCAAAAGTCCGAATTTAAAAGGTTTATAGGGCGTCTTTTTGATTTAACTAACATTCAAGGTGGGACATTCAAGGTCAGTAAGGAGATTGGTTCGTCGGAAACTGCGCTCCTAATTGTTGGGCGCGCCCCTTGGGGTGAATGCGTACATAATCCGATATATAATCATTTTGCATCAGAAAATAAAATACCTACAGATTATGATGGGTATTTAACTGAATATTTAAGTGGAAGGTGTGCTGCTTCAAGTGCGGATGGAAAGTTATATGTTATTTCTGATTGGAGATCGATGCTTATGTGCTCAGGTTACTTTTCGATTGAAATGAAATCAAGCAATAAAGTGGATAATTTTTTGTCTACATATTTCAATTACTACAATGGATATAGATATCTTACATTTCTTGATAGATGTTATTTTGATTTTAATGGCAAAAATATAGGAAAGATGGATTTGTATGATTGTGTTTCAGGTTATAATAATTGATTGAGTATTAAAATTTTAGGTTTGTGATGGTTTTGTTTTGCAATTATTGAAATTTAATTGATGTAATTCTTTTTTGTTATCGGTGATTGTGCCTGAGATTGCGTGATATTATTTTTGCGTACGGCGCTTAACTTCGGAATCTCAGTTGTTGGGGGGCTGCCAATGGGTATGGTTGATGATGAAGGTAAGGGATATGAAAGCTCTTCCGACCGTCATGGAGGGCGAGAGAGTTCATTTGGAGGAAAATATGGGGGAGGGGGCTACAGGGGGAGTGAGTCATTCCCAAATGGTAGTACTGGAAATGATGTAAATCGCCAGCCTACGAAAGTTTCTACTGCAGTTGATGAAGGTGTGCATGAGGAGCAAAGAGATGTAAAGGGATGGCTAAGTGAAATATTTAGTGGTGCAAAGGAAATTATTGATAAAGTTTTAGATTTTGTGGGGATTGTCGACGATGAGGAGGTGTCATCAGCAAGTAAAGGTCTTAAAGGAGTTTCTAGAGCGCTTGGAATTGGTGGAGTTATTACTTCAGAAAATCCTCTTGAAGCGTTTCGGGATCTGATGGAACAAGAAGGTATTGATCGGATTACGTCCAGAATGTTTGGGGTATACACTGCCCCGACTATGATGGCAATAGAAGGTGTTGTCGGTGTTTCTAATGTAATAAACGAATACTTGTCTCCAGCTGCAGACACGGTTGCGCGACACAACGAGTTGCAAGAAGCGATATCGAAGGCTCCAGGTGATCGAACTGAATATGAGCAGTCTCTGGTTGACTATGAGAATGCACGGCAAGAAGCCATAAGTGATGCTTTGGAGCAAGTTAACCCAAGCTGGGTAGACCCAATTATTTTAGATCTTGGTGGAAACGGGCTTGATTTAATAGGTTTGTCCTCAAGCGCAGCATTTAATGATTTTGATTCTGATGATTATCTTGAAAACTTAGGCTGGGTTTCAGGCGATGACGGTATTTTGTCAATTGACCTCAATGGCTCTGGCACCATTGATGACGCATCCGAATTTGTCTTTTCTGGTGAGACCGAAGCCGAAGATACCGACCTTGCAGCACTCGCGGAATTGTATGACAGCAATGGTGATGGCGTCCTCAATGCCGAGGATGAGGCATGGGAAGATTTCCGCGTTTGGCAGGACTGGAACGGGGACGGGCAGTCCCAAGAAGGAGAGGTCAGTACCCTCGAAGAGATGAACATTACCGAAATTGGTCTGGTTTCTGACGGGATCGAGGAAGAAATCGCCAGCAATACTGTTCACGGTCGGGCAACATTCACCCGCGAAGATGGCACGACGGGCGATGTTGGGGATGTGTCCTTCCAGGCTTCCAGTTACGGGTATCGCGAGACCGAGGACGGGATCGAGATTGGCGATGGCAATACACTGATCGTTGAGGGCGATGAAGACCAAAACCGCGACCTTGCGGATAGTGAATACAAAGGTCTGGTCACGGGGGCGGGCGACGATACTCTTGCCAATAGTTCTGACGAAGATGGCTATCTTTCATCTGGTGCTGGGGACGATACCCTCGTGGGCGGAGATGGTGATGAGTGGCTTTCTGGAGGGGATGGTGCGGACACCATTCTTGCCGGAGGGGGCCATGATGTACTGTTTGTTGACGCGGATGATACAATTGATGGTGGTGCTGGGTTCGATGTTGTTTTGGGGCAAGGGGAAGAAGATCTTTCTATTGACCTCGGCGCGACCAATACCGAGGCCGTTTATGGTGCCGAAGGCAATGATGATCTCCGCGCCGGTAATGCCCAACATGTAACAATTGATGGTGGCGCCGGTGATGATCAGGTCACTGGTGGGGATGGCAATGACCTTCTGTCGGGCGGAGACGGTGCAGATACCCTGCGCGGTGGAGCCGGGGATGACACGCTCGTCGTCGATGAAAATGACGATTTCAACGGCGGTGCAGGCGAAGACCGCGTCATTTTTATGGGGGATGCGGACCTTGATATCAACATAACCGACTATGAGATTGAAATATTCAACTCGGGCGGTGGTGATGACATTATTCGGACAGATCAGGCCCATGAAGCTGCAATCGATGGTGGTGAAGGCGATGACACCATCTTTGGTGGCTGGGGCGATGACTGGCTAAGTGGTGGTCATGGCAGTGACAGTCTTTTGGGTGGTTACGGCGATGACACCTATCTGTTCGGACGTGGTGATGGGGCTGATACGATCCGGGATTTTTCCCATAATACCCGAACAGACACCATCTATGATCTTTACTCGGACGGTTCAAAAAGAAATGTTCGGCATCGCACCGTTGATATTCACGAAGATGCGGGTAACGACCGAATTTTGTTCGGGGCGGATATCGACCCAGGTGACCTGATGATTAAGGCCGATGGTCAGGACATTGTTATTGCGCTCAAAGACCCGGATAATCCAGATGCATCGTTTGATCAACTAAGCGATCAGTTGCGGCTGGTGAATTGGCAAGATTCCCGCGACAGGATTGAGGGCGTTGAGTTTTCCAATGGCACCGCGCTTGATCTGAATGCGATGCTTGGCAATTTAGGCTTCACCGCAGATGGCGCTGTTCTCGATGTCGGGGCAGCGATGGCCGCGAAACTGGGGGATTTGGCCGACGCCGTGGGAGAAGACGGGATTGGTCTTGCCGGGGCTTCTGTCGATGAAGTTCTGTCTGGTGGCGATGGCGACGATGTAGTCGCGGCGGGCGGCGGGGATGACCTTGTTACCGGTGGTGAGGGTGACGACCAGCTTTATGGACAAGATGGCAACGACATCATCCATGGCGGCGAGGGTTCCGACCTTCTTGATGGTGGCGCGGGTGATGATGTTCTGTTGTCTGACGGCGATGATACCCTGCATGGTGGTAGCGGGACTGACACCGTTAAATTCACCAGTGACGAAGGCGTTCAGCTTGATCTGAGTGATGCCGAGGTCGAGAGCGTTCTGGGCTCGCTCGGCGATGACGAGCTTTCTGCCCTTGGGCTTGAAGAGGCCATCTACATGCATGGTGGTGCGGGGAATGACACCCTGACATCCGGTGCGGGCAATGACAGTCTGCTTGGTGGCTCTGGCAATGATCTGCTTGATGGTGGTGCCGGTGACGATGTTCTTGATGGTGGTTCGGGTGATGATACCGTTGTCGGGAATGCCGGGGCTGACCACCTGAAGGGTGGCGAGGGCGAAGATGTTGTTGACTATTCCGCTGGTGACGAAGGCGTTGATCTGTCACTTGAAAATGGTGGAACAGGTGGTCTTGCTGCCGGTGACAGTTTTGATGCCATCGAGAACGTAATTGGCACGGACCACGATGATGTAATTGCCGGTGACGATGGTGCCAATACCCTGGATGCCGGGGCGGGTAATGACAGCCTGTCAGGTGAAGGCGGCGATGACCTGTTGCTGGGCGGTAAAGGCGATGATGTTCTTGATGGTGGTACGGGTAGCGATACGCTTGAGGGCGGGTTTGGTGACGACACCCTGAGTGGTGGTGAAGGGCGCGATACGATCAATGCCAGAAGCGGGGATGACCTGATCAATGCGACCGGCGATGGTGATGTCATCGACGGTGGCGAAGGTCATGACACGCTGGACTATGGTGCAGCAGATGGCGTTCGTCTCGATATGTCCGACACAACGGGATATCAGGCCGGTTCCACCGAAGATCGGGCGCAGAATGTTGAGCATGTTATCGGCTCCAGCGCAGACGATGATCTGGCGGCAAGTGGCGGAAATGACGACGTTTCCGGTGGATCTGGTGATGACGTCCTGAGCGGACGTATGGGCAACGATACCCTGTCGGGTGATGACGGCGATGACACGATCCTTGGTCAGCAGGGTGATGATACGCTTCTGGGCGGTGACGGGAATGATATCCTTAGCGGCGGCAGTGGTGATGACGTTCTGCTCGGCGGTCATGGGGATGATCTTGTCTTTGGCGGCGAAGGTCACGATACGGTCGTGTTTGCCGGTGATCGCGATGATTATTTGCTGTCGCGGGATGGCGACACCCTTATTGTCACCGGGGAGGACGGCACAACACGTGTAGAAGATGTTGAAACCATCCGGTTCGATGATGGTGACTTTGCGGTCGAGGATTTGCTTGATGACGAAGATTTACCGAGCGCGACCGATAGTTCTCGACAGCGGCGCGATGAAATGTATCAGACGTCGTTTGCTGCCTCTGTGGCGGCTGCTGCGGCCTTGGGTGGACTGGCAAGCAGCTATGACAATACAGCACAGGCTGCTGAACTCTTGCAGGCAGCAGCAGACGAGGATGCTGCCAATGCCGATGATGTCTGGTGGGTGCCGCCAATTGTGGGGGATAACGAAGCGGACAGTTCGGATGCGATATCTGGTGGGGCCGATGATGATGTTCTGAGCACAGAGGGTGCTGTCGCGCAAGGTATTGCGGATGCCTTTGCTCAAACTTCTGCGGGTGAAGCGCTTTTGGCAAACCTTGTCTCAGGCGAGGTAAGTGACGGTGATGTACCGGTTGTCTCTGTTCTGACAGAGGAACAAATTCAGGCAATGTTGGCTGCTGAAGCCGCTCAGGGCGGTGATGCCGTTGATGCTTCGCAAGGAGATAGCGCTGAAGAAGGGATTCAGGCAGACGCGGATGACTCTGATGCTGATGTTTCCGAGCCGGAAGTTGACCGATCAGACGATGATGGTCTGGAGCCAGCTGATAACGCCGTTGAGTTCTTCAACGCGGCACCGGTCACGGTTCCGGATTATGTGTTTGGCCTTGAGGATCAGGTGATCCGTATTTCAATTGCCGACCTGCTTGTTAATGATCTTGATCGTGAGGGCAATCAGCTTATTCTGGATGGGATAATCTCAAGCTCCCATGGATCGGTTCAGGTCCGAGACGGTTATATGATCTTCTCTCCGGATGCTGACTATAACGGGACGGCATCCGTGCGTTATCGCGTGCATGACGGGTTTGGCAACCGTGTTGAATCGGTGCTTAACGTTCATTTGTCAGCGGTGAATGACCAACCCGAAATTACGGTTCAGGATATACGGGCCCATTACGCCAGTGTTATAGATCTGACCGATTTGATTGCAGCCAGTGACCGGGATGGCGATGCCATCTATGTCGATCTGCGTGATGCATCGGGTCTTGGGTATTTCGAGCTTGATGGCGTTCCGGTCGCCGATGAAACGACGGTCCGGGTGCTGGCAACCGAGCTTGATCGGGTGCGTTATGTTCCTTCCCAGAACCTTAATACTTCAGAAACACTGCTGGCCCGGACATATGACGGAGAGCTCTATTCCGATTGGTCCACATTTGCGATTACCGCCGACAATACAAAACTGGGCAGTGCCGGTGATGATGTTCTGTCGGCGGGTGCTCTGGGCGATATTCTGGAAGGGTTTGAAGGGAACGATACACTCACCGGTGGTGTCGCAGATGACCTTCTGCTTGGTCGCGCGGGGAATGACACGCTTGATGGGGGCGATGGTAACGACACGCTTTACGGCGGTGATGGCGATGACACGCTGATTGGCGGTTCAGGTGACAATACCCTGTTCGCCGGTGATGGCGATGACACGCTTGAGCTTGTTAATGTTGGTGATCTTGACAGGTTGTTTGCCGGTTCCGGTCGGGATCGCCTGATCATTCATAACCTCAATGATCTGACCCTTAACCTTGCAGATTACGAGCTTGAAGAAATCGTTGCCGGTTCTGGGAATGATTACCTTTATTCATCGGAGGGCACGGATATTTATATCGACGGGGGTGCCGGGGATGATGTCCTTCAGGGCGGTGACGGGAATGACACCCTGATTGGTGGCGCAGGCAAGGACTGGATCGAAGGTGGTGCCGGTGACGACGTCATAGAAGTTGACCTTGGTGATAACCTTGCCGACATTGATGGGGGATTGGGCAATGATACCCTGAGGGTATCTGATGGTGTTGATATGACCATCGATATGACCGGCATCAATATTGAGAATGTTGTTGGTGGCAGCGGATCTGAAACGGTTACCGATCTTGCCGCAGACGGCAGCAATGTCTCACTGGGCAGTGGTGATGATACTGTTGTCGCCGGGGCTGGTGCAGACATACTAGATGGCGGTGATGGTTCTGATACTCTTGACTATACTCAGTCCATGAGTGCCGTGAATGTTAATCTGGAAACCAACACGGTTTCAGGGGGAACGGCAGAGGGAGATACAATTTCCGGCTTTGAGAATGTCAATGACACGGCGTTCGATGATGTCATTGTTGGAGATAGCAAAAACAATTCCCTCTATAGTTCGTCGGGAAATGATGATCTTACAGGCGGTGCCGGCGCAGATACCTTTGATATCAATATCGGCGCTTCTGCGACGGGAACCGTTCGCATTCGCGATTTTACGCCATCCAGGGGGGATGTATTTGCTCTGTCGGGTGTAAGTGGGGCGGCGTTGATTGCCGCGGCGACCAATGCGCTGGCAAATCAGGCAAGGGATGCCGATGGCAATGTATCGGTTGTCTTTGACAATGGTAGAGAAGTCATTTTTGAAGGTCTGGGGGAGCCACTTACGGCCGAGATGCTGGATGCGCCGGTGGTGGTTGCTTCCGAAACTATCAGTGATGAGCAAACTGGCGAGATGACGGTTGCCGTCGAGCTTTCCAAGCCGGTTGATGAGGACGTTGTCTTTGATTTCTCGCTTACTGATGGAAGTGGTATTGTCTCCAGCGACCTTATGGCTACGGGTGGAAATATTACCGTAACTGCCGGGGCAACAAAAGGTTCTGTTAATATTGGAACCAACATAGACAACTTGATTGAAGGAACAGAAAGCTTTGGCGTTTCAGTCAATCAGGTTTCGTCCACATCGCAACCTGCCATAGAACTGAGTGACGTGACATCGACTGTCTATCTGGTCGATCAGGGCAATACTGACAACCAGGTCGAACAGTCCCTCTATGGAATGGATGAAACCCAGCTAAAAGAAAATTACGCAGAGGGAGAAGATACTAGTATCGGTGTTGTCACGTCCGGATATATCGATACAAACCACCCCCGTGACATCAAGCGAGTTGTGGCAAAGGTGACCGGACAAATAGATGCTGGTGGAGCGAGCTATGTTGATTTTGATTACAACTTCTCCATTCACAACAGTTACCAGTGGGGGGGCGGTCATTTCCGTGCCTATTATCGCGTAAGTGTTGAAGGGCAATGGAGTGGATGGAGTTATGGCGGTCAAATAGCTCAATGGACAGGAGAATGGCCGAGAATTAATAAGCCTGTTGGAAATTATAAGATCAATTTTGCAGAAGACTTGCCCGAAGGCGCAATTGTCGAGGTCAGAGTGGATTGGTGGCACCATCAGGTGAGCGGGCGCAATAGTAATTATCGGCTTGGCGGCGGCAGCATGGATATCGGCTCCATGCACACCGAAGTACTTGTCGAGAACGATGTGTTCAATGTAGGTGATCTGAACGCGGATGGTCGTTCTGATGTTGCTTACTATGACTATGATCAAGGGAAGTACATCTTTGAGTATGCCGAACTAGGCGCGGTAACATCAAACGCATTCAATCTTGTTAACGATACTGGCGACGAGGTAAATGCGATCTTTGGAAATTCGATGGATGCATCAGAGCATGTGTCTTATGTCGCCGCCGGAGATACACTTTATACCATCTCTCCGCCAGAAACTGGCGTCGATCTGAACCTGTCTGAACAGCCAAATGTTAAGTTTGGGGAGCCAATAAGATCTGTCTCATTCTCAAAGGTTCACGAGACACAAGGTGAAATGATCCTCGTGGGGCTGGGTGATGAAACCGATCTCCATACAATCGTACGCCTCTCTCCTTCCATAGATCTCTCGCAGGAAGACGTCGACAATGCGCCGAGGATCGAGTTGTCAGATGGTTATACCGATATCGTTGATATGGGTGACCTTGATGGTGATGGTCTTTCGGAAATTGGTTTGCTGGGTGAGGACGGTGTCACGCGGTTACCCAAGTCTGTATTCTTAAATGAAGATGCTGTCGTCCGTATTGGTTCACTTGGTGGTGACATCCTTGTCTCCACAGCGGAAGACGACATTTTAGTCGGGATGATGGGTGATGATACGTATAGCTACTCGGGCAGTTTTGGGTCTGATGTCATAGACAACACGTCTGCGGGAACTTTTGATAATGATACCATTGTCTTTGGTGCGGATATTTCTGCAGAAAAACTTTGGTTTTCCAAATCGGGCAATGACCTTTTGATCGAAGTTCTGGGTGTCGACCAATCTATCAGTGTCCGTGACTGGTACAGTGAGACCTCTAACACCAAGATAGATCAGATCAGCTTCTCTGATGGGAAAGAGTTGGTTGCGCACGAAGTTGAGCAGCTTGTCTCGATCATGGCGGCAGTGAATCGCTCCGGCGATGAGGAGCTCGTAAGTGATATTCTCTCGCAGGATGTGCTTGATAATGAAGTTGAGCAACTTTGGTCGGCATAAAGCCTTTCTATGAGCCCCTCAGCGATAGCGGATTGGCTGATCGTTTCATCGCTTTGAGGAAATTGTCACCTTTTCTGTCAATTCTGCAGATTTTTGTCAGCTTATGTGTCAATCCATGTCAACTTATCTGGCAATCGGAAGTGCTAAGGCATTGATTTCGCGAGAAGTCGAATGTCAGCTTTTGTGGCACGTGACAACTTTTCCCCAAAATTTATGCCGCCTCAAGCCGACGCATATATGCGTCGGTACCGCCAATGGTTTGGCATAATTCGGGGGAATGGGATTTTTGGTTCAGCGTGGAAAAGCTGTGCAGAAGCCTTTCTTGCCCCTGAACTAAATCAGTTCCCAAACGTCTTTCCAATAAGAGTTCCAATCAAGAGGAAAGACGTAAGATGCTTCAGCAACGCGAGTCATCAATTGACGCCCTTCGCGCGTTCGCCCTGTTCGGGATACTTGTGGTCAATTTGCCCTTCTTTGCGATTACGTTCGGTTTTGCTGGTGGGGCATGGCAGGACGGGGATCCGCTTTGGTTGAATGTGCTTGCCGCGAGCGTGATCCAGGGATTGTTTGAAAGTAAATTCATCCTGCTTTTCTCGGCCCTGTTCGGGTTTGCTGCGTTACAGCAGTTCAAACGATATGGGGTCGGTTTTTATGTTCGGCGGCTTTGTGTACTGGCAATGTTCGGCGTTGTGAACCTGGTATTCCTTTTCGAAGCAGACATTTTGCTACCCTATGCGGTGATCGGGCTTCTTTTGTTGAGTGTTCGGCATATGTCTATTCGCGGGCTTTTGGTTTGTGGTGTTGCTCTGTGGGCGATGGCTGTGCTTGGCAATGCGCTTTTCGGGGTGAACCTGACGGTGAACCCGTCGCCTTATGTCGCGCCGGAAATACCGGTTTCGGTGGTTCTGGCCACAGGCAGTTTCGCCGATGTAATGGCGGTACGTCTTGAGAGTTGGGCCGGTTTCCAGCTTTATTGTCTTTGGAGCAACTATCTGCTTGTTGCTGCTGCCATGGTCTCGGGCCTTGCTGCCGCGCGGTTTTGTGATGAAAACGGCTTTGATGCTCTTGTTGGCAAATTACGCACCATTGCGGCGTTTGCCGCCTTTCCGGGTATCGCTGGAAGCCTTTTTTATGGGACGATTGCATCGCTGCCCGCAGCATTTGAGCCAGAACGGTTCTTTATGATGACATTGGTGATGCGTCCGCTGTTTGCGGTGCCATTGTCCATTATTCTTGTCGCATATGGTCTTGTGGCTTTTCGTGCAACGGCTTGTCGCAGTTTGGTTGCATTCATTGCCCCGGCCGGTCGCATGTCGCTGACAATCTATTTGGGGATGTCTTTGGCAATGGGATTGGTGTTCCTTGGTTACGGTGCCGGTATGCACAATCAGGTTCGTCTGGCTGATTGTTTGTGGATTTCAGTCGTGATGTATCTGGGCTGGATTGTTTTTGCCAAGTTTTGGTTCCGCTTTGCATCACGCGGACCGCTTGAATTGATTTTGGCCGTTCTGACAAGGCCGAATTCGCGACAGGGAGTTGTGTCGTTTGGCAGTTAGGCCGCAACAGTCAGAAACGCAAAAGGGCGCCATTTTGGCGCCCTTTATTATTAGGATGTCTCGTCCTGAAATATGTTGTCACCATGAGGAGAGGACAATGTCCTGTTCAGGAACAGAGCGCCGTAAGCGCACCCAACGCGATTACAATATGGGCTTTAAGCTGGCGGTTGTGGATCAGGTTGAAAAGGGC